>Ga0182740_1000005_pt1 | contig 779902 bp, 701 predicted proteins | sample eDN5th37CKraftBY_FD_128872 | JGI IMG/M metagenome (GOLD analysis project Ga0182740, IMG submission 128872) | Enriched backyard soil microbial communities from Emeryville, California, USA - eDNA 5th pass 37_C Kraft BY (version 2) (version 2) | ecosystem: Environmental > Terrestrial > Soil >... | reverse complement strand
GATCGGCCGGCTCGGACGCGCCGAAGAGGTCGCCGCTGCCGTGCTCTGGCTATGCAGCCCAGCGGCGAGCTTCGTCATTGGCGTCGCATTGCCCGTGGACGGCGGCTTCACAGCGCATTGATTAATCACGCTCCCCCACGGAGGACGGGGCTTTCGCGACCCGGTACCCGCTCGTAAACCTTTAGGATGCTTCGCAAGCTGCCGTTCGCCATCCGACGCAAGTGGCGGTAGCGCGGTTTCCGCTCACTTCCAAACTTTATCGGATGCGGTCCCACTGAAAGGCTGCCAGTTGCTCCCGGAACGCGAAACGCTGCAAATGGCTCTCGATGACACCTTGAAGTCTTTCCATTCCGGCAGCCTCGGATGCGCTCACTGTGATGGTCAAGCCGTCGGAGTCGGCGTCCAGCACGGCAGTCCCCGCGTCGAAGCGACATTCGCCATGGCCATCGGCGAACGTCGCCGTAATCTTGTGCGCGAAATGCTTGCAAAGCTGCTGGGCGTACTTCGCTCCGTTCGGAGTCGTGAGGCGCGCTTGTGTCTCGTTCATGGGATTGTTCCTTTCAAATTGGGTCGCGTATCCGGGGCCTAGTAGAATACCCCAATGAGGCGTCCGCTGATTTCGTAGATGCTGATCTCCGTGCCGAAAATCTCAGTGAGCACTTGCTCGCTCATGACTTCCTCCGGCTTGCCCTGGAACGCGATCCGGCCTTCCTTCATGGCGACAATGTAGTCCGAGTGCCACGATGCGAAGTTGATGTCGTGCAGGACCAGCACGATCGTCTTGCCAAAGCGGTCCGCGGCCTCGCGCAGGATCCGCATCATCGCCGCCGCGTGGCACATGTCGAGGTTGTTGAGCGGCTCGTCGAAGAGGGCGTAGTCGGTATCCTGGCAAAGCACCATCGCCACGAAGGCGCGTTGCCGCTGCCCGCCCGACAATTCGTCGAGGAAGCGATCGGCGAGCGGCGCCAGGTCGAGAAACGCCAGCGCCTGGTCGATATGCGCCTTGTCCTCCAGAGTCGGACGGTTCTTCGAATGGGGATATCGGCCGAAGGCGACGAGTTCGCGCACGGTCAGTCTTGCGGTCAAATGATTGTCCTGGCGCAGGATCGACAGTCGCTTGGCAAGCACGTCTCCCTTGGTGCGCGCGACATCCAGGCCGTCCACGCTGATCTGCCCGGCCGACATGGGAAGAAGCCGGCTGATCATTGACATGAGCGTCGATTTTCCGGCGCCGTTCGGGCCGATGATGGAGGTCACTCCGCCCTTGGGGAGCATCAGGGTCACGCCGTCCACAACCAGGTCGCTGCCGTAGGATTTTGAAGCCTGCTTGATCTCGATCATCGCGCCACGCCTTTCAGGATCAGACCAATAAAGACGAGCCCGCCGACGAACTCGATGATAATGCTGAGTGCGGAATCGAAGGCGAGCACGCGTTCGAGGACAACTTGGCCCCCGACCACGCAGATCGTCGCGATGAGAACGGCTGCCGGCAGCACATAAACATGCCGGGCGCTAGGCATGAGATGCCAGGCGAGACTTGCGACGAGCAGACCGAAGAAGGTGACTGGACCGACCAGCGCCGTCGAGACCGACACCATCACCGCGACAATGACCAGGATGATCGAGACAATCCTGGTGTGATCCACACCCAGGCTGATGGTGGTATCACGACCGAGCGCCAGCACGTCGAGCGCGTGCAGGATCCGCCATCCGGGGATGCTGGCGAGCCCGATCAGCACCGCCGATACGCCAAGAAGGTCGGTCTGCGCGATACTGAAGCTGGCGAACAGCCGGTCCTGGAGGATGGCAAATTCGTTCGGATCGATGATGCGTTGCAGGAAGCCGGACATCGACCGGAACAAGACGCCGACGATCACGCCGACCAGCAGCAGGAGGTGCATGCTGCGTCGCTTGCCGACGAACAGCCATCGATAAAGCAGACCGGAGAATGCCATCATCGCGATGACTTCACCCATGAATAGAAGTCGCGGGTCCGTGTCCTGGACGAACGACAAACCAAGCTGAAACACCATCACCGTCTGGATCAGCCCGTAGAGTGCGTCGAAGCCCATGATGGAAGGCGTGAGAAGATGATTGTTGGTCACCGTTTGGAACAGGATCGTCGAGACCGCGACGGAATAGGCCACAAGCAGCATGCCGACGAGCTTCACGCCTCGGAACGGCAACAAGAAGTCCCAGCGTCCATTGGCCCCAAGCGTCATGAAGGCGGCGATTGCCGCAAGCGCCAGCACGGCGAGGATGGCCAGCACGGCGCGCGGTCCGAGCGTTGAGCGCCATGCGCTCTTGAGGGTTGGGATTTCAACCGACACGGGCGTTGTTCCGAAGCAGCAGGTAAAGAAACAAAGCGCTGCCCACTACGCCGATGACCGCGCCGACGGGGACCTCGTAGGGGTGGAGGATCAGACGCCCGATGATGTCGCAGGCCAGGACGAAACCGGCGCCGGTGATCGCGACCCAGGGCAGTGAGCGCCGTAGATTGTCGCCCATCGCGAGGCTGACGACATTGGGCACGATCAACCCCAGAAACGGGATCATGCCGACGGTCACCACGACAACCGCGGTGACCATCGAGACGATGAGCAGGCCGAGCGCGATTATGCGTCCATAGCTCAGCCCGACATTGGTCGCGAAGGCCTCGCCCATACCTGCAACCGTGAATCGGTCGGCTGCCAGATAGGCGGCCACTGTCAACGCGAGGGAAATCCACAGCAGCTCGTAGCGTCCGCGCAAGACGCCCGAGAAGTCCCCGGTCGTCCAAGCGTTCATCGATTGCAGCATGTCGAATCGATAGGCAAAGAAGGTCGTCACCGCGCTGATCACGCCGCCGAGCATGATGCCGACCAAAGGCACCATCAGAACCGATCGCAGCGGGATGCGGCGCAGGATCGCAAGGAAAAGTGCAGTACCTGCCAGCGCGAAAAGCGAAGCGACGATCATGCGGGCGAACACCGGCATGTCTGGCGCAAGCAGCATCACGGTCAGGATGCCAAGGCTTGCGGATTCCACCGTTCCGGCAGTCGAGGGCTCAACGAAGCGGTTGCGCGCGAGCATCTGTATGATCATGCCCGAAACGGCCATGCCTGCTCCGGCCAGCATCAAGGCTAGTGTACGCGGCACGCGGCTTATCATCAGCACCTGCGCCGCACGCGCTGAGTTGTCGTCGGAAAGGAGCGTTCCGACCGAGACATTGCTCACGCCCACGGCCAGGCTCGTCGCGGCGAGCACCGGCAGCGCGATGACCGTCGCGAAAAGCCAGATGCGCTCGATCCTGCGCCTCGTGGCTCGGATGCTCTGAGTGGGATTCATTGGACCCGGGAAATGAAGTTGCCCCGCCGACCGAAACGGCGGGGAAATCCTGTCGATTTGGTTATGGCTGACCCTTCTATTCCTTGCGAAGCGCCTTGCCGATCTGCTCGGCATTCTGCTGCATCGCCTGCAGGCCGCCGCCGATCAGGTACCAGTTCGCCGAGTTGAGATAGACAACCTGGCCATTCTTCCACGCGGTGGTCTGGGCAACGAGTTCGTTGTCGAGATACTGCGCGGCGGATTGCCCCTCACGCCCAACTGCCGCGTCGCGGTCGATAACGAACAGCCAGTCCGGGTTGGTTTCCAGGATCAGTTCGAACGATGCGGCCTGTCCGTGGTTCGAGGTCTTGAGGTCTTCGCGCGCCGGCATCACCCCATAGTCCGAGTAAAGGACTCCGAAGCGGGAACCAGGTCCATAGGCGCTCATCTTGCCGCCGGTCGTCAGGACGATCAGCCCTTTGCCGGCATTGGCTGCCGCCTCGCGGGTCTTTACGATCGTCGCGTCGAGGGTGGCCAGTTTTTGCTTTGCCTCCGCTTCCTTGCCGAAGAGCTTCGCCAAAGTCTCGGCGTTCTTCTTGCCGCTCGCCACGAAGTTCGTTTGGTCGACGGTCAAGTCGATCGTCGGAGCAATCGCCGCCACCGCGTCGTATTTCGCGCTCGAGCGTCCCCCGACGATGACCAGGTCAGGCTGCGCCGCATTGATCGCCTCCAGATCCGGTTCGAAAAGCGACCCTACCTTGGCGAAGGCATCACCGCCGTACTTCGCAAGATGAGCGGGAAATTTCCCGTTCGGCACTCCGGCGATCTCGACGCCGAGGGCATCGAGCGTATCGATGCTGGCCAAATCGAAGACGATTACCTTCTTGGGGTTCTCGGGGAGCACGGTCTGGCCTTTGGCGTGATCGATGCGGATCTCGTCGGCCAAGGCGGCAGCGGGAACACCAAGCATGGCGACCACGGCGATCGTGGCGCCGAAAATCCTGCGGCGATTAATCATGTTTCTATCCTCAATCTGGAGCTACAGGGACCAAGCCCACTGTCGCCACGCTTGTCAGAAGTTGGTGGTCATGCTGAGCCAGAAGCGCCGGCCTTCGCCCACCGTATTGAAGTCGGTCGCGTCCTGTTGCTTGTCGAAGATGTTGTAGATCGCACCATTCAGAACGACGTTGTCTTTTTCGCCGAAGACATAGGAAAGGCCGATGTCGACGCTGGTGTAGGCGTCATATTTGCGTCCGGTCTTGCCATCGATCTCGACTGGCCTGCCGTTGCTTCCGATACGGGCCCCCGATGCGATCTCTTCGCCGTGGTAGGTGATCAAACCCCACGCCTGAAGTCCTTCGTAAGGCGTGATCCAATCGGCTCGCAGGCTTCCGGCATGTTCAGGCGTGCGGGCGAGCGGAAATCCTGCAAAGGCACCGGTCTCCTGGCGCGAGTGGGTGTATGTGTAGTTGCCGCGCAGGCTGATTGTATCCGTCACTTCCCAGCTCGCGGTCAGCTCGACGCCCTGGATGACGGCGCCGTCGATATTGTAGTTGTACCAGAGGCGGTAATTCGGATCCTCATCCCACCGGACAGGGTTGCCGTCGTCGTCCAAGACGAGCGCATTGCTGATCTTGTCGGTGAAGTTCGTATAGAAGTAGGTTGCTCCGGCCGTGAAGCCCGAGAAGTTGTCCCACAGGGCACCGATCTCATAGCTCGTGCTGGTTTCCGCCTTCAGGTTCGGATCGGCGATGATGACGCCACACGTGCCTGCCGGCCCGTACGAACAGCCGCCGCCGCCGGTCGTGTAGGCATAGCCCGGCGAAATGCTGCGGATATCGGGAGCCCTGAAGCCTGTCGAGACACCGCCCTTGATGGTCAGTTCGTCCATTGGATTCCATACGCCGTAGAGTCGCGGGCTGATCTGGGCATCGTAGAACTCGTGCTTGTCGTAGCGCAGCCCGCCATGCAGCGCGAATGTCTCGGTCATCTGCCACTCGTCCTCGGCGAACAAGGCCCATTGCAACGCGCCGAACGTCTCGTCCTCGCCGGTCCGGCGACCGGGATTCTGGTCGGTAAGCCGAGCGTCGAAAACCTGGCCGCCGACCGTCAGGGTATGGTCGCCAAAGGCGCTGAAGGGCGTGATGAACTTTCCGTCGAGCACGGTGTTGCGAATCTCCGGCGAGCGAATGTTCTCGACAAAGTCGTTCGCAGCCGGGGTCCACGCGAAGTTGGTCCGCTCCGCCCACTCCTGGGAAAGCGAGAACTCCGATGTCGTCCAGCCCCACCGCCCAGTGTGGCTGATTGACCAGTGGTCGCGATCGTTGTGGTTGTAGGTGCCGTTGGCCCCCTCTTCGAGCGTCTCGCCGGGGCTGGCTTCACGCTTCACGCGCGTCGTGCCGCCCTCGAGCAGGATCTCGTGGTCCTCGTTCGGCGTGAATGTCAAGCGGCCCGTAATGTCGCGTTCTTCAGCGCCGGTGATGCCGGACAGGAATTCGTCTTCTGCACGCCGCGTGCCGCGTCCCCAGACCTGCAGGCCGAGCTTGTCGTTGATGATCGGTCCGGCTCCATAGAAGGAGATCTGCCCGGAGTTGCCGAACTTCGTATCGCCTTGCAGGGTGCCGTCGGCGGTGATGGAGCCCATCCACTGGGTGCTGACCTTGCGTGTGATGATGTTGATGACGCCACCCATCGCGTCCGAGCCATAAAGCGAAGACATCGGTCCGCGAACGACCTCGATCCGCTCGATGGCGGAGATCGGCGGCACGAAGCTCTGCTCGAAGCCCGCGTTGCCGTTGGTGCGCGCCTCGCGCGTGCTCTGGCGTTTGCCATCGACCAGAATCAGCGTGTATTGGCCCGGCAGGCCGCGAATGAAGATGTCTTTCTCGTTCGCGACGCCAGTGACGGTAACGCCTTGGACCTCGCGCAGGGCATCGGTCAGGTCGCGGAAATTGCCTTTTTCCAACTCCTCACGGGTGACGACCGTGATGGAGGCCGGGGCATTCGCAACATTCTGCTCGAAGCCCGTCGCGGTGACAACGATCTGCTGAAGTTGCGTGGCGCCGGCGGCGTTCGTTGCTTCCTGGGCAGCGACTGCCTCCTGCGCAGCGGCATCTTCCGTTTGGGCATCTTGCGTTTGTGGGGCGACCTCTTCTTCCGTCAGCACCGCTGTTTGCGCCCGCGCCTCCCCCCAGCACAGAACAAGCGCGCATGCGCCGAGCAGCGCGTTGCGTCTAACCGCCACGGTCGATGCCTCGAAAATGAATGCCATCTCATCTATCCAAAACTTGAGTGTTTTGATCTTCTTATGTAGGGGGATCTGAGGGTCAATCGGCGTGTTTTCGAGCCATTCCAAATTCAGAAAAGTGCAAGATGCCCATCGGACAGACAGACCCGGCCTCGGGTGAGAGACCACGGCCGGGAACGGAAAACGAAACGGAGCGGCAGGCCTATGCAGAGGCCTCGCCTCTGTCGCGGTTGCGCCTGCTCACTGCGCTGGACGCGCTGCTTGTAGAGCAATCGGTGGGGCGCGCCGCCGATCGGATGGGCCTCGGCGCGCCGGCGATGAGCCGGTTGCTCAAGCAAATACGCGAAATCTACGGCGACCCCATCCTGCGCAAGACCGGACGTGGCATGGCCCCCACTCCCTTTGCGGAGCAATTGCGACTGCGTATCCGCGCCTTGGTCGAGGAAGCATCCGACCTTCTGCAGGTCCAAGTGCCTGATACGCCCAAGCGAGGGACCAAGGGGATCAACCGCCTGCCGCTTACGGCCGCACCGGCTCTGTCGCTCGCTCCCGTGATCGATATCGGGGGGCCGACGCCAAGGCAGTTTGCCGCGAAGCTGAACGCCATCGGCCCGCGCGCCGAGCCCCGGCAACGCCTCGCCAAGGCGATTGCGACGATCGGTGCGGGCGCAGGACGTTCCAGGCCGTTGACGATGCAGGAAGCAGAGGAGGCCTTTGGGCATATCCTCGCCGGCCGTGCGGATCCGATCCAGGTCGGGGCCTTCCTCGCGATCCTCCAGTTCAGAAACGCCACCGCCTCCGAATTGGCCGGCATGGCGCTTGCGCTACGGGAGCATATCGGCGTGCCCAGGAAGCCTGGGGGCGAAACGCAGCTCGATTGGCCGGCGTATCTTTCTCCAAAAGCCCCGCTCCAGCCGTGGTTCCTCATGGCGGCGAAGCTCGTCAGCAATTCCGGGGCAGACGTCCTGGTTCACGGCGGGACCGGCTTGGCTGCCGAGGGCCTGGAAGCAGCGGCGGAGTTCCTTGGCATCCGGGCGGCCTCCGGCATCGACGACGCAGGGTCGACCCTTTCGGAACACGGCATCGCCTTCCTGCCCTTCTCGATACTGTCGGACCAACTGACCGCGTTGATCGGTCTCTATCGACTCTTCGAGATGCGGTCTCCGCTTAACCAGGCCGTTCATCTCATCAACCCACTCAATGCGCCAACGCTGATGCTTGGCGCGTTGCAATCCTCCCACAAGGACCTTGCTCGCGAAGCTGCGGGATTGCTCGGATGGGAGCACCTCTCCGTTACAAGCAACAACCGCGACGTGGCGGAGGTGACGTCGCTCCGTTCGACGACGATCCTGCGCAGCATCGCCGGTGCGCCGTCGGAGATTTTCCTGCCCGCATCGAAAGGCGATAGGACCGGGCGCCCGGCCGAGTTGTCCAGCTTCGAATATTGGCAGGCGATCTGGCGCGGGCAGGCACGCGACGAGCAACCGATACGCAAGGTGATCGACACGACTACCCTGGCTCTCATGACCTTGCGAAATGCGCCGCGGGCAGAATGGTCGAATCTCCACCGGGAGGCGTCCCGGCTCTGGCTGGACCGTCATTAGGCTATCCCGTCAGCATTGAAAGTGAGGACGGAGCCTGCGCGTGACTGAAGGTCCGCTCGGATATTTCTTACGTTGGAAGCGGTCAGTCTGCTTGCGGCCCAAGCAGACGCTTAGTCGGTCCGACCATCATACGCTGGCGCGGCGAAGCGAACTGGAGGCCAGGCATTAATGTGGCAATCGGCGGTTCAGCCGCAGTTGTTCGACGCTAAAGATTTCCCCCTGGCCGCAAAATGCTATTGGAAATCAAAGGCGCTCAGGCCGGTCACCATCTCGTCGAGGCCGAGAGGGCGCGTCAGCGGAGGTTCTGCGCGGGCGAGGCACCCCGACCGCTCGCAGAGCCGGCAGGCAGGGCCGATCGGCGTGGCGGACGGCTGCACCTGTTTCCCACCGCTGCCCGCAACCGGTCGGGGAAGTGCGGCGCCGTAAGTGATCTCGTCCTTGAAGCCGATGTCGCAGCCGAGCAACAGTGCCGTTCGACGAGGCCTCTCGTTATAGGCGCCTTGCGGCCCCTCCAGCGTACGGGCGATCGTCAGGAACTCGGCGCCGTCCGGCATCTCGACCGCCTCGACGAAGATCTGTCCGGGCTGGCCGAAGGCAGCATGCACCGACAGTTTCGGGCAGCCGCCGCCAAATCGGCTCTGCGGATAGCCTTGCGCTCCTGCCTTGCGGAAGCGGTTGCCGGCATTGTCGACCTCGAGCATGAAGAAGGGCACGCCGGAAACCCCCGGGCGCTGAAGCATGGTCAGGCGGTTCGCCGCCTGCTCGAAGGACACGCCGAACCGCGACCGCAGGACGTCGATGTCGTAGCGTGCGCGGAGCGCGGCCGACTGGAAGGCCTGGTAAGGCATCATCAAGGCGTGTGCGGCGTAGCGCCCGAGTTCGAAACGGGCGAGCCGCCGCGCCTCGTCCGAGGAGAGTTTCAGCGCCTGGATTTCTCCTGCAACAATCGCCGCCATGCGGATCAGGCAGGCTTCCATCGCCACCTCCCGCAACTGGTCGAAGGGCGACAATCGTTCCGACAGGAACAGGCGCTGCGAATGCCGGTCGTAACGGCGGCGCCAGTTCGGCATGGTGGCCATGGGCAGCACCCGCACCACGATGCCATGTTCGCGCTTCAGCCAGGACTTCAGCGCGCCGGGCAGATCGTCGCCAGGATCGAGTTCGGCCGCGAACGCCTCCGCTTCCGCTTCGATATCGGCAAAGTGGTTTGGTCGCTGCTCGAAGGTCTCGCGAACCTCGTCCATCGGCAAGCGCGCCGCCGACAGCGCCGTGGCCCTGCCCTCCTGCGCCAGGAGCTCGGACAGATCGCTCAGCCTCTCCGCCTGTTCCCGATAGGCTCGGTAGAGCTTCATTATCGCCGCCGACGCGTTCGGGGCGGCCTCCGCGACTTCGATCAATTCCTGGTCACCAGGCAATTCGCCGACGAGCAGCGGATCGGAGAAGACCTCCTTCAGAGCGGCAACCGAGCCTCTCGCCTCCCCTTGCAGTTCCTCCGGCTCGACCTTGTAGACGGACGCGAGCTTCAGGATGAGTTGGACCGTGAGAGGCCGCTGATTGCGCTCGATGAGGTTCAGATAGGACGGCGAGATCCCGAGCCCCTCGGCCATCGCGGTCTGGGTAAGCCCCTTGGCCTTGCGGATTCGGCGGATACGGGGCCCGGCGAAGATTTTCTGCTCGGCCATTCTTCACACGATTTTACAGAACGAGCGCCTTGGCCACCCGTCGCCAGCCTTTACAAACTTGACAAATTTACTTCCCGACGCCGTCAAAGGCAACACAGCATTACCTAAATTTTCTGCCATGTTTCATCATTTCCCTCGATTCTTTCGCACCGCAATGTAAATCAAGTCACAGGGACGGCAGCGGCTTTTGCCGTCCGGGACACCAGAAATGGATTTGGAGCGAGTGATCATGACTGACTTTTACAACCTTGTCCCCTCAGCCCCGGAAGGTCGCTTCGACGGGATCGAGCGCCCTTACACGCCGGCGGACGTGAAGCGGCTACGCGGGTCGGTCCAGATCAAGTACACGCTCGCCGAGATGGGGGCGAACCGGCTCTGGAAGCTCATCCATGAAGAGGACTTCGTCAACGCGCTCGGCGCGCTCTCCGGCAACCAGGCCATGCAGATGGTCCGCGCCGGCCTGAAGGCGATCTATCTTTCCGGCTGGCAGGTTGCCGCCGACGCGAACACGGCATCCGCCATGTATCCGGACCAGTCGCTCTATCCGGCCAATGCAGCGCCCGAACTCGCCAAGCGCATCAACAGGACGCTGCAGCGCGCGGATCAGATCGAGACCCAGGAAGGCAACGGCCTATCCGTCGATACCTGGTTCGCCCCGATCGTCGCGGATGCCGAAGCCGGGTTCGGCGGCCCGCTCAACGCGTTCGAAATCATGAAGGCGTTCATCGAGGCCGGCGCCGCCGGCGTCCATTTCGAAGATCAGCTCGCTTCCGAAAAGAAGTGCGGTCATCTCGGCGGAAAGGTGCTGATCCCGACCGCAGCCCATATCCGCAATCTCAATGCCGCGCGCCTGGCGGCGGACGTGATGGGAGTTCCGACCCTCGTCATCGCGCGCACCGATGCAGAAGCAGCCAAGCTGCTCACCTCCGATATCGACGAACGCGATCGGCCCTTCGTCGACTATGATTCCGGCCGCACCGTCGAAGGCTTCTATCACGTCAAGAATGGGCTGGAGCCGTGTATTGCGCGCGCCGTGGCCTATGCGCCCCATGCCGACCTGATCTGGTGCGAGACATCCAAGCCGGATTTGGAGCAGGCAAGGCGTTTCGCCGAAGGCGTGCGCAAGCATCATCCCGATCAATTGCTCGCTTACAACTGCTCGCCTTCATTCAACTGGAAGAAGAACCTGGACGACGCCACGATCGCCAAGTTCCAGCGTGAACTCGGCGCAATGGGCTACAAGTTCCAGTTTATCACGCTGGCGGGCTTCCACCAGCTCAACTACGGCATGTTCGAGCTCGCCCGCGGCTACAAGGCCCGCCAGATGGCCGCCTATTCCGAGCTGCAACAGGCCGAGTTCGCGGCGGAAAGCAACGGCTACACCGCGACGAAGCATCAGCGCGAGGTCGGGACCGGGTACTTCGACGCGGTGTCCATGGCCATTACCGGCGGCCAGTCGTCCACGACCGCCATGCACGAATCGACCGAGCACGCCCAGTTCAAGCCGGCAGCCGAGTGATCCGGCGGCAGGCCGCGTCGAACAGAACCCGAGGAGAAGGACGATGGCACCGAGAACCCGTGTGAAGGAAAGAGCCGAGGAACAGGCGACCATGATGAGCGCCGACCAGCAGGCGGCGATCCGCATCGTCGCCAACGATCTGCACCGCTTGAACCAATCCGTGATGAAGGCCGTCGAGTCTGGCGTGTCCGTAGAGCTTGTACGTTCGGCACGCCATCATGGCGGTGACGGAAATTGGGGCGACCTGCTCATCCCCGTCATCGTGACCCAGCAGACCCACGGCTGACGTCCGGCATTCAGACGCTTCGTTCGAAGAAGAAGCGCTCTTGCTCCCCAAGCCCGGCCGCCTTTAGGCGGCCGGGCTTAACTTTTTCGTGACAACATCCCGCCGGTCGGAAAAGCCGTCCCGGATCTGGTGTAGAAAAGTCGACAAAATTTCCAAACTACATTTGCTGCAAGAACGTTGCATACAGCACGAACCTTGCGTCGTTCTTCGAATCGGATGAAAACCATTCATGACATGGCTCTTGACTTGGCCCCGGACATAACGTCTATCTGCGGGCTGCCTTCAACTGCACATTGAAGCTCAAGATATCGGTTGCATGCTGATGCCCAATTCACGTCTCGGACCCCGTATCGATCTGGGCGCCGTCGCCGAGACCGTGAATTTCTCGCTCGCGCTCGTCGTGGGCAAGTCGCAGATCAACGGTATCGTCGTCTCGAGCATCGTCGAACGATCCGGGCTGAAAGCCATCTTGGAAGTGCCGGAAAAGGCCGGCAAAGCGCTTGCCAACAAACCTGGCGTCGTGATTCTCGACGGCGGTCCGGACAACCGGGATTGCGACGCCGTCCTGGGCGATATCGCCGAGCACCGGCGCGCTTCTGGCGGCAAGATTCCGCTCGTGATCCTGCTGTCGACGCGAAACGTCAATCCAGAAGGCTTGCCATACGCCCGCGCCGTCGACGCCGTCGTGGCCAAGCCCTTTACACCGGAGTCCTTGCAGCCCGTGGTCGACAAGCTGCTGGCGCAGGCGCGGGGCTGATCGGAATTCCCGAGTTCCATCGCGGTGGCTGCGACATTGGCGGGCCACCCCTTCCCATCCGTTCCGGCGCCCGTCTATACTCCGGGCATCCGCAACCTCTCTGGTGATTGATGCCGCCTGCAAAAAAGGAAACCCGACCGTCCAACCGTGTGGGGCGCAAGCGCACGCCTCAATTCGTGAAGAACCTGCGCGGCGTCAAGAACTGGAAGGAAGTGAGCGCCTGGCTGGAATGGCGCGGCATCGAGGACATCGAGTGCATTACTCCCGACCAGGCGGGCGTGGCTCGCGGCAAGATGATGCCGTCCAAGAAGTTCACCTCGAACACGTCACTGGCCCTGCCCTCGGCGCCGTTCATGATGACCATCTCGGGCGATTATCCCGAGGATGGCAACGGCTTCTCCTATCCGGAAGACGATGGCGACCTGAAGCTCGTGCCCGATTTGTCGACCCTCTCGGAAGTGCCATGGGAGGAGGACCCGACAGCTCAGGTCATCTGCGACCTCGTCCATCAGGACGGGCGTTTCGTCGAGTTCACGCCGCGCAATGTGCTGAAACGTATCGTTCGGGCTTACGCTGACGATGGGCTGAAGCCTGTCGTTGCTCCGGAAATCGAGTTCTACCTCGTGCGCAAGAATCCCGATCCGGATTATCCGCTGGTGCCGCCTGTGGGCCGCTCCGGCCGGGCGATCGGCGGCGGGGCCGGATACTCCATTGCCGGCGTCAACGAGTTCGACGAGTTGATCGACGACATCTACCATTTCTCGGAGAGCCAGGGTCTTGAGATCGACACGCTGATCCACGAGGAAGGCGCCGGGCAATTGGAAATCAACCTGCGCCACGGCGACCCAATCGAACTCGCCGACCAGGTCTTCATGTTCAAGCGAACCATCCGCGAGGCGGCGCTGAAACACGATACCTACGCCACGTTCATGGCGAAGCCGATCCAGGGCCAGCCCGGCTCGGCCATGCATATCCATCAGTCTGTGCTCGACAAAAAGACAGGGCGCAACATTTTCACCCACGAGGATGGCTCTGAGAGCGAGGCGTTCTTCCACTTCATCGGCGGAATGCAGAAGCACGTGCCGAACGCGCTGGTGATGTTCGCACCCTACGTGAACTCTTATCGCCGGCTGACGCAAGCCGCATCGGCGCCGGTCAACACCAAGTGGGGCTACGACAACCGCACCACGGCTTTCCGTGTTCCGCGCTCCGATCCTTCGGCCCGGCGCGTGGAGAACAGGATTCCGTCTTCCGACGCCAATCCATACCTCGCCTTGGCCGCGTCGCTCGCCTGCGGGCTTATCGGTATCCGCAACAAGACAAAGCCGGACGCGCCGGTCGGCACGACGGTCAACGAGGACGAGATCGATTTACCGCGGGGGCTGCTCGAGGCAGTCGATCTTTTCGAGAACGATCCCGACCTGCGGGCCATGCTGGGTGAACCTTTCGCAACGACCTTCACGGCGATCAAGCGGGCCGAGTTCGAAACGTTCATGGAAGTGATCAGCCCCTGGGAGCGGGAATACCTGCTGCTCAACGTGTGAGCGCGCTAGTAGTGAGTAGCGACGAGTGACCCCGCAACGGACGCCGTTCGTTTCAAACTCTTTCGGTATTCGCTGCTCGCCAGATCCTGTTCGCTTCTTCATGGTCCGATCATGTCCTACCAATCTCCCATTTCGCCCGGCTTCTCCTGGTACGAGGAAACGGTCGGCCCGCGTCCCATCTATCCGGCGCTCGACGGCGACCGCACGGCGGACGTCGTCATCGTCGGGGGAGGCTTCACGGGCCTGTCGGCGGCCGCGCATCTGGCCAAGGCCGGCGCCAGCGTGGCCCTGATCGAGGCGCACCGCTTCGGCGATGGCGCCTCGGGGCGCAATGGCGGACAGCTGGGCACCGGCCAGCGGGCCTGGGCAGAAGAGCTCGAGGCCGAATACGGGCTGACCCGCGCCAAGGCGCTGTTTGCGCTTGCCGAGGAGGCCAAGGCGCATCTGCTCGAGTTCACCACGACGAATGGCATCGACATCGACTATATGCCGGGCCAGATGTCGGTCGTGCACAAGAAGCGCTACCTCGACGACTATCGCAGGCACGCCGAGATCATGGCGGAACGGTTCGACTACCGGCATATCAGCTTCATGGACGCGGACGAGACAGCACGACGCTTGGGCTCTACCCGATATTTCGGTGGTACGCGCGACACCGGCACAGGCCACATCCATCCGCTGAAGCTGGTCGTGGGAACGGCGCGGGTGGCCGCGGCAGCAGGAGCCACCCTGTTCGAGAATACCAGGGCCACGGGCATCTCCTCCAATGGCGGCAAGGTGATCGTCACGACGCCGAGCGGCACCATCACGGCGGCAAGGGGCCTCGTCGCAGTCAACGCCTATGGCGGTCCACTGGAACCGGTGAGCGCGGCGCATGTGATGCCGATCGGCTCCTTCATCGGCGCCACTGTCCCGCTCGGAGCCGACAGTGCGGTGCTCCCCGGTGGCGAGTCCGTCGACGATTCGCGCTTCGTCGTGCGCTACTTCCGGAAATCAAGGGATGGCCGCCTGCTCTTCGGTGGACGCGAGATCTACGCCGTCAAGGACCCCAAGGACATCCATATCCATATCCGAAGGCAGATCGCCGAGATCTATCCCGAACTGAGGGACGTCGAGATCACGCATGGCTGGGGCGGCTATGTCGGCATCACCATGCCGCGCAAACCCTTCGTGCGAGAGGTGATGCCCAACGTCATCTCGGCCGGCGGCTATTCCGGTCACGGCGTCATGCTGTCCAACTTCATGGGGAAGCTCTATGCCGAAACCGTCGCCGGCAACCGCGATCGGCTCAAGCTTTTCGAGGAGCTGAGGATCCCCTCCTTCCCCGGAGGACGGCGCTTGCGTTCCCCTCTGCTGTTTCTCGCGCTCAACTGGTATGCGCTTCGCGACAGGCTGTAGGCCCTTCCGGAATTGCTCAGCTCATTGTCATGACGCGGATTTTGCCCTCCCGCGCGAGCAATTGAGCCAGCACCTCCTTGCCGGTACGCGTCAAGACGACGTCCACTTTCCCTTGCGGGAACGCGATCCCACGTAGCGTCACCTCGTCGAGGAAATCGGGCAAGATCGGCTCGCGGAAGGTCAAATGCCCTGCGCCGGGATCGAAGCGCATACCGAGGCATATCCGCATCAACGCCAAAGGTGCGGCTGCCGCCCACGCCTGCGGCGAGCAGGCCACGGGATAGAAGGTGGGACCTCGTCCCCTTCGCTTGGGAAAGCCGCAAAACAGCTCGGGCAGTCGACGAAGATCGATATAGGTGGAAGCCTGGAATAGACCTTCGAAGATGCGTGCGGCCTCGGCGCGGAAGCCATAGCGGGCAAACCCGGCGGCGACGAGCGTATTGTCATGCGGCCAAACCGATCCGTTGTGATAGCTCATTGGATTGTAGCGGGCCTCGGTGGTCGCAACCGTCCGGATGCCCCAGCCGGAAAAAGATGCACTGTCCATGAGCGTCCTGACCACCCGCGGTACACGCCGCGCCAAGGCTATGCCGGCAAAAAGCGCGTGCCCGGCGTTGGAGGTTCTGACACGGCATGGACGCTTTTCACCATCAAGCGCGAGCACATAGGTGCCGAGTTCCTCGTCGAAGAAACGTTCGTCAAAGCGCCTGCGCAGCCGCTTCGCCGCTGCTTCGAGGCGAAACGCTCGATCCGGCATGCCGATCGCCCGGTAGATATCGGCGGCGGCACGCCAGGCGGCGTAGACATAGGCCTGCACTTCCACGAGCGTGATCGGTCCCGTCGCGAGCTTCCCGTCCTCATGAAAGACTGCGTCATAGCTGTCCTTCCAACCCTGGTTGACGAGCCCGTGGGAGGTCCTGCGCCCATATTCGACAAACCCGTCACCATCCCTGTCGCCATATGTCTCGATCCAATCGAGGGCGGCTTCGATATTCGGCAAGAGCTCGCGGACCGTGTCGAGGTCCCGCGTCCGGCTGAAATAAGCGCCGGCCAGCATGACGAAGAGCGGGGTAGAATCGACGCTGCCGTAGTAGCGCCGAAACGGGACTTCACCGAGTTCGGCCATTTCCCCATAGCGCACTTCGTGAAGGATCTTGCCGGGTTCGGCATCGGAGGCCGGATCGGTCGAAACCGCCTGGTTGGCGGCGAGGTGGAAAAGCACACCGCGGGCGATCGCGGGGTCGAGCCAAAGGGTCTGCATTGCCGTGATGATGGCATCCCTGCCGAACACGGTGCTGAACCAGGGAATCCCGGCATAGGGATAAGGGCCATCCGCCGTGTCGGTGGTCAGCATGTAGAGATCGGCTACGGCCCGTCGGGCTACTTCGTTGAAGACCTGGTTGGACGTGGAAATCTTGGCCGCCCGGGAACTGGCGCGGCGCAAGGCCCGGCGCGCCTCGCCAAGTGCGGAGAAGAAGACACGCCGGGTGGCAGTTTCGTCTTTGGGTGCGGCACCGCAATTTATTTCGATGAAGATGGTCTTGGTTTCCGTCGCGGCAAGGTCGAATTCGAAGGCAGCATGCTGCCCTGAGATCTCCTGCGGTTCCGGATCGAATCGCAGAAGGGTGTGCCGTTCTCTTTCATCGAGCCCCGTGTAGCCGAGCGTCACCTGGCTTTTTCTCACGTCAGGGGGATGCAGTGTGCCTTTTTTCTCCCGTCGTGAACCACGCACTTCGAAAAGATCGGCAAAATCGGCACCGAAGAGAAGCACAAGATTTATCCTGTGGGGCTCATCGTCGAAATTGCGCACGCTCAGCCGCTCGAAACACGCGCTCTTCCACAGAAAGCGCGAACGCCTGATATGGACCATGTCGTGCTCGACACGCAGCTTGTCGCCGTCGAACAGATCGGGGTTGGTCAGATCACAGATCAGCAGGGCATTGTCGTCGCGCAGGGTCGAGCTCAACAGCAGCGGCCGCCTTCCCGACATGTTCAGATAGAAGTGAGAGAGGTGACGCGTGTCGCGGTGATAGATGCCTTCCGCGCCGCCATGACCCGCGACGACATCCCCATTGTGATCGAAGACGGCGAAAGTGTCGCCGTGCTTCAGGATACGAGGCCGCCGCTCCTGCAGCGAAGCCGAGGCGGGTATGAAGAACTCCGGCATGCGGGTGACATGCTCGTCGGGTCCAACAGTTTCCGGAACAGTATTCGTGTTCACGAGACGGTCGCCCTTTCACGCCAGGGATCGTCTCCCGCCAATGATGACGCCGCAGGCTGCGGAATAACGATCGGCTCCTGCGTAAGGTCATGATACAACGCCAGATAGTCGCTCGCCATCCTTTCCGCCGAGAAGCGCCGTTCGAAGGCGCTCCGCGCTTTCGCCCGGTCAATGGTGTCGATGCGACGGAGCGCCTCGACCGCTTCGTCCGTGTCCCTTACGAGAAAGCCGGAAACCCCGTCCTCGAGGACCTCCGGCACGGAGCCGCAGGAGAAGCCGACGACCGGCGTCCCGCAGGCCATTGCCTCGATCATGACCAGCCCGAACGGTTCGGGCCAGTCGATGGGGAACAGCAACGCTTTCGCGTTACCCAGAAAGTCCGCCTTCGCGTCCTGGCCGATCTCGCCGACGAACTCGACCCATGGCGACCTGCGGATTTGCGGCTCGATGACGCCTTCCCAATAGGCGCGGTCGAGCTTGTCGATCTTGGCCGCCATCTTGAGGCGCATTCCAGCACGTCGAGCGATCTCTATCGCCTGCGCCGGTCCCTTTTCGGGGGAGATGCGTCCGAGGAAGGCCAGATAGTCGCCGCTTGGTGCCGGTTGGAACGGAAGCAGGTTCGGCGGAATACCATTGTAGACGGTACCGGCCCAGTTTACGGGGGGCATTCCGCGGCGCTGGCTATCCGAGATCGACACGAGAGGGACCTCGGGAAAAGCCATGTAAAGCCGTCTGTAGTCGGCTTCATCGTGACGGTTATGAAGCGTCGTGAGCGTTCGTCCCGCAAAAGGCCTGATAAGCGGAAAATGCAGCAAATCGATGTGAAAATGCAGGACGTCGAACTCTGCAGCGCGTCGACGCACTTCCTCCAACTCGATCAACTGATATGGCAGGGGATCCCTGATCTTCGGGTTGAGCCTCAGCGCCGAGTCGGCGCACGGGACGAGTTCGGCTGTCGTGACGGAGTCGCCACTCGCAAATAGCGTGACGTCGTGGCCCTGGGCCACCAATTGTTCGGTCAGGTAAGAGACGATACGTTCCGTGCCGCCATAGAGTTTCGGCGGCACGCTTTCGGCCAGTGGCGCTATCTGAGCAATCTTCATTGACATGTCCTCGCGCGACCGCGCATCGGCCGCACAGGAGGAGCCCTGCGCCGAGACGCGACACGAAATCCGAACGCGCGGAGGCGTTCGTCGTTCCCGAGGAAGGGCCGCTTTATAACGTCCGGGCCGGGTTGCCGATCACCGTGACGCCTTCGGGGACATCCCCGGTAACCACGGCCCCCGCTCCGACGATGGCACCACTGCCGATGCTGACGCCGGGCAGGATGATCGCCCCGCCCCCGATCCACACTTTCTCGCCAATGAAGACAGGCCGCCCCCGCTCAAGCCCCGCGGCGCGCAACTCAGCGTTCTTGTGGTGCTCGGCGCAATAGATCTGGACACCGGGACCGAGCATTGTCGAGGATCCGATCACCACGCGTGCCGTATCCAGGATGGTGCAGGCGGCGTTCAGGTACACTCGGTCGGCGAGTTCAATATTGACGCCGTAGGCACAATGGAAGGGCGCCTCGATGCGCACCTCCCGGCCTATGGCGGCAAGGAGAGCGGCAAGCGCCGGACCGACATTGCCGCGCTGCCTCGGCGGCAACATATTGTGCTCGTGGACTGCTTCGTAAGCGCGTTGGCGCATGCCATCGAGCTCGGGATCGACGCAGCAGTACCAGTCTCCGGCCTCCATCTTGGCGCGTTCGCTGATGCCTGCGCTCATGTCACATCTTCCGAAAGATGGCAGTTCCTCGTCGTTCCCTTCGGTCCGCCCGCGCCTCACGGCCGGACGGGCAAGGGTCTCGACGGCGTCGGGTCAGATGCACCGGCCGCCATCGACCTCCAGGGCAACGCCGGTGATGAAATTGGCCTCGTCCGAGGCCAGCCACAGGGCCGCGTTGGCAATGTCGAGCGGTGTCGACAGCCGGCCGAGAGGGATCGAAGCACGGAACTGGGCACGCTTCTCCGGCGTATCCTCGCCCATGAACTGCGCCAGCATTCCGGTTTCGCCCGCGACGGGGCAAAGGCAGTTGACCCGAATCTTCTTGGGCGCGAGCTCGACGGCCATGGACTTTGTCGCCGTGATCGCCCATCCCTTGGAGGCATTGTACCAAGTCAGCCCCGGGCGCGGCCGCAGGCCGGCGGTGGAAGCCGTCGTAATGATCACGCCGCCCCCTTGACGCTCCATGAGCGGCACCACGGAGAGTGTCGAGAAATAGATCGCCTTCATGTTGATGGCGGCGATCAGGTCGAAGGTCTGCTCGTCGACTCCGAGCATGTCGCCATTGCGATGGGTGTAGCCGGCATTGTTGACCATAATGTCGACACGACCGAAGGCGCTTTCGGCCGCAGACACCATGGCCTCGACGTCCGATCGCTGAGAGACATCCGTCGTTACCGCGATGGCCGCCGCGCCGATCTCCGCCGCCACCTTTTCGGCGCCCTTGGCATTCAGGTCGGCAACCACGACCTTCGCACCCTCTTCCGCGAAACGCCTGGCCATGCCCTCGCCGAAACCGGAAGCCGCGCCGGTGACGATCGCCACCTTGCCCTGCAAACGTGCCATGCTGTTTCCTTCCCCCTCTTATCCGTGATTGAAGACGATCGTCTTGGTCGCCGACATGTCGTAGAGCGCCTCGAAGCCCTTCTCGCGCCCGTGGCCCGACCTCTTGAAGCCCCCGAACGGCAGCTCGATGCCGCCACCCGCGCCATAACCGTTGACGAAGACCTGGCCAGAGCGGACCCTCTTTGCGACGCGGTGCTGCCGGGCGCCGTCCCTCGTCCACACGCCAGCGACCAGCCCGAATTCCGTGCCGTTCGCGAGCCGCACCGCCTCCTGTTCGTCGTCGAACGGGAACAGGGTCAGCACGGGACCGAACACCTCTTCCATGGCGATCACGGCGGCGGGATCGACAGAGCCGAACAACACCGGCGCGTGATAATAGCCGCCTGCGGGCGCGGCGGCGTCCACCGATCCCTTGGCCAGAACGGCGACGCCGGCCTCCTCGGCCGCAGCCACCATGCCCGCCACGCGCTCCCTTTGCTTCGGGTTGATCAGAGCCCCCAAATCGAGATCGGCATCGTGCGGGCCAGCCACCAATTTCGAAAACCGGTCCGCCAAAGCAGTCGCAATCCGTTCATAGGCGGGTCGCTCGATCAGCACACGGCTCCCCGCGGAGCAGGTCTGTCCGCCATTCTGGATAATGGCGTTGACCAGTACCGGCAGTGCCGCGTCGATGTCGGCGTCGGCGAAGACGATTTGGGGCGACTTGCCCCCGAGTTCCATCGTCACGCCGCGATTGTTGATCGCAGCCGCCTGCTGGATCGCCGTGCCGGTGAGCGGAGAACCGGTGAAGGTGACATAGTCGACAAGGGGATGGGCCGACAGTGCCGCTCCAGCCGTGCGTCCATAGCCGGTCACGACGTTGAAGACACCTTCGGGAATGCCCGCCTCGAGCGCCAGCTCGCCGATCCGGATTGCCGTCAGAGAGGCGTCCTCGGCAGGCTTGACGACAAGCGTATTGCCCATTGCGAGCGCCGCGCCGGCGACGCGCGCCAGGATCTGCAGCGGGTAGTTCCACGGAATGATGCCGGCCACGACGCCGTGGGGCTCGCGCAAGGTGAGTGCCGTGTAGCCGTCCAGGAAGGGGATCGTATCGCCATGGATCTTGTCGCCGGCGCCGCCATAGAACTCGTAATAACGCATGGTGGCGACGACATCCGCCTTGCCCTGCCGGATGGGCTTGCCGGTGTCGCGCGATTCCAGCGCGGCGAGCTCCTCGCCGTGTTTCTCGACAAGCTGGAAGAGACGGGTCAGGCAGCGGCCTCGCTCGACGGCAGGCGTCCGGCTCCAAGGGCCTTCGTCAAATGCCCGTCGCGCGGCTTTCACCGCCCGGTCCACGTCGGCCGTTCCCGAGGCAGGGATGGAGGCGAAGGCCTTGCCGTCGGAAGGGGACACGACGTCGATCCGTTCGCCCGAAAGAGAATCGACCGCCTTGCCGTCGATGACCTGCATGAAGGCGCGGCCTTCCGCGACAGTTCTCGAAAGATGCGTACCCATGGCCGCTTTCTCCTTTTGCTTCGCCGTGCGGGGAGACTATGCTGCCCCGGTTGCACCTGCGAAGGCGTGCTCCCTTGCCAAGGCTGCGACAAATCCCGCCGGACCCCAGCTGTCAAGGGCCAGCAGGTCGGTGGCGGGTGGCCACCACCGCGCGCAAAAGGGAAAGCATTGTGTGGCACCATGCGCACTAGCGCCGCTAAATCGATTAGAATATACGCAGGCCGGATCGGCCGACAGATACGGACAAGAAATGACCAGTCAGATCATCCCCGTCGAACCATTCGATTTCGTCATGTTCGGCGCGACGGGCGACCTCGCCGAGCGCAAGCTTCTGCCGGCGCTCTATCGTCGCCAGGCGGCAGGCCAGTTCTCCGAACCAACCAAGATCATCGGCGCTTCGCGCTCCAAGATGACCGACGAAGAGTATCGCGCCTTTGCCCGCAACGCGATTTCGGAGCACGTAAAAAGCGAGGAGATCGATGCCGGCGAGCTCAAGAGGTTCATCGAACGGCTGTCCTACCTCTCGGTGGATGCCAAGTCCGGCGGCGGCTTCGAAACGCTGAAGGAGACGATCGGCGAAAGCGACCGTATCAGGGTCTTCTATCTCGCTGTCGCCCCCGAACTCTTCGGCTCCTTCGCCGACCACCTCAAGGCACAAGGCCTGATCACCGCCAATGCGCGGATCGTCGTGGAGAAGCCGATCGGCCGGGATCTTGCCTCCGCCAAGTCCCTCAACGATCGCATCGGCGCGGATTTCGCGGAACAGCAGATCTTCCGCATCGACCACTATCTCGGCAAGGAGACGGTGCAGAACCTGATGGCGCTCCGTTTCGCCAACGCGCTTTACGAGCCGCTGTGGAATTCGGCGCATATCGACCACGTCCAGATCACGGTCGCCGAAACAGTCGGGCTCGAGGGTCGCGCGGGCTACTACGACAAGGCGGGCGCCCTGCGTGACATGGTCCAGAACCATATGCTTCAGTTGCTCTGCCTCGTCGCCATGGAGCCGCCGGCGTCGATGGACGCCGACGCCGTTCGCGACGAGAAGCTGAAGGTGCTGCGGGCGCTCAAGCGCATCAATGGCAACGAAGCGCCGAGGGTGACGGTGCGCGGCCAATACCGGGCCGGCGCGTCGGCAACCGGTCCGGTGAAGGGGTATGCCGAGGAACTGGCCAATGGCGAGAGCCAGACCGAGACCTTCGTCGCCATCAAGGCCGAGATCGCCAACTGGCGCTGGGCCGGCGTGCCCTTTTATCTGCGCACGGGCAAGCGGCTCGCCCAGCGGGTTTCCGAGATCGTCATCGAATTCAAGCAGATCCCGCATTCGATCTTCGGCGACAGCGCCGGACGGATCGAGGCCAACCAGCTCGTGATACGACTGCAGCCGGACGAGGGCGTCAAGCAGTGGCTGATGATCAAGGATCCGGGACCGGGCGGGATGCGGCTGCGCCACGTACCACTCGACATGAGCTTTGCTCAGGCATTCGAGGTGCGCAACCCGGATGCTTATGAACGGCTGATCATGGACGTGGTGCGCGGCAACCAGACGCTGTTCATGCGGCGGGACGAAGTGGAGGCCGCGTGGCGCTGGATCGATCCGATCCTCGGCGCCTGGGAGGACGGTCCCCAGGAGGCGCAGGGCTATACCGCTGGCACGTGGGGTCCTTCGGCGTCGATCGCGCTCATAGAGCGCGACGGGCGCACGTGGCACGAGAGCAACTGATGGCTGGAAGGGAGCCGAGCCGGAAAGCCGCCTGGAACCTTTTCGGTTCGTCGGCGGAACTGGCCGACGCGCTGTCGACGGCAGTGGCACGCGCACTCCGAAGCGCGATCCAACAGCGCGGTACGGCCTTCATCGCGGTTTCCGGCGGCACGACGCCAGGTCTCTTCTTCCGCACTCTTTCGGGCCGGAAGCTCGACTGGGGCAAGGTGATCGTGGTGCTCGTCGACGAGCGTTTCGTCGAGCGTGGCTCACCGCGTGCCAACGCAGGGCTGGTACAGGCAAACCTGCTGCAGAACGGTGCAAGCGCAGCCCGTTTCGTCGATCTTTACCAGCCCGCCCCGACAGTCGATGAGGCCGCCTCCGCATCAGCCAAATTGTTCCGCGAGCTTCCATGGCCGCTCGACGTCGCGGTTCTCGGCATGGGAACGGATGGGCATACGGCGTCGTTCTTTCCCGATGCGTCCAACCTGACGGCGCTGCTCGACCCGGCTTCGACGGAAATGGTGCTGCCCGTCCATGCCGCCAGTGCCGGCGAACCACGATTGACGCTGCCGCTCGCGCGGCTCGTGGACGCGGGCCTTCTGGTCCTCCATATCGAGGGCGCAGAAAAGCGGAAGGTGCTGGAGGAGACACTGGCTACGGGTAGCGACCTCCCGGTGCGCAGCGTGCTCGACAGGTCAAGGACACAGGTTCAGGTTTTCTGGGCGCCCTGAACTCCGAGGCCCGGCGCCCTCCCCGCCCGAGCCCGGCGAAAGCCCTGAAGTGCGTCGCGATCTTTCAGATTCGCTCCCGCACTTTGGTACTTTGATTTGACGCATGTCTTTCCTCCCAAACCGGTGTCCACTTTGGGGAGACATGCTTTGGAAGGGACGACTATGACCGCCAGGAAAGACATAGAAGCCATCACCCAGCGGATCCGGGAACGCTCGAAGCCGCGTCGCGAGATCTATCTCGACAGGATCGACAGGGCGGCATCGCAGAGCGCAAACCGAGCCGTGCTTTCCTGCGGCAACCTTGCTCACGGCTTTGCCGCCTGCGCCCCCTCGGAAAAGGCTATGCTTTCGGGCGATCGTGTACCGAATGTCGGGATCATCACCTCTTACAACGATATGCTCTCGGCACATCAACCCTTCGAGACCTTCCCTCGATTGATCAAGGAGGCGGCTCGTGAAGCCGGTGGCGTCGCACAGGTCGCGGGCGGCGTGCCGGCCATGTGCGACGGCGTCACCCAAGGGCAGCCCGGCATGGAGCTCTCGCTCTTCTCGCGCGACGTCATTGCCATGGCGGCAGCGGTCGGCCTGTCGCACAACATGTTCGACGCCGCCGTCTATCTGGGCGTCTGCGACAAGATCGTACCGGGCCTGGCGATCGCCGCCCTGACCTTCGGACACCTGCCGGCCGTGTTCATTCCCGCCGGCCCGATGACCTCCGGCCTGCCGAACGACGAGAAAGCAAAGGTCCGCCAGCTCTATGCCGAAGGCAAGATCGGTCGGGCCGAACTGCTCGACGCTGAATCGAAATCGTATCATGGTCCCGGCACCTGCACCTTCTATGGCACGGCCAATTCCAATCAGATGCTGATGGAGATCATGGGCCTGCATATTCCGGGCGCTTCCTTCGTCAATCCGGGCACACCGTTGCGCGATGCCCTGACCAGGGAAGCCACCAAGAGGGCGCTCGCCATAACCGCGCTCGGCAACGCCTATACACCGGTCGGGCGCATGATCGATGAGCGTTCGGTGGTCAACGGCGTCGTCGGCTTGCATGCCACCGGCGGCTCCACGAACCACACCATCCACCTGATCGCGATGGCCGACGCCGCAGGCATCGCGCTCACCTGGCAGGACATTTCGGATCTCTCCGAAGCCGTGCCGCTGCTCGCCAGGGTCTATCCGAACGGACTTGCCGACGTGAATCATTTCCATGCGGCAGGCGGCCTCGGATTCCTGATCCGGGAGCTGCTCGATGCCGGCCTGCTGCATGAGGATGTGCAGACCGTCTGGGGCGAGGGTCTGCGGCCCTACACGATAGAGGCCCGGCTCGGCGCCGAGGGCGCCGTCGTGCGCGAGGCCGCGCCGGAAAAAAGCGGCGACGAGAAAGTGCTGACGACCGTCGCCAGGGCATTCCAGCCGACCGGGGGGCTGAAGGTCCTTTCCGGCAATCTGGGCAAGGCGATCATCAAGACCTCGGCAGTCAAGCCGGAACGCCGCGTCGTCGAAGCCCCGGCGCGCGTGTTCGACAGCCAGCAAGCGCTCAACGACGCGTTCAAGGCGGGACAGCTCGACCGGGATTTCATCGCCGTCGTCCGTTTCCAAGGGCCCAAGGCGAACGGTATGCCGGAACTGCACAAACTGACGACAGTACTCGGCGTGCTGCAGGATCGCGGTTACCATGTGGCCCTCGTGACCGACGGACGCATGTCAGGTGCTTCGGGAAAGGTCCCTGCGGCGATTCATGTCACGCCGGAAGCATTGGACGATGGCGCGATCGGCAAGATACGCGACGGAGACATGATCCGGCTCGATGGAGAAACCGGCCGGCTCGAGGCGCTGGTGAACCCCGAGGAGCTTGCCAAACGCAAGGTGCCGGCAGTCGACCTGTCGGAAAACAGCCATGGCTTCGGGCGTGAATTGTTCGAAGGCTTCCGCCAGTTGGCTTCGAGGGCCGACCATGGAGCCAGCGCCTTCGGGGCGGCCTAAGAGAGATCAATTCCGGGCTACGAGCGGGGCCGCAGCGCAGGAATCCTGCCCCGGAGTTGGGCTGACGGCCACTCTGCGGTGGATCCAACGTCGAACAGAAGGAACGAACTGATGAAGACACGCAAACTCGGTCCTCACCTCACCGTTTCAGCCGTCGGGCTCGGCTGTATGGGCATGAGCCACGCATATGGTGGCCAGGACGAGCAGGAGTCGATCAGAACGCTTCATCGGGCCGTCGAGCTCGGCGTCACCTTCTTCGACACTGCGGAAGTCTATGGCCCCTTCGAGAATGAAATCCTGGTCGGCAAGGCGCTGAGGCCCTACCGGGACCAGGTGGTGATCGCTACCAAGTTCGGTTTCCAGATCGACACCAGCAAGAGCGACTCGCGGGCCATGTCCGGCTTGGACAGCCGGCCGGAACACGTCCGCCAAGTGGCCGAGGCATCGTTGAAGCGGCTAGGGGTGGAAGTGATCGACCTTTTATACCAGCACCGCGTCGATCCTCAGGTACCGATCGAGGATACCGTCGGAGCAATGGCGGACCTTGTGAGGGAAGGCAAGGTGCGAGCGCTCGGCCTTTCCGAGGCGGGAGCCGCCGTCATCCGGCGGGCCCATGCCGTTCATCCGATTTCCGCTCTCCAGAGCGAATATTCCCTTTGGACCCGCAATCCGGAAGGCGAAATCCTGGACACCTGTCGCGAACTCGGCATCGGCTTTGTGCCGTTCAGCCCGCTGGGCCGGGGCTTCCTGACGGGTAAGATCCAGAAACCGGACGATTTCGGCGCCGATGATTTCCGGCGGACGCTTCCCCGTTTCAATTCTGAGAACATGGCCGCCAACGCTTCGCTCGTTAAGATGCTGGAGGAGATGGCGGCGATAAAGGGCGCGACCGCCGCGCAGCTGGCGCTTGCCTGGGTGATCAACCAGGCCGATTTCATCGTGCCCATTCCGGGTGCCCGGAAGATCGCCCATCTGGAGCAGAACGTCGCCGCTGCGGATATTGCGCTTTCACCGGCGGAACTCGAGACGCTGGGCGAAATGCTGGCGCCGGAAAAATTCGCCGGCCAGCGGTATGGCGATGCAGCCATGTCGTTGACCAACCGATGAGCTGGACCGGCCTCGGTTTAAGCCTGCCACGTGCTCTTTGACAAACGAGCGCTAATAGGTCGTCCGTCGCTCCTCCGATGGCGGACGGCCGAACTGCAGACGATAGCTCTGCGCGAAATAAGAATGCGATGTGAAGCCGGTCGCGATCGCCACGTCGAGGATCGGCATGTTGGTCTGGCGCAGGAGCTCGCGCGCGCGCTCGAGCCTCAACCGCATATAGTAGCGTCCGGGCGTGACGTTCAGGTGGCGCAGAAAAAGCCGCTCCACCTGCCGCACCGAAAGCCCCGCGGACCTGGCGAGCTGTATGGCGGAAAACGGCTCGTCCAGATTGTCGGCCATGAGCTCTACGATCTTCTTCAACTTCTCCGACTTGCCGGACAGATCCCGTTCGGGGCCGACGCGCTGACGATCCTGCGCGGAGCGGATCCGCTCGTGCTGAAACTGGTTGGCGACCGAGTTGGCGAGGTTTCCCCCGAAGTCTCGCCTGACGATCTCCAGCATCAGATCGATCGAGGTCGTGCCTCCCGCACAGGTGTACCGCTTCCGATCAATCTCGAAGACATTGCCAGTGCATTCGATGTTGGGGAACCGCTCCATGAAGCCGGCACGGTTTTCCCAATGGATCGTACAGCGATGGCCCTCGAGTTGGCCGGCTTCCGCGAGGAGGTAGGAACCCGCCGACAGCGCGCCGAGCGCGCCGCCCCGACGACCCCAGCCGCGCAACGCCGCCAGCACCTTGCTCTTGCCAGGGAAGTCCATGCTGAGTCCTACCGCGACGAAAAGGATGTCGGCGGCCGGGATCTCAGTGGCGCAATATCCCACCTTGAGCGGCAGGCCGTTCGACGCCGTGACGGCCTCCCCGTCCGGCGAGACCGTCGTCCAGGAATAGAAGTCGTGGCCGAGCAGGCGATTGGCTGAACGCACCGTGTCGATCGCGGCCGCGAGCGAGAACATCGGGAACTTGTCCACGAGCAGGAAGGCGTAGTGCCGGCTGCCGCGAGCGGGATCAGTCATGACCGGCAGCTTCCCCCCGTGCCTATGGTTCCGATGCTGTCAAAGGCGCTATGCCCGGCAGAAAATCATCAGAAAGCTGCTCCTCGCGCAAGCTGCCAGCTTGTCAGAACACCGGCCGACTTCGACCAGCGGCAAGATAGGCCGACGTCAGCGTATTGGCCATCAGCAGGGCGATGGTCATGGGCCCGACCCCACCTGGCACGGGCGTGATCGCGCCGGCGACCTTCTCCGCTTCCGCAAAGGCCACATCGCCGACCAGCCGCGTCTTACCCTCCCCCTTCTCGGGCGCGGGTACACGACTGATGCCGACGTCGATGACAGTTGCGCCGGGCTTGATCCAGTCGCCACGCACCATTTCGGGCCGTCCCACGGCCGCGACCAAAACATCGGCGCTGCGGGCCAGGGCCGGCAGGTCCTTCGTCCGGCTGTGCGCGATCGTCACGGTGCAATTGGCCGCAAGCAGAAGATTGGCGATCGGCTTGCCCACGATGTTGGAGCGACCTACGACCACCGCATTCAGGCCGGAAAGATCTTTGCCCCGCACACGCTCGACGAGGAGCATGCAGCCGGCCGGAGTGCAGGGCACGAAGGCAGTGTCGAGCGCGCCCGTGCCTAGTTTCCCGACATTGATGAAGTGGAAGCCATCGACATCCTTCTGCGGCGATATCGCCTGAATCACCTTGGTGGCGTCGATATGCGCGGGAAGAGGAAGCTGGACGAGAATGCCGTTGATGCTTGCATCGGCATTCAGTCTTTCCACCAGCTCCAGCAGTGCGGCCTCGGACGTATCGATCGGCAGCGTGTGTTGAACGGAGTGAAAGCCGCATTCCTCGGCCTTGCGCGATTTCGACGCGACATAGACCTGGCTTGCCGGGTCTTCGCCAACGAGCACGGTGGCAAGGCCTGGGATGGCGCCTCCGGCCCTTGTGAATTCCCCGGTCAGTCGCTTCACCTTTTCGACGACCTCGTCGCCAACCGCCCTGCCGTCGATGATCTCAGCCATATGCCCAAGCCTCGTTATGCGATCCGAGCGGCATAATGATGAAAAAACCGCGATGCAATCCCGCCAAAGCGCCGTTCGGTGCCGTAAACGCGCAAGCCGATCAGATCGAGCGTCGGCGGCCACGCTTCTCGGCGAATTCGAGGACCGCCTCATGGAAATCGCGCAGGCCGCGTCGGATCTCGTCGATGGAGTCCATCGACTGGGAATCGCTGGCATTGCCCCGAGACGAAGGGAACGGATCGGAGGGCAGAACGCCTTCGCTGGGCGATGCCGGATTGGTCGGCATCAAGGGCGTCGCTCGATAGGCGCGGGGGTATTCACGCGATGGGCGATCGTCGAACGCAGGTGAGTCCGCCACCGGCCAGCGCGACGGATCCCTGGGATCGGGGGACGATGGCGGCGGCGTATCGGATGGCGGCAACGACACACCTGTCCCCCGTGGTCGCGCGGCTGCGTTGTCGCGCAGGCTCTGCCAAGCCCCCCGCGCGCCGCCCAGGCCCACGCCGGCGAAGAAGCCCAGCAGCGCAGTCGTGAGGGCGATCATGGATCGCGACGGTCCGAGCGGAGTGAGCGGGGCGTAGGCGCGAGAGATCACGCTCATATTGGCGGTGTTGATATCCCTTTGCTCGCCCGTTTCCTTGGCGCGCAGCAGGAAGCCTTCATAGACGGCGCGCTTGGCGGCGGCCTCGCGTTCGAGTTCGCGCAAAGTGACCAGATCTTCACTGACGCTGCCCTGTCGCACCTTCAATTGGGCCAGTCGCGACGAAAGCTGCTGCTCGAGCTGGACTGCCCGTTTGAGCTCGGTCTGGATCGAGGCGACGACGCGCCTTACCTCGCCCGCGATCTGGTCGCGCACACCGGCGAGTTGCGCGTCGATCGCAAGCCGCTCGGGATGTCGCGGACCAAGGCGGACCGACAGCCGGTCGGCTTGTTGTTTCGCCGCCGCGTATTGCGCGCGGAGTTCCGTGATGACGTTCGACGTCAGTTCTTCCGGCAACGAGCCGCCGATCGCATCCTGGACACCGACGTTCCTGCTCGACGCAGCCTTGGCGTTGAGCTCCAGCGTTCGCGCGCGCGCGGTGGCAAGCTGGTCGTTCAGCTTGACAATTTCGTCATCCGTAATCAGCCGTCCCTGAGCGTCGACGAGATCGTTCTCGGCCTTGAAGTTCTCGACCTTGCGTTCCGCCGCCTCGACTCCTTCGCGCAGCTCATCGAGGCGCGCATTGAGTTCGTCGGCGGCTCTGCCGGCCGTGCCCGCCTGCAATTCGCCATAGGTCTGCAGGAACACGTCGGTCATCGTGTTGGCGATGAGCGCCGATTTGTCGGCGTTCTCCGTCTTCACCGCGACGACGATGACGAATGTCTTGCCGCCACGTTCGACGCTCAGGCTTTCGGCCAGGTGCCGGACGGCGAGAGCGCGCCGGCGATCATCCGCGGCACCGGCATCCCCGCGCGACAGAAGCGAGCGCACGCCGGACACGATGCCGCCAAGACCCCCACCCTTCTGACCATTGAATTCCGGATCTTGCGCAAGGTTCAACTGGTCCACGACCTTGTTGAGTACGGTACCGGAGGTGAGGATTCGCGCCTGGTTCTCCACGATAGCAAGCGTCGCATCCGAAGGCAGGCCGCTTTGCGTCAGGTCACGTTCGACCAGCTTGAGTTCACGCGGATCGACAAGGATTTCCGCCGCCGATTCGTATTTCTTGGGCGTCGACAGCGCAACCGCAACACCGAGCAACGCGCCGAGCACCGTCGTGGCGGCGATAAGCCTCTTCGCGTTCACGATGCCCCCGATCACCTTCATGGGATCGATCAGAGGGCGCCAGATCTCGTCGTCCCTGCTCCCCGTGCCAGGGGCAGGAATTTCGGAGACAAGGCCGGGGTCTCGCGCTACCCGGGGCTCCGACTGGCCGCCCTCCGCCGCCTGGCGGCCCAGCAAGCGATCGCGGAAAGCGGCTTTGAACCCGCGCGCCTCTGGCTCGCCGGGGGCTGCCGCTTCGGGCGCACCAGCCATCGGTTCCGCGGGCTCTGCCTTGTGCGGCGTGTCGTGAGATCCGGTTTCGGCCAGGGCTGCAAGCAAAGGGCTCGATGGAACTTCTCGGCTCGATCGCGCAGCGCGATGGCGCGCCGCATGCGCCTGCGGAGGCGGGCCCTGATGCGTGCTTCCGCTGCCGGAGGTCGCGGCGAACGAGAGCAGGGATCCCGCGCTCCTTCCTCGCTCACGGTTTTCGGCGTCGAACATGGGACTTCCGGAATTGATGTCGTTGCCATCGGGCAGGACGCCCGAGGGGTTAAGTCAAGCTAAACAACCGTGGGAAACAAAAGGTTAATTTTCGACTTGCGATTGAGGGGAGGTCTTCTGAACGCGACATTAAACATTCCTCGGCTAATGGCAGGGCTGGAGTTTCCGATCATGACCGAGATCAGCGAGGCGCCTCGCGCCGGGCTCATGGCCAAAATCCTTGCTCTCGCGACGGCTCGCCGCAACGAGGTCGCGGGATATGCGAAGGCTGTGAGCGGGTCGGCCGGGCGGCTCGTCTTCTCTCTCGTCTACTTCGTTGCGCTCGCCAACACGCTGAGCATCGGCGATTTCGGTCTCTTTGCCACGGCATCGGCGGCCGGCGTGATGCTGTCCCGCATCGTCGCCTTTGGCTTCATATCGGCGCTCTACCGGACCGCTACGGTCAGGCCACGGCTGATCGGCACATTCTCGGCAGGGTTCATCGCCCTCGGACTGCTGTCCCTTCCCGCCCTCGCGGTCTCGAGCTGGATGGTCTTCCTGCTGTTCTTTTGGAGCGACATTTCGCCGTTCGCCTTCGCGCTCGTCATCGTCGCGGAAGCGGTGCTTTGGCGGCCGGCCGAGGTTGTCGTCATCGTCAACAACGGGCTGGGCCGATTTGGGCGCGCAGCGCTGCTGGTCATCATCGGAACTTTGATGCGGGCGATTGCCGCTCTCCTCTTCGCGCTCTTGCCGGCGGCGACGCTCGGCGCCTGGTGCTGGCTGTACCTGGGCGCCAACGCGGCCTCGCTGGCAGTTGCCGTCCTGTTCTTCCACCCCCGCCAGAAGCTGCGCCTGCGCATGCCGCTTTACTGGCGACGGCTGCCGGACTCACTCTACGTCGCGGGCGCGGAGGTGCTGTTCTACCTGCAGATGGAGCTGGACAAGCTCCTGGTCCTGGCTCTCGGCGGCCCGCGCCTGGCCGGCATCTATGCCATCGTAATGCGGCTGGTCGATCTGACCGCAATTCCGATCCGCACCTTTTCGATGATGCTCGTCCAAAAGATCATGCGCAGGCGGGACATGCTCTCACGCCCGGCTGCCAGGATCGGGATCGAGGCGGGCATCTTCTCGGTGTCGACACTGGCCCTCGTGATGCTCGCGCTGCTGTTGCATTTCTTCCCGAACGCGCTGGGGCGCAACGTCGCCGAAGCAGCCCCCCTCGTCGGGCTGGTCCTTCTGGTGCCCGGCCTACGCAATCTCGTCGAATATCAGGGCGAGCTTCTTTTCGCGCGTGGGCAGACTTTGATTCGCGCAGGCAATCTCGCGCTGCTCGCGGTCGGGAAGGCGGGGCTGCTCGCCTGGCTGCTCGCCACAGTTACCGACATCGCCCAACTGATGCTCTGGCTGAACGCGGTCTTTGCCGGGCTCTATTTCCTGTCCGCCGCCCTCACGTATCCGGCAATGAAGCTTCCGGCGAAACGGATCTGAGCGCCGACGTCGTCAGCAGTGGCCGAGGACGCTACGGATTCGGCCAAGATCCGTGCCGATGAAGGATTGCATGCCGACGGCAACCTGCTCGGGCCCCATTCCTTCGATGAAGGCGCGGAACTCGTCATCGGACATGGGAGCGCCGTTCCAGTGGATCCGGCAGAACTCCTCGCGACCGTGGAAGTGCGCCTCGCCTCCGAGAACCTCATCGACATAGCGCCCGTAGAGCATGCATTCGGAGAATTTGCGCCTCGCGCCGAGCGCTGCCACCCAGTGGCGGCCGGTCACGTCCTCGATGCGTCGACACATCCCCAAGACAGCCGTCCTGCGCCAAGCGATCAGTGTGGCGATATAATCGTGTGGGGAGATCGGCGGCGCCTTAATGCCGAGGACGGCCCCAGCATTGCGCGACCAAGTGACGTGCTCGGCAGGCGAACCCTCTCCAATGACTCCTTCCCTGCGAAAGAGCCGCACCTCTCCCTCGCGCGCGAAAGCGCCACAATCGAACGGCTTCAGGAAGGCGACGTCGGAATCGCAGTAGACCAGGACCTCTTCCCCCGCATGCGCGGCAATCGCAATCCGCCGCAACTGCTGTACATGCCATCCGCGAAGCGGCATGGTCCGCCCGCTGAGCCATATCCGGCGGCGGAAGAGGCTGGTCGGATCGCGCAGCGAGTGCAGCCATGGCGGCAGGAGGTCGCGCTCATCCACGACGACGCGACGCGCCGTTTCGAGCGCCCGAAACCTGGCGACGTCGCTATGCTCGACGAGCAGATAGTGCCTGGAGAAACCGGTGACGAAACGGTCCACCGTTTCGCACAGCAAGCGGCACCGCTCGAAGTCGGGTGCATAGCTCGCCGTCACGATCGCCGCGTCGGGCACGGCCTCCCGCGGCCGATCCCCCATCGCGTCCGTGGCTGGCACGAGAGGACGATTCATGGGACATCTTCGGCAAAGAACTTCTGGCGCAGCACGCGCGCCAGAAAGAGCGGATTGCCGACGACATAGCGGCGCCAAAGCCGGCCCGGCTCGATCGACAGCCTGAACAGCCACTCGAGCCGCAACCGTCGCATCCAACGGGGCGCGCGCGGAACTGCGCCGCTCAGAAAATCGAGTAGCGCACCGACGGCAATCGGCATGATGCAGTGATGACTCGTCAGGTTGCGATCGATCCAGAACTCCTGGCGCGGCACGCCCATGGCGACGAGCAATATGTCGGGACGAAGCGCGGCGATCCGATCGACGACCATGGGCTCTTCCTGCTTGCTGAAGAACCCGTCATGGATGACGACGAATCTATGCTGCGGGGCAAAGACCGAGAGGGTCTTGGCCGCGGCATCCGCGTTGCTGCGCTTGGCACCGAGCAGCCCGACGGTGAGCGGTGTCTTCATCGTCTTCAGGAAAGCGGGAATGAAATCCGTCCCGTTGAGATTGGCGGGAAAGGCCTCGCCGTAGAGCAGGCGCCCGGCGAGATCGACACCGATCCCGTCGGGGAGGATGAGGAAATCGGCCAGCACATCCGCGAACTCAGGGTCGCTGCAGGCGACATTGGCATTGTGCGCATTGAGGAAGCTTACCTTGGTGAAGCGCCCTTCCTCTATGAGTTGCCGCAGGAGGCTCAGCGCCTCGTCCCACTCGATCCGCGCCACGGCGATCCCCAATATGTCGCGCTCTGGCAGCGTACGAAGAACGGGGCTGGTCGTGTGGAGGTTCATGCGAAAGCCCTCGATCCAACGCAGCCGAGCGCTTCCAAGCCAAGCACGATCTGCCGATCGAGCGCGTTGCGCTGCCCTTCGAAGAAGGCGCGACCGTCAATGTCGCGAGGTGCCGCTTGCGCTGCCTGTTCGAGGGCGCGGGCGAAAGCCCGCGGGTCGTCGGCCACGATGCAATTTGGGGGAACCGCCTCGATACCCCGCAGCGACCTGGTCGTCGCCACCGAAGGCAGACCAAGTTCGAACGTTTCGATGGTCTTGATCTGGACACCGCTCCCCGCCGTGCTGATGAGCGGGATGACGGCACCGGACCTTACGAATTCGGTGGCGTCCGGAACACGTCCGACGAATGTCACGCCGGGGTGCGCGGACTTGATTGCGCCCCCGACACGCCCGGCGATGTGGATCCGAAAATGCGGCGGCAGGTGCGGGACGACCTCGTCGAGGAACCAGTCGAGACCGATGCGGTTGGGCTGCCAGCTCCAGGTGCCGATCAAGGCCGCATCGCACGCAAGACTGCGAGGCACCGGCCCCGGCGCCGGGCTGTGCCGCGTCACCAGCGGCAGGAAAGCCGACTTACCCTCCTCGGCCACGCCGAGGGCATGCCGATCCTCCTCGGCGAGCGTGAACACAAAACGTGCCTTTCGGCACAGCCGGGCCTCGATTTCGCGCAACAGGCGGGCTTCGCGCGCGAACAGGGTGCGCTGGAACAGCCCCTTGGAAGCGACGGCATTCTCCGCCGCGGAGCGGTGCTCGACATTGTGCGCCACGAAGATCGTGGGTTTGCCCTCGAACACCTCCTCGTAGGCCGCCGCGAACTGCACGGAGTTCAGGATGTAACCGTCGGCCGGGCCGATGGTCTCGAGCGCCAAGCGCACAGCCTCCGGTGAGACGACACGCAATTTGATCGACGAAAAGGTGAGCCCGGCACGCACAGCCCTGCCGAGCCAAGTCAGCTTCTGCCGGAAGGACGCGTTGTCCGTGCGGACGTCCACCGACCCGAGCACGAGCGTGTTCTGCGGGTCGGCAGGGATCCTGCCCGGCCACGAGAAACCAAGGATGGTCACGCGAATGCCCGCACGGCGCAATGCGTCGACGATCGCGGCATTGGCGATCTCATAGCCTGTCGACGGCGCACCGTCCGGTACGATCGAAGTGGCGAAAACCAGATGCATTGCACCTTCCCTGTCGCTCGCCGATTAGCAACGGGCGGTGAACCGTTGATTAAGGGCGTTGGCGCAGGAGCAGGCAACCAAGGGTGGAAATGCGATACGGACGCGGTCATCCGTAAAGGTATTTAACGAAACCTAAACGAAGCGCGATGCAATTGTGGGTGGAGCTTGAGGGGGTGCATCCATGATTCCGAAGCCGACCGAGGGGACGGTCTCGATCGTCGCCCGTTCCCCCGACCTCGACGCGGGAAAGGCGGAAATCGTCGTCACCGTGCCGACCTTTCGTCGTCCGGAACAGGTTCTCGAGACGCTTCGTTCGATCGGACAACAGCAAACCAAGCGCTCCTTCGCCGTCGTCCTTATCGAGAACGACGCCGAGGGCCGGCAGGGTGCGGAAGCGGCCGCGCCGCTTTTCGAACGAGGCGAGCTGCGCGGTCTCGTGATCGTGGCCCATGAGCGGGGCAATTGCAGCGCCTACAATGCAGGATGGCTGACGGCGTTCACGAATTTCGCAAATCTCAAGCACATCGCCGTCATCGATGACGACGAGATCGCCGAGCCCGACTGGCTGGAGAGGCTTTGCCAGGCGGCCGAGAAGTTCGGCGCCGACATCGTCGGTGGCCCACAAGTCCCCGTCTTTCCCGCGACAGCCGAGCGCGGTTGGGCCGGCCACCCCGTATTCGCCCCACCGCATGACACGACGGGACCGGTGGACGTGCTCTATTCCTCGGGCAATCTCCTCCTCGGCCGCCAGGTGCTGGCCCGCATGGGGCCACCCTATCTCGACCTGCGCTTTAACTTCATGGGTGGCGGCGACTCCGATTTCCTCAGCCGCTCCCGACAAGCCGGCTTTCGCCTGGCGTGGTGCGCCGAGGCCAGGGTCAGCGAGACCGTCCCGGCGCGACGACTCGAACGCGACTGGATTCGCAAGCGAAGTCTGAGGAATGGGGTGATCTCGACCCTGGTGGAGAAGAAGAAGCGGAGTGCGGCCCCTTTCGGCAATCTCCGCGTTGCCGTCAAAAGCGTCGCATTGCTTGCCGCCTCACCCTTCCGGGGGCTGTTGCGGCTGGTGACGACCGGCTCGCCGGCCATCGCGCTCTACCCAGTCTATGTCGCGCTCGGCCGTGTGCTCGCCGAATTCGGCTACGCCAATGAACAATACCGCCAGCCTGAGAAGAACTGAGCGCGCCGCGAGCGGCAGGTTCTCGGCTGCCAGGACCGCGACGTTCCTGGCAGCGTTGATGCTGACCGTCGTCATCATGTCGTTTCGGCCATTCCAGCCCGGCGGCGCCGGCACGCTCAATGAGGTCGCCGCAGCCGGGGGAGACGTCGTCAACCAGCTCGGTTTCGGCTCGCTCGGCGCCATCGCTGTCTTTTCGATGCTCTGCTTCGTCGACCGGCGCGTGCTTTCGGCCCTACTCAGCCCGTGGTGGCTGCTCCTGGTCGGCCTCCTGTTCCTGTCGGTTCTCAATGCCATGGATCCGCCATCGGCAATGCGCGCGGTTTCCTTCACCCTGATCGGCATCGTTACGATAGCGGCGGTGCTGACGCTTCCGCGGGACGCCGAGTCGTTCTCGAAGGTCGTTGCCTTCAGTGGCTTCTTCATCATTGGCCTCAGCATGGCCGGGCTGGTGATCTTCCCCAACGAGGCCATGCACACCGCCGCCTCTCTCGAGCCGGAGCATGCCGGCTTATGGCGCGGCGTGTTCTCGCACAAGAATATTGCCGGCCCGGTCATGGCCTGCTTCAGCTTCGCCGGTATCTATCTGTACCGCCGCGGATGGACGCGCAGCGGTGTCCTTCTTTTCGCAGCCGCGATGCTCTTCATGCTGCAGACCGGCTCCAAGACAACCGCCGGCCTCGTGCCGCTCTCAGTGCTCATCGTCGTGCTGCCCGGCGTGATCGGCATGCGGCTGGTGACGCCGCTGCTCTTCGCTGCCGCAGTCGCGATAACCGCTTTCGCAACGCTGGGCATCGTCTTCATCGACCCGCTCAAGAGTCTCGCAGCCCAGCTGGCGCCTGACCTTACCTATACCGGTCGCACGGCGCTCTGGCAGTTCTCGGGGGAAATGATCGTGCACCATCCATGGACCGGCTACGGTTATGAGAGTTTTTGGGGCACGCCGATCGTGACCGACGGCGACCAGCCCTTCGATCGGGATTGGGATATCCGCGGCATCGTGCATGGCCATAACGGCTATCTCGACATTGCGGTGTTCATGGGGTTGCCGGCGCTCGCTGTTGCCGTCGTCACCTTCCTCGTCGAGCCGTTGCGCGACTACATGAGAATTCCGCTGCGCCGCGAAAACGTCTATCTCGGTGATCTCTTCATGATGATCACGCTATTCACGGCCCTCAACGCGTTTCTCGAATCCTTCTTCTTCCGCCGCGCCGACCCGGTTTGGCTGCTCTTCGTATTCGGCATATTGGGCCTGCGCCTGACCGCCCGCTTCCCCGTCCCGGCCAAACGGCCGGGCTGACCTCTTTCCTCATGGCGCCGGAGAGTCTAGACGTCTCCCCGGACATCAGGCTGGTGGAGATTTCGACATGACGGTCAAGGTGGTTCTCGCCGGATGCGGCAATATGGGCTACGCCATGCTCTCAGGGTGGCTGCAATCTGCGAAGCTCTATCCGGGAGAAGTGTTCGTCGTCGAACCCAATGCCCAGTTGCGACACCGCGCGGAGACGCTTGGGGTCGCGGTGGCCGGCCACGTGGACGGCGTCCCCGACGATCTCGTCCCGACGTTGGTCATCTTCGCGGTCAAGCCGCAGGTCATTCGCGACGTCGTTCAAGGCTATAAGCGTTTTGCCGATGGCAGGACGGCCTTCCTCAGCGTCGCTGCGGGCACGCCGATCGCGACGTTCGAAGAGATCCTGGGAGGAGAGATCCCGATCATCCGCTGCATGCCCAACACGCCAGCCGCAATCGGCAAGGGCATGATGGTGGCGGTCGGCAATGCTCACGTGCCGGCGGGGACCCGTGAGTTCATCGATGATCTGCTTTCTGCCAGCGGCAAGGTCGCGGGCATCGACGATGAAGCGCTGATGGACGCCGTGACCGCTGTTTCAGGCTCCGGTCCCGCCTATATCTTCCATTTCATCGAATGCCTGACGGCCGCGGGCGAGAAGGCCGGCTTACCCTCCGCCACCGCCAAGCTTCTCGCTATGCAAACGGTCTACGGTGCTGCCGCTCTGGCAGCCGAAAGCGGGGAGGATCCGACCAAGCTGCGCGAGCAGGTGACGAGCCCGAACGGCACGACCGCGGCGGCGCTCTCGGTTCTCATGGATGGCGATCGATTGAAGACGCTGCTCACGGACGCGGTCGAGGCCGCGCGCAAGCGGTCGGTGGAATTGGGGAAGTAGAAGCCGTCTCTGTCACGAATGATTGAGCCGTGGGGCCGGGGCTCCATGGATCAATCGACAAGAGCGGCCAGCATCGCGTCCTGTTTGCGACGGAGGGCAAAAAGCTTCGTCGTCGGGTCGGGCGCCGCGTTGTCGGACGTCAGCAGCTCTCCCTTCTTGACCGGCTTGAGCACCTTGCCACCCTCGAGAAGGCCGACGGGGACGGCCCGCTGAGAGCGCGCGTCCCCGACGGTGAGCGTCCAGGAACGGTAGCAGGTCTCGCCGATCGCATCGAAAGTCTCACCGGCGGCAAGGTCGCGCTTGGCCAATGCGCAGACCTCGGCCACCGGAACCGGCAGGGGCACCATGTCGGGGCGGCCATAGAGGGCGATCCGGGCTGCCGTCAGGGGAACCTCCAGGGAAGTCAGGTGATAGGGCCGGAAAAAGCTGTAATAGGGTCCGCGCCCCACATGCAGGTCGTCCATGCGCTCGATGACGCGCGGGTGCGTAGCCTCGACGATGACGAAGACGCCAGGCGCCACGCCCTTGCCGATCGTGTAATCCACGACGCCTTTCTTGAACAGGATGCCGCCATCCTCGCGCGGGATCAGAACCTTCGCCATGTCATCGCGGTCAGCCTTTGGCCCGTGCATGCCGGGCACGTCCGGCACCAGGCCCGTGGCGTTGGCGATTGCCGCCATCTCGACCATCGTCTTGGAGCCGTCCACGAACTCGACCAGCATCCGTGGGTTCATGTTGCGGCGCTCCGCCTCCTCGCGATAGTCGTCGGGCACGGCATCGTGGTTGAGGGGATTGTTCTTGCCCTTGCCCGCCGAGACGATGGTGTATCCGAGAGCAGAGGCGAATTCGATCAGCTCCATGCAGCTCGAAGGCTCGTCGCCCGCGCCCACCGAATAGACGACCCCGAGACGGTCGGCCTGCTTCTTGAGGTAGGGGCCGATCGTCACGTCGGCTTCGACGTTCATCATCACGACGTGCTTGCCGTGTTCCATCGCCATCAGGTCGAAGTCGGCCGCGACACCGGGCTTGCCGGTGGCGTCGACGACCACGTCAATGAGCGGATTTGTGACAAGCAACTCGTTGGAGGTAATGGCGATCTTCTTGCGCTCGATCGCCTCCGTCACCCTGGAGGCCGTCGCCGCCTCGAAAGCCATGGCTTCGTCGCCATAGGCGATCGAGATCGCCTCGCGGGCCGTGTGCGGGCGCCGTGTCGAGATCGCGGAGATTTCGATGCCGCGCATCAGCATGCCCTGGGTCACCAGATCGGTGCCCATCTCTCCGGAGCCTATCACCCCGATCCTTACGGGCCGTCCTTCGTCCGCCCGGCGAGCGAGATCACGGGCAAGTCCGGTCAAGACGACGTTGGTCATTTAGTGTTTTCGCTCCGGCTGCTGACAAGGGCGAGCTAGTAGACCATTTCGGGCCGAGATCAAACCTTTCGCCGCAGATCTCTGGCGTCGCCACAGCTCGGTCGCACGTTCAAATTTGTTTAATCCGGCTCCGCTAGAGCTGCGCCGTCCTGGGCTTTGGGGTTTCCGATGACTTTGCATTCACGACGTGCGCCGCTGTCGCGCCTGTTCACCATCCTGCTGGGCTTGAACTTCCTTTGCATCGCCGCTCTGGCTGGCGCATTCTACTACAATAGCGTGGCGCAAACCGCCGCGGAACGCGCCTATAAGGCGCGGTACGATTCCTACCTCCTTGCCGACGAGATGCGCCAGAGCTCCGACGACCTGACCAGATTGGTTCGGTCCTATGCCGCAACGGGCGACGAGAAATACAAGAGGTGGTATTTTGATACCGCAAACATGCGCGAAGGCAAGTTGGCCCGCCCCCAGCAGCCCAATCGTATCTATTGGGATCTGATCCTCAGGGAAGGCGACGCGCCTCGCCCTGCCGGCGAGAAGAAATCGCTGGTTCAGTCCATGGTCGAGGCCGGTTTCACCAAGGCCGAGCTCGATCTTCTTGTGACCGCGCAAGATCGATCGGACGAACTGATCGGGCTCGAAACGCAGGCCATCGACGCGGTCGAGGGAATTGCCCGCAATGGCGCCGGAGAAGAGACTGGCCGCGTCGCCCCCGATCCGGAAAAGGCGCACGACCTGCTCTTTTCCCCCGCCTATCACAAGGCGAAGGCCGAAGTGATGAAGCCGATCGACGATTTCTTCGCCGCGATCGAGAGCCGCACTGCGGCGAGCGTCGCCGCGGCGCAGGCTTCGATGAGCATAGCGAGCATCCTCATGACGGCGGTCGGCCTGCTGCTGGTCGCTTCCGTGATTACCACCGCCGTGGTGTTGCAGCGGCGCGTGATGAAGCCGATCGAGGTGCTCCAGGGATGCATGACCTCGCTTGCCGCCGGGGAACTGTCCACCGAAGTTCCGATGAGCGATCGCGCCGACGAGGTGGGGGCGATGGCCAAGTCGCTGGTCGTCTTCAAGAACGCTGTGTCGGGAATGCAATCCGCCGAGGAAGCCGAGCGGCAGCGCCAGTCGATCGAGCGCGAACGCGCCGAGAACGATGCGCGCAAGGCCAAGGAAGCCGCGGACGATCACATCGCCATCACGAGTCTCGCCGAAGGTCTGGCCCATCTCGCCCGCGGTGAACTCGGATTCCGGATTTCGGCCGAGTTCGCTCCGAAGGCCCGTCAGCTCAAGGACGACTTCAACAATGCGATGAGCCAGTTGCAGGACACGATGGGGACGATCTCCCGCGCAATCCTCGGGCTGCGAACCGGCAGCGGCGAGATCAGCCAGGCGGCGGACGACCTGTCGCGGCGCACCGAGCAGCAGGCGGCGAGCCTGGAGGAAACTGCCGCTGCACTGGGCGAGGTGACCGGTACAGTCAGGAAGACCGCCGACTCCGCGCGTCAGGCGGCTGATCTCACCAATAGCGCCCGCGGTAACGCCGAGCGGTCCGGCATGGTGGTTCGGGAGGCGGTGGCCTCCATGTCGGAGATCGAGAGATCGTCCGAACAGATCTCGCAGATCATTGGGGTCATCGACGAGATCGCCTTCCAGACCAACCTGCTGGCGCTCAATGCGGGCGTCGAGGCGGCACGCGCGGGCGAGGCCGGCAGGGGCTTTGCCGTGGTGGCATCGGAGGTGCGCGCCCTCGCCCAGCGTTCTGCGGAAGCCGCCAAGGAGATCAAGGCATTGATCTCGGCTTCGGGCCAACAGGTCGAGAAGGGCGTGGACCTCGTCGGGCAGACCGGTTCGGCGCTGGAGCAGATGATGGTCCAGGTGGCCGACATCGCCGGCATCGTGGCCGAGATCGCGGCATCGGCCCATGAACAGTCGGTGGGCCTCAGCGAAGTCAATGTCGCAATCACGCAGATGGATCAAATGACGCAGCAGAATGCCGCCATGGTGGAGGAAAGCACCGCTGCCAGCCACTCGCTGGCACGCGAAGCCGGGCAGCTCGCCCAGCTCGTGGCACGGTTCAAACTCGACAGCGACGACGTCGCGGGTCAGTCAAGAGCGGCACCGGTGGTCGCCTTGAAGACCATGTCGGGCGGGTATCGGCAGTCGGCCCTGCGCGTACCCCAGCCAGACCCGGACGGCTGGGAAGAATTCTGAGCAGAAGATCCGATTCGAACCAAGAGACAGGCGCCTTCGGGCGCCTGTCTTGACTTCGCGCTATCCGACCTCGACAACGACGCGACCGCGTATCTCGCCTGCCAGGATACGGTTCGCCAATTCCGGCACGTCGCGCATCGGATGCACTTCGCTCATGGCCGCGAGCTTGGAGCGATCGAGATGCTTGGAAAGCGTTGCCCACGCCTTGTCCCGCCTGGCCGCGGGTGCGTAAACCGAATCCACTCCGATCAAGGCGACGCTGCGCAGGATGTGCGGGAAGACGGAACCCGGCAAGTCCGAACCGCCGGCAAGGCCACAGGCCGCAACCGCTCCGCCATAGACTGTCTGGGCGAGCACATTGGCGAGCGTCTTCGAGCCGACCGAATCGACGGCTCCCGTCCAGCGCTCCTTCTGTAGCGGCCGAACCTCGCTTGCGAGTTCGGCCCTGTCGATGAAGGACGCTGCCCCAAGACCACGCAGATAGTCGTGCGTTTCGGCTCGGCCGGTGGAAGCAACCACGACATACCCTTTCGAGGACAGCAGGCTGACCGCAGTCGAGCCCACGCCCCCCGCCGCTCCCGTCACCAGGACTTCGCCCCCGCCGGGCTGGATAACTCCCCAGTCTTCAAGCGCATCGACGCAAAGCGCCGCCGTATAGCCGGCGGTGCCGATGGCCATCGCCTCCTGCAGGGAAAATCCCTGGGGAAGACGCGTCAGCCATTCCGGCCTCAATCGCTGGAAGCGGGAAAAGCCGCCCCACTCCGTTTCCGACAAGCCCCAGCCATTGACGACCACCCGGTCACCGGGAGTCCAGGCTGGCGAGCGCGACTCCACAACGGTGCCCGCCAGATCGATGCCGGCGACCATGGGCAGCCGCCGGGCGATGCGTCCCTTGCCGGAGACCGCAAGTCCGTCCTTGTAGTTGAGGCTGGAATAGGCGACCTCAACCAGCACGTCATGATCGGGCAGGTCGTGCCGGCTCAGTTCACGAAAATCCGCCTTCGGCTTGCCGTCGACATCCTCCAATACCAACGCGGTGAAGGTCTCGCTCATTTTCGTCTCCCGGTGTTCGTCGGATATCGGGAACCTAGACCGTCACGGCTGTCCCTGCCAATCGCAAACCCAGGTCGTTTCCGATAAAGGGAGGCCTCTTGAGTCGTAAATAGGATAGTACGATGATCCGCCATATCGTTCTCTTCACTGCAAAATCCGACAGCGAACTCGATACCATCGTCGACGGGCTCGCGGTCCTGACCGGGATCCCGCACGCGCGCCGGCTGGAGATCGCCCGCAACAGGAAGAGCGATCCGCTTAGCAAGGAGACCGATATCATCGTCTATGGCGAGTTTGACAACGCGGACGAACTGACGGCCTACAAGGCCCATCCGCTCTACGCCGAATCGATCAGGCGCGTGCGGCCACTGCGCGAAATGCGCCTTGCGGCCGACTTCGATACCGTCACTGCCGTGTCCAACATTTCCAAGGGAATGGGCTCGGATCACTGATCCCTTACCCTGGTGCTTCAGGCGATCTCTCCCGTGGGGAGGAAGGGACAGAAGAGAAGCAATTCCAAAGCTGCACCTCGACAACAATAATAAATGAGAAGCACGATGGTTTGACACTGGCCTTTCAGCCGGACATAGCACTATTCTTTGCGGTCCGGCGCTGCCGGGAAGCAACTCGGCCAGAAAATGGATTTCGCGACCCTATCAGGTCACGGCTATCTTCTCATCGGCAGCCTCATCCTTGTCGGCGCCGTGCTCCTCTTTATTTCCTTCATCGTCAATCTTCGCGTTGCGCATAGCGTGCGTCATGACGCACGCCATCGCGAAAAACTGCTGGAATACTATCGAAACACCTTTTCCCAGCTAGGCGTGATCCTAATGGGTATCGGGGTGTCCCTCTTCATATTCTTTCTTCAGCAGAATTATCAGGATCGTCGCAAACGCGAAGCCGAGATCCATGAGATTCTCGCGAAAATGGCGCTGCGCATAGCGCGCGGCTCTGCCGCCATGGAATCCCTCGGCGAATTCGACACCCTGCTCGACGATGGTGGACCTTACAAAAATCCGGAAGAAGGCGGGGCTAACAACGCCGTCAAAGCGCGAGGGGCGGAACTCGCCCAGCAGGTCGCCAAGATCCTTCTTGTCGAGCGCGACGTTGACGTGAAGGCGTTCGAAGTCATGAACCTGTCGCGCGATCTCGAATCTTCATTCGTCGTCAACGAACTCAATCCAGCCCTTTGGTTCAACATCGTCAAGGACGAGAGCGACATCGAGTACGCCAGCACGCAACTGCCTTTCGATTACAAGGATCTCCACGAAGCGATAGGCGACGGACCGCTCGCCGACGCGATCGCTGATCCCGACAAGGAAGGGAAGATCAAGCGGGAAGTGCTCGACATTTTCTACGACGCCGACCTCCTTCGTCAGCGCGGCAGACGTGCTCTTGGCCGAGCTTGCTGGCTTTTCAGCCAAGGGTCTGGCTTCGTCGCACTCGGGCCGATCGACGAGATCGAGACAAACGCCGCCTCCCACCAGGACTGGCTCGACCGGTCCAAGCCATTCCTGACGCATCTTGCGGCGGGAAGCGAAGATTGCTTCAAACTGCTCAACTACAGCCCGAATCCATCCATGAGCGAGTGATTGCTGTCCAAGCGAAATGCGGGCAATCATCACGTTTCGGCAAGTGCATTATCCGTTCACCGTTGGCAGGCATTGAGGCATGAATGCGCGATATCATTGTTTTCGCTCTTAGCAACTTTACGCTGACGCTCCTCGTGATCGGACTGATCTTCTCTGGGATCGGCATCGCACGCGCCTCAAGTCCATTGAAGGGTCCAATCGTTGTCGAGAAGCTCTTCTTCTGGTTTATCTTTTTCTCGATCGGCGTTGCCTACTGCTATAACGGGGTCGTTCACATTGTCGGGCATGAGATGGCCGCCGCGCTCATCGGCTGGGCAGACAGTCCATTTCAGATCGAACTCGGCTTCGCGAGCCTCGGCATTGGTCTCGTCGGCTTGATCGCGCCATGGAAGAGCATTCACATGCGCTTCGCAGTCATCGTCCCGACCGCCTGCTTCCTCTGGGGCGCTGCCGGCGTTCACGTCCACAGCATGATTACCGAGGGCAATTTTGCGCCCGGCAACGCCGGCGTCATCTTCTGGACCGACATCATCGTGCCGATCATCGGACTGTTTTTCCTGTGGCTGCAACGCGGCTACGAGAAGGAGGGCCGCTCCGCCGCCCCCTATCCGAACCTGGCAGCGAGTACACAGCCCGGCTTGCCGATGGCTTCTCATCGCGGTTGACAAAGCCGGCACCTATCCTCCATCCTGAGCGCTCACCAGGGGTGTCCCGACAAGGGGCTGAGATACTGCTGGCCAACGCAGCGCAGTGACCCGTTGAACCTGATCCAGTTCACACTGGCGTAGGGACGGTGCGAGGCTTCGCGGGTCGGTACATCGACTTCGGCATTCGGGCATGGTCCCGGTCTCCTAGAGCGAAGCGTCACTTCCTCCTTCCGGCACGAACTGGGTCTCCGTTGCTCGAGCAAAGGAGGCTCCGATGAACGCCCTCACCCCGACTGTCACCGTCGGTGAACTGCCTGCCTCGCGGAAGATCCACAAGGCCGGTACCATCCATCCCGACCTGCGCGTCCCGATGCGCGAAATCTCGCTGCATCCAAGCGCGGGGGAACCGCCAGTTGCCGTCTACGATTCCTCCGGACCATATACCGACTCCAGTGTCACGACGGACATCGAGCAGGGCCTGCCGCGGCTCCGTGAGGGGTGGATCCTCTCGCGTGGCGATGTCGAGCGCTATGATGGCCGCTTGGTAAGGCCGGAAGATAACGGTTTCGTCTCAGGTGAAAGGCTGACGCCGGAATTTCCGGTCCGGAACCGGCCGCTGCGCGCAACCCAGGGCCGTGCCGTCACCCAGCTTGCCTATGCCCGCGCAGGCATCGTCACGCCGGAGATGGAATTCGTCGCCATCCGCGAAAATCTCGGACGCGAGAAGATCCGCGACCAGGCCAAACGCGACGGCCAGAGCTTCGGCGCGGCGATCCCGGATTTCGTGACACCCGAATTCGTCCGCGACGAGATCGCCAGGGGCCGTGCCATCATTCCTTCGAACATCAACCATCCCGAGAGCGAGCCGATGATCATCGGCCGCAATTTCCTGGTGAAGATCAATGCCAATATCGGCAACTCGGCCGTCACCTCCTCCATGGCGGAGGAGGTCGAGAAGATGGTGTGGGCGATCCGCTGGGGCGCCGACACGGTGATGGACCTGTCGACCGGACGCAACATCCATAACATCCGGGAATGGATCATCCGCAACTCTCCCGTGCCAATCGGCACGGTTCCGATCTATCAGGCGCTGGAGAAGGTCGGTGGCGTCGCCGAAGCGCTGACATGGGAGGTCTTCCGCGACACGCTGATCGAGCAGGCCGAACAGGGCGTGGATTATTTCACCATCCATGCCGGCGTGCGCCTCCCCTATATCCCGCTGACCGTCGACCGCGTCACCGGCATCGTCAGCAGAGGCGGCTCGATCATGGCCAAATGGTGCCTGCACCATCACAAGGAGAGCTTCCTCTACGAGCATTTCGAGGAGATATGCGACATCTGCCGCGCCTATGATGTTGCCTTCTCGCTGGGCGATGGGTTGCGTCCGGGGTCGATCGCGGATGCCAATGATGCCGCGCAATTCGCGGAGCTAGATACGCTCGGCGAGCTGACCCAGCTTGCCTGGGCCCGGGATTGCCAGGTGATGATCGAAGGCCCCGGTCATGTGCCGATGCACAAGATCAAGGAGAACATGGACAAGCAGCTTGCCGTCTGCGGCGAGGCGCCCTTCTACACGCTCGGGCCGCTCACCACCGATATCGCGCCGGGCTACGACCATATCACCTCGGGGATCGGGGCGGCGATGATCGGCTGGTTCGGCACGGCCATGCTCTGCTACGTCACGCCCAAGGAACATCTCGGCCTGCCCGACCGCGACGACGTGAAGACGGGGGTCATCACTTACAAGATCGCCGCCCACGCCGCCGATCTCGCCAAAGGTCATCCGGCGGCGCGGATCAGGGACGACGCGCTGTCGCGGGCGCGGTTCGAGTTCCGTTGGGAGGACCAGTTCAACCTCTCGCTCGACCCGGAGACGGCGCGGTCCTTCCATGACGAGACCCTGCCCAAGGAAGCGCATAAGCTGGCGCATTTCTGCTCCATGTGCGGGCCGAAATTCTGCTCGATGCGCATCTCGCACGACATCCGCGCCGAAGCGCGCTCGGAGGGCATGGCGGCCATGGCGGAGAAGTATCGCAAGGGCGGGGATCTCTACGTGCCACTCGGCGAGGCGGAAACACCGAACCTGCCATGAAGGTCCTCGTCAAGGGTGCCGGTGTCGCCGGGCTCGCGCTCGCGTGGGAGCTGACACGACGAGGCGCCGAGGTAAGGATCGTCGAAAAGCGCGAGCAAATCGCCGGCAATGCCTCATGGCAGGCCGGCGGCATGCTGGCGCCATGGTGCGAGCAAGAAAGCGCGGACGAGGCGGTGCTGTCGCTTGGCCGGCTCGCCATCCAATGGTGGGACACGGCCCTGCCCGGCCTTGTCAGCCGCAACGGCACGCTGGTCCTGGCTCCCCTGCGGGACGCGGGCGAACTCGATCGCTTCGCCAGTCGCACATCGGGTCACGATCGAATCGATGGCCAGGCAATCGCCGCGCTCGAACCCGACCTCGCCGGCCGCTTCGGACGAGGACTGCATTTTGCGGGCGAAGCGCATCTCGATCCCCGACGGGCCCTGCCTGCCTTGGCGGCAAGGCTCGTCGAGGCGGGGGTCCGTTTCGAATGCGGCTATGGCGCCGTGAACAGGTCCGGCGCCCCGGATTTCGAATGCGATTGCACCGGCATGGCGGCAAAGCGGCCGGACCTGCGTGGCGTGCGCGGCGAAATGCTCTTGTTGCGCACGTCGGACATATCGCTCTCGCGACCGGTCCGGCTGCTCCATCCGCGCATTCCGGTCTACGTCGTGCCACGCGCGGACGACCACTTCATGGTCGGCGCAACGATGATCGAGAGCGAGGCGGCAGCCCCGATCACCGTACGGTCGATGATGGAGCTGCTCAACGCCGCCTACACGCTGCATCCGGCATTCGGCGAGGCCGAGATCGTCGAGGCCGGCGTCGGTGTGCGCCCGGCCTTTGCCGGCAATCTTCCGCGTGTCGAACGGTCGGGCAACAACTTCAGCATCAACGGCCTCTATCGTCATGGTTTCCTGCTCGCCCCGGCAATGGCCCGGCAGGCGGCGGACATGATGTTCGGCCGAGAACAATGGGAAATCGAAGCATGAAACTCATCGTCAATGGCGAGACCAGGGAGGTCACGGCCGAGACACTCGCCGCCGTGCTCGCGGAACTCGAATATGAGGGAAACTGGCTGGCGACCGCGATCAATGGTGAGATCGTGCCCGCCCGGCAACGCTCCCTGTTCAGGCTCGCCGAGGGCGATCGCATCGAAATCCTCTCTCCGATGAAAGGAGGCTGAGCATGTTGACGCTATACGGGACGGAAATCGCGTCGCGACTGCTGCTCGGCACGGCGCTGTATCCATCGCCGGCCATTCTGGCGGAAGCCGTGAAGGCCTCCCATGCGGAGATCGTAACTGTATCGCTACGGCGCGAGACCGCGGGCGGCCGATCGGGCGGCGCCTTCTGGACGCTGATCCAGTCGCTGGGCGTGAAGGTTCTTCCCAACACAGCCGGCTGCCACTCGGTAAAGGAAGCCGTTACGACCGCCAGGATGGCGCGTGAGGTTTTCGGCACCGACTGGATCAAGCTCGAGGTGATCGGCAACCACGACACGCTTCAGCCCGACGTCTTCGGGCTCGTGGAGGCAGCCCGCATTCTCGTCGCGGAAGGTTTCGAGGTGTTCCCCTACACCACGGACGATCTTGTCGCCGCGGAGCGCCTGCTCGAAGCCGGCTGCAGGCTGCTCATGCCCTGGTGCGCGCCGATCGGCTCGGCGCGGGGGCCGCAGAATGTCGACGCGCTGCGCAGCCTGCGCGGCCATTTCCCCGACATTCCGCTGATCGTCGATGCCGGGATCGGTCGCCCCTCGCATGCCGCGGCAGTGATGGAACTCGGATACGACGCGGTGCTGCTCAATACGGCCGTTGCCAAGGCCGGGGACCCGACGGCCATGGCGAGGGCCTTCGCCAGGGCGACCGAGGCCGGTCATCTGGCCTATCGGGCCGGCATGCTGGAGCCCCGAGACATGGCCGTGCCCTCCACCCCCGTCATCGGCAAGGCGGTGTTCTCGTGAAGCTCGACCCGTTCTACCTCATCGTGGACAGCACCGCCTGGATCGAGCGGCTGGTGCCGCTCGGCGTCAAGCTCGTCCAGTTGCGCATCAAGGAACTGGACGAGCCCGCCCTGCGCCGAGAGATCCGGGCGGCCAAGGAGATCTGCGCCCGGCACGGCTGCCAGCTCGTGGTCAACGACTATTGGCGGCTGGCGATCGAGGAAGGCTGCGATGTCGTGCATCTCGGTCAGGAGGACCTGACCGTGGCCGACCGGGGCGCGATACGGCGCGCCGGTCTGAAGCTTGGTCTCAGCACGCACGACGATGCCGAACTCGCCATCGCACTGGCAGCCGAGCCTGACTATGTCGCGCTTGGGCCCGTCTATCCCACCATTCTCAAGCAGATGAAGTGGGCACCGCAAGGGCTCGAGCGCATCGCCGATTGGAAAGCGCGGATCGGGCAGTTGTCGCTCGTGGCCATCGGCGGTCTCAATGTCGATCGCTTGGAGGGCGTGTTCGGCAACGGCGCGGACAGCGCCGCGGTCGCCACCGATATCACCCGCAACCCTGCCCCCGAGCGCCGCGCGCGGCAATGGCTAGCGGCCACCGAGCGATGGCGATGACAAAGCATCGAGCCGAACAGTCGATGCCAGTTCTCGGCAAAAAACGATCTGAAAACAAAACTGTTCTGATCGTCGCCGGCACCGATTCGAGCGGAGGCGCGGGGTTGTCATGCGACGTCGAGACCGTTGCCTCGTTCGGCCTTCGAAGTGCCGTCGCCGTCACCGCGGTCACGGTACAAACAGACGAGAGCGTTAGGCATGTCGAGTTGGTCGCGCCGGCGCTCGTTGCCGACCAGATGCGGGCTGCCCTGGCAGCCCACCGGATGGCCGCCATCAAGATCGGCATGCTCGGCGCGGCCGAGATCATCGGCGCCGTCTCCTCGGTCATCGCCGAGCATCCCGGCATTCCCGTCGTGCTCGATCCAGTGCTGGCATCGAGCTCGGGCCGGGCGCTGTTGTCATTGGAAGCCGTCGGCATTCTCAGGCAAATCCTGATGCCGCTGTGCCGGCTCGTCACGCCGAACCTGCCCGAACTCGCCCTGATGGCCGGAGCGCCGCCCGCTCAGGACGAGAAGGAGGCTCTTCGCCAGGGCGCGGTACTCCTCGACGCCGGCGCCGCCGCACTCCTGATCAAGGGCGGTCACGCGGCTGGAGACCATTCGATCGATCTTCTTCTCGAAAAAGGCCAGCCCGTGCACCGGTTCGGTGCCCCCCGGCTACCCGCCGAAATGCGGGGCACGGGCTGCATGCTTGCCAGCGCGATTGCGGCAGGGCTGGCATCAGGTGCGCCGCTCGGCCGAAGCGTGGCGAAGGCCAAACGATTTGTCTTCGACAAGCTCGCCGTCGCGGCGGAAACAAGCTCGCCGAGGTAAGGAAACCCCCGCCCCCTTCCCCGACGAGCCCACATTCCCGATTTGAGTCAAATCAGGACCGGCGTTTGCCGGCATAGTTAGCAGTGCATGGTCCGTGCCAAGTGCGGAAAACCACCTGGCACCCTGCCTTCGGAGGTTCCAAAGGTGATTGGCACGACGACCGGCTACCAATTGTGCTTCGAATTGGCACACATGCGCCATCATGGCACGTCGTCGCCACGGGCTCCGCAGCCGAGCTGAAGTCGTCCAATTCCGTGTTGATCCTTGACCGATCGCGAGTGGCCCGTCGCTGTCCAGAGAAAGTATCTTCCATGGAGAGAAGTGGCCGGTAGGCCCGGGGGCTTGCCCAATCGGTCAGTCGCTATTGCCTTTGGTATAACCGCTCTGCGGTCGTGCGATACCGCTTCATTGCGTGCTCTATCAGCACTTCGATCACGTCGCCGTAGGAAACGCCCTCGGCGGCGAGCGCTTTGGCATACATGCTGATGTCCGTGAAGCCGGGAATCGTGTTGACCTCATTGAGCACCAGGCTCCCGTCCGGCCGCAGAAAAAAATCGACCCGCGCCAGACCTTCGCAGCCAAGCGCGCGAAAGGCCTTCTCAGCCAGCTCCTTAGCCTTGGTGGCGACATAGGCTGCGACGTCGGCAGGGGCGCGGACCACCGCGCCTTCGGCATCGATATACTTGGCTTCATAGGTGTAGAAGCCGTGCTTCTCGGCTGGAATGATCTCGCCCGGCATGGAGACCGTGAGCCTGCCCATGGCATGTTCGAGAACCGCGCACTCTATCTCGCGTGCCTTGACGAATTCCTCCGCCAGCACCTTGTCGTCGTGGCGGAACGCCTCTTCGAGGCTCGCGGCAAAGCTCGCCGCGTCAATCACCTTGCCGACGCCGACCGACGAGCCTTGCCGCGCGGGTTTCACGAAGAGCGGTAGGCCGAGACCGGCCGTCACGGCATCGAACGAAGTCGCTTCGCCGCGCCGTAGCGTCAGCGAACGCGCGACCGGCAGGCCGGCTTCCCGGAGGAGCCGCTTGGCGAAATCCTTGTCCATCGCCGCGGCCGAGGCGAACACTCCGCTGCCGACATAGGCGACATCCGCCACCTCGGCATAACCCTGCACGGAACCGTCCTCGCCGAACGGTCCATGCAGCACGGGAAAGATGACGTCCACCGGCGGCAGCTCGGTTGCCGTAGCGGCGGCCGAGAGAGCCACCAGGCGCCCACGGCCACCGGGAACAAGCCCGATCGCGGCCCCTTGTGTCGGCACCGTCGGAGGTAATTCACCGTTGTCGAGATCGGTCAGCCACCAGCGGCCGGCCCGGTCGATGGCGATAGGGAGGATTTCGTACCTGGTGCGATCGATCGCCTTCACCACATTGGCGGCCGACAGGATGGAAACATCGTGCTCGGCCGAACGACCGCCATAGAGCACGGCAATCCTTGTCTTCTTCGCCATAACGTCCCCCTGCCGTCTTCCGAAGCCGCGCACAATCTCAACGAAACATGCCGGCACTGCACGCCGATTTTGCCCTTTTGACGGCGAGCGGGCTTTCCGCTCCACCATGCTCCAGCATTTGACAGTTGGAGAGCACCACGCCACTGGACCGACGCTTCAAGACATCCGATCGCACTGTTTGGGACAGGCCATCGACCTTTTGGCCGAATCGGACGGCACTCTAGCAATCGATCGATTTTGAATGAAGATGATGGTGCTGCGAGAGAGGATTGAACTCTCGACCTCTCCCTTACCAAGGGAGTGCTCTACCACTGAGCTACCGCAGCCGGTGAATGCGGCGCCTTCTGCCACATTGGTTCGCCGAGTGCAAGTTATGTGTGCGTATCCTTTTCACAAGATATTTGCGGCCTTGCCGGAGCCACAATCGCAGGCTTTTTTGGGCGTGGTATTTAGATCTATTCGCTGCCGCGTTCGACCCATGCCCGATACCGCCTCCGAAAAGGACAAGAAGAAGCTGGACAGGAAGGTGCGCCTTGCCGAAGAGCTGCGCGCAAACCTGCAGAGGAGGAAGGCGCAGACCAGGTCGCGACGCGTCGGCGAGGCAGATTCACGGCCGGAGGGGCTTCGTGCCGGACGTGAAGGGGACGACCAGAAGGAATGACAGCGAAGATACCGCGTTCATCCGACAATTGGAATCGGTCCTCGGACAGCACGCGGAGAACTGAAGCAACGAGCGCTTCTCGCGTATTCGAATGATGCGGAGCGCGCCAGGAGAGGCCCTTTCTTGAACCGCGCCGGTCTATTCGCTAGACGGGCCGCAATATTTCAACTCTTGAAAAGCCCGGCCATCGGCCCGGAGAAGTGTTTCCACATGGATCGAATCAGGATTGTCGGCGGCAACGAACTGACCGGCAGCATTCCGATTTCCGGCGCCAAGAACGCCGCCTTGCCGCTCATGATCGCCTCGTTGCTGACTGACGAGACGCTGACGCTCGACAACGTGCCGCATCTCGCGGACGTCGAGCAGCTCATCCGCATCCTCGGCAATCACGGCGTCGACTATTCCGTCAACGGCCGCCGCGAAGAGCAAAACACCGCTTATGCACGCACCATCCACTTCACGGCGCGCGACATCGTCGACACGATGGCGCCCTATGAACTCGTCTCCAGGATGCGGGCGAGCTTCTGGGTGATCGGGCCTCTGCTCGCCCGGATGGGCGAGGCCAGGGTTTCGCTGCCCGGGGGCTGCGCGATCGGCACGCGGCCGGTGGACCTCTTCATCGACGGGCTGCAGGCGCTCGGCGCGTCAATCGACGTCGAGAACGGCTATGTGCTTGCCAAGGCCAAGCGCCTGCGCGGCGACCGCTACGTCTTTCCGAAAATCTCCGTCGGCGCCACCCATGTCATGTTGATGGCAGCGTCGCTGGCCGACGGCGAGACCGTCCTCGAAAACGCCGCGCGCGAGCCGGAAGTCGTCAATCTCGCCGAGTGCCTCAACGCCATGGGCGCAAAGATCTACGGCGCCGGGACCTCGACCATCAGGATCGAGGGTGTCGAGCGGCTGCATGGCGCGCGGGTCACCGTGATTCCCGACCGCATCGAGACCGGAACCTACGCCATGGCTGTCGCCATGACCGGCGGCGACGTCATGCTCCAAGGCGCGCGGGTTGATCTGCTGCAGAGCGCGTTCGACGTGATCGCCCAGACCGGGGCGGAAATCACGCCGACGAATTCTGGTGTGCGCATCATGCGCAACGGATCCGGCATCATGCCCGTCGACATCACCACGGAGCCGTTCCCGGGCTTCCCGACCGACCTCCAGGCGCAGTTCATGGGTCTGATGACCATGGCGACAGGGCGTTCGCGCATCACCGAGACGATCTTCGAGAATCGCTTCATGCACGTGCAGGAACTTGCCCGGCTCGGCGCCCATATCAGCCTGGCCGGCCAGACGGCGATCGTCGATGGCGTGACCAAGCTCAAAGGCGCGCCCGTCATGGCGACCGATCTCCGCGCCTCCGTCTCCCTCGTCATCGCCGGGCTCGCGGCGCAGGGCGAGACGATCGTCAATCGGGTCTATCACCTCGATCGTGGTTTCGAGCGCCTGGAGCAGAAGCTTTCAGGCTGCGGCGCAACCATAGAGCGCGTTTCCGGTTGATGGCAGGCGGCGGCGCACACGCCGCCGCACGAATGCCGCCCTACTGATACGCGAAACGGGCTCTATCTTTTTGATTTCGCCGCCTTTGTGCCACGCCAGATAATTCCACTTGGGCGCAAAATGCTCTAACAGGAACCGACAGAAGCACTCTGACGGTAGCCAGATGGACGCATTGAAGCTCGTCGCCCTCGATGAGGAAGACCTACAGATCGTGTCGGCCCATACGCAGGACGCGGTCATGAAGGTCGCCGATCTCGAATATTTCCCCCGCGACAAGCGTTTCGTCGTCGCCATGAATCGTTTTGCCTGGGAGGAGAGCGGCGTCGGCTTCTTCAAAAAAAGGAACGAGAGGCGCCGTAGCGTGTTGCATTTCGAGAGCGTAGGCGGCGTCAAGACGACCGGCATCGCCAGAGACAAGCCCGAGGAAGTGTTGTCGCTGCTGGCCATCCGCTTCCAGCCCGGCGACGCACCGGCCGGCGAGGTCGAGTTGCTCTTCTCGGGAGGCGCCGTCATCCGCCTCGACGTCGAATACATAGAGGCGCGGATGGCCGATCTCGGCGCGGCCTGGCAGGCCTCCTCCCGTCCGGTTCACGAAGATTAGGGCAACCCATGGCAATCACGCTCAGACATTCCGATGCGGATTTCGAGGAACGCTTCGCCGCCTTTCTCACGACCAAACGCGAAGTGTCGGTCGATGTGGACAGGGCCGTGCGCGACATTGTCGCACGCGTTCGTGCCGAAGGAGACGCCGCGCTCTTCGACTATTCGCTGCGTTTCGACCGCGCCGACCTGAAAAGGCTGGGCCTCGCCGTTTCGCCGGATGACATCGCGAAGGCCTATCACGAGGCCGATCCAGCGACGATCTCCGCCCTGCGTGTCGCCCATGATCGCATCGAGGCGCACCACAGGCGCCAGCGCCCATCCGACGACCGTTACGTCGATCCGATCGGGGTCGAGCTTGGCTCCCGCTGGACGGCCATCGAATCCGTCGGCCTCTACGTGCCGGGCGGCACGGCGAGCTACCCGAGCTCGGTGTTGATGAACGCCGTGCCGGCGCGTGTCGCAGGGGTCGAGCGCGTCGTCATCGTCGTGCCCGCTCCGGACGGTGTCATCAATCCGCTGGTCCTGGTTGCCGCCGACATCGCCGGGGTATCCGAGATCTACCGCATCGGCGGCGCCCAGGCGGTCGCCGCGCTCGCCCACGGGACCGAAACCATCAGGCCTGTCGCCAAGATCGTCGGCCCCGGCAACGCCTATGTGGCGGCGGCAAAACGGCGGGTCTTCGGCATTGTCGGCATCGACATGATAGCCGGCCCCTCCGAGGTGCTGGTGGTCGCGGACGGCTCCAACAATCCCGAATGGGTCGCCGCGGACCTTCTCGCCCAGGCCGAGCACGACACGGCTGCGCAATCGATCCTGATTACCGACGATGCCGGATTCGGCAGGTCGGTGGAAGAGGCAGTGGAACGCCAGTTGAAGATGCTGCCTCGCGCCGAGATCGCTTCTGCAAGCTGGCGCGATTTCGGCGCCGTCATCCTCGTCGATGATTTCGACAAGGCCATTTCCCTCATCGACCGCATCGCGCCAGAACATCTCGAACTCGCCATCGAGAATGCCGAGGAACTCCTGGCCAGAATCCGCAACGCGGGTTCGGTCTTCATCGGCCGCCATACGCCAGAGGCGATCGGCGATTATGTCGGCGGCACGAATCACGTCCTCCCCACGGCGCGTTCAGCACGGTTCTCGTCGGGCCTTTCGGTGCTCGATTTCGTGAAGCGGACCTCGCTCCTGAAGCTTGGCCCCGAGCAGTTGCGCCAACTCGCGCCGGCCGCCATCAACCTCGCCGAGGCCGAAGGGCTCGGCGCCCATGCCCGGTCGGTCGCGATCCGCCTCAATATGTAGGATCTCGATGCACGGGCGAACCACCGGATCGAACAGGCTGATCGACGTCGAACTCGACGAATCGATCGGCCGCTCGACACCGGATGTCGAACACGAACGCGCCGTGGCGATCTTCGACCTGATCGAGGAAAACAGCTTTGCACCCGTGAACGCGGCAAGCGCTGGACCTTACAAGCTCAGGCTCTCTCTGGTCGATTCGCGGCTGGTCTTCGCCATCGCGCGGGAGAATGGCGAGGAGGTGGTGACGCATATCCTGTCGCTCACTCCGTTCCGGCGGATCGTCAGGGATTACTACATGATCTGCGAAAGCTACTATGCCGCCATCCGGACCTCCACGCCGAGCCAGATCGAGGCGATAGACATGGGCCGGCGCGGTCTCCACAACGAAGGCTCGCAGACCTTGAAGGACCGTCTCGCCGGAAAGATCGACATCGACTTCGACACGGCACGCAGGCTCTTCACGCTGGTTTGCGTGCTGCATTGGCGCGGCTGATCCACCACGTGACAGCTCCAACGAAGCCTCCTCGCTCGGTGCTCTTCATGTGCGGCATGAATGCCGTGCGTTCGCCCATTGCCGAGCAGCTTGCCCGCCGCGTGCTCCCCCCATCGACCTTCGTCGCCTCGGCCGGTGTCCGCCCAGGCGAGCGCGACCCGTTCGTGGACATGGTGCTCGCCGAGGAAGGCATGTCGCTCGAGGAACGGCACCCGCGCGCCATAGACGATCTGGAGGACGGCTATTTCGATCTCATCGTGACGCTCTCGCCGGAAGCGCACCACGTCGCGCTCGAGCTCACGCGGTCCATGGCCGTGGACGTGGAGTATTGGCCGACTCCCGACCCGACGAATGTCAGCGGCACGCGCGAACAGATCATTGCCGCCTATCGCGACGTGCGCGAGCGGCTCAAGGCGAGGATATCGGCACGCTTCGGCGGGTGATGGAGCCCAAAACTATCATGTTCACAAGCGGCCGATAATCATATAGGTTCCGCGCCAAATCCGGCCTTGTCCTCAGGCCGTATGCCAATCCAAACCAAAGGTATCGAATGCCGAAGGAAGAAGTCCTCGAGTTTCCGGGTATTGTGACCGAACTTTTGCCCAATGCAATGTTTCGGGTGAAGCTCGAAAACGAACACGAGATCATCGCCCACACCGCCGGTCGCATGCGCAAGAACCGCATCCGTGTGCTTACCGGCGACAAGGTGCTCGTCGAAATGACGCCCTATGACCTGACAAAGGGGCGCATCACCTATCGCTTCAAATAGCGCGACGCCGCCAGCGCGGAACCGACGAAACGCCTATGAGCATTTTCCCGAAGCTGGTGCTTGCCTCAGGTTCGCCGCGGCGGATTGAACTTCTGCAGCAGGCCGGCGTCGAGCCGCATCGCCTTTTCCCCGCAGACATCGACGAGACCCCCTTGCGGGCCGAGCATCCGCGCTCGCTCGCCAAGCGGCTGTCGCGCGGCAAGGCGGAAAAAGCGGCCGCGGCGCTGAAGGACGACCCGGAGACCGCAGGTTCGCTGATCCTGGCCGCCGACACGGTCGTGGCCGTCGGGCGGCGCATCCTGCCGAAGGCGGAGACCATCGACGACGCATCGGACTGCCTGCAGCTTCTCTCGGGCCGCTCCCACCGGGTTTATTCCGGAATCTGCCTTGTGACGCCTTCGGGCAAGGTGCGCCAGCGGCTGGTGGAGACGCGCGTCCGGTTCAAGCGGCTGTCCCGCCGGGAGCTCGAGAGCTACATCGCCTCCGGCGAGTGGCGCGGCAAGGCCGGCGGCTATGCCGTTCAGGGTTTTGCCGGGACCTTCGTCGTCAAGCTCGTGGGCTCCTATACGAATGTCGTCGGGCTGCCCCTCTACGAGACGATCGGGCTGCTCACAGCCGAAGGCTTTCCCGTCCATCCCAACTGGACGACCGGGGCGGCGCCATGACGGGCGACGCGAAAGTGACTCCGCTGCGCGCCAAGCGCCCCTGCCCCGAATGCGGCAAGCCTTCGCAGCGCGAAAGCTATCCCTTCTGCTCGCAACGGTGCAAGGAGATCGATCTCAACCGTTGGTTCTCCGGCGCATATGCCATTCCGGTGACCGAAGAGGACGCCGAGCCAGGCAAGGAAGACTAGCGCGGCCCGCGCGATTCGCGCTCGTCTACGAAGCCTCGCGTCGTTTTCTTGCGGCCTCACGCGACGGCACCGAATGCTCTCGTTGTGGGCGAAAGCCCTGTTTTCGTCGCCTTTCTCGTCGCCGTCACAAAAGTCGCGCAAATCGTTCGGCAAGCGCTGGACAGCCGAAATTCACGTGCTATAACCCACGCGCTTTCGGGGCGGTGCCCACCGCTCCACGACATCCGGAAGGCCTCCCTTCCGCGAGAGGCCCAGGTAGCTCAGTTGGTAGAGCAGCGGACTGAAAATCCGCGTGTCGGTGGTTCGATTCCGCCCCTGGGCACCATATATTTCAACGGCTTAGCGCCAAGTCCCTAAAAACCATGTCGCGTCCATGTTGCAACTGGCAGTCCTTGATTTTCAAGGGTATTGACTGACTATCGGCATATAGACGCGACATGGATGCAACATGGGAGGGGGATATATGCGCTTGGATAACGAAATCGAAATGATGGTCGATCAACTGATTGAAACCATCGATCGTAACGATCTTTCGCGCCGCGCAGTCAAAGAAGCAATGATGTCAAAGATGACTGCCGCACTTGCCGCTGGTCGCGCGCGAGACGGCTTCTTGATCAGCATCGCGAATTTCGTACTTTTGATCATCCTGATAGCGCTTCAGCTCCTTTAAGGACGGAAAGAAGCCCCGCCAGCCCGCAGCCAGCTGGGCGCGTTACGTTGGGTTGTGACTGCTCCACGTCTCAGAAGGGCCTCGGATTGCCGCAACCGGCCGGCGCCCTCACGCGTGTGCCTTGCGTCGTGCGGATCGCTAACCTTTTGTTAACTATAAGGGGCCAACCTTCCCCTTCATCAGGCAACAGGGGGGCGCTCCCATTTGGGCGATCTGCGGGGGCTCCAAAAAGGAAGCGCACGCATGTCTGATACTATCTCACCGGAACACAAGCATTTGCAGTCGCAGCTGGACGAACCGGCTGGTTGTGAGGTGGAGACCCCAGAAGAAAGGCGCAGGCGGCGCGCTAGGGAAAGCGGGCGGAGATATCGTCAGCTGCATGCTGAACAGATACGCGAAAGCAACAGGCGCTGGAAAGCAGCCAATCGAGACAAGTCAAGGCTATATAGAAAACGGTGGAATGAAGCGAACCCCGAAAAAGCGCGGGAATCATTCCAGGCTGCCTGGAAAAAATGGGCAGCGGCGAACCGCGAGAAGATTCGAGAAAAACAGCGCCGCAAGAATCACAGAGACTACTCGCTCAAGGTGTTTCAGCGATCCCCTGACAAATTCTACCGGCAGATTCTGAAATTGCTCCCGCAAACGCTGCCGCGACATGTTCGTGACGACGTGGCCAGCAGTCTCTGTCTCGCAATTATGGAGCGGAAGGTGCTCACAAAAAATATTCAGACAGAGGTTGCCAACTATCTCAGAGCTTACAATCGGGAATACGACACCTTCAAGACGGTATCACTAGACGAGACGATTCCCGGCACCACTATGACCAGGCTAGACAAGCTTGCCACTCGTTAAATGAAGGTCACCCCTCTTCATCCCGCCATATCACCTTCCGGATAATCCGAATGCCGGCGACGCGGCGTACCTTCAGGCCATCGCGCTCTCGGCCAGTCGGGTACCAGAATTCGATTTGCATATAGTCCTTCCGCTGGCACTTCTCGCAGCGGATGCTTCGCTCAAGGTCGAGCATGCCAACATCGCCCACGAGCTGAACCAGGTCGATCGGCCGGTAGACGCGCTTGATCGAGCACAGCCCACATCTGGCACGGACGAAATAGCCCGCCTCGTCGGCCCTGCTCAAAGTGAACGCGTCGACGCGTTTTCCGCGATATTGCTCTGGCACCTGGACGCCCCATGAAGTTCGTTATGTGCCGCGCGCGAGGGACATATTCCTCTCCCTCCGCTCGTGGCAAGGGGCGGATTGACTCTTTTGTTCTTTTTTTGTTCACATCTTTCGGCAAGCCCTCACGAGGAGGATGAAGGCCTATGTGCAACCTCTACAACGTCACCACGACCAGACAGGCGATCATCCAATGGTCGCGAGCGATGCGCGACCGGACGGGCTTCAACGAGCCCAGCCGCGACGTCTACCCGAACTATCTCGCGCCTGTGGTGAGGATTGGCGCCGACGGCGAGCGCGAGGTCGCGCCATTGCAATGGGGCATGCCGACGCCGCCGGACCGCGTCAAAGGCAAGACGGACCCGGGTACGACCAACATCCGCAACCCGCAATATGGCCACTGGCGGCAGTATCTTGAGGTCGCCAACCGCTGCCTGGTACCGGCGACGAGCTTTGCCGAGCCGAGCCCCACCCCGGCCGACAAAGATCCCGAGACGGGCGTTCAGCGAAACTACTGGTTTGCCACGGCGCCCGATCGGCCGCTCTTTGCATTCGCCGGCCTATGGACGCCTTGGCGCGGCGTACGCAAGGTCCGAGACGGCGAGCAGGATTTCGAGCTGTTCGGGTTCTTCACCACGAATCCAAACGGGGTCGTCCGGCCGATCCACGAGAAAGCAATGCCAGTCATCCTCACCACGGCCGAGGAGATGGACGTGTGGCTGCGCGCACCCTGGATCGAGGCAAAGGCCTTGCAGCGTCCCCTCCCCGACGATCAGCTCGTCATCGTCGACAAGCTGGCGACACAGATCAAATATCCGGCCGCACCCGCCCAAGCTTCATTCCTCTAAAGATGTCCGACGATCCCTCTGCCCCGAAAGCCGCAGGCACGCCGGCCGGCATCTATGAGCATTGGTGCGAGCACCCCGGGTGCAAGGCATGGGGCGGCTGGGGCTTCGACCGTGACCGAACTACGGTATGGTATTGCTATGAGCACCGAGGGGACGGCGATGACCAGCGTAAGGTCACCGAAGACAGCCCTGCCCTATATCGACCGCTATCTTGATTGCCAGCAGGCGGCGGACGATGCCTTTCGCAGCCTAATCGAAAGCATCGTCGCGGCGGGCTGGACGGCCGACGAGGCAGCATATGCCGTCACCGGCCTCGCCCAGGCTCATCTCCTCGCCCGAGCCGCCAATCACGATACCGACGCACAGATCCGCCGCGCGAAAATGCTTCGGAACGATTCATAGCCCGGCCGATTTGACTCCGGTCATTTGGAGACCCTGCCATGACCAAGCTTCCGAACATGGGCGTCGGCGAGCGCGTCGACCGTATCGTCACTGACGAGATGGAATATTTCGAGCACTGCCCGTCCTGCGGCCAAGATTTCGACGCGAGGGACCTTGCCCAAGTGGTCCACCACAACACGCCGGGCCATGAGCCGTTGTCGGAGGAAGAGACCATGCGCGTGGTCAGGGGCGAGCTCCGGAACTAATGCTCACCAAGAGCCAGGCCCTCGAATATATCGAGCCGATGATGCCGACGCTCGTGGCCAAGCCTCCCGAGGGCGATCGGTGGTTCCATGAGATCAAATACGACGGGTACCGGACCCAGATCATCATCTCGGGCAGCGAGGCGCGCGCCTACACCCGCCGAGGGCACGACTGGACGGATAAGTACCGGATCCTGGTTGACGCAGCTCGCGAGCTCTTCGGGCGCGACATCCATATCGACGGCGAGCTGATCGTCCAGGATGAAAGCGGCCGGCCGGACTTCGGGAAGCTCCGCAGCAGCATCATGAGCGGCGGGGATCACCTGATCCTTTACGTCTTCGACTTGCTGTCCCTCGATGGCGAGGACTTGCGGCGCCGCCGATGCCAGGACCGCCGCTCATTGCTTTGCGATCTATTCGAAGGTGTCGAGCCGACCTGCCCTCTCCAGATGAGCGAGAGCTTTGAGGGCTCAGGCGCGGAGTTCTTCGCCGCTGTCGACCAGATGGGCCTCGAGGGGATCGTCTCAAAGCGCCGCGACAGCATTTACGAGAGCGGACGCACGACGGACTGGCTCAAGACCAAGACCTTCGCGGTGAGCGAGTTCACGATCGTCGGCTACGATCGCACGCCGGGATCGGCCGCAACCTTGCTCGTGGCATCCGAGATCGGCGGCAAGCTCCGCTACGCCGGCCGGGTCATGGTGACGCTCGGCGGGAAGAAGCGCGAGAAGCTTTGGGGGGCGCTGGCGGAGCGTGAGATCTCCAAACCGGTGATCGCAGAGCTGAAGAAGAAAGGTGCCGTCTGGGTTCGGCCGGAGCTCAAGGCCAGGGTCCGCCACCTCCGCGGCGAGGAGATGTTGCGACACGCGACCATGGTAAAGTGATCGAAGGCCCCACTCCAAGACAGGCCCGGCCGAAGTCGAGCCTGTCCAGAACGAACCTTTCCGTGGGAGGATTGGGGTGCAAAGGCCCGCTGCCCTCGAACCCAGGGGCATCAAATTTGTTCCCCGCTCCAACCCGCTATTTCGCAGTGCGGCGCTCGTTCTATTTCGTAATGACTGGCTGGACAGTTGTGGACCTACTATTCCACTATCGAAATGGAGTTCCTGCCAAGGGGCAAGGGGAGGTGGGGATTCTAGGCGGCCTGGCTGGATGGCCGGCCGGGCCGTCTCCACGTGGAGGTCCTATCGCCCGCGTTCTGCGGATGGAGGTGACCATCGTCGATCCGTAAGCGCAAAAGAGGCCCGGCGGGAACCGAGCCTCTTAAGTCACGGACCTGGGAGGGGGGGGGTTAGGGGAGGTGGTGAGGCCCGCCAGCCTCAAACAGGGCAATATCGAAATTGTTCCCGCTGCTGGAATAGCTGTCCGCCTGTGCATGGATCGTGCCCAGCGAAATAGCTCTGGAGGGAAGGCTATGCCAAAACTCTCAATTGCCATCAACGACGAAATGCTCGCAGCACTTGACCGGCTGATCCTTGATATCGAGCCGGGGTTGCCGCGAGAGTTGGCCGCGAGTGCGGCGCTAAGAAACTGGTTGGTCGGCGCCGGCTATCTGCCAGATGACGATGACTTCGAGGAAGACCTACCGACGGATGAGGCGTAGCAAGCTGTGGGAATGTTAGGCCCCGAAAAAGGCCGGACGACACTTTGTCGACCGGCACATTCCCCAACCGGCTTACTCGCTGATGCTATCGGGCCTTCCGTGACTTGCGCAAGCGGTACCAGAGAAAGGCGCCGTACGCTGCAGCTACGGGCAAGCCAACGCCAGCGACCGGTCCAGGGGCCGCCCGCGAAATCTTATGATGTCCATGCGACATTTCGGGCTTAGCGGCCAAGCTCGGGCCCGACAGCAGCAGCGCCACGGCCGCCGCAGGTAGTATGTGCTTCAGGTGTGCCATTCAGGTCTCCATAGCTGACGCAGTGGACACCCTCCCCATTGTCCTCAAGCGTAAACCCTGCAGACGCCACCGACGATTGAGCAAAAGAGCTATTCACGTAGCTACTTTGTCGTAGGTAGTCTGTCGGCGGCCATACAAAGCCGGCTCGGAGTTGAGCTGCCGAGCCGGCAGTTAGGCGAGCCACCAGGGGTCGGGGTCGTCGATCGTGCTTGCCCGCCGCCGTCCGCTATGCCGGAACTCCAAATCGTGGTGTCGTTCGTCAGGGATGTAGACAATCCCCCAGGTGCCGGTTTTGTCGGTGGCGAGATTTCTGATGAGCATGGTGGCTCCTTTGTCGGGAGGCATCATGTCAACGGCGGCGCCGCCGGTCGATCCCTGAATGTTGGTATTCAGGGCGGCCGAAACGACAAGCCAGAGCCAGCGGGGCGTGTATTCCCGCTATCGATTGGCTGATCAACGTCCTAAGCAGTCGGGCGCCATGAACGCGAACAGATCCTGTTCGCTTGCTTGATGAAGGATTAGCCCTTCTACCAACTGAGCAAGCTCTATAGTGTCTTGGCCGAAATAGACGACCTTATTCACGGCCATGAAAGCAAACGCGCCGTTAAACGCTGTCCGCTTGTTCCCTTGCTCAAACGGATGATTCGCTCCAACCGACCGGATCAGCCGGATTGCTAATCGGAGAATATCTCTCTCCTGCTCGTAGTGGAACAGATTGCGTGGCGCGTTTACCGCGCTGTCAAGAAGCGCCGCATCCCGAATCCGGTGAGGCTCCCCAGTGAGGCTAACTATTTTCTGATTTAAACGTGCCAAACGGAGCGGGGTGACCCATACCGGCTCAACGCCCGAGATACTCATTCACCACCGGATATCGTTCCAAGCTCACTTTCGACCAGCGGTGGAACTCCGCGTCATCGACTATCTCTTGCCGGAGGTGGACCAACTCAGTCCGGACAGCGTCGATCGCCCCGAGCTGCTTTTGTCGGATGTCCTCGATCCGATCGAGCTGCTTGCGAATGAACCGAGCCGGGGGCCCTGAAATTCTAGCCAAGCGTCCCGCCCTCAACCGGAAATCGTCCCGATCCTCAAACCTCGTCTCGTATACCGTCCGGGCAGATTCCACAGCCGCCAGAGCCTCATCGATCACTTCAGGAAGCACTTGCGCAACGACTTCTGCATCGTGCTTAGCACTTTTCTCGCGGAACAGAACGATACCAGCGTCGAGACGTTGGCGCAGGTCAGCACGCCATACTCGCATTCTGACATCGAAGTCGGTGACAAGCTTTTTGAACTCGTTGAGATTCTCAATAAGCCCAAAAGCAGCCGAGAAATCAGGCAGCCGGGGCATGTCGAACGCGTTCACGAACTCTTCTTTACGCAGGGCGAGGCCCATAGCGATCTCCATTCTCCGCAGAATGTAGCGCATTGCCGCGTCATGTTCAAAGAGGTGGCTTGGCCCCTTAGGTGGCAAACCCACCTTTGACCATAAAACTGACGATGGCGACTATGATCGCGGCTATGATGGTCCACATGATCCGCGACAGGTCGCCCGAGATCTTGTCCACTTTCTTGCCGACCGCATCGATCTTCTCATCCATGTGACGCCACCGTTCGTCGTGCCTGGCGCTGTCTATGTCGCGCTGGGTCCGCCACGCCTCGAGAACAGAAAGCCGCTGCTCCCGGTTGGCGCCTTGATGCTCAAGAGCAACCACGCGGCTGCGCAGATCGGTTGAATCCATTTCAGTTGCCTTGTCGGTCATACCCCTTGCCCCTTCTTAAACGTTTGGGAACCGGCGGTGGGCTTAGCTTTGTTCCAGCCGTCGCGATCTATGCCCAAAATCGTGGTGGTCAGGGCCGACGCAAATCTACCCCACTTCAGCGTCGGCCCGATTGCTTCAGGAGTACCAGCAACGCTGGGATTTACCGTATCTAGAGGAGTAGGGCTAAGGCCAATCGAGCCTTGGTCCCGATCGGATGGCGCTTCTCGTATTGCTCGACCTCCGCCAACGTCCATGGGTGGAAGCCTTCAGCGCTGCCCTCCAGGTAGGCGACATCTTTCGCGGGGTTCCTGTCCATAAGCGAGTTTCCGCGCTCATCCTCTTCCTCGCGCGCGAAGGCGAAGACCTGGCGGAACGCCTTCACTCGGGAGTTGGCGGCCTCTGGCGTGTCGAGCTTCCGATTTCGGAGAACCTTGATCGCCTTCGACGTGAGGCGATTAAGCGGGAAGTCGGCGAAGAGGTGCTTGCCGCCAGGTTCAACGGGCTCCTGCAGGCAGTGCCCGATTATCTGCCGCCGAACTACCTGGGTATTCGCCGACATCGACGGGCTCCATCCCACCGTCTCGCAACCCACACAATCGAGATGAGCCTTGGATTGGCTGCTTGCTAGGCTCCGTGAAAAAGCCAAGCTGTCCAATGAGAACAAAGGGGGGCAAAGCCGGACACCTACTGTATCGGTTGCATGAGGCAAGTTTCGTCGACGTTTTCTGGGGGGACTATGATTTCGAACATGCGGGCTGCATTGAACACGGTCGTGGTGAGTATGCTTGCGGTGTTTGCCGCGCCGGCGCATAGCCAAGTTCTGGCAACCCTTTCAGACGAACGCAGCGGCCATATCGCGTTCCCGTCGGCGACCCCGAGCGGTCCATCCGAATTGCTTTCCGGCGGCTCCCCCGAAGCAGTCATCAGCGGCACGCTCGTCTTCCCGGATGGCGCGGGCAGCACGAACGCGCGCATCCCCGCCATGGTTATTTCGCATGGTAGCGGGGGCATTCTTCCGGATCGCGAGCCGATCTGGGCCGAGCGGTTGAGAAAGCTCGGCGTCGCCACATTCCTCGTGGACAGCTTCGGCCCTCGCGGCATCGGCTCCACCGGTGCAGATCAAAGCAGGCTGCCTCTCGCGGCAAGCATCGCCGACGCGCTGCATGCGCTCCGCTTGCTCGCGACCCATCCCCGTATCGATCCGGCCCGCATCGGAATAATCGGCTTCTCGAAAGGCGGTCAAGTGGCGCTCTACACCACGCTGGAGCCCTTCCGTCGGGCAGTCATGGCCGGGGGTAGTGAACGGTTTGCGCTCCACTTGGCGCTCTACTCATCCTGCTCCATCCCCTACAAGGGCGAACCTGTCAGCAGCGCGCCGGTGCATCTCCTCCTGGGCGGTGCTGATGACTACACTCCCAGCGTCCATTGTGCCCGATATGTGGATTGGCTTGGGTCGAAAGGCGCTGACATCAGCATGACCATACTCGAAGGGGCGCATCATGGTTTCGATCTACCGACCCCGCCGCGGTATATGCGCCGCGTTCAAAGCGCGCGCGGTTGCGGGATTGACATCATGCTGGAGCCCGTCGAGGCGCGGCTCTGGAGCAACGGGCAGGTTCTGCAAGGCGAACAGATCGACTCCTATCTGCGTGGATGCATGGAGAGAGGCGGGACGTTTGGCGGCAATTCCGACGCACTCGCCCAGGCGATTATCGAAGTCGAGGCGGCCGTCAGCCAACTTGCGGCCGGGCATCCAGTTTATCCCTGAGAATGGTGGCGGGCCTGGCGTCCGGCTGAAGGGCGGATCCGAGTAGCGGCCCTCACTGGCGATTTCCCCAGTGACCCATCCTACGCGGATGACGCGGGACTCGCTAGAGCTTGTGCTTAACACCCGGGCTTCATTACCGACTAAGGGCGATCTCTCCCGTGCGGCTACAATGTCTTCGTAGATACTGAGAAGACCGTCCGCGAACTCCTGTCGTTCGCGAGGCGACAGCATATTGATCCGTCGCAGCGGCCCGACAGGACCCAGCCAGACGCCCTTTTCAATCGAATTAGCGAGACGGGCGAGAGTTTCTTGATGTTCGTCGGGGAAATCTGCTGGCCGCAAGGCTTGGATACGTTCCGGCAGAATGATTCGCGCGGTCGCCGTAAGAGCCTCTAGCCCGTGCCATCTCTCGTACAGAATCTCGAAGCCGATGGAAAAGGCTCGGTACGGGATTTAGCGCCTGTTTGACGGGACTCTCCCCTCCCCTAACCTTACGCAAGTACTTGGTTTCCGATTCTTATTTCTCCCGCCCCTGGGCACCATTGTCTTCCTCATGTTGATTTGCCTCCCTATTTACCCGATCCGCAAATCTGATGGCGCAGGGCATTCAGCATCACCGGATTCAGGTTGAGAAGGCAGGTCGCCTGTGGGCAACCCAAGCGGAGTGCATCATCGCCGCATCACTCCGCGCAGCACCGCCTCTCACGCCGCCTTGAGCCTATGGTTCGCCCAATCCCCATCTCAAACTGGCCGGTCGCAGTTTCTCTCCTTTCGGGGGCTGCTGATCAGCCGTGATCGGCGACCTCCTGAAGGCGGACTTCCACGCCTGCCTCCCTGAACTGCTCCATCTTCGTCGTGGCGTACTGGCGGTCGGCCGTGGTCAGCACCGTTTCCCATGGCGTGCCAGGACCGTTGACCTGGGCGACGACGTGAAAGACAGGCTTGCTGGAGAACGACTTGCGGCCGATTGCAGGATAGCGGGGTGGGGGCATCGGTATTTCCTTCAATTGGCGATCTCCGCGAGATCTGAGGCTAGCAAAGGGTCATCTGGATCTCCGGATCAGGATATTCACAACGCGAATGGAATGGTTCTGGCTCTTAGGTGTTTGGGGCAGCCGGCCACCGCACCCACCCTGCTGCTGCCGCCTCTGCAGTGCTCCGGGTCGGAATTTCTGCAGACACCTCATGCGCGTCAGCTAACGCCTCCTTGGCGAGCGCCCTGCGCTCATTTGCTGAGTTAGTGCGGTCGCTCGTCAGGGCTAGGGTATGTTGACTATAGGAGGGGGACAATAGCGCCGCCTATTGGAGACCTCGATGCTACAGAACAAATCTCTACGCGCAGAGCTGCATCGGAGGTTTTGATATCGGGACATATCCGTGTCTTCTTCGCATCTATAGTTCAGGCTTCGGCGCGTCTTCTTCCCCGATTTCCTCTGCAAGCCAGCTTGCCCGGAAGATGCGTTGCATCAAGCTCACTCCAGCCTAATAAATGTAATTGCGGGACCGTCGACATCTCTGCCATGTGAGGTTCAGCGAGCTACCGAATTACCCCCCCCCAAATGGCTCGCATCTACTCGCCGGCTCGGCACCATCTTCCGGGTCGGCTTTCTTGCAAATGCTTCAGGCCTACCTTCCGCCCGCGCACGTTCGTCCATTTCACTTTATGGCAGACAGCCGGTGCAGATCAGCTCTAACGTCCGCCGCTCCTCCAAACAATTTGGCTTGGCCAATTCCTCCCGTCGGAGTGTCTTCCGCGTGCTCAAGCTGCACTTTCTGCTTTCACTGCTTTCGCCAATGCGGTGAGAGGGTGACGAGCACGCAATTGCGCGATATTGCTGCGCACTGCGCTATCCAAGAAGCAGCAAGGCCGATGCCGGCAACCGGGAAGGCAATGCAGCGAGGTTCACTGCACGTCGACCTTGCCCTACAGGGCGGCGGCGCACATGGAGCTTTTTCCTGGGGCGTGCTCGATCGGCTCCTACAAGAGCCATGGCTGCTGATCGAGGCGATTTCCGGGACCTCGGCCGGAGCGATGAATGCTGCCGTCTTGGCGCACGGCTATTCGCTCAACGGCGCCATAGGCGCTCGCGAGGCGCTGCAGGCATTCTGGCGCAAGGTGTCGGAGGCCGCTCGCTTCAGTCCGTTCCAACGCGGTCCCCTCGATGTCCTGCTCGGTCGCTGGACGCTTGACCACTCGCCGGCATTCGTGGCGATGGACATGATGGCGCGCGTGTTCTCGCCTTACGATCTCAATCCTGCGGGTGCCAATCCGCTCCGCGGCATACTAGCCGAGATCATCGATTTTCGCCGGCTTTCGGCTAGTCGGATCAAGCTCTTCGTGACGGCAACGAATGTCCGCACAGGCCGCGCGCGCGTGTTCCGGAATCACGACTTGACCCCGGACGTGCTGCTCGCCTCCGCTTGCCTGCCGACGCTTTTTCAAGCAGTTGAGATCGATGGTGAACCCTATTGGGACGGCGGCTACGCCGGCAATCCTACGATCACGCCGCTGGTTCGCGAGTGCACCTCCCAGGACACCGTTCTCGTGCAGATAAACCCGGTCGAGAGGCCGGGCACACCTCGCTCCGCGCGCGAGATTCTCAACCGGGTCAACGAGGTCTCGTTCAACGCCGTCCTTCTGAAGGAACTCAAGATGATCGCCCTTCTGCGGAAGGTGGCGCAGGTGGAGGATCACGAGGGCACGCGCTGGGCGTCGCTGCGCATCCACCGGATAGCCAGCGACACCATGGCCGAACTCGGTTATTCGTCCAAGCTCAACGCCGAATGGGATTTCCTCGTCATGTTGCATGACGAGGGACGCAGGTCCGCCGAAGCATTCCTGCATGCCCATGGCGACGATCTCGGCCGCCGCTCCTCGCTTGATCTCGATAGCTTGCTGGAAGGGGTCTGAGCGGTGGGACTTCTCGGCATTCTGATTGGGCTCGGGCTGCTGGTCTGGCTTGCCTTCCGGGGCTGGAGCGTGCTGCTTCTGGCGCCGCTCGGCGCCCTCATTGCTGCGCTCTTTGCCCGCGAACCGGTCCTCGCGCACTGGACGCAGACTTTCATGGCAGGTGCGGCGGATTTTCTGGCTCAGTTCTTTCCGCTGTTTCTGCTCGGCGCGCTCTTCGGCAAGCTGATGGAGGACAGCGGATCGATCGAGGCCATCGCCGATTCCATGATGCGGCGCCTGGGAAGGGATCATGCCATCCTCGCCGTAGTCGTCGCCGGGGCGTTGATCACCTATGGCGGTGTCAGCCTCTTCGTTGCCTTCTTCGTCCTCGCTCCGATGGCGCAGGAATTGTTCCGGTCGACCGGAATTCCGCGGCGGCTGATGCCTGCGACGATCGTGCTCGGAACGTCCACTTTCACAATGTCGGCGCTGCCGGGGACGCCCTCGATACAGAACGCTATTCCAATGCCGTTCTTCGGTACGACGCCGTTTGCGGCTCCGGGGCTCGGCATTATCGCTTCGGCCATCATGCTTTTCTTCGGCCTGTGGTGGCTTCGTCGGACTGCGACCGCTGCGCGCAAGTCAGGCGAAGCTTTCGGCGAGGGTGCGCCCGCGGCAGTCGAGCTTCTCTCTTCCGACGACCGGCTACGCGAACGCGCCACGGCAGGCCGGGAATTCGATCCGGCCGAGATCGCGCATGGCCGGCACGCCAAGGCCGCTCCGCCGATCGCTCTCGCCGTGTTGCCGCTCGCCGTGGTGATCCTTGTCAATCTCGCCATGACACTGTTGATCCTGCCAACGATTGATCTGGGCTTCCTTTCGGATGATCGATGGGGCGGGACGTCCCGCTCGGCAGTCAGTGGGATATGGGCGGTGATCACGGCCTTGGCGGCGGCGGTGGCGACTGTCGTCGCGGTGAATTTCCGCCGATTGCCGTCGTTACGCGAGACGATGGGCGCTGGCGCCAACGCATCCGTGCTCCCGGCGCTCGCCGTCGCCAGTCTGGTGGGTTTTGGAGCGGTCGTCGCGGCGATGCCCGCCTTTGAGATCGTTCGCGACAGGGTGCTCGGGATCGGCGGAGGGCCCCTCGTTTCCATCGCTGTGGCCACGAACATCCTGGCGGCGCTCACGGGCTCCGCCTCCGGGGGTCTTACGATCGCTCTCGACGCGCTTGGCAGCACGTACCTTGTACGTGCGCAGGAAGCAGGGATCGACCCGGCACTGCTGCACCGTATCGCGGTCATCGGAGCCGGCACACTGGACACCCTGCCACACAACGGAGCAGTCGTTACCTTGCTGGCCGTTTGCGGCGCCACCCACCGAGAAAGTTACCGCGACATCGTCGTCGTCGGCATCATCGGCGCGATCCTCGCTCTGATCGCAGTCATCCTGTTGGGGAGCATTCTCGGCTCGTTCTGATTTTCCCAACGGCACCCAGGTTGCACCGAATCCGGATTTTAGGCCCACGTTCGATGGCCGTTCATGGCAAGTATACTTCGCGGTGTGGCGGGCGCCTCAACCGGCGCAAGCGCCAGTCGACGTGGGGTCGCGACTATCCCGGAAGCTTGTCCGCGAGAATCCCGAGCTTCTGAATCTCCGGTACTTTGGAAAACAGGTCACCGGCCTTGGCCTTTTCCATCAAGGCGGCCGCGATCTTGCCGTTGAGATGGGCATCGCGCCCGGCTTCGTCATCGAACGTGTCGAAGATGGCGAATGAGGACGGGCCTTCCTGGATGGCGAACCAAGAGATCGTGCCGGCCTCAGCATTCACCAGGGGTACGGCGGAACGCAAGAAATCCGCGACCTCCTTCTCCTTGCCCGGCCTCGCCTCCAGCGGAACATAGAGCGCAAATTTTGTCATCATCGTCTCCTGCTTTGACAACTCCCACCGATCCCAAGGAAACTAGGGCGGCGTGCCTCATTTGCGAGTATTGCCGAGCGAGGCTCGTCAATAGCAGATCAGCCGAAAAAGGCTGCAGGACCGAAGCTCTTGCGTAGCTTAGACCGGGACACAACAATGCCTCCGGCCGACGCCAAGCCTGAAATTGACGTTGGCAACTGATCTAAAGATTGGCTTTGGCGTATTGCAGCAATTCAAGCGCGCAATAATATGGCTCCCACAATTTGATCGCCGTTCTTTCATCGGAGCATCGGTTATGATTAGGCTTCTTTCTGCGCTGTTCTTGTCCCTTTTTCTCGTCAACGGTGCATCTGCGCAGTTTGCGGGGCCGAGCAGAAACCTCCAAATCACCACGGTTGAACAAGCGCAGAGGGCACGCCGAGGCCAGGACGTCATCCTCGAAGGCTTCGTCGTCGAGCACCTGCGCGAACGCTACTACCTGTTCCGCGACACAACGGGGGAAATACGCGTCAGAATCGACAGGCTTCTTTGGCGGGACCGCAGGGTCACGTCCAAAACCCCGCTTCGAGTGACCGGCAGGATCGATCGCGATTTCCAGGAACTCTATATCAACGTTCGTCGTGTGGATTTTCTGAAATAAACGGACTTTGCGTGACTTCACCGACGCTGCACCACTCACAGATTTGACGCAGGTTCTCGTCGGAAAAGCGGGGCACTTTCGAAACCTGCTAAGGCGCCCTGGCTTGCGCATTCGTGATGCGGCTGCTCACCCGTCGAGGCCGACATCTGGGCCTGGATCGCCGCCCGCCGCAGCTATTGCGAGCCTGCGCAGATAGTGGTTCCAGCCCTTTTCGTGGCCGGCGCGCTCCTTCTCGTCCGGCAATCCGCTATGAGTGAAGCGCACCAGCGTACCCCCGTCCTTCTCGACGAGATCGATCTCGACCAGGCTCGATCCGGGTGGCATGTCCTCGCGCTCGTCCCAGCCGAAGCTATAGGCGAGGCGATGCACCGGGATTACTTCCGTGAATTGCCCGCGGGCGACGTATTTGTCACCGACGCTGACGAGATAGATGCCACCCGGATGCGCCTCCACCGCAGCCTTGGTGCCGAGCCAGCGCATGATCTTGTCGGGATCCGTCAGGAAAGCGAAAACCGTCGCTTGCGGGGCCGCGATCTCGATTTCGCGATAAAGTGTCTCGGTCATCGACTGCCTCCTCGGGAGGGCGCGATTTCTTGATGCACCGAGGCCAATGTAGATCAATCGTTCTCGAGCGCAAGAAAGTCGCCGCACTCTCATGACAGGCGCCTGACATCATTGCATGATTGTGGTCATGCAACTGCCTTCCGCCCTCTCCTTCATGGTCGACCAAGCGATTGGTGTGTCTTGCGCCGACGCCTTCCTGGCGGAACTCGGGACGAGACTCATCGAAGACGGCCTGCCGCTCTGCGGCGGCGCTCTCACCCAGGCGGCGCCACACCCGATTATCGCGCGACGCACCTGGCTGTGGCGCGTTGATTCCGGAACGGTCATCGAGGCGCTCGGCATCGGTTTGGCCGGACCGCTCGATGCGGAACCTGCCAGGATCGGCCGCGACTGGCTTGCCGGCCTGGGCAGTGTCGCCACGCAGGAGGATTTCGCCGGCGACCCGCCCGAGGGCGCGCTGATGATCTGGGCTGCGACCCGACCGTTCAGCAACCCCGAATTGGATCTGCTGCGCCAGGTGGCGCGCTTCGCCGCCGCTCCGCTTGCAGTTCTCAGCGCCCGTTCGACGCTGGCCGCGTTGCTCGAAACCTATCTTGGGCGACGTAGCGCGGCTCAGGTAATGGCTGGCCGGTTGCGGCGCGAGCCCGGTGAGACTATCCGCGCAGCCTTGCTTTACGCCGACCTGCGAGGCTTCACGGAACTGTCCGAATCCGTCGAACCGAAGGACGTGGTCGCCGCGCTCGACGCCTGGTTCGACCGCATCGCGGGTGCGGTCCACGCCTTCGACGGCGAGGTGTTGAAATTCATCGGCGATGGCGTGCTTGCGATCTTCCCAATCGCAGAGCGCGATGCCGCTGCCGCATGCGATTCAGCGCTCCGCGCGGTGACCGCCGCTCGCGCGGGCATGGATCACCTCGATCGCATTCGCGCCGCCCAGGGCCTGCAGCGACTGCCCTTCGGCACGGCGCTGCACGTCGGCGAGATGCTGTGGGGCAATATCGGCACCGCGGACCGACTGGATTTTACCGCCATCGGCCCGGCGGTGAACCTGGTGACCCGGCTGGAGGGCCTGTGCAGGCGGCTCGGCCGCGCGGTTTTGCTCTCCGGCGGCTTCGCGGCCGAGACGACGCGGCCTGTGATCCCACTCGGCAAGCACGTGTTGCGCGGCATAGCGGCACCTTGCGAGGTGTTCGCACTCCAGGAATGAATGCGCCACGCGCTCCTCGCGAGTCCCGACAAGTCCATGGAATTCCACTACTTTGATCGTGAAATGGACCGTCCAGCCGTGTAAGGTGGTCCCGACGTTGACGGGAGGACTTATCATGCGCATTCGCACATTGGTCCTGATGCTGGTCTTGGGCTCCTGCGCATCCGCACACGCCCAGCAGACGACGCCTCTGTCGATCGAGGTGTTTCCATTCGAATTGGAAGACAAGAGCGCCGGGGCGGGAATTATCCCACCGGACGATCACGATAGGCGCTATCTGTCCGAGTCTCAGCAAATGGCGAAGGAGATGCTCTCCCGTTCCGGGCGCTTTACAGTCATTGACGTGTCGGCAAGCGATGGTCAGGCGGTCGCGCCGCACGGGTTGCGCAACTGCGGCGGCTGCGAGGGCAAGATCGCCAAGGAGCACGGCGCCTCCCTTGCGTTGCTGGGGGTCGTGACGCGCGTCAACCGAACAGAGCACACCATGTTCATCCGCATCCTTGACGCAGAGACCGGTGAACCTGTTTCCGAAGGCTTCACCGATCTTCGTATGGGTGCGAACTACGCGTGGCCTCGCTCGGTAAAATGGCTGATGACAAACAGAATTCTGCGGTAGGCTGCGGCGGGCGGGCCGCCAAATCCGGCGTGGCCGAACCGATGCCGATACGCATGGTTTCGGCGTGCCGAGAACTTGAGCCAGCTCACCGGACCGATGTGTTTGCGGGCAGCGATGGCGGCCAGAGGATGATCAAGCAGGGAGCAACCCCATGGACAAGGAAGTCGGAATCTCTTCAGTGGCACGGCGCAGCGTCGTCGTTCACGGCTTCACCAACAGCGTGCTCGACCCGGCCGCGCCGATGTTGGGTCCGGTCGAGGATGGCGGCACGATAATCGCCAACACCGCGCCCGGCTGTTGGGGACCGATGATAACGCCGCGCTTGCGCGGCGGCCATGAGGTGACGCAGCCGGTCTACGTCGAAGGCGCCGAACCTGGCGACGGGATTGCGATCCGAATCCGCGATATCTCCGTCACTTCGATCGCGACCGCCTCGGGGCACGACTCGTCTCCAGAGGGTTTTTGCCTTGGCGACCCCTATGTCGCGGCGCGCTGCCCCACCTGCAATGAGGTTTGGCCCGAGACCCATCTCGAAGGGATTGGGCAGGATGCGGTAAAGTGCGACAAATGCGGCAACGCGGTGAAGCCATTCGAAATCGTCCACGGCTATACGGTCGTTTTCGACGAGACGCGCCATGTTGGGGTGACAGTACCGAAGTCCGCTGCCGAAACGATCGCGCGCGATGCTCATCACTATGCCGCCCTGCCGGATGAATCGGTGCAGCATCCCATACTTGCATTCGCGCCGGCCGACATGCCGGGCGTCATGGTGAGAATGCGGCCGTTCCTCGGACAGCTCGGAACCACGCCTTCGCATCCGATGCCGGACTCGCACAATGCGGGCGACTTCGGTGCCTTCCTCGTCGGCGCGCCGCACGACTATGCGATCACCGCAGAAGAACTGGCCGAACACAAGACCGACGGCCACATGGACATCGACGCCGTTCGGCCAGGAGCGATCCTGATCGCGCCGGTGAAGGTGAAGGGTGCGGGGATCTATATGGGAGACATGCACGCCGCCCAGGGCGATGGCGAGATTGCCGGACACACGATGGATGTCGCGGGAAGCGTCACCCTGCAGGTCGAGGTGGTGAAGAACTACCCTATCGACGGGCCCGTGCTTTTCCCTTTGCTGGAAGACCTGCCACCGCTGGCACGCCCCTTTGATGCGGAGGAGCGCGCTCGAGCAGAGCGCCTCGGTAAGGCGTGGGACATGGACAGCCTGGAGGAACTGGCTCCTGTCTCGGTCATCGGCACGGCGGCCAATATGAATGCGGCGATCGACAACGGGCTGCAACGGGCAGCGCAACTCCTGGGCATGACGGTCCCGGAGGTGCGAAACCGAGCGACCGTGAATGGGGCCATCGAGATCGGCCGCGCACCCGGCGTCATTCAGGTGACGTTTCTGGCGCCCTTGGCCAGGCTCGACGCGGCAGGGCTCGGCAAATATGCTCGCGAACAGTACAACCTCTGACAGGAGCGCACGACGATGACCGGCGTCCGGTTTGGAACGGGGGGGCGCCGGCGCGTCCACGAGGTGGCCTGCACAAGGCTACACTTCATGGCTTGCCGTAAGAGATCGGGGCTTGCTGGACAGCGCCAAGTTTCAAATGGCTGACCACGGCCTCCTTCCAACCACCTGAGTTGCGTTTTCCAGCCGGCCGATGTCGGGCGGATATGCGGCTCCGAATGTTCGGCCGCAGGCAACTGCCGGATGCAGATTCAGCGAGGGACAGGAATGTTGCGAGACGTGACGGCCAGCGAGCAACGCGTCATCGCCATCGCTTTCGGGATCACCTGCCTTGCCGGGGTCCTGCGCTGGGTCGAGGCTGCGCCGGTGCTGGTATTTGCCACCAGTACGATGGCTCTGACGGCAATCGCCTATTTGATCGGCGAGGCGACCAACCAGCTCGGCAATCATCTTGGCGCTTCCGCCACCGGGATGGTTCAATCCGCGCTTGGCAATCTGCCCGAGGTTTTCGTTTGCATCTTCGCGCTTCGCGCAGGGTCGGTAGAGGTGGTGCAGGCCGCGCTGGTTGGTTCGATCCTGGCCACGGCGGTGCTCATTCTCGGTGTTGCCCTCGTCGTAGGCAGCGAGCGACATGGCCTGCTGAAGTTCGAGAGCCGAACGCCGCGCATGATCTCCGTCCTGCTTTTGCTAGCGGTTTCGGCCCTGGTGCTGCCGACGCTTGCGCATGAATTGCATCTGCCCGCGGCGCAGCACCAGCAAGAGCTTGCCGTCGTGTGCGCCGTAGCGTTGCTGCTGGTCTTCGCTCTTTCGACACGGCTCATGTTGCGTGGCGGCGAACGCAAGGTTCCACCGGAGGCACGGGCTCGTACCAATGTCTGGCCTGTCAGCCTGGCGGTATTGCTGTTGGCGGTCTGCGGCGTGACAACCGTCCTCCTCGCGGACTGGTTCATAGAAGCGCTCAAGCCCGCAACCGAACGGCTGGGCATTTCAGAGGCGTTCGCCGGCTTGGTGATCGTGGCCATCGCCAGCAACACGGTCGGGATCGTGGAGATCCGGCTAGCCTTCCAAGGCAGGGCTGACCTGGCTGTCAGCGTGGCTCTGAACGGCGCACTTCAGGTTGCGGTTGCCGTGATCCCGTTCCTGGTCCTGGTCAGCTTCATCTTCTTTGATGACACGCCTTTCACGCTGGCGATTCCGCCAATCATGGCGATCGCACTCACCCTGGCGGTTCTGGTCGTCACGCTGGTCTGCGTGGACGGACGCGCCGATACCGTCGATGGAGCCGCGCTGGTCGGCCTGTATATCTTGATCGCGGCGATATTCTGGTGGGGCTGACATCGCTTGCCGATTCAGCCGTGTTGGCCCGGCAAGCGTTACATAGCGGGCAGTTCCGGTGCCGATCGCGCGCAACCGTGACTCGCAATGATGTTGATGAAAATGCGCGCGACACTGCCGCGCGTAGCGCGGACCGGAGCTGTACCCTCAGAGCGGAGGCATATACGGATTGCCGCCACTGGCGGCGAACTGCGGCGTCATGCCCGGCTGGAAATCGATGGCGTTGCTGCTCGACGACTGACACCCCGCCAGCGCAACAACCATAAGAATGGCAAACTTCCACATCAGTCGATCTCCAGCAGGGGCACGGTGTTGTGCCGGATAGAAGATGCGCTTTGCCCAGGGTGCCGTCAATCGGGTTCCCGCAGGTCGGTTAACCCCTGTGCCTCTCGCTTTCGCCATCCGCGATGGTGGCCGTCGGCCTATCAGCCGCGCGATCGCGGTGGCCAGGTGAAGGTCTCCATCACGAGGCTTTCACGCGGGCTTCACGGGCGTGGGAGATGCTGTCTCATAAACAGGATGACGGAGGTCGCCATGGACTGCTTGGCTGATCCAGTCGCACGCGCGAAGCCGCTACTCTCGCCCACGACGTGCCCGCGGCACGCTTCCATGCTACGCGGGCGTCCCGAGCCGGAGCGCAATCGCGGCGCTCTGTGCCGACGCAGCACCATCCCGCCCGACTGGGAACTGGCCCGCAAACTGACCGGACCGTAGCACCAATCTTGCTGCCGAAGGCACGGCTCCGCCCGGCGCCTTCGTGCGTCGATGGATGCATGTCGGACAACAGCCTACCCCTGCCGGCCCCAGTCGCGGTCGGCGCTGTCTGCGCCGGGGACGGGAGCACATCTTCCCATGTGTTTCGTCCCCATTCGATCCCGTCTGACGCCGGTCGGCGTTCTTTGTCGCAGTATAACCCAAACGGGTGAGGCGCGACCGTCCGGCTTGAGGCAGAATTGGAAAGCGCCAAGAAGGGTGAGACGGGTCTTGAGGTGGGGCAACGACCTGTCGATCGTAGAATGGGGATGCCACCATGAGCGAACATACTATTGCCGCCCGGCAGAAGAATTCGTCGACGGACGAGACGGCAGGTCTCGTTCAATCGGACCGCGTCTCTCTTTCGCGTCGGTCCGCGCATGGCTTTGCGTCCGACCGCGCGGCGAGCGGCGGTGGATCGAGCTGCTATTTCGAAGAATACGAACTTGGGATCGGCCGCTGGAAGGCGACCATCGTCAAAACGCTTGACTACGGAGCCGGAAGCACGCGCTTCCGCGCCCGATATGAAACGGACCCGCAGTATCGGAGACGCGAGCGGATAGGAGGCCTCAGGCACTGGAGGCGGAGGCGGCCATCCACGTCCTGACCGTGACCAGCGATCATTCCTCGAACGGAGAAATGTCCGGCACATGCCGTTTGACCGCAAAGAAGCTGATCGCCAGCCCGACCACGGCTAGGCCGACCGCCGCGGCCAAAGCCGGATTGTCGCGCGCGGACTGCTCGATCACGCCGGCGCGCTTGCGAAGCATCGGCATGGCATCGCGGAACCTTCGCGTCATCTCGTCATAGAAGTCGCTCGCAATCTCGCGTGACCCCTCATAGGTGGTCGCGCCGCGCCGGGACAATTTTCTCGTCAGGGCCGAGACCTCGTCCCGCAACTCGGCGATCTGCTCGCGCAGGTCGTCTTCGAACTCGTGGCGTTTTCCGGAAAAAGGGGACATTCGCTCATCCTCGCATTGCTGGGATTGCGCAGTGAACGCGCCACCGCGACAATTCGTTCCAGGAACGGAGCCGGGCATCTTGATCGAAATCAAGGGAATAGGCGCCGAGAGCTGGTCGTTTCCGACAAGCCGACGTGGCAATTTGACCCCTTTGGCCCAATGGACGCGTTTTGGCCCAGCGACTATGATGCGGGCATCATCGGAAAGGCATCATGAACTATCAGCGTTTCTTCGAAGAGGCGATCGACCAGATCCATGCTGAACGCCGCTACCGGGTTTTTGCCGATCTCGAACGCATTGTAGGCTCGTTTCCCCGCGCCATCTGGCGCGCCAGTGGAGAGGCCAAGGAAATCACTGTCTGGTGCTCCAATGACTATCTTGGCATGGGCCAGCATCCCGACGTGATCGCCGCGCAGCAGCAGGCTGCGGCGCGCATGGGTTCGGGCGCCGGTGGAACGCGCAACATCTCCGGCACCAATCATCCGCTGGTCGAGCTGGAGCTGGAGCTTGCCGATCTCCATGGCAAGGAAGCCGCTCTCGTCTTTACGTCGGGTTTCGTGTCGAACGAAGCCGCAATCTCGACGATTGCGCGGCTTCTGCCCAATTGCCTGATCCTTTCCGATGAACTCAACCACGCCTCGATGATCGAAGGGGTGCGACGTTCCGGAGCGGAAAAGAAGATTTTCCGTCACAACGATGTCGCCCATCTGGAAAGCCTGCTTCAGACGGCCGGCCGTGAACGGGCCAAGCTTATCGTCTTCGAATCCGTCTACTCGATGGATGGCGATGTGGCGCCGATCAAGGAGATCGCCGATCTCGCCGAAAAGTACAACGCAATGACCTATATCGACGAGGTCCATGCCGTCGGCATGTATGGCGGACGGGGCGGCGGAATCACCGAGCGTGAGGGGCTCGCCCATCGCATCGACGTGATCGAGGGCACGCTCGCCAAGGCATACGGCACGCTTGGCGGCTATATCACCGGCTCCCGCACCGTCGTCGACGCCGTGCGTTCCTACGCTCCGGGGTTCATCTTCACGACGGCGCTCCCGCCCGCGATCGCCGCTGCGGCGACCACGTCGATCCGCCATCTGAAGACGTCCGCCGCCGAGCGTGAAGCACAACAGCGGCAGGCGCAACGTACCAAAGACGTGCTTTCCACGGCAGGCCTTCCGGTCATGCCCTCTTCGACACACATCGTGCCAGTGCTGGTCGGCGATCCCGAACTCTGCAAGATGGCGAGCGACCGGCTGCTCGGCGTGCATGGCATCTATATCCAGCCGATCAACTATCCGACCGTGCCGCGCGGCACGGAGAGGCTGCGTATCACCCCGACGCCGGTCCACTCGGATGCCCTCATCGCCGAACTGAAGGACGCACTGGTTGAGACCTGGGATGCCCTTGGCATTCCCTATGCCACGGCTGGCAAACCGGCCATTGCGGAGAGCGACCGGATCATCCCGCTGCTGGTGCCGAAGTCCGGCGGTTGACCCGGCCCGGTACCCGGCCGCATCTCTCCGACTGAAGCATGTCTCGCAAGTGGGCAGCGGTTCGGGGAAAGACATGCGTGAAAGCGAAGGTCCTAAAGCGCGAGAGCGAATCTGAAAGATCGCGACGCGCTTTAGGGAGCACGGCAGTTCAAGCGTCATAGCATCAAGATCGGGCCGCACCGACGGCCGCCGGTGATTCAATGATGATGCTTAGAAACGCTTCCCACATATTCGGACACCAGTTCGATAGGCGCCGACTGGCCGACGTCGCCCATGCTGAGGAAGCCGACCATCCGTTTGCTCTTGTTGATCACGGGCAATCTACGGATATTCAATTCCTCCATATGCCGCACGGCCTTGGCAAGATCGTCGTCTTCGCGGCAGCAATGGATTCCCGTGGTCATGACGTCGCGCGCGGTCGCCTTGCTGCTATCGAAGCCTTCCTCTGCCAGCCCCTTGCAGACGATGTCCCGATCGGTAACCATCCCGATCAGCCGGTCGTTTTCGCCTATGGGAATAGAGCCGATGTCCCGCATGCGCATCAATCTCGCGAGTTCGGTGACGGGTGTATCGGGGCTAACCCATTCCGCGCCCCTGTGCATTGCGTCCTTTACTTTCATGGCGGACCTCCTGTGACAGAGCTGGGTAGCTGAGAGCCCAGCGTTCGTCTTATCCACGAGTGCCAATCTAGCGCGGACGGTCTTCCCTGCCAGTGATCGGGTTTTGGCGCACGACGGAGAAGCTTGCCGCCTGTTGGTCGCTCTCTATACGGCTAGCGCCTGACGATCCAGTCGGCAAGGCGCCCAGTTGCCTCCTCGAGCTGATCGAGGCGCCGGTGGAAGCAGAGCCGCAGGAAAGCCTCGCCTCCCGCGCCGAATGCCGTGCCCGGCGCCAGCGCGACATTTGCCTGGTCGACGATATCGAAGGCTGCACGGCGCGAATCCGCTACGCCGTCGACCGCGAAGAAGAGATAGAAGGCTCCCTGCGGCACCGTGAACCGGGCCCGGCCCGTGTTGCCCAGCACGCGGCCAACCAGGTCGCGTGCCTTGCGAGCCCGCGCCACCTGCTCCGTCACGAAGCCGTCGCCTTGATCAAGAGCCGCCACCGCGCCGCGCTGCATGAATTGGGCGACGCCCGAGGTCGAATACTGGATCAGGTTTTCGAACATCGGCTGAAGCGTGGGATGGATGCGCAGCCAGCCGACTCGCCACCCGGTCATCGCCCAATTCTTCGAGAAGCTGTTGACGAACAGGATCCGGTCCTCGTCGTCCATCACGTCGTAGAAGGATGGCGCGCGCCCGCCACCGTAATGGAAAAGTGAATAGATTTCGTCGGCAACGATCCAGATGCCCCTTGTCCGGGCGAGATCGAGGATGGCCTTGAGTGTCGCGTGATCGGCGGTCCAGCCTGTTGGATTGGCTGGCGTATTGACGAAGATTGCCTTCGTCCGGGGCGTTATCGCCGCGGCCAATTTCTCCAGATCGAGAGCCCAGCCGTTTGCCGTGTCATCGAGCACGACAGGGACAGGACGCGCGCCGGCGACGCCGGCCGCGGCAGCGAAATTGGGCCAGGCAGGCGAGAGATACACGACCTCATCGCCAGCACCCGCTGTCGCCTGCAGCGCCAGTTGAATGGCCTGCATGCCGGACCCGACCACCATAAACTCCTCAGCCGCGAAAGGCCTGCCGAAGTGGCGGCCATGATAGCGGGCCAACGCGTCGCGCAATTCGGGCAAACCGCGCTGCCATGTATAAAAGGTCTCGCCCGCCCTCAGCGCATCCATTGCGGCCCTGGTGATGAAATCGGGCGTCGGCAGATCGCCCTCTCCAGCCCAGAGCGGGATCAGCCCTTCCCTGCCCCGTCCGTGGTTCGCGACCGCGACAATGCCGCTTTCCGGTGCTTCGCGCGCCTCGCGGCGCATCGTGTCGATAAGACCCATAGTGTCCCGTGCTGAGGTGGAGGAATTGGCTCGCGGCGATCACAAAACGCCCGATGTGGCGATTTTTTGATACGACGGATCTTCGCCTTGGTCCAGTCGGCGCGGAGCTCCGAGGGGAGCGTATCACGCTCATTTCACGCAGGTGTCTTCTAGTACTGTTATGAGTACTTCAGACCGTTTCATGCTCAGATTGCCTCGCAGTTATTCACGGTCGGAGGGACGATCCACCAGGCGAGGTGCAAGGTTTGTGCCCGCTGCGCGGCCGGCTGTGCCGAGACCTGGAGCGCCCCCGACCCGGAGACCGCAGCTGTTGGCTTGCTGCCGGCAAGCCAACAGGCCGACGATCCCTGCCGGCCGAACCATTCAGATCCCCCGTCCTTGTCCCAAAGCATCGGCGCCAGAGCACTTCCACACGAGCGGGGAGAACCACTTACAAGACGCGGACGCTCCATTCGGTAACGCGCGCAGAGCCGGAGTTCGCTGCGCCTGCGATTCCGTCGGCGCCCTCGCCATTCCAGGAGCGACCTTAAGGGAGGGAGGGATGAATCTGCCGGAAGCGCAGGAGGCATTGCTGAAGGTCCGGGACGCACTCGTTGCGGCATGGCACGGCGAGGCGAGCCCGAGCAGGCGGTCACGCCTGCGATCGCTCGTCATCAAGGTCGACCGTGAGCTCGCAGTCATCGGCGAGAAAATCGAGGCCGATCCTTCCACCCGCTACATGCCTATGCGGGGAAACTTCGTTACCGCTGTAAAGGACCTGAGCTGGGCACGCAACATGGCCGATACTTTCCCGATTTCGCCGGCCCAATCCGCCCGCATCGTCTCCTGGGTCGCGTCCATCCTGCGGCTTTTGTGAGCTAAGACCATTGGCCTGGGTGTCGAGACATCCAGGCCACCCTCAGGCGTCGGAGCGGCCCATTCAGCCGCATCGAACCGGACGCACGAAAAGCGCGATCCCCGATCGAGCGCGAAGCTTCCTTTCACGTCCGGAACGGGTGCGCGGCCTTGCGCCGCGCTGGTCGATAGATTTGAGCCGCCCTCAGCCGCCGTCCCTGACGGCACTGACGGCCGCCAGCGCGTTCACGACACCTGCGCCGAACGCCTCCCCGAAAGAGAGGCGCTGTTTCGACCCGCGCGCGTTGATAATGTCTGGCAAGGGAACAATCTTGCCGTTTCCGTGCGGCAAGGCTTCGTCTTCCTTGATGGTTTTTTCGACAAGAAGCCTGCGCAGGTCCGGTCCCGACAGCGGGGCGCCATGCCATTCCTTCGCCGCACGTTGTACCAGCGCCGCAACGCCCGCCACGATCGAGGCAGCCGCGGACGTGCCCCCAAATGCGGTGAAGGAGCCTGAAGCTTGCGTTACGCTGTCTCCGGGACCACTTGGAGCGATGCTGTCCTGAAAGCCGAAGGGGCCGGGCACGTCTATGGCCAGGACGGAAGGCTGAGCGTATGTGAATTCCTGTACGCCGGTTTGCCGCGCGGTTTCCTCGAAGGGATAGTCGGGGAAGAACCTATCCGTCTTGTCGAGTCTCGCCTGATCCTCGTTGAACATCTCACCGTCATCGCTGGGGCCGACGAGGGTGAGTCCTTTCCCATAGCTGCTGTAGGACGAACGGACGCCCTCGTAGCTGATGGCTCCGACGGCTATGATTCCGTTCCGACTTGCGCTCTCAGCGGCCAGTGCGGCCGGCGGAATCAGGTGGCTTTCGGCATCGTTTCCGGCGGCGCAGATGATCGGAATGTGTTCCGAGACTGTCAGGATAACCTTCCGCAAGATCCGCCAAGCCTGGCGCCGGCCGCCTTCCGACGAAGACTCGCCCGGTTCGGGGTCATCCATGATCTCGCTGCTTATTCCACGGGGAACGAGAATGACCTCGGCTCCCTTGAGCGCTGCAAGAAGAAAGGCCAGGATGAGGGTCTCCGGTTTTGGCGCGAACGTGGTCGTGATCGACAAGAGCTTACTGAAGGGATCGACGCCGACATAGGCCAAGGAGTCAGGTGCGTCCTCTCCCTCGGAACCGTTGCCCGCCTTGTTTTTTCGAATGTCGCTGGACGCGACGACAAGACCCGCGCAAGACGTTCCATGCGCGGAGAACAACCGGTTCGCGGAGCGCGGCGCACCGTAGTCGAATGGGACGGATTCCGAAACGCCGTCGCAAAAACGCTCTAGCCAGGAAAAGTCATTTGGCTGAAGCCCGTCGAGACCAAGCTTCCTGAGAAAATGAGCGTCCATCCCTTCGAATGGCCTGTCTTTCGATGCGGATTTGGGGGCTCGCATCGGAAGTCCGGTCAGATCGATCTGCCCGCGGAGCCTCCCGGCCAGATAGGGGTGATCGCCGGATACTCCGGTATCGATGAGTGCGACCAGGGACTCGGGCGCGTTGGCGAGCATCTCCCAGACCTCGCTCCTGTAGTCCGAAAGGCTGCCGTCAGCTGCGCGGACAGCCTGCAGCACGCCTATGGCTTCGAGATGCCAGAACGCGCGATAGGAAAGGGCATGGCGTGTCTTTTGCGTTGCGTCGTCGTTCATGGCACCTCTCCTCAGGCCCATTCGGCTTGGGCTTCACGCATCAACTCTGAGCAGGCATCTGCCAGGTAAGGAAGGAAACGCTCGGCCAGCATCTGCCCGCCTCGCGTGTCGCTCCTGTAGTGCAGTCCAGCCCATTCGCGATTTTCGGCAATCCTCGCCGCGATCAGGTGCAACTCGGTACTGGCCGGATGCTGCGGAAAATACCGCTCGAACAGCAGAGCGATGGAATGACATTGGAATGAATGGTTGGAGGGATAGGAAAAGTGCGGCGGTACGGGCAATAGCGGCCTCAATGCGGGCTCCACCAGGCTTGGGCGCGTGCGGGCGAACATGTCCTTGTATTGCAGTCCCACATATTCCGTGATCTGCAGAATGGTGTTGAAAAGAGCCAGCGTCGCATCGAAACCGGCATGCTCCTCGATGTTGAGAGGGCGCGTGAAAGCAGAGAGATCCATCGTGTCCTCGAGCAGGATATCCGGCCGGCGCCTCGTTCGCTCCTCCACATTGGCCTGCATCTCGAGCAGCATGTCCGTCTCCCGCCGTGTCCGATCGGGCCCAGGCGGAGGCATCAGCCCGAGCAGCTGCCAGCGGTAATATTTGGCCACCGCCGCTTCCTTGGCAGAAGCCAGCCGATCGGCGGCACCATGCAGCCGCGCGATTTCCCGGTAAGCAATCAGCCCAAACTTCACTTGGTCGACCGCGCCGAGAGCGGCGTTGTTCTTGTTCTTATTCTTGTTCTTATTCTTGTTTTTGTTCTTGTTGAGGACCGCAACCGATCGCGGCCCTCCCAAGCTGCCCGAACCGGGCCCTGGCCCATGCGCGTCGAATGCCAACGAACTGGCGGCGACTGGGCCCGCCTCTGAATCGGACGAGGCGCCCGGAACTCGCGGAAGCGGATCCTCGGAAAAGATCTCGCCGGCTCTGATCCACAGATTCTGCTGCCTGAGTGAGGCCAGGATGGACTTCGGGTCGGAAACGGTGCTCACGTTGCAACCTCCCTTACGCCGGCCTTCTTGAGGCCCTGGATGAAATATTTTCCGGAAGTCGTATCCAGTCCCGGATAGCGCGCTTCCCGCAGCGTCTCGATCGAGAAGGACGGCTCGATCCCGAGAAGGCGCTGACGCGTTTTCTCGGCCTTTCCGACATCTCCTGAATGGGCGTAGCTCGCGGTCAGGAAGCGCAGCACCGAGTTGAATGCCGGCCGCACTTGCAGAACCGACTCACCGTAATCGATGGCAAGGCGATGCTCGCCGAGCATGCTCGCGGTGATCAGGCAGGACGTATCGAAATAGTAGCGATGGATGCTGTGGGCACCCAGATGCCGCCCGAAAAGCGCGCATTGGAGCCCCTCTTTCGGCCGTCCAATATAGGCGTGAAGCACCGAGTAGAGATCCCACACCAGCGCCCGGTTGGGGTTGATGCGAACGGCACGCTCGAACAGATCGACCGCGCTCACATAGTTTCCGAACAGAAAACTGTGTACATGCCCGGCAAGAGCCAGCACGACTGCATTGCCAGGCTCCCTCTCCATGGCGCGCGTGATCAGCTCGCGCGCCTGATCGTGAAGCAGCCCGTCGTGCTGGACAAACCGCTGACCCACCCGGAACGTCATGAGAAAGGCCAGCCAGGCGGAAGCAAGCGCACCGTGACGGGTCGTGATCAGTCGGCGCAGATCATGTTCTGCGCGAGCAAGATCGGTCGCGCTCAGCTCGAAGATGTCCTGGATGGCCGCGCGCATGACGTCGGCGCCGTCCTCGCCAAAGCGGAACTTGCGCGCGGCGGCTTCCTTCTCCTGCCAGATCCTGTCGACGCATTGCGCGAGACCCGCCGCAAACTCCGGATCACGGCCACTGCGGAGGGCGAAGACATGAGTATCGAACCTGCGTATCCAGATCGTCTGCTCCTCGGCGAGATCGACGAGCGCAAGAACGATGCGGGCACGATCCCCGATGCGACTCACCGAACAGCGCAGGCAAAGCGGATACCGCCATCCGCCACTGGAAAGCGGTATCGCGGTTCTCTTTCTGCGGTCGTGGAAATCCTGGAAACCCTCCTCGACCAGGCTGACGACAATCTCGTCAAGGAGATTTGCCGCGAGCTCGTCCTCCTCGGGGTCGAGCCCCGAGACGATCGGCGGATCGATCCTCAAGCCGAACTTCGGTGACGGAGCGGGTGTCTCCCTGGACTCTTCGGCATGGCGCGGTTTGGCCGGAGCGAAGCCGCCGAGCCGGCTTCGCTCCAATGTCAGCCAATCCTCGAATTCGGGATCTCCGATGTCGATTCCTTCGAGGAAATCATTGTGCGAAGCAATGTGCCGATCGGAATCCTCGATGATGATCTTGGAGCAGTCGATCGCGACGACAAAATTGTCGATCTTCAGCACCTCGGCGGCCCATGGTCCGAGGCATTTGCGAATTTCCTTGAGCGACTGGCGCAGGCTGGCCAATGCCAATTCCCGGGGCTTGGTGCTCCAGAGATGATCGATCAGCCAATTGCGTGAACGCACCGAACCATCGGCGACCAAGATCATCGCAAGAATGGCCCGCGCTTTCTGGGTGGACGGTGTTAAATCCCGTCCATCCGAGGCTCGGATTTGCATCGGCCCAAACAATCTGACCGATAGCATGCGACCATCCCATTTTAGATTTTCTTACGGAACACATGTCGCCCGTGCCGTCATGATAGTCGTGAACGTGAATTTCTCCAAGTACGTTTCTCGACGTAGGCAACCATGACCAAAGACCCGAGCCGCTTGCCCGTATCCGATCAATTGCCTCCGTCCCATCGGAACAAAATTCCAAGTAGAGGCGCCGGCATTAATTTAGAGTTGCAGGCGCGCCCTTCGAAAGTCAGCTTCTGTTCTTTGCGAGCAGGTCCCTGATCTCCGTCAGGAGCTGGACATCCGCAGGCGGAGCCGCCGGCGCGGCCTCCTCCTGCTGCTTGACGAGACGCCGGCGCACGTTGTTCACGCCCTTGACCATCAGGAAGATGATCCACGCCAGGATCAGAAAGTTGATGACCACGGTGAGGAAGTTGCCATAGGCGAACACCGCACCTTGTCTGCGCGCCTCCTCCAGATTGGTCGCCGTGACTTTGTCCGACAGCGGCAGGAAGTAGTTCGAAAAATCGAAGCCGCCGAAGATCGCGCCGATGATCGGCATGATGATGTCGTTGACCATCGAATTGACAATGAGACCGAACGCGCCACCGATGATGACACCGACCGCGAGGTCCATCACGTTGCCCTTGGAAATGAACTCCTGGAATTCCTTCAGCATTCGACCCTCCTGTCCTTGGCTGAACTCCGCCGCGAAAAACGATTCGCCGCATCATATTCCCGGCCTGCTTGCACGATAACAACAAAAGCTTGGCGGATCGGTTGGAAAGGCGAGATGGAGCGGCATGAAATAGATCGCGGGCGTTCTGGTCACCACCCCCCAGGCTCCTGGAAGCGACAGCAGCTTCCACACAATATTCGACCGCCTTCGACTTGAGCAGCGCGAACGACGCGCCTGCCGTTCGCGACAATCCAAACCCACCCTTCATGGGTCATGGACTCGCGTCGCGAGCTGTGATTGCGTTCCCGGATAGCAATTCGGAGGTTTCGTCGTGCAAGGCTGGGTCGTCGTCATCATCGCCCTTGCCTATGTGACCCTGCTTTTCGCGATCGCCAGCATCGGCGACCGTCGCCGCGCCTCGGGCCGCTCCAGGCCCTATATCTACGCGCTCAGCCTCGCCATCTATTGCACATCCTGGACGTTCTTCGGCTCGGTCGGCCTGGCATCCGAACGCGGCCCCGAGTTCCTGACGATCTATTTCGGGCCGCTGCTGGTCTTCCTTTTCGGCTTCCCCTTGCTCAAGCGCATCGTGAGGCTGGCCAAGACGGAAAAGATCACGTCGATTGCCGACTTTCTCGGCGCGCGCTACGGCAAGAGCTTCGCGGTCGCCTCCATCGCCACGCTCATCGCAACCGTCGGCACGGTTCCTTACATCGCGCTGCAGCTCAAGGCGATCTCCGGCTCCGTGAGCCTGATGGTGGAGCACTACAACGGCGCGCCACCCTCATTCGATCCGTTCGTCAGCGACATCTCGCTGATCGTCGCGGCCCTGCTCGCCGTCTTCGCGGTTCTGTTCGGAACCCGCCATGCGGACGCAACCGAACATCAGGACGGCCTCGTCCTGGCGGTTGCGGCCGAGTCGGTCGTCAAGCTCGCCGCCTTCCTGGCCGTCGGAATTCTGGTCACCTTCTTCATGTTCGGTGATCTGGGCGGGCTTGCCGACATGCTTTCCGCAAGCGCTCCCGTCCAGCAGACCCTCGAACATCGGACCTCGCTCGGCAGTTGGCTCGTGCTGACGGCGCTCAGCGCCTGCGCCATCGTCATGTTGCCGAGGCAGTTCTATGTGACGATCGTCGAGAACCGCGGCGAGGGAGAACTGAGAACCGCGACATGGCTGTTCCCACTCTATCTCGTCGCAATCAACTTGTTCGTCATCCCGATCGCGCTTGCCGGCCTCGCCTATGTCGGTCCGCGGACAAGCGCCGACCTCTATGTGCTCTCGCTCCCGCTGCTGCGCGGCCACGATCTTTTCGCGATGGTGGCCTTCATTGGCGGCCTGTCGGCGGCGACGGCCATGGTGATCGTCGAAAGCGTCGCGCTTTCCATCATGGTGTCGAACGACCTGGTCATCCCGCTTTTCGTACGGCGGCTCCTCAAACCACGAACCAGTGACACGGAAGACTGGTCGAGTCTCATCCTGAACATCCGCCGCGCCGCGATCTTCATCATCCTTTTCGTGGCTTTCCTCTATTATCGGCAAAGCACCGACAACACGCGACTGGCATCGATCGGGCTGATGTCATTCGCCGCCATCGCGCAATTCGGGCCGGCCTTCATCGGAGGGCTGGTCTGGCGTCGCGCCAATGCGAGAGGCGCAGCGCTCGGCATGACAGCCGGCTTCATCGTCTGGGCCTACACACTGCTTTTGCCCTCCCTCGCGCCACCGGACACCACGATCGTGGTCGAGGGGCTGTTCGGGCTGGAGGCGCTGCGGCCTCAGGCCTTGTTCGGGACCATCGCGGAACCGCTCAACCACGGCGTCCTGTGGAGCCTGGCGATCAACACGCTGTTCTTCGTGTTCGGATCGCTTTCACGCAGTTCCATCCCGCTCGAGCGCATCCAGGCATCTATATTCGTACCACGCGACACGAGCCCCATGCCCAGCCTGCGCCGCTTCCGCACGGCGATCACCGTCAATGAACTGAAGGATACGATCGCGCGCTACCTCGGCGTGGAACGGACGGAACGTTCCTTCCAAACCTTCGAAGCCACAGAGGGCCAGCGCCTCAATGGCAGCGATACGGCCAGCATGGCGGTGATCCGCTTCTCCGAACAGTTGCTGGCCAGTGCCGTCGGCTCGTCCTCGGCGCGGCTCATCCTGTCCCTGCTCTTTCAGCGCAACGACAGTGCGTCGCGAGACGCCTTCCGCTTGCTGGACGATGCAACCGAAGCGCTGCAACACAATCGCGACCTGCTCCAGATCGCGCTCGACCAGATGGAGCAAGGTATCACGGTGTTCGACCGGGACTTCCGGCTGACCTGTTGGAACCGGCAATACCGCAACCTATTCGACCTGCCCGACGAGATGGGCCAGGTGGGCGTGCGGGTCAGCCAGATCCTGCGCTTCCTTACCGAGCGCGGCGACATCCCCGCCGGCTTCGAGGTGACGGCGCTCAATCGGCTGAGCGACTTCGGCACGCCATGGAAGATCGAGCTGAAGACCAGCGGGCGTATTCTCGAGATCCGCTCCAACCCCATGCCCGACGGCGGCATCGTGGCCACCTATGCCGACATCACGGCGAGCGTGCAGGCAGACCTCGCCCTGAAGCGCATCAACGAGACGCTCGAGCAGCGCGTGCGCCACCGCACGGCCGAGCTGACCCGCGTCAACGAAGAGCTGGGGCAGGCGCAGGTGCTTGCCGAGGAAGCCAATCTCGGAAAGACACGTTTCCTGGCCGCCGTGGGACACGACATCCTTCAGCCCCTCAACGCGGCGCGTCTCTACTGTTCGTCCCTTATGGAGAAGACGGGCAACAGCATGTTGGCCGACGCCGTGGCAAATATCGAATCCTCGCTGGACTCGGTCGAGACGATCCTCGGAGCAGTGCTCGACATCTCGCGTCTCGATACCGGCGCCATGAAACCCGCTGAAGGCGTGTTCACGCTCGAAGGGTTCCTTCGGCAGATCGGCACCGACTTCCAGCCATTGGCCGCGGAGAAGCGGCTCCAACTCACGATCGTGCCGTCGACGATCGCCGTCAACACCGATCGCAACCTGCTGCGGCGGCTGGTGCAGAATCTCGTTTCCAATGCAATCAAATACACGCGCAGCGGCCGCGTGCTCGTCGGCGTCAGGCGGCGCGGGGAGCTCGCCGAAATCCAGGTCTTCGACACAGGGATCGGCATCCCCGCCGACAAGCTGAACATGGTCTTCCGCGAGTTCACGCGGCTCGACGAAGGCGCTCGCGAGGCGCAGGGCCTCGGGCTCGGGCTGTCGATCGTTGACCGCATCGCTCGCGTGCTGCGGCTGGAGATCCAGATCGATTCCGGCCGCGGCAAGGGCACGCGCTTTTCCGTACTGTTGCCGATCAGCACGGAGCAACCCGCGGCCGCTCAGCAGGCCAAACCCGCCATGCATCCATCGGGCTCGCTCGACGGCTTGTCCGTGTTCTGCATCGACAATGACGAGCGCATCCTCGACGGGATGCGCCTGCTCCTCGACGGGTGGGGCTGCAGCGTGAGCACGTTCACGGGTCTGACGCCCTTCGAGCGGAACCGCCCCCACAGCCCGGACATCGTACTCGTCGACTATCATCTCGACGGAGAAAACGGCCTCGATGTCATCGCCAGGCTGCGTTCCGTCTATGGTTCGAGCCTGCCTGCCGTCCTGGTCACCGCCGATCGCTCCAGCGAGGTGCGGAGCGCCGCGGATGCCATGGACGTCGCGGTCATCAACAAACCCGTGAAGCCCGCCGTTCTGCGCTCGGCGATCACCCGCGTGCGCCGCATGGCGCAGGCGGCCGAGTGATACGGCCGCCCCTAATGATCGACCCGGGTTGCAAGCGGCCCCTCACTGCCGGACATCTCCCACATGGCTACCGGAGTCACACATCTCGGGCGGTACGGAAGGATCAGACGGTGGCTGCTGTCATTAGCGTTGGGCTGCTCCGTTCTGCACCGTTGGGTGGCCCGAGACGTATCGGAATGGATCCTCGGATCACCTCGCTTCGCTCGGGTCCGAGGATGACGAAGCTGAAACGTTCACGCCAATCTTCACCGCTCGCGACCAGCGACGGCCTTGCTCCCGGTCGTCATCCTCGGGCCCGAGCCGAGCGGAGCGAGGTGAGGTGACCCCGAGGATCCATTCCCTTCCATTGCGGCCGGCCGCCGGCGGTACAGAACGAAGCAGCCGATGGGTGACACGCGGGGAATTGGCGACAGCATGCGTGAAGGCCAATCTCCCCTTATGGGACATGTCCGGCAGAACAGAGGGTGCGACGAATATGTCTCAGCCCGACGCGGTGAGCGGATCGGTGCCGAACTTCGATAACAGGATCACCGCCTGAGTGCGGCTGTCGACGCCGAGCTTCTGCAGAACGGCCGACACATGCGCCTTGATGGTCGCCTCCGAGACCTTGAGCTCATAGGCGATCTGCTTGTTGAGGAGGCCCTCGGCCAACATTCCCAATACGCGGGTCTGCTGCGGCGTGAGCGTCTGCAGCCGCCGGATGAGGTCGGAGATCTCGGGGTCTCGTTCGACGCCGAGATCCATTCCGGACGGCGCCACGACGCCGCCGTCCAGCACGACGGCCACGGCGGTTCGTATCTCGTCGATACTCGCCGATTTGGAGATGAAGCCGGATGCACCGAGTTCGAGCGCACGACGGATCGTCTCCGGATCGTCATGGGCGGATACGACGACCATGGGAACATCGGCGTGAATACCGCGCAGCGAGATAAGTCCCGAAAGGCCGCTTGCCCCTGGCATGGACAGGTCGAGAAGCACGAGATCGACGTCGTCATTGCCGCTGACCGCCGCCTTCGCACTGTCGAAATCACCGGCCTCGATAATGTCCGCGTCGTCGGCCAGGGTCGCGAGCGCTTGTTTCAGGGCACCGCGAAAAAGCGGGTGATCGTCGGCGATCACGAACCTGTAGCCTGATGGCAAACATCCCTCCCATAGCCTCCCGTCTTCATCATGTTTCGATGTGCGGGATTCCCCGACGATTATGCGGCGATCCCACGGCAATTCAAGACGGAATGCCGGTGTCCTTGCGAACCGGATGCCCGGTGCGGTTGTCCCAAGCGAAAAAGACCGCCACCAAGCTGGGTTCAGATGTCTCTCAGGTCTTCTCGGGTGTGCCGCTCTCCTTGTCGGCGTCCCTCACGATGTCGAGGAACTTACGGAAGAATCGCTCCATATAGCCGAGGGAGCGCTGGAACTCCTCCTCAGTCGGCAGCAGCTTCTGCGGTTTCAGGACAGGACTATTCTCGAGGGCGGCAAGTCGCTGCTCCAATCCGGTGAGCTTCGCCTCCAGCCGATCAAGCTCGTCCTGGAAAGCGGCACGTTCATCCGCCGCGAGCTTGCATATGAGTTGGCCGCCACGCTCCTCGCAGATCGACATCTCGCCGGTCCGGGTATCCATGCGCACATAGCCCGTCGGCGACTTTTCAAGCGTGTAGCGGCCAGCCTCTTCGGCCTTTGCGGATAAGGCCGAAGAGGCGAGAAGAACGGGCACCAGGAGAAAGGCGGGTCTCATGCGAACCTCCGTCACGCCAGCTCCGGATCGTGATCCGCCTTTGCGACCAAAATGCGAAGGATCGCGCCGGAGAATTTCTCTGAAAACCAGTTCCCTCGCCCTGCTACGATGCTATAGGCGAGTCATGCACGCGACGATTTACAAGATCTGCTCCGAGGAGCTTTGGCGAGAAGCTGAGGAGACCGGCGTCTTCCACGGAGCAGCCATAGATCTGTCCGACGGTTTCATCCATTTCTCGACCGCCGGCCAGGTCCGCGAGACCGCGGCAAAGCATTTCTCCGGGCAAGGCGGGCTGATCCTTGCCGCCATCGACACCGGGAAACTCGGAGACGCGCTGAAATACGAAGTTTCGCGCGGCGGCGCTCTGTTCCCACATCTCTATGCGCCACTCGATCTGAGCGCCGTGCGGTGGGTAAAGCCGCTACCGCTCGACAAGGCGGGCGCCCATCAATTTCCGGTCCTCGAAGAATGATGAGATCCCTGGAACGGCTAGGTCAGCGGGTGCTCTTTGCGCTGGACCCGGAAACCGCGCACGGCCTGTCGATCGCCGCGTTGCGGAGCGGCCTTCCGATATGCGGTCGGGCTCCCGCCTCCGCACGGCTGAGGGTTACGATACGCGGACTGGATTTTCCCAATCCGCTCGGCATGGCGGCCGGCTACGACAAGAATGCCGAGGTGCCGGACGCGCTCCTCGGCCTCGGTTTCGGTTTCGCCGAAGTCGGAACGATCACGCCCTTGTCGCAGCCGGGCAACGACAAGCCGCGCATCTTTCGCCTGACCGAGGACTCGGCGGTCATCAACCGGTTGGGCTTCAACAATCAGGGCCATGACCGCGCATATCAGCGGCTCGTAGCGCGGCGCGGACGCCGCGGCATCGTCGGGGTCAATATCGGTGCCAACAAGGACAGCACGGATCGCATCGGCGATTACGAGATCGGCGTCCGCCGTTTCGCCGCCGTCGCCTCCTACCTCACAGTCAACATCTCCTCACCCAACACGCCGGGCCTGCGAAACCTGCAGGGCAGGCAGAGCCTCGCAGAACTGCTTTCGCGCGTGATGGCCGCACGGCAGGAGACGATGACGTCCGGGCGCGTCGTGCCCGTGTTCCTGAAGATTGCACCCGACCTCCATGAAGGCGACCTCGAGGACGTGGCGGCGGAAGTCTCCCGGAATCAGGTCGACGGCGTGATCGTTTCCAACACCACGATCGCACGCCCGCCGCTCAAAAGCCGCGCCTTCACGGGCGAGGCAGGCGGCCTTTCCGGAGCGCCGCTGTTCGAGCGTTCCACGATCATGCTCGCGAAGATGCGCAGGCTGCTCGGCCCTGACCAAGCGCTCATCGGGGCCGGCGGCGTCAGCTCGACCGAGACGGCGCTCGAGAAAATCCGCGCCGGCGCCGACCTCGTCCAGCTCTATACCGGCATGATCTATGCCGGGCCATCGTTACCCGGCGAGATCGTGCGCGGCATGGCGGCCTTCGCCGACAGGCAAGGCGTCAACATCCCAGACCTGCGCGACAGCCGGCTCGATCACTGGGCGAAGCTTCCGCTCCCCTGACCGAAAGTGGTCCTTGCCCGGCGCGGCAGCACGGCAAGCAGGCTGAATCCGCGTACCAGCAGAAAGACATGCAACGCGGCCCAGAGGCCGTGATTGCCGAAGGCGCCGCCGAATGTGAGCAAGGCCGCGAAAAACACCACAAATGAGAGCACCATCATATTGCGCATATCGCGAGACCAGGTGGCTCCGATGAAGACGCCGTCCATCGCGAAGGCGAGCACACCGCTCACGGCGGTGAAAGCTGCCCAGGGCAGATAGGTCGCGGCCACGGTACGCACGTCCGCCGCGGTCGTGACGATCGCGATGAAAGCATTGCCGAAGAGAAGCAGCGCGGCCGTCGTCGCGAAAGCGAGTCCGAACCCCCAAATGGTCGATAGCCGGACGGCTCGTGAAAATGCCAGGCGGTCGCGCGCGCCGATGGCGCGGCCGGCCAATTGCTCGGCGGCCGTGGCAAAACCGTCGAGAAAATAGCCGGCGACGAGGAAGAAATTCATCAGCACGGCATTGGCCGCCAAGGTTAGCGTTCCGAATTGCGCCCCTTGCCTCGCGAACAGGGCAAAGGCGGCGAGCAGCGAAAAGGACCGGATCATGATGTCGCGATTGAGCGACAGCATCGCCAGGAATGCTGGAAAGTCGGCGATGCGTGCGATCGAAACCCACCCTCTCCTGCGAAAACGTGTGACAAGCATTGCCATCCCGAAGGCGAACGCTACCAGTTCCGCGAACACCGCGGCCCAGGCGACGCCTTCGATCCCCCATCCGAGATCGAGCCCGAGATGGAAGCAAAGCGCGATGTTGGTGCCGTTCAGGACAATTTGCAGGGCAAGCCCCCGCGTCGCTTCGGCTCTGCCGAGCAGGTATCCCAGAACCACATAGTTGGCGAGCGCGAGCGGAGCGCCGAGGAAGCGGACCAGCACATAGCTCTCCAGGGCAGCGTTGACGGCCGGCTCGGCGTCGAGGAACCAGATCCCCGCCACCACGAAAAGGGGAGCGAGGGACGTAAGGGCCACGCCCACCACGAGAGACAACGCAAGCGCTCGCCAGAAGATCGCCTGCTCTTCCTGCATGTCACCGCGCCCGAAAGCTTGGGCGACCAGGCCAGTGGTGCCGGACCGCAGGAAGTTGAAGGTAGCGAACACAACGTCGAAGACGATGGCACCGGCCGCGAGCCCTCCGATCAGGGCCGCGTCTCCGAACTGTCCGACGACCGCGGTGCCGACCACACCGATCAAGGGCGTCGTGAGATAGGCCAACGTCATCGGCACGGCAATGCCGAGAACCATGCGGTTGGTCACGGCGAAATGCCGCGGTGCTGCGGTCGGAAGGTCCAAACGACGCTCTCATGCTGTGGCCGACGCGACAAGCGCCGAGCCAAGGTCTCTACCATGCGATGTCGCGCCATCGAACGATTCTGTCCAGCCGGCAAATGGTGTAGCGTCGGAGCCAATGCCGCTCCACATCGTCCACCACCCCGATTACGACGCCAATTTCCCCGCTACCCATCGCTTCCCGATGGGCAAATACAGGCTGCTGATGGAGAAGCTTCGGTGCCGCGGCCTTGCGCGGGACGGGTGGCTGCATGTCCCGACTGCGGCTTCGGCCGCGTCGCTGCAGTTGGCCCACGACGCCGGCTATGTCGAACAAGTACTCGCCTGCACCGTGTCGACAAGGATCGAGCGGGAGATCGGCTTCCCGGTGAACGACAGGGTGTCGCGCCGTGCCCAGCTCGCCAGCGCCGGCACGATTCTCGCGGCAGAGCTTGCCCTCCAACACGGGATAGCCTGCAATACCGCTGGCGGAAGCCATCATGCCCGGCGTGCGCAAGGCGCTGGTTTCTGCACGTTCAACGACGTTGGCGTAGCTGCCTCGCTTTTGCTTGCCGAGGGGGGCCTGGAGCAGATCCTGGTCGTCGATCTCGACGTGCACCAAGGCGACGGCACAGCCGATATCTTCCGCGACGAACCGCGCGTCTTCACATTTTCCGTGCATGGCGAGCGTAACTATCCTGCCCGCAAGATCGCTTCCGATCTCGACATTGGCCTGCCCGACGGAACCGATGACGACCGCTACATGGCGCCCCTTCGCGAGGCGCTGTCGGTGCTCAGCCGACGCTTGAGACCGGAGCTCGTGTTCTACAATGCCGGTGTCGATCCGCACCATGCCGACCGGCTCGGCCGCATGGCGCTGACCGATGCGGGATTGCGCGAACGCGACCGCACGGTAATCGAGCATTTCCGCGCGCGGGGAATACCCCTCTGCGGGGTCCTCGGCGGAGGCTATTCGAGCGATGCTGCCGCAGTCGCCGCCCGTCACGCCATCCTGTTCGATGTCGCGGCCGCTTTCGCGTGATCGCGACTCAGCGGCGAATGCTCAGCAATCTGATCAAGATAAAGGCCGGCACCACCACTGCGGCGCCGAGAAGGAAATAACCCACGAAATTTTCGATCGCGGCGAAACCCATGTTCCAGATGCGAAGGAAGAAGTCTCGGATTCCATAGAGCAGATCGAGCGGCGACCAGCCGAACGCGCTCATCATCAGCCCGACGATGAAGGAGACGACTACCAGCTTCAGGAGGACCCTGAGCGGCGTGTCGCCGAGAAACCGCGTCAATGCCGACATGTCCAAGTCCTCCGGATGAGTTTCGCTCCGGAAATACGCATTCGCCGCGGCGGCATCAAGGCGCTGGTTTTTCCACGATGTTTTGGATTGCCGATCCCCCGCGCCTCGTGTTAGGCAGACGGCGCGCGGGTATGATGTAATGGTAGCCTGTCAGCTTCCCAAGCTGATCGCGCGGGTTCGATTCCCGCTACCCGCTCCAGCCTCGTCCAGAGCCTTGCCCTTTCCCCACCCTTAAGAGGGGTCGTTTCGCAGGCTCGACTTCAGGCATCACTGTATACTGGCGATTTCCTCTGGCGGCGTTCTTGGCGTTAGGCCGAATGCGCGGATCGCGTGGGGCATGACCTTGGGGAAGCTTTCCCGGCGCTCAAGATCGTAGAGTCTGCCGGAGATCGAATCGGCGAACTCGTCGGGGTCGATCGCCCGCATATCGGACCAGCCTGTCTCATCGTCTTGGCCAGGGACAGGAAATGGTCGCAGGCCATCGGTTATGAACGGTACGATTCGCCGAGCTGCCAAGCGGTGAAGCCCTGCCGCCACATGCCCGAACAAGGCCAAGGTGTCGTCGTCTTGATCGTCGACAAGTTCCTCGAGCCAGTCGAGATAGAAGCTGACCTGAGATTTGGACGCCATGCCGGTAAACGCCTGCGTAACGATCTCGGCCTCGTCGATGTTGAGCGAACCCCGCAGTGGCGCCACGAGCGCGCAAACCCTCGGATCTCCGACAGAAATCAAGCCGCCGATAACAGCGGCTCGATTGCGTGGGACGCCTTTGATGACCATCTCCAGCACGTCTTTTGGGCGGCTCATAGGGTCGCCCTCGATCAGCGGACCGAAGCTGATGTAATCAATTGTCGCGGTCGCAACGATGCCGGGATCGTCGTCCAGATTCATGAAGGGTGTGAACGCGGCAGCTACCCGACCGCCCGTTGCCGACACGATCATCTTGACGTGCTCATAAATTTCGCGACGCCGGTCAACCGGCGCCTCCAAGAACAGCTCGTCGTATACACGCCTGACATTGAGCAATGTCGAGCCGTTGCTGAACATACCGTGACGCAGCATTTCACATGTTACGAGATCATCAAACGTGCGGAAGCTGTAGGCTCGCACCTCATCATCATTATTCCACACGATATCCATGAATGCACGGGGATCCTCTATCAAGAGAGGACGCGGGACCGAATCCATCTGCGGTTTCCTGTTGCGAGAATTTATCCAGATGCGCGATCGGCGAGCTCAGACTGGTTGCGCACTTCGATCTGTACAACCATAACGCTAAGCTGCCGGTTAGTTCAAGCACCTGTTCAGTCTGGCTTCCGGAAAACCTGAGGTGGCACTTGCCGAAATCTATAGGACGCTTGCACGGCAGATATGGACAACAGATGGGCGGAAAATCTCCTTGGGCACCGTCTGCCAGAGGGCCAGGTGAAGGAAGCGATCCGCCGGCCGTCCGGGGACAATTCGAACGGTGCCCGGTCTGACGGTCGGGCAGAGCCTCTCAATGGGTCGACGGTGCCTGGATCGGCGGCTCTCTGTTTTCGTCCGGATTAGGATTTGGTTCCTCATCCGGCAGACGGTCGGGTTCCGGTTCCTGAATCGGAATGTCCTTGCCCGGGACGGGACGAGGCTGATCGTCGCCTGGCTGCGGTTGGCCGCCTGCCTGGGCCTTCCTCGCTACCGCCGTTGAAGACAACTCGGCAATCAGGCTTTGGAGCACATCTTGCATATCAGCCATCTCTTGCCTCCTTCTGCTCGCGGTCATTGGGCACAACACACGGTGAGACCCGTTGTTCCAGGAACTGGCAAAGTGTGAAGTCCGCCTGACGGGTCAGCCCCGGGGTGAGAAGATCGGGCCGCAAGCTGCACCCAGGGCGATTCCGACCGCGATGCCGATCACCACCTTGTGGCGGCGGCAGCCCCCAGTGCGGCGCCCACCCCCACACCGAGAGCAATGCCGATAGCCAAAACGAGCGTCCCTCGATCTAGGCTCAATCTAGGGTTCGTCGATCAATCGGCCGTCAGGTTCGGACTCCTCGCGCGGATCTTGCCCGTCGGAATGACGCGCCTTGTCGTTGGTCTCGTCGACTGATTCCGTCAGGCCCATGCCATGCCGAGGCTTCCTGTTCTTTGCCGCCTCTTGGGAAAATTCGTCGGATGGATCGGGCCCGGTGGCGGCAGGGAAAATCCGCGCACCGGTTTCATATTTGGTGTCGTTTGCTGACATCGTCGTTCTCCCGCTGATACGACGCAAACCGTTTGGCGGCAGCCTGGTTCCAAGAAGGCGGCGATGGATGGCACAGCTGCAGCATTCCGGAGCCGAGCAAGCCTGACCGAAAGCGAATCTCCCTACCTAATCAGTACCCGGCCGCCCAGCAATCGCCACCTTTCGTTGCAATTCTCGCCTGTGCTGGGGCGATCGGTTGAAGAAGGGCTATGCTTCTTTCATTGCTACGTACACTTGGGATCGCCGCAACGCTCATCTTCTCGCTTGCCGTGGCGCTCGTTGTCGGGCTGACTCTTGCACACATCGGATATCTCGGGACATGCCAGGACGGCACGTGCGAGCTCGTGGCGGTTATTTATGTCATGCCCGTCGGTGGGGTCGCGCTCTACCTTCTTGCCTTGGCGGTATTCTCGATCGCGGCCATCAGAAAGCGCATCCACGTTCCCGAAATGCTTCCAAAGTGATCGGGCTGGATCAGAAGCCTCGCTGCCAACGCAGATAGGGGTTGGCGCCAGGGGCCGCGGCCCTGATCTGCCCTACAGGTTGTAGCTCCGGATTGATGTTCTCTTCACTTGTCGCCTGGCAGCCGGCAATGAACACAGTCAATAAAAACAAAAGAGCTGACTTCCGCATTATTATTCCCCGATGAATTCTCCGCGACAATAAGCGGCGCGCGCTCGGTTGTCACCCGCGAGGCGTCATATCGGCGAAAGAGCGGGCAGACGCAGATGCCCGGTCGGCGGGGTCAATGGCCTCGTTGCCATGCAAGGTAGGGATCACCGTCTCCGGCCGCCGCGAGCTGCCCTGTCGCGCTTGTCTGGCCCTCGATGCTCTGGCAAGCTGCCAGGACCGCGATCAGCAACAGAAAGGGCTTCCACATGACAAAAGCCTAACATGTCTTCCCATGGACTTGAAGACGGCGTGCCCGCTGTGCACGGAGCATGCGCGACCGCTCCGCATCCAGCTATTCGACAGCTTTCGCTGTGCATGAGATATTATGCTGTGCATCCTGAGAACGCGCTAACGAAAATGCTTCGAGAGCTTCAGGCCCTGCGCCTGATAGTTGGAAGCGAGATCGGCGCCATAGAGCGCTTTCGGACGCGACAGCATATGTTCATAGACAAGGCGACCGACGATCTGGCCGTGCTCGAGTATGAACGGCACTTCGTGGCTCCTGACCTCCAGCACCGCCCGGCTGCCAGTTCCGCCGGCCGCCGAGTGTCCAAAACCCGGATCGAAGAAACCGGCGTAATGGACACGAAATTCGCCGACCAGGGGATCGAACGGGGTCATCTCCGCCGCAAAGAGCGGCGGCACGTGGACGGCCTCCCGGGAGACCAGGATATAGAATTCGTCTGGGTCGAGAACCAGTTCACCCGAGCCGCGATTGTAAAGCGGTTCCCAGAAGTCGAGCACCTCGTGCGCCGCCCGCTTGTCGACATCGATCAGGCCGGTGTGATGCTTTCCACGATAGCCCACAAGCCCATCGGCGCCACCGGTGAGGTCGATCGACAGCGCGATGCCCCCTCCCGAGATGTTGGGCTGTTCTGACGCGACGAGAATCTCTGCGCGATGCAGTTCAGCGAGTTCGGCTTCGGTCAAATGAGCCTTGCCCTTGCGAAAGCGCACCTGCGACAAGCGAGAACCGGTACGCACCACGATCGGGAAAGTTCGGGGGCTCACCTCGATGAAGAGCGGTCCGGCGTAGCCAGTCGGCATCTTGTCGAATTCCTGGCCATTGTCCGTCATCACCCGTGTGAAGATGTCGAGCCGCCCGGTGGAACTCTTCGGGTTGGTCGATGCCGCGATATCGGCAGGCAGCTTCAGCGCTTCCAGCAACGGAACGATGTAGACGCATCCGGTTTCGAGCACGGCTCCCGCCGTCAGATCTATCTCGTGCAGTTTCAGCCGATCGAGCTTGTCTGCAACCTTGTGGCCCGGTCCAGGCAGGAAGCTCGCGCGTACCCGGTAGGCCGTTTCGCCGAGACGCAGGTCGAGGCTTGCCGGCTGGATCTGATCCTCGTCGAGCGGGCGAGTGGAAACAAGGGCGCCCGCTTCGAACAGAGCGGCGATCTCGCGATCGGGAAGGATGCCTGACTGACGCAACGGTTACTCCTGCCGCATCGGGCCGGAAGCGATTTCCAGGGGCGGATGCGTAGATTCTCAATACCCGGCCGCCGCCGGCGGCGCTCGATCCACAAGACGTTTAATGCAGCAGGCGATTGACGCAAGAACACGCAAGGTCTAAAGGACCGTTATCCCGTGGTGATTTGGCCGGTCGGCTTGCAGCCACGTTAAACAAGTCGCTAAAGGACCGTGGATCAAGGGACCGGTTGCGACTTCGCGGCCGGTTTTTTTGTGTCTGGAGAAATGGCGATGACATCTGAAGGGAAGCGCAACTGGAAGCCCCAGACGGCCCTGGTCCATGGCGGCACGACGCGGTCGGCCTTCGGAGAAACTTCGGAAGCGATCTATCTCACCCAGGGTTTCGTCTATGACACCGCCGAGGGCGCCGAAGCGCGCTTCAAGGGCGAAGAGCCGGGCTTCATCTATTCGCGCTACGCCAACCCGACGGTCGACATGTTCGAGAAGCGCATGTGCGCTCTGGAAGGTGCGGAGGATGCTCGCGCCATGTCGTCGGGAATGGCGGCGGTTTCGGCGGCCCTGCTCTGCGCCGTCAAGGCCGGCGACCACGTGGTTGCGGCCCGCGCGCTCTTCGGCTCGTGCCGCTGGGTGGTCGAAACGCTGATGCCCCGCTACGGCATCGAAACCACGCTGGTCGACGGCACCCGCACGGAGGAATGGGAGAAGGCGGTCAGGCCGAACACCAAGCTTTTCTTCCTTGAGAGCCCGACCAATCCGACGCTAGAGGTGATCGACATCGCGGCCGTGGCAAAGCTCGCCAACCAGATCGGAGCCACGCTCGTCGTCGACAATGTGTTCGCGACCCCGTTGCAGCAGAAACCGCTGGAGCTGGGCGCACACGTGGTCGTCTATTCGGCGACGAAGCACATCGACGGTCAGGGGCGCTGCCTGGGCGGCGTCGTCCTCTCCGACAAGGACTGGATCGACAAGAACCTGCAGGACTATTTCCGGCATACCGGCCCGAGCCTGTCACCCTTCAATGCCTGGACCCTGCTCAAGGGGCTGGAAACATTGCCGCTTCGGGTGCGCCAGCAGACGGAAAGCGCGGGAAGAATTGCCGATTTCCTGGCCGATCATCCCAAGATCGGGCGTGTCATCTATCCCGGCAGGGCGGATCATCCCCAGGCCGACGTCATACGCCGGCAGATGAGCGGCGGCTCGACCTTGATCTGCTTCGAGCTCAAGGGCGGCAAAAAGGCGGCTTTTGCATTCCAGAACGGCCTTCAGATCACGCGCATCTCCAACAATCTCGGCGACGCCAAAAGCCTTATCACGCATCCCGGGACGACGACGCACAAGAACCTTTCCGAGGAGGCCCGCGCCGAACTCGGTATCGGGCCGGGCACTTTGCGCCTGTCGGTAGGCCTGGAAGATGTCGACGATCTTCTCGCCGACATCGATGCAGCATTGGGGAAGGCCGACTGAACCCATGTCGGTGCGCCCGAAGACGACTTCGATCTTCGGGCGTCTCGATACCGGATATCTCGGCTGTCGCCCTGCCTGCGCATGCTGGCATCCAATGATGCCAGAAGGATCCGGATCGGCTACAGTGACGCCCGGAGACGACACGATGTATCAGGCAATGACGCGCAATATCGAAGTCAAGGTGGAGCCGTTTTATCTCGACGATCGCTCCGATCCTTCCGAGAGCCGTTACATCTGGGCCTACCGCATCACCATCGCCAACCACTCTGACGATTTCGTCCAGCTGCTCTCGCGCTACTGGCACATCACCGACGGCGATGGGCGGGTCGAAGAGGTGCGCGGCGCGGGCGTCGTGGGCGAGCAGCCGGAACTCAATCCAGGGGACAGCTATCAGTATACGTCGGGTTGCCCGCTGAAGACACCGTCCGGCATCATGGTGGGCCACTACACCATGCGCAACGCGCGGGGCGAGATGTTTCAGGTGAGCATACCGGCCTTTTCGCTGGATATTCCTGGGAAGACCCGGACGGTCAACTGACCTTCAAGGCTCGCTGCTCCCTACGCAAGCTTGCCGGGATCTCCAACGGCGCGCATATAGTGCGCCCGTGAAGGCGCACTATGATCTTCAACCGCGCTCACTCTTGTTCGGCGAAATCCGTCGGATCGAATTCGTATTCGGTCGAGCAGAATTCGCAATTGACGCGAATGATCCCGTCTTCCGTGCTCTCGATAATCTCCTCGGCCGTGAAGCCTTCGAGAATGCCGCGAATCTTCTCGCGAGAGCAGGAGCACTCGTCGGCTACGGGAACGCCGTCGAAGACGCGCACACCATGCTCGTGGAACAAGCGGTAGAGCAATCTCTCCGCACCCACGGTCGGGTCGATCAGCTCACTCGGCTCGATCGTCTGGAATAGCGCCAGCAATTCCTGCCACGCATTGTCGGTCGGATCGAACTCCGCCCCCTCGTCGCCATCGCCGCCCGGCAGATCGGGCAGACGCAGCCGTTCGGGCGCCTCGGGCAGGAACTGCGCGAGGATGCCACCGGCGCGCCAGTGATCGCGGTTCTCGCCCGGCAAGCGCATCCGGGCGACCGACAGTCGAATGTCGGTCGGGATCTGCTCCGACTGGCGGAAATAGACCCGGGCAACCTCTTCCAGTGTCGTACCGTCGAGCTGCACGACCCCCTGATAGCGCTGCATGTGAGCGCCCTGGTCGATGGTGAGCGCGAGGACACCCTTGCCCAGCAACTGCTCGGGGGAGGCCTCGCCGGCTGCGATCGCGGCCTCCAACCTGTCGCTGTCGAAGCGGGCATAGGCGCGGAGCGAGCGCGGCGTGGAGAAGTCGGCCACAAGCATGTCGACCGGCCCGTCCGAGCGCGTCTGAAGAATGAACTTGCCCTTGAACTTCAGGAGCGTGCCGAGCAGCACCGTGACGACCGCAGCCTCGGCGAGGAGCCGCGCCACGGGCTCGGGATAATCGTGCCGGCCGAGGATCTGGTCGAGCATGGGGCCGAGTTGGACCACGCGGCCCCGGACGTCGAGGGCTCCTACCTCGAAGGGCACGACATGGTCGTCGCCGGCGAAGCCGAATTCGCCCAGTTTAGCTTCGTGTTCGGTCAAGATAGCGGGTTCCAGCATTATCGGTCTCCGGCACATGACGGCCGCTTTTTCGGATGCTGCTCGCATCCGGAAATCCTGACCGGCACTCCATTTTTTCGGGTGATGCGCCGGAGATAGGCATCACCCCGCGGCTCTTCAAGCGCCGAGACACCAGGCAAGCACGGCCTTCTGGGCATGCAGCCGATTTTCGGCTTCGTCGAAGACGACCGAGTGTGGCCCGTCGATCACCTCATCCGTGACCTCCTCGCCGCGGTGGGCCGGCAGGCAGTGCATGAACAGGGCGTCTGGTTTGGCATGGCGCATCAGCGCAGCGTTGACTTGATAGGGCATGAACACGTTGTGCCCGCGTGCCCTGTGCTCCTGCCCCATAGACACCCAGGTATCAGTCACCACGCAGTCGGCGCCGCTGACGGCAGCTTCGGCGCTTCCGGTGAAGTTGATCTCGCCACCATTGGCCTTGGCCCAGTCGACATATCTGCGATCTGGCTCGCTGCCCTCGGGAACGGCGACGTTGAGCTTGAAGCGGAAGCGGGCCGACGCCTCGAGCAGCGAATGAAGCACGTTGTTGCCGTCGCCGGTCCAGGCAAAAGTCCTGCCCGCCACACTGCCGCGATGTTCCTCATAGGTCATCACGTCGGCCATCAACTGACAGGGATGGGTATCATCGGTCAGCCCGTTGATCACGGGAACGGTAGCGTGCTCGGTCAGTTCGAGGAGCCGGTCGTGCGTTGTGGTACGGATCATGATGATGTCGACGTAACGCGACAGCACCTTGGCGGTGTCGGCGATGGTCTCGCTGCGGCCGAGTTGCATCTCCGTGCCTGTGAGCATGATCGTCTCGCCGCCGAGCTGCCGCATGGCCACGTCGAAGGAAACGCGCGTGCGGGTCGATGGCTTGTCGAAGATCATGGCCAGCACCTTGCCCTCGAAAGGGCGGCTGCGTTCGCCGGCCTTCAGCCCTCTCTTGCGGGCGGCCGCGTCGTCGAGGATGCTGCGCAGCTCTTCCGCCGAGACGGCGGACAGGTCGGTGAAATGGCGGATGCTCGGTGACATCGTCAGCTCCCGGCTCAGCTTGCGGCGGATGCCGGAGCAGCGGCGAGGCTCTTCACCCCGGCGCGAATGCGAGCGAGTGCCTCGCGGATCTCGTCATCAGTCACCGTCAAGGGCGGCAGCAGCCTGAGCACGTTGTCGCCAGCGGGAACGGTCAGCAGCTTCTCTTCGCGTAGCGCCGAATTGACCTTGGCATTGGGCACGCGGCACTTGATGCCGAGCAAGAGCCCCTCGCCACGGATTCCCTCGATCACACTCGGGAACTCGTCGGCTATCGAGGCGAGCCCCTGCTTCATCAGCAGCGCCTTGCGGGCGACCTCGTCGAGGAAGCCGGGCGCCAGGACAACGTCGAGCACCGCGTTGCCGGCAGCCATGGCCAGGGGATTGCCGCCGAAGGTCGTGCCGTGCACGCCGGCCGTCATGCCGTTGGCGGCCGCATCCGTGGCCAGGCAGGCGCCCATGGGGAAACCGCCGCCAATACCCTTTGCGGTCGCCAGAATGTCGGGCGTGATGCCTGACCATTCATAAGCGAAAAACTTGCCCGTACGGCCGATACCGCACTGGACCTCGTCCAGGACCAGCAGGAGCCCGTGCTTGTCGCAGAGCTCGCGCAGGCGCCGCATCGAAGCGGCGGGAAAGCTGCGGACACCGCCCTCGCCCTGCAGGGGCTCGATCAGGATCGCGGCGGTCTCCGGTCCGATCGCCTTCTCCGCCGCATCGATGTCGTCGAACGGAACCTGGTCGAAGCCCTCGACCTTGGGACCGAAACCTTCCAGATATTTCTGCTGACCGCCGGCGGCGATGGTCGCCAGCGTGCGACCGTGGAAAGCGCCTTCGAAGGTGATGATCCGGTAACGCTCGGGGTGATCGTTGACATACTGGTAGCGGCGCGCGGTCTTGATCGCGCATTCCAGAGCTTCCGCGCCGGAATTGGTGAAAAACACCTTGTCGGCGAAGCTTGCGGCCACAAGGCGCTCACCCAGCCGGCGCTGGCCGGGGATCTCGTAGAGGTTCGAGACGTGCCAGAGCTTGCCGGCCTGCTCGGTTAGAGCCGCGACGAGATGGGGATGGCTGTGGCCCAGCGAATTCACGGCGATGCCGCCGGCGAAATCGAGATATCGCTCGCCGCTTTCCGTGATCAGCCAAACGCCTTCTCCGCGTTCGAAAGCCAAAGGTGCGCGTGCGAAGGTCTCGAAAAGCGCCGAACCGCTCATTATCTACAACTCCGAAACCCGGTGGGAGCGTGCGGCTCGCCGCACGGCCGTTCCCTCCGGCGGCCCAAAACTAAAAGGCCGCCCAAAAGGCGGCCCTGGCGGTTATATCCGTTTTTTCGGCCATGAAGTCAACGAAAACGTCGGCCAAAGGCATACGCGGCCAGCGTCCTGTCCAGCCTCGCGCCAGATTGCCATGGCAAGTTGGGGAAAACTGAGAAAAGCGAGTCAGGCTGCGTCCGCGACTCTTGTCACGGAGTCAACCGATAGAGTAGTTAGAAGGCAAGAAAAAAACTAGATTTCGTGCGGCGAACTCATCACGGGAATATATGTGGTGTCGCGCTGGCTCCGGCCAGTTTGCGGACGGATTCCGGATTCAACGCACGCAGCTTCAGGAGAATGTTCCATGAACTGGACTGACGAGCGTGTCGATCTCTTGAGAAGGCTTTGGAGCGAGGGGTTGAGCGCGAGCCAGATTGCCGCTCAGCTCGGCGGCGTGAGCCGTAACGCGGTCATCGGGAAAGTGCATCGGCTTAAGTTGTCGAGCCGAGGACGCGCAACTGCCGCACCGGCCCGGCAGAAGAAAGCCCCTGCCGCCGCATCGGCCGCCACGACGACGAAGACAATCTCCCGCAGCGCGACCGTGACCCGGCCTGTCACCATGACGGTCGGAGCCACGGCGCTGCAGACGCAATTCGAAGCCGAGCCGGTCGCCCGCCAATACCTGCGCCCCCAGGAAGAGGTGGTTGTGCCTATCTCGCGACGGCTGAAGCTGGTGCAGCTCAGCGAGCGTACCTGCAAATGGCCGAACGGCGATCCCCTGATGGAAGATTTCAGCTTCTGCGGCAATGACTGCGCCGACACGGGGCCCTATTGCGGCTATCACGCCCGCATCGCCTATCAGCCGGCCGCCGAGCGCCGCCGGCACCGCTAACAACACGCCCTCCTCCCTGGGCGGGGTAACTCAGGCCGGCCTTGTGCCGGCCTCTTCTTTTGGTGATCTCGCGGACGCCCTGAGGAACCCCCTCCGGTACGGAAAAGTTGCGAGAGCGAGCGCAGCAAACCCCAAAATCCGCCAGGGGCGTCTGGCTGGCATCCTGTGCCGCGGCAATCCGGCGGGGGCGCTACTCGGCGGTCTTGGCCGGCAACAGCAATGGCAAGCCTATCTTATTTTTCGGCAAGCGTGACCCTGTGGCTCTTGTCTTCCTTGGGCCGCTCCGCCGGCATCTGGGCGCCGGTAGCGATGTAATAGACCGTCTCGGCGATGTTGGTGGCATGGTCGCCGATGCGCTCGATGTTCTTGGCGCAGAACAGAAGATGCGTGCATGCCGTGATGTTGCGCGGATCTTCCATCATATAGGTGAGAAGCTGGCGGAAGAGCGAAGTGTACATCGCGTCGATCTGCTCGTCCCGGTCGCGAACGAAACCTATCCTCTCGATGCTGCGCGAAGCGTACACGTCGAGGACTTCCTTGAGCTGCGTCAACGCCAATTCCGCCAAGGCTTCCAGGCCGCGGAACAGGCTGACCGGCTGGCGGCCTCGCGTGACCGCCACGACGCGCTTGGCGATGTTCTTGCCGAGATCGCCGACGCGCTCGAGATCCGCCGAGATCCGTATCGCGCCGATGATCTCGCGCAGATCGTCGGCCATGGGCTGCCGCTTGGCAATAACCAGGATGGCCTTCTCGTCGATCTCCCGCTGCCCCTGATCCAGCACGGCATCGTCGCGGATAACCTTCTCGGCGAGGCCTGCATCGGAGTTGACGAGCGCAGCCACGGCCTGATCGACCATGCGCTCGGCATGGCCGCCCATGCTTCCGATCCGCATCGCCAGATACTTCAGCTCCTCGTCATAGGCGCGGACCGTGTGGCTCGGCAGCATTTCCCTGTACGTCCTTCCGTGGCAGCCGCGAATCTTCGCTCTTTTTGTCAGGCTAGGCTACTGCCATGACGGAAAAAAGAAATGGCGGCTGTTCATCGCGAGGGGAAATGCACCGTGAAGGTCGCCCCATGGCCGACTTCCGACTTGATCGACAGGCGAGCGTTGTGCCGCGTCAAGATGTGCTTGACGATAGCGAGCCCCAGGCCGGTGCCTTTCTGCGCTCGGCTGGCCTCGACATCGACCCGATAGAAACGTTCCGTGACACGCGGTATGTGCTCCTCCGCGATGCCGGGGCCGAAGTCGCGGAAGCCGACCTCGATCTCAGATCGTCCCGCGTCGTCCTCCTGCCTGATCGACACAATAACCTTGCGGCCCGACTGGCCGTATTTGATGGCGTTTTCCAGGAGGTTTTCGAAGACCTGGAAGATCTCGTCACGATCGCCCGCGATCTCGAACGGCCCTCCGGATAGATTCGTCTCGACATCGACGCCCGCTTCCACGGCGCGGGGGCTGAGGGAATCGATCACGCTCTGAAGCGTCTCTCGCAGATCGACCTTGGTGCCTGGCCGGAAATAGGGCTTCATCTCCAGCCGCGACAAGGACAGGAGATCGTCGATCAGGCGTGCCATGCGCGAAGTCTGGTTCTGCATGATCTGCAGGAAGTGATCGCGCGCCGCAGCGTCATTCTTCGCGGGCCCCCGCAAGGTTTCAACGAAACCGGCGATCGAGGCGAGAGGCGTCCTCAGCTCATGGCTGGCATTGGCGATGAAGTCGGCGCGCATGCGATCGATGCGGCGGGCTTCGGACTGATCCTTGAAGACCAGGGCGAAGAGGCCCTTTCCCTCGCCGATGGAGGTCGCCGTGACACGGAAGACGCGCTCAACGGGCACCCGCTCGGCGTAGTCGACGACGTTTGCAGGCCCCGCTCGGGCGGAAAGCGTGCGTTCGATCAGTTCCTGCATTTCCGGCGCGCGGAATTTCAGCTGCATCGAAATGCCCCGAAGAAGTGGGCCAAAGGCGTCCTCGGCCGCCGGATTCGCGTAGACGAGTCCCCCCTGGGAATCGAAGATGATAAGAGGCGAAGGCACGGCCGAGGCGATGTCCTGCGGTGTCACTCCATCGAGTTCCGTCACCGAGGCCGCGATTGTCTTGCCGACCTTGCGCTCCGATGCCGGACGACGCGGTGCGAGCGCCGTCGCGCCGGCAACCAAGGCCACGCCGAGAAAAAGCGCCTGCCACGAGGGGGCAGCGACCGCGACGATCACCGCGATTGCCGAAGCCGCCAGCGGCCACCGGCCCTGATAAAGCCTGCGCGCCACCCTTTGCGCGATGCTCTCGTCTTCCCTTCCGATCGTATCCGTCATATCGAGGCCTGAATGTTTCCGCGCGAACGCTCCGTGCACGCCCGATCCTGCTTCGGGAGCTGGGCGCCACTGGACCGCGACGCGCCCTCCCAATAGCATGCCGTCCGGCGGGAAAAAGGATCGCGACGATGAAAAGCGAGAGTGAGGCGCCCCTCTCCGGCGACATGAAAACTATCAAGATCAAGGTCGGCGGCGTCGAGCGGCGGTTCGACATCGATGATCCGAAGCTGCCGGACTGGATCAAGAAGAAGGCGCTGAAGTCCGACGGATATCCGTATGACAAAAAGCTGGACTGGGACGAATACGAAAAGACACTCGGGCAGCTGCAAGTGGAGCTCGTGAAGCTGCAGGCCTGGATGCAGAAAGCCGGTGGGAGGGTCTTGATGCTGTTCGAGGGGTGCGACGCGGCCGGTAAGGGAGGTGTGATCAACGCCATCCGCCAGAACATGAATCCGAGGTCCGCACGCAATGTTGCCTTGCCGAAGCCGTCCAGTACAGAACAGGGACAATGGTATTATCAGCGTTATGTTGCCCAGTTCCCGACAGCCGGAGAGTTCGTCACCTTCGATCGCTCCTGGTACAACCGCGCAGGCGTGGAACCCGTGATGGGTTTCTGTACCCCGGAGCAGCACGAGCATTTCCTCGAACAAACCCCGCATTTCGAGCGTCTCATCCGTGAAGACGGCATCCATTTCTTCAAGTTCTGGCTCAACATCGGCCAGGAGATGCAGCTCAAGCGTTTCCACGACCGTCGGCATAGTCCTCTGCGAGGCTGGAAGTTCTCGCCAATCGATGTCGAGGGCATGACAAAGTGGGACGACTACATGCGAGCCCGCGACCTCATGCTGGAACGCACCCATACGCCTCATGCACCGTGGATCGTCGTACGTTCCAACGACAAGCGACGCGCCCGTCTCGAGGTGATCCGGCACATATTGCAGTCGCTTGCCTATAGTGGCCGTGACATGAAGGTTATCGGCACGGCGGATCCGAAGATCATCGGGGAAGGTCCGGGCTTCGCGAAGGGCAGGAAGGGCTGAGCGGGCCTCGCGGAATGAAGATCATCCTCGTCCTGTTGTCCTTGATCTGCGCCTCGCTGGCTACGCCTTCCCGTTGCGCCGAGCCGTCCATCCCGGTTTTCTGGGACGCTCGGGAACGACTGCCGAAGCCTGACCTGACCGCTTTGCCTCGGCTGCGCTTTCTGACGACGATCGATTTCCCCCCGTTCAACTTCCTCGACGGGCACGGACGGCTGACCGGTTTCCATGTCGATCTCGCTCGAGCGATCTGCGCCGAGCTGGGAATCCAGGCAAAGTGCCAGATCCAGGGCTTGCCCTGGGCCGAGCTCGACAGCGCTCTGGCTTCGAAGCAAGGCGAGGCGATCATCGCCGGAACCGCCGTCACGCCCCAAAGCCGCGCCCGCTATGCCTTCTCCCGCCCTTATCTCAGGTTCCCCGCGCGCTTCGTCATCTTGAAGGCCAAGCCGCTCGGCCTGCCGATGTTCCAAAGGATCGGAGGCGAGAGGATCGGCGTGATCGCGGGCTCGGCACATGAGCGCATGATGCGCGACCTGTTCCCCGACGCCAAGGTCGTGACCTACGGCAAACAGGAACGGATGTATGAGGACCTGAAGGAGGGCAAGCTCGCGGGGATCTTCGGCGACGGCATGCGCCTGGGCTTCTGGCTGGCGGGAACCGATTCCGCCGGATGCTGTGCCTTCGTCGATGGGCCCTACCTTTCGGCGGAATATCTCGGCAACGGACTGGCCATCGCAGCGAGCCCGGACAATCCCGAGTTGGCTGACGCATTCGACTACGCACTGCAGCAGATCAGCACAAAAGGAACGTTCGCGGAGCTCTATCTCCGCTATTTCCCGGTCGGTTTCTTTTGACGCGGAAACGACGTCTGGAACGGGTTAGCAACTTCGACAAACTGCGCCGTACGATACCCAATCTGGCCTGGGGCGCAGTCTAAAACCTCAAGTAAGCGTACGGTGCCGGGCCTTGGCGGCGCGCTCGATAGCCCTGGCCGTCTCGGCGTCGAGTCCGAGATGCTGGCGCAACTTCTGGATCACCCGCAGTTCTTCCATCCGCATCTCCAGATCCACTGCTGCAACCTCGACTGCCGCCGCATAGGCAGTGTCGTGCAGCCGGTCCGGGATCACCTCGCCGGCCAGCTCCAGAACTCCGTCCAACCCCTTCTCTTCATGCAGCAGCTTCTGGCAGGCCTGGGCCGTCGCGATCAGCTTCTCCTCGTCGAAGTCCTGAAAAACCGGCCATGTGCGGACCACTTCTCCGATCCGAGCGAGTTCGTCGTCCGTCATGTCGCGGTCGGAAGCCGAGGTAATCACCATCAGGTAGATCATCGCTTCCTGGACGGTCGTTGCCGGCATCATTCTCTCTCCTGATCCTGGGGTTCCGAAGGTAGGGAGCGCCAACGCAGGTCGCAAGGAAAAACGCCGCCGAACGTTGACGCTGCGGATTGCTGAGAATAGAGCAGGCAGGCGCGCGGTCCCAAGAAGCGGACTGCCGACGCAAGAAACCCCGGGAACAACGACATGGCGCGATCAACCACGATCGATCTCAACCCCGACATCCTCGCCGCCGCGGCCGACAGCAAGGCCTGGCCGTTCGAGGAGGCTCGGAAAATCATCGAGCGCTATCGGAAAACGGGTTTCCCCAAAACAGTGCTGTTCGAGACGGGTTACGGTCCTTCCGGCCTGCCGCATATCGGCACGTTCGGCGAAGTGGCCCGCACCACCATGGTGCGGCACGCCTTCCGCATTCTGACCGAGGACAAGGTTGCCACCAATCTCCTCTGCTTCTCCGACGACGTCGACGGCATGCGCAAGGTGCCGGAGAACGTCCCCAACCGCGAAATGCTGCTGGAGCATCTTGGCAAGCCGCTGACGCGCGTGCCCGATCCGTTCGGCGAGTACGAGAGTTTCGGCCATCACAACAATGCGATGCTGCGGCGTTTCCTGGACACGTTCGGCTTTGACTACGAATTCGCTTCGGCGCTCGACTACTACACGTCGGGCCGTTTCGACGACGGCCTCGTGAAGATGCTGGAGAACTACGACGAGGTCATGAAGGTCATGCTACCGACCTTGCGCGAGGAGCGCCGCAAGACCTACGCGCCGATCCTGCCCATCCATCCCGAGACCGGCGTCGTCATGCAGGTGCCGATCGAGGAGGTGCATGCGGACCGCGCCACCGTGGTGTGGACGGACCCTGCCACGGGAAAGCGCTGGGAGACCTCGGTCAAGGGAGGCGGCTGCAAGGCGCAGTGGAAGCCGGACTGGGCTTTGCGCTGGGCCGTGCTGGGCGTCGACTACGAGATGTCCGGCAAGGACCACATCGACAATGTGAAGACCAGCGGCAAGATCTGCCGCATTCTTGGCGGCACGCCGCCCGAAGGCTTCAACTACGAGCTTTTCCTCGACGAGAAGGGCGAGAAGATCTCAAAGTCGAAGGGCAACGGCATCACCATCGACCAGTGGCTCGCCTATGCGCCGACCGAGAGCCTCGCGCTATACATGTTCCAGAAGCCGAAGGTGGCGAAGAAGCTTTATTTCGACGTCATTCCGCGCGCTGTCGACGAATACTACACCTTCCTGTCAGCCTATCCGCGGCAGGACTGGAAGGTGCGTCTGGGCAATCCGGTGTGGCACATCCATAATGGCGAGCCGCCGGCGATCGACCTTCCCGTGCCCTTCGCACTGCTGCTCAATCTGGTAAGCGCGTCCAACGCCCAGAACAAGGGCGTACTATGGGGCTTCATCTCGCGTTATGCGCCGGGCGTGACGCCGCAGACCCATCCCGAACTCGACCGGCTCGTCGAATATGCGATCCGCTATTTCGACGATTTCGTAAAGCCGTCCAAGGTCTATCGCCATCCTGACGAAGTCGAATGCCAGGCGCTGGAGAAGCTCGGCGCGGCGCTCGACGCTCTCCCGGCAGGCGCCGACGGCGAGGCGATCCAGAACGCCGCCCTCAACGTGGCGCGCAAGATCGAGCGCTACCAGGATCATTCGAAGCAGAGCCCGGAAGGCGGCCCCGGAGTGTCGGTCGCCTTCTTCCAGATGATCTATCAGGTGCTGATCGGCCAGGAACGCGGTCCGCGCTTCGGTTCCTTCGCCGCGCTTTACGGTGTGGCCGAAACACGCGCACTGATCGGCAAGGCGCTCGCGGGGGAACTGGCGGCGTAACACCGGCGGTGCCAAGGATCGCCCCTCATCTGCCTGCCGGTACCTTCTCCCCGTTCACGGGGGGAAGACAAAGTGACAAGGCTCATCCGGTCAAGCATCACACCTGCTTAGCCTATCTCAAAGCGCTGCTGGGCTTCGGCGGCGGGCCAAAAACGCCGAGCCGAGCGTCGCGCGCTTTCTTCTCGGCGTCGGTATAGGGACCACCGGGAGACGCGCGCGCCCAGCCATTGGCCACCAACCACTCCCCGACGTCCTGTGCCCCGATGTGGCAGTCGGCGACGACCTCCTTGGGCGCGTCGGGCGCCAGATCGCAGGTGATCGCGCGCCCCCGGATGAAGGCCCGGAAGGCTGTGCGCGCATGGATGCCGCAATCCCAGTCCTTACCCTCATAGGAACACCGCTCGTCGAGTTCGACGTTCTCGACTCCAGCAACGGCGACAACGCGATCCATCGCCTCGAATCTTGCGGAGCTCGTGGCGATCGGTCGGAAGAGGATGACGCCGCTCGGCCCGGATGGAAGCTTCGGAGGCAAGGCAAGACTCAGTTCCGACAGCGGTTCACGCCGCTCGATTCTTTCCAACGCGCCCTTCGACGAACGGTCCGGCCCTTGGGGCTGGCTGACATCAGCCGGTGATGGATCGGGCGTGGGCTCTCCTTCGAGCCGCGGAGCGGCCGCCAACTCCGTTGCGGCGGGCGAATCCGGTTCGGCTCGCCCCGAATGCTCTACCGTTGCCAGATTCCGGCCGCCGACCTTCATGGCGACGGATGCGCCAACCACCATGAAGACGGCGAGGAGAGCAACCGCAGGGCGCATGCTGCCTATTGGCTCGCCCAGATGATGCGCGCCATCCATTCTATGGACTCGATCGCTATCTGGCGGTTCGGATATGCCGGGTTGAGGGACACGAGATGGATCGATTGAGCAGTCTGCCGTTCGAGCAGCTTGGCCATGACCTCGCCCTCCACGGTCCTGACCACCACCCGATCGCCTCGGCGGATCGTCGCGCCAGGCTGGACGATCAGGAGGTCGCCTTCACGGTAGAGCGGCAGCATGGAATCGCCTTGCACCTGGAGAGCATAGGCACCCTCGTCCACGCGGGAAGGAAGCTCGATGCATTCCCAGCCCTGCCCTGCCGGAAAGCCGGAGTCATCGAAAAAGCCGCCGCTCCCGGCCTGTGCGAATCCTATGAGCGGCACCACATGGCCATCCGTTGCTTTCTCCGATGCACCATCGATCAGTCCCATGAATTCATCCAACGATGAATTGGTGGCCTGGATGATCTTGGCGAGCGATTCCGTCGAAGGCCAGCGCGGACGGCCATCCGAGGAGCGACGCTTCGACTTGTTGAAGGCCGTTGAGTCCAGGCCGGCGCGCTTGGCCAGACCTGACGGCGAAAGCGAATGCCGCGCGGCCAACGCATCTATGGCGGCCCAGACACGATCATGCGAGAGCATGGGCAGCTACCCACAACAGGAAAAGACACCGGTGTCCTAACCTCCGGCACCGAGTGTTGTCCAGTCAAGACGGATCTCGCGGGGCGCCACTCACAGCGGCCTGAACGGCGGGCGACCTGTGGACAAAGCCCGGTCGAGAAGGTCGATACGGTCTTGCCCCCAAAAAACCTCGCCCTTGAGCACGTAGGCCGGCACGCCGATCGCATCGGCGGCAACCGCCGCTTCGGTGTTGCGCTGGCGCATCTCGAGGGCAGCCTTGCCGCCGGCCGCAGTCAGAATGGCGCTGTTGTCGAAACCTGCCGCCTCGAGCAATCCGGCAACCACGTCCCGATCAGCGATATTCTTCTCCTCGACCCAGTAGGCTCTCATGACGCCCTGCATGAAGGCGAAGGGATCACGGCCGTCGAGGAGGATGGCGGCTGTCGCGAGGTCCGCGAGCGAAGCGTCGGCCGGCGCGTATTTGGGTTTCAGGTTGATCGGAATGCCGCGCAACTCCGAATAGCGCTGCAATTCGATCAAGCGATAGCGCTGGCGGGTCGGCGAGCGCCTTGCGAGCGGAACGCTGCCCGACGCCTCCCAGACGCCTGCGAGGTTAACCGGCCTTATGTCGAGCCGGGCGCCATGCTTCCTCGCGACCTCGCCGATCGCCGCGTGACCGAGATAGGCCCAAGGCGAGGCCAAGGTGAAGTAGTATTCGATCGTCGCCGTCATGCGGTCTCCTGCCCTTTCCTGGTTCGGGGCAGGATAAGGCAAGCGCATCCAGGGCGAAAGCTGTCAGCCCCCGGCCTTGGCCAGCCTGCGCAGTCCCGAATGCGACGCCATGAAGATGCGCTCGGCATCGGTCGGCGGGCGCGGCCTCGCATCGACCCCGAGCGCCGCCACCACCTCGCCGATGGGCAGGAAGCGGCGGTTGCTCGTGTCGTAGATGCCGGCCGTCGTCATGACCATGGCCGCTGTCTCGCCATTCTCCAAAATGAATCTGTGACGGCCGAAGACCTCGGTGCCGTCCCAGGTTTCGATCGAGGAGACCACTTCAAAACGGCGCCACAGCCTGATCTCGCGGACGAACACGCTCTGCACCCCTCCCATCATCGGGGCCCAGCCGCGCTCTCGATAGAGCTTCATCAGGCCGGAACGGACGAAGATGTCCAGACGACCGAGATCGGCCAGCATGAGATAGCGGGCGTTGTTGAGATGGAGGTTGGGATCGACATCAGTCGGAAGGCAACGAAAGGCCAGGCGGCTTTCGCCACCCGGCCGGTAGGGTTCACGGCGACGCGCGGCCGCCATGACCCTCAGCAAGCGGGCCCAGACATACATCGGCCAGGCCCGCTCGTTCAGGCAGCCTTTTTGGTGGCGGTATTGCCGTAGGGGTCGAAACGCTCATAGAAGCTCTCGCCCTTTTCCGCCATGTCGAGGAGCAGCTTCGGCGCCTTGAACTGCGGCCCGTATCGCTTCTGGAGTTCCTTGGCTCGCTTGACGAATTTCTTCGCGCCGATGCCGTCGACATAGGACAGCGCGCCGCCGGTATAGGGCGCGAAACCGAACGCCAGGATCGAGCCGACATCGGCCTCGCGCGGATCGGTGACGATGCCTTCCTCCATCACGCGCGATGCTTCGAGCGCGATCGTATAGAGGAAACGCTGCTTCAGTTCCTCGACATCGATCTTGTCCGCATCCTGCTGCTTGTAGAGGTCCTTCAGCCCCGGCCACAGTTTCTTCTTGGCCGGCTTCGCCGGATAGTCGTAGAAACCCTTGCCGTTCTTGCGGCCGAACCGACCATGCTTGTCGACCATGGTATTGATCAGCGCCATCTGGTCGGCGTCGACAGCTTTCTCGCCAAGGTCGCGAATGGTCTGCTTCATGATCTTCTGGGCCAGGTCGATCGCCGTCTCATCGGTCAGCGCCAGCGGGCCGACCGGCATGCCGGCCATTTTTGCCGCATTCTCGATCATGGCGGCCGGAACGCCTTCGATCAGCATCTGGTAGGCTTCGGACATGTAGCGCAGCACGCAACGGTTGACGTAGAAGCCGCGCGTGTCGTTGACCACGATCGGCGTCTTCCTGATCGCCCGCACATAGTCGATCGCCACGGCAAGCGCCTTGTCGCCCGTCTTCTTGCCGAGGATGATCTCGACCAGCATCATGCGATCGACAGGCGAGAAGAAGTGGATGCCGACGAAATTCTTCGGGCGAGCAGAGTTCCTGGAGAGCGACGTGATCGGGATCGTCGAGGTGTTGGAGGCGAAAATCGCGGAAGGATTGAGAACCTTTTCCGCCTTTTCCGTGACGCCCTTCTTGATCTCGGAATCCTCGAAGACCGCCTCGATGACCAAGTCGCAGCCGTCGAGATCGGAATAATCGGCCGTCGGGCTGATCAACGACAGGAGCTTTTCCTTCTCCTCCACCTTGGCGCGGCCCTTCTTGACCTGATCGGAGATCAGATTGTCGGAATGGGCCTTTCCCTTCTCGGCCGCTTCCATGTCGCGATCGAGCAGGACAACCGGGATGCCAGCCTTGGCGGTGACATAGGCGATGCCCGCCCCCATGAAGCCTGCTCCCAGCACGCCGATCTTCTTGAACTTGGTCTCGGGCACGCCCTCGGGGCGGCGGGCGCCCTTGTTGAGTTCCTGCAGCGAAATGAACAGCGAGCGGATCATCGCGCCCGCTTCGCGGCTCTGCAGTATCTGCGTGAAATAACGCTGCTCTATCCGCAACGCCGTGTCGAAGGGCACCAGCAGGCCTTCATAGACGCATTTCAGGATCGCCGAGGCGGCCGGATAATTGCCGTAGGTTTCCCGGCGCAGGATGGCTATCGCCGGGGGCCAGAGATTGGCGCCGGCCGCCGAATAGACTGGACCGTCGGGCAGCTTGAAGCCCTTCTCGTCCCAAGGCGCGACTGCTTTAAGGCCGTTCTTGATCATCGCCTTGGCGGTCTCCACCAGCTTGGCAGGCTCGGCGATTTCGTGGATCAGGCCCATGGCCTTCGCCTTCTGGGGCGAGAGGTTCTGGCCGGAGGTGAGCATCGTCAGCGCATCCTGGGATTTGGCCAGGCGAGGCACGCGCTGGGTGCCGCCTGCCCCCGGGAAGATGCCGACCTTGACCTCGGGAAGCGCCATCTTGACCTTCTCGCTGTCGGCGGCAACACGGCCGTGACAGGCGAGCGACAATTCGAACGCGCCGCCCATGCAGGTGCCGTTGATCGCCGATACCCAGGGCTTTCCCGACGTCTCGATCTTGCGGAACAGCCATGTCATGCGGCCGGCATTGTCGAAAAGCAGCTTGACCGCCGCCTGCGGATCCCTCGCCTTCTCCTGGGCGAACAGCTTCAGCATGCGCTGCAGCATCGAGAGGTCCGCGCCGCCGGAAAAGGCCTCCTTTCCGGAGGTGATCACCGCGCCCTTGATGGCGGCGTCATCCGTGACCTTGGCCACGATCTGCTCCAGTTCGTCGATCACGGTCTCGTCGAAGACGTTCATGGATTTGCCCGGCATGTCCCAGGTGACGAGCGCGATGCCGTCTGCGTCGACGTCGAACGAGAAATTTTTGTAAGTCATGATGTTTCCTCCCGATCAGACGCGTTCGATGATCGTCGCGGTGCCCATGCCAGCGCCGATGCAGAGCGTCACCAGCGCGGTGTTGAGGTCCCGGCGCTCCAGCTCGTCGAGCACGGTGCCGAAGATCATCGCGCCTGTGGCCCCGAGCGGATGACCCATGGCGATCGCGCCACCATTGACGTTGATGCGGTCATGCGGGATGTCGAAAGCCTGCATGTAGCGCAGGACGACCGCCGCGAAGGCTTCGTTGAGCTCGAAAAGGTCGATGTCCTCGAGCTTCATCTTGGCGCGCTTCAAGAGCTTCTCTGTGACATCGACGGGACCGGTGAGCATGATGGCCGGTTCGGAGCCGATGTTGGAGAAGGCACGGATGCGGGCACGCGGCGTGAGCCCCATCGACTTGCCGCCTTTCTTGGAGCCGAGCAGGACCGCAGCGGCGCCATCGACAATACCGGACGAATTGCCGGCGTGATGAACGTAGTTGATCTCCTCGACTTCAGGGTGCCGTTGGATGGCGACGGCTGAGAAGCCGCCCATCTCGCCGGGCATGGTAAAGGAAGGGTTGAGCGATGCCAGCGCCTGCATATCGGTCGAGGGCCGCATATGCTCGTCACGATCGAGGATGGTGAGGCCGTTCTGGTCCTTGATCGGGATCACCGAATTCTTGAACCAGCCCTTCTCCCAGGCCTTGGCGGCGCGCTTCTGGCTTTCGACCGCGTAGGCGTCGACGTCGTCGCGGGAAAACCCGTATTTGGTGGCGATCAGATCAGCCGAGACCCCCTGCGGAACGAAATAGGCGGGCAGACCGACAGACGGGTCCATGAACCAGGAGCCGCCAGACATGCCCATGCCGACCCGCGACATCGATTCGACGCCGCCCGAGATCACGATGTCGTCGGCGCCCTGGGCGATCTTCGCGGCGCCGAGGTTGATGGCATCGAGGCCTGACGCGCAGAAGCGCGAGATTTGCATGCCCGGCGCCTTGACGTCATAGCCAGCCTCGAAGGCAGCGGCCCGCGGAATGACGGAGCCGGCCTCCCCCACCGGGTCGACGCAGCCGAAGATGATGTCGTCGACCGTGCCGGTATCGAGCCCGTTGCGGTCGCGCACCGCTTCGAGCACCTTGGCGCCGAGGCGCACGGACGGCACTTCATGAAGGGAGCCGTCCTTCTTGCCGCGCCCCCGCGGGGTACGTACGGCGTCATAGACAAACACGTCTGCCATCTTGGTCTCCTAGGGTTTCCGGATCAGGCGCTGGTTCGGCAGGACAATCCTGCCTCAGAGGCTGCGCGCGATCAGGAGTTTCATGATCTCGTTGGTTCCGCCGTAGATGCGTTGCACGCGCGCATCGCGGTACATGCGAGCAATCGGGTACTCATTCATGTAGCCATAGCCTCCGAACAGCTGAAGACACTGGTCCACGACCTTGCCCTGCAGCTCCGACAGCCAGTATTTCGCCATCGAAGCCGTCACCGGGTCCAGGCCACCATTGACGTGGCGCTCCACGCAATCGTTGTAGAAGACACGTCCAACCGTGACCTCCGTCTTCAGTTCGGCAAGCTTGAACTGGGTATTCTGGAAATCGAGCACCGCCTTGCCGAAAGCCTTGCGCTCCTTGACGTAGTCGATCGTGAGCGCCAGCGCGCGCTCGGCCATGGCGATTGCCGTCGCGCCGATCTGCAGGCGCTCCTGCGGCAATTGCTGCATGAGCTGGATGAAGCCCTGCCCCTCCTCCTCTCCGAGCAGGTTCGACGTCGGTACGCGAACGTCGTTGAAGAACAGCTCGGAAGTATCGTTCGATTTCAGGCCGATCTTGTCGAGATTGCGGCCGCGTTCGAAACCCTCGACCTCGTCGGTCTCGACCACGATCAGCGAGGTGCCCTTCGCTCCTTTGGCCGGATCCGTCTTGGTCACCAGGACGATCAGGTTCGCGAGTTGGCCATTGGTGATGAAGGTCTTGGACCCGTTGATCCGGTAATGATTGCCATCCTTCTCGGCGCGGGTCTTGACGCCTTGGAGGTCGGAGCCGGCACCGGGCTCCGTCATGGCGATCGCGCCGATCAGCTCACCCGTCGCCATCCTGGGCAGCCACTTCTTCTTCTGTTCCTCCGAACCGTAGTGAAGGATGTAAGGCGCGACGATCGAATTGTGGAGGGCGATGCCGAAGCCGTCGACGCCGACATGGCTGACTGCCTCGATGATGGCGCTCTCATGAGCGTAACTGCCGCCCGACCCGCCATATTCCTCGGGCATCGAGGCACAGAGCAGCCCATGCTCGCCCGCCTTCCTCCAGCTTTCCCGGTCGAAGATCTCCGCCTTCTCGAATTCTTCGTATTTCGGGGCGATCTCTTCGGAAAGGAAACGCGCGGCCATGTCGTAGAGCATGGCGACGTCGTCCGTCGTCCAGCGGGGCTTCGGCAATTCGAGTACGGATGCGGGATCGGTAGCCATAGCTTGCCTCACGGTTCTAACTTTTCGAAATCCACTTGGGGCGCCGATCCTCAGCGGCATCGATCGAGATCAATATTTCCTCCCGGCAACTCCGCGCAGGCTAGCCCTGCCCTCTAAAGAAGTTCAAACCTGAACATAATCTCAAAATGCCTCCGCCGGAAGCGCCATCATCGCGTCGGCGCCGCTCGAGATGCGGGCGAGGCGAGCCGCCGTCTCGGGCATGACGCGTTCCATAAAGAAACGGGCGGTTATGACCTTGTTGTCGTAGAAGGACGATTCACCCTCCGCGAGCTTCGCCTGAGCCGCCTTGACCATGCGACCCCACATGTAGCCGAGCGCGACGAGACCGAAGAGATGCATGTAGTCGGTCGATGCCGCGCCGGCATTATCAGGCTTGGCCATGGCGTTCTGCATCAGCCACATGGTCGCGGCCTGCAGGTCGTTCAGGCCCTTCTTCAGCTGCTTGGTGAATGGCGCCATTCTCTCGTCGGCGCGGTTCTCTTCGCAGAACTCCCCGACCTCCTTGAAGAAGGCCTGGATCGCTCGGCCGCCATTCATGGCCAGCTTGCGCCCGACCAGGTCGAGCGCCTGGATGCCGTTGGCGCCCTCATAGATCATGGCGATACGGGCATCGCGCACGAACTGGCTCATCCCGTGCTCTTCTATGTATCCGTGGCCGCCGAACAATTGCTGGGCCATGACCGCATGCTCGAAGCCCTTGTCGGTGAGCACACCCTTGATGATCGGCGTCATCAGGCCCGTATGGTCTTCCGCCGCCTGCCTGTCCCCTTCATCGCCCGAACGGTGGGCGACGTCGGACTTGATCGCCGTCCACAGGATGAGCGCCCTGCCAGCCTCGTTGAAGGACTTGATCGTCATCAGCGTCCGGCGGACGTCGGGATGGACGATGATCGGGTCCGCTTTCTTGTCCGGCGCCTTCGGGCCGGTGATCGAACGGCCCTGCAGACGTTCCCTGGCGTAGGTCGCCGCGTTTTGATAGGCGACTTCGGCAATCGCCAGCCCCTGCAGGCCGACGCCCAGGCGGGCCTCGTTCATCATCGTGAACATCGCCTTCAGGCCGCCATTCTCCTGGCCGAGCAGGTATCCGGTCGCCTCGTCATAATTCATAACGCAGGTCGAATTGCCGTGGATGCCCATCTTCTCCTCGATCGACCCGCACGACACGCCGTTGCGCCCGCCCAGCGCACCGCCGCCATCGAGCGTGAACTTGGGCACGATGAAAAGCGAGATGCCCTTCACGCCATCCGGCGCGCCTTCGATGCGGGCGAGGACGAGGTGGACGATGTTCTCGGAGAGATCGTGCTCGCCCGCCGAGATGAAGATCTTCTGCCCGGAAATCTTGTAGGAGCCGTCGCCATTCGGCACGGCCTTGGTGCGCAGCAGGCCGAGGTCCGTACCGCAATGCGGCTCGGTCAGGTTCATGGTTCCGGTCCACACGCCTTCGACCATCCTGGGCAGCCAGGTTGCCTTCTGCTCGTCCGTGCCGTGGGCCAGGATCGCCGCGATCGCGCCCTGGGTGAGGCCTGCATACATCATGAAGGCCATATTGGCGGAAGAGAGGTATTCGCCGACGGCCGAATGGACCGTATAGGGCAGCCCCTGCCCACCGAACTCGGCTGGAACGGAAAGCCCCATCCAGCCGCCTTCACGATATTGCCGATAGGCGTCCTTGAATATCTCGGGCGTGGTGACCGAACCGTCGGCGTGGCGGACGCAGCCCTCGAGATCACCGACGCGATTGGTCGGCTGGACGACGTTCTCCGCGAGTTTGGCGCCTTCGGTCAGGATCGCCTCGAGAATGTCGGGCGTGGCGTCGGAGAATCCGGGAAGATTGCTGTAGCGGTCGTAACCCAGCACCTCGTTGAGCAGGAAAAGCGTATCCTGAACCGGCGCCTTGTAGGTCGGCATCGTGATCCTCCAAACAGGGTTGTTCGTTCCGGATCCCACCTCGCGGGCCCGAAACCATCGCTGGTTTCCGCCTTAGCAATTTTTGACGTTTGCGTAAACGTCAATTTGTTGCCTCGCTCGAATTCACCACCTTGGACGCGCCCCTTCTGTGTATCAGAGCGCAAAAATAGAAAGCCCGACGGCCGTTAGGCCGCCGGGCTGTCGATGAAACGCGAAATCTGTACGCTGGTCAGCCGTTCGCGGCCTTGGCTGCCTGGCGATCGGCGAGCTTCACGCGCACGATGTTCATGGCTTGGGTCAGGTCGCCGATCGCCTCATCGATCGCGGCGCGCTGCTTCTGCAGCCTGACAAGCTGCTTTTCCGATTTTTCGAGGGCCAGCCTGAGCTGCTTGGTGTTGGTGCCCGTCGGATCGTAGAGATCGATCATCTGCTTCACTTCGCGAAGCGAGAAGCCGACCTTGCGTCCGAGCAGGATCAGCTTGAGCCGCGTCCTGTCGCGGCGCGTGTAGAGGCGCGTCGAGCCGTCCCGTTTCGGGCTCAGCAGCCCTTTGTCCTCGTAGAAGCGCAAGGCGCGCAACGTCACGCCGAAGGTCTTGGCCATCTCCCCGATGCGGAAGTAGCCGTCTTCGGTGTCCGGGGAAACATCATTGTTGTTGGCGGCAACGTCGCCGGCCTGTATCAGTTTCATCATCGTCTGCTTTTTTCTCGCTCGTGCGCCTGGCCCATGCCCGGGACACGCCCTATCGGAAGCGTTGGGGCTTCGCTCGTCCGATCCATGGTTTCATGGGGTTTCAGAGAGGGCGGGAGCACCTCTCTTACGTTTACGTCAATCCTATACTGAAACGCAATTTCCATTGCAAGTGCGGATGGGCCGCAGGGCAGCCATGCATTTCCTGCAACGGTCAGTAAAGTCTTAACGTCAATTAACCGCTTGTTTACCACGTTGGGGGAAATGTGCGCATGTCGGTATCCCGTGGTGGTCCTGGGTCGAATTGCTCCGGCTCTTCGACGCAAGGATGACAGCCCAGAAGAGCTTGGCTTCTGAGTTGTCCGAGGAACAGCAGCCGCGTCGTATCCCGACTTGCACGGAAGCCGGCATCATGCCGGCGGAGTTTGGCTGGCGGACAATGAACAGCAAGCGGTCCTACCTCGATTCCCTCAACGCCGGGCGGCCCCGCAAGGCGCATGCTTCGCTGGAGGAACTGAACCGCTCGCTCGAGGACATGGAGAGCCGGTGGGGACGCCGCGAGGCCCGTCCTTCACATGGCAACGACCGCGCGCGATCGCGATGGGCCGACGACATCCTGGGCGACAGGACGGGCGAGAGCCGTCTTGGCGATCGGCATCGTTCCCCCGGATGGACCTACCAGGAGATCGCGAGAGATATCGACCGCGTCCGTAGCCAGGAGGAGGGTGTCGCGTCCGTAGGCAGGATCGCCGGCGAGCTCAAGGGGCTGCGCGAAGAACTGCGCCACCAGATGACGGCCGGCCTTCGGCGTGAGTTCGATGCCTTGCGCAAGGACATCGAGCGTGCCTACGGGGCTTCGCCCCTGGCAGCCGATGGCGCAGCGCTCGGTGAGGAATTCGAACGGCTCTCCGACGCAATCCATGCCCTCGCCGAGCGCAGCGACGATCGTGGCATCGACATGCTTCGACTCGAACTTGAGCAGGTCAGGAATTCGCTTGCTTCACTGGCGCGTGAGGAGACCCTCCGCTCCGCCGACCAACGCTGGGAGGAGTTCGACAGGCGCTGGTCGCATATCGAGCATCACCTGGCTGGCAACACCGCCCAGCACGATCCTGCGCTGGCCGCGCTGAACCGGCGCCTTCAGGAGATAGCGGAGGCGGTGAACAACCTGCCGGAATCGCTTTGCCTGCGCTCGCTGGAGGAGAAGGTCCGTATCCTGGCGACGGCCGTAGACCATTTCGCTAGCCAGCAGGACCGGCGCAGCGACCAGACCTTCGCGCTGATCGAAGAGCGCCTGGACGAGATCTCGCGGGCGATCGTTGCGTCGACCGCCATGATCGAAGCACCGCATTTCGATCCCGCGCCATTCGAGCGCATCGAGGCGCGCATCACCTCACTCGCCCGGCAGGTGGAGGAACTGATCGAGGACCGGCCATCCGTGGAAGTGATCGATCGGCTGTCATTGCTGTCGCAGCGCATGGACCAAATCGCCACGCATGGCACAATGCCGGATAAATCGCTCGAGCGCCTCGCAAGCCAGGTCTCGGCGATCGCCGAGAAAATCGACAGCAATCCGATCGCTCCCGACACCGACCACATCCTGCGCGGGATCGACGATCGATTCATCATGCTCTCCGACATGCTCGACCGTCGGCAGGGCGACGCGATGGAGCATGGGCAGGCCCTCTTCCGCGACCTGGAACAGCGCCTCGAAAACCTCGCTGTCCGGCTCGACGAACGCCGCTCCGGCTTCGATGATGCCGGCATCATGGATGCAATCGATGCCCGCTTCGCCGAACTCAGCCGGCGGCTGGACATCGACAGGCAAGGCCCAGGGGATGAAGCGATCCGTCACATGGAAGCCAGGTTGGAAGACATCTCCGCCAGGCTCGAATCGTCGGCAGCCCAGGTCGCGGCGATCGACCCCGAGCTCATTCGGAGCCTGGAGGCACAGGTTGCCGGCCTCTCGGCGCATCTTGCGCGCCCGGTGGCCCCGCTTCCGGATTTCGAGGACATCGCGCCACGGCTCGGCGAGATCGAACAATCCATCGCCGGCCAGCGCGACGCCATTCTCGAAGCGGCACGCCAGGCGGCAGAGAATGCGGTTCGCGCGCTTGCCAACACCTCCTCGCCCGACGCAACGGCCGTGGTCGGCCTCGCCGAGGACCTGAAGTCGCTGGAAACGCTGACGCGCCATTCCGACGAGCGCAACACGAGGACCTTCGAAGCGATCCATGACACGCTTCTGAAGATCGTCGACCGGCTGGGTGCGCTCGAGCATCGTTCCGCCGCGACGGCCAGCGAGGCGCCCGAGCCGCGAAAGATGGCGGTCAACGCCGCGCCGTCGATCCAGCCGGATACCGAAGATGGCTTCACCTTCGCGGCTTTCGATCCCGGTATGGCCAATGGCGCAAGGACCCCTCACGAGGCAGCGGCAGCGGCAGCCGCAGCCGCTATCGGTACAAGCAGGTCGGAGGAAACCGGCTCGCCAAGCCTTGTCCGCTCCATGTTCGGCGGCTTCGGCCGGGCCTTCTCCGGACGGGATGGGAAAGCGGACGCATCTTCAGTAGGGGCTGCCGTACAGGATCCGGAAGCTCCAACCCTCGATCTCGATGAGCCGCTCGATCCCAGCATCGCCAACCGTCCGCTCGAACCCGGCTCCGGTGCTCCCGACCTGAACGCGATCATGCGGCGCGTCCGCGACGAGCGCGGCCAGACGCCACACAATAACGACAAGGAAGCAGCGAAGTCGGACTTCATAGCGGCCGCACGTCGCGCCGCCCAGGCCGCGGCGGCGGAAGCCGGTTCCATGAAGGCCTCCGACACGAGCGGGCAGCGCTCCTCCTTCGGGCTCGGCGAATTTCTGCGCCGCAAGCGCAAGGCCATGCTGATGGGAACGGTCGCGATCGTGCTTGCCTTGGGCGCGATGCAACTCGGCCAAGCATTCCTCGCCGATGACGAACAGCTTGCGGACGGCGATGCCTTCACGACCGAGCCAGCGCCGGCAACGGCCGCGTCGCCGGACGCCACCCCTGCGGAACCGGCCCTTGCCAAAACCGAATCGCAGTCGCCGGACTCCGCCCCGGGCGACATGCCCGCCAACGAAGCTGCTTCGCAATCCCGGACCGCGGAAGCGCCGGTTGCCGCGGAGCCGTCCAGCGACGTCGACATGAACATGCCGACGTCGAGCATCGACCGCTCCGACGACAGAATGTCGGGGCTCGGCGTCACTGCGCCAGTCGTGACCCCCTTCCCCGCGCCGGAACCGACGGAAGCAGCGAAGGGAGCATTCGAACCGGCGCCGGCCAATGTCGGACCCGCGCCGCTGCGCGACGCCGCGGATTCCGGCGACCCCAGGGCGATGTTCGAGATCGGCTCCCGTTACGCCGAAGGACGCGGCGTCGAGGCCGACATGCCGGCGGCGGCGAGATGGTACGAAAGGTCCGCCGAGCTGGGTTTCGCGCCGGCGCAATACCGGATCGGAAATCTCTACGAGAAGGGGCTCGGCGTCGGGCGCGACATCGCCAAGGCCAAGACCTGGTACCAGATGGCTGCCGCGCAAGGGAACGCCAGCGCCATGCACAATCTCGCCGTGCTCTTCGCGATGGGTGCGGACGGGGTCGTCGACAACGATTCCGCGGCGCGCTGGTTCATCGAAGCAGCCGAGCTCGGCGTGAAGGACAGCCAGTTCAATCTCGGCATCCTGGCCGCCAAGGGTATCGGCATGCAGCAGAATCTGGAGGAATCCTACAAATGGTTCGCCCTCGTCGCGAAGACGGGAGATCAGGACGCTTCCGCCAAACGCGACGAGGTCGCCAAGATGCTGCGCCCCGAACAGCTGGAACGTGCTCGTGCAGCCGCTGAGCTATGGAAGCCGAAGACAGTGGACGCGGCCACAAACGCCGTCGACATCCCGGCCTCCTGGCAGGATGGGCCGGTCAAGACCGCTGACGTCGACATGAAGAAGGCGGTAGCCAACATTCAGAAGATACTCAACAAGAACGGCTACGATGCGGGTGGCGCGGATGGCGTCATGGGTGACAAGACCAAGACCGCCATCGCAGCCTTCCAGAAGGACAATGGCATGGATCCGACAGGCCGGGTGGACGAGACGCTGGTCAAGGCGCTGATCGAGAGGAAATAGGTGGACGGGGAGTTGCCCCGGGACTGGCCGCGCCGGGTCTTAACCTCATCTTCGCATGGCGTTTGACATCACCGCCATGTCGGCCCAAGAACAGCCAGAATTTGCCGGCAAGTGCTTCATAGGGAACGGGTTTCCGGGGCGGTCGCCAAAACAGAGTTGGACGGGTGGGCATCTATCTCCCGATCGCTGAAATGTCGGTCAACATCATCGTGCTGCTCGCCATGGGCGCGGCGGTGGGTTTCCTGTCCGGCATGTTCGGCGTGGGAGGCGGCTTCCTCATCACGCCGCTGCTGATCTTCTACAACATCCCGCCGGCAATAGCGGTCGCGACGGGCGCCAACCAGGTGATCGCGTCGTCCTTCTCAGGAGCGCTGGCGCACTTCAAACGCGGCACGCTCGACTTCAAGCTCGGAACTGTGCTTCTGGCCGGCGGCATCGTCGGCTCGACCGTCGGCGCCTACGTCTTCGCCCTGCTGCGAAGCGTCGGCCAGCTCGACCTGTTCATCTCGATCTTCTACGTCGCGCTTCTCGGCACGGTGGGCGGGCTGATGCTGGTCGAAAGCGTGAACGCCTTGCGGCGCGCGCGCAGTGGCGCGCTGCCCACGCTCAAGAAGTCCGGCCAGCACAGCTGGATCCACCGCCTGCCGCTCAAGATGCGGTTCCGCACCTCGAAGCTCTTCGTCAGCGTCATCCCGGTGCTCGGCATCGGCGCCGGCATCGGCTTCCTGGCCGCCATCATGGGCGTCGGTGGCGGCTTCATCATGGTTCCTGCCTTGATCTACCTGCTCAAGGTCCCAACGAATGTCGTGGTCGGTACGTCGCTGTTCCAGATCATCTTCGTTGCAGCCTTCACCACGATCGTCCATGCCACGGCCAACCAGACAGTCGACGTCATCCTTGCCTTCGTCCTGATGGTCGGTGGCGTGGCTGGTGCCCAATACGGCGCCCGCGCCGGCCAGCGGCTGCGCGGCGAGCAGCTCCGCGCATTGCTGGCATTGTTGGTCCTGGCGGTGGCGCTGAGGCTCGCCTTCGACCTGTTCGTGCGGCCGGCCAATCTCTATTCGCTCAGCGCATTGGGCAGCGGCTGAACGATGGAGGCACGGCGGCGCCATATCGCGGTACTTTTCCTGACGACGCTCGCCGCGCTCCTTTCGATCGCAGGGCCCGGAGCTCGTGCCCAGGAAGCTCTTCCCGAGAACATCGAGATCGGCCTGTCCATGGACCGTGTGGCGATCACGGCCGACTTCTCTGGGGCCGACCTCACGATCTTCGGCGCGCTCGACAATGCCGACCCGCTGATCAGCCGACAGGGCCGCTACGATGTAATCGTGGTGCTCGAAGGGCCGGCGCGGCCACTCGTCGTGCGCCGCAAGGACCGCATACTCGGCATGTGGATCAACACCGAATCCGAAACCTTCGTCAACGTGCCCATCTCCTATTCAGTGGCCACGACACGGGCGTTGCAGGACATCACGGAACCGAAGAGTTATCGGCAGCTCGCCCTGGGCGCTGACAACCTCTACATCGAGCCGCTCGAACAGTCGGACGATCCAGCTACGATCGAGGAATTCGCCAGGGCCTTGCGCCAGCTCAAGCGATCCACCGGCCTTTACAGCGAACGCATCGGCGGGGTGCAGTTCCTGTCCCAGAATCTGTTTCGGGCAACCGTGTCGCTGGCCCCGAATGTGCCGGTCGGCACGCACCGGGCGCGCGCATTCCTGTTCCGCAACGGCCTGTTCATCAAGGAAACCTCGGCACAGCTCGCCATCGTCAAGTCCGGCTTCGAACAATCCATCTTCCGCGTGGCAAACGATTACAGCTTCCTCTACGGCATCTTCGCCGTTTCGCTGGCAATGATCACCGGCTGGCTGGGCCGGCTGATCTTCCGCAAGGATTGATCCGTACTCACGAGTGGCCGCTGCGGCGCAAATGGCCATCTGGCCTGCCGTTGACATCAGCCAGGTCGCAACATCGAGCCCGCGATGCGATAGATCCGGTCGGCGCCGATCATGTAGGCCCGCAACGTCTCCCAGAGGAAAAGGCCGGCATAGGCACGATCCAGCACATTGAGAGAGCCGGTGAAGGCGCCGAACGCGGGCATGATCATGCGCCTGCCGTCGCTTGCGAAGCAGCGGCGCCGGAGGGAGCGGCCGCGCTGGACGATACGCGCGCAAGGATGCAGATGGCCGGCGACTTCACCTTCCGCCGCGCCGGCGGCAGGTTCATGCCGGAAGACGAGACTGCCCAGGGCGACCTCGTCGACGGTATCCCCCGGCAGCCCCCGCGGCGCCAAGGGATCGTGATTGCCGGTGATCCAGAGCCATCTCCGTCCGGCAGCCATGGCTTGGAGTTGATCACGGAATGCCTTGGGCAGGCGCCCCGACCCGTCTGGATCGTGAAAACTGTCGCCGAGGCTGATCACGGTCGCCGGCTGGTAGCGATCGATGACCTCATGCAGCATCTTCAGCGTCGCTGCCGTATCGTAAGGCGGCAGAAAGACGCCGCGCCGCGCGAAGGAGGAGCCCTTCTCCAGATGCAGGTCAGAAACCGCGAGCAGATCGAGCGCCGGAAAATAGAGCGCGCCGCGCGGATCGCAGATTGCCTGCTCCCCCGCTATTTCCGTCTGGCGCCCCATCACTTCCACCACCGTCATGTCCCAAATGCCTCTTCGACCAGTTCCGCCGCCTCCATCAGCAGGGTTTCGTGCGCCTGGCCGCGAACGGATTCCCTGCCGATCTCCAGCATGATCGGCACCGCGAGCGGCGAGATGTGTTCGAGGTCCTTATGCATGATTCGGCCGCCGACGCGGGAGAGCATGTCGGCGACCCTCCTGACATCGAGCAGTCCGCTTGCGGCATCCGCGCGGGTGGCCTGGAGAAGGATGTGGTCGGGCTCGTGTGTCCTGAGCACGTCGTAGATCAGATCGGCGGACACCGTGACTTGGCGGCCCGTCTTTTCCCTGCCAGGGTGGCGCTGCTCGATGAGGCCGGAAATCACGGCGCAACTGCGGAACGTGCGTTTCAGGAGATAGCTGTCGGCAAGCCAAGCCTCCAGGTCGTCGCCCAGCATGTCTTCATCGAAGAGCTTGGCCAGGGTCGGACGGCCGCGCCGGAACATGGCGCCCATATCGTCCAGTCCCCAGACCGCGATGGAATAATCGGTGGCGACGAATCCGAGCGGCCGGCCGCCCGCGCGGTCGAGCCGGCGGGTGAGCAGCATGCCCAGCGTCTGGTGGGCCAGCCTGCCTTCGAACGGATATGCCACGAGATAGAAGCGGTCACCGCGCGGGAAGGTCTCCACCAGGAGATCGCCTTGCCCGGGCAGGATCGACTTCTCCTTCTGGATGCGCAGCCAGTCGGCGACCTGCTCCGGCAATTTCGTCCAGCGGCCGGGATCGGCAAGCATGCCGCGGACCTGGTCGGCGAGGTAGGTCGTGAGCGGGAACTTGCCGCCGGCGTAGACCGGCACCTTGGGATCACCTCCCGGCGCATTGGAGACAAAACACTCGTTCTCGCGAATCCCTTCGAAACGCAGCACCTTGCCGGCAAAGAGGAAGGTGTCGCGCGGCGCCAGCGTCTCGATGAAATACTCTTCGATCTTGCCGAGCACCGGTCCACCCCGCGCGGCCGCGCCGCGGCCGCTGCGCACGTAGCGGATGTTGAGCATGGGGGATTCGACGATGGTGCCGACATTCAGCCTGTATTGCTGAGCCACCTGGGGATTGGAGACACGCCAGCGGCCGTCCTTGGTCGGGCGGATCCGCGCGTAACGTTCGTAGCCCCTCAACGCGTAGCCGCCCGTCGCGACGAAATCGACGATCCGATCGAACGCCTCCCGCGACAGGTTGGCATAGGGTGCTGCGCCCAAGACCTCGCGATAGAGTTCATCGGCAGAGAACGGAGCGCCGCACGCGCTGCCCATCACGTGCTGGGCGAGCACGTCCAGCGCGCCGTCCACCAGCGGCGGCGTGTCCTGAGCGCCGAGATAGTTGGCGTCGAGCGCCGCCTGGCACTCCAGCACCTCGAAGCGATTGGCGGGAATGAGGATGGCCTTCGACGGCTCGTCCATGCGATGGTTGGCGCGGCCAATGCGCTGCGCCAGTCGGCTGGCGCCCTTGGGCGCGCCGACATGGACGACGAGATCGACATCGCCCCAGTCGATGCCGAGGTCGAGCGTCGAGGTGGCGACGATCGCACGCAGGCTGTTGGTTTCCATCGCCTTCTCCACCCGGCGACGCTGTCCCGCTTCCAGCGAGCCGTGGTGGAGGGCGATCGGCAGATTGTCGTCATTGGCGCGCCAGAGTTCCTGGAACAACAGCTCGGCCTGGCTGCGCGTGTTGACGAAAAGCAGCGTGGTGCGGTGTTTCCTGATCGCCTCGTAGATCTCGGGAATGGCATATCGCGCCGAATGACCTGCCCACGGCACGCGCTCCTCGGAGTCGAGGATGGCAATTTCGGGTTTGGCACCGCCGGCAACGGTTATCAGCTCGGCCATGGCTCCCGGCGGGTTCTGGTCGACCAGCCAGCGACGCAATTCGTCGGGGTCGGAGACGGTCGCCGACAAGCCGACCGCTTGCAGCCCCGGAACGAAGCGCCGCAGCCGCGCCAGGCCGAGCGACAGGAGGTGGCCGCGCTTGGAGGTCACGAGCGAATGGAGCTCGTCGAGCACGACATAGCGCATTCCGGCGAAGAAGCGCTCGGCGTCGGGAGACGCGATCAGCAACGCGAGCTGTTCGGGCGTCGTGAGTAGAATGTCCGGTGGCACGCGCTTCTGCCGTTGGCGCTTGTGGGCAGGCGTGTCGCCAGTTCGCGTTTCGATGGTGATGGGCAACGCCATCTCACCGACCGGTTTCCCGAGATTTCGCTCGATGTCCACCGCCAACGCCTTGAGCGGCGAGATGTAGAGGGTGTGGATACCGCGGCGAGCCTCGCCTGGCCGTTGTTTCGGACGCGTGGCAAGATCCGTCAACGCAGGCAGGAAGCCGGCGAGCGTCTTGCCGGCGCCGGTCGGGGCAATCAGAAGGACCGAACTGCCGGCCTGGGCGCGAGCAAGCAGGTCGAGCTGATGAGCACGTGGCGACCAGCCGCGCTCCGAGAACCATTTGACGAATGGTTCCGGCAGCCGGGTGGAAAGGTCGTCGCTGTCGATATTCCTGGTCGGGCGGTTCACGCCACAGAACTAAACCAGAACAATCGCCCCGTGAAGATCGTAGGATCGAAATATGGTGGTGGCTCAGGCGGCTTCGGCGAGCACCGTTATGCCTTCGATCCGCTCGCCGCGATCCATCCGGATGGTGGCGCTGCCGAGGGCGGCCACCGTCAGGTCCCGCGCCTGGAGGAGCCTGAGAAGATAAGCCTGCGAATGGGCGTAGCGGCGTGAGGGCCGCAAGACGAAATCTTCCGGGCCGTCATGCCGTTCGACCGAAAAGGCGAATAGCCCGCCCGGAAGGAGCGCAACCGAAATGCTGTCGAAAACGCGTTCCAGCGCCCCGACATACATGAAGACATCGGCCGACGTGATCAGATCTGCGCTGGCCCGCGGCAGCGCCAGCGACTGGAGGTCCGACTTGACGAGCCGATCGTAGACCCCCTTTGCCTTGGCCTTCTTCAGCATGGCAGCTGAAATGTCATGGCCTTCGAGGAAGTCGACGACAGGGCGTAGCCTCTCGCCCATCAGCCCCGTCCCGCAGCCAAGATCCACGGCCGTCGCGAAGCGCCTCTCGCCGCGTTCGTCAATGGCCTGGCGCAGCAATTCCGGGACGCGATAGCCGAGCTTTCCGACCAGCGACTGGTCGAAGGTGCCGGCATATTGGTCGAATAGCGCCTCGACGAATGCACCGGGAGGCGCGGCCGAGACCGGCGCTGCTCCGACCAGCTCCAGCTTGAGAGCGGCGCCGGGACGATCCTCGGGATCCAGCTTCAAGGTCATGCGCCATGCTTTCGCGGCGAGGTCGATCGCTCCCGCCGCCTCGTGCATTTCACCCAGACGGAACCAACCCATGGTCCAGGCAGGCGCAAGCTCCAGAGCGCCCATCATCAACTCCGCGGCGGCGGCGTGATCGCCCGACGCGAAGAGCATTTCAGCATAATCGGCCCGACGATCGGCCAGAATGTCGCCGGAGGAACGAAGCAGCGGTTTCAATTTTGGGGACTCGCGGTGGAGGGCAGCGAGCCTATACAGCGTGTCAGGAACCGAATTCAACGGGCTTTCGCAATTCGCGCAAATGCCTATCTTTGAGCGATGCATGCCCGCGATCTGCTTCGCTCCCGACCCGAAGGCCTCTATTGCCCGCCCGGCGATTTCTTCATCGACCCGATCAAGCCGGTTGACCGCGCTCTCATCACCCATGGCCATTCCGATCATGCACGCTCCGGTCATGGCTCGGTGCTCGCCACGCGGCAGACGCTGGACATCATGGGACTTCGCTACGGCACGCCCTTTGCAGGAAGAACGCAAGCCGCGGCGTTCGGCGAAACCTTGGACCTCAACGGCGTGCGGGTGCGCTTCCACCCGGCCGGTCATGTGCTCGGCTCGGCGCAGATCTCCGTCGAGCAGAACGGGCTGCGGATTGTCGTTTCGGGGGACTACAAGCGCCAGCCCGATCCTACCTGCGTCGCGTTCGAGCTCGTGCCTTGCGACGTCTTCATCACCGAGGCGACCTTTGGCTTGCCCGTGTTCCATCATCCACCGGCGCGGGAGGAGATCGCACGCCTGCTGCGCTCGGCAGCCCAGTTCCCCGAAAGGTCCCACGTCATCGGCGCTTACGCGCTGGGCAAGGCGCAGCGCGTCATCCGGGTGCTGCGTGACTGCGGCTATGACCGGCCCGTCTACATCCACGGCGCCCTGGAAACCTTGAGCGCCTATTATCGGAGCCAAGGGGTGGAACTCGGTGTGCTTGAGCCGGCGACCATCGACAGGTCCAGCAAGAACGACTTCGCCGGCTCCATTATCGTCGGCCCCCCCGCGGCCTTCGCCGACCGATGGTCGCGGCGGTTTCCCGATCCGATTTCCTGCTTCGCCTCTGGATGGATGCGCATCCGGCAGCGCGCGAGGCAGGGCGGCGTCGAGCTGCCGCTCATCATTTCCGACCACGCCGACTGGGACGAGCTAACCGGAACGATCAAGGAGACCGGAGCATCCGAGGTCTGGGTGACGCACGGCCGCGAGGAAGCATTGGTGCGTTGGTGCGAACTGGCCGGCATCGCGGCCCGGCCGCTCCATCTGGTCGGCTATGAGGACGAGGGGGATTGATCGGGGGACATGGACCGCTTTGCCGAACTTCTCGACCGACTGGTGCTCACGCCCTCGCGCAATGGCAAGCTCACGCTGCTCAAGGACTATTTCCGCGACGTGCCGGACCCGGACCGCGGGTTGGCGGTGGCTGCCATCACCGGCGATCTTTCGATTGCGGCCGTGAAGCCTGCAATGCTGCGCACGCTGGTGGTCGAACGCATGGACCCCGTGCTGTTCGGCTACTCCTACGATTATGTCGGAGACCTCGCAGAAACCGTCTCCCTGGCTTGGCCGGAGGCGGACGCAGGAGCGGCGATCGACCATGTCCCGACGCTCGGCGAAGTCGTCGCCCGCCTCCAGGCGGCCAGCCGCTCGGACGGTCCGAGGGTGCTGGCCGACCTGCTCGACTGCGTCGGACCCTCGGCGCGCTTCGCCATCATCAAGCTGGTCACCGGCGGCCTGCGCATCGGCGTCTCGGCGCGGCTGGCCAAGCAAGCCCTCGCCGACTTCGGAAGCGTGGACGTCGCCGAGATCGAAGAACTCTGGCATGGACTTTCGCCGCCCTATGAAAGCCTCTTCGCCTGGCTGGAAGGCAAGGCGGGCAAGCCGGAGAAATCGGCGAAGGCACTCTTCCGGCCGGTGATGCTGTCCAATGCCGTGAGTGACGGGGACCTCGACAGGCTCGACCCCACCGACTATGCGGCCGAATGGAAATGGGACGGCATTCGCGTTCAGGCCGTCTGCGAGGCGGGGCTGCGCCGCCTCTATTCGCGAACCGGGGACGACGTTTCCGGCGCCTTCCCCGACCTCGTCGAAGCCATGGACTTCGATGGCGTGCTGGACGGTGAACTGCTTGTCGGGCGTCCTCCGGATTGGACGGGAACATTCTCGGAGCTGCAGCAGCGGCTGAACCGCAAGTCGGTGTCGGCGAAGATACGGGATCGATACCCAGTCTTCATGCGCTGCTACGATCTTCTCCAAGCCGGGCGCGAGGATACGCGCGCCCTCCCTTTCATGGAGCGCCGTTCACGGCTCGAGACATTCGTTGCGACCCTCGATCCCCAACGCTTCGACCTTTCGCCGATGATCGAGTTCGCCGACTGGCAGGTCTTGGAGGCGATGCGATCGACCCCACCGCACCCGATCATCGAAGGTGTCATGATCAAGCATCGTCAATCGGCCTATGTAGCGGGAAGGCCGAAGGGTCCCTGGTTCAAATGGAAGCGGGATCCGCACACGATCGACGCCGTGCTCATGTATGCCCAGCGCGGCCATGGCAAGCGATCAAGCTATTACTCCGACTACACCTTCGGCGTCTGGACGGGTCCGGATGACAATCCGGAACTGGTGCCGGTCGGCAAGGCCTATTTCGGCTTCACCGACGAGGAGTTGAAGCAAATCGACAAATATGTGCGGGACAATACGATCGAGCGTTTCGGACCGGTGCGGTCGGTGCGCGCAGACCGCCAGAGCGGGCTCGTGCTGGAAGTCGCCTTCGAAGGGCTGAATCGGTCGCAGCGCCATAAATCCGGCGTCGCCATGCGGTTTCCCCGCATCTCGCGTCTGCGCTGGGACAAGCCCGCCCACGAGGCCGATCGCATCGAGACTCTGCAGGCCCTGCTGGACTGAAGATCAGTCTACTGCGCGACAGACGCCCTGATCTCGTAGACGTCGATGGCCTTTCCTTCGTTGGAGATGTCGGAGTTGATGGCTATCGAGCCCTCGGCACCGGGCCTCTTGTTCGGCAACTCGACTTCGAACAGGAACTCCCCCCGTTCATAGCCGACAGCATAGCGTTTGCGGCCGCAACCGCCGAGTTCACCGAAGTTGCAGTCTACGGAGATCTGCGTGCCCTGGCCCTCTTCGGCGCGCGCCACGATGTCGATTACCACGCGTTTGCCCGCGAGTTGCTCCAGCACGCCCTGCCCCACATCGAAAGTGATCGCCGAGCCCGAGGCTCCGGAGCGGATACGTATGAAGCTGCCGGATTCGTCTTCCATCACTTCGGCCTTGGTGTCGCCCGGCGCGCTGACCTTGGTCGGGTCGTCCGGAGAAAAGACATTGATCCAGGCTCGCTGGGTATCCGTCTCGCCAGGCTTGGCCGGTTCCCCGACAGGCTCCTCGTCCGGATCGAATTCCTCCTCGCCGGTTTGGGCCGGCGGGTTCGGCACGCTGGTGTCGATCTCTTCCGGGGTCTTGAAAAGCCCGGTGTCGTAGGCCCACCAACCGCCGATCGCAGCGAGCGACAGCAACGTCACGGCCATGAAGATGGCAGGATAGCGCCGGCGACGTTCCGGCTCGACCACCCGTTCTCGCTGAGCCGGGATTTCGGCTTCGGCTAACGCCGGCCGGGTGCGACTCCCAGCACCGTTTCCGGCGGGACCGCGCGGCTCCACCCGGATGTCGTCGCCTTGACCCGGCGCGCCTGAAGGCTGATCCCCGGCACCCGGCGCATCCAAGATCGGCTCCCGTCGCCCGGCCTCTTGTCCCCGGTCGACGGTCACCTCGGGGCCGGCAGCGGATACACGCCGGTCGGGGGCGTCGATCTCAAGGCTCGCAGGCACCTGCTGCATGGCCGATACCTCAGGCGCCACCTCCACTTCAGGCACCTTTTCGGAGACGGCGGGAATGAACTCCGATTCGATCTCGGCGATCCTGGCCTGCAGGTTCTTGCGGCGGTTGATCGCCGCCTCCACGGTGACGTTCGGGTTCGACTTGAGGGCGCGATCGAGCGCAGCGAATGCCGACCGATAGACCTTCTCACGGAATGCGCGGTCCGTGGCATCGCCCTTTTCGAAAGCATTGCGGATCGCGGTTTCGATCACGTCCAAGCAGCGTTCCTCGCGGTTTTCCGGGTCGGATCGCTCCGATCGACATTAGGCTTCCCATCCATTCCGCGCGCTGGCCGTGGCTTCTGCCGGAGCGGATGTCCGGAATCTCTCTAACCTCTGCGGCAAGCCCGATCAACGGATTCGCCGACGCCACTATGCCCTTGCTTCCAGCAAAGGTCGAATCCGCCGGGCGCCCGATCGCCATTTGCGGCTCCCCGCCGATCTGCTAGAACCGGTGACGTTTACGCAAACGTCAATGCTAGAGCACCCATGGCCCTGCCCGAAATTCTCAAATCGAATCTCCGCCTGCCTGTAGTGGGTTCACCCCTGTTCATCATCTCGCATCCCCCGCTGGTACTGGCGCAATGCAAAGCGGGGATCGTCGGCTCCTTCCCCGCCCTCAATGCACGACCCCAGGCTCAGCTAGACGAATGGCTCGCCGAGATCAGCGAAGAATTGCGCAGGCATGACGAAGCCAATCCCGATCGGCCTGCAGCGCCGTTCGCCGTCAACCAGATCGTCCACAAATCCAACCCGCGCCTGGAGCACGATCTCGGCCTCTGCGTGAAATATAAGGTACCGATCGTCATCTCCTCGCTCGGCGCGGTCGAGGAGGTCAACCAGGCCGTTCATTCCTATGGGGGGATCGTGCTGCACGACGTCATCCACGACCGCCACGCCCGCAAGGCGATCGACAAGGGCGCGGACGGGCTGATCGCAGTCGCGGCAGGCGCCGGCGGACACGCCGGCACCCTCTCCCCCTTCGCGCTGGTGCAAGAGATCCGCCAATGGTTCGCCGGGCCGCTTCTTTTGTCCGGCGCGATCGCGAATGGCGGCGCCATTCTCGCAGCTCAGGCCATGGGCGCCGACATGGCCTATATCGGCTCGCCTTTCATCGCCACGGAAGAGGCTCGGGCGGCAAACGAATACAAGAAGATGATCGTCGATTCCAAGGCTTCCGACATCGTCTACTCGAACCTCTTCACGGGGATCCACGGAAACTATCTACGCGGCTCGATCGTCGCCCAAGGGCTAGACCCCGACGATCTGCCGGTATCCGACCCCAGCAGAATGAATTTTGCCGAAGCCAAGGCTTGGAAGCACATCTGGGGCTGCGGCCAGGGTATCGGCGCGGTCTCCGAAATCGTCCCGGCGGGCGTGCTCGTCGACAGGCTCGAGGCCGAATACCGGGCAGCCCGGGCGTTGCTTGCCGCGGCTTGACCCCACGCGATCGCGACTTCTTCAACAAGCCTCGCAAATCGTTTGCGAGGCGGCTTGAAATCCTCCGGCAATGAAGCTATCACCCGCACCACATTCGCGCCGCAAGGCGTCGGGATGCCGCTTTAGCTCAGTTGGTAGAGCACATCATTCGTAATGATGGGGTCGCGTGTTCGAGTCACGCAAGCGGCACCAGTTTCCAAAGACTTGGCAAAGTCCTTCTTCCGCGGCAGGCGGACAATCCGTCGTGGCCTGAATAGTGCGAGGGAACGGGAAGCCGTTCTGGTCAGGAGCAGCTACCCGTTCCTTGTCCCGCCGGGTTGGGGAATGCGGCGAGCGCAGCGAAAACATCGTGATTTGGCGTGACAGCAGCGTTACAGCCCTTCGTCCACTGTGCTCCCGCGTCGCTTTTGCTTTGTTCCATTTACAAAACCAGAATTTGAGTGAAATATCCTATGCAACCTACTTGCTAATCCTTCCGCCAGGCCAATCTCATGAAGGTCTTCCTTTGCCTCGCGGCAGCCGCCGCCACTATGTCGAGCGCTGCCAGGGCCCAATCCGATCATGCATGCAGGGATTTCTTCGCAACTCATCCGTCGCTGGTGGCGACCGAGCAGTCAGTCGACATAGAGCCGACCGTTAAGAACGTATACGACCTCGCGCGGGTCGGCGTAACGTCCTTCGTCGAACTGAAAACGCCCTGCCGCGCGCCTGAAGATCTGCCGGATAGGCGCTTGAAAAGGACTTCGGCGCCAGTGCCTATACTTGCCGGGCGTTCGGCCGAATATCCATGGCTGATCTATGTTTATTCAAGCAGACAAGCCAACGGTTGGGAGGGCGTGAGCGCGGCCCTCGTAGGTTACGACGACGAAGGCAAGCCCCAAAGCGGCATAGTCGTGTCCCAGCTACTGGGCTCCGAGGGGATGGTCTCGAAGATTTCTTCGATCGTCAATCCGCTCCAAATCATCTCCTGCCGGCAGATGATCAAACTGGTCCATCGCCGAGCCAACGGCGACATCCTTAAGCTACCTGTGCCGAGTCGCGGGACACAGGAGTGCCGGGCTCAGTCTCTTTAACAGGCCTTGTTTCCAAGCTCCACGCCGGGCCCGCATCAGCCGTATCGAACACGACTGCCGGCCTCCCCGCGCCATGGACGCAACCGCCTTCGCGTTAACGGGAGATGTGCCCCCGCAATCGTCATTGAAGACCGCAAGCCGCTTTACGGGTTGTTGGATGCGCTTCGCTCTCTAGGTTCGTGAGACTGAAGCAAAGTGCGAGGTCAATGCGATGCATGCAGAACCCGGTTCGCCCCCGGTGTCCATCATCATCCCGAACTACAATTATGCGCGTTTCCTGCAGCGCAGCATCGGCAGCTCCCTGGAGCAGAACTATCCCGATGTGGAAGTCATCGTGGTCGACGATGCGTCGAGCGACAATTCTCCGGACGTGATCGGCTCCTATGGCGGAGCCATCACCGCGAGATTGCGGGAAAGGAATGGGGGGCATGCGGCCGCATTCAACACCGGCCTCGAAGCGAGCTCAGGCGAGATCGTGCTCTTCCTGGACGCCGATGACTATCTCTATCCCGAGGCTGTCTCCCAAATCGTGGAGGCTTGGGATGAAAAAACCGCCCAGGTCCAGTTCAGGCTGCATATCGTCGACGAGGCGCAACACGTCAAGGATGTCTTCCCTCCGCCGGAACTGCCGTTCGATAGCGGCGATGTCGTCCCGAAACTCCTGCGCAAGGGGCGCTATCAGACCACAGTGACCAGCGGACTGGCCTTCCGTCGGTCCACGCTCGAAACGATCATGCCGATTCCCGAACCGGATTTCCGACAAGGAGCCGATGGTTATCTCGCGACCTTGGCGCCGCTATATGGCCAGGTCCGTTCTATCGACGAGTGCCTCGGCGCCTACCGGATCCACGGCGTGAACCATTCGGTCTTCGGGGAACGACTGGCCGAACGGGCACGCTGGCGGGTGCGGCATGACTTCCGCCGGATGGATGCACTGGCGGACCAGGCGTCCGAAATCGGCCTCACCGTCGCCCCGGAAGCGGTACTCCACGATCCGGTCCATCTGGAGGAGCGGCTTGCCTCCCTTTGCTCCGACCGCCAGCACCATCCCATAGCGAACGACTCCAAGCTGGCGCTGGCTACCGCGGGTGCAAAGGCGACCTTGGAAACGTCGGCATCCCTAAGACGGCGCGTCCTCCTCGCCGCGTGGTTCCTCTCAGTCGGTGTCTTACCGCAACACATGGCCAGGAACGTGCTGTCGTGGAAGCTCGTCGCATCGACGCGGCCGGCGTTCCTGGCAGGGGTTTCCAAGGCGATCCGCCGGGCGATGGGATAAGGGTGCATTTACTTGCCCATGTCGTTACCCAAACCGCTGCAGAGTTTCGGGCGTCATGCCTTTATTTCTTACAGCCCCGACAGCAATGGGGAATGAAGGAGGGTCGGTCTTCGATCTTTTCAGGGACGAAACCGCCCCGCAATCCGTGATTGCAACATTGCGGCAGTGGCGAGGTAACAGAATGGATACTCGGATCACCTCGCTTCGCTCTGGTCCGAGTATGACGAAGCTCCCCATTGCAGATGCCAGATCGTCGGCGTGCAGGTGGCACCGGGCCGTCTGCACAGTTGCAAACGTTGGTGATTGGCGAAGCCCTCACCGGCCTTCGTCATACTCGACCCGAGCGAAGCGAGGTGATCCGAGTATCATTCCGTTCCCCTTGCGACAAATGCCCTACGGTGGGTCGGAGCGTCGACCTGCGTCAAGCACCCTGTCAGTGGAGCACGCTCGGCCTGCTTCACTCCCGATGAGCCGCGATTGCCCGCCGAGAGGCGACCTCTCTGCTCAGGCGGCTTTCTTCCTTGCCAGCCGTGCCCGGATGCTGTCGACGTCGGCACGCGGCGTCGCGGCGAAGAGCATCTTGGTATAGTCGTGCGTGGGCGCCGAGAAAACGGCGTCGCGACTGCCGTATTCGACCGCCTCGCCCAGATACATCACCAGAACCTCGTCGGCGATGTAGCGCACCACCGAAAGGTCGTGGCTGATGAAGACGTAGGTGAGACCGAACTCGTCCTGAAGATCGGCAAGCAGGTTGAGGATCTGCGCCTGGACGGAGAGATCGAGCGCCGACACCGGCTCGTCCAGCACCAGGAGGCTCGGATTGAGCATCAACGCACGCGCGATGGCGATGCGCTGACGCTGGCCGCCCGAGAACATGTGCGGATAACGGCTGAAATGCTTCTCCTCGAGCCCGACCTTGAGCAGCATCTTCATGGCGAGGTCACGCCGCTCCGATGCCGGTTTGTCGGTGTTGATCAGCAGGGGTTCGGCCAGCACGTCGCCGATCTTCTGTCGCGGATTGAGAGACCCATATGGGTTCTGGAAAACCATCTGCACCTTGCGGCGCATTTCCTTGCTCAGTCCGCCGCGGGCGATGTCGACCTCCTGTCCCTCGATCACCAGTTCGCCAGCGGTCGGCGGGTCGATCATGGTGATGATACGAGCGAGCGTGGATTTGCCCGAGCCACTTTCGCCCACGATCGCCAGCGTCTTGCCCTTGGTGACGGAAAGGCTGACGCCCCTCACTGCGTGGACGGTTCGTGCCGGTTTGAAGAGGCTGCCCGGCAGATGGTAGTCGCGAACTATGTTCTTGGCCTGAAGAACGGTCATCGTGCGGACTCCGCTATGCGGGATTCGTCAGCAAAATAGTCGGAGATCGTCGGCAGCCTGTCGCCGGTCGCATTGTCCGGCAGCGCCGCCAGTAGCGCCTTCGTGTAGCTGCTCTTGGGAGCCTCGAACAACGTGAGCACGTCGGCCTCCTCCATCTTGCGTCCCTTGTATTGGACGACCACCCTGTCGGCCGTTTCGGCGACCACGCCCATATTATGGGTGATCATGATGAGCGCCATGCCGTGCTCGGTCTGAAGTCGCATCAGAAGATCGAGGATCTGCTTCTGGATCGTCACGTCGAGAGCGGTGGTAGGCTCGTCGGCGATGAGCAGCTTCGGGTTGCAGGCGATTGCCATGGCGATCATGACACGCTGGTTCTGCCCGCCGGACATCTGGTGGGGGAAGGAGCGAAGGCGCTCCTCAGGTTCCGGAATGCCGACGGCCCTCAGCAGTTCGAGGGCTCGCGCCCTGCGCGTCGGCTTGTCCATGTTCAGGTGGATGCGCAGCGCCTCTTCTATCTGGAAGCCCACTGTGAAACACGGGTTGAGGCTGGTCATCGGCTCCTGGAAGATCATTGCCATATCCTTGCCGACGAGCTTGCGGCGCTCCGTCGCGGAAAGCGACAGGAGGTCGCGGCCGTCGAAAGCCATCTTGTCGGCGGAGACCTTCGCCGTCCAGGGCAGCAGCCCCATGACGGCCAGCATCGAGACCGACTTTCCGGAGCCGGATTCGCCTACGATGGCCAGGACTTCCCGCTCATCGACCGAGATGGAGACACCGTCGACGGCCCGGAACGGGCCGCTGGCCGTGTCGAACTCCACGACAAGGTTTTCGATTTCGAGGATCGCCATGGTCAGGACCTCTTCAGCTTCGGATCGAGCGCGTCGCGGAGGCCGTCGCCCATCAGGTTGATCGCGAGCACGGTGATCAGGATGGCGAGGCCCGGGAAGGTGACGACCCACCACGCCCGCAGGATGAACTCGCGTGCCTCGGCCAGCATCGTGCCCCATTCGGGCGTCGGGGGCTGAGCGCCCATGCCGAGGAAACCAAGTGCAGCCGCGTCCAGGATGGCGTTCGAGAAGGAAAGTGTCGCCTGCACGATCAGCGGCGCCAGGCAGTTCGGAAGGATGGTCACGAACATCAGCCGGAGCGGACTGGCACCGGCAACCTGGGCTGCCACGACATATTCCCTGTTCTTCTCGGCCATGACCGCCGCGCGGGTCAGGCGAACGAAATGCGGCTGAAGCACGACAGCGATGGCGATCATCGCGTTGGTCAGGCCGGGGCCGAGCACAGCGACCAGCACGAGCGCCAGCAGCAGCGACGGGAAGGCCAGGATGATGTCCATGATGCGCATGATCACAGTGTCGACCCACCCGCGGAAGTAACCGGCGATGACACCGATGAATATGCCGCCGACCAGCGCGATGCTGGTCACCACCACGCCGATGAACAGCGAATACCGCGCGCCGTACAGGAGCCGCGAGAATATGTCTCGGCCGACCGGATCGGTCCCGAGCAGATAGGCGGCGCGGCCGCCTTCCGCCCAGACCGGCGGCAGGAGCACCGCGTCGCGATATTGCGCATTGGGCGCGTGGGGCGCGATCAGCGGCGCCAGCAGCGCGACGATGACGAGCAGCGTGAAGACCACCAGCCCAATAACCGCGCCACGATTCTCGGAAAAATAATACCAGAACTCGGCGAAGCGACGAGCGCTCGACGGCTCCTGGACGTTCACTTCCACTGCGGTCGTGTCAGCCATGGTTTCACTCCCTCAGTGGCGAATACGCGGATTGAGCAAGCCGTAGAGCAGGTCCACGCCGAGATTCACCAGCATGATCACGCCCGCTATGATGAGCAGGCCTCCCTGGATCACCGGGTAGTCCCGCCGGAACACGGAATCGACCATCCATTTGCCGATACCCGGCCAGGAAAAGATCGTCTCGGTGAGGATCGCACCGGCCAGCATGACGCCGACCTGAAGGCCGATCGTCGTGACGACGGGAATAAGGGCATTGCGCAATGCATGGACGCCGACCACGCGAAAGGGCGACAGGCCCTTGGCGCGCGCAGTACGCACGTAGTCCTCCCCAAGCACCTCGAGCATGGCGGAACGCGTTTGGCGGGCGATGACCGCGAGCGGGATCGTGCCGAGCACGACCGTCGGCAGCACGAGATGGCTCACGGCCGATTTGAACGCGCCTGTCTCACCCGACAACAGTGAATCGATCAGCATGAAACCGGTAATTGGCGGGAAGAAATACATCAGGGAGATGCGGCCCGAGACCGGGGTCCATTGCAGGATGCCGGAGAAAAGGATGATCAGCAGCAAGCCCCACCAGAAGATCGGCATCGAATAGCCGACCAGGGCGGCGCCCATCAGGGTCTGGTCGAAGAACGATCCCCGTTTCACCGCCGCGAAGATGCCTGCGGGAATCCCCAGCGCGATGGCGAAGATTATGGCGCAGATCGACAGTTCGAGCGTCGCGGGGAACAAGGCGAAGAATTGATCGATTATCGGCTGCTTGGTGACGATCGAAGTGCCGAAGTCGCCTGTCAGCACGCCACCAAGATAGTCTAGATATTGAATGGGCAGCGGTCGGTCCATGCCGAGCTGCCGAGTGATCTCTGCGTGACGCTCGGGCGACATCACCCGTTCACCGGAGAGGAGAGCGACCGGGTCGCCGGGTAATAGCCTGATGAAGGAAAATGCAATGATTGAGACCCCGAGAAAAGTCGGGATCAGGACGGCGAGCCGCCCCAGAAGAAACCGGAGCATGTCGAACCTTCGGTGAGTTGTCCAAGCCCAAGGGCAAGATAGCACGAATGCGCGAAGGGGGCGCTTGCTAAACAAGCACCCCCCATTTGCTATGTCCTTTAGTCGACGTTACTCCGCGAGGTCAACACCGTCGAAGGCGAAGTCGCCGAGCGGGCTCTGATGGAAGCCCTGTACTTCCTTTCGCATCGGAACGACCGAAAGCGAATGATCGAGCGTCGCCCAGGGCGCCTCGCGCTTGAACACGACCTGCGCTTCTTCGTAGAGCTTGGTGCGTTCCGCGACGTCGGAGCTTTCCTTGGCCTTGGTGACCAGATCGTCGAACTCCTTGTCGCACCACTGCGCGCGGTTATTCCCGCCGACGGCGTCGCAGCCCAGCAGCGTGTCGAGGAAGTTGTCCGGATCGCCGTTGTCGCCCGTCCAGCCGAGAATGACGGCGCCGTCACGATCCTTGGCCTTGGAGCGCTCGAGATACTCCGCCCATTCATACGACACGATTTCGACCCCCACGCCGATCTTGGCGAAATCGGCCTGGATCAACTCGGCGGCCCGGCGCGCGTTCAGCATGTATGGCCGCGAGACCGGCATCGCCCAGACCTTCATCTTGAGGTCCTTGACGCCAGCGTCCTCGAGCATCTTCTTTGCCGCCTCAGGATCATATTTGTCGTCTTCGACGGCCTTGTTGTAGGACCACATGGTCGGCGGAATCGGGTTTGCAGCCGGCGTGGCCAAGCCCTGGAAAACGGCATCCACGATGGCCTGCTTGTTGATGGCCATGTTGAGCGCCTTGCGGACCTCGGGCTTATCGAACGGAGCCTGGGTGGTGTTGTAGGCGAGGTACGCCACGTTCAGGCCTTCCTGCTCCATCACCTTCAGGTTCGGATCCGCTTTCATGCTCTCGACATCGGCAGCATTCGGGAAGGGCATCAGGTGACACTCGCCGGCCTTGAGCTTTTGGTAGCGCACCGAGGCATCCGGGGTGATGGCAAAGACAAGATCGTCGATCTTCTGCTTGCCGCCCCAATAGTCTGGATTGGCCTTGTAGCGGATAACGGCATCCTGCTGGTAAGCAACGAACTGGAAGGGGCCGGTGCCGAGAGGCATCTGGTTCATCTGGTTCATCTTGCCGTCGGCTTGCAGCTTGTCGGCATATTCCTTCGACACGATCGAAGCGAAGGGCATAGCGATGCTCGCGAGGAACGGTGCTTCCTTGCGGTTCAGCGTGACCTTGACCGTAAGGTCGTCTACCTTTTCAACCGACTTGATCAGCTCGGGAAATCCCATGCCGGCCGCATATTCCCAGGAGCCGCCCGCTACATACTGGTTCCAGGGATTGTCCTTCTTGAGCTGGCGATCGAACGAGAAGACCACGTCGTCCGCGTTGAAATCGCGGGTCGGCGTGAAGAATTCGGTCGTCTGGAACTTGACGCCCGGGCGCAGCTTGAATGTGTATTCCAGGCCGTCATCAGAAATCTCCCAGCTCTGGGCAAGGCCTTCGATGGGCTCCGTCGTACCAGGCTTGAACTCGAGGAGGCGGTTGTACACAGTGTGCGCGGCCGCATCGAACGTGGTGCCGGCAGTGTAGAGGCCGGGATCAAAGCCCTCGGGCGAACCCTCGGAGCAATAGACGAACGTCTTGGCGCTCGCCGCGCCGCTGAGGACCGTCGCGGCCATCAGGGCTGCGGCATAGATTGTCTTTCTTAGCATTGAGCACTCCCGTTTTTGTAGTTCCAAGCCCCGCTAGCAGGCTCAGGAAGGCGGCATATAAGCAAAGTTCATACAGCTTTGAAACAGGCAACGTAATTGCCGTATGGTGAGGCGAAAAAACTTCCATGAGGCAAGTCAAAGCCGCCAGAATGTGCTGGCGACATATCGTCCGCTCCGAAGGACACAAGCAGAAAGGAAATTGTGAATGACAACCAGTGATTGGGCGAGCGACGTCCTGCACTTCTGGTTCGACGAGATCGGGCCGACGGGCTGGTTCGAGCGCGCTGACGCGACGGACGATGCGATCACGAAGCGTTTCCGGGCCCTGTGGTCGGACTTGCGGGCCAAGGTTCCGGCCGAGGCTCTGCTGCGGCCGGATGCCGCGCTCGCCGCGATCATCACGCTCGACCAATTTCCACGCAACATGTTCCGAGGGACGGCCGAGGCCTTCGCTACCGATCCGCTGGCGCTGGCTATAGCGCGCAACGCGCTCGCGAACGGCTTCGACACGGCCGTACCAAAGGAACGACGGACGTTCTTCTATATGCCGTTTATGCACTCCGAAGCACTCGACGATCAGGAGCGCTGTATCGAACTTTTCTCCGACTATGAGGAACAGATGCCCTACGCGATCGAGCATCGCGACATCATAGCCAGATATGGGCGCTTCCCTCATCGCAATCGGGCACTCGGCAGGCAGAGCTCGGAGGAGGAATTGGCTTTCCTCTCCAACCATGCGGGCTTCGGCCAGTAGAACGCCTACCCCGCGGGGAGACTTGCGCTGCCCGCAAGACACGCAATACAAAGTTCCCAGAAAGAGTTTTCCGGAAAGAGACGGAGTTCTGAAACACGCCGCCGTCGGGGCAACGCAGCGGCAACGGATGGGAGGGTGAGTTGGCAAGAAAGACCGAGGGTGGATCCACCACCGCAGAGAAGACGACGAAGGCCGTGACGAAGCAAGGCGCCAAGCCGACAAAGGCATCAGCGGCAAAGCCGGTTTCGACCAAAACCAGGCCAGCGGAGGCGAAGACGGCAAAGGCCGGCTCGGAGAAAGCGGTTTCTGTAAAGGGGGCCGCCATGGCTCCTTCCAACGGAGCATCGCCCGCGACCGCTGCAGCCGGGGCATCACCGAAGGCTGTCGAAAGAACGTCTCCCAAATCCGCTGCGACCAAGGCGAAGGCGGCTGCAAAACAGTCTGTCAACAAGACGGAAGCGGCCCCGACATCCGCATCGAACGGGGCGAAGCCTGCCAAATCGAAAGCGGCCGCCGCCCGGCCGACGGCGGCAAGGAAAACGATGGCGCCCCGCGCCGCGCCTTCTGCGGAGACGAAATCCGCTTCCGCCCCCACCCGGCGGAAATCGGCTGCACAAAGGGCGCCCGAGGCTGCCCCGATCAAGGGGAAGCCAACGCAGACCAAGGCGATCCCGGGGACGGCCTCCAGCAAGCCGTGGCTGCAAAGCTATCCGGATCGCATCCCCGCGGAGATCGGTCCCCTGCCTGCGGCATCGATCGGCGAACTGCTGACCAAGGCATGCAAGCAATACGCAGGGCGACCAGCCTTCACCTGCATGGGCAAGACGATGACTTACGGCGAGCTCGAGCGGCATTCGACTGCTTTCGCCGCCTATCTGCAATCGATCGGGCTGACGCGGGGGGCCCGCATCGCGATCATGATGCCGAACGTGCTGCAATACCCTGTGGCGATGATGGCGGTGCTGCGTGCCGGCTATACGGTGGTCAACGTCAATCCGCTCTATACGCCCCGCGAACTCGAGCATCAGCTCAAGGATTCCGGCGCGGAAGCAATCGTCATCCTCGAGAATTTCGCCACGACCCTTCAATCGGTCATCGGCAGGACCCCCGTCAGGCACGTTGTCGTCGCGTCGCTGGGCGACATGCTCGGCGGGCTGAAGGGGGCAATCGTCAACTTGGTCGTCCGGCGTGTGAAGAAGATGGTCCCGGCATGGTCCATGCCCGGCCACGTCAAATTCCCGGCGGCTCTGAGGCAAGGCGCGGCAACTTCGTTCAAGCCCGTCAACGTCTCTGCCGACGACGTCGCCTTCCTGCAATATACGGGAGGCACGACCGGCATCTCGAAGGGTGCGACCCTGCTGCACCGCAACGTGCTTGCCAATGTCGCGCAGAACGCAGCCTGGGTCGAGACCGCCTTCATCAAGCGGCCGCGCCCCACCGAACTCGTCTACGCCTGTCCGCTGCCGCTCTATCATATCTATGCCCTGACGGTGAACGCTCTGATGGGCATGCAGATGGGGGCGCACAACATCCTGATCCCCAATCCGCGCGACATCGGGGCCTTCGTTAAGGAGCTGCAGAAATACCGGGTCAACATCTTCCCCGGCCTGAACACCCTGTTCAACGGGCTCCTGAACAACGAGGAGTTCAGGAAGCTCGATTTCAAGCCGCTGCTGCTCACTTTCGGCGGCGGCATGGCCGTCCAGCGACCTGTCGCCGAACGCTGGCAAAAGGTCACCGGCTGCGTGGTCTCGGAAGGTTACGGCCTTTCGGAGACATCGCCGGTCGCCACGGCCAACCGTTTCGACGCCGACGAATTCTCAGGCACGATCGGCTTGCCCCTGCCCTCGACCGAAGTGGCGATCCGTGACGAGGAAGGCAATGACCTGCCGCTCGGCGAGGTGGGCGAGATCTGCATCCGCGGGCCGCAGGTGATGGCCGGCTACTGGAACAGGCCCGACGAGACCGCGCAGGTGACGACCAAGGATGGTTTCTTCCGCACCGGCGACATGGGCATGATGGATGAGCGCGGCTACACCAAGATCGTCGACCGCAAGAAGGACATGATCCTGGTCTCCGGGTTCAACGTCTATCCGAACGAGCTTGAGGAGGTCGTCGCCCAGCACCCGGGCGTCCTCGAGGTGGCCGCGATCGGCGTGCCGGACGAGCGCTCCGGCGAGGTCCCGAAGCTTTTTGTCGTGAAGAAGGACCCCGCTCTGACGGCTGACGTCCTGCTCGATTACTGCCGCCAGAACCTCACCGGCTACAAGCGGCCGAAATTCATCGAGTTCCGTAGCGAACTGCCGAAGACGAATGTCGGGAAGATCCTGCGCAAAGAGTTGAGAGGCTGACGCGTATCGCGGGGTTGGTCGCTTTCAGACCGCTGGCAGATCGCCATCACCGTACCGGACGTCTCAGGCGGATTGCCTATGAGATTGTGAACCTCGTAGCCGTTCCTGCGTGGAGAAGATGCCGGCAGGCAGATGAGGGGGCTTTGAGCGGGAGCGTCGCAGGTCGTCCCTATCTACGCTCGGCGAGAAACGCAGGCAGATCGGCAATCGAGTCCAGGACGGCATCGGCCATCGGCTCCAGGGTCTCGCGTGTCCCGGTTCCCGACAGGACGCCGATCGCAAGCCCGGCGCCGCCGGCGCGCGCCATCTCGAGGTCGTGCCTGTTGTCGCCGATCATGGCGATCTGCGAAGGCCTGAGCCCCGTGAAATCGGCGAAGGCGATGATCGTGTCGGGAGCCGGCTTGGGATTGGCCACGGCGTCGTATCCGTAAGCGGCGTCGAACATTTGCGCGATACCGAGCGCCAGCAGCGTCTTCTCCGCGCCGCCTGTCGAATCGTTGGTGGCAACGCCGAGTCTGAAGCCCGCAGCGTGGAGGCGAGCAACGGCCTCCCTGCTGCCCGGCAGCGGCACGGACTGCGCCGCGCCTTCATTAGCCGCCAGCGTGTCGAACCCCGCGACCATCGCCCGTCGCTGGTCCGCCGGCAAATCGGGGTACCAGAGCGAAACGATGTCCGCGTTGGTGCCAGCGGCGAAGACGGAATCCCCCTTGAAGCGGTGGGCGTCGAAATCGTAACCGGCGGCGACCATCAACTGGTCCGCCTTTCGGCGATCGCCGCCCGCCGCCCGAAGCGCCATGGAGTCGCCGATCGCGAACCATGTCGCCTGGAAGTCGACCAGCGTCCCGTCCTTGTCGAGCAGGATCCCCTTGATATTCGCCATATTGTCCCTTCAAGTCGCTCCGCGGAGCTGGTGGATATGGCGAATGAGGCCTGTTGTCGAGGCGTCGCTCGAGCCGGCTTGCGTTTTCCCTTCGACGACCGGCAAAAGCTCGGTCGCCAGTTCCTTGCCCAACTCGACACCCCACTGATCGAATGCATTGATGCCGAAAAGCTGCGCCTCCACAAAGACGCGATGCTCGTAAAGCGCGATCAGTCGGCCCAGCGTCTCCGGATCGAGCCTGCGGTAGAGAATCGTCACCGACGGCCTGTTGCCGGAAAAGACGCGATGTGGGGCGATCCGATGGATATCGGCCTCCGACATGCCCTTGGCGCGCATCTGCGCCGCGGCCTCGTCGAAGGTCCTGCCCTTCATCAGCGCTTGCGACTGCGCCAGGCAATTGGCGAGCAGCAGGTCGTGATGGTGGCGCAGTTCGGGCTCATGGCCTTCCGCCGCGGCGAGGAATTCGATCGGGATGATGTCCGTGCCCTGGTGCAGCAGCTGGAAGAACGCATGCTGCCCATTGGTGCCCGGCTCTCCCCAGACAAGCGGCCCCGTCGGGGTCGATACGGGCTTCCCGTCGAGCGTTACGCTCTTGCCGTTCGATTCCATGTCGAGTTGCTGCAGATAGGCCGGCAGGCGCGACAGACGCTGATCGTAGGGAATGACGGCGCGCGCCGGGTAGCCGCAGATCACGCGATGCCAGTAGCCGATCAGCCCCATGACGACGGGGATGTTCTCCAGGAGAGGTGCGGAGCGGAAGTGCACGTCCATCGCATGCGCGCCAGCGAGGAAAGCACGGAAGTTCTCCGGGCCGACCGCGATCATCACGGGAAGGCCGATCGCCGACCAGAGCGAGTAGCGGCCGCCGACCCAATCCCAGAAGCCGAACACACGGTCCGGAGCGATGCCGAAAGCGGCGACCTTGTCGAGCGCGGTCGAAACGGCGGCAAAATGCTTGGCCACAGCGGCCTTGCCGAGGGCGTCCTCCACCCATGCCCGCGCCGTGGCAGCGTTGGTCATGGTCTCGACGGTCGTGAAGGTCTTGGACGCGACGATGAACAGGGTCGTCTCGGGCGCGAGATCCTTCAGCGTGTCGGCAATGTGTGCCCCATCGACGTTGGAGACGTAGTGCGCGCGCGGGCCATCGTGATAAGGCGCCAGTGCCAGGGTCGCCATGGCAGGCCCGAGATCGGAACCGCCGATGCCGATGTTGACGATATCGGTGATCGGCTTCCCGGTCGCGCCAGAAGCTTCGCCCGAGCGGACGGCGTCGGCGAAGCGTTCCATCGACACCTGCACGGCCCGCACGTCGTCCATCACGTCGACACCGTCGAGCATGACGCTGTCGTTCGCCTCATTTCGCAAGGCGGTGTGCAGGACTGCGCGACCCTCGGTTACATTGATCTTGTCCCCGGAAAACATTGCCGCGCGGCGGTCTTCCAGTGCCGCCGCGGCTGCGAGACGCCGCAGCAGGTTCATCGTCTCGACGGTGACCGCCGTCTTCGACCAGTCGAAGAGCATGTCGCCAAGGCCGAGGGAAAAAGTCGCGAAGCGGCCGGGATCGGCAGCGAAAGCAGAGCGGATGTCGACCGGCGCTGCGGCGCGGTGCTTACGGAGCGCTTCGATCTCCTTGGCGAGGGGTGTCTGGGTCAAGGCATTTCTCCTGAAACGACGGCGAGCAACCATACCAGACAAATATTGGTTGGAAGACGGCAGCAGTTCCAGATTCCGATCCCCGCGGCGCATGGATCACCGGCATAGATGGCTGCGATCAGAAAAATTCATTGGTGCAAGACGTTGGTCCAGGAATACTAGTTTGTAGTCCAGGCAGAAGGCAATTTTGAGGAGGTGCGCCATGGCACAGCGAAACGACACCGCGATCTGGTCGGGTCTGTTTCGCATTTCCGCGGAGTCCGGACAGACGCTTCAGGCACAGATCCGCCAAGCGATCGTGGCCGCGATCCTCGATCGCCAGATCGCCGCCTCCATGCCGTTGCCGTCGTGCCGGATCCTTGCCGAGAAGCTCGGCGTGGCTCGAGGCACGGTGGTGCTCGCCTTCCAACAACTGGTGGACCAGGGCTTTCTGATCGCGCGGGAACGGCGCGGCCACTTCGTCAATCCCGAGGTGTTGACGACACCGGCGAAGCCGACGGCCAAGGCAGCTGAAGCCGCCGGAGAGGTCGACTGGCGGGCGCGCCGGCGCGTCAACGCGACGGATCTGGCGCTGCCGGTAAGGCAAGAGAACTGGATCAAGTCGTCCTATCCGTTCGTCTACGGCCAGTTCGACCCAGGTCTGTTCCCGACCGCCGAATGGCGTGAATGCAACCGCATGGCGCTCGCGGTCCTGGAGATTCGCAACTGGGCCGCCGACATGGTCGATCGCGACGATCCGCTGCTGATCGAACAGATCCAGGCACGCCTGCTGCCGCGCCGCGGCATCTTCGCCAATCCCGACGAGATCATCGTCACGCTCGGCGCGCAGAACGCGCTCTACATGCTCGCCACGCTGCTGATGAGCAAGGGCTCGAAAGTGGCGATGGAGGATCCTGGCTATCCCGATGCCCGCAGCATCTTCCAGCTGGCCGGTGCCGACATACTGCCCGTGCCCGTCGATGATCAAGGCATTGAAACCCAAGCAATTCCATCCGACGCCGGCTTCGTCTTCACGACCCCGAGCCACCAGTGCCCGACCATGGTGCCACTGTCTGTCGAACGTCGGCACGAACTTCTTGCGCTCGCCCAGCGCCACAACCAGATCATCATCGAGGATGGATACGACAGCCAATTGCTCGACGAAGCGCCGCAACAGGCTTTGAAGAGCCTCGATCGCAGTGGTCGCGTCGTCTATGTCGGCTCGATGTCCAAGACGCTCGCGCCCGGCCTGCGGCTCGGCTACATCGTGGCCTCGGCCGAACTCATTGCCGAACTGAGGGCGCTTCGCCGCTTCATGCTGCGCCACCCGCCAGCGAACAATCAGCGGGCGGTGGCCCTGTTCCTGTCGCTTGGCCACCATGAAGCGCTGGTGCGGCGTTTGTCGGCCGCTTTCGAGGAGCGCCGCAAACGCCTTGTCCAGGCGATCTCGGCCTTCTTGCCGGAATGGCGCCCGACGGATTCGGCGGGTGGCACGTCGCTGTGGCTCGAAGGTCCGCGCGGCATCGACGCCCGTTCCCTGGCTGAAGCAGCCTCGGCGCGCAGCGTCATCATCGAGCCCGGCGATCGCTTCTTCCACCAGAGAGACAAGCCGACGCGCTTCATGCGCCTCGGGATTTCGTCGATCGCGCTCCAGCACATCGAGCCAGGCATCCGCGAGTTGGCGACGGCGGCTGGACGCCGGCCCGCCGCTGCGTGAATCTGCCCGACCCGAGCGATGTCGGCCGGCGGCACTGGCACATGCGGCCCCGCCCGCTGGCACATGGCCGGTCCACGGCACAGGCGCATAGTCCGCGTATAAAAGGGGAAAATGAAGCCGTCCGACGCCGGTCAACGACGCGGGAACGCGCTTTCCGGGACTATGGAGGCAGGCGATGTCGGTCGCGGTCGAACAGTCTGAGGATTCCACCGAAAATGCAACAGGACGATCGGCTGACCGCGAGGCCCGGCACGCTTTGAGAGGGGCAGCTCTTACGGAAGACGTCCGCCCGGTGCGCCCCGGTCTCGACGGCGGCCGATACCGGCCGCTGTGCCAGAACGACCTGGAACGGATTCACGAGGCGGTGCTCACGGTCCTGGAGACGGTAGGCTTTGCAAATGCCGTCCCGAGTTGCGTCGCAGCTCTGACCGGCGCCGGGGCCATCCTCGGAAACGATGGGCGCATTCGTTTCCCGCGCCGCCTCGTGCTGGATACGATCCGGCGCGCGGCCCGCAATTTCACGCTTCACGGCCAGGATCGTCGCCACGACATGGTCGTGCAGGGCACGAAGGTGCATTACGGCACCGCCGGGGCGGCGGCCCATCTCGTCGACGTCGAGAAACGTGAATACAGGGAATCGCTGCTTCAGGACATCTATGACGCAGCGCGCATCGTCGAGGGGCTCGACAACATCCATTTCTTCCAGCGCCCCATGGTGCCGCGCGATATAACCGATCCGCTGGCCATGGATTTCAACACTCTCTACGCCTGCGTGATGGGAACGACGAAACATGTCGGTACGTCCTTCACCATTCGCGAGAACGTCGCCCCCGCGCTCCAGATGCTCCACGCCCTCGCAGGAGGCGAAGAGAATTTCCGCGCCCGTCCATTCGTGTCCAACTCCAACTGCTTCGTCGTGCCGCCGATGAAGTTCGCCGAGGACGCCTGCGGTGTGCTCGAGGCCTGCGTGGAAGGCGGTATTCCGATCCTGCTGCTGTCGGCGGGACAGGCCGGCGCGACGGCCCCGGCGGCAATCGCCGGCGCGGTGGTACAGGCGGTCGCCGAAGTGCTTGCCGGCCTCATCTATGTAAACGCGCTGAAACCCGGCCATCCCGCCATCTTCGGAGCCTGGCCCTTCGTTTCGGACCTGCGAACCGGTGCCATGTCGGGCGGCTCGGCCGAGCAGGCCCTGCTCACCTCCTGCTGCGCACAGATGGCGCAGTTCTACGACCTGCCGGGCGGCTCGGCGGCGGGCATGGCCGATTCGAAGCTCCCCGACATCCAGGCCGGCTATGAGAAGGGCATCACGAATGTGATGGCGGGCCTCTCCGGCCTCAACCTCGTCTACGAAGCGGCCGGCATGCACGCTTCGCTCCTCGGCTTCTGCCTCGAGAGCCTGATTATCGACAACGACATACTGGGCCATTGCCTGCGCTGCGTCCGCGGCGTCGAGGTAAGCGATGAGGCGCTGTCTGTCGACACGATCGCTGAGACCTGCCTGCACGGACCAGGCCATTATCTCGGCAGCGAACAGACGCTCCGGCTGATGCAGACTGAGTATTTCTATCCAGCCTTGGGCGACCGCCATTCGCCCAAGGAGTGGAGTGAGACGGGCAAGCCGGACATGCTGCAGAAGGCGATCGCCGAGAAGAAAAGGATACTGGCGACCCATTTCCCCCGCCACGTCCCCAAGGCGGTCGATGACGAATTGCGGATCCGCTTCGGGAATCTTATCAATCTGCCCAGGAGCAGCATGGGCTTGTAGGCCCTCCCTCAAAGCCAGCCTGGATCCCAGGATCCGCCGGCGCCGCGCTTAATGTATCCACGAGCCAACATATAGCTGACAGGCTATGCCTTTTCAGACTCTGGATATGGAAGCCTTCTGACGCAGGCCCGCCAAATGTTGGCACCACCCCTTTGTGCCGCGAACATTCGGGTTGACTCACTCATAGCTCATCAGCTATACGACGATCCATAGCTGAAAGGGTATGGATCCCATAATGCCGAACGCTCAGGACGTGCTCTTCAGAACGCTTGCCGACCCCACTCGGCGGGCTCTCTTCGAACGACTGTGCCGCGAAGGAGAGAAGACGGTCGCCGCGTTGACGGCTCACGCCGGTGTGTCGCAGCCGGTTGTCTCAAAGCATCTTGGTATCTTGAAACAGGCCGGCTTGGTGCGCGACCGCCACGAAGGTCGTCATACGCATTACAGCGCGCAGCTCGGCGCGCTCGCTCCGCTGATCGACTGGACAAGCGAAATGGCTGGTTTCTGGCAAAGCCGGTTCGACCAACTCGAAGATCTGCTCAACAGGATGGACCAATGAGCGACCCTGCTTCCAAAACCCTCTCCGTCGTCGTCGAGCGGGAGATCCCGCATCCGCCGGAAAAGATCTGGCGTGCTCTCACCCAACCCCACCTGATGGAGGAATGGCTGATGAAGAACGACTTCAAGCCGGCGTTGGGACACCGTTTCAATCTTCGGGGAGAATGGGGCGGCGTGCTGGATTGCGAAGTTCTCGCCATCGAGCCGCACAGAACGCTGTCTTACAGCTGGGATTTCGTTCACGACGATGCCGCCTACAATCTGAAAAGCGTAGTCGTCTTCACGCTTACCCCGACAAGCACGGGGACCCATCTGCGCATGGAGCAGTCCGGCTTCCGACCGGATCAGAAACAGGCCTACGGCGGCGCCAGGGTGGGGTGGCAGCAGTTCCTCGCCAAGCTGGAGCAGGTTTTGGCGCGGGCGGATTAAAGAGCCCGCCGCATCCATTTGACTCGTTTTCGAGAGAGACCCCATGAACTGGAATATGTTGGTTCGGCAAATCCACCGATGGCTGTCGATCATCTTTACCGTGACCGTCATCGCCAACTTCGTCGGCATGGGATTGGGAGAACCTCCCGGCTGGATCGTCTACGCGCCGCTGCTCCCGCTGTTCTTGCTCTTGTTCAGCGGTCTCTACATGTTCGCGCTGCCCTATGCCAGCAAGCGGAGCGGCGCGCGACGATAGGCGTTCGGGGGTGACACGAAGGGTGTGATCGTTGCCCTCTGTCAAGTTGCCCCCCGTCTTGCCGGACATTTCTCCTCGCGCATACTGCGTCTGCGACGTTCACACGTCTCGCGTCTCGTCGGCGCCCTCTGCCCCCTCATCCGACCTCGCCTCGCGAAGCGAGGTCGGATGAGGGATGCTCCAGAAGGCGCCGTCCGATATTGCAAAATGCGTGGGCAGAGCGCGGCACTCCAGGCTCAAAAATCCACGCCCAACGTTGTTCCGGGCATCTCCATCCGCCTGACGCTTGCTGTCGTCCGGACCGTCAGTGATTGTCGCGAGGCACGCCTTTGCCCTGCTGCGAAACGCGCTGGTACTTCACGGCGGGCTTGAGGACCATGCCCTCGGACAGCTGGTCGACCATGCCGCGCTGGATCTCCTGCCACGGGGTCTGGTGGTCCGGATAGCGGTACCCGCCGCTCCTGGCGAGCTCGGCACGCCGATGCTGAAGCTCCTCCTCGCTGGCCAGTATATCGGCGCGTCCTTTCCGCAGGTCGATGCGGACGCGGTCGCCATCCCTCAGGATAGCCAACCCGCCTCCGGCCGCCGCCTCCGGCGAGGCATTGAGGATGGAGGGGCTGCCCGAAGTGCCGGACTGCCGCCCGTCGCCGACGCAGGGAAGCTCCGTAATGCCTTTCTTGATGAGAGCCGCCGGCGGCTGCATGTTCACGACCTCGGCGGCGCCGGGATAGCCAATGGCACCCGTGCCGCGGATGAACAGGATCGTGTTCTCGTCGATGCCGAGCGAGGGATCCTCGATGCGCTTGTGATAGTCCTCGCGACCGTCGAAAATCACGGCCTTCCCCTCGAATGCGTCAGGGTCGGCCGGGTTCGACAGGTATCGCTCCCGGAACGCCTTGGAAATCACGCTGGTCTTCATGATCGCTGAATCGAAAAGGTTGCCCTTGAGGTTGATAAAGCCGGCGTCGGTCTTCAGCGGCTCGGCCGCAGAGAAGATCACGTCACGATTCTCGATCGGCACGTTGCGGCAGTTCTCCCCGATGGAACGGCCATTGACCGTCAGCGCGTCAGGGTGCGGCAGGAGCCCTGCCTTCATGAGTTCGCCGACCACCGCGGGTACACCGCCGGCCCGGAAGAAATCCTCGCCAAGATAGGTGCCCGCGGGCTGCACGTTGGCCAGGAGCGGGATCCTGTGGCCGACGCGTTCCCAATCGTCATTGTCGAGGGGGACGCCGAGATGGCGGGCCACCGCGTTCAGATGGATGGGCGCATTGGTCGAGCCGCCGATTGCCGAGTTGACGACAATGGCGTTTTCGAATGCCTGGCGGGTCATGATATCGGAGGGACGGATGTCCTGCTCCACCATCTCCACGATTCGACGTCCGGTGTCGTAGGCCATCTGGCCGCGCTCGCGGTAAGGCGCCGGAATTGCGGCGGAGCCGGGAAGCTGCATGCCGAGCGCTTCGGCCAGCGAATTCATCGTGGAAGCCGTGCCCATGGTGTTGCAGTAGCCGACCGACGGCGCCGACGCTGTGACGGCGGCCATGAACTGCTCCTCGTCGATCTCGCCGGCCGCGAGGCGCTCGCGAGACTTCCAGACCACAGTGCCGGACCCGGCACGTTCACCATGGTACCAGCCGTTGAGCATCGGTCCGACCGAGAAGGCGATCGCCGGTATGTTGACCGTGGCGGCCGCCATCAGCAGCGCCGGAGTGGTTTTGTCGCATCCGATGGTCAGCACAACGCCGTCCAGCGGATAGCCATAGAGCACTTCGACCAGCGAGAGATAGGCAAGGTTACGATCGAGCGATGCCGTCGGGCGCTTGCCGGTCTCCTGGATCGGGTGGCACGGAAACTCGAACGCGACACCGCCCGCTGCTTCTATGCCGGAGCGGATGCGCTTGGCCAGTTCGACGTGATGACGGTTGCATGGCGAAAGATCGGAGCCGGTCTGCGCGATGCCGATGATTGGCTTCCCCGATTGCAACTCGGCCCGCGTAAGACCGTAGTTCAGATAGCGCTCAATATAGAGGGCCGTCATCTCGGGGTCGTCCGGATTATCGAACCACTCCTGCGAGCGCAGCTTCTTTTCCTTTTTCAAACCCGACATTGAGCCCTCCACAATTGAGCATCGGACCCGATATCGGGGATTCGTTTCGGAAGATCCGGTGCGAACAGGCGCCGAAGCAACGACCGCTTTGATCGGTGGATTTCGCTGCCCCAGCGCCCGCATGGTTATGACAAGGGATGTCCTTCCGCAAGTCTCCACGAGGCCATTTGTCCGACAATTAGATCCGGACGCCTTACCCGCACTTTGGTGTGATGGACAGCCCTCCGCTTATCGGTTACCCCTTCGGGAATCGAGAGAGGAGAACCGCATGGCGCTCGTGATCGAAGGCGAGGAAAAGATTGCTGCTCCCGCGCAGAAAGTCTGGGAGGCGCTGAACGATCCGGCCGTTCTGAAGGACTGCATCCCCGGCTGCCAAAGCCTGGAGAAGAAGTCCGACACGGAACTGGCTGCCACGGTCGTTCTCAAGATCGGACCGATCAAGGCGACCTTCAATGGCGAGGTGACGCTGACGAATCTCAACCCGCCGCAATCCTACACCATTTCCGGCGAAGGCAAGGGCGGCATAGCGGGCTTCGCGAAGGGCGGCGCCGACGTGACGCTGTCCGCCGACGGAGCCGACAATACGGTCCTGAAATACGCGGCGAAGGCCGAGGTCGGCGGCAAGATCGCGCAGCTCGGCAGCCGGCTGATTACCTCGACGTCCAAGAAACTCGCCGGACAGTTCTTCTCAAGCTTCAACGAGCGCGTGAGCGGCGCCGGCTGACGGCATGTAGGCGGGGCTCCCCGGCCGGAGCGTAGGGATTCCACACATCTCCCGGGGTACCGAGGGATCAGATGGTGGCTGCTTTCACTGCCGTTCGGCCACTTGGTTCTGCACCGTTGGGTGGGTTACCCAAACGGAACGGAATGGATCCTCGGGTCACGGCGCCATCGCTTCGCTCGGCGCCGGCCCGAGGATGACGAAGCTTCCATGTCTGTGCCAATCGCCAGTGTTGGCGATTGGGGGCAGGCCTTCAACGCAGTCGTCATCCTCGGACGGGAGCCCGCGCCAGCGGGCGAGCTGATCCGAGGATCCATTCCGTTAGATGTGAGTATCTACCCAACGGTGCAAGACGAAGTGGCCGAGCCGGACCAGCAACCGTCCAGCGTATCGCGAGATTTCCATGCATTACGCGATGTATCTCGTCATCCAAGGTGTCCTCCCAAGATGGTGAATATCGTAGCCCCAGAGTAACGAGTGGTATGAACGTGCTCGCGCCTCCGGGCCTATTCTCTATTCGAATACGATCGCCGGGCCGGCTGGTGCCGCGCCGCCGCGCTCCTCCCTCAAACGGTCCCAGACGTTCACGGCGATGTCGCGGTAGATCTTGGCCTCCGTTCCGTCGGGTTTGGAGGCAACGACCGGGGTGCCGGAGTCTGACGTTTCACGGATGTCCATGACGAGCGGCACCTCGCCGAGGAAGTGGATGCCGAGGCGCTCGGCTTCCCTGCGCGCGCCCCCATGGCCGAAGATGTCATAGCGCTTTCCCGTATCGGGTGCGATGAAATAGCTCATATTCTCGACGATACCGAGCAGCGGCACGTCGACCTTCTTGAACATGTTGAGCCCCTTGCGCGCGTCGATCAGGGCGAGATCCTGCGGGGTGGAGACAATAATGGCTCCGGCAAGCGGCACCTGCTGGGCCATGGTCAGTTGCGCATCGCCGGTGCCGGGCGGCATGTCGACCACGAGGACGTCGAGTTCGCCCCATTCGACTTCGCGCAGCATCTGGGTCAGCGCCGACATCACCATCGGACCGCGCCAGATCATGGGCGTCTCCTCGTCGACGAGGAACCCCATCGACATCACCTTGAGCCCGAATTTTTCCATCGGCCGCAGCGTCTTGCCGTCGGCCGTCTCCGGCCTGCCATGGATTGCGAGGAGTCGCGGCATCGACGGTCCATAGATGTCCGCGTCGAGAACGCCGACTTTCAGGCCGTTCGCGGAAAGTCCGAGCGCAATGTTCACCGCCGTCGTCGACTTGCCGACGCCGCCCTTGCCCGAAGCAACCGCGATAATGGCAGCGACGCCCGGGACCCCCCGCTTGCCGCGGCTTTCGGACTGAGGAGCATGCGGCGTGGGGCGGGCTGCCGGCGCGGCACGGGGCTGCGGCTGCGGGGCCGGGCGCGGAGGAGCGTTCTCCATGCCCCCGCCCTTCTTTTCGGCGGTCAACGCGACCACGGCGCCGGCGACACCGGGAATCGCCCTCACAACCCTTTCGGCGGCGGCCCGCAGCGGCTCCATCTCCTGCGCTCGCGCGGCCGGCACGGTGATGGAGAAGAACACCTTCCCGTCGGCAATGAAGATTTCCGACACCAGGCCGAGGTCGACGATGTTGCCGGTGAAATCCGGACCATTGATCGTCTTGAGCCTTTCGATGACGGTGTCCTTGGTGACCGACATGATGCCTCGCCTGTTCGTTCCGTGACTCCAGATAGTGCATTGCGGTGCTGGAACCAAGCGCCACGTCTCCTAATCGACGGGCATTCCAAGCGCCTATCTCGACTCTCGATGCTAAAATTTTCGACCTGCCGTCGATTTCGGGCACCATCGATCGTCGTTCTGGGGCGGCTGGAAATCCTGTCCGCATGACCAAGGAGAAAGCTATGAAGTTCGTTCCCTATTTGAGCTTCGACGGCCGCTGCCGGGAGGCCTTCGCGTTCTACGAGAAAGTGTTCAGCGGCAAGATCGTAGCCATGATCAGCCACGGCGAGACGCCGGCCGGCGCCCACGTGCCTGCCGATTGGCACGATAGAATCATCAACGCGCATCTGATCGTGGAAGACCAGGAACTGATGGGGGCCGACTCCCCTCCGAGCCAGGGTGACGTCAAGCCGAGCGGCTTCAGCGTCTCCGTCCAGATCGACGACGAAGATCGTGCCAAGCGCATATTCGACGCGTTGGCCGACGGTGGAAATGTCATCATGCCGTTCGAACCGACGTTCTGGGCCAAGAAATTCGGCATGGTGACCGACAAATTCGGCACGCCCTGGATGATCAACTGCGGCATGATTCCCGCCTGATCGACAATGTCTATCGTGGCTGAGGCGTGCTGCCTCGGCCACGATAGACATCAAGGGTATTGCCTGAATCGGCGGTTTGGCGGACCCTGAATGCCGTCATTCGCAACGGCATCCATGATCGACAAGCTCGAATTCTTCATCGCCCTCGCCAAGGAAGAGCATTTCGGCCGCGCTGCCGAGCAGCTCGGCATTACCCAGCCCACCCTGTCGGCCGCCATCAAGCAATTGGAGGACCAGCTCGGCGTGATGCTGGTGCAACGCGGTTCGCGTTTCCAGGGGTTGACGGCAGAGGGAGAGCAGGTGCTGGCCTGGGCGCGGCGCATCGTCGGCGACACCCGGGCCATGCGCGAGGAAATGCGTGCGGCCCGCAAGGGACTTTCCGGACGCATCCGTATCGCAGCCATACCGACCGCGCTGGCCATGGTCGCGAAGCTCACCACCCCTTTCCGGGAAAAGCATCCAGGCGTGACATTCTCCGTCCTGTCGCGCACCTCGATCGAAGTGCTCTCGTTGCTCGGTAATTTCGACATCGATGTCGGAATCACCTATCTCGACAACGAGCCGCTGGGACGCGTCAGCAGCGTGCCGCTCTATTCGGAGCGCTATCAGCTCATCACGGCGGTCGGCAATCCGCACTCGGAAAGCGCGTCGGTGACTTGGGCGGAGGTCAGCCGACTGCCGCTCTGTCTGTTGACGCCCGACATGCAGAACCGGCGCATCATCGACCAGCATCTGGCCGAAGCCGGAGTCCATGTTCGTCCGACGCTCGAATCCAACTCGATGATCGTGCTGTTCTCGCATATTCGGACCGGCAAATGGTCGTCGATCATGCCGCTCAATCTCGCGGAAACATTTGGGTTTTCCGAGCCGATCCGAGCCATCCCGATCGTCAATCCGGATGCGAGCCATATCGTGGGTCTGGTTGCGGCACGCCGCGAACCGCATACGCCGCTGGTCTCGGCGCTTCTGGAAGAGGCGATGACGCTGGCAGGCGATTTCGGACCGCGGCGCTGAAGTAACGATAGGGCGGGAGGAGCTTGATAGAAATCTTCTATCGATCGACGGAACTGGCTTATTGATCCGGCCTGTTTCCTTTGGTCTGCTAAGCACTTAGGTGTTGATCAGGCAGCACCGTTTCAGGGAGGGCGCTGCGTGGGAATGCAGCTTGCAAGTACCGAGATCGAGGCGCGAACGACGGAGGTCGTCGAGGCGCTCAAAGGACTTGAGGGTCCTCTGCTGCCGATCTTGCACGGAATCCAGGAGGAATTCGGATACGTTCCGGCCGAAAGCCTGCCGGTGATCGCCTCGGCGCTGAATCTCTCCCGGGCGGAGGTGTACGGGGTCGTGAGCTTCTATCACGATTATCGCGGCCATCCCGCCGGCCGTCATGTTCTCAAACTCTGCCGGGCGGAGGCCTGCCAGTCCGTCGGCGCGGAGGCGATCGCTGATCGCGTCACGCAACTGCTCGGTATCGGCTTTCATGAGACGGCGAAGGACGGATCTGTGACGCTGGAGCCTGTCTATTGCCTCGGCCTATGCGCCTGTGCCCCCTCGGCCATGCTCGACGGGAAGGTGATCGGCCAGTTGGACGCGGGCAAGATCGATGACATCGTCGAGGCGGTTCGCGCATGACGGTCACGATCTACATTCCCCGCGATTCCGGCGCAGTCGCGCTCGGCGCCGACGAAGTCGCTCAAGCCGTCGAGCGAGAGCTTGCCGAGCGCGGCAGCAAGGCGCGCATCGTGCGAACGGGCTCGCGCGGACTCTATTGGCTGGAGCCCATGGTCGAGGTGCTGACCGAGAAGGGTCGTGTCGCCTATGGCCCGGTACGGCCTTCGGACGTCAAGTCGCTTTTCGATGCCGGCTTCCTTTCCGGCAGCCAGCACAAGCGCTGGCTCGGCAGGCCGGAAAAGATACCGTTCCTCGCCCGACAGACCCGGTTGACCTTCGCGCGATGCGGGATCGTCGATCCACTCTCCCTTGGCGACTATGCCGCCCATGGCGGCCTTGCCGGGTTGAAAAAGGCGATCGCCATGTCGCCGTCCGAGATCGTGACGACGGTCACGGAATCCGGCCTGCGCGGCCGCGGCGGAGCGGGCTTTCCGACGGGCATCAAATGGAAGACGGTGCTCGATACGGCGGCGGACCGCAAATATATCGTTTGCAACGCCGACGAAGGCGACTCCGGCACTTTCGCCGATCGCATGATCATGGAGGGCGATCCCTTCGTGCTCATCGAGGGCATGGCGATCGCCGGCATCGCCGTCGGGGCGACCAAAGGTTTTGTTTACATCCGCTCGGAATACCCGCACGCGGCCGCAACCATGAATGCCGCCATTCAGGCGGCGCGCAGGGCCGGCATGCTCGGCGAAAAGGTCCTCGGCTCGTCCAGGGCCTTCGACATGGAGGTCCGGGTCGGAGCCGGCGCCTATGTCTGCGGCGAGGAAACGTCCCTTCTCGAAAGCCTGGAAGGCAAGCGTGGACTTGTCCGCGCCAAGCCGCCGCTGCCCGCACATAAGGGCCTCTTCGGAAAACCGACGGTGATCAACAATGTGATCTCGCTGGCTTCCGTACCGATCATCCTGGACAAGGGCGGAGCGTACTACAAGGATTTCGGCATGGGCCGCTCGCGCGGGACCATCCCCATCCAGATAGCCGGCAACGTCAAGCATGGCGGCTTGTTCGAGGCGGCTTTCGGGCTCACTCTCGGCGAGATCGTCGACGACATAGGAGGCGGCACCCGAAGCGGGCGCCCGGTAAGGGCCGTGCAGGTCGGCGGCCCGTTGGGCGCCTATTTTCCGCGCGCCCTGTTCGACACGCCCTTCGACTACGAGGCCTTCGCCGCCAGGGACGGCCTCATCGGCCATGCCGGAATCGTGGTCTTCGACGACACTGTCGACATGCTGAAGCAGGCGCGCTTCGCCATGGAGTTCTGCGCGATCGAGAGCTGCGGCAAGTGCACGCCCTGCCGAATTGGCTCCGTCCGCGGCCTTGAGACGCTAGACAAGATCGCCCGCAACATCGAGCCGGAAAAGCAGCTCGAGCTCGTCGCCGATCTCTGCAACACCATGAAGTTCGGATCCCTTTGCGCGCTGGGAGGTTTTACTCCTTATCCGGTGATGAGCGCGCTGACGCATTTTCCGGAAGATTTTCGCCCCTCGCCCATCGCCGAAGCCGCCGAATAGGAGCGGATGCCATGAACGCCATGTTCGACACCAAGACGCTCGTCGAAGAAACCGACTACGGCACGCCGGCATCGAAGGCCGAGAAGACCGTGACGCTCGACATCGATGGCCGCGCCGTGACGGTCCCGGAAGGGACGTCGATCATGCGGGCTGCCATGGAGGCGGGCGTCGAGATCCCGAAGCTCTGCGCGACCGACATGCTCGACGCGTTCGGCTCCTGCCGCGTCTGTCTCGTCGAGATCGAAGGGCGGGCGGGAACACCGGCGTCCTGCACGACACCGGTGGCGGAGGGGCTGGTGGTCAAGACGCAGACCGAACGGCTGGACAAGATCCGGCGCGGCGTAATGGAGCTCTATATCTCGGATCATCCGCTTGGCCTCGATCAAGGCGCTGTGCGGGAAGGCGGAGAACTCAAGAGGATCGCCAACACGGTTGGCCTGTCCGAAATCCGCTACGGGCTCGACGGTCGCAACCATGTCCGCGACGGCGGGCTCAATGCCGACTATCTGCCGAGGGACGAGTCGAACCCCTATTTCACCTATGACGCCTCCCAATGCATCGTCTGCTCGCGCTGCGTGAGAGCCTGCGAGGAGGTCCAGGGCACCTTCGCATTGACGATCGCCGGACGTGGATTCGAATCCCGCGTCGCGGCCGGCATGTCGGAGAACTTCATCGATTCCGAATGCGTGTCTTGCGGCGCCTGCGTTCAGGCCTGCCCGACGGATGCGCTGCGGGAAAAATCGCTCCTGGAAATGGGGAGCCCGACACATTCAGTCGTGACGACCTGCGGCTATTGCGGCGTCGGCTGCTCGTTCAAGGCAGAGATGCGCGGTGAAGAGGTCGTGCGCATGGTACCCTACAAGGGCAGCAAGGCCAATCGCGGCCATTCCTGTGTCAAGGGCCGGTTCGCGTGGGGCTATACGACGCACAGGGATCGCATCCTCAACCCGATGATCCGCGAGAAGATCAGCGATCCTTGGCGAGAGGTCACCTGGGAAGAGGCATTCCGCCATGTCGCCAACGAGTTCCGGCGGATCCAGTATCAGTATGGCCGAGGGGCGGTCGGCGGCATCACCTCGTCGCGCTGCACGAACGAAGAGACCTACCTCGTGCAGAAGCTGGTCCGCCAGGGCTTCGGCAACAACAACGTCGATACATGCGCCCGGGTCTGCCATTCGCCCACCGGCTATGGGCTGAAGACGACCTTCGGCACCTCGGCAGGCACGCAGGACTTCGATTCGGTCGAAGAGACCGACGTGGTCGTCATTATCGGCGCGAACCCGACCGATGCCCATCCCGTCTTCGCGTCGCGCTTGAAGAAGCGGCTGCGCCAGGGCGCCAAGCTGATCGTTATCGATCCGCGCCGTATCGACATGGTGCGATCCCCACATGTCGAGGCCCAATATCATCTGCCGTTGAAGCCCGGCACCAACGTCGCAGTCCTCACCGCGCTCGCCCATGTCATCGTCACGGAAGGGCTCTTCGACGAGAGGTTCATCCGCGAGCGTTGCGACTGGTCGGAATTCGAGGACTGGGCAGCTTTCGTCGCCGAGCCGCAACACAGCCCGGAAGAGGTGGAGAAGGTGTCCGGCGTGCCGGCCGAGCGGATCCGCGGCGCCGCGCGGCTCTATGCCACCGGCGGCAACGGGGCGATCTATTACGGCCTCGGGGTCACCGAGCACAGCCAGGGCTCGACCACAGTGATGGCCATCGCGAACCTTGCCATGCTGACGGGCAACATCGGCCGCCCGGGCGTCGGCGTGAACCCGTTGCGCGGCCAGAACAATGTGCAGGGATCCTGCGATATGGGCTCCTTCCCGCACGAGTTGCCAGGCTATCGGCATATTTCAGACGACGCGACGCGGGCGATCTATGAGAGCCTCTGGGGGGTGACGCTCGACCCGGAGCCTGGCCTGCGGATCAACAACATGCTGGATGCCGCCGTGGATGGCAGCTTCATGGGCCTCTACGTCCAGGGTGAGGACATCTTGCAGTCCGACCCCAACACGACGCATGTCGCGGCCGGCCTGGCGGCAATGGAATGCGTGGTGGTGCACGATCTCTTCCTGAACGAGACCGCGAACTACGCCCACGTCTTCCTGCCCGGCTCGACCTTCCTGGAAAAGGACGGCACCTTCACCAATGCCGAGCGCCGCATCAACCTCGTGCGCAAGGTGATGGCGCCGAAGAACGGCTATGCCGATTGGGAAGTCACGCAGAAACTCGCCCAGGCCATGGGCGTGTCCTGGAATTACCAGCATCCGTCAGAGATCATGGACGAGATCGCACGGACGACACCCAGCTTCGCGTCCGTTTCGTTCGAGCTTCTGGAGCGCGAAGGTTCGGTTCAGTGGCCCTGCAACGAGAAGGCGCCGCTCGGCACGCCGGTGATGCATATTGGCGGCTTCGTCCGCGGCAAAGGCAAGTTCATCCGCACCGAATACGTCGCAACGGACGAAAGGAGCGGCCCGCGCTTCCCGTTGCTGCTGACCACGGGGCGGATCCTGTCCCAGTACAATGTCGGCGCTCAGACGCGCCGGACCGAGAATGTGGCTTGGCACAAGGAGGACCGGCTGGAGATCCATCCGCACGACGCCGAGAACCGCGGCATCAAGGATGGCGACTGGGTACGTCTCAAGAGCCGGGCCGGCGAGACGACACTCAGGGCGCTCATCACCGAACGCGTCGCGCCGGGCGTGGTGTACACCACGTTCCACCATCCGAACACGCAAGCCAATGTGATCACCACCGAATACTCCGACTGGGCGACCAACTGCCCCGAATACAAGGTGACCGCGGTTCAGGTCAGCCCGTCCAATGGGCCCAGCGAGTGGCAGGAGGAGTATGACGCGCTCGCGCGGCGAAGCCGCCGCATCCAAGGACGGCTCGAGGCAGCGGAGTGACGATGGGTGTGATGGCCGGCTGGCCAGAGGCGGTGCTGACCGGGACAGGGATGCGGCAATGATCTCCCGCCCTGCCCTCACCCGTCTATCCCGCGTTGCGCACCGCATCGGCGGAACCAGCATTGCCGATCGCACGGTGCCGGAGGAAGTCCCGATCGCGCTATCCTATGCCGGCACCACTCATGCCGTGATGATGGCAAGCCCTGCCGATTTCGAGGATTTCGCAGTCGGCTTCTCGCTCACCGAAGGGATCATTTCATCCTCGGAAGAGATCGGCAGCGTCGACATCGAGGATCTCGGGGCGGGCATCGATATCCAGATCCGGCTGAAGGACGCGGCCAATACACGCTTCCAGGCGAGGCGGCGCCGGCTGGCAGGCCCAGTCGGATGCGGGCTTTGCGGGATCGAATCCATCGAAGAGGCAATGCGCTCGGTGGACGTGGTCGGTGGTTCGCGGCTGTCGATCTCGTCCGACAATATCGTCCGTTCGGTCCGCCTGCTCGCCAGGTTGCAGCCGCTCCACGCCGAGACAGGCGCGGTCCATGCGGCGGGTTTCTATGTGCCGGAGACGGGCATTGTCGCGGCGCGCGAGGATGTCGGCCGCCACAATGCGCTGGACAAGCTCGCGGGCGCCTTGGCCAAGGCCGGCATGCATGGAGAGACCGGGGCCGTGGTTGTGACCAGCCGCGTTTCGGTGGAGATGGTCCAGAAGACGGCGGCGATCGGCTCGCCGATCATCATTGCCGTTTCCGCCCCGACCGCGCTCGCCATCCGCGCGGCGGAGGCGGCGGGCATGACGCTTGTCGCCCTGGTGCGTGGCGACGAGTTCGACATCTTCACCCATCCGGATCGTATTTCGCCGAGGACCGCCCGAAATGTCGCATGACGAACACAAGGCAATGAACACGGCGGAGAAACTCGTCTATATGGCGAACCAGATCGCCGCCTTCTTCGAAACCATGCCGCATGACGAGGCTGCAGCGGGCGTTGCCAAGCACATCAACGATTTCTGGGATCCGCGCATGCGCCGCCAATTCTTCGCGATCGTGGAAGCAGGCGACGCAGGGCTGAGGCCGCTTGTGATCGACGCCGTACCCATGATCAAGCGGCCGGCGCCCGCGGAGAAACCGGCGGGCGTCGCTTCGTAACGGTGTTCACATTCCCCACCTCAGCGAAGCCGTGTGGACCGGCGCGTCCCAGAGGCTTGCCGCTTCGTCGTCCAGCATGGACAGCGTGACGGAGCAGCCGGCCATGTCGAGCGAGGTCACGTAGGAGCCGACCAGCGAGCGGGCGACCTCGACTCCATGCTTCTCGAACATCCGGCGCGCGGCGTTGTACATGAGATAGAGCTCCATCGACGGCGTGCCGCCGAAGCCATTGACGAACAGCAGCGCCTTTCCCTTGACCTGTGGGCCGAGGTCGCCAGCGATCGCCGCACAAATTTCCTCGGCGATCTCGTCCGCGGTCTTGAGCCGGTCTCGTCTTCGGCCGGGCTCGCCATGGATGCCGACGCCGAACTCCATCTCATCGTCGCCGATCTCGAAGGTCGGCTTGCCGGCCGCCGGTACGGTACAAGACGTCAAAGCGACGCCCATCGAACGTGTCGCGGCGTTGACCCGATCCCCCAGCGCCTTGAGTTCGGCCAGGCTTCTGCCCTCCTCGGCTGCCGCACCGACGATCTTCTCCACGACAAGCGTCCCCGCCACGCCGCGACGGCCGGTCGTGTAGAGGGAATCCTCGACCGCGACGTCGTCATTGGTGACGACCTGCATCACGCCTTCGGTCATTTCGGCGGCCATGTCGAAATTCATGACATCGCCCTCGTAGTTCTTGACGATGAAAAGGCATCCGGCGCCCGTATCGACGCTCGCCGCCGCCTCCACCATCTGATCGGGCGTGGGCGAGGTGAAGACCTGACCGGGACAGGCGGCGTCGAGCATGCCGTGGCCAACCAAGCCGGCGTGCAGGGGTTCGTGACCAGAACCTCCACCTGATATCAATGCCACTTTGCCCGGCTTCAGGATCCTGCGGCGCACGAATTTGTGCCCCTCCCCGAGGAGCAGAATGTCCGAATGCGCAGCTACGAAACCGTCCAGGCTTTCCGTCAGCACGGTATCGACTGAGTTCAGGAATTTCTTCACGTCGGTCCTCCCGATTGGCACCGATACCCGCCCTTGCCGATTATGCTGACGGTCGCGAATTGCCCCTCACTGTCCTGCCGGACATCTCTCCCCGCACGCGGGGAGAGAGACGACGGCCGCACCGGTTTCGCCAGTCGCCCACGGGGACGATTGGCGAAAGCGAAGACGAAATCGTCAGGCGGATGAGGGGCTTGCTCAAAGATCAATCCTTATTGCCGCTGGTATGAGTGAATTCGTTCATGGTGCCAACGAAACCGCCGCGATCGCCGCTTTGACGGCAGCGAGTTGCGCCGGAGCAGCGGAGAGGTCGCGCAGGCCGGCGGCCAGGAGCCCGGGTATGGCCTGGGGGTCGCCAGCCGCATCTCCGCACAGGCTGACCGGAATGTCGTTGGCGTCGCCATAAGCGACGACACCGGCGATCAGCCGCTGAACGGCCGGATTGGCGAATGCATTCAGCCCAGCCACGGCACCGTTGTCGCGCGCGGCCGCCATCACATATTGGGTCAGATCGTTCGAGCCGATCGAGAAGAAGGCCGCGTCGGAAAATTCTTCGGGCGCAATCGCCGCGGCCGGGACTTCGACCATGACACCGAGCGGCGGAATGCCGTGGCTGATGCCGGCCCGCGTCAACACATCGGCCTCCTCCAAAAACAGCTCCGTCGCCTTGCGATACTCGTCGGCGATGGCAACCATTGGGAACATGACTTTCAAATTGCCGTGGCCCGCGGCGCGCAACAAGGCGCGGATCTGGACACGAAAGACCTCCGGCCGTGACAGGGAAAGGCGAATGCCGCGCAAGCCAAGGAACGGATTGCCTTCCTCGATCGTATAGCCCGCGACCGGCTTGTCGCCGCCGGCGTCGACGGTCCGAATGGTCACGGGCTTCCCCTTCGCCCATTCGAGCACCTTGCGATAAGCGTTAAACTGGCTCTCCTCGTCAGGCAACGTCGCGCCGAACAGGAACTCGGTGCGCATCAACCCGACGCCGTCGCAGTGATCGATGTCGATCGCGTCGACCTCGGCAGGATCGGCGACATTGACATGGACCCGAACAGCTGTCCCATCCGCCGTCACGGCAGGATGAGCGAGGAAATCGCCCGCTTGTGCCTTTGCCGCGATGAACGCGTCCGATGCCCCTCGAAAGTCGCGGAGATCCGCCTCCGCCGGCGCCAGAACGATCTCGCCATGCTCGGCGTCGAGAACCGCGAAGCCGGCAGCACCGACGAGCCTTTCACCGAGCCCGACGACCATCGGCACTCCGCGGGAGCGGGCCAGCATCGCCACATGGCTGGCGGGAGAACCACGGCTCAATGCAATGCCTCCGCCCTTGCTCCAGTCGATCCGCAGGAACAGCGTCGGCGCTATGTCATCGGCGCACAGTATCGCGCCGGCGGGAGCAGCTGTCTCGCCGTGCCCCGAGAGGGCATGCAACACCCGCTGCCTGATGTCCCTGAGGTCGGCGGCCCTTGCCTTGAAGTACTCGTCGTCAGCCGTTGCGTAGCCGGCGATCTCGCCGTCGAGCTCCGCACCCCATGCCTCATAGGCGGTGGCGCCAGCCTGAATAGCCTCCAGCGCGGGATCGACCAGGGCGTCATCCTCCAGCATCGCAACCTGAAATTCCAATATGGCGGCGGCCTCGCCGGGAGACGCTGCGATCAATTCGTCGAGGGCGCGGGAGGCCGCGGCCACCGCCGCCTTGAGCGCTTCAGCTTCCGCTCGAGGCGAGCCCTTGGCGGCGTAGCCGACAACGGCGCGTTCCGGATGGAACAGCGGACCGGCTGCATATCCGCCCGAGGCGGCAACGCCCGTCAGCCTAAGCGGTCCTGGCATGAGCCTCGTTTCCGTCGTCGAAATCACGTTCGACCAGTGCGGCCAGCGCTTCGATCGCTTCCCGAGCCTTCTCTCCGTCGGCGCGAAGATGAAGCAGCGTTCCCTTCGGCGCCCGTGCCGCCATGACCTTGACGATGCTCTTGGCGTCGAGCCATGGCCCAGCCAGATCGGTCGCCAATTCGATGCGCGCCGGAAAGGCCTTGGCGAGCTTGGTGAGCTGGACCGACGGCCGCGCATGCAGACCCGCTTCATGGGTGATCATGACCGAGGCTTGGGCTGTCGACATAACGCTTTCCTTCGTTCACGCCGGCGCAAGCTCGTGCGCCGTCGCCACCACGTCGCGCAAGGACGCCCCGCCGGAGGCCTCGGTCGCCGCCATCACTGCGCCTTCCACGATCGGCGCGTTGCAGATGACGATCTTCTTGCTGCGCGGCTCGCCGATCATTTCGACCGCCATCTCGCTGTTGGTCTCGGCGCCGCCGAGATCGACCAGGATTGCCACGCCGGCATCCGACCAGGCGCGTTCGATGGCATCGATGATCGCTGCCACGCTGGTGCCGAGTCCGCCCTCCGGATTGCCGCCGCACCAGGCAAGGGGCACCTCCTCGCCGACCATCTGCCGCACCATGTCGGCCGTGCCTTCCGCGATCTTGGGCGAATGCGAAACAATGACGATGGCGACATTCTTCATGCCTTGCTCCGGAATTGGGCGGCCAGCACGGCGACGAGCAGTGCCGTCGAACGGGCACCGGGATCCATGTGCCCGATCGACCTGTCGCCGAGGAAGGACGCACGGCCGCGGATCGCCTTCATCGGAACGGTGGCATCGGCCGCCGCATCTGCGACCGATGCGATTTCGTCGGCCGACTTGCCTTCGGCCAATGCCTGCCGCACGGGAAAGAGCACATCGAGCATCGTCTTCTGGCCCGCCTTCGATTTGCCGCGCGCCGCCACCGCATCGACGGCCCGGCAGAGAGCCCCCGCGAAACCCGCACGGTCAACGACTCCCGGCAGTTCCTTGCCGAGTGCCATGAACAAGGTGCCGAACAGCGGGCCGGAGGCCCCGCCGACCGTCATCACCAGCTTGGTGCCGATTGCGTTCAGGGCGTCCGGCAGCGGCTTGGCGGCATATTGTTCCGCCTCGGCGCGGATCGCCTCGAAGCCCCGCTTCATATTGGCGCCGTGATCGCCATCGCCGATCGCCTGGTCGAGCGCGGTCAATTCGTCGGCATGGGCGGCGATCGTGTCAGCCGCCGCGGAAACGAGGGCGCCGATGTCCAGGTCGGTCGTCGTAACACTCATGCGGTCATCGCCTTTCCTGTCGAGAGCCTGGCTTCGGAAATCCTCCTCACCCTTCGGAGTGGAGGTCCGGTGATCCAGTCGACGACACCGGAGGAAGCTACACCTTCGCGCGTGCGATATCGATCTTCGGCGTCGATCAAAAATTGCTAAACAGGCGACCCTCGCGCGCGGACGATATTCGTTGCGCGGGCCGGGACCGCCTATAGATAGCGCAATCGCCAATATTGGCCGGCCCCGCAGAAAAGGGAATGCTCATGGCAGTCCGCCCCATCGTCAGCTTTCCAGACCCTCGTCTCCGACTCCCGGCGGATCCGGTGGATGCCTTCGACGAGGCGCTTAGCCGGCTTGCGGAAGACCTATTGGACACCATGCGCGCAGCGCCCGGCATCGGCATTACGGCTCCGCATATCGGCGTTGCCAGGCGGCTGGTCGTGCTGGAGCTATCGGCGTCTGAACTCCCGCGGACCTATGTCAATCCGGCGATCGTCTGGGCGTCGGACGACATGATCCGGCACCAGGAGGGCAGCGTCTCCATGCCGGGCGTCACCGACGAGGTCGAGCGTCATGCCAAGGTGCGTGTGCAATACAGGGATCTGGACGGCACCGAGCGAATAGAAGATGCGGAAGGCCTGCTCGCCATATGCCATCAGCACGAGATCGATCAACTCGACGGCATCTTCTGGCTCCAGCGGCTCTCGCGGGTCAAGCGCGAGCGGCTGATCAAGCGCTATGAGAAGTTGCGGCGAGGGTCGTGAGGCGCATTCCATGTCGACCTGCCTTCAGCGGCCAGTGCCTCGACACATTAGGGACGGTTTTCCAGATATCATAGGCTATGTTTGCCTCCATCGGCTGGAAGCCAGAATGGCCGACAAGACCTGCGGCCGTCCACGAACAAGGACGCGCGCTCCGTCGACGAGGACCATCTCGCCGATGCTCAGTTCGTCGGGTGGGTAACCAACCAACAGTTGCCCGGCGAACGCCTGTGAGCGCCCTATGCAGGGTGCGGCGATCGGTGAGCCGCTGACGAGGGCTCAGGTGCCGGGGAGCGACATCAAACATTGGAGACCAGCCATGAACGACAAGAAGGGCGGCTCGACGGAAGTGGTAAGCTCCCCCTCCCAACGGATCGATGCGAGAATCGAGGAGCTAGGCGATTGGCGGGGCGAGCTGCTCGCACGGCTGCGGGCTCTCATCAAGCACGCCGACCCCGACGTGGTCGAGGAGTGGAAGTGGAGAGGGGTTCCGGTGTGGTCTCACGGCGGAATAATCTGCACGGGCGAGACCTACAAGAATGTGGTGAAGATGACCTTCGCGAAGGGCGCCTCGTTGAACGACCCGTCAGGCCTCTTCAACTCCAGCCTCGAAGGCAGCACCAGGCGTGCCATCGATTTCCATGAGGGCGACGAGATTGACGAAGAGGCGTTGGCGGCGCTTATTCACGCCGCCGTGGCGCTGAACGTTTCGGCGCGGGCTTCCGCCCGCCCCCGGAAAGGTCCAAGGAGCGCCGGTACCGGCAATAAGGGTTGACCTCGAGCCCCTCCATCCGCTGCCGGCACGAGAGAGGGACAATGTCGCCTCCGGCTCCGGCGCTCTCCGAGGGTCAGGCAGAGCCTCGCTGGCGCTGAACCGTGGTCCTCGACGTCACCCGTTCGCGGCCACCAGCGCCTTTTCGAGCTTCGCGAGCCCTTCTTCAAGCACCTCGTCCTCGATGGTGAGCGGCATCAGGATGCGGATCGTGTTAGCGTGGACGCCGCAGGACAGAAGGACAAGCCCGTCGGCGATCGCCGCCTGGGTGACACGCTTGGTGGCATCGGCATCGGGCTCGTTGGCGCCCCGCCTCTTGACGATGTCGAACGCGACCATCGCCCCCGGTCCACGGACGCCGGAGATCGCGACCGTGTCGTTCCTCTGGGCAGCCTTGGTGACGGCGGACTTCACCTTCTCGCCGAGCCGGTTCGCCTTGTCGAGGAGCTTCTCCTCTTCGATCACGTCGAGCACGGCCAGAGCCGCCGCACAAGCGATCGGGCTGCCGGCATAGGTGCCCCCCAGACCACCGGGCTCGGCCGAGTCCATGATAGCGGCCCGGCCGATGACGCCCGACAGCGGAAATCCGCCGGCGAGAGACTTGGCAACCGTGACGAGATCGGGTTCGACACCGCTCACTTCGATGCCGAACATCTTGCCGGTACGGGCAAAGCCGGTCTGGATCTCGTCCGCGATCAGAACGATCCCGTGATCGTCGCAGACCTTGCGCAATGCTTCCAGCAGTTCGACGGGCGCCGGATGGAAACCGCCCTCGCCCTGCACCGGCTCTATGATGATCGCCGCCACCTGGCCAGGCTCGATATCGGCTCGGAACAAGAACTCCAAGGCGCGCAGGCTTTCGGCAACCGAGACGTCGCCCGTCGGGAAAGGGAGGTGATAGATGCCGGGAATGCCGATGCCGAATTTCTTGCGGTAGGGCGCGACCTTGCCGGTAAGCGACATGCCCATCATCGTACGGCCATGGAAGGCGCCGGTGAAGGCGATAACGCCCGGGCGGCCCGTCGCCGCACGAGCGATCTTGACCGCGTTCTCGACCGCCTCCGCGCCGGTCGAGAAGAAGATAGTCTTGGCGTCGCCCTTGAACGGCGCAAGGGCGTTCAGCCGTTCGGCAAGCTCGACATAGGGCTCGTAAGGCAGGACCTGGAAGCAGGTGTGGGTATACTTGTCGAGTTGCTCGCGCACCGCCGCCACCACTTTCGGATGGCGATGACCGGTGTTCAGCACGGCAATGCCGCCGGCGAAGTCGATGTAGCGCTTGCCCTCGACGTCCCAAACCTCGGCATTCTCGGCTCGCTCGGCGAAAACCGGAAAGGCAGTGCCGACGCCGCGCGGTACGGCAGCGACCCGGCGGGACTGTAGCGAGGCGTTCTCGGTCATGGGTTCATCTCCGAAGTGATTCTGGAAAGGTCGGCGGTGACGCTAGCACGCGGCAAGCCGCTGTATTGGGCCTGCCGGAGGCGACCTCCGAGCCAGCGCGAGCCTACATCAGCCCCAGCTGCTTGTAGAACCCCAACGCGTCGTAATAGTCGCTTTGCGCCGCGATCTTGCCGTCCTTGATCGTGAACATCGACGCGCCGGTGAAGGAGAATTTCTTCCCGGTCGCGGCCGTGCCGTCGGCCCAGGGGCCCGTGTTCGTGCCGGAGAACTCCCATTCGAAAGAAATGCGGTCGCCCTGGACGACAGGCGCACCGCGCATCGTCCATTTGGCGTCGGGCACTGCCTTGAGGAAATTGTCGATCACGCCGGACTTGGCCGCCTCCCTGCCCTCCACGGGCTTTCCCACCGAGGCGTCGTAGTAGACGACATTGTCAGCGAAGTGGCTCGCCGCCTTGGCTGAATCATGCGCATTCCAGGCTGCGAGATAAGCCTCGACGACGGCCTGCGCCGCATCGGCCGCGGCGACAGGCGGCGCAGGCAGGATTGCGACGAAGCTGATGGATACGGCAAGGGCGAGCAATTCGCGGCGTTTCATGGCGATTTCCTCCCATTGAACCTAGCCCCCCCTGCTCATCGAAGCACTCACCCATGCGCCACCATCACGTGGCGGACGGCAGTGTAGTCCTCCAGCGCATAAAGCGACATGTCCTTGCCATAGCCGGACTGTTTCAAGCCGCCATGCGGCATCTCGTTGGTGAGCATGAAATGGGTGTTGATCCAGGTGCAGCCATATTGGAGGCGCGCCGCCGTCGCCATCGCACGGCCGACATCCCTAGTCCAGACCGATGAGGCCAGGCCATAGTCGCTGTCATTGGCCCAGTTCACGGCTTCCTCGACATCGGAGAAGCGCGTGACCGAGACGACCGGCCCGAAGACCTCGCGCCGGACGATCTCGTCCTCCTGAAGCGCACCGGCAACAACCGTGGGCTGGTAGAAGAAGCCATTGCCTTCGCCCGGCCTGCCGCCCGTCGCGATCTCGATATGCTTCTGTTCCTGGGCGCGCTCGACGAAACTCGCCACGCGGTCGCGCTGGCGCCTGGAAATCAGCGGGCCGATCTCGTTCTGCGTATCGTCGGCGTCGCCATATCTGATGGTCGAGACGGCCGAGGAGAGATCCGCGACCAGCTTGTCGTAGATGCCCTTGCCGGCATAGACGCGACACGCGGCGGTGCAATCCTGGCCGGCATTGTAATAGCCGAAGGCGCGCAGGCCGGTGACGACGGCATCGAGATCGGCATCGTCGAAAACGATGACCGGAGCCTTCCCGCCAAGTTCCAAATGGGTGCGCTTGACGCCCTTGGCCGCGGCCTGCAGCACCTTCTTGCCGGTGGCGACATCGCCCGTGATCGAGATCATGTTGACCTTGGGGTGGTTGATCAGCGCGTTGCCGACGCTCTCGCCTCGGCCGAGCACGAGGTTGACGACACCCTCGGGCAGGATATCAGCAAGGATCCTGGCGAGCTTGAGGGCAGTCAAAGGCGTCTGCTCGGACGGCTTGAAGACGACCGTGTTGCCGCCGCCGAGGGCCGGCGCCAGCTTCCAGGCCATCATCATCAGCGGATAGTTCCAAGGCGCGATCGAGGCGACGAGACCGATCGGATCGCGGCGGATCATCGAGGTGAATCCCGGCAGATACTCGCCCGCCACGGCACCGGGTAGCGTGCGCACCGCGCCGGCAAAGAACCGGTAGCAATCGACGATCGCTGGAATCTCGTCATTGAGAACCGCATTGATCGGCTTGCCGCAATTCAGCGCTTCGAGCGCCGCGAATTCCTCGGCCTCGGCCTCGATGCGGTCGGCGATCTTCAGGAGATAGGCGGAGCGCTGCGCTGGCGTCGTGCGAGACCAGGTTTGGAAGGCCTTATCGGCGGCAGCGACGGCCGCGTCGATCTGGGCCTGGCCGGCTTCGGGAAGCATCAGAATGGTCTCGCCCGTCTTCGGATTGAGGATCGGCTCCTCGGTCTCGGTGCCCATCTCGAATTTCGAGCCGATCAGCATTGCGGTTTCCATGGGGATCTCCCTTTCAATCTCACTTACCCATGCCGGCGACCTGGTCGCCGTCGCGGGTCAGGTAGTAGGCGGCCAGGATCGGCAGGAGCGTGACGAGCACGACGACCATAGCCACCACATTGGTGACCGGACGCTGGCGCGGGCGCACCAGTTCCTCGAGCATCCAGATGGGCAAGGTCTGCTGCTGGCCGGCGGTGAAGGTGGTGACGATGACCTCGTCGAAGGACAGCGCGAAGGCGAGCATGCCGCCGGCAAGCAGCGCCGTCCCGATATTGGGCAGGATCACGTAGCGGAAAGTCTGGAATCCGTCGGCGCCAAGATCCATCGACGCTTCGATCAGGGAGCCGGATGTGCGCCGGAAGCGGGCGACTGCATTGTTGTAGACGACCACCACACAAAAGGTCGCGTGCCCGAGCACGATCGTCCAGAAGGAGAACGGAATTTCGGCAAGGCTGAAGGCGGAACGCAAGGCGATGCCCGTGATGATACCGGGAAGCGCGATCGGCAGGATCACGAGCAGGGAGATCGTCTCACGGCCGAAGAATCTGGTGCGGCTGACGGCGGCGGCGCACAACGTGCCGAGCACGAGGGCGAGCGCCGTCGAGACGGCCGCGACCTTCACCGAAAGTGCCAGGGCCTGCCACACGTCCGGCCGGTGCCAGGTGACGCCGAGCCAAGCTGTCGTGAGGCCCGGCGGCGGCCACTGATAGCTCTTCTCCTCCGTAGTGAAGGCATAGACGAAGATGAGCAGGATCGGCAGGTGGAGGAAGGCGAGGCCCGCGGCGGCGGCGATCTTCAGGCCGAGCGGAGCGGACTGGTTGCGGTCAGAGCGCATCGAACGCCCCCATGCGCCTGGCGGCCCACAAATAGAAGCCCATGATGACGATCGGCACGACGGTGAAGGCGGCCGCGAGCGGGATGTTGCCCGCCGTGCCCTGATGGGCATAGACAGCCTGGCCGATGAACAGACGCGACGTGCCGATGATCTGCGGGATGATGTAATCGCCAAGCGTCAGCGAGAAGGTGAAGATCGAACCGGCGACAATGCCCGGCAACGCCAGAGGAAAAATGACATTGGAAAAGGTCTGGCGCGGCGAGGCGCCAAGATCGGCCGAAGCCTCGACCAGATTACCCGGCACGCGCTCCAGGGCCGCCTGGATCGGCAGGATCATGAAGGGCAGCCAAACATAGACGAAGACGATGAAGGTGCCGGTGAAGGAGACGGACAGAGAGTTGCCGCCGACGATCGGCAGGGCGAGCCAGGCATCGAGGAGCCAGGCAAGATGGAGCTTCGCGAAGAACCATGTGAGGATGCCTTCCTTCGCAAGGATAAGCTTCCAGGCGTAGATCTTGACGAGATAGCTCGACCAAAGCGGCAGCATGACCCCGAGATAGAACAGCGCCTTCCATTTGCCGCGCGCATAACGGGCGGCATAGTAGGCGATCGGGAAGGCAACCACCGCCGAGGCGACCGTGACCAGAGCCGCCATCGTTACGGTTCGCAGGATGATGTCGAGATTCGATGGCAGCAGCAGCTCCCCATAGGTCTTGAGCGTGAACTCGCGATTGATCAGGCCGGAGAACTCATCGATCGAGAAAAAGCTCTGAAGCAGCAGCGCGAACAGCGAACCGAGGTATATGATGCCGAGCCAGAGGAGCGGCGGCGTCAGCATCAGCAGGAGCAGCAGGCCGGGACGACCCCAGAAGGTATCGGACAGGGCACCGAGCAAGCCGCGCTTGGCCGGCAGGATGGCCGGGGCGGGGACGGGCAGCACGGCGTCGATGCTCATGCCGGCTCGTCCATGACATGGAGGTGCGCGCGGTCGAAGGTCAATGCCACCGCATCGCCCTGGTTCGGCAGAAAGCCGCCGGCCGGCACCGTGGCATGAAGCCTGAGCCCATCCGCTTCGAGCGCTACGCGCGTCGCCGCACCGAGATAGTGCTTAGATACCACCCGCGCCGAGATGCCGTTACGGGCCTCCTGCACGATGCGGATCGATTCCGGGCGCAGGCTGGCCCACCGGCGCTGACCGGAATGACGCTGGACGAAGTCGGGCGGCAGCACATTCGACGATCCGACGAAATCAGCGACGAAACGCGAGGCCGGCCGCTGGTAGATGTCCTGCGGCGTGCCGACCTGCATGACACGGCCGTCGTTGAAGACCGCGACCCGATCCGCCATCGACAAGGCCTCGCCCTGATCGTGCGTGACGAAGATGAAGGTGATGCCGAGCGCCTTCTGCAATGCCTTCAATTCCTCTTGCATCGCCTCGCGCAGCTTGAGATCGAGAGCGCCGAGCGGCTCGTCGAGCAGCAGCACCTTGGGTTGGTTGACGAGCGCCCTCGCAAGCGCCACGCGCTGCCGCTGCCCGCCTGACAGCTGGCCCGGGCGGCGCGCCCCATAACCAGGCATCTGCACCAGCTTCAGCGCATCTTCCGCCGCGTGGGCGCGCTCGACCCTGCCAACGCCCTTCACCATCAGTCCATAGGCGACGTTGTCGAGCACATTGAGATGCGGAAAGAGAGCATAGTCCTGGAAGACGGTGTTGACGTTCCGCCGATAGGGCGGCACGCCGACCGCGCTTTCCCCGAATATCTCGATACGTCCGCCGGTCGGCTCCTCGAAGCCGGCGATCAGTCGCAAGCAGGTCGTCTTGCCCGAGCCTGAGGGTCCGAGCATCGCGAAGAACTCGCCCGGCCTGATGTCGAGATCGACGGAATCCACTGCCCGGACGGGGCCGAAATGGCGAGAGACGTTACGAAAGCACACGGCTGCAATCATGGGTCCGGTCTCATGCTACGCGGGAAGCCGCTCCCCTGCCGTCTCTTTCGCGAGATCCGCGAATGAAGCTAAGCGGCCGGATAGGGGTCGTTCTTGAAGGCTGCGACACGTGTTTCCACCACATCCGGCCGCTTTGCTCTCCCCTGGCTGCCTTGCAGCCTTCTCCCCCGCAGTGGGGGAGACAAACTTCGTGAGCACAGCGCCGCTTCAGTTCGGCCTAGCGCCCGCCGATCACGCCGATATAGTCCGACACCCAGCGATAATAGGGCACGCACTCGCCTTGGCTGGCGCATTTCGCCACCGGCGTCTTCCAGAACTTGATTTTCTCGAAATCCTCGAAGCCGTTGGTTTTGCAGCCCGCGTCGGTGAGCAGCGCGTTGCCCTTGCAAGCTGCCGGAACCGCCGGGTTCGAGCCGAACCAGGCTGCGAGATCGCCCTGGACTTTCGGAGAAAGCGAATGCTCCATCCACATATAGGCGCAATTCGGATTGGCGGCGTCGACATGCATCATGGTGGTATCCGCCCAACCCGTCGCGCCTTCCTCGGGAATCACCGAAGCGACGGGCTGCTTCTCGGCTGCGAGCAGGTTGACCTGGAAGGGCCAGGAGCCCGAGGCCACCACGCCTTCGTTCTTGAAGTCGTCGATCTGGATGAAGGCATCGTGCCAGTAGCGGCCCACCAGCGTGCGCTGCTGCCGCAGCAATTCGAGCGCAGCCTTGTACTGGTCCTCGTTGAGCTCGTAGGGATCCTTGATGCCGAGTTCGGGCTTGTGGAACATCAGGTAGTTGGCGGCGTCGGCGACGTGAATCGGCCCGTCATAGGCCTGTACACGGCCCTTGTTGGACTTGCCGTCCGCTAGCGTCGTCTCCTCGAAGACGACATTCCAACTCTTCGGCGCCTCCTTGAAGACCTTGGTATTGTACATCAGCACGTTCGGCCCCCATTGATAGGGCACGCCATAATGGACTCCGTCCACTGTGAACCAAGGTGCGTCCTTCAGGCGCTCGTCGACGGTCGACCAGCTCTTGATCAGCTCGACATTGACCGGCTGCACGCGCTTGCCGGCGATGAGCCGCAACGAGGCGTCGCCGGACGCGGTGACCAGATCGAAGCCCCCTTCGTTCATCAGGGCCACCATCTCGTCGGAAGTGGCGGCAGTCTTGACGTTGACCTTGCAGCCCGTGACCTTCTCGAAGTCCGTCACCCAATCGTAGTTCTTGTCGGTTTCGCCGCGCTCGATGTAACCGGCCCAGGCGATGATGTTGAGCTGGCTTTCCCCAGCTCCGATTTCCTTGATCTGAGCCATCGCCTGCCCGCTCAGGCCCAGGGCAAGCGCCAAAGCGGTGCAGGATTTGAGGAAAGATTTCATCTGACGTCTCCCATTGGCAGGGAGCCGCTCTCGGCCGGCGGCTTGATCCCTTTGGGAAAACTGCGCGCTTTCGCCGGCCTTCGCAAATTCATTCGCCAGAAGGTCGATATCGGTAATTCCGATATCAACGATGATGCCGGATCATTCGTTGCGATTGTGCGATGCCGATGAAGTCGCGCGCGGCCTGAGGAAGGCTCGAGCCGCGCCGCCACACCATGCCGACCTGCACAAAAGGGAGCGCACCCGAGACGTCGCGCGATTCGATGCGATCACCTTCGAGCGACCACGGCCGGTAGACGAGGTCGGGGAGTAGCGCCACCCCTGCGCCGGTCGCGACAAGGCTGCGCACGGCCTCGACAGACCGGGTCCGAAAGGCGACGTGCGGCCGCGCGCCGAGCGCGGAGAGCAGCTTTCCGGTGTTTTCCTCGATCTCGTCTATGGTGAGCATGATCAGCGGCTCGGCCACGATATCGTTGATGCCGATGAAGTCTGCGCTTGCCAGCGGGTGACCGAGCGGGAGCCAAAGCCGGTAAGGCGACACTTCAAGGATCTCGGCTTGCAAGGCCATGCGATCGCGCAGATTGGAGATGACCATGACGGCAACGTCGAGCTCGCCCCCGACCAGTAGGTGTTCGAGGTAATCGCCATTGTCCTCGATCGCCGAGACTTCCACGCCCGGGAACCCGCGGCGGTAACGGGCGAGAAGGTCAGACAGCACGTAGCCCGCCACCAAGGACGTGACGCCGAGCTGCAGACTGCCGCCGGAAATCTGCTGGTCGCGGGTGAAGGCCAAGCGCGCGTCGGACACTCCGGCGAGGATCTTCGTCGCATGGCGCAGGAACTGATGCCCCTGGTGCGTGATGGACAGGCCGCGCGGGTGCCGCTCGAACAGTTCGACCCCGAGGTCGCCTTCGAGCTCCTTGATCGCTTCGGTGACCGACGACTGCGAGATGGAGAGGTTCTGGGCGGCGCGTGAGACCGTGCCCTGTTCGGCCACCGCCACGAAATACTGCAACTGTCGGAAGGTGAATGCCATGGAGCGAATAGACACTGCCGCCCACGGCTTGGAAAGAAGTACTTCCGGCCGATGCACCATGATGCTCGCGCCTCCCGCTCTGACGAGGACGAGCCCGTCCCACGTTCCGCGTTGACAAGCCGGTTGACGCTGCGTGACATTGCCTGGTGCAACGACCCGCGCCGCAAAGACGGGACGTCAGGAACAACGATCTCAGAGGGTGAGGAGGAGGTTCCACATGTTTCCGCGTGACCGCAAGAAGAGCACCGCGCTGGGCGCTTTCGCCCTGGCCGCCGCCCTTTCCCTGTCGCCCGCCGGCGCACAGGAATCCACTGATCCGATCAAGCTGACGCTCCACGACTGGACCGGGCAGCTGATCACCACCAACATCATGGGCGAGATCCTGAAGAAGGCCGGCTACAACATCGAGTATGTCCAGGCCGACTATCTCGCCCAGTTCGCGGGGCTGGAGGCCGGGGACCTGCATGTCGCGATGGAGATGTGGGAGACGACGGGGCGCGAGGCCATGGACGCCGCCACGACGACCGGCAAGGTCGAGAATTTCGGCCCGACGGGAATGAAGGCCAAGGAAGAGTGGTGGTTCCCCGAATACATGAAAGAAAAATGCCCCGGCCTACCCAATTGGGAAGCGCTCAAGGACGAGAAATGCGCAGAGGCATTCTCCACGGCGGAAACCGCGCCCAAGGGTCGCTATCTCGGCGGGCCGGTGACATGGGGTGGTTTCGACGACGAGCGCGTCGAGGCGCTGGACCTCCCCTTCGAGGTGATCCACGCCGGCACCGACGCCGCGCTCTTCGCCGAGCTGGAAAGCGCCTATCAGCGCCAGGCTCCGGTGCTGCTATGGATCTACGCACCGCATTGGGCGCCAGCCAAATACAAGGGCGAATGGATCGCTTTCCCCGAATACACGAAGGAGTGCTACACAGACCCGAAATGGGGCTCCAACCCCGACGCGCTCTATGACTGCGGCAAACCGCACGGCGAGATCTGGAAGGTCGGCTGGACCGGCGTGAAGGACAAGTGGCCCGGCGCCTACAAGGCCATCAAGGCCTTCACCATCGACAATGACGAGATGGGCCAGATGATCACGAAGGTCGACCTCGAGGGAAAGAAGGTCGAGGAGGTGGTCGCGGAATGGATGAGGACCAATGAACCGCGCTGGTCGGAGTGGATCGGGAAGTAGGCCGTTCATCAAGGACGCCAGTGCCATGGTCGGCAGCATCCCCCTCTGTCCTTTCGGACATCTGTTTATCCTCGTCGCTTGGCGGGACTCCCTGTCCGTCTCGGCCCACGCAACATCTTCATCCGCAACGATTGGCCACCAGGCAACCGTGCAGCAAAGTGTGAATCCGATAGCCTTGTGGGGGAGATCTCCGGCAGGACAGAGGGGGGTGCCGGACACCGTGGTTACCCACTCATGACCTCCCCGCAGCCGCAACTCGTCTGCCGTAATGTCTGGAAAATCTTCGGCTCCGGCGGTTCCGCGTTCCTGGCGGCACAACCCAACCCGTCGCAAGAGCGGCTGGCGGCGGCCGGCCTCGTCGGGGCGGTGCGCGGCGTCGATCTCGACGTCCTGCCCGGCGAGATCTTCGTCATCATGGGCCTGTCCGGGTCGGGCAAGTCGACGCTGGTGCGCTGTCTTTCCCGTCTCATTGAGCCCACGGCGGGTGAAATCCTCTTCAACGGCGAGAACCTGCTCACCGCAAGCGAAGCCCGAATGATCGAGATCCGCCGGCACCAGATGGGCATGGTGTTCCAGAACTTCGCTCTGCTGCCGCATCTGACGGTGCTGGCCAATGTGGCATTCCCGCTCGAGGTACAAGGCATCGGCCGAGCGGAACGGGAGACGCGGGCCGCCGACATGATCGAGCTCGTGGGGCTCTCCGGCAAGGAGCGCGCTTTCCCACGCGAGCTTTCGGGCGGGCAGCAGCAGCGGGTGGGCATTGCTCGCTCGCTGGCGGTCGAGCCCGAGCTCTGGTTCCTGGACGAGCCGTTCTCGGCGCTCGATCCGCTCATCCGCCGCGAGATGCAGGACGAATTCATTCGCCTGCAGTCCACGCTGAAGAAGACGATCATCTTCATCACCCATGATTTCGACGAGGCGATCCGGCTCGCCGACCGTATCGCGATCATGCGCGACGGCGCCGTCGTGCAGGCCGGCACTCCCGAAGACATCGTGCTTGCCCCGGGAACGCCCTATGTCGCGGAGTTCACCCGGAACGTCGCCAAGGCCAAGGTCGTTCGGGCCGCCTCGCTCATGAAGCCCGCCAACGGTTCGCTTCCCGAAGCAGGAATTGCGGCACGGGCGACCGTCGCGGAAGCGGCTCCGCTCTTTGCAGCAGGGGTGGAGCACCTGCGGGTCGTCGACCCCGCAGGCGCGACAGTCGGTCAACTCGATCGTAAGGACGTGATCGACCTCATGATGCGGGGCTAGAGCATGGCATCTCCCTACATCAACACCCCGGACGCGATCGGGCGGCCACTGCACCATGCCCCCTTCAAGCCGCCGATGGCCTGGACGATTGCGCTCGCAGCCTTCGTCCTGCTGTGGCAGTTCGGTGAAGACCCGCTCGGTTGGGCTTTCGACTATCCGAAGCCGCTCACCATCCCGGCCGCTCGTTGGATCAGCGAGGCCATGAAATGGCTGCTCAACGAAGCGAGTTTCGGTCTCTTCACCTTCACCGAACTCACGCGGTTCATCGCCGCGGCGGTCGACGTACCCTACCGTCTGGCGCTCAGCCTACTGGCGACCGGCTTCCTTTCCGGGCAAGGCTCCAGCGCCGTGCAGGTGCTGCCGCCGCTTTCCTGGATCGCGGTCATCGCCATCGTCGCTCTCGCCGGCCTCCATGCCGGCGGGCGCCGGCTCGCGATGCTCGCGAGCGCCTGCTTCGTTTTCCTTGCCGTGTTCGGCCAATGGAACAGCGCCATGGTGACGCTGGCCTCGGTCGTCGTTGCGGTGCCGCTGGGGGTGGCGGGAGGCCTGCTCCTGGGCATTGCCGGCTATCGCTCGCCACGTTTCGAGATCGCGTCGAGGCCGGTCCTCGACCTCATGCAGACCATTCCGGTCTTCGCCTATCTCGTGCCGATCCTGTTCCTGTTCGGCTTCGGGCCGACCGCGGCGATCGTGGCGACGCTGATCTATGCCATGCCGCCGATGATCCGCATCACGGTGCTCGCGCTGCGCTCGGTTCCGCCGGAAATCCACGATCTCGGGCGGATGATCGGTTGCACGCGCCGCCAGATGACATGGCGGGTGCTGGTTCCCTCCGCGAGGGAAAGCCTGATGGTCGGGGTCAACCAGGTCATCATGCTCTCGCTCAACATGGTCATCATCGCCTCGATGATCGGCGCGGGTGGCCTGGGCTTCGATGTGCTGGCGGCGCTCCGGCGCCTCGACATCGGCGCGGGGCTGGAGGCAGGCCTTGCAATCGTGGCACTGGCGATCGCCCTCGACCGGTTGAGCCAGGCCTTCGCGGATCACGCCGAAGCCGCTCCCCTGCATTCCCGCGGCATCGGCCTCGTCGAGCGTTATCCCTATACGCTGTCAGCCTTGGCAATCATCGTCCTTACCGCGATCGTCGGCCTCGTCGTGCCGGCGGTACAGACCTATCCCGAAAGCCTGCAGGTCTCCACCGGTCCGTTCTGGTCAGATCTCGTTGCCTGGATCAACGTCAACTTCTTCGACGCGCTCGAATCCGCCAAGAACGCGGTGCTGCTCAACATATTGGTGCCCCTCAAACGGCTGCTTTCCGGCCTGCCCTGGATCGGCGTCGCCGGCCTGCTGGCCTTTGCCGGCTATCGTCTCGGCGGCGCCAGGCTGGCGGCGCTGGTTGGTCTCCTCACCTTCCTGATCGCGGCCACCGGTCAATGGGAGAAGGCCATGGTCACGACCTATCTCTGCGGCATTTCCGTGGTGATCGCAGCGTCTCTCGGCATCCCGATCGGCATTGCGGCGGCCGAAAGCGCCAGGCTGTGGCGATGGGTGCAGGCGGTGATCGATACGCTGCAGACCCTACCCTCCTTCGTCTATCTGATGCCGGCCGTGATGCTGTTCCGGGTCGGCGACTTCACCGCCATGATCGCCGTCGTCGCCTTCGCGATCGCTCCAGCCATACGCTACACGGTGCTGGGCATTACGAAGGTCGATCCACGTCTGATCGAGGCCGGCCGGGCGATGGGCTGCACGCCGTGGCAATTGCTCACCAAGATCAAGCTCAAGCTGGCGCTGCCCGAGATCCTGCTCGGCATCAATCAGACCATTATGTTCGCCCTTTCGATGCTGGTCATCACCGCGCTGGTCGGCACGCGCGATCTCGGCCAGGAGGTCTATATCGCACTCACCAAGGCCGACACGGGACGCGGCATCGTCGCCGGGCTTGCGGTGGCCTTCATCGCCATCATCGCGGACCGGCTGATCTCGGCCGGCGCGGCGCGCACGAAAGCACGCCTCGGGCTGGGGAGCACATGATGGACGCGGAGCTCGAGATCCGGTCGCTGCCATGCTGGGTGGGCCCCCTCACGATCGAACCGCTGCGCGGCGGCATCAGCAATGAGAGCTACCTTGTGACGGACGCCGGCGGCAGGCATGTCGTGCGCTTCGGCAAGGACTATCCGTTCCATCACGTCTTCCGCGACCGCGAGATCATGACGGCAAGAGCCGCGCAGAAGGCAGGCTTCGCGCCCGAGCTGCAATACTCCGCGCGGGGGGTGATGGTGTCGGCCTATATCGGGGCGAGAACCTATGACTCGCAGGACGTGCGCGCCGCCCCGGAGCGCATTGGGCACCTGATCAGAGCCTTTCACCGGGAGATGCCCCGGCACGTTTCCGGCCCCGGCTTCATGTTCTGGGTCTTCCACGTCATCCGCGACTATGCGCGCACGCTCGAGCGCGGCGGCAGCAGGATGGCCTCGGAACTAACGGCCTATCTCGCCCTCGCCGACGAGTTGGAGAAAACACAGGCGCCTTTACCCATCGTCTTCGGGCACAACGATCTCCTGCCCGCCAACTTTCTCGACGATGGCGACAGGCTTTGGCTGATCGATTTCGAATATGCCGGCTTCTCAACGGCCATGTTCGATCTTGCAGGAGCGGCGTCGAACGCGGGCATGAACGAGGAGGAGGCGCTCCGGCTGCTTACCGCTTATTTCGAGCGCGAGCCCGAACCCGCCATCCGACGTTCCCATGCCGCCATGCAATGCGCTTCGCTGCTGCGCGAGGCCATGTGGAGCATGGTTTCTGAACTCTACCTCGCCGCGCCGGGCGTCGACTACGTGGCCTACACGGCCGAGAACCTCGCCCGGCTCGACGCTGCGCTCGATCGCTATCGCACCACCTATGGAAAGTCCGCTTCATGACCCTTCCCTCCCATGCAGAGATCGTCGTCATCGGCGGCGGGATCATAGGTTCCTCCACTGCCTACCATCTGGCGCGGGATCACAAAACCGACGTGGTCCTGCTCGAGCAGGGTCGACTGACGTCGGGCTCGACCTGGCATGCGGCCGGGCTGGTCGGGCAGCTTCGCTCCTCCGCCTCCATCACGCGCCTGCTCAAATATTCCGTCGATCTCTACAAGCGGCTCGACGAGGAAACCGGCCTCGCGACGGGCTGGAAGATGACCGGCTGCCTGCGGCTCGCCACTAACAGGGATCGCTGGACGGAATTCCGCCGACTGGCCACCACCGCCAAAAGCTTCGGCATGGAGATGCACCTTCTGTCGCCCGGCGAAGCGAAGGCGATGTGGCCGCTGATGGACGCGGGCGATCTCGTCGGAGCCTCGTGGCTGCCGAGCGACGGCCAGGCAAGCCCGTCCGACATTACGCAATCCCTCGCCAAGGGCGCGCGCATGCACGGGACAAAACTGTTCGAGGGCGTGCGTGTGACCGGTTTCGAGATCGAAGGCGGGCTGATCGCCAAGGTAAAAACCGACAAGGGCGACATCGCCTGTGACAAGGTGGTCAACTGCGCCGGCCAATGGGCTCGGCAGCTCGGCGCCATGGCGGGCGTCAACGTGCCTTTGCAGCCGGTGAAGCATCAGTACATCGTCACCGAAAGGCTCGAAGGGCTCGCCGCCGACGCTCCGACGATCCGCGATCCCGACCGGCGCACCTACTTCAAGGAGGAGGTCGGCGGACTGGTCATGGGCGGCTACGAGCCGAACCCGCAGGCCTGGACCACCGGCGATGTGCCCGCGGATTGGGAGTTCCGGCTGTTCGACGACGATTTCGATCATTTCGAGCAGCACATGACGCAGGCGATCGAACGGGTGCCCGCGCTCGCCCGTGTCGGGGTCAAGCAGATGATCAATGGCCCGGAGAGCTTCACGCCCGACGGTAATTTCATCCTCGGCCGCGCGCCTGAATGCGCCAACATGTTCGTCGGCGCCGGCTTCAACGCATTCGGGATAGCCTCCGGCGGAGGCGCCGGCTGGGCGCTCGCGCAATGGGTCGTCGACGGAGAGGCCCCGCTCGACCTCTGGGCCGTCGACATCACCCGTTTCTCCTGCATTCATCGCGACCGGCAATGGGTCCATGACCGCACGCTCGAAGCCTATGGCAAGCACTACACGATCGGCTTCCCGCACGAGGAATACGAAAGCGCCCGCCCGACCCTCGTCTCGCCACTTTACAAGCGATTGAAGTCGCACCGCGCGGTGTTCGGCTCGAAGCTCGGCTGGGAGCGGCCGAACTGGTTCGCGCCCCAAGGGGTGGAGCCGAAGGATGTCTATTCGATGGGACGGCAGAACTGGTTCGGACCTGTCGGCGAGGAGCATCGGCGTGTTCGCGAGAAAGTCGGGATTTTCGATCAGTCATCCTTCGCCAAATACGAGCTTGCAGGGCCGGATGCGCTGAAGGCGCTCGACTGGATCTGCGCCAACGACATCCAGAAGCCGGTGGGGCGGCTGACCTATACCCAGCTCCTCAATCGTCGCGGTGGCATCGAGGCCGACCTCACGGTGGCCCGCCTGGCCGAGGACAGGTTCTACATCGTCACCGGAACGGGCTTCCGCACTCACGACTTCGCCTGGATCCGCGGCCAGTTGGGGACGGACATGACGTCAGTGCTGACCGACGTCACCGAGGATTTCGGCACCCTGTCGCTGATGGGGCCGAGCGCCAGGCGGGTGCTGGAGAAGGTGACCGAAGCGGACGTTTCCAACGCCGGCTTTCCATTCGGCCATGTCCGTGAGGTCGAGGTCGCCGGACATGCCGTCCGAGCCCTGCGGGTCACCTATGTCGGCGAACTCGGCTGGGAACTCCACGTGCCGATCGCCGCGACCGGCGATGTCTTCGATGCCCTGATGGCGGCCGGCGAGCCGTTCGATATACGGCCGGTGGGCTATCGGGCGCTGGAATCGCTGAGGCTGGAAAAGGGCTACCGCGCATGGGGGGCGGACATCACGCCCAACGACACGCCTCTGGAAGCCGGGCTGGGGTGGGCCGTGAAGCTGCGCAAGAACATCGATTTCCTCGGCAGGCGCGCATTGGAAACGGCGCAGGGCCTTGCTCCCCGAAAGGTTCTGGCCACCTTTACAGTCGAGAACCCCGACGTGGTGCTCGTCGGGCGCGAGACAATCCTGCGCAATGGCGAGCCGGTCGGCTATCTGACCAGCGGCGGCTATGGATATACGATCGGCCGGAACATCGGTTGCGGCTATGTGCGCAATTCCGAAGGCGTGGACGAGACTTATCTCGCTTCCGGTTCCTATGAATTGGTCGTGGCCATGGACCGGGTCCCGGCAAAGCTACATTTGAAGCCGCTCTACGATCCTGCTGGAGAGCGTGTCCGGCGGTAGGTGGCGCGCAGGCGTGTCCTCAGATCTTGCGCAGCACGAGGCCGCGGCTCGGCACGGTACCGACTTCGCCCGGCATCGATACGTAGGGGCGCGTCTCTTCCAGGCGCGAGACGATGTGCCTGGCCTCCAGTTCGGCGATCCGAGCGGAAAAGCCGGCGTCCCACAGAGTGTTCTTGATGGTGAGCACCAGCACCCCGCCCGGCCGGCAGATGCGGATCAGTTCGTCCAGTCCCTCGAGGCCGACGTGACCCGACGTGAAAACACCGGCAGAAACGATGCCGGCATAGGTCGCGTCCGCGAAGGGCAAGGGGTCGCCCATGGCCAGCCGATGAAGCGCGGCATAGGCCCCCTTTCGCGCCGCCTGGGCCAGCATGCCCTCCGAAATGTCGAGCGCCTCGACATGGGGATATCCCATGATGGCGAGCCACTCTCCGATCAGTCCGGTTCCTGCACCCGCATCGAGCAGCGGCGCCGCGCCTCGCGGCAGGTGGCGTGCCATCAAGGCGAGGCAGATCGTCGGATGTCTGTAGCCGGCGACAGCCATTTCGGCGTCATAGGTTTCGGCCCAGCGGTCGTAGAGTTCAGCGACTTCCTCCGGCCGCTTCGCCGCGTAGACTTGGCCGAGCGCTCCGCCGTGCTTCCCTTCGGTCATCTCACTTCCGCTGGTTGGATCTGCGTCAGCGGATGATAGCCAAGCGCGCAAAATTGTGGAACCGTCCGAACACAACGTCGAAGGGGAGATCATGATCGACGAAGAGGATGCACGCGCGGCCCTGTCGGCCATTCCGTCGCTGCTCGGCTACGCCGGACCGCTGGAACGACTGGGCGGCCTGACAAACCGCGTCTACCGCGCCGGCGACGTCTGCCTGCGCATCCCCGGAAAGGGCACCGAGGAATATATCGATCGAGCGAACGAAGCGATCGCCGCGCGACAAGCGGCAGCCGCCGGCGTCAGCCCGGAAGTCCTGTATTTCGACGAAGCCACGGGCGTGATGGCGACGCGCTTCATCGACGCGGCCGAAACCATGTCGCCGGAGAAATTCAAGTCGATCGAGGGCGCCCCCGGACGCGCCGGCGAGATCTTCCGCCGTCTGCACGGTTCGGACGCACGGTTCCCGTTCCGCTTCGAGCTTTTCGCCATGATCGACGACTATCTCAAGATCCTGTCGACGAGGGATGTCGACCTGCCGCGAGGCTATCACGAGGTCGTGGAGGAGGCCGATGGGATACGCTCCGCGCTCGCGGCGCATCCTCTTCCGCTGGCGGCCTGCCATTGCGATCCGCTCTGCGAGAACTTTCTCGATAAGGGGGACCGGATGTGGCTGGTCGACTGGGAATATTCCGGGATGAACGACCCGATGTGGGACCTTGGCGACCTTTCGGTGGAGGCGAAGTTCGACGACAGCCAGGACGAGGAGATGATGCGCGCCTATTTCGGCGGGGAGCCTCGGCCCGCGGAACGGGGTCGCATCGTCATCTATAAAGCCATGTGCGACCTTCTGTGGACTCTCTGGGGTCTCATTCAGCTCGCCAACGCCAATCCGGCCGACGACTTCCGTGCCTATGCGGACGGCCGCTTCGCCCGCTGCCGCGCGCTGATGGAAACCGCCGAGTTCGCTGGCCACGTAGAGGCCGTCCGGCAGGGTTGATCGCCACGACAATGGCGGCGCGTTCGCGGGCGTGCGACAGCCCAAACAATGCCATGATTTCCGAATGAGTTTGCCCCGCACATGGGGGTAAGCCTCGAATCATGCAGCTTACAAAAGTGAAGGACGCCGATCGGCGCTGGCTGATCAAGGCGGGCAGCGCATCGCTGGTGCTGTCATTGACCGCTTGCCAGTCGGTGCTGGACGTCGGAGAGATGGCGGCCGATGCCAACAACGGCGAGACCTATCTCGCCACCATCCGTTCCGAACACGGCCTGCCGCCGCTGCATCCGGATCCGGCGCTGGAGAAGGCTGCCCTTCAGCAGGCCGCCTATATGGCCCGGAGCGGGCGCATGGATCACACAACCGGCTGGGGCAAGGATTTTGCGACCCGAATGAGGGCGAATGGCATAGAAGGCGCCGCTGCCGAGAACATCGCCTATGGCCGGATGGCGCCGGACGAACTGTTTACCCGCTGGATGAATTCTCCGGGCCATCGCCGCAACATGCTCGACCCGCGCTTTTCTCGCTTCGGCCTCGCGTATGCGCGCGAGGCCAGGGATGCCAGCCGCCGCTACTGGGCCTTGGTTCTCGGCAGGTAGCCGGGCCCCCTACCGATCGTGCTCCGCCCTCGGCCGGCGACCCCGGCCGGTTCAGTTCGCGATATCAATAGGGATAGAAGGGCCGGCCCCAATAGTCATACAGCTCGGCTCGTGCGTTGGCGCTGCGGTTGAGATCGATCCGCTGCATGCATTCGGCAAAGGCGTCATTACGCTTCGTGAAGCCGTAGGAGCGGCATTTCGCTTCGTCGGCGGCGCGTTGTTCTTCGGCGGTCACGCACCCGCTGACCGAGATCGCGACGACTCCAAGCAAGAACGCGTTGCGCCACATCATACCGAATCTCCCGGCGATAAACATGAGTACAACTGTAAGGTTTATCGCAGAGAAGAAAAGCCCGCGCGGCGGACGGGCGTCGCTCCGCTGGCCTTTCCGGACATGAACGACCATACCCGTCCATCTCATCCCAGAGTGTCCACCGCAAGGGCCCTCACCCCGAGGTCAGCGTGGCGGTCACCCTTCGCCAGGCACCAGGTGCCGCCGCGCGACGCTCGATGGCCTGCCGTTCAGCGACAGGCGCGTCTTCTGTTTCGTCCTTTCGGCCACGACCTTGCCTTTGGCGACGACGCAGAGCCGTTCCGGGCGGAGCCGAAGCGCCTCGACCGGATTGCCGGCATCGAGGACGACGAGGCTCGCCCCCTTTCCTACCGCCAGTCCATGGTCGTCGAGCCCCATGATGGCGGCGTTGACGTTGGTGACCATGTCGAAGCACTTCTCCATATCCGCCGGGCTCGACATCTGGGCAACGTGCAATCCCATGAAGGCGACATCGAGCATGTCGGCCGTGCCGAGGGAATACCAGGGATCGAGCACGCAATCCTGGCCCCAGCCCACGCGGATGCCGTGACGCAGCATTTCCGGAACGCGGGTCAGCCCGCGCCGCTTCGGGTAGGTGTCATGACGCCCCTGCAGCATGATGTTGATCAGCGGGTTGGAGATCACCGAGACCTGGGCTTCAGCAATCAGCGGAAGGAGCTTCGAGACGTAGTAATTGTCCATGGAATGCATGGAAGTGAGGTGCGAGCCGGCCACCCTGCCCTGCAGTCCGAGACGCTGCGTCTCGTAGGCGAGCTGTTCGATGTGGCGCGAATGCGGATCGTCCGTCTCATCGCAATGCATGTCGACCATGAGCCCGCGCTCCGCGGCGACCTCGCAAAGTTCGGTGACGGAGCGACGGCCGTCCTCCATTGTGCGCTCGAAATGCGGGATGCCGCCGACGACATCGACCCCCATGTCGAGCGCCCGGACCGTATTCTCGCGTGCTGTCGGGAAGCGATAGAGGCCATCCTGGGGGAAAGCGACAAGTTGGAGATCGAGATAGGGCGCGACCTGCTTCTTTACGTCGAGCAGCGCCTCGACCGCGAGGAGCCGGTCGTCGCAGACATCAACATGGGTACGGATGGCGAGCAGGCCCATCGATACGGCCCAGTCGCAATAGTCGAGTGCACGCTGCCGCACCGCCTCATGCGTGAGCAACGGCTTCAATTCTCCCCATAGGGCGATGCCTTCCAACAGGGTGCCCGATTTGTTGATGCGCGGGAGCCCCAGAGAAAGGGTCGCGTCCATGTGGAAATGCGGGTCGACAAAGGGGGGCGACACGAGATCGCCGGCCGCGTCTATCACCCGGCCCGCCTCGGCATCGATCCTGGGCTCGATCGCCGCGATCCTGTCGCCCTTGATGCCGATATCGGCGACACGGCCATCCGGCAGCGTGCCACCTTTGACGAGAATGTCGAAGCTCATCTTTCGCCTTTCTGATAGGGAACCATCAGCGCCTTCGGATAGGTGGCGCGGCGCGCCACCAGGATCAACGCCAGGATCGACAGCGCGTAGGGCATCATCAGGAACACCTGGTAGGGCACGAGGCCGCCGGAAAGCTGCTGGAGCCTGATCTGGTAGGCATCGAAGGCCGCGAACAGAATTGCGCCAAGCAGCGCCTTGCCAGGGCGCCACGAACCGAAAACGACGAGCGCGATGCAGATCCAGCCGCGACCGTTGATCATCTCGAAGAAGAAGGAATTGAAAGCCGACATGGTCAGGAACGCGCCGCCGACGGCCATCAATGCGCTCCCCGCCACGACCGCGCCGATGCGAATGCCGGTGACGCTAATGCCCTGAGCCTCGACGGCCGACGGGTTCTCGCCCACGGCCCGGACCGCCAGGCCAAGTGGAGTACGGTAGAGCGCCCAGGCCACCACGCCGACTGTGATGAAGGCGAGATAGGTGAGCGGCGTCTGCGAGAACAGGGCTTCGCCGAGGACCGGGATTTTCGACAGACCCGGGATGGGCCAAGGCTGGAACGGCTCGATCTTCGGCGGGGATGTGACTTCCGGTAGTGCGAGGCGATAGGTGAAATAGGTGAGGCTCGTCGCGAGCAGCGTGATCCCGATGCCAACAACATGCTGGGACAGGCCAAGCGGCACCGTCAGCACGGCATGGAGAAGGCCGAACATGCCGCCGGCGAGCGCGGACACGAGCACCCCTGTCCACAGGTCGCCGCCCGAATAGACGGTGAACCAGCCGGCGAAGGCGCCCGCCGTCATGATGCCTTCGATGCCAAGATTGAGGACGCCCGCGCGCTCACAGATCAGCTCACCCATCGTGGCGAAGATCAGCGGCGAGGCGATGCGGATCGCGGCGACCCAGAAGGACGCGGTGAAGAGGATTTCCAGCGCGTCCACTAGAGTTGCTCCGCGCTTGCGTCAGGAGACTTCCCTGGATGGCGCCAAGCCCCCAGGATTGCGGAAGGCATCATTTCCACCTCACCCGAAAGCGCGTCAGCAGGATCGCCGTCACCATGGTGAGCAAGGCCGTGGCGGTCATGACATCGGCGATATAGCTCGGCACGCCGGCCGCTCGGCTCATGGCATCGGCGCCGACGAAAATGCCAGCGACGAAGATGGCCGAAACCACGACGCCGAGCGGATTGAGCATGGCGAGCATTGCGACCACGACGCCGGAATAGCCGTAGCCGGGCGACAGATCGAGCGTGAGGTTGCCCTTCAGGCCCGCGACCTCCGAGAAGCCGGCCAAGGCTGCGAGCCCCCCCGAGAGCAGAGCCGTCTTGGCGAGCACGGGATTGACAGGAATGCCTGCAAAGCGCGCCGCTTCACGGTTGTGGCCGACGGCCCTCATCTCGTAGCCGAGCGCAGTCTTCTTCATCACCACCCAGACCGCCAGGGCGGACAAGAGGGCGAGGACGAAACCATAGTGCAAGCGCTTGCCCCGGATGATGCGCGGCAGCTGCGCGTCGGCGATGATCTTTGGCGATTGCGGCCAGCCCAGCCCCATCGGATCCTTAAGCGGCCCCTCGAGCAGCATCGACACGAAGAGCAGCACGATGAAATTGAGGAGCAATGTCGTGACCACCTCGTCGACGCCGAAGCGCGTCTTGAGGACCGCCGGACCGAGCAGGAGCAGCGCCCCGGCCGCCATCGCGGAAATGGCGATCGCCGGCAGGAGCAGGACCGAAGGCAAGGGAAGCGCCCCGGTGCCAAGCACCGCGGTGACGACGGCGCCGATATAAAGCTGCGCTTCGGCGCCGATGTTCCAGAGCTTCGCCCGGAAGGCCACGGCAACGGCGAGGCCCGTGAAAATCAGCGGCGTGGCACGGGTCAAGGTCTCAAGTGCCGCGAATTGCGACCCGGCGGCGCCTTTCAGCACGAGATAGAAGACCGAGAATGGGGACGCGCCCGCGGCGAGCACCAGCAACGCCGTGATGACCAGCGTCGCCGCAATGGCACCGAGCGGGAAGAGCAGGAGGACAGCCAGCGACGGCGCGGGCTTGGGCTCAAGCCGCATGACGAGCCACCTCCGCATGTCCGGCCATCAGTTCTCCCAACTCGCGGATCGATCGCTCGCCGCGCGCCGAGGGTGTAGACAGCCTGCCTTTCGACATCACGACGACGCGGTCGGAAAGGGCCAGGATCTCTTCCAGGTCTTCCGAGATCAACAGTATCGCGGCGCCGCGCTCGCGCGCCTCGAGAAGCTTGCGATGGACATAGGCGACCGCTCCCACATCGAGGCCCCGCGTCGGCTGATTGGCGAGGATGATCGAGGGCTCCGCATCGAGGACCCGTCCAAGGATCAGCTTCTGCATGTTGCCCCCGGAAAGCAGCCGGATACGCGCTTCGGGCGAGGGACATTTTACGTCGTAATCCCGGATGACCGCGGCCGCGAAGTTTCGCGCGGCGCTCCAGTCGAGAAAACCGCGGCGATTGAAGCGGGACGAACGGTATTGCTCCGAGATGACATTCTCGGTGACGCTCATGTCGCCGATCGTGCCGACGGCGTGGCGATCCTCGGGAATGCGGCCGATGCCGCCGCTGAGCGCGATGCGCGGAGACCAGTCGCGCGCCGCCGCTCCGCCCAGCACGATCTCGCCGTCCGACGGCATGACGGTCCCCGAGATCACGCCCGCGAGCGCGGACTGACCGTTGCCGGAAACGCCGGCCAGGCCGGTGATCTCGCCGCCTCGAAGGGCCAGGGACACGGCTTCGAGCCTCGCACCCGTGCCTCCGGATTGCGTGGAAACGTCCCTCAACTCTAGCAAGGGTGGGCCGAGACGCAGCGGGCTGACCGGAGGCGAGACGACTTCCTGGCCGACCATCAAAGCAGCCAGTTCGGCACGGCTGACGCCGGCCGTCGGCCGCTCTCCCGCAAGCTTGCCGCCGCGCAGCACCAGGACGCGGTCGCTCACGGCCATGACCTCGTTCAGCTTGTGAGAAATGAAGATGATCGACAGCCCATTGGCCACAAGGAGCTTGAGCGTGCGAAACAGCGCCTCTGTCTCGCCCGGCGTGAGAACGGCAGTCGGCTCGTCCAGGATGAGGATCCGCGCGTCCCGGTAGAGAGCCTTCAATATTTCGACCCGCTGCCGTTCACCGACGGACAGCGAAGCAATGACCGCCGACGGCTCCACCGCCAGGCCGAAATCGACGGAGAGGTTTCGGATGCGCTCGCGCGCCGCCGCACGATTGAGACGTGGTCGCCATAGGGCCTCGGTCCCGAGCGCGATATTCTCCGTGACGGTCATGTTGTCCGCCAGCGTAAAATGCTGATGGACCATGCCGATGCCGGCCGATAGGGCCGCCTTGGGATCGCCGGGCGGCAAGTGCCTTCCGAATGCCTCGACAGTCCCCTCATCGGCGACATAGTGGCCGAAGAGAATGTTCATCAGGGTTGTCTTGCCTGCGCCATTCTCGCCCAGAAGCGCGATCACCTCGCCCTTGCCCAGTTCGAATGAGATGGCGTCATTGGCAACCAGCGGGCCGAATCGCTTGGTGATCCCGGTCAGGCGCAGGACCGGTTCACTGTTCTGGCTGCTCGAGCTCGGCTGGATCATCAAGGGACTTCCATCGCGGCACATTCCCGGTAGGACAGCCGCGAGACATCGACAAGGGGTGGAATAGCTCCCACCCCTTACTGTGCTCGACGTTGCCCATCAAGACGGTGGGCGATCAACTCGACTTCGGCTCGCCGTCGTTGATCTCGACGACGAAGGAGCCGTCCTTGATGGCCTTTTCCTTCTCGGCAACCTTCGCCTTGATCTCGTCAGGCACCTTGGACTCGAACGTCCCCAGCGGCGCCAGCGAGCAGCCTCCGTTCTTCATGAAGGAATAGACACCGTAGTCGGCGGCCTTGAAGGTGCCGGCATTGACCTCGGCAACCGCCTTGGCAAGGGTCGGTTCGAAATGCCAGAGCGCCGAGGCGACGACCGTGTCGGGGTAGTCGGCCTGAGTGTCGATGACATTGCCGATCGCCAGCACACCCTTTTCCTTGGCTGCGTCAGAGACGCCGAAACGCTCGGCATAGAGCAGGTCTGCGCCGCCGTCGATCTGGGCGAATGCCGTCTCTTTGGCCTTGGGCGGATCGAACCAGGAACCGATGAAGGAGACCTGGAACTTCGCATCGGGTGCGCTCTCCTTCACGCCGGCCATGAAAGCGTTCATGAGGCGGTTGACCTCGGGAATCGGATAGCCGCCGACCATGCCGATGTTCTTCGACTTGGTCATGGCGCCGGCAATGATGCCGGAAAGATAGGAGGCATCCTGTATGTAGTTGTCGAACACCGCGAAATTGGGCAGCGCGTCGTCCGGCTTGAAGCTGGAGCCCGCGAGAAAGGCGATGTCGGGATAATCCTGCGCGACACTGCGTGCAGCATCCTCGACGCCGAACACCTCGCCGATGATCAGCTTGTGGCCGGCCTCGCAATATTCCCGCATCACGCGTTCGTAGTCGTTGTTCGACGTATTCTCCGAATAGACATATTCGATCTCGCCGCGTTCCTTGGCAGCAGTCGCGGCCTTGTGGAGACGGCTCACCCACTGCTGTTCGACGGGAACGGTGTAGACGGCGGCGACCTTTACCGGATCGGCGGCGAGTACCCTCGACGGGAAGGTCCCGAGCGCCGCGAGCGCCGTACCGGCACCAGCCGCCTTGAGCAGGGAGCGGCGAGAAATGAAGGAGGGGGCAAGTTGGAATGCCATGGTGTTCGACCTCTGGTTTACGAGTTCTTCCGAATGATCCCGTCGCTATTATTTGATTCGACGGTAGGCGAAATCCCGAACACCGGCAATTCGTTCGAGGCCACCCGATATCTAGAAGCCGGCCCCCATGCCGAGGAGGATGATATAGGCGACCACCGTCACGATGAGCGATCGGAACGACAAGGCGACCAGCCGGTACTTCGACCGGTTGATCGCCGACAGGTTGTCGACATTGCCGATATACTCGCGGAAAAGGTACTCTGGGTCACCCGTGTCGTGGGCGGCGATGAAGGCCGCGCGGTTGGTCGGCCATCCACCCCAGTAGAGCGATGTGGAAGTGGAGCGATGGCGTGGCAGCACGACCATGATCGATGAGACCATCGATACGATCGCCGAAATGGCCAGCGCTGCCGAGAAAACGATCACGACAGGGTCGCCGGCGAGGTACCGATTGAGCGTGAAGACGCCCCTTCCCTCGGTGGACGACACGAGGAAGGCTATCATGAAGGTGAAGATGTAGGCCGCCTTCTGGTCGGCGATGCGAATCTGGTCGTAGAAGACGTCGTTTATCTTGCGCAAGTGATCGAGATAAAGTTTCGGATCCTTCGGCAAGACCAATGTCGACGCCTCTACCGCTTGCGGCTGATCCTGAACTGCCCTCATTCGAAGTCCCCGCCCCATGTAGTTTTTCACCCATTGTTTGCCGCACAACAGAAACAACCGCAACGAAAACTTGACTCCAAAATTTGTTTGGTTGCATACCTTTTGCGGCAGAGGGAACAAGACAAGAAAACATGCGCGGATTTTGGGCGGGGGTCGCAGTACTCGCGGTCGTAGGGTGTGTCGTTTCGGCGAACGCCGAAGTATTGCCGCGCGCATTGCCTGCCGCGGGCTCGGTCATCGCACGCAAATATGGCGAAGAGGTCCGCTTCATCGATCTGGCGGGCTGGCGCGGCGTGGAGATCGCGCAGAATCTGCTGGCTGGGGACACGCTGCGCACCAATGCGACCGGCCATCTGGCCATTCTATTTTCCGACGATACGCAGGTCCGGATGGGCCGCAACACGACCCTCGTCGTGAAGAAGGTCGGGGAAGCGTCCGACAGCGAGTTTGCGCTGGAGAACGGCACGATCTGGGCGCGAGCCGCCCGTGGCGGGGCGGGGCTGACGGTGGAAACGCCGGCCGCCGTTGCCGCGATCCGCGGCACCGACTGGACGATGACGGTGGAGGGCGACAAGACCTCGCTGATCGTGCTGGAGGGCGTGGTCGAGCTTTCAAACCCGTTCGGATCGGTCAGTGTCGCTCGCGGTGAAGCGGCCGTGGCGCGCATTGGCCAGGCACCCACCAAGGTCGTCATCGTCGATCCCGCGGATCGCGAGCAGATGCTTTTCTATCTGACGCTCCATCAATCCTTTGCGTGGATGCCCGGTTCGTCTTTGTCCAGCCCGGAGATGCGCGCCGAGCGCGCGCGGATCTCGGCCAAGCAGGAAGCCGCGCGCAGCGCCGAGGACTGGCTGGTGCTCGCCGAGGTTTCGTTGAGCTATGACGGCAAGCAGGCTGCCGCGGAGGCAGCCGGCCATGCGCGGGCCTTCCGGCTGACAGCTTCGCAGCAAGCGCGTCTCGACCTGATCGACGCGCTTGCGGCAGGATCCGACCGACGCTACGGCGATGCCGCACTGCTGTTCGATCGGGCAGCGCCTCACCTCGATCCGAAACGTCGCGCGATCGCCGCCTATGGCGGCTACTTCGCAAGAGCCCTCGCAAATCCAGACCATGTCGAGGCGCCGCCGGTCATTCGGAATGGCGGGCCCTATGCGGCCCTTGCGGAAGCCTGGGCCGCCGGTTTCCTGAAGGATATCAAGAGCGCATTGGAAGTGCTCAAACGGGCGGAGGCGCAATATCCCGACGATCCTTCGCTGCCGGCATATCGGGCGCAACTTGCCCTGCTGCTGGACGATCGCGACGAGGTCCTTGCCGGGGTCGAGAGGTCGCTCGCGATGGACCCGGACGATCCCACGGCGCTCGAAGCGCGCGCCCAATACCGGGCCGGGATCAAGAGCGATCTCGATGGGGCACTTGCCGATCTCGAGCGCGCCGCGGCGACGGCTCCCGGCTCCGCCACGGTGTGGAATGCCATCGGCAACGTTCAGGTCGAGCGAGGCGCCGAACGCGAGGCGGAGGCTGCCTTCGAGCGCGCCATCGAGCTCGAGCCGAACGATCCGGTGTCTTACGCCAATCTTGCGATCCTCTACCTCAACCAGGATCGGGTGAAGGAAGCAAAGACGCTGATCGACAAGGCGATGGCGGTAGACCCGTCCTTCGACATCGGCCTCGTGGCGCGTGGCCGCTATCACCTGCAGAGCGGCGAGCTCGACCAGGCGATGCAGGATCTGCTTGCCGGCTCGACGGCCAACCCCGCCTACGCGCAAGCGCTGCTGCTTCTGGCCGGAGGCTATTTCGAACGGGGTGAACGCGAGCCTGGAGAGCAGGCGCTCGAAAACGCCAATCGCCTCGATCCGAACGATCCGGCGAGCTCCAGCCTGGCCACCGCGATCGCCATCGACGACTATGATTCCGATCGCGCCATCGAAAGCGCCCAGGAGACGCTGAGGCGATCGCAGGCACGCGGCGGCGACTACGCGCCGCTCAGCGCCAACAAGGATGCCGGCTCCCTCCTCAACGAAGCCTTCCGGCTCCAGGGCCTCAACGCCTGGGGGCGTTATTATGGCGACGTCACCTTCGATCCTTTCTCCGGTCCGGGCTATGTCGACCAGGCGCTTGCCGGCAGCATCAACCAATTCGTGCTCAACCCCAATTTCGGCGATACGATCGCCGATGCCAGCGTGAACAGGACAGCCTTCTCGTCGTTCTTCCAGGGCCTCATGCTCGACCCGGCGATGCTGTCGGGCCGCTCACGAAGCGCCAACCTGTTCAGGCGACCGTTCGTCGAGGGCTCGCTGGGCGGCGGCTTCGTCAAGAAGGGTGACGATTGGGGATGGACCTCCGAGGCGGAGCTGCAAGGCTATGTCGCGGGCCCCATCCCGTGGAGCTTCTACGGCCGCTTCGACGCCGGCCAGTCCGACGAGTTCCGCGAAAGCACACCGCCCGGATTTCCTGGCCCCAACGCCCAGTTCGACCTGAATTACGAAAACCTCAGCGGCACCGGCTACCTGACTGCGCGCCCGACGCCGAACGACAGGGTGGTGGTCTATGCCGATGTCAGGAATGACGAGGCCGACCTTCTCAATGCCATCGTCGTTCCGCTGGAGCCGATCGTCCTTCCCGGGCTGAACATCGACGCCCTCTCCTACGATCGAACCGTCAACGACAAGACCGGCAATGCTGGTGTCGCCTGGAGCCATACCTTTGGCTATCGGAACGTCGGGAATGTAGCCATGTTCGGATCAGGCTTCCGGCGCGAGAGCGACCAGGCGGCGATCATCTACTCCGATCTTGGCGGCGGCATAGTGCCGATCGGCGCTCGGATCGCCAACACCACCACCGACCAGACCGCTTATGTGGCGGCTGCCAGTCACCTCTACGGTATCGGCGATCTCATTCTGCGCTACGGCCTGGAAGGCGGATCGATCGACCAGAAGACCGATGAAATCTCGCAGACGATCATCGGCACGATCCCCCCCATTATCGACACGACGACCGACAGCTCTGATTTCGCACTGGGCTTCGGCCGCGCCTATCTGGATGCGATCTACGATGTGGCGCCGAACCTCAAGGTCGAGGGTGGCCTCTTCGGCAATTACATCGACGGCGACGGCGGCAGCCTGACACGGATCGACCCGCGCGCGGCGATAGCCTGGGCGCCGGTCGACGATCACTGGCTGCGCGTCGGCTTCATGCGCGAAACCTCCTTGGCCACCTCGACTACGCTGGCGCCTATCGGCGTGCTGGGCCTCCAGTCGGATCAGATCCCCCTTTCGACAGGCGGATACTCCGACACGTTCGCGGCGCGCTGGGATGCCCAGTGGACGGACTGGTTCTTCACCGTGGCCGACTACCAGCACCAGCAGCTTTCGGATCTGTCGATCCTCGTTCCGCTCTCCCTCGACACGATCGACCTGACCGCCGGTCGGATCGACAGGGTGAGCTTCACCGCCAACACCTGGCTCACCCATGGCTTCGGCGCTTTCGCAACATTCTCATATGCGGATTCGGAAAATCGCGACCCGAGCAGCCCTGCTTTCGGCCAATCGCTGCCTTTCGTGCCCGAGACCGCGGCGCGCTTCGGTCTCACCTATGTCAATCCGATAAATCTCAAGGTCACTGCCGCCGCGACCTATGTCGGCCCCCGCTCCGGCAACGCTTTCGGCGACCGGCTCGACAGCTACTGGACAGCCGACGCATTCCTGACCTGGGAGCCATTGGACAAGCGTTTCGAGCTGGAACTGGCGGCCTACAATATCTTCGACACCGATTTCTCCGTGGCCTCGGACACTCCCGGCTGGGGACGCACACTGACCGGGACATTTAAGGTCCGGTTCTGATGTTCTCACGCTTGTCCGCCGACAAGCAGGGCAGCGCTCTGGACAGGAGCCGACGCTGGCGCGGGCTCGCCGCGATCGTGGTCGGGACGCTGGCACTCCTCCTCCCATTGTCGCTCACCGCCCCATGGCGGCTGCTGGAGGCGCGCAGTTTCGACTATTTCTCGACCTCCTGGCCTCCTGAGCGTCCAGCAGACGACCCGATCATCGTCGCGATCGACGAACCGTCCTTTGCCGAGATCGGACAGCAATGGCCGTGGCCGCGGGAGTTGCATGCCCGCCTGATCGCCGCCTTGAGAAGCGCCGGCGCCAGGACGATCGGGCTGGATATCATTTTCGCCGAACCCTCCCGCCCCGAGGCGGACGCGCTCCTTGCCGCAACCCTTGGACCGGATGTCGTGCTGGCGGCCGATCTGACGGATGTCGACACGCCGCAAGCCACACAGACCGTGCGCGTGGAGCCTCTCGCAGAGTTCACGGAAGGCGGAGCGGTGTCCGGCCTTGCCTCGATCGCGCTGGACCGGGACGGCACACTGCGGCACCTGCCCCGTTTTCCCGACAGCTTCGCCGCGAGGCTCATGGAGAGGAATGGCGGCACATCTCCCGAAGTGCCTGCAGGTGCCTTGCTCCAGTCCTTCGGCCCTGCACGGACCTTTCCCACGGTTTCTTACTACCAGGCGCTTGCCCCCGACGAATTCCTGCCGGCAGGGACCTTCTCGGGAAAGGTCGTGATCGTCGGTCTGTCGATGCAGGCGGCGCCCACGAGCGATACCGGGGGAGCCGAAGCATTCGCGACGCCACAGACCGTGCGCACGGGACGGCTCACATCCGGAGCGGAGATCCATGCCACCATCTACGACAATCTGCGTGGAGCGCTTTTCGTCCGTGAGGCGCACCCCGCCCTGCTTGTCCTGGCAGCCGCATTCGCTGCTAGCCTTGCTGGGCTGACCGTGCTGCACGGCACGGGATGGCGGACCATCGCCATCGCGGCAGTCGCGACCGTCCTTTTCGCTGGCGCAAGCTTCCTGCTCCTGCGCTTCGGCCGATTGTTCGTGCCGCCCATCACCCCCTCGCTCGCTTTCCTGACGGTGACGGCTGCGCAGGGCGCACGCGACTATGCAGCGGAGCGACGCCTGCGAAGGACGGTTACGCGCGCCTTCTCGCAATATCTTGCACCGGTCCTCGTTGAACGGTTGGCGCGCGACCCGTCGCAGCTTCGCCTCGGAGGGGACAAGCGCAAGCTGACCATCCTTTTCTCCGACGTGCGTGGTTTCACCACCATCTCGGAGCGGCTGAAGGACGATCCTCAGCGGCTCACCGCCTTGATCAACAGGCTGCTCAATCCCCTGTCCCGGGTCATTCTCGCCTCGGGCGGCACGATCGACAAATATATCGGCGACGCGATCATGGCCTTCTGGAACGCGCCTCTCGAAGATCCCGATCACGCCGCGAACGCGATCGCGGCGTCGCTCGACATGCTGAAAGCCGTGCAGGAGCTGAATACCGAGCTGGCGGCCGAAGCCGCCGCCGACGGAGCGGATCCGCTGCGGCTGGCGATCGGCGTCGGGCTCAACACGGGCGAGTGCGTGGTCGGCAATATGGGGTCGGATATCCGCTTCAACTATTCCGTCCTCGGCGACTCGGTGAATCTCGCGGCACGGCTCGAAGGGGAGACGAAGAGCTATGGCGTGTCCCTTCTGCTGGGCGAGGAGACTGCCCGCCTTGCCGCCGATCGCTATGAGGTCGTCGAGCTGGACCGTGTTTTGGTGAAGGGCAAGACAGAGCCGGCGACGGTCTCGACCGTAGTGCCTGCCTTCGACCCGGAGGCGAGGACAGTGCATGAGCGGTTCCTGGACGATCTCTATTCCGGCCGGCCCGTTCAGGCGCTTGGTCGTCTCGAAGGACTTGCCGAAAGAACGCCGGCCCTGGCCGGGTACTATGCGATCATGCGCGCTCGCCTGGAGGAGAGTATAGGCGGGCTGTGATACGGTACTACATTCGATCCAGTGCCTGGCGGTGCCGGTGCATTTCCAGGAAAATCCGATAGTCGCGATCGAAGCGTGTGCGAGCCTCCGGGGCCGGGCGGCGTTCGACGCCTGTCCGAATCATGGCCGCGCCCGCCGAATGGAGATCGGGATAGAGTCCAGCGGCGGTCGCCGCGAGCATGGCCGTGCCGAGCAGCACCGCGTCCTCGGTCTCCGGCTCGACCGTCACCCATCCCGTTGCGTCGGCATAGAGTTCCATCAGGAGAGGATTTCTGGTGTGGCCACCGGCCACATGCAGCCGGTCCGCCTGATACCCGGCGGCAACAACGGCGTCGAGGATGTGTCGGATGCCGAGCGCGATTGCCACGGCCGTCCGCCAATAGAGCCGGCAAAGGCTGTCGAAAGACGAATCCAGCGTGAGGCCGCTGACCACCCCGAGCGCGTGGGGGTCGGCGTAGGGTGACCGGTTGCCATGGAAATCGGGCACCACATGCAGCCGGCTGGCAAGATCGCGGCCCTCGACCTGCCTTAGCTCCGTAATCCTCCCGACGATTTGTCGATGGGTCTCGGCATCCGGCGTCCTGCCGTGGCCGCACCAACGCACGACATGATCGAGCAGGGCGCCGCTTGCCGACTGGCCCCCTTCGCTCAGCCAGACACCGGGCAGAGCCGCTCCGAAATAGGGGCCCCAGCACCCCGCAAAGTGTCGAGGTTCCCGAGACATCGCCATGACGCAACTCGACGTGCCGGCGATCAGCGCGAGGTGACGCTCGATCGGGGCACTCCTTCCGGCGAGCCCCCCAAGCACGCCTAGCGCGCCGGCATAGGCATCGATCACGCCTGTTCCGACCCGGCATGCCATTGTCAGCCCCAGCTGCTGCGCGGCCCTCGGCGTCAGCGGCCCGAGGTCGGTACCCGGAAGGGCGGCCTTGCGTGGAAGCCCTGTCCGTTCGAACAGGTCTTCGAGTTGCAACGCGGCGAAGAAATCCGGACGCCAGCCCTCCTCTTCGTGGGCCAGATAGGTCCATTTGCAAGCGAGCGTGCACTGGGAGCGCGCCGTCGAACCCGACGCCTTGAATGTCAGGAAATCGGCGAGATCGAAGATATGAGCGGCGCGCGACCAGCTTTCGGGCAGATGCCTCTTCAGCCACATGAGCTTCGGGACCTGCATTTCCGGCGACATTGCCCGCCCGAGAAAATCCACCACCTGGTGGCCGCTCGCCAGACATTCCTCCGCCTCGGCGACCGCCCGATGATCGAACCAGGCGATCGTATCCCAGCGCGCTTCCCTTCCAGCCGAAACGCTGATCGGCTCCCCGGCGCTTCCCCGCACGACCAGCGAGCAGGTGGCGTCGAAGCTGATGCCGGCGACGTCGGATGCGGCGACGCCCGCTCGCTCGCGGGCTGCCCGGACGGCCTCGCAGACAGCCGACCAGATATCCTCGGAATCATGTTCCGCGTGACCCGGCGCCGGCCGGTTCACCGCGATCGGGTGCTCGGCGCGGCCCAACAGCTTTCCTGTGCGATCAACAATCGCGGACCGGGCACTGCCCGTGCCGACATCGACCGCGCAGACCAGATCGCTCATAGAGACGCCCGCAACCTCCCATCCGTCCCCGCGAGCAGGCCCGGAAGTTCGTTCATGTCGTGGAACACCGCATCCGGCCCGAGCGCCGCGATCGCGGCGCGCAGGCCCGGCGTCGCGGCATGCGAGCCGCCAGCGAAGGCAAGAACGCGCATCCCGGCCTTTTGCGCCGCCTCGACGCCCGCGGCGCTGTCTTCGATGACCACGCAGCGGGAAGGCGCCACGCCCATCTCGCGGGCGGCGTGAAGGAAGAGATCCGGCTCGGGCTTGCCGCGCTTCACCATCGTCGAACTGTAGATGTGCGGCTCGAATAGTTCCAGCAGTCCCGTGACGCGCAGCGACAGCCTGATCCTATCAGGCTGGCTTGACGAGGCGACGCAACGCGCGCCGCTCAATTTCGCGATTGCATCGTGAATCCCGGCGATTGGCTTCAGTTCGCGTTCGAAACGCGCGTAAACGGCGCTGCGGACCTCGGCGAGATGATCGTCGGACATGGCCAACCCGAACTCGCTCTCTATCAAGCCCCGAATAGTGGCCATGCTCTTGCCGAGGAAGAGATCATAGGCGGCATTCTCGCTGATACGCACGCCGAGGGCGGCGACGACATCGAGGAGCACGCCGACGGAGATCGGTTCGCTGTCGACCAGCACGCCGTCGCAATCGAAGATGACAAGATCGGGAGGAAGGATATTCATGGGACTGCGCGAAAAGGAGGAAACAGAAGAAAGGCGGAACCGCCCTCCTCCTATACGGATCGGTCAGGAAGCGCCATCCAGATAGAGCTTCAAAGTTTCGGCCGCGCCTTTCGACCACAGGCTTTCCAAGCTCGATCGGAAGGCGGAAGCAAAAACCGCAGAGCGGCCCACCTCGCCATAGATGTCGTCCATGGCGAGCCAAGCCGATGGTTCGGCCTTGGCTTGCCGCGCCGTTTCCTGAAGCCGTTCCCAATTCGGATCGTTCGGGGCGATTTCGGCGCCACTCTCGGTGGTCCCGAAGCAGTATCGGCACCAAAGCGCCGACTCCAGTGCAAGCCCGGCAATGCCCTGTCCGGAGGCGAGCCTGTCGGCGACCGTCGGTATGATGAATTTGGGCTGCCGGTTCGACCCGTCCAGGCAGAGCCGCCGGATCGTGTCGCCGATACTTGGATTGGCGAAGCGCCGTTCAATCAACCGATAATAGTCTTCGAGTTCGACATCCGGGACTGGTGGCACGGTCGGGATGATCTCTTCCCGCTCGAGCTTTGCCAGAAACGCACTCACCAGGCGATCCTGCATCGCCTCATGGACGAAGTGGATGTCGAGGAGGCCTGCGGGATAGGCGATCGCGGCATGACCGCCGTTGAGGATGCGGATCTTCATCAGCTCGTAGGGGCCGACATCGGCGACGAAGGTGACGCCGGCCCTCTCCAACATGGGTCGTCCATTGGGGAACTCGTCCTGCAGGACCCATTGCCGGAACGGCTCGCAAAAAACCGGCCAATTGTCTTCGACGCCGAATTCGTCCGCGAGCAGGCGGCGCTCCCGGTCGGTGGTGGCCGGCGTGATGCGGTCGACCATACTGTTCGGAAAGGCAACGTGATCGCGCACCCAGCGCGCGAGTGGGGGATCGATGAGGGAAGCCAGGCCCCGAACGGCTTCGCAGGTGACACGCCCGTTATGGGGGATGTTGTCGCAGGACATGACGGTGAAGGGTCGTACGCCTGCATCCCGCCGCTGCCTCAGCCCCGCCAGGATCAAGCCGAAGACCGTCTTCGGCTCTGCAGGATTTTTCGAATCCGCGACGATGTCGGGATGTCCCGGATCGAACCGACCGGATGCGGGATCGATGAAATAGCCGCCCTCCGTAATGGTGAGCGAGACGATGCGAATGGCGGGGTCGGCCAGCCGGAACAGGATGGCGCTGGCGTCCCCGGGCACAAGATACTCCATCATCGCTCCCGTCACACGGGCTTGCCGATGGCCGCTGTCCTGCTCGACGACGGTGGTCAGCCAGTTCTGTTCCGCGAGCTTTTCGCGGCCCGCGTTCTCGCTGTCGAACACGCCGGCGCCGATGACGGCCCAGTCGTGATCAAGCCCTTCGTTGAAGAGATCGTCCAGGTACACGGCCTGATGCGAACGATGAAAATTGCCAACGCCGAAATGCAGGATGCCGGCGCGCAGCGTGCTTCGATCATAGCGCGGGACGGCGACACTCGCGGGAAGTCGGTTGAGCGTTGCTGACGAGAGTTTGATGGGCATGGCGTGCCGTCTCCAGTGATCATTCGACTGCGCGAGCAGTGGATTGCGGCTTCAAAAATCCCTTGCCGGCTCGCGAGGCCGCAGGCATGGCAGGACGGAAGCGCTCAGCTCATCCAGTTGCCGCCATCGACATTGTAGGTCTGTGCGACGATGTAGTCGGCCTCGGCGCTTGCCAGGAAGACCGCCATGCCGACCAGATCCTGCGGCGTGCCCATGCGGCCATAGGGCACCGCCGCGCCGACCTGCTTTTTCTTCTCGCCGGGCTGGAGGCCTTCGTATTTGGCGAAAAGAGAATCGACGTGATCCCAATGCTCTCCGTCGACGACACCCGGCGCGATGGCATTGACGTTGATGCGATGCTTGATGAGATCGAGGCCGGCCGACTGGGTGAGGCTGATGGCGGCGGCCTTGGTGGCGCAATAGACCGCGACCAGCGGCTCGCCTCGGCGCCCGGCCTGGCTCGCCATATTGATGATCTTGCCGCCTTCTCCCCGCGCGATCATGGCGCGCGCCGCCGCCTGCATCATGAACAGCGTGCCCTGGACGTTGACGGCGAACAGCCGGTCATAGCTGGCCTTCGAAATCTCGACGATCGGCGCAAGATCGAAAAGCGCAGCGTTGTTGACCAGGATGTCGAGCCGGCCCATTCGCGTGAGGACCGAGCGTACCGCTTGCTCGACCGAGTCTAGCTCCGTCACGTCGAGCGGGATCGCATAGGCCCCCGAGCCGATCGCCGCCGCGGTCCTGTTCGCCGCCTCGGAATCGATGTCGGCAACTGCGACGCTCGCGCCCTCGCGCGCATAGGCTTCGGCGAACGCCCGGCCGATCCCACGCGCGGCGCCCGTGATCAGCGCCGACTTCCCCGCCAGTCTCATAGGGCCCTCCCATCAGCGCCGAAACGGTGCAGCTTGCTCGCGTCGGGGGTCAGCCAGACGGGCTGCCCATGTTCGACGCCGATCTCGCCGGGGGCCCTGACATTGATCGTTCCGAGACCATCCGCGTGGACATGGACAAAGGTATCGGCGCCGAGATGCTCGGCGACGCCCACCGTTCCCTTCCACTCGCCGGACGAGGGGGAGATGGCGAGATGCTCTGGCCGGATGCCGATGGTCTTGGCTCCATGCTTCGCGGCCGGCGCGCCCTCGATGAAGTTCATCCTGGGCGAGCCGATGAAACCGGCCACGAAGAGATTCCTCGGGCTGCGGTAGAGCTCGAGCGGCGAGCCCACCTGCTCGATATTGCCGGCATTCAGCACGACGATCTTGTCGGCCATGGTCATGGCCTCGACCTGATCATGGGTCACGTAGATCATCGTCGTGCCCAGTTGTTGGTGAAGCTCGCTGATCTCTAGCCGCATCGTGCCGCGCAACGCCGCATCGAGGTTGGACAGCGGCTCGTCGAACAGGAAGGCCTTGGGCTGGCGCACGATGGCGCGGCCGATGGCGACGCGTTGCCTCTGGCCGCCGGAGAGTTGCCCGGGGCGCCGTTCCAGATAGTTCGTCAGATTGAGCACACGGGCAGCGTCCCTCACCTTCTTGTCGATCACGGCCTTGTCTTCGCCCGCCATTTTGAGCGGAAAGGCGATGTTGTTGTAGACGCTCATATGCGGATAGAGCGCGTAGGACTGGAACACCATGGCCAAGCCGCGCCTGGCCGGCGCCTCGTTGGTGACGTCGCGCCCGTCGATGAAGATGGCCCCCTCGGTCGTATCCTCCAGCCCGGCGATGAGGCGTAGCAAGGTGGATTTCCCGCAACCGGACGGCCCGACGAAGACCACGAACTCGCCGTCGGCGATGTCGAGGTCGATCCGCGGGATGACGCTTGTCGCCCCGAAGGATTTGGACACACTCTTGAGCGTGATTTTTCCCATGGGTCCACCCTATTTGACGGCGCCGAAGGTCAGGCCGCGGACGAGTTGGCGTTGCGAGAACCAACCCATGATGAGGATCGGCGCGATAGCGAGCGTCGAAGCCGCCGAGAGCTTCGCCCAGAACAGCCCTTGCGGGCTGGAAAAGGAGGCGATGAAGGCGGTCAGCGGCGCCGCGTAGGTGGTGGTGAGGCGGATCGTCCAGAAGGATTCGTTCCAGGCCAGGATGATGTTGAGCAGCATGGTGGAAGCGATGCCGGGCACGGCCATCGGCGTCAGCACATAGACGATCTCTTTCAGGAGCGAGGCGCCGTCCATGCGCGCGGCCTCCAGGATCTCGCCCGGGATCTCGCGGAAATAGGTATAGAGCATCCAGACGACGATCGGCAGGTTGATCAGCATCAGCATGACGGTCAGCCCGATCCTGGTATCGAGCAGACCCGTGTCGCGGAAGATGAGGTAGATCGGGACCAGAACCGCGACGGCGGGCATCATCTTGGTGGACAGCATCCACATCAGCACATCCTTCGTCCGCTTCGTCGGCGAGAACGCCATCGACCATGCGGCGGGTATGGCGACGATCAAGGCGAGGATCGTCGAGCCGACCGCGAGGAAGACCGAGTTCATGAATGGCTTGAAATAGTCCCGCTGCGACTGGACCTCGAAATAGTTCTCGAGGGTCCCGGACGGGATCAGGCTGACGCCGGCGATCGCTTCCGACTCTGTCTTGAAGCTGGTGATGATCGTGTAGAGGATCGGAAAGAAGATGATCAGCGCCACCACCCAGGCCAGAACGGTGAAGGAGATCGCGCTTCTCCTGGATATCCTGCGTGCCATGATCGTCTCCTATCGATCCAGATTTCTGCCGACGGCGCGCATCAGGAAGAACGCGACGATGTTGGCGAGCACGACGGCGATCACACCGCCGGCCGATGCCCCGCCGACGTCGTACCCGAGCAGCGCCGTTCGGTAGATCAGGAAGGGAAGATTGGTGGTCGCGTAGCCCGGTCCGCCATTGGTCGTCACCAGGATTTCGGCATAGACGCCGAGCAGGAAGATGGTCTGGATGAGGATGACCACGGTGATGGCGCGCGCAATATGCGGCAGGGTGAGATACCAGAAGCGGCTTAGGACGCCCGCCCCGTCCATCTCCGCCGCCTCCTTCTGTTCACTGTCCAGCGACTGGAGTGCGGTCAGCAGGATGAGCGTGGCGAAAGGCAGCCACTGCCAGGCCACGATGATGACGATCGAAAGCAGCGGATATTGCGCGAACCAGTCTATCGGCTGGCGACCGACGAATGTGGCGATGTGGGCGAACACGCCATAGCCGGGATGCATGATCATGTTCTTCCACACCAGCGCGGCAACGGGCGGCATGACGAAGAAGGGCGAGATGACGAGAATGCGAACGATACCTTGGCCGAGGATCGCCTGATCCAGGAGCAAGGCAAGGGCGATCCCGCCGATGACGGTGATGAGAAGCACGCCGACGACGATGACCAGAGTGTTCCAGATCGACTGGAAGAACGCAGGGTCGGTGTAGAAATACTGATAGTTGAAGAAGCCGGCGAAGGTGACATTGGCCGGATTGAGCAGATTGTAATTGAGGAAGGAGAACCACAGCGTCATCGCCAGCGGAACGATCATCCAGATAAGGAGCAGGATGACGGAAGGCGCCATCATGAGGCGGGCGAGAGAGCGCGTCTGTCGGCTAGCCATCGGTTTCACACCACCCTTCTCGCGGTGTCACGGTTTCCTGAAAAGGGACCGCCCGGCCCCGGCCGGGCGATCAGTTCGCTGGGAGGACCGCTATTTGATGTACCCGGCGCGGGTCATCTCGCGTAGCGACACCGATTGTGCTTGGGCGAGCGCGTCGTCGACGCTCATCTGGCCGGCAAGCGCCGCCGAAAAGAGCTGCCCTACCGTAGTGCCAAGCCCCTGGAACTCCGGGATCGCCACGAATTGCACGCCGACATAGGGAACGGGCTTGACCGTCGGCTTGGTCGGATCGGCGGAGTTGATCGAGTCCAGCGTCATCTTCGCGAAGGGCGCTGCCTTCTGATATTCCGGATTCTCGTAGAGCGAGGTGCGCGTTCCCGGGGGCACGTTGGCCCAGCCCTCCTTGGAGGCGACGAGCGCTAGATAATCCTTGCTCGTCGCCCAGGCGACGAACTTCTCCGCGGCCTCGGCCTTCTGCGTGCCGGCGGGAATGGCGAGGGACCAGGCCCACAACCAGTTGCCACGTTTGCCAAGTCCGTTGTCAGGGGCAAGCGCGTAGCCGACCTTGTCGGCCACCGTGGAATCCTTCGGGTTCGACACGAACGAAGCCGCCACCGTGGCATCGATCCACATGCCGCATTTGCCCTGCTGGAACAGCGCCAAATTCTCATTGAAGCCGTTGGACGACGCGCCTTGCGGACCGGCGTCGTTCATCAGCTTCACATAGAAATCGATCGTGTTCTTCCATTCGGGCTGGTCGAACTGCGGCTGCCATTTCTCGTCGAACCAGCGCGCTCCGAAGGAATTGGCAGTGGCCGTCAGGAAGGCCATGTTCTCGCCCCATCCCGCCTTGCCGCGCAGGCAGATTCCGTTGATGCCGGCGGCGCGATCGGTGATCTTGCGCGCCGCGTCGGCCACGAACTCCCAGGTCGGGGCATCCGGCATCTTGAGGCCCGCCTTCTCGAAGAGGTCGGTGCGGTACATGATGAAGGAGCTCTCGCCATAGAAGGGCGCGGCGTAGAGCTTGCCATCGACCGAAAGGCCATTGGCGATGGGCGGGATGATATCCTTTGCGTCGTAGTCGGCTCCGAGATTGTCGAGCGGCAGCAGCCATTGCTGCTTGGCCCAGATCGGAACCTCGTAGGTGCCGATCGTCATCACGTCATACTGGCCCCCCTTGGTGGCGATGTCGGTGGTGACGCGCTCGCGCAGCACGTTCTCCTCGAGAGTCACCCACTGCAACTGAATGTCAGGGTTCTTGGCGGTGAAGTCGTCCGTCAGCTTCTGCATCCGGATCATGTCGCCATTGTTGACTGTCGCGATTGTCAGGGTCTCGGCGTGAGCCGCGAATGCGAAGAGGCTCGCGGAGCAAAGACCCAGCACGAACGAATGGAACTTCATGCTACTTCCTCCCAGACAAGTGAGCATTTGCCATTTATGTGGGCAATTACTCACTCGAATGGCATGCGAGTCAAGGCAGATTCCTTGCTGCGATGCAGCAAAAGCAGCCATGGGATTCCAGGCATCGAAGTGGAGCGATCAAATGGCGGCGCCGAGCCAATCCCGGACGGCCGAAAGGATCCAATCGCGGAAGACGCGGATCTTGGGCGAATTGCGGCGCGCCTCCGGATAGGCAAGCCAATAACCATGCCCGTCGTCACAGACCAAATCGAAAGGCTGGACCAGCCGGCCGTTCGCCAATTCCGCGCGGTAGAATGCCGGTGTCAGCAGTGCGACGCCGCGCCCGGCCATGGCGGCCGACGCTGCGAAAGTCTGCGCGCCCAACTCACTCCGCGGGCCTTTCTCAAGCAACTCGGTAGAGACACCCGCTTCTTCCAGCCATTTTGGCCACCAGGGATCGGCTGGGTCGATGAGGGGCAGACGCGTCAGGTCGGACGGCACCCGAACGCCGCCGATCGAGGCGGCGAGCCCCGGGCTAAGCATCGGCGTGAATTCGGCCTTCATCAGGAGATGCGAGGTCAGTCCCGGCCAATTGCCGCCGCCGGCCCTGATGACGAGGTCGACATCGTCACGGGCGAAGTCGACCAGACCGGTCGACGTCTGGAGGCGGACCGCAAGCGCGGGATGGGCCATCTGGAAAGAGCCCATGTGGAGGGCGAGCCAATGCGCCGCGAATGTCTGTACCGAATTTATGACGAGCGTGCCCTGCGCCCCGTGCTTTGCGGTCTGGTAGGCCCCGCTCAAAAGCTCGAAGGCTTCGCTGACGGCCGGTGCGAGCTGGCGCCCTATTTCGGTGAGGGTAATCTGGCGTGGACGACGCAGGAAAAGCGGCGCGCCGACGCGGTCCTCCAGCACCTTGATCTGATAGCTGACGGCCGCCTGCGTCATGCCAAGCTCTGCAGCCGCCTCGGTGAAACTGCCGTGCCGGGCTGCGGCCTCGAAAGCGCGAATTGCCGTGAGTGGCGGAAGCTGAAGAGCCATGGCGCATTAAATGTCCTTATGCATACCGCCAGAGATTCGATTGGAAAACAAGGGGTATTCACCCGAGATTCCATCCGACGCTTCGGGATCGCAGAGAGGAGAAGACAATGCCCACCAGGATCAACAAGCCGACGGTCCTAAGCGCGGGACAGGAGACATGGATCGATCGCGCGACCCTGGGGCTCCTTCGGCCGCGCCAGATGCGGCTCGATCCGAGGACCCTGACGGACCATCTGAAGCGGGACATGGGTTTCCTGGACGGCAGGGGGCCCACCGTCAAGAGATGCTGATCCCTCAGGCGGACGCCAGCAAGGCGGCCGCGGTGCGCTCGTCCGTTATCAAGCCGTTGACCAGCCGTCGGGTCAGCGCGCCGAGGATACCGGGTAGCTTGCGCTCGCCCATCGCCGCGGCCACCACAAGCGACCGCTCGCGCGACGGGATCGGCGCGGATGCCACCCTATCGTTGGTGAGCCCTTCGATCATCCGGCCCTCCCGGTCGAAGGCCCAACCGACGATCTCGCCGACCGCGCCGGCTTTCTGCAGGGCCCTGAGTTCGGCTTCGGAAATGAACCCATCCTCATAAAGCGGTGCCTTCGGGCCCATATCGCCGATGCCGACGAAGGTGACATCCGCTTTCGCCGCCAGCTCGACCGTCGGTCGTATCATCGCCTGCCGGTGCAGCATCTCGCGTTCGGCGGGCGAGGACACAATGACGGGCAGCGGCATGGGGAAGCTGCGGGCTTTCGTCTTGTCCGCCATTGCGAAAATGACGTTGTAATAGGCAGCCGTACCATCCGGCGTGATGTTTCCGGTGAGCGACACCAGCTTATGTTGCGGGCAATCCACGGGCGAAAGCTGCTCGACTGCAGCCTTCAGCGTGCGCCCTGTCCCTATGGCCAGCACCAAAGGCTCAGCCTCACGCAGTCGACGTTCGAGTTCCGCCGCCACGGCTTCCGCTATGCCCAGGGTTGTCGAGGTCGAATCTGGATCGCTCGGCACGACTTCGGCAAGGTCCAAGGCGAAACGGGACTTCAGCCTGGCCGCGAGATCGAGACAGTTGGCGATCGGATGGTCGAGGCGGACCTTGACAAGGCCCTCCGATACGGCAAGCGAAACAAGCCGCTGCGCGGTCTGGCGGGAGACCCCCAGCTTGGTCGCAATCTGGTCCTGGGTATTGCCGGCGACATAATAGAGCCAGCCGGCACGGGCCGCATCGTCGAGACGCGGCTTGCTTCCTTCCTGCCTGCTGTTCACTTGTCTCACCATTGCCCTCGCCGTTGGCATCCTGCCTTTTTCGCTCAGCAGCAGAATAAGAGCAACTGCCATGCGAGACAACAATTGCTCAATGATGTCGAGCCCGCTCCATGGCAGTGGACATCTTCCTTCCGCGCGTCAAACATCCTAGGAACGAGCCCTGACCCTTTGCTTCACGGAATGCGAACACGCTCGATGCCGCCGAAACGGCTCGCCCTCATCACCAGCCAGGCTTTCTCCCTCGCGAATTTCCGGGGAACGCTGATCACGACGCTGCGGTCGCGCGGCGTGGAGGTGCTGGCGCTGGCCCCCGACTATGACGAGACGACGCGTGCCGCGGTCGAGGAGCTTGGCGCAAGAGCCATAGACTACCCCGGCACGCGCACAGGGACCAATCCGCTCCGCGATTTATCGGATACGGTCAGGCTCGCCCTGCTGCTCAGGGGGCTCGAACCGGATGTATCGCTCGGCTATTTCATCAAGCCTGTCACCTTCGGCACCATCGCCGCATGGCTTGCCAGGGTTCCCAGACGTTTCGCGATGATCGAAGGGCTCGGCTACGTTTTCATCGGAGGCGAAGAACGCCAAGGGCTTCGACGCCTCCTGCTGCGCGCGCTGGTCGCGAGGCTCTACCGCTTCGCTCTGGCGCGCACCGAAAAAGTGTTCTTCCTGAACGATGACGACATAGCCGAGTTCGCCGACTCCGGTCTCGTCGACTGGCGCAAGGCCACGAAGCTGGGGGCGATCGGCGTCGACCTCGACGCGTGGCAGCCCGCCGCGCCTGTGGTCAGCCCCCTTACCTTCGTCATGACGGCGCGACTGCTGCGCGAGAAAGGCGTCGTGGAGTATGCCGAGGCAGCCCGTCTGGTAAAGGCGAAGCATCCGGACACGCGGTTCATCCTGCTCGGAGGGCTCGATTCCAATCCCGGCGTGATAGCACGAGCCGAGGTCGACGGCTGGGTACGGGAAGGCCTGCTGGAGTGGCCGGGGCACGTTCCGGTTCGCGCGTGGCTCGCCCAGGCCAGCGTTTACGTGCTTCCGTCCTACCGCGAAGGGGTGCCGCGCAGTACGCAGGAAGCCATGGCGACGGCAAGGCCGGTGATCACCACCGACGTTCCGGGATGTCGGGAAACGGTACGCGACGGCGTGAACGGGTTCCTGGTACCGGCGCGCGACGCGGAGGCGCTTGCCGCCGCGATGCTGCGCTTTGTCGAGAACCCCGAACTGGTCGTCACGATGGGGCGGGCGAGCCGCGCGATGGCCGAGGAGAAATTCGACGCCAGGCGCGCCGACACGCTGGTCGCCGATACGATCGTCGGCCGCGGATCTCTACCTTAAGCCGCGTCTTGCCAACTTCGCAGCGCTGCTTCGAGGCGGCCGCTCTCCTGAGCGTCGGCAGGCAGGCCGACGCGCAGATCATCCGGTCGCTCGGCAAAATTGCGCACCAGTATTCCGCGGCGGCCGAGGGCCTCGAAAAGACTGGCAGCGTCGGGCAGGCGGAAAAAGCGAAAAAGGCTGGTGCCTCCGGCGACCGGCAGGCGAAAGCGGGCAAAAATCTCATCCAGCCTGATTGCCTCCTCAGCGAGGCGGACCCGCATGCCGATTTGCCAGGAACTGTCGGCCAGGGCCCGCAACCCTATTTCGAGCGAGGGCCCGGCGATGGCCCACGGGCCGAGCCTGGCGTCGAGGCGACGAATGTCCTCTTCTCCGGCGAGAGCGAAGCCGAGCCGGACCCCTGCAAGGCCGAAGAACTTGCCAAAGGAGCGCAGCACGACAAGTCCGCCGGGGACGACATCGCCCGCGACGCTCTCACCACGCGGGCCCACGTCCATGAAGGCCTCGTCGACGACAAGACGGCCACCCTTGCGCCGCATGGTTTCGGCCAGCGCGAGCAGCCGGGGCCGCTCCACCACGCGACCGTCGGGATTGTTCGGATTGACGAGAATAGCGAGATCGGCGTCGAACAGTGCCTCGAATTCAGTCACCTCAACAGCTTCGTGCCCGGCGATCCCCGCAGCGCGGCGATGCTCGGCATAGGTCGGCGAGAGAACGAGCGCGCGGCCCGGGGGAACGAGCGCCGCGACGAGCGGCAGCAGGACCTGCGTGCCCGGTGCGGGCAAGACATTCGAAGCCGAAGGCGCGCCATAGGCGGTTGCGGCGACTGCCGCGAGTTGCCTGATGCGGTCGGCCTCCGGCAGTCGCGAGAAGGACGTGGCGGGCAGATCGAAAAGCGGATAGGAGTGCGGGTTGATCCCCGTCGAGAGGTCGACCCAGGGCTCGGGCGCATGTGGAAACAGCGCACGGGCGCGGGCCAGGCTTCCGCCGTGATCGGTCACCGAAGCGGTCAGGTCCATCATGTCACTCCTTCTCGCATTCCTGGCGCTCTTGATCGAACGCGTCTTCGGCTATCCAAGCCGTCTGCTCGCGAGGATCGGCCACCCCGTGATGTGGATCGGCGGGCTCATCGCCGCGCTCGATCGGCGGTTCAACCGCACGAGCGATCCCGATGCGACTCGTCGCACCGCGGGTGTCGCCGCGCTGGTGGTTATCGTGGCTGCCGCAGCCCTGACGGCCCTGGCCGTGCAGAAGATCGCCTTGGCACTGCCCTTCGGCATCCTTGTCGCTGCCCTCCTGGCCAGCAGTCTCATCGCGCAACGCAGCCTGGGCGAACACGTGGCTGCCGTCGCGAAGGCGCTGGAGACCGAAGGGCTCGAAGGTGGCCGGCAAGCGGTTTCCCGGATCGTCGGGCGGGACCCCGAGAAATTGGACGAGGCCGGCGTCTCGCGTGCGGCCATTGAAAGCCTTTCGGAGAATTTCTCCGACGGGATCGTGGCACCGGCCTTCTGGCTGGCCTTGGCAGGGCTGCCGGGTGCGGCGATCTACAAGGCGGTCAACACCGCCGACAGCATGATCGGCCATCGCTCGCCACGGCATGAGGCCTTCGGCTGGGCCTCGGCGCGCTTCGATGACCTCATCAATCTCCCTGCATCGCGGCTGTCTGCCGTATCTATCGTGCTCGCCGCGTTCTTCGTTTCCGGCGCTTCGCCAAAAGCCGCTTGGCAGGCTGTCCAACGCGACGCGCACAAGCACCGCTCGCCCAATGCCGGCTGGCCGGAAGCGGCCATGGCGGGGGCTTTGGGCCTCGCGCTCGCCGGTCCGCGCCACTATGGCGGGGTGCTGGTGGACGACGCCACAATGGGCGCCGGCGGCCGGCGCGAGGCGACGGCAGCCGACATACGGCGCGCACTGCTTCTTTATTGGTGGGCGGATGGGCTGCTGATCGGCTTGATAGGGGCTGCAGCGGTTCTGTGGAACGCGCTCTGAGCAGAGTACCTGGCCTGCCGGCCATCTCGCCCTCAGGGTTATCGGATTCGCACTTTCCTGCGCGGTCGCCTGGCGGCCAATCCGTGCAGATGCACATGGGCCGTATGAAAAATTCCCTCCTCCGTGCCAAGCAATCAGGAAAGACATTTCCAGAGCTGTAAATGTTATGGCCGGCCGGCACGCCAGAGGGGCGCGCGATCGCCCAGCAACCAGAGACGGCATCGCTACGCGAACATCAGAACTCGATGCCTTGCTGCGCCTTCACCCCGGCGGCGAAATGGTGCTTCACCTGCCCCATCTCGGTGACCAGGTCGGCAGCCTCGATCAGTTCCGGTTTTGCGTTTCGCCCGGTGACGACGACGTGCAAGCCCTCGCGCCTGCCCTTGAGTGCCGTCACCACGGACCGCACGTCGAGGTATTCGTAGCGTAGCGCGATGTTGAGCTCGTCGAGGATCACCAGGCTGATCGAAGGATCGGCGAAGAGCTCGAGCGCTTTCGCCCATGCACGCTCGGCCGCGGCGATGTCGCGCTTCAGATCCTGGGTCTCCCAGGTGAAGCCCTCGCCCATCGTGTGCCAGACGATCTTGTCCCCGAAAACGGCGAAAGCATCTTTCTCGCCTGTGTGCCAGGCGCCTTTGACGAACTGCACGACGCCGACCCGCCTGCCGTAGCCCAGCATGCGCAAGGCCAGGCCGAAAGCCGCCGTGGACTTGCCCTTGCCCGGGCCGGTATTGACGATCAGCAATCCCTTCTCGATCGTCTTGCCGGCAACTTCGGCATCCTGGACGGTCTTGCGCTTCTCCATCTTGGCGCGGTGGCGCTCGGCTTCCTTCTCGTCGATGTCTCTCATTCTACTTCACCTGCATCGGCAGCCCGGCAACCATGAACAGGACCCTGTCGGCCCGCGCCGCCACCTTCTGGTTCAGCCGCCCCTGCGCATCCCGAAAACGCCGGCCCAGCGGATTGTCCGGCACAATGCCGAGCCCGACCTCGTTCGAAACAACGAACCATGGTCCGCAAGGCTTGGCGAGAACCTCGGCCAAACGGGAACTCTCCGCCTCGACATCATGGCCCGCCAGCATTTGGTTGCTGAGCCACAGGGTCAGGCAATCGATCAGCAATGGCATGCCATGGGGCATGGCCCGAATCGCCTTGACGAGATCGAGTTGAGCATCGAGCGTGTTCCAGCGGCCATCGCGCCGGTCGCGGTGCAATGCGATCCGGTCCTTCATTTCCGGATCGAAGGCCTGGGCCGTCGCCACATAGGTCCACGGCGGCGGCAGGGCAGTTACCAGGCTCTCGGCGTGCGTGCTCTTGCCGGAGCGAGCGCCGCCGAGAAGGAAGGTCAAGCTGCCTTTCTCAGGCAAGGCGACCGCCTAGCTCCTGTTCGCCGCCGATCCTGGACCGGACCGCGCCGGACACGGCGCCGAGGGCCAGCCAGAAGAGCATGTTGGTGACCGTGGTCGCCACGACGAAGGAACGATGCAGATCGGCCGGGACCGGTGAATCATGGCTGGCCGGCTGCGGCGCCCCGACGACATGCGGTGCGAGGATCAGGGCCACTCCCGCCAGTGCGAACACGGCGGAACGCCGAAAGGCGATCAGAGCGAGCCCGATCGCGGTTGCGGCAACGGTGGCAATCCACCAGACCTGGCGATCGTAGAGATCGGCGGCCGGCATGGCCGGCAGTTCCGGCGGCAGGCCGAGCCCAGGCGCGAGCGTGAAAACCGCGAAGCCGGCAAAGCCCCAGAACAGGCCCTGGCGCCACCCCGCTATGCCGCCGGCGAGCTCCGAGGCGGCGATCAGGATCAGGGCGAAACCTATGCCGCTGACGATATTGGCTCCGACATTGTAGGCGAAGCGCTCGAAGCCGTCTGCCGGCGCCCAAGCCTCCTCGCCATGGTCGTGAGCATGTCCGGCCGCGGAGTTGCCTCCATGGTCATGGCCACCGGCACTGCCTCCGGCGGCCTCATAGGTTTCTGCCTGAAGGATGAGCGGCACGGTGGCATAGGCCTGCAGAGCCGCGAGAAAAATACCCGCGACAAGCCCCGCCAGCGCCGCGACGAACACGACGTTGCGAAATACGGTCATGATGGAATTCCCCTCTCAGTGGCAGGGAAAAGCCATGGAATGGCGATAGTCGTGGGCGGCGTTGTGGACAGCCTCCATGTGGGAGAAGCCCAAAAAGCCGATGACGAAAATGCCGAGCAGACCGGCCAGCGCGAGTTGCATGTAACGCGACTGCGCCGAAACAGATGCTCCGAGCGACGTGGAAACCGTGTTCATTCACAAATCCTTTCGCCCTCCACCCGAGGGCCGCGATTGTCCTTTATGTCGCCGGCAGGTCTCCTGGCTCACGGCTCGGCGCTTCATCCCGCCTTCCCGGGCTCGATGCCCAGTGGCTGTCGGGAGAAGCTCGCCGCTCACAGTTGCGGGGGCAGCCGCGGATTTGGGAAAATCCCTCACCGCATTCCCTCTTGTTCCCCGAAGGGAACCGTCGACAACGTCAGTCTTAACCGAAATCGTCATCTGGGCAAACCATATTTCCGGCGCGTTGACAGCTGGATACGACGCGGCCTACAAACTCCGCGACGGTCTCCTCTGAGCAATGAGAGGAGCTAAGAGGGAATGCGGTGAGGGTTCTGATCCCGAATCCGCAGCTGTCCCCGCAACTGTAAGCGGCGAGCTTTTGGCCGATTGCCACTGGGTCACACCGGGAAGGCGGCGCGGAAGCTGAGACCCGTGAGCCAGGAGACCTGCCGTCCCTGATCAATCCTGAAAGCCTGGCGGGTGTCCCGGGCAAGGAGCGCGGTTTGGAGTTCGATAAAACGATTGCCGTCGGTGATTCGTGCGTCGAGGCAGCGGCCTCGGTGGCGCCGGCTGTGACCATCGTCATATGCAGCTCCTGCCGCGACCCCTCCGGCTCCGATGCCCGTCCCCGTCCCGGCGAATTGCTTGGCGCGGCGACCCGGGAAGCGAACACCCTGCCGGGAGTGCGCGTCGAACAGGTCGAATGCCTGGGCAATTGCAAGAGGCGGCTCTCCGCGGCCTTCATCAAACCCGGAGCATGGAGCTATGTGTTCGGCGATCTTGGCACCGAGGCCGCGCACGACCTGCTCGCCGGCGCGAAGCTCTTCCAGCAGTCGACGGACGGGCTGATGCCTTGGCGCGGACGGCCCGATTGCCTGAAACGCGGGCTCGTCGCCCGCATCCCTCCCCTCGCATTCCTCAAGGACAACTCATGACCGCTTCCGCCGACCGCGTCCCCTGCACGGTCGTCACCGGTTTTCTCGGTGCCGGCAAGACCACACTCATTCGGCATATGCTGGAGAACGCCAACGGCAAACGCATCGCCATAATCGTCAACGAATTCGGCGATGTCGGCATAGACGGCGAGATCCTGAAGAGCTGCGGCATCGAGGCCTGCTCCGAGGAGAATGTGGTCGAGCTCGCGAATGGCTGCATCTGCTGCACCGTGGCGGACGATTTCGTCCCGGCCCTCGATCAGATTCTTTCCCGCTCGCCGAGGGTCGACCACATTCTGATCGAGACGTCGGGCCTCGCTTTGCCGAAGCCGTTGGTACAAGCCTTCCAGTGGCCGGCAATCAAGGGACGCGTCACGGTCGATGGCGTGGTCGCCGTGGTGGATGGACCGGCGCTCGCAGAGGGCCGCGTCGCCTCCGACATGGACGCGCTCCGAGCGCAGCGCGCGGCGGACGAATCGCTCGATCACGACGATCCCGTCGAGGAAGTCTTCGAGGACCAGGTGGCGTGCGCCGATCTGATCATCCTTTCCAAGAGCGACCTGCTGGACAAGCACGCGGCTGCACGGGCAAATGCGTTCGTCGAGGAGCATCTGCCGCGCGCGGTCAAGATCGTGCCCTCGGCGCATGGCAAGGTCGATCCGTCCATCCTGCTCGGTCTCGGCCTCGCGGTCGAAGACGACATCGAAAACCGCAAGACCCATCACGACGGCGAGCTCGACCACGACCATGACGATTTCGACACTTTCGTGATCGAGCTCCCCGCGATCGCCGACCCCGACATGTTGGCCAGGCGCGTCAGTGTTGCGTCGGAAGCCGAGAAGGTGCTGCGTGTGAAGGGATTCGTGGATGTCGCGGGCAAGCCGATGCGGCTGCTTGTCCAGGCGGTCGGACCGCGGGTGTCGCATTATTACGATCGCGCCTGGGCACCCGGCGAAGACCGCAGAAGCCGGCTGGTCGTGATCGGCCTCAAGGGGCTGAACCGGCAGGCGATCGAGAACATCCTGGTGGGATAGGCCGTCGATGCATATCCTCGCCGCCACAACCGCCTCGCTCGACGACCTGATCGAGCCCGTCGATCTCGGGCAGTCGCCGGCCGAGATGGTGGCGCTGTCCTTCACCGACAGTGACCTGGCGGCGCTTGCCGCAGCATGGAAGTCCGAGGGGGACATGCTGCCGTCCATGCGGCTCGCCCGGCTGCGCGACCTTCGCCACCCGATGTCGGTCGATCTCTGGATCGACCGCGTCGCGCGTCATGCCAAGGTCGTCCTGGTGCGTGTTCTCGGCGGGTACGACTGGTGGCGCTACGGTTGCGACCGCTTGGCGGCCGTAGCCCGCGAGCACGGCATCCGCCTCGCTCTGCTGCCCGGAGAATGTCGCGACGAGGACCCGGCGCTGATCGCCCATTCGACCTTACCGCGCTCCGAACTCGACGAGCTCCTGGCCTACTTCCGCGAAGGCGGACCGGTGAACATGCGCGGTCTCATGCGACGTCTCGCCGGGCATGCAGGCAGCGACGTGCTTGCCAAACCGGCCGAACCGCTGGCCAAGGTCGGTTGCTATGATCCGGACGCAGGCGTCGTGCCCGTGGAGACGCTGCTGGCGGACCGGCCGGCGGGAGCGCCGATCGTCCCGGTTCTTTTCTACCGCTCCATGCTTCTCGCCGGTGATATCGCGCCGACCGATGCGCTCTGCGAAGCGTTGCGCGAGCGCGGCATCTTCCCAGCGCCGATCTTTGTCTCGAGCCTGAAGGATCCCGCCGCGAGCACCTTCGTCGAAGAGGCAGCAAAGCTGCTCGCACCGCCGCTGGTCGTGACCGCCACGGCTTTCGCGAGCGGTAGCGAAAGCGGCACAACGCTATTCGATCGGATTGCAGCGCCCGTGTTCCAGGCCGTTGTGGCCACCACCCGCCGGGAGGCCTGGGAAACGGGACAGCGGGGCCTCGCACCGGCCGATCTCGCCATGCATGTCGTGCTCCCAGAGCTCGACGGGCGCGTCATGGCGGGCGCCATCGCCTTCAAGGCCGAAGACGCCCCCGACGATGCGCTTTCGTTCAAGGGCATGGTGAACAGGCCGGAACCGGACCGAATAGAACAGGTCGCAGATCGGATCGCGGCCTTCCTTCGGCTGCAGGCAACACCGCGCGGCGATCGACGCATCGCCATCCTTATGCCGGACTATCCGGGCGCGGCGGGACGCACCGGCTATGCCGTCGGCCTCGACGTGCCGGCGAGCGTGCTCGCCATGCTGCACGACCTCAAGGCGGAAGGCTATGCCGTCGAGGACATTCCAGATACGCCCCGCGGCCTGCTGTCCCGCTTGGAACACACAAGCGAAGGCGCTTCGCGCGATGGCTACCGACGCTTTCTCGCAGCTGTTCCGGCGCAGGCGCGGGTCAAGGTCACAGCTGCGTGGGGCGAGCCGAACGAACTCGACCTGACTTTCCGTGCGGCGCGTTTCGGCAACGTCACCGTAGCGCTTGCGCCCGATCGGGGGCGGAGCGAGGACCGGCGCGCCGACTATCACGACCCGTCGCTGCCGCCGCACCACCGGCTGCTCGCCTTCGGCTTCTGGCTGCGGGAGGAACTAGGCTGCCAGGCGCTCGTCCATGTCGGAGCCCACGGCACGTTGGAGTGGCTGCCCGGCAAGACCGTGGCGCTCGGCAAGGCGTGTTTCCCCGAAATTGTCGCCGGACCGCTGCCCGTGATCTATCCCTTCATCGTCAGCAATCCCGGCGAAGCCGCACAGGCCAAGCGGCGCATCGCCGCCGTCACCGTCGGGCACCTTCCCCCGCCGCTTGCCGGAGCCGGGCTCAACGCGGACCAGCAGGCCCTGGAGCGCCTGGTCGACGAGTATGCACAAGCCGACGGGCTCGACCGGCGCCGCCGTGACCGGCTCGCGAAACTGATCGTCGAGACTGCGGCAAAAACCGGACTGGCGCGCGAAGCCGGCATCAGCGAGACCGACGATCCCGATGCCGCCCTGATGCGCATCGATGCTTGGCTGTGCGACCTGAAGGACCTTGCGGTCAAGGACGGGCTCCACGTCTACGGCCGGCTCGCCGAAGGCGAAGCCGACCCGCTGCGCCGACAAAGCGCCGAAGCGGAAAGGATGGCGTTGCTCGACGCGCTCGACGGGCGGCGCATTGCTGCCGGTCCGGCTGGCGCGCCGGCGCGGGGGCGCACGGACGTGCTGCCGACCGGACGCAACCTCTTCACCGCCGATCCCCGCACGATGCCGACGCCGACCGCCTTCGAGCTCGGCAAAGCCGCCGCCGAAGAGGTGCTGCGGCGCTATCTGCAGGATCATGGCGACTGGCCGCGCTCGCTGGTGATCAACCTCTGGGGCAGCGCGAGCTTGCGCACCGGCGGCGAAGAAATCGCGCAAGGTCTTGCCTTGATGGGCTGCCGGCCGCAATGGGATCCCGCGACCGGTCGCGTCACTGGCGTCGAAGTTCTGCCGCCTGCCGTGCTCGGCCGGCCGCGGATTGACGTGACCTGGCGGATCTCCGGCCTTTTCCGCGATATGTTCCCCACCCAGATCACCCTTATGGATGCGGCGGTCGCGGCGATCGCCGCGCGCGACGAGGCGTCCGGCGACAACCCTTTGGCCGAGTCGGCACGCCGGACCGGCGCCATCCCCGCCCGCATCTTCGGCTCGTCGCCCGGCAGCTATGGCGCCGGCGTCGAGGACCTGCTTGCCACCGGCAAATGGGAAAGACGCGAGGAAATCGGCCAAGCCTATCTTGAAGCCACCTCACATGCTTTTGGCGGTGCCGACGGTGAAGGTCGCGCCCTGCCTGGTGCGTTCGCGGATCGGTTGGCGGAAGCCGAACTGCTGATCCACGCCGGAGATGATCCCGGCCGCGATATCCTCGAAGGTTCGGCCGACGTCGCCTTCATCGGTGGCTTCTCGGCCGCGCTCGCCGCCCTCGGCCGAAATGCCGACCTGATTGCGCTCGATACGACCGACCCCGGCAGGCCGAGAGCCCGTTCCGTTGTGGAAGCGGTTACGCGCGTCGTGCGTGCCCGCGCCATCAATCCGCGTTTCATCGAAGGACAGTTGCGACACGGACCTCGCGGCGCTTCCGAATTCGCCGAAACCGTGGACCGGCTTGTCGGCTTCGCCGAGACGACTGGCGCCATCCCAGGTATGCTGATCGAGGCAGTGCACGACGCCTATCTGGGCGACCAGCGGATACGTGACTTTCTTGTGCGGGAAAATCCCGCCGCTGCCCGCGCAATCGCCGAGCGATTCGCCGCGGCCCGGCGGCGCGGTCTGTGGCACCCCTTGCGCAATTCGATCGACGACGATCTCGCCGCGCTGATCACAGAGGCGCGCTCGCAGGAGGTTGCGGTATGAGCGGGCGCCGCGGCTCCTGCCCCACACTCGCCACGCCGATGGCGACCGGCGACGGTCTGCTTGCGCGGCTGAAGCCGATCTCGGGCGGGATGATACCGGCAACGCTTGCCGGGATCGCCGAGGCGGCACGCCGCTTCGGAAATGGCCTGATCGAGGTCACCGCGCGGGGTAGCCTGCAAATTCGGGGGCTGACGAGGGATTCCGCCCCGCGGTTTGCCGCCGCCGTCGATGCGCTGGACATTCCCGTCCGATCCGGGGTGCCGGTGGAAACCGGTCCGCTTGCGGGGCTGGATCCGGAAGAAATCAAGGATCCGCGGCCCTTTGCTCAAGACATTCGCGAGCGGATTGCCGCCGCGGGCCTTTCCCAACGGCTCGGACCAAAAGTGTCCGTCGTCGTCGATGGTGGCGGCAGGCTGAAACTCGATGCCCTTGTTGCGGATGTGAGACTGGTCGCGACCGGCGGCGCGTGGCGCGTGGCGATCGGAGGAACGGCGACGGCAGGGCTATGGGCTCTAATACCGGAGGCAGACGCCGCAGCAACCGTGGTTGCCATTCTCGAAACAGTCGCCGCCAAAGGTCGGAGGGCGAGGGCAAATGAACTTTCGCTCGAAGAACTGCGCTCTCCGTTGCCCCCCTCCGTCCTGCTGGACATCTCGCCCTCAAGGGGGGAGATCGGCAGGACGGAGGGGGGCAACGGAGAGCGCAGCCCGATCAGCACCTTCCCCCTCTCTGACGCCCGCGTCGCGTTCGGCATCGGCCTCCCCTTCGGCCAGACGACAGCGGAGCGGATCATCAGCTTCGCTGAAGCGGCCGAACGACATGGCGTCGACGAAATCCGTCCGGCGCCCGGGCGGGCTTTGCTCGCCCTGGTGCCGTCGGCCGAAGCCGCCGGTCCGCTGAAGCATATCGCCGGCACTCTCGGATTCATCACGGATGCAACCGACCCCAGGCTTTCCGTCGTCGCTTGCGCCGGTGCTCCGGCCTGCGCATCGGGTCACATCCAGGCGCGTGCGATCGCGTCGGAGATCGCTGCCGACGCAGCCGCAATCCTTGGCGATGGGCAGTTGCTGCACGTCTCCGGCTGCGCCAAGCAATGCGCCAAGCCGGCGGGGGCGGCGTTCACTCTCGTCGGCACGGCAACCGGCGCGGAACTTCATGCCGGCGACGGTGTGGCAGGCGAACCGATCGCCCGCGTCGCCAACAACGCCGCCGCCGCCGCATTCCGGCGCGCGGGAGAACGCCGTCGGCAGGAAAAGAATACAGGCGACAACGTCGCCGGTGCTGCCACCGCTCAGGCTGGCGAGATGACCAGATAGCTTCGGGAATGAACATGTCCGCATACGACTACATCAAGGACGGAACGGCGATCTATGAACGGTCCTTCGACATCATCCGCGCGGAAGCCGATCTGTCGCGCTTTTCCGATGCCGAGGCCGGTGTCGCCATCCGCATGATCCACGCCTGCGGTCAGGTCGAGGCAGCTTCGCAATTCGTCTTTTCTCCTGGGTTCGTCACCGCCGCCCGCGAGGCTCTCGAGGCGGGCGCACCAATCCTCTGCGACGCCGAGATGGTCGCGCATGGCGTCACACGGGCGCGCCTCCCGGTTGGCAACGAGGTGATCTGCACGCTGCGTGATCCGCGAACCGCTGCCCTTGCCGCAAAGATCGGCAACACGCGCTCCGCGGCTGCGCTCGAACTCTGGGGGGAACGGCTCGGCGGCTCGCTCGTGGCGATCGGCAACGCGCCGACGGCCCTCTTTCATCTGCTCGACATGCTACGCGCCGGAGCCCCCAAACCGGCGGCGATCATCGGCATGCCCGTCGGTTTTGTCGGCGCAGCGGAATCCAAGGATGCACTCGCGGAGGATTCGCTCGGCGTACCCTTCGCCATCGTGCGCGGACGCATGGGAGGCAGCGCCATGACCGCGGCGGCAGTCAACGCCATCGCGAGGGCTGGGCTGTGACGATCGGGCGGCTGATCGGCGTTGGGACAGGCCCGGGCGATCCCGAACTTCTGACGCTGAAAGCGATCCGCGCGCTCGGCATGGCAGACGTCGTCGCCCACTTTGCCAAGCACGGCAATGGCGGCAATGCGCGCCGGACGGTTGCCGGCCATCTCAGGCCCGACGTGATCGAGCTCCCTCTTCTTTATCCGGTCACGACTGAAATCGAGAAAGAGCATGACGACTACAAGTCGGCGATCGGTCGTTTCTACGAGGACTCGGCTCGTCTCGTCGAAGGCCATCTCGCGGCCGGTCGAACTGTGGCGGTGCTCAGCGAAGGCGATCCGCTGTTCTACGGCTCCTACATGCATCTCCACGTTCGCCTTGCGGATCGTTTCCCAACGCAGGTCATCCCCGGGGTAACCGCAATGTCCGGCTGCTGGTCGCAGGCCGGCATGCCCATCGTGCAGGGCGACGACGTGCTGACGGTGCTTCCCGGCACGATGGCGCAAACGGAACTGGCGCGGCGGCTCGCCGACACCGAGGCCGCCGTCATCATGAAGGTTGGCCGCAATCTGCCGAAGATCCGCCGCGCGCTCGACGAGGCGGGTCGCCTCGATCAAGCCTTCTATGTCGAGCGCGGCACGATGGAGAACACGCGCTCGGTTCGGCTCGCTGAGAAGCCGGACGATGCGGCGCCCTATTTTTCGCTCGTCCTGGTCCCTGGCTGGGAGAGGCGGCCATGACCGGGAAACTGTTCGTGATCGGCACAGGCCCGGGCAATGTCAGGCAGATGACGCCCGAAGCTCGGGATGCGGCCGCAGAGGCAACCGACTTCTTCGGTTATGGCCCGTATCTCGACCGCCTCGACCTCGCCGAGGGGCAGCGCCACCACGCCTCCGACAACCGCGAGGAGCTGGCGAGAGCCCGCGCGGCACTCGATATGGCCGCTTCGGGTCGGGTGGTGGCGGTCGTCTCGGGAGGCGATCCCGGAGTCTTCGCCATGGCGGCCGCCGTCTGCGAAGCAATGGAAACGGGACCGGCGGATTGGCGCGGAGTCGAACTCGAAATCGTTCCCGGCGTCACCGCCATGCTCGCCGTGGCGGCGCGGGCAGGTGCGCCGCTCGGCCATGATTTCTGCGCGATCTCGCTGTCGGACAATCTCAAGCCCTGGGAATTGATCGTGAAGCGGCTCGAAGCCGCGGCCTCGGCGGGTTTCGTCATTGCGCTCTACAATCCGATCAGCCGCGCGCGCCCGTGGCAACTCGGCAAGGCCTTCGAGCGCCTGCGCGGGATCCTGCCCGAAAAGACGCCGGTGATCTTCGGCCGTGCCGCCGGGCGACCGGATGAGCGCGTCGAGGTCTCCTGCCTGGCCGAGGCCGATCCCGCGACGGCCGACATGGCGACCTGCGTCATCATCGGCTCGCCGGACACCCGGATCATCGAACGACCGGGGCAGCGGCCGCTCGTCTATTCGCCGCGTTTCGCGGAGGCCAGCAGATGATCGAGCATGGCCAGCGCCGCTTCAATGCTTCCCGCTCTGGGAACGTCAGGCTCGTCGGGCCGGCGAAACATGAATACGGGTATGCCGAGACCGCGCGCCGCGACAAGCTTTCCGTAGGTGGCCGCGCCGCCACTGTTCTTGCAGACGATCGCGTCGATGCGATGCGCCTTAAGCAATTCGAGCTCACCGGCTTCGTCGAACGGTCCACGGCCGAGAACGTAGACGGCATCGGGAACGGCGAGCGGCGGCTCGACCGGATCGACGCTGCGGATGAGGTAGAAATGCCGGGGCGCATTCTGGAAGGCGGCGATCTCCTGTCGTCCGAGCGCAAGGAAGACCCGGCGCGGTGCCTCGCCGAGCGCCCGCGTCGCGTCTTCGGCATCCGCTACCGTCAGCCAGCGATCCCCCTTGGCCGGACGCCAGGCCTCGCGATAGAGCCTCAACATAGGCACGCCGGTCATGGCCGCCGCACGGGCGGCATTCGCGGATATCCGCGCGGCGTAGGGATGTGTGGCATCGATGAGCAGGGAGATACGCTGGTCGCGCAGATAGGCCGCGATGCCCTCCGCGCCGCCGAAACCGCCACTGCGGACGGGAACGGGCTGGGCGGCCGGCTCCAGGGTCCGGCCGGCAAGGGAAAGGGTCACTGCAAGATCGTCGCGCATGGCAAGCCTGCCGGCCAGTTTCCTGGCTTCGGCGGTGCCGCCGAGGATCAGAATGCGATGGGTCATCATGCTTTCTAGTGAGAGGGCGCCCGCCGCATCAACCGGAAAATGGCTGGCGATCATCGGCATCGGGGAGGACGGCGTCGCCGGGCTCGGTAACGAGGCAAAGCACCTGATCGCGAACGCCGAGGTGGTGTTCGGCGGCAAGAGGCATCTGGCGCTCGCCGACGACTTGATCAGAGGTGAGGCTCGACCCTGGCCATCGCCTTTCGATAGCGCGATGGCGGAGGTGCGCGCGCTTCGCGGGCGCGCGGTCTGCGTACTTGCATCCGGCGATCCGTTCCTGCACGGCGTGGGCGTCACGCTCACCCGCCACATCCCGATCGCGGAAACGACCGTCGTGCCCGCCCCTTCGTCTTTCAGCCTGGCCGCGTCACGCCTGGGTTGGGCTTTGCAGGACATCGCGACCGTTTCGCTGCACGGCAAGCCGATCGACGTGATTCGTCCCTTGCTCCACCCTGGCCGCAGGATCATGGCGCTCACCTCCGACGGGCACGGTCCGGGGGCCGTTGCCGAACTGCTGCACGGATCGGGGTTCGGCGGTTCCCAGCTCGTCGTGCTGGAAGCGTTGGGCGGCGCGAGGGAGAGGATCACGCGTCAGCATGCCGACGCCTTCACGATGACTGATGTCGACCCTCTCAATGTCGTTGCGATCGAAGTCGCCGCCAGTGATCGAGCGCGCGTCCTTTCCCTGGCGCCGGGCCGCGAGGACGCTCTCTTCGAACATGACGGCCAGATCACGAAGAAAGCGATCCGCGCGGTGACCCTATCTGCCCTGGCGCCTCGGCACGGCGAACTGCTGTGGGACATCGGCGCCGGCTCCGGCTCGATCTCCATCGAATGGATGCTGGCGAACCCGTCGCTGCGCGCTATCGCTATCGAGTCCGATCCGGAACGTGCGGCAAGGATCGGCAGAAACGCCATTGCTTTCGGGGTTCCAAGCCTCGCGGTCGTGACCGGCGCCGCTCCGGCGACCCTTGCCGGCCTTCCCAAACCGGACGCCGTCTTCGTCGGCGGCGGAGGCAGTGACGATGGAGTCATCACAGCGGCCATGGATGCGCTCGAATCCGGTGGGCGGCTGGTCGCCAACGCGGTGACGCTGGAAATGGAAAGCGTGCTGCTCGCCTTGCACGCGCAACATGGCGGCGAGCTGACGCGCCTCACGATCTCCCGTGCTGCTCCCATCGGCACGATGAAAGGCTGGAAGCCGGCCATGCCGATCACCCAATGGTCGTGGGTAAAGCCATGATCGTCGCGGGGATCGGCTGCCGGAAGGACGTCGTGACGGAAGCCGTGCTGGCTGCGATAGAACGTGCCTTGTCCGTGCATCGCCTGACCTTCGCCGATCTCGATAAGCTCGCGACGGCGCCGTTGAAACAAAACGAGCCCGCGATCCATGCTGCAGCGCTTCGGCTCGGCCTAGACCTTGTCGTGGTCACGGTGGGGGCGTTGAAGGGCGCCGAAGCGGAAACGCTCACCTGTTCGCAGGCCTCGCTGGACCATGCCGGCAGCCGCTCGATCTCCGAGGCCGCCGCCATCGCTGCGGCCGGTCCCGGCAGCCGCCTGCTGGGCCCACGCCTGGCAACCGGCCCGGTGACCTGCGCGATCGCTGTCGGAGCCGGCTCCGACCCGACCCCTGGGGAGGCGTCATGACCGTTCATTTCATCGGTGCCGGACCGGGCGCCGCCGATCTGATCACCGTGCGCGGGCGCGACCTCATCACGCGCTGTCCGGTCTGCCTCTATGCCGGCTCGATCGTGCCGAAGGAGCTCCTGGATTTCTGCCCGTCCGACGCCCGCATCGTCGATACGGCGCCGATGTCGCTCGACGAGATCGAGGCGGAGTATGTTGCTGCGCGAGAGGCCGGCCAGGACGTCGCTCGCCTCCATTCGGGCGATCTCTCCGTCTGGAGCGCCGTCGCCGAGCAGATCCGGCGGCTGCGCAAGCACGGCATTCCCTACACGATGACGCCAGGCGTTCCGGCCTTCGCGGCGGCCGCGGCCACGCTCGGCCGGGAACTCACCATTCCGGAAGTCGCCCAAAGCCTGGTGCTTACCCGCGTTTCAGGCCGCGCCTCGCCGATGCCCGCCGGCGAGAGCCTCGCCGCCTTCGGCACAACGGGCACAACGCTTGCCATCCACCTCGCCATTCATGCGCTCGACCGCGTGGTGGCCGACCTCACGCCCCTCTATGGCGCCGAGTGCCCGGTGGCGATCGTCGCCCATGCGTCGCGGCCCGAAGAGAAGGTGGTGACCGGCACGCTCGGGACGATCGAGGAGCTTTTCGCTGCCGACCCGGTGGAGCGCACCGCGATCATCTTTGTCGGGCCTTCCCTCGCCTCGAGCGATTTTCCGGAGAGCTCGCTCTATGACGCCTTCTATCAGCGGCGGTTCCGGGGGCGCGAAACGCCATGACATGCAGCGAAGGGCGCGTGCCCCAGCAACTCACCGGCCCGATCGAAGACCAGTATCTCCAACTCGATACCGACATCCCCGAGCACGGAGGCGGCGGTCTGCCAAGCCTTGGCGGCGATCAAGCCGCCGAGCGGCACACCTTCGGCAACCGCCAACTGGAAGGCTTCGGCGACCATGTTCGCGCCGCGGATTCGCCCCGCGAGTTCAGTCGTCGCACCTGCTTCAACAGCCACCTCGGCGAGCGCATCCAGATCGGCGGTCCCGCGCTTGGAATGGACATCCAGCATCCCCTGGGCAAGCTTCGTCATCTTGGCGGCGCCGCCCGCGATCGTCACGCGCCGCACGGGATGCGCGCGGAGATGCTTCAACATGCCGCCGACGAAATCGCCCATGTCGATGAGGGCGATCTCGGGCAGATCATGGAACTTTTGGACGGCCGCCTCGGACGCGGAGCCGGTCGCACCGGCGACATGATCGAGACCCGCCGCGCGCGCCACATCGATGCCGCTGTAGATCGAATGGATCCAGGCCGAGCAGGAATAGGGAATGACGACGCCGGTCGTGCCGAGGATCGAGATGCCCCCCACGATGCCGAGACGACCGTTCATTGTCCTCTTGGCCATCTCCTCGCCGTTCTCGACGGAGATCTCCACTTCGAAATCGCCGCCCTTCCCCGCCACATCGGCGATCGCCCGGGCGATCATCTTTCGCGGCACGGGGTTGATCGCGGCCTCCCCTGGAGGGATGGGCAGGCCGGCGCGGGTCACGACCCCAACGCCTGGTCCAGCCTTATAGATGATACCTGTCCCTCTGGCGCCGCGTCGAACCCTGCTCAGGACAAGAGCGCCATGGGTCACGTCGGGATCGTCGCCGGCGTCTTTGACAATGCCGGCCATAGCCCAATCGTCACCCTTCTCCCAGCGTGCGAGGGCGAAGGCCGGCTGCTGGCCGCCCGGCAGAGTGACCTCCACCGGGTCCGGAAAATCGCCCGACAAGAGCGCCGCGCAGGCGGCTTTGCTTGCCGCCGCGGCGCAAGTTCCCGTGGTCCATCCACGGCGCAGGGGACGCTCGTTCTCAGTCATCAGCATGGCTATAAGCCGACGAGCCCCGCCCGTCACGAACGAAAGACGACGCCATGAGCCTCCAATCCGCAATCGCACGGCTTGCCGAGGCAATGCCGGCCTTCCAGCCCGGCCACGTGTGGCTGGCCGGCGCCGGTCCGGGCAATGCCGGCTCGCTGACTCTCGATGTCATCTCCGCGATCGCGACGGCCGATGCGATCGTCTATGACGCGTTGGTGGATGTGACGGTGCTCGACATGGCGCGCGACGGCGCCGAACTGCATTTCGCGGGAAAGCGCGGGGGACGTGTCTCGACCGCGCAGGACGACATCACCTCGCTGTTGATTGCTCTCGCCCGCAAGCAGCGGCGGGTGCTGCGCCTGAAGGGAGGAGATCCCTATGTTTTCGGACGAGGCGGGGAGGAGGCTCTGGCGCTTGCCCGTGCCGGCATCCCCTTCCGTATCCTTCCGGGCGTCACCTCGGCTTTCGGCGCGCTCGCCAATGCCGGTATTCCGGCCACAATGCGCGGACTGAACAAGGCAATCATCCTGGCGACCGGCCATGCGGCGGGCGAGGACGACGATCTCGACTGGGCCGCGCTCGCCGCCACCGGCCAGCCAATCGTCGTCTATATGGGCCTGAGAAACCTCCCGAGAATCACCGCGGCCCTCATCGACGGCGGGCTTAGAACTTCGACGCCCGCTGCCGTCATCATGGCGGCGACGACGCCGGACGAGCGCGTGCTGGTCTCGAACCTCGGCGCGATCGCTGGTCAAGCGGAAGCGCAAGGCTACGCCTCGCCGGCTCTGATCGTGGTTGGCGACATCGTATCCATACGCGCCGAATTGATGCAACTGGAGAGGCTTGTGCGTTCGGCATGAGATCTAGAGGAATCGCTACAGGTGCTTCTCCAGGTTCGCGGCGTGGGGCACTTAAGACCTATTGGGATTTGCACGACTTAGCGGCAGGCGGTCTTCTCCCCGTCAAAACGGGGAGAAGATGCCGGCAGGCAGATGAGGGGCATTTCGAGATGCGTGGTCCGGACAAGAGAGCGACAGCGTTCTCCCGACATCTGCGAAAGTCGGACAATGATGCAGAGGCCGCCCTTTGGACTGAACTTCGCAACCGTCGACTGAACGGCTTCAAATTCGTGCGGCAGTTTCCAATCGGGCCATATTTCGCCGACTTCGCTTGCAGAAAATGCCAACTCGTCATCGAAGTAGACGGCAGCCAGCATGCTGAGAGCGAGCATGACCGCGTTCGTGACGACTTCATGCTGTCGAATGATTGGTCATTGCTGCGTATCTGGAACGTAGACGTCCTCACGGCTAAGCAAGCCATTCTGGCAACGATCTTGGCTGCCCTCGAATTCCGGCTGGAACCGGAGATTCTGGCACCTGACTTACGCTTCCTTGCTTCCGCAACGTATCGAGGAAAGATGTAGATGTTGGTGCTGCCCCTCATCTGCCTGCCGGCATCTTCTCCCCGTAGCTACGGGGAGAAGACCGCTTGCAGCAGCGTTGCCTCCTCACCGCAACGATCCCCAGAGACAGGAGCGCAGCATCTTGCGAACAGCTCCATTTCTGCAAGGCCGAAGTCGCGCAATGAAAGCTAGCTCCGGTCTCATTATCGGCGGCGCACGTTCCGGCTCGGGCAAGACGAGCGTGACGATCGGGTTGCTGCGGGCGCTCAAGCGGCACGGCCTGCGCGTGCGCGCTGCGAAGTCCGGACCCGACTATATCGACCCCGGGTTTCACGCGGCGGCGAGCGGTCTCCCCGGCGTCAATCTCGATAGCTGGGCGATGCCCCCGGCCCTGGTGTCACTGCTCCTGAAGCAAAGTGCGTCAGAAGCCGACCTGCTTGTCATCGAGAGCGCGATGGGGCTGTTCGACGGCATTCGCTCCGACCCCGGCCGGTCTGGTGCGGCCTCCGATCTCGCGCGCCGCTACCGCCTTCCGGTTGTCCTCGTGCTCGACGTTTCCGGCCAGTCGCAAACGGCGGCGGCCGTGGCGAAGGGCTTCGCTACCTACGATCCGGAGGTCCGGATCGCCGGCGTCGTGCTCAACCGCGTCGGCAGCGAACGGCACCGGCGACTGGCTGCGGATGCCATCGAGACGCTCGGGCTTCCGGTGGTCGGGGCCATCATGCGCGATCCCAGGATGACAATGCCGGAACGCCATCTCGGCCTTGTCCAGGCCAGCGAATACGAGGCGCTCGAAGAATTTATCGAACGGATGGCAGACGTGATGGAAGCCTCGCTCGATCTCGACCGTATCGCCGCCCTCGCAGCACCGGTGCCGTCAGAGGACGGCGATGATGGCCACATGCTGCAGCCGCCCGGTCAACGCATCGCGCTCGCGCAGGATGCAGCCTTCACCTTCCTCTATCCGCATCTTGCGGACCATTGGCGCGGCGCCGGCGCCGAGATCGTGCCCTTCTCCCCGCTCGCCGGCGAAGGCCCACCCGAGGATTGCGACGTCTGCTGGCTGCCCGGCGGTTATCCGGAACTTCATGCCGGCCGCCTGGCTGCCGCCGTGAATTTCCGTGCAGGCATGGTCCGCTTTGCCGCAAGCCGGCCGATCCACGGGGAATGCGGCGGCTTCATGGTACTTGGCGAAAAGCTCGAGGATGCCGAGGGCAAGACCCATCCCATGTTGGGACTGCTCGGCCATTCCACCAGCTTTGCCCGGCGCAAGATGAATCTGGGCTATCGGCAGGCAAGGCTTCGCTTGGACTGCCCGATAGGAACGAACGGGACACTCATCCGCGGCCATGAATTCCACTATGCGCTGGTCACCGGATCGGGTTCGGACGAGCCGCTCGCCGATATCGCCGATGGGCTGGGAACTCCGATCGGCCCGTCCGGTGCCCGTCGCGGCCACGTCACGGGCACCTTCTTCCACGCGATCGCACGAGGCTGAATATTGAACCGCCGTCCCAGTCCTCTCGCAGACATTGCTCTTTGCCTGACTTTCTATACCCGCCTGCGGCTCGGCTGGCCGCCAGCCCACGGCCGCAGTTTCGCCGAGGCCCAATGGGCCGCTCCGCTGGCGGGCGTGGTCGTCGGGCTCTGCGGAGCCTTCATCTTCTGGCTCGGCTTCACGGTCGGGACTCCGTCGCTCCTCACGGCTGCTTTGACGCTGGCGGCGATCCTCTGCGTGACGGGCTGTCTGCATGAGGACGGCGCGGCCGATGTGGCCGACGGTTTCGGCGGTGGAAGGACGCGCGAGCGCAAGCTCGAGATCATGCGCGACAGCCGGCACGGAACCTATGGCATCGCCACGCTTATCGTCACCTTCCTCATCCGCTGGTCGGCCATGGCCGCGCTGGCTACTCCCGGGATGGCCCTTGCCGGCCTCCTCGCCGCCCATGCCGCATCCCGAGCGCTCATCCCCGCCTTCATGATCACCTTGCCCCCCGCCAGGCGGGACGGCCTGTCCGCCGACGCGGGAACACCGTCCTGGCCGGTGGCCGGCGGCGCATTTGCGATCGGCGTCATGACACTGCTCCCGGCGCTCGGCATTGTCGGCAGCGTGGCGGCGGTCGCCCTGTTGGCAGCCTGGTTCTTCTTTCTGAAGGGACTGAGCTTCCGTCAGGTCGGCGGACAGACGGGAGATGTGCTCGGAGCGCTGCAGCAGGGAGGCGAGATCATCATCCTCGTCGTCGCCGCAATCCTTGCCTCGGAGATCCTATGAACCACTTTTCCTCGATCGACCAGTTGCGTGCGGCCTGCCGCGAGCTCGGCGGGCCAGATGCCCGGGCAGCGGATGCGGCAAGCTCTCGCCAGAGCGTGTTGACCAAGCCGCAGGGCAGCCTCGGCCGCCTGGAGGACATCGCGATCAACCTGGCGGGATGGCAGGGCCGCGCGATCCCGAAGCTCGACCAGGTGTCGGTTGTGGTCTTTGCCGGCTCGCACGGCATCACCGCACAGGGTGTTTCGGCCTACCCCGCCGAGGTGACGGCACAGATGGTCGCCAACTTCGCCGCCGGAGGTGCCGCCATCAACCAGCTTGCCCGCGCGGCAGGGGCTGAACTGAAGGTGGTGCCCCTGGAGGTCGAACGGCCAACAGCGGACTTCACGGGGGGCGCCGCAATGTCGGAGAGCGAATTCCTCCGTGCGGTTTCGACGGGATATGGGAGCGTTTCGCCCGATACCGACCTCCTTTGCCTTGGCGAAATGGGGATCGGCAACACGACGGCCGCCGCAGCGGTCGCCGCAGCGCTTTTCGGCGGGAGAGGGGTCGACTGGGTCGGGCGTGGCACGGGGGTCGACGATACCGGTCTGGCGCGGAAGGCCGCCGTCGTCGACGCCGCGCTGGCCTTCCATGGGGCGCGTCTCGACGATCCTCTTCGCGTCCTTGCCTTGGTAGGCGGCCGCGAACTGGCCGCGATCTTTGGCGCCGTACTGGCTGCGCGGCACCATCGAATCCCCGTCCTGCTCGACGGGTTCGTCTGCACGGCGGCCGCCGCCCCGCTGGCCAAGATCGCGCCGGATGGTCTTGCCCATGCGATCGCGGCCCATGTCTCGGCCGAAGCCGGTCACCGCGCGTTGCTCGCCAGGCTGGCGCTGACGCCGCTCTTCGATTTCAACATGCGGCTTGGCGAAGCCTCAGGCGCCTGCCTTGCTGTCAACATCCTGCGATCGGCGCTGGCCTGCCATTCCGGGATGGCGAGCTTTGCGGAAGCGGGCGTGTCGGAGAAATAGCGGCCCTCTCACACGTCCTCAACCGGTGTATGCCGGAAACTCCACGACGAAAAGCGCGCCGCCTTCCGGTGGCGCTTCATAGCGTACCGACGCGCCATGGTGGCCCGCGATCTGCCGCACCAGCGAAAGGCCTAGCCCCCACCCGCCGGACGACTCGGGTCTTCCTGACGGGCGATAGAAGGGCTCGAACAAACGGGCCCTTTCATCCGGCGGAATCCCTCGCCCATGGTCGTGGACGCTGACCAACACCTTTCCACCGGCTTTCCCCACCTCGATCTCGACTGGCGGCGCGCCATGGCGGAGTGCATTCTGAACGAGATTGCGCACCAGCCGTGCCAGCAGCCGCGGATCGCCCGATACGATCGCCGGCTCGCCGGAAACCGCAACGCCGCTTCTCGCCCCCTCCTCGGCGGCAAGGCCGAGCAGATCCACGGGCTCCGAATGGTCGAGCTGTTCGAGATGGTCGAGCCGCGAAGCCAGCAGGATTTCCTCGACCAGTCCGTCGAGCTCGCCGAGATTACGGATGATCTCGTCCTTTGTGTCCCGATCCGTCGTCTCCTCGTAGAGATCGATCGCCATGCGAAGCCGTGCCAGCGGCGAGCGCAGCTCGTGGCTGGCATTGGCGAGCAGTGAGCGATGAGCGGCAAGAAGGCGTTCGATGTGGTCGGCAGCCTTGTTGAAGCTGCGTGCCACGGCCGCCACCTCGTCGCTCCCCTCGTCGGCGACCCGCGTCGCAAGCGCACCGCTCCCCCAGCTGTCGACTCCGCGCCGCAACCGTTCCAACCGCCGCGTCAGGTGGCGCACGACCGGATAGGCGGCGAGCCCGATCAAGGTCGCGACCAAAGCCAGGTAGGCGATTGGATTGCGCCCCGCCCGCCAGGGCTGGTGCATGCGTGCAGCCACCGTGCGGCCATCGGAAAGCTCCACGACCCTGAAGTCCGGGCCGTGCCGCCGCGGCCGTTCAAGGATATCGGCGGGAAGCGGATCGCCGGCGCTGGCGACAAGCTGCCTGCCAGCGCTGTACACCGCAAGGTCGGCGTCGAGCGCCTGGGCCAGCCGGGTCAATGTCGCTTGGAGCGACGGCGGGTCGGCATCGGCCGGCAGCATCGCGGCGATGAAGCGCTCGCGGCGTGCCCCCCAACCTTCGTCCTCGTCTCGCCCGACATGCATGAAGACGCCGCTCGCCAGAGCCACCAGAGCCAAGCTGGCGAGCAAGGTGAGATAGACTTTGAGGAATAGGCTGCCACGCAGGAAACGCCACGTCATCGCTCGTCATCCTGAAAGCGGGCAAACAAATAGCCGCTGCCGCGCACGGTGACGATGCGGCGAGGATGCCTGGGATCGGCCTCGATCGCCGCCCGGATGCGCGAGATATGGACGTCGATCGAGCGGTCGAACGCGTCGAGCTCCTCGCCCCGTACCATATCCATCAGCTGGTCGCGCGACAGGATGCGTCCGGCATTCTCAGCCAAGGTCACGAGAATGTCGAACTGATAGCTCGTCAGCGCTTGCTCACAACCATCGATGCGGACGATCCGTGAGCCGGCGTCGATTTCGAGGCGGCCGAAGCGGAGGACCCGAGCTGAGGTGCCTGGGGCGCCATAGCGCCTGCGCAGGATGGCGCGCAGGCGGGCGAGCAACTCGCGCGGATTGAACGGCTTGGGCAGGTAATCGTCGGCGCCGATCTCCAAGCCGACGATCCGGTCCGTCTCGTCGCCTTTTGCCGTGAGCATGAGGATCGGCACGTCCGAGATCGCGCGCATGCGCCGGCACGTCTCGAAGCCGTCCATGCCGGGCATCATCACGTCGAGCACGACGATGTCGGGCTGGCGGCGCGAAAGCTCGGCCAGACCGGCGGCGCCGTTCGTCGACCGGCTCACGCAGAAGCCGTTGGCAGAAAGATAGTCCGAAAGCATGGCGGACAGACGCGTGTCGTCATCGACGATCAAAACCTCTTCCGCCATGCGATCCCTTCTCCTTCAGTACCGGCTTTTCGGCCGCGCTCCGATACTGTCAGCTTTCCGTTCGCTTCGGGCACCGCAAGACTTACCACCGATGGAAGGCCCTGCGCTCCTTGAAATGCTGAAGAATCTCGGCGCGCTGTTCCGGCGTCAGCACTTCGGCGGCATCGAGCAGCGCAGCGGTCAGCTTCTTGGAGGCATCGTCCACGGCCTGGATGCGCTCGGCGCGCAGTTTCTCGGCCGCAGCCCTATCGATCGTCGGGGCGCCCAGGATCTCGGCGAATTGGTCGCGGGCATCGATGAAACCCTCGCGGGTGGAGCGCATGTCGTCACGCGTTCTGGCGACGATCGCCCGGAGCTTCTCGGATTGTTCAGGTGTCGCCTTGATGGCGTCCAGAATGTAGCCGAGCCGTCTCTCGGAAAAGCCTCTCTCGCCCGTGCCGGCATGCATCATGTAGGTACGCATGCCGCGACCGAAATCGTCGCTCTGTGCAGCAACAAGCCCAAGGCCGCTCAACCCGACCAAGGTGATCGCGCCGATGGCGACCCACCGTGTCCACCGGGGGCCTCTCGGCGACTTGGCGACGGGAGCTTGGGTTTCTTGGTTGTGATCGGTTTCCATTTGCCGGTCCTTTCGTCCTGTTGGGCTGAAAGGATCCTAGGCGGACCAGGTTTCTCCAGTTCCGGAGGATTGTGAAGATATGTAAAGCCGGTGGAGCGATGCCCTGCCGAGACCGCTCTAGCGAGCTTTTCCCCAGCCGCCACCATTGGCGGTGTCGATCAGGATCTCGTCGCCAGCCTCGACCACCAGGCCGCTGACAAAGGCATGGCGTTCACGCGCCCCGTCGCGACGAACGACCGATAGTCCGTTGGTTCCGCCATGATCTCCGCCGGCAAGTCCCCAGGCCGGATGGCGATTGCGGCTATAGCCGGCCGAGAGGATTGCCTTGCCGCGTGGCCTGTAGCTGACGGAAAGCCCCTTGCCGCCACGATGCAGCCCTCGGCCTTCCTCGCTCTCGTTCAGTCGCTTGTAGCCGACATCGATGCCGTAGCGCGCCTCGCAGATCTCCACGGGGCAATTGAAGGTCTCGCCATGGCTGGCCGAATACATGGCGTCGAGGCCGTCCCGGGCCGCGGTCGCCCCCCAGCCGCCCATCTGCGGCTCGACCATGGTGTAGCGCCGGCCAGTATCGGGATGGTTCCCGGCGATCACCGTGCCGCAGATCGAGGCGAAATGGCCCGCCGGCAGACGGTCCGGCATCGCCTCGGCCATGCAGCGCCAAAGCATATCGTAGAGGCGGATGCGCGTTTCGAAATAGTAGCCGTGGGGAGCTGTACCCTCGGCATGGAAAATGGTGCCCGGCTCGGTGATCACCTCCAGCGCCCGGAATGAGCCGGCATTGGCGAAAAGCGTCGGGTCGGTCAATGCCTTGAAGATCATCTGGCAGGAGATCACCGCGCCGTCGCGGCTGGTGTTGTAGGGAGCGTCGCGCTGCTTCGGATTGCCCGTGAGATCGACCGTGAAGCGATCGGCGGCGACCGTGATGGCAGCGCGCCAGATCGCTCCATCGTCCTGTTCCTCCTCGACCACAAAGGTGCCATGCGGAATGGCCTTGAGGCCCGCATAGCCGCGCTGTGCACCCTCCTCGAAAAGATCGTTCAGCGATGCCTGGTAGGATGGCAAGCCATAGGACTCGACCAGTTGGCGGATGCGCGTCTCGGCCTTGCGGCTGGCCGCGACCTGCGCCCAGAGGTCGCCCCGCACGAAATCCGGGAGACGCGAATTGGCGGCAATGATGTCGAAAACAGAAGCGATGGGCTTGCCCCTCTCGAAGAGCTTCACCGCCGGTAGTCGCAGTCCCTCCTGGAATATCTCCGAAACGTCCACGGCCATCGAGCCCGGCGTCCTGCCACCGACATCGTTCCAATGCGCAATCGATGCAGTCCAGGCGACACATTCGTCGCCGACGAAGACCGGCAGGGCGATGACCACGTCGTTGAGATGGGTGACGCCCCCATAATAGGGGTCGTTGGTGACGAAGCAGTCGCCGTCTCGGATGTTCTCCAGCCCGTGCAGGGCGACGATGCGTTTCACCGCCTTGTCGAGCACTCCGACGAAAGTTGGGATGCCGGCCCCGGAGCTGACAAGTTCGCCATCACGGTCCGTGATGCCCGTACCGACGTCGAGTACTTCGTAGATGATCGGGCTCATCGCGGTCTTCTTCAGCACCGCGAACATCTCGTCAGCGGCTGCGACCAGGCTGGCCTGGATCACCGATGCGGTGATCGCGTCGTCGGCACGATCTGCCATGATTTCTTTCCTTCCGTCGGGACCGGACCTTCGCTTTCGAGCGCTCTGGCCAAAGGGGAAGAGCCGCAGCGGCACGCGTCCGCTGTCAAAGGCCCGTTTCGATCACCACTTTACCATGGGCCGTGCGCGGCTGGCTCAGATAGTCGAAGGCCTCGATGTACTTCTCCATCGGATAGACACGGTCGATCCTGGGGCGGATCCGGCCCTGCTTCAGCATCTCGTAGACAAAGGTCGTGCCCTTGGCCAGCAGCACCGGATCCTCGACATAGTTGAACACCGAATAGGGATGGAACACGGCATTCTTCTGAAACATGTCCACGAAGGGGAGTTCGGGGTGTGTCGTGTCGAGGGTTCCGTAGAAATAGATGCGCGCGTTGCGGGCGAGCGCCGGGCTGTATCTGGCGATGAGGCCTGCGCCGATCGGATCGAACGCCATGTCGACACCTTTGCCGCCCGTGATGTCCAAGATCTGTTCGGCAATATCGCCCTTGCCGGTTACGATCACATGGTTCGCCCCCATCTGCCTGAGATAGTCGGCATTCTCCTCGAAACGCGTCGTGCCGATCATGGTCGCGCCGAGGATGCGGCCGATCTCAAGCGATGCCGATCCCGCGGTACTGGTCGCCGCCGTCACCAGCACGTGGCTGCTCGGCCCCACTTTCGACACTTCGGCGAGGGGGAAATAGGCCGTCAGATACTGCATCCAGATCGACGCGTTCTCCACGGCCGAGAGGTTCGGCGCCGCCCTCGTCACGTAGCGCGCGTCGATTGCGAGCGATTCAGTGCTCGCGCCCCTGTCATAGTAGAAATAGGGGAGCGTGGAGACACGTTCGCCGATCGCAAACCCCTCAGTCTGCGGTCCGATCGCATCGACGATGCCTGCCGCCTCTATCCCCACCCGGGCGGGAAACCGCGGAAAGCTGAAGGAGTAATTGTCCTTCATCAGGTCCATATCGCCCCAGTTCAGGGCGAAGGCCTCGACACGAAGCCGGACCTCGCCCGGACCTGGCTCCTCGAAAGGTACTTCGGCGAGCTCGAGGCTGCGATAGCCGGAGTAGTCATGTATTCGCCAGGCACGTGGCATGAGGTTTCTCGTCCCCCTTCCGTTTCAATGCACGACCATGCTCAGACTGGCGCGACATGGAGGTCGCGGGGCAGCGACGAGAGAATCTCCGGCCCGTCCTCGCGCAGGATGACGATCTCCTCGAGTCGGATGCCGAAACGGCCGGGCAGGTAGATGCCGGGTTCTATCGAAAATACCATGCCCTCCTCCAGCACGGTTTCCGAGGTGGCCGTTATATAAGGCGGCTCATGGCCGTCGATGCCCATGCCGTGCCCGGTGCGATGGACGAAGTACTCGCCATAGCCTGCATCGGCGATCACCTTGCGCGCCGCCGCGTCGACCTCCTTCGCCAGCACACCGGGCCGGGCGGCCATGAGCGCCGCCTGGACGGCCTTTTCGACGATGGTGTGAATCTGGCCGTAACCTTCCGGCGGCCGCCCGACCACTGCCATGCGCGTGATGTCGCTGGGAAAACCTTCCTTGCGGCCGCCGATATCGATCACCACCGCATCACCTTCCTCGAGCCTGCGGTCGCTTGCCTGATGGTGCGGGAAGGCACCATTGCCGGCGGCTCCCACGATCCAGAAGGACGGAACCGCGCCCTCCGAAGCAAAGTGATCCTTCACGACCGCAGCCAGTTCCTGCTCCGTCATGCCTGGCCGGATCGCGCCAAAAGCCTTCTGCATGGCGCGGTCGGCAATGGCCGCGTTCATCTTCAGCTTGGCGAATTCGGCCGCATCCTTGCGCATGCGAAGCCCGCCGAGGGTTTCGGCCGTGAAGCTGTGCCGGGCGCCGGGAATGGCATCCAGCAGCAGCAAGGCGAAATCGGCGCGCATGGTTTCGTCCAGACCCACCTTCTCGACGCCGCGCGCATCGATCTCGTCGAGTGCGGCCCCTAGCGCGGCGTGCGGTCCATCCTCGTCAGCCCAGGTGAAGAAGGAGATGTCGGTGTTCTCGCGCGAACCCTCCGCGTTGAGCACCGGCATCAGGAAGGTCTCCTTCTGGGCCGCCACCAGCAGCAGGCAGGGACGTTCATCCGGATGCGGATGGAAGCCAAGCAGCCAGTCCATATGCGAGCCGGGCGCAATGGCAACGAGGCCGGTGCCCGTGTCCTTCATCCTGGCCCGGAGGGCGGCAAGTCTCTGCCTGGTATCGACTTTCACGATAGTATTCCTTTCAACGAATTCTCAGGCGGTGGCGCCAGGCCACCTTGTCCGCAAGGGGAGAAGGGAAGGTTGGCAGGACCGTTCGCGCCGATCGCCGGTGTTTGCGAATTGCAGAAGCGCCGATGCAAGCTCCTCCCTTCTCCCATTGTTGTGGGAGAAGGTGGCTCCTCGCGAAGCGAGGTCGGATGAGGGGTCGCGGCATGCGGACACAGCCGGCTAGCCCGCCTCGACCACGATCCTGTTGCCGAAGGGCTCGTTTGTGTCGAACTGCCCGAAGCAGGCGATCTCCTCTTCCGGGGGCGCTTCGCTCGACCAGCGGCGGCTCGGCACCCAGCCGCATTGACGCTTCAGTACGGCGCCGTATTCCGCGCGCTTCAGGGCCGCGATGGACGGGTCGATGACCGGGACGCCGAGCTTCTTCTCGACTTCCCTGTAGAAGCCGACCTCCATTGTGCAGCCCAGGATCAACGCCTCGGCATAGTCCTCCTCGACCGCCTTGCGACCCGCTTCGAGGAGCCTGCGCTCGGTTTCGGCATGGTCTTTCTGGAAGTCGTTCACGCCGAGCTCGACATGATAGAAACCGGAAAGCCGGTGCTCGTGGCCGTAGTCGCGCACAGTGTCGTGCATCTGGTGCACCCATTTGCGGCGGCCGACCACAATGCCGAAACGATTGGAAAGCGTCGCCGCGATCTCGCAGGAGGAAAGGCAGGGCGCAGTGACGACCATGCCTTCCGAGATCTCGCGCGCATCATGCAGGGCCGTATCGTAGAAGCAGCCAATGGCCAGGGCGTCGAAGCCCTCGCGTGCCGCGGCGCGAACGGCACGAATGATGCCCTTCGTCACCATTGCCTCGTAGGACCGGTATTCGATGTGGGTGAAGGACCCTTCGCTTGGCGGAAGGGAGGTGATGTGGACCTCGGTTTCCGGCAGCTTGTGGTCGCGCGCCATGTCGGCGAACACGCCGTCATAGTCACTGTTGCCCACGGGGTTCAGATACATGATCTTGATCGGCTCTGCTTCGGCCATCAACGTCTCCTCTTCCTCGATCTACTCCGGGTTGCCATTACCCGCGGATGCCTCCGGGCTTGCTCCCGATCCGGCGAAGCGGGCCGCCGGATCGGCTGCTTCGGCGCGGATCTATGCCACGCCGTACACCTCCCGCGCGCGCTCTCGCGTGATCAGCCCGTTGCGGATGTCCTCCTCGACGGCAGCGCGGTCGCGCTCCTTGGGATCGCCGATACCGCCGCCATTGCCGGTGACGACGCGGATGACGTCGTCCGTATGGGTGGTCAGGCCCGACACGAAGGAGAAGCGCTCGCTCGAACCGTCCTTGCGAATGAACTTCACATAGTTCGGCGAGCCCTCGTGGCCGCCGTCCAGCGACCAGGGCGGGAACTTCGAGCGGGTGTAGCCGGCCGTCAGGAAGCCATTGTCGGCGCGGATGCGATAATCCATGACGATGCCGCGGCCGCCGGTGAACTTACCCTCGCCACCCGGCTCCAGATTGAGCTCCATGCGGTCGACCAGCAGGCCGTTGCGGGCCTCGTTGATCTCGGCCGGGCAATTGTAAGTCTCGCCGTGGAAGCCGCTGAAGATGGCGCTGTTGCCATCGCCGGCCTGGCTGGCACCCCAGCCGCCGAGTTGCGGTTCGATGATGGTGTACTGACGGCCGGTATCAGGATGGATACCGCCGATGAAGGTGCCGCAGACCGACGCGAAATGCCCGGCGGCGAGCCGTTCGGGCATGTGCTGGGCAAGGCAGCGCCATATGATGTCGTATACCCGCAGCTCGATCTCGTAGTAGAAGCCGATCGGCGCCGGCTCCTTGGCGTGGAAGACCGAGCCTTCCCTGGTCAGGAGGCGGATCGGGCGGAACGAACCCTCGTTGGCAGGCGAATATGGGTCCGTCAGCGACTTGAAGATCATCTGGGCGCAGACCATCACGCCGTCCCGGCTGGTGTTGACCGGCCCTACCGACTGATCCGGGTTGTCGCGGAGATCGACGATGAACTCGCTGCTCGTGATCGTGACCTTCACATTGAAGATGCGGCCGTCATCCTGCTCCTCCGACAGCTCGAAAGTGCCGTGCGGCAGCTTCGCCAGTTCTGTCAGCGAGACCTGCTCTCCGAAATCCATGAAGGACGACATGGCGTTCTCGAAGGTCTCGACACCGTATTTCTCGGCGAGGTCGACGAGACGCTTGGCACCGATCCGCGCAGAGGCGATGGCAGCCCAGACGTCGCCTTCCAGCACGTCGGGCATGCGCGAGTTGACCTTGATAATGTCCATCACCGAGCGGATCGTCTCGCCCCTGGAGATGACCTTGACCGCGGGAAGGCGCAGGCCCTCCTGGAAGATCTCGGTCGCCTCGCCGGTCAGCGATCCCGGCGCCATGCCTCCCACATCGGAATTGTGGGCGATATTGGCCGTCCAGGCGATGACGCGCCCGCCGGCGAAGACGGGCATGGCGACAATAATGTCGTTGAGATGGGTGACGCCGCCGTAATAGGGATCGTTGGTGACGAACACGTCCCCTGGCTCGATATCGCCCGGCTTGTCGAACTTCTGCACCAGCACTTTCACGGCCTTGTCGAGCACGCCGATGAAGGCGGGAATACCGGCGCCGGACGACGCCAAGGCGCCCGTGGCATCGGTGATGCCAGTGCCCATGTCGAGCACTTCGTAGATGATCGAGCTCATCGCGGTCTTCTTCATCACCGCGAACATCTCGTCGGCCGTCGCCTGGAGCGAGTTCTGAATGATCTCCAGCGTGATCGGGTCGTGGATCTTGTTGGACATCTTCTCCTCCTAGGCCAGATGGATGTGGATGTTGCCGTAGCCGTCGATCTCCACCCGGTTGCCGGGATGGATGACGACCGTGGTGCCTGGATCCTCGACGATGGCCGGACCGGCAAAGCTCATGCCTGGCTCCAATTTGGTCCCGTCGTAGATCGCGGCCTTGTGGACGCCCTCCAGTGCGTAATCGACGTCGCGATGGCCCTTGAGCGCACTTTCGGCCTTGGCGCCCGTCCCCTCACGCTTGCGCATGGTGAGCTTGCCCACTTCGGCGGAGGCAACGAGATGAATGCCGACCATTTCGACAGGCGCGTCGAGCCGGTAGGTGTATTCACGCTCATAGGTCTCGTGGAAAGCCGCTTCGATCGCCGCGAGCCGGTCGTCGCCGACCTCGCCCTCAATCAGCACTTCGGTCGTGTGTTCCTGGTTCTGGTACCGGAACTTGCCGTAGCGAAGGAAGCGGACCTTCGCCGGGTCGACGCCCTCGGCGGCGAATTGGACGCGCGCCCGCTCCTCCGCTTCGGCGAAGACCTCTTCTATGCCGGCCGCCGCGCCCTTTTTGAGATCGGCGAGCCGCGTGACGAAATAGTCACGGCGGAGATCCGACATCATCATGCCCCAGGCCGAGAATACCGAGGCGCCGGCCGGCACGACGACTTTCTTGACGCCGAGTTCGACGCCGAGCGCCACGCCATGCATGGCACCACCGCCGCCGAACACGACCAGGGTGAAGTCGCGCGGGTCATGGCCGCGGTTGAGCGAAACCAACTTCAACGCGTTGACCATGTTGTTGTTGGCGATGCGGATGATGCCGCGTGCGGCTTCATCGGCGCCGACGCCGAGCTTGTCGCCGACCGCCTTGATGGCCGCTTCCGCCGCCTTCATGTCGGCCACGACTTCGCCGCCGCAGAAATAATCCTTATTGATGCGGCCGAGCCAGAGGTTGGCGTCGGTGGTGGTAGCCTTGTCCCCGCCTCGACCATAGGCGGCCGGCCCCGGCTTGGCGCCGGCCGATTGCGGGCCGACATGCAGCTTTCCGAAGTCGTCGACCCAGGCGATCGAGCCGCCGCCATTGCCGATCTCGACGAGGTCGACCACCGGCACCATGATTGGATAGCCCGCCGAAGTGCGGTCGCGCTCGATCCAGTAATCGGTCTTGATCTTGACTTCGCCGTCCTCGATCAGCGAGCACTTGGCCGTCGTGCCGCCGATATCGAGCGCCAGAACGTTGGGCTCGCCGATCAGCTTGCCGAGCTCCGCGGCGCCCCAGAAGCCGGAAGCCGGGCCGGATTCCACCATGGTGATCGGGATCTTCGAGACGGATTCCAGCGAGTCGACGCCGCAATTCGACTGCATGATGTATAGGCTTTTGGCAAAACCTTTCTCGACCAGCCCATTCTTCAGACGCGACAGGTAACGCTCCGCCGTCGGCTGCACATAGGCCGAAAGCACCGCCGTGTTGGAGCGTTCGTACTCCCGCCATTCCCGCGTGATCTGATGCGAAGAGACCACGGAAACGTCCGGCCACAGCTTCTGCACTTCAGCCAGCGCGGCCTGCTCATGGGCAGTGTTGGCGTATGAATGGAGGAAGCAGATGGCGATCGCCTCCACTCCGTCCTTGCGGAAATCCTCGAGGATCGCCGGCAGTCCGCCGAGGTCGAGCGGCTTCAGCTCCTCGCCCTTGTACGACATGCGGCCGGGAAGCTCCCGGCGCAGGTAACGCGGCACGAAAGGTTTCGGCTTCTCGTAATGGAGGTTGAAGAAATCGGGCCTGTTGCCGCGCGCGATCTCCAGCGTATCGCGAAAACCCTCCGTAGTAATCAGGCCAACCTTGACACCCTTGCGCTCGGTGAGGGCGTTGATGACCACCGTCGTGCCATGGGCCAGGAAGTCGACAGCCTTCGGGTCGACGCCCCCTTTCTCCAGGACATTCAAGACGCCTTGTTCGAAATTCGGAGGCGTGGTGTCGGACTTCGCCGTGATGATGCGCGACTCGCCAGTGCCGTGATCGGTCTCGAAGCACACCAGATCGGTGAAAGTGCCGCCGACGTCGGTAGCGACACGGATCGTCTTGTTCGCCATCAATAGCCTCCCTCGCGTTCACGGAGCAGAAGGCAGACGGTGCCGGGCAGCTTCAGCGCTTCGGCGGCCTCGACCTTCTCTCTTGTGTAGAATCCTGCTTCGTGCAGGCAGTTGATGGTGCCGAGCACCTGCCCGCCCACGATGATCGGCACGTTGATGACCGACTCGCAGCCGAGCGACTTGATCAGCTCGTGATCGCTGAAGACGGCGGCAATGCCCTCGATGTCGTTGGCGACGAAGGTCCGCTTCTCGCCGATCACCTGGCGCGACCAGTCCGTCTCGTTGGCGGGCTTCGTGCCCGAAACCGGGTAAGCCTCCGGCATGTTCGAATAGACCCGGCCCGCCTCGCCCGTCCTGGCGTCGTGAGTCATGACCGTGAACAGCTTCACGCCCACCACCTGCTTTGTGAGTTCGCAAAGCGCGTCGAAAGCGGCTTGCGTATCCGCCTTCTCGGCCGCCACGGATTTCGTGAAAGAGGAATAATCAGGCACTTGCATTGCTCTTCTCCATGAGCCGGTCGCGCAGTTCCACCTCTTCGGCAGTGACGACCGGTACGGCGCCGATGAGCCGGCGCGTATAGGGATGCTCGGGATGGGCGAAGACGGTCTCGGTCGGGTTGAGCTCGACGAGCTTGCCCCTTTCGAAGACCGCGACCCGGTCGGCTATGTTGCGAACCACCGAGAGATCGTGGGTGATGAAGACATAGGTCAGCCCACGTTTCGCGCGCAGCTCGTTGAGCAGCTTCAGCACGCGGGCTTGCACCAGCACGTCGAGCGCCGAGGTCGGCTCGTCGAGCACGACGATCTCCGATTGGCAGGCGAGCGCCCGGGCGATCGCGACGCGCTGCCGCTGGCCACCGGAGAGCGCAGCAGGCGAGCGCTTGCGCAGGTCGGCGGCGAGGCCGACTTCCTCGAGCAACTGTTCTGTGCGTTCGGTGCGGCCAGCCTTGTCGCCAATGCCATGGACATCGAGCGCCAGGCGCAGCGACGCGCCGATCGTCCGCTTCGGGTTGAGCGACGAAAGGGGATTCTGCTGGACGAGCTGGATCGCGCGGCGATGGGCGAGGTCACGCCGGGCAGGAAGCGGGCTCCCTCGGAAGAGGATCTCCCCGGAAGTCTGAGGATAGATGCCGAGGATCATGTTGGCGACAGTCGACTTGCCCGAACCGGACTCGCCGACGATCGCGAGGCATTCGCCTTGGTGCACATCGAAGGAGACGTCGTCGACGGCCCGCACCTCGCGCGAGCCGGAGGTGAAGACCTTCGTTACGGAACGAAGGGAAATCAAGGGACCAGTCATGCCGACCTCCCTGATTCGCCGTAGCCTTCATGAACAACGAGCGGCTCGAAATAGGCTTCCGAAGCATCCTCGATCTCGGGGATGCCGCCTCCTGTGATGCGCGGGACGGCTCTCATCAAGGCCCGGGTGTACGGATGGCGCGGATCCTCGAACAGGCTCGCCGCGGGTCCTTGCTCGACGATGCGGCCCTTGTAGATCACGTAGACCCTGTCGGCGAATTCGCGCACCACGCCGAGATTGTGAGAGATGAAGAGCACCGAGGTGTGGTGTTTCTCGACGAGGTCGCGCATCAGACCGAGCGTCTGTGCCTGCACGGTGACGTCGAGCGCCGTGCCCGGCTCGTCCGCGATCAGCAGCGAAGGTTCGTTGGCGAGCGCCATGGCGATCATGACGCGCTGGTTCATGCCGCCCGAGAGCTGGAACGAATAGGAATCGAGCACGCGTTCCGGCTCGGGGATCGCCACGTCCTTCAGCGCCGCGACCGCCTTGGCACGGGCGTCGACGGGCGAGATCCGGGGAGTGCCTCGCGCCAGAACCTCCCGGAATTGCGCGCCGATCGTATAGACCGGGTTGAGCGACGAGGTCGGATCCTGGAAGATCATCGACATACTGGTGCCGCGCAGATCATGGCGCTCGCGCGCGGACAGCTTCTCCAGATCACGGCCCTCGAACTCCACCAGCCCGGAAAGCCGCGCGCTTTTGAGCGCCTGGAGGAGACCGAGCACGATGCGCGCCGTCACGGACTTGCCTGACCCGCTTTCGCCGACCAGCGCCACCCGCTCGCCCTTGTCGATATGGAGCGAGATCCCATGCAGCACCTCGATCAAGCCGGACCAGCTACGGAAACCGAGCTTCAGGTCGCTTATGCGCAACGTGGGCGTCGTCATTGGTCGCCTCCCAGGATCTCGCGCAAGGCATCGCCGACCAGGTTGAAGCCGAACACCGCAACCAGGATCGCAAGGCCTGGGAACACTGTAAGCCACCAGGAATCCGGCAGATACTTCGCGCCTTCGGCAACCATCGATCCGAGGTCAGGCGTCGGAGGCTGCACGCCAAGGCCTAGGAAGGAAAGCGACGAGGCGATCAGGATCACGAAGCCCAGATCCAACGTCATCTTGGTGAGAATGGAAGGCACGCAGTTCGGCAGGATCTCGCGGAACATCACATGCGACTTCGAGGCGCCGATCACCTCGGCGGCGAGCACATAGCCCTCTTCCTTCTCGGCGCGAGCCAAGTTGTAGACGAGGCGCGTGTACCAGGGCCACCACATGGCGGTGACCGCGATCATCCCGTTGGCGAGGGTCGGCTCCAGCAGCCCCATCACGGACATGGCCAGCACCAGCGGCGGAATCGACAGGAACACGTCTGTCAGGCGCATCAACAGATATTCGGCCCAGCCGCCGAGATAGCCGGCAAGCAGACCGATCGTGACGCCGATCGGCACGGCGACGGCGAGCACCACGATGCCAAGGATCAAGGAGATTCGATAGGCATAGACGACCCGGGTGAACAGATCCCGCCCGACGAGGTCGGTGCCGAAGATATAGGGCCATTCCGGGGGCCGGTTGAAATTCGCGAAATCGACCACCGCGCCGACATGTTCGGGGAACGGCGTGATGAAGTCGGCGAAGATCGCGGACAGCACGACCAGCGCGATCAGCAGAAGGCCGAGCAGCGAGAGTGGATTGCGCAGCAGGATCGAAAAGGTCCTCCTCATCTCAAGCGGCCCTCTGCGAATAGCGGATGCGCGGATTGATGAAGGCGATCAGCAGATCGACGATGACGTTCACGATGAGGAACATGGCCGAGATGATCAGCACGGTTCCGACGATGGCGTTCAGATCCTTGCGCAGGATCACGGCCACGCCGTAGCGCGACAGGCCGGGCCAGGCGAACACGGCCTCGACCAGGAAGGCATTGCCGAGCATGGCGGCGAAATCCAGGCCGATGATTGTGAGCGAAGGGATGAGCGAGGGGCGGAATGCGTAGCGCCGTGCGATGCGCTTCTCGGGGAAGCCGTAAGACTGCGCCATCTCGATGAAAGGGCGCTCGTAGGTTTCCACCATGTTGGAGCGCGTCAGGCGCGCCGCCTGCCCGATGCCGGACAGCGCGAGCGCGAAAGCCGGCAGCACGACATGCCAGGCGGCGTTGCCGAAGGCACTGATATCGCCCGCCAGCAGCGCGTCGATGAGCAGGAAGCCGGTGACGGGGGCGACGTTCATCGTATCGGAGATGCGTCCGGCGATCGGGAAGAGCGGCAGGAAATAGGCGAACACCAACATCAGGATCACCGCCCAGACGAAGGCGGGGGCCGAAACGCCGAGCAGGGTCACAAGGCGAATGGCGCTGTCGACCCAGCTGTCGCGATAGCGCGCCGAAAGCACCCCGAGCGGCAGCCCGAACACCACCATCATCAGGCCCGCCACGATGACCAGCTCCAGCGTCGCAGGCAGGAATTGCGCAATGTCCGCGGTCACCGGGCGATTGGTGTAGAGCGACATGCCGAGATCGCCGCGGAACAGATCGGCGATGAAATAGCCGTATTGCGTGACAAGCGACTGGTCCAGATGCAGCCGCTCGCGCAAGGCCATCACCTGTTCGGCAGTCGCGTTCGGCCCGAGCGCGATACGCGCGGGATCGCCGGGAATCACCCTGGCGATGGCGAAGATCAGCATGGAAACCCCGACCAGAACGATCAAAGAAGTGCCCAGCCGCTTCGCGAGGAGGCGGATGACAGCAGGCATTGCAGGATGCTTCCGTTACTGGGAGCGGCGGCGGCCATTCATTCACGCAATTCCGGAGGGAATGTCTGTTCCGTTCTTCCTGGAATTGCTTTGGCCACCAGCCGCTCGGTTTCAGCCTAGTCGTTCATTTCCATCAGGCGGAACGTGAAGCCCATTCCCGACAGTGCGAAGGCCTTGCTCTTGTCCGACAGCGCAGGCACCGATACCCGTTTGCTCGCGGCGAATACCGCATTCTGATCGTAGGCGAAGATGGTCGGCGCGATCTCGCGCAAGCGCTTACCCGCCTCGGTATAGACGGCCGCGCGCTCGTCGTCGCCCGTGACGGTGCGCCCCTTGTCGAGCAGCTCGTCGACCTTGGCATCGTTCAGATGTTCCGCGGACTGCCACGTTCCGGCCGCCGAGGAATGGTACATGTTATAGAGCAGCGTGTCGGGATCCGCCGTCACCGCATTGTTGAAGATTTGCGAGATGTTCGGCGTATTCTCGGGTTTCGTGACCTGCTCGGAGAACAGCGCCCAAGGTATCTTCTTCACCTCGGATTTGATGCCGACCTCGGCGAAATTCGCCTGCATCAGGAGCGCGAAACGCTCTTCAAGCGGAACCTCGCCGACCCAGGAAAGCTCGACCGTGAACTCGTCCGGCTTGTACTTGCACTTGGCGAGATAGTTCTTCGCCGCTTCCACGTCGCGCTTGAAGGTCTGATCAGCCGGCAGCGAACCGAGCATGCCGAGAGGGAGCGGTCCCGTAGCCGGGCTGCCCAGCGAAACCGTGTCGGTGATCGCGACCATCCTGATGGCGGTATCGTAGTCGAAGGCGTTGGCCACCGCCAGGCGGCAGTTCACGTCGTCGAAAGGCTTCTTGGCCGTGTTGATCTTGATGTAGAAGCCGGTTCCGCCGGACTCCGTCAGGAGCTGGGCGCCCTGCCCGGCAAGCGACTTCAGGACCTCCGGCGGCAGCCATTGCGAGGAGATGTCATGCTCGCCCTGTGCGATGAGGGTGCGCACCGTCGCGGCCTCCAGCCCATAGCGGAAACGAACGGTGTCTGGCGCCTTGGCTGGCACGCCGAGGAAATAGTCGGCATTCTTCGCCATGACCGTCTCTTCTTGCGGATTGTGCGAGACGACCTTGTAGGCGCCCGTGCCGGCCGCATGGGTGGAAAGATAGGCCTGGCCCCAATCCTTCATCTCGCCGTCGCCGGCGCCGAGATTCTCCATCACCAGCTTCTTGTCCACGATGGGAAGACGCAACAGCGCCGAGATGAACGGCGAATACACCTTTGAAAGGGTGAACTTCACCGTAGCCGGGTCGACCGCCTCAGCCTTCTCGACATCTGCGAACAGATGGGAAAGGCCCTGTCCGATCGCCTTCATGCGGTCGAGCGAGAAGACGACATCCTCGGCCGTCAGCGGATTGCCACTCTGGAACTTCACGCCCTGGCGCAGCTTGAACGTATAGGTTTTGCCGTCCGTCTCCCAGCTTTCCGCCAGATGCGGCACGACGCCGGGCCCACCCTGCTTCGACAGCACCAGCGTGTCGTAGACATTGAACATCAGGACGGAGTCGGCATAGTCGCTCGCCTTCCCAGGATCGAGCTCGCCGACGGGCACTTCGTCGAGGCGCAGCACGGTCTCGGCGGCAGCCTGGCTGGACAGGACAGCAAGCGACGCGGTGCCGGCGATCAACGCGGCCGCGAACGGCTTCAACAATCTCTTCATGACGACTTCCCCTTTGTTGTTTTCAGTGGTTTTGGTGCGCTCTTGCGGCCGTTGGCACGCGACAAGGCCATGCTGGTTTCGAGGCGGCCCGTCGGCATGCCATCCCCGAACACGTCCATCGTGCAGGTGTGCAGGAGCGTGGTGGTTTGCGTTGTGTGGTTCCACGTCGCGTGCGTTCTGAGCGACGGGAAGTGCATGGAATCGCCAGTCTCCAGAATGGTCCGATCCCCATCGATCTCGATGGTCAGGGCACCCTCGAGAATGAAGAACATCTCCTCGCCCTCATGCGACATCGGCTCACTGCGAAAGCCTGGCGGCTCATGGATGATCACGCTGCGAAGCACGTTTCCGGGAAATGACGCGGACAGGCGCTCGTAAGTGATGCCGTTGCCGCCGAGAGCATAGGTAGGGCGATTGCGGTGGCGCGTCACCTCGTCTCCGCGGGGCTGCGCAAGGAATTCACCAACCTCGGCCTTGAGCACGCGACATACGGAGATGAGGGAGACGAGGGATGGCGTCGTGATGCCGCGCTCGATCTGCGAGATGAAGCCCACGGAAAGGCCTGCGGCATCGGCGACTTCCTTCAGGGTCAGACCGAGAGACTGACGACGATCCCGCAGGCGCGTTCCCAGCGGATCTGCGAATTCAGACGATGTCTCGGGCCTGCTGCTCAACCGCCGTCCTCCACCGGTTTTAGTATTTCTAAAAAAAGGTAAACGGACGGACGAGCGGGAGTCAACAGGAATTTTAGCGTGACTAAAATCACGCGATCGGGACGGCCTGCCGGCTTCGGCCAACCTCGTCAAGCGATTGAAGAATCGTACCTTTCAGGGTTCCAGTCCTTCAATGGACCGATGCGGCCGGGCGAGTCCACCAACGCCCCGGCCGTCGTCCGTTCCGAGGGCAACCGCAACGGCCGGGCGTCAGATTGCTGCCCGTAAGCCTGCAACATAAGTGGTCGCAGGGCAACTCAGGTGAGTTCGAAGCCCTCATAGAACTCCCGGTAGTCGCAGGTGATTTCCTCGCCCGCGACGATGTCGCGCAATGCGGTGCCCTCGCCCATCCGGGAGAAATCGGTGTTCGGCGTTTCGGAATGGTTCATGAAGCGCCCGTTATCGGTTTCGTAGACCAGATATCCCGGCCTTACAGGGCTCGGATAGGCATAGCGATCGAGAAGTTCCCGCAGGTGCGAAGGTGCGGAAGCGTATTTCTCCAAGGGGACGAGCATGTCGAAATCCGCGTCTGGCCGCCAAATGACTTCCCCTGCAGCGATCGGGCGCGCCGCGAAAACGCCCACTCCTTCGATGCTGCTCGCGGCAACGTAGGTATTTACCAGAAGCACGCCCATCTCCTCGCTTCTCATGCGTTTCCGCCTAAGTATGGGTCCGAAGGGCTAATCCATTGGGACTATGGTTCAGTCAATCCGCTTGCCCGTTTCTAACCCGATCGATGATCTATCATATGCCTCTCGCCGGCCCGAATATGCAGGCACGGCACACGAGGCCGGGTTTCGGGCCGGGCGGCAATGGGCGATCTCGATTTACGTTTCTATCTCTCTATTCTGTGGCGCAGGTCACCCTATGCGATAGCCATCGCCGTGCTGGTTTCCGCGATCGCGGTCGTCGCCGCGATCATGATGCCGGAGGTATACCGCGCAAGCGGCAAGATCCTAGCGGAAGCACCCCAGATTCCCGCCAATCTCGCCCGCTCGACGGTAACCACGGACGTTGCCGGTCAATTGCAGATGCTCCAGCAGCAGGCAATGACAACCGACAATCTGGTCGCCCTCGCCCGAAAGCTCCACGTCTATGGCAATGACGCCGACAAGCTTTCGAATGAAGACATTGCCGAGGACATGCGTGCCCGGACGATCTTCGAGCCTCTCCCCCTGGATGCGTTACAGGGCCCACAAGGAACGACGGTCCTCACTGTTTCCTTCGATGCCGGGAATGCAGCGCTGGCCGCCGACGTCGTCAATGAGCTTGTGGCCTTCATCCTCGGCAGCAGCATGCGGCAGCGTACCGATCGCGCCGGCGACACGCTGCGCTTCTTCACCAACGAAGTCGATCGCCTGAAATCCGAGCTGACGAGAATCGAGGCCAACATACTCAAGTTCAAGAACGACAACAGGGATACCCTCCCTGATACGCTCGACTTCAGGCGCAACCAGCAAGTCAATCTCCAGGAGAAGCTGATGATCCTGGAGCGCGAAGAGGCCGAACTTCGCAGCCGACGGAGCAAGGTCGTCCAAGCATATGAGTCCAACGGGCTCGTGGCCAACGCCACACCCGTGACTCCAGAACAGCAAATGCTTCAGGATCTCAATCGCGCTCTGTCCGATCAACTTGCCATTTTTGCGGAGAACAGCCCGAACATACAAGCTCTTAGAAAGAGGATTGCAGCGATTCAGGCCAGTATGCGCGAGAACAGCAAGCCCACTGTATCAGGAGCGGAGACGCGAAAAACCCTTTCGCCACTCGATCTCCAATTGTCCGATATCGACGATCGCCTCACATATATCGAACAAGTCAAACCGGGCCTGGAACAGAATCTAGCCGACATGGCCAGAACGATTGCGGCGACACCGCAAAATGCGACGACCCTGAACGCATTGGAGCGCAACCGGGACAACATCCTGACGCAATACAATGCCGCGGTGGCAAGCCTTGCCGAGGCGTCGACGGGGCAGCAGATCGAGATGCGTTCGAAAGGTGTCCGCTTCTCGATCCTCGAACCCGCCGTTCCGCCGGAAAGCCGGCTAAGCCCGAATCGCAAGCGTATCGCTGCCCTTGGCGTGCTGGGCGCCGGGGGCCTGGGCCTTGGATTCATCGTATTGCTCGAACTCCTCAACAAGACGATCCGCCGGCCCATCGAGCTTACCCAGGCACTGCAGATCCAGCCATTGGCAACGATCCCCTACATTGCGAGTCCGGACGACAAGCCTCGCGCCAAACTGATCCGGCGCTTCACCGGACGCTTCGGGCCAAGTGCAGCCGCCATACTATTCCTAGCCTCAAATCACTCGGGCATTCTGGATGCGTCCGGTACGTTCTTACGGCTCCTCTGAACGGCACATCGCCGGATCGGGATTGCAAGCAGGAACCATTCAAAGCAACAGGCAACGAAGCAGAGCATAAAGATGGAGCGAATTCAGACGGCCTTGCAGAAGGTGCGCGAACAGCGTGGTTCCGACCAGTTGGCAGAGCAGACTTTCTCGTCCTGCCTGCGTCTTGGCAGCGAGGTTCTTTGGGAGACGCTGCCGAAGCTCAACACAGACCCCAAGCTTCTGGCGCGTAACCGCATCGTCACGCCCTACAGGTCAGACATGGCCTATGTCACCTTCGACATGTTGAGAACCGCCGTGCTGCAGCAAATGCGCCAGAACAACTGGAAGTCGGTCGCGATCACCTCGCCCACGCCCGGCTGCGGGAAATCCGTCGTCAGCCTCAATCTAGCCTTCAGCCTGGCCAACCAGAAGGAATGCCGGACCGCACTGATCGACCTGGATCTCCGGCGGCCACAGATAGCGAAACTGCTGGGGATGAAGGCCCCACCCTCGGCCGAAAGCTTTCTCAAGGGGCATGCGGAAGTCGAGGACGTGTTCGTGCGCTATGGGGACAACCTCGCCATAGCCGGCAACGGCCGGCCTGTACGCTTTGCAGCGGAGTTGCTGCAGAGTTCGGATACTGCAAAGACGGTCAGATTGATGAAGCAGAAGCTTGATCCGGATATCCTGATCGTCGACATGCCACCGATGCTGAGCAGTGACGACGTGCCTGCGTTCCTTCCGAATGTAGATTGCGCAATTCTGGTGGTAGCCGCGGAGATGACGACTGCGCGCGAGACGGATATCTGCGAGCGCAGCTTGGCCGAGAAAACCAATGTGCTCGGTGTCGTGCTCAACAAGTGCCGCTACACGCCGGACAAATACGGGTATTGAGACGGGCTTGTTCCGGGCGCACCGGACCAGTTCACCGGGGATGCTCGGTGTGCGACAGCCATGTGTAAAGCAGGAGGCCCAGTTCGCCGGGGCGGTATTCCTGATCGTTTCTGTTCAGCGGAGAAATGGTTTCCAGCCAGCGCCAAAAGCGCCGGCCATCCGTCTTTCCGGGGAATTCCGAACCAGCCAATGCCACGCTCCTGCCGGCGTTGATTCCCGGGTTTTCCTCGGGAAACTCCAATCCCCTGACAACCGCCCCAAGATTCTCTGATCCGCCACACTTCCAAAGCTGGAGCAAGGCCAAGGGGCCCAGCGCCTGCTGGTAGAAATTACGGCCAGGAGCCGGTGCCCACGCTTTGTCGCCCGTGCCGACTTCGTAATGGGGCCACCACTGGCCTCCTTTGCCTTGCAGAGCACAGATACGGAGCGCGCATCTCTCGGCTGCCGCCATTGCCCGCCGATCGCGGAAGGCCTCCGCAAAACGAGCGAGCGCCAGGATGGCATATGCCTGGTCGGTGAAGCACGCGATCCTTGTGCGCTGGCCGCCTCGCCCTCCCGCAAGGAACAGGCCGGATGGGCTTTGCGCCTCGACCAGCCGCTCAGCCGCCGACCGGGCGAGCGCATCCTCGCCGCAGCCCGCCGCGAGGGCTGCCGTCAGAATCCATGAACAATCCGTGGCGGAGAGCAGACCTCTTCGAAGCAGCATATCGCTCAACCTGCCAAGGAGCCGCGGCACCGGAATCTCCGCCGTCTCCGACGCGGCCCACGCCGCAAGGGCTATCGCCCCTGAGTCATCGCAGAATTCGGCGCGGGTAGCGCAAATCAGGGCGAGGTCTGCAGCAATGCCGCCCGACAGGATTCGTCGCTGCGCTTCGAAGGGAACGTAGCCGAGGCCCAGCGCCAGCATGGCCTGAGTGCGAACACCAGAGCTGTGGAACCAGGCTCCTGAGCCGCCAGCGCCAGGAATCGCGCGTTGGTGCTCATTGGAACATGCTCTGCGACGCACGCGCGCCAACGCGCCCATGGCCAACGCGAGGAGATGCTCAACCCGTTTGCGCATCCCTGGCGAAACCATTTCGATGGCATCCAGAGCCCCCGGCGGAGATGCTGTTTCGACTGTCCACGTCATGCGTAAACCACACGCCGCGGTGTGAGCCCCGATGCCTCTCGTGGGCGCCCACTTCAGGTCAACATAGCGGTCCGAGTGCATGAAAGACCCTGAACAACATCTGGATCCGCTCGGCGGCCGTCCTTACCCGCCGCGGACTAATCAGGCTTCCTGTGGTGCCGGCACCTGCCCGACAATCTCGCCATAGATCTGATCGATCCGATCGAGCTTTGCTGCCCACAATGCGGTCTTCGATACGTGGGCGTGAGCGGCCTTTCCCATCCTCAGCCGCAGCTCGACATCTGTGGCAAGGGTCCGGATGGCCTTGGCGAGATCGTGGGCCAGGGCATCTGGGGTCGTTACCTCCAATCGTATTGCACAGAGATCGGAGGTGGCGCTCCCAGGCCCTCCCCTGTTCACGACGATAAGCGGGAGTGAAAAGCCCATGGCCTCGGGCGCCACATTGCCTCCGGGCTCGCGGTAGCTCGGGAATACGAAGACGTCGGCCTTGCGATAGAACTCCGCGACCTCGGATTTGGCTCGCCAACCGTGCAGCAAAACCCGCTGCTGGAGACCATGCCGCGCGACCAACTCCTCGCAAGGTTCCCTGTCCGGGCCGTCTCCGACAATGTCGAGCGTGACGGAAAGATCCGGCACCAATGACAAGGCGCGGATAATATCGCGGGCACCCTTGGTCCGGACAAGGCGGCCGACATAGAGAAGCCTGACCGGCCCCGTTCTGCCGGCGCGGTCAACGGGCGGCGGAACTTCCTGAAGCCCGGTTTCGCTCATCACCTCGAACCGCCTGAGCGGAATCGCCGAAAGCTGGTCCCTCACATAGGGCGCGATCCCCAGCACGCATTGCGCATTGCTGAAGGTCGCGCGCAGCAGCGGATCCCACTGCCTGCGAAATCCGTCGAGCCCACGCAGGCTCATGAACCAGGGCGCCGAGGCTTCGTCCGCCCCAAACCCCGCCGGTGACGAAAGACCTCCTCCGACAGGGCCTATGACCAGAGGCAGGCCGAGGCCCGCAGCTGGCGAGGGATAGCGCATCGCGACCGGCACAGGCTGGTGCACCAGATCGAAATGGTGGCCACTTGCCAGAGCCTTCCGGATCCAGCGGCGCGCGCGGAAATAGAAGGGTACATAGCCGGGCTTGAGAATGCTGTTCAGTCGTTCGGCCCGGCCAAGGAGCGGTGGCTCGGTCCATTCCACGATTTCGACCCCCGAAAGCTGATCGGAAGCCGGCCGAGAGCCACGTTTGTGATACGTCAACAACGTCACCTGGTGCCGCTCGGAAAGCCGCCGAGCCCATTGATGAGCGACCCAGGCTTCCCCGACGTCTTCCCCATTGCAGGTCGGCGCTATGAGCAGAAGCTTCGCCACTCGATCCCCTTTTTCCCGCAGCCCGCGGCTTCAGGGATTTTTCCGCTGCGGGCCGAAATTGTCGATGCACCACAAGGAAGGATGCAGCTCTCCGAGAGCGGTAGGGAGGGTGCTGCAAGCCCGCGATTCGCTTTCCGCCGCGGCAAGGGCCGTCGTATCGATTAACAATTGTTTATTTTGACCCTGTGGAAAATCGCAATCACCGGGTGTACGTGATGTGATGAAAGAAATAGCAAAGTAACTTCCAGTTGCACAACTTTCGGAATTTTCCAGATAATCAAAGATTCTTCGTGCACCCGCAATAATTGCGGCGAAAGTGCGGCAAGGTAAGTAGTCACACTTCTTCACTTTAGTTGATTTGCGGCTCAGCCGATTGGCGTATTAGCAACACCTACTGTAGCGTTTGCTTACCTAATTACCGCTACGCATCTCACGCAAAAGTAGATGGAAATCAACTGACGGGCGGGCCGGCAAGAAAGGTTTTTTGGAGAGATGGCAACTTATCCTGACGCAACGAATACGGGCGTGCCAAGCGGCACGAATTTGACCGCCTATACTGGTCCGATGACGATCACGCAGGACGGAACCGTGATCGATGGCAAGATCATCAACGGATCGCTTCGCGTCGATGCCGACAATGTCGTCATCAAGAACAGTCAAGTGAACTTCAACGGCATCTGGGGAATCGATGCCGAGGGCTCAAACAACTTCACAATCCAGGATTCGACTATCACTGGTCCCGGCACGGCCGGCAACACCACTTCCGCTATTCTAGGAAGCGGCACGTTCCTTCGGAACAACATCTCCAAGTCCGAGAACGGCATCCAGCTGGTCTCTGGCGCCAGCGTGGTGAAAGGGAACTACATCCACGACTTGCAAGATGGCGATCCCGGAGCCCACTATGACGGCATTTCCGTGCAGGGCAATCAGCACAATGTTCTCATCGAGGGCAACACGATCCTTGCGCGCGACACCTCGGATGTGTTCATCAAGAACGACTTCGGGTCCATCTCCGACGTGACCGTCAGAGGGAATTACCTCGGAGGAAATCCGGGCTACAACATCTACGTCGACGGGCGCGGCCCGGTGGGCCAGATCACCGGCGTCACGATCGAGGACAACTATTTGGTGAAGGGCTTCTACGGCTATTACTCCGTCGATAATAGTTCCCCGACCATTTCCGGCAACACCGAAGCCACCGTTCCGCCACCGGCCGGCGGCAACACCGGAACCGACGCTCCGCCACCGCCCAGCGGATCGGACGGCGGCAACACCGGAACGGACGTTCCCCCACCGCCCAGCGGCTCTGACGATGGCGGCAGCACCGGTGGTGGCAGCAACGGTGGCGATGGGTCTGACGGCGGAACGGTCGGAGGCGTCAAAGTCTTCAACGGAACCAATGGCAACGATTCGCTTCCTGCTGCCGGTCAATCGAATGCTGGAAACGAGAAGTTCTACGGACGCGGCGGGGACGACGTCTTGCGCGGAGGAGCGGGCGCCGATCACCTCGACGGTGGTGCGGGGAACGACACCGCGAGCTATGCGGGTTCGAACTCCACGGTGAACGTCAAGCTCGAGAGCGGAACCGCTTCGGGCGGCCATGCCGCGGGCGACACTCTTGTCGGGATCGAGAACCTGATCGGCTCCAGCCACAATGACTTTCTGCGTGGTGACAAGGGCGCCAATGTGCTGGATGGCGGTACCGGTGCCGACTACATGGAAGGCAAAGGAGGTAACGACACCTACATCGTCGACAATCTGGGCGACACCACGCTCGAGAATTCCGGTACCGGCAGCGGCTACGACACGGTGCGCTCGTCCATCAGCTGGACGCTCCGCTCCAACATCGAGGAACTGGTGCTGACCGGCAAAGGCAACTTGAACGGGACCGGAAATACCAGCAACAACGTGCTGCACGGCAATTCGGGCAACAACGTCTTGAACGGCCACAACGGCAACGATGTCCTCTATGGCGGGCTCGGCAACGATGTGTTGACTGGCGGGTATCAAAAGGACACCTTCGTCTTCGATACCGCTCTCAACGCAGCAACCAATGTGGATAGGATCACCGATTTCTCGGTCGTCGACGACACCATCCAGCTCGATCATACCGTGTTCGCGGCGGTTGGCGCGTCGTTGACTGCCGGCGAGTTCGTGAAGAACACCACAGGGCTGGCGCAGGACAGGGATGATCGCATCATCTACGAAAGCGATACCGGCAAGCTGTTCTACGATAGCAATGGCAGCGCCGCAGGAGGCTCTGTGCATTTCGCAACGCTGCAGAGCAACCTCGCTCTGACTTTCGCGGACTTCCATGTGATCTAGATCAGATCACCGCGTCTGGCCTGGGGCCGGGGTGCGCCATGCGCCCGGCCCCAGGATTCGTATCTCTTTTCATTCCGGCAGAGCCGTCGGACACCGATCGTGCGGTGACGCCAGCCCCTTGCCAAGGCTCGGCGAAAAGCAATCCGGTGGCGCAGGTGTGCAAGGTGCTGACTGCGCAAGAAGGCTGCAGGCTCACCATTCCCCGGCACGATGCCACTTCCAATGGGAATAGCGGGACCGAAATCCTCGAATGATCCGCTCGAGAACGTAACGGGGGTGCCGCCGCGCCCGTTCTGCACCCATTGCCATGCGGCACTCGAGACCAGCCCATCCGGGAACAGCTTCAACGTCGGCGACAAGCGCTCGCGCCACATCGCGCAGCATCTCGATTTCTCTGTCTTGAGGGGCGCCGCGGTCGTACTGAGTGATGGCCAGTCTTATCGCATCGGCCGCCAATGCAGCATTCGCTTTAGCGTGGAATGACCTTGCCTGCGGGATCCGCGCCGCCTTTCCCTGAAACAGCAGGTCAAACGCATCCTTCCGCTCGATCAAGTCGCGAAACGCGGTAACTTCTCGTGCCGACAGGCTTTTGGGGTGTTCCCGGTGCCACGCCTGGTCCGCGCCATGGATATAGGCGATGTCCGAGAATGCGGCGATGCGCAACCACATTTCCATGTCATGCGTGTGCGCAAGGGGCATCTGCCCGCCAACTTCATCGATGACAGATCGGCGCATGAGCACTTCGGGCGAGGTTATTACGTTGAATCCCTTCTTGCAGCACGCCTCAAGCCAGTCGCGGCCGGGCCAGATCGTCCATGAGGTCGCGATGTTTCGATGCGCGGGACGCTCGCCATCGATGAAATGGATGGGGTGCCCGTAGACCAGCCCAACCGTCGGAAACCGCTGCATGACGGCGAGCGCCCGTTTGAACGCACTAGGCGTGAGCAGATCATCGGCATCAAGGCGCACGAGAAACTCACCTCGGGCAAGAGCCAAGCCGTCATTGAATGTCTGAACGGGCCCGGTGTTCGTCTCGTGCGCCAGGACGGTGATGCGTCGGTCGGCGCCAGCTAATCTCCTCGCAACCGCCAGACTGTCATCTGTCGACTTATCGTCGACGATAATAACCTCGACATCGGCACCTTGTTGGGCCAACGCGCTGTCCACGGCGTCGGGCAAATAGCGCGCATAGTTGAAGCATGGGATCACGACGGTAACCGTCGCAGGCGTGGACGACAGGCCTGCCCTAACGTTCAGCTTGCGCGATGGCGACCCTGACGCAACTGGACGGCCAACCCGATCCGAAGATGTCATGATGGATTTCTTGAAAGTGGTATGCATTCGGCACCCGCCGCCACAACGCTGCACCCATCTAACTGCCATCAAGGCTTGCGGGACAGATTGTCATTCGGGCAACCTCAAGTCGCGGTCGTACCACAAAAGGCTATCGGCCTAATTCTTGTCTCGTGCCGATGGTTCTTTAAAATCCGGCTTGGTGACGCGACTTGTTCGGGCAAAGCGGCATGGTGAAGGTCCAGGTTCTCGTACCTTGCTACAACTACGGCCGGTACCTGGAACAGAACGTTCAGAGCGTTCTGGATCAGGAGGGTGTCGATGTCGACATTCTCATCATCGACGACTGCTCGTCGGACAACACCCCCGAAGTGTGCGGCGAACTGATGAAACGGGACCCCCGTGTCCGGGTCATCCGCCATCAAACCAACATGGGACATATCGCGACCTACAACGAGGGTATTTCACAGATACGGGGGGACTATTTCGTCCTGCTTTCGGCGGACGATTTATTGACGCCGGGCGCGCTTAAGCGAGCCACATCGCTGATGGAGGCATATCCGAATGTCGGGATGACGTACGGTCAGCCGATCTCGTTGATCGACGAGCTTCCGAAAGCGCGGACGTCATCCACCGGCACGTCGGTTTGGAATGGCCGGAGATGGATGCGGCATGTCTGTCGATCGGGAAAGAACTTCATCGTGTGCCCGGAGGCCGTTGTTCGCGCCAGTATTCAAAGGCGGATCGGCGGGTACAACCCCGAACTTCCACATTCGGCCGATATGGAGATGTGGCTGCGCATTGCCGCCATCTCCGACATCGGGTTCGTTCGCGGTGCCGATCAGGCCTACTATCGTGTGCATGCACTCAGCATGCAGCGAACCGTCCATGCCGGCTTTCTGTTCGATCTGGTCGGGCGGCACAGAGCTTTCCAATCGGCATTTGAGAAGGAAGGCGCGTCTCTGCCTGAGCGCGAAGAACTTTATAGCCTTGCCAAGCGCGCGCTCGCTTCGACGGCGATTCAGTACGCGCGCAAACTTCGCGATTTTCCGCTGACGGACGACCTGCCACCGAGCAGCTACCGCGATTTCGCCGTTTCGCTCCGGCCCGAAATTGCTGGCACGCCGCGTTTTCGTGCGTTGGAGGCTACCGAGCGGTCCGACCACAGAAGAAGTCCATTTGAAAAGAAAGTTGCGCACTACAGCGCACGGTTCCGCAAATTTGCCGAGCGCGAGATATTCAACAGGGCCGAATGGCACTGGTCGAGATACACGGGCATATATTTCCCGCGCTGTTTCTTCTGATCGCCGGACCCTACGGCTGACCACGATGATCGCCGCTGGCAGCGCCAATGAAATGAGCGGATGCTGCAGACGAAATTGGCGCGTGCTGGCACGTTCTTTCGCCCGGATATCGACAAAGCCAGGCCGCGTCAGTCCGCCCGCGATCCGAGATGGGAAGTGCACGCCATCTCGGCGGCGATGAGTATCGGCCCTCATCCAAATGATTGAGCTCGAAAGACTACAAAGACTAGCCCGACTTCAATTGTCCTCGAAGAGGCCAACCCTGTACGTTGCGGATCGGCGAAACTGCGGGCGCGGATCGATTTTGTCTCGGCTGATTTTCACGCAACGAAGAAGCTTGGGAACCGCCAATCCTTGTCGCCTTGGCTGGGGCGCTTTCGGCGACGCTCGGCCGCGACGCGCGCCGGCCTCGACGGGAACGCACCATGCGTAGCGCGCAGACCGTGGAAGGAGGGCTATCGGCGCAATCGACCTCTGGATATGCGAACGCCAAGGATGCCGAAGCCGCGAGCGGCAGGCTAGCCTGGCCGGTAAAGCTTTTCCTGGCCGGTCTTGTCATCCCGTGGATCATGCCGCTCGGATCGCTCAGCCTGTCCGTTTACCGTATTGTTTTGCTCACAGCGGTTCTGCCCTGCATCTTCTTGCTCCTGCGAGGTAAGGCAGGTCCCGTAAGGGTCCCGGACATCGGTCTGTTCATCTATTCTCTATGGGCCGCGGTGAGCTTCCTCCTCGCCCATGGCGTGGAGGGAGCCATACAACCAGGTGGAATCCTCTTCGTCGAAACCATGGGCGCATATCTGCTGGGCCGTTGCTACATCCGCGACGCGAAGGACTTTCGCGCGCTGGCGATTGCGCTCACCAAGCTGGTTCTCCTGATCGCGCCATTCGCGGTGGTCGAGTGGGCAACCGGGAAGAAACCGATTTTGTTGGCGTTCGGTACCGTTTTCCCCACGGTCGAGGCGACGCTGATGGCTCCGCGCATGGGCTTTTATCGGGTGCAAGGACCCTTCGACCACTCAATCCTGTTCGGTCTGTTGTGCGGTAGCGTTCTCTCGCTCACGCACTTGATCGCCGGCAAGGGACGGTCGTTTTTCGCTCGGCTGCCCTTCTCTCTCGGGGTGGCCTTCACCGCGATCCTCTCGATGTCGTCCGCTCCCATTGCCGGCTTGCTCCTGCAGACAGGACTCATGAGCTGGAATGCAGCGTTGCGGAAGTTCAAGGCGAGATGGCAGCTTCTCTTTGGGATTATATTCGCATGCTATCTGGTCGTTGAATTCGGTTCTAACCAGACCCCTATCCAATTCTACATTTCACATTTCACGTTCGACAAGCAGACAGGTTGGTACCGCATCTGGATCTGGAACTACGGATCGGCCTCGGTACTTGCTCATCCGCTTTTCGGAATTGGGTTTGGACAGTGGGCACGACCGGCGTGGATGTCGGACAGCATTGATAACTTCTGGCTGGTCGTCGCAGTGAGACACGGAATACCCGCGGTGGCCTTCCTGCTCATCTCCATTCTCTCGATCATGGTTAGCGTTGGCTTCAAGAAACTGGACGAAGCCCTCGAAGACTACCGCATCGCTTACCTCATATGCATATTCACTTATCTGTTCGTCGGGACCACCGTCCACTTCTGGACTGCGGCGTATGCCTGGTTCCTTTTCCTGCTCGGAAGCGGTGTCTGGCTGCTCGATGCCAAGTCGGATCGTGGAACAGTTGAAGCGCCGCAAAAGGCTCTCAACAGCCCTGGGTCAAATCGAGGGTCGGAACGGTCAGCGGCAGTTCCGGTTTTTACACGCTTCCAGCCACGCCAGGTAGCCGGTCGTCGGGAAGGAGGGGCGGCGGACGGATCGCCTCCAATGAGACGCCCCCTCGCCCCGCGAAGGTGACTCGGGCACGAGACGATTGCTTTCACGCGTATCGCCTGCGGGGACACGCTGGCTGCCGTCTTGCAAGTTCGATCTGATCGCGAAACAGCCTTTCAGGAGGTCAAGCCAGAGACCATTTCTTCATGGTCATTTGAGCGGTCCGCCTGAGCCTTCTCCAGGCGGGCGTGCGTCCTGACAGAATCCATTCGAGCATGGCGTCGGTCGTTCGATAGCGGATCGAAGTTCTCGGTTTCAGGAAAGCGGATGTCGCCGCGGTGCCGCCTTCGCTCGAATAGACGGAGGTGTAGCCCGCCCTCTTCAGCGCTGTCAGCACACCTGCATTGTATCGCCCGAACGGTATCGAGGCCGATCGGACAGGCTCGCCGCAAACATCCTCGAGTCTTTCCTTCGATCCCCGCAATTCACGCTCGAGTTCCCTCGCCGACAAGACGGACCAATCCTGATGGTCGACCCCGTGGCTGCCTATACGCATCCCCATCTTGCGAAGCGCTCGGATGTTCGTTTCGGTCATCCACTCGGCTTTGCCGATCCGTCCGGTCAGGATGAAGAATTCTGCGGTCAAGCCATGCCGTTCGAGCTCGGGCAGGGCTGTGGTGTAATCCGATATGTTGCCGTCGTCGAAGGTGATCGACATGCGATCGCGATCCGGATGCGCGGCAATGCGCTCGATCACGAAGCGGAAGCGGTCCGCGCTTATCCAATAGTCGTCCTCGCCGGGATCGAGGTCCCGACCCGGCGTCCCGACCCCATGGAAATTCAGCACCCGGACCTTCTTGGCCACGCCCAACATTCTTAGCTCGATGGCTTTGGAATGAACTCAAGGGCAGGCTTCAATGGCGTCAGCGCGCCGCGCAGCGCCGCGCGATGCGTCGATCCGCGCCATGCTCTGACCGCCTGTCCCAGCGCGATTCCCAGCCTGAACAGGGACGTCTGCACCACCCCGTGATGACGGCTGAAGTAGCGGATCTTGTTGACCGTCATCAGCGCAAAGAGCTGGGGATTGCGGCCACCGTCGCCGCATTCGTGCATGACATGTGAGCGCGGCTCGTAGACGACTTCGAACCCGGCTTCGCGCACGCGCCGCTGGTAATCGACTTCCTCGCTGTAGAGGAAGAATGTCTCGTCCCAATCCCCGACGACGCGTCGCGCTTTCGCGGCAATCAGCAGAGCCGATCCGCTCGCCCATTCCACCGATCCGGACCGTTCGTACTGCTCTTCATCGCCAATGATCTCTCCCCAGCCCAGGCGGCCGGCAAGCGGACCCCCGAGTATCGAGTCGGCCCAGGCAGTCGACACCGAAGGCTCCCGCCGAAGCGTCGGGTCGGTTGTTCCATCCGTTCGGAAATTGCGGGGGACGGCCACCCCGACCGACGCTTCTCCAGCGCGCTCCAGCAGCGGTTTGATCGCCCCCGGATAGACCCTCAGATCCGGATTCAAAATCAGGAGATCGGAATCAGCGAATGCCACGGAAGCGGCCGCATTGATCCCTGCAGCATAGCCTGCGTTTCGCCCCATCCTGACAAGCTTTGGCCGCAGCGGATGGGCCTGTGCCAACTCGGCCGAAGCATCACGGGAATCATTGTCGACGACGATCACCTCGAAGTCATCGATACCCTCGAGCCCCGCAGGCAGGGAATCGAGCAAGGGGGGCAGTACCGACGCACTGTTGAACGTGACGATAACGACCGACAAGCTGCGGGCCGAATCCGAAGGGTCATGTCTTCGTCCGCTCGTCAATGGAACCACCGTCAAGACAGCCTCCTTCACCTAGCACGACGTCTGTTATTGTCGGCGATTGCGGTCGACATATCCGGCAAGGGATCCGACTGTTTCAAAGATCTCCGCCGTGAACTCGCTGTCGTCGATCTCGAAGCCGAAGCGAGACTCGAGCGCCATGGCCAGGCTGACGACGGCGAAGGAATCGAGCTCGGGAATGCTGCCGAACAGGGGGGTGGAAGCGCCGGCGATCCGGTCGGGGTCTTCTATGCCGAGAGTCTCGACAATGACGTCCCGCACCTGGTCGATGGTGGATGTTTCTGGGTTCATGGCGCTCTCCCGCCGTTCGGAAATGTAACGTATGACATCGATGTTTCCGCCCTAGACAAGCAACTCGACAGGGGCAGGATGACCAAGAAATGCGGTCGGGCTGGCACTCAAGCCGTAGGCGCCCGCATGGAAGACGGCGATGAGATCACCGATTTCGGCACGCGGCAGCATGATATTGTCGCCGAGCAGATCGAGTGGGGTGCACAGGCAACCGACAACCGAGACGCTTTCCAATTCGGGCTCCTGCATCCGGCCGGCGACGGCGAGCGGATAATTCCTGCGAATGACCTGGCCGAAATTGCCCGACGCAGCCAATTGGTGATGGAGCCCTCCATCGACCACCAGATAGGTTTTGCCGCGCGACACCTTGCGATCGACAATGCGGGTTACATAGACACCGGCCTCGCCGACCAGATATCGGCCGAGTTCGATCACCACACGGGCATCGCCGAGCCGTTGGCGGATCACCCGGTCCATCAGCTCGCCGAGGCGAACTCCGATGCGCGGCAGGTCGAGCGGCTGGTCCTTCTCGAAATAGGGGATGCCGAAGCCGCCGCCCAGATTGATATAGCGGACGGGCCAAGGCGCGCTCTCCGCAAGTTGCAGGAGGAGAGCGACGCTGCTGGCCAGCGCGTCGCACAGGATCTCGGCATGGAGGTTCTGCGAGCCCGCAAAGACATGGAAGCCAAGGAACTCGAGGTCAAGCGTCCTGAGCTTGTCCAGCAGCTGCGGTACCTGCTCGGCATCGATGCCGAATTGCTGGGGGCCTCCACCCATGCGCATGCCGGATCCCTTGACATGGAAATCCGGATTGACCCTCAGCGCCACGCGCGGCCTGATCCCAAGCCTGCCGCCGATTTCGACGATCCGGAGGGCTTCGTTGGCCGATTCCATTTCGATCGTGACGCCAGCTGCTATGGCCTGAGCGAGCTCCGCCGCCGTCTTGCCGGGGCCGGCGAAACTCACATCGCTCGCTCGCATCGGCGTGTCGAGTGCGGTTTTCATCTCGAATGCGGATGCAACGTCAAAGGCGTCGACAAGCCCGGCGAGATGCTGGACCACGGCCGGCATCGGATTGGCCTTGACCGCATAGCTCAACCGTATGCCGGAAGGCAGAACGGAGCGGAGCGTCTCGACTCGCGCGGTGATCAGCTGCCGGTCGTAGACGAAGAACGGCGTCGATCCGGCGCGTTCGGCGAGCTGGCCGACGGGAAGTCCGCCGACCATAAGCTGCGGGCCGTTCAGATCGAACATCGCGATTGTGGGATGCACGGTCACGACGCCACTTGCTCCCTGAGCAGGACACGGTCGAACTTGCCGTTCGGCGTCGTTGGAATCGAGGCCATCTCAACCACAGACGACGGGACCATGTATTGAGGGAGACGCCTCCGAAAGGCATCGAGCAGGGCAGGAATGTCGAGCGCATCGTCGCCGAGCGCGCTGACGATCAGGACAATGCGTTGTCCCAGCGCGGGATCGTCGACCCCCAGCGCCACGGCATCGCGCACCTGTCCGGTTCCATAGGCGACCTCCTCGATCTCGGTTGGGCTTATCCGATAGCCTGAGGTCTTGATCATCTCGTCCCTGCGCCCGACGAAGTAGAGAAATCCGTCTTCGTCCGCGACGACGGTGTCTCCCGAGAAGACGGCAAGCTCCGGCGCGCGCCAGGCAGCCTCGCTGCCGGGGATCGGCCGGAAACGCTCGGCCGTCCGAGCTGGATCGTTCCAGTAGCCGAGCGCCACGAGCGGGCCGCGATGAACGAGCTCGCCATGCTCACCCGGCTCGCAGGGCGAACCATCCGGCCGCAAGACCAGAATTTCGGCGTTCGGGATCGCCTTGCCGATGGAATCCGGTCGGCGGTCTACTTCGGCGGGGTCGAGATAGGTGGAGCGGAAGGCCTCGGTCAGGCCGTACATCAGATAGGGCAAGGCCTGAGGAAACAGCGACCGGAGCCTGTCGAGCGTGGCTTTCGGCATGCGCCCGCCGGTATTGGCGAAGTAACGCACCCTCGCCGCGACGGCTGGCGGCCAGTCCAGATTCGCAACCTGGATCCAGAAGGGCGGCACGCCTGTGATCCCGGTCACGGCGTATTTTTCGCAAAGACGCACCACATCCCCGGGCAGGAGATAATTCATCAGCACGACATGGGCGCCGGTATTGAAGGCGGTGGTGAGCTGGCTGAGGCCGGCGTCGAAGCTCAAAGGCAGGACGGACAGGATCGTATCGTCAGGCGTATTGGCGAGATAATGGCTGACGCTCTCCGCACCGACGATGAGGTTCCTGTGACTGAGGACGACACCCTTGGGCTTGCCTGTGCTCCCGGACGTATAGAGGATCGCGGCCATATCGCAATCAACAGTCTTCACCGACGGTTGCGGTGCATTCTCGTCCGCGAATGCAGGCATCCAGGGATGTATCTTGCAGCCGCCGTCTCCAACGCCATCGCTCCCTTCCGACCGCTCGTCGACAAGGACGACATGCTCGATCGTACTATCGTTCCCGACGGCTTCCCGGAGTTGTGCCCAGCGATCCCTGGAGGTCACGAGCACACGAACGCTGCAATCGCCGAGGATATAGGCGACCTGCTGCGGCCTGAGCAGCGGGTTGATCGGGACACTCACGCCACCGGCGGCCGCCGTGCCGAAGATCGCCACGACCGTCTCGATGCGCTTGTCCAACATCACGGCCACACGCGCGTTACGGCGCAGGCCTGTTGCCGAAAGGCCGGCCGCAAAACCGCAAATTCGACGCCAGAGGTCGGCATAGCTGCAGGTCGTGTTCTTATAGGTCAGCGCCGGCGCCGGGCCATGAAGCTCAGCCGCCTGCCGCGGCAAATGGGACAGGTTGGTCTTGATGGCCGGTCTCATACCCACCCCGTTCATGGTTACCAGGGCACACATGTGAGTTCGCTGTAGAGGTAGTCCACCTGGGCCGGCCGCAGCCGGCTGCTCCGGAACATCTTCGGACGGACAGACCGCAGCGGAATGGACATAGGGGGATGATGCTTCACCACCCGCTTCTCGGCCAGCGTGGCGACGATGCCGAAGCGCATAAGCAAATGGCTGTAGACGTGGCGCTCCGCCGCCCGGAAAAGCTCGGGATCGCCGACATGCAGGATCGACGCAAGGAGCGGAAAGCGTTTGCGCCGATCCCTGCGGAACATCACGTAACAATACCGGTCGCCACGCCGTACGACGACATGATACGCCGCCGCGGCATCGGCGTGATCCAGGAAAATTTCGAGATCCCGCCCTTCAAGGGTCGACCGGATCAACTCGCGGTCCGAACTGACGCGAATGCCGCTTCCCCAGCTCAGCCAGGGAAGGTTCGGCACAAGCGCCGTCGCGGTATCCAAATACTGAAACTTGAGGCGCGCGTTGAGCGGAACCACATTCCCGCTGGGAGAAAGATCGGTGAAGGTGTAGCCGTCCTGCGCAAGAATGGCCCTCAGAAGCCTCAGTCCGTGCGAACGATATTCTTCCGCGACGCACCAGGCCGCGAGATTGCAGAACTTCTCCACCTCGCCGTCGACTTCGCGTTCGGAATAGAAGGCAAGATAGACGCCGAGCACGCGCTCGCCGGATACCAGCATGAAACCGTGGTTCGGACCCGCCATCCGCCATGGAGGCTGGATGACCGCAGACCATTTCGCCGGCGAAAGGCGCCTGTTCAGCTCCTCGTGGAGGAACCGCCCAACGCGATCCACGTCGCCCATCCCGATCGGACGAAGGTCGACGTTTCGATCGACGCTCTTCAAGTCACGATGTGACACTGCCAGCCGGTCCCCGTTGCCGCCCTGCCAAGTTCTTCTGCAGTGGTTTATCCCTGCAAGCCGGGCGTGAGTACCTCAACAAAAGGTGCAAGTACCTATCCGGTTTGCCGACTGGAGAGTTACGAGCCGCGATAAGTATGGTCGAGCCTCGACGTGTTTCTCGTAAGCACGGGAGGCTTCGATTTCACGCAATCATCACATCCTGATCTTGGTGGAGAACCTTCCCGTGCCGTTCGACCGGCGTGTGTGGCAGGAAGCGCAGGCGCTCAACGACGCGGGCTACGAAGTCTCGGTGATCTGCCCGAAGGGCAAAGGACACGACAAATCCTACGAAGTGATTGGCGGCATCCATATCTACCGGCACCCGCTCAAGGAGGCGGAGCGAACCGCAGGCTATCTGCGCGAATACAGCGAGGCACTGTTTCACCAGATCAGGCTATCCCTTCGGGTAAGGCGGCGCCGGCGCATCGACGTCATACAGGCCTGCAATCCACCCGACCTGATGTTCCTGGTCGCTCTGGTTCACAAGGCATTGTTCGGGACCTATTTCGTCTTCGATCATCATGATCTCAGCCCCGAGCTCTACTTCAGCAAGTTCGGGCGCAAGGACTTCTTCTACAAGCTCCTGTGCTTCTTCGAGCGGCAGACATTCCGGTTCGCCGACGCCACCATCGCCACGAACGAAACCTTCCGCGACATCGCCGTTAAGCGCGGCGGCATGGATCCCGACCGCGTTGTCGTCGTCAAGAGCTATCCCGAGGCAGCAAAATTCAAGCCGACTGCCGCGGAGGCATCGCTTCTCGTGCCGGGCAAGCAGCTTATCGGCTATATCGGCATCATGGGCGCGCAGGACGGCGTCGAGACGCTTGTTCGCGCCATGGCCGAAATCCTGCATGTGCGGCGACGCCAGGATGTCAATTGCATCATCATCGGCGACGGCCCGGAACTCGCAAGATTGAAATCAATCGCCGCCGGGCTCGATCTCGGCAATGCGCTTCAGTTTACGGGTTACCTAAGCGGTCCGACATTGATGGCGCATCTTTCGGCACTCAATATCGGGGTCATCCCCGATCCCCCGAACGATTTCAACGACAAGCTCTCTATGAACAAGGTCTTCGAGTACATGATGCTCGGCCTGCCCTTCGTACAATTCAACCTGATTCAAGCCACGCGTGAGGCCGCCGGCGCGGCGCTCGTCGTCCAGGAACATTCGCCGAAAGCGCTTGCCGATGGCATTCTCGCCCTTGTCGACGATCCCGAGAGGCGCGAACGCATGGGACAATCGGGCCGAGCCATTGCCGAGCGCGACTTCCGATGGACGACGGAAGCCCGGCACTATCTCGACGCGTATGGCAGCCTGTTCCGTCCAGGGTTGAGCGTCAATGATCAGCGTCATTATCCCGCATCTTGACCAGCCAGAGGCACTCCGTCGCTGCCTGGAGTCGCTCAGTGCCCAGAAAGGCGTAGGTACGCCGGTCGAGATCATCGTTGTCGACAATGGTTCAACGATGCTGCCTGAGCGTATCTGCTCGGCCTTCCCCAAGGTCACCCTCCTATCGGAGCCGACGCCGGGCCCCGGCCCTGCGCGCAACTTGGGAACGCTACGCGCCCTGGGAGAATTGCTGGCCTTCATCGACGCGGATTGCATCGCCGGGGAAGGCTGGCTCCATGAGATCGAGGTCACCTTCTCCGAGAACCCGGAGATTGCGATCATCGGAGGAGACGTCCGGATCGCCTATGAAAATCCTCAGAAGATGACCCGTCTCGAAGCGTATGAGAGCGTTTTCGCCTATCGAATGAAGGAATACATCGCAAAGCAGGGCTTCACGGGTACCGGCAATCTCGCCGTGCGCGCCAAGGTGTTCGCCGAAGTTGGACCGTTCGGCGGGATCGAAATCGCCGAGGATCGCGACTGGGGTCAGCGCGCGCTGCGGCTCGGATACCGCACTCACTATCGCGCCGCGATGATCATCTATCATCCTGCCCGGCGCAGCTTCGCCGAACTCGCACGAAAATGGGACCGGCACACGGCGCATGATTTCGAGGCGATACGTTCGAAGCATGGCTGGTGGTTTCGTTGGATACTGCGCAGCTTCGCGGTCGCTCTTTCGCCGGCAGCCGAGATCGCCCGCATCGGCCTGTCGGATCGGCTGCAGGGCGTGCGCCCACGCTTGCTCGCTCTACTCGGCGTCGCGCAGATACGGCTTTACAGAGCCAGGATCATGCTTGCTCTGGCGTTCGGCGCCAATTCTTCCGACCTGAGCGGAAACTGGAACAGGACGTCCTTGCCAGTGCCGAGCGACGGCTCCAAACCAGGCTGAGTACGCGCATCGGCGCATCCACTCCTGGCGGGCCTCGGTCAGTCCTTTTGAGCAATGTTGGTGATTGCCATGGACACGCGCTACGCCGCACTGATTACGGCCCTTGGATTTGCAGCCATCCTGGGCACATTCGCGGCCCAATATAGAGCCGAATCGAAGACGCCCGTGCAGGCCCCGGCGCCCACAGGAGTTCCTGCGGGCACTCCGGTCGAAAAACGCTTCACCGGCACCCTGAAGATAACAGCCGACAACACCGTGATCGATGGCTGGGAAATAACCGGCAACATTGTTGTCGAGGCGAAGAACGTCACAATCAAGAACACCAAGCTGCTCGCCAACACTTATCACGGCATCGATATCCTCGACGATTCGACCGGCTTCACCCTCGTGGACAGCGAAGTCGACGGTCAGGGGGTGACCGACAACTGTGTATTGGGCTTTGGCACATTCCTGCGCAACGATGTCCATGGAGCCGATCACGGATTGCAAATCTGGGGGCCGTCCGTGGTGCGCGGCAACTACATTCACGACCTGACAAGCGATAATGCCGATCCTCATTTCGACGGCATATTCATCGGCCGAGGTCACGAGATCGAGATCGTTGGAAACACGATCGTCAACCATCACGACCAGACTGCCGCGATCATGATGCAGAATTCGGCGGGCAGCCTTTCCAGGATTACCATCGACGGAAATGTTCTCGTCGGCGGCGGCTATACGGTTTATCTGGACGCCCGCCACAGCGACAGTCCGATCGACGATGCGAGTGTGCGCATCACGAACAACCGCATGGGCCGAGGCACATTTGGATATGTCTCGTTCGACCTTACAAGACCGCAGTTCTCCGGAAACGTCGACTTCTCTACGGGTGCTGCCTTGGGTGCGCCTTGAAGGCCCCGCGCGGGTTCGGGATCAGACGACGAGCAAGGAGGGCAATCGCAAACTGCTGTTGTCGGAAGGCGCCGCCGACGGCGGACGAACCTCGCCGGACGGTACGATCTCGCCGGACTGTGTCTGCGTCAGGATCTCATTGTAGGTTTTGACGACTTCTCGGCGTTCGCGCGCCATCGAGTACTCTGATCTTATGAAACGGGAAGCAGCGAGCCCGCGGTCACGGCACCAGCCCGGCTGCGCCCGGTTGTTTGAAAGCGCCGCCTCTACGGCGCGGACGAAGCCGAGAACATCTCCATTCTCGATTGGCGCGGAGAACTCCGGCAGGAAGAACTCCTTGCCGCCAAAGCCATGATTCCCGATGACGTAGTTGCCACATGCCATTGCTTCGGCAGCCGGCAGACCGAATCCTTCCTGGTGGGTGAACGCCAGGAAGATCATGGTTGATTTCAGCTGCTCGGCGACTTCGGAGTGCGTCATGCCCTCCATCGGCACCAACTCCCAGCCTTCCAGCATTCCTCGCGCGCGAAGGATCTCAATGACCTGTTTGGCATCACTGCTGCCGCGCCTTGGCATGTAGCCGATGCGACGACCTGACATCTGATCTCCGGGAGAAAACAGGTCAGGGTCCACACCCAAGTGCACGCGATGGACAACTGCGTTGGGAAAGGCGCAGTTGAGCATCTCCTTGTTGTGGTCGGAAACGGTGATCACCGCAGCAAGGTCCTTCGACGCTTGGTAGAGGTCTTTCGCCTCGGCTGCCGCTCTCTTCCAGGTGAGATGGCTGTTCTGATTGAAAATGACATGCCGGACGCCTGCCTTCAGCCGAGCCAGATAGTCAAGATCGGTCTCCGGCACGACCAGGAGATCTCCGCGCTTGATCAGGACCTTTGACAGATCCGTCACTTGCGTGTCGTTCTCGAACCAACTGAGCCGAAAGCCTGGCCGATGATGCAACACGAAAGCGACGATGCCCGCAGCGTTGAGAATGTCGACATGCCGGTAGATGACGCGAATACCTCCGGCGGGAAATTCGTGATCCGGGGTCAGGAAATAAACGGTCGGACTTGCGCCGACATCATCGCTTGTCCTGATCGACAGGGAGCTTCGTCGCTGCTTCTCCCAGGCGTGCGCCACCTTTCGATAAATCGACCGTGCCAGGCTTTTCGTCATAGCCTACCCATCCTTAACGGCCATGCCGATTGCAGATCAACCGCGCAACATATCCCACCTGCCGCACCTTACCCACGATCTTAGCCCAATCGTCCGCGCCACTGACAAGAGGTAAGGACCTCCCCAAAAATAGCTAAGACAGAGCGTCGCGCTTGCGTTTGCAGGTCGCGCCGACACAGCGCTCAAGCGGGAGTCACAGACTCCATGACATATCAGCGATGTAATGCTTCAGCAGTCTGCAAATAGAACGCATACAACTCGTTAGAACGTCCATATGTCGGACGGCTCCGCCATACGCCTTTCGGGCAGCGCCCTACCACGTTTTCCAAGGTTTACTCCGGCAACGAAAAGAAATCTTTTGGACTGCGAAGTCACACGACAGGCGCCGCAGGAGAGGTCTGTCGGAACGGCCGGTTGCGGGGACACGTGCTCAGGCCTCGGCCGGCGTGCCCGCACGGGCAGGCCGAGCCAGCACTATGGAACGGGGCAAATGATATCTTCCTCTGTGGTCCTGGATGAAGGCGTGGTCATTCATCATCCGGATCTGGTCAATCTCTACGGCTGTTCGATCGGTGCCGGCACGCGCATCGGCACTTTCGTCGAAATCCAGAAGAACGCGTTCATCGGCCGCAACTGCAAGATCTCCAGCCACTCGTTCATCTGCGAGGGCGTGACCCTGGAAGACGGCGTCTTCATCGGCCACGGCGTCATGTTCACCAACGATCTCTATCCGCGTGCGGTGAGGCCCGACGGAGCCTTGATGACGGACGACGACTGGAGCGTCGTGCCCACCACCGTCAGGAGCCACGCCTCGATCGGCAGCAATGCGACCATCGTTGCGGGCATCACCATCGGCACCGGCGCTCTCATCGGCGCCGGCGCCGTCGTCACCAAGGATGTTCCCGCCCACGCGATCGTCGCCGGCGTGCCAGCGAAGGTCGTGGGCCAAGTCAACCCCATGCCGTTGAGGCAGGTTCTTCCCGGAGAGTGAGATGATAGGCATTGCTGTCGTCGGCTATGGCTACTGGGGCCCCAATCTCGTCAGGAATTTCGCCGATGCACCGGGCGCCAGACTGGTAGCCGTCTGTGACCTCAAGAAGGACAGGCTGGCTTCCGTCAAAGGCCGTTACCCCTCGGTCAGGATCACCGACGATTTCGACGAGGTGCTGCGCGACCCGGACGTGACGGCGGTCGCCATCGCCACCCCCGTCTCCACGCATTTCCGCCTCGCCATGAGCGCCTTGATGGCCGGCAAGCACGTCTTCGTCGAGAAGCCGATCGCCTCGTCGGCGGAAGAGGCCCAGCGCCTGGTCGAGGAAGCCGCACGACGTAAACTCGTTCTCGCTGTCGATCATACGTTCATTCACACGGGCGCGGTCCGGAAGATGCGGGAACTCGTGGAGGACGGACTGGGCGATGTCTATTATTACGATTCCGTCCGGGTGAATCTCGGCCTGTTTCAGCACGATGTCAGCGTCATCTGGGATCTCGCGGTCCACGATCTCTCGATCATGGACTATGTGCTGCCGGTCCGGCCCGTCGCCGTTTCGGCCACGGGCATGAGCCATGTCGCCGGCGAGCCGGCGAATATCGCCTATCTCAATCTGTTCTTCGAAAACAACCTGATCGCGCATGTCCATGTGAACTGGCTGGCGCCGGTGAAGGTGCGCCGCACGCTGGTCGGCGGCAGCCGCAAGATGATCGTCTATGACGATCTCGAGCCGAGCGAGAAAATCAAAGTCTACGACAAAGGCATCACCCTCAACGGCGATGCGCGGCAGGCTGGCGAGAGGACCTACCAGGCGCTCGTCGGATACCGCACCGGCGACATGTGGGCGCCGCATCTCGACGTCACCGAGGCTCTCGGCAGCGAAATCCGCGAATTTGTCGGCTGCATCGAACGATCCGACACCCCGCTCGCCGACGGTCGCGCCGGCCTGCGCGTCGTGCGCATCCTCGAGGCCGCAACGCAATCGCTCGCGCAACGCGGGCGCGTCATTGAACTAGAAGGCGTGAGGCGCGTGGCATGATCCCTTTCCTCGATCTCAAGGCGCAATATGCCGATCTCAAGGAAGAGCTTGAGCCGGCGGTGCTTAGAGTGCTGGCATCGACCCAGTACATTCTGGGCGAGGAGGTCGCAGCCTTCGAACGCGAATTCGCCAGCTATTGCGGGACAAGGCACGCGATAGCGGTAAATACCGGAACGAGTGCCCTCCACCTGGCGCTGCTCGCGGCCGGCGTCGGGCAGGAAGACGAAGTCATCACCGTTCCCTTCACCTTCGTCGCAACCGTATCCGCGATCTGCTACGCGGGCGCACGGCCGGTCTTCGTCGACGTGGATCCGGTGACGCTGACGATGGATCCCGCCAAGCTCGAAGTGGCGATAACGCCGCGCACCAAGGCGATCATACCGGTCCATCTCTATGGGCAAACGGCGGACATGGCGCCGATCATGGAGGTTGCTGGCAGACACGGCATTCCGGTGATCGAGGACGCGTGCCAGGCCCATGGCGCGGAGTATCGCGGAAAGCGAGCCGGCAGCATCGGACTTTCCGGCTGCTTCAGCTTCTACCCCGGCAAGAATCTCGGAGCCTGCGGCGAAGGCGGCATGGTCGTCACCAATGACGACGAGCAGATGAAGACCGTCCGCATGCTTCGCGACTGGGGCCAGGAGCAGCGCTACCATCATACACTGAAGGGCTTCAACTACCGCATGGACGGCATCCAGGGCGCGATCCTGAGGATCAAACTGCGCCGTCTCGACGACTGGACGGAAGGTCGACGTCAGCGGGCACGCCACTACTCGACCCTGCTCGCCGACCTCGCTCGTATTCGGACACCTGTCGAAGCGCCCGGGCGGCGCCACGTCTATCACGTCTATGCCATCCGCGTCGAAGATCGCGACGGCCTGCAACGTGCCCTGCATGCCGAGGGCATCCAGACAGGCCTGCACTACCCGATCCCCGTGCACATGCAGAAGGCCCATCTCGACCTCGGCTACAAGCCCGGGGATTTCCCTGCCTCGGAAGCAGCGGCACGGGAAGTTCTTTCGCTGCCGATCTACCCCGAAATGACCGCGCGACAGGTCGAACAGGTCGTGGCCGCCCTGGAGCAGGAAGTCTATGTCGGCTGAGGCCATCCCCAGTCGCGTCGTGAAGGCCGTCCACGGGCGGCAGGAGGTTCTGCCCGACCCCGAATTCGAGACCGGGCTGAGCGAGAGCCTGAAGTCCTCCTATGATGCCGTCGGGCTTGTCGAACTTTACGCCCGGTTCGCGAACGGCGACGGCGCGATCGACGTACTGATGCGCCGCGCCATATGGCGTAGCCTTGCGCGCCGATGCGGAGCCAGGCTGCAGGTGGGCAGCGGCGCCGGCTTCAAGCACGCGGAGACCTTCGTGATCGGCAACGGCGTCTTCATCGGCGCTCAAGCCTATATCCAAGGCCGGTACGACGGGACCTGCGTAATCTCAGATAATGTCTGGATCGGGCCGCAAGCCTATTTCGACGCGCGCGACCTCGTGCTGGAGGAGTTCGTGGGCTGGGGACCGGGGGCCAAGGTGCTGGGCTCGACACATACGGCCCTGCCCGTCGACGTTCCCATCGTGCGCACCGATCTGGAGATCAAGCCCGTGCGGGTCCGGGCCTGGGCCGACATCGGCACCAATGCCATCATTCTTCCCGGCGTCACGATCGGCAAGGGTGCCATTGTCGGGGCCGGTGCCGTGGTCGCCGAAGACGTTCCGCCCTTCGCCATCGTTGCCGGCGTGCCGGCGAGATTCCTGCGCTGGCGCACCGGCACCGAGTTGCCGCCTGCGCTCACGTCCAATGGAGAATCCCATGAAGAATAAGCGTGTGCTGATCACCGGCGGCGCCGGCCTCATAGGCTCCCACATCGCCGACCTCGTGGCGCTCGAGCAGCCGCGCGAGATCGTCATCCTCGACAATTTCGTTCGCGGACGCCATGAGAACCTGCGACAGGCTTCTTCACGCTTCCGGCTCAGAATCGTCGAGGGCGATATCCGCGATCAATCATTGCTGGAGCAAGCCTTCGATGGCGTCGACGTGGTTTTCCACCAGGCGGCCATCCGCATCACCCAGTGCGCGGAAGAACCGCGTCTTGCGTTCGACGTTCTGGCCGGGGGCACCTTCAACGTGCTCGAAGCCGCCGTGAAAGCAGGCGTCTCGAAGGTGGTGGCGGCGTCCTCGGCTTCCGTGCTCGGACTGGCCGAGAACTTCCCGACCACGGAGGCGCATCATCCCTACAACAACCGAACGATCTACGGCGCCGCCAAGGCCTTCAACGAAGGTCTGCTCAGGTCGTTCAACGAGATGTACGGGCTCGACTATGTCGCGCTGCGCTATTTCAACGTCTACGGCCCGCGCATGGACGTCCACGGCGTCTACACCGAAGTGCTCATCCGCTGGATGGAGCGCATCGCGGCCGGGGAACCGCCGATCATCCATGGCGACGGCACCCAGACCATGGACTTCGTCCATGTGCACGACATCGCCCGCGCAAACCTTCTCGCCGCGAAGTCGCATGTGAGCGATGAAGTGTTCAACGTGGCGAGCGGGTCCGAGACGAGCCTGCGGGACCTCGCCGACAGGTTGATCCGCATCATGGGAGCCAAGGGCCTGGAGCCGCAGCACGCGCAAGCCCGCAAGGTCAATAGCGTCACGCGGCGTCTGGCGGATACCCAGAAGGCGAAGGAGATGCTCGGTTTCGAAGCCAAGGTCGATCTCGACCAGGGCCTGCGGGACCTCGTCATGTGGTGGCAGCAGGAGCGGCGCGCGACGCCCGTGGCTGCAGAATGAGCGGAACACAACAGATGATACCGGTTGCCAAGCCACTTCTCGACGAGCGGGAAGTCGACGCGGCGCGACGCGCCATCATGTCGGGATGGGTCACACAAGGACCGGAGGTCGCCGCATTCGAACGCGAATTCGCCGGCTTCGTCGGGGCTCCCTATGCCTGCGCCGTTTCGAATTGCACGACGGCACTCCATCTGGCGCTCAAGGCTGTGGGCATCAGGCCCGGCGACGAGGTCATCACCGTCAGCCATTCCTTCATCGCGACCGCGAACGCTATCCGCTACTGCGGCGGAATACCCGTCTTCGTGGACATCGAGCGGGACGGCTACAACATCGATCCCGATCTGATCGCTGCGGCGATCACCAGTTCGACACGGGCCATACTCTGCGTCCACCAACTCGGCATGCCCTGTGATCTGACCCGCATTCTCGAGGTCGCCGGCAGCCACGGCCTTCCGGTCATCGAGGACGCGGCGTGCGCGATCGGCAGCGAGATTCATCTCGGGGGCGACTGGCGCAAGATCGGAACGCCGCGCGCCGATATCGCATGCTTTTCCTTCCACCCACGCAAGGTCGTCACGACCGGCGACGGCGGCATGCTGACGACTGCCGATCCGGATTACGACCGCATGTTCAGGCTATGGCGACAGCATGGGATGAGCGTGAGCGACACCGTCCGGCACGGCGCGCGCGAGGTCATATACGAAAGCTATCCGGAGTTGGGCTACAATTACCGCATGACCGACGTTCAGGCGGCCATCGGTCGGGAACAATTGCGTAGGCTGCCGGTCATCATCGAACGGCGGCGTCAGCTTGCCGAGCAGTACAGGCATGCTCTCGCCGATATCCCGGGGCTCGCCAGCCCCGTCGAGCCTTATTGGGCACGCAGCAACTGGCAGAGCTATTGCGTGCGGCTTCCCGCGGCAGCTGACCAGCGCTCGGTGATGCAGGCGCTGCTCGATCGTGGCATCTCCACGCGACGCGGCGTCATGAACATCCATCTCGAAGCCGCCTATGCCGATCCGAATTCCTTCCGCCGCGCGTCGAGCCTCAAGAACAGCGTCGACGCGCAGTCCGGCTCGATCATCCTGCCGCTGTACACGCAGATGACCTCGGAGGAGTTTTCGGCGGTCATCGACGGGCTGCACGACGTCCTCGGCAGGCGCGCCCTCACGGCCGCACGGGCCTGACGGCTCCACGTCTTGAGCTTGGGCCGCGCCAAGGAAGCGCGGCTCTTTTTTTGCCTGAAACTCTTCCCGGTGCGCTCATATCCACTGCGGCAGCAGATGCCCGAGCGGCAGGCTCTCGCGTGGGACGAGCTTCAGCAGCATGCGGAGTGAATAGAGCCCACTGGCGACCGACACCATGGCGCCGAGAACAACGGCCTCTATCAGGGGAAGAAGATAGAACACCGAGAACACCACGGCGGATGCCGCAAGGAAAGTAACGCCGAGGCCTATATTCGTGGAAGACCATCGGAACCCGCTCATGTACCGCGCGATCAAGTATGTCAGGAGCGTGTGCCACACATAGAGACCGAAGAAAGCGATGCCTGCTCCGGTCAGACCGAGCAGGCTCACCAGGAGCCAGGCCAATCCGACATGGACCACCGTGGCGGCGACCTCGGTCCAGAAGAAGATCTTCTGCGCTCCCTTGGCCACGATGATGAAGCCCATCGGCCAGGACGCAATGCGCAGCATCATGCCCAAGCAAATCCAGCGCAGCAGGTCGGCAGCCGCATGGAACGCCGACGAATAGAAGAGCACCATCAGGAGAGGCGCGGCCGTGAGCGTCGCCAGAAGCCCGGGACCGGCCAGCAGGAGGCTGATCTGGGCTTGCTCGTTTACCAAGCGGTTGCACTCACGATTGTCGTTGCAGACAGCGGTAAGGCGTGGATAGAAGTCAGTGCCCATGGCTTGCAGGATGAAACCTGCATAAAGCCCCCCCAGCGCCCAGGCGGCCTGGTATAGGCCAGCGGCCTCGAAGCCGCCCAACCGGAGGACGATAAGCCGGATTGCATAGGCCGCGCCGGCGGTCAGCACGGCACTCGCCATGAAAGCGAATCCGAGTTTCAGAAGCATCGACGTCTCGCGCCGTGTCTGGCGGAAAGACATCACCGGCTTCGGCATGCGAACCTTGCGGCGATACCACCATGATGTCGCGAGCGTCACGGCCGCAACGGCCACGAGCGACGGCACGATACCCCGCTCGCCGAAGACGTAGATTATCGGGATGCTTATAGCGGTGCTGGCAACTGCCCCGACGACATTGATCCAGGCCAGATCCGAAATCCGCCTGAGGCCCTGGAGCAGTGCGGTTTGCCCGGCTGAAACAAGCTTGAGGAAAACTGCCAGGGAAAGCAGCACGAGGGCGGCGGCATGTCCATGATCGCCGAAGGTGAATTGCGCAACCGGCAAGGAAAGTGCTGCGAGAAGCAGCGCGCCGAGCGCCCCCAGCCCAAGTGATACCCGTCCGAGCACGATCCCAGTCCGCGCGATCCGCTGCTCGTCGCCGCTGCCCACCGCTTCGGCGACCTGGCGCACCCCGCTTGCCTGCACGCCCAGGCCCGCCACCGTCTGCGCGAGATCGGCGATCGTGTTGAACAATCCCATGAGACCGACGCCATCGGGCCCGAGCAGAATGGCGATCGCCTTGTTGCGCACAGCCGCGAAGGCGATATTGACGACCGACGAGCCGCCGATCACCGCCGTCGACTTGAGGATCTGGGCGTAAGACTTCCCGCCTTCGGGCTCTTCGGCGGTCTGTGTCCGGGCATCCATTTCTTTGCTCAGCCGGTGCCGGTCGCCGCCAAACCGCCGAGCCGCTCGCCGGCATAGGTTCCTTGACGGATCGGTTCCCACCACCATCTGTTGGCGAGATACCAGTCGATGGTCTTGGCAAGCCCCGTCTCAAAGCTCTCGCTCGGCGACCAGCGGAGCTCCCGTTCGAGCTTCGAGGCGTCCATCGCATAGCGGCGGTCGTGGCCGGGCCGATCCTGAACGAAAGTGATCAGCTCGCGATGAGACCTCCCGTTGCCCCTTGGCGCCTTCTCGTCGAGCAAGTCGCAGATTGTTTGCACAACGGCGAGATTGGTGCGCTCCGCTCGCCCGCCGATATTGTAGCTTTCGCCCACCGAGCCGTGCTCCGCGATAAGAGCGAGCGCCCGGACATGGTCGTCGACGTAGAGCCAGTCGCGGATATTGTCACCCCTGCCGTAAATGGGCAGGGGCCTTTCATCCAGCGCGTTCAGGATCGACAGGGGAATCAGCTTCTCCGGGAAATGAAACGGACCGTAGTTGTTCGAGCAGTTGGAAAGGACCACCGGTAGGCCGAACGTATGGTTCCAAGCCCGCACGAGATGGTCCGAAGCTGCCTTGGAGGCAGAGTAGGGCGACGAGGGCGCATAGGGGGTTTCCTCGGTGAAGAGGCTGTCGTCGAAGGGGAGATCACCAAAGACCTCGTCTGTCGAAACGTGGTGGAACCGGAAATTCTCCCTGGCCTCGGCATCCAGCCCGCGCCAATAGGCCAGGACTGCCTCGAGAAGCCGAAACGTGCCCACGACATTGGTCTCGATGAAGGTGGCCGGCCCGTCGATCGAGCGATCCACGTGGCTTTCGGCAGCGAGATGGATCACCCGGTCGATCTCCTCGTCGCGCAAGATGGCGAGTATCTGCTGGGCGTCGGCGATATCGGCACGGACGAAGCGATAGTTGGTATGGTTCTCGATAGGACGCAAGGACGCGAGATTGCCGGCATAGGTCAGCTTGTCGAGATTGACGATCCGGTTTCGAGGATCGCCAGCCAGGTAGCGGCAGAGCGCCGATCCGATGAAGCCGGCCCCGCCGGTAACAAGGATCCTCATGACCGACCTCACGCCGTCATACGTTGTGACCGGATGTCGGAGACCGCCTGGAGCGCGGGTGCCAGTTCACCCACTATGCGGCGCAGATAACCCGCGTAGGCGGTATTGCCCATCATTGCTGCGCGCCGTAGTACCTGCTCGCCGTCGAGCCATCCCATGTCCAGGGCGATCTCCTCGGGGCATGCAATCTGGACGCCCTGCCGCCGCTCGACCGTGCGGACGAACGACGCGGCATCGTAGAGGCTGTCATACGTGCCGGTGTCGAGCCATGCGTAACCGCGGCCCAACTGGCAGACGTTGAGCTTGCCGCGCATCAGATAAGCGTTGTTGACGGCAGTGATTTCCAATTCCCCTCGCGCCGACGGCTTCGTGGCGGCGGCGATGTCCACGACGTCGTTGTCGTAGAAATAGAGTCCCGTGACCGCCCAGTTCGACTTGGGCTCGGTCGGCTTCTCTTCGATGGAAACGGCCCTGCCGGTGACCTTGTCGAAGGTGACGACGCCATATCGTTCGGGGTCGTCGACATGATAGGCGAACACGGTCGCCCCGTCGCGGCCTGACGCCTCCTGACACAGTCTCGGCAATCCGTGCCCGAAGAAAATATTGTCGCCGAGCACCATGGCGACACTGTCCGAACCGATGAAGTCGCGGCCGATGATGAAGGCTTCAGCCAAGCCGTTGGGCTGAGGCTGCTTGGCATAGGACAGGTTCAGCCCGAATTCCGAACCGTCCCCGAGAAGGGCCTCGAAGCACGGCAGGTCGCGTGGCGTCGAGATGACGAGAATATCGCGGATACCGGCGAGCATGAGCACGCTCAAAGGATAGTAGATCATCGGCTTGTCGTAGATCGGCAGGATCTGTTTCGACACCGCAATGGTGAGAGGGTAGAGCCGTGTGCCGCTGCCGCCGGCAAGAATGATGCCCTTCATGTCTTTCCTTTGTGCGGTTCGCGAGTTGCGTGGGTGCTTCGCATCCGTCGAGGACCGAGGCGAGCGCTGATCATTGGCCGGCTTCGGAAAGCGCCGTTGTTTTCGTCTTGCTGTCGACGGCCGCGGCAGGTGCGACGGACGATGCGACCGTCACTGCGTCCCCGGGCTGCAGAGGCGTCGTCTCCGAGGCGGAAATCTCGGTCGGTTCGCCGTCCAGCCTGCGCGTGATGGTGAAGGATAGGTCGCCCTTTGTTCCGCCCGACCTTGCGGCGAGCGCTTCCAGCAGGATCTTCTGCGAGGCCTCGCGCTTCAGCTTGAGCGTCGCGAGCTTGGCCTGCTCGTCTTGCAGGGCGGTCGCCACTTCGGTTTTCTGCCGGTCCAGAAGCCCGTCAGCATTCCTCGTCGCCTCGGCGATTGCCTGGCGCGCCCTCATGACGGCAGTAAGCTGATCGAGACGGTCGGTGCGGTAGCCGGCAAGGGAGCGTTCGAGATCCGACTTGCGCGAGGCGACTGCTATGCCCTTCTCGACCAGCGTGGTGACATTGGCAAGCTCGGTCTCGGCCGAGGCGATGCTGGCATCGGCCGCCTTGATCTTCTCCGCCAAAACATCGATCTCGGCCTTCAACAGCTCCCGCAACTCGGCCAGCGACTTCGTCTGCCTGTCGAGCTCGCTTGCCCGGTTCGTGAAGATCACCTTCTCCCGCGCGAAAATCTCCTTCGCCGTCTGATCGTTCGCCGTGGCAACGGGAAACCGGATCTCCGTCGCGCCTTCGCTTTCGGCTGTCAGCCGAGCGATCCTGGCCATGCTCCGGATGATGTCCGCATCCATCGTCTGCAATTCGGCGACGAGTTGGATCTGCTGCTGGGATTGTCCCTCTTCCGCGACCGGCCAGCCGCCGCCGAGGGCCAGCGCCTGTAGCACCGTCATGCCCGCCCGATACTTGTATTCGCCTGGGGCCTTCACCGCGCCGAGCACATAGACCGGAGGATATTCGAGGATCTCGACCGTCGTATCCGGCTTGTCGACAAGGACCAGCTTTTCCTGGAGCCGCTTGGCGATTTCGGCCGCCAATCCTGCACTATCGAGTTCTCCGACCGACACCGGGCCGATCACAGGCAGAACGACCTCGCCCGATTGCGAAACCTCGAACTCGCCGCCGAGGGCGTCCCAGCGCTCATATGTGCCTTTGGTGGGCATCCACTGGATGACGCTCACGCGCAATTTCGTCTGAGGCGCGATCCGATCCGCCAGCGCCGTCGAGGAGGCCCAACTGAAACCGCAGGCGGCCAGCATGCCCGCTGCCATAAGCAGACGAATCCTCAATGCGGTAGTCCTTCCTATCAAGGGCATGTGTCGCTCCCCGGCCTGCCGCCTACTCGATCCTGACAGTCGGGCAAGGGTCCGGCGGTCGGCAAGCACTGTGCGGATTCGCGCGGATGTTGGAAAGTGGAAGGCCGTTATGCTCGCTTCATCAAAATTGGGGAGGCAGGTGAACTGCACCTCCTCCCAGGGTGAACCGGCTTTCGCCATCCGGCATGGACATGCGCCCGTTGCCGGTCGGCTGCACGAGGCACGGGAACAATGCATGCACTAGCCTGCCCATCGGCCGCCGGTTCGTCATGCGGACGGCGGTCCTGCAGATATCCATCGCCATCCGGTCTAGTCCGTTCGGATGAGGTGGCAACGCCGGTACAATCCGATCGGCCGCATGCCATAGTCCCGCATCTCTCCCTATTGGCCCGTCGCGGCACCAGCGGCGCGCCGCTATGCTCCCGACAACGTTACAAAAACGCCTTACGGGGTACGGGCGACATGCCGGCTCCTACGAGACTCAGGTGATCGACATGGCTCCGCTGATGTATAGGGACGAACAGGATCGCGCGGGCATCGGCGACAGCTACGCAAACCCGGAACCGCAATGCGAGCCCCAGCGGGCAATCGTCGTGGCGGCGTCGACCGGAACGATTTCGGAGCGGTTGCTGCACGCGCTTCGGCGGGAGTTCCCCTGGACGATCGTTCAGCAGGTCGCCAATGTCGAAGCTACCTGCACCAGCTTCGCCGTTCCCGTTTCGCTGATACTTCTCGACGCCCCGCTGCTCCGGGCCGCGGAGGAGGCCTCTCAGGTGCTCTCGAGGCTGCATCCGCAGGCAATGACCGCGATCATCGAACTGGATGACCATAAGCCGGTTTGTTCGCTTCCGGAGATTCTGGGGTCTCAACTGATCCGTGGGATCCTGCCGATGAATCTCGGGCTCGACGCCTGGCTTTCCGTGGTCAGGTTGATGCTGTGCGGCGGCGAATACTATCCGCCGCGGATGTTCCGATCCTTTGCCGAGAGGACCGGAGACAACCGTAACATCCTGCCCACCTACGGCGGCAGGTCGACCCATCGTGGCCGCGATACAGATTTAGCCGACTTGACCGCCCGGGAGATTCAGATTCTGGAAATGGTCGCCCGCGGCATGCAGAACAAGACGATCGCCGCCGAATTCCGGCTATCGGAGCATACGGTCAAGATCCATCTGCACAACATCATCAGCAAGCTCGGCGCTCACAACCGGACCGAGGCGGCGGCACGTTTCCGGAACTTCCAAGAGCGCTTGGCGGCATCCACCGATGCCACCCCCCCCAATTCCTAAGCATCCCGTCTACGCTCAACCCCTGTACACTCTTGGGCGACGTGCGTTGATCGGAGCGGCAGCATAGCCAGGTCTCATATCCGGGCGCACTCCATGTTTCCCGATATGGCTGCCTGCATTGCGCGCACCGACCAAAGCATTTCGCAGGCGACCGGATTCGGTCGGCGTCGCCAAAATTCGGCAACAAATCCCTAAAGCGTCTCGCCCGAACCCGATTTGCGGGCGACACGCGGTGGGGCTTGGACCAGGCTCCGCTGCCCAGCAGCACTTCAGCCCCCCCCGCATAGCTCTTCCCGCCTAGGACTAAGTAGCTATCGCGGATTTATTGATCATTACGGTTAATTTTCCGAAAATTTCCCGCAGGTACCACAGCTTTCGGGGCATTTCTCTGACTTATACAAGATCATTTCCGCTTTCGAAATTCGAAACCGCGAGAAGTCAGGAAATATCATCCGATAAAAGCCTTTCAATTTGACAACTAATACCATCGGCGGAGGCATTTATGCTGGATGATTACTCCCGAGCATACCATCACCATCTTTCGGACGATGCGCTCTCATCCGAAAGCGGTGTTCGCTCCAAACCGGCGTATCTCGCGGTCAAACGCGCGATCGACATCCTGGTGACGTTGGCCGCCGCGCCTTTTGTCATTGCGATCGTCGGAGTCCTCGCCCTGCTGGTCCGAATGGACGGCGGCAGCGCCTTCTATCGTCAGCCGAGACTTGGAAAGGACGGCAAGGTCTTCAGCATCTGGAAGCTAAGGACCATGGTTCCGGATGCCGACCAGCGCCTGCAGGAATATCTTATGGAAAATGCCGCCGCGCGCGTGGAGTGGGATCGGGCGCAGAAACTCAAGAACGATCCCCGCATCACCGCGCTGGGCCACTATCTGCGGAAATACTCGGCCGACGAACTGCCGCAGCTACTCAATGTCTTTCTCGGCCAGATGAGCCTTGTCGGCCCGCGACCCATGTGCCCCGAGCAGAGGCCCCAATATCCCGGCAATGCATATTTCGACATGCGACCCGGCCTGACCGGCCTCTGGCAGGTCAGCGAGCGTAACGGCTGCTCCTTCGCCGAACGCGCCATGTACGACACACGTTATGCCGGCTCCATGTCTTTTGCGACAGATATGCGGATCCTGCTCTTGACCCCGCTCACCGTCCTGAGAGGAACGGGCCTGTGAGGAGGTGTCCGTCTCGCCTCCCCGAGGCGACTGCGACTACTTGAAAGAAACAGGGCCGCGGCGGACGTGCCGCGGCCCTGTTCGTTCTTGCCCTGAGGTCCGGGCACCGTTTCCTTGGATAGGGCGCCCGGCAACCGTTCAAGCGGCCGTCCTGGCCCCCGCTGAGGACCCGGAATACTCCATCGGGAATAGGTCGTTGATCTTATATGCCACTTCTGTCCTGTTGGTGGCTTTGACCTTCTTCATGATGTTGCGGATGTGAACCTTAACCGTGCTTTCGCGCAGCTTGAGTTCATATGCGATGATCTTATTCGCCTTTCCGCGACGCAACGCTTCGACCACTTCCGCCTGCCGCGCCGTGAACATGCCCGCCATGGGACGAGCCACGGTGCCACCGGTATCCAGGACTTGACGCATTGCGAAGACGCTGCTGGCCGGCACGAAAATCCCACCCGCGAGCGCCAATCCGATAGCTTCGATACACACTTCAATGCCCACCGACGACGGTATGTAGCCACGAGCGCCGAGTTCCAGCGCCTTCATTATCTGTGGCAGTTCATCCGTATCGGCGAGCACAATCACCGGCGTCGTCTCGAAGTCGGTGGAAAGTTTCCGAATCTCCTCCGCAACACTCGGTTCAGCGACTTTCTTGCCACCGATGTTCAGTAGGATCGCTGCAAGCGGGGGATACTCTTCCCGCTTGACCTTCCATTCGTCGATCGTGCCGAATGCCAGGACCTGCATCCCGACACGATGGGCCGTGATGCTTTGGGCCAGGCACTCGCGGTCGAGCGCACGACCATCAATAATGATCAACGAACGGTTCGAGCGTGACGACGCCTCGGGAACGGCCGCAGGACGCGTGACACCTCCCGCTGCGACCGGCACGGTCAGATTTATTGCTGTATTGCTTCCATTTGCTGCGATTGCTGGATTCATGTTGATTCACCCCTAAGGACCAGTCGAAATCGCGATGTATCGCCCCGATACATCAGACCGGCGTTACTCCCCAACACATCCATCGCCGGAATAGGGTCAATCCCGAGCCCGCGCCGTCATAGTCACACTGCGACCATCATCAGCCAAAAGGATACGGATAGCCCACCCGACACCGCGATTGGGTCGCGGCCATACCGAATATACACGCTCCGGTGCCGAAGAGTTTAACTTGGGTTAACTAATCCATAAATTTAGTTACAAAGGGCCAGTTCCGTCAGAATTCTTATGAGGAACTGCGATGTTCGATGTAAATCACAGGCCGATTCAAACCAATTGCTCATACGATTGAAGGTATGTTGTCAATTTCTCCCTACTCATTCATGACGCCAAGCGCGGGAGGGGCATAGCAAGCCAACGATCCTCTTATTGTATACCCAAATCCCTCACAACAATATCCACTTTCACTTTGGAAAAATCTCCAAATTCACTGAAAGGCATCGCAAGTCGTGACAGCGCGATAGGAAAAAAGACTGATATTCCATCATATATCAAGACGATGATTGAACTCTCATTGAGCCAATCCCAATAGAAGTTTCCTTCCTTGTTACACTCTGTAACATTTTTCCAGATTTCCCGACACCAACAACAATGCAATCCAGCTTGGCGGCGAGAAAATGCGCTCAAAGATATATGGACCGCGAAAACATTCCGTCCATTTCCTTACAGGCCGAGCCGAGCCTATACTTTCTGTCTGTCATGTGTCGACCCACGGGCATGCCCGGCTCCATCGACCTCAGCTGTCCAGGCAATCGTATCCCTCGGCGGGATGAACGAGGATTTCGACGCCCGTACTTCGATATGCCGCTTATGATCCGCTTGGCGGAGAGCCCATCGCAAGGGATGATGGCGCGAGATTGCTTTGAAAAAGCGACCAATAAAGAAAGTTGCAGGGCAAGCAGAATTGGCCATAATTCATTCCACTTTGACGTGAAATACCGGGAAGCCTCTGGAACGTCATACACCAAAATATGTTTTTATAGCGAATACGAATGTCACTACTCGTATCTAAGGGGACAAATTTGGCGGGCATCGGTAGGGACGCATTCTCGAGACGATTCGACCGATTTGCGCCAACCCTGACGGAGAGGGCCATTCTGGCGGAGTTCCGCAGCGCCCGGCATGTTGTCGGTAAGCGCAAGGAATTGGTTCACGAAAGCCATTCCGCGCCCGTTGCCTATATCCTCCACGACGGATGGATGTGTTCATATAAGCGGCTGCCGGATGGGGGACGACAGGTCGTCAATATCCAGCTCCCCGGCGACATCGTCGGACTGAACAGTCTTTTTCTCCAGACTTCGGATCAAAGTATAGAGGCGTTGACGGATAGCATCGTCTCGGAGATCGGCAGGGGGCAATTGCTTTCGGCCATGCGGCAGTCGCCTCGGCTCGCCGAAGCGGTCATGTGGAGCTTCGCTCGCGACGAGGCGATCATTGCACAGCATCTTGCGAACCTCGGCCGGCGCAGCGCGCTTGCCCGTACCGCGCATTTCCTGCTGGAGCTTGGTTTCAGGCTTCAGGAAACCGGAACAGCCACGGCTCTTGGATACGACTGCCCCCTTTCGCAGCAGCTCCTTGCCGACGCGCTCGGCCTGACAAGCATCCATTTCAATCGGATCCTCCGCTATCTTCGCGAGAAGGAGCTGCTGCTCTTCAGCGCCGGTGCGGTCGAGTTCCTTAACCAGCCGGCCCTCACACAGCTGGCCGGCTTTGATCCTTCCTATCTCGAAGTGGCTGGTTCCTAGCCTGACACCCCGTCGAAATTCCCGAAAGCCGCATCTGTCAGCACGCGGCACGCCAAGTGCTCCGCGTGAACGCGCGCGATAAGCCGTGGACTCCACCATGTCTTCGAGTAGGAATTCTCGCATCCGTTCGGCGATTACCTCGCGATCGCCAACGGTCGAGATTCTATTCTGCCGCCGCTCCTTCTTTCGGTTTTCGGTTTCCGCTCAGCAGTTCCCGCGATCTCTGGAAGAAGACGTAAAGCGGTGGAATGAAAATAATGCCGACAAAGGTCGCGGCCAGCATGCCTCCCCACACCGGGGTGCCGAGTGCCCGTCGGCTTCCAGCGCCGGCGCCGGTCGCGATCACGAGCGGAAACACGCCGATGATGAAGGCAAGCGCTGTCATCAAGACCGGTCGGAACCGCTGCTTTGCTCCCGCGATGGCAGCGTCATGGGCAGACAGTCCGGCCTCATGCTGCTCCTTTGCGAACTCCACGATCAGGATGGCATTCTTGGCCGCGAGCCCCACGAGCAGAACGAGGCCGATCTGCGCATAAATATTGTTGTCCAGCCGCGCGATCCAAAGCGAAGCCACTGCGCCTGCGACCGCGAAGAGGACCGAGAAGACTACCGAAAGCGGGATTGTCCAGCTTTCATACTGGGCCACCAGGAACAGATAGGCAAACAACAGGGCCAGCGCATAGACCAGCAAGGCTTCTCCACTCACCAGCTTCTCCTGGAAGGACATGCCGGACCAAGCGATTCCGAAGCCCTCCGGAAGTTCGCTCGCCGCTACACGCTCCATGGCGGCAAGCGCCTGGCCGGAACTGACCCCCGGGGCCGCCGAACCATTCACGGTAGCGGATGGAAACAGATTGAAGCGGTTGACGACCTGGGGCCCGAGCGTCGTCGAAAGGGTGACGAGGGTGCGCAGAGGCACCATCGCGCCAGTGGAACTGCGCACAAACAGCTGGTCGATCCGATCGAGTCTATCACGGAATTGCGCGTCGTCCTGAACCCTCACGCGATAGACGCGGCTATAGAGATTGAAGTCGTTGATGTATTGCGAGCCGAGATGTGCCTGAAGGGTCGCGAAGACGTCGCTGATCGGCACGTTCAACAGTTCGGACCTCGCGCGGTCGACATCGACGCGGATCTGCGGCACGTTCGCCGAGAACGTGCTATATGCGCTGCCGATCTCGGGAGCCTGGTTGGCTGCGTAGACCAGCGCGTTCAAAGCGGCAGCGATCTCCTGCGGGGTCTGCCCCTGCTGGCCTTGAAGCCGCATGTCGAACCCGCCCGCAGCACCCAGGCCGGGGATCGAAGGCGGATTGAATGCTATGACATTGGCGGACGGGATCGCCGCGAAGCGGGGCATGATCCTGGCGAGCATGCCCTGGACGGTCTGTTCAGGGCGCGTGCGCTTTTCCCACGAATCGAGAACGGCTATCGCCATGCCGACATTGGGAGAGGATGCGCCGCTCAGCAGGCTGAATCCAGCCACCGAGATCACGTTCGCGACGCCTTCCGTCTCCTCCAACACGCTCCGGGCCTGATCGATCACTGCTTCGGTTCGATTGAGCGAGGCTGCATCCGGCAACTGGATGTTGACGAAGAAGTATCCTTGATCCTCCTCGGGCAGAAAGCCGCTCGGAAGCCGAGTAAGCCCGAAATAGACAGCTGCGCCCACGACCAGAAACAGTACAGCCAGTAGGGTCAGGCGCGCCCCCAGCCATCCGACCACCAGGCCGTAGCGCGTGCGGGAGGCGTCGAGCAGCCGGTTGAACCACCCGAAAGGCCCACGGCTGTAGTGACGCGGGCGCCGCAGGATCAGCGCGCAGAGCGCCGGGCTCAAGGTCAACGCACATACGCCCGACAGGATCACGGAAAACGCGATGGTAACCGAGAACTGCCTGTAGAGCTGCCCGGTGATCCCCCCCAGGAAAGCGACGGGAACGAAGATCGCCGCCAGGACCAGCGTCGTCGCGATGATCGCGCCGGTGATCTGCTGCATTGCGGTCTTGGTGGCTTCCCGCGCGGATAGCGAGGGATTCTCCTCCATCACGCGCTGCACGTTTTCGACGACGACAATGGAATCGTCGACGACCAGGGTGATGGCAAGCACAATGGCAAAGAGCGAGATCGTATTGGCCGAGTAGCCCATTGCATAAAGAATGGCCATCACGCCGATCAACGAGACGGGTATCGTCAATGTGGGAACCAACGTCGCACGCCAGTCCTGCAGGAACAGGTAGACGACGGCAACCACCAGCAAGAAAGTGATGAGCAGCGTTGCAACGATCTCATCGATCGTGGCGGAGACGAAATCGGTCGTATCGAAGATGATGGCGTGCGCGACGTCGGAGGGAAAGCTCTGCGCCAGCCGGTCAAGTTCGGCGCGCACGGCCTGGGAGACCTGAAGCGCATTGGCGCCCGGGGACTGATAGACGACCACAAAGGCCTGTGGTTTTCCATCGAGCCTGGACTGCGTGTCATAGCTGTCCGCTCCCAGCTCGACCCGAGCGACATCCCGGAGGCGCACGACGGCGCCCTGTTCATTCGTGCGAATGATGATGTTCTCGAATTCGGCGGGGCTCTGAAGACGTCCTCTGGCGATGATCGTGAGCTGCTGTTGCTGGTCCGGGCCGATCGGCGCGCCCCCGATCTGTCCCGCGGGAGCGAGCACGTTCTGCTGGGAGATCGCGGCGGCGATGTCCGAGGCCGTTACGGCCAGCTCGTTCATCCGGGTTGGATTCATCCAAATGCGCATACTGTAGTCGAGCGCGCCCAGGACAGTCGCCTCACCGACGCCGGCCACCCTCGCCAGCGCATCACGGATATTGATGGTGGCGTAGTTGCTGAGGAAGATGGCGTCGCGCGTTCCGTTCGGGGAGAAGAGATTGACGCCGAGCAGGATCGAAGACGATCGCTTCTTGCTCGAGATGCCGAGTTGCGTCACTTCAGAGGGCACGCGCGGAGTGGCAAGAGACGCGCGATTCTGCACGTTGACCGCAGCCAAATCGGGATCCGTCCCCACGGCGAAGCTCACCGACAACGAATAGCTGCCGTTGCCGGAGCTGGTCGATTCCATGTAGAGCATGTTGTCGACGCCGTTGACCTCGGCCTCGATAGGAGCGCCGACTGCATTGGCGACATCTTCAGCGCTCGCGCCGGCGTAGCTGGCAGAAACCTGGACCTGCGGCGGTGTTATGTCCGGGTACTGGGCAACGGGAATGACCCAGAGGGCCAGCAGTCCCGCCAGAGCGATCACGACCGAGATGACGATCGCGAAATTTGGTCTGTCGATGAAGAACTGGGGCGACATGCCGTCACTGTGCGGGTTGAACTGCGGCCACGGTCTGGACTTGAGCGCCGGGTCGTACCTTCTGAAGTCCCTCCACGATCACTCTCTCGCCGGCCTTGAGACCGTCCTCGACAGCCCAGCTCTGGCCAACCTGTTGGGTAGCCTTGATCGGACGCTCCTCCACCTGATTGTCCGAGCCCACGACGAGGACGAACTTGCCATCCCGGCTTTGCTGGACTGCCTGGATCGGGACCAGGGGCATGCGCCTGCTTTCAGCGGGCCTCACGCTGACGCTGAGCGTTCCGCCGGGCAGCAACATCCTGTCGGGATTGGCGAAAGTCGCACGGACCGGAACCGTCCCGGTCGCCGGATCGATCTCGTTGCCGACGAATTCGATCTTGCCCTCTCCCGGATATGCGGTCGCATTGGGCAAGGTCAGCGTCGGCACGAAGCCAGCGTCGATCTGCTGGATCGTCGCGCCGTTCTGCTGTTGGGCGACGGTGATGAAATCCCGCTCGCTCACGGAAAACACGACCCGGATGGGATCGAGCTGAACCACTCTTGCCAGCACATCCGAGCTTGGCCCGACGACATTGCCGACCGTGACGTTGGTTTTGCCGATCCTCCCCGCGATTGGCGAGCTGATGCGCGTATAGCCGAGGTTGAGCTCGGCAGTGCGTACCGCGGCTTTCGCCGACTGCACCGACGCCGCCGCGGCATCGCGATCGGCCGTCGCCTGATCGAGGTCGGCCTTCGTGCCCGTGCGGGTGTTGTAAAGCTGCTGTCTGCGGTCGAGAGTGAGCTGTGCATTGGCCAGATTGGCCTCCGCACTTGCCTGCTGGGCCTTTGCCTGGCTCAGCGAGGCCTCGTACTGATCCGGTTCGATGACGAACAACAGGTCGCCGGCAGCAACATCCTGTCCCTCACGGAAGGCGACTTGATCCAGAAACCCGTCGACCCTGGCGCGTACATCCACCTGCTGGATGGCCTCGACGCGCCCGATGAATTGAACCTTAGGCGCGACATCTTCCACCTGAATGGTCGCGACGGTCACGACGGGAAGCGGCCCCTGCGGTGTTTGAGCGAAGGTTTCTCTGTCAGCGACCGTCACTGAAAGCGCAACCACTGCCAAGGCGGCGGTACGCTGAACAAATTGGCCCCGCAGGATTGCCAAGCCCTGCAATTTCGATCTTGCCGATTGCTTGGAAAGCGACTGCATACACATCGGCATGATCCCCTCGCCTTCTGGGCACCGTCGGGCGTAAACACGGATGAAGGGGCATCGGACGTCTCATCCGCAGATCGACAATATGGGAAGAGTTCACACGACGGCAACTGGATTTCCATCGAATTGGCCCTGGGACAACCAGAGCATCCCTTCAGAAATCCTTGCCAAGACTTTCACCGGCGGGTGAACATCTCTTCTTCGCGAAGGGGGCCAATTTGTAGATTACTTTCGCCATCGTTCCTCCCCAGTACACCATCATGTGATGCATGCCGGCGGGTTGGTCCCGCACGAACTTTCAGGGTTCGCGTATGCTGTCATCGAGGCCACGGATGAGCGGATAGAGGAAGTAGGAGATCACGGTTCGGCGGCCGACTTTGATCTCCGCGGAAACTGTCATGCCGGGAAGGAGCCGCACGGGGCCTCCCCAGCCTGCCAATCTGGTATCACCGAGCCGCACGCGAGCGCGGAAGAAGGGAAGCGGGGCTGCGCCGGCAGCGGCATCCTTGACCTCCGGCGAGAACGCATCGCGACTGATCGTGCGTATCCAGCCCGATGCGGTGCCGTATTTCTGGAAGGGATAGGCGTCGAACTTGATGCGCACCTCATCTTCTTTCTGCACGCGCCCGATGTCTCGCGCAGTGATCGATACTTCCGCCTCAAGGGGGACATCCAGCGGCACGAGCGTCACGATCGGCTCGGCCTCCTTGACGACGGATCCGATGGATCGCTGGGCAAGCTCGAGCACGACGGCATCGGCGGGGGCAGTCAGCGCCACCATGTTGCGGCGCAGCTCCATCTTCTTCAGCTCTTCCCCAACCGTGTCGCGTTGGCTCTTCGCCTCGACGAGTTGCTCGACCGTGGCGCGCCGGAAATCCTCGATGAATGCCTGCCGGTCTGCCTTGAGCTTGGCCAGGGCATGTCCGGCCTCTACTGCCTTTCCCTCCAGCTGCGCCAGATTGGCTTCCACTTCGAGACGAGCGTCGCGCGAGCCGAGCAGTGTCAGCAGCGATCCCGTCTCGTTCTTGTAAAGCGACTCCCGCGCCGCCTCGATCTGGACCAGCCCCTCGCGCCGGCTCTTGAGGATCGACTGCTCTTCCTTGCCGGAAGCGATTGCCGCGGCCTGCCCCGCAATCTGTTCATCGAAATTGGCGAGCTGTGCGAGACGGAAGGCTCGGCGTTGCTCGAACAGCTGCAACTGGAGCTGTTCGTCGCGGGAACCGCCTGCGATCGCGGCATAGTCGGTGCCCGCGAGCTCGGCATCCATTCGTTTGACCTGAGCCTCGAGCGCTGCAAATCTCACGCGCTGCTGCTCGACATCCGACTGGCTGAACGTGGCGTCGAGCGTCGCAAGCGTCTGGCCGGCCTTCACGACGTCGCCCGCCGCGACATCGATCGAGCGTATGATCGAAGTTTCGAGCGGCTGGACGATGATGGTCGGCTGCGTCGTGATAAGCTTGCCCGGCGCCACCACGATCTCGTCGATCGAGGAAAGGGACGCCCATAGCAGCGCTGCTGCGATCAGGGCGGTTACGCCATAAAGGGTGAGCCGGGCAGTCCTCGGTGGGACACGCTCCTCCAGCTCCACTGCATCGGGATGGAACTCCGCGATCACGGGTGGAAGAGGAGCCTTGCGCAGTATCTCGCGTTCGCGCGCGCGTGCCGGCACGGGCAGGTTTTCGTTCGGCACCTCGGTATCGGTCGTCATGCCGCCTGCCTGTTCTGCTGGGCCCAGAGGTGACGATAGGTCATGCACCGCGACACGAGCTGATCGTGGCGGCCGATATCGGCCACCTTGCCTCTGTCGATGACCAGGATCGCGTCGGCATCCACCAGCGTGGAGAGGCGATGCGAAACGATGATGACGGTCCGGCCCCTGGCGATCTGGGCAAGGTTCTGGCGGATGATCGCCTCGCTGTCGGGGTCGAGCGCACTGGTCGCCTCGTCGAAGATCAGCAGGCGCGGATTGGTGATCAGGGCGCGGGCAATGGCCAGGCGTTGCCTCTGTCCGCCGGACAGGTTGGAAGCGTTTTCGTCCAGCATGGTGTCGAAGCCGCGCGGCAGCCGCTCGATGAACTCCTCGGCGCCGGCGACGCGCGCGGCCATGGCGATCTCCTCGAGCGAAGCGTCCGGCTTCGCCGCGGCGATATTCTCGCGCACGGTCCCGCGGAAAAGAAAGCTGTCCTGCAGCACGACGCCGATGCTCTTCCTCAGATGGACAAGATCGACTTCGCGGCTGTCGTGTCCGTCGATGCGGATCAGACCCTGCTGGATAGGATAGAGCCCCTGGACGAGGCGGGTCACGGTGGTCTTGCCTGAACCGCTCTTGCCGACGAGCCCGAAGACGGATCCTGCGGGAACAGTGAAGGAGACATCGTCGAGCGCCGGGGGCACGTCCGGTGCATAGCGGAACGACACCTTGTCGAATTCGATATGGCCCCGGAGTTCCGGCCTGAGGCCACGGGCACGGCCGTGCTGCTCCGGCCGCTCGTTCATGACCTCGCCGAGCATGCGAACAGACAACGCGACCTCCTGATACTCATGCACCATGGTGACGATCTGCACGAGCGGCCCGGACACCCGGCCGGCCAGCATGTTGAAAGCGACGAGCGCGCCGATCGTCATCGCGCCATCGAAGACGTCGAGTGCGCCAAGGCCGACAATGGCGACGCTCATCAGCTTCTCCAGCAACCCTGTCAGCGATTGGGCGAAGGTCGAGATCTTCTCGACCCGGAAACGCACCGAGATCGATTGGGCCGATTGATCGTCCCAGACGCGGCGCTGGCGCGGCTCGAGCGCCAGCGACTTGACCGTCTGCATTCCGTGGATGGTCTCCACAAGAAGCGCCTGGCGCTCGCCTTCCGCCTGATAGAGCGCCTGGAGGCGCCGCTGGAACGGTCCGACCAGGAGCATGACGACAAGCCCGACAAGGGCGGCGAAACCGAGCACCACCAGGGTCAGCTTGACGCTGTAGAGGAGAAGGATCGGTACGAAGACCAGGAGCGACAGGCCGTCGAGCAGCGTCAGGAAAAGCCGACCTGTCAGGAATTCCCGTATGCGGCCGGTCTGCTGCATGTGCTTGACCAGCACGCCGGCCGATGCCTGATCGAAAAGGGCGATCGGCAGATTCAACAGATGCCCGAAGGTTCGGGTCGCCACCCTGATGTCGATCCGGTTCGTGGCATAGAGCAGGAGATACCGCCTCAGGAACGAGAAGGCGGCATCGAAGACGAGGGCGACGGCAATACCGATGGTGAGCACCGTCAGTGTCGCATAGCTCTGGTGTACAAGCACCTTGTCGATGACGAGCTGGAAGAAGATCGGTGTGAGAAGCCCCAATCCGTAAAGCACGAAAGCTGCAAGAGCGACGTCGCCGAAGAGGCCGCGCTGGCGAAAGAGTTCGGGCACGAACCACCGGAAGCCGAACGGCTGGTCATCGTCTGAAAGCCGAAAGCTCCGCTTCAACAGGACCACCGAACCGCCCCAACTGCCGGTGAATTGCTGCTCGCTGAGCAGCAGGATTTCCGCCCTCTCCGCCAGCGGGTCGAGCACCCTGACCATATCCTGTTCGCCGCTGACGAAGCCGGCGATTATCACCCAGTTCCCGTTCTCGAGCTCGGCGAGCACGGGATAGGCATCCCCCAACTGCATCAGCGCCGACCACGCCAGAAAGGTGTGGCGCGCCCGCAGCCCGGCATCCTTGGCCATGCGCAAGAGCTGTCTCGTGGGGACAGGCGCCTCGCCGATCGCGTAGTCGTGCATGAGGCGTTCCGGCGACAGGTCGACTCCGTGGTGACGGGCAACCAGGGCAAGGCATTGAAGATTCGTATGCGGGTTGGGCTGCATCCTTCGCATCTTCCATAAGCAGCGGTACCGGCAGTCCGGTGCGCCGCTCAGTTTGCGGCGGCAGGCGGACGCCTGCTTGTCAGCGCCCGCCCGTCCCGGCTGTCAATTGAAGTTCGGCGACATGTTGGTCTTTGGCGGAACGGCCTGCTGAGCCCGCTCGGGCTGCTCCGCAGCTGTATTTCCACGCGGCATGGCCTGGACGTCGGACACGCGCCGGATAGCGCCTGATTCGACAAGGCCGCCAAGGGCCTTCTGCATAAGCTCGACGGCGTTGGCGAAAGCATCGACCGGCATGATGATGCGCTGCCTGAAGGCGGCCTTCGGATTTCCATTCTCGTCTTTTTCCGTCGCGGACAGGCTCATTAGATCGATCCTGACGATGGCATTGGTGACAGTGATCTCGGTGATCCCGTCGGCATAGAGTTCGCTACCCATCTCAATCTCCCCGGGTTGCTTATGGATCGGGATTTCGATTCTGCTCATGCGGCATGGGCCGGCCGCCATGGCGGAAACGGATCGCGGAGGTCGCGGGCAATCTGGAAATCGTATCCTGCTTCGCTCCCGACCAGGCAGCCGTCAAGCGCCGCCCGGATCGCGTCCCGGGCAAGGCCTGTTCCGATGAAAACCAGTTCCTGGCGGCGATCGCCCCACACCGGGTGCCAATGCCGCTCCAGCAACTGGTGAAATTGGGTATGCCGAGGCCACCGCTCCTTCGGCACGACCGCCCACCAGAAGGCCTTGGGATCGACCCGGCGCTGGACGCCGGCTATCGAAAGAAGTCCTACCCATTCCGGCCGGGTTGCCAGCCAGAAATGGCCCTTGGCACGAATAAGGCCGGGCCATTCCCGTCGCAGGAAATCATGGAAGCGGGCCGGGTCGAACGGACGCCGCGCTCGGTAGACGAAGCTCTCGATTCCGTATTCCTCCGTCTCTGGCACGTGCGCCGCAGAGCCGTAGAGCTCCTTGTGCCACAGCGGGTGACGTGCCGCCCTGACTGCGTCGAAAAGGCCCGTGTCGAGAATGGCCGCGAGCGGCAGATCTCCGAAGTCCGTCTCCCAAATCCGTGCGTCGGGATTCAGTGCCGTCACCACGCGTCGCAACTCGAGACGGGTTTCGTCGTCCACCTCGGAGATCTTGTTGATCACCACCGCGTCGGCGAATTCGATCTGCTCCACGAGAAGATCGGCCAGCGTGCGCTCGTCGTTCCCGTCCCTCGTCTCGCCACGGTCCCTGAGAAGATCCCGGCTCGAGTAGTCGGACAGCAGGTTGGCTGCATCCACGACCGACACCATCGTATCAAGCCTGGCGATGTCGCAAAGCGCGGCACCTGTGGCGTCGCGGAAGGAAAACGTCGCCGCGATGGGCAGCGGCTCCGCTATGCCGGTGCCTTCGATCAGCAGGTAGTCGAAACGTCGCTCGGCCGCCAGCCGACGCACTTCGCCCAGCAGGTCGTCCCTGAGGGTGCAGCAAATGCAGCCATTGGTGAGCTCGACCAGCGTTTCGTTGGTTCGCGAGAGGTCGGCGCCGCCATCCCGAACGAGATCGGCGTCGATATTGACCTCGCTCATATCATTGACGATGACGGCGACGCGCCGACCTTCGCGGTTGCGAAGGACCTGGTTCAGCAGCGTCGTCTTGCCGGCGCCGAGGAACCCTGTGAGCACCGTCACAGGCAACCGGCTATCGCTTTCAGCCCGCGGTTCCATCCTAGCCCACCAGTCCCCGCCTGAACGCCATGTCGGCGTAGTCGTTCGTCACGGCGAGGCTACTCGCAGGGAATGCGTCGCTCGGCTCGTGGGCGAAAACAGCGTTTTCGGCGCTCAGGACGCTCGAAGGCGCCGTGAGTTCCTGCTTCGAGAAATCGGTATTGAAGAAATTGTCGGTCGCTGATGAGAACATGGTGCCCGAGGCAAGGTTCGTCGCACCGGCCTCGCCGTGAGCGATCACATGGATCGCATCGAGCTTTCCCCTGGCACCGAGAGTTCGCCCAATGTGCCTCAGAGGCTTATCGGAGGACGGTCGCGGGTTCGTCGCGGCCGGACCAACGAACACAAGTTCGGGACAGCAAGGACCTCCCCGCATTTGGTCACCCCCGCGATCGCGCGAGCATTGCGCGCACTGCTCGGCACCGTCCGATAGTGGCAGTTTTCAGTGTTCTACAAACGACACCAAAGGGTGGAATGCACCCTCACCCGATGGGATGATAACGTTGCGCCGGTCGTTGTGCCTGGCGAGCCGGCGGCTTCATTTTGTGCTGAAGTCCCGAAGGAAAAGGCACAAGGTTCCCGAGGCGATCAGGCAGGATCACCTCGGAGCCGACAGAACTGCTCACGCGCCTTCGATCTCAGCTGCCTTCGATCGCAATCCGCTTGCTCTTGGTCTGGGCGCGCTCGCTCTTAGGCAAGGTGACCGTCAGGAGGCCGTTCTTGAAGGAAGCCTTCACCTTGTCTTCGGCGATCTCGGCATGAAGCGGTATGCGACGTTCGAAACGGCCATAGGTCCTTTCGGAGAACTGGCGCTCCTTGTCCTCGCTTTCTGAACGCTTTTCGCCTTTCAGGGTGAGCACTCCCTCCTCGAGCAACAGCTCGATGTCTTTTTCCTCCATGCCGGGCACTTCCGCCGTGACGCGGATTTCCTTGTCCGTCTCGGCAACTTCCAGGCTTGGCCAACCTCCACCTTCACCCGAAAACCTGCCGAAGCCGGGGAGACCGGCGCCGCGGAAGGCCTCGTCGAAAAGGCGGTTCATCTCCCGGTGCAAGTTCATGAACGGATCGCGGTAGGTGCCGGGAGACTGGCTGCCCGTGCGCGCCCACGGCATGAGATCACGAACGCTCATCGCATTTCTCCTTCACATTGTCTGCAAGGGCATGTCCCGCGCCCGGACGGAGGCTGGCCATCCCAGGCCGATTGCACGATTTGGGGAAGGACTGCGAATTGCATGGCCATACCCCGACACCGGAGCCGGAACATGAGTAGGGCGGGCTTCTCGCATCGGCGGGAGCGACCGCCGCTATCGATCTGGGGTCGGCATCAGGAGTGTCAAGGGGCCTAATTCCCCATCTCGCTCAGAGCGAGCGCCCCTGCTTGAGAACCAGTGCCACCAGCTCGGATTGCCGGTTGACGCCAGTCTTGACGAACACCGCCCGCAGCTGCGTGCGCGCTGTTTCGTAGGAGATGCCCAATCGGCTTGCGACGTCGAGCAGCCTGCCGCCGTTCGGCAACGCGGCCGCCAAACGTGCCTCGGACTTTGTCAAGCCATAACGGGTCCGGAGACCATCTCCAGATGTGGCTTCGGAGCGGGGCCGCAGAACCACCAGCGCCACCACCTCAGGAAGGAACATCGGCAAAACGCCGCTCAGCGCCATCGACCGCAGATTCTGGGCCACTGGCATGATGGACATGGAGAAGCTGCCTCGCTGAAGCGTCAGCGAGAGATCCTCGATCGAAGCCGGCGTATCCGGCCCAGCGCCGCAGAGGAGACGAACCTTTTCGGCGAAGGCCTTGTCGGTCCTGACGTCGGCGAAACGAAGCAGATCCCGCACGCCAATGTACAGATCACCATCCAAAAACAACTCTTGCGCCTTGGCATTGGCCGCAAGGACCCGGCAGTGCCGATCCACGATGAAGGCCGGATGGAGCAAGGCATGGAGAAGGTCTGCACCGAGCCCCGGGGAAGGCGCCGAACGATAGATCGCCCGGTTGACATCCAGCGCCTGCCGCATGGAACTCGCCAACCCTTGGACCAGCGGCCCAAGAACGGCATGCATGTCCTCTCCCTTGCCCCTGTCATAGTGGACGGCGAACATCGCCAGGCGGCCGTCCTCCTGAACGACCTTGATGCCCGTGGCGCCGTCCGCCTCTCCTTCCGGTCGCAGCATGTCGGCGTAGTATTCCGTCTTCTTCAGCTCGGCATTCGGCAGATAGTCGTCAGCCCAACAGGCACGCATGGGCGGCATTTCGAGCCAGGCCGGCTGCCATGGATTGATCTCACAAAAATAGGCGCTGTAGGCCTGGATCGTGGCGGTGCTCCAGCCGCTCGAGATCAGGGGAAGCGGCGGAGAAAGGCCGTCCCAGACCTGCATGACCACCTTCGTGCCCGGCATGCAGCGGGGCAGACGATCGGCGACCTCCTGCCATTGCGCGGGCTGCAATGCGGCAGTCTGAACCGCCTCGGTCATTTCCGCGATCATGTTACGCAGTTCAAAGTGCCGTGCCACTTTTCCCCACCGATCGAGCCTGCCAAGTGTGTGATACGGAGACGGTCGGTCCGCTTCCAGACGCCCTGGAGCGCCGTATCTTCTCTCCCCACCTTAGCCAAACCTAATGTATCCATGCGCTTCGTCGGAGACCAGAGAAATCTCGCGCCGCAATCAGGCGGCCCTGTCGCCCCGGAAGCGACTTGGCGGCACGTCGTTGAGCCGGTTCCAGGCACGGCGGAACTGGCGCGCCGATGCGAAGCCGGAGCGTTCGGCCACGCTCTCCATGTCGAGGCGCGACTGCGCAACGAGTTCGCGCGCCAGGGCTATGCGCATGCGATTGACATATTCCGTCACGCTCATACCCGCATGCTCGTTGAAGAGTCGCGAAAGGTTGCGCGGGCTGGCGGCAGCCACCCGTGCGAGCGCTCCAACGGACCAGTCGCGTGCCGGATCGGCGGCCACGGCGTCCTGAACCCGATGGATCGCCGGATGTATGTGATTTCGCCCTTCGAGCCAGGGCGAAATCTGTGGGTCGGCGCCGCCTCGGCGAAGATAGACAACGAGATAGCGGGCGACGGCGAGGGCCGTCGCATGGCCAGCCTGCCGGGCGACGACATGCAGCATCAAGTCGATGCCCGCGGTGATGCCGGCGCTTGTCAGCCGTTCGCCATCCTCGACATAGAGCCTGTTCTCGCGGATGCGTGCGGCGGGCGCGAGGCGGGCCAGTTCGGCTATCGTTTCATGGTGCGTGGTGCATTCGAAGCCATCGAGTAGGCCGGCGCGTGCGGCGAGGAGAGCGCCCGAGCAGATCGACGCCAGCCGAATGCCGGGGCATATCGCGCGCTTCAGCCAGGCGACGATCTCGTCCTCGAGAGCCGCATCGTCTTCGCGACACACGGTGCCGCCGAGCGGCAGGTCGGCGGCACCCGAGACAACGATCAGCGCCCCGTCGGGGAGTTCTTCCGGAAGAGGCGCTACGCCGGCGATATCCAGCCCGATCGAACTCCTGGCGCGGGACGATGGGCCCACATAGTTCACGATAAACCGCACGGCGTCCTGTTCGAGATTGGCCTTGCGCAGCACTTCCATGGGACCCGCCACGTCGAGCAGCAGCACGCGCGGCGGCACCACGACATAGACCGGGATCTCGACGGACGGCACCGTCACGCCGCTATTTTCCTGGACGGCCCGGCAAGCGCTTCCTCCACCGTCGCGATCCGAGCGAAGCGGCCGGCCAGCACAAGTTCGGTGCGTGTCCTGATCTCGGCGGCGCTCCAGTCCCGACCGGACGCATCCGTCATCGGGAAGGTCAGGGTAGCCTCGCCGACATAGTCCACCACATAGCCGAGATCTGAGGCGTGACGTGTGGTGGTCTCGCAGCACTGCTCCGTGCGGATGCCTGAAACGATAATACGGCGGATGCCGTTCTCCGTCAGCCAGACATCGAGGCCGGTGCCGACGAGCGCGCTATGGCGGCGTTTCCGGAACACTGCGTCAGGCTCGATCTTCAGGGGCGCGAGCGTCCTCACCAGCCCCGAGGCCTCGGAGAAGGCACCGCTCTCCTCGACATGGAGTATCTGCACGACGGGAATGCCGGCGGCCTTCGCGCCGTCGACAAGCGCCTGCTGACGCTCGATGAACGCGGGCACGCCCTCTTCCCGGTAATATGGGCGGTGCCGAAAGGATTCCTGCACATCCACGACAATCAGCGCGGCTTCATTGGCGGACATTTCCTGATCTCCTTGCATTTGAAATGTAGCCCATCCTAACGCGTCGGAGATAACGAGAAATGCTGTCTCGGGACGAAGTTGGGACAAATCACGCCATCGGGTTCCTACCGAACGGCCAGTCGCTCCGCCCAGAACGGACGGCGGCCAGAAGAAAATCGGACGGCATGTCACATTGGGCGCGACCATCTCGTCTTGTCGTCGTAAGACCAATGAAGGAGACGATCATGACCCCAAGACTGAATGCGTTCGCTGCCGCCCCGGGTCCGATGCAATCCTGGCTCGACTTCGGAAATTCGATTCTGCAAAGCGGCCTTGAAGAGAGCCTTATGGAACTCGTGAAGATCCGCGCCTCGCAGATCAATGGCTGCGCCTTCTGTCTTCACATGCATACCACCGAGGCGAGAAGGAAAGGCGAGACGGAGGAACGCCTCTATCTGCTCGACGCCTGGCGGGAATCGCCCCTCTATAGCCAGCGAGAACGCGCGGCCCTTGCCTGGACCGAAGCCCTCACCCTGGTGTCAGAGACACGCGCACCCGACGACGTCTATGCTGTTCTGAAGGAACAGTTCAGCGAGGAGGAGCAAGTGACGCTCACGCTGCTCATCGTGGCGATCAACGGATGGAATCGCGTACAGGTCGGGTTCCGCGGCGTTCACCCGGTCTCGAAGAGGCAAGCTGCATGACGCCGGCGCCGAGCCAGGACGCCGTGGCGGCGTTCGATCCGCTACGTCCCCGCTTGACCCGCATCGCATACCGGATGCTGGGCTCGGTGGCCGATGCCGAGGACGTGGTCCAGGATGCCTTCATACGGTGGCTCGGCACTGATCGCGAGGCGGTGCGGGAGCCTGAGGCCTTCCTGCGCCGCGTCGTGACGCGCCTGTGCCTCGACCAGTTGAAATCGGCACGGCGCAGGCGTGAGACCTATGTCGGCCCCTGGCTCCCGGAGCCGGTCATCGAGACCGACCAGGATGGCATCGACGACGATATCACCCTGCCGCTGATGATGGCGCTGGAGCGGCTTTCGCCGCTGGAGCGGGCGGCCTTTCTCCTCCACGATGTCTTCGGAGCAGGCTTCGAAGAAGTTGCGGAGACGATCGGGCGCGAACCGGCCGCGTGCCGCCAGTTGGCCAGCCGGGCGAGAGCCCATATTCGCGCCGCGCGGCCACGCTTCCATGTTCCCAGGGAGCAGGGCCTGAAGATCGCTGCCGCGTTCTTTGCGGCATCGCGCGGCGGCGAAATGGGGCAATTGCGCTCGCTTCTCGCGACGGACGTGACCGTCTACGCCGACGGGGGCGGCAAGGCCACGGCGGCTCCAGAGCCCGTCGTCGGCTACGAGAAGGTCATCGAACTTCACGTTCTGCTGTCGCGTGTCTTTGCCAAGAACATGTCACGGATCCTGCGCTACGCCTTCATCGACGGATTGCCGGGCTTCGTCACAATCGAGCCGGGCGGCGTCGTCCAGACGACGGCATTGCAGATCGAGAACGGCAAGATCACCGCGATTTACGTCATGCGCAATCCCGACAAGCTGCGCCACATCGGCACCGTTCACTGACGAGACGCATCGAGGGATTTCAGGCTCAGTTCGTCCGCAAGATATGTTCGCAGCTCCTGCGCAAACGATCGTGCGAGGCCCGAGGCCGGCCAATGCTCGGGCCACACGAGATTGAGGTTGAACGACAATGATTGCCGGAAGGGCCGTAGCTGCTGCACCCCGCCAGGAACGCGCGAGGCGGTCAGCCGATCGACGACCGCAATGCCAACGCCGCGCATGACAAGCTCCATCGCCACCGACGTCCAGAACACCCGGACCCGGTGCCGCGCGTAGACCTTCTCCTGCTCCAGCAGCGCTTCCAGCCAGAACTGGGTGCGGTCGAGGTGATCGTAGGTGATGAGGTCGCGGCCTTGCAGGTCCTGGATTTCGATGATGTCGCGGCTTTCCAGCGGGTCGCCCGGCGGCAGCGCGCAGAACAATTCCAGGTCCACGAGCGGTTCGATCCTGATGCCCGGTGGCTTCGAGAGGCAGAAGCAGACGCCGAGATCGACCTGCCGCGCAGCCACCCACTCCACGATTCGAGCCGAGCTGCGCGTTTGCAACGCGACGGAAACGGATGGCCGCTCGCGCATGAAATTCGCCACGATTTCCGGCATGGCCGTCAGCGACAGCAACGGAAGCGACGCGACAGTCAGATGGCCGTGCCGCTCTCCGCTCAAATCCTTCATGAACTGATCGAGCTGCGACAGGCCGAGAAACAGACGTTCGACCTGATCGTAGAGTGCGGTTCCCTCCGGGGTCGGCGCAAGGCGGCCACCGTTGCGCGCGAATAGCGCCAGATTCAGCCGTCGCTCCAATTGGGCGATGTACTTACTGGCGGCGGGCTGGGAGATCATCAGCCGTTGCGCGGCTCTCGATACCGAACCCTCCGTCATGACAGCCCGGAAGATTTCGATCTCTCGGATGTTCAAGTGCCCCCTCCGTTCCATATCCAAACGGTTATAGTGCACCAAAGAATTGGTATTTGGAAGTTATGGCAGGCGGCGATAATCCTGCACGGATAACTACTAGCTGGAGCTTTTCGTGGCCGACCAATATGCCCGCATGCAGCTGGCCTTTCCCGCCAGCGTCTATCAGGCGAACCTAGCACTTCTCCAGTCGGACATCCGTGCACGCGGCCTGGCTGCGATAGCGCTGTTCGACCCTGAGAGCATCTACTGGCTCACGGGCTATCGTTCGATCGGCTACTTCACCTTCCAATGCACGCTGGTGCTGCCGGAAGGCGGCCCCATCATGGTGTCTCGGCAGGTCAACCATGCCATCGCGCTGGCCAATGACAATATCGTGGAATTCGTGGCGATCGAAGACACGTCCGATCCGATCGATGTCCTGTCCGGCTTTCTCCAGGCACGCGTCCCCGGCAACGGGCCTATCGGCCTGGAGACGGCGTCGACCTATCTCAGCGTGCAATCCTACAAGCGCCTTGAGGCGGCGCTGCCTGGCCGTTTCGCCGATTGGGGCGGCATCATCGAAGAGGCCCGGACGATCAAGTCGCCGGAACAGCTGGCCTTCATGCGTGAGGCCGCGAAGGCCGCAGTCGCAGGACTGGACGCAGCGGTGAAGGCAGTCCGTCCGGGGTGCACGGAGAACGACCTTGCTGCCGCAATGCTTTACGGCGCCACCACCGCAGGCAGCGAATATACCCGTGTTCCGCTTGTCTCCACCGGAAAGGCGACCGGCGTATGCTTCACGACGTGGGAACGCCGTGAGGTCAAACGCGGCGATGTGGTCTTCCTTGAAGCAGCCGCCAACATCAACCGTTACCATGCGATGATCGCCCGTAATTGCATTGTCGGTCCCGCCACGCCAGAGCACAAACATTATGCCCAGGTGGTGATCGATGCGCTGGACAGCGCCATCGAGGCCATTCGCCCTGGCGTCACCTCCGGTGCCGTCGACGCCGCTTGTCGTGGCGTGTTCGACAGAGCGGGACTGGGACGCTATTTCGATCACCGCACCGCCTACGGCATCGGTATCGGCTTTCCTCCCAACTGGGCTGAAGGACGCTTCCTGGCGCTGAAGCCCAACGACCCGACCCGATTGCTGCCGGGGATGACTTTTCATCTCGTTCCCTCGCTCTTCATGCCGCAATTCTGCTTTATGTCGAGCGAGAGCGTCGCCGTCACGGAGGACGGCTGCGAGGTCCTGACCCACTATCCGCGCAAGCTCATCGAGATCGACATCTGATCGTCCCGTGGGGCGGGCCCATCGGCCGCCGCCGAATGCAAGCACCAGCGTTTCGGAATCCGACATGCGAGCAAACTGGATCTATCCCTCGGCAGCAATCCTCTGCTCGATCGTCTTGTGGCAGCTTTCCGTGTCGCTGTTCGCGATCCCGCCGTATTTGCTGCCGCCGCCGCTGGCCGTGCTTGAGCGGCTGGGTGCCGATTTCAGCTTTCTGATCTATCATTCCTGGATCACGACGATAGAGACGCTGGGCGGCTTTCTGCTGAGCATCGTGATCGGCATCCCTCTCGGGATCCTGCTCGTCTGGTCGCGCACGCTCGAGCGCGCGATCATGCCGCTGCTCGTCGTGTCGCAGGCCTTTCCAAAGGTCGCGATTGCACCGCTGATCATCATCTGGTTCGGTCTCGGGCTCTTCCCGAAGGTGCTTATCGCCTTCTCGGTGGCATTCTTTCCGATCGTCGTCAGCACGATCGCCGGGATGCGTTCCGTCGATTCCGACCTCAACGATCTCGCCCGGTCCATGCAGTCTTCCGCGCTCAAGACCTTTCTCAAGATCAGGCTGCCCTTCGCGATGCCGCAGATCTTCTCCGGTCTGAAGGTCGCGATCGCCTTCGCCACAGTGGGTGCCGTCGTCGGCGAATGGGTAGGAGCCGAAAGCGGACTCGGCTACCTGCTCCTGTCGGCCAACGCCAATCTCGACACGGCGCTGCTGTTCGCAGTGCTCGTGGCGCTAATGGTGATCGGGCTGGCGCTCTATTACGCGGTCGAGTTCGCCGAGCGGCTGATGATCCCCTGGCATATCAGCGTACGCAGCGAGGAAGCGCCTGCCTCGAGCTGAGGTCGACCATCTCCATGAAACCAGAAAAGAGGGAACCATGAAACTTCGCATTCTCACGACCGCCGCGGCGCTGGCTGTCTCCGTTGTGGCCGGCACGTCGGCAATCGCGCAGGAAAGGCTGGGGCTGAGGCTCGACTACAGCATCTACGGCACACACGCCCCGTTCTATCTCGGCATTGACAGGGGCTTCTACAAGGACGAAGGCATCGATCTCCAGATCGGCGAAGGGAGCGGTTCCAGCAACACGGCCAAGCTGGTGGCCCAGGGAACGGACCCCATCGGCTTCATGGACTACGGCACGATGGTGAAGGGCATCGCCGGCGGCATGCCCCTCAAAGGCATTTTCGCCGTGCATCAGCGTTCGCCGATGGTCATCATCAGTCATGCGGACGCGCCGGTCAAATCACCACGAGAACTCGAAGGCAAGGTGCTCGGCATGAGCCAATCGGAGTCGACCGCCCAGATGTTCCCGGTGCTTGCAGCTATTGGGGGCTCAGACGCCTCCAAGATCAACGTCATCTCGCCCGCGGTCGGAGCCAAGACGGCCCTGTTCCTGCAGAAGCGGGCAGACGCCATCACCGGCGTCACCTATTTCCACGTGCCGCCGCTCGAAGCGCAAGGCGCCAAGCTCAGCTATTTCTACTATGCGGATTTCGGGGTGAGCGCACTGGAAGGTGGCGTGGCAGCGAACACTGAATGGCTCAAGGCCAATGCCGATCTCGCCCGCCGCTTCGTATCGGCAACACAGAAAGCCTTCGAGATCGCGAAAGCCGAGCCGGCTACGGCGGTCGACGCGCTGATAAAGCTGCGCCCTGAACAGTCTCGCAACCGCGACCTCCTCGTGCGCCAGCTCGAGCTGTCGATGGAAGCGACATCCACCCCCAATACGCAAGGCATGCCATTCGGCAAGATGTCCGAGAAGGACTGGCGGGCCATGGTCGATCAGTTCGTGCAGTCCAAGCAGATGAGCGACCCGATTGCGCTCGACAAGCTCTACACCAACGCGTTGATTCCCGAGTAAGCCATGCCAAGCGCCGACACCATCCCTGCCAAAGCCGTGGATCGGCGCCGGGATCATTCGAAGAACGCCATCGACGTCGAAGGCGTCACGCAACGCTTCGGATCTCTCCAGGCTCTCGAAATGGTCGACCTCATTATCCCGGAGGGAGAGTTCCTGTCGGTGCTCGGCCCGTCCGGCTGCGGCAAAAGCACTTTGATGCGAGCCGTGGCCGGGCTGGTTCCGCCCACCACGGGGGCGGTGAAGATCGCCGGCGAGACCGTCGAGAAGCCGCATCCCGACGTCGGAATCGTCTTTCAAAAAGCCACGCTGCTGCCCTGGCGCAGCGTGGTGGACAACATCGTTCTCCAGCTCGAAATGCGGGGCAAGACGATCGAGGGGTACAGGGGAAGGCTCAAGGAACTGATCGAGCTCACCGGGCTCTCCGGTTTCGAGAAGGCTCTGCCACACCAACTTTCCGGAGGAATGCAGCAACGCGTGGCTCTCTGTCGCGCGCTGATCCACGATCCAAAGATCCTGCTCATGGACGAGCCCTTCGGCGCCCTGGACGCCATGACACGAGAAACGATGAACCTCGAACTGCAGCGCGTCTGGTTGGAAAGCCGCAAGACCGTGATGTTCATCACACATTCGATCTCCGAAGCCGTGTTCCTGTCGGACCGGATCGTCGTGATGAGCAAACGGCCGGGACGCATCGCAACCGTGATCGATGTGGACCTGCCGCGGCCGCGCAGCTATGCGATGGTGGGCGATCCCATCTTCGTCGAGGCTGCGACGAGCATCCGTCAGTGCTTCGATGCCGTTGGTATGACGGAATGACGAGAGTGCCTTTCAGCGCCCGTTTCGATCGGGGGCCCGAGGCGGGCCCGCATCGGCTTCATCTGCATCGCCGGCCTTGCTGACTCACTTGGCGCGAGACGCATTGACCTGGGGACCGCGTACACTGCCGAAATCAACGCCGTTGACGCCGCTAGTTCCGCGGGGTCGGGTTTTCGATGTCGTAAAAATGGCGGGTCAGGATCTGCTGACCGACGCCGACATGAACCACGTTTCGCCCTATTCTCTTGCCGAGCTCGCCAAGTCAGTGAACCGTGCGGATGCGATCCTCATCAGCTGCGGAGCGCTCTGGTGATCGGCCGCGACCAGGCAAGCTGGTGGCATCGCCTTCGTCTCGCAGGTATCAAGGACCGCAGAGGCGGATTCGGACGCCTGCTTCGCGAATACTGCTACGTGAATCCTCCCGACGGACGGCTCTCGATATGTTTGGAATTCCGCTTTTCGACCTCGCCTGGCTGACATTGGCGCTGCTCATTGCCGGCGGCCTGACGGGCCTCCTTGCCGGCGTCTTCGGAGTGGGCGGCGGGGCGCTCGCCGTGCCGGTGCTCTACGAGCTTTTCACCTACCTGGATGTTCCCGAACAGGTGAGAATGCCGCTTTGCGTGGGCACGTCCCTGGCCGTCATCATTCCGACATCCATCCGCTCGTTCCTGGCTCATCGTGCAAAAGGCGCCGTGGATATGTCGATCCTCAAGATTTGGGCTGTGCCGGTGGTGGTCGGCGTGCTCGTCGGCAGCGTCATTGCACGCTATGCTCCCGCGGAGCTGTTCAAGGCCGTCTTCGTGGGCGTCGCCGGCGTGTCGGCCCTGCGGCTACTTCTGGGCAAGGATAGCTGGAACTTCGGCACCAGCATGCCCGGTCGCGCCCTTATGATCTTTTATGGGTGGATCATCGGCATTCTCTCGGCGTTGATGGGCATAGGCGGCGGCCAGCTCTCCAGCCTATTCATGACCTTCTATGGCCGCCCCATCCACCAGGCGGTGGCGACCTCGTCGGGGCTCGGTATCCTGATCTCAGTTCCCGGAACTTTGGGCTATATTTATGCCGGTTGGCCGCGAGCAGCGGAATTCCCGGACGTCTCGGCCCTGCAGCCGCCGCTGGCGCTCGGCTACGTATCGATTCTCGGCCTGGCTGCCTTCATCCCGACCAGCACCCTGGCTGCGCCGCTCGGCGCCAAGCTTGCCCATACTTTGTCGAGGCGGCAGCTCGAAATCGCTTTCGGCATCTTCCTGCTTTTCGTCTGCGCGCGCTTCCTTGTCGATCTTTTCGACTGAGCTCAAACTCCGCAAAGCGGACACAATCCGCCGAAAGGACATGACCATGTTCACGACGCGACCGGAGATCCTCGGCACATTCGGGGTGGTCACCTCCACACACTGGCTGGCCACGGCGGCAGGCATGCGCATGCTCGAGCTCGGCGGCAACGCGTTCGACGCCGCCGTGGCGTCGGGCTTCGTCCTCCAGGTGGTCGAGCCGCATCTTGTCGGGCCCGGCGGCGAGGTTCCGATCGTCTTCCATTCGGCCAGAACAGGGAAAACCGAGGTTCTGTGCGGCCAGGGAACGGCGCCGGCGGGCGCGACCATCGCGCATTATCGCTCCCAAGGTCTCGAGATGATCCCCGGCAACGGGCTTCTGGCAACGGTCATTCCCGGAGCCTTCGACGCATGGATGCTGCTCCTGCGCGACCACGGCACGATGGAGCTTTCCGAAATACTGGCGCCAGCAATCGATTATGCGCTGAACGGCCACCCTCTCCTACCGCGCGTTGCCAACATTATCTCCGGCCTCGCCGATTTCTTCTCGAAGGAATGGCCGACCTCGGCGGCCCTCTTCCTGCCCGGCGGCCAGCCGCCCTCGCCCAACAAGCTTTTCCGCAACCCCCAGCTCGCGGCCACCTGGAAGCGCATAACCAAAGAATCCGAGTCCGTGCGCGGCAACCGAGAAGCCAGGATCGACAAGGCGCGCGAGTGCTTCTATCGAGGCTTTGTCGCCGAGGAGATCGAACGGTTCGTTCGGGGAGCCTATGTGATGGACGAATCCGGACAACGCCATCGCGGTGTCATCACCGGCCAGGATATGGCCGGCTGGTCGGCCACCTACGATGCTGCCCAGACCTATGACTATCACGGCTATCTGGTCCACAAGACCCGACCGTGGGGCCAGGGGCCCGTCTTCCTGCAAACGCTGGCGCTACTGAAGGGAGTCGACATCGACGCGATGGGGCCGTCCAGCGCCGAATTCATCCATGCGCTCACCGAGGCGATGAAGCTCGCCTTCGCCGATCGCGAGTTCTATTACGGCGATCCTGCCTTCGTCGACGTGCCAATCGAGGTGCTGCTGTCCGACGCCTATAACGATCAACGTCGGCAACTGATCGGGGAAAGGGCGTCATTGGAGCTGCGTCCGGGAGCCATTCCCGGCTACGGGGATCAGATCAACCGCATGAAGGACGCGCTGTCCCGCCTGTCGGCTGTGGCCGATCCCGATGCCGCCTCCAACGAACCCACCCTGGCCGACATGCGCTCGGCGCGGCGAGGCGATACCGTCCATGTGGATGCGGTGGACCGGCATGGCAATATGGTCGCCGCAATGCCGTCGGGAGGGTGGCTCCAGTCCTCGCCGGTCATTCCGGAGCTCGGTTTCATGCTGAACAGCCGCGCCCAGATGTACTGGCTGGAACCAGACCTTCCGGCAAGCCTCGCGCCGGGAAAGCTTCCCCGCACCACGCTCACGCCCACCCTCGTGCACAAGGAGGGGCGGCCCTACATGGTGTTCGGCTCGCCTGGCGGCGACCAGCAGGAGCAATGGCAGTTGCAGCTTTTCCTGCGTCATGTGCACCACGGCCTCAACCTTCAGCAGGCGATCGACACGCCGATGTCGCACACGGCCCATTTTCCGAACTCCTTCTACCCACGGCAACAGAAGCCTGGCCATTTGGCCGTCGAGGAGAACTTCGGAGAAGAGGTCATATCCGACCTGCGGGCCCGCGGGCACAGGCTGGAAGTGGCGCCGCGCTGGACGATCGGCCGGCTGGTCGCCGCGAGCCGCGATGCGGAGGGACTGCTCCATGCCGCCGCCACGCCGCGCCTGATGCAGGCCTACGCGGCGGGACGATAGTCTATTCCCTGTCGAGGGTCTTGATCGGCTCGATCGATGGGACTATGTGACGGCGGTCGAAACGATAATGGGAAGGGCCGCAATGGATTTCCACCTTTCAGCAACGCCAACTCGCCTTGCCTGGAAGGAAGTCCCTGCACATGCCCGCTACCCTCTCGCTTTCGAACATCACCTTCGCCACGCCTGACGGCCGAGCCCTTTTCTCCAATCTCGACCTGAGCTTCGACACCATCCGAACCGGGCTGGTGGGGCGAAACGGCGTCGGGAAGACGACACTGCTCAAGCTGATCGCGGGCGACCTGCCGCCTCAGGCCGGCAGGATCTCGGTCAATGGCACGCTGGGCGTCCTTCACCAGACAGTCCGGGGCGCGCCCGGACAGGCAGTCTCCGATCTCCTTGGCGTCACCGGGGCTCTGCAACTGCTCCGGCGGGCGGAAGACGGGCGGGCCAGCATCGAGGAGCTGGCCGCCGCCGACTGGACCCTCGAGGCGCGTATTGCGGCCGCCCTTGCCAGCGTCGGTCTGGACGTACTGCCGGGCGCGCCTTTGGCTGCGCTTTCCGGCGGGCAACGAACGCGTGCCGCACTGGCCGCGCTGGTCCTGGCCGAACCGGATTTCATCCTGCTCGACGAGCCCACGAACAATCTCGATCGGGACGGACGCGCCGCGGTAACCGAGCTGCTCCAGAATTGGCGCCGGGGCGCCGTGGTCGTCAGCCATGATCGCAATCTGCTCGACACGATGGACGCCATCGTCGAGATCACCTCGCTTGGCGCCACCCGATATGGTGGCAACTGGAGCCATTATCGCGAACGCAAATCGATCGAGCTTGAGGCGGCGCGGCACGACCTTTCCCATGCCGAGCGGCGGCTCGAAGAGCTCGAGTTCCGCGCGCAGGCCGCGACCGAGCGCAAGGCGAGGAAGGACGCCGCGGGCCGCCGCAAACGCGCCAAGGGTGATATGCCCCGCATCCTGCTGAATGGCCAGAAGAACCGAAGCGAGGATACGGGCGGTGCCAATGCGAGACTGGCCGAACGTCGGCGGGAACAGGCTCGCAAGGACGCGGCCTCCGCCCGCGAGCGCATCGAAATTCTCCAGCCCTTTACTGTTGTCCTTCCGTCGACTGGCCTGCCGCCCGGCAAGACTATCCTGAAGGCCGATGTGATCCGTGCCGGCTACGAGCCGGGCCGGCCGATCATCGAAAGCTTGTCACTGACGATAACGGGTCCGGAGCGCTTGGCCGTGACCGGACCGAACGGGTCTGGCAAGACGACCCTGCTCGAACTCGTCGCTGGCCGCATGCGCCCTTGGTCGGGCAGCCTCAAGGTCATGACCGATTTCGCAATGCTCGATCAGCAGGTCACGCTGCTCGATCCCCGGCTTTCGATCCGCGACAATTTCCGGCGCATCAATCCCGGTGAGAACGAAAACGCCTGCCGCGCAGCGCTCGCCCATTTCATGTTCCGTGCCGATGCAGCGTTGCAGACCGTCTCCAGTCTGAGCGGCGGCCAGATGTTGAGGGCCGGCCTCGCCTGCGTCCTCGGCGGCGAAAAGCCGCCTTCGCTTCTCATTCTCGACGAGCCGACCAATCATCTCGACATCGATTCCATCGAGACCGTCGAAGCGGGACTAAGGGCCTATGACGGCGCGCTTCTGGTCGTCAGTCACGACGAGACTTTTCTGGAAGCGATTGGAATTCAAAGAAGGCTGGAGATGTAGCCTGTCGTCGGGCCGCGCTAACTAAGCAGCGTCAATCACGGACTAGCAGGCGCCTTTCCGCGCGATCACCACATAGTTCTTCGGAAAGCCGCTCTGCGTGTACTTGCCCTGTTCGTCCAGGGTGTAGAAGAGTCGGGCGAGCACGGCGAATAGCGGTTTGCTGAGCAGAACGACAGGTGCCGCCGACCAGCCCAGCATGCCGGGAACCGTCCGATGCGTTCCTGTTGGAAGATATTTGGCCGCCGTCTCGAGCTGGTACGCGACCGTTCCGAAATAGCCTTCCATCCAGTCGATCGCGAGGATCTCGAAGCCAGCCTCTTCCATCATGAAACGCCATCCGAACTGGGTATAGCGATAGAAATCGTAGGGGCGCTCGTGTTCCTCATAGAACAGCGGCGCAGTGCAGATCATCGTGCCGCCCGGCTTCAACACACGATTTAGTTCCCGCAGGGCGGCGGCCGGTCTCGGAAGATGCTCCATCACCTGGTTGCAGATGACAGCGTCGAAGCGACCGTCCTCGACAGGGATCGCGTCCAGACTGCAGACATAGGTCGACCTGGCATAGGGCTTGTCGATCAGTTCGAAGTCTGCCGACTCGTAATCGCAATGGGCAAAGAGGTCCCGATACGGCTGGTTTCCGGCTCCCGCGTCGAGCACCCTCGAACCGGAAGGGACGGTTGTCGCAAACGCAGCGTTCGCGCGGCGCAACCACGTCCTGGAGGAGTTCCGCATCAAGCTCACCTGGCCGGTTGAGCCCGCCTGCCCCTAAGAGCTGATGTTATGCCAATCGTGGGAGCGCAGCCACTCCATCTTAGAGACAGGGCCGTTTCACCCCTTCCACTCTGCTACGAGTTGCTCGACGGACTGCACAGCAACCTGATATCCGCGTGGGCCGAGGCCGGCGATCACAGCCGTCGCCACCTTCGAAACAAGCGACTTGTGATAGATTTCCTCGCGGCGATGGATGTTGGAGATGTGCAGCTCGACGATCGGGCCCGGGAACATCTTGAGCGCGTCGAGAATGGCGATCGACGTGAAGGAGAAGCCAGCCGGGTTGATGACGATACCCGCGCCCTCGTCAATCGCGTCGTGAATCCAGTTCACGATCTCGCCCTCGAAGTTCGACTGATGGAATCGCAGGGGGCGGGCTCCGGCTGCCTGCACGCACATGGCCTCGATCTCGGACAGCGTCGTCGTGCCGTAGATTGCGGGCTCTCGCGTGCCGAGCCGGTTGAGGTTGGGACCATTGATGACGAAGATCGGCTTCATCGTCCTTGTCTCCTGATCAGCCCTGGTAGCCGAGTAGGCGGGGCAGCCACAGAACGAGTTGTGGGAAGAAGGTGATCAGCGCGAGCGAGCCGATCATTGCCCAGAGGAAGGGCAGCACATCGCGGACGAGATCCCTGAGCGGCACCTCGGCAATGCGCGTCATGATGAAGAGCAGGAGACCGTAGGGGGGCGTGACCAGGCCGAGCATGATGTTCACCACGACCATCACGCCGAAATGGACCATGTCGATGCCGAGCGCCTTTGCTGTCGGTATCAGCACGGGCACGACGACGAGAAGGATGGTCGTTCCCTCCAGCACGCAGCCCAGCAGGAGCAGCAGCACGTTGACGAGGATGAGGAAACCCGTCGGCGACAGGTCCCAGCTCGTGAAAAGAACGCTGAGGGACTGCGGTATGTTCTCCACCGTCACGACATAGTTGAAGACCAGCGCGCCAGCGATCAGCATGCCGATCGAGGCAGTGGTACGCGCGCTCGCCAGCACCGAGCGGTAGAAGTCTCCAAAGCCAACGCTCCGGTAGAGCACCACCGAGATGAAGAGCGCATAGGCCGCGGCCACGGCAGCCGCTTCAGTCGGCGTCGTGACGCCGCTGTATATCCCGCCGAGAAGCACCACCGGCATCATCAAGGACGGGAACGCTTGCCAAGTAATGCGTGGCAGTTTCCTGAGCGGCGTCGGGGGCTCGACGGGGAAGTCCTTTCGGCGCGCGTCGATCGCAACGATAATCATTTGGCACAGCGCCATCAGCAGCCCCGGCACGACCCCACCGAGAAAGAGGTATCCGATAGACGCGTCCGAGACGAGCGCGTAGAGAACCATCGGGATGGACGGGGGAATGATGGGGCCGATGACTGCGGTTACCGCGGTGAGCGCCGCGGCATAGCTGGGCGGATACTTGCCGTCCTTGGTCATCATCTGCTGCATCATCTTGCCGGTACCGGCCGCATCCGCGATGGCCGAACCGGACATGCCGGCGAAGATGATCGACTGCAGGATGTTGACATGCGCCAGGCCGCCCCTGAATCGGCCGACAACCGCATTGCAGAATGCCATGAGCCGGTCGGTCATCGAGCCGATGTTCATCAGCTCCGCCGCGAGGATGAACAGCGGCACGGCGAGTATGATGTAGTTCGTATACATGCCGTTCAGGAACTGCTCGGCGGCTGTTCCCATGTCGAGCCCTGCCAGCAGCAGGTAGAGGATCGAGCCTGCGATCATGGCGTGCCCGATCGGCAGGCCGAGGAAGGCAAGCGCTGTGATTGCGACGATCGAGATCGAAAAGGGGCTTGCGAGATTCATACGCCCGATCCCGCCTTCGTCGGATCGAATTCCTGGGGCGCACGACCGAACATGGCCGACCAGCCCAGCCAGAGATAACGAGCGATGACGGCGATAACGAAGACGAGGTAGATCGAGAAAAGCCAGTCGAAACGGATCTTCAGGTAGGCAGTGCTCTCGACCTTCATGAAGGTGACGTAGTCGAAGATCGCCGGGAAGGAGATTGTATAGAGGATGACCAGAACCGCAGCGGAGATCAGGAACATGACGCGACGCGTCTTGGGACCGGCCGCCGCGTAGAGCAGGTCGAACCTGATCTCTTCCTCCTCTCGGATCACGAACGCCGCACCCCAGAGCACCAGCCAGATCCAAAGGACGACGCTCAGCTCGTTGGTCCAGCCGATCGGGAAATTCAGGAGATACCTGAAGACGATCTGCAGAATGAAGGCGGCGAACATCACGGCAAGCATCGCCGCCAGCACATTCTCTGCGCGGCGGTAAAGCCAGCCGCCTATTCGGCGAAGAGTCGGGGGCACGACGTCCCTTTCCATTCCTGTCCCGGAAAAAACCCCGGCGAGGCAAGCCCGCCGGGGGGCCTAAATCGTCAAAGCGCGTTGATCTTGTCGACCCAACCTGACGGCCAGTCCTTTGCCAGATCGGAGGCCAGGTATTTTTCCTGCGCGAATTTCCGGAAAGCCGCGATATCGGGCTCGTATAGCTTCAGGCCCTTGCTCTTGAAGAGTTCCACCAGTTCCTTCTCGCGAGCCAGATGCTTCTCTGTGCTGAAGTCGATCGCCGCATCGGCTGCAGCCTGGAACTTCTTCTGCTTCTCCTCGCCCATCTCGTCCCACACCTTCTTGGAGACGACGAGCAGGTCGAAGCCGACGAGGTGAGAGGTCAGGACGATCTGCGACATGACCTCGTAGAACTTCATGTTCTCGACATTCGGGAGCGGATTGTCCTGGCCGTCGATCGCGCCTGTCTGGAGGCCGGTATAGACCTCCGCATAAGCCATGGGCGTGGGATTGGCGCCGAGCGCGGTTCCAAGGAACTGCCAGGCATCGCCGCCCGGCATGCGCAGCTTGATGCCAGCCATGTCGGCCGGCGTCTTGATCTCCTTTTCCGGCTTCAATCCTACCTGGCGCGCGCCGAAATAGGTGGGGCCGAGAACACGCACGCCGAGCTGGTCCTCGGCCATCTTCTTCAGTTCGGCTCCCATATCGCTCGCGAAGAACGCCTTCAGATGTGCCGCATCGCGGAAGAGATAGGCAGACGTCACGATCGACCATGCGGGGATCTGCTTCGAGATATCCTGCGGAGCGATGTTGCCCATCTCCAGATTGCCGCGCTGAAGCGCCACGAGTTCGGTGCCCTGCTTGAACAGGTTGCCGCCATAGTAGCCCTCGAAGACGAAGTCGTCCTTTATTGCATCGGCGAATTGCTTCATCATCTCGGCCCGGATGTCCTGCTCCGAGAAGACGGCGGAGAAGCGCAGCTTTGGCTTGTCCTGAGCGAAGGTCGGAAAGGCCGCAGTGGCCGCTATGATCGCCGTACCCGCTAGAAAAGTCCGACGCGTCGTCTTGAGGTCCATGTCTCTTCCTCCCTGTTATCCGTTGCTATGGTCGACAGCGTTCATGTCATCGAAAGTGGCAAAGGCCCGCTTCATGCGGTCCACATCGGGTGAAATACCGGTGAACAGTTCGAATGCTCGCGCCGCCTGATAGACGGCCATGCCCTCCCCGCCGAGAGTGCGACTGCCGCGCCGCCGCGCTTCGCGGAGAAGCTCCGTTTCGAGTGGAAAATAGATGATGTCGGCGACCCATGCCTCCGCCCGCAACAAACTCGGATCGAGCGGGATGCCGGGCAGCTTGGCCATCCCGATCGGAGTGGCGTTGACGATGCCGTCGCCTCGCGCCGCCGCCGCTTCGATGTCCTTGACGGCCGTGGCCCGGGCGCCCCCGAAGCGGGAGGTGAGGCGTTCGGCAAGAGCGGCTGCTTTCGTGTTTTCGACGTCGTAGAGCATCAGGTGTCCGACGCCATTCTCCAGCAGCGCATGAGCCACGGCAGCGCCGGCGCCGCCCGCGCCCAGCAGCAATACGTTGTCGCGAGGCGCGCTCGCCATTTCCCGCCGGAAGCTTTCCCTGAAGCCCCACATATCCGTGTTATGGCCTATGCGCCGGCCGCCGCGCAGCACAATGGTATTGACCGACCCGAGCGCTTCGGCCGCCTCCGACAGCCCGTCGAGAAGCGGGATGACATCCTGCTTATAGGGGAAGGTGACGTTGAGCCCGTCGAAACCGAAATGCTCGGCAAAGGCGAGGATATCGGCAAGACGCGGCGGGGCGGGCCCCATGCGATCCAGGTCGAGCAGCCGATAGACATAGGAGAGCCCCCGGGCGCGACCCTCGGCTTCGTGCATGGCCGGCGTCCGGGACAACTGGATGCCGCGCCCAACGAGCCCCACCAGAATCTGGCGCGGACAGGAACGCGCATCACGGCCTTCCACCATCGCGGCGGTGGGTGACGACACCAGCAAGCCTCCCGATGTCGACCCCGCCCGCGGCAGGAGCCCTCCCGACATCAGAGGAACTTTGTACCAACCGGTTAATTTCGTCAACCCCTTTGTACGAGTCGGTTAATTTGCTATGTCTGCCGCGGGTAAGGTGAGCGTGCAGGTGCAGAGGGATCATGGACGACAAGCCGGCTGGCAGCCGGAGCGGCTGGAAGCAGGACCCGGCAGGTGTGCGCAAGAACATCCTTGCCGTCGCAATGGCAGAATTCGCGGCCAACGGGCTGTCGGGCGCGCGGATCGACGAGATCGCGGCAAAGACCAGCACGTCGAAGCGGATGATCTACTACTATTTCGGCGACAAGCAGGGCCTCTATACCCGCGTGCTCGAGGAAGCCTACCGGCAGGTGCGTGCCGGAGAACAGGAGTTGGAGCTCGACCACCTCCCTCCCCTCGAAGCACTCAAGCTACTTGCCGAGTTCACCTTCGATCATCACAGCCGCCACCCGGACTTCATCCGGATCGTGATGATCGAGAACATCCATCACGGCGCCTATCTCGAGCAGTCCGAACTGATCCGCCTCCTCAACGCCGGCGCGATCCAGAAGCTCGAAGCGATCTGCCGGCGCGGACGGGATTCGGGTCTTTTCCGCGATGACGTCACCCCGCTGGAATTGCATTGGCACATCAGCGCGCTGAGCTTCTTCAACGTATCCAACCGCGCCACCTTCTCGCGCATCTTCGGCGACGCCCTCTTCACCGCCGGCGGCCAGCACTCGCTGCGGGATCACCTTGTGGAAATGGTGATCGGGCTGGCGCTCAAGCCCGATCGGCGCGGCCGGCGTCACCAGACATAGGGAACGAGGCGGTAGCGCACGCGCGCGGCGTAGTCGCGATAGCCCAGGAGTTTCGCAGCCAAGGTTTGCTCCTCATGCACGGCACGCCATGCGATGCCGAGAACGAACGCGCCCGAAAGCAGAAGGCCGATCCAGGAGCCGAGCAACAGCGGAATACCGACAAGCAGCAGCAGCGCGCTGGCATACATCGGATGGCGGACGATCGAATAGGGACCGCTGTCGATCACCCTTTGGCCGGACTGGATCTTGACGACAGGCGCGGCGAAGGCATTCTCGCGAAACGTCCACCAAGCGCCGAGCATGTAAAGCGCGATGGCCACTCCGCCCAGCGCCTGGAGCCAGGCAGGTACCGCGGTGAATCCGGTGCGCGCGGCATCCCAGCTCGTGAATACCAGCCACGCGAAGAACCCTACCGCGAACAGTGCCAGCCAGATGCGGTCCCAGGGCTCTTGATCGCGCTGCAGAGGCGGCGACATGCGCTCGCGAAGCAAGGACGGGCTGTACTTCCCCAGCCAGAGGATCATGGCGAGGCCGCCGACCCCGAACAGGGCAATGAAGGCCCAGGCGCCGGGATAGGCAAGCGTGCCTGCAGGCCACAGGAGCAACACGGCGATGACAGCCGTCCAGGCGACAAGCTGGAGCAGATATACGGCCATGGTTTCCTCCTGCCGGTTTCGGACCAGGCCCAATAGTGGTTGCAATATAGTTCGATCACGCTAGGCATCCGCGCCCGATAGGCCGCCGAATCCCTTCGGGAGGGCGTGCCGCGGCGCGTCAGCAGGGATCACCGGTGAGGCAATGGCCTCCTCACGCGCAATGGGCTCGCAGGATACGATATTCCCAGGCGCGCGACTGCATCTGCACGTAGACGCTCGAACCCGGTACCGCGAGGAAATTGTCGATCATGTTGTCGCGCCCGCCGAAAGCTCCGGCGCGCGCGGCGGAGACGCTGTCGCAGGAGGCCAGCACATTGTCGGTGATGTCGCGATCATCGCCGACAGCAAGGCGCAGTGACGCGAGCAGCATGCGAACCTCGGCCCAGCGCTGCACCGGCAGCAGATCCGTGTATAGGAAAACCCCGCCCGGTCGCAGCACGCGTTTTACCTGGGCAAAGAATGCACGCAGGTTTGGATAAGTGTGCGAGGATTCGATGTTCGTGACCGCATCGAAGGCTTGATCCCCCACCGGCAGGTTCTCGGCGTCACCGACTTCGAAGGCCACGCGCGGATCGCGATGGGCTTGCCGGCAGAAGGCAATCGCTTCAGGCGACAGATCGACGCCGAACGGCTCCGCTTCGAAGCGCTCGGCGAGCAACGCCACGGTGCCGCCCCGCCCGCATCCGACATCGAGGACCTTGCGGTGGCGCAGATCGGTGGCGCCGATCAGTTCGTAAACCAGCCGGATGGAGTTCGGGTTGAAGACCCCGTCCGGGACCGGGAATGCCGCCTCGCCATCGTTGCCGACATAGCCGTAGTTCAGGAAGAACGACGCATCGCCGGTTCCGGAATCCTTCAGCCGGCGCGATATGTCGTCGTAGAACGTGCGGTAGCTCGCTTTGGCCGAATCGGCAGGATTGTCGCCCGCCCCGGGAGACGCCGTCGCCGACGGCCGTGCCTCGGTTCGGGCGGGCGCATCCGCCTGCGGGGCCGGCTGCGCCACCTCGCCGGAAAGAGCCTTGTCGATGAAGGCGCCGAGTTGCGAGATCGTCGGGGCCTGGAACAGCTTGATCACCGGCACCTCGATCTGGAACCGGTCGCGGATTTCCGAAGCGACCTGGACGCCGAGCAAGGAATGTCCGCCGAGATCGAGAAAACGGTCGAAGATTCCGACCGGCGTCACCCCGAGATGCTCGCTCCATATCTCGGCCAGCACGCGTTCGGTTTCGGTTCCCGGTTCCTCGTAAGGGGTCGCGAGATTGGGGCGGGGATGACGATCGCCGCCACCCTTCTTTCCCGCACTATCTCCGCCATGCACCCAAGCCTGGAGCCGCTTTTCGAGATCGTCGACGACCACCAGCGCGCGCGCGCCGACATCCGCGGCGAGCAAGCGCAAAAATGCCTCCTGCCCTTCGGCAGGATGGATCGGCGTCGCCATCTGTTCCATCTTCGACTCGGCGGCATTGTCCCAAGCATCCCAATCGATGCTCAACCACTTCTCGCCGCCGGCGAGCGCGAAGGCGTCAAGGACCGCATTGACGCCGGTATAGGCAGCAAGCCCGAGGCCTCCGAGCACTGTCGAGATCGAGGAGTGAAGGATGAACCGCTGCGGCTCGTGCCCCCGCAACGCCGCCATGAGGTGCAGAAGCCCGGTCAGCTTCGGCGCCATCTGGGCCTCGATCACCGAAGGCCCTGTTTCGGCCACTGACGCGAATGCCGCCGCGTCGATGCGGCCGGCGCCGTGCACGACAACGTCGATGCGCCCGAACCGGGCTATCGCTGCATCGACGGCAGCCTTCACCTCGGTGCCGTCGTTCAGGTCGGCGCGCACGACCAGCACGTCGTCGCGCTCCCCCTGCATGCGCGCGAGGCGCTTGAGCAGGGCGCGCTGCGCGAACGGCGTCTTCGCGTCCGCAGCGCTCGCCGCCCACTCGTCGGCGGGGGGCAGGCCGGAGCGCCCGAGCAGCACAAGGCGGGCACCCGCCCGTTCGAACAAACGCTCCGACAGGTTGATGCCGATATGGCCGAGCCCGCCGGTGACCAGAACGACGGGCCGGTCAGGCAGGTCGAGGGCGGTGTCGGTGCGCGGCAATGGGGCCGGTTCATAGGCCTCGACGAAACGCTGCCCTTGACGCAGCGCGACAGCCGGCTCGCTCGCCCCGGCGGCCAGCTCCGCCAGGACCTGACTGGCCACGGCCGCGTTGTCGTCGATGTCGACATGCGCAAGTCGCAAACCAGGGTGCTCCTGTGGGATCACGCGCGCCGCGCCGATGCCGAGGGCCCGCAGCGGCTCGATCACGTCGTCGATGTCCACCTTCGCCGTCCCGCGGGCCACCACGATCATCGGCAACGGCCGCACTGTCTGGGCCGCGCTCAGCGCATGCGCAAGCCGCATCGGCGTGAGCAGCGCCAGTTCCCCTGCCTGGTGCAGGTCTCCATCCTGAGCCGCGAGCCCCCAGCAGTAGACAACCCCGGCCAGGCGAGGCTCGCTCGCCGTGATGGCGGCGACGAGCGTCGCGAAGTTCTCCGGCTGTGCGCTATCGATCCGATAGCTGCCATCGTCACTGCTCTCGAAAGCGCCGCGGCGAGATACCACGATCGGCTGCGCGGACAACTCCTTCAGTCGCGCCGCCAGCGCCGCACCGACACCGGTCTCGTCGTCGAAGACGAGGATCCGGCTGCCCGCCAGGGACGCCGCGCCAGGCAGGGACTGGGCGGGGCGCCAACGGGCGGAATAGAACCAGTCGGTGACGTCGCGAGGCTGATGCGAGGCGTGCGACCGCGGCAGAGCACCGATCCAGTAGCTGCGCCGGTCGAAGGGATAGGTCGGCAAGGGGACACGTCTGCGCGGCTCATTCCGATGAAAACCGGGCCAGTCCACCGCGATGCCGTTCGCCCACATCCGGCCAAGCGCGGCGAGCATCGCCTCGGTGTCGAGGCGCGGGTCGTCCGGCCCCGGCAGGCTGGCCGAGCCAAGCGCGGCGCCTCCCTTGAGCGCCTGCCCCGCAAAGGTCGTGAGAGCGCGGCCCGGTCCTACTTCGAGGAAAAAAGGCTGCTTGCCGACCGGACCCTTTTCATCGGCCAGTGCGGCCAGCGAGTCGGCGAAGCGCACGGCATGGCGCAGTTGGTCGCTCCAGTAGCAGGGCGTCGCGACTGCCGCATCCGCCCATCGGCCTGTAAGTGTCGAGACGAAGGGCTTTTCCGGAGCGGAGAGGGCGACCGATGCAACGACATCACGAAATTCGCTAAGCATCGGATCCATCATGGCGGAATGGAAAGCGTGCGACGTGTGCAGTCGCCGCGCCGCGATATTTCGCTCGGCAAGCGTGGTTTCCAGACGCTCGATCGCATGATGCGGCCCCGACAGCACAGACAGGCCCGGCGCGTTCACCGCCGCGAGCGATACATCATCACGGATGAATTCCCCGAGGCGCGCGTGGTCTGCCATCACGGCGATCATGGCGCCGCGCGGCATTGCGGCGATGAGCTGTCCCCGGCGCGCGATCAGCAGCAGTGCGTCATCGAGCTTCATGACGCCGGCGATTGTCGCGGCGACATATTCGCCCACGCTGTGGCCGACCATTGCAGCGGGCTCGATTCCCCATGAGCGCCATAGAGCGGCGATCGCATATTCCACGGTGAACAGCGCCGGCTGCGCCCAGGCGGTGTTCATCAATTCGGCCGCCGCCTGCTTGCGTTGCCTCTCGGGCGGGAAAAGAAGCGTGCGCAGGTCACGCCCAACGTGGCTCTTCAATACTTTCGCGCAATGATCGATCGCGTCGCGCACCACGGGCTCGCTTCGATACAGGGCCTCTGCCATCCCCGGATATTGCGATCCTTGGCCGGGGAACATGAACACGACAGGACGCGGGCCAGCGGCTACGCAGGTTTCGAGCGTTTCTGGCTCGCGCAACGCCGCGATCGCGGCAGCGCGGTCGTCAGCGCCAACGACCAGCGCGCGCCGGTGCCGAAAAGCGCGCCGCCCCGTGTGCAATGTAAAAGCCGCGTCCGGCAAGGCGATTTCAGGATGCGCCTGCAGGTGCATGGCGAGCCGGCGACATGCCGTATCGAGGCTTGTCTGGCTGCGCGCCGAAAGCACGAGGAGCTGGTGCTTCCGTTGTTTCGCCTGCTCTTCCCGCACCGGCGCCTCTTCCAGAATCAGATGCGCGTTGGTGCCGCCGACGCCGAAAGAAGAGATGCCGGCCCGCAGTGGCGCGCCGTTCCGCCGCCACGGCTGCAGGTCCGTCGATACGTAGAACGGGCTCGATACGAAGTCGATGGCTGGATTGGGCGCACGATAATGCACGGTCGGCGGTATCGCCTTGTGCTCGAACATCAGCACGGTCTTGATCAGTCCGGCGACACCTGCCGCGCAGGAGAGATGGCCGAAGTTCGACTTGACCGATCCAATGCCGCAAAAGCCGCGCCGGTCCGTATGTTCGCGGAACACGTCGATGAGCGCCGAGAGCTCGATCGGATCGCCGAGAATGGTACCGGTGCCGTGGGCCTCGATATAGCCGATAGTCTCGACACCGACGCCGGCCATTGCCTGTGCGGCCCGGATCGCGCCGGCCTGGCCGCGAAAGCTCGGCGCCGTGTAGCCCGCTTTGTCGCTGCCGTCATTGTTGAGCCCTACGCCGCGGATGACGGCTCGTATGTTATCCCCGTCGGCGAGCGCACGGTCGAGCCGCTTCAGCACAACGAGGCCCACGCCGCTTCCCACGATCGTGCCCTGCGCCTCGGCGTCGAACGGACGGCAATGTCCATCCGGCGAGAGGATTGAGCCAGGCGTGTAGAGATAGCCCCCATATTGCGGCACCCGCACGGTGACACCCCCGGCGAGCGCGATCTCGCAGCGGTCTGCCTGCAGGCTTTCGCAGGCGAGCGAGACGGCAACCAGCGAGGTGGAACAGGTGGTCTGGACCACCACGCTCGGACCGCGCAGGTCCAGCCGATAGGATGCCTGCATGCACAGATGGTCCTTGTCGTTGGTGACCATAAGCTGCATGCCGTCGAGATAGCCGAGGACCTCGCGGTTCAGATAGAGCTGGTAGAGATAGGTGCTCTGCTCGCAGCCGCCGAACAGGCCGATCGCGCCCTCATAAGTCGAGGGATCGTAGCCGGCGTCCTCCAGCGCCTCCCAGGTCGTTTCGAGGAAAAGCCGGTGCTGCGGATCGGTAAGCGCCGCGTCGCGCGCCGAGAAGCCGAAGAATTCGGCATCGAACTGGTCGACCTCGTCGAGCACCGGCGACGCGTGCACGTAACCGGGAAGCTGCGCGACCTCGTCCGGTATGCCGGCGGCCCGCACATCTTCCGGGCCGAGCTGCGTTATCGACTCGACGCCCTTGGCCAGATTGTCCCAGTATTGATCGAGATCATTCGCGCCGGGAAATCGTCCACGCATGCCGATGATGGCGATCGGATCGAACTTTCGCTGTGCACGGAAACCGTCACCGTCCGGCATCGGATGTCCCCTCAAAGTACCGGAGGCGCACCACGCGTCGCCATGATGCGCAGCGGAATCTCGACATGGGGCTCGCCGCCGCTGACGACGTGCAACGCCCCGACATATTGCGCTTCCGGCGCATAGATCGCTTCGTCGAGCGGCAAGGCGAGCGTGACCCGCGCTTCCTGGCCGGGCGCCAGCTCGAACTCGTTGGGCTCGCGCATGATGTTCGGAACGAACGCCGGACCGACGCCGTCGCTGCGGCGCGCATCGGCGACTTCGCACCGGATAACGGCCGGCACGTCGCGCGTGTTCGAGATCGAGAAGGAAGCATTTGCCGTCGAACCGAGCGCAGCGACGAGTTCGATGGCGAAACTGTCCGCCTTGGTCCGGCTCGCGGTCGCGAGCACGCCGGACAGGAACTCCTGCTCGCTCTGGGCTCGCAGGTCATTCAGCCCGTTGAGAAGCTCGAAATAGCTCGCGCCGAGCTGGCTCAGATAGTCTGGAAGGCGGCGTTCCAGATGTTCGGCGGCGGTCTTCTGGATCTGGTCCGAACCGAGCTGGCCGGCCGCCATTCGCTCGCTGAGCGTGCGATAGGACCGAGCGATATGCGCACTGAGCTGAGTCGAATAGTCCGTGATCTGCTGGAACCAGATCGCAGGGTCGGGCGAGGTGAGTTCCGGAGGCGACGGAACCGGCGCTGTCCCGGGTATCAGCACCTGCGTCAGTTCGTTGGAGTAGGCTGTGACGTTGCGCACCAGATCCGCGAAGAATTGCAGGGTGAGCTGGGAAAGCTTCTCATTGAGAGCGTGTCCGCGCTGGCGATAGAAGGCGGTCAGCATGTCCTGCAGAGCATTTGGCTCCAGCTCGCCTCTTGCGATGCGCTCCATCACGCGCTGGTAGAGATCCTGCGTTCTTTCCGCAGCGCCTGCCGTGGCGCGGAGGTATTGGCTATACCAACCGGACCAGTCATTGGCCCAGGCGATCGTACCTGCCGATGCCTGTCGATCAGCAGCAGCCACAGCCGCAACCTATGGTGAATGCGTCGCAGTCGCGCGGCAGTATCGCGATCGCGATGCGGATCGGGCGATGATCGCAGCCGGTGAGAGTGAGATCGGCTGTTGCAACGAGACACCCGTCGACGTCCCGAGTGCCCCGTTCGGCCTCATCGCGGGGTTCATTGCCGGGCGTCGGTTGCCGTTCAGGCGCGCCAATTCTCACGGCGATCAATATCTCGCGTTCGGCGCAGGGCGCGAGAGTAAAGCTCTTCGGCTCGAAGCTAACCGTTTCCACAGGCGCCGCGCCGCCGCCCCTTGTGTGCCAGGCGCCGAGTTCGACGGTGATCGTCTTTTCGCGCCGGCGCTCGTTCTCGACCACCACGGGAATGACCCGCTGCTCGCCGACGCGCGCATAGATCACCATGTCGACGTCGCCGATGCAGCAGAAGCATTCGCAATGATCAGGCCGGCAATGATGGCAATGACAATCGTGGTGATGGTGGTGGTGATAACCTTCGAGATGGTGGTGATGATGATCCTCATGACCATGATGATGGTGTTGCCAGCCATGATGGTGATGCCTGTGGTGCCGGCACTCGTCGCAGCCGCAGTCATGCCGATGCGGGTCCGGGTAGTAGCCGCGCATCGATTGGCCGCCGGGCCGCCCTGCCGGGCTGGCCATGCCGGCATATTGCTCATAGAGGGAGCTCAGCCAGTCGGTCGAAGGACTGCGCATGAGATCGCCATATCTGCGTTCGCGCCATCCGGGATAGAGCCGATCCATCCCTTCCAGCAGCGTCATGTTCATCCAGTCAGGTTGTCGCACGATAGAGTTCATGATCGACCCCTCGTCTTGCGCCGCGGTGTGGTACCCGCCGGCTTCCTGTTACGCTTCTCGGATGGTGTCTCGTCCGGTTGTTCCTGTGGCTGCGTCTCGCCCGATGGAAAGATCACGATGTCGAGTGTCGCGTTCATCAGCGGCACGCGCGCGCGGGCGCGCATGCCTGGTGGAGGCGGCTCGGGCAGGGATATGCCGACCTCGACGCTTCGCGCCTCACCCGGCGCTACCGTCACCTGCCCGTCCGGAACGGAAAGCGAGAGGCTGCCGACACGCGCCCTGCTGCGGCGAGAAGGAAGCACCAGAACGTCGACGACCTCGTCCGCCCTTAGGTCCGGCTTGCCCGCAAGGTCCTGGATGGCTTCGCCAATGTCGATTGCGGGCGCGAGATCGTCGCGCAACGGCACATCGCCAAGATCGGCAATGCGTGCCGGAGCATTGCCTGCATTGGCGACGGTGATGGTCTTTGTCTGCCAGCCATCGCGTCTGTTCTCGACCCAGAGCGTACTCGGCTCCACGCGCAGAGACACCGCCTCCGAGACGTAGAGCTTGGCCCCCCGGGACTCGCCCAATATGTCGAGCTCGACGGCATACTCGCCAGCCGGCGTGGTCAGCGGGAGGGACAGCGCCAGGCGAAGCTCACGTAGCTGGCCCGCGCGCAACACGGTCGTCGTCACGCTTTGGCGCGACGGCAGCCGACCCAGTCGGCCAGAGCGGTCCTTGAGACCGACATCCCGCAGAACCATGCTGTGTTCGCCCGGGTTTGCCAGTGTGATGTCAGCCGCGACGGCTCGTGGCGGCCCGATAAAAAGGATCGGCTTATCCGGCGCTGGTTCTACGACGATACGGGCCGGGTCGATCATCGCGCACCACTCATGACCCGAGGCGAATGCGAAGGCCGTTGCCGGTGCGGGTCGGAGGCTCGGCCTTCGGTGCGTCCCGCGGCGCCTCATGGCGAGGCATCGGCGCCCAGTTCGCGGGCGCGCCTGCTATCGCAACCTGCGGGCGGCGATCCAGCTCCTGCACCACCATCTCCTGCTCGCCCGACAGGGTGAAGCCCCAGACCTCCATGCCGAACAGAGAGAAGGCGACGCGATGCCGGTAGGGCTGGCGGACGCACAGATCGGGAACCTTCCCGATATTCGCGGTCATGCACAGATCGAGCGTGACCGGCCTGAGGTCCACCTTGATGTTGTCGTCAACCTGGAGGGGCCTGATGTCGTAGGTGTAGTCGGATTTCAGCGGCTTGATGTCGAAGCCGTAATCGGACTTGAGAGGCTTGATGTCGTAAGTGTTGGTGCCGTCGGTCTTGAACGTATCCGGCGCGTGTAGCGTGAGATCGGCCTTAAGATTGTCAAGACCGACAATATCGACCGTATTCTGCGATTTTACTTCTACGTCTGCCAAGGTGCCTCACATTTGATCGAGATGCACGACAACGCAAAATTATTGGATTCCTCAATTTGACTTGATACCAATTGTACTGTCAAGGACTCCAAGTAATCTATCCAAACTCGTCCATCAAAGTGGAAAATCAATTCGGATCGGAGCGAGGCTTTGCGTCGGCGACATCCAGGGATTGCGAAGACTGGCGGGCGGACCATGGCTTTGAGGGCGCTTGCCGCGCAAGAAGCGTCCTGGCAGGCCCTCATCGACCGCTTTGTTCGCACCACCACTCCTGCGGAATGCGGCTACGTCGCAGCGTGGGCGCTCGATTGCGGCCCGCATGGCGAGATCGCACCGACAGTGCTGGCGGCGCCGAGCGACATACCCGCACGCCCCCTTGGGAAGCACGAGATCTTCCTCTGGCTCGGGGTACCGTCGGCCGACGAGGCCTCCATCGCGATGGCGACAATCCTGCTCGACACGGCCGAGCGGACACAGGCCAACGCCTTTGCGCATCGTGCCGACCGCGCCAGCTACGTAGCGGCTCATGCGATGGCGCGCAGGCTGCTGGGCCGCGTTATGGGCTACGCCCCGGACGAGATCCGCCTTGCGCGCGATGCTTACGGCAAACCCTATATCCGGCCTGTCGGCTCGGACGCGGCCCCGCACGTCAGCATCAGCCATGGACGGGGTCTTGTCGCTGTCGCCCTGGGGGCGTGCCCGGTCGGCATCGATATCGAGCAGTTGGCTCAGCCACTCCGTCTCGACGCCATCGCGGAACATGTGCTGTCGCCGGACGCGCATGCCAGGCTGCTCGAGGTCGACGCCCAAGCTAGGCCCGCGCTGTTCCTGCGTTTCTGGACGCTCGGCGAGGCCTTCATCAAGGCGACCGGCCTCGGCCTCGCGCAAGATCTTCGAAGTTTCACCTTCACGCCGGCAGGCGAGCCGCGCCTGTTGCATGTCGATCCGCGCTTGGGACCTGCCGCCAGATGGCGGTTCGGCATCATCTGACGCGCAAGGGCGCGTGCTCCCCCTATTGACCTGCGTCAGGCGGCGCGTTGCGGAAATGGACGCACCGTCCGCCGCCTGTCCGATCGCGGGCGCTGAAGGTCAGTTCGCTTCGCCCCGTGCAAGCGCGGCGGATCTTTCCAGGCTGATGCCCGCCGCCAGAGGATCGGCGTGCCGATGAACCAGCCGCCAATCTTGCTCTTCCCGGCGATACACCAAAGTGACGCGCAAAGCCCAATCCTGGGCCGGCAGGCCACCCACCTCAACATGCGCCCGTTCGATCGTTACAAGCACGACGAGGTCGGCGGAGCTGTAGGATTCAACCAGTTCCTGCGCAAAAGTGCCGTTCCTGAAGAACCGACCCATCGCCGCCCACCGCTCGCCTGTGATGTCCGAGCCGCGCGTGACCGTTCCACCGAACGGGGACATCAACGTGAAGTCGTCGGTAAGCTTGACGGAAGCGCGATATTCTTCGACGTCGCCGCGCAGGAGCGCCGCGTTTGCTTCCTTGGATCGCTGAACGAGCGCGACAACTGCCTGATCGGAGGCTGAGCGTCCTCCGGCCTGGGCCGCCGCACTACTCGATCTGGCGACCTGGGGCATTGCGAGGCCGGCTCCTGCCGCGCCAAGAACTGAACGTCGTGAGGCTGGCATGATTTCTCTCCTTCCACGATCTCGACGGTGCGAGGCGATCATATGCGGTTAGCGGGCAGGCCGACGCGTCGTCAGTTCCTCGGCCGGATCACTGTTCCATTCGGGTCAAAAGACTGTGCAGCGGGTGGAACGACAGCTTCGGCCGGACGCCATCCGGCAGTCTCGGTGCTATGTGAGCGGCGAAGAAGCGGGCCGCGTCTTCTCTGGAATCCCACACTTCGACGATCCTCCAGCCGCCATCAAGGGGGTGCGACATATGCATGACGAAGCCGGGTGCCTGCCTCAACGCGTCGCCCACGAGGGCCAGCATGCCGTCGTAACCTTGCGAGGACTGGCCACTTACTTGGGAAATCATCATCACCGACATTTTCTTTCTCCGCGGCGAAGGTCTATGAGATCGCGCATCGACACCGATTTATCCAGTGATATGATTTCAGCGACATGCTGAATGAGATTGACCTTTCGCGCGTCGACCTCAACCTGCTGGTTCTGTTCGAGACCGTGACGGAGGAACGCCACGTCGGCCGGGCAGCGGAGCGATTGAACCTTTCGGCTTCCGCGGTCAGTCACGGTCTCGGCCGGCTCAGGCGGTTGCTCAATGATCCGCTATTTCTCAGGACGCCAAAAGGTGTCGTTCCGACGTCGCGCGCGCTGGAACTCGCCGCACCTGTCGCCGACATCCTTGCCAGGGTGAGAAACGTCGTCTCGACAGCCGCGCCTTTCGACCCGACCACATCGTCGCGCCGGTTCACGGTCGCGGCTCCGGACGGAATATCGGGCGTGGTTCTGCGCCCGCTTCTCGCCGAACTGAACCAGCTTGCGCCGCACATCGACATTGCCGTGCGTCAGATCTTGCCGTCGCCGGCCCGCGTCTGGCACTCGGCGATCGCTGACCTCGAAACCCGCGCGATGGACATCGCGATCATCCCGTCCGACGACATCCCGTCACGTTTCCATCGGCGTTGCATCTACAAGGAGGATTTCCTGGTCGCGGTGCGCGCCGGACATCCGTTTGCGGACAATCCGAATCTCGAACGGTACTGCGAGTCGCGGCATCTGGTGGTCTCGCATGGCGGCGATTCCCATGGCTTCGTCGACGAACTTCTCGCGAAGCAGGGCATTTCGCGGCGGGTCGCGCTGACCGTCCCCAATTTCATGCTGGCTCTTGCCGTCGTCGCCGAAAGCGACTTCATCGCCGCCTTGCCAAGGCGGTTCATCGCCATGCATGCCGCCCGTTTCGGGCTCGTTGGCCTGAAGCCGCCGCTCCCCCTTCCCGGGTTCAGCGTGAATGCCCTGGCGCCGAAGGTCGCGATGATGGACGCTGGCTTGGGCTGGCTTTTCAATCTCATCGCAAGCACGGCTCAACCCGAACCCAACGCTGGTCGGCCGCATAGATGACCAGCCGACCGTTGCATGGCGCGGTGCGTCGAGACGCGTCTCATTTGGTCGTGGGGCGCCAATGCGAATTGAACCGAATTTCAAAGCCGCCAGGGCTGCTACTGCGGCCGTGGATCGCGTGCTTTCGGCTTTCCCGAACGACGCCACGGATCATTACGTGAAGGGGGAAATCCTCCGCGGCGGCGGAAAGGACTTCGAAGCCGCTATCGATGAATTCAAGACGGCGGTCTCGATAAATCCCAGTCTGGCACCCGCCTACGCATCGCTCGGCAATGCGGAAATACGAGCCGGCCGGGCAGAAGAAGCATTCGCTCCTCTTCAAACGGCAATCCGGTTAAGCCCGCGAGATCCTCTGCTGAATATCTGGTATTTCAATGTTTGCCGCGCGTACACGCATCTTGCCCGGGACGCTGAGGCGGTTGAATGGTGTCGCAAGTCCGTCGCAATCATTCCTTTCTGGATTGCCTATGTCGATCTGGCCTCTGCATATGCTTGGCTGGGGCGGGATGCCGAAGCACGCGCCGCCATCGGTGAGCTTCTTAAGCTAACGCCGAACTACACTGTCGACCGGTGGGAGCATGCGGGTTTTTCGAACAATCCAGTTTTCCTGGCCCAATATCATCGGATCGTCGAAGGCCTGCGCAAAGCTGGCTTGCCTGAGAATAGCCAGCCAAGCTGGGATCAATGTGAGCCCACTGAGAGATGGATGTTGTCATAATCGGAGGGCCAGAGCCTCGGTGACGCCCCTGCGAGGCTACGCCACACGGCTTGCGCGTCGATCGACCAGAGCGCAAGCCGATGGCACGTACTCGGAACTATGCGCCGAGCGTCGCCCTGACCCGCGCGCGGGTGTAGGGCAGATCGTAGATCCGCTTGCCCATCGCGTGCTTGGAGGGATGGGCGATGGCCCCGGCGGTCGGCCAATGAGCCGCTTCCGCAACACCGAGATAAGGTGTTCCGGGGTTATCGATCAGGTAAACTTCGACGCTGTCGGGGACCTAGCTGAAACGCAGGATCGGATAGGAAGACCAATCCGCGCTGGTGTTGTCGAATTGCACCGCTTCGTAGAGGGGCCAACTCATCGCTTGCAGGATGCCGCCCTCGGTCTGATTGATGATCCCGTCCGGGGACACGGCCTCGCCGCAATCCACCGCCGAAACCACGTGCGAGATTCGGATGTCGCCGCTGTCCATGTCCACCTGCGCCTCAAGGGCAATGGCCAGAAGGCGGCATGGTTCTTGTACTGGGCGAAGCCGAAGCCGCGTCCGCGCCCGGCGGGGAGCGGGTCGTTGCTCCATCCGAATTTTTCCGCCGCCACCTCGATCACCTTGCGCGCCCGGGGGTTCTTCATATGCCGCAGCCGGTACTCGACCGGATCGGCGCCGGCCTCATTGGCCAGTTCGTCCATGAAGCTCTCGATCGACAACACGTTGCAATAGGCACCCAGGCCACGTAGCGCCGAGACGCGCAAAGGCATGTCCGGGATGAAGTGCCAGTTCACGCGCTGGTTCGGCACGTCGTAGAGCGGAATTGCATTGCGGTCGCCATTACCCGCCGGCACGATTTCCAACTCGCTCGGATCCTTCGGGAAGCGCCTCGATATGAGGCGGCCGGCAAGCAACGAGCCGGCCGAACCCGGCCTTCTCCTGCATAATTTCGTGGAGCCTAACGGCGGGATGCTACAGGTACTGCTCCGTGCCTGCGCAGATGAATGATCTGCAAGGTAAGCCCCACGACGAGCATGACAATGAGGCTTCCAAGTGCCCCGAGCAGGATCGGTGAGCCGGGGGTGCCGACGATAGGATTGCCATCGGGAACGCGGGTCAGGGTTTCGTTGACCGACGGAACCATCAGCAAGAATACGGTCACTGTCAGGAAGATCGTTTCGAGATATGCCGCAGCGCGACCGAGTCTCGGCACGTAACCAACACCGTAGCCGGCTATGAGCAGCGTCAGGGTTGCGAGAGCGACAACATTGCTTCCCGGTTGCTTGGCGACGAGGAACACCGTGAGGCCCCCGATCAGCATGCTTCCGAAGTAGATCGCACCCGCTGCCGAGCGCGGCACTATCCGTCCGTGACGGGCAAGCATGTAGATGGCCAGCGGTATCGCCGGCAGGCTGCCGAGCGTGTGCAGCCAGCCGAGTGGCGAGATTCCAAACATCTTCTTCTTCCTCTATTCTTATCAGAGCGCAGCGATCTGCTGGTCGCCGGAGCCGGCGATCCTCGCGAGTCTTCGGCAGAGCCCTTCCGAAGCCTTGCGACAGATGTTCGAAGGCATTGCTGGTGCGATTCGAGATCCCCTCGCAGACAGCGTCGCAAGGCTTCCCGCGGAGGTTCAGACGATCGTCAGACCGACATCGACATTGTTGCGCAGTGCGTTCGAATAGGGGCAGGTCTGATGCGCCGCATTGACGAGCTTCTGCGCGTCCTCATGCCCGATGCCCGGTAGGTGGATGGCGAGGTCGGCCGTGATGCCGAAACCGCCCTCGGAGCGCGGGCCGATGCCGATGGTCGCGGTGATCGAAGCGTCGCCGGGAACCTCCAGCTTCAACTGCCGCGCAACAACTTTGAGAGCCCCCAGAAAGCACGCCGAGTAGCCAGCCGCAAACAGCTGTTCGGGATTGGTGCCTGCACCGCCATCCCCTCCCAGCTCCTTCGGGGTCGAAAGCGCAACGGTCAATCTCCCGTCGTCGGTATGTGCATTTCCCGCCCGTCCGCCCGTTGCGCTCGCGCGCGTTTGATAAAGGACCTCTACCGTCATGATCTGCTCCATAATCGATTGTCGCGATATTTATTATCGCGATAAATCCACACCTAAACGAAGGTTCCGCCCGAGTCCAGATTTTTATTTGTCGCGATAACGAACTCCTGATAAAAATCCCTATGGCTCACAATCCGCCCCTTGAAGATCAGCTGTGTTTCTCGCTCTATGCGACGTCCATGGCGATCAACCGCGTCTACAAGCCGCTCCTCGACGAGCTGGGGATCACCTATCCGCAATATCTGGTTCTGAGCGTGTTGTGGGAGGAAGACGGGCGCAGCATAGGCGCCATTGCAAACCGTCTCGACCTGGAACCCAGCACGATAACACCCTTGGTCAAACGGCTGGAGGCAGCCGCTCTGGTCAGCCGGACGCGGGCACCCGAAGACGAAAGAAGCGTTCGGGTCTCGTTGACCAAGCGCGGCCGCGCGCTCCGTGAAGAAAGCCGTTGTCTCGGGGAGACGCTATTCGCCCGGTCCGGAATGGAGCCAAAGGAGTTGACCGCGCTCAACCGCGAGGTCAGGCGCCTGCGCGAGGCACTATCGAGAAAGCCGGAAACAGTGGGGTAACGCCTCGGTTCCGCGCCATGGACGCTGACGCCCAACACCGGATAGGGTTCTTCAGCGTCCAACGGTCCTAGAGCGCGTCAATCCAGGTGGTTTCAATGGGGGAACCTAACCTCCAGGGGTGGTCCTGCCGAGCAGCGCCCAAATGTCGGCGACCGGCCCCAGATGACGGAGCTTGTCGGGATTAATGACCGACCTGATCGTCCTAACCGCGACGGCGTCGATCTCGAGCGCAAGGACATTCACCAGCCGCCCCTGACCATCGCGCACAATCGCGCCAGGCTGCCCATTGACCTGACAGGGCTCGAGTTGGAGACCTCGGCTCGCGATCTGCCGCCCGAGACCGGCAAACAAACGGCCCACTGGCACCACACCCGAAACCGGTCTCGACCATTGAGGCGCCTTTCCACCACCGTCGCCATAGGCCACGACGTCATCCGCAAGCAGTTTCACCAAGTTGCAAAGGTCCCCCGATTGGACGCAGTCAAAGAATCGGGCCGCCAAGGCGCCACGCTGCTGCGGCGTCGCGTCATAGCGCGGCCTGTCCGTGCGGACTCGCCGTCGGGCGCGTGCGACAAGCTGGCGACAGTTCGCTTCGCTTTTGCCCAGGATGCGGCTGATCTCGTCATATCCGTAGTCGAACACTTCGTGCAGTAGGAAGGCAGCGCGCTCGGCGGGACCCAGTCGCTCGAGGAGCAGCAGAAAAGCCATGGATAGCGACTCGGCCTCCCAGGTAGCTCCGGCCCCGTCGGATTCGTCGATTTCACCAACGAGCGGCTCCGGCAGCCACATACCGACGTACTGCTCCCGGCGGACGCGTGCGGAACGGAGATGATCAATGGATAATCGAGTCACGGCGGTTGCGAGATAGGCGCGCAATGATCCGATGGTGACGCCCTCGTCCAGCGCGCGCTTGCACCGGACATAGGCGTCCTGGACGATATCTTCGGCATCGCTGGCGCTGCCCAGCATGCGATAGGCGATACCGAAGAGACGGGGACGCAAGCGTTCGAAGGTCTCGGCAGTCAGCGCATCTCCCGCCTCCCCCGCTCCGGTCGGTCGCGGTTCCGAACCGCCGCGGGAATTTTTCGTGCGTCCCATCATCAGGCGGCAGCCTTCAATGGACCATGGCCGAGGCTGCCCTGGAGGTGCCGGAATCCCTCGCGCCACGTCGGCCATACTGGCCGGAAATGCAACTCACGCTTGGCTTTCCCGTTTGAAGCTCCACGGCCTTCGGTCATCCAGCGTGCGGCGACCTCTCCTGCAGCCAGCCTGCCAAGCCATGTCGGCACCCACAGCGGGGGTTTTGCGCCGACAGCCTCCGCCATACATGGCAACCACTGCGCGACCGGCGCAGGCTCATCGTCGACGATATTGTAGACGCCCGCCGAACCAGCTTCCAACGCGGCGACCGCAGCAGCGGCGGCGTCCTCAACGTGAAGCCAGGACCAAATACCTGCTCCGTTTCCTATAATCGGCAACATCCGGTTGCGCAGAAGCGCCACCATCTCGTCCGAAGCGCCGGGGCCATAGAGATTGCCGTAGCGCAGCACGATGCCCGTAAGCGGTGCATCAGTGGCCGCCTTTTCGAGGTAGTGGATCGCTGCCATCGTCTGGCGCTGGCAGGGCACCGGGTCGGCATCGAGGGGATCATCCTCAGTTTTGATCGGGCCTCCGTCGCGCTTGTTGTTCCACCCTGTATAACTCTGGACGATAAACCGCTTGACGCCCAACGAGACCGCGGCCGAAAGGAGATGGTCCACTCCCCTTGTCCTCAACGCGTTGGTCTCGGCGAACCACGCGTCGAAGCGCCTCAGGTTGGGCTTTGCAGACAGAGCCGTCATCTGATGGACGATCACGTCGGGCTCCGCCCTGGCTACGGCCTCCCCCACCGCGCCACCGTCCAGGCCGTCGAGCATGAACGCGGTCACGCCAAAGCGACGAAGCTGTTCGGCCTTATCAGGGCTGCGGGTGGTCGCGGTGACCTCATGGCCGGCGGCCAATAACCGCGTCACCAATGGCCGGCCGACGGCTCCGGTGGCACCCGCAAGAAACACGCGCATCATCTATCTCCTCGTGCGTCGGAAGCGGCGGCGCCACACCATTGTTGCGCCCGCAGATTCCGACAGCAATAGAGACGAGACAGCCCTCGCCCTGTGACAGGCGTAGCGCAAGATTCCTTTAACCTGGCTTCTCGGTGCGCAACGGCCAGCGGCGGCGAGCAAGAGCCCGACAGACATGTACGCGGGTCAGCGCACCACCAGCAGGCGCAAGAGGTTTATGACAATAAGAAGCCAGGTCGATAACCTCATTTGTCGTTCTGCAGCCGGAGGCTTGGCGGCGTTTCGCGCTTTCCATGACGCGAAAGACCGGTCCGTTACCAGAATGACATCCGACATCGACGCCGGTTAGACCAGCACGACTGTCTCAAAAGCAACTTAGTGGCTACAACAAAACCGCCGTCCTCGCCGGCCAGAGGCTCGGAATCAAGGAAGTCGACGACGGCATTTGGCTCGTCAGCTTCATGCACTATGATCTTGGATATACCGACCTGGAACAGAAAACCTTGCAGACTATCGACAACCCGTTCGGCACCAGGTTGTCACCCATGTCTTAGGAACAAACTGTTACCTATGTCTCCGGGTCGTACAGGGGACAGACTGGCGCGCCCGAAAGGATTCGAACCTCTGACCCCCAGATTCGTAGTCTGGTGCTCTATCCAGCTGAGCTACGGGCGCGCAGTGGGCGGTCTGGCGACCGACCCACGGCCTGTTCGAAAGAACCGGCCGCGAATGTTGGTGCTACCTAGCGACTGGCCGCGCGAAAAGCAAGCGGGGCGACGCGAAAACTTTCGAAGACCACAGCACGTTGCGGAAACCACGCCTGGAAAGCCCGAAAAACCAGCGCCGGCAAAGTTCCGGCGCGACCGTCATGCGGGCCGGCGCAAGGCGCTCCGTGCCTCGTCGAGCTGTACCCGTTGGTCGGGAATCATCACGGCAAAGACCGTGTGGCCGCCGACGCTTTCCACAAGTTCGATCGAGCCGCCGTGAGCACGGACCAGCTCGTTCGCAATGGCGAGGCCAAGACCGGTGCCACCGCTGCGCGCCGAACCGCGGAACGCGGCGAAGAGGTTCTCCCGCGCCTTTTGCGGGAGTCCGGGCCCCGTGTCGGCCACAAGGATGCGGCTGATGCTGCCCGTCCGCTCGGCCGAGACGGTCAGCCGCCGCACCACGGACGCTTCCTTGTCGGCGCTCATCGCCTCGACCGCGTTGCGGCACAGATTGGTCAGCACGCGAAAGAGATGCTCCGAATCGGCATCCACCTCGAAGTCGGCCTCGACCAGGTTCTCGAACTCGACGCCTGAACTCGGATCGATCCCGAGCACCCCCTGCACCTCATCGACCAGTTGCCGCAGCCTGAGCTTTCGGCGCATCGGCGGCGGTTCCTGCGTGCGACCGTAGGCCAGCACGCCCTGGGAATAGGCAACGGCCCGGTCGAGAGCGCGCACCAGCTTGGGCGCGAATGCCTGGACGGTCGGATCCTTCACCATGGCAAGTCGATCGGACAGGAGCTGCGCCGAGGCGAGAATATTGCGCATGTCGTGGTTGATCTTGGATACCGCCAGGCCGAGATCGGCGAGATGGCGTTGCTCGGACAGTGTTCGCTGCAATTGCATCTGCAGCTCGGCGAGTTCCTTCTCGGCGATGCCCAGTTCGTCCTGGCGCCCGCTCGGCCGCAACACCCGGGTCGGATCGTCCGGCGCCTCGGCGAAGCGCAGCATCGAAAGGCGCAGCCCGCGGATAGGGCCGATCATCAGGCGGTTGATTGCTGTGAAGACCAGCGTGGCGGTGACGACGGAGATGAACAGCGACAAAAGCGCAATGTTGCGGGCGTATAGCAGCATGGATTTGCGAAGCTTGCCGTCAGGGAAGATCAGCTCGAATTCCTTGTCGCTGTCGCCGACCTTGCCGAACACCCGCACAACGCGGTCGCCCCCGAAGATCACCTCATCGAGCGCATCGAGCACGGCATCGGCCGGGCCGATCTCAGCAAGGTCGATATGCTCGTCGACCCGCGGTGGCATCTCGGCCACAGCCAGCAGCCGGGATACGCCGGCATCCCTCACGGCGATGGCTTTCGCGCCGAGCGCCCTCAGAAGATCGTCCTGAACCGCGCGCGGCAGCGTGGCCGGTTCGCCCTGCATCAGCACGACGCTGACCGAAGCCGCCGTACCCAGCCGCTCCTCCAGCCAACGTACCCGGAAATAGGAGACGGAAGGCACGAGGATCAGCACCTCGGCCACCGCCACGAACAGGATCGTGAGCAGCAACAGCTTGGTCGACAATCGACGCACGATCGGCACCCGTCTGGCGATCGAGGTCGGGTCGTCGGATTGTTCTGGCCCGCCGGCCGGCCGTTCCCTCATGTGCATGAGCCCTCTACCGCGATCCCCTGCCCCACCAGGGAGAAATCGCTGCTCCCCGCTGCGGGACCGCAGCTTTTGCGTTGCAACAAAAATAGGTGTTTGCCACGCATTTGCCAGCTTTGGATTTTGAGACCATCGACGCGTCCTGCCAACCTGATGTCAGGAGGGGGAACATTCGGGCGTTTCCTCGGCCTTCCGGAAAAGCCCGGAATTGACTTCGCGGCACCTTCTCCATATAAGCCCGCTCACGCTCGGGTCCTTGGTCCGGCGCAGTCGTTGTTGCGCGAGATCAGGCGGGCGAACGCTCCTGCTCATCGAGAGACAGAATGAAGAAGGGCCGCACACCGCGGTATTTAAATAAATGAAGCGCACCTACCAACCGTCCAAACTCGTCCGCAAGCGCCGGCACGGCTTCCGTGCCCGTATGGCCACCAAGGGTGGTCGTGGCGTCGTCGCCGCTCGCCGCAACCGCGGTCGCAAGCGGCTGTCCGCCTAGGACGACGGCAGCCTTGCCGGTGACCGGCAAGCCGCCGCGAAGGCTTCGCAAGAGAGCGGAGTTCCTGGCCGTCCGGCGCGGTGAAACGCGTCGCGGGCGGCTTTTCCTGCTGGAAGTGCTCGACCGAGGGGACGGCGGGGAGCCGCGCGTCGGCTTCACGGTCACCAAGAAATCCGGCAACGCCGTCCGGCGCAATCGCATCCGCCGCCGCCTCAAGGAAGCCGTCCGCCGCCATGCCGCAGGTGACATGGCGCCGGGCAATGACTATGTGATCGTCGGGCGCAGCGACATTCTCTCCGCCCCTTTCGGCCAATTGGCGGCCGAGCTGACACGGCGCATCCGCAACAAGCGGTAAGATCCCAGGTCCATCGATGGAAAACAACCGGAACTTCTTCATCACGATCGCGCTTTCGGTGCTGATCCTCGCCCTCTGGCAGTGGTTCTACGTGAGCCCGCGGGTCGAAGCGCAGCGCGAAGCGGCCCGCATCGAGGCCCAGCGCGTCGAGCAGCAGCAGAAGGCAGCTCCCGCCCCCGGCGGCGACGTGCAGCAACACACCGGCATACCGGGAGTTGCTCCAGGCGCGGTTCCTGGGAGCGACGGCGCCATGGCGGCGACGCGCGATTCGGCGCTCGCGGCGACGTCCCGCGTGCGTATCGACACGCCGCGCCTTTCCGGTTCGATCAATCTCACCGGCGCTCGGCTGGATGATATCCGGCTCAAGGACTACCACCTCACGATCGACAAGAGTTCGCCGACGATCGAACTGCTCAATCCGTCGATGCTTCCCAACGGCCAATTCGCCGAGATCGGCTATGTCGGCAGCGACACGACAGGTGCGGTGCCCGGCGCCGATACGGTCTGGTCGGTGGAGGGCAATCCGGTGCTGACGCCCGCCACTCCGGTCGTCCTCACCTACACCAACGACAAGGGCTTGACCTTCAAGCGGACGATCGCCGTCGACGGCAACTATATGTTCACCGTGTCCGACACGGTCACCAACTCCGGTTCGGCGCCGGTGGCGTTGGCGAACTATGGCCGCGTCACGCGTTTCGACAAGCCGACGCACGCCAGCGTCTACGTGCTTCACGAAGGCCTGATCGGCGTCACAGGCGAGGAAGGCCTGCAGGAGATCAAGTATTCGGCAATCGAGAAGGACAAGGAGGTCAAGCCCGGCACGTCCTCCGACGGCTGGCTCGGCATCACCGACAAATATTGGGCGGCGACGCTCGTGCCTTCCGGCAAGCAGCAGTTCCAGCCGAAATTCTCGTATTTCGCCGACGGCCGCCCCCGCTATCAAGCCGACTTCCTGACCGACCCGATCAACGTCGCGGCTGGCCAGTCGACGACGATCGAGACGCTGGTCTTCGCCGGTGCCAAGGAAGTGGCAACAGTCGACGCCTACGAAAAGGACCGCGGCATACGCCAGTTCGAGCTGCTGATCGACTGGGGCTGGTTCTATTTCATCACCAAGCCGATGTTCTGGCTGATCGACACGCTCTACAAGATGCTCGGCAATTTCGGCCTGGCCATTCTGGCCACGACGGTTCTGGTCAAGGCCGTCTTCTTCCCGCTCGCCAACAAGTCCTACAAGTCGATGGCGAACATGAAGAAGGTCCAGCCGGCCATGCTGGAGATCCGCGAGAAATACGCGGACGACAAGATGAAGCAGCAGCAGGCCATGATGGAGCTCTACAAGAAGGAGAAGATCAATCCGGTCGCCGGCTGCTGGCCGGTGCTGATCCAGATCCCGGTGTTCTTCGCCCTCTACAAAGTCCTCTACATCACCATCGAGATGCGGCATGCGCCCTTCTTCGGCTGGATCCAGGACCTTGCCGCTCCCGACCCGACCTCGCTGTTCAACCTGTTCGGGCTCCTGCCCTTCGCCGTCCCTGAATACCTCCATATCGGCGTGTGGCCGTTGATCATGGGCGTCACCATGTTCCTGCAGATGCGCATGAACCCCACGCCGCCCGACCCGACCCAGGCGATGATCTTCAACTGGATGCCGGTGATCTTCACCTTCATGCTGGCGAGTTTCCCGGCGGGTCTCGTCATCTACTGGGCCTGGAACAACTTCCTGTCGATCGTCCAGCAGGGCGTGATCATGAAGCGCCAGGGCGCCAAGATCGAGCTCTGGGACAATCTGGCAAGCCTGTTCCGAAAGAAACCAAGTCCAGCCGAATAGTTCCGAACCAGCGACGCCCCGGCCCTGCCGGGGCTTCGAGCATTCGAAGGTCCCGCCATGATCGGCCCCAACCCGACAGAGCTCGACGGCGCATTGTTCACCCGCCCCTGGGTGTTCATCCGTGGCGTCCCCGCCATGAAGTTCCTGCCGCCGGAGGGCCCTCCCGAAATCGCGCTCGCCGGCCGCTCCAATGTCGGCAAGTCGTCGCTGATCAACGCCCTGATCGGCACGAAGGGCCTCGCCCGCACTTCCAACACCCCAGGCCGCACGCAGGAGCTCAATTATTTCGTGCCCGAGGGCTTTTCCGGCGAAGGCGGCGACCTTCCCCCGCTCGCGTTAGTCGACATGCCCGGCTACGGATATGCCCAGGCGCCCAAGGAACAGGTCGACAAATGGACGAAGCTCGTCTTCGACTATCTGAGGGGGCGCGCCACGCTGAAGCGTGTCTATGTGCTGATCGATGCCCGCCACGGCATCAAGAAGAACGACGAGGAGGTCTTCAGCCTGCTCGACAAGGCGGCTGTTTCCTACCAGCTCGTGCTCACCAAGACCGACAAGATCAAGGCGGCGGCCGTGCCGCGCCTGATTGCCGAAACGTTGGAAAGGATCCGCAAGCGCCCCGCTGCCTTTCCCGCTGTCCTGGCAACGTCATCCGAGAAGGGCCTGGGCCTGGAGGAGCTTCGCGAGGCTATCCTCCTCGCCGCCCGAGCTGGCTGATCATTCGGTAGCGCGGAACGTCAGCGCCACGCCGTTGATGCAATGGCGCAATCCCGTCGGCGGAGGACCGTCATCGAAGATGTGGCCGAGATGTCCGCCACAACGGCGGCAATGGCATTCCGTGCGCGCCATGAAAAGCGAGTAGTCCTGTCGCGTGCCGATCGCTTTGGGCAGGGAATCCCAGAAGCTCGGCCAGCCCGTGCCGGATTCGTATTTGTTGCGTGACGAGTACAGCGCGAGGTCGCAGCCGGCGCAGTGGAACAGGCCCTCGCGCTTTTCGCTGAGCAGCGGGCTCGTGCCCGGACGCTCAGTGCTCTCCTCGCGAAGGACGGCATATTGTTCGGAGGACAGGATGCCGCGCCATTCCGCATCGGTCTTCGTCACTTCGAACGCCTCGGCTTGCGCGGATCCCGTCCCATTCAGGCGCGACAATGCCGCCGCGCCCGCGAGATAGACGACGCTCCTTGCACCTGCCAAAAGAAGATCCCGACGTTTCATCATCGCCGTATTCCTTACGAACCAGCATAGGCTTTCACCGCGGTCCTGCCGAAATCAAATCCTATTGACAGGACATGCTGCCTGCACCGCAAAGCCCCTGGAGCGGGCGCGGGGCTGGCCGCGGCGGCCGGACTGAGACGGCGCGCGCGGCCGATGCTGCTGTCCCCGAGACGGTTCACATCTTCGGCAGCAGCACCTTGTCGATGACGTGGATCACGCCGTTGGACTGATCCACATCGGCAATGGTCACCGTGGCGACGTTGCCATTCTCATCCTTGATCTTGATCTCTTCTCCGTCACGCATTGCCGTCCAGATGCAGCCGCCGACCGTCTTGATCGGATGCTCGCCCTCGTCGTCGTCGATCATCCGGGATATGTCCTTGGAGAAGACTTCGGCCGCTACGACGTGGCAGGTCAGGACCCTGGTGAGCAAGTTCTTGTTCTCGGGCTTGAGCAAGGTTTCGACAGTGCCCTTCGGCAATGCGTCAAAGGCCGCGTTGGTTGGCGCGAAAACCGTGAATGGTCCCTTGCCCTGCAACGTCTCGACCAGACCAGCGGCCTTGACCGCCGCGACGAGAGTCGTGTGATCCTTCGAATTCACGGCGTTCTCGACGATGTTCTTGTCGGCAAACATGGGGGCTCCGCCGACCATGGGATTGGCGGCCAAGGCCAGCGAGGTCAGTGCCGAGAAGGCGATTGTCCCGGCAAGAATCGAAGCGGTGTATTTCGGCATGTTGCGGTCTCCTCTTGAAGGCCCCCGATCCGGAGGGCACGCGAGGAGCTACGAGAGGGCATTCGGCGAAGTTTCAGAGACGGCGCGAATCTTTTCAAATGCTCTTGAGATCGCCGGCGGCGACGACAGGACCCGTGGGCTGGCCGGTCGGAGAGCCTCCGGGCGGCTCAAGGCTGACGGCAAGGATCGCGCCAGCCGCGAGCCGAGCCCGTGCCGCCTCGCGCACGGCCAGATGCGCGGTCGCACCCGTGGGGATGACGCCCAGCGACACCGGCGCATTGCTGCCCTCGATCGTCCAGAGCTCGAAATCCCTGTCCGCGGCCCGCTCGCCGGAGACATGGGAGAGGCTTACCTCCCCGCGGGCTTCGTCATACACGGCAAGGTAACGCACGTCGCTGCCGTCGGCCGAGAGCGAGGCGACCAGCCGTGGAGCCGGAAGCTCGGCCGGCGGCCTGAAGGCCGGCACGGCGACATAGAGGACAAGCGCCGCAAGGGCGGCGGCGGCGAGACCACGCCAGAAGGAGAGGCTCGACCAGATGCCTCGCCCCCCGGGCGCGGTCGTTCCCCCAGCCGGCGCGGCGTCGGCGGATGGATCGAACAACCGTCGATCAATCGCTGCCTTGACGCCGGCCGGCGGCTCGACTGAAGGGTAGGCGGAAGCCAAGGGGCCGAAGTGGGACTCCCAACTTTCGACGAGACGAGCGAAATCCGGCTCGCTGTCGATCCTGGCCCCCACCTGCCGCCGTTCCTCCGACGACAGGGCGCCAAGAACGTATTCGGCGGCGAGGATGTCGTCGCCGGTTGGCTCGCGTCCGTCTTGATCCGTCAGCGTCATCGTTCGAGGCATTCCCGCAATTTCATCAGGCTGCGGCGCAGCCAGGTTCTCATCGTGTTGAGCGGCACGCCGTGGCGCTGCGCCAGGTCGGCATAGCTCTCGCCATTCAGATAGGCGCCGCGCACGGCTGCCGCCCGATCCTTGTCCAACTCCTCAAGGCATTGGTGGATCCTGTCGCTGTCTCCGGCCGCCACGGCCGACGCCTCCGGCCCAGGCGCGGGATCGGCGAGATCCATAGCTTCTTCGATCCCGACCGCCACGCCGCGCCGCGTCCTCACGCGATCGATCGCATGATTGCGCGCCACGGCGACAAGCCAGCTGATCGGGCTCAGATCGGAGATGGCGAAGCGGTCTGCCTTGTTCCAGATCTTCGCATAGACTTCCTGGAGGGCCTCCTCGGCCTCCGCGCGGTTGCCCAAGACACGCAGGCACACGCCGAAGAGTTTCGCACTCGTCTGCCGGTACAGCGCATCGAAGGCTCCCCGATCCTTCATCGAGGCCCGCACGATGAGCTTGCCGATGTCTTGCGGGGTCATCCGGCGAAAGACTACGCCCTTGCCGTCTATTTTCAACGCTGGTGGGACCGAAAGTAAAACGTCCCGCCCGTTCTCGAAAACGACTCCCTCCCCTGGAGGCAATGTTGTAGCTTGCCGCGAAAACGGGTGGGAGAGGCAAATGTCGGTCGAAGGGCTGCTTTGGGAACACGATGCAACCGGGCTCGCCGAGCTGGTGCGTAAGGGTGAGGTCACTGCGATCGAACTCGTCGAGGCGGCAATCGCCCGCGCGGAACGCGTGAACCCGCAGATCAATGCGATTGCGGAGCGTGCCTATGCGGAGGCGCGGGAGCGAGCGAGCCGGACCGACCGCCACGCGCCGCTCGCCGGCGTGCCCTTCGCGATCAAGGATCTCGGCATCGCGTGGAAAGGCGTGCCGGTGCATGGCGGCAGCAAGGCGCCTGCCTTCATCCCGGATTTCAATTCGGTGCTGACCGAGCGCTATCTCGCCGCCGGATTGATCCCGATCGCGACCAGCACCACGCCGGAATACGGGCTGCGCCTTATGACGGAGTCGCTCGCTTTCGGCATCACCCGCAACCCCTGGAACACAGACCATACCACGGGTGGTTCCTCGGGCGGCGCGGCGGCGCTGGTTGCGGCCGGCGTCGTGCCGGTGGCGCACGCATCGGATGGCGGCGGGTCGATCCGCGTTCCCGCGGCAACGACGGGGCTCGTCGGCTTGAAGACTTCGCGCGGCAGGGTCCCGTTCTCGCCGCTCGCGTCGGAATCCTGGTACGGCTTCGTCGTCGATCATGCGCTGACACGTTCAGTGCGTGACAGCGCGCTGCTCCTCGATCTCACGCATGGTCCGGATGCGCTGGCGCCTTATGCGGCGCGCCCACCCAAAGGCACATTCGCGGCCGCCGCAGCGCGCGGCCCCGGCCGGCTGAGGCTCGCCGTGTACCGGCAATCTCCGCTCGGCCTCGAAATCTCGCCCGAAACCCTGGCCGCACTCGACACGGCAGTCGCGCTCGCCCGAGAAGGCGGGCACGCGGTCGAGGAGATCGCGCTGCCGATGATCGACCGCGACTTCATGACCGGGTTCGCCATCTCGGTGAGTTCGGCGGTCGCCGGCACCATCCGCATGGAGACCGCCCGGACAGGCCGACCGACCATAGGCAACGTCGAGCGCGCCACACGTGTGCTTGCCCGGCTCGGCGAGTTGCTGCCAGCCGGCGAGGTCTATGCCACGCTCGAGCGGCTCCATGCGACCGCCCGACAGCTCATCGCCGCGACAGCGCCGTACGATGCCGTGCTGATGCCCATCATCGCGCATCCGCCTCTCCGCTGCGGCGCGATGGACGCCCGGGGCGCGGACGAATTCATCGAAAGCATGCTGGACAAGCTTCGGCTCACACGCCTGCTCAGGGTCAAGCCACTGCTCGGCCAATTGTTGGACAAGAGCTTGTGGTTCACGCACTGGCCGGCCATCCAGAACGTCACCGGGCAACCGTCGATCGCCATGCCGGTCTATATGACCGATGCGGGCCTGCCGCTCGGCATCCAGGCGGCGGGCAGGCCGGGCGACGAGGAAACCCTCCTGTCCCTCGCGGCCCAGATGGAAAAGCTGGCGGGATGGCGGAGCCGCAGGGCGCCGCTGATGATACCGTCGCGACCGGCGGTAAAGACTCGCCTTACCGCCGCTTCGTAGCGCGTCGCTCAATTCGAGCACGCGGCAGTGGTGCATCATTGCCCGTCTGGCGGTTTCCCGCTAAGACGCCGCGATCCTTTTTTCCGCGAGGCCCTCATGACGACGGATACCGCCGAAACCGCCGCAGCGCAGGCGAGCCTGCTTTCGGCCGCTTTGCCCTACATGCAACGCTACGAGAACAAGACGGTCGTGGTGAAATATGGCGGTCACGCCATGGGCGACATCGCGCTTGGCAGGGCTTTCGCCCGCGATATCGCGCTGCTCAAGCAGTCCGGCGTCAACCCGATCGTAGTGCATGGGGGCGGCCCTCAGATCGGCGCGATGCTCGCCAAGATGGGGATCGAATCTAAGTTCGAGGGCGGCCTGCGCGTCACCGACCAAAAGACGGTCGAAATCGTCGAGATGGTGCTTGCCGGCTCGATCAACAAGGAGATCGTCGCCCTGATCAACGCCGAGGGGGAATGGGCGATAGGGCTTTGTGGTAAGGACGGCAACATGGTTTTCGCCGAGAAGGCCAAGAAAACCATGATGGATCCGGACAGCAACATCGAACGCGTCCTCGATCTGGGATTCGTCGGGGAACCGGTCGAGGTCGACCGCAAGCTGCTCGATCTGCTTGCCCGGTCGGAGATGATCCCGGTCATCGCGCCGGTGGCGCCGGGCCGTGACGGCCACACCTACAACATCAATGCCGATACTTTCGCCGGCGCGATCGCCGGGGCGCTCGGCGCCTCCCGCCTGCTGTTCCTGACCGACGTGCCGGGCGTGCTCGACAAGGACAAGAAGCTGATCGACGAACTGACCGTCGCCGAGGCGAAGGCGCTGATCAAGGACGGCACCATCTCGGGCGGCATGATCCCCAAGGTCGAGACCTGCATCGAGGCGATCGAGCGCGGGGTCGAGGGCGTGGTGATCCTCAACGGCAAGACGCCGCACTCGGTGTTGCTGGAACTCTTCACCGAACATGGCGCCGGCACGCTGATCGTGCCGTGACCCGAAGCTGCCTCAGCGCGCAGCGCCCCTTTCCGCAAACGCCCGGATCGCCCCTTCGGCGATCTGGACGAAGCTGGTGCTGGGTCCTTCCGATCCGCTGGCCCTGATATTGGCGCGGGCGCCATCGACAAGCAGGATCAGGGCGTTGGCGAGCAGTTCCGCATCGGCAATGCCCGCCCTCCGACAGAGAGCGGTGAGCCGTTCCCTTTGCAGCCGCTCGAACTCCTGGATCACCGCGCGGGCGGGATGATCCCCGTCGGCCAATTGGAACGCCACGCTGGCCATCTCGCAATTGCAGTCTCGGACTTCCAGCTTGCCTGCCGCCAGCCGCGCCCAGTCCTTGAGCTGCGCCATCGGGTCGCCCGGATAGGCAGCCTCCAGATCCTTCCAGAAACTCTCCGCCTCCTGGGCCGCCTGTTTCAGACAGGCGGCGACCAGATCGTCCTTCGACCCGAAGTGGCGATAGAGCGTCATCTTGTTGCTGTCCGCGGCGTCAACGATCGCATCGACGCCGATGCCGTTGATGCCGTGCTTCCGAAATAGATCGCGCGCCGCGCCAATGATGCGCTCGCGGGGTTTCAAGGTCGTACACGTGTCCGTCATCGCGAGTACCGCAGCCAAAAATTCCCTTCCGAGCCTCTTGACAAATGTTACCGATCGGTAACAGGTATGCGTTACTGACAAGTAACACCCCTGCGCGCCAAGTCAAGCCCGATGCGGCAAACTATCGGTCACGTCACGGCTACGGGCAAGGAAGAACGGGTGCGAATCGAAAGGTTCGCCCGTTTCGAGCGGCAGGCACGGGAAAGCCGGCGGGCAATCGCCTCGTCGAAGAAGGAGAAGAACCATGACGCTGCCGACAGCACATCCGATCGACCGCATTCTCGCCGATCCCTTGATCCGCGCCGTCATGAAGGCCGACGGCGTCGAGGTGATGGAGATGAGGAACCTGCTTTGCACTGTCCGGCGGCGCCTCACCGCGCCAGCCGCCCACGATGACGGCGGGCCTCTCAACAAGACAGGCGCGCAGGACGTCTGCGCAGCCTACCCCGCATTCGCGACGGCCAATGCCGGCCGCCTCGCCCAAGGAACCGGCCTATCATGGTAGACTTCTTCATCCGGCGGCCGATCTTCGCGTCGGCCATCGCCATCATCATGACGCTCGCGGGGGGCATTTGCTATTTCCTCCTCCCTGTGGCGCAATTTCCGGACGTCGCGCCTCCGCAGATCGTGGTGAGCGCAAACTATCCCGGCGCGAGCGCGCAGGTGGTCGCCGATACGGTGACCACCCCGCTCGAGCAGCAGATCAACGGCGTGCCGGGCATGCTCTACATGTCCTCGACGAGTTCGAATGACGGCTCGGCGCGCATCATCGTGTCGTTCGAGGTGGGCTATTCGCTCGAAACCGCCGCCATGGACGTGCAGAACCGCGTCACCCAGGCCGCGCCATCGCTACCGGCCCTGGTCAACCAGACCGGGGTGACCGTCACCAAGCAGAATCCCAATTTCGTGGTGATGGTGAGCCTCGATTCGCCCGACCGCTCCGTCGATCCGGTCACGCTCAGCAACTACGCCTACCTACAAGTGCTCGATCCACTGAAGCGCCTTCCGGGGGTCGGCGACGTGCTCATCTTCGGCGAGCGCCGTTACTCCATGCGCGTCTGGCTCGACCCTGACCGCATGGCCGCGCTCGGCATCACCGCCGTCGATGTGCAGAACGTGATCGCCGAACAAAATATCCAGGTCGCGGCCGGCAAGATCGGTCAGTCGCCCGCGCCGGCCGGAACAGCCTTCGAGATGCAGGTGAACGCACAGGGCCGGCTGAGCGATCCTGCCCAGTTCGGAGACATGGTGCTGCGCGCCGCCAGCGACGATGGCGCCATCGTGCGGCTGCGCGACGTGGCGCGCGTCGAGCTGGGAGCGCTGCAATACGCGTCCTCGGCTGATTTCAACGGCAGTCAGTCGATCGTGCTGGCAGTGCTCCAGTCCCCCGGCTCCAACGCTCTCGAATTGCAGAGCCGGGTTCTTGCCAAAATGGACGAACTCTCCAAGCGCTTTCCCGCGGGCATTGCCTACCACACCTACTACGACACGACCCGTTTCGTCTCGGCCTCCATGCGCGACGTCCTCGTGACCCTGGTCGAAGCGTTGGTCCTGGTCGTCGCGGTCGTCTTCATCTTCCTCCAGAGCTGGCGCACGACCCTCATTCCTGTCGTCGCCATTCCCGTGTCGCTGGTCGCTACGCTTGGCGTCATGTACCTGCTCGGGTTCTCGCTCAATATGCTGAGCCTGCTCGGCATGGTGCTCGCCATCGGCCTCGTCGTCGACGATGCCATCGTCGTGGTCGAGAATGTCGAACGCCAGCTCGAACAAGGCTTGGCGCCGCTGGATGCCGCACGCAAGGCAATGCGGGAAGTGACGGGGCCGATTGTCGCCACGACGGCTGTGCTCATGGCGGTGTTTATTCCGGTCGCCTTCATTCCGGGCGTCGCAGGTCGCCTCTACAATCAGTTCGCGCTGACCGTCGCCATTTCCTTCGGCATTTCGGCTTTCATCTCCCTGACGCTCACTCCGGCGCTGAGCGCGGCCTTCTTGCGCCATCGCGGCCCCCCGACCTCCGCCCCGTTCCGGTGGTTCAACACCGGCTTCAACCGGCTCTCGGACGCCTATGCAGGGGGTGTCGGTGCACTGGTCCGCTGGCGCTGGGCATTGCTCGGCCTGTTCGCGCTGGCGATGGGAGGCACCTGGATGTTGTCGCAGCGCATCCCTTCCACCTTCCTTCCCGTTGAGGACCAGGGCTATTTCTTCGTCGTCATCCAGCTTCCCGATGGCGCCTCCCTTGAACGCACCGAGGCGGTAGCGAGGAAATCGCGTGAGATCCTCCAGAACACCCCCGGCATCGACGTGGTCGGCTCGGTCAACGGCTTCAACTTCCTGACTTCCGCCAACCAATCGAGCGCGGCCGCGCAATTCGCGATCCTCAAGCCATGGGACGAACGAGGCCCCGGGTTGCGCGCGTCGGATATCGTCGCGCTGGTCAGGCCGCAGCTCATGCAAATCCCGGACGCCATGGTGCTCGCCTTCGATCCCCCATCGATCCAGGGCCTCGGCACCACGGGCGGTTTCGAGTTCCAGGTGCAGGATCTTGCCGCGCGGGGCAGCACGGCGCTCGATGAAGCCACGCAGGCATTGATCGCCGAAGCCCGCAAGCAGCCGGAGATCGACCCGATGCAACTGTTCTCGACCTTCAGCACCTCGACGCCGCAATTCGATTACGACCTCGATCGCAACAAGGCCAAGCTGCTCGGGCTCAACCTGCCTGACGTGTTCAGCACATTGCAGATCTTCCTGGGGTCACTTTACGTCAATGACTTCAACCTGTTCGGCCGGACGTTCCGGGTGACGCTGCAGGCCGATCCCGGCGCGCGCGCGTCCGCCACCGACATCTCCCGGCTCTCCGTGCGCAACGCCTCGGGCGAGATGGTGCCGCTGAACACGATTGGCACGCTGAAGCCGGTCGTCGGGCCGGAGACCGTGACCCACTACAACAATTACGGCTCGGCGCTCATCAACGGCGCCGCGGCCTCCGGTTTCAGCTCGGGCCAGGCAGCCGCCGCCATGGAACGTGCAGCCGCCACCGCCCTGCCCCGCGACTTCGGCTTCGAATGGACCGGGATCACCTACCAGGAGATCCGCGCGGGCTCGGTGGCGCTGGCCGTCTTCGCGCTTGCCATCGTGTTCTGTTTCCTGATCCTTGCGGCACAATATGAAAGCTGGTCCATGCCCTTCATGGTCCTGCTTTCCGTGCCGCTGGCCCTGCTCGGCGCGATCATAGCGCTGTGGGTCCGCGGCATGCAGGTCGACGTCTACTCTCAGATTGGCTTCGTGATGCTGATCGGCCTGGCGGCCAAAAACGCCATCCTGCTTGTCGAATTCGCCAAACGACGGCGAGAGGAAGGCCTGAGCATCGTCGAGGCCGCGCAGGAGGCCGCGCGCCTGCGCCTGCGCCCGATCCTGATGACGGCGTTCGCCTTCATTCTCGGCGTGGTGCCGCTGCTCGACGCATCCGGCGCCGGAGCCGCCAGCAGGCAATCGATCGGAACGACAGTGTTCGGCGGCATGCTTGCCGCGACGATCCTGACCCTGATCTTCGTGCCGGTGTTTTACGCGACCATCGAGAATTGGCGCGAACGGAAGCCGCTCCGGGGAACCGGCCACCCCGCCGAAATCAATCCCCAAGCGGCAGAATAACAGGAATTCGACATCATGCGTATCTGGAAGAGCTTTTTGGGCGTTACCACCACCCTGGCCGTGCTTGGCGCCGGTGCCTATCTCGGCCTGCGCGACGGCCCGAGCAAGGCAGGCGCCGCCACCCCGCCCACCGCCCAGGCGATGCCGGTGCCGGTGACCAAGGTCGTCAAGCAGACGGTCCCGATCTACCTGGAATATTCGGCGCGGACAGAAGCGATCCGCAAGGTCACGCTACAGGCCAAAGTCTCAGGCTATCTGCAGGAACAGGGCGCGGCCGATGGGGCAGACGTCAAGGCCGGCGACCTCCTCTATCGCATCGATCCGCGCGACTATGTCGTGGCGCTCAACCATGCCAAGGCACAGCTCGAGCGCGACAGCGCCTCGCTAGAATACCTGCGCAGCAATCGCGACCGCGGTAATGAGCTTGCAACCAGCGGCTATCTCGCCAAGGACAGTTTCGACCAGCGCAACAGCACGGTGCACCAAGCCGAAGCCTCGCTTGCCATGTCGCGGGCAGCCGTTCAAACGGCCGAACTCAATCTCGGCTACACGGAGATACGCGCCCCCTTCGACGGACGGCTCGGCCGCAATCTCGCTCCGCAGGGAACACTTGTCGCCTCCGGCGGCACCATTCTCAACGACCTGGTCCAGCTTTCCCCGATCTATGTGACTTTCAACCCGAGCGAAGCCGAGTTGGCCGACATCATGAAGGCGAGGGCTGCAGGCAAGCTCGAAGCGGAGGTCTTCCTGCCGGGCGAGACCGAAGCCCGTCATCGCGGAGATGTGACGTTTGTGGACAATTCCATCCGGGCTCAGACCGGCACCATCGTTGCCCGCGCGACGATCCAGAATGCCGACCTGTCACTGCTGCCGGGCCAGTATGTCCGTGTCCGCCTGCTTATCCGCGAACAGCCGGACGCGCTGCTCGCACCCGTCGCGGCGATCGGTTCGAGTCAGCTCGGCAAATACGTCTATGTTGTCGGGGAAGGCGATGTCGTCGAGCAGCGCCTCGTCTCCCTCGGCCCCTCCGTCGGCAAATTCGTGGCGCTTTCCTCCGGTGTATCGGAGAACGACAGGGTGATCAGCGGCAATCTGCAGAAGATCTTTCCCGGCGCGCCCATCGCGCCCATCGCCGAGGCCAAGGCGCAGCAATAGCAACGGGTGGATAAGGGGCATGCGCGCCTTGGCTCTCCGGCTCGCATGCTCCATCGGCTATGCTGGGATAGGTCGCCGGTTTGGCCGGCGACCAGACGCCCTATGCGTGCTCAGTAGCAAGGCGGATAGGGGTAATAGCCGCACTGGCCTGAACCATAGTAGTTCGAACGCCAACCATCCCAGGCAAGGGCGCCGAGGCCGACCGCTGGAGCGCCCGCATACCAGGCACCGTGATAGACAGGCGCGTGCCAGTAATTGTAGCGGAATGCGTCGCCTTCCGCTGGACGATAGCCGTACCGGCCGTCGCCGAAGCGAACTTCGCCTCCGGCGCGATCAAGGCTCCCTGAAAACCCGCGAAAATCGGCGGCGCGATCGAAACCGCCCCCGCCGAAATCGCCACCACGAGCAAAACCTCCGCCACCGAAATCCCCGCCACCAAAGCCACCCCCACCAAAGCCGCCGCGGCCGCCACCACCGCCGCCGCGATCGATGAACAGCGCCGCGGGTCCGCTCGCACCGCCAAGGCGGCCCTCCAACACCGAAACTTGGAACGTCAGGTCGCCTGCCTCGAGCTTTGGGGATCGCAACGTTATCACGGCATCCTCTACCTTCGAGCCGTCGCCCTCGAGCACCGAGATGGTGGCGTTGGGCGGATCCTTGATGAAATTGTCCGCGCCTTCGTCCCACTGCTGGATGAACTGCTCCGTGGTGACATGACCTGCCGCGCGTACCGGACGGTCGGCAAATACGATCGAATTCATCGCCACCCCGGTCATGATCAGCTTGTCGCCCTCCAGTTTCGCGCCCGTCGAGTTGACGACGAAGAGCGAGGGGACGGGGCCGGTCGGCGTGACCACACCGATCGTTTTCTGGAGAGGAACATTGGGCTTGGCGTCCGCATCCTGCGCGAATGCGCCATATTGTGCCGAACACAAAGTGCTCGAAAGCAGGGCGAGACATGCGAGGTGCCTGCTAAGCATGACTGTACTCCCTTTTGACGAAGTTTACTGTTGGAGAGGGATTGAGCTCGCCGCCGATCATGGGAACCGGCTGCACTGAATGTCGTCGCGTCTCTTGGAGCTCTCCCTCCCTCTCGCGCGAAACGGGCAGCGCTAGGGAAAAAGCGCTGCCCGGGATGGCAAGCGCTCAGTTGCCCGGCTTGTTTCTGATGGCTGCCTCGATCTGTTTCTTGACTGCGTCCAGATTGAAGGAGGCGGGATCCTGCATCGGCGGATAGTCGATCGCCGTGGCCGCCAGCTTTGCGACCTCGTTCTGAACGCTGACAAACCGCCAGAACTCGCGGGCATAGAAGTCGTTCATGTAACCGCCGCCCAGATCATTGAGGCTTTGCTGGCCTATTGAGGGTGTCCGTTCGAACGGATCCTGGCGGATATTGACCATGGTGGGCATGTCGGTCGTCACCTTCGCGCCAGGCCAGCCCTGCGGCTGCTGATAGAACTGGAACTTGAAGTCGTCGATGCGGACGGCACCCAATTGGGGCCCACCGAAATAGAAGAACTCATGACGCGCGGATGGCCCCTTGCCTTGCAGCAAGTCCATTTGGTTATAGCCGTCGAGATGGTTCTTGTAGGTCGCATCGCCCAGCTTCACTCCATCCAGGAGCTGTTTGGTGATATCGGCGTTGCCAGCCGCCGCGAGCAGCGTGGGGAACCAGTCGAGGGCGGAGAAGACACCATTCTCGACCGTGCCCGCCTTGACCTTACCGGGCCAGCGAATGATTGCGGGCGCACGAAAGCCGCCTTCGAACACGGTACCCTTGGTGCCCTTGAACGGGGTCATGCCGCCATCGGGCCAAGTGAAGACTTCCGCGCCATTGTCAGTCGTGAAGATCACGATCGTGTTGTTCGCGTCGCCTGAATCTTCCACGCATTTCAGAAGGGCGCCCACGCTGTCATCCAGCTGCGCCATGCCGGCTTCCTCGAGGCCATAGTTGCTGGTGCTGTTCATCATTGCCTGGTATTTGGGGCCGAGGAACGTCCAGACGTGCATGCGCGTAGTGTTGTGCCAGACAAAGAACGGCTTCCCGTCAGTCTTAGCCTTGTCCATGAAGTCGCATGAGGACTTGACCAGCACTTCGTCGAAAGTGGTCATGTCATATTTGGCCTTGGGCGTGATGTCGTGCATGTTCGGGACATTCGACATGTCCGGATAGGGAGCCAACGGGCCCTCGTCCACGATCCTCTGCTTGCCGATCTTGCCCCAGCGCGGCTGCACGGTGGTGTCGTCCGTGGCAGTGGCGTAGGTATGCACGAGATTTCGCGGGCCGACCTTGTCTCGATAGGATTGATCGTCGGGGAACGAATACCAGTATGGGTCCGACATCGCATCGAGGTGATAAAGATATCCGAAGAATTCGTCGAACCCGTGCAAGGTGGGCAGATACTTGTTCAGGTCGCCGAGATGGTTCTTGCCGAATTGTCCGGTTGAATAGCCCTGCTCCTTGAGGGCTGCCGCGATGGTAGCCGCCTTGTCGGGCATGCCGACATCCGCACCGGCTTGTCCCACCGTCGTCAGTCCCGTGCGCAAAGGTATCTCGCCGGTGATGAAGCTCGCCCGGCCAGCGGTGCAACTCGCCTCCGCGTAATAGTCCGTGAACATCATGCCTTCGGAGGCAAGCTTGTCGAGATTGGGCGTCTTCCCGGACATCAGGCCGCGATGATAGGCGCCTATGTTGAACCAGCCGACATCGTCACCCATGATGACCAGAATGTTCGGCTTGGCTTGATCTTGAGCATGGATCGTCGAGGTGCTGCAAAGAAGACTGGCGCTGCAGGCGAGGGCCGCGCCAACACACGTTCTGGCGAATGTCTTCATTTCATCCTCCTCAGTTGATATCAGCAATTTCCCATTGAGCGGTCGTCTCGATGGACAGGCTGGTGCGCCTCATCACCGAGAACGATGCAGATCGCCAGCCAAACAGTCCTGTTGGCAAAGGGCCAAGGACAATCAGCCCGAGCTTGCCAGCACGAAGCTTATGATAAATTGTGCTGTCGCGATACTGTTCTTTAGTGAACTTTCATATGCATTGAGGAGCGAAGTTAACGCATACATTCCAATAAAATTGCAAACAATTCTTCATTGAAACAATCCCTCTACTTCGCCAATTTGCGCTCGCATGCAGAAGGAGGCGCCAAAGCCGTCGTTCAGTGCAACGACACGAATCCGTGCATTTGCAAGGCCTCGATCACGCCATCGAAAATGAGGCCGACACCGATCGCCGAGACAAAGAACCCGACAATGCGCGTGGCCGCGTCGATGCCCAGCGGACCGATCCGCCGCGTCAGCATCTCGGCATAGGCAAGACAGAGATAGGTGACGCACATGGTCGCCACGATGGCGGCCGAAATGGCAACAAGCGAACCCATTTCCGCAGAGGAATCCTTGATGGTCGAGGTCATTCCGATGATCGTCGCAATCGCGCCTGGACCGAACATGAGAGGCATCGCGAGCGGAACGAACGCGATGTTGGCGGCATCCGCATGCGCGGCGGACAGCCCGAGATCGTCGCCTGATGGCCTCGGCATGAACAGGTCGAAGCCGATCCTCACCAAGATGATCCCGCCGACGATGCGGACCATGGCTAGCGGAACGCCGAACAAGCGAAGAATGAAGGTCCCGAAAATGAAGAAGAAAAAACAAAGCAGCAGCGAATAGAGGCAGGCCTTCATGGCCACCGCGCGATGTGCCGCCTCGTCCTTGCCGGCCAGCAACTTGAGGTACACCGGCAGAACCTCGAGCGGATTGATGATGGCAAGCAGGGTGCTGAAGGTCCCGGCGAAGAGTGAAAACTCGTGTCCCATCCCCCTGCCCCTCCCTGCCGCGTAATGCGGTCCGACGCAAAGTAGCAAACGGCTGAGCAGCCTCACAAGGCGGTCACGGCCGAGGCGTCGGAAGATCGAGCCGGTAAGCTTGCAGCGTCGCGAGGCCGTTCGGATGGGGAAACGAGGCCCGTCTCTTTGTTTGAACCTGCTTGTGCGCGACGTCGTTCCACTCGGCTGAAAATCCCTCGGTCGCCTTGCTTGCCTACCGGCGCAAATGTGTCAGCGGCGTTCGCCCTGGCCCCTTGATGTTCTGCAGCACGAGCTGCGTGTGGACGTCGCGGACTCCGGGAAAGCGCATCAATCTGTGCATGACGAAGTCGTTGAGATCATCGACCGATCGCACCATGACATGGAGCAGAAAGTCGTATTCACCTGTCATCGTCCAGCAGGACGAGACTTCGTCCATCCGCTCCACGGCCGCAATGAAACGTTCCGGGGATCCGTCGCTGTGGCTGACCAGACGCACCTGTATGAAAACTTCCACCATGAGGCCGACGGCCCGTCGGCTGATCTGAGCCTGGAAGCCCTTGATAATGCCTTTCTCGCGAAGCGCCTCGAAGCGTCGGGCGCAAGGCGTCGCCGACAAGCCGATCTCGTCGGCGAGTTCGGAGACGGGCTTGCGCCCCTCGCCCTGCAGGATCTCTAGCATCCTGATCTCGAATTCATCCAGTTGAGGCATATCGTCTCCAATCTGCTATATACTGAGTAGAATCTACTCCTTTTTGCCGTTCTCGCGTGAAGAAAGGCGGAATCCACCACGCCTCTCGCCCTATTTTGCTCAGATCGGTTTTCCCTGCGAAAGGAGGATTCGCCATGGAGATCAGTGTTCAGGAATATGCTCGCCAATGCGCAGCCCAAGGCCTGCGCGGCGACTATCTGGCTTGCCGTCCCGACTTCACGGTGCGGCAGGAATACGATTACAGCGAAGAGCAGCAGGAGGTCTGGCGACTGCTCTGCGACCGGCAGACACGGCTGACACGGCGTCTTGCCCATCGCTCCTATCTCGATGGTGTCGAGGCACTGGGCCTGCTCGAACGGATACCCGACTTCGACGAAGTCAGCGCCAGCCTGCGCAAGCTGACCGGGTGGGAGATCGTCGCGGTGCCCGGGCTCATCCCGAACGCACCCTTCTTCGATCATCTCGCCCACCGTCGCTTCCCCGTCACCAACTGGCTGCGCAAACGCGAGGAACTCGACTACATCGTCGAGCCGGACATGTTCCATGATTTCTTCGGCCACGTGCCGGCACTCACCCAACCAGCTTTCGCCGACTTCATGCAAATGTATGGCGACAAGGCCGACGATATCGTCGATGTCGGCGGTGAGGAAATGATGGGCAGGCTCTACTGGTACACGGCCGAATTCGCGCTGATGCAGGAGACCGGCCAACCGCTCAAGGCGTTCGGCGCCGGGCTGATGTCGTCCTTCAGCGAATTGCAGTTCGCGGTCGAGAGCCCCGATGCCCATCGCGTGCCATTCGACATCCAGACGGTGATGCGCACGGGCTACGAGATCGACAAGTTCCAGCGCGCCTATTTCGTGCTTCCGTCATTCGAGGCCCTACGCGACGCGTTCCAGACCGCCGATCTCCCAGGCGTCGTCAAGCGCTGGAAAGACAAGCCGGCGCTTGATCCATCGGCCATCTGATCGCAGTTCGCGTCTCACCTTCCGCCATCACGGCCGGACGCGCATGCGCCCTGTGGCAGGAAGCCCGGCACTGCGTGCCGGGCCGCGGCCGACAGCACGCCGGAAGAACGTTTCCGCTCCCGGTAGCGGGGAATTGCAACTTCTTGGTGTGTGCGTATATCTTAGGGCCGCAACGCGGTTCAGGAATGTCGCCGGACGATGGCAAGCGGGGACAACAATCGAAATCCTGCGGCAAAGGGGCCCACGGTGTCCCCCGGGGTTCCGCGTTCCGTTCTGGAGGTCCAGGGCCTCGCCAGGAAGGAGGCGATCGCGCTCTGGCAGGAGAGCATTGGCGTGCTCTATGACGTGCGCCTGCGCAAAACGCTTGACGAGCGGTTTCATTTTCATGCCGACGCGTTTCATTTTGGCGACCTGGTCCTCACCTCATACAAATGCGTCGCGCAGAGCTTCGATCGATCGCGCGCCCGGATCGGAAGGGACGGTCTGGATCATTTCACCCTCCAGATCTGCCTCCAAGGAAGCCACGGCCGACGCGACAGCACCTCGGACGATCAGGCCGGACCGGGCGATCTGCTCGTGGCCGACTTGGCACAGTCACAGGCGACGGGAACTTCCGATTTCGACAGTCTCAATCTCACGGTGCCGCGCCGCCTGCTTGCTCCGCTTCTAAAGGCGCCGGATGAGCAGAACCTGCGTCTCATTACCGGCAAAGCTCCGCTGACTGCCCTGCTTCGCAATCACTTGCAGAGTCTCTACCAGGCAGCGCCAAACATCGGTAGCGGGGATGCAGAGGCCGTGGTGAGGCCGACGCTCGAACTGGCTGCCGCCGCGATCAATGCCGCGGTGAGCGAGGAGAATGCCGCTGCGGTGCGGCTCGCGCTGACAAACGGCATGCGGCACTACGTCGACGATCATCTTGTCGACCAAGACCTGTCCGCGGAGACCGTGGCCGCATATTTCCGCATTTCCACGCGCAAACTCTACTATCTGTTCGAATCCCATGGCGGTTTTTCCTCCTACGTCAGGGAGGCTAGGCTCCGCCGTTGCCGAGCGGAAATCACCGACCCCGAGCATAGGCACGAAAGTATCGCCGATATTGCCGAGCGTTACGGCTTCAACCATCGAAAAAGCTTCATTCGCGCATTCCGGCGATCTTTCGACGTGACGCCCAGGGAGATGCGGGCGCTTGCCGCGGAGGGCCGCCGCTCGTTCTTCGAGCATGGCGAGGGCCGCAACATGTGGCACTGGATTCGAGAATTGCGGTGAGCCGATGACGGAGTCCGCGGCGAGCGCCGATCGCGGTTTGCACCTGCGGCCACATTCGCTGCGCCTGCGGCCACATTTGCGCGGCGTCCCCGAATAGTTCTTGAATTCTGGCCCTCACCCACCCGAAAACCCCGAAAAATTCGGGGGCGGGCTCTCCTTCTCCTGAGATGGGGTTCGTATTGGCGCGGGCAGTCCCCCGCGACCTGGGCAATCGGGGAGAATTCATGACGGCCGACGGTTGCGATCTTCGACGTGCTGGCGCTCGGCGGCTGCGCTGCCCTTTTGACGCAGTGCTCCTCACCACGACGGCCCTCGCCATGGCCTTGCAGGGCATGCCGGCACATGCGCAAACCGCCTGGACCGGCGCGAACTCAACGGACTGGTTTGACCCCGGCAACTGGGATGCCGGAGTGCCGACCAATGCGGCGAATGCCGAAATCGACAGCGTTGCCAACAACCTGACGAGCATCGAGGGCTCGGCGGCACAAGCGCTCAATACCTACACCGGCCTGTCGTCCAACGGCGTTCTGACCATCCAGAACGGCGGCAGCCTGACCAATGAGCGCGGTCTTATCGGCCAGAACCTGAATTCGAGCGGCGCGGTCGCCGTGATCGGCAATGGCGCCTCCTGGACGAATTCCGTCTACCTCATCGTGGGCAATCTAGGCCAAGGCTCGTTGGCGGTGGTCAACGGGGGCATGGTCTCCAGTAGCGATGCCTATCTCGGCGCGGGCCCCGACGCGTTCGGTTCTGCCTTGGTTACCGGAACAGGTTCGGCGTGGACCACGAGCGGTTCCCTAGTCATCGGCAATTCCGGGATCGGCACCATAAATATCGAAAATGGCGGGAAGCTCAGCTCATCGGATGCCGAGATCGGCTACTTCGCCGGATCGTCAGGCGCCGTTCACTTGCAGGGCGACGGTTCCGCCTGGGAAAGTTCGGGCATTCTGACGATCGGCAAGGACGGTGAGGCCACGATAGACATCCAGGACGGCGGCCGGATAAGCAGCCAGCACAGCTTCTTCGCGCAGGGTGCTGACAGTGTCGTCCAAGCCTTTATCGGCGGCGAAGGCTCCGAATGGATGACTGCCGGCAACTTCATGGTCGCGGACAAGGGCGAGGCAGACATCGTTGTCCATGGCGGAGGCACCGTGTCCGCGACCGCCAGCGTCCTCGGCTCGGATGACGGATCATCCGGTCAGATTGTCGTCACCGACCCGGGTTCGACCTTTTCCGTCTCGAACAATATCCATATTGGCGGGAGCGGCACCGGTGCCTTGATCGCGGTGTCCGGAGGGGTCGTGCAAAGCGGTGGCGGCATACTCGCAAACACGCAGAACGCCATCGGCAACGCCCTCGTAAGGGGAACGGGCTCTGCCTGGCTGATCAATGGGTCCCTCTTCGTGGGCAATAGCGGGACGGCCGGGCTCTTCATCGAGGAAGGCGGACAGCTAACCAGCCTCGAGGCGGGGATCGGCCGTTCCAGTGCCTCGGAGGGCGCTGCCTACGTCACAGGCCAGGGCTCGGTCTGGATCAATGCTGGTGACCTCCATATCGGCGGAGAGGGTGATGGCAGCCTGTCCATCACAGACGGCGCAGTCGTCGAAGTAGGCGGCACGACTTCCTTGGCCACGACCGCCGGCTCGACCGGCAGCCTGAACATAGGCGCGGCCGCAGGACTGGCGCCCTTGGCTCCGGGCCAGTTGAAGACGGAGAAGGTCGCGTTCGGCGAAGGGAACGGGACGCTTGTCCTGAACCACGTCGCGGGGGACTATCTCTTTGCGCCGGAGCTGGAAGGGGCCGGGGCGATCACCGTGCTGTCCGGAACCACCACAATGAATTCGGATTCGAGCGACTTTAGCGGACATGCTTCGATCCATGATGGTGCAACGCTCACGGTCAACGGCACACTAGGCGGCACGCTCGACGTGTCCTCCGGAGGACGGCTGGCGGGCTCCGGCACGGTCGGCTCGTTGCATGTCGCCACCGGCGGCACGATCGCACCCGGTAATTCGATAGGAACCTTGAGCGTCGCGGGCGACATTGCTTTCGCTGCAGGCAGCATCTACGAAGTCGAGGTCGACCCGGAAGGGACCGATGCCGACCTGATCCATGCTACGGGGACGGCGACACTCGATGGCGGGGCTGTGACCCATGTCGGGATGGGCGGCACATATCAGCCGTTCAGGACCTACGAGATCGTAACAGCCGATGGCGGCGTTACCGGCACTTTCGCGGGCGTGACTTCGGATTTCGCCTTCCTGGACCCGGTGCTGAGCTATGATCCGAACAGCGTATTCCTGACCCTTGTCCGCAACGAAGTTTCCTTCTGTGGCGTCGGCTTGACGCCGAACCAGTGCGCCACCGGCGACGGCGCTCAGAGCCTCGGCCCAGGCAGCCAGCTCTACGACGCGTTGGTAGTGCTCGATGATGAGACTGCCCGCGGGGCTTTCGACCAGTTATCCGGAGAAATTCACGCGTCGATAAGGGGGAGCATGCTGGAAGACAGCCGCTTCGTGCGCGATGCGGCGACGGGCAGGGTGCGCGCTGCTTTCGACGACGCTGAGCCGTCATCGCCGCCTGTTCTCTCCTACGACAAGGGCGGTCTGGCATCGGCCGTCGCCGACCGAGATCGTCTCGCCGTCTGGGCCTACGCATTTGGCGCCTGGGGCGAATTTGACGGAGACGGCAATGCTGCTGCCCTCGAACGCAATACGGGCGGCTTGCTGTTAGGAGCCGACGTCCTCGCATTCGAGACTTGGCGCGTCGGGATTCTCGCCGGTTATGGTCGCTCCTCCTACGGGGTAAACGACCGTGCATCGTCGGGCGATAGCGATAATCTCCATCTTGGCCTTTACGGCGGTTCGCGCTGGGGCAATGTCGGGCTGCGGCTAGGCGCCGCCTATAGCTGGCAGGATGTCGACACCGACCGTTCGGTGGCATTTGCCGGCTTTGCCGACAGAATGGAGGCGAGCTACGACGCCGACACCGGTCAGATTTTCGGCGAAATCGGCTACCGCATTGAAACCGCCCCGGCGTCCTTCGAACCATTCGCGGCGATGGCCTATGTGAATGTCGATACCGATGGCTTTGCCGAGAGCGGCGGGCCGGCCGCGCTCACGGGGGCGCGGACGGACACGGATGCCACCTTCACCACGCTCGGCGTCAGGGCCGCGACCGAATTCACCTTCGACGGAACGAAGATCACCGCGCTCGGCATGCTCGGCTGGCGTCATGCCTTCGGCGACGCAGCCCCTTGGACCACCTTCGCCTTTGTGGGTGGCGACACCTTTGCCATTGCCGGCACGCCGATCGCCCGGGACAGCGCCATCGTCGAGGCCGGACTCGACTTTCAGGTCGCGCCGCTTGCGAAGCTCGGCCTTGCCTATAACGGCCAATTCGGATCGGGATTGAGCGATCACGGTGCCAAGGCCCATCTCGCGGTGCGGTTCTAGCGCGATGACAGAGCAAAGCTCGGCCTTATCAGCATCGCAAGCAGAGCAGGCCAACCTCGTCGTGAGGCGCGTCGCCACAATAGCACTGCTGGCCATCGTTCTCGGCTTTGTCATGCAAGGGCTGATACTCTGCGCAAAGCTCCTCAGCGGCGGTGGGTTTCCAGGGGCCAGACTGTTCGTTGACCTGACCCAAGGCGTCACGTGGTCGCTGCTGATTTGTGCAGGTGTCGGCATCGGCACATCGATCGCGAAGACGCGCCAGGCGCTCGCAGGCTTGCTATCGGCGCTGTTCGCACCAATTGCCCTTTCCGCCGCAAAGTCCGCCCAGAAGATGGTGGCCGATGCCATAGGTGTGGTCGACCAGCCAGGGGCACTGTCGCTCGTCACCATCAGCACGCTCCGGGCGGTGGAGTATGGCATCCTCGGCTGGTTGCTTGCATCGCTAGTGCAGAAGGATATCCGGCATGCGAGGCCCTACGTGGCCACGGGTACTGCGGTGGGCCTGGTCTTTGGAGGGACGATTGCCGCGCTGAGCTATTATGCGGCGACCGTGAAAGGGATGAGCCCGAGTGCTGCGCAAATCTCGGCCAGCCTGGTCAACGAAATCGTCTCGCCGATCGGATGTGCCGTCGTCATATATCTCGGGCAATTGGTTGGGCGCAATTTGAGTATCCTGAACCAGAACACGCGATAGAGGCGATCGGCCGACACGAAGCCTGCAGGCCGTTGATGCCCGCTTCGAGGCCGCACAAAGACAAAGAACCTGGAATTTCACCTTTCGCCCACCGCTAGAATTTGGCCGATCACGCCTTGCCGCGTTTGCGCGATCGAGCCGACATGCTAGGTCTGCCGCAAGGAGTCCAAACGTCCGCATGCTGCGACATAGCCTTCCGGAGCCGGTCAGACCCATGAACCGCCGCCATCGCGATCTGGCGGCGGCGTAGCGTGATGCCGCCGGCCAGCAAGCAGAGCAGTTTCAGACGCGCCGACCTCTGGTCGGCGCTCGCCTGTCTTCTGTTTCTCCTGGCCAAAGCTGTGGCGATCGTCCCCGCAGCTCCTTCGTTGCCATCGACACAAGGCGTCGTCGCCCTGCGATGGCAGGACCAGGAGCGGGCGCGGGACACCGAAGCAACCGCCGAGAGCCGACGCGTCTATCTAGCCGCCAGTCGGATGCGTGTTCCGGCCGATGCCGGCGGCAGCCAGGACATGGTTCCGCCGAAACCGCCGGCGCTCGTGGTCCCAATCCAGAACGGGGGCCTCCTCCCCGCGGCGCGCTCCTCGGTTCCGCCGCCATCGACCGCGCTCGGCTTCAGCGCTCGGGCGCCGCCAGCGGCCGGCTGACCCCCTTCCTCTCGAAAAAGACAGATCACAGCACCTTCGGCTGAGCCAGGGGTGCCCACGTCGTGCTCGGCCCGCCATGCGGCGCCTGAACGAAAAGGAATGTTTCAATGGACAATATGGGCAGATCGAAAAAACAATCCGATACCGAGCCGGTCGTCGGCTCCGCGACCTGGGGGTGGGTCGTGTTCGTGGTCCTGACCGCGGCCATTCTCGCCGCCGCCTATTTCCTCAAGCCGTAAACCTCTCCAAGGAAACGAGGAAGCCCGCGCCAGGTAAATCGCGGCGCGGGCCGACCAGACAGCACAGTCCAGGGTTCCCTCGCCTTTGTTTCGTGTCATAAGAGCGCCATGACCACGCTTCCGGATCCCGCTCGCTTTGCCCATGTCACGGACTGGGTGTTCGACCTCGACAACACGCTCTATCCCCATCACTCGAATCTGTTCTCACAGATCGACGTGAAGATGACGGCCTATGTGTCGGAACTTCTCCATATGTCGCGCGAGGAAGCCCGCAAGCTTCAGAAGGAGCTCTATCTCGAATACGGCACCACGTTGAACGGGCTGATGGAGCGCCACGGCATCGACCCGGACGACTTTCTCGAGAAGGTCCACGACATCGACTATTCGTGGCTGGTGCCGAACCCGGCGCTGGGCGATGCGATCCAGGCGCTGCCGGGACGCAAGTTCATCTTCACCAATGGCGACCGTGGGCATGCCGAACGCACCGCGCGCCAGCTTGGGATTCTCGATCATTTCGACGATATCTTCGATATCGTAGCAGCGGGCCTGACGCCGAAGCCTGCTCGCGCGACATATGACCGGTTCGTCGATCTCTATCGGGTGGTCGGTCCGAACGCCGTCATGTTCGAGGATCTCGCCCGTAACCTGACTGTGCCCAAGGCACTCGGCATGACGACAGTCCTCATCGTGCCGAACAACTTCGAGCCGACCTTCTCGGAAATCTGGGAACGCGATCCGGGTCACGACGACGACGTGGATTTCGTGACGGACGACCTCTCGGCCTTTCTTCAGCCCCTCGCCACCCTGCGCAGCTCCGGATGAGTAGTAAGAGTCGGCTCACTACTCTAGTGCGCCGCGCCGTGACCCGAATGTTCCGTAGTCTGCGCCGAGCTCGCGCCGGGTTTGCGCACCGGGAGGCTCACATCGACTTTGCCGGCCTTCTCGAATTCCAGGCTGAGTGGCACCACGCTACCATCCTTGAACGGCTCCGATACCTTCATGAACATCAGATGCAGGCCGCCCGGCCTGAGCGCGACAGCGGCGCCGGCCGGGACCTCGAGACCATCTTCGACGGGCCGCATCGTCATGACGTCGTTCACGACCTCCATGTTGTGAACTTCGACCTTGCCGGCCGAAGGCGAGGACGCGCCGACCAGCCGATCGGCCCCGCCGCCCTTGTTGATGATCGTCAGAAAGCCGCCGCCTGAGGGCTGTCCGGGCAGCATGGCCCGCGCCCACCCGTCGGAAATCTCGATATTGCCGACAGTTACGGATGCGGTTTCCTCGGCCCGCGCTTTCCCCCACAATGCCGAATAAATGGCGATAATCGTCAGCAGCACGGCCGCGGCGAAAGGCAGGGAAAGTCGGCGGGTCATCTGTCCTCCTGCATCAGAGTGCATCGTGCAGGTAGAGCTATGGCCCCCTTGTGTCGGTTTCCAGACAATCGGCCTGCGTCATGCGCGCACAGCGACCGATCGAAGCGGCTCCCTAACGAATTGCTATATGCCGTAAAAACGGCTGATGATTCGCCATGCCTCCTCGGCCGTGTCTACGTAGTCGATGATGTCCTGGTCGCCGGGCGAGATGGTACCTTGTTCGGCCAGAAAATCGAGATCCAAGGCCCGCTCCCAGAACTTGCGACCGAAGAGGATCACCGGAACACGCTCCATCCGCCCCGTCTGGATCAGCGTCAATGTTTCGAAGAATTCATCGAGCGTTCCGAAGCCGCCTGGAAAGACAGCCACAGCCTTGGCACGCATGACGAAATGCATCTTGCGGATCGCGAAATAGTGGAAGTTGAAGCAGAGTTCCGGCGTCACATAGGGGTTGGGCGCCTGCTCATGCGGCAACACGATGTTGAGCCCGATCGACGGGGCGCCGACATCGTTCGCCCCGCGATTGCCCGCTTCCATCACCCCCGGCCCGCCACCCGTCACCACGACATATTCGCGATAGTAGGAAGTGGCCGAATGCTCGGAGCAGAGCCGCGCGAACTTCCGCGCCTCTTCGTAGTATTTGCTGTTTTCCTCGAGGTTGCGCTTCTGCGTCTCGGTCTTGGCGGCCCAGGCATTGCCTCCGGGTTCAGGCAGGCGCGCCCCTCCGAACATGACAACGGTCGAGCGTATGCCGCGTTCGGCGAGCACCATTTCCGGTTTCAGCAATTCGAGCTGCAGGCGAACCGCGCGCAGTTCGCGCCGGGTCATGAAATCGTCGTCGCTCCAGGCAAGACGATAGGTCGGCGACAAGGTCTGCGGGGTGCTCGGCGACTTGCGCGCCCGTTCGAGGTCCTCGTCCGAATGCGGGAGCGGGGTCCACCCCGCCTTTTCCATCGGATTCATATCAGCAACGATCCACTTCGGTCTCTCGGCGCCGTTCAGCGGCGCGTCGTGATTGACCGCCAATCAGGCATGACATAGGGTCCGCGCCGATTTGGGGCCAACTCTTTCAGAAACCTATGCCCCAGCCCTTAACACCGCGTCAAATGGAGCCCCTCATGCCGAAGCCGGACCTCGCCAGCCTTGAGAAGACGATCGACAAGGCTTTCGAGGAGCGCGACAGCGTTTCGACATCGACGCGCGGAGAAATCCGCGAGGCGGTAGAGACCGCGCTAGACCTGCTCGACCGTGGCGAGGCCCGCGTCGCAGTGCGGCAGGCCGATGGCCAGTGGCATGTCAATCAGTGGCTGAAGAAAGCGGTGCTGCTGTCGTTCCGGCTGGCGCCGATGGAGGTCATCGCGGGCGGGCCGGGCCAGTCGGTCTGGTGGGACAAGGTGCCCTCGAAATTCGACCGCTGGGGCGCCGTCGATTTCGAGAAAGCTGGCTTCCGCGCAGTGCCCAACTGCGTGGTGCGTCGCTCAGCCTATGTCGCGCCAGGCGCGGTCCTGATGCCGTCCTTCATCAATCTTGGCGCGTATGTCGACGCCGGCACGATGGTGGACACCTGGGCAACGGTCGGCTCCTGCGCCCAAATCGGCAAGAACGTCCATCTGTCGGGGGGTGTCGGCATCGGCGGCGTGCTCGAGCCGATGCAGGCGGGCCCGACCATCATCGAGGACAATTGTTTCATAGGCGCGCGTTCGGAAGTGGTCGAAGGCTGCATCGTTCGTGAAGGATCCGTGCTCGGCATGGGCGTCTTCATCGGCAAGTCGACGAAGATCGTCGACCGCGCGACCGGGGAAGTCTTCTACGGGGAAGTGCCCCCCTATTCGGTGGTCGTTGCCGGAACCATGCCCGGCAAGCCGCTCCCGAATGGCGAGCCCGGACCGAGCCTCTATTGCGCCGTCATCGTCAAGCGTGTCGACGAGAAGACCCGGTCCAAGACCTCGATCAACGAACTCCTCAGGGACTAGGAAAAAGCGAGACCATGGAACGGACCAGTTCGTTTGCCTGATTCATCCCAACTCGTCTGGCTGTTCTTCAGCGTTTCCGGCCGTGTCAGCCGCTCAGCCTATTTCTTGGCTGGATTGCTGCTCGCGATCGTGCCCGCGTTCTTCTTCTACCGCTTCATGCTGGTGGCGGGGGGGACCACCGGGGGCCAAGAAAAGATCTGGGCATTCGCCTTCTGGGCCGCTTCGCTGGTATCGATCTGGTCGAACGTGGCGCTCGGCGTCAAGCGCCTTCACGATTTCGGCCAGCCTGGCATCTTTGCTGCCTCGCTTTTGGTTCCCGTGGTCTCAATCGTCGTCTTCGTCGTACTCTGCTTCTTCCCTGGCGACCCAGGGCCGAACAAATACGGCCCGCGCACAAACGCGCCTGGGTGACATCTGCAGGTCAGGCCGGCTGCCGCAGGACCATATCGGCGGAAAGACCCGGCGAGCCCCTGTTCTCCTTCTCGGCCTCGTGGACCAAGGCCACGATCTGGCGCGACAAAGGAGCGTCGCCGCCAGTCGCCTCGGCAAGGCGGACGATCGCCCCCTGAAACTCGTCGATCTCGGTCCTGCGGCGCCGCTCGAAATCCTCCCACATCGAGGAGCGCGCCGCGGGATCCACCGACAGCATGCGTCGCGCCAGCCATTTGAATATGAAGTCCGGCAAGCGCAGGACAGCCGGCACGAGGCTGGGGCTGGGCCCGCCCGCGCTTGCAGGCCTCACCCCGGCATCGCGCATCACCGAGAGCGCTTCCGCGATCTGGTCGGCAAGGATCCGCCTCCAATGCCGGTCGGCAAGCTGCTCCGCCAGCGGCAGGCCGGAAAGCGCATTGAGCGCGTTGTTCAGATTGAGAAGCAGCTTACCCCAGAGCACCGCCTCCATGTCGCCGCTCTCTCCGAAGGGAGCCCCTTCAACGTCCAGGAAATCGGCCAGGCTGGGCGATCCGGTCTGAACGAGGCATTGACCTGACGTGGCTCGACGAAACGCCGGCGCCTCGCCGCCGAGCACCTGGACCACGTTGAACGGGACCATGCCGGCCAGGACGGTCCGCCCTCAGCCAGCCTGGAGCGCAACGTGCCCGCGTTACGCACTCCATTCTGAAGGCTTACTAGGATTGCGTTCGGCGGGGCATGCGCCGCGATCAATTGCGCCATCTCCTCGGTCGCGCCGCTCTTCACCGTTACCAGGACGATCCCCGCATCGGCGAAGGCCTTGCCGGGTTCATCCGTCACCGCGACATCCTCCGGAGAAAGCAACCGCTCCTTGCCGTCGAGATCCACGATCTTGAGGCCTCCGGCGCGGATCGGATCGGCGATGCGCGCCCGAGCGAGCAGGCTGACCTTTCGGCCGGCCAGCGCCAGGCAACCGCCGACATAGCAGCCGATGCTTCCGGCGCCCGCGATCGCGATGGGCGTATCGATTGGGAACATTCTAGGACCCGCCTGCGCCGGGGCATCACCGCATACGGCGGCGATACCGTCAATACCGCGCCGATGGTCCTGGACCATGGTCTGTGGCGTGACAGGCCCGGCTGATTCGACTATCCATCCCAGCCATGAGTCTGCCCGTCGATCCCGCCGCCAATCTCGCGACATTGATCCGTTGCCCATCGGTCACCCCGGCGGATGGCGGCGCACTCGCCGCGTTGGAAACCATGCTGAAGCCATTGGGCTTCGTCGTCGAACGGCCGGTCTTTTCCGAGGACGGCACACCCGATATTCAGAACCTCTACGCGCGTCTTTCCGGCAGCGGGCCGCATCTCATGTTCGCCGGCCATACCGACGTGGTGCCGGTCGGCGACGAAGCGGCCTGGACGCACCCCCCTTTCGCTGCGGCGGTCGCCCATGGCGAGATGCATGGCCGAGGCGCCGTCGACATGAAAGGGGGCATCGCCTGCTTCCTTGCTGCCGTCGCGCGGCATGTCGAGCGCCATGGGCCGCCGAAGGGGTCGATCTCGTTCCTGATCACCGGCGACGAAGAAGGGCCGGCGATCAACGGCACGACGAAGCTCCTCGACTGGGCCGCGGCGAAAGGCGAGACATGGGACGCGGCGATCGTCGGCGAGCCGACCAATCCGGAGTCCCTTGGCGACATGATCAAGATCGGCCGGCGCGGCTCGATCTCCGGGCAGATCACGGTCCATGGACGCCAGGGCCACGCCGCCTATCCCCACCTCGCCGACAATCCGGTGCGCGGCATGCTCGCCCTGGCCGAGGCACTGCTCGCGCCGTCGTTCGACAGCGGCACCGAGGACTTTCAGCCGAGCAACCTCGAGATCACCTCGATCGACGTCGGCAATCCCGCAACCAACGTCATCCCGGGCAAGGCGACGGCCGCGTTCAACATTCGTTTCAACGACAGCTGGACGCCCGAAACCCTCCAGGCCGAGATCCACAATCGGCTCGACCGTGCGGCGCGGCGCGACAAGTTCCGGCCGGGCCGGACCGAACCGGTCGATTACGACCTCGTCTGGCGCGACCGGCCGAGCCATGTGTTCCTCACCCGCGACGAGAAGCTGATCGCCACTCTGTCGGGATCTGTCGAGGCGGTGGTCGGCCGCAAGCCGGCCCTGTCCACCTCCGGCGGCACGTCCGATGCGCGCTTCATCAAGGATTATTGTCCGGTCGTCGAGTTCGGCCTCGTCGGCAAGACAATGCACATGGTCGACGAGCGGGTGGCGCTCGCCGATCTCGAGCTGCTGACCCAAATCTATCAGCGGTTCCTCGTTGACTGGTTCGAATAGCGATGCTCGCTGCGAATGAAATGCAGAACAGCCTTTTGGGCGCCTGGCGCCTGATGACGGGCAGGGCCGACGGCCTGAGGCTTCTCGACCTCTCGGCGGACGGGTTCTGGAACTCCTTCTTCGCCATGGTGGTGGCGCTTCCGCCTCTCTTCGTCAGTTGGACAAGCTTCGCCAACGAGATCAGCCCTGGTCCCGAGATGTTCGGCGAGCGCCTCGGCCTGATGCCGCGCCTGGCCGTCGTCGATTTCTGCGCCTGGGTCGTGCCGCTGGTCGGCCTGGCCGCGGCCGCGAAGCCGGCGGGCATCGCCGGACGCTTCGTCCATTACGTCGTCGCCAGCAACTGGGCCTCCGCGATCATCGCTTGGATGATGATGCCCCCCGCGCTGCTCAGACTGATCTTCCCGGCGGCCGCCGACGTGGCGTCGCTTATCAGCTTCGCGCTCTTCCTGTTGTCCATGCTTCTCAGCTGGCGGCTGACCAATGCGACGCTGAACAGGGGGCCCGCCGTCGCGACCGCCGTCTTCGCGGCCATGTTCGCCGCCTCGGTGGTCGTGCTGCTTGCCCTCCAGTCAGCGCTCGGCCTCGCAACGGCCGGTCAGATATCAGGGTAATCGACTGCGACGAGGTAAAGGCCCTGAGGTGGTGCAAGTCCGGCGCAGGCAGCACGGTCCCTCGCCTCGAGTGCGGCCTTGACATCGGCCGCCGTCCAAGCCCCCTCGCCGGCTCGCTTCAGCGTTCCTACCATCGAGCGGACCTGGTTGTGGAGAAAGGAGCGGGCCGACGCCCGTATTTCGATCACCTCTCCCGATCGCCCGACATCCAGCCGGTCCAGCGTGCGCAACGGGCTGTTCGCCTGGCAATGCGCCGAGCGGAAGGTGGTGAAGTCGTGCCGGCCGACGAGCGTCTGCGCGGCCTCGTGCATGGCGTCGGGATCGAGCGGCTTCGGAACCCACCAGGCCTTGTTCTTCTCCAGCGCGAGCGGGGCCCGGCGGTTCACGATCCGATAGAGGTAATGGCGGGCGCGCGCGGAAAACCGAGCATCGAAGCTATCCGCGGCCCGGCGCGCCGAAAGTATGGCGACCCGCTCGCCGGCCATCGTCAAATGGGCGTTCACCGCGTCGCGGACCTTGTCCGCCGGCCAATCCCTGGCGAGATCGACATGCGCCACCTGGCCGGTCGCATGGACGCCGGCGTCGGTACGCCCGGCGCCACGCAAGGAAACCTCCTCGCCGCAGAAGCCCTTGATCGCCTGCTCGATCGCGGCCTGCACGGAATGTTGGCCCGCCTGCCTCTGCCAGCCGGCATAGGGCGTGCCATCATATTCGATGTCGAGACGATAACGCGGCATTCAGGGCCTGCCATCCACCAAGGTTGTCTTGCCGGACTTGGCCACGTTTCGCTCTGCGTCGCCCCCTTCTGTCCTGCCGGACATCTGCCCCCTCAAGGCCAAAATAATCTGGTGGGGGCGCCTTGGATGGTGAAATACGTCGCACAATGCATCGAAAGCTCGAAGAGCGGGACGGTTGCCGATGCCGGTTCGGCCGCCTCGTTCGGCACCGACGGGCCGCCGGCCGCTTGGGAACGGAATGGACCCTCGGGTCAGTTCGCCCGCTGGCGCGGGCTCACGCCCGAGGATGACGATTCGCGTTGAAGGCCTGCGCCAAATCGCCAGCGTTTGTGATTGGCATCGACACAGAAGCTTCGTCATCCACGGGCCCGAGCGAGGCGAGGTGACCCGTGGATCCATTCCGTTCCATTGCGGCCGGCCGCCCAACGGTGCAGAACGAAACAGCCAACGGCAGTGACAGCAGCCCACCATCCGCTCCTTCCATGCCGCCCGGGATGTGTGTATCCGAGAGCCGTCCGGGTGGAGATGTCCAACAGGACGGAGGCGGGTGTGAGGCATGTTCCAACCGATAAGAGACATGTGCCTCAAAGCCCGCTGAAGGGAGCGGAATAGACGAGCCTTCCCGCGCGCGGCGCATCGCCCCACGTGGCCGCCTGCAGGGCCTCGCATTGATATTCGCTTCCAAAGTCCTTTGCCCGCTCGTGCCGATATCCGAACCGCCCGTAATAGGAGGGGTCCCCGAGCACCACGGACAAGGTTTCCCCGGCGGCCTGGAGAAGGCGGTGGGCCTCCTCGACCAGGGCGCATCCCACGCCCTTGCCCTGCTCTTCCGGGAGGACGGCGAGCGGCGCGAGAGCCACCCCGGCGAAGCCTGCGCCGCCTCTCTCGATGCGCAGCCGCGAGAACAGGACATGGCCGACGACCTTTCCGTTGCGCTCGGCAACGAGCTCGAGCACCACGTCGCCGGCGGCCACGAGCTTTTCCACCAGATCAGCCTCGTCCGTGCGGCCGAAGGCGCGCTGCTCGACGTCGTGGATCGCCTCGCGATCGGGTTCCTCGGCGCGCCTCAAGGTCAGCCCGCTCATGCCAGCCTCGCCCCGCTGGCAAGCTTGGCGCCCCGCTGGAACTCGGCCGCGCTCGCGGGCTTTCCTCCCGCCCGCTGCACTTCGACCAGTCGAACCGCACCGCTGCCGCATGCGACCGTCAGCCGATCGTCGAGCAGCTCGCCGGCCGCCCCGGCGCCCTCCGCGAGAGTCGAGCGCAACAGCTTCAGCCGCTCCATCCTGCCGGCAATCTCGACCTCGCACCAGGCGCCTGGAGCGGGCGACAGGCCACGGATCCGGTCATGCAAGGTCGCAGCCGGGAGCCTCCAGTCGACGCGGGTTTCGCTCTTGTCGATCTTCCTGGCATAGATTGCGCCTTCCTCCGGCTGGTCCGTCAGCGTCAGCTCTCCCGTCTCGAGCAATCGGAGCGCCTGGACCATCAGCCTCGCCCCGACGAGCATCAGCAGGTCGTGGAGTTCGCCGGCGGTCATATCCTGACCGATCGGGACTCGTTCGGTGAGGGCGACTGGGCCCGTGTCGAGGCCGACATCCATCTTCATGATCATCATGCCTGTCTCGGTGTCGCCCGCCATGATCGCGCGCTGGATGGGCGCGGCACCGCGCCAGCGTGGAAGCAGCGACGCGTGGCCGTTGAAAGCACCGAGCCGGGTCCCCTCGAGGATAGGCTTCGGCAACAGCAGGCCATAGGCGACGACCACCGCGACATCGGCTTGAAGCGCCCGGAAGGCTTCCTGTTCCGCCTCCCCTTTCAGAGAGACCGGCGAGCGAACCTCCAGGCCGAGCCTCTCGGCCTCTCCGTGGATCGGCGACGGCGTCAACTCGAGCCCGCGCCGACCGGCCGGTCGCGGCGGCTGGGTATAGACCGCCACCACCTCATGGCCGGCCTCGGCGATGCTGCGCAACGTGGGAACGGAGAAATCCGGCGTTCCCATGAAGATAACGCGAAGGGACATTCCGATCCTATCCGCTCGTCTTTAACTGGCGCCGCATGAAGGCGGCCAAGACAATAGTTATGGAGCGCCTGGGCGCGTGCGAATGACGCGTGCGCTCCAGCGCTCCGCGCATCTGCTTGAAGCGGATTTGCATGGCGCGGGTCAAGCCCGACTTCGCGCCTCGCCCCTGGTCACGAGTAGAGATATCCCACGCCGCGGATGGTTTTGATCACTTCCGGCTTGGAAGGATCGGCCTCGATCTTCTTTCGCAACCTCGAAATGCGGATGTCGATGCTGCGGTCGAATGGATTCCAACCGCGATCATGGGCGAGTTCGAGAAGTTGGTCGCGATTGAGAATGCGACCGCGATGCTCGGCAAAGACTTTCAACAGCCGGAACTCCATGGGCGTGATCGCAATCTCCACACCCTCGGCGCCGAAGAGCTTGTGCGCTTCGATGTCGAAGCGGCATTGGCCGAACTGAACAGTATGGCGCGGGGCGGATTCAGCCTTGTGGTTGTGCCGCTGCCGGCCCGAGGTGCGGCGCAGGACAGCCTTGACCCGCGCGAGAAGCTCGCGCAGATCGACGGGCTTGGCGATGTAGTCGTCGGCGCCGACTTCCAATCCGACCACCCGATCGACGACGCCGGCGGAGCCAGTCAGCATGATGATGCCGACGTCGAAATGCTCGCGCAGGTACCGGGCCAGTGAAAGACCGTCCTCGCCGGGCATGCGCAGGTCGAGTATGACGACGTCCGGATGTCCTTCGGCCATGAGCTTGCGCAAGGCCGATCCGCCATCCGCAGTGGTAACGACGTACCCGCTGTGTTGCAGGTACTCGGCAACCGTATCCCGGACGTCGGGCTCGTCGTCGCAGACAATGATATGCGCGTTGACGGTCAAGGCTTTGCTCGGGCGTTCCTGGAACCTTCGACCTCCCGCGAACTGCGATGCCGCGCCGTTCGCGAGGCCCGGAGGTTGGTGGTTGCGCGGAGCCGTGCCCACACCAAGACACCGCCATCTTGCGCTGTGATGGCGAATGCAGGCCGGGCATACGCCCCGGACATGAAGCAAGATTCCTTGAAGCCGGCATGCGAGTCAACAACAGTTGCCATCAGGCGCTCCCCTGAACGATTCGGGAGGCAAAGGCCCGGAGGTCGACCGGCTTTACCGGCTTTTCGATGAAGGGCCGCTTGGTGGTGTTCAAGAAGCTGCGGGCATCCGGGCTGATCGTATCGCCAGTCAGGAAGGCGAGCTTTTCGAGCGCGCCAGGATGGAAATCGGAAATGTGCCTGAAAAGGCGACGGCCATCCATGTTTGGCATCTTCAGGTCACTGAGAATCAGCGCGAAGGCCTTTTTCTCAAGCTGGGCCAGGGCCTCCTCGCCCGACCGGGCGATGACCACCTCGAAGCCATCTCGGCTCAGCACGTCGGCAATCATGTCGCCAACCTCCCTCTCATCGTCCACGACCAGACAGGTAAGACCCTTGGTGGTGGCCGGCATTGGCTTGGCTGTCTCGTCCGGAGCCTCGAGCCGGTCGGAAGCCGGCAGGGAGACAATGAAAGTCGATCCTCCCCCAGCGGATGTTTCGACCTTGATGGTGCCGCGATGAGACTGCACGATACGATGGCAGAACGACAGGCCGATCCCCGTTCCGGCGCCGACATCCTTGGTCGTGAAGAACGGCTCGAATATCCGAGGCAGGATTTCCCCGGGGATGCCCGGGCCGGTATCGGCAACCTTCACGACGATGCTGCCGGTCTTGGCGCGCCGCTTCGTCGATACGGTTATCTTCCTGCGACCATCCCATCCATGCAGGGCCTGCTCGGCATTCACCAGAAGGTTGATCAGCACCTGACTGAGCTGATCCGGATCGGCCCAGATCGGCGGCAGGCCCGGTTGGAGCCTGAGCACGAGTTCGATGTCCGATGACCTGATGGCATAGCCCGCCACTTCTACGGCGGCGGCAACGATATCATCCACAGCCACGTTTGAGGTCCGCGCCGGCTGCTGCCTGGCCATGGCCAGGAATGTCTTGACGATGCGCGCGCAACGTTCGGCAGCCCGACAGATTCGGTCGGCGCGCTCGGCAACAGCCGGATCGACGACCGTCTCCTTCATCATCAGGGACAGGCCGAGAACCACGGACAGCGGATTGTTCAGCTCATGGGCCACGCCGGCCAGCAGGCCTCCCAGAGCGGACATTTTCTCGTTCTGGTGCAATGTCTCGCGCTGGTGTTCCAGTTCCTTCTGCATCTCGATGCGGTCGGTGAGGTCGTAAGTATGGGAGACGATGACCTTCTCGCCCTGGAAGTCTATGAGGCGCGACGATATCGAGCACCAGCAGGGCTGGCCGTCTCTGCGCCAGAGCTGCGTTTCGAAGTCGTCGACCGAGCCATCCCTCAACAAGCGCTCGACATAGCGGCTGCGATCCGACGGATCGACATAGTGGTCGACTGCAAGGGGGGCGTCGCCGAGCAGCGCCGCGGTAGCCGGGCTGCGATAGAGCAGCTTGCCGTCTCGGGCCCGGGTCATCTGGATATTGACGGGACAGGCCTCCAGCACGTTGCGGACAAGTTCGTCGGCCTCCTTCGCCGCCAGTTCGGCGCGCTTCCGCTGCGTGATGTCGACTCTGGTGACAACGAACCCGCCCTCCCGCGTCGGGCAGTTGGAAACGAAGAACCAGCCGCCATCGGTGTGCTGGAATTCCTGCTGACGGAATTCCCGGCGGTCGCGCGCCCGCTCGGCAAGCCACTCGTCGATCTTGCCGCGCGGAACTTGAAACTGGTTCCGCTCGACCGTCACGCGCAGAAAATCGAACCAGTTCACGCCCGGCACCAGGATGTCGGCGCATCGGGAATGCATCTTCCGATACTGGCTGTTGGCCATGACGAGACAGTCGTTGCGATCGTAGAGCGCGAAGCCTTCGGCGAGCGATTCGATCGCATCGATCAGGCGGTCGTTGGCCTGCCGCGTCTGCTCCTGGGCGACGATCATGTCGGTGATGTCCGAGGTGTTGGACACGATCACCGGACGTCCCTGGAAATCGATCAGCCGGGCCGAGATCGATCCCCAGAATATCTTGCCGTCACCATCATATTGCCGGACACGGAAGTCGTCGATCGATCCTTTTTCCTGCAAGACCCTGACCAGAGTTTCGCGGTCGCCAGGGTCGACATAGTAGTCGGTGAGGCGGGGCCGATCCCCGTAGAGCTTGTTGCTGGCCGGATTGCGATAGAGCGTCTCGCCCTGGAGGGTCGACATGCGGGTCGGCGACGGGCAGGCATCCAGCACTTTCTGCATCAGCGCCGTGGCCTTGCGTTCGGCCGCCTCCGCCTTCTTGCTTTCGCTGATATCGGCCCGCGTCACGACGAAGCCGCCGAGATCGGTCGGATGGATGGACACCGAATGCCATCGGCCGTCGCCAAGATCGGCTTCGTAGCGGCCATGGAAGCCGGTTCGATCGGGCATCAACCGCTCTTGCAGCCATTCCTCCTCCCGCCCGACGGCATCGGCGTAGACGCCACGGCGCACCGATTCGCGAAGCAGGTCGGACCATTCGACTCCTGGTTTTATGAGATGCTCCACCGGCTGGTTCATCTCGCGGTAGAGCGTATTGCACATCACCAGCCGTCGATCCTCGTCGAAGAGCGCGAAGCCTTCCGAGAGGGATTCGATGGCATCGGCGAGCATCGTCCGGGCCAGCATCACCTCGCCATCCCGCTTCTTCTGCCGGGTGACATCCGCGATGCCAGACAGGACGACGGGCCGACCGTGATACTCGACCAACCTCAGATTGCCGGTCGCCCAGAATTCCTGACCGTCGGCGCGGCGCAGCAGCGCCTCGCAATTTTCGACGACCCCGTTCGCCAGCAGCTCGCGACTGATCTCCAAATATTGCTCGCGATCGACGAAGCGCTCCGCCAGCCATTGCGCGGTATGCTGGCCATTTTCGTCCCATCCCAGGAGCCTCTCTGCCATGCTGCTGAGGTAGATCACCTCTCCGGTGACGGCGTCGTTCATCCAGACGCCCAGAGGATGGTGCCGAATGAGGAATCCCAGCAAATCCTCCCGTTGCTTGCGCTCTGTGATGTCAAGCACTCCAATGACGAGCGACGGTCGGCCCCGATAGGTTCCCCGCCGGCAATTCGTCGAGCACCAGGCCACAGAACCGTCACTGCGGCGAAGCTCGATCTCGTGATCGCGAACGATGCGATTTCTGGCGACAAGGCCGCGCATCTCGCGGAACCCGTCAGGGTTCACATAGTGGTCCGTGATGTATTGGGGTGTGCCTTCCTGCCATTTGCGGCCGAGAAGGTTGGAAGCATCGAGGCTCTCGTAAAGAATTTCACCGCTCTGATCGTCGACGACCCAGACCGGCAGAGGATGGCTGTCGGTGATGCAGCGGAATATTTCCGCCTTCTCGGCATAGGCGAGTTGGGCCCGCTTCATATCCGTGATGTCGACGCTTACAAGCGCGGTCTCGCCATTCGCATTGGGATGTGCTGTCAGCAGTTTCCAGCGACCGTCTACGGTTTCTGCCTCGACGGGGTCCTCGTCGGCCCGCCTCCAACGCGCCGCCGCGGTCTCGAGGAACTCCTCGCCTGCCTCCACTGGGCGTCCATCGAAACTCTTGAGCCCCAAGAGCATGTCGGAGACGATCGCGCGACCATTGGATCGCTTGCGGCGCGCAGCCCCGAAGATTTCCGGATTTGAAGCGACGAGATGCCCGTCGCCATCGAAGAGCGCATAGCCCGTGCGCATGTCAGTCACTCGCAGCTAGGACTCGAAGCGACCCGGCATATCGGCAGGTCTTCGCCAGCCCGTGTACGTTTTCTCAGAAGTGCTCGCTTGGCGCAGAGGTTTCCTTGCCGCAGATGCTTTGCTCTAGCGCCAAGCCCGCCCTCCAGAATGCTGGGAAATCCTCGGGCGTGGCCACCGCAGTCGTTGCAACCGCAAAGTGCCGCGAGCAAACCGCTCTGCCAAGTTCAGTCTCCAACAATCACGCTCTTATCACGCAAATACTGTCATATCCCCAACGACGATGTCAAATTCACCGGGACAAACATTTGGACATCCTCGCGATGATACAAATGAAACTTTTGTTCCCAACTTTAGAAAAACTTATGAAACAAGGACCGACTAGATCGCTGGATGCCGCCAACCGAGCGGATTCCACCAAAGGAGCACTGCAATGTCTACCGGATCACTTGCCGCTGCCTATCGCGCGTTCCGTAGTCACAGGGCGCGACGGAATGGAATGAAGCTCCTCGCAGAGCTTGACGAGCACATCCTCAAGGACATCGGGCTGAGCCGCTGCGTCGGCTCCGTCTACATCGGCGCGTCTGACGAGCGGAGACACAGTCATGGCGATCATAGATCTTGATCGGGCCACACGTGGCCCGGTCGCTGTCGACGCTCGCAAACCCATTCTCGCGCTGCACGCAGCAGCGAGTTCAGGCGAGCAATGGCGAGGCCTTTCCGATTACCTCCGCGGTCGCTATAGGGTGATCGCGCCCGACCTCCCCGGCTATGGAAGCGCCCGCCTGCTGCAATCGCGTTCCCCCAGAGAAACGGCCGGACAACTCGCGCAAGCCATCGCCGATGACGGACCGCTGCATGTTGTCGGCCATTCGCTCGGCGCCGCTATCGGCCTGGAACTCGCAGCTTCGCACCCTCATCTCGTCCGCAGCCTGACATTGATCGAGCCGATGCTCTTTCATCTGCTGCGCGGCGGCGATGCTTCCGACCGTGCGCTCCATGCCGAACTCGTCAGGTTGGCGGACCGGATGTTGATGTCCGTCGCGGCCAACGACAATGCCGTCGGAATGCAGGCGTATATCGATTTCTGGTATGGCGCCGGCGCCTGGCGCCGGACCGGCGACTCTCTCAAACAGAGTTTGGCGCGGCTGACGTCCCGGGTCGCCTCCGACCTGACCGCCTCGCTCGCCGCGACGGGAGGAGCAAGCGCTTATCGTGAACTTCGCTGCCCCGCGCTCCTCGTGACTGGTCTTCGAAGCCCGGTCGCAAGCCTGCGCGCCAGCGAAATGGCGGCCGAGGCGATCCCGCATGCTCGGCTCATGATGATAGCGGATGCGGGGCACATGGCCCCTCTCACCGATCCGCACATTATAGATCCCCTGATCGGCCGTCATCTTTCGTCGGTCGAAACGTTCGGCAGCAGCCGGCCTTTCCTTTATCGTGCGGCCTGAGGACGGGCCAGGATCGATCGAGCATCGTTATCGCAATCGCCCATCCTCGGGCCGATGCTCGTGCCCTCGCCTCGACACTCAACCGAACAGTCCATACGGCTACGAAAGGATGAGATCATGGCAGTCACAGGCACTTTCTCACCAGGTACCGGCGTCATCACCATGACGGGCGACACCAATTCCAACACCATCGCGATGAGCCGCAACGCAGCCGGCCAGATCCTCGCCAATGGCGGTGCGGTGGCGATCTCTGGCGGTTCCCCGACGGTCGCCAACACCAACCTGATCCAAGCCTTCGGCCTGGCCGGGGCCGACACGCTGACCCTCGACGAGGCGAATGGCGCGTTGCCTGCCGCGAATCTGTTCGCAGGAACTGGCGACGATGTCCTCACAGGCGGCTCCGGCACGGACATGCTGTTCGGCCAAGGCGACAACGACACACTCCTCGGACGAGGCGGGAACGATCTGCTCTTCGGAGGCGCAGGCAACGACACGCTGGTCGGCGGAGATGGCGACGACCAGATGTTCGGCGAAGCCGGCGATGACCGCATCATCTGGAACCCGGGCGACGACACCGACCTGGCGGAAGGCGGCGCGGGGATCGACACGGTGGAGATCAATGGCGGCAACGGGGCGGAAACGTTCGCAATTACCGCGAACGGCGCGCGCGGAAGGTTCGATCGCATCAGTCCGGCGCCATTCAGCCTCGATATCGGCACCAGCGAGAATCTCGTCCTCAACGCCAATGGCGGCGACGACGTGATGTCGGCGACGGGCAACCTCGCGGCCTTGATCAAACTCACCCTCGACGGCGGCGCGGGCAACGATACGATTCTCGGCAGCAACGGCGCCGACACGCTGATCGGAGGCGACGGCAACGATTTCGTCGACGGCCAACAGGGCAACGACCTGGCTCTGCTCGGCTCAGGCGACGATACCTTCCAATGGGACCCCGGAGACGGCAGCGATATCATCGAAGGGCAGGGCGGACAGGATCGGTTGCTGTTCAACGGCAGCGCCGCGGCGGAAACCTTCGACATTTCCGCCAATGGCGAACGGTCGCGTCTCCTCCGCAACGTCGGCAATATCACGATGGACATGGACGAGATGGAGCGCCTCGACCTGAACGCGCTCGGCGGCGCCGACGCGGTCAATGTCCGGAACCTGAGCGGGACGGACGTTGTGGCGGTGAATGTCAATCTATCGGGAACGCTCGGCGGCACCGCCGGCGACGGCCAGATGGACGTCGTCACGGTCGATGCCACGAATGCCGGCGCCACGACCGAAGTGTTCGGCCAGAACGGATCGCTTCTCGTGACCGGCCTGCAGGCGAATGTCGCGATCACAGCCTCGGAGGCAACAGACCGTCTCGTGGTGAGCGGACTCGGCGGCCACGACCGGCTGTCGGCGGCTTCGCTGGCGGCAGGCAACGTCCTTCTCACTCTCGACGGTGGGGCGGGCAACGATACGATCGCGGGCAGCCAAGGCGCGGACACGCTGATCGGCGGCGACGGAAACGATTTCGTCGACGGCAATCAGGGCGGCGACGTCGCCCTGCTCGGCGCCGGGGACGATATCTTCCAATGGGATCCGGGCGACGGCAGCGATGTGGTCGAAGGCGGGGCCGGGGTGGATGCCCTTCGCTTCAACGGTGCCGGCGCGAGCGAGAGTATCGACATCTCGGCCAATGGCGAACGCGTGCGCTTCTTCCGTGACGTCGGTTCCATCACAATGGATCTCAATGATGTCGAGCGGGTCGTCTTTGACGCGTTCGGTGGAACCGACAACGTCGTCGTAGGTGACATGAGCGGGACCGATCTCATTCGGGTGCAGGTCGGGCTTGGCAAAGTCTCGGGGGGCGTCACCGGCGACGGTCAGGCCGACAGGGTCACGGTCAATGGAACCGGAGAAGACGACCAGATCCAGGTCGCGGTTTCCGGGCCGGAAATCGTGGTGACCGGACTTCCCGCCAGGACCAATATCCGCGGCGCCGACGGCGCCCTGGACACGCTCGTGCTGGCCGGGGGAGTAGGCTCGGATGTCATCGATGCCAGCCCGGTTGCCGCCGGCAAGATCAGCCTCGCATTCCAGGGTGGCCTCGGCAACGATGTCTTCCTCGGCAGCCAGGGAAACGACATCATGCAGGGCGGAGACGGCAACGACGTCGCCTTCATGGGCGGCGGAAACGACGTCTTCGTCTGGAATCCCGGCGATGACAACGACACCGTGGAAGGCCAGGCCGGAATCGACACTCTTCTGTTCAACGGCGCCAACATCGCTGAAAACGTCGATATATCCGCGAATGGCGGCCGCGCCCGTTTCTTCCGCGACGTCGCCAATGTCACGATGGACATGAACGACACCGAGACCTTCTATTTCAACGCGCTCGGCGGAACAGACACCGTCACGGTCAACGACATGTCCGGGACGGATGTAAGATCCGTCAACGTCAATCTCGCCGGTTCCGCGGGCGCTCCCGACGGACTTGCAGACACAGTCGTCATCAATGCCACGAATGGCGGCGATACAATCGTGGTGACGAGCGAGGATGGCGCGGTGACGGTCTCCGGCCTCGCCTCAACGGTCAAGATCACGAACTTCGACGTGATTGACCGGATCGTCATCAACGGGCTTGGCGGCGACGACGTGGTCGACGCTTCAGGTCTTGGCGCGGGCATACTCCTCACCGCCAATGGCGGTGACGGCAGCGATGTGCTTCTCGGCGGCGGTGGCGACGACGTGCTCAATGGCGATGCGGGCGACGACGTCTTGATCGGCGGTGGGGGCCTGGATGTGCTCGACGGCGGGCCGGGCGACAATGTGGTGATCCAGGGCCCCATCACGTCGCAGCTCGACCTGATGCTTTAGGCTCTTGTCACTGCGTGTCGCCAAAAACCCTGCACGCTTTTTGGGCGACACGCACCAAGCAGGCGGCCCGGCGCTTGGACCGGCTGACGTTACCCGACCATCCGGCTCGGCACCCGATCCCGGGCCAGCTTCTTGAACTTCTTCACCACCATATCGCGCTTCAGCTTGGAGATGTGGTCGATGAAGAGCACGCCATCGAGATGATCGATCTCGTGCTGCAGACAGGTCGCCATCAGGCCTTCAGCCGTCATTTCCTGCGCCTTCCCCTCCCGATCGAGATACGTCACCCGCACCGAAGCAGGTCGCTCGACTTCGGCGTAATAGTCGGGGATGGACAGGCAGCCTTCCTCGTAAACCGAGCGCTCGTCGGAGCGTTCGAGGATTTCCGGATTTATGAAGATATGCGGCGCCGGCGGGTCGCCCTCCTTGGCGAGGTCGATGACCAGGAGCCGGATCGGCTCACCGACCTGGATCGCCGCCAGGCCGATACCCGGCGCGTCATACATCGTGTCGAGCATGTCGTCGGCAAATTTGCGCAAGCGGTCGTCGACTTGCTCCACCGGCTTGGACACCTGACGCAGCAACGGATCCGGGAGAATGATGAGCGGCTTGATGGTCATGCGCCTCACCTAGGATGTCCCGGCCTGGGCGTCAACCGGCCGCCCCTCCAGACGTTCACGTTTTGATCTCTACTCGACTATCCGAATCGGCTATGGTGCGGTGATGAGTACGCTCACCGGCCTGTTCTCCGAGCCCGTTGCCCGCCTTGGCGCAACGACGATCACGCTTGGCCAGGCGGCGGGCAGCAGCGCCGTTCTGTTGTTCCTCCTGCTGCTCATACTCGTCATGGCGCTCTGGCGATCGGCAAGGGCGCGCGCGGTCGCCGCGGCAGAGGCGGCGGAACGTGCACGCGATACCGAGGCCCGGATGGCCGAAATCCTTCAGGCTCAGGCCGAGATGCAGGGCCGCATGGGGGCGATCGCGGAAGTGTTCGGCTCGCGTCAGGCGGAACTCACCCAGGCCATCGGCCAGCGCCTCGACGCCATGACCGGCCGTATCGGCCAGACGATGGCCGACCAGACGAAGTCGACCCACGAGAGCCTGGCGAAGCTTCAGGAACGGCTCGCCGTGATCGACACGGCGCAGAACAACATCCAGTCCTTGGCCGGGCAGGTCGTCCAGCTTCAATCGATCCTGTCCAACAAGCAGACCCGCGGTGCTTTTGGACAATCGCGCATGGAGGCCATCATCGGCGATGGCCTGCCCTTCGGCGCCTATGTGTTCCAGGCGACACTGTCCAACGGCAGCCGTCCCGATTGCCTGGTGAGCATGCCGAACGGAGCGCCGTCGCTGGCGATCGACGCCAAGTTTCCCCTGGAGGCCTGGAACGCGATCCGCGCGGCAGATGGCGCCGAGGCACGCAAGCTCGCGGCGCAGGCGTTCCGGCGGGACATGGAAGTGCACATACGCGACATCGCCGACAAATATCTGATCCCGGGCGAGACGCAGGACACCGCCTTCATGTTCGTACCCTCCGAATCCGTCTTCGCCGAAATCCACGAGAATTTCGAAGCCATCGTCCAACGCGCCCTTCGCGCTCGCGTCGTCATGGTTTCGCCTTCGCTGCTGATGCTATCGATCCAGGTCGTCCAGGCCCTGCTCAGGGATGCCCGGGTGCGCGAACAGGCCCATCGCATCCAGATAGAAGTGGTCAAGCTGATGGAGGATGTCGCCCGGCTCGACGAAAGGGTGCGCAAGCTTCAGGCGCATTTCGGGCAGGCTTCCAAGGACATCGAGGACATTCTCGTCTCTTCGACCAAGGTTTCCCGACGAGGGCAGAAGATAGAGGCGCTGGAATTCGCCGGCACGGATGCCAGCGAACCCTCGGACGGGCGCGATGAAAAGGCGGCGCGGAGCGCAGAGTCGCGCACCGGTCAGCTTCGCTTGCGGATCGTCGAGGGCGACGAGGGGTAGTGCGGATCGCTGCCGTGCTCGTCATCCGCCGTCGTCCGAGGCCTCTTCTATCGCCCTGCGCCGTTCCAGCCAGCGCGACGGCGTCTGCGGTTTCACGAAAAGCGCCCTGACCTGCGGGACCTCAGCGGCGAGGCGGGATTCGATCCTCTCGACGCAGGCTTCGATTTCCGGCGCGGTGAGATGATCGGCGAATTCGATGCTGAGATTGGCCACCACCTGCTCGGGGCCGAGTTGGACGGTGAGTACCCCGTTCACTCCCTCCACGGCCTTGTCCGATTGTGCAGTCGCCAGGATGGTCCTCTGCACATGCGGCAGAGCCGGTTCTCCCATCAGGAGCCCCTTGCTCTCGCGGGCCAGAAAGATCGCCGTCGCAGCCAGGATGAGGCTGATGCCGATGGACGCAACCCCGTCAAGCTCGTGGATCCCCGTGAGTTCGGCCGCCAGGACGCCGGCAGACGCGAAGGCAAGGCCGAGCAAGGCGGCGCTGTCTTCGAACAGCACCGTGTAGACGGTCGGATCCTTGCTGCGCCGAACCGCTTCCAAATATCCGAGCCTGCCTTTCCTGCTGGCGAATTCCTTCCTGGCAATCCACCACGTTGCGCCCTCGAACACAAAGCAGAGGGCGAGAACGACATAGTTGACGGTGGGATTCTCGATCGGCACGGGATCGAGCACATGCATGACGCCTTCGTAGAAGGCGACCCCTGCCCCCAGCGCGAAGACCAGGAGCGCAACGATGAAGCTCCAAAAGTAGAGTTCCCGACCATGACCGAACGGGTGCAGGAGGTCTGGAGGCTGGGCGGACCGATGCAGCCCATAGAGCATAAGCAGGCCGTTGCCCGTGTCGACGAGCGAATGCACCCCTTCCGAGAGCATTGCCGAACTTCCGGTCAGCAACGCCGCCCCGAATTTCGTGAGTGCGATCAGCAGATTCCCCGCCAGCGCAGCGTATATGACCTTTGTCGAACCGGAATTCGCCGCCATGTTATCCTCACTTCGAATGTATCTAGACTGAAGCCACCGAGCCTCAAGACAACCCTTGAACCGCGCCAATGTTCGGGCTTCACTTCGTCGCCACATCGAGAGGAGCGAATCATGGCAAAGGGGCAGATGAAGCCAGGAAAGGAAGCGCGCAAACCGAAGAAGGATGTGAAGAAACCCTCGGCCGCTCCCGCTGCCAAGGCGCCGCCGGTCCAGGCAATCAGGTCCAGGGAAAAGTAGAAGCACAAGGCCGCTTCGACGAAGCCGGAGCGCCCGGTTGGCGGCGGGCGGCGCATTGATGTTTGCGTTGCCGTCGCCTATGTCTGATGTGCAAGGACGGCCTTGCCTTTTGCTAGCACCGCCGGGACGACCCGCGCATGAACGGAGCGTTCCATGGCTTGGACCTATCTTTTCTTCGCTGGTCTTTTCGAAGTCGGTTGGGCGATCGGGTTGAAATACACCGACGGCTTTTCCAAGCCGCTGCCGACAGTTCTGACCGTTATTTCAATGGTCATCAGCCTCGGTCTGCTCGGATTGGCGCTGAAGGATCTCCCTGTCGGCACGGCCTATGCCGTCTGGACCGGCATAGGCACGGTCGGCACCGCCCTGCTGGGTGTTTTCCTACTCGGCGAGCCCGCGACAGCGATCCGCCTCGCCTGCATCGCGTTGATCGTATCGGGGATTGTTGGCCTGAAACTGGTCGCATGACAACAGGCGGAGCGAACCTCGTTCGCTCCGCCTGTTAATTTCCGCTCGGCTGGCGGTCAGGCGTACGGCTTGGGAGGCTGACGGCCTACACGGGCTTTGCGTGCCGCGTAACGCGCGTCGCGCTTGGCCTTGCGCTCGGCCTCATCGGCCAGAAGCCGGGCAATCCGCTCGTTCTCCTCAGCCTCGCGCTTTCTTGCTTCCTCGCGCGCGGCCTCGTCGGCAACACGCCGCGCTTCGGCCTCGGCCGCCTCACGCTCAGCACGTTCCTTGGCCTCACGTGCCAGCCGCTCCTGCTTCAGGCGTTCCTTTTCGGCTTCACGGATGGCGCGCGCCTCGAGGATGGCCTTGCGCTCTGCCTGGCGAGCCAGAACACGGGGATCGTCTTCCGTCGGCCTCGCCTTGAATTTTTCGAGAAGCGCCTTCTTGGCATCGTTCGCTGCGTTTCGGCGCTCGTGGAAGTCCTTTTCTCTATACACTGCCAATTTTCGTATGCCTTGCTTTCAGTCTGCGCCGCTTACATACTAATGGGGCTGCGGAGTTCAAGCGCCAAAAAGGCATTTCTGCTGTGAAAAACCGTCGCTGTTGCTTCTCGGAAACGGCGCCAGCGAGTTCCCAGGGAAATGCACCGTTCACCGTTCGGCATCTGGATGCAGGACTGACCTGCCGCTAGGTCTGTGTGGCTCATCATTCCGACCGGACTGCTCCATGGAACTTGGCCTCTATACATTCGCCGATGTCAGCCCCATCCCCGGGCAAGGGACAAGCCCACGCCAGCGGCTGCGAAACCTTGTCGAAGAGATCAAGCTCGCCGACGAAGTCGGCCTCGATGTCTTCGGCGTTGGCGAGCACCACCGGCCCGACTATGCCGGCTCGGCGCCGGCCGTCGTCCTGGCCGCGGCTGCCGAGCATACCAAGAGGATACGCCTCACCAGCGCCGTCAGTGTGCTCTCATCCGACGACCCGGTGCGCGTCTTCCAGCAATTTGCGACGCTCGACCTTCTCTCGGGCGGGCGCGCCGAGATCATGGCCGGACGCGGGTCGTTCATCGAGTCCTTTCCGCTCTTCGGTTACGACCTGAAGGACTACGACACGCTTTTCGCCGAAAAGCTCGACCTGCTCCTGAAGATACGCGATACCGAAAGGGTCACCTGGTCGGGTTCGCTGCGCGCACCGATCGAGGATCGCGGCGTCTATCCGCGTCCCCACCAGGAACGACTGCCGGTCTGGATCGCGGTCGGCGGCACGCCGCAATCGGTCGTGCGCGCCGCCCAACTCGGCCTGCCTCTCGCCCTGGCCATCATCGGCGGCGAACCGGCACGATTTGCTCCGTTCTTTGAACTCTATCGCGAGGCGGCGCGACGCAGCGGCCACGATCCGGCCGGACTCGCCACGAGCATCAACGTCCATGGCTTCGTTGCCGGGACGACGCAAGAGGCGGCGGATGATTTCTATGGACCGCAAGCCGAGGTCATGAACCGTATCGGCCGCGAACGCGGCTGGGGAGTGACCACGCGGGCGCATTTCGATCAGGCGCGGGGCCCGCGCGGCGCGCTGTTCGTGGGCAACCCGGAGGTGGTGGCGGAGAAGATCGTCACCCATCACAGGATTTTCGGCAACGATCGCTTCCTGCTTCAGATGGCCATTGGAGAGATGCCCCATGACAAGCTCATGAAGGCGATAGAACTCTACGGCACCAAGGTGGCGCCGCTGGTGCGCAAGGAGACGACGAAAAAGACGGCAGTGTGAACAACAAGGGAACTCGGAAGCCCATCTCGCGTTCTCGCCCACGGGCAGGGCGTCCCGATGCCATACGGCCCGGGAGGGTGCTTCATGAAGACGGATTCCGACATCGCCGGCCCGAATGCCCTCGGAGGCAGAGTCGGCGATTCCCGGCTCGTGCGCTTTGCCTTGGTCGGCATATTCCTGCTTGCATTCGTCTATGCGCTTTATTTCGCCCGCGATTTTTTCATGCCGGTGCTGCTTGCGTTCCTACTGGCACTGACATTGACCCCTATCGTGCGGCTCCTGCGCAAACATGGTATTCCCTCCGCACTCTCCGCGACCCTGCTTGTCGTCATGTCCACCGGAACCATCGGGACGATCGGCTACCTGCTCAGCGGCCCAGTCGTCCAACTCGCGAGCGACGCACCATCGATCGGCCGCGAGGTCGCTCAGCGGCTTTCGGAGTTGCGGCGGCCTTTCGAACATGTGCTCAACGTGACAAGGCAGGTCGAGCACATCACCGATGCAGTCGATGAGCCTGGCGTGCAGAAGGTGGTGATCGCCCAACCCGGCATCATCTCACGTGCGGCGGGCAACATCGTCTCAGCGACAACGTCGGTCGCCATCATCTTCGTTCTATCACTGTTTCTGCTCGCCTCCGGCACGATGTTCTATGAGAAGATCATCCAGTCCTTTGCCCGACTCAGTGACAAAAAGCGCGCCCTTCGCCTCGTCTACGACATCGAGCGCGAGATCTCGCGCTACCTGCTGACGGTCGCCCTCATCAACAGCGGCCTCGGTATCGCCGTGGGACTTGGCTTGTGGGCGATCGGTCTCCCCGACCCGCTACTATGGGGCGTCGCCGCAGCGCTTCTCAACTTCCTCCCCTATATCGGCGCAGCCGTCACCGTCCTGATGGTGGCGGCCATATCACTGGTCACCTTCGATAGCTTCACCTATGCGCTGCTGGCCCCCGCCTTCGTCGTCCTATGCAACACGATCGAAGGCCAACTCGTTACGCCGCTCGTGGTGGGAAGACGGCTGGAAATAAACGCGGTTGCCATCTTCATCGCCGTCGCTTTCTGGTCGTGGCTCTGGGGTTTCGTCGGGGCGTTGATCGCAGTGCCGCTCCTCGTGGTCATCAAGGTCTTCTGCGACAATTTCGACAGCCTGCGCCACGTCGGCAATTTCCTCTCGGCTCAGCAAAGCTCGGTCGACGAGGAGGAACCGGCAGATGCGACAGGCTGACAGACCGGTTGATCCAGCCTTTGCACGGCAAGGCCCGCCAGCCTATATCGGGGCGATGAACGGAGCCGCCGATGTCGGACATCGATCTTGCCGCCTATTTCCACCGCATCGGCTATGACGGCCCGCGCACGGCGACGCTGGGCACGCTGCGCTCGCTGCACCGGCTGCATCCCCAAGCGATCACCTTCGAGAACATCGATCCCTTCCTGCATCGTCCTGTGGAACTCGAACACACCGCCTTGCAGCGCAAACTGCTGAGCGGCGTCCGTGGCGGCTATTGCTTCGAGCACAACATCCTCTTCATGCATGTGCTGCGGGCGATCGGCTTCAATGTTTCGGGGCTCGCCGGCCGTGTGCTCTGGGGGATGCCGGAAGACAGTATCACGCCGCGCACCCATTTGCTGCTGAGAGTCGAACTCGCCGGGCAAACCTGGGTTGCCGATGTCGGTTTCGGCGGCCTCACACAGACGGCGCCGCTGCTCCTCGAGACAGAGGCCGAGCAGCAGACGCCCCACGAACCGTTCCGGATCGCCTGGGATGGCCGATATTTCCGCATGCAGGCGAATACAGGCGGGGATTGGCGGACGCTTTATCGTTTCGACCTGCAGGAACAATTGGAGGTCGACTATGCGATCAGCAACTATTTCCTGTCGACAAGCCCCAGTTCGCATTTTCGCAAGGCGCTGATCGCCGCGCGCGCCTTTCCTGGAGGACGATACGCGCTGGCCAACAACCGCCTGACCACGCATCGCGTAGGGGAAGCGAGCATTCGTCGCGAACTTGCCTCCGCCGACGAGATCATCGAAGTGCTGCGTACGGTTTTCGCAGTGACGCTTCCCGACCGCGCCGCCTTCGAAGCCGCGCTACGCCGCGAAAACATCCTGGAGCCAAAGTCATGACAGAGCTGTCCGTCCTCGATCTATCGCCGGTCACACAAGGCAGCGACGTCTCCCAATCCCTGCGCAATACGCTCGACCTTGCACGGCATGCCGAGAGTCTGGGCTACAAACGTTACTGGTTGGCGGAGCACCACAACATGCCCGGCATCGCCAGCGCCGCGACATCCGTCGTCATCGCCCATGTCGCGGCGGGCACGTCCACAATCCGCGTCGGGGCCGGCGGCATCATGCTGCCCAACCATGCGCCTCTCGTGATCGCCGAGCAGTTCGGCACGCTGGCAGCGCTGCATCCCGGCCGTGTCGATCTCGGTCTTGGGCGCGCGCCGGGCACCGACATGGCGACGGCCCGCGCGCTGCGGCGCAATCTCGACGCCGGCGTCGACAGTTTCCCGCAGGACGTCACCGAACTGATGGCCTGGTTCGCCCCTGCATCGCCCGATCAACGCATCCGCGCGGTCCCGGGCGAAGGTCAGGAGGTGGAGATGTGGATCCTGGGGTCGAGCACGTACGGGGCCCAACTGGCTGCGATTCTCGGACTGCCTTACGCCTTCGCCTCGCATTTCGCTCCTGCCGAGCTCGAACACGCGCTCGATCTCTACCGCTCGCGATTCCAGCCGTCCGAGCGCCTGTCGAAACCTCACGTGATGCTGGGGCTCAACGTATTCGCGGCAGAAACCGACGACGAGGCCCGACTGCTCTTTACCTCGCTGCAGCAGGCCTTTGTCAATCTTCGCACGGGCCGGCCGGGCAAGCTGCTGCCGCCCGTGGAAAACTACGAGGAACAGCTCGATCCCATGGCGCGGGCCATGCTCGGCCAAGCCCTTTCAGCCGCGGTCGTCGGCTCCCGCGAGACCGTGAGGCGTGGACTTCGGGATTTCATCAACCGCACAGGCGCTGACGAACTTATGGTGACCGCGCAGATATTCGATCACCAGGCGCGCCGGAGATCCTTCGAGATCCTCATGGAGGTGCAGAAGGAGCAGGTGGCTACCTGATCCCGCCGACGATCTCCTCGTCCGGAAAACATGTGGGCGCCCGGCCGTTCTTGGCCTGCCAGTCTCCAATGGAGCGGCGGGTCTTGAAGCCAGGCAGGCCGTCGGCGCCGCCGACGTCGTAGCCCTTCGCTTCCAGCGCCATCTGCAATCCCGCGATGTCGGAGCGGTAGAGGCCACCAACCTTGCCCCACTCTCCCGCGAAGCGGCGGTCGCCATTGGCTATGCGATCGGCCCCGTGGCCGATGAAAAGGGCGTAGAGGTCGCTCTCATTGTATTTCTTGAGCACATAGAAGTTCGGCGTGACGAGAAAAGCAGGTCCGCTGCGGCCGGCCGGCATGAGCAGGAAGCCTTCCGACCGCGCCTCCCGGGGCGGGAACGGCTTGCCGTTGACGCGGGTGATACCCATCTGCGCCCAATCCGAAATCCTGCGACCTTGATCCGGGCCTTCCAGCGCACAGCTCACTTTGTCGGGTACAGCCACCTCGAAGCCCCAGTCCCGGCCTTTCACCCAGCCATGATGCACGAGGTAATTGGCGATCGAGGCGAGGGAATCCGGGACCGAGTTCCAGATGTCGCGAACGCCGTCTCCATCGAAATCGACAGCATGCTCGAGGAAGGAGGTCGGCAGGAATTGCGGCTGGCCCAGGGCGCCGGCCCAGGACGATTTCATCATCTCCCGGCGCGCGAGCCCTCGCTCGACAATTTCCAACGCCGCCAGCACTTCCTTCCGGAACATGTCCTTGCGCGTGGCAAGGAACGCCTTGGTGCCGAGGACCTCGAAGGCATTGTAGGGAATCCTGGCCGTACCGAAGCCGGATTCGCGCCCCCAGATCGCCAGAACCACGCCCGGGGGCACACCGTAGCGTTTCTCGATCGCGGCCAATGTCCTGCCATATTGCCCGGCACGCGCGCGGCCTCCCGAGGTCACGGCCCCGATCGTCTTTTCGGCGAAATAATTCCCGGGCGATCCGAACTCCGCCTGATGCTGCTTCCTCGGCGTCTTTGGTTTCTGGCCAGGCAGAACCAGATCGGGCAGGTCGAGATTGGGCTTCACGCCGGAGAAGGCCGCGTCGAAGGTCGCCTTCGAGATGCCGCGTCTCTGGGCCTCCGGCCACAGGTCCTGCGCCAGCCAGGCGCGAAAGAGGGCGTTGACATCGGCGGCGCGCGCGGCAGGTGGCGCGAACAGGGCCGCGCACAGCAGCGCCGCCGTGAGAAGGGTCGTCAATCCGGCCAGCGAACGGAAGAGATCGTGTCGAATGTCCGGGATGTCGCGCTGAATATCGTCCATGCCACCCCCATGGAGACCAATTGCGTCAAAACGCGGTCCGCGACTTGAGCGCCGCCGCCAGCGTGCCCTCGTCGAGGTAATCGAGCTCGCCGCCGACCGGCACGCCATGGGCGAGCCGTGTCACCTTCACGTCGAAGCCGTCGAGCTGGTCGGTGAGATAGTGGGCCGTGGTCTGGCCCTCGACAGTGGCGTTGACGGCCAATATCACCTCGCTCACGCCGCCCTCGGCGATGCGCGACACCAAGCCCTTGATGTTGAGGTCTTCGGGCCCGACGCCGTCCAGCGGTGACAAGGTGCCGCCGAGCACATGATATTTGGCGTTCATCGCCCCCGCCCGCTCGAGCGCCCAGAGATCGGCGACATCCTCGACCACGATGATGGTCGCCGTGTCGCGGCGAGGATCGGAACAGATCGTGCAGGGATCGACCGTGTCGACATTACCGCAGGTCGAACAGACACGGACCTTCTCCACCGCCTCCCCCATGGCCGCGGAGAGGGGCACAAGGAGCTGTTCCTTCTTCTTGATGAGATGGAGGGCGGCGCGCCGTGCCGAACGCGGCCCCAGCCCCGGCACCTTGGCCAGGAGCTGGATCAGGCGTTCTATCTCGGGGCCGGCGATTCGCTTGGACATGCCAGGGATTTAATGCCTGGAGGGCCGTGCGTCCATTCCGCCGCAGCACCGACCTCGCCTCTTAGCAGCACATCTGCGAAGCTCGCCGCGGCCCAAGGGTTGAACTATGGGCGGACCTGGCCGGCGATCAGCGCCCCGATGGCGTCGGCATCTTCCTGGCTTGCTTCGAACGACATCGCCGGCTGTTCGGCATCCGCGACCTGGGTGGAATTGGGCGACGCGGCCGGAGGAATGGATGCGACGACCGTATCGTCGATCTCAGGCTTTACCGATGCGACCGCCGTGCTGGGCTCCTCCGGAGGCAAGATCACCTTCCCCCTGCTCCGCTTCTCGTAAAAGGCGTTGCCCCCGGCGACGAGGACGTAATGCATGTTCTTGTACGGGAACTTCAGACCGGCCTGATGGAAGAACATGGCGTTCTTCACCCTGGGATGACGCTCCCCCTTGAGAACCGCGTCCGCCGCTTCCTGGACGTCAGGCAGGGCTTTCGAATTCATCGGCCGGCTCAGAACCCCAGGGGCGAACTGCCCCTTTTCGCCGACCACCTTGCAAATGGTGTCTCCGTGACGCTTGGACCGCAAACGGTTCATCACGACCGTGCCGACCGCGACCAGGCCGTCGCGGCTGGAGCGCTTGGATTCGAAGAACATGGCTCGCGCCAAGCATTCGCGATCCTTCATGGAGTAGCCGTAGGAACGTTTGCCGGATGTGTCGGCGGCGCTGGTCAGAGCGTCGGTCTGGCTGCAGGCACTGAGGAGGAACGAGGAAATCACGACGCCCAACGCGGACGTCGACCATTGGTCGGCGAACAACATGTCCCCTCTTACTCTCGCTGCCGCCACGTCCCCACGTCGCAGCCAGAATGAGGATCAATCCGGCAAAAAGATGGCTGTGCCGCTGCGCCGCTCGGACGAGATCAGAAAGGCAGCTTCATGCCGGGCGGGATCGGCAGGCCGGCCGTGAGCTCCTTTGTCTTTTCCTGCATCGTCAGCTCGACCTTGCCCTTGGCATCGTTGTGCGCGGCAAGAACGAGGTCTTCCAGGATCTCGGCTTCGTCGCCTTTGAGCAGCGAGGGGTCGATCTCCAGCTTCTTCATCTCGAACTTGCCGGTCAACGTGACCTTGACAAGGCCGCCACCGGCCTGGCCGGTCGCCTCGATCCCGGCGATCTCTTCCTGCATGGCCTGGAATTTCGCCTGCATTTCCTTGGCCTTGCCCATCAGGCCCAGAAGATCCTTCATCGTCTTGTCTCCATCTTGAGCACCGGCTCCGACCACCGTTCGGGAACCGGGCTGACCAATTCAACTAAAACAGGTCGTCGTCGTCATCGCCGCCGACAGCCCCGGGCGGCAACTCGGTCTCACCGGCGTCGACGTCCGGCGCGTCTGGGATACGTACGTCTATGATCTTGGCGCCAGGGAACTTGGCCAGGATCGCGGCGACCGTGGGATCGCTCTTGGCATCGAGGATCGCGCTCTCGCGCTTCGACGCTTCCATTTCCGAAATGGTTTGGCCGCCTTCCTCGCGCGACAGCGAGACCATCCAGGTTCGTCCCGTCCATGCCTTCAGCTTGACGGTCAGGTCGCCCAGGAGGGTCTTGGGCGCCTCGCTGGTCAAACTGACGTCAAGGCGGCCGGGTTCGACTTTCACGAGACGGACGCAGCGCCGGACCAGGACCTTCAACGTCATGTCGCGGTGCCGGTCGGCAAGATTGACGATATCGGCCAGCGAGGTCACGGGCACTGCGTCGGCCTCTGGCTCGGGGCCCACCGTTGCCGGGACCGCCTGCGGACCGCCCTGGACGAGCCGCATGGTCTGTCCCCCGGTAGGCCCTTGCGGCATGCGTGTCTGGGAGACCGCGCCGACGCCGTTTGCGGACTGCGCCGCTCCCCCGCCCGGAGAGGGACGCCCGCCGCCGTTGCCAGGGGGCTGCAAAGTCATGCCGTCGAGCGACTTCAGCGCCTCGTCCAGCGTCGGAAGCGTGGCGGCATGGGCGATACGGATCAACACCATCTCTCCGGCGCTGACTGGCCGATTCGAACCCTGCACCTCGGGGATGCCCTTGAGCAGCATCTGCCAGGCGCGGGACAGCACGCGTACGGAGAGCGACTGCGAGAAGGCGAGACCTCGCTGCCGCTCGCTTTCGGTCAGGGAAGCGTCGTTGGCCGCCGAAGGAATGAACTTCAGCCGAGTCACGAGATGGTTGAATTCGGCGAGATCGGTAAGCACCGTCGCAGGGTCGGCGCCGGTGTCGTATTGCGACCGGAACTCGGTGAGCGCGGCGGCCGCGTCACCCTTCATGAGATGCTCGAATAGATCGATCACGCGGCCCCGGTCTCCGAGACCGAGCATCATCCTGACGGCTTCGGCGGTCACCGTGCCGCCGCCATGGGCGATCGCCTGATCGAAGATGGACAGGGAATCTCGCACCGAGCCTTCAGCCGCCCGCGCCACCATGGCGAGAGCCTCGTCCTCGACCGTCACATCCTCGAGCGCCGCGATCTTACGCAGATGCTCGGTCAGGATACCGGCGTCCACGCGGCGCAGATCGAAGCGCTGGCATCGCGACAGGATCGTGATGGGAACCTTCCGGATCTCCGTCGTGGCGAAGATGAACTTCACATGCGGCGGCGGCTCCTCGAGCGTCTTCAACAGTCCGTTGAAGGCCTGGGTGGAGAGCATGTGCACTTCGTCGATGATATACACCTTGTACCGTGCCGACACCGGCGCGTAGCGCACCTGCTCGATGATCTCACGAATATCGTCGATGCCGGTATGGGAAGCGGCGTCCATTTCGATCACGTCGACATGGCGGCCTTCCATGATAGCCTGACAATGCTCGCCGGGCACGGAAAGGTCGACCGAGGGCTGGTCGATCTCGGGGGTCTTGTAGTTCAGGGCGCGCGCCAGAATGCGCGCGGTCGTCGTCTTGCCGACGCCGCGGACACCGGTCAACATCCAGGCCTGTGCGATGCGCCCCGATGAAAAAGCGTTGGTGAGAGTGCGAACCATCGGCTCCTGGCCGATGAGGCTCGTGAAATCGGCAGGGCGATATTTGCGCGCGAGCACCCGATAGGCGCCGCCTACCTTGCCTGTCGATTCGTTTCCGGCTTCGCTCATCCGCCCTTTGCCGCTCCGTTGCGCCCGGCCCTGCGCCGTCCGTCACGCGTGAATTTCGCCCGCGCCGCGACGCGTCGTCAACCCGGACGAACTGTAGCAGGAACGAATGACGAGGAGGTGGGAGGCTGGAACAATGACCCGGTCCGGGCTCGTTAGGGCTGCTTCCTTCCGGACCTGACCCGGTTGGCGAGTGGATCGTCCACCACCAACCTCCCGCGCCCCATATCGGCAATCCGGCATCGAATTGCAACCCCGCAGGAAATCTCCGCCGGCATTTTACAGCGCTGAACCGGCCACAGAACCACTTGCAGGTCGATAACGGCCGCTCTAGCGTAGATTCCGAGATCGGATGCGGAATTGCGTCGAACCCGTCGAGGGACCGGCTTCGCCTGCTTGAAGCGGCGTTGGCTGTGTTTGGTATGGATAGACAGCAAGCCAACTTTCGCGGAGGGATATGAAGGAAAAGCCGATGATGCCGGTTCGTACGACCGGATTCGCGCTTGATGCGCGGCTTGAGGCCGACAGCGAGCCGGTCATCTGGCTTGGCCTGTGTGAGTTACGGCTGATGAACGATTGCCGCTGGCCATGGGTGCTGCTGGTGCCGCAGCGGCCGGGTGCGGAGGAGATTCACGACCTGACGCCGCTCGATCAAGCCATGCTCACCTTCGAGACCAACATGGTGGCCCAGGCGATGAAAAGGGTCACCGGCTGCACCAAGATTAACAGTGGCGCCCTCGGCAACATCGTTCGCCAACTTCATGTGCATGTTGTCGCGCGATCCGAAGGGGATGCTGCCTGGCCGGGGCCTGTATGGGGGCACGGCGTGCGCGAACCCTATCGCCGCGAAGACCTTCACGTCTTTTCGCAACGACTTCGCCAGGCACTATAATCCAGAGCATGTTCTCATGACATTTTCTCTCTTCGACGCGCCGCCGCACGAACCCAGCCGGTTCGTCGGATTTGCCGGCAACAGGATCGACCGCCAGTCTGAAACCCGGGGCGACGATTCCGCCGAGAAGGCACTTGCCGACCCCTCCGCCAGGCTCCTGCTGGTCACAGGCGGTCGCATCTGCCTGAAGCTCAATGACGAAGGGTTCGACCCCTACTACGGCTTGGCGGAATCCGAGGCGCTCGCGCCGAGGCTCGATCAGGCCGTCCTGCTCGGCTGGTCGGCCAGCGGTCCGCTGCTCGCGGCGCCCGCCGGCATCGAGCTCGAATTCCTGCCCGAAGGGGTCAAGGCGATCGACTACCGCTCGGTCAACGTTCAGGGCCTGCTCGACCACGAGGGGCTCGGTGCACTGGCGCAGGCCGGCGCACTGATGGCTTGGCACGCCAATCATCGCTTCTGCGGAAAATGCGGCTCGCCGACCGAAATGCGCGCCGGCGGCTACAAACGCGTGTGTTCCGCATGCGGCAGCGAGCATTTCCCGCGCACCGACCCCGTCGCCATCATGCTTGCCGTGACGCCCGAGCGTTGCGTTCTCGGCCGCAGCCCGCATTTCGCGCCGGGCATGTATTCCGCGCTTGCCGGGTTCATCGAGCCCGGAGAAACGATCGAGGACGCCGTGCGGCGGGAAGTCCACGAGGAATCGGGAATTCGGCTCGGCCGCGTCGTCTATCATGCGAGCCAGCCCTGGCCGTTCCCCTATTCCCTGATGATCGGGTGCTTCGGCGAGGCGCTGAACGAGGATCTGCGCTACGATTCCAGGGAACTGGAGGATTGCCGCTGGTTCACCCGGCGCGAAGTGCTCGACATTCTCGCCGGTTCATCGACCAGCGGCATCGTCGTGCCTCCCAAGGCCGCGATCGCCCACCACCTGATTCGCGCCTGGGCCGAGAGCAGCTAGTCCATGGTGTGAGACCATCGGCGTCGATCTTCGATCGGTCGCAAGGAACCCGGCACTGTCCGGCCGGACTTCTCTCCCCGCGCATTCGCCTATCGAATGCACGCGTTCCTGTATGGTCGCCTCGCGGCCATCCTTGGCTGGTCAGTACGCATACGACAGGTCTCCCCAAGCAATGCCGGTCGCACTGGCGGGCGGTCCGTTCCCATCAGTCGTCGTTGGTCTGGGTGTCCCGGAACGGATGCGCCTCGTAAACGCCGAGTATGCGGACCTCTCGTGAGAAGAAGCGCAGCTCCTTCAGCGCCTGGGCGACGTTGACGTCGTCTGGATGGCCCTCGATGTCGGCGTAGAACTGGCTCGAGAAGAACTTGCCGCCGAGCTGGTAGCTCTCCAGCTTGGTCATGTTGACGCCATTAGTGGCGAACCCGCCCATGGCCTTGTAAAGCGCCGCCGGGATGTTGTGCACCCGGAAGACGAAGGTGGTCATGACACGCTTCGAGCTGTCGATGCGCTGCGTCCAGGATTCGGTCTTCGACAGCACCACGAAACGGGTGACGTTGTTGTCCGTGTCCTCGACATTCTCCGCCACGATGTCCAGTCCGTAGAGGGAAGCGGCAAGCCGGGGAGCGAGCGCCGCGTTGTGCGGGTTGCCCTCTTCCGCAACCACGCGCGCCGCGCCTGCCGTGTCGCCGGCGACCATCGGTTTCCAGCGGTGCTTGCGGATCACCTTGCGACATTGGCCGAGGGCATGGATGTGGCTGTAGACGGATTTGATGTCCTCGATCTTGCGGCCGGGCAGTACCATCAATTGGAAATGGATGGGTAGGAAATACTCGCCCACGATGTGCAGGCGGGACTCGGGCAGGAGGTGATGGATGTCGGCCACGCGGCCTGCGATCGTATTCTCGATGGGGATCATGGCGAGATCCGCCTTGCCCGTCTCCACCGCGTTGAAGGCGTCTTCGAATGTCGGACAGGGGAGAGGCTCCATATCCGGATAGACATTGCGGCACGCCGTGTCGGAATTGGCGCCGGGTTCCCCCTGGAACGATATTCGGTTTGTTTTCGGCGGCATGATCAGTCCTGTCGAGGTGAGAGTATTTCCCTGGCGCGTTCCAGATCTTCGGGCGTGTCGACGCCTAGCGGCACAGACCGGACGATCTCGGCGTCGATACGCATGCCGGCTTCCAACGCCCTCAGCTGTTCCAGGCTTTCGCGCTTCTCCAGCACGGAAGGCACGAGCGACACGAAGCGCTCCAGCGCTGCGCGCCGATAGGCATAGAGGCCGACATGGTGATAGAGGGGACCCTCCCCCCAGGGCGCTGTCGCACGCGTGAAATAGAGTGCGCGCAGCCTGGAAGCCGACACCGGCGAGCCCACGATCTTGACCACGTTGGGATTGCTCTTTTCGGCCTCGCGCCGGATCTCCACGCCAAGCGTCGCGATATCGACGGCCGGGTTCTCGAGCGGCGCCAGCGCGGCGCGGACCGTCTGAGCCTCGACGGTCGGCAGATCGCCCTGGACATTGACCACGATTTCGATCCCGCCTTTCGGGTCCAGTTTTCCCAGGGCCTCGAAAATGCGGTCCGAGCCGGACTGGTGATCAGCGCGGGTCATGACGGCTTCGAAGCCGCCTGCGCGCACGGCCTGGGCCACGGCTTCGGTATCCGTCGCCACCACGACCCTGCCAAGTCCGCTCTCGGAAGCACGCGCCGCCACGTGGACGATCATCGGCCGGCCCGCGATATCGGCCAGCGGTTTGCCCGGCAGGCGGGTCGAGGCCATCCGGGCCGGGACAAGTATGAGGACGGACATTGGATAACTCGACGGAAAAGGGCTGTCTGGTGGTGGCAAAAGGTCTCACTGGATGGGCCCTTATATGTGTTGCAAGGGGGAAGCAAAAGACCTAGTTTCCCGCGCGATTTGAGCGGCTTCGGCCGGCAATGGAATCTATACGGCGCGGCGAGGCCTGCGGCGGGGAAAGGGAGCCTCAGGGCGAATGGACTCTTTTGAATTCAACAAGGTGATCGGGGCGCTGCTGGCGACCGTTTTCGTCATTTTCTCGGTTGGCATCGTTTCGGATTCAATCTTCGCCACCCCGCATCCGGAAAAGCCGGGCTTCGCGATCGAGGCCGCGGAACCGGAAGCCGGCGGCGGAGGGGCAGCCGAAGCGCCCGCCGAAGAGCCGATCGCAGCCCTTCTGGCCAAGGCCGATCCGGCCGCTGGCGAGGCCGTCTTCAAGAAGTGCGCAGCCTGCCATACCGACGACAAGAGCGGCGCCAACAAGGTCGGCCCGAATCTCTGGAACATTGTGAACCGTCCGATCGCCTCGCATGAAGGCTTCTCCTACTCGGGGGCCATGAAGGAATTCTCCCAGGGTGGCTCGGTCGTCTGGGACTACGACCACCTCAACCACTTCCTCGCGTCCCCGAAGGGCTACATCAAGGGCACGGCCATGGGCTTCGCCGGCGTCAAGAAGGCTGACGAACGCGCCAACCTGATCGCATACCTTCGCACCACGGCCGACAACCCCGCACCGCTGCCCGAGGCGGGCGCGGCCCCGGCGCCGACCGATGCCTCTGCTCCGGGAGCGGCTCCTGCGGAAGGCGGTTCGGCACCGACACAAGGCGCTGCACCGGCCGAAGGCGGAGCGCCCGCACAGCCGGCCCCGGCACAATGACAAAAATGTAATCCAGGAATTCATGAAAAAGCCGGGTTCTGCCCGGCTTTTTTGTTAGAGAATCTCATCGCCACGATCAGGACGCACGCCAGGTTCCCATGGCGGACGGATTGTCTAAATTGACCGGCGAACAAACGAACCGCAGTCGGAGGATTGTAATGGCAGTAGGAGCAAACCGGATTCTCCGCAGGACGGGCCTTGCCGCGCTGTTGCTCGGCCTGGGGCTTGTCTCCGCCTCAGCGGATGAATGGCGCACTGTTTCGTCGCTAATCGGCTCCTCGAAATACGAAAACGGGTTCGAGCGTTACGACTATGTAAACCCGAACGCCCCCAAGGGCGGCACCCTCAACTCCACGGTGATGGGCACATTCGACAGTTTCAATCCTTTCATCCCGCGCGGCACGCCGGCGGCTGGATTCGCCGAACTCGGCGGCGGCCTGCTCTATGAGACGCTGATGAGCCAGGCGCTCGACGAGCCTGGCACCAGCCATCCTCTGATCGCCGAAGCATTCCAGTATCCGGACGACTATTCGTCGGCCACCTACCGAATCGACCCAAAGGCGCGCTGGCACGACGGCAAGCCGATCACCGCCGAAGACGTCGTCTGGTCGCTGCAGGTGCTGAAGACCAACAGCCCGATGTACAATCGGTATTTCCACAACGTCACGGAAGCGGTGGCGCTCTCGGAGCGGGAAGTCCAGTTCAAATTCGACCAGAAAGGCAACCGCGAGCTGCCCCATATCATGGGCGACCTCGCCGTGCTGCCGAAGCATTGGTGGGAGGGCACGGACGCCTCCGGCAAGAAACGCGACATCACGCAGCCTACGCTCGAGCCGCCATTGGGCTCCGGCGCATACAAGATCGAGAGCTTCAAGCCCGGATCCGAGATCGTCTGGAGCCGCGTGCCCGACTATTGGGCAGCGAACCTGCCGGTCAATGTCGGCCGGCAGAACTTCGACCGGCGCCGTTACGTCTATTTCCAGGACGACAACGCCAATTGGCAGGCTTTCACAAAGGGCGGCTACAACGACGTCAGGGCCGAAAACAGCGCGAGGCGCTGGGCCACCGAATACAACTTTCCGGCCTTCACGGCCGGCGATGTGAAGAAGCAGGAATTTCAGCAGACTGCGGGCGAGGCGATGCAGGGCTTCGTGCTGAACCTGCGCCGTCCTCAATTCCAGGACCGGCGCGTGCGAGAGGCACTGACCTATGCCTTCGATTTCGAGAGCATGAACCGGACGCTTTTCTACGGTCTTTATGCTCGCACCAACAGCTATTTCGAAGGAGGTCCGCTGGCCTCCAGCGGCCTGCCGCAGGGCAAGGAACTGGAAATCCTGGAACAGTACAGGGACAAGCTGCCGCCGGAACTGTTCACGCAGGAATTCAAGCTGCCGGTCTTCGACAGCCCGCAGGCGACACGTGCCAATCTCCGCAAGGCGCTCGATCTCTTCAAGCAGGCCGGCTGGACGAACCAGGGCGGCAAGCTCGTCAACGACAAGGGAGAGCAGTTCCGGATCGAGTTCCTCGGCCGCGACCCAACCGACGAGCGGATCGCCGGCCCCTACATGGACAATCTGCGCAAGCTCGGCATCAACGCCACGCTGCGGGTCGTCGACACCAGCCAGTATATCAACCGGCTGCGCAGTTTCGATTTCGACAGCGTGACGGATGTGATGATGCAGTCCCAGTCGCCCGGCAACGAGCAGCGGGATTTCTGGAGCGGCGCCGCGGCCGACATCGAGGGTTCCCGGAACCTGATCGGAATCAAGGATCCCGTTGTCGACGCGCTGGTCGAGCGCGTGGTTTTCGCCAAGGATCGTGACGACTTGGTCGCCGCCACGCACGCACTGGATCGGGTCCTCCTCTGGAATTTTTACGTCGTCCCGCAATACCACAATCCCGTCGCGTGGATCGCCTATTGGGACAAGTTCGGCATCCCTGAGAAGCAGCCGAGCTATGTGGGCGTGGACATCGATTCCTGGTGGATCGACAAGGAGAAAGAAGCCGCGCTCGCCGCCAAGTACAAGAGCACCAATTGAGCACAGAGGTTCGAATCGACCGCTTGGGCAAGATCTTGCAGCGCTTCGTGCCCGCTCGGCATCGCTCTTCTGCGCAGTGGAGGAGCAGCCGGTGAAATGGAAACACAGCATATCGCGGCGCGGCTTGCTGGCCCTTGGCGGCGCGGCCGCGGCGATGCCCCTGCTTGCTGGCAAGGGTTTCGCCGCCAGCTCTGCCCCAACCCCGCTTCATGGTCTTTCGGCCTTCGGTGACCTGAAATACGGGCCGGACTTCCGTCATTTCGAGTATGTGAACCCCGATGCGCCGAAAGGCGGGACGTTCAATTTCTCCGTGCCGAACTGGGTATTCAACCAGAACCCGCTCACTTTCAACACGCTGAATTTCCTGGTGCCGCGCGGCGACGCGCCGCCGCGCATGGAAATGTGCTTCGATTCGCTCATGGTGCGAGCGCTCGACGAGCCAGACGCCATTTACGGGTTGCTTGCGGAAAGCGTCGTCGCTTCGGAAGACCGCAACAGCTTCACCTTCCGGCTGCGGCCCGAGGCGCAGTTCCATGACGGGTCGCCCGTGACCGCCGAGGATGTCGCCTTTTCCTTCAAGCTCTACAAGGAAAAGGGGCATCCGAGCCTCCTGCTGTCGTTGCGGCAAATGACCGAGGCGACCGCCGAGGATACACATGTGTTTCGCCTCGGCTTCTCGGGCAAGCAGTCGGCGCGAACCATCCTCGACATTGCTCCGTTCCCGATCGTCTCCAAGGCGTTCTTCTCGGCGAACCCCTTTGATGGCAGCCAGTTGAACGCTCCGCTCGGCTCCGGCCCCTACAAGGTGGGGCTCGTGCGCGCCGGCCAGACCATCGAATATGAACGCGTGGCAGACTATTGGGGACGCGACCTGCCGGTCAATCGCGGGCTCTACAATTTCGACCGGATCCGGATCGACTTCTATCGCGACAGGCAGGCAGGCTTCGAAGCGTTCAAGAAAGGCGATGTCACCTTCCGGCAGGAGTTCACGGCACGGACCTGGGCGACGGGCTATGATTTCCCGGCCCTAGCGCAAGGCAAGGTCATCAAGCGCGAATTTCCCGGCGACCTCCGGCCGAGCATGCAGGCCCACGCCGTCAACCAGCGCCGCGAGCGTTTCCGCGACCGGCGGGTGCGCGAGGCGATGGCACTCTGCTTCGATTTCGAATGGACGAACCGCAATCTGTTTTATGGCTCCTACAAGCGTTCGGATTCGCTTTTCGAGCGATCGCCGTATCGCGCCGAAGGGCTTCCGACCGCCGCCGAGCTCGCCTTGCTGGAGCCGTTCCGCGAGGACATCCCGGAAACGGCTTTCGGCGAAGCCGTCACGCAGCCGAAATCCGACGGCTCGGGACGCGACCGCAAATTGCTCGGCAAGGCACTGAAGCTCCTCTCCGAAGCGGGCTGGCAGCGCAAGGATGGCATGCTCGAGGACAGCAAGGGCGAAAGGCTCACGGCCGAAATCCTCGTGCAGGACGAAGGTTTCATCCGCGTCGACACACCCTGGGTCGAGAATATGCGGGCGATCGGCATCGACGCCTCGATCCGCATGGTCGACGCCGCGCAGTACCAGGCCCGACAGAACGACTTCGACTTCGACCTGATCGCGATGGCCCTGTCCTTCACGCCGACGCCGACGCGAGAGGAGGTCGAGAACCTCCTTCATTCACGCTCCGCCGCGTTGCCTGGTTCCAGGAATCTGCCGGGGACCGCCAATCCCGCAATCGACGCCCTTGTCGAAGCGGTCGGCCGCGCCCAGGATAGGGCCGAGTTGACGACCGCGATGCTCGCCCTCGATCGTGTCTTGCGCGCGCGATGGGACTGGATTCCAAGTTACCATTCCCCGAATCACCGGGCGGCCTTTTGGGACATGTTCGGCTTCAAGGAGCCAAAGCCGGATTTCGGCTTTCCCGTGGAGACGCTCTGGTGGTTCGACGAGGCGAAGGCAAAGGCAATTGGCAAAGGCTGAAAGGCGGCCCGCAACGAGGGCGATCCACATGTTCGACAGGGGAGACGGCTTCTGATGGGCGCCTATATTCTACGGCGCATCCTGCTGATGATCCCGACGCTGTTAGGTATTCTGGCGGTTTCTTTCGCCGTCATACAGTTCGCGCCGGGCGGCCCGGTCGAGCAGGTCATCGCCAAGATCACCGGTCAGGGCGGCGACGCGGCGGGCCGCCTCACAGGCGGCGGCGCGGATCTCGGCGGCACCGGCGGCAATTTTGAGCCGGGCAGCGAGATTTCGTCGAAATATCGCGGCGCGCAAGGTCTCGACCCGGAGTTCATCGCGCAGCTCGAGAAACAGTTCGGTTTCGACAAGCCGCCGCTCGAACGCTTCTTCAAGATGGTCTGGGACTATGCCCGCTTCGATTTCGGAGAGAGCTTCTTCCGGGACATTTCCGTGGTCGACCTGATTATCGAGAAGATGCCGGTGTCCATTTCCATCGGCCTATGGATCACGCTGCTCTCTTATCTGATCTCCATTCCGCTCGGAATCCGCAAGGCCGTGCACGACGGCTCGGCCTTCGACGTCTGGACGAGCGCCGTGGTCATTGTCGGCTACGCCATTCCCGGCTTCCTTTTTGCCATCCTTCTCATGGTACTGTTTGCCGGCGGGTCCTTCTGGGACTGGTTCCCGCTGCGCGGCCTGACGTCCGACAATTGGGACCAGCTTTCGTTGTGGGGAAAGATCGTCGATTACTTCTGGCATCTCACCCTGCCCCTGACGGCAATGGTGCTGTCGGCCTTTGCAACGACGACGCTGCTCACCAAGAACTCGTTCCTCGACGAGATCCGCAAGCAATATGTCACCACGGCCCGCGCCAAGGGACTTTCGGAACGCCAGGTGCTCTACGGCCATGTGTTCCGCAACGCGATGCTGATCGTGATCGCCGGTTTCCCCGGCGCCTTCATCTCGGCCTTCTTTACCGGATCTCTGCTCATCGAGAACATCTTCTCGCTCGACGGGCTGGGTCTTCTGGGCTTCCGTTCGGTGCTCGATCGTGACTATCCCGTCGTTTTCGCCAATCTTTACATCTTCGCGCTCATCGGCCTGATCGTCAGCCTGATCTCGGACCTGACCTATACGTGGATCGATCCGCGCATCGATTTCGAGCGGAGGGACGTCTGATGGCGCATGCCCTTCAGAAAGCCGAAATGGACAAGCCGAGCAGAACATCCTCGCGACCGTGGCTGTCGCCGCTCAACCAGCGGCGCTGGCGCAATTTCAAGGCCAACCGCCGAGGCTACTGGTCGCTCTGGATCTTCCTCGTTCTTTTCGTCCTGTCGCTTTTTGCCGAATTCGTCGCCAACGACCGTCCCATCCTTGCGTCCTACAAGGGTGAGCTCCTGTTTCCGACGCTGGTCGATTACCCGGAGGAGAAGTTCGGCGGCTTCTACGCGGTCACGGACTATCGGGACCCTGTCATCCGGGACGAGATCGAGGCCAATGGCTGGCTGATCTGGCCGCCGATCCGCTATTCCTACCGAACCGTCAACAATGAGATTCCCGAGGCCGCGCCGGCCAAGCCCTCCTGGATGTATCCGGTCGAACAGCGCTGCCAGCGCTATCCGCAAGGTGTCGCCGACCGCGACTGCACGATCGGCAACTGGAACTGGCTCGGCACCGACGACCAGGCCCGCGACGTCCTCGCCCGCGTCATATACGGCTTTCGTATCTCCGTGCTGTTCGGTCTCGCGCTGACGATCGCCTCCGCGGTAGTCGGCGTGTCGGCCGGTGCGGTGCAGGGCTATTTCGGGGGCTGGACCGATCTGCTCTTCCAGCGTTTCATCGAGATCTGGTCGGCGATCCCCGTCCTCTATCTGCTGCTGATCATCTCGGCCGTGCTGCCGCCGGGCTTCTTCATCCTGCTCGGCATCATGCTGCTCTTTTCCTGGACCGCCTTCGTCGGCGTGGTCAGGGCAGAGTTCCTGCGCGCCCGCAACTTCGAATATGTCAATGCGGCGCGCGCGCTCGGCGTGCCGAACCGCACCATCATGTTCCGCCACCTCCTGCCTAACGCAATGGTGGCGACGCTCACCTTCCTGCCCTTCATCCTGAACGGCTCGATCACCACGCTCACCTCTCTCGATTTCCTCGGCTTCGGCCTGCCCCCCGGCTCGCCCTCGCTGGGCGAACTGCTCAAGCAGGGACAGCGCAATCTCAACGCGCCGTGGCTCGGCCTTTCCGGCTTCATCGTGATCTCGCTCATGCTGTCATTGCTGATCTTCGTCGGCGAGGCGACACGCGACGCCTTCGACCCCCGCAGGACCTTCAAATGACGAGCGGCGCCTCCCCCTTGCTTTCCGTCCGCGACCTCACCGTAGCCTTCACTCAGGGCGGAGAGACAAGCACCGCCGTCGATCACATATCCTTCGACATAAAGCGCGGCGAGACCGTCGCCCTGGTGGGCGAATCCGGATCGGGAAAATCGGTGTCGGCGCTGTCCGTGCTGAAGCTGCTCCCCTACCCGCCGGCGAGCCATCCGTCCGGCGAGATCCTGTTCGACGGCCAGGACCTTCTCGCCAAGAACGAAAAGGAACTGCGCCGCGTGCGCGGCAACAAGATCACGATGATCTTTCAGGAGCCGATGACCTCGCTCAATCCGCTGCACACGATCGAGCAGCAGATCGGTGAGGTCCTCAGGATCCATCAGGGCATGGGCGACCGCCAGGCGCGTGGGCGCACGCTGGACCTGCTTCGCCAGGTCGGAATCCGGGATCCGGAGAAGCGGCTCGACGCCTATCCCCATCAATTGTCGGGAGGCCAGCGCCAGCGCGTGATGATCGCGATGGCTCTCGCCAATGAACCCGAATTGCTCATCGCCGACGAGCCGACGACGGCGCTAGACGTGACGGTGCAGGCCCAGATCCTCGAACTTCTCGCCGAGCTCAAGGCGGAGCGGGGCATGTCGATGCTGTTCATCACCCATGATCTCGGCATCGTGCGCAAGATCGCAGACCGGGTCTGCGTGATGACGCGCGGCAAGATCGTGGAAAGCGGGCCGACGAAGGAGATCTTCGAACGTCCACAGCACGACTACACCCGGCATCTGCTCGCGGCCGAGCCCAAGGGCCGTCCTCCGGCGGCCGACCGGTCGGCCAAGACCGTGATGGAAGGGGATCAGATCAAGGTCTGGTTCCCGATCAAACAGGGCTTTTTCCGCCGCACCGTCGACCATGTGAAGGCCGTCGACGGGATCGACGTCACGGTCCGCTCCGGCCAGACTCTCGGCGTCGTCGGAGAATCCGGGTCGGGCAAGACCACGCTCGGCCTGGCGCTCTGCCGCATGATCTCGTCGCAGGGCAGGATCCATTTCAACGGCCGGGACATTGACAAGCTCTCCTTCAACGCCATGCGGCCGCTCAGGAACGAACTGCAGATCGTGTTTCAGGATCCGTTCGGCTCGCTCAGCCCCCGCATGTCGGTGAGCGAGATCATCCAGGAAGGCCTGGCCATCCACGAGCAGAAGCTGACGCCGGACGAACGCGAGCAGCGCGTCGTCGACGTTCTGGGCGAAGTCGGTCTCGATCCGGAGACACGGCACCGCTATCCACACGAATTCTCCGGCGGCCAGCGGCAGCGCATCGCCATAGCCCGGGCGATGGTGCTCAACCCTCGTTTCGTGATGCTGGACGAGCCTACATCGGCATTGGACATGAGCGTGCAGGCCCAGGTCGTCGATCTCCTGCGCAACCTTCAGGCCAAGCACGATCTGGCCTATCTGTTCATCAGCCACGACCTCAAGGTCGTGCGCGCGCTGGCCAACGACGTCATCGTGATGCGCAACGGCAAGGTGGTCGAGCACGGCCCGTCGGAGCAGATCTTCGAGCGTCCGCAGACCGAATACACGCGCGCCCTCATCTCGGCGGCTTTCCGCATCGAAACCGCCGGGGAAGGCGCAGTCAGCCAATAGCTTTCCATAAGAGAACGAGTACATGCCGGGCGACAACAACAGCCGCGTCCTCCTGTCGGTTACAGGAATGAACCCGCAACGCTGGCGCGAGCTTCTATTGGCCCGGCGCGAGGTCGTGCTCGAACCGGACGGCGAGGACGACCCTTCGATCCGCTACGCCGTCGTCTGGAAACAGCGCTCCAACGTTCTTGCCAAGCTGCCCAACCTCGAAGCGATCTTCTCGGTCGGAGCGGGCGTCGACCATCTCTTCAACGATCCCGGCCTGCCAGACGTGCCGATCGTGCGCGTCGTCGCGGACAATCTGACCCGGCGCATGACCGAGTACGTGACATGGCGCGTGCTCGACCATCATCGCCAGGGGATGCTCTACCGAGCCCAGCAGGCGCGCAAGGTCTGGCATGAACCGCCCCAGCAGCAGGCCTCGGAGACGCGGGTAGGCATCATGGGGCTCGGTAATCTAGGGCGTGCGGCCGCTTCAGCCCTGCTTTCCCTCGGCTTCAGCGTCAACGGCTGGGGCCGGACGGAACGGCCGATGGACGGCGTCGCGACCTTCCATGGAGAGGCGGGCCTCACCCCCTTCCTCGGCGCGACCGATATTCTGGTGGTCCTGCTGCCGCTGACGCAGGCGACTGCGGGCATCGTCGATTACGACCTGTTGCGGAAGCTGCGGCACGACAATGGCCTGGGCGGCGCCGTTCTCATCAATGCCGGGCGCGGGAAGCTCCAGCGCGACGCGGACATCGTGCGAGCGCTTGACGACGGGACGCTGAAGGAAGCGAGCCTTGACGTGTTCGAGACGGAGCCGCTCCCCGAGGCGAGCCCGCTGTGGAACCATCCCAAGGTCTTCGTCACACCGCACGCTGCCGCGACCTCCGACCCGGAGCATCTGGTCGGGCCGATGCTCGACCAGATGGACGCCTTCGAACGCGGCGAGCCGCTGCGCGATTTGGTGGACCGGAAGGCGGGGTATTAAGCCCAAGGGCTAGGCCGCCGACGCCGCTATGCCTCCCAAGAGCGCCCCTATGCCCCGGAGAGCGCCGCCAGCCGGTCGAGCGCTGCCGCCAGCCCCTTCAGCGGAACCGACAGGTTCACCTCCTTGCCGTCGGTGTTCTGGACCTTGATCTTCAGGGCGGTCCCGGAGCGCAATGCGCTGAGCATTTTGGCGTCGAAGCTGAGGCGCGCCAGACACCCCGCCGGCAGACAAGTCTGGAAAGCGATAGGATCGCGCGGTTCCGCTTCATCGACCTGAAGGGTCACGCCTGCGTCGAGCAGAAGGCCAAAGGGCAGAACCAGGGTACCGGTAAAGGTTTCGTTCTCATCGAGCTGCAGCTCGGCCGCCAGAACGCGCTGCCCGTTCTGCTGCGTCTGCTGCTGCGAAATCGAGCAAAGCGTCTTAGGTACGCCCTGGCAAACAACGTTCCAGGCCTCGTAATTCTCCTGCAGCGACGATGCCCCGCCGGGAAGCTTGGAGCCTGCCTCCTGAGCCGATGCCAGGGCGGATGCCGCCATCACAGCCGCTGCCGCCGCAGTTACCTTGAAGAAGTCGAACAGTCGCAAGTGCGATACCTTTCTATTGCGGGTGGCGGCTACCATTTGACGCTGAAGCCGAGCTTGGCGCCGACGGCATTGCTGTCGCCGAAGTCCTCCAGGCTGGTCCGGGCAAACGCCTCGCCATAGACGGTATAGTAGCCGTCCGCCCAGCTCAACGAGCCGCCGAGCCCCAGCCCGCCCCACAGCGCCTGGTTCCGGCTGGACAAGGCGACGCCGGAAACGTCGACGTCCGAGCGCCCCAGGAAATCGTAGTAGAGATTGCCGATGCCATAGAGGTGCGCACGGCTCGCCATCCCCGCGGCATCTATCCACTTCTCCTCATAGTCGGCCGACAGGCCGAGACGGCCGGTCAGGCGATCGCTATCCCCTAGAGACACCGCCGCCCCATACCGGTCGGTGAAGTCGTCGAAGCTGACCGACGAATAGGCGAGCTGGCCTTGCGGCGTCAGCGACCAGTTGCCACCGATCGCGATCTTCTGACCGGCCTCGATGCCGAGAGCGTGGCCGAAGCCGCCATTGCCTTCGGCAAGTCTGGTGCCGAGCGTGGCCGATGTTATGTCGCTGTCGTACCAGGTCAGCTGCGCCTGCGCGTCGGCATAGAAGCCACTCTCGCCATACCAGGTCAGCGTGCCGCCGATGCCGAAGCCGGTGGAGCTGATCGAGCCTGTGCCGTAGACCGATAGGATATCCGCCGAGACCGTGCCCAGGTGAGCGGTGACGCCGCCGATCAGCACACCGGCCTCGCTCTCATGCAGCAGCCCATCGATCCCTGCCTGCAGCTTCCACACGGTCGTCTCATAGTCGGAGACGGTCGTGGATGCCGCCGGCTCGAGCTGGGCATGGGCCGCCTCGATGCGGGCCCAGATGGCATTGCTCTCGACCGACTGCCGACCGGAAGCGTCGGTGCCTTGTGGCGCTGCGCCTGGCCCCCAGCTCCGGTTGCCGACCCTTTGCTGCAGTGTGCCGAGCTCGTTGACGTCCTGAAGAACGGAGGCATAGGCCTCGTAGAGCGGCACGCCTGGTGCGTAGAGCGGCTGCGGATCCGGATCGTCGGGGTTGATGAGTGAAGAGCGCAGATACCAGTCGCCGTCGGCGGGCGTGGTGACGCCTCCCTTGTAGAGGCGATAGGCATAGGCGCCGCCCACCACGGCCTGCTCGCCCTGAAAGAGATAGTCGCCGGCCAGGCTGAATGTGCCCGCAGAGGTGCCGCCGACATCGACGATCTTGATGCCGTTGCTGGTCTGGGCGCCGCCGCCCCCGGCATTGATCACCTTGACGCTGGTCGTGCCTGAGGTGTTCCCGGTGACGACCAGCTTGTCGGCCGGGGAGGCGTCGCCGCCGAGCTCGGCCTCGATCTCCAGCGTACCGCCATTGCCGGCATAGTTGCCGTCGACAGTCAGCGTGCCGATGGAATTGCCGGGCGCCACGGTGCCACCGGTGAAGTTGTTGGTGTCGCAAACCGTGCCGGTGCCCTGCAGCCGGCCGCCGTCGCGCACATTGACGTCGCCGCACAGCCTGCCATTGACGGCGAGCGTACCGCCGTTCACCGAAGTGGTGCCGGTGAAGCCCGAGCTGTCGGCGCTCAGCCTCAGGGCACCGGCGCCGGACTTCGTGAAGCTGCCGCTGCCGGAGAGCGCGCCGGTCGAGGTCAGCGTTGTCCCGGCATCGACAAGAACGGTTCCGGCGCCGACAAAGCTCAGCGCCCGCCCGCTTTCGAAGCTGCCGGTCGTGCGCAGCGTGCCTCCGTTGAAGCTGAGGCCTCCGGTGGCAGCTCCGAGGTTGACGTCTGTCGAGACCTGCAGCGTACCGCCATTGATGGCGGTGCCGCCGGCATAGCCGTTGCTCCCCGTGAGCACCAGCGTGCCCGCTTCGGTCTTCACAAGTTGGGCGCTGCCGGCGAGCTCGGCCGCTATGGTGGCCGTCATCGCCGCGCCGGCGCTGGTGCCGTCGCCGACGCGAATGGTGGCTGCCGCTCCGTCAAGGTCGATACGGTCGCCCTGGATCACGTAGCCGTCGGTAGCGAATTGCATGCCGGCGGCCGAGACTTGGCCAAGGCTGTTGTCCACAGTCACCGTCCCCGACCTGCCCGCGAAGATCGCAAAGGCACCGTCGGCGAAGGCTGCGTTGACGATGCCGGTGGCGTCCGCCCAGTTGTCGTTGCCCGCCGAGGACTGCCAGATGCCGTCGCCGCCATCGATGTCGCCATTGAACTTCGGGCCGGCCCCGCCGTCCCAGTAGTTCATCGTCAGTCCGGCCGTGTTAACAAGGTTCACCTGGTTGGCGATGGCGGTCTGGACAAAATAATCGGCCGAGGGGATCGCCCCGACCGAAAGGCCGTTGTCCGTCAACGTGCCACTATAGGTGAACACCCGGTAGATGCCCGGGCCGAATGTGCCGCCCGGCGCGACGGAGACGTCGAGCGTGCCGTCGAGCACGATATCGCCGCCCACCGTCGTAAGGTCGTTGAGCGTCCCGCCGGCGACATTCGCCTCGCCGAAGGTGTAGTTCAGGGTCGAGCCCGCCGAGAGCGTCAGGTTACCCGCGATGGCCAGGGTGCCGGGCATGCCGTCGGCAGCACCGGGCGACAGCGTCGCCCCATCGGCGATGATGACGTCTCCGCCGATCGTGCCGCTGCCGCCGAGCGTTGCGCCGCTCTGGACGGAGATCGGCCCTGCCGCGGCACTCTGGTCGCCATCCACATAAAGGCCGCCGCCGGCAACGGTGGTCGGGCCGGCATAGGCGTTGTCGCCCTGCAGGATCAGGTTCGCGCTGCCGGACTTGGTGAAGCCGCCCACGCCGCCCATCGTGCCGGAAAGGGTCAGGTCGGCATCGGCGAGGAACGTGCCGCCGGCAGCGTTCAGGGTGATGCCGCGGGCGGAAGCCTGGGCGACCGTATTCTGGAGCGTGCCGCCGTCGAGCGTGATGCCGCCGGCCGCGTCGCCCAGATTGGCGTCGCTCGAGAACTGCAGCGTGCCCTCCTGGATGAAGGTACCGCCGGTATAGGTGTTGTCGCCGGTGAGCACCAACGTGCCGAGATCGCGTTTCACGAGTTGGGCGCCGCCCTGAAGCATCGCGTCGATCGTGGCGACATAAGCCGAGCCTTGTGCGGTCCCGTCACCAACCCGGACGATCGCCTGGGTGCCGTCGAGCGTGATGGCCTGACCCTGGATCAGGTAGCCGTTGGAGGCGAATTGCAGGCCCGACACCTGCACCTGGCCATTGGTGTTGTCGACGTCGACCTGGCCCGCCGTGCCGGCAAAGATGGCAAAGCTGCCGTTCGAGAACGCCGCGTTGATGTTCCCATTCTCGTCGGTCCAGTTGTCGTCGCCGGCCGCACGCCAGGTGCCGCTGCCACCGTCGACAAAATCGTCGCCCTTCGGGCCGGCATCGCCGTCCCAGAAATTGAGCGTCATGGCGCTGATATCGACGAGGTTCACCTGGCCCGCAACGGAGGTCTGCACCACGTGGTCGGGTGAGCTTTCCGTAAGCCCGAGATTGGTCAGCAACCCGTCATAGCTGATCACGCGGTAGATGCCCGGGCCGAAATTGCCGCCCGGCGTCTCGGCAACGTTGATCGTGCCGTCGAGAACGAGATCGCCATGCACGACGGTGAGATCGTTGTAGGCCCCGCCGACCACGCCGGCCTGCCCGAAATTGTAGTTCAGCGTCGAGTTGGCGGCGAGCGAGAGATTGCCGTTGATCGTGAGCGTCCCCGGAACGATCCCGACATCGCCGGGGTTGAACGAGCCGCCGTCGAGGATCGCCACGTCACCGCCGATGGTGCCGGTGCCGCCGATGACGCCGCCATCCTCGACCGTGGTCGCGCCGTTCGCCGCGCTCTGATCGCCGTTGACGAGGAGCGAGCCCTCCCGGACAACGGTGTCGCCGGTGTAGCTGTTGTCGGCGGTGAGGATGGTGACGCCGCCGCCGATCTGCTCGAGCGAGCCGCCGCCCGAGATCAGGCCGGCAAAGCTGTAGCTGTCGCTGCGGTTGAAGGCGAGCGTGCCGTCGTTGGCCACGTCTCCGGTGATCGAGCCCGAGGCTCCGCCGGCGCCGAGCTGCAGCGTGCCGCTCGAGATTGTCGTGCCGCCGCCATAGATGGTGTTGCCCGCAAGCACCAGCGTGCCGGCGCCGGCTTTCCTGAGTGCGCCGGTGCCGCCGATCGTGTTGGACAAGGTCAGCGCGGTGAAGCCGTCGGTGTCGAACGCACCGCCGCCAGCATTGAGCGTCACATTGCGCCCCGCGATGAAGGTTGCGGTGCTGTGCAGCGTGCCACCGTCGAGAGTGAGCCCGCCGGCCGCGTTGCCGAGATTGGCATTGGCCGCGACTTCGACCGCGCCGCCATTGATAACGGTGCCGCCCTGATACGTGTTCGTGGCGGTCAGCACCAGCGTGCCGGCGCCCGTCTTGGCAAGCGTGCCGGCTCCGCCGACCACGCCGTTCAGCGTGAGCCTGTCCAGCGTGTCGAAACCGCCGCCGCCGGCATTGAGCGTGACGGAACGGCTCGAGACGACCGCGGCCGTATTGCGCAGCGTGCCGCCATCAAGGCTGAGTGCCCCGGGGGCGGCACCAAGATTGGCGTCGGACGAGATCTGGAGCGTGCCGCCGTTGATCGCGGTCCCGGTGGTGTAGCTGTTGGTACCGGAGAGCACCAACGTTCCCAGGTCCGTCTTCACCAGTTGGGTGGCGCCGGAGAGAGCGGACGCGATGGTGGCGACATATCCCGCGCCGGCCGACGTACCGTCGCCGACCCGGATGATCGACTGCAAGCCGGGCTGTGTGTTGTCGTCGACCAGTTCGATGCCGTCGCCCTGGATTCTATAGCCATTGGCCGCGAACTGCATGCCCACGGCCTGCACCTGACCATTGCCGTTGTCGACGCTCACCGTACCTGCGGCGCCCTGGAAGATGGCGAAGCTCGCATTGGCGAAGGGTGCTGCGAAAAGGCCGGTGCTGTCGGTCCAGTTCTGGTCGCCGGCGGCGCGCCAAGTGCCGCTGCCGCCGTTCACCAGCTCGTTGGAATGCGGTCCGGTTTCGCCGTCCCAGAAGCTGAGGGCCAGACCTGACGAATTGACGAGGTTGACCTGGCTGGCGACAGAAGTCTGCACGAAATAGTCCGGCGACGCGACATCGAGGCCGTTGTTGGTCAGCACGCCGCCGTAGCTGAAGATACGATAGACGCCGGGGCCGAAGGTGCCGCCGGGCGTCTCCGTCACGTTGAGTGTGCCGTCGAGCGCCAGATCGCCGCCGACGGTGATCAGGTCGTTGTACGGTCCTCCAACGACGCCTGCCTGGCCGAAATTGACTGCAAGGATGGAGCCGTCATTCAGGGCGAGGTCGCCATTGATGGTGAGTTCGCCGGGGACGTTGCCCGCAGCGCCCGGGCTGAGCGTGCCGCCATCGGCGACGCTGACGCTGCCGCCGATTGTGCCCCTGCCGCCAAGCGTGGCCCCGCTGGCGACCGAGGTCAGCCCGGTTGCTCCGGACTGGTCGCCGTCGATGAGCAGCGTGCCGGCATTGACGTTGGTCGCGCCGGTGTAGCTGTTGATCCCGGTCAGCGTGGTGATGCCGGTGCCGAGCTTGTTAACGCCGCCACTGCCCGAGATCGCGCCGGCAAAGGTGTAGTTGCTGCTCAGGTTGAAGGCGAGAACGCCGTTGTTCGCCACGGTCGGGGTCGCAAGCATCCCCGCCGTCGCGCCGTTGCCGACCTGCAGTGTGCCGGCGGCGATCGTCGTGCCGGACGTATAGCTATGCGCACCGGTCAGCGTCAGGGTACCGGTGCCCTGTTTGTCGAGCGTTTCGAACCCGGTAACGCTCCCACCCGCGAGGGTGACGCCGGCGGTCGTGACGACCCGCAGGATGTCTCCCGCACCGCTTTCTCCGCCCGTGCCACCGGCGATCCCGCCACCGCTCAAGACAGCACCATCGTTGAGGAGGAGCGTGTCGTTGCCGAGCCCGAGGTTCAGCACGCCGGCACCCGTATCGACCGTGCCCGATACATTGATCGTATCGCTGCCGCCGCCCAGGTCGCCCGTTGCCGCAAGCGTGCCGCCGGCATTGACGTTGATGATGTTGGACGACCCGTCGCCGGTGATCGCGGCCGGCACGCCGCTGCCGTGCAGCGTGCCGTTGACGGTGAGCGTCGTCGCCTCGTCGTCATCGAACGCGATCGTGTCGGTCGTCAGGTCGCCGTCGATCTGCAGGGCGCCCTCGGTGATCTTCGTGATGCCGGCGGTGTTGACAGCCGTAAGCACCGTGGTGCCCTCGCCCATCTGCTCTATGATGCCGGGGCCGCTGATCTTGCCGGCGAAGTTGAACGTGTCGCCCCGGTTGAAGCCGAGCGTGCCGGTCGAGAAGGCGAGGATCACCTCGCCGGTGCCGACATTGCCCGTCGTGCCGCCATTGCCGATGATCAGCTTTCCGTCATTGATGACGGTGTTGCCGGTATAGGTATTATTGGCAGTGAGAATCCAGGTGCCGGCGTCGTTCTTGGCGAGGCTGGTCTGGGCGGTTCCGCTTTGATCGCGGATTGTCACACCCATGATATTGTCACCGGCATAGGTGCCGCCGAGCGTGAATGTGCGCGCGCCGGTGCCGCTGAAGCCCATCAGGCCACCGCTGTCGGTGAAGTTGACGGCGCCGGTGCCGGAGGATTCGATTATCGTGGTGCCGGTGCCGAGCGTGAACAGGCGGTTCGTGCTGACGCCGCTGCCGACATAGCGCAAAGTTCCATTGGTGCCGATGACCAGATTGGCGGCGGCTGCGGTCGAAGCGCCAATGCTGCTATTCTCACCACCGTTGGCGAGCTTGGTGACTTCGAGCACGCCACCACTGCCGTTGATCGTGGTCGCGCCGGTATAGCTGCTGGTGGTGTTGGTCAACCTCCAGGTGCCAGCATCATCCTTGACGAGGTTTACTGCAGAGGCTCCATTGTTCCCGATTTGCGCGGCGAGAATGTTGGTACCGGTATTGCTGCCGCCGAGGCGCAATTGGCGGGCGCCGGTGCCCTCATAGGTCACAGCCGCGGAGTTTTCGAATATGACCGCTCCGGTTCCGTTACTGCGAATATACCCGGCCGACGCTCCCAGGGTGAAGCGACGGTCCGTGGTGTCTCCAGCGCCGATATAGTTCAGACCTCCGTTCGCTGGCCCGCCGATCACCAGGTTCCCAGCGTCGCTAGAGGACGTGCCGATCGAGCTTGCCTGCCCCCCATCGGCCAGACAGGTCACCTCGAGCCAGCCACCGCCTATTATGGTGGCGCCGCTGTACGTGTTTGCACAGCCACCGAGCCCCTGAGTACCGCCGCCGATCTTTATGAGTCCGCCCGTGCCGTGGATCGTCCCGTAAAACCGGGCCCCTCCGCTGGTGATCGTCAGATCGGCCGAGCCGAGAAGCACTGTGCCGCCTGTAACGTCGTTCTCGTCATCCAAGAAGCCGACCGCGTTGGAATTGTTTGCCAGGTCAACGGTCGCCCCGCCGTAAATCGTCATGGCGCCGGTGCCAAAGGCTTGGGTGGAGCCGGCGACCAGCGTACCCGCCCGGAGCAATGTGCCGGCGTAGCTGTTAGTGCCGGAAAGCTTCAGCGTACCGGCGCCGTCCTTCAAAAGGCTTCCGTTTGCGAGGTTCGTGACGTTGCCGGTGAAATCCAGCGTGGTCGTGGCTTCCACGACGTCGATGCCACCCCAGCCGCTGGGGAGGTGGAAACCGCGGTCGGTGGTGACCGTGCCGCCGGTGTACTGCAGGGTGCCGTTTGTGGTGAGAACCAGATTGGCGGCGGCGGCGGCGGAGGCGCCGACACCGCTCGTCTGGCCGCCGTTACGAATGCAATCGACAGACAGCACTCCGGCCCGGATCGTGGTCGAACCGGTATAGCTGCTGCCGCAGCCGACCATCGTCTGTGTGCTGCTGTTGTCCTTCACGAGCCCGCCGGTGCCGCTGATGGCGCCGCTGTAGCTCGCATTCGAGCCCCCCATGGTGAGAATGGCGTCGCCGAGAAGCACGTTGCCGCCATTCGTCCCGCCGCCCGATAGGCCGGCAACCCTGTTGTCGAATCCGTCGAGATCGAGCGTGGCGCCTGCGGTGTCTGCCAGGACCACCAGATTGACCGCGCCAAAGGCCTGCGTGGATCCCGCACGCAAAGTGCCGGCATCGACCCTAATCTGCCCCCTGTAGGTATTCATACCAGACAGAATCAGAGTGCCGACTCCGGCCTTGGTCAGCGGTGCGCCGCCCAGGCCGGCCATCGTGCCTCCCAGGGCCAACTCCGTGCCCGCATTGGTGACATCGATGATGCCTCCGGCGATGCCGTTCAGCGTAAAGCCGCGATCGCTCGTGACGCTTCCGCCCGTATACTGGAAGGTACTGCCGCCCTCGATGAAGAGATTGGCCGAATCGCTGCTTGAGGCGCCGATGCTGCTGTTCGAGCCGCCATTGGCGAGCGTTGTGACCGACAGTGTGCCGCCGCCGCTGACGACCGTTGCGCCGGTATAGCTGCTGTTGGCATTTGTGAGCGTCAGCGTGCCGGCGCCGGTCTTGGTGAGGCCGGCGCCATCCGGGCTGACTACCTCGCCGCCGAATGCAACGTTCGCTGACGCCTGCGTGACCTCGATCGTTCCGCCTGTTATCGCGCCCGAACGCATCACCGTGAAGCCGCGATTTGTCGAGACACTGCCGCCGGTATAGCTGAGTGTACCGCCTTCGAGCACCAGGTTGGACGAACCCGCGGAAGACGCGCCAATGCTGCTGTCGACGCCACCATTGGCGAGCGTTGCAACCGAAAGCTTGCCGCGGGTCACCCAGGTCGCTCCGGTATAGGTATTGGCGGCATTGCCGAGCACGACGCTGCCCGTGCCTGTGCCGCCGACAGTAAGCCCCGTCGCCCCACCATTGTCGACGATGGTGGAATTGATGGCGAAGCTGCCGGTGCTGTTCTGCTGAATGCCGAGCACGCCGCCGGCCGCACCCCTGACCGAGCCCTGGGCGATAGACTGGCTCGTGTTGCTGACACTCGCGGCGACAATGATGGTGCCGTCGACGCCGAGGGTCTGGTTTTCGCCGACATTGACCGTTGAGGCCCGAGCCACGGTGTAGCGAAGGCCGCCGAGCTGCACGACATTGTCGCCGCTCGCTTCGCTCACCATGCCGAAGAAGGGCGTGTTCGCCGCACCGCCGGAATCGGTCACGATGTCGCCATCGCCCCAGGTTCCGGCATCGTCCTCCAAATCATAGTCGGTGAATGCGATGATGTTGTTGCTCGCGTCCACATCGGCATAGTCGGAGCCGTTGACGGTAGCCCAGCCGCCAAGCGCAGTGCCCGGCGCCACACTCATCGTGACGCCGCTGCCGATGCCGAAGTCGACCTGGCCGCCAATCCTCGCGACGTCGCCGAAACTGACGGTCATCGTGCCGCCACTCGCCCCGGCGGTCGCCGTGATCCTGTTGCTGCCGCCGGAGATGTAGAGGCCGTCAAAACCCTGGCTGTTGGCTTCGCCCGTGGCGCCGGTGATCTGCAGCGTGCCGCCTGCCATGTTGAGGGTAGAGCCGCTGGAAATGATGTCGTCGGTAGCCGATTCGGGCTTGGAGAAGTCGAGCGCCAGCGTGCCACCCTCGATATTGGTGTCGCCAGTATAGGTGCTGGAGCCGGTCAGCGTCTGCGTGCCGCCGCCGCGCTTGGTGAAGCCGCCGCTGCCCTGGATGCGGCCCGCGAAGCTCGAGCTGACGCCGGTGGCGACGTTCGCCACGAGGATGCCGGAGCCGAGTTCAACCGTTCCGCCGGTGCCGTCCAGCCTCGTGAAGCTGTAACCATAGCCGCCAAGGTCGAACGTGCCGCCGTTCACGGTCAGCGAATTCTGCTGGTTGAAAGCCGACGCGCTGCCCGCTCGCAACGTACCGTTCTCGACTGCGGTTGTGCCGGTATAGCTGTTGTTGCCACTGAGCACCCAAATGCCCGCGCCGTTCATGACGATGCGGCCGGAGTCGCTGATGTCGCTGGCGATCGTGTTGACGCCGGCGTAGCTGCCGGCGAGGTTGAGCGTATCGATGCTGGCTACGGGATCGAACGCGATCGCGCCGGTGAGCGTCAGGCCGCCAGTACCGTCGTTTTGCAGCGTGGTGTTGTTCGAGAGGAGCCAAGTGCGGTCGGTACTGATTGCGCTGCCCGCGTAGCGCAATGTCGCGTCGTTTATCGCGATCGACGATCCCTGTCCCAGTGAGCTGGCAACCCCGGAGCCAGCGAGAACGGTGGCGTTGATGGTGCCCCCACCGTTCAAGCTGACGGTGCCGGCGAACGTGTTGGCTCCACCGAGCGTGACGTTGCGGCCAGCACTCGCTGTGAAGGTGACACCGGAGCCGGCGCCGCTGAGTACGCCCAGGAGGTTGAAGTCCGCTGTCCCGGCGTTGAATTGGGTAGCCTGCGCCAAGTTGAAGTTACCCGTGAGGGTCAGCGCTCCCGTCCCGGAATTGTTGAAACGGCGGAGTGTTGGGCCGGCCATCACCCAGTCTCGGTTCGAGCTGTCGCCAGTGCCTATATACGTTATGTTGTCCGAGAACTGGCTTCCGCCCGTGAACGTGATTGTCCCGCCAGCGCCGAGCGAGCTCGCCTGGCCGACATTCCGAACGGAGGTGAAAGCAATGTTCGCGACGCCCTGGCTCTGTCCATTGAGCTGTACCGTTCCAGTGAAGTCGCTATTGTCGTTGCTGAGCGTGACGCCGGGCAGCGCGATGAGATTTCCGGCTCCACTGAACAGTGCCGATCCCACTCCGGTGCCGGATACCGTGAGCGTCGTGCCTCCCGCGATCGACACGGTTCGGTTCGCGGCGCCCGAATCGACGGTAAGCGTCGCGTTGGCCGTGGTCGTGATTGTGTTGCCCGCCGCGCCGAACGCGGCGTTGTCGTTGGCGCGTAATGTACCGCCGTTCAGCGTTATGCCGCCGCTGAACGTGTTCGCACCCGTCAGGAATAGCGTGCCGCCACCCGTCTTGGTGAGCCCGGCCGAGCCAGCGATGACAGCGCCGATCGTGGAAGTGCCGGTGGTCACCGTGACCGTCGGCGTCACGCCGCCGAGCGTCAGGGTGTTGGCGCCGGTTCCTGCGAGCGTGTAGCCGTTGGTGTTGAAGGTGAGCGCGTTGACGGTGATCGCCGAGCCCAGCGTTACGGTGCCGGCGGTGCCGGCGAAGATGGCGCGGTCGAGCGCGCCATTGTCCCATGGCTGGTTGTAGGGGCCGAGCACATCGCTGGAACTCGGGCTCCAGAAAAGATTGGTGAGGTTCCAGATGCCCGTGCCGCCGCTGCCGGCCGCGGTCTGGTTGACGTCCCAGTATCGGTCAGCCGCCGAAGCCGTGCCCGCAGCCAGGTTCGCAACAAGCGCGGCGGCCAGGAACGCAACAGCCGACTGGCGCGAGGCGCAGGAGAAAAGCTCGGCCACATTGGGCGCATAGCTCGCCGCAATACCCTTCCATTTCGTCATGCGGCCGCCGCGCATAAGGCGCGACCACGCGGCCCCTCGATTCCCAGCCTGAATCTCCTCAGCCGATGGGCTCGCCTGCGCTCCAGCAATCGCATTGAACATCATTTCGGGATCCCAAAAAGCTTGTGCCGGCGATGCCGGTCGGCGCGCCGTCGAAACAGAATCGATCGGTGAATCGTGCAGGACCGATGGCAGACGAGGTCCGCTTGCCATCCAGTTCAGAGCGGCGTGTGAGCCGCCCTCTAGTCGCCGTCTCTACGCAAGATCGCCCCCTCCAGCCGCCGCTCAATCGCGTGTGCCGCGCCCGACCTCCGCATGGCCGGATTCAACGCCCAAATCATTCGGGCGATGACCCCCTTGGCGCACAACTCTCGCGCGAGCTGATTATGGGCGATGTGGCTTTACTTTGTCTTTCAAGAAAGTCCGGTTTTTTTCAGAAAAACGCGATCCCTTGCAAAAATTGCGAACAGCATCACAGCGGACAGCCGCGGAAGTTGCGCCGCGCGCAATGGCTGCGGGACCGACTGCGCCAATCGCCAATATTTGCAGTTTCGCAGAAGCGCCGGCGCGAGGATCCCTCTTCTCCCCCTGTTCGCGGGAGAAGGTGGCCGCGTGAAGCGCGGCCGGATGAGGGGGTGAGCTCCGTCGGACGAGGGCAGGCAGCCTACGCCGCTTCCCGCACCTGATAATCCTTGACGGCGGCGAAGGTAATCGCCTTCCAGCGCTCCGCCTCGTAGTTCAGGCCGAACTCATGCGGGGCAAGGAATACGGGATCGCCGTCGAGATCGCGGGCGATATCGCCGCGATGGGCTTCGATGAAGCGCGTGAGCTCGGTCCGGTCGGCCGCCGAGATCCAGCGGCAGATGGAGAAGCGCGCCATCTCGAAATCGACGGGCAGGCCGTATTCCACGGACAGCCGCTCCCTCAGCACGTCGAGCTGCAGCGCGCCGACCACGCCGACGATGGCCGGCGAGCCATCGTCGGGCGAGAAGAGCTGCACGACGCCTTCTTCCGCCATCTGCTGGAGAGCCTCCTTGAGCTTCTTCGCCTTCATGGCGTCGCCAAGCCGTACGCGCCGCAGGATCTCGGGCGCGAAGTTCGGCACGCCGCGGAACAGTATGCCCTCGCCTTCTGTCAGCGTGTCGCCGATGCGCAGCGTGCCGTGGTTGGGAATACCCACCACGTCACCGGCATAGGCTTCGTCCGCCGTGATGCGCGAACGCGCGAAGAAGAATTGCGGAGCCGACAGGCTCATCGGCTTGCCCGTGCGGACGAGCTTCGCCTTCATGCCCCGCTGCAGCTTGCCTGAGCAGACCCGGACGAAGGCGATGCGGTCGCGGTGGTTGGGGTCCATGTTCGCCTGGATCTTGAAGACGAAGGCGCTCATGCCCGGCTCGGTCGCCTCGACCACGCGGCTGTCCGCCTCCTGGGCGCGTGGCGCGGGGCCGAAATCCCCGAGGGCCTCTATCAGGTCGCGCACGCCGTAATTGCGCAGCGCCGAGCCGAAATAGACCGGCGTCAAATGACCCTCGCGAAAAGAATCGAGATCGAACGGCCTGCAAGCCTCTCGCGCGAGTTCGAGTTCCTCGATGAAGGCCTCGCGCTCGTTGTCGGGAAGCAGCCCAGCCACGCGGTTGGAATCGGGCCCATGCACCGGCAGGCGCTCGACCTGCTCGTCGCTCTGGCGGACGGCGTTCTGGGCGAGATGGTAGGTGCCGGCGAAGGTCTTGCCCCGACCGACAGGCCATGTGACGGGGGCTGTGTCGAGCGCCAGCTTGGCCTCGATCTCGTCGAGGATCTCGAAGGGATCGCGGCTTTCGCGGTCCATCTTGTTGACGAAAGTGATGATGGGAATGTCGCGCAACCGGCACACCTCGAACAGCTTCAGGGTGCGCGGCTCGATACCTTTCGCCGCATCGATGACCATGACCGCCGAATCCACCGCGGAGAGGGTACGATATGTGTCGTCGGCGAAGTCTTCGTGGCCGGGCGTGTCCAGCAGGTTGAAGACGTTTTCACCATATTCGAAGGTCATCACCGAAGTGACGACGGAGATGCCGCGCTCGCGCTCGATCTTCATCCAGTCCGAGCGGGTCTGGATTCGATCCTTCTTAGCTTTCACCTCGCCGGCGAGCTGGATCGCGCCGCCGAACAGCAGCAGCTTTTCGGTGAGCGTGGTCTTGCCGGCGTCCGGATGCGCGATGATCGCGAAAGTGCGGCGGCGCGCGACCGCCTTTTTGATGTCTTCGGCCAATGGAGAAACCCTGTCATGCGGCAGGGAACGATGCGTTCCCGCCCGCGAAGATGGAAACCGCAATGCCATCGCGCAAGGGCAGGAAACGACGCTCCCCGCGCCGTCGTTTGGCGGCTTCTAACAGGAGCATCCGCTGGAGTCGAATAGGAAATACGTGGTCAGCCCGCGGCCGGCAGTTGGGTCCGTTTGCCTCTGCCCTGCGTGCGTTCGTAAAGCTCGCGCACGATGGTGCTCGCGGTGGTCTCGAACAGGAAGGGCAGGAAGGCGTGGGTAAGGGCTGCCGCGCCAGCCATGAAAAGCCGCGAGGCGAACCAGGCGGCAAATGCCATGTGGCTGAAATAGGATTCGCCTACCGTGCCTGGGTGATCGGTGAAAAACCTGAACAGTCGCGCGCCCATCATTCCCTCTCTTTCGACCATGCGAGCCATTGTGCGAAGCATTGACCTCATCCTGCCACGGCTCCGGGAAACGCCGATCCCAAATTATCCTTGATATCTGGGAAATCTTGGGACAACTGTCCCGACATGGATGTCAAAATCGACGCTCTCGATCGAAGAATCCTTGCCGAGCTGCAACGCGACGGCACGCTTTCCGTCGACCAGATATCGGCACGGGTCGGCCTGTCACGCAACGCCTGCTGGCGACGCGTGCGCGTTTTGGAGGGCGAAGGCGTGATCACCGGACGGGTCGCCCTGATCGACGCGGAAAAGCTGGGGCTCGGCCTTTCCGTCTTCATCCTGGTCCGGACCTCGAACCATGACCCGGAGTGGCTCACCCGATTCCGCGAGGCCGCGACGTCCTTCCCGGAAATCACCGGCGTCTACCGCATGTCCGGCGATCTCGACTACGTGCTGCGTGCCCGCGTCGCCGACGTCAAAGCCTATGACCGGCTCTACCAGCGTCTTATCGCCAAGGTCCCGCTGTCAGACGTCTCCGCTTCCTTCGTCATGGAAGAGATCAAGGAAACGACGGTGGTGCCGATCGAAATCCGTTGATAAAAGGCCTTCGACGGTTGACCTCGCGGCGGGAGGCTCCGATAGGGCTGCGCTCATGACTACCCCCTCGACCAATCCTGTTCTCGGCGTCGTTCGTTTGGCCCACGCCAACGGGCTGGCGCTGCCGGCCTACGAGACCTCCGGGGCCGCCGGCCTCGATCTGCGTGCCGCCGTCGCTGACGATCGTCCCATGCTCATCCTCCCGGGGAAACGCGCGCTGGTGCCGACCGGCCTCGTTCTTGAGATCCCGGAGGGCTTCGAGGGCCAGGTCCGGCCACGTTCCGGCCTCGCCTTCAAGCACGGCATGACCTGTCTCAACACGCCGGGCACGATCGACTCCGACTATCGTGGCGAAGTGAAGGTGCTGCTCGTCAATCTCGGCGAGGAAGATTTTCTGGTGACCCGGGGCATGCGCATCGCACAGCTCGTGATCGTACCCGTCAGCCGCGCGAGCGTCGAGGAGCGCGGCGCCGCTGCCGGAACCACGCGGGGTAGCGGCGGCTTCGGCTCGACCGGAACCGCATGACAGTCCCGAAACTGGTCATCTTCGACTGCGATGGTATCCTGGTCGACACAGAAGGGCTTGGCAATCGGCGCCTCGCCAACTGGCTGACCGACGCCGGCTATCCGATAGCCTATGAAGATTGCCGGCGGCGTTTTGCCGGACGCAGCATGGTTTCGATCGCGGCCGAGGTGGAAGCGGAAGGCGTTCTCCTCGGCGCCGATTTCGTAGAACGCTGGAACCTGGCCCTCCCCGACCTCTTCGCCAATGGCGTCGAAGCAATCCCCTATGTCCGTGAGTTCATCGGAGATGTCCAGACGGCCGGACTCTCGTTCTGCGTAGCGACCTCGGCACGCCTCACCAAAATGCAGATCACGCTCGGCGCGACGGGCCTCCTGCCTCTGTTCGAGGGGCGCATGTTCAGCGCCACCATGGTCGGGCGCGGCAAGCCCGCGCCGGATCTTTTCCTGCACGCCGCGGAGACGCTGAGCTTCGCGCCGCGGGACTGTGTGGTGATCGAGGACAGCGTGCCGGGAACGCAGGCCGGAGTCGCGGCCGGAATGCGCGTCTTTTCCTATTGCGGCGATCCCATGGCCGACCGCGACGGGCTGGCTGCGGCCGGCGGGATTCTCTTCGACGACATGCGCGATCTCGCCCGGCTCCTGCCGATCCACTGACCACCCGTCGGAACCCGATTACCAATCGCTCGTTCCTTGCCGAACAGGAAAGGAACAAGCCATGCCCACAGCGAGCGAGCTCGAAACCAAGTTCTGGAAAGCGCTGAAGTCCGACATGACCGTCATGCTCGGGCTGGACGGCGTCGAGGACGGTCACACCAGACCGATGACGGCGCAGATTGAAGGCGATGAAGGCGGACCGATCTGGTTCTTCACCGCCAAGGACACAGACCTGGTGCAAAAGATCGTCGGCGAGGACAGGGCGATCGCAACCTTCGCATCGAAAGGTCATGACCTCTTCGCCACGATTCATGGGACGCTCCGGGTGGACAATGACAGGGCCGTGATCGACAGGCTATGGAATCGCTTCGTCGCAGCCTGGTATGAGGGCCGAAAGGACGACCCCAAGCTCACCCTCCTGCGCCTCGATCCCGAGCGCGCCCAGATCTGGCTGGACGGCTCGAGTCTCGTCGCCGGTATCAAGATCATGTTGGGCTACGATCCGAAGGAGGAATACAAGGACAACGTGGCCAAGATTCCGTTAGACTGACGATCGGAGGAATTGTCTCTCCGCCACCAAGTACCCGTTGGAACGCCTTTCTGCTCGTTATAGAATTGGTCGTGTTCAATCGACGGGCGGTGCCATGGGAATCGACTCAATCGAGAAGGGCGAGATCAAGAAGGGCGAGACGTTCAGAGCGCTTCACGAAGCGACGGGCGCCTTCGTAATACCCAACCCTTGGGACATCGGCACCGCCAAACTGCTCGCTTCCTTCGGCTTCAAGGCGCTGGCCACGACCAGCGCCGGCTTCGCCTTCTCACGCGGTCTGCCCGATGGCGGCGTCGGCTTCGAGGCGATGATCCACCATTGCCGCGAAATCGCCGGCGCGACCGACCTGCCCGTCTCGGCGGACCTTGAAAAGGGCAAGGGCGACAGCGCGGAAAGCGCGGGCGAGACGATCTTCGCAGCGGATGCAGCTGGCCTCGCCGGCTGCTCGATCGAGGATCATACCGGCGACCCTGCCAGCCCGATCTACGATTTCTCCCATGCGGTCGAGCGTGTCGCTGCAGCGGCGGAAGCTGCCCGGGCGCTAAAGCGCGATTTCGTATTCACGGCGCGAGCCGAGAACTTCCTTTGGGACAGGCCCGACATGGACGATACGATCAGGCGGCTCCAGGCCTTCGAGAAAGCAGGCGCTGACGTGCTCTACGCCCCGGGCCTTACCGACATCGCGAGCGTGCGAACGATCTGCTCGGCCGTCTCCAAGCCCGTCAATGTGCTTGCCACGCCAGGATTTACCGTTGCCGAACTGGCTGAGGCGGGAGCGAGCCGCATCTCGCTCGGCTCCAAGCTCACGACCTTCTGCTTCGGCATGCTGCAGAATGCGGCGCACGAGATCCTGCACGAGGGCAAGTTCAATTTCGCCCGGGCGGCGATGCCCTTTCCAAAGCTCCAGACCTTGTTCGCAACGGGCAAATGACCGCGCTCACGGTAACCGACATGCACACCGGCGGCGAGCCGGTGCGTATCGTGACGGGCGGCTATCCGGCGATCCCGAAAGGCACGATCCTCGAGAAGCGGGCCTTCGTGCGCGACCATCTCGACCACCTGCGCAGGATGCTCATGTTCGAGCCGCGCGGTCACTACGACATGTACGGCGTCCTGCCGGTGGAGCCAGACCTGCCGGGGGCGGACCTCGCCGTGCTCTTCATGCATAATGAAGGTTATTCGACGATGTGCGGCCATGCCGTCATCGCGCTGGGTCGCTATGCCGTGGATCAGGGCATCGTGGCGGCCAGGGCGCCGGTCACCACGGTCAACATCGAATGCCCGTGCGGCATGGTGGTCGCTCAGGTTCAGCTCGAGAAGGGCAAGGCCGGCACCGTGTCCTTCGAAAGCGTGCCCGCCTTTGCCGCCGCGCTCGACCGGAAGGTGGACCTCCCCGGCTACGGAGAAATCGTTTTCGACGTCGCCTATGGCGGAGCCTTCTACGCCCTCGCCGACTGCCGGCAGTTCGGGCTCGCCTTCGGCAGGAGCCGTGCCCGCGACTTCGTCGACGCGGCCGGCGCCCTGACGAATAGGCTGAAGAGAGACTTCTCCCTCTCTCATCCCGACCATTCCGACCTCGCCTTTCTCTACGGCACGATCCTGACCGACGGGGGCGATGGCGCGGATGGCGTGGCCACACGGAATATCTGCGTCTTCGCCGACGACGAGGTCGACCGCTCGCCGACCGGATCCGGCGTCACCGCGCGCCTCGCCGCCATGCATGCCAAGGGCGCGGTCGCGGCAGACGAGACGCGGCTCTTCGAGAGCATCGTCGGCTCGCAATTCTCAGGCTCGGTCGCACGGACCACCAACCTCCCCGACGGCCGTCCCGGCATCGTGGCGCATGTCGGCGGCCGTGCGTTCTATACGGGAAAGGCCGAGTACGTTCTTGAAGAAGATGACACGCTGGGCCGCGGCTTTCTCGTTCGGTAGCAACCTGGTGCACACAGAACTGGCCCTGTCCCTGCCGCTGCTTTCATGCCATAAGCACCGCCATTCTCTTTCAGGACCGAAGTCATGACGCTTGCCGGTTTCATTGCCTATTCGGGCGCCCTCGCAGTCGCCGCGGCCATTCCCGGCCCCGGCGTGACCGCTCTGGTCGCCAGGGCGCTCGGATCGGGTTTCCGCTCGTCGCTGTTCATGGCCTTCGGACTGGTGCTGGGCGACCTCACCTATCTCAGCGCCGCGGTGCTCGGCCTGGCCTTCATCGCCCAGACGTTCGGCACCGTATTCCTGCTCATCAAGTGGCTGGGCGTGGCCTACCTCGCCTGGCTCGCCTGGGGCTTCTGGAGAAGCGGCATCACGGCGGAGACGATCGAGGCGCGCCGGGGCAAGGGCGGGGCGCTGTCGAGCCTGGTCGCTGGGCTCACCGTCACGCTCGGCAACCCGAAGACGATGATCTTCTATCTGGCGCTGACGCCGACGCTGGTCGACCTGCGGACGATCACCGCGACCGATTTCGGTATATTGGCGGCCTGCACGGTTGCGGTGCTGCTGATCGTGCTCGTGCCGTATCTGGCCCTTGCGGCCAAGGCGCGCTGGCTCCTTCAGACGCCACGCGCGCTCAAGGCGCTGAACCGGACCGCGGCCGGTTTCATGGCCGGCGCGGCGGCGGCGATCGCAGTTCGCTAAAGACAGGGGCCGCGGCCCCGTCCTCGACATATCCGAGCATTGGAGAATCACATGGACAATCCCGTCACCCATGTTCCCGGCCGAGGCCGGATCTATGATTCCATCACCCAGACCATCGGCGACACGCCCATGGTGCGGCTCGACAAATTCGCCCGGGAAAAGGGGATCGTCGCCAATCTCATCGCCAAGCTCGAGTTCTTCAACCCGATCGCCAGCGTGAAGGACCGCATCGGCGTCGCCATGATCGAGTCTCTCGAAGCTGCGGGCCGGATCACGCCCGGCCGCACGGTTCTGGTGGAGCCGACCTCCGGAAATACCGGCATTGCGCTCGCCTTTGCCGCCGCAGCAAAAGGCTACAAGCTCATCCTGACCATGCCGGAAACGATGTCGGTCGAGCGTCGCAAGATGCTCTTGCTGCTCGGTGCCGAACTCGTTCTCACCGAAGGCGCGAAGGGCATGAAGGGCGCAATCGCCAAGGCAGAGGAACTGGTTCAATCCCTCCCGGACGCTGTCATGCCGCAGCAATTCGACAACCCGGCCAATCCCGAGATCCATCGCGTCACGACGGCCGAGGAGATCTGGAACGACACCAAGGGCGAGATCGACATCTTCGTCGCGGGCATCGGCACCGGCGGCACGATCACCGGCGTCGGCCAGGTGCTGAAGCCTCGCCGTCCCGGCCTGCATGTCGTTGCTGTCGAGCCGGAAGCCTCGCCCGTGCTTTCGGGCGGCAACCCCGGTCCGCACAAAATCCAGGGCATAGGCGCCGGCTTCGCGCCGAAGGTTCTCGACACCTCGATCTTTGACGAGATCGTCACCGTTTCGAACGACGACGCCTTCTCCAATGCCAGGCTCGTAGCGCGGCTCGAAGGCCTACCTGTCGGCATCTCGTCGGGCGCGGCCCTCCATGCCGCCACGATCGTTGGTTCCCGGCCCGAAAATGCCGGGAAAAACATGGTGGTGATCATCCCCTCCTTCGCCGAGCGTTATCTTTCGACCGCACTCTTCGAGGGGCTTGGCGCGTAATCGGGACGCTCAGCTCCTGCGGGCTCAGCGCAGGCGCCCATACTCTTCCTTCAGCGCCCGTCGGAGCACCTTGCCATAGGCGTTCTTGGGCAACTCGGATGTGAAGAACACGTGCTTGGGTTTCTTGAAGCTTGCCAGTCTGGCTTTGCAGAAGGCAAGCACTGCTTCCCGGTCCAATCGGGGGTCGTCGGCCACCACTGCGACTGCGACGCTCTCGCCCCACTCGGCATCCGGCAGGCCAAACGCGATCACTTCGCGTACCGCCGGATGCGCGGCGATCACATCCTCTACTTCCTTGGGATAGATGTTGGTGCCGCCCGAGATGATCGTATCGTGACGCCTGTCGAGCACGCGCAGCCGACCACCCCGATCGAACTGACCGATATCGCCCGTATGGAGCCAACCACCTCGCAGGGCAGTCGCTGTCGCCACCGGATTGTCCCAATATCCCCGCATGACAACGTCGCCGCGCACACAGATCTCCCCGTCTTCGCCGGGTCCGACCTCGGGATCGCTCCCATCTACGAGCCTCACCTCGACGCCTGAGCGAACATATCCAGCCGACAGCAGTGTTTCGTCGTCGGCATCCGCGTGATCACGCCCGGGGAGATAGGAGATCGTCATCGGCGCTTCGCCTTGGCCGTAGAGCTGGTGGAAAATCGGTCCGAAGCGCGCGACCGCCGCCTTGATGTGTTCCAGATGGATCGTCGCGCCGCCATAGATGACACCCCGGAGCGAGCCGATGTCGTCTCGGTGGGCGGCGTCGAGCAGCCGCACGATCATGGTCGGTGCCACGAAGGCGAAAGCCGTGATCCTTTCGGTCGCGACCATCTCCAGGACATCGTCGGGCTGGAAGCTCTGGCGGTCGGATATGATGTTCTCCGCCCCCCGCGCCAGCGAAGGAAGCAGGTAGAGCCCGCTGCCATGCGAGAGCGGCGCGACGTGCAGAACACGATCGTCGGGGCGGAAGTCGAAGACATCCGCAAGACAGTTCACGGCGGCAGCGATCAGGTTTCGATGAGTGAGGGTCGCCCCCTTGGGGCGGCCTGTGGTGCCTGAAGTGTAAAAGATCCAGACCGGGTCGTCTCTGTCTACCTCGGCGGGCGGCGCATCGGGTGTGTCGAGCAGTTCGATTTCGTCCACGGCGAGTATCCGCGCTGAACCTGCGGGACTTAGCCCGTCGCGCAAGGGCTGGACATGCTCCCGATGTGTGACGATCACCTTGGGCGCGCAGTTCCCGGCGATCCAGGCCACCTCGACCGGATGGAGCTTCGCATTGACCGGCACGACGACGAATCCCGCGCGCATCGCGCCCAGCAGGAGCGCCGGGTAGTCAAAACCGTTCCTCAGGAAGAGCAGGATGCGATCACCCTTCGCGCAGCCATGGCTCGCAAACAGCGCTCCTGCGGCACGCGCCGCGGCATCGAGCTCGCCATAACTCAGCCGCCGTTCGCCATAGCGGATGGCGGTCGCTTCGGCTCGGCGTCGCATGGCGTCGGCGAACATGGAGTAGATGTTCATGGCTTACCTTCCGCAAGGCGGGCGGGCCGCCGCAAGAGCGCCCTGCCTGCCCTCATGGACGATCGCCGCCTTGTCCCTGTGACGGCGGCTTTCGTGCGTGAACCCTGGGGCGTCGTCTTCAATTGGTGCGGGCGAGCACTCGGTTGCGCAGAATGCCGATTCCCTCGACTTCCAGTTCGACCACGTCCCCATGCTTCAGGAACTTCATGTGCTCGACGCCGCAGCCATTGCCAACGGTGCCGGAGCCGAAGAATTCTCCCGGATAGATCGTCTCCGAGCGGGAGATGTGTGCCAGCAGATCCTCGAACTTCCAGTGCATCGTGGAACTCGATCCGCGGCCCCATTCCTCGCCGTTGACGCGGCAGATCATGGTGAGATTGTATGGGTCCTTCAACTCGTCGGCCGTCACGAGACAAGGGCCCATGGCGTTGCCCTTGTCAAAGTCCTTGCCCTTTGCCGGGCCTAGCTGGCCGCCCATCTCAGCCGTCTGGGCGTCTCGCGCGGAGAAGTCGTTGAAAATGGTGTAGCCGTAAATGTAGTCGCGCGCCTTGTCCCGGGCGATATCGACACCTTTACGCCGGACGAAGAATCCGAACTCCAGCTCGAAATCCATGAGCTTCGAGTAGGAGGGCCAAACCACATCCTCGTCGGTACCGATGACCGAGAAGCGGTTGGCCTTGTAGTAGATAGGCTGCTCGTAGAAGGTCTTGGGGACGGCAAAGATGCCCTTCTCCTCGAACTCCTTCATCGCCGCCTCCGGATCGGGCGTTGCGTTGGCGCGGATGCGTCGAACGGCGTTGAACGATTGCTTCAGATGCAATTCGAAGCAAAGGCAGTCCCGGATCTGCGGCGGGACCGGTACCGGCGCGAGCAACTTGACCGACGCACGGTCGGTCAAGCTCCCCGATGCCGCCTTCTTGAGCGTCTCGTAGGCGCGGTCCAACGCTGCGTCACCCGCTTCGATCATGGAAAGAACGGCGCCGAATGGAGCGTAGTCCTCGCTAAACGCCTCGGAATGGGCCGCGGCAAGATCGACGATCTTGCGTTCGCCCTCCACCAGCGCGCCCGCGCGCTGCTTTCCGTCCTTCTCGTATGTTACCAGTTTCATCTCTCTCCTCCCGAAAACTCATGCCTGTTCGGTCAACTTGATTTGGGCCGCGCCGGCACCCGTCCGTGCTTCAGGGCGGCGTGAAGCATCGTCACCAGGTGGCGAGAGGTCTCCATCTCGTCCTCGGGATCGCAAAGACCGCCTGAAAGGCGGCTGATGCGACCGGTGTCGGACATGATGAAGACCATGGCACCGAGCATGATCTGATATCCCCAGTGCAACTCCTCGACGCGGCGGTCCGGCAGCGCCTTCGTCAGCGCCTCGATCACGCGGTGCGCAATGGGGTCGAAGAACTCCTGGATGATCCCGCGTTCGTCCGCCTTCGGATCCGAGACCTCGCGCGCGAGGATGCGAGCGTAGCTCGAGTTCTTCTCGGCGCTGCGCATGTGCAGGTTGGGGACAAGCACCGCCTTGATGACGAGTTCCAGCTTGCGGTCCGGATCCGTTTCCATATCGGCGAGGCGCAATCCCGAGATACGCTGGTCGATAATCATGGGCAGGCGCATCTCGAAGATCGCGCGATAAAGGCCCTCCTTGCTGCCGAAGTGATAGTTGATCAGCGCAACCGGCACGTCCGCGCGCAACGCGATCTGGCGGACCGAGACGCCATCGAAGCCGTGCTCGGCGAATTCCAGCTCCGCGCTTTCGAGAATGCGCGCACGCGTCGCCCCGGGATTGCGGTGCGACGGCTCAATACTCTCAACCGCTTGGTTCGATCGCGATCTCTTGGCCATGCTCATGAGCACCAATGTTGGAAGAGCGACCGAATCCGGAGCGCCTGACTGGCAGTATTGAACGAGATTACAATTTTCTTGTCAACTTGTTCAAACGTGCTACGGTTCGGTCGTGGACGGACCGGCGGGAGAGACCAGTTTGTCTGACCAGGGGAGGATTTGCATGTTCCGTACTGCTTTCATGGGCGGCGCAGCCGCTGTGGCGCTCGGCCTGGGCGCTGCCCACGCTTGGGCTCAGGAAACCATCAATCTCACGGTTGCGACCGGCCATCCCGAGGTGTTCCTCTGGGTGAAGCACATCAAGGAAACGTTCATTCCGACGCTCAATGCCGAGCTTGCCAAGACGGGAGAGGTGAAGATCAACTGGACCGAGGGTTATGGCGGCACGATCGTCAAGCTCGGATCCGAGGTCGAGGCGTTCCAGCAGGGCATCATCGATGTGGGGCAGATGAGCGGCGTGTTCAGTCCCGCGCAGATGGGCCTGCTCAACCTGACCTATGCAATGCCATTCGGGCCGACCGACGCGCGCCAGGTGACTGAAGCCGTCGAGGCTGCACTCACCGAGACCGAGGGCGCGCTGGCGAAGCTCGAAGAGGCCACGGGCGTGGTCTACATCGGCGGCGGCATTGCGATCGACGGTTACAACATCGCCTCGACGAAGGCGTTGGCAAAGCTTGGCGACATGCAGGGCGTGAAGCTCGGCGGCGCGGGGCCCAATCTCGCATGGCTCAACGGCACCGGCGCCGTCGGGGTGCAGGGCAGCTACGTGACTTTCTACAACGACATCAAGACAGGTGTTTACGACGGCAACATCGGCTGGATGACCGCTCAGGCCCCGGCGAAGCTCTACGAGGTTGCGCCTTACTGGAACGAGGTCGGCTTCGGCGCGATGTATATCGGCGGGCTCGGCGTCTCCAAGATGCAATGGGACACGTTCTCGGACGACACCAAAAAGGCGTTCCGGACCGCGGCCGCCGCCTACACCAAGGCGTATTTCGAGGAACAGGACCAGCGCTACGAGGCTGCCAGGAAGACGCTGACCGACAATGGCGGCCAAGTCGTCACTTTCGATGAGGCGGATAAAAAAGCCTGGATCGAGAAACTGCCGAATCCGACGGAAGCCTGGATGAAGGCGGCCGAATCGCGCGGGGAGCCAGGACGCAAGGTGCTGGAAGCCTATCGCGACAAGCTCAAGACAGGTGGGTTCACCTTCGTTCGCGATTATCTCGCCAACTAGCTGCGCTGCGCGCCGAACATTTGTCACAGTCTCAACGGAAAGGCCGGCCGCAAGCCGGGAAGGGCAGATCATGGCAGGAGAATCAGCCATACCGCTCGAAGAAGGCCCGCCGGCGACGCACGGCGTATTCGCGCGGGTTATCGGCGTCATGAATGCGGTCGGCACGCTATGGATCATCGGATTGATGGTTCTGATCAATGCCGACATCTTGGGGCGAAGCTTCCTGCACCACCCCGTCGCCGGCGTCCCGGAACTCGTTGCCTTCTCAATTGTCGGCATCGTCTTCCTGCAGCTTGCACACACGCTGCGCTCCGGCGCGATGACACGCTCCGACGTGCTGCTCGGGATGCTCGAGCGACGCGCACCCCGAGCCCGCTTCATCCTGCTCGCGAGTTTCCACCTGGTCGGCGGCGTGATGATGGCCCTGATTGCATGGAAGTTTTGGCCGAGCGCCACCTCGGCCTGGCTCCATCCCGAGCGCAACTTCATGGGCAATCCCGGCTTCTTCACCGTCCCCCAGTGGCCGCTGTTTATCCTGATCTTCCTCGGCATCGTGGCAACGGCGATCCAGTTTCTTCTCCTGTCGTGGAGGGACTTCATGGCAGCGGGCGAGGTGCGGTCATGAGTGGCGTCGAGATCGCGCTGCTATCCATCGCGGCGATGCTGATCCTGATCTATTCGGGCATGCATGTCGCAATCGCGCTGATCCTGCTTTCCTTCTGCGGCGTGTGGTTGCTGCGCGGCAATTTCGACATCGCATCGAACATGCTGGTGCTCGCCTTCAAGGATTCCATCAGCGACTATCTTTTCGGCGTCGTGCCCCTTTTCGTGCTGATGGGCCTTCTTGTGGCGGTCGCCGGCATCGGGCGCGACACGTTCGAGGTGGCGGCACAACTCTTCCGACGCATTCTCGGCGGTCTCGGCATCGCCACAGTCGCCGCGAACGCCGTGTTCGCGGCGATCACCGGCATCTCCATTGCGTCGGCGGCCGTCTTTACCAAGGTCGCCGTGCCTGAGATGATCCGGCATGGCTATACGGGCCGTTTCGCCGTCGGGGTTGTCGCCGGTTCGTCCGTGCTCGGCATGCTCTTGCCGCCCAGTTTGCTCTTCATTCTCTACGGTGTTCTGACGGAGCAATCGGTCGGCTCATTGTTCATAGCGGGCATCCTCCCGGGCATCCTGCTCTCGCTCGTCTACTGCGCCGGCATTTTCGCCATGGGCCGCTGGTGGCCGGCGTTCATCGGTGGCCGGCGCGCCGAGGAATACAACCCCGCCAATGACATGGGCCTGCTCGAGATGGCCAACAAGCTCGCGCCGATCGTCATTCTCGTCGCACTGGTGCTCGGCGGCATCTACGGCGGCTATTTCACGCCCACCGAGGCGGGCGCGGCCGGTGCCCTGGGCGCCCTCCTCATCTCGCTGGCAAAACGACGGCTCACCTGGGCCGGTTTCTGGCAGGTTCTCGTTCAGACCGGGCATACGACGTCGTCGATCTGTTTCCTGATCGTGGGCGCCAGCCTCTACTCGCGCATGCTGGCGATGTCGGGCATGCCCGGTTGGCTCGGTTCCTGGGTGCTGGAATCGGGGATGGGCGTGACGGGCATCATCGTCGCGCTGATGGTGGTCATCGTCCTGCTCGGCACCATCCTGGACTCCGCCTCGATCATGTTGCTGACACTGCCGATCGCCATTCCGATCCTGACCGGCATGGATGTCGACCTGATCTGGCTCGGCGTGCTGGTCGTTCTGTCCGTCGAGATCGGCCTGCTGACGCCGCCCTTCGGCATCGCGGTCTTCGTGGTCAAAGCCACATTGGGCCCGGAGAGCAAGATCTCGCTCAACGAGATCTTCATGGGCGCGCTGCCTTTCGCCGCGATGATGTTCCTTGTTCTCATCATCGTCTTCTTCTTCCCTGCGCTGGCGACGGCGCTGATCTGACAAATCAAGGAGCCGAAAAATGGCCAAGTGGCAGTACACCAAAGGCATTCACGACATCGGCAACGGCTGCTGGGCCTATCTCCAGCCCGACGGCAGTTGGGGCTGGTCCAATGCCGGGCTGATCACCGACGGCGAGGCGAGCCTCTTGGTCGACACGCTGTTCGACCTCAAGCTGACCGCCGAGATGCTGGACACGATGCGGGCTGCCGTACCGCAGGCGAACCGCATAGGCACGCTGGTAAACACCCATGCCGATGGAGACCACACCTTCGGCAATCAGCTGGTGAAGGATGCGCGCATCATCGGCACCCAAGGGACGGTCGACGATTTCAGGCGCTTTGATCCTGCATTGCTCGAAAAGGTCTGCCTCAATGCGGAGCAATATGGCAGCGCCGGCGTTTTCATGCGCGAATGCTTTCGGCCATTCGACTTTTCCGGCATCGAGCTCACCCCGCCGAACGAAGTGTTCTCAGGAACGATGGATATTATGGTGGGCGCCAAGACTGTGCGTCTCATAGAGGTGGGGCCGTCACATTCCCTGGGCGACGCCCTCATCTATGTCCCGGACGACAAGGTCCTCTTTACCGGCGACATCCTCTTCACCGAAGGCACCCCCATCGCTTGGTACGGACCGGTCAGGCGTTGGATCGACGTGTGCGACATGGTGCTCGACATGGATGTCGAGACCATCGTGGCCGGACATGGCCCGATCTCGACGAAGGACGATGTGCGAAACATGCGTGACTACCTCCAGCACATCACCGATCGCGCACGACCGCTTTACGAGGCTGGGATGGACTATCTCGCTGCCTCCTACAAAATCGACCTCGGCAACTATCGTGATTGGAACGATGCCGAACGGGTGGTGGTTACGCTTCAGACACTCTTCGACGATTTCGACAATGCCCCGGAGAGACCTGTCCGGGCGCCGATACCCTACTTCGCCGAGATGAAGAGCTTCCGTCACCATCTTGGACGGGGGCCCGTTCACGAGGCCTACTGCCAGGCCTGCGGTCACAACCACGAGGCCTGACCAGGGGCCTTCCGGTCGCAACGGGTCTCCTCCCGGCCGTCCCTCCACCGCAGGGGAGGGATATCGCCGGAAGAAGACCCCTATGATTAGGGCTGGCCGTGGCCGCGCAGGATGGCTTCGGCCGCGTCCGACAGCACCTGGCAGCCAAGCACGATGTCGGCGTCGGCGGTGTTCTCAGTCCAATGATGGCTGATGCCGCCAATGCTGGGCACAAAGAGCATGCCGGCCCGCAGCTTGCGAGCCACCACCTGCGCGTCGTGGCTGGCGCCGCTCGGCATTCTGACGTGGACGCCAGGGGCGTAACGTTCCGCCGCCACCTCTAGCGCATCCTGGAAGCTCGCATCCATATGCCATGGCCGTCCGGTGGCGATGCGCTCGACCTCCGCGCGGCAGCCGGTCCCGGCCTCGGTCCGCTCCACCAGTTTCCGCAGAGTCGTATCGAGCCGTTCGAGGACCCGGATCTCGGCATCTCGGAACTGGAACAGCATCTCTGCTTTCCCGGGGATGATGCTCATGGCGCCCGGCTCCAGGCTGATGCGGCCTGTCGTCCATACCGAGCGTGGGCCGGCCACCTTGGGGAACTCGTCCGCGATAGCCATCGCCAGTGTCGCCGCTGCAACTCCGGCGTCCTTGCGGATCGCCATGCGCGTGGTGCCTGCATGGTTCTGGACGCCGTGAAACACGATCCGGTACTGCCAGATGCCGACGATGCTGGTGACGATCCCTATGCGCTGGCCGGCAGCCTCGAGAGCATCGCCTTGCTCGACATGGGCCTCCAGATAACCAACATAGCGCTCTGGCTCCACCAGCGTCCGCGGAACCCCGGCGAGCCCGGCTTCCCTCAGAGCCTCCCTGAGCGGCCGGCCATGGTCGACGTTCACCGCGCGATCGAGCTCTGTTTCCTCGATATCGCCTACAAAGGATCGGCTTCCCAGGAGATCGACATAGTGGCTTTCCTCATCCGCCCAGGCGACCGGAGCAATGGGAAGAGCGGCTCAATCCGGGGTCTCCGCGAAAGCACGAGCGATCTCTAGACCGTAGATGACGCCGAGCGCGCCATCGAGCCAACCTGCATGGTTCTGGGATTCGGCATGCGAACCGATCAGCAGCGCGGGCCGCTCCGTCGACGGCGTCCCGAAGACGTTCCCCACCCCATCGATATGAGCCTTGAGCCCCACGGCTTCGTACTGCCGGGCAAGCCAGTGGCGGCTCTCCATATCCGCTTTGGAATAGGTCGGGCGGTGAACGCCTGTCTTATACCCACCAAATTCGGCGAACCGTCTCAGGTCCCCAAGCAGTCTCCCGGCATCGATGTTCGGCACTGTGTCACACCTCGAATGCGGGGCCATGGCGCGGAAAGCCTATCCGGATTCGATGCGGGAAAGCGAGCCATCATGCCGGCGCGGCCGGCTCGATCGCCCCTGTCCGCCCTGCGATCAAGGCTTGTTGGACAGGAAGGCGAGCCCTGTTACGCTGGGCTCATGAGATCTTTACCCGATGGCCCTTTGTCGCTCGCGCTCGTTGTCATGACGGCGTTGCTTGCTGGCTGCGGCTCGCTGAAGTCCGGCAGGTCACATTCCGCCAATTACCAGACGATGAATTGTATCGAGCTCAACAACGGGATCGCCGATACTGCCACGGGTATCAGTCGAGCGGCGATCACGCGCGAGAACATCAATGTTCCCTTCTGGGTCCCAGGCGGAGCAAGCGCCAAGGCAAAGTTGCAGAACAGGCAGACAGCCAGGATCGAGCGCTTCAGACAGGAACAGACCTTGCTGAAAACCACGCGGGCGAGCCGCTGTCCCTAAGCCGACTCACTGTGGTCGGAACGCGGAGCGGCCATTGGCAGGCTAGGATGACAGGATAAAGTAGATTTTCACGAAAGCTGAGCTTCGATGGCGGCCTTGTCTATCACCGACCATACCTTCTCAATCCGTTCGTCCCTGAACTCATAGAGTACGTTCTCGGTGAAGCAGACTCGTTTCCCGTTCACAGGAAGGCCGAACAAGCGCCCGGTCGGCGTACAGTCGAAACGCAGGCGACTGGCGACGCGGGGCGGCTCGGTAACAAGCAGATGAATGTCGAAATAGAGATCCGGAATGGCGCGAAAATCGGCCTGCAGCATCCTGCGATATCCTGATAGCCCGATCCGTTTACCGTTGTAGTGAACTTCCTCGTGTATAAACTGAGCCAAATTTGGCCAATCCTGTCCGTTCAGACAAGCGATGTAGCTTCGATAGATTTCAGAGAGGTCGGCTTGTGTCATGGGCTTTGCTCCGCGTGTGGAAGTAGGTCGCCGATAGGTTATGGCTGATATCCACCCGACCGGATATCTTCACAGCGTCCCATATCGAGCAAGAGTATTGCACAAGGGCTCGGCATCCGTGCCTAATGGCCAAAACGAGCATAGCCAATGACGCCAAGCATCCGACGCGACGCAGAACACCATCAACGTGGCACATTGTGGCTCGTTGCGAGCTCCCGGATACTGCCCGACCGCTAGGGCCATGGTTCGGCGATACTACAATCTCCCCTCGCTCAATGCGCTCGCAGCTTTCGAAGCGGCCGCGCGGCACCAAAGCCTGACCAAGGCCGCCGAGGAGTTGAACGTCACGCCCGGCGCCGTTTCCAAGCAGGTGAAGATGCTGGAAGAAGAACTCGGTGGACCGCTCTTCGTCAGGCGTCACCGGGCACTTGAACTCACCCGCGAGGGCGAGACCATGGCGGCGGCCTTGCGGGAAGGATTTGAGCGCATGGCGGCAACCTTCAAGCAGGTGCGGATGGGAGGAGCGTTGAACGTCACCATCGGCAGCACCATGGCGCTTGCGCAGCTATGGCTGATGCCGAGGCTGAGCGTGTTCTGGAACTGTCACCAGGACATCGTCATAGATCACCTGATCTCCGATCATCCTCATGGCCTTGACCGCCCCGATGTCGATCTTCGGATTCGATATGGTGACGGCGAGTGGCCGGGCGAGATCGCAGCCAAGCTGTATGACGACCGAATCCTTCCAGTAGCAAGTCCCGACTTCGTTCGCGAGCACGCCGTTCGCTCGCTTGACGATTTGGCCGAACTGCAACTCCTTTCGGTCGAAGGCGTCGATTGGACGTGGACCACCTGGGCGAGCTTTTTCCGGGAGGCAGGCGCATCGCCCCGGCGGCTGAATGTCAGGCGGTTCAACAGTTACGTCATTGCGTTGCAGGCCGCGCGCAGCGGTCAGGGCGTCGCGCTCGGATGGGCAAGCCTCGTCGAGCCGCTGATCCGGTCTGGCGACCTGGAGCGACTGACGGATGCGGAGATCATCGCACCTCAGTCGTTTTTCGTAACCTGGAGCGCGCATCGCCCGTTGAGCCGCCAGGCAGAAATCCTGAAGGAGTGGCTGCTGACCATCGATTGAGTTCAACTCAATCGACCGGGGTCGCTTATTCGCTTGAACCTCGATCTCAGGGCGCGTTCATTTTTCGGCAGGCCAGCGCTGGAGGATGGGAATGTCGCAGGCGAGTACAGCAGAGGGTCAGGGTGCCGGCAGCCGCCGCGGAGGCGGGCGTTTGGGACGCAAGGCGCTGCGGAGCGCTCCCATGACCGCCTTGCCGACCCTGGTTCGAAAGATTCCGGTCTATCAGATGGTCCCGGATGAAGCCGTGGAGCTCATCCATCGGGAATCGCTGAGCATCCTCGAAGAGGTGGGATGCGAGTTCCGCGACGACGAAGCGATCGCCATTTGGAAGGCTGCCGGAGCGGATGTCACCGACACGCGGGTCCGGATCGACAGGGCGTTGCTGACGGAGCTCATTTCGAAGGTTCCTTCGGAGTTTACGCTCACCGCGCGAAATCCGGAGCGCACGGTTCGTATAGGCGGAACCAACTCCGTCTTCGTCCCCATGTACGGCGCGCCCTATGTTCGCGATCTGGACAACAACCGTCGATACGGGACGCTCGCCGACCTGCATAATTTCCACAAATTCGCCTGCATGGCGCCGGCACTGCATTCGTCGAGCTCGATCGTCTGCGAACCGATGGATATTCCGGTGCCGAAGCGCCATCTCCACATCATTCATTCCGCCCTGAAGCATTCCGACAAGCCTTTCATGGGCATCGTCACATCCAAGGACCGTGCCGAAGACACGATGGAGATGGCGGGCATCGTCTTCGGCAAGGAGTTCGTGAAGGACAACCCCGTCCTCGTCTCCATCACCAATTGCAATTCGCCCCTGGTCTGGGACGCCACCATGCTGGATGCGATGAAAGTGTACGCGCGCCATAATCAGCCGCTTATCCTGGCGCCCTTCGCGCTGTGTGGCGCGTCAACATCCGCGTCAGCCGTGGGTGCCGTGGCGCAGGTCAATGCGGAAGCGCTGGCCGGTGTTGCGTTCACCCAGCTCGTGCGGCCGGGCTCGCCCCAGATCTACGGGCAGTTCATGGTCACGGTAGACATGAAAACCGGCGCCCCAATGGGTGGCACGCCGGAGGCCGCGCAGATGATGTATCTGATGGGGGCACTGGCGCGAAAATACCAGCTGCCGTGGCGCACGTCCGGGTTCCACGTGGGATCCAAGTTGAACGACGCTCAGGCGGGTTACGAGGCGAACATGCTGATGCATGCCGCAATCCTGGCAGGGGCCAACTACATTTGGCACTCGGCCGGATGGCTCGAGGCTGGCCTGACCTGCGGCTACTCAAAGTTCGTGACCGACTGCGAGCAGCTTGTCGGCTGGTACAAATATGCCGGCGGGCTCTCCTTCGACGACTTCAACGACGCCATGGCGGCTATCCGCGAGGTCGGGCCCGCCGGCCATTTCCTCGGCACCCAGCATACGCTCGACCATTTCGAGTCGGCCTTCTTCATGCCGAGCCTGATGGATTTCAGTTCCTTTGAACAATGGAGCGCCGAAGGCGCAAAGGACCACGACATGCGCGGTCGCGAGAAAGCACGCCTCATGCTCGCCACGTATGAAGAGCCAAGGCTGGACGAAGGCATTGCCGAAGGTCTCAGCGACTTCGTCGCGCTGCGCGAGGAGCGGCTGCCGGATACGGTGAATTGAGCGGCATCCGATCGGCGATGGACAAGGATCCACAGATGCTCCGGCGGATTGGCAAGTGGAGACGACGATGACAGCCGCCACGAGGGACCCGCTGCTCCAGCCCTTCCAACTCAAGCACCTGCTGCTCAAGAACCGGGTGATGTCGACCAGCCACGAGCCGGCCTATTCGGAAGACGGGATGCCGAAGGAGCGTTATCGCCTCTACCATGCGGAAAAGGCCAAAGGCGGCATTGCCCTCACAATGACCGCCGGCTCGGCGATCGTCTCGCGAGACAGCCCGGCCGCATTCGGCAATCTTCATGCCTATCGCGACGAGATCGTGCCCTGGCTGCGCGAGTTGGCCGACGCCTGCCATGAGCATGATTGCAAGGTGATGATCCAGATCACCCATCTCGGCCGCCGCACCGGCTGGAATAGGGCCGATTGGCTTCCGGTCCTTGCGCCCTCGCAGGTGCGTGAGCCCGCCCATCGCGCCTTCCCCAAGACGGCGGAGGACTGGGACATCGACCGCATCGTGGCCGATTACGCATCGGCCGCACAACGCTGCCAGGCAGCCGGCCTCGACGGTATCGAGTTCGAATCCTACGGACATCTGATGGACGGGTTCTGGTCGCCGCTGACCAACCGTCGCGACGACGAATTCGGCGGCTCGCTCGACAACCGCCTGCGCTTCACCTTCCGCGTCATCGATGCCGTGCGCGCCGCCGTCGGCGACGAGTTCGTGGTCGGCATCCGCATGGTGGCCGATGAAGATGTCGAGAAGGGGCTCTCAAAAGCCGAAGGCGTGGAGATCGCCCGCCGGCTCGCCGCATCCGGCAAATTCGATTTCCTCAACATCATCCGCGGCATGATCCACACGGACGCCGCACTGACCGGCGTAATCCCGATCACCGGCATGCGCTCGGCTCCGCACCTCGATTTCGCCGGAGATGTGCGGTTGGCCGCAAAAATCCCGGTCTTTCATGCCGCGCGCATCGCCGACGTCGCCACCGCCCGCCATGCCATCGCGGCGGGAAAGCTGGACATGGTCGGCATGACCCGGCCTCATATCGCCGACCCCCATATCGTCGCCAAGATCATCCGGGGCGAGGAGCACCGGATCCGCCCCTGTGTCGGAGCCACCTACTGCCTCGACCGCATCTATGAAGGCGGCGAGGCGCTGTGCATCCACAACGTCGCCACCGGCCGCGAGGCGACGATCCCGCATGTCGTGAAGCGCTCGGATGGGCCATTGAAGAAAGTCGTCGTGGTGGGCGCCGGCCCTGCCGGACTCGAGGCCGCGCGCGTCGCCGCCGAGCGCGGCCATTCGGTCACGCTGTTGGAAGCCTCCGGACAGGCTGGAGGGCAGATTAGGCTGGCAGTGCAGAACCCGCGCCGCCGCGAGCTGATCGGCATTGTAGACTGGCGGGTGGCCGAGCTGGAGAGGCTCGGCGTCGAGACACGCTACGACATCTGGGCGGAAGCGTCGCATATCGAGGCCCTGTCGCCGGATGTGGTGGTGATCGCAACCGGCGGACTGCCGCAGAACCCACCCCTCGAGGCGGGCGCTGATCTCGTGGTATCGAGTTGGGACATACTTTCGGGCAGCGTGAAGCCAGCCGAGAACGTGCTGCTCTATGACGACAATGGCGGTCATCAGGCCATGGGTGCGGCGGAGCTGATCGCCAAGGCCGGCGCGAGGCTGGAGCTGGTTTCGCCCGAGCGTTTCTTCGCGCCGGAGATGGGCGGCATGAATCACGTGCCGTATATGAGGACATTCCACGAGAAGGGCGTTCGCGTCACCATCAACACGCGCTTGAGGGCTGTGCGGCGCCACGGCAACGCGCTCGTCGCGACACTGAGCTCGGATTTTGCCGAGGGATGGTGCGATGAGCGGCGCATCGACCAGGTAGTGGTCGAGCACGGCACCGCACCGCTCGAGGATCTGTACTTCGCCCTGAAGCCCCATTCGACGAATCTCGGGGCCGTCGACTACGAAGCGCTTGTGAACGGGGGCGAGGTGTTTCCGCGCAAGCAGATGGGCAACTTTACGCTGTTCCGCATCGGCGACGCCGTCGCCTCTCGCAACATCCACGCCGCGATCTACGATGGCATCCGCTACGCAATGAGGTTGTAGCGAACTGATCGCGCCTGAACATCGGACTTCGATAAGAACAACGCAGCGATCACAGGGAGGTGTAAATGCGTTTCTTCAGAAGCAATGGTGACCGGGTACCAGCCGCGATCGAAAAGATGGCTTTGGAAGCAAGGGCGGGGCGCATGGACAGGCGCGAATTCCTTGCTCTCGCCAGCGCCATGGGTGCGTCGACGGCGCTGGCCTACAGCATGATCGGACTTGCGGCTCCATCGAGCGCCTTCGCGCAGGACGGCAAGAAGGGAGGCACTCTGAGGGTGGCCATGGCCGTCAAGGGTCAAAAGGACCCCCGCACCTATGACTGGGTGGAGCTTGCCAATGTCTCTCGTACCTGGCTGGAGCCGCTGGTCAGCTACACGCGCGCGTTCACCTTCGAGCCGGTGCTCCTGGAAAGCTGGGAAATCAATGACGACGCCACGGAATATGTGCTTCACGTGCGCAAGGACGTCACCTGGACCAATGGCGACGCTCTCACTGCGGAGGATGTGATCTTCAATCTGAACCGTTGGTGCGAGAAGGACGTTCCGGGAAATTCGATGGCTGCCCGTGTCGGAGCCCTGATCGACGAGCAGACCGGGAAAGCCAAGGCCGGCGCGATCACCAAGGTCGACGATCATACGGTCAAGCTCAAGCTGAACGAGCCGGACATCTCGCTCATCCCCAACTTCACCGACTATCCGGCGCTGCTGGTGCATCGCAGCTTCACGGGCGACGATCCGATCGGCAAGCCGATCGGAACAGGCGCATTCGAGCTGGTCTCCTACGATGTCGGCTCGAAGGCCGTCGTGAAGCGGCGCGAGAACGGCAAGTGGTGGGGTGGCGAGGCGCTGCTCGATTCCGTTGAATTCATCGACTATGGGACGGACTTCTCGGCGACTGTAAACGCCTTCGAATCCGACGAGATCGACACCAACTTCGAGACACCGGCCGATTTCATCGACATCCTCGACAAACTCGGGCTGACCAAATCCGAGGTCGCCACGGCGACGACCCTCGTGGCGCGGACCAACGTCACGCACAAGCCATATGACGACAAGCGGGTCCGCAACGCCCTGCAGATGGCGGTCGACAACAATGTGGTGCTGCAGCTCGGCTACAATGGGCGCGGCGATGTGGGCGAGAACCATCACGTGAGCCCGATCCATCCCGAATACTACCCGCTGCCAAAGAAGACGCCGGACCCGGCCGGCGCCAAGAAGCTGATGGAAGAGGCCGGCCAGGCCGATTTCGAGCACGAGCTGATAACGATCGAAGACGATTGGCAGAAGAACACCGGCGATGCCATTGCCGCCCAACTGCGCGAAGCCGGAATCAAGGTGAAGCGGACGGTGCTGCCTGGATCGACCTTCTGGAATGACTGGACGAAATATCCTTATTCCATGACCATCTGGTACATGCGTCCGCTGGGTGTTCAGGTCCTGGCACTGGGCTATCGCACGGGCGAGGCGTGGAACGAGAGCGCCTTCTCCGATCCGACATTCGACGCCAAGCTGAAGGAGGCCATGTCCATCAACGACCCGGACAAGCGGCGCGAAGTCATGAAGGATCTCGAGACGATCCTGCAGGATTCCGGTGTCATCATCCAGCCTTTCTGGCAGAAGCTTTTCAGCCACACCAACGCCAAGGTGAGGAACTACGGCGTTCACCAGACCTTTCAGATGGATCTCCAGAAAGTATGGCTGGAAGAGGCATGATGCCGAGCGGGGCATAGCCCTGCCCCCATCGAAATTTGCGGTTGGCATTCCCGCCCCGATGTCTGACAATGGCTCAGGCCGCGCTGCAGAGGACAGCGCGGTTCTGTCTGATTCAGGGAGGAAATGGATGCTCAGACTCGGGACGAAGCTTGTTGCCGCCGGTGCGGTCGCACTTACAGTCGGGCTTGGCGCCGTGACGGCCAGGGCCCAGGAATTCGTCAACGTGCTGACCGGCGGCACCTCCGGCGTCTATTATCCGCTCGGCGTCGCCCTGTCGGAAATCTATGGCCAGAGCATCGAGGGCGCCCGCACACAGGTGCAGGCGACCAAGGCCTCGGTCGAGAACCTCAACCTTTTGCAGCAGGGCAAGGGCGAGATCGGCTTCACGCTGGGCGATTCCCTGAAGCTAGGCTGGGAAGGCGACACGGAAGCAGGCTTTCCCGGCAAGCTCGACAAGCTGCGCGGCATTGCCGCCATCTATCCGAACTACATCCAGATCGTCGCTTCCCAGGAGTCAGGGGTGAAATCGCTTGCCGATCTGAAGGGCAAGAGCCTTTCGGTGGGCGCGCCCGCATCCGGCACCGAGATCAACGCCCGGGCGATCTTTGCCGCGGCCGGCATGAAATACGAGGATCTCGGCAAGATCGAATACCTGCCCTTCGCCGAATCCGTCGAACTCATCAAGAACCGTCAGCTCGACGCCACCCTGCAATCGGCTGGCCTGGGCGTCGCCTCCATTCGCGACCTCGCCACGTCGCTTCCGATCAATGTGGTGGCCGTGCCCGAGGAAATCATCGCAAAGATCGGAGCACCCTACATCGCGGTCACCATCCCAGCCGGAACCTATGAAGGACAGGACGCCGATGTCGCGACAGCCGCGGTCGGCAACTTCCTGGTCTCGCATGAGGGCGTTTCGGAGGAAACGGCCTACAAGATGACCAAGGCACTGTTCGAGAACCTGGACAAGCTCGCCGCTGCCCACGCCGCCGCCAAGGCCATCAAGGTCGAGAATGCCGTAGAAGGCATGCCGATTCCCCTGCATCCGGGTGCGGAGCGGTATTATCGCGAAGTCGGCGTTCTGAAGTAGAGCGCCCGGCCGCACTTATCGACGCGCTCATCCGAAGGCGCGTCCTCCTCATCCGGCCTCGCGGAGCCCGTCCTCGGGCTTGCCGGAGGACAAGCTTCGCGAGGTCGGATGAGGGGCGGCGCCCACAGCCTGAGACCGAGCCAACTCTTTCGCCGGCGCCAGGAGAACGCCCCCAGGAAAGCCAGCCATGACAATCACTCCTGAAGCCTCCCATTCCACAGAGATCCCGACCGAGGGGCTCCCCGAAGGCTGGGGAACCGGCTTTTCCGGTCGCGCCGCGTTCTCGATCGCGGTGCTGTTCTCGGCCTTCCAGCTCTACACGGCCGCCTACGGCACGCTGCCGAGCCAGGTCGTCCGGGCGATGCATGTGGGCTTCCTGCTGTTGCTCGGCTTCGCGCTCATTGCCAATCTGAAAACGCGCTCCGGGGCGGCGAAAATCATGCTCTGGATCTTCGGCGTTCTCGGCTTCCTGACCGGGATCTACAACTGGGTATTCTACGACGCGCTGTTGCGGCGGACGGGCTTTCTCACCACCGCCGACCTCGTGATCGGCGTCCTTCTGATCGCGCTCGTCTTCGAGGCGGCGCGACGCCTGATGGGACCGGCACTCGCGATCATCGCCGGTGTCTTTCTTGCCTATTGCTTCTTCGGCCAATACCTGCCGCCGCCCTTCATTCATCGCGGATACGGCTTCGACCAGATCATCGAGAACTTCGCCTTCGGCACGGAAGGCATCTACGGTACGCCGATCTATGTCTCGGCGGCCTACATCTTCATCTTCGTGGTGTTTGCCGCCTTCCTCGAAAAAGCCGGCATGATCGCGCTGTTCAACGATTTCGCCCTCGGCTTCGTAGGCGCCTGGCGCGGCGGCCCGGCGCAGGTCTGCGTCCTTTCCTCCGCCCTGATGGGCACGATCTCCGGCTCCGGCGTGGCCAATGTCGTCGCAAGCGGCCAATTCACCATCCCGCTCATGAAACGTTTCGGCTTCCGCGCCGCCTTCGCCGGCGGTGTCGAGGCGACATCGTCGATGGGCGGCCAGATCATGCCGCCCGTGATGGGGGCCGTTGCCTTCATCATGGCCGAGACGCTCAACGTGCCCTATTCGGAGATCGTGACGGCAGCGATCATCCCGGCCCTGCTCTATTTCGGCGCCTGCTTCTGGCAGGTTCATCTCGAAGCGGGGAAGGCCGGACTGGAAGGCATGGACAAGGCGAGCCTGCCCAACCCCTGGGCCGCGGTCCGCCAGCACTGGCCGCTGGTGCTGCCGCTCGCCGCCCTCGTCTATCTGCTCTTCGCCGGCTACACGCCGATCTTCGCCGGCACGATGGGGCTTGCGCTGACCGTGGTGCTGATCCTCGGCGCGCCTCTCGCCGCCCTCATCGGACCTTTCGCCTTCCGGGTGGTGTTCTGGATCGCGCTGGGGCTCGCCGCGGCCGCCTTCATGCGTTTCGGGGTCAACATCCTGGCGCTGGTCATCGGCGCCCTCGTGATTGCATGCCTGGCTTTCAAAGGCGGGCGCGACACCCTCCTCGTCTGCCGGGATTCGCTGGCCGAGGGCGCCAAGAACGCGCTCCCGGTCGGCATCGCCTGCGCGATCGTGGGCATCGTCATCGGCACGCTCACCCTCACCGGCATCGCCTCGACTTTCATCGGCTTCATCATCTCGATCGGCGAGAACAATCTCTTCTTGTCGCTCGTGCTGACGATGCTCACCTGCCTTGTGCTCGGCATGGGCATCCCGACCATCCCGAACTATATCATCACCTCGTCCCTCGCCGGGCCGGCGCTTCTCGAACTCGGCGTACCGCTCATCGTGAGCCACATGTTCGTCTTCTATTTCGGCATCATGGCCGACCTGACGCCGCCGGTGGCGCTGGCCGCCTTCGCCGCGGCGCCCATGGCGAAGGAGTCCGGCTTGAAGATCGGCATCCAGGCAACCAAGCTTGCGATCGCCGGTTACGTCGTTCCCTTCATGGCAGTCTACACGCCCGCGCTCATGCTTCAGGACGGCGGTCCCATGGCGGCGAGCCTCGGCTACCCCGTCGAGGTCGCTTATGTCGTGTTCAAGGCCTGCGTCGGCATCGTGCTGTGGGGAGCCGCGGTGACCGGCTTCCTGTTCGCTCGCATGGCGCTCTGGGAAAGGATCCTGGCGCTGGCAGCCGGCCTGCTTCTCGTGCTTGCCCTGCCGCTCACCGACGAAGCCGGCTTCGCCCTGGCAGCGCTCTGGATCGGCTGGCACTGGTGGGGGGCTCGGGCTACGACCGCGAGGCCGATCTAGAGGCGGTGCGTGGAGCGCTCCATCTGGATGGCTGCCAATGACCCTCGGCCTCTGCATCCTCGCCGGCGGCAAGACTACGGTCCTTGCGGCCTCGTTCTTCACGCTCTCCTGGACCCATTCGATCGAGAAGACGAGATGGGAGGAAGACTGGCGCGTCACACCGGCCGGACTGAGGGTTGTCGAAGCGCGCGTCAAAGGGTCCGGCGCGGGCATGGAGCCCCCGGACGGATCCGTGTTGCGCGACGGCTGGTGGAGCTATGCGCCGAATTTACCGGCGCAGAAGTCGCTGCTGCTGGCTTCTTCGGGAGCGACTGGTGGCGGGTGGAAGCTCTGCGCCGGGGAGACCTGCCTCGACCTCGGCGCGCGGTCGGGCGAGCCCGTGAATTTACGGGCCTGCCCGCCGGATCACTGAAACGTCACGTGCTGTCCGAGCGCGCCGCTGCGGCGGCGTGCACAGGCCGGTCCGGGGCCGCGCATATAGTGGCGTTCAGGGCGGTAGGTGGGCGCGATGAATTCGCGAAACGCGGATGCGTAATACGCAAGATGGGTCCAGATTGCCATTGCCTTTATCCCTGTCCCTCCGGATGTCTGTCCGAAGCTGGATGGATCGTAGCGGGCAGCCGTGAATAGTCGGTGAACGCAACGTTAATCTTTGCGGAAAAAGCCCACGAATCATGGCTGAAACGGGGATGTTTCGCGGCATTGTTGCGCCTGAAATGGTGAAGTTCCGCGACGTGATATTTTCGTCACATAGGAAGTGACGCTTTCCGATCTCGCCCGCCGAAATGAACAGTCGCTCGAGCAGGTCGGGAACTGTTCGCACCCTGATGTGTTGAGGCCGCAGAAGCGCTCGGAACGAGCGCCAATATGAGCGGAAAGGAACACGCCATGGGCTTCTTCTCGAAGGACATCAAATCGCTCAACGACCTTTTCGTGCATACGTTGCGCGACATCTATTATGCCGAAAAGCAGATCGTGAAAGCGCTGCCCGACATGGTCGAAAAGGCGACCAACCCGATGCTCCGGGAAGGCTTCCAGAAGCATCTCGAGGAAAGCAAGGGCCACGTTGCACGGGTGGAGCAGGTTTTTGAGATGCACGGCGAAACGGCAAAGACCGTGAACTGCCCAGCGATCGACGGCATCCTCGCCGAAGCGAACGAGGTGGCCGGCGAGGTCGACGACAAGCAGGTCCTGGACGCCGCGCTGATCGCGGCCGCGCAGGCGGTCGAACATTACGAGATCACCCGCTACGGCACGCTCATCGAATGGGCCAAGCAGCTGGGACGCGACGATTGCGCCGCGGTCCTCAAGCAGAATCTCGATGAGGAAAAGGCAACCGACCAGAAGCTTACCGAGCTGGCCGAAAGCAAGGTGAACCTGCAGGCGGCCGAGTAACCTGCACTCCCGGCGAGGCCTCGGCCGAGACGCAAAGCATATCTCCCAAAGTCCGAAGCGGCTTGGGACCACCAAAGCGCGGGAGCGAATCTGACGGATCGCCACGCGCTTCCCGTTCGGCCGGGGCTACGCCAGGAAGGCGGCCTCGAATGCCTGCTTTCCCCTCGGCGCGAAAATAATGGCGCGACCGCCCTTTTCCCGTCGAGCCCATTTTTCCGAAAGGATCTTTTCCAGGATTGCCGCACCCAGCGTGCCGGCCAGGTGCGAACGGCGAACGCTCCAGTCCAGGCAGGAGCGACAGACCGCCCGGCGCGGCTTGACGAGAGCAGTCGTATCGATCCCGGCGGCCTCGAAGAACCCCGCACCCCTGCTGGCCAACGCAAGCCGGTCACCCTCGCGGACGAGGATTCCACGCTGCAGGAAATTGTCGAGCATGGCGACGGCGTGCTCGCCGGCCAGATGATCGTAGCAGACGCGGGCCTCCCGCATGGTGGCGTCGCGGGGACCTGGCCGCGTACGCCTGGGACCGACCGACGCGGCAACGCCCATGATCGCCTCGAGCATCGAAGCGACCTCACGCCCGGCCAATGCATAATACCGATGGCGACCCTGCGCGTTCAACGCCAGTAAGCCGCCATCCATCAGCTTGGCCAGATGCGAACTTGCGGTCGGCAACGTCACGCCAGCCTCGACCGCCAGTTCCGATGCCGTGAGGGCGCCGCCATCCATCAGCGCCGTCAGCATGTTGGCGCGGGCGGGATCACCCACCAGGCTGGCAATACGGGCAATGTCAGGTCCTTCACGCATAGTTTGATCCTAGTCGAAGCATTCGTGCTCGGCAAGACGTATACTGGCCACGTGAAAGGAGCCGCCATGACACCCGCCCATCAAGCAAGCCTGCCTTCCGTCGCCCCCCTGCGCGCATGGCGTTTTCCCGGCCGCGCTGGATCGCTGCTCGCGCGATGGTACGACCGCTATCATCAGCGCCTGGCGCTTGCCGAACTGGACGATCGCCTGCTCGCCGACATCGGGGTGTCGGCCGAGGAGGCTCGCCGAGAATGCGCTCAGCCCTTCTGGCGGCCAAAGGCTAGCATGTCGGCAGATTGAGAGCTTCGGCGAAGCTCGAATGATGATTGCACGTACAAGGGAAGCCCAATGACAATCACCTGCTTCATCCGCTACGAGATCGATCCGTTCCGGAGGGATGCCTTCTTCGAATATGCACGCAACTGGGGACAGGCGATCCCGCGTTGCGGCGCCGACCTGATCGGTTACTTCGCGCCCCATGAGGGATCGGCGACAGCGGCCTATGGTATCTACAACATCGAAAGCCTCGCAGCCTACGAGGCCTACCGCGCGCGTCTTGCGGCAGATCCGCTGGGCAAGGAGAATTACGAATTCGCGCGCCGCGAGCAGTTCATCCGCCGCGAGGACCGCATCTTCCTGAAGCTCGCCTCCGGGCCGCATGCGCAAAGGATCGCCCCATGATTGCCGTCATCTTCGAAGTTCAGTCGGCGGAAGGCCGGCGCGACGCCTATCTCGGCATCGCCGCCGACCTTCGTCCCCTGCTGGAAGGCAATGACGGCTTCATCTCGGTCGAGCGGTTCCAGAGCCTCACCGATCCAAGCCGGTTGCTGTCGCTCTCCTTCTGGCGCGACGAGCAAGCGGTTGAAGAATGGCGCAAGACGGAACAGCACCGGCGAGCACAGCAGCTGGGCCGGGCCGGCATCTTCGCGGGCTATCGGCTGCGCATCGCCCACGTGATGCGCGACTACGGGCTGACGGATCGCGCCGAGGCGCCGGCGGACAGCAGGGCCATGCATGGCTAAGGAGTAGCTTTTTCCCAGCCTCCCTTGGCGACTTTGAGCGCCGCTTAAAGCGTGTCGCCGATAATCGGATTCGGCGACACGCTTTAGTTGCTTTGCGCATGTCGTTGTCCCAAAACCGCTGCGCACTTTTGGGCGACATGCTGTAGTGGGGCGGAGAACGGTGCAGCAGCACCATCCTCCGGCGATCTCACGCGGCGGCCAACCTGCGGGCTTTCCCAACCATTATCGCCGCTCGTGCAGCTTCACGGCCCTTTTCGACAAAGTGAGTGCGATAAATCTGCATGTGGTGTTCGGTCTCTTGATAGTGATGAGGCGTCAAGGATACGGAAAGGACAGGGACGCCCGTATCCATGCCGGCGCGCATCAGCCCGTCCACTACGGCTTGAGCGACGAACTCGTGGCGGTAGATCCCTCCATCGACGACGAATGCAGCGGCGATGACAGCGGCATACCGCCCCGTTGCCGCAAGGTCGCGGGCAAGCAACGGCAGCTCGAAAGCCCCTGGAACGTCAAATACATCAACGTGTTCGGAAGGAATAAGCTCACAAAATCCTTCGAGCGCCCTGTCTACGATTTCAGCGTGCCAGTTGGCTTTGACGAAGGCATAGCGGGTGGGTGTCATGGTGATCTCCTCTGTAACGACACGTCACCCAAGGCGATCACGCGCGATTCTCGTTGTCCGAAGGACACCAAAAATCACCCGTTCTCTTTCATCCGGACTATAACCGTCGGCCCAGGCATCTCACCTGATCTGCTTGACCCTTCCGCAGAAGGCGCTCGCGGGCTCGCAACTAAGGTCGCATACCGCCGGTGGGGACTTCCACCCCGCCCTGAGAACGCAGCTACACTATGGGGAAATTCTTAGGCCGGCAACCTCCGGAAGAGCGTGCCGGCCAATGTCGGATCGACATCGACGACAGAACCAAAAGCAGCTCGGCGCGGTCAGGCCGCCGAACAGTGGCGGGGAACTCCCACGAGGGATCGCTGGCGTCGCAAGAACTCGGCTTCTGTCATCGCAACTTCCCTTACAGCAAGCTACCGCCATCAGGCGTTGCCGATCAGAACGCCGGCACCGAAGACGAGGGCCCCGCCGAGGACCACCTGGAAGGCGGCACGCAGGAAAGGCGTCTCCATGAAGCGGTTCTGGATGAAGGCGATCGCCCAGAGCTCCACGAACACGACTGCGGCAGCCACGCCTGTCGCGGTCCAGAAATGAGGGATGAGATACGGCAGAGCGTGGCCGAGGCCTCCTATCGCCGTCATGATGCCCGACGACAGGCCGCGCTTCAGCGGCGAGCCGCGCCCGGAAAGCTTGCCGTCGTCATGCGCGGCCTCGGTGAAGCCCATGGAAATACCGGCGCCGACCGAGGCGGACAATCCGACGAGGAAGGTCTGCCACGTATCCTGCGTCGCGAAGGCAGCCGCGAAGATCGGCGCCAGCGTCGAGACTGAGCCGTCCATCAAGCCGGCAAGACCCGGCTGGACATAGGTCAGGATGAACTGCCGTCTTTCGGTCGTCGCTTCCTCGGCCCGCACGTCCTCCGGGACCAGCCTCTCGCCGAGCCGGTGCGCCAGTGTTTCGTGATCGCGTTCAGCGGCGGCAAGATCACCAAGCAGCTTGCGCGTCGCTGCGTCCCCTGCCCTCTTCGCCGCTTCCACGTAGAATCGTTCCGCCTGCCTCTCCATCTCTTCGGCCTGCGATCTTACCCGGTCGATGCCAAGCGGGCGCACGAGCCAGTCGGGCTTGCGGTCATAATAGCCGCGCACGTGCTCACGGCGAATCAGAGGGATTCGTTCGCCGAAGCGCTTGCGGTGCAGCTCGATCAACGCGGCTCGATGCGAGTCCTCCTCGTCGGCCATCTCATCGAACACCCGGGCGGATTGAGGGAACTCGTCTCGAAGCCCATCGGCATAGGCCCGGTAGATGCGGCCATCATCCTCCTCCGAGGAAATCGCCAGCGCGAGGATCTCCTGTTCGGACAAGGAATCGAAGGAGCGGCGGCCGAAGCCGAAGACGCGAGAAAGCATTGGGAACACCAAAGTTTAGAATGATTCTAAACTATGGATCGCGCTGATCCCCGTCAAGCCGCCGCTGGCCAGCGGGCAAGGAACCTTCGTCGGACGGGCACGTTGGCCCGCGATAAGCCGGCGCCTCGCGCTATCGCAACCGTCTGCCACGTGGAACGATATGGCCAATCTCGAGCAATACAGGGCGAAGCGGAATTTCAGGATCACCGGCGAGCCGCGGGGAAGGAGGCGCCGCAAGGACACGGAGCCGGGTCTCGCCTTCGTCATCCACAAGCACGATGCGACGCGGCTGCACTATGACCTTCGCCTCGAACATGACGGGGTCTTGTGGAGCTGGGCCGTCACGCGCGGACCGAGCCTCGACCCGTCCGAAAAGCGTCTGGCCGTCCATGTCGAGGACCATCCGCTCGACTACGCCACATTCGAGGGCGTTATCCCCGCCAAACAATACGGCGCCGGGCCGGTCATCGTCTGGGACAGGGGGACGTGGAAACCCGAGGGCGATCCAGCCGCCGGCCTGAAGAAGGGGCATCTGCGCTTCGAGCTCCAGGGCGAGAAGCTGCACGGAACCTGGCATCTCGTGCGCCTGCGTCCTCGGGGCGGCGAAAAGCGAGAGAATTGGCTGCTGATCAAATCCAAGGACGACTTCGCCACGACGAGGGGAGACGTACTCGAAGACGAACCGCGCTCGGTCAAATCGGGATTGACGATCGAGGAGGTGGCCAAGGGCGAACATGGCGACGGCAAGGCGAAGCCTAAAGCCACAAGCCGAAAGACGGCCGACAAAACCAAATCCCGCGGACAGAGCTTGCCGGATTTCATCCCGCCATGCCTCGCCCGTCTCGAAAGCACGCCCCCCGTCGGAGACTATTGGCTGCACGAGGTCAAGTTCGACGGCTATCGCATGCAAGCCCGGATCGAGGGCGGAAAGGTCACCCTGAAGACCCGGACGGGGCTCGACTGGACCGACCGTTTTGGAACGGCCATTCCGTCGGCGCTGGCCGAGTTCGACTGCGACACCGCCCTCATCGACGGTGAGATCGTGGTACCCGACGATAAGGGCGGTTCGTCCTTCTCGGCCCTCCAACTCGACCTGTCCGAACACCGCACCAGCCGGATGGTTTATTACGTGTTCGACCTTCTTCATCTCGACGGAGAGGACATGACGGGAGAGCCGCTGCTTCATCGCAAGGAGAAGCTGCGCGACCTCCTTTCCGGCGCAGAACTCGGTCCCCTGCGTTACAGCGAACATTTCGACGAACCAGGCAAGGTCGTGCTCGAGCATGCTTGCCGCATGGGCCTCGAAGGCGTCGTCTCCAAACGCGCGGATGCCGCTTACCGCAGCGGCCGCGGCTTCGACTGGATCAAGTCGAAATGCACGCTCAGGCAGGAGTTCATCATCACCGGCTACATTCCTTCGGACAAATCGGGCAGGGACTTGCGCTCGCTGGTCGTCGGCTATCACGATGGGGGCCGGCTGAAGCCCGCCGGCCATGTCGGAACGGGTTTTTCGCAACGCAACACCAAGGGCCTGAAGAAGAAGCTCGATGCATTGCGCACCGACGAATCCGCTTATGAGGGAGCCGCCGGGCGCGAGCGCCGGGTGGTTTGGGTCAGGCCGGAACTCGTCGCCGAAATCGAGTTCCGTTCATGGACGCGCGGCGGTAACATCCGGCACGCCTCCTTCCAGGGACTACGGGAGGACAAGCCGACGTCGGAGGTCGTGATGGAGAGGCCCGAAAGCGGGAGCAAGGCCAGCGAGACCAACCCACCCGCCAAGGCTGGAGCCCGGAGTCGCGCCACCACGACGGTGGAGCTTTCCAATCCCGACAAGAAGCTCTGGCCGGACGAAGGGATAAGCAAGCAGGATCTGCTTGCGTACTACGCCACGGTCTGGCCCCGCATGGAACGTTATGTCGTCAACCGCCCGCTTGCGCTTGTGCGTGCACCGGATGGCGTGGGAGGACAGCGCTTCTTCCAGAAGCACGCCTCGGCTGGCATGCATGACGCGATCGGCAGGATGAAGGACCCTGAGGACGGAGAGGAACTGCTGTTCATCCGGGATTTCGACGGATTGGCCGGACTCGTCCAACTCGGCGTGGTCGAAATCCATATCTGGGGCGCGACGATCGACAAGATCGAGACGCCGGACCAGATCGTGTTCGACCTCGATCCGGACGAGGGACTGGACGTCGAGGAGGTCCGCCGCGCGGCGATGGAGGTCAAGGACAAGCTCGACGATCTCGGCTTGCCCAACTTCGTCAAGACATCGGGTGGCAAGGGCTTCCACGCTATGGTGCCGCTGAAGCCGAAAGCCGATTGGGCGGCGGTGAAGGGGTTCGCCCATGACTTCGCTCATGCGATGGCCGAAGCGGCACCCGACAAATATACAGCAACGCTGTCGAAGAAGGCGCGCAAGGGCCGCATCTTCATCGACTATCTGCGCAACGGCCGTGGCTCGACGACCGTGGCGCCCTATTCGTCACGCGCGAAGAAAGGCGCCACGGTATCCATGCCCATCCCCTGGAAGATGGTCGCCGATGGAACCGGTCCCGCCGACTTCACGATCGACGGCGCCGAGACGTCGGCGCGGCTGAAAGCCGCCGATCCATGGAAGGATTTCTTCGAGCGCGGCAAGGCGCTGGAGCGGAGGTGAGCGCCTTCACCCGACCGGATTCATACATTTCGCGCGGTACGGAAGGATCGGATGATGGCTGCCGTTACTGCCGTTCGGCCGCTTCGTTCTGCATCGTTGGGCGAGTGGCCGACCGGTAACGGAATGGATGCTCGGATCACCTCGCCCGCTGGCGCGGGCTCCCGTCCGAGGATGAAGACTGCGTTGAAGGCCTGCCCCAATCGCCAACGTTGGCGATTGGCATCGACATCGGAGCGTCGTCATCCTCGGGCCGGCGCCGAGCGAAGCGAGGTGACGAGACCCGAGGATTCATTCCGTTGCGTGTGGGCAACCCACCCAACGATGCGGAACGAAGTGGCCGAACCGGCACCAGCAATCATCCTGTTCTTCGCGCTTTCCCACGGCTTTGCACGGCGTATTTCACCATCCAGGACGTCCTCCCAAGACCTATGAAATCGTAGCTCTTCACCCTGGCTGACCATGCCCCGAAAGGATCTGCGCCGTTGCTCGCATGGCGTTGCGGAATGCGTCGTCGAAGCCGACTCCCTTCTCCTGCCAGCGGTATTCCTTGCCGGACGAGACAAGCGCCCAGTCGGCGACCCAGCCGAGGGCTTCCGCGCGCCAGGTCATCTTGCCGCTCAGGCCGACATCGCCGCCATTCGCCTTTGCGGCCTCGTTCAGGGCGGCGGGGCTTTCGGGAAATCCGGCCAAGTCGGTCTCGACCGGGACGACCAGCGGAACACCTGCCTGCTCCGCGGCGACCGTGAGCGAGCCGCGCATATCCGCCTCCATGCCCGCACCGTTGCCACCGACGACGAAGGTTTCGCCCTTCATCGTCTCGACCGCGAGGAAGGCGACCAGGCGCGGGCGTGAGACCCAGGGTTTCCGGCCGAGACTTTCCAATGCGCCGTCGATCGCGGAGGTGTCGAAGCGCGCCGTCAGATATTGCGGACGATCATAGGTGCCCTGCTCATGGTTCGGCGGCCTGTTGTTGAGGAGATCGCGGTACTCGTACGCAGCAACAAAAGCGGACGCCTTGCGCGCCGTTTCCGCGACTCGGGGATCGTCGGCAAGGCTCGGATCGCCCGACACCTTGACGAGCACGTCTACGAGGCAGAGCGCCAGGGCCCGTACCCTGTTCTTTTCGCCGGTACCGCTCGTCACCGTCATGGCGCTGTAAAGGGCAGAGCTGTCCGACGCGAGCAAGGGACCGCTCGTCAGCGCCAATGCCACGGCCAGACACAAGAACTTCACCCTACGAAGCATGTTCCCGCTCCCTAAAGCATGTCGCGCAAATTGAGATTTGCGCGACATGCTTTAGCTATTGTTTTTGCATGTCGTTTACCCAAAACCGCTGCACACTTTTGGGCGACATGCTTAGTTCGAGACTATCAAGGGAATGGGAAGCGTCAATCCAGCGTTCGACGGAACCGGGCCAGCGCCATCGCGGCGAACAGGGCGATGAAGACGATGAGCGCCGAGACCTGGGGCGCGATGGCCGTGAAATCCGCTCCCTTCAACATCACGCCCCGGATGATGCGCAGGAAATGCGTGAGCGGGAAGATCTCGCCGAGAGTCTGCGCCCAGTCCGGCATGCCGCGATAGGGGAACATGAAACCGGACAGCATGATGGACGGCAGGAAGAAGAAGAAGGTGAGTTGCATGGCCTGCATCTGCGTGCGCGAGAAGGTCGAGATGGTGTAGCCGAGCAGCACCAGCGACAGGACGAAGATCAGAACCGCCGACAGCAGCAAGGCCAGCGAGCCGACGAATGGCACGCCGAACAGGAGCTTCGAGGCGGCCAGGACCACCGCCACCTGCACGGCGCCGACGACCAGATACGGCAGGATCTTGCCGAGCATGATCTCGACCGGGCTCGCCGGCATCGCGAGCAGGTTCTCCATCGTCCCGCGCTCGGTTTCCCGGGTCAGCGCCATGGAGGTCATCATCACCATGGTCATCTGCAGGATGACCCCGAGCAGACCCGGCACGATATTGTATTGCGAGATGGCCTCGGGATTGTACCGCCGGTGAACCACGACCTCGAGCGCGTTGGCGGTCTCCTGCGCCGTGACGGCCTCCATCCCCTGTTCGCGGAGCAATGCCTGCGAGGCCACGGTGCCGAGCGTCGAGATCGCGCCGCTCGCGACGGCGGGGTCGGTCGCATCGGCCTCGATCAGGATCTGCGGATGGTCCTGCCGTTCGACACGGCGGTCGAAGTCTGCCGGTATGGTGACGACGAAAGAGACGACACCCCGTGCCATCAGCAGTTCGGCCTCCGCGGCGCTCGCCACCACATGGTCGAAGCGGTAGTAGCCCGTCACCTGGAGCGCCGACACCATGGCCCGGGTGAAGCGATCGTTGCTGGTCGTGACCAACGCGGCCGGCAGGCTCTTCGGGTCGTTATTGATGGCGTAGCCGAACAAGACGAGTTGCATGAGCGGCACGCCGAGCATCATCGCGAAGGTGATGCGATCGCGTCGCATCTGGATGAACTCCTTCATCAGCAGCGCGCCGAGCCGGGCAAAGGAGAAGATCGTGCTCACGGCTTTCATGACATATTGTCCCGGGAGTTGCCCATGAACTGAATGAAGACGTCCTCGAGGCTGGTCTCACCTGGCTCGATGGTGGTGCCATGCCGCTTGGCGAAAGGTTGGAGCGATGCCTCGAGCGCGTTGCGGTCCGTGCCCACGACATGAAGGGTCGCCCCGAAGGGCGCCACCTGCTCGACCCCCGGCTTGCCCTGGAGCGCGGCCTGAACCTCGTCCAGCCGCGGCCCCGTCACCACGAAGGTGACAAGCCCGGAATCGCGTACGACCTCTTCTACCGTGCCGGTCGCGAGCATCTTGCCGTAGGAGATGTAGCTGATGCGATGACAGCGCTCCGCCTCGTCCATGTAATGGGTCGAGACGAGAACCGTGAGACCACCCGTCGCCAGGCGATGGATCTCGTCCCAGAACTCCCGCCGCGCCTTGGGATCGACGCCCGCCGTGGGCTCGTCGAGCAGGAGCAGCCTGGGCTGGTGCATGATGCAGGCGGCAAGCGCCAGCCGCTGCTTCCAACCGCCGGACAGCGTGCCGGCGAGCTGATTGCGCCGCGAGGAGAGCCCGAGGTCGTCGAGAGTGCGGCCGACATGCTCCGCCACCGGTTTCAGCTGGTAAAGTCGGGCGACGAATTCCAGGTTCTCGGCGATCGTCAGATCCTCGTAGAAGGAGAACCTCTGGGTCATGTAGCCGACTTCCCGCTTTATCCTGAGCGGTTCGGTGCGCAGGTCGTAGCCGAGCACCTTGCCATCGCCCTCGTCCGGCGTCAGCAGCCCGCACATGATGCGGATCGTCGTGGTCTTGCCCGACCCGTTGGGGCCGAGAAAGCCGACGATCTCGCCTTCCGCAACCGTCATGGACACATGGTCCACCACGGTTTTGTCGCCGAAGCGTTTGACGAGGCCATGGACGTCGATGGCGTTCATGTCGCGCGGTCCTATCGCGTATCAGCCAAATCGACATCGACGATCTGGCCCGGCTGGAGGCCGCGGGCACCGCCTTCCGGCCGCGCCTCGACGAGATAGACAAGCTTCTGTCGGGTCTCGAGCGAATAGATCACCGGCGGCGTGAATTCCGGATCGGGGGAGACATAGCTCACCCGCGCAGTGAGCCCCGATGGGCAGCCGTCGCATCGCACGCTCAGCAACGCCCCCACCGATACGCGCGAGAACTCGGCCTGCGGAATGAAGACGCGAAGCTTGACGGCGCCATCCGGCAGCATCGAGACGACAGGCGACGTCGGACCGGCCATGTCGCCGGGATTACGGATCACATCGTTGACGCGGCCGGCCGCCGGCGCGACGAGTTTTCTCTGGGCAAGCTGCCAGCGCGCCGTCTCCAGTGCCGCGCTCGCCTGCTTGACCTGGCTTTCGGCCGCTTTGATCGCTTCCTCGCGCGCCGGCAATTCGGCCACTGCCAGATTGGCCTTCGCCTGCCCGATCGCCGCCTCGGCCACCCTTGCCTGGGTCTGCGCCTCGTCGAATTGCGACTGCGAGGCGATGGCCCGCTTGAGCAGATCCGTCATCCTGGCCAGCACGCGGTTTGCCTCTTCCGACTGAGCTACCGCGGACCGGTAGGTCGCCTCGAGCACGGCAATCTCCTCCGGCCGCTTGCCGACCTTGAGATCGGCAAGTTGCGACCTGGCTTGCGCAAGTGCCGCCTCTGCCTGAGCCACCGCGATCGTCGCATCGGTCAATTCGAGGGTTGCGACCAGCGCTCCCGCCTCCACACGTTCTCCGCGGTGGACGTTCACCGTTTGAACCTGCGCGACGCCTATGGGCGCCAGGAGGACGAAATCCCCTTCCACATAGCCCACCGCCAGCGGAGCGCCCGGGCCGCAGGCCGAAAACAGGAAGGCGGCGAGTGGTATCGAGCAGAGCAGGCTCATGACCGGGTCCTCTTTTGGGCGGCGAGGACGGCCGCGAGATTATCCACCGCGACCGACGCAACGGCGTTGGCCTCTTTCGGCCCGATCTCGGACCAACCCATCCGGCGCATGACTGCTTCGCGCCCTATTCGGAAATAGATGACCTGTCCGATCATGGTGAAGACGGTGATCTTGGTACGATCGCTCTCGGCATCCTCGCCGGTCGCCTCCGCCCACAATTCGCACAATCGCCGGTGCGTCGGCTCGAAGACGCCATCATAGATCGTGTCGAGCGCGGCCGTGGGGTGGGCAAGCTCGCGCAAAACGAATTGCACGATCGCACCGGCCTCGGGCCGAGCGATGACGAAGCCTACCATGCGCCGGATCGCCGTCTCCAGCCGATCAGCGGCGGCGGTTTCACTTGCCGGGACGTCTTCGACGGCCAGCGCCTGGGCGGCCACGGCCTGGATAGTCTCGACGATGAAGGCCGCGCAGGCGGCACGAAGCCCCTCCTTGCCCCCAAAATGATAGGCGATCGAGCCGATGTTGGCACTCGCGGCCGCTGCGATGTCTCGCGTCGAGGTGCCTTCGAAGCCCTTTTCACCGAAGAGCCGCAATGCCGCCGCGACAAGCGCCCTGCGTGTCTGCTCCGAAGAGCTCAATGGAACCGGATCCATGGCCTGCTCCCGGCTGATGGCTTGAGCTCAAAATATTGATCAATCGATTGATTAAAGTCAAGCCTGTTGCTTGTTTCCGAAATGCGCGCTTTTATTCGGCTCGTGGCCAAGGAAGTCGAACGCAAGTTCCTGGTGAAGGACGAGGCCTGGCGGAAGCACGCAGAGGCCGCGATCGGCATGCGTCAATTCTACGTCGCCGGCACGGCCGGGCGGAGCGTGCGCATCCGCATCCGCGACGAAGGAACGGCAACCCTGACGCTGAAATTCGGCGGCCACGGTCCGGAACGCGACGAATTCGAATATGCGATCCCGGTTCAGGAGGCCGAGGACATGCTGCGTTTCGCGCTCGGGCATGTCATCGAGAAGACGCGTCATCATGTGCCTTACAAAGGCCGGCTCTACGAGATCGACGTCTTCTCGGGAAGCCTCGCTGGACTTGTCATCGGTGAACTCGAGACCCCGGAGCATGTTCCGCCCGATGAGCTCCCGCCATGGCTCGGACAGGAGGTTACGGACGACGCTTCCTATTACAACGCCTCGCTCGCCCGCCATGGCCTGCCGGAGACGGCTGCGTGAGCGAGCGGATCGATCCACACGCGGCGTTGACCGCCGAGATCCAACGGATCGTCACCGACGAGCTCACCAGGGCAACGGCCGATCTGGAGACGGCGCGCAGCCAGCCTGAAAGGGGATTTCACGAAACCCGCAAGAGGCTGAAGAAGCTGCGGGCGCTGTTCCGACTGGTGCGATCCGCCGACCGCCCTTTCTGGAATGCCGAGAATATCCGGCTACGCGATGTTGCCCGGGGTCTTGCCGGCGCCCGTGAGGCGGCGGCGTTGGTTGAGACGGTGGACCGCCTTGCCCGGGCCAATCCCCGGGAAAGCGGGAGCGGTGGGCTTGCGCCGATACGGGAGGCCCTGGTCCGGAACCACGACAGGATCGTCCGGGACAGGACCGGCCAGGACAGTCTGGTAGAGGAGGCCATTCGAGCCATCGAGGACGGTCGATGCAGCGTCGAAGCTTGTGTCTTGCCGCATGATCCCCAGGCAGCTGCGGATATTCTCGCCGATGGCGCTGCCTCCGCCCTTCGGCGGGCGTCACGAGCACTGGAACAGGCGCGCAAGCATGGACGGGAGGACGACTTCCACGAACTGCGCAAGGGAGTGAAGGACCATTGGACCCATCTGACGTTGCTCGCGTCCTTCTGGCCGACGCCGGTGAAATCGCGCCGCAAGCAGGTCGGCTCGCTCGGCGATCGTCTGGGCGAACTCAATGACCTCTTCGTGCTGCAGGAATTGATCGATCGCCGGGACGAAAGCCTCGGAGTGGACGGCGACGTCCAACTCCTTCAACGGCTTCTGAGGCGCAGCGAGAAAAAGCTGCGCAAGAAGTGCCTCGACGAAGCCGAAAAGCTTTTGGACCTGCGGCCTGCCAAACTGGGCCGTCGGCTCGCCGATCATTACCGCGAGGATGCCGGCGAGGCCCCACGCCTCCACTGACCACGCGCGCGACCTTCTTGCGTCTCACCTGCCCAGTGTCGCCGTAGCTGCAATTTGAAGCGGAGCGATGCATCCCTGGATCACACCGCAATCTTGCCGCCGCCCTTTTTCGTGATTGCGACCACCGACGGCCGGACCGGCATATCGTCCTTGAAGTCGGGCCAACGGGTCGAGAGGTCCTCGTAGTAGGACGGCCGGCCGAACTTGTCCCAGTCGTTGCCGCCATCGCCCGGATGCTGGACGGCGACAAAAGCCGTTTCGTCGTCGGGCGCAAAGAGCGGACCGCAGAGCTCGGCCCCGACAGGCACGCGAAAGAACAGCTTCGACGTGGCCCGTGCCTCCCCTTCCGTGTCGACGGCCCAGAGACCGTCGGTCCGGCCGGTGTCCTTGGGATTGTTGCCGTCGGTCGCGACCCACAGGCGGCCCGCCGTATCCACCGCGCAATTGTCCGGCATGCCGAACCAGCCATTCGGCGACGTGCCCGTCGAGAAGGTCGAGCCTACTTCGGCGACCGCCGGGTCGCCGCATTTCAGCAGGACCTCCCACTTGCCCTTGGTCGCGGCGAAATTGCCGTCGTCCTCGGCGATCTCGATGATATGGCCGAATGCGTTCTTGGCGCGCGGATTCGCGGCATCGACCTGGTCGTCGGCGCGCTTGGTGTTGTTGGTCAGCATCACATAGACCTTGCCGTTGACGGCATTGGGCTGCACGTCTTCCGGCCGGTCCATCTTGGTCGCGCCCAGGAGGTCGGCGGCGCGGCGTGTCTCGATCAGCACATCGGCCTGACTGGCGAAGCCATTCTCGGCCGTCAGCGGCCCATCGCCCTGAACGAGCGGCAACCATTCGAGGCTGCCATCGTCCGAGAATTTGGCCACGTACAGCGTGCCCTCGTCGAGCAGGTCCATGTTCGCGGCGCGATCGGACGGGTTGAAGGTCCCGGCCGTAACGAACTTGTAGACATAGTCGAAACGTTCGTCATCGCCGAGGTAGAAGACGACGCGACCGTCCTTGGCCACGATCGATTCCGCGCCCTCATGCTTGAAGCGGCCGAGCGCGGTACGCTTCTTCGGCACCGAATTGGGATCCTCCACGTCGACCTCGACGATCCAGCCGAAACGGTTGGGCTCGTTCGGCTCCTTGGACAGGTCGTAGCGATCGTAGAACTTGCCCCAGGAATAGACGCCTTCAGGAATGCCGAGACGCTTGTAATTGGCGGCCTCGGCATGGCCTTCCGGCAACTCTCCCACGAAGTAGCCGTGGAAATTCTCCTCGGCCATGACGTATGTCCCCCAGGGCGTGACGCCACCGGCGCAGTTGTTGACCGTGCCGATGACCTTGGTGCCGGTCGGATCGTCAGCGGTCTTGACGCGGTCATGCCCGGCCACCGGGCCGGTCAGTTCCATTTCGGTGGCGGCGGTGATGCGGCGATTGAGCTTGCCGTCGCGGACGACTTGCCACTTTCCATCAGTCTTCCGGATCTCAACGATTGTCCCGCCATGCGCAGCCATCTCAATGTCCACGCGCTTGCGGTCGGCATCGGCAACCTTGATCTTGCCCTCGGCGATGCTGACGATGCCGGGGAACATCAGATGTTCGTTGGTGTATTCGTGGTTGACGACCAGCAGGCCACGCGTCGAGGAACCGTCGAGCGGAATGAAGCCGACATAATCGTTGTTGTAGCCGAACTGCCTGGCCTGGGCTTCGGCCGTCTGGTTCTTTGGATCGAATTCCGGCGAATCTGGGAAAAGCGGATCGCCCCAGCGCAGAAGGATGTCGGCATCGTAGCCTTCGGCGACGTGATGGTTCTCGTCGATTCCGGCCTCGACCTCGCTGAAGTCGAAAGCGGAAGCCGCTCCCCCAGCACGAGCGTTGTCGGCGGTGATCAGGGCGATGGGCGAAACCGTCGCCGCGATGGCGGAAACCGCCAGCGATCCCTTGAGCAGGGCGCGCCGCGAAAAGCGCGTCGCGATGATCTCGCCCATGGTCGGGTTGGACGTCAGGTTCTGGCCAGGCCCGTCATTTTCCTCCAGGAGGCTGGTGCGGAATTCGTGCGGATGCTGGTTCATATGCCTCGACCTTCTGATGTCTGGGTAGAAGCGCCCGATGGGCGTTTTCAGAGGCCGGCATAACGAGCCGAAATAACAGTTTGATGACGCGACGATGAGTGAGACAAGCCGGTAGAGACATTCTTCGCGGGAGCGACCGGGAAGCAATTCAACAGCATCTATTCCAATCTTTCATGGCTTGTCGCAATGTAGCGTTGTTGGAGGGGGCAGCCACAGGGAGAAATTGGGGTTTCCCACCAACCAAAACCGTGTCACACGTTAAATAATTCAACTCAAAGGTGGGAGGACCTGAGAATGAATTTACGATCGGCCGCTCGTCTGGCGACCCGTAGGGCCGGACATGTAGCCCTCGCCGTTGCCACGCTCATGGGAGCCGCGACAGCGATGGCCCCGGCCCAGGAGGGCAAAACCCTGCGTTTCGCCTTCCAGGGAACGCTGAACTCGCTCGATCCCTACACGTTCAACGAGACCTTCACGCTCGGCATGCTCGGCAACGTCTATGAGGGTTTGACGAAGCGCGACAAGGACCTCAAGATCATCCCCGGCCTCGCCGAGAGCTGGGAGATGATCGATCCCCTGCATTGGCGCTTCCACCTGCGCAAGGACGTCAAGTTCGCCAATGGCAACGTCTTCAACGCCGACGACGTCATCTTCTCGGCCGAACGTATCCGGGCCGACACGTCGGACCTGAAGACGCGCATCCCGGCCGATTCCGAATGGATCAAGGTCGACGACCACACGGTCGACGTGAAGCTCAAGTCGCCCAATCCCATCCTCTTCGCCGAGTGGGACACGTTCTACATCATGGACAAGGAATGGGCGGAAAAGGAAGGCGCGGTGAAGCCGGTCTCGGCCAAGGACACCAACCCCTCCCCTGCGGCCTACAAGGTCAACGGGACGGGTCCTTTCACCATCGAAAGCCATGAGCCGGGCGTCAAGACCATATTCAAGGTGAACAAGGGCTGGTGGGACAAGCCCGAGCACAACCTCGACGGCGTCGTCTTCACGCCGATCGCCGCCGACGGCACCCGTGTCGCGGCTCTGCTTTCGGGCGACGTGGACCTGATCGAGCCGGTGCCCGTCCAGGACATCGAGCGCATCAAGTCCGACCCCAACACGGACGCCATGGTCGGGCCGGAGCTGCGCGTCATGCATCTCGGCTTCAATCAGATCCGCGACGAGTTGCCGACCTCGGACGTCAAGGGCAAGAACCCGTTCCGCGATCCCAATGTCCGCAAGGCGTTCTTTCAGGCGATCGACATCGAGGCGATCAAGAAGCGCGTCATGCGCGACATGTCCAGGCCTTCGGCCCTGCTCATCGCGGAAGAGCTCTACCAGAAGTCGGGCGACTTCAAGCGCTTGCCCTACGACCCCGAAGCCGCGAAGAAGCTGCTTGCCGACGCCGGCTATCCGAACGGCTTCACAGTCGGGATGGACTGCCCGAACGACCGCTACGTCAATGACGAGGCGACCTGCCAGGCAGCCGTTTCGATGCTGGCCAAGATCGGCGTGAAGGTCAATCTGAACGCCCTGCCGAAGGCGCAGTATTTCGCCAAGGTGCTCGCGCCGGGTGGGTACGACACCGACTTTTTCCTGCTCGGCTGGACACCGAGCTCCCTCGATTCCTGGAACGTACTGACCAGCCTCGCGACCTGCCGTGACGAGAAGGGCAAGGGCGGTCCTTTCAATCTCGGCGGCTATTGCAACAAGAAGGTCGACGAGTTGGCGGCGCAGATCCTGGTCGAAACCGACATCGCCAAGCGCGACGAGCTGATCCATCAGGCCTATCAGATCCTGATCGACGACACCTCGCACATCCCGCTCCACCAGCAGTCGCTGGCCTGGGGCAAGCGCAAGAATCTCGACATCGTCCAGCGCTCCGATGATCAGGTTCTGTTCTATTGGGCAAGGTTGAACTGAGCCTAGCGACCTCGCTGTCCGGGCATGCAGGCCCGGGCAGCACAGTCCGCGAGGGGTTGGCATGCTTGCATTCGCCGTACGGCGCCTGATGCAGATGATCGGCGTGATGCTGGTCGTCGCGTTGATATCGTTCCTGATGTTCCGTTTCGTCGGTGATCCCGTGAACCAGCTCGTCGGCGTCGACACCACGCCCGAGCAACGCGCCGAACTGCGCGACCAGCTGGGCCTGAACGACCCGGTGCTGGTGCAATTCGCGCGATTCCTCGGCAGTGCCGCTCGCTTCGACTTCGGTATTTCCTATCAGATCAAACAGCCGGTCGCGGGACTGATCGGCGCGCGCCTGCCGGCGACGCTCGAACTCTCGCTGGTGTCGGCAGCCTTTGCGCTGCTGGTCGGCCTGCCCATGGGTGTCTATACCGGCCTTTACCCGAACAGCGTGCTGTCGCGAGGCTTCATGGCGATCAGCCTTGTCGGCGTGTCTTTGCCGACCTTCCTTGTCGGCATCCTGTTCATCCTCGTCTTCTCGGTCAATCTCGGCTGGCTGCCGTCCTTCGGCCGTGGCCAAACGGTGTCGCTAGGCGGTTTTTGGACCACCGGCCTGCTCACCCGGTCCGGCCTCGTCTCGCTCATCCTGCCTGCGGTCACTCTTGGCCTGTTCCAGATGACCCTCATCATGCGCCTGGTGCGCAGCGAGATGCTGGAGGTGTTGCGGACGGACTACATCAAGTTCGCCCGTGCGCGCGGCCTCTCCAGTCGTGCCATCAATTTCGGACACGCGTTGAAGAACACGCTCGTGCCGGTGATCACGATCACGGGCCTCCAGCTCGGCTCGATCATCGCCTTTTCGATCATAACGGAAACCGTGTTCCAGTGGCCCGGAATGGGGCTGCTGTTCCTTCAGGCGGTGCAGAATGTCGACATACCGGTCATGGCGGCGTATCTGCTGCTGATCGCCTTCCTCTTTACCTTGATCAACCTCGTTGTCGACCTGCTCTATGTCGTGGTCGATCCGCGAATCCGCATCGGAGGGGCGAAGGCATGAGCGAAACGACCATGCGTCCCGAGCGAGAACCAGGGCCAGTGCGGCGCCTCCTCGACAGCGATGTGTTCTACTCCTTCCGGCGCTCGCCCCTGGTCGTCGTCTCGGCGCTGGTCAGCCTGTTGCTCGTGCTCGCGGCGATCTTCGCGCCGTTGATCGCGCCCCAGGATCCCTTCGATCCCGCCGCGCTGTCGGTGATGGACAGTTTCTACCCGCCGGTCTGGTCCGCCGACGGTCAGCCGGGCTTCCTGCTCGGCACGGACGATCAGGGCCGCGACGTCCTTTCGGCCATCCTCTATGGCATGCGCATCTCGCTCGCCGTCGGGTTCGCCAGCGTGATCCTGGCGATGGTGCTGGGTGTGGGACTTGGCCTGGTCGCCGGCTATGCCGGCGGCCTGACCGACACGATCATCATGCGCATCGCCGACGTGCAATTGACTTTCCCGGCGATATTGACGGCGTTGCTGGTCGACGGCGTCGCCCGAGCGCTCGCCGGTCCGCAAGCCTATGAGAACATTGTCGTCGGCGTGCTCGTGCTGTCCATCGGCCTTAGCTTCTGGGTGCAATACGCCCGCACCGTGCGTGGCTCGGTGCTTGTCGAGGCCAGCAAGGAGTATGTGCTGGCCGCCCGGCTGATCGGCCTCAGTCCAGTCACCATCCTGTTCCGCCATATCCTGCCCAATGTGCTCGGCCCCGTGCTCGTGATCGCCACGATCAACCTGGCTCTCGCCATCATAACGGAAGCCACGCTCTCCTTCCTGGGCGTCGGCGTGCCGTCCACCCAGCCCTCGCTCGGCACGCTGATCCGTATCGGCAACGACTTCCTGTTTTCCGGCGAATGGTGGATCACCATCTTCCCGGGCATCACGCTCGCCATCCTCGCGCTCGCGGTCAATCTTCTCGGCGACTGGTTGCGCGACGCTCTCAATCCGAAGCTCCGATGACTCCGACACTTTCCGTCAGGAACCTTCGTGTCGAGATCCCCACGCGCCACGGCGTGCTGGTGGCGATCGACGATCTTTCCTTCGACATCGCCCCCGGCGAAGTGCTTGGGGTGGTGGGCGAGTCCGGCGCCGGCAAGTCGATCACCGGCCAGGCGATCATCGGACTGCTCGATCCGCCGGCTCGCATCGCCGGCGGCGAGATCCGCCTCGCCGGCCAGCGCATCGACAATCTCTCCCGGCCGGCGATGCGCCACATACGCGGCAAACGCATCGGCATGATCTTCCAGGATCCGCTGACCAGCCTCAACCCGCTCTACCGGATCGGCGAGCAACTGACCGAGACCATCCTCACCCATCAGAGGCTCTCCCCGAAAGCCGCGGCGGAAAAGGCCGAGCGGCTACTGGTCGAGGTCGGCATCCCCGCCGCCAAAACCCGGCTCTCCTCCTACCCTCACCAATTCTCCGGCGGCATGCGCCAGCGTGTCGTGATAGCACTCGCGCTCGCCGCCGACCCCGAACTGGTCATCGCCGACGAACCCACCACCGCGCTCGACGTGTCGGTCCAGGCGCAGATCATCGCGCTCCTGAAGCGGCTCTGCAAAGAGCGTGGGACGTCTGTGATGCTGATCACCCACGACATGGGCGTGATCGCGGAGACTGCCGACCGGGTCTGCGTGCTCTATGCCGGCCGGCTCGCGGAGATCGGCACGGTCGGCAACGTGATCCGGCGGCCTCAGCACCCCTATACGCATGGGCTGATGGCGGCAATTCCCACAATAGCCGGGAACCCCGACGAGCGCCTCGAACAGATCCCCGGCGCCATGCCACGCCTCGCGGCCGTGCCGGGTGGCTGCGCCTTCAATCCACGCTGCGCGTTCAGCTTCGATCGCTGCCGGGTCGAGCGGCCGGCAGAGTACGACACGGGGGTCAGCAGGGCCTCCTGCTTCCTGCTCGATCCATCCGGACGGAGCTCACCCGCGGCCACCGTCGACGCAGCACGGGCCGCCGGCATCAAGGCCCGGGAACAAGCTGCGGAGGCGACCCGATGAGCTCGGTACGCGACACGACGGCCAGCAGCCCACGCGATACGGGCTCGCCGCTGGTCGAGATCGAAGGGCTCGGTCGCGTCTTCGACCTTTCCAGACGCTGGCTCAATCGCCTGCTCGACGGAAGCGGCAAGGTGCATCTGACCGCGGTCGACGGCGTCGGTCTGTCCATAGCGCGCGGCGAAACCTATGCGCTCGTGGGTGAATCGGGATCCGGCAAGTCGACCATTGCCCGCATGACGGTCGGGCTGCTCCCGCCGAGTTCCGGCAGCGTGCGCATCGCCGATGCCGACATCTGGGCGGAGCGCGGGCCTGCACGGCAGCGTCTCATCCGCAGAAAGATCCAGATGATCTTCCAGGATCCCTATGCAAGCCTCAATCCCCGCTGGCGGGTCGGTTCGATCGTCGCCGAGCCTATCAAGGCCTTCGGGCTCAAGCCCAGCGCGCGCGAGCGCGAGCAACGCGTCGGCGAGTTGCTGTCGCTCGTCGGTCTCGACCCGCGCGATGCCCGGAAATTCCCGCACGAATTCTCGGGCGGACAGCGCCAGCGCATCGCCATTGCCCGCGCGCTCGCCTCGGAGCCGGACTTCATCGTCTGCGACGAGCCGACATCCGCACTGGACGTCTCGGTCCAGGCACAGGTGCTCAATCTTCTCCGAGACCTGCAGCAGCGCCTCGGGTTGACCTATCTCTTTATCAGCCACAATCTCGCCGTCGTCAGGCACATGGCGAACCGGGTCGGGGTGCTGTATCTCGGCCGCCTCGTCGAGGAGGCCCCGGCCGGCGTCCTGTTCGCCGAGCCCAGGCATCCCTACACGCGCATGCTGTTGGACGCCGTGCCCGACATCAGCATGGGATCGACCGAAAGGGAGCCGATCGCCGGCGAGATCCCGAATCCGATCAGCCCGCCATCGGGCTGCCATTTCCATCCGCGCTGCCCACAGGCCATGGCGATCTGCAAGAAAGAGGCGCCACCCGCCTACCACGTCGATGGCGCCGCGGTCCGCTGCCATCTCTATGCGCCGGGCCAGATCGAACGGCAGCCGATCGGCGCGAACGGACAAGGATAGGGATCAGGGGTGCGCGCGAGTGGTCCCTCACTGTCCTGCCGCACATCTCTCCCTGCGCATGCGCGTGCTGGTACAGATTCGGCCAGTTCGTCCTCGACCGTTGGTGGGTTGCCCAACCGTAGCGGAATGGAGCCACGGATCAGTTCGCCCGCTGGCGCGGCCTCCCGTCCGAGGATGAGGCCGGCTCACGCGGCCACATCAGCTCCCTCGCGCTTCAACTGCCGGAGCGCACTCTCGATGGACGCCTTGTAACGTACCAGAGGCGGACGTGCCCCGTGCGTCATCAGCGTGCGCCTGAGCTCGGGCGAGGCGCCGGTGATGAACATCTGGATGCCTGCCCTACGCGCCTTGTGCGCCGCGCCCTCGATGACATTGGCTGCCGTGGAGTCCAGGAACGGCACGGCGGAGCAATCGAGGATGAAGTTGCGCCGCTGGTCGGCGATGCGATCGAGCACGGTGCCGACTGCCGCGGCAGCGCCGAAGAAGAAGGCGCCGCTGATCCGATAGATCACGGTATTGGGATCGGCCGCCAGGTCCGGATCATAGGAAGTGCGGCCGCCATTGCTGGCATCGGCCTTGTCGTCGACGACCAGCGTGGTGTGCGTCGACACTTCGATCGATTTCGCCATGCGATCGATGAACAGGATGGCGCCGAGCAGGAAGCCGACGACGATGCCTTCCGTCAGGTCGCGGAAAACCACGAGCGCGAAGGTGACCAGAAGAACCGCCGCATCGCCCCAGGAGGAACGGATGAGCGCGGCAAACGCGTTCTTCTCGACCATGTTCCAGGCCACCACGGCGAGGACCCCGGCCAAGGCCGCGAGCGGTATATAGCTCGCGAGCGGCGCGGCAACGAGCATGAAGCCGAGCAGGACGACCGAGTGAAGCATGCCGGATACCGGACCGTGAGCTCCGGCGCGAATGTTGGTGGCGGTCCGCGCGATCGTGCCTGTGACGCAAATTCCGCCAAACAGCGCCGAACCGAGATTGGCTACGCCCTGGGCGACGAGCTCGCAGTTGGATCGATGGCGTCTTCCCGACATGCCGTCGGCCACCACCGCCGATAACAGGGACTCAATGGCGCCGAGCAGCGCGAAAGCGACCGCGTCCGGCAGCACGGCCTGCAACTTCGCGAGGCTGAAGGGCGGCACTCCCGGGGCCGGCAGGCCATTGGGGATGCCACCGAAGCGCGTGCCGATCGTCTCGACCGGCAGATTCATCACAACGGTCACGATTGCAGCGACGGCCACGGCAAGCAGCATACCGGGCCAGTTCGGCCGCCAACGCTTCATGCCGAGGATCGTCAGGATCGTCAGCAGGGCGATGCCGGCGGCGGCCGGATTGATGCTTGGCGCCGCCTCGGCGAGCGCGACCAGCTTCGGCACGAACTCGCCAGGCTCCTTGCCCTGCAGCGCCAGTCCGAACAGATCCTTGAGCTGGCTGGAGAATATGATGACGCCAATACCGGCGGTGAAGCCGACCGTCACAGGATAGGGAATGAACTTGATGTAGGTGCCGAGACGTAGATAGCCGATCGCGATGAGCACCACGCCCGCGATCATCGTCGCCAACAGCAGTCCGTCGACGCCATGCCGGTCGACCGTCGCGGCAACCAGAACGATGAAGGCGCCAGCCGGGCCGCCGATCTGGAACCGGCTGCCGCCGAGTGCGGACACGATGAAGCCGCCGATAATCGCCGTGAAGAGGCCACGGTCGGGCGAGACGCCGGAAGCGATGGCGATCGCCATCGAAAGCGGCAGCGCGACCACCGCGACCGTCAGCCCGGCAAAAAAATCCCGCTGGAATTCGCTTCGTCCGTAACCCTCGCGCAGAACCGTCACCAGCTTCGGCGTGAAAAGCTGTGCGAATGTCGGTTGGGTGCTCGCGCGTGTTCTGTCAGTGCTCAACTTGCCTACCTCGGATAAGGCGGCGGGATCGTCGTGAAGCGGCGGTCGCCGTCGCAACTGCTGGTCCGGAGCGCCCCAAGCTTCAATCTGGAAGCATGACCGCGCTCTTGCTCTTTTTGGCCGCATTCGCGCGGCGCCAAGCAATTCCGCCTGGCTGCGAATTGTTCAGGTTCGATCAGGAGCCTTGACCGGTTCGACGGACTGCGGGGTCGACTCCTTCAGGCGCACACCACGCCCGCCGCCTCCGCTTGCCTGATTGTCGCCGATAAGTTCGACCCCGGACGCCTCCAGCGCCTGAATGACCTTCATCAGCGTATCGACCACACCGCGTACCACCCCATCGCTCGCCTCCATGCGCTGGATGGTGGGCAAGGACACGCCTGCACGCTCGGCGAGCGTCTTCTGGTCGATGCCGGCCAAGGCCCGAGCGGCACGCATCTGAGCGGAGGTGATTATGGCAAAACTCCTGTGTCAGCCTTCAAGATAGATGCATACATGGGTCATTCTGATGTTTCAAGCATCAACTCTGATGCGCGATTTACAGCCGCGCGGCGACATCGGCGCTCATGTGTTCCGAGATCATTTGGCCAACCGTTGTCAGGGCTGCCAGGGGGGCAGGTGGGACGGGAAGCCTACTTGCCCAGATTGGGACCGAGGGTGATCAAGCCAACGGCGAAGATGGCCAGCACGAGGCCGCTCGACTGGACGACGCTCAAACGTTCACCGAAATAGAAGAGCGCAATGGCGTTGACCGCGACCAGTTGGATAACGGCCGATAGGCTGAAAGCCGAAGCCATGCCGAATTCTCGTACCAGACGGAGCATGATCAGGTTGCCGGCAGAGTAAAGCGCAAGCGTCAGGACCAGCTTGCCGAATGCGGGTTGCAAAGCCCAGGACTTCGCCACCGTCGCGGCCAGCAGGAAAACCAGGGTCGAGACGCCGAGTTGGAATATACCGGAGATGGTCAAGAGGTTCTCCCGAACGAAAGCCTTCCCACATGCCGCGGAGCAGTTCTCGGGGAGAAGCTGCGTCGGCGTCAATATTCCGTTTCCGCTGTGACGCTGGGCCAGCCTCTCACGTTCGGGCGGATCGGCACGCTGTCCGGCGCGAACCCATCTTCCGCGCCGGACAAAAAAGCCGACGGAAGTACCGGGTCGGCACTTCCGCCGGCAATCTCGCCGGTTGGGGCCAGCTACAGCCCAATGCTATGACGCCGACCTGCCTTCAAGTCCACTCCAAATGGGCTACAAACGTCGCGAAACCGCATTTTTCCATTTACGCCTGCACTGTCCGAGCTCAATGCAACAAAGGCGCGCCGTTTTTTTGGCCCCCGGGCATCTGCGGCGAAGGGTCTCGCCGGGGCCGCGACCTTGCCCGTCGGCGTGTCTTACAGGGCTTGCATGGTCCGGCACCGAACTATTGCCTGCGCATAAATCCTGGTCGTGGCGCATTCGGGGCCGGAAAACCGGTTCCCACTTTCCTGCGAATGAATCTTGGTCTTACGCATTCGCGGCCGGAAAACCGGTTTCCACTTTTCCTGCGAATGCTTTATAGCGCTGCCTCCATGAGCACGCCGATCTCGAACATTCGCAACTTTTCCATCGTCGCCCATATCGACCATGGCAAATCCACTCTCGCCGACCGCCTGATCCAGATGACGGGCGGGCTGGACGCCCGCGAGATGAAGGAGCAGGTGCTCGACAATATGGAAATCGAGCGCGAGCGTGGCATCACCATCAAGGCGCAGACCGTGCGTCTGCGCTATCGCGCCAAGAACGGCGAAGACTACATCCTCAATCTCATCGACACACCGGGCCATGTCGACTTTGCCTATGAGGTCTCGCGCTCCCTTGCGGCGTGCGAAGGCTCGTTGCTCGTGGTCGACGCCTCGCAAGGCGTCGAGGCGCAGACGCTCGCCAATGTCTATCAGGCAATCGACAACGATCACGAGATCGTCGTGGTGCTGAACAAAGTCGACCTGCCGGCCGCCGAGCCCGACCGCGTACGCGAGCAGGTCGAGGAAGTGATCGGCATCGATGCCAGCCAGGCCGTGCTGATCTCGGCCAAGACAGGACTCGGCATCGAGGACGTTCTCGAGGCCATCGTCAACCAGTTGCCGCCGCCGCGCGAGGGCGATCGATCGGCGCCGTTGAAGGCCATGCTGGTCGATAGCTGGTACGACGCCTATCTCGGCGTCATCGTGCTGGTGCGCGTGATCGATGGCGTGCTCAAGAAGGGCCAGACCATCCGCATGCTGGGCACCGGCGCCAAATATCCCGTCGAGCGCACCGGCTATTTCACACCCAAGATGATCAACACGGACGAGATCGGGCCCGGCGAGTTCGGTTTCATCACCGCCTCGATCAAGGAAGTGGCCGATACGCGTGTCGGCGATACGATCACCGAGGATCGCCGGCCGACCGAAAAGCCCCTGCCCGGCTTCAAGCCTGCGCAGCCCGTCGTGTTCTGCGGCCTGTTCCCGGTCGACGCTGCCGACTTCGAGGATCTGCGGGCCGCCATGGGCAAGCTGCGCCTCAACGACGCCAGTTTCTCCTTCGAGATGGAGACTTCGGCCGCACTGGGATTCGGCTTCCGCTGCGGCTTCCTCGGATTGCTGCACCTGGAGATCATCCAGGAGCGCCTGGAACGCGAATTCAATCTCGATCTCATCGCGACGGCGCCGAGCGTCGTCTACCGCCTCGTCCTGAGCGACGGCACCACGAAGGAACTGCACAACCCCGCGGACATGCCGGACGTGGTCAAGATCGATCGGATCGAGGAGCCTTGGATCCGCGCCACGATCCTTACCCCCGACGATTATCTCGGCGGCATCCTGAAGCTGTGCCAGGACCGCCGCGGCATCCAGGTCGACCTCTCCTATGTCGGCAAGCGGGCCATGCTGGTCTACGATCTGCCGCTCAACGAGGTCGTGTTCGACTTCTACGACCGGCTGAAATCGATCTCCAAGGGCTACGCCTCCTTCGACTATCACCTCACCGATTATCGTGAGGGCGATCTCGTGAAGATGTCGATCCTGGTCAATGACGAGCCCGTCGACGCGCTCTCCATGCTGGTGCACCGTTCCGCCGCGGAAAAACGCGGTCGTGTCATGTGCGAGAAGCTCAAGGAGTTGATCCCCCAACACATGTTCAAGATCCCGATCCAGGCGGCGATCGGCGGCAGGATCATCGCGCGCGAGACGATATCGGCGCTGCGCAAGGACGTCACGGCCAAGTGCTACGGCGGCGACGTGACGCGCAAGCGCAAGCTTCTGGAGAAGCAGAAGGAAGGCAAGAAGCGGATGCGCCAGTTCGGCAAGGTGGACATCCCGCAGGAGGCCTTCATCCAGGCGCTCAAGATGGGGGATTGAGAAGTCTCTCGTCCGCTTACGGCCGTCTGAACAAGGTTGGCCCTCCGTACAGATAGCCTATACGATTGATCGCTTCCCGCAGCGGCTCACGCGATACCAGCATCGTGTGGCCGTTGGCGTGGATCATGGTGCCGGCATTCGTCATGATCGCGACGTGGCCCTTCCAGAAGACGAGATCGCCCCGCCGCAGGTTGGAATAGTCCGGCTCTGGCTGGAAGGCTTCGCCAAGTCCGGATGCCTGCATGTCGGAATCGCGCAGGACCGACCTGCCCGCCATGCGCATCGCCAATTGCACAAGACCGGAACAATCGAGGCCGAACGCCGATACGCCGCCCCAGAGGTAAGGGGTATCGATCAGCGCCTCGGCGACCGCCACGTAGTCGGCGGCATGATCGCTTGCCGGCATCAAATGCCGCGCGATGATGGCTTCTCCAGATTGCAGGAGCGCATAGGACGTCCCCCGGGTCTGCGCCGAGCCAACGACCACGAGTTCCGTCGCCATCGACAAAGCGCCGAGGCGCGGCAGCTTCATGTCCGGTGCGGGATAGAGGAATGTCCTCGGCACGCATACCTTGTGGGTTGGCGCGCCGTCACGCGGCTTCACCTCCCCCGCTGGGACGTAACCGACATAGGAGTCGCGCTCGGACTGTATCCAGGCCCAGCCGTCGCGCTCCTCGAAGACGGTCACATCCTCGCCGTGGAGGAGTTGCGTGCTGAGACCGGCATCGGGCCGGGGTTCCCCGCGCATGTCGACCAAGGGCGCAGCAATGCGAGCCGGCCTTCCCGGGACGAAGCGCTCCGATTCGACCTGCCCCTTGAGCCTGATATCGGCCAGATCGGCCCGAAAAGCATGAAGCCGCTTGTCAAGGATGGTCACAGGGGAAGCTCTCCAGCACGCGCGATAACGTCGTCTCCGAAACGCTCGACGAACAAGGCGCCCTCGACCGTCCTTCTCACCAGAACATTGCGCCTGTCGTGCGGGTCACGGTGCCGAGACACCAACTTCAGGGCGCCCATCGTGTCAAGGGCGCGTGTGATGACCGGCTTTGTGACCCCGAGCCGCGCGGCCAGTCCGCGCACCGTATGCGGAGGCGTATCGAGATAGATCGTCAGCAGGATGGCCCATTGCCGCATGGTGAGGTCCGGGGTGCCGCCGCGCACTTGCGAAAGGCTCACCTGCTGCCACAGCCTCAGGGCCTGAGTGGGACGCAAAACAACCACCATGATGCAAGCATCCTCGGAAATTGTTTCGGTTCCGTTTCACCCAAGCCCGAATTGGCGTTGGATGCAAGCCCCCCGGCGCGCTCTATGTTCCGAAGCGCGCGGACACGACCCGTTCCAGCGCGCGAATGCCCTGCGCCTCGGCTCCGGCTGGGCAATGGGGACGGTCGCTCGGGCTCCAGGCAAAGATATCGAAATGTGCCCAGCTCCTGGTCTTTTCCACGAAGCGCTTGAGGAAAAGAGCCGCGGTCACCGACCCCGCGAAGCCGTCGGTGGTGACGTTGTTCAGGTCGGCGATCTTCGAGGAAAGCTTGGCGTCGTACGGCTCCCACAGAGGCATGCGCCAGAGCGGATCGGCGGCCGTTTCGGCAGCCTGTGCGATCTCGCCGGCAAGCGCGTCATCCGGCGTGTAGAAGGGCGGCAAATCCGGCCCGAGCGCCACGCGGGCAGCACCCGTCAGCGTTGCCATGTCGATCAGCAGTTGCGGTTCCTCCTCGTCGGCCAGCGACAGCGCGTCGGCCAGGATCAGGCGCCCTTCCGCATCGGTGTTGCCAATCTCGACGGTCAGCCCCTTGCGGCTCGGTAGGATATCGCCTGGACGGAAGGCATCGCCGGAGATGGCGTTCTCGACGGCGGGAACAAGGACGCGGAGCCTGACATTGAGCCCCGCGGACATGATCATGGATGCCAGCCCCAGAACATTGGCGGCCCCACCCATGTCCTTCTTCATCAGCAGCATCCCACTGGCGGGCTTGATGTCCAGGCCACCGGTGTCGAAGCACACACCCTTGCCGACAAGCGTCACCTTGGGCGCGGATTCCGGTCCCCAAGTCAGGTCGATGAGGCGCGGAGCGTGGTGCGAGGCGCGGCCGACAGCGTGGATCATCGGAAAGTTCTTTGCGAGCAGCGCATCGCCCTTGATCACGCTGACAGAGGCCTTGTGCGGCTCGGCAAGCGTGTGGACCGCATTCTCCAGCGCCTCCGGTGCCATGTCGTTGGCCGGCGTGTTCACGAGATCGCGCGCCAGGAACACGCCGCCGGCGATCCGGCGCACACGCTCCGGATCGACGCCTTCCGGCAAGGCGAAGCGCAGGGTCTTGCCGGGTTTCCTGCCGTAGCGCGTGAAGCTGTAGCCGCCGAGCAGAAGACCCAACGCCGCGATTTCGGGCGTGGCGGGCTCGACCGCGAAGTGCCAATCCCCCTCCGGCAGCGTTCGAGCCAGCGTTCCCACCGTCAGCGCGCCGAAGCCATCTTCGCCATTCCCCGTGCCGAGCAGCGCACCGGCGAGCTCGCCTCCGTCGCCGGGGAGGATCAGGACCTTGCCGGCCTGGCCCGTGAAGTCGTTGGCCTTTGCCCATGCCGCGGCGCCCGGCTCCAATCCCGCGTCGCCAAGGGCGTCCCTTGCGACGAGATGGACAGGCAGGCTTGCGCGTGATTTCTTCCCGACTAGTTCAACCGGCATGAATTCATCCTTCGACTTTTCGATCGCGCGGGTGCCAGCTCCGCCCGACAGGGGGTTCGGCAACAGGCCCTAGAAGCCGCCGCCAGACTCCCCCCCTCGGCGCTGTTGCCGGAGAGCCTCGGCCTGCGCCCTGTCGAGCGCGGATGTCGGCGACTGCCAGTTCGGATCTCGCGATTCGACCGACATGGGTGACCCGCCGCAACCAGCCAGGAAAAGCAACGACGCGGCAAGCAGAATTCTCATGATCATTTCTCCAGCAGCCGCCCACGGGCGGCGGATTTGGAGGACAACATCTGCCCTGCCCAGCCTCGAAAGGCAATGGCGCGGACGCGCCGACCCGACCCAGCTTGCACCGTTAACGCCTCGTTAGGGTTAACAGAATATTGATCGCAACGGGCGACGCGGCCGAAATGGCCGCAGGAAGGGGAGCGCGGATGATCCATAAGAGCTTCGCATCTTCGGCGAGGTTTCATGCAGCGTCGATGGCGCTGGTCCTTGCGCTGGGCGCGGCAGGCTGCGCCGACCGGAGCATGACGACCGGATCGATCTCACGACCTTCGGGGACGCCGATAGAGCAGATGTCCGCCGGCGAACTCCAAGGCGCCGCCGCCTCGCTCGGAAAGGCCTTCGCCAGCAATCCCAAGGACAAGTCGACCGCGATGCGGTATGCGGCCGTGCTGCAAATGAACGGCAATTCCGAACAGGCTCTCGCGGTGATGCGCAAGCTGGCGATCGGCAATCCCAACGATCGCGAAGTCCTGGCGGCATACGGCAAGGCGTTGGCCGGGGCCGGCCAGTTCGAGCAGGCGCTCGATGCCGTACGCAGGGCCCAGACGCCAGAATACCCCGACTGGAAGCTCGCTTCGGCGGAAGGCGCGATCCTCGATCAGCTCGGCCAGCCCGCGGAAGCGCGGGCGCTCTATCGTCGCGCCCTCGAGCTGAAGCCGAATGACCCTTCGGTGCTTTCCAATCTCGGCATGTCCTATGTGCTAGAAGGCGATCTCAGGACCGCCGAAACCTATCTGCGCTCGGCCACCCAGCAAGCCGGCGCCGACAGTCGGGTGAGGCAGAACCTTGCGCTCGTCGTCGGCCTTCAGGGCCGTTTCGACGAGGCGGAACAGATCGCCCGGCAGGAGCTTTCCCCGGAACAGGCCCAGGCCAACATCGCCTATCTTCGCTCGATGCTGGCGCAGCAGAACTCCTGGAGCCAGTTGAAGAAAGACGACAAGAAAGGTGCCGGCTCGACCTGAAGCCTGTCGCCCGCAATCGGATTCGGGCGACAGGGTGCAGTTTATGTATTTGCCGGCATTCTCGCGCCGCCCACCGGATCCGGTCGGCGGCGAAAAGCTTCACGCCTGTCACGAGAATTATGATCCGCGCGACATGCTTTACGCGACGCCCCTAGACACATTGGGCGACATGCGGTGGCTTGAGCCGCGGATGCATGGATTCCGTTCGCAAATAGCTGTCGCCCCACCCCGGCGCCTGTGAAGCGGGCGAGAGGAGCGACCTACTCAAAAAATACCCTGGCTGCTGATCTGGATGCCGGCCGGTCCAAGAATGATGGCGAAGAGGACCGGCAGGAAGAACAGGATCATCGGCACGGTCAGCTTGGGCGGAAGAGCAGCTGCCTTCTTTTCGGCCGCGTTCATGCGCATCTCGCGACTTTCATTGGCCAGCACACGTAGCGCCTGGCCGACCGGCGTGCCGTAGCGCTCGGCCTGCACCAACGCCTGCGTCACCGATTTCACCGATTCCAGTCCGGTTCGGCTGGCCAGATTGTCATAGGCCTGCTTGCGCTCCTGCAGGAACGATAATTCGGCATTGGTCAGGACCAGTTCCTCGGCCAAGTCGACGGATTGGGCGCCGATCTCCTCGGCCACCCGACGGAACGCGGCCTCCACCGACATGCCCGACTCCACGCAGATCAGCATGAGGTCCAGGGCGTCCGGCCAGGCCTTCTGGATGGAGGCCTTTCTCTTGCTCGCCCGGTTCGAGACGTACAGGATCGGTGCATAGAAACCGGCATAGGCGCACAGGATGCAGGCGAAAATCCTGATGAAGAAGGGCTGTTCGGCAAGGCCGCCGACCCCGAAAATATAAGCCAGCCCGAGTCCCAGGGTGACGAAAGGAAGGACGAGCCGGAAGAACAGGAAACGGGTGAGCGGATTCTGGCCGCGGAAACCGGCCATCCGCAGCGACGCCATTGTCTTGTCGTCGGCCAGCGCGCGCTTGAGGTCGAGCCGTTCGACGATGTTGCGCATGCCGATCGAGTGCTCCTCGCGCAATCCCCTGCGCCGGCGTTCTCCTTCGGCGGCGAGCCGCACCCGTTGCTTGGCGCGCAATTCCTCGCGCTCGAGCGCGACCGCCTTCATCCGGGTCTTCATCGGGTTGCCGCTGAACGCGGGAAGCAGGGTGAGGAGCGTGGCGAAAACCGCAACCGCCACGAGCATGGCGATGAGGAAAGAAGGATCAGTGAGTGTCTTGACGACGGTATCGGACACGCCCCACTCCACTCAAACTTCGAAGTTCATCATGCCGCGCATGACGAAGATGCCGATTGCCATCCAGACTGCCGAGACGCCGAGGATCAGATGACCGGTGCTCGTCGTGAACAGGGGCATGATGTAATTCGGGCTGGAGAGATAGACGAGCACCGCCACGATGATCGGCAGAGCTCCGATGATCACCGCAGAAGCCTTTGCTTCCATCGACAGGGCCTGGACCTTGGCCTTCATCTTCTTGCGGTCCCGCAGGACGCGCGACAGATTGCCCAGCGCCTCGGACAGATTGCCGCCCGCCTGCTGCTGGATCTGGATGACGATGCCGAAGAAGCCGGCCTCCGGACATGGCATCGTTTCGCTCATGCGCATGGTGGCGTCGGGAATCGACAGGCCGAGCTGCTGTGCCTCGACGATACGCCGGAACTCGCTGCGCACCGGCTCGGGCGATTCGCTCGCAATCAGCCGGATGCCGTCGTTCAACGGCAGACCGGAGCGGACAGCGCGCACGATGATATCGAGCGCGTTGGGAAATTCCTCCAGAAAGGCCTTGACCCGGCGGGATCGCTTGAAGGCGACAAACCAGCGCGGCAGGCCGAGCCCGCCGGCCGCGAGCGCGCCCGGCACGGCAATAAGAGGTGCGCCGGCAAGGAACACGAGAAGGGCAACGACCAGCCCGCAGACGCCGGAGTAGACATAGAAGCGCTCGAGGCTCAGCTGGAGGCCGGCCTGCTTGAGCTGCACTTTGAGCGGCGCCTTCTTGCTGTTGCGGTCCCTGAGTTTCTGTTTTTCCTCGAGGTCCTTCAACGTGTCCTGGACCGATTTTCGCCGCTTGGCCGCTTCGGCAAGCCGGTCCCGCGAAGCTTTGATGCCGGCGCGATCGGCTTCGGCGCGCTTCACCGTCTCCAGCCGCTTTTCCACGTTCTTTTCAGCTGCCATCCTGTTGAACAGGAAGGCATAGGCGACCGCGCCCGCCGCGAGTGCCGCGAGCGCTACGAAAACCAGCGTTGCACCGTCCATGCCCAACATGTTCCCGCGCTAGCCGCTCTGCTTTTCCATCGCCTCGAGCGCGGCGGCGAGACGCTGCTCCTCGCCGTAGTAGCGCGCGCGGTCCCAGAAGGCAGGACGCGCGACGCCCGTCGAGACATGGCGCCCCACAAGCCGACCGTTATGATCCTCGCCCTTGATGTCGTAGCAAACCAGATCCTGGGTGATGATGACGTCACCTTCCATGCCGATGACTTCGGTGATGTGCGTGATCCGGCGCGAGCCGTCGCGGAGGCGTGCCGCCTGGATGATGACGTCGACGGATCCGACGATGATCTCGCGAACGGTCTTGGGCGGCAATGCATAGCCGCCCATCGCGATCATCGATTCGATACGGTTGAGACATTCGCGCGGCGAGTTCGAGTGGATCGTGCCCATGGAACCGTCATGGCCGGTGTTCATCGCCTGCAGGAGGTCGAAGACTTCGGGGCCTCGCACCTCACCCACGATGATCCGCTCGGGGCGCATGCGAAGGCAGTTCTTCACGAGATCGCGCATCGTGATCTCGCCCTCGCCTTCTAGATTGGGCGGGCGTGTCTCCAGGCGCACGACATGCGGCTGCTGCAACTGAAGCTCTGCCGAGTCCTCGCATGTGATCACGCGCTCGTCGCGGTCGACGTAGTTCGTGAGGCAGTTGAGGAGGGTGGTCTTGCCGGAGCCCGTGCCCCCGGAGATGACCACGTTGCAGCGCACGCGGCCAATGATCTTCAGCACCTCGGCGCCTTCCGGGGAGATGGCACCGAACCTGACAAGCTGGTCGAGCGTCAGCTTGTCCTTCTTGAATTTGCGGATGGTGAGCGCGGCGCCGTCGATGGCGAGTGGCGGGGCGATGACGTTCACGCGCGAGCCGTCGGGAAGACGCGCATCGCAGATGGGGGAGGACTCGTCGACACGGCGGCCGACCTGGCTCACGATGCGCTGACAGATGTTCAGGAGTTGCTGGTTGTCGCGGAACCGGATGCCAGTCTGCTCGACCTTGCCGTTGACCTCGATATAGACCTGCTTGGCGCCGTTGACCATGATATCGGCGATGTCGTCGCGCGCCAGGAGAGGTTCCAGCGGGCCGTAGCCGAGAACATCGTTGCAGATATCGTCGAGCAGCTCCTCCTGCTCGGCGATCGACATGGCGAAATTCTTGATCGCGATGATGTCGTTGACGATATCGCGGATCTCCTCGCGAGCGCTCTCGGGATCGAGCTTGGCGAGTTGCGAAAGATCGATCGTGTCGATGAGCGCGGAGAACACCTGCGACTTGGTATCGTAGTAGCTTTCGCTGCGCTCGCGCGGCGAGGAACGCGGCGGCTCAGGCGCGACGGATTGTTGCGGCGCGGCCATTGCCGCTGCCGGCTGCACGGGCGCTGCCGGGCTCGGCCGGACGGCCTCCACCCGGTCCGGTGAGGCCGCCGGGGGTGGCCGAAAGGCCGGCTCTCCGCGTCGCGGACTTTCAGTGCCTCTTTTGCCGAACATGATCGCGAACAACCAAGGTCATTGCTTCTTGAGCTTCAGCCTGTCCATAAGTGCGGCCAACCCCGGCGCGCGCCGTGATTTGATCTCGCTGCGGCCAGTCAGGATATGGGCGATCTCGTTGATCGTCTGGGCGATGGGACTTTGCTTTGCCAACTCGCCGAGCATGCGCCCGCTATTGGCCGCATTGCCGAAGAGCTGCGCATCGAAGGGGATGACGGCCATCGGCGTCACGCCCAGCGGCTCGGCGAAGTCCGCAGCCGAAATCTCTGGCCGCTTGGGGACCCCGGTCTGGTTCACGATCAGTCGCGGGGGCGCATCGTTGGGGCGAAGCTTCTTCAGCATATCGATGAGATTCTTCGTGTTGCGAAGGTTCGCCAATTCCGGTGTCGCTGTGATGACCACATCGTCGGCCTGCATCAGCGTGCTCTTCGCCCAGCCGCTCCAGACATGCGGAACGTCGAGCACCAGGAGCGGCGCGCTGCGCTGCGCGACCTCGATGATCTGGGTGAACGCATCGGGCTCGAAATCATAGACGCGGTCGAGCGTGGAGGGCGCTGCCAGCAGCGACAGCCGTTCGGCGCACTGGGCAAGCAGCCGGTCGAGATAGACTTCGTCGACCCGCTCCGGGGCGAAGACGGCCTCGGCGATGCCCTGGGCCGGGTCCTGGTCGAAATTGATGTTGGCTGTGCCGAAGGCCAGGTCGAGATCGGCCACCACGACCTCCGACTTGAAGAGAGTCGACATCGCCCAGGCGACATTGTGGGCGATCGTCGAGGAGCCGACGCCGCCCTTGGCGCCGACGAATGCGATCGACCTGCCGATCGGTTCCGCCTCCGGATCGACGAAAATCGCTGAGATGACGCTGACGATATCCGCCATCGACACGGGCGCCACGACATATTCGGACACGCCGGAACGGATGAGCTCGCGATAAAGCCAGACGTCGTTGTAGTGGCCTACGACGATAACCTTGGTGCTGGGGTCGCAGCATTCCGCCATCCGGCGCAAGGATTCCAGAAGTTCCTTAGGCTCGTTGCGCGATTCGAGGATCACCAGGTTCGGCGTCGGAGCCGTCTGATAGTGTTCGATCGCAGCAGCGATCCCACCCATGTGGACCTTGACGTGCGTCTTGGACATGCGCCGGTCGCCCGCCGCTCGTTCGATGGGATTGGCGACGCTTTCGCTCTCGCAGAAAGCCTGGATCGAGATGCGCGGGACCGGCCGCAGCAATTGCATGGCGGCGATGTCCTGGGGGCTCGTGGAGTCTTCCTCGATGGTCTCCATGTAAGCAGGATTCGTCATCGCCCGGTCCTCAGTAGGTCACTTCGGAGGTGTCCTCGAAATCCCGCGCTATCGCTCTCGCCTTGTACTGGTCGATGGCTTCGGCACGGTTCTCGGCATCGATCTCCGTCGGCTTGCGCGGTCCGAGCAGATCGGCCGGGTTGGCGAGCTGGGCCGCGAGATTATTCTGATAGGAGCAGCCGAAATTGGCATAGTGCTTGTTTTCGGATGTCTGAAGCAGGTCCTCCGGCCAGCGGCCACATTTGCCTGTTCGCGCCCTCATGGCGGAATAGGCTATGCGCACCGGTGCCGAGGTCTCGGCAGGACCGGCCTGATAGGACAGGAAGGCGATGCGCCCATCCGGGACGCCATTCGATCGGAGGAGCCGGGCAATGTCGGATGTCGCGCGCGAGGCGGCGACATCGTTCGGCCCTCCAGAAGGACTGACGATCCGGACCACGGGCGCGGCGCTCCTGTCGTAGCCAGCCAGGAAACCTTCAATAGCGACTTTCTGAGAGCGGGTCATTCCGCGGTCGCTCGCAGCCACCGGGAGGTCGAGCGTCTCCTCCTTCTCGCCGATGACGATCGGATGATTGGTGCGATAGTCGTCTGGAACCGAGCCGACCGTTATGCTGTGGCGTTGGGCGCAGCCGGCCAGAACGGCCGAGGCGACGAGCGCGAGTGCGGGCAAGACGAGGCCGAGGGAACAACGCGGCCTGTCGATCGTCGTCTTCGCCGTGCGGATCTGGAATGCCGTTTCAGCCATGGCTGTTCCCGTCATTTGTAGATGTAGCCGACGACGCCGTGATAGCGCCCGTTCGGTCTGTTGGTCTGCATGGTTCCGTAGACCCGGTTGACCCGGCCGAGGAACATGCCCGCGCCGTCGCTCGCCGCATTGAAATTGTCGTCGGGTTTCGCGAGCTCGGCACGAGCGACCGGGCGGGCGAGATAGGGCGTGATGATGATCACGAGCTCCGTTTCGTTCCGGACAAAGTCCCGGCTCCTGAATAGCGTGCCCAGGACGGGAATCTTGGACAGGCCGGGCAGGCCGTTCACCGCCTGGCGGATGTCGTCGCGAACCAGGCCGGCGATCATCATCGATCCTCCGGAGGGCAGCTCCACCGTCGTGTCGGCGAGCCGCTTGCGGATGGAAAGCGCGCTCGCGCCGGGAACGTTGAAGGTGCTTCCCGACGCCGGCGAGCCCATCGAAAACGATCCTTCCGTCGTCGGCTCGGACACCGCCGTCCTCACCTTGAGGCTGATTCGCCCAGGCGAGAGAACCACCGGCAGGAACTCGAGCCCGATCCCGTATTCCAGCTTCTCGACCGTATATTTGACCTGGTCCGACTGGCCCTTGGAGGAGTCGCCCTGCTCGACCGACTGCTCTGTCAGGAGATTGAACTCGCCGCCGACCTTGAACGTGGCTTTTTCGCCCGACACCGCCGTAAGCGTGGGCTCGGCCAACGTCTTCATGACGCCGGCCTGCTCCATGGCGTTGATGTAAGCCATCAGGGATGACGTTCCCAACGCCAACTGCGAACTCGCAAGCGCGTTGCCGAGGCCGAATGGATTGTCGCTGATCGCGGCCCATCTCAGCCCGTCATTGCCGTAGCCCATCATGTTGACGCCGAGCTGTTTCATCACGTTGCGGCTGACTTCCGCCACAGTGACCTTCAGCGTTACCTGGTCCTCCCCGATGATCTTCAACAGGTTCACGATCTGGCTGACACGGCGCTCCGAATCCGGATTGTTGATATCGACCCCGCCATTGACCGAACCGCCCGCCGCGGTCTGCGAATATTGCCCGGTCGTGGCCTCTCCACCGCTGACGAAAACCTCGGCTAGCCGTGCCGCCCGCTGGGCGTCGAGCGGCGTCTCGACCGTGCCGGTGAGCACCACGTTGTCGTTCAGGAGTTCGACATCGATATCGGAGTTCGGAATGAAACGCTTGAGATAGTCCTCGAGGCCGGCGACGTCGCGCTCCACCGCGAGGTCGAGGCTGGCGATCTGCTCGCCGTTGGAACCGAAGACGAAGATATTGGTCTCGCCGACCGACTTGCCGAAGAGGTAGATGCGGCGGGCCGTACGCGTCACGGCGTCGGCCACAGCTGGATTGGCGACGAGTATGTCATAGGCGTCCGCCGGCAGATCGATCACGACCGACTTGTTGAGGCCGAGCTTGAGGCGCTGGCTGGCCGTCGTCGAGGATCCCACGCTGACCCTGCCTTCCCCGCTTGCCCCAGGATTGATCGTCGAAAGGACTGTCAGCATCGCGAAGGCCACGCTCCCGCAGAAGCGCGCCAGCCGGTATGAATGTGTTGCGAGAATTGTCCGGCTCATCGTCTGGCGCCCACTTCGGAAACCTCGCCGGACTTGATGAGGCGCACGGTGCCACGCCGGCCGTTGCCCGACACGAGATAGTCGGCATCGCCGGTCGAGGGCTCCTGGGCGTCGGCGACGGACCGCAGCGACAGAGTCAGCCGATCCGCCATCTGTTGGGCAACCGTAATGATCTCCGCCTGCTGCGGGCTCAATTCCAGCGTGGCGGTCTGGCCGACCTTCACCTTTTTCCCGTCCTCATCTTCCTGGATCGTCTGGTCGATGGCGAGCACACGTATGTTCTGAAGGATCGTTTCGGTAACGAAACCGTCGCCTCCGGAAGTACCTTGCGAACGACGAGTCATGATGACGTCGACATAGTCATTAGGGAGTATGAAGCCGCCGGCCGAAGTGTCGGCCGATATCTGTGTCGCTATCGCCCGACTGCCCGAAGGCAGAATCGACGACATGAAGCTCTGCCCTTCGCCGACCAGCTTGCTTCGTCGCAACGGCTCACCGGCATACATGGCCACCCGCGCAAGAGAGCCCTTCAGCTTCTCTATTGCTTCGGGGTCGCTCTCCCGGGTGACGAAGTTCTCGTTGATGCCGTCGGCCGGCCAACTGCGCCAGGCCAAGGCATCCCCGACGGGCCCGCCCATGGGAACATCGCTGGCCAGCACCAGCACGTCGGCAAGCCGTATCGCCGGCTCCTGAGAAACCGGCGCGGCAACGTCTTGCGGTGTCTCGACCGCCATGTTCTTGGCGACATAACCGGCGCCGCTCGCCGCGGCCACCGCCACGCCAAGAATGATCAGCCTGGATGCTGCCATTGTTTCCGCACCCCGCACCCGAATTAACCCTAGCCGAGCGGGACATTGCGGCGGCAATCGTCAACTTATGGTTAACGGAACGCTTACGATCACAATTAATCGAAGGTTACGACTGGCCTCGTCCCTATCAATTGGCTGTGACGCGAGCCAATGCCCATACCATCAGCGGAGACGACGGATAGGTCAGCAGGCCGCCAATGCCGAGCGCGATGCCATAGGGAACGCCGAGCTTGGCGTTCGCTATGTGGCGCAGGAACAGGTTGTGGGAGACGAAAGCGGCCAGAAAGGAGTTGCGAAAGCTCATTATGCCGATCGTCAGCAGCCCGCCGATGAAGGAAGCGGCCACCAGATATTGCAGCAACTCGAGGCCGAAGCCGAACCAGAGAGAGGTGGCGGCGAGGAGCTTGGCGTCGCCGCCCCCCATTGCGCCCACCGCGAAAAGCCCGAATGTCAAGGCGAGTACCATGCCGCCGGCGGCGAAATGCAGTCCGAGCGACTGCCAATCCATGCCGGTCAGCGGTGCGATGACCGCGAAGGAGGCCACCAGTAATACGGGTATCCGGTTGGCGATCGTCATCGACAACATGTCGGAAATCGCCGCGAAGGCCATGCAGAAGGGAAAGACGATCAGTATCGACGCTTCGAGCATTGCGGCCTCGGTGGCTGGCGGACTTCGAGACTCTACGCGGCCCACGTTAACCGGCGGTGAAGCCCCTGCCCGCCTGATGGTTGCAACAGCTTAACCCTTGGTTCACCAATCCCGTTCATGCTTCCTTGAGCATCCCGCTTCAGGAGTTCGAGAATGGCGCGGCACGTGACCTTGCAAGCCTTCGGCGTGCTTGCTCTGCTTTCCGCGTTCCTCGGCGCGCCCCACGCCTTCGCGGAGGCCGGAATCCAGGTGATCATGAACCAGGCAAAGATCGTGAGAATCGCGCGGCCCGCCGATACCATCGTCATCGGCAACCCGGCGATCGCCGACGCCTCGGTGCAGGACGCCACCACCATCGTGCTGACGGGCAAGGGTTTCGGCGTCACCAATCTCGTGGTCCTGGACAAGGATGGAAGCCCGATCGTCGACGAGCAGGTCGTCGTCTCCCGGCACGACCCGAACTCCGTGCGCGTCTACCGGCGTGCGGAAGTCCAGACCCTTTCCTGCACGCCCTATTGCGAAAGTTCCTACAAGGGCGAGGCCGAGCGGACGTCCGAGAGCGAACTGAACGCGAACCAATAGCGTCGCCGCGCATGGTTAAGCACGCCTTGAAGCAGCCTGCGCATTCTTAACCTCCGCCCAAACCGGACCTCAACGGGTTTGCCCTAGGCTGTTCCCGCATGGGGATGCTCGCGGGGGCTGGGGATGCGTGAGGACCGAACGACCAGATCAAGACGGCGAAGGGCAGGCCGCATGCGCCTCCTCTCCCGCTTCGTCCGCGACCGGAGCGGCAGCACCGCGATCGAGTTCTCCGTCCTGGCCATACCTTTCGCCCTGCTGCTTTTCGCAATACTGGAAAGCTGCATTTCCTTTGCAGCACAACAGGTCCTGGCGAATGCGACGGACGACATCGCGCGGCAGGTCCGCACGGGTCAATTAAAAGCGGCGGACCTCAACGGGACCAAGCTGCGCGACATGATCTGCGAGAGGCTGGAAGTCGTCGTCACCAGCGGCTGTCCTGGCCTGGCAGTAGACCTGCGCGCCGTTGACACGTTCCAGGAGGCGGCTGCTCTCGGCATCCCATGGAATGCGACCAAGACCGACATCGTGGAAGACTTCAAGGTCGATCCTGGTCCCACGCTGAGCAAGAACGTGCTGAGGGTCTTCTATCGGTGGCCGATCATTACGAACTTCATGGCCAAATCGATGGCCAACCTTCCGAACAACAAGACGCTCCATTTCTCGATGGCCGCTTGGCAGAACGAACCATTCTGATGCGACCGGATCGGATCACGCGGGAAAGACGATGAGAGCCTGCCTTTTTCTCGACCGTATCGCGGCATCGATCGGCCGCTGGCGGAACTTCCTACACGACGGAAGCGGTGCCGCGGCGCTTGAATTCGCGCTCGTCGCACCGCTCCTCCTGGCCTGCTATTTCGTCACGATGGAGGTCGGCCAGGCTATCGAGACCAGCAAGAAGGTCGGCCGCGTCGCCAGCACGGTCGCCGACCTGATCACGCGGCAGCAGGAGATGACGTCCGACGAACTAAAGGCAATCATGGGCATAGGGCAAGCGATTGTGACCCCCTACGGTCGCAGCGCGCCCACCATCATCGCCACCGGCATCCAGATCGACAATGGCAATGCGCAGGTGGCATGGTCTCGAAAGCTCTCCGGTGGCAGCTTCGTGCAGGGCGAAACGGTGAACACGGCCACTCAGGTGCCGGAAAAACTGCGGGTCGACGGAACCTTCCTGGTCCGGGTGACCACCACTCTCCACTACCGACCGGTTCTTACATGGTCGGCCACGGGCGGGAGCAATTTCACCGGACTTGGCGTGCTCGACGGGATCTTCGGGGAGAATGGCGGCCTCGCAATGGGGGATACCTACTATCTGAGGCCGCGCCAGAGCGCATCGATCGCGTGCTCGGGCTGCTGAGCAGGAGAAACGACAGGGATGGTTGAATCGCGTGCGCGGCAAAAGCAGCTGCGTATGCTGCGTGGGCCGGATGCATCATGCTCTGTCGCATTGCTACGGTCGTGTTTGTAAGACGCCAGGTGTTTTCACCGGGCTGCAAAATGCTTATGTCTTGCGGACCTGTATGAGGTCGGCTCTCTAGATGGCGCGTGCTTTCGTCTTCGTTCTCGATTCCTTTGGCATTGGCGGCGCGCGGGATGCCGCCCGCTTCGGCGACGAGGGTTCCGATACGTTCGGCCATATCGCCGAGGCATGCCGGAAGGGACAAGGCGACAGAGAAGGGCTGCGGAGGGGGCCGCTGTCGCTGCCCATCATGCTTTCCCTTGGTCTCGGCGAGGCGGCGAAGACAGCAACCGGTAGGCCCTCCGGCGAGCTCGAGGCCAATGTGCAGCCTTCGGCATTCTTCGGCGCGGCCGAGGAGGTGTCGAGCGGAAAGGACACCCCCTCCGGCCATTGGGAGATCGCTGCCGTCCCCGTACCGTTTGAGTGGGGCTATTTCCCTGCCACCGAACCGACGTTTCCGGCCGAGTTGACGGCGGCCATCATCCGGGACGGGAAGGTGCCGGGCATACTCGGCGATTGCCATGCCTCAGGCACCGAAATCATCGCAAGGCTCGGCGAGGAGCACATCCGCACCGGCAAGCCGATCTGCTACACCTCGGCGGACTCCGTCATACAGATCGCCGCGCATGAGACGCATTTCGGATTGGAGCGCCTGTATGACCTCTGCAAGACGGTGCGTAGGCTGGTAGATCCTCTGAATATCGGCCGGGTGATCGCGCGTCCCTTCGTGGGCGAAACGTCCACTGAATTCGAACGTACTGCCAATCGTCGCGATTATGCCGTGCCCCCTCCGGAACCGACGCTGCTCGATCGCGTCGCGGAGAGCGGCAACAAGGTGATCGGCATCGGCAAGATCGGCGATATCTATGCCCATCGCGGCGTGACCGAGGTCCGCAAGGCGGCCGGCAACATGGCACTGCTCGACGCCACGCTGGAGGCCATGGACGACGCCGGTGACGGCGATCTCGTTTTTGCGAACTTCGTCGATTTCGACACGCTTTTCGGCCACCGCCGCGACATTGCAGGCTACGCGGCGGCACTCGAGGCCTTCGATCGCCGACTGCCCGAGGCGCTGGCGCGGCTTCGCCCGGGCGACCTGCTGATCCTGACCGCCGATCATGGCTGCGACCCGACATGGAAGGGGAGCGACCATACGCGCGAGCGCGTGCCGATCTTCGGCCTCGCGCCGGGCCTCCTCGGAGGCGAGGTCGGCCTCAGGCCGACCTACGCCGACATCGGCGAGACAGTGGCGGAGCATCTCGGTCTTGCCGCGGGTCCGCATGGGGCCTCCTTCCGTCGGACCATCGCCGGCTATGCCTGAACTTCCTGAAGTCGAAACGGTGCGGCGTGGGCTGCAGCCGGTTCTCGAAGGCTCGATTATCGAGCATGTCGAGACCAGGCGGCCGGACCTGCGCTACCCGTTTCCCGAAAAATTCGTCGACAGGATTTCCGGCCGTCGCATCGCTTCCCTGGGGCGCCGGGCGAAATACCTCACGGCGCATCTCGACGGTGGCCCGGTGCTGATCTGCCATCTCGGCATGTCCGGCTCCTTCCGCGTGGAAGCGAGCGCTGGGGATAGGACGCCCGGCGAGTTCCATCATCCGCGCTCCAAGGACACTGCGCACGACCATGTCGTTTTCCATGTTGCCACGCAGGATGGCGAAAAAGCGCAGGTGATCTTCAACGATCCCCGCCGATTCGGCTTCATGCTCCTGAGCGAGGAAGCGACTTGGCGCGAACACCCGATGCTGGCCGGGCTCGGCGTCGAACCTACCGGCAACACACTGGATGGCGATCTCCTCAGCGATCTCTTCCGGGGGCGCACAGCACCTCTGAAAGCCGCGCTGCTCGACCAACGCCTCATCGCAGGGCTGGGCAACATCTATGTGTGCGAGGCGCTATGGCGGGCCGGCCTGTCGCCACGTCGCGCGGCCGGCACGATCTCAGCCAAGCCCGGGGGGCGCTCTGCGCGATCCGACCGTCTTGCGCAGGCGGTGCGCGACGTCATCGCCGACGCGATCGCGGCGGGTGGCTCCTCCCTGCGCGACTATGTTCAGGCCGACGGGTCGCTCGGCTATTTCCAGCACAGCTTCAGCGTCTATGACCGCGAAGGCCAGGCCTGCAAACGTCCGGGCTGCTCCGGCATCGTGCAGCGCCTGGTCCAAAGCGGCCGCTCCACGTTTTACTGCCCGACTTGTCAGCGATAACTTGAGAGGAAACATCCCATGGCCTACGAAACGATCCTGGTAGAAACGCGTGGCAAGATTGGGCTCATCACGCTCAACCGCCCGAAGGCGCTCAACGCGCTCAATTCCCAGGTGCTCCAGGACGTCATTGCCGCTCTCCAGGCATTCGAAGCCGACCCGAATGTCGGCGCCATCGTGCTGACGGGTTCCGAAAAGGCCTTCGCTGCTGGCGCCGATATCAAGGAAATGCAGGCCAAGTCCTATATCGACGTCTACATGGAGGATTTCTTCGCTGGCTGGGAGGCGATGACCCGCATCCGCAAACCGATCATCGCCGCCGTGTCGGGCTATGCACTGGGTGGCGGCTGCGAGCTCGCCATGATGTGCGACTTCATCATCGCCGGCGACAACGCGAAGTTCGGCCAACCGGAGATCACGCTCGGTGTCATGCCCGGCATGGGCGGCTCGCAGCGACTCACACGTTTCGTTGGCAAGTCGAAGGCCATGGACATGTGCCTGACCGGCCGCATGATGGACGCGGCGGAAGCCGAGCGCAGCGGGCTCGTCTCGCGTGTGGTCCCGGCGGGCGAGGTCGTGGAAGAGGCACTGAAGGCGGCGGCCAAGATCGCCGACTTCTCGCAGCCGGCGGTCATGATGACGAAAGAAGCTGTTAACCGTTCTTACGAAACGACCTTGGCGGAAGGGCTGCGTTTCGAGCGCCGCGTGTTCCACTCGATGTTCGCGCTCGACGACCAGAAAGAAGGCATGGCGGCGTTTTCGGAAAAACGGACGGCCAATTTCCGAAATCGCTGACGCGTGGCAGCGTCGATCTTGAGGGGAATTGCGGCGTTGACGCCTCGCGAAACCTACACTATAAGCCCCCTCAACCGGGACGGCCTTGGCTGTCCCGCCTGTTTTTTGCGCCCACGCGATATGCGGTTCGGGCGCCATTCGAGATCATAGAGAGGCATCATGGCCAATACCTCCTCGGCCAAAAAGGCTACGCGTAAGATCGCTCGCCGCGCGGCGATCAACAAGAATCGCCGCTCTCGCGTGCGCTCCTTCGTCCGCAAGGTCGAGGAAGCATTGGCCGCGGGCGACAAGGCTGCAGCAACGGCCGCCTTCCAGGCAGCTCAGCCGGAATTGATGCGGGCCGCCACCAAGGGCGTTCTCCACAAGAATACAGCGTCGCGGAAGGTGTCTCGCCTCGCGCATCGCCTCAAGACACTCGCAAGCTGATCTTCAGATAAGCTTCAGATAGTCTGGCCCGGTGGCCGCGCCGCCGGGTTTTTTTGTTTGCCGAGCAAAGACTTGGCAAACCGCGCCCGATTTTGTCTTTCGGGATCTCCGCTTGCTTTGCCGGCGTAGCCTCCGGCCCCGGTGAGAATGGCCGCCGCGAATTCCGCGGCGCCTAAATTGTGTCATTGTGTTTTGCGTAATGTATTCAGTGCCTTGTCAACAATTATCCACAGCTTGTCCACGCCTTGCGGGAGTGCTCCCAAGCAACCCTCTGTCAAGCGCTTTTTTTGAAAATATTTCTCCCGCAGGGGCGGTCTTCCCGCCTGCGCGCGAAGGTTTTGAATCAGAACGATTTCTCCAGTTTCGGGCCGGCATGCGCCGAAAATTCGGCCGCCGCCATGCCCGAAATCGTAAAAAAACCATTAGCCACGCCCTTGCCCTTTCCACAGCGATTTTTGTAGTGTCTGTCCATCGAAAGGACGAGCCTCGGGCTCGGCGAACTAGCCAAAATGGCGGATGGGATGGGACGCGGCAAAAACCGCGGAGGGCGAAGCCGTGCCTTTCGATGCGTGTGGGACGACCTGCAGGTAAGGCACAGATTGGGCTCCGGCGTTTGGCCAGAGATCGGTTTTGTTTGCCTTGCGAAGGCTCACTTTCGAGCCGTAGCGGGTCGGTTCCGGCCGGGCAGCGCGCCGGAGAAACGAAGGAAAGGATCTCGGCCACCTGAAACGGGGGTGGAAACACTACGAGTATAAGCCGAAGGACGCAGCGCACGCGGCCGATCGGTCAAAATGAATGCCAACAACGGGGATTGCGAGATGCAGAGCGGCATTGAAAGGGAAGTCAAGTCAGCCTTTCCTTTTGAAGGGGATATTGTCGACGATTTCGGAGCGACGAAGGAATCCGACACGGCCGAGAAGATCTTCGAGCGTGTGAAGACGCAGTTGAGGGCGCGGCTCGGCGCCGAGGTGTATTCGAGCTGGTTTGCGCGCATGAAGCTCGCTGAAACTTCGAAGGGCCTGGTACGCATCTCTGTTCCTACCGCCTTCCTGAAATCGTGGATCAACGGCCACTATCTCGACCTCGTCACTGAAATCTGGAAGCAAGAACGCCCCGACGTCCTCAAGGTCGAATTCGTCGTGCGGTCCGCGACGCGCAACGGTCGCCCTTCGCCGGAACCCCACGATACATCGGTCCGCAGAAGCGCCAAGCCGCAGACCGCGCTCGGATCCGGAACGCTTGCCAACGTGCGCCCCGAACGCTCCGCCGGTCCCCGTCCGGCAATGGAGGCGGATGCACGGCAGCGCCTGCTCGGTTCCCCGCTGGACGCTCGCTACACCTTCCAATCCTTCGTCGAGGGCGCCTCGAACAGGGTCGCCTTCGCCGCGGCCCGTGCGGTAGCCGAACAGGCGCCCAACGCCGTACGTTTCAACCCGCTGTTTCTCCACGCGACCGTAGGCCTCGGCAAAACGCACCTGCTGCAGGCGATCGCGGCCGAGTCGCTGAAGCGCAACCCGCAATCGCGCGTCGTTTATCTGACCGCCGAATATTTCATGTGGCGCTTCGCCACCGCGATCCGCGACAACAACGCCCTGACGTTGAAGGAGCAACTGCGCGACATCGATCTCCTGATCATCGACGACATGCAGTTCCTGCAGGGCAAGTCGATCCAGCACGAGTTCTGCCACCTGATCAACATGCTGCTCGACAGCGCCAAGCAGGTCGTCGTGGCCGCGGACAGGCCGCCGGCGGAACTCGAGTCCCTCGAACCCAGAGTCCGTTCGCGCCTCAATGGCGGCGTCTCGCTTGAAATGGCAGCCCCGGATTTCGCCATGCGCCTCGCAATGCTGCGGCAACGATTGGCATGCGCACAGTCGGAGGATTCGACGCTGTCGATCTCTGAGGACATTCTGGCCCATGTCGCCCGCACGGTGACGGGCAGCGGACGCGAACTGGAGGGGGCGTTCAACCAGCTGCTGTTCCGCCAGTCCTTCGAGCCTCAGCTCACGATCGACCGCATCGACGAGATCCTTGGGCACATCTATCGCTCGGGCGAGCCCAAGCGGGTCCGCATCGAAGACATTCAGCGCATCGTGGCGCGCCACTACAACGTGTCCAAGACGGAACTCCTCTCCAACCGACGCACGCGCACCATCGTCAAGCCGCGGCAGGTCGCCATGTACCTGTCCAAGGTGATGACCCCCCGTTCGCTGCCCGAGATCGGGCGCCGGTTCGGAGGGCGCGACCATACGACCGTGCTCCACGCCGTTCGCAAGATCGAGGATCTATCCGGGGCCGACAACACATTGGCGCAGGAACTCGAGCTGCTGCGCCGACTGATCACCGATCAGGCCTGACGCCTCGCCGGAAGAGCTGAAGCGCCGCCCCACTGGGACGCGCAGCGCTTCAGCCTCGCCCGCGCGTGCACGACGCAGGTCTTTCCACCGCCCGACAAGACCGCGTCCCGCCGGGTGCAATGCGCCGGGTGGCCTAGGCCCTTCCATTATCCCCAGAAAGGCGGAAGATGTACCGCGAAGACCCGGGGCGGGCTTGCCTTTCCGGGCGATTTGCTGTCACTTTGCTCCGATTCTGTGCCATTTGCGGCCTTTCGCGGCGTAGCCTTTGTCCGGAAATCGAAATGTCAGTCTGAAGCGAGATCGGCCCGTCATGCGTGTGGTCCTTGAACGTTCGAACCTCCTCAAGTCCCTGAACCATGTTCACCGTGTTGTGGAGCGGCGGAACACGATCCCGATCCTGTCGAACGTGTTGCTCACTGCGACCGGCGCCAGCCTCGAAATGAAGGCCACCGACCTCGACCTCGAAATCACAGAGGCAACCCCTGCGATGGTGGAGCAGGCGGGGGCGACGACCGTGCCCGCCCATCTTCTTTACGAGATCGTGCGCAAGCTTCCCGATGGCACCGAGGTGATGCTCAAGACCGATGAGGACGGCAACGCCATGTCCGTCGTCTCCGGGCGGTCGAGCTTCCGCTTGCAATGCTTGCCCCAATCGGATTTCCCGGAACTATCCGCCGGTTCCTTCTCGCACACCTTCCGTCTGGATGCGCTGGCCCTCAAGGGTCTTATCGAGAAGACCCAGTTCGCCATCTCGACCGAGGAGACGCGCTATTATCTCAACGGCATTTACCTTCACACGCATGAAACCGGCGGAAAGCTGAAACTGCGCTCCGTGGCGACCGACGGCCACCGCCTCGCCCGGGCGGAGATCGACGCGCCAGCCGGCTCCGAAGGCATGCCCGGCATCATCATCCCTCGCAAGACGGTCAGCGAACTGCAGAAGCTCGTCGACACTCCCGACGTCGCCGTGACCGTCGAGCTTTCGGATAGCAAGATCCGCTTCACCATCGGCAGCGTCATTCTTACCTCCAAGCTGATCGACGGCACCTTCCCCGATTACCAGCGCGTGATCCCGACCGGCAACGACAAGACGCTTGTCATCGATCGACAGAGCTTCGCGGCGGCCGTCGACCGCGTCTCCACCATATCTTCCGAACGCGGCCGGGCGGTGAAGCTGTCGATCGCCGACGGTCAGGTGACACTCGCGGTCAACAATCCGGACTCCGGCAGCGCGACCGAGGAACTGGCGGCCGATTATACCTCGGATCCCATCGAGATCGGTTTCAACGCCAAATATCTGCTCGATGTTGCCGCGCAGCTTTCGGGCAGCGAAGCCAAGTTCCTCCTGGCGGATGCCGGATCGCCGACCCTCATCCACGACATGACGGACGACGACGCGCTCTACGTGCTCATGCCGATGCGCGTCTAGCCGAGGTGGGCGGTCGAACGAAGCGACGATCCGGCCCATGCTGAAATGCAGACGCATATAAGTAAGCTGTCGCTTACCGATTTCCGGAACTATTCCGGCGTCACGCTTGCCTTGAGACCGGGATCGGTCGTCTTCACCGGCGACAACGGCGCGGGAAAGACGAACCTGCTCGAAGCAATCTCGCTGCTGACGCCTGGACGAGGCTTGCGTCGCGCCGGTTATGGCGAGATCGCGCGCAACGGCAGCGCCGGTTTCGCGGTGCATGCGCATGTCGAGGGGCCTCTCGGCGACTGCGAGATCGGCACCGGCACCGCGGGCGGAGCCGGAGGCGAAACCGGCCGCAAGATACGTATCAATGGCGCGACCGCCAGATCCGCGGACGAGATGCTCGATTGGCTGCGGGTGACCTGGCTCACCCCGGCGATGGATCAATTGTTCAGCGGCCCGCCCGGCGACCGGCGCCGCTTCCTCGACCGGTTGGTACTGGCGACCGATCCCGGCCATGGCCAGCGCGCGCTCGACTATGAGAAGGCCATGCGGGGTCGCAACCGCCTGCTATTGGAAGAATCACGCGACGGAGGCTGGTTCGACGCGATCGAGGCGCAGATGGCCGAAACAGGGTCGGCGATCGCCGCGGCGCGCGTCGAAACCATCCGTCTCCTTTCGGCGATGATCGAGCGCCTGCCAGACACAGGCCCGTTCCCACGGGCGACAGTGACCGTCACAGGTACTCTGGAGGACCGCCTGGGCATGAGCCCCGCCATCGAGGTCGAGGAGGCCTTCCGCGCGCTTCTTGCCGAAAACCGCTGGCGCGACCGCGCGGCCGGCCGCACTCTCGACGGTCCGCATCGCTCGGACCTCCTCGTGCGGCACACCCCCAAGGACATGCCGGCGGAACTCTGCTCGACGGGCGAACAGAAGGCTTTGCTGGTGGGTATCGTGCTCTCCCATGCGCGCCTCTGCGGAGAGGTCTTCGGCGCCGTGCCGATCCTCCTCTTGGACGAAGTCGCGGCCCATCTCGACGCCGGCCGCCGCTCCGGGCTCTTCCAGATCCTCGAAGACCTGAATTGCCAGGCCTTCATGACGGGCACCGACCCAGTGCTTTTCTCTGCGCTCCAGGACAAGGCACAGTTCCTGACGGTAGCCGGCGGAACGGCCCGCGAAACACGCTGACATTCCGGCAAGGTCATCCTATGTTGGAGGGGATGAACCGGCCAATTCTCTCTCCCGAAGAACTCGAACGCTACGCACGTCATATCGTGCTGCCGGAAATCGGCGGGCCCGGTCAGCAAAGGCTGAAGCGCGCAAGGGTGCTGGTGGTCGGCGCCGGCGGCCTCGGCGCCCCGGTTCTGCAATATCTGGCAGCCGCCGGCGTCGGAACTCTAGGGATCGTCGACGACGACACGGTGTCTGTGTCCAATCTACAGCGTCAGGTCATCCACGATGCCGCCGCCGTCGGCATGCGCAAGACGGAGAGCGCCGCGGCTGCGATTTCACGCATCAACCCCTATACGAATGTCGAAAGGCACGATTTGCGGCTCAATGACGACAATGCGGGCACGCTCGTCGTAGCCTACGACCTGGTGATCGACGGATCCGACAATTTCGAGACGCGCTATGCCGTCGCCGACGCCTGCGCCGCCGCAGAGCGACCGCTCGTCCATGCCGCGGTCGGACGGTTCGATGGATCGCTCACCGTCCTCAAGCCATACGACCAGGATCCCACGGGACGGCCGAATCCGTCTTACCGCGACCTCTTCCCGGAGCCGCCGCCGGCAGGCCTCGTGCCCTCCTGCGCAGAGGCGGGCGTGGTCGGTGCATTGACGGGCGTGATGGGTACGCTCCAGGCTATGGAGGCGATAAAGTTGATCACCGGGATCGGCGAACCTCTCGTCGGGCGTCTTCTCCTTTACGACGGACTTGCGGCCCGTTTCGATATCGTTCGTTACAGGCACGCGGGCTGAGGATGCGAGGCGAGGACCCGCGCATCATTGGCCGGCCCGAGCGATTCGAGGACTGGCAGGCGTTGCTTGATCTCATTCTCAGGTCTTTCGCCTATATGGACGGGGTGATCGATCCTCCGTCCTCCGCCAATCGGCTCACTCCGCAGGCACTCGAAGCCAGGGCGCGGCAGGAAACGCTGCTGCTGGCGTACCAGGGCGAGCAGCTCGCGGGATGTCTGTTCCTTGCCGATCGCGGCGACCATGTCTATCTCGGCAAGCTCGCAATCGAGCCGGCTCTGCAGGGACTGGGCCTGGGGCGCCGGTTCGTCGAGGCGGCCGAAAGGCTTGCCCGTTCGGCGGGAAAGAAGGCGCTGGAGCTCGAGACCCGCATCGAACTCCATGGCAACCACGCCGTTTTCGCAAGGCTGGGTTTCACCGAAGTGGCGCGTACGGCACATCCGGGCTTCGAGAGACCGACCTCCATCACCATGCGCAAGGTTTTGGCATGAGCCTCGCCCTGACTGCCGAGGAACAGGCGATCGCCGCCGGCCGCGACGGCGAGGGCGCGGCCCTCGCCATGCGCATCGTTGCCGAAAGCGCAGCCCTGCTCGGGGCCTCGCGCCTTGTCCCGATCTCCTCGGCGCATATTGACGGGGCGCTCTATCATGGCGATTCCGGAACCCTTTTCGCCGAGCGGCTCGTCGAAGGCGGCGCCGCGGTCAGCGTGCCCGCAACGCTGAATGTCGGCTCGCTCGATCTCACCGGCTGCTCGAAGGTTCGTCTCGAGGAGCCGGAAAGGAGCATGGCGCGCCGGATGATGGAAGCCTACCTGGCTCTCGGATGTGAAGCGAGCTGGACCTGCGCGCCCTATCAGGCCGGCCATCGACCGGCATTGGGAACCGACGTGGCCTGGGGCGAATCCAATGCCGTCGTCTTCTGCAACTCCGTGCTCGGCGCGCGGACGAACCGATATGGGGATTTCCTCGATATCGCATGTGCTATCGCCGGCCGAGCGCCCGACTACGGCCTTCACCGCCCGGAGAACCGCTGGGCCACTCTGATCTTCGATGTGGGCGCCCTCGCCCGGGATTTTCTCGAATCGGACTTCGCTTGGCCTATCCTCGGCAGCCTCTATGGTCGCACCGTTGGAGACGCGATAGGCGTCGTGAAAGGGGTTCCGTATGATCCCGGAGAAGACGCTTTGAAGGCTTTCGGGGCGGCGGCGCCTCTTCGGGGGCAGTGGGGCTCTTCCATATCGCCGGGATCACACCCGAGGCGCCCGACGTCGCTGCCGCGCTCGCCGGGCAGCCTGCCGAGGCGGCCATCGCGGTCACGCCTGAAATGGTCCGCGCGGCCCGGTTGCTTCTATCGACGTCCATCAGGCCGGATCGAATCGACGCAGTCGCAATCGGCAGCCCACATCTCTCGCCCGCAGAGTTCGACCGCCTGGAACATCTGATCGCCGGCCGCAAGCTTGCCGTTCCGATCCATGCCTGTACAGGCCGGCACGCCCTATCCGCGATCGAGAGCGACGGCCGGCGCCAACGGCTGGAGCACGCCGGAGTGGTCATTGTCGTCGACACCTGCGTGGTGGTGACGCCGATCCTGCCGGACAGGCAAGGCGGCGTGCTGATGACGAACTCCGGCAAATTCGCCCATTACGGCCCGGGCAATACCGGTTACGAGGTGCTCTATGCTTCGCTGGCCGATTGCGTGGAGAGCGCCGTAGCGGGCAGGCCGGTGGTCACGGACCGCCTGCAATGACCGCAATCCAGGGGCATATCCTTGTTCCCGGCCCGGCTGCGACAGGCGACAGCCTCGTGCTTTCGGCGCCTATAAGTTTCTGGGGCGGTATCGATCCTCGGACCGGCCGCATCATGGACGTGCGTCACCCCCAGCACGGGTTGGAAATAGCCGGCCGTGTGGTCTTTCTGCCGGGCACGATCGGTTCGTCCTCGGCCTCGGCCGTGCTTCTCGAACTGATCCATGCAGGGCGCGCGCCTGCTGGGCTCGTGCTCCATCAAGCCGACGCGATCCTGCTGCTCGGCCTGATCGTCGCTCGCGAGATGGGATGGAAAGCTCCGATCGCACTCCGCCTGGACCGCGCCGAGCATCGCCATTTCACCGGCCGCCGCCTGTCGGTGACTGCCGATGGCCTCCTCGCAGCCGCGTGAGGAATCAGACCCGGTTGGGGAGCACCCGGTCCGGCGGCCGGTGACCGTCGAAGAACGTCCTGATGTTGATGATCACCTTCTCGCCCATGTCGACGCGGCCCTCCATCGTGGCCGACCCCATATGGGGCAGGATCACGACCTTGCCCTTGGTGGCGAGCTTCAAGAGTCTTGGATTTACTGCGGGCTCGTGTTCGAAGACGTCGAGACCTGCCCCCGCCAGCTTGCCGTCCCAGAGCATCTGAATGAGCGCATTCTCGTCGATGATGTCGCCGCGGGCCGTGTTCACGATATAGGCGGAGGGCTGCATCAGTGCCAAACGTCTGGCCGACAGAAGATGGAAGGTCGCCGGCGTCGAAGGGCAATTGACAGAAATGATGTCCATGCGAGCAAGCATCTGGTCGAGGCTTTCCCAGTAGGTTGCCTCGAGTTCGTCCTCGATCGCCGGGGCCACATGGTGGCGGTTGTGATAGTGGATCGACAGGCCGAAGGCCTTCGCGCGGCGGGCGACCGCGGTGCCGATGCGGCCCATCCCGACGATGCCCAGGCGCTTGCCCCAGATGCGCCGTCCAAGCATCCAAGTGGGCGACCAGCCCGCCCATTTGCCATCGTCCCTCAGCACGTTGGCGCCTTCGGTGAGACGGCGCGGCACCGTGAGCATCAGGGCCATGGTCATGTCCGCCGTGTCTTCGGTCAGGACATTCGGCGTATTGGTGACGGTGATTCCGGCCTTGGCCGCCGCCGGCACGTCGATATTGTCGACCCCGTTGCCGAAATTCGCGATGAGTTTCAGGTTCGGCCCGGCTTGGGCGAGCAGAGCAGCGTCGATTCGGTCGGTGATGGTCGGAACGAGGACGTCGGCTTCCTTGACGGCAGCCACCAGGTCAGGCTGGGTCATCGGCCGGTCGTCTATGTTCAGCCTGGCATCGAAAAGCTCGCGCATGCGCGTTTCCACCTGGTCGGGCAGCTTGCGCGTGATGACGACCAGGGGCTTTTTCCTGCCGGCCATAGTTTCCTCTGTTCAGGATCCCGTTCAGACCTCTTTAACCAAGTCCGGCGAAACTTGGAACCGGCCTCGACGTGCCAGCCTGTGTAACAAGCGGCCGGGCCGAAGACAAAGGAAAAGGGGGCGCCCAACCCCGCAACGGGTCAGCGCCGACATGTGAGGTACGAAGTGTCTGGTTCCGTGTCACTGCGCGTGTTTGCCAGCGCGATGCTGCTCGGCACCGCGTTCATCACCCCTGCGCACGCCGCCCCCAGTGAACAGCCGGCGCCCATGCAAAGCGTGGCGCGCGGCCCCAGCGGCTTGCCCTTGCCGCGATTCGTCAGCCTGAAATCGGGCAAGGTCAATTCGCGCATCGGACCCGGCCTCAACTACGCCGTCGACTGGATGTATATGAAACCCGGACTGCCGATGGAGATCATCCAGGAATATGACAATTGGCGGCGCGTGCGCGACGCCGACGGTGCCGAAGGGTGGATCAACCAGTCCCTGCTTTCAGGCAAGCGCACGGGCATCGCCGCCCCGTGGCAGCGCGGGAAGGACGCGCAGATTCCGCTGTTGGCCAGGCCAGAGAAGGGCGCGTCGACGGTTGCGGTGATCGAGCCCGGCGTGATCGGCACGATCAAGTCCTGCAACGGCAATTGGTGCGAGATGAGTTTCCAGGGACATGTGGGCTGGCTTTCCCAGTCGCTGGTCTGGGGCGCCTATCCCGGCGAAACGATCACCGATTGACCTGCGAGGCTCGCTTGACGAGCGAAGGGCGTGAGCGAATCTTAGGATCGACGCGCTTTAGGTGTCGGTGGCGCCGAGCCTACTTCTTAGGCCGAAGTCTCACCACGATATCGACATTCGCGATTTCCATGCCTTCCGGCGGTTGCGGCAGATTGACCACGCGCACCGGACCCTCCGCGATGTCGAAAATCTTGTTCTCGCCCTCGACGTAGAAGTGATGGTGATCGGACGTATTGGTGTCGAAGTAGGTCTTCGATCCTTCGACTGCCAGGATGCGAAGCAGGCCGGCCTCGGTGAACTGGTGGAGCGCGTTGTAGACGGTCGCCAGGGAAACAGGGACGCCAGCCGCAAGCGCCTCCTCGTGGAGTTCCTCCGCGGAAAGATGCCGGTCGCCTTTCGCAAACAGAAGATCGGCGAGCGCAATACGCTGCCTTGTCGGCCGAAGGCCGGCATCGCGCACGCGTTTTTCCACAGGCACCACTTCGTTTCCTTCAAGAGCACGCATGAATGCGATGCAGTTCCTCGGCGATTGGACCAACATCAGAGCGTAAAATCCGGAGCGGAACACTCCGTATTGCTCCTGACATATATTCGGTCGCGGTCGGGCGATCAAGCGGGGCAAGTTGACCGTCGCTGTCAGGCAATATAAGCGCATGCGGCAGTTTCCCGTCTGAAACGGACTGTGATAGGGAACAAAACCACCAAGGGCGTTGAGCCGCCCATCGAGACGGGGATGGATTCATGCCGGAACGGAAGAATGCCTTCGGCTACGAAGATTTGCTGGCGTGCGGACGTGGGGAGCTGTTCGGCCCCGGCAACGCACAATTGCCGGCGCCGCCGATGTTGATGTTCGACAGGATCACGGATATCCAGGAAGAAGGCGGCGAATTCGGCAAGGGCTATGTCCGCGCCGAGCTCGACATCAAGCCGGACCTCTGGTTCTTCGCTTGCCATTTCCTTGGCGACCCGGTGATGCCGGGCTGTCTCGGCCTCGATGCCCTTTGGCAGATGAGCGGTTTCTTCCTCGGATGGCTCGGAGAGCCCGGCAAGGGCCGCGCGATCTCGACGGGCGAGGTGAAGTTCACCGGCATGGTGACGCCTTCCGTGCGCAAGGTCGTCTATGGCGTGGACTTCAAGCGCGTCATGCGCGGCCGGCTCGTCCTGTCGATCGGCGATGGCTGGCTGCAGGCAGATGGCGAGACCATATACAAGGCAAGCGATCTCAGGGTCGGCCTCTTCAAGCAGGCGGCAGCCTGAGCACTGCCGGAGTAACCGGCGCGGATCGCAGAACCATGGAGTGCTAGATGAGACGGGTAGTAGTCACCGGCCTCGGTATCGTGTCTTCCATCGGCAGCAATGCCACCGAGGTCCAGGCCTCGTTACGAGACGCGAAATCCGGAATCAGCTTCTCCGAGGAGTTCGCCAGCCATGGTTTCCGCTGTCAGGTCTGGGGTGCGCCGACTCTCGATCCGACGGAACTCGTCGACCGCAGGGCCATGCGTTTCCTGTCGAAGGGCGGTGCGTGGAATCATGTCGCCATGGATCAGGCCATCGCAGACGCCGGACTGACCGAGGCTGAGATCACCAACGAGCGCACCGGCATCGTCATGGGGTCCGGTGGACCCTCGACGCGCGTTATCGTGGAGGCAGCCGACATCACCCGTGAGAAGGGCAGCCCGAAGCGCATCGGCCCCTTCGCTGTCCCGAAGGCGATGTCGTCCACCGCTTCGGCGACGCTTGCCACCTGGTTCAAGATCCACGGCGTCAATTATTCGATCTCCTCCGCCTGCTCGACCTCCGCGCATTGCATAGGCAATGCCTACGAGCTCATCCAATGGGGCAAGCAGGACATGATGTTCGCAGGCGGCCACGAGGATCTCGACTGGACCATGTCGGACCTGTTCGACGCCATGGGTGCCATGTCGAGCAAATACAACGATAGCGCCACGACAGCCTCGCGCGCCTATGATCTCAACCGCGACGGCTTCGTCATCGCCGGTGGGGCTGGCGTGCTGGTGCTCGAGGAGCTGGAGCACGCCAAGGCTCGTGGCGCCAAGATCTACGCCGAAATCGTCGGCTACGGGGCGACGTCCGACGGGTACGACATGGTCGCTCCCTCCGGCGAAGGCGCGGTGCGCTGCATGCGCCAGGCGCTTGCCAGGGTCTCCGGGCCAGTCGACTACATCAACACGCACGGCACGTCGACGCCGGTCGGCGATTCCAAGGAAATGAATGCTATCCGGGAGGTATTCGGGGCCAACATCCCCAACATCACCTCGACCAAGTCGCTGACCGGCCATTCCCTCGGTGCTGCCGGTGTCCAGGAATCGATCTATTCCATCCTGATGATGCAGGGCCGGTTCATTGGCGAGAGCGCCCATATCGAGACGCTCGATCCCGAATTCGAAGGCATGCCGATCGTGCGCAAGCGGATCGACGAAGCGAAAATCGACACCGTCCTGTCCAACTCGTTCGGTTTCGGCGGGACCAACGCCACGCTGGTGTTCCAGCGCTACGACGCCTGAGGCATCCCACATGGAAGCATTGATGAAGGGCAAGCGCGGCCTCGTCATGGGTGTCGCCAATGACCATTCGATCGCCTGGGGGATCGCGCAGCGACTTGCGGAGCAAGGCGCGACCATGGCCTTCACCTACCAGGGCGATGCTTTCGGCCGGCGCGTGCGTCCGCTGGCCGAGAAGCTCGGCACCACGCTGGTATTGCCTTGCGATGTCGAGGACAGCGCCTCGATCGACAGTGTCTTCGACCGGCTGGGACAGGAATGGGGCAGCGTCGATTTCGTCGTGCACGCCATCGGCTTCTCGGACAAGAACGAGCTCAAGGGGCTCTACGCGGATACGACCCGCGAGAACTTCGTCCGGACGATGGTCATTTCCTGCTTTTCGTTCACGGAGGTGGCGCGCAAGGCCGCAGCGCTGATGCCCCGGGGCGGGTCGATGGTCACCCTCACCTATGCAGGGTCCGTCCGCGTCATGCCGAACTACAATGTCATGGGCGTCGCCAAGGCAGGCCTCGAGGCCAGCGTGCGGTATCTCGCAAACGACTTCGGACCGCGCGGCATCCGCGTGAACGCCATCTCGGCGGGACCCGTGCGCACCCTGGCGGGCGCCGGCATTTCCGATGCCAGGCACATGTTCTCCTATCAGCAGCGCAATTCGCCGCTGCGCCGGACAGTGGGCATCGAAGAGATCGGCGGCTCGGCGCTCTACCTTCTGTCCGACCTGTCTTCCGGTGTGACCGGCGAAATCCATTATGTCGATTCCGGCTATCACATCGTCTCGATGCCGACGCTCGAGGAACTTAAGAAGACGGACGATGCGCGCGACTGATACAAGCGGCGATGACACGTTAGACTTAGAGCAAGCCCCTCATCTGTCTGCCGGCATCTTTTCGCCTAGGAACACTGCGGCGGTTGGCGAAAGCCAAGCGGTCGTCGTCCTTCCGCGGCGACCCTTAGTCTAAGAGATTCCCAACAGTGCCTTCTGGGAGCGCCAACGGCGTAGCCGCGAGCGGCGAGCGATGTCCGGCAGGACAGTGAGAGGGACAACGCGCGACCGGTCCCCGCTTCGCCTCACCGCCGGGCCATCAGCACCTTGAAGCTTTCGTCACGCGCCGTTTCCTCGAATCCTTCGAACTCGCCGCGAAGGATTTGCTCGTAGGGAAGCTGCCGGTTCGCGACCAGGAGCAGGCGGCCGCCCTTGCGGAGGCTCTTGGCGGCCACGCCGATCAACCTTTGGCCGATGCCCGGCTCCGCAGCCCTCCCCTGATGGAAAGGGGGGTTCATGACGATGAGGTCGTAACGCTCCGTGACGGGCTCCTCCAGGAGGTCGTGCCAGTAGAAACGGGCCGGCAGCGTGGACGCGCCTAGGTTGCGTCGGGCCGCCTCCAAGGATTCGTAGTCCGCCTCGTAGAGATCGAGCCCCTTGATGCCGCGAGCGCGATCGGCAAGTTCCGCGGCGAGGTAACCCCAGCCGGCGCAAAAATCGGCGACCCTGCCTGTCATATCGCCGGGCAGGCATCGTGCAAGCAGCCGCGAACCGGCGTCGATCCTGTCATGCGAGAACATGCCCGGCGCGGCGAAGAAACGCTCGTCGACCAGACCTCCCAGATTGCCTTCGCGCAAAGCGGAGATCAGGCTACCCGCCTCGGCCGGACGCAGGAACCAGAAAGCCAGGCCGTGATATTTCGGCGACATTCCGTCGATCTCGACCAAGCCGGCGACGCGCTTGCGAAGGCTGCCGATCCCGTCGTCCTTGCTTCCGGCGACGAGCACGAGCCCGCCGGCGACCGTACGCTCGATCGCATCAGCAAGCTGCGCCTCGTTGCGGCCGCGGTGCCTGCCCGCAAGCACCAGGGCCTGGCTGTACCGCCCCTCCCCCGCGATCGGCCCGACCTGATGGCCGGAAGCCCGCAGGGAACGGAAGAAGGGTCGAAAGCCCTGCACCAGCGAGAGCCTCGCGGCAAAGCCCTCGGGCAAGCGGAAGCCGGGCTCGGCGCCGAGGAAAAGCACCTCGGAACCGGCGCCCGGCGCCATCAATTCCCCGGTCTCGAACGGATGGAAGAGCGTCTTCTGCGCGTCTCGGCTCATGGTGTCGCCGCATCCTCCTCTCGTGAAAACGGGCGCGGCTTGACGCCGCGCCCGTCGGTAACATCGATCGCAGAAGAGATCAGGCGGCGCTTTCCTCGCCTTCTTCCTTCTTCTCCTTCACGATTTCCTTGCCGGTCTGCTGATCGACGACCTTCATGGACAGGCGAACCTTGCCGCGCTCGTCGAAGCCCATCAGCTTCACATAGACCTTGTCGCCTTCCTTGACGACATCCGTTGTCTTCTGGACGCGCTCATTGGCGAGCTGGGAGATATGGACCAGACCGTCGCGCGGACCGAAGAAGTTCACGAAGGCGCCGAAATCGGCAGTCTTGACCACCGTGCCCTCGTAGATCTCGCCGACTTCCGGCTCGGCCACGATGGTGTGGATCCACTTGCGGGCCGCCTCGATCTCGCGGGCGTTCGACGAGGCGATCTTCACCGTGCCGTCGTCCTCGATGTTGATCTTGGCGCCGGTCTTTTCCACGATCTCGCGGATGACCTTGCCGCCGGAACCGATCACGTCGCGGATCTTGTCGGTCGGGATATGCATGACCTCGATGCGCGGCGCGAACTCGCCGAGCTCCTTGCGGCCCTCGCTGATGGCCTTGGCCATCTCACCGAGAATATGCAGCCGGCCATCCTTGGCCTGATCGAGGGCGACCTTCATGATCTCCTCGGTGATGCCGTCGATCTTGATGTCCATCTGCAGGGACGTGATGCCATTCGAGGTTCCGGCAACCTTGAAGTCCATGTCGCCGAGGTGATCCTCGTCGCCGAGAATGTCGGACAGCACCGCGAAACGTTCGTCTTCCTTGATCAGGCCCATGGCAATGCCGGCGACCGGCTTGGCAAGCGGCACGCCTGCGTCCATCAGGGCGAGCGAGGTACCGCAGACCGTCGCCATCGACGATGAGCCGTTGGACTCAGTGATCTCGGAGACGGCGCGGATCGTGTAGGGGAACTGCTCCGGCGACGGCAGCATCGGGTGGACGGCGCGCCAGGCGAGCTTGCCGTGACCGATCTCGCGGCGGCCGGGCGAGCCCATGCGGCCGGTTTCGCCGACCGAGTAAGGCGGGAAATTGTAATGGAGGAGGAAGGTCTCCTTGTACATGCCGGTAAGGGCGTCGATGAACTGCTCGTCCTCGCCCGTTCCCAGCGTGGCGACAACGATCGCCTGCGTCTCGCCGCGGGTGAACAGGGCGGAGCCGTGGGTGCGCGGCAGGATACCGACCTCGGCAGTGATCGGGCGGACCGTCTTCAGGTCACGGCCGTCGATGCGCGATCCCGTATCGAGGATGTTCCAGCGGACGATCTTCGCCTGCAATTCCTTGAACACCGTCGCGACCTGTTCGGCCGACCACTTCGGGGCAGTCTCGCCGTCTCCGGCGAAGGCGGCCTTAACCTTGGCCTTCGCCTCGTCGACCGCCGCGTAGCGGTCCTGCTTTACGGTAAGCTTGTAGGCGGCGCGCAGGTCTGCCTCGACCACTGCCAGCATCTCGGCCTCGAGCTCGGCGAGGCTCTCTGGATTGTGCTCACGCGGTTCCTTCGCGGCAACCTCGGCAAGCTTGATGATGGCCTCGATGACCGGCTGGAAGCCGCGATGGCCGAACATGACAGCGCCGAGCATCACATCCTCGGGGAGTTCCTGCGCCTCCGACTCCACCATCAGCACGGCTTCGCTCGTGCCGGCGACGACCAGATCCAACTTGGATTCCGGCATCTCGTCGAGATGCGGATTGAGGATGTACTGGCCGCCGATATAGCCGACGCGGGCGCCGCCGATCGGTCCCATGAAAGGCACGCCGGAAAGGGTGAGCGCTGCGGACGCGGCGACCATGGAGACGATGTCCGGATCGTTTTCCAGGTCATGCTGCATGACGGTGATGATGACCTGGGTGTCGTTCTTGTACCCTTCGGCGAAGAGCGGGCGGATCGGCCGGTCGATCAGGCGCGACACCAGGGTCTCGTTCTCCGAAGGACGACCCTCGCGCTTGAAATAGCCGCCGGGGATCTTGCCGGCGGCATAGGTCTTTTCCTGGTAGTTGACGGTCAGCGGAAAGAAATCCTGGCCAGGCTTCGGCTCTTTTGCCGAAACGACGGTGGCAAGCACGACCGTTTCGCCGTAGGTGGCGAGCACCGCGCCGTCAGCTTGGCGCGCGATCTTGCCGGTCTCGAGGATGAGCGGACGGCCGCCCCATTCGATTTCGACCTTATGTTGATTGAACATGTCCTGTCCTTCATATGCGGGAAGGGCCGCGCGGATTCCCGTGCGGTTCCCCCTGTCCCAGACTTCATTGGGCGCCGTCCCCGAAGGTTGCGCCTGTTCTGGTGAAGCAATTCGGCGCGGCGTTGCCGCCTGGCCGGTTGCTTCGGACAAGCCACGGGCAAGACAACGGGAGGTCCGGACGATCGGCGTCGCGTGAACGCCCCGGGCTTCCTGCAATCCTGCCCCATGACCGGTCCATGGGCGGCTCCGGAAGCTCCCCTGAACATCCGGCTCCGGTCAGGCCTGCGCAGCGCGACGGGCCCGAATGCGCAACCGGCGGGCCTTCCAAGGAAAGCCCGCCGGTCGGTTTATCTTAGCGACGCAGCCCGAGCTTCTCGATCAGCGTCTGGTAACGTGCCTCGTCCTTCCGCTTGAGGTAGTCGAGAAGGCTACGACGCTGAGACACGAGCTTCAGCAGGCCGCGGCGGGAGTGATTGTCCTTGACGTGACCCTTGAAATGCTCGGTGAGGTTCTTGATGCGCTCAGAAAGAATGGCAACCTGAACTTCCGGGGAACCCGTGTCGCCCTTGGCGGTTGCGAATTCGGTCATCAGAGCCTGCTTGCGTTCGGCAGTAATCGACATCGGATTCTTTTCCTTTCATCTGGAGGAAACAAGACGCCCACGGCCGGGATGTCGTCCAGCGGGGGCCCACGGACACAGCGCTTCCAGCGCAATGTTGCGGCGCGTATAGTTCAATTCCCGGCGAAAAGCCAGCGCTTTCCTGAGAACCGCAACTTACCAGGCAGATTCTTGCGGCAGGTCCTTGCCGGAATACCTTGGAGTGCTTCCGAAACCTGCCGATCTCATAGTCAACCGACGAATACCCGCCGCGGCTTGAACATGCCGGCTTCGATGGCACCGATCGCGACGAGCTTGCCGCGTGCCATGGCGCAGGCCTCTTCGGCCTCGACCGGCGCGTCGCGCCCACGGACGATCACCGGATTGCCAAGCCGCAGCCTGGCGGCCGCATCGTCCCCCACGGCGACCTGAGGGAGGCAATCGAGCGCGGCCCCCGTCTCGACCACCAGCGCATCGATGGCCTCGAAGGAGCGGGGCGACTGCGTGTCGCCCTCGGGCGGCCGACCTTCTGCGGCAGCGGCCTCGAGTTCCGCGACAGTGACGAAGTCCTCCTCCGTGAAAGGCTCGACCTCGACGCGCCGCAATTGCGCAATATGACCGTAACAGCCCAGATCGCGCCCCATGTCGCGGGCCAGAGAACGAACGTAGGTTCCCTTGCCGCATTCCACCTCGAAGGTCGTGGAATCGCTATCCATCTCGATGATATCCAGCCGGCCAATCTCGACTTCGCGGGCCGGGATGTCGACGATCTCTCCCTCCCGGGCGAGGTCATAGGCACGTTCGCCGGCGATCTTGATGGCGGAGAATTGCGGCGGCGTCTGCTGAATGATCCCTGTATATCTGGGCAGAAGTTCCCGCACTTCGGCTTCCGACGGACGCTTGTCACAGGACCTGGAGACGGCACCTTCGAGATCGTCGGTCGTGCGTTCCTCGCCCCAGGCGACCTTGAAGCGATAGACCTTGGCGCCATCCATCACGTAGGGGACCGTCTTTGTCGCCTCGCCGAGAGCAATCGGCAACATGCCGGAAGCAAGCGGATCGAGAGTTCCGGCATGGCCGGCCTTCTCGGCCTGAAACAGCCACTTGACCTTCGAGACGGCTTCTGTCGAGCCCATGCCGACCGGCTTGTCGAGCACCACCCAGCCGGAAATCGGCCTGCCTTTCTTCTTGCCTCGGCGGGACACTATTCTTTCTCCTTGTCTTCGCCGTCGAGGTCGCGTGCCACTTCGGGCGAACGCAGAAGCTCATCGATCCTGGCGAAATTGTCGTAGCTGGTGTCGAGCCGGAACCGGAATTCCGGCATGTATTTCATCTGGCGCAGGGCGGGTGAGATGCGCCCGCGGATGAATCGCGCATTGCGGTTCAACGCCGCCACGACCGCCGCATCGTCCTTGGCGCCGAGCGGCGAAATGAAGGCAGTTGCGATCTTGAGGTCTGGCGACATCCGGACTTCCGAGACGGAGATGACCGTCGTCTCGATGAGATCGTCGCGGACTTCCCCCCTTCGCAACAAGTCCGACAGCGCGTGACGCACCTGCTCGCCTACGCGAAGCTGCCGCTGCGATACGCCTCCCTGGCTGGCCATCTTCATTTCTCTTGCCCTTTCGATCGCTCGGTGCGCCCGCTCCGATGCTGGCCTGATGCATTAATGGCCGACCGCGCCAAATATTCCCTGCTGTGCCGGTGTTGATCGGAGCCGCGTCGGAATCGCTCGACACGCGTCGGCGGAGCCCTCTCCGCGGCCATGCGTCCGAAGGATCCGCCAAGCTGCGAAAGCGGCAGCAGCCACCTTCCTATCCCGGATTGGCGCGGAGCTTCGAAAGCACGCAGAATATCACAGGCTGCCACCAAGCCGATCATTTTTCCTGGGGCGGGCCATGCTCACGCCGCGCCTGGGCCAAAGAGCCGCCCAATTGCGGGTCGGCCATGGATCTCCAGAACCCGCATGAGGACGCCGAAGTTCTTCACGCCGGCGTCCTGTGACGACTACGTCCTTGGGCTACAGCGTCCTGCTCACATGCTCAACGCGGAAGCACTCGATGATGTCGCCCTGGCGGATGTCTTCGTAATTCTCGAAAGCCATGCCGCATTCCTGACCGGCGGGGACTTCCGAGACCTCGTCCTTGAAGCGCTTGAGCGTCTTCAACTTGCCCTCGTGGATGACAACGTTGTCGCGGATCAGGCGAACGCCTGCGCCACGCTCGACCTTGCCTTCCGTCACGCGGCAGCCGGCGACCTTGCCGACCTTGGTGATCGAGAAGACCTCCAGGATCTCGGCGTTGCCGAGGAAGGTCTCGCGGCGTTCCGGCGAAAGAAGCCCCGACATCGCCGCCTTCACGTCATCCACGAGGCTGTAGATGATGTTGTAGTAGCGGATCTCGATGCCTGCCTGCTCGGCAGCCTGGCGCGCCTGGGCATTGGCACGCACGTTGAAGCCGATGATGGCCGCGTTCGACGTCTCCGCCAGCGAGACGTCGCTTTCGGTGATTCCGCCGGCACCAGCATGGACGATCCGCGCGCGGACCTCGTCCGTACCGAGCTTGTCCAGCGCTGCCGAGATGGCCTCGATCGAGCCCTGCACGTCGCCCTTGATGACCAGCGGGAATTCCTTCACCCCGCTCGCCTGGAGCTGCGACATCATCTGCTCGAGCGAACCGCGCTGGGTGGCATGCTTGGCCACGGCCTTGTCGCGTGCCTTGCGCTGACGATATTCCGTGATCTCACGGGCGCGCGCCTCGTTGTTGACGACGGCGAACCGGTCGCCCGCCATCGGCGTACCCTGGAGACCGAGGACCTCCACAGGCATGGACGGCGGGGCCTCCGCAATGTGCTCGCCCCTGTCGTTGACCAGCGCGCGGACGCGGCCCCACTCGTTGCCAGCGACGATGATATCGCCGGGCATGAGGGTGCCCGTCTGGATCAACACGGTCGCCACCGGGCCACGGCCCTTGTCGAGCTTCGCCTCGATGACGACGCCTTCCGCCGTGCGGTCGGGATTGGCCTTCAGGTCGAGAATCTCGGACTGCAGCAGGATGGCCTCGAGCAGCTTGTCGAGGTTCGTCCCCTTCGTGGCCGAAACCTCGACTTCGAGGGTCTCGCCACCCATGGACTCCACAACCACCTCGTAGCGCAGCAGTTCGGTGCGCACCTTCTGCGGATTGGCCGTCGGCTTGTCGATCTTGTTGATCGCCACGATGATCGGCACACCCGCGGCTTTCGCGTGGTTGATCGACTCGATCGTCTGCGGCATCACGCTGTCGTCCGCCGCGACCACCAGGATCGCGATGTCGGTCGACTGGGCGCCGCGGGCTCGCATCGCCGTGAAGGCGGCGTGGCCGGGCGTGTCGATGAAGGTGATCTTCTGACCGTTCTTCTCGACCTGATAGGCGCCGATATGCTGGGTGATGCCACCCGCCTCGCCGGCCACGACATTCGCGTTGCGGATGGCGTCGAGCAGCGACGTCTTGCCGTGATCGACATGGCCCATGATGGTCACCACCGGCGGACGCGGCTTCAGGTCCTCAGGACGATCGGCGATGTCGAACAGGCCTTCCTCGATGTCGGATTCGGCGACGCGGCGAACCGTGTGACCGAACTCCGAAGCGACCAGTTCAGCCGTGTCGGCATCGATGACGTCGCCGGGCTTCATGATCTGGCCCTGCTTCATAAAGAACTTGACCACGTCCACGGCGCGCTCCGACATACGGCTCGCGAGATCCTGGATGGTGATGGTCTCGGGCAAGGTTACTTCACGCACGATCTTCTCCCGCGGCTCCTGATGGAGCGCGCGCTTGAACTTCTCCTGGCGGCGGCGCATCGCCGAAAGCGAGCGCGACCGCGAATCTCCGTCCTCCGAGGACAGCGCACTGTTGAGCGTCAGCTTGCCGCGGCGGCGATCGTCGTCGCCCTTGGTGCGGGCCGGACGCGCGACCTCGGGCGTGGCGATACGCCGGACCGGGGCGGCCGGGGTGGCAGGGGCCCGCTTCGGCTTGACCTCTTCCTCTTCTTCCACGACCTCGGTGGGGGCCGGCACCCTGCGGCGGGCCTCTTCCTCGGCGCGGCGGCGCGACTCCGCCTCGGCCTTGAGCCTGGCTTCCTCCTCCGCCTGACGGCGGGCCGACTCCTCGCGCTCGCGGCGCCGGCGATCCTCTTCCTCCGCGCGACGGCGGGCTTCCTCGGCGGCACGCTGACGTTCCTCGGCCTCGCGGGCCTTGGAGTCCTCGAGCGCACGCCGACGCGCCTCCATCTCGCTGTTGGAGAGGTCGTTCAGGACCATGCCGGAACGCTCGACCGGCGCGGGACGCGGCGCTTCGTTGACCGGCGGCGCGACCGTCACGGCAGGCTTCGGCTTCAGCGGCTGCACGACAACAGGCTCCGGCCGGTCGCCCGGCAGAGAGAACTTGCGCTTCTTGGTCTCCACCACGACCGACTTGGTACGGCCATGCGAGAAGTTCTGGCGCACGGTACCCTGTTCCATGCCCGGGCGCTTCAGCGTCAAGGTCTTCTTGGTGTTGACGCTCAACGTCTTGTCATCACCCGATTTCGTATCGCTCATTCCGTGTCCTCTGCGGCGTTCTCGTTTTCGGCAACTGCCGCAAGCATTGCCACTTCATCCGGGGGGCCGCCCCGGTAGCGGTCGAGCGCAGCCATGCGCTTCAAGGCCGCCTTTCCCGCGTCTCCCGCGAGAACGGCAGCATGTATCACATTTGTACCCCCTAATGCCAAACCCAATTCGTGTTCCGAAAAAAGTTTGTATGCGGGGATCGCCGGGCCACCGAGATGGACGACGGCGCGTCGCGCCTGGGTGATCTTGCGAACGCCGTCCTCCGCGGCCTCCTCGGCATGGATGACAGCGGCGGCCGCACCCGAGCGCACGCTGGCCTCCACCTTGGCGGCGCCAAGCGCGAGAGCGCCTGCCTTTCGGGCCAGTCCTAGCGCCCCGAGGGCGAACTTCGCCATGAGGGCATCGACCGTCTCGGCAAGTTGCGGCGAAACCGTGACCTCGGCCTTGAGCGCCCGCGCAAAGAGCTTCCTGGCGACGGCAAGCTCCACATGCTTTCGATCGGCCGTGACCCAGCAACCCCTGCCGGGCAGATTGCGCTTCAGGTCCGGAACGACCGATGAATCCGGCCCCGCGACGAAGCGGATCAGCTCATCGGGCTCGGCGCTCTTGCGCCTGACGATGCAGGTGCGCTCGTTCATTTCGTCCAAGAGCGTCTCCGATCCGCCTCGCGCTCACGTCACTCACCAGCCACTTGGGCTTCTTCTTCCGGCTCAGCGGCCTCGTCCTCGGAAATCCATCCGGCCTTGAGACGCGCGGCCACGACCATCTGCTCGGCATCCGCGCGGGTGACGCCGTGATCGGCGAGCACGCCCGGATAGAGCTTGGTCTCTCCGTCCTTGCGTTCTTTCCAGCCGACGAGATCGTCGACCGCGTAGCCGGCGAAGTCTTCGATCGACTTCACGCCGTCTTCGCCCAGCGCCACCATCATGGCCGTGGTAATTCCAGGGATCTCGCGAAGCTCGTCCTCGACGCCGAGTTCCTTGCGCCTGGCGTCCTGCTCGGCCTCGATACGCTCCAGATATTCCCGGGCGCGCGATTGGATCTCGCTTGCCGTATCCTCATCGAAGCCGTCGATCGAGGAGATTTCGTCGGAATCGACGTAGGCGACTTCCTCGACGCTGGTGAAGCCTTCCGATGCGAGCACCTGGCCCACCATCTCGTCGACGTTCAGCGCTTCCATGAACAGCTTCGAACGCTCGGCGAACTCCTTCTGGCGCCGCTCGCTCTCCTCCTGCTCGGTGAGGATGTCGATATCCCAGCCGGTAAGTTGAGAGGCAAGACGTACGTTCTGGCCGCGGCGGCCGATCGCGAGGGACAGCTGGTCGTCGGGAACCACCACCTCGATCCGCTCGGCATCCTCGTCGAGCACGACCTTGGCGACCTCGGCCGGTTGCAGCGCGTTGACGATGAAAGACGCCGCCTGCGGGGACCAGGGAATGATGTCGATCTTCTCGCCCTGAAGCTCGCCGACGACGGCTTGAACCCTCGAACCGCGCATGCCGACGCAGGCACCGACCGGATCAATCGAGGAATCGCGCGAGACTACCGCGATCTTGGCGCGGGAGCCGGGATCACGGGCCACCGACTTGATCTCGATGATGCCGTCATAGATTTCCGGCACTTCCATGGTGAACAGCTTCGCCATGAACTGGGGATGGGTGCGCGACAGGAAGATCTGGGGGCCGCGCTGCTCGCGCCGCACGTCATAGACATAGGCGCGCACGCGATCGCCATATTTGAAGTTCTCGCGCGGAATCAGCTCGTCGCGGCGGATGATCGCCTCGCCCCTGCCGAGATCGACGATCACATTGCCGTACTCGACCCGCTTGACCGTGCCATTGACGATCTCGCCGATGCGGTCCTTGTACTCCTCGTACTGGCGGTCACGCTCGGCCTCGCGCACCTTCTGGACGATGACCTGCTTCGCCGATTGCGCGGCGATGCGGCCGAAGTCCATGGGTGGCAGCTGCTCGGCGATGAAATCGCCAAGCTGGGCGTCCGGATTGCGCAGGCGCGCGTCCGTCAGCGAGATTTCTCGGGCATATTCCTCGACATTGTCGACGACTTCCATCAGCCGCTGCAGCTTCATCTCGCCGGTGTTCGGATTGATGTCGGCGCGGATGTTGGTCTCTTGTCCGTAGCGGGAGCGCGCGGCCTTCTGGATAGCGTCGGCCATTGCGGCGATGACGATCTGCTTGTCGATCGCCTTCTCCCGCGCCACCGCGTCGGCGATCTGCAGAAGCTCCAGCCTGTTTGCACTGACTGCCATTTTGATCTCCCTTGCAATCCCGCGCCTTTCCCGGCTGCGGGCGCTGCGTCAATTATCCGTTTCGGTTTCGTCTGCGTCGGTTTCGTCTTCCGCGGGTTCACCGCGGCGTCTCTTGGCTTCCTGACGCGCCTTCTTGTCCTTCTTCAGCGCATCGCGGATCAGATCCTCTGTGAGCACGAGCCTGGCTTCGGAGATCGCCTCGAACGGAATGCGCACGGTCGGCGCGTCACCGTAGCTGGCCTGATCCCGCTCGATCAGCACGCCTTCGCTGTCTGCCTCGGCGATCCTGCCGCGAAAACGCTTGCGATCGGCGACAACGATCGACGTCTCGATTTTGACCAGATGGCCGCGCCACGTCGAGAAATCCGACTTGCGGACCAGCGGCCGGTCAATGCCGGGCGACGACACTTCGAGATGATACGCCTTCTCGATCGGATCTTCCACGTCGAGCGCCGGCGAAAGCGCCCGGCTGACCTCTTCGCAGTCCTCCACGGTCATCGTGCCGTCCTCGCGCTCGGCCATGATCTGGAGGGTCAGGCCGTTCTGGCCAAACAGGCGCACCCGCACGAGACGAAATCCCATGCCCGCGAGCACGGGTTCGACGATCAGCGCCACACGCGCATCGATACCGGTTTCGCGTATGATGCGCTCGTCGCTCGAATGTTCGTCCGTTACGCCTTCCGTCATGCTTTCTCCAAGCGCGCCCTGCAAACACCGGCGCTCCATTGCTTCAACTCGCCGCCAAGCCAGCCGATGCACTTCGCCATCGATGCTCTCAAGGTCGCCATGAAACAAAAAAGAGCGGGACCGGTCGGACCCACTCTTCGTCATAACGACCAAGAATTTACCAGCTAGATAGACCATGGAGGCCGGCTTTTCAAGTCCGGCGCGCCATAGAGCGATATTCGCCAGTCTTGCGCCGGCCGCATGGGAGCCCTGCGCGGAACACCCTGCCCGCCAAACACGGCAAGGTCTATTTATTGTGCAGTGCAGCATAGTGGGAAAACGACGATGTCCAAGAGACAAATACGTTCCGCGGTGGTCGAGATCATGTCCGTCATGGGCGATGCGCTTGCGGTGGCAGCTGCCGTGCGGCAGGGCCGGCAGCCAAGGGCGCGCAACCTCCTGGGCCTCGGCATCGACCCCGAGCAGTTCGGTCGGATCGATCGCTACTGATCAACGACGCGATGAGATTGCCTGGAGGATGATCCTGTTCATCCTCCAACAGGACCTGCATTGGACAGAGCTTTCCGCTACCCGTCGAGAAGGCGCTACTTGCGGATAAAGGTCAGATAGGCCGGAGGCCTTCCTTCACGGATCGCTTTGGCCTCGTACCGGGTGCCGGGCCAGCCCTCGTAAGGCTGGCGCCAGTCGCCCGAGCAGCGCGCCTGCCACGCGAAAGCCTCGTGCGCGCGGCAGTGCAGGAGCGTCCAGTTGACATAGGTATCGATGTCGGATGCGAAACGGAAGAGGCCGCCAGGCTTCAACACGCGCGCAAATCGGTCGAGATTGACCCGACTGACGAACCGACGTTTCCAGTGGCGCTTTTTCGGCCACGGGTCAGGGTAGAGCAGATCGATCCCCGACAGGCTGTCAACCGGCAGCCAGTCCAGCAGTTGTGTCGCGTCATCGTCATGCACGCGGACGTTGTCCATCGGGTCGTCCGACAGCGCCAGCATCAGCTTGGCCATGCCATTCACGAAAGGCTCGACGCCAATGAAGCCGATGGAGGGATCGCGACGGGCCTCGGAGAGCAGATGCTCTCCCCCGCCAAAGCCGATCTCGAGCCTCACGGACTGAACCGGCGCCTCGAAAAGCGTCTCGAGGCGTGCCGGCGCAGATGCGCCCAGTTCGATCCTGTAACGGGGAAGCGAGGCCTGGAGAACCGTAGCCTGGAGGGGCCGGAGCCCCTTGCCACGGCGGCGCCCAAAGAAAGCCTCCGTGGCGCGGCTGCGCCGTTCAGCGCTCATCGACCGGCAAGTCCCGATCAGGCCGCCACGGCCTCCTTGGCCACAGCTTCCTTGAGCGCTTTGGCCAGATCCGTCCGCTCCCAGGCGAACGAGCCGTCACGGCCGGGCTTGCGTCCGAAATGACCGTAGGCCGTCGTCTTGGCGTAGATCGGCTTGTTCAGGTCGAGGTGCCGGCGAATTCCGGAAGGCGAAAGATCCATCACCTCGCGAAGCGCCGTTTCCAGCGTCGCCTCGTCGACCTTGCCGGTGCCATGCAGGTCCACATAGATCGACAGGGGCTGCGCCACGCCGATGGCATAGGAAAGCTGGATCGTGCAGCGATCGGCGAGCTTGGCGGCAACTACGTTCTTCGCGAGGTAACGCGCGGCGTAAGCGGCCGAACGGTCGACCTTGGTGGTGTCCTTGCCCGAGAAGGCACCACCGCCATGGGGAGCGGCACCGCCATAGGTGTCGACGATGATCTTGCGACCGGTCAGGCCGGCATCGCCATCGGGGCCACCGATCACGAACTTGCCCGTCGGATTGATGTACCAGGCGCAATTGGCCGCGATTTTCAGATCGCCGAGCGCCTCGCGAATGTAAGGCTCGACGACGCTTCGGACCTTCTTGGAATCCCAGCTCGGATCCAGATGCTGCGTCGAAAGCACGATCTGGGTGACCTCGGCCGGGTTGCCGCCGACATAGCGGACCGTCACCTGGCTCTTGGCGTCGGGCCCGAGCTTCGCGACCTCGCCCTGACCGGAGCGGCGGGCGGCGGAAAGAAGCTCCAGCACCTTGTGACTGTAGTAGATCGGCGCCGGCATGAGGTCGGGCGTCTCGCGGCAGGCGTAGCCGAACATGATGCCTTGATCGCCAGCGCCTTCGGCGTTGGCATCCTGAGCCTTGTCGACCCCCTGGGCAATATCCGCGGACTGGGCGTGGAGCAGAACGTCGATCTTAGCGTTCTTCCAGTGGAAGCCATCCTGCTCGTATCCGATGTCGCGGATAGCCCGGCGCGCGGCCGACCGGAACTTGGAGGGATTGATGACGGGGTTACCCTTTGCGTCATGGAGGACGTTCCCGTCCTTGTCCTTCTTGAGCAAGGTGTGTGGCACACGCACCTCACCGGCGATGACGACCCGGTTCGTTGTGGCAAGCGTCTCGCACGCCACGCGCACATCCCACGGATTCATGCCTGTCTTCTTGGCTTCCCGGTAGACCAGATCGACGACCTCGTCGGAGATGCGGTCGCAGACCTTGTCGGGATGGCCTTCCGAAACGGATTCGCTGGTGAAAAGATAGTCTTGCCGTGACACGGGTGTCCCCTCTTGAAGAAAATCGGCGGAAGCGCCGATCTGTGGCGCTGGAGCTGTACCCAATGCCGATCGATCCCGTCAAGACGGGTCAAAAACTGAAGCACTATGTGGGGCTGGAGAAACAAGAAACAACCACTCTTGCGGAGACGCCGCAAGCTTTGCCGTTCCAGCAATGCCGACCCGGATTCCGGATCGGAAGCAGCTATTCGTCGGCCTCTTGCGCCAGGGCTTTGACGAGGTCGATGATCTTGCGGCGGACCTTCGGCTCAGAGATGCGAGCAAAGGCGCGGTTCAACTGGATGCCCTCGGCACTGTTCAGGAAATCCACCACGTAGCTCGTCGAATCCTCCGCCAGACCGGTTGCTTCGGCCCCTTCACGTCCAGGCGCATCCTCAAAGAAGAACGAGACCGGGACATTGAGGATGGAGGCAATCGCCTGCAACCTGCTCGCGCCTACCCGGTTTGTGCCCTTCTCATACTTTTGTATTTGCTGGAACGTGATACCAAGATTTTCGCCAAGTTTTTCCTGGCTCATTCCCAGCATATTGCGCCGAAGCCGTATGCGGCCTCCAACATGGACGTCTATCGGGTTAGGCTTTTTCTTATTTTCTATCATTTTTTCCTCGCCGTTTTTCCGGCTTGTCTATGTATAATGCCCCTACCCGCCGATCATCTAAATCCATGGCCCCAAATCACGGCAATCAGATCGGCAAGACATGGAGCGCATATAATATGAATTTCTAATATACGCTGTGTCAATCGACCCCCATCCTTTGGCGTAGTTTCAACCCACAGGCAATTGCCGCGAGCAGGGCCGTGACAACGAGACCGTTCACCGTGGGGCTCCCCCATGGCCCTGCAGGCGGCGGGCCGACAATCACGGAAAGGTCCAAGACGTCACGAACATTGATGGCGAGCGCATCGATAACGCGGCCTTTGCCGTCGATGACGCCGGATATTCCCGTATTGGCCGCCCGGATGAGAGGACGGCCTGTCTCGACAGCCCGAATCTGCGCCTGACGGAAATGCTGATATGGGCCCGGCGTGTCCCCGAACCACCCGTCATTGGTCAGATTGATGACGAGGTCAGCGTCCGCCACCCCCTTTTTGACGAGCTCCGGAAAGATGATCTCATAGCAGACGAAAGGTGCCCCCCCGAGGCCGCCGGGCAGCGCGATCGCATGCCGCTCGGTGCCGGCCGAGAAGCTGAGAGGCATCGGCACGATGCGGTCGATCCCAAGGAACTGGAAAAGGCCTTCCAGGGGCAGGTACTCGCCGCCAGGGACAAGATGCATCTTGTCGACGGCGTCGACGATCTCGCCGGCGTCGTTGATCGCAACAACCGAGTTGTAATAGCGCGCCTGACCGGCCCCTGCCTCCCCTTCGGCGCGGACTGCGCCGGCCATCAGCATCTGCCCGTCCCCGAGGAGTTCCCCCAGCGCAGTCAGTGCGTCGGGGCGCTCGGTAAAGAGGAAGGGAACCGACGTCTCCGGCCAGAGGATGAGTTGCGGCGGCTCGGCGCCTGCCGGCGGCGGCGCTGCGGAAAGCATCAGCAGCGTTCGGAAAACGTCGTCCCGGTTGCGTCCGTCGAGCTTCATCGCCTGGTCGATGGAAGGTTGGACGATCCGAACGGACAGAGCGCGCCCCTCGCCGTCGCCCGTGGCGGCGATCCGGTGGAATCCGAAGCCGAGATGGGCAAGGACGAGGACGGCCACGATTGCGGCACCGATGCGGCGATGGCGCCTTCCGGCAAGCAGCGCAGGCATAGCGAAGACAAGGACCGACAGCGAATTCATGCCCGGCGAGCCGATCACCGCCGCCGACTGCATGAGGATGGGCACGGGCATGGCCGCGTAGCCGATCGGGTTCCACGGAAAGCCGGTGAACACGAAAGTCCGCAGCCATTCCGCGAAGCCGAAGGCGGCGGCCAGGGCGGCAATGCGGCCGATGTCGTCGGTCCAGAACGCGCGAGCCAAGGCCGTGGCCAAACCATAGAACAGCGCCATGATCGCCGGCAGCACCAGGACGGCGAAAGGAAGCGCCCAGGCGAAACTCTCAGCCTCGACCAGCATCGCCATGCCGACCCACCAAAGGCTGAAGGCGAAATAGCCGAAGCCGAACCACCAGCCGATTGAGAAGGCAGGGAGCAGCCGGCGCAGGAAGCGGGCGGAAGGCTCGGCCGTCGCTCCATCCAGGAGCCAGACCAGAACCGGGAAGGAGACGAAGCAGGCGGCGAAGAAATCGTAAGGCGCCACCGAAAGGACGGCAAAGCTCCCCGCTGCAAAGGCCGCGACAGCGCGGCGCCAGCCGGAAAGCAGGATCAGCCTGCCGGCGAGGCGCTCCATGCGGCTCTCAGGGCGGCCGCCGATATCCGAAACGAGAATCACGTTCGGAGGCTACCAGCAGATGAGGCGCGATCCAACGCGCCACGGAGCGTGCGCCAGCCCCGTCACCCTTCGCTGGCCGCCGGCTGTGCGGCGCGGCGCCTTCGCTCCGCCTTCTGGTCGCTGACGATGCGAACCCTCTTCACACGTCGCGGGTCGGCGTCGAGGACGTGGAACTCGAATCCAGGAATAGCGTGCACGACCTCACCACGCGCTGGCACGCGACCCAACGTATTGAAAATCATGCCACCGATCGTATCGACGGTTTCGCCATGCTCGCCGGGCTTGAAGGTGTCGCCGATCATCTTGGCGACGTCTTCGATCTCGGCCTTGCCGTCGACGATGAACACGCCATCAGCGGATTGCGTGATCAGCGGCTCGTCCTCGTCATGCTCGTCCTCGATGTCGCCGACGACCATCTCCACGATGTCCTCGAGCGAGACCAGGCCGTCGGTGCCGCCATATTCGTCGATCACCAGCGCCATCTGGATTCGCGCCGCCTGCATCCGGGCCATGAGATCGGAGGCAAGCATGGACGGCGGCACGAACAACACGGTGCGAATGAGGTTGAGCTCGCCAATCGTCTTGGTCAGATCGACATTGGCAAGATCGAGCGCGCGGATGGCATCCGCCTTCCTGCTCGTGCGCCCCTTTCTCACCCGCGCCTGCTTGGTGATGTGGGCCAGCACGTCGCGGATGTGGATCATCCCGCGGGGATCGTCGAGCGTCTCGGCATAGACCGGCATGCGCGAATGGCCGGACTGTTCGAAAACGTTGAGGAGTTCGCCCAGCGTGGTGGATATCTCCACCGCCTCGACATCGGCGCGTGGGATCATCACGTCTTCCACCCGCACCTCCCGAAGGCGCAGGATATTGTTGAGCATTGCCCGTTCGCCGGCGGAGAAATCCGCCTGGTCGGAAGTGCTTTCGGCAAGGGCGTCGGCCAGATCCTCGCGCAGGTTCGAACCGTTCCGGTGACGGAAGAGGCTTGTGAAGCGTTCGAGCAGCGAAGGCCGATCGACCTGCTGCCCGACGGTACTCGGGCCCTCTTCCTTCTGGTTCGACCCCTTGGTCTCGCCCGTCTCGGGGCCCGCGGCGGTCTTCAGATTATCGTTCATCATCTTCCGGCTTGATCAGCCCTTTCGTGTTAAGCATACGGATCGGGTATGGCAAGCCTCGCCAGAACCCGTCGCTCCATCGTCTCCATGACTTCCGCTTCTTCATCGGTCTCGTGATCGTAGCCGAGAAGATGCAGGAAGCCGTGGACGATGAGATGAATGAGATGGTGTTCGAACGGCTTCTTTTCGAGAGAAGCCTCGCGCGAAATCGTTTCGATCGCAAGTACGATGTCGCCCAGCATCGGCGGAAGGAAATCACCCGGCGCGACGGCAAAGGCCGGGAACGACAGGACGTTGGTGGGCTTGTCCTTGCCGCGCCAGCCGGCATTCAGCTCCTTGATGGCGGCATCGCTCGAGAATACGAGGCTAAGTTCGCTCGGCATCTCGCCGCGGGCACCGAGTTCCGCGAGCGCGGCGTCGACCGCCTTGCGGGCGAGCGCCTCGAGTTCGTCCGGCGGCAGCCAGCCGTCGGATTCGACCAGAAGGTCGATCTCGACCTGCGGGACGCTCGCGACACCGGCCCTGGAATTGAGCTTCCCGGCCATTTCAGGTGTCGCCGGCCCCCAGGCCGCGCGCCATCTTCGCATCGCGGTCGTAGGCCGCCACGATCTCGGCCACGAGCGGATGGCGCACCACGTCCTTCTCATTGAAGCGAACGGTGACGATGCCCGGCACGGCGTCGAGGATTCGCAGCGCCTCGACCAGGCCGGACTTCGTATTGGGCGGCAGGTCGATCTGAGTAGGATCGCCCGTCACGATCATTCGGGAATTCTCGCCGAGGCGGGTCAGGAACATCTTCATCTGCATCGGCGTGGTGTTTTGCGCTTCGTCGAGAATGACGGCGGCGTGAGCCAGCGTGCGCCCGCGCATGAAGGCGAGCGGCGCGATCTCGATCACGCCCGCCGTGATCGCCCGCTCCACCTTGTCGCCCGGCATCATGTCGTAGAGAGCGTCATAGAGCGGGCGCAGATAGGGATCGACCTTCTCCTTCATGTCGCCGGGCAGGAATCCCAGACGTTCGCCCGCCTCGACTGCCGGGCGCGATAGAATGATCCGCTCGACGAGACCACGCTCCAGGAGCATGGCCGCATGCGCGACCGCGAGGTAGGTCTTACCGGTACCGGCCGGTCCGATGCCGAAAACCATCTCGGATCGTTCCAGCGCCCGCATGTAGGCGTCCTGGTTGAGCGAGCGTGCATGGATGGTCTTCTTGCGCGTCGCGATCTGCGCCGCCGCCACCCTGCCCTTGCGCTCCAGCGTCGGAAGCGTCAGTTGGTCATCGGCGGCGATAGCCATACGGACCGCGCCATCGACATCCGACTGCGCAAGGTCGGCGCCTTTCTGAAGGATTCCATAGAGATGGTCGAGCGCGCGGCGCGCCTGTTCGGCGGCCGTCGGACTGCCCTTGATCGTGAGCTGGTTGCCGCGCGAACGGATATCGACCCCAAGCTTCTGTTCCAGCCGAGCGAGGTTCTCGTCGAACGGACCGTAGAGGGCGCTGGCAAGCTTGTTGTTATCGAAGGTCAGAACGATATGCGCCATGTCCGATGCCCCGGAGGGCACGTTCTTCAGTCCGCTAGCGCTCAACCATCTCTCCTTTTTGAAGCCGGGTTCTCTTCACTTGCCGTAGGCTTTTGACCGTAAACCTTGGGACACTTTTCCCAAGCCTGCCTAGACCGCTTCGGCGAACAGGCTGTTGGCGCCGACGCCCGCGATTCGGACAGTGACAATGTCACCGATTCCACCCGCCTTTTCATCAACAATCACCGGCTGCAGCCATGGCGAGCGGCCAACGCGCTGGCCGGCATGACGGCCCGGTTTCTCGATCAGCGTCGACATGGTCTTGCCGACGAGGCTTTCGGTGAACTCGCGCTGCTGCTCGTTGAGCAGCGCCTGCAGCCGCTGCAGCCTTTCGTCCTTTACCTCCTCCGCGACATGGTCTCGCATGTCGGCACCCGGCGTACCCGGCCTCGGCGAATATTTGAAGGAAAAGGCCTGCGCGTAGCGCACTTCGCGAACGATCGCGAGCGTGGCTTCGAAATCAGCGTCGGTCTCGCCGGGAAAGCCGACGATGAAATCACCCGACATAGCGATGTCGGGTCGGGCGGCGCGGATGCGCTCGATGAGCTTGAGATAGTCCGCGCCTGTATGGCGGCGGTTCATCGCCTTGAGGATGCGGTCTGATCCGGCCTGGACCGGCAGATGCAGGTATGGCATCAGCGCATCGAGATCGCGATGGGCCGAAATCAACTCATCGTCCATGTCGCGGGGGTGGCTGGTCGTGTAACGCAGGCGCGCAATACCCGGGATCTCGGCCAGCCGGTGCAGCAACCGGCCGAGCCCCCACGGATTGCCGTCGGGGCCTTCGCCGTGCCACGCGTTGACATTCTGGCCGAGCAGCGTGACTTCGCGCACGCCGGCTTCCGCCAGTCGCTCCGCCTCGGCCAGGATCTGGGAGACAGGCCGCGACACTTCCGAGCCGCGCGTATAGGGAACCACGCAGAAGGTGCAGAACTTGTCACAGCCTTCCTGCACGGTCAGGAAAGCGGTGACGCCGCGCTTGATCACTTCAGCCCGCCCGGGCTGAGGCAGGTGCTCGAACTTGTCCTCGATCGCGTAGTCGGTCTCGACGACCTTCTCGCCCTTCCGCGCCTTGCGCACCACCTCGGGCAGCCGATGGTAGGTCTGAGGGCCTATGACGAGATCGACGACCGACGACCGGCGGATGATCTCCTGTCCTTCGGCTTGCGCGACGCAGCCGGCGACGCCGATCATCATCTCCCGGCCGGACTGCTCGCGCTCCGCCTTCAGCTTGCGGATGCGGCCAAGCTCCGAATAGACCTTCTCCGCAGCCTTCTCGCGGATATGGCAGGTATTGAGGAGGACGAGATCGGCATCCTCGATCGCGTCGGTCGCGGCATAGCCATCGGCCGCCAGCGCGTCCGCCATGCGCTGGGAATCGTAGACGTTCATCTGGCAGCCATAGGTCTTGACAAAGACCTTCCTGGTCGCCGTCGGCTGCGTCTCGAGAGGAAGGGCGGCGTCGCGCTCGCCAATATCGCTCATTTCCATTCGGCGGCTTTTAGCGCTTCTCCACGGCAAAAAACAGATGCTTTCGCGCCAGGCGCCACAATTGCGTTCTTGCCCAACGGCACGTCAGGAAAGGCGCAGCCGCTCGATCATCATGGCGCGCACCTCTTCCTGGGCTTGGCGCGCCGCGATCTTGCGGTTGCTTTCTGGCGTATATTCCACCGGGGCGCCGAAGCTTACATGGACGTCGATGGCGCCCTCGCGCAACAGGCGGAAGATGTGCGGCACCAGATCGGCATCGCCGATCCACGATGCGATCATGCGATGGCGGCGGCCCATGGGCAGTCCATGCAGCCGCGTATAGGCGATCGCCACCGGCTGGATGTGCATCCTCTCCACCTTGCCTTGGGCGAGCGCGATATCGGCAGCGGCAAAAAGAGTGCTCTTGAAGGGCGACAGGAAATTACCGTCGGAAGTGGTGCCCTCGGCGAACAGCACGACAGCTGCATTGCCGGCGAGCCGCTGGCCGACTTCCGACGCCTGGTCGCCGGACTTGCGCCTACGCTCCCGCTCGACGAAGATGGTGCGTTGAAGCCCGCACAGAAAGCCTATCAATGGCCAGCGCGCCATATCCGACTTGGCGATGAACGTGACATTGCCAAGCGATCCCAGCGCCATGATGTCGGTCCAGGAGATATGGTTCGCCGCGATCAGCAGCGGCCGCTCCCGAGCCATCTCGCCATGCGCATGAACGCGGATGCCCAGCATGCGCAGCATGTTGGTGTGCCACCAACGCGGCCAGCGATGCTCGTCGATCAGGCCGGTTTTCATGGCGAAGGTCTGGGCCACGATCACCCAGACGGTGATCGCGACGATGCCCAGCAATCCCAATATCGTGCGGATCGTTCCGATCATGTCGCCAACCGTTTCCCACCCAAAGGCCTTCGGCTCCAGAATTCATGGCAAGTGAAAATGCCTGGCTTCGCGCAAAAGCAAGTTACAAACGCGTAGGGTGCCCCGCTCACGACCAAGAAGCGCGGCGCGCTAGCGAAGGTCGCGGCGCATGACAAGAGCGCCCGACCGGCCATTGCCCGTCGTCTGATAGTAGCCTGGCCGCTTGCCGACCTCGCTGAAACCCAGCCGCTTATAGAGATGGAGAGCTGCCACGTTGGTTTCGTCCACCTCGAGGAACAGCGCCTCGGCGCGCTGGGCATGCAACTCCCGCAGCACCGCGTCCATCAGTTGCCAGCCGAGACCCTGGCGGCGGTGGGCCCGAGCCACGGCAACCGTCAGGATCTCACCCTCGCCGGCGGCCAGTCTCGCCAGCACAAAGCCGACCGGCCCGGCGCTGGCCCGGCCGGTCTCGACGACGGTGAATCCAAAGACGGTGTCTTGGGCGAGCAGCGACGCGAACTCGTCTTCGCTCCAGGGCCGCACGAAGTCCTCGCGATGCAGGAGGGCAACCGCGCCCGTATCACCGCTGGTCAGCCTCGCGACCGAATAGTCCCGCTTGGGCCGCAGGAAAGGAAATCGGATCATGAGCGCGATCTCGGCAAGATGAAGCCGGCCTGCGGCTTGGCGTCGGGTTCGCGCAGGTAGACGGGTGCCGGCCTCTCCGGCGATGCGCCTCGCTGGGCCGCAAGCCGCGCAAAGGTCGCGATGTCGGCGGTCGCGGCTTGGGGACCGGTGTCCAACGCCAGCGGGCTTGCCGCTTGCGCGATCTTCGCCGCCGCGGTTCCACACAGGACCGGAGCGGTTTCGACTGCAAGGGAAACAGCATCCGCGAAGTTCAACACGCAGGCATCATAGCTCGTGGTGCCCGAAGCATCGTAGAGGGCGACATAGAGATCGCCACGGCCGGCGTCGATCGCCACCAGGACGTCCCGGCCAGGAAATGCAATACGGCCTTCCGCCGCGACGGCCTCAAGCGTGGTGATGCCGATCGCCGGTATCTTGAGAGCCAGCGCCAAACCCCGGATCGTCGACACGCCCACCCGAACGCCGGTGAACGACCCCGGCCCGGTCGAGACGGCCAAGCCCCCCAGATCCGAATATTCCGCGCCAGCCGCGTGCAACGCCTCGGCGATCGTTGCCATCAAGCGCTCGGCGTGTCCTTTGCCGATGTCGGTCACGGAGCGGCCCAGCTCGTGGCCCGCCGCCGTGTCCCAGACGCAGGCAGCGCACAGGCTCGCGGCACTGTCGACGGCAAGCAGCTTCATGGGCGCCCCTCGACAGGGCGAGCGCTACGTTGCCCCCCTCTGTCCTGCCGGACATCTCCCCCCCACGGGGGGAGATTGGCTGTCATCGATGATGGCTCTCGTCTTGCAACGCTGCCGGCTGGCGAAACGCCAAATGAAGGTTGATCTCCCCCCTTGTGGGGGAGGTGTCCGACAGGACAGAGGGGGGCAACGTAGAATGCCTTCATCTCGGCGATTTTGCCTTCAGCTCCAACCGGCGCCTGTGCAGCACCGGCTCGGTATAGCCGTTGGGCTGCGCGCGGCCGTGGAAGACCAGGTCGCAAGCCGCCTGGAAAGCGATCGAATTGTCGAAGTCCGGAGCCATCGGGCGATAAAGCGGGTCACCGGCGTTCTGGCGGTCGACTATGGCCGCCATCCGCTTCATCGTCTCCATCACCTGGGCTTCGCTGCACACGCCATGGTAGAGCCAGTTGGCGATGTGCTGGGAGGAGATGCGCAGCGTCGCGCGGTCCTCCATCAGCCCGACGTCGTTTATGTCGGGCACTTTCGAGCAGCCGACGCCCTGGTCGATCCAGCGAACGACATAGCCCAGGATTCCCTGCGCGTTGTTGTCGAGTTCCTTCTGGATGACCTCGGGCGTCCAGTTGGGGCGTACAGCCACGGGTACCGACAGGATGTCGTCGAGCTTGGCTTTGGCGCGACCTTTGAGCGATGCCTGCACGGCCCTGACATCGACTTCATGATAGTGGGTCGCGTGGAGCGTGGCTGCCGTGGGCGATGGCACCCAGGCCGTGTTGGCGCCGGCCTTGGGATGTGCGACCTTCTCGGAGAGCATCGCAGCCATCATATCAGGCATCGCCCACATGCCCTTGCCGATCTGGGCGTGGCCGGACAGCCCGCATTCCAGGCCGGTGTCGACGTTCCAGTTCTCATAGGCGCCGATCCAGGCCGCCTTTTTCATGTCGCCCTTGCGGATCATCGGCCCGGCTTCCATGGACGTATGGATCTCGTCCCCGGTCCGGTCGAGGAAACCGGTATTGATGAAGACCACGCGCTCCTTCGCGGCGCGTATGCATTCCTTGAGATTGACGGTGGTGCGCCGCTCCTCGTCCATGATGCCCATCTTCAGCGTGTTCGGCTTCATCCCCAGGGCCTGCTCCACGCGGCCGAAGATCTCCACCGCGAAGGCCACTTCCTCGGGGCCATGCATTTTCGGCTTGACGATGTAGACCGAACCGGCGGGCGAGTTCATGCGCCGGCCCTTCGGGCCGACGTCGTGCAGCGCGATCAGACTGGTGATCATGGCATCCATGATACCTTCAGGCACTTCGTTGCCGTCGCGATCGAGGATCGCGGGGTTGGTCATGAGGTGGCCGACATTCCTGACCAGCATCAGCGAACGGCAGCGCAACTGGAAGGTGGAGCCGTCCGGCGCTCGGTAATCGAGGTCGGGGTTAAGCTTGCGGATGAAGCTCTTGCCGCCCTTGGCGACCTCCTCCTGGAGATCGCCCTTCATCAGGCCGAGCCAGTTGCGATAGGCGACGACCTTGTCGTCGGCATCGACTGCGGCAACCGAATCCTCGCAGTCCATGATGGTGGTCAGGGCCGATTCCAGCCAGACATCGGAGATATGCGCGCGATCGTCCTTGCCGATCGTCGAGTTAGGATCGACCAGCACCTCAATGAGAATGCCATTGTTGCGGAGCAAGAACTGGCCTTCGACGGCCGGATCGTCGCGATAGCCGGCGAACTGGGCCGTATCCTTGAGACCGACCGCCCGGTCGCCGTCGAGCTTCACCAGCAAGGCAGCGTTCTTGATCGAAAACCCGCGAGCATCGTGCCATGAGGCTCCGTCGAGAGGCGTGGCGCGGTCCAGGAAATCGCGGGCCCAGGCAATCACCATGGCGCCTCGCTTGGGATTGTAGCCCTTACCCTTTTCAGCGCCGTCGCTTTCCGGAATGGCGTCGGTTCCGTAGAGCGCATCATAGAGCGAACCCCAGCGGGCATTCGCCGCGTTGAGGGCGTACCGGGCATTCATCACCGGCACGACGAGCTGCGGGCCGGCCAGCACGGCGATCTCCGGATCGACATCGGCTGTCGTAACGCTGAAAGCCGGCCCCTCGGGCAGGAGATAGCCGATCTCGGAGAGAAAAGCCTTGTAGGCGCCCATGTCCGTGGGCGCGCCGTTGCTCCGATACCAATCGTCAATCTTCTGCTGCAGGGCGTCCCGCTTTGCCAGCAACTCCCGGTTCCTCGGCGCCAGATCATGGACGATCGCCGAGAAATCCTGCCAGAACGCATCCGCGTCGACCCCGGTGCCGGGCAGGGCCTCGGCCTCGACAAAGTCGCGCAACTGGCGCGCAATCCTGAGGCCGGCGATTTCGGCGCGTTCGGTCATAAATGTATCTCCAAGGTCATTGGCGGAATTCTTGGTCAGCCGGCCTTTTACATGCTCAAGGAGGCGGGTCAATTCGTCCTGCGCAGGTTCGCCCGGCCTCGCCTGTGCTTCAACTGCCTCGCCGCCTGTCCCGCCGCACGCTCTGATCGGCAATCGCGAGACGATTTCCGACGTACTCGGATGCGTTCAAGCCGCGATGCGTGGCCGACCGCTCGCCGTGGCGACGAGGATCGCCTCCACGAAAGTGCGCCGGCCCTCCACCATAGCGCACTTGATGTCACGCGACACGATGATCTCGGCGGTTCCAGCGCCTGCAGCCAGCGCCCTGTCGGCCGCAAGGGTGCGGATTTCCGCTTCTGCGGCTGCCATCGCGTCACGCTCGTCCGTGAAATCGCGCATGACATCACCGGCGCTGATGCGGAACATCCCTTCCTCCGGCTGGCTCACCCGGGCCTCCACGGAAATCCGCACTTGGCCGACCACTGCTCCCACAGCGTTGGCCACGTCGGCGTCGGCCGGCACCAGGCACTTGTTGCCGACGAGTTGCGGCAACGCGGCGTAGTGAAGGGAGGCCGAAGCGCCGAGTCCGATCACCGGCCGATCGAGCGCAACCGCAAGCCGCGCGATGCCGCCATGGCCGTCCACCGCTCGCTGGACAAGCGCGTGAGCGACCGTCGCGGCGCCGTCGAGCCCATCTTCGGCGAAAGCGGTCTCCAGGATCGCCTCGGCGGAGAGGCGGGTGAGAGCGGCGAGCACGCGCGCGGCGATCGCTTCGGCAGTCGTGTCGACCGGCTGCCCGCGGCCGTCGCGGCGGCGGGCGAAGAGCTGGGCTCCAAGGCGTGCCGCGGCCGGGTCCCAGTTCGTCTGCAAGCCGAGCACGTGAGCCGCATCGGAGGGCGTGAACCCCGAGACATGCACCAGCCCCCGCGCCACAAGCCGCGCGAGCGTGGCGTTCTGCGCCGTCGAGGCAAGCAGCCGGTCCAACGGTCGAGGCACCGTCCTGATCTGGTCGTAAAGCCTAGCCTCGGACCCGGCGAGCCCTGCGGCCAGGCGGTCGGGAACGCCTGTGCGCAGCGCGAAACGGCCATCCATCCGTCCGGGACTGGGCGCGAGCAATTGCCGCTCGAGCTCGCCGGTCACCGTTTCCCCATGCACCATGGCGAGGAGTGACAGCGGCACGAGCCGACGCGGACCGAGCAGCAGCCTTGCCCCCGGCCCGCCATCCCCCAGCGAGACTTCCGAATCCCCGCCAAGCCCGAAAGTTCGCATCGCGACGGCCTCGACCATGGTTCTGAAACCGCCGACCGTGGCACCTTCGGGATCGATGCGCGGACGGCCGCCTTCCAGTACCGCGACATCTGTCGTGGTGCCGCCGATGTCCGATACGACGGCATCCTCGACGCCAGTCAAATGCCGGGCACCGACGAGGCTTGCAGCTGGGCCGGAGAGGATCGTCTCGATCGGGCGTTGGCGAGCGAAAGCCGCAGAAACCAACGCGCCGTCGCCGCGAACGACCATCAGTGGCGCCGCTATGCCGCGCGCCGCCAGGAAGCCTTCCGTGGCCGCGGCGAGGCGGTCGATCATCGAGATGAGGCGAGCATTGAGGAGCGTTGTCAGCGCTCGTCTCGGGCCACCCAGCTTGGCCGACAATTCGTGGCTGGCAGTGACCGGCAGTCCGGTCCGCTCGCGGATCAGATCGCGCGCCGCGATCTCGTGGGCCGGGTTTCGCGTAGCGAAATAGGCGCAAACGGCAAAACCCGAAACACCGGCCGACAGCGCCGGCAACACTTCTTCCAGCGGCTCCAGTAGCAGCGGCTGGGCGTTGCCATGAACATCATGTCCGCCGGCGCAGAAAATAACGGGGTCGCCGCCGAGCGCCTGCTGCAAGCCGTCACGAGCGAGATCGGCCGGTGAAAAGCCGATCATGACGAGCGCGACGCGCCCTCCCTGCCCTTCCACAAGCGCATTGGTGGCGAGCGTGGTCGACATGGAAACCAGTTTGATGGCAGCAGGATCCACAACGGCCGTTTCCAGCACGCTGTCGACGGCCTCAGAAATGCCCACCGCGAGATCGTGGCGCGTGGTGAGTGCCTTGGCCTTGGCAAGGACGCCTGACAATTCCGACCACAGCACGGCGTCCGTATAGGTCCCGCCTGTGTCAATACCCAGGAAAAGCGCGGTGGAGGAAGCTGTATCCATCGGGGGCGGTTCCAGCATGGTCGGTCGAAGAGGCCATAGCCCAGCTTCGACGCACGGAAAAGGCCGGCTGCGTTGTGCCAAGCCGGCCTTTGCGAAGAATACGAATGTTGCTCGAGCGCGGTAGCGCGCGGCGATCGTCAGCCGCCCTGCACCCAGACGATCCTGCGGCTGCCACGGTTGACGAGCACCGGCCCGTCGTCAGTGTAGACATAGGCATAGGCGGGATCGTCGGGTATCGGAGCGAGCTCGACATCCGACGGCATAACGCTTCCCACTGTGACCCGCTCGCGAATCCGAACGGGATCACGCCGGTTTTCCCGAACATATGTCACAGTGCGTTCAGGGACGACATAACCCGGCGAATAGACGACCCTGCGCTTTTCGCGCTCGACGATCACGGGTCGACCATCCGTATAGATATAGGCGTAGTCGGGGTAATCGGGGATCGGCGTCAACGTAACCGAGTCAGGAACGTGTGCACCTTCCGACACGCCGCCTTCCAAGACGACCTGTTCGGTGGGGTGCGCAACGACATAGTCGACAGCCGGGTCGGGGACGGCCGCGGCCGAACCCAGCATGGCGCCGGCAAATCCACCGATCACGGCGCCCACGGGTCCGCCGACAACGGCACCAGTGACAGCCCCCGCCGTCCCGCCGACAGCGACGCCGGCGTCGACATTCCGGTTGGTGCTGCTGGTCGTCGCCGGGTCGGTATTCGTCGCGCGGTCGGCGGCGGGCGCGTTCGGAGGTTGAACGGCAGCTTCCTGTGCAATGGCACCCAGGGTCAAGCCCGAGATGGCCACGGAGGCAAGAAGTATTCTGCGCATGGCGTTTCCTTTAACGCCTCCTCCCGCAGGATTGTTCCCGCATGACGTGTGCTTCAGATCGCGCCCATCGCGTTTGCCTGCTCCTCCTGTTCCATCGTCAGCGGCTTGATTTCGGGTGGCAGGGGGTCCACAGCCGCCGACACGTCTGCCCTTGGCAAGCCTGGCCGGCTGGAGGCGCAGGCACAAAGAACGAGAACCGGCAGAATGGCGAAAAGGCGCAAGGACATCGGGCGGCCGTAAGGGCAAGCTGTGGCGGGATCAGGGCGAACCAATCCTTCGGCGCCTTTCCCTTGATGGCATCGCCCCCCGAAGGGCACAAGCGAGGGGATATTTTTTCTGCCCCCGAAACCGATGAGCCACGGCCATTCCAAGGAACGACGAAAATCGCCTTGTTCGTTCTCGAAACCCGCCCGGATTGCGCTATGATTGGCAGAATTTCACGCAAAAAAGAGAGGAGACATCGATGGGCCTTCGCATCAACGATACCGCGCCCGACTTCACCGCCGAAACCACGCATGGCACGATCCATTTCCATGACTGGATCGGCGACGGATGGGCCGTGCTGTTCTCCCATCCGAAGAACTTCACGCCGGTCTGCACTACGGAGCTCGGCACCATGGCCGGCCTGGAAGGCGAATTCAGGAAACGCAACGCCAAGATCATCGGCATCTCGGTCGATCCAGTCGAGGATCACGATCGCTGGAAGGACGACATCAAGAAAGCGACTGGCCAATCCGTCGAATACCCGCTGATCGGGGATCGCGACCTGAAGGTGGCGAAGCTCTACGACATGCTGCCGGCGGACGCCGGCGACAGCGCGGCCGGCCGCACTCCGGCTGACAATGCCACCGTGCGCTCGGTCTACGTCATAGGACCGGACAAGAAGATCAAGCTGGTGCTGACCTATCCGATGACGACCGGCCGCAACTTCAACGAGATCCTGCGGGCGATCGATTCGATCCAGCTTACGGCGAAACACCAGGTCGCCACGCCGGCCAACTGGCAGCAGGGTGAAGACGTGATCATAACCGCCGCCGTCTCCAATGAAGACGCGGTCAAGCGTTTCGGCGCTTTCGAGACGGTCCTGCCCTATCTGCGCAAGACCAAGCAGCCGACGGCATGAAGGAACACCCGCCTGGAAAAAGCCAGGATGGGGCGGCTCTTACCGGCGGCAATGAGGATTGGCTTTGAGCAAGCCCCTTATCCGCTGCCGGCACCTTCTTTCCGTCCAGGAAGGGGAGAAGGACGATGTTGCCTTCGCTTTCGCCAATCGCCCGCCGTTGGTGATTGGCGAAATCCAGGCGGCCGTCGCCTTTTCCCCCCGTGGAAGAGACCTTCGGCAGGACAGGAGGGGGCGATTGGCGTCCGGCAAAACCTCAACGCCCGTGCTCTCACCTCTCGAGCAATATGACCGGCTTGCCCTGGAAGCAGGTGCGGGCGAACTCACTGAAACCGGTCTTTGCCGCAACCCGCAGCGACGCGAAATTGTCCGGCTCGATAAGGCAAGTTACGCGCTTGCCAGGAAACCTCTCCATGCCCCATGCAAGCAAGGCGCGGACCGCCTCGGTGGCGAACCCCTTCCCATGAGCTTCCGGCCGGAGCGCCCAGCCCGTCTCCAGCGTGCCTTCGATGCTGGGTTCGATGACGCGCCGCAATTCGTGGAAACCGGCCTCGCCGATTAGCCTGCCAGTCGCCTGCTCCTCGATCGCCCAAAACCCGAACCCCATGACCTGCCACATTCCGGCATGTCGCAGGAAGCGAACCCATGCCTGGTCACGCGGGAAGGGCTGGCCACCGATGAAACGGGTCACGAGGGGATCGACCCACATGGCCGAATGGGCTTCGAAATCCTCAGGCCGATGCCCACGCAGCACGAGTCTTTGGGTTTCCAGAACCGGAATGGTGACTGGCATTCCCTTCGGCCTCACTGCAGGAACCAAAGTATCAGGCCGTGGCGGCCTTCAGCTTCTCGGCGATCAACGCCGCAAGCCGTTTTGCAACCTCGTCCTTGGTCATTTCCGGCCATTCGTCCACCCCTCCCTTCGTGACAATCTTGACACGATTGCGATCGCCTCCCATGGCGCCACCGGTCGGCGATACATCGTTCGCCACGATGAAATCCGCGCCCTTCTTCTTCAGCTTGGCTTCCGCGTTCTTGAGGACATCCTGCGTTTCCGCCGCAAAGCCCACGACCAGATCCGGGCGCCGTGCGTGATGGCCGACGGCTGCCAGAATGTCCGGATTCTCGACCATCCTGAGCGAGGGCGGCCCCTCGCCGGCCACCTTCTTGATCTTCTCAGCGGCCGAATTCTCGGTGCGCCAGTCGGCGACCGCCGCTACGAACACCGCTGCGTCGGCCGGGAGCAGGGCCTCGACGGCATCATGCATCTCGCGCGCGGTTTCGACATGGCTCGTCTTCACCCCGGCAGGGTCGGAGAGAGCGACGGGCCCGGAAACCAGCCGCACATCGGCGCCCAGCCTGGCAAGAGCGGTCGCGATTGCGTGCCCCTGCTTGCCGGAGGAACGGTTGGCGATGTAGCGGACGGGATCGATCGGTTCATGGGTCGGGCCGGAGGTGACGATGATCTTCCTGCCGGCCAGAAGTTTCTGCCCCGCATCGAGCAGGGCTTCCGCCGCGGCGACGATCTCGAGCGGCTCTGACATCCGCCCCTCGCCTGCTTCCCTGGCTTCCGCCATCTCGCCCGTGCCCGGCCCGACAAAAGCGATGCCGTCCGCTTGGAGCATCGCCCGGTTGCGGCGCGTGGCGGGATGCGCCCACATGCGCGGGTTCATGGCCGGCGCCATCAACACCTTCTTGTCGGTCGCAAGCAGGACCGCCGACGCGAGATCGTCAGCGAGGCCGTTCGCGGCCTTGGCCATCAAATCGGCCGTGGCCGGCGCCACGACAAGGAGGTCGGCCTCCCGCGACAGGCGGATATGGCCGACATCCTGCTCGTCATGCCGGTCGAAAAGCTCGGTGAACACGTGATCCGCGGACAGCGCGCCCGCCGCGAGGGGTGTCACGAATTGCTGGGCCGCCGCCGTCATGACGCAGCGTACTGAAGCCCCTCGCTCGCGCAGGCGACGGATCAGGTCGAGGCTCTTATAGGCCGCTATGCCGCCGCCGACGATCAGGAGGATGCGCTTGCCGGAAAGGGTCATGCGATGATCTGTATCCATGGACTGGCACGTTCTACGCCGCAATCTTCGAAATCGCCAAGAGCGGCCGCGGTCAGGCCAGTTTCCAGGCGATGAACAAAAGCGTCAAGGCGATTACCCAGAGCGCCACCCGTCCCGAGCGCGTCTGCCGTGCTTCGGCCTTGCCGATCGCCTTGGCCGTGCCCTCGTCGAAGCGCAGGCCGTGCTCGGCCATGGCATCGATCTCGCGCGTGAGCTTTTCGGTTCGGGCGGCAAGCTCCGGCGCCTGGCGGGCCAGCGACACGAGGGCCGAAACACCTTCACGTGCATCGGCAAACAGGCCGCGGGGTCCCAGATTCTCGGCAATCCAATGGCCGACCACCGGCTCCGACGTCTTCCACATGTTGAAGGCCGGATCGAGGGTGCGGGCGACGCCCTCGACAACGACCATCGTTTTCTGGAGCAGCACCAGTTCCGGCCGCGTCTCCATGTCGAACAATTCCGTCACCTCGAAGAGCAGAGTAAGCAGCTTGGCCATGGAGATGGTTTCGGCGGGCTGGCCATGAATCGGCTCGCCGATCGCGCGAATGGCCTGGGCGAAAGCCGAGATATCGTGCTTTGCAGGCACATAACCCGCCTCGAAATGCACTTCGGCGACCCGCCTGTAGTCGCGTCTGATGAACCCATAGAGGATTTCGGCCAGGAAGCGCCTTTCCTTCTTCGTGAGGCGGCCGGAAATGCCGAGATCGACCGCGACGATCGTGCCGGCCGCATCCACGAACATGTTGCCGGGATGCATGTCGGCATGAAAAAAACCGTCGCGCAGCGTATGCCTCAGAAACGACTGGACAAGATTCGCCGCGATCGCCTTGAGGTCGTGAGTCGAGGCGCGCAGGGCCTCTATGTCGTTGAGCTTTACGCCGTCGATCCACTCGATGGTGAGCACGTCCCGGCCGGTACGTTCCCAGTCGACGGCTGGCACACGGAAACCGGGATCGCCTTTCGTGTTCTCGGCGAGTTCCGAGAGGGCCGCGGCCTCAAGACGAAGATCCATCTCGATCTTCGTTGTCTGGGCGAGCGTCTCGGTGACCCGTACCGGGCGCAGCCGGCGAGCGGAGGGGATGTATCTTTCCTGGAGCCGCGCCGCCAGGAAATAGCTTTCCAGATCCTGGAAGAAGCGCCGCCGCACGCCCGGCCGTATGACCTTGACCGCCACGGTCGAGACAACGCCGTCGCGCTCCACCTCCGCCTCATGGACCTGGGCGATCGATGCGGCAGCCACGGGATCGCCAAGGCTCAGATAGAGTTCCCCGACAGGACGCCCGAGCGATCCCTCGATCGCGGCGATCGACTGCGCCTTGGGAAACGTCTCCATCCGATCCTGCAGCAGCGCCAGATCGGCTGCGATCTCGGTGCCGACCACATCCGGCCGGGTGGCGAGGAACTGGCCGAGCTTGACGTAGGAGGGTCCGAGCCGCGCAACCGCCCTGGAAAGGCGCTCCGAGCGGTCCTTGCCCATGGCGCGACGGCGGGCGAGGAGGCGCGCCACGCGCCACGCGAATTTCGGAAAGCCCACGAGTTGGTCGCCGGGAAGGGCCGCCACCACGCCTTCGCGCACCATGATCCAGCCGGCTCGGACGAGCCTGAAATAAGCCCCTGGAGTGCTCATCCAATACGGCCCGTCAAAGCTTCCAGCCGGAATGGAGCGCGGCAATGCCTCCGGAATAGTTGCGGAAAGTGACGCGGTGGAAGCCGACGCCCGACAGCATCGAGGCGAAATTGTGCTGATTGGGGAATTTGCGGATCGATTCCACCAGATAGGAATAAGGTTCGCCGTCTCCGGCGATCAGCCTGCCGATGCGCGGGATGGCCTCGAAGGACCATGCCTCGTAAACCCTATCGAGCATCGGCATGTCCACCTCGGAGAATTCCAGGCAGAGGAAACGACCGCCCGGCCTGAGCACCCGATAGGCTTCGGCCAGCGCCACTTCGATCCGCGGGACATTGCGGATGCCGAATGCGATCGTATACGCATCGAACGTGTCGTCGGCGAAGGGTAGGTCCTCGGCATTGGCCTCGACGAAATCCATGTTCGCCTCGAGGCGCCGCCGCGCGGCGCGTTCGCGGCCGACCGCGAGCATCGAGCTGTTGATGTCTAGTACCGTGGCATGAGCATGGCCATGGGACGCGTCGATGATGCGCAAAGCAATGTCGCCGGTGCCACCGGCCACATCCAACACCTTCCAGCCCTGGCGCTTGGGGGGATTGAGCCAGGCCACCATCGCGTCCTTCCACAGCCGGTGCAGCCCGCCTGACATCAGGTCGTTCATAAGATCGTAGCGGCCGGCGACACGATGGAAAACCTCGTTCACCAATGACTGCTTTTCGCCGATGCCGACATCCCTGAAACCGTAGGATGTTTCCATGCCGCCCGCGGCGGTGGTCCTTTGTTCTGACATTTTCGTGTTCCAGGCAGGTTCGCCGGGACCATAGCCGATCAGGCTGGCCGGCGCTATCGTTTAAGGCGCGGCGAACGACCGCGCTGAGAGGTATTACGGGGGCAGGCATGACATTGAAAGCGGAATTGCACTGCCACATCGAAGGTGCGGCAGACCCCGAGCTCGTCGTCAGGCAGGCGCGCAAATACAATGCCGATCCCACGCCCTTCATCCATGACGGCTCCTTCGTCTGGCACGATTTCTCCAGCTTCCTCGCTGCCTACGACTTCGCGGCCGACCTGTTCCGCAGCGAAGAGGATTATGTGCTGCTTGCCGAGCATTACCTCAGCAGCCTGGCCCGCGACGGCGCGATCTACTCGGAATTCTTCACCTCCCCCGACCACGCCCGCAAGGCCGGACTTTCTCCGGCTGCGTACACGGCCGCCCTGGGGGAAGGCATCGAGCGGGCGAAGGCCAAGACCGGGATCGAGGCGCGCATGATCGTGACCGGCGTGCGTCACTTCGGCGTAGAATCGGTCGAGGCTGCGGCACGTTTCGCGGCGCGCTGCGGTCACCCGCTTGTGACGGGGTTCGGCGTTGCCGGGGACGAGCGCCAGGGCGATATCGAAGACTATGTTCGAGCGTTCGAAATCGCGCGGGAAGCTGGCCTGGGCATCACCATTCATGCTGGCGAGTTCGGCGGATGGGAGAGTGTGGCGGGCGCGCTCGACCATATCAGGCCGTCGCGGATCGGCCATGGCGTGCGGGCGATCGAGAACCCGGACCTGGTGAAACGAATCGCCGACGAAGGCGTCGTGCTCGAATGCTGCCCGGTCTCCAATATCGAGCTCGGGGTGTTCGACAGCTACGCGAACCATCCCCTCGCCAAGCTCAGGGAGGCCGGCTGCAAGGTCACGCTCAATTCCGACGACCCGCCCTATTTCTGGACCACGCTGAAACGCGAATACGACATCGCGAAAGAGCATTTCGGTCTGGACGACCGGATGCTGGGTTCAATCACGCGCACCGCGATCGAGGCGGCCTTCGTCGACCGTAAGACCAGGGCGGCTCTTCTCGCTCGCCTGGCGGAGCCCGCCCGGACCCGCTGAACGTCGCGGCAACGCCGCGGCCACCCCGAATCCACCGGGAACCGAAGCGACCTTCGGTCGAAACGTCGATCAACCGGCATAAAGTCTTTGGCGCGTCCGGATGGACGCGTCGCACTCTGGACTTTGGCGACAAAATTGTGATTGGAGGAGGTGGGCCGTTTCTCGGACAGTCTCGAGCCGCTAGGATCGCGCCTCAGCCACATTTCCAGGAGAAGACCCATGAAGGGCGTTACCGTTGTCGACCATCCGCTTGTCCAGCACAAGCTGACGATCATGCGGAACAAGGAAACGTCCACGGCGGGATTCCGGAGGCTTCTGCGCGAGATCTCCCTCCTGCTCGGCTACGAGGTGACCCGCGACCTGGAGCTCACCACCACCAGGATCGAAACGCCGATGCAGGAGATGGAGGCGCCGACCCTGGAGGGCAAGAAGCTGGTCTTCGCCTCGGTGCTGCGCGCCGGAAACGGCCTGCTGGAGGGACTGCTCGATCTCGTGCCGGCGGCGCGCGTGGCCCATATCGGTCTCTATCGCGACCATGAAACGCTGGAGGCGGTGGAGTATTTCTTCAAGGCTCCGAGCGACCTTGGCGACCGGCTGGTCATCGTGGTCGATCCCATGCTGGCAACCGCCAATTCGGCCATAGCCGCGATCGATCTTCTCAAGGCGCGCGGCGCGACCAATATGCGCTATCTCTGCCTCCTCGCCGCTCCGGAAGGCATCGAGCGGTTCACCAAGGCGCATCCGGACGTTCCCGTCTTCACCGCCGCGATCGACGATCGTCTGAACGAGAAGGGTTACATCATACCCGGCCTGGGCGATGCGGGCGACCGCATGTACGGCACGAAGTAACGGCTGGGTTCGGCGAGGGCCCCTATTGTGATGTCCGCCCGCGTCGCGAGGCTACTGAGCCTGTTTACCGACGATTAACGCAACCTTCGGTTTTCCGGCCGGATACCGTTTCATGGTGGTCTGCGTTAAGCAGACGCATACCCGGATATGCGTAGCGTCATAGCCGCAATTCGAGGCGGACCATGCTGCGCAAGTTTCTCATCGTCGGTATCTCAGCGGGTGTTTCCGCGGCGGTCCCCACCCTCTATGAGCGCAATCCGGAAGCATTCGAGACGATGCTGAGCGCGGTGATCGGCGAACCCGAGCCGGACCGCCAGCCGGTCTCGGCGATCGCATCGCCGCGCGCGCCGGTCACCCATGCGCCGCTCGGCCGGAAGATCGAGATCACGGCGGACCCGCGCGGCCACTTCACTGCCGACTTCCGCCTGAACGGGCGGCCGGTCGCGGCCATGATCGATACGGGCGCGACATTGGTGGCGATCAATGCATCGACCGCCCGAAGGATCGGGATCGCGCTGCGTCCCGACGAATTCAGATACAAGGTCGAGACCGCGAACGGACCGACAAAGGCAGCAGCTACGACGATCGACAATCTGCAGATCGGTCGCATCGTGGTCGACAAGGTTCAGGCCGTCGTGCTCGACGACAGAGCGCTCAGCGGAACGCTCATTGGCATGAGCTTCCTCAACCGCTTGGGGAAGTTCGAAGTCAAGAACGGCACGCTCGTGATGCTGCAGTGACGCGACCTCGGTTCTTCGATTCTGTCAATGCTGCCTGCTCGAGTCAGCGTAGCGCGACGCGGCGGATCACGGCTTTCTGCAACGGCGGCTTCGCTTCGCCAAGCGCGTAGGCACCACTGACCACGGCCGCAGCCGAATCGGCATCAGCCTGAGAGCGGGCGTGGACGATCCCCAGCGCGTCGCCTTTACGAACCTCGGCGCCCACCGGAAGCAGACCCACGAGGCCGACCGTCGGATCGACCGCATCCTCAGGCCGCGTGCGGCCGCCACCCAACGCCACGACCGCAAGGCCGAGGTCTCGGGTAGAGATGCCCGTCACGAAGCCATCCCGTTTCGCAATGACGTCATGTTGCACCTTCGCCTTGCCAAGGTACTTGTCCGTGCGTTCGACAAAATCCGCGGGCCCGCCGAGCGCGGACACCATCCGGCCGAATGTCTCCGCCGCCTTGCCGCTGTCTAGCGCGGCCACCACGCGCCTGGTCGCCTCCCTGTTGGATCCTGCCAGCCCGGCGGAGGCGAGCATCTCGGCCGCGAGCGCCATCGTGACGTCGAACAGGCGGCGATCCCGGGCGCGTCCGGTCAAGAAATCGACCGCATTGCGGACCTCGACGGCATTGCCGGCGGCGGATGCCAGCGGTTCGTTCATGCCGGTGATCAATGCCGTCGTCCTCAGGCCCGCTCCGTTCGCCACCTCGACCAGGCTGGTCGCCAGCTGCGCGGCGTCGCGGGACCTGGCCATGAAGGCGCCGTTGCCGAGCTTCACGTCGAGCACGAGGGACTGGAGACCGGCCGCCAGTTTCTTCGACAGGATGGACGCAGTGATGAGCGGCACGGATTCCACCGTCGCGGTCACGTCTCGGATTGCATAGAAGCGCTTGTCGGCCGGGGCCAGATCGGCTGTCTGGCCGATGATTGCACAACCCACGCTTCGAACCGTCTTCCGGAACAGGTCATTGTCCGGCTGGCTGACATAGCCAGGAATGGCATCCATCTTGTCCAGCGTGCCGCCGGTATGACCGAGGCCGCGGCCGGAGATCATCGGAACATAGGCCCCGCAAGCCGCAACGATCGGAGCAAGCATCAGGGAGACGTTGTCGCCAACGCCGCCGGTCGAATGCTTGTCCGTCACCGGTCCGGGCAGGTCCGACCAGTCGAGCACGTGGCCGGAATCGCGCATGGCAAGCGTCAGCGCCACGGCCTCGTCCCGGTCCATGCCGTTGAAGACGACCGCCATGGCAAGCGCGGCCACCTGGCCTTCGGTGATGTGCCCCGGGGCGATGCCGGCGACGAAATCCGCGATCTCCGCGGCCGTGAGATGCACGCCGTCGCGCTTCCTGCGGATGGTTTCCTGGGGGAGCATGGCGAAGGGCCTAGTCCAGCATGCGGTCGGCGAAGATCTTGCGCAGAATCGTGGCGAGGCGGGCGCCGCCGAGCGGAGCCATGTCCTTCGTCTCCTCGTGCGACAGTTCCGCCCCGGTCATGCCGGCCGCCAGATTGGTGATGACCGAGCAGGCGGCAACCCGCAGGCCGAGAAAACGGGCCAGGATCACCTCCGGAACGGTCGACATGCCGACTGCGTTCGCGCCGAAAAGCCGCGCCATGCGGATTTCCGCCGGCGTTTCGAAGGACGGGCCGGAAAACCACATATAGACCCCCTTGTGGAGCTCCGTTCCCGTGGCTTCGGCCGCGCGCTCGAAGGCGGCCCGGATGGCCAGATCATAGGCTTCGGTCAGCCCGACGAAGCGCCGGTCGGTGGGCTCGCCGAAAAGCGGGTTCGAGCCGGAGAAATTGATATGGTCGGTCAGCAGCATGACGGACCCCGGCGGCATGTCAGGATCCAGGGAGCCTGCGGCGTTGGTCAGGAGCAGCCTTTCGATACCGATGCCCGCCAGCGCCTCGAGCGCCGGACGCATGGCCGCGGCGTTTCCATGCTCGTAATAATGCGCGCGACCGGCGAGCATCAGGACCGGCGCGCCGCCGAAGCGGCCCGCGACGACTGCGCCCGCATGGCCTGTAACCCCGCTAAGGGGAAAGCCGGGCAATTCCGAATAGGGAATGCGCACGGCCCCCTCGATCTCGTCGACGAGGCCTCCCAGGCCGGAGCCGAGGACCAGCGCCGTCTTTGGAGCCAGCCCCTCCAACCTTTCGAGGAGCTTGTCGATGGCTTCCTTCATTTCAGGACCTCGCCTTCGAAACCGTATGGCAACATGGAGCCCATGGTGACCGTCTCGACCACTCCGGTTTCGTCGCAGAGGTAGAGTTTGGCGTCGGCGCCGGCGAACTCCGCCAGCCGTTGGCGGCAGCCGCCGCAGGGGGTGATGCGCGCCATCCTTTCCGCCACGACCGCGATTTCCGTGATCCTGCCCCCGCCGCCCATGATGTAATGACCAAGAGCCGTGGTCTCGGCGCACCAGCCTTCGGGATAGGAAGCGACTTCGATGTTGCAGCCGGAATAGACGCGGCCGTCCGCCGTTCGCAGCGCGGCACCGACGGGGAATTTGGAATAGGGCGCATGGGCCTTGGCCATGGCGGCGCGGGCCGCCTCGAAGAGCTCCCGGGACATATCTCAGCGCTCCTTCACATAGGGCACGCCGCCGGCGCGCGGCGGGATCGCCTTGCCGATGAAGCCGGCAAGCAGGACGACCGTGAGGATGAAGGGCAGCGCATTGATGAGCTGCACCGGCACCTTGCCGATGACTGGCCAGGGCATGCCCTGGAAACGAATGGACGCGGCCTCGAGGAAGCCGAAGAGCAGACAGGAGAACATGGCGGGGACTGGCCGCCATTTGGAGAAGATGAGCGCGGCAAGCGCGATGAAGCCCTTGCCGGCCGTCATGTCCTTCACGAAGCCGGCATTCTGCGCGACCGCCAGGTAGGCGCCTGCGACACCGGTCAGGACGCCGGTGCAGATCACGGCCCGGTAGCGCAGCCACGCCACCGAGATCCCGGCCGTATCGACGGCCGCCGGATTTTCGCCGACGGCTCTGAGCCTGAGACCGAAGCGGGTGCGAAACAGCACCCACCAGGTGAAGGGCACCATCAGGAAGGCGATATAGACCAGAAGCGAATGGCCGGAGATCAGCTCGGAATAGATCGTGCCGATGACAGGCACGCCCCGCAGCGCCTCGGCGCCGGGCAGTGTTATCGCCTCGAAGCGTGCGGAGCCGCTCAGGGGGGGCGTGCGGCCGCCCTGCCTGAACCAGGCCTGCCCGAGGATGATGGTCGCCCCTGCCGCGATGAAGTTGATGGCGACCCCGGAGACGATCTGGTTGCCGCGATGGGTGATCGAGGCGAAGCCGTGGACTAGCGCGAAGAAGGTGGCGATGAGGATGGCCGCAAGGAGTCCCATCCAGGCCGACCCGGTGACGGCGGCCGTCGACGCGCCGATGAAGGCACCGGCAAGCATCTTGCCTTCGAGGCCTATGTCGAAAATGCCGGCGCGCTCGGAGTAGAGCCCGGCAAGGCAGGCGAGCAACAGCGGCACCGATACCCGGATCGTGGCGTCGAGGAGTTGGACGAGGACATCCATGTCAGGCCCCCCTTCCCTTCGCGGCCGGAAGGCCCAGGGATCGCGGGTTCAGGGAAGCGAAAGCGGTCTGGACCGCCGGCCGGAACATGTTCTCCAGCGCCCCGGCGAACAGGATGACCAGCCCCTGTATGATGACGATCATGTCGCGGCTGATGTTGGGCATCTCGAAGGCGAGTTCGGCGCCGCCTTGGTAGAGCATGCCGAAGAGGATCGCAGCCGGCACGATGCCGGCCGGATGGGAGCGCCCCATCAACGCCACCGCGATTCCCACGAAGCCGGCGCCCGACACGAAGTCGAGGGCGACGCGATGCTGGTCGCCCAGGATCGGGTTCAGCGCCATCATGCCTGCGAGAGCCCCCGAGATCACCATGGTGACGATGATGATCTTCGTCTCGCTGATGCCGGCATAGCGCGCCGCCTTGGGGCTGAAGCCGAAGGTTCGGATCTCGTAGCCGAGCTTGGTGCGCCAGATCAGCGCCCATACGAGCAGCGCCATGACGAGCGCCAGCAGGAAGGCGATGTTGAGCGGCGCCGAACGAACCGACATGCCGAGCGCCTCGAGCACCCAGTTGAGCTTTGGCAGTTGCGCGCCGGCGAAGAAGTCGCGCGTCTGCGGCGCCTGCGAGCCGGCCGGCTTCAGAACGTCGACCAGCATGTAGACCATGGTGCTGGCAGCGATGAAGTTGAACATGATGGTTGTGATGACGATGTGCGAGCCCCGCTTGGCCTGGAGATAGGCCGGAATCAGCGCCCATAGCGCCCCGCTCGCGGCCGCGCCGACAATGGCGATCGGGAAGGTCAGCCACCATGGGAAAACGGTATCGAAACTCAGCGCCACCAGCGCTACGCCGAGCCCGCTGATATAGGCCTGCCCTTCGCCGCCTATGTTGAAGAGGCCGGCATGAAAAGCGACCGCCACGGCCAGGCCGGTGAAGATGAAATTGGTCGCGTAGAACAGAGTATAGGCAATGTTCTGGCCGCTGCCGAAAGCGCCTTCGAACAGGATGACGGCGGCGCGCAGCGGGTTCTCGCCGACCAGTAGCACCACAAGGCCCGCGACGATGAAGGCGACGGCCAGGTTGATCAGCGGGATCAGGCCATAATCTGCCCAGGCCGGAAGCTTGGCGTAAGGCGTGCTCATTCGGCGGCCTCCTGATGTTCCACTCCGGCCATCAGCAGCCCCAGATCGCCCTCGGTCGCATCCGCGCCGCGCTCGCCCACAATGCGCCCGTCAAACATCACCAGGATGCGGTCGGAGAGCGAGCGGATCTCGTCGAGTTCGACCGACACCAGCAGCACCGCTTTGCCCTGGTCGCGCATGGCGATCAGCCGCTTGTGGATGAATTCGATGGCGCCGACGTCGACACCGCGCGTCGGTTGTCCGACGATGAGGACGCCAGGATCCCTTTCCATCTCGCGCGCCAGCACGATCTTCTGCTGGTTGCCGCCCGAGAAATTGGCCGTCTTGAGGCGTGGGCTGCCGGGGCGGATATCGTATTTCTCGATCTTCTCCTTGGCGTCGGCGAGGATCGCCTCAGCGTTGAGGAACGGTCCGTTCAGGTATTTCGAGTCGTCGTGATAGCCGAGGATCGAATTCTCGCGCTCCTCGAAGGCCAGGACCAGCCCGACATGATGGCGGTCTTCCGGCACATGGGCGAGGCCGCGATCGCGCAACTCGCCCGGATCGGCCTGACCCGTGACCTCTATCGGCATTCCATCGAGCAGGACAGTGCCGGACGCCGCCTTGCGGACGCCGGAAATCGCCTCTATCAGCTCGGACTGGCCATTGCCTGCCACACCGGCAATGCCGACGATCTCGCCGCCCCTGACGTCGAAGGACACGTCTTTCACCATGGTGACGCCGCGCGAATCCTTGACCGTAAGGCCCTCGACGGCGAGCTTGACGGGACCGGGGCGCGCCTCGCCCTTTTCCACGCGCAGCAGGACCCTGCGGCCGACCATGAGTTCGGCGAGTTCCTCGACCGTGGTCTTTGCGGTCTGGCGCGTCGCCACCACTGCTCCCTGGCGCATGACCGACACGTTGTCCGTAATGGCCATGATCTCGCGCAGCTTGTGAGTGATCAGCACCACTGTCTTGCCCTGCTCCTTCAACTGCCGAAGGATGCGGAACAGATGGTCGGCCTCGGCCGGCGTCAGCACACCCGTCGGCTCGTCGAGGATGAGGATTTCGGCGCCACGATAGAGCGCCTTGAGGATTTCGACTCGCTGTTGCAAGCCGACGGGAAGCTCCTCGATGACGGCGTCCGGATCGACCTCGAGACCGTATTCGCGTTCCAGGCGCTGGAGCTCCGAGCGAGCCTTGGCGATGGAGCTCTTCAAAAGGGCCTCGCCCTCGGCGCCCAGGATGACGTTCTCCAGCACGGTGAAGTTCTCGACCAGCATGAAATGCTGGTGCACCATGCCGATGCCGACCGCTATCGCGTCATTGGGCACCTTGATCGTCGTCGGCGCGCCGCCGACCTTTATCTCGCCACTGTCGGCCTGGTAGAAGCCGTAGAGGATCGACATCAGCGTCGATTTGCCAGCGCCGTTCTCGCCGATGATGCCGTGGATCGTGCCGCGCGGAATCTCCAGATGGATGTCCCGGTTGGCATGCACCGCTCCGAAGCTTTTGTTGATGCCGATAAGCTCGATCGCAGCCTCAGCCATGCGTCGGCCCCGCTCCCATTTTTTATCGTTTGGTCAAGTGAGTAGCACGCCACCTTTGCCTTGCCAATTGGCGCGGCCCCTCCCGTCACTCTCGACAAAACCCTTCCTGCTTGTCAATTTCGGACGCAAGACAGCCATGATGTTCGGCTGCCCTTGGGAGATACTGCCATGAGTTCGTCCGCGGACCGCCTCACGACTTTGGAAATCCGCACGACCGAACAGGAGAGGATCATCGAGGAATTGTCCGGAGAGATCGCGGAGCAATGGAAGGTGGTCGAAAGGCTGCAGAAGAAGCTCGATGCGCTCACCGACAGGTTCCTGGCCCTGGAGGAACAGAGCACTCCTGCTCATGAAGCGACGAAGCCGCCGCACTGGTAGTTGTCGCGGCGAGACGCGGCATCGGATCGGGATCCGATGCGAAAGGGGGGCATGACGCGCGAGGCAGACCTCATGGCGCGGGCCGGCAACTACGTGCTCGGCCTGATGGAGGAGAGTGACCGCCAACGGGCGGAGCGCGACCTCGAGATCGATCCCGCCTTCCGCGAAGCCGTATTGCGGGTGGCGGAGCGAATGCATCTGCTCGACCTCAATCCGGCGCAAGCGGTGGAGCCAGGATTCTGGAGGGCGGTGGCGGCGCGCATAGGGGAACTGCCGCAAATGCGCACTGCCAGACCCATCAGTTCGGCTATGACACCGCCCGAAACGAAGGTCGCTGGCTTCACCAAACCGAAGCTCGCCCTGCTGCTGGCCATCGCATGCCTCGCCAGCTACGCGGCAGGGCTGGCGACCGCCCGGTTTTGGTGAAGCCCGTAAGGCTTTGCCCATCCGAGCCGCAATTTATCCGCCGGGCAATATCACCGCTGTACAATGTTCCGACCCAAACAAAACCGCCGGCACGAAGGCCGGCGGTTCCATGCGTAAGGTGACTGGTATCAATAGGGACAGGAATTGTCCGACATGTAGTCGTGGACCTTGATCGTTCCCGCGATGATGTCGGCCTTGGTCTTCTCCGCCGCGGCCTTCATCTCGTCCGTTATGAGCGACTTGTTGTTATCGTCCATCGCATAGTCCACGCCACCCTCGGCGAGCCCGAGATGGCTGCTGCCGGCCTCGAACTTGTCGTTCTTGGCGTCATTGAAGGCGTTGTAGACGGCGACATCCACACGTTTCAGCATCGACGTCAGCACCTTGCCGGGCTGAAGACCGTTCTGGTTGGAATCGACGCCGATCCCGAGCTTTCCTGCGTCGGCCGCCGCCTGGAGCACGCCGACACCGGTGCCGCCGGCGGCGGCGTAGATGATATCAGCGCCTTGGTCGATCTGCGACTTGGCGATCTCGCCACCCTTGGTCGGATCGTTCCAGGCTGCCGGCGTGTCACCGGTCATGTTCTGGATGACGTCGGTCGCACCCGCCGCCTTCGCGCCGCCGACATAGCCGCAGCCGAACTTTCGGATCAGCGGAATATCCATGCCGCCCACGAAGCCGACCTTTTTCGAGGTCGAAGCCATCGCCCCCAGGACACCTACGAGGTAGGAGCCTTCGTGTTCCTTGAACTCGATGGAGCGGATGTTCGGACCCTCGACGCTGGTGTCGATGATGGCAAACTTGGTGTCCGGGAACTCGGGCGCCGTCTTCTGCAATGCCGGAGCCCAAGAGAAGCCGACGACGACGATCGGATTGTTGCCATCCTCGGCGAATTTGCGCAGCGCCTGCTCGCGCTGGGCATCGTTCTGGATTTCGAAGTCGCGATATTCGATGCCCGTCTCGGTCTTGAATTTCTCGGCTCCATTGAAGGCGGCTTCGTTGAACGATTTGTCGAATTTGCCGCCGAGATCGTAGATGATCGCCGGCTTGACGTCCGCGGCGTATGCCGAGACGGACATTGCGGTTGCGGCCAAAAGGCCGAGTACGAAACGCTTCATGTGATCCACACCCTGTCGGTTGTCTTCCGTTGGACGCCGTCCGCGCCCGCCTCGATCCCCAGCTAGCCCGGCAGCCATGGCAGGGTTTTCCTCCTGCTCATGCGGCAATGTTGCATGCCGCCGAACAAAATTCACGCGGAATTTTGACCTCTTGGAAAGACATGGGTCGACATTGTGCCGTCACGGCAAAGTCATTCCCGTCGGGCTTTGGATCCGACGCTCGCGCTTGTTCATGCCGGTGCCGAACTCGGCATCGCGCAAGAGACGCCGGTGCCCTTCAGGCCGCAATAACCATGGGGGTTCTTGGCCAGATACTGCTGGTGATCTTCCTCGGCGAAGTAAAAGGTGGGCGACGGCTCGATCTCCGTGGTGATCCGGCCACGGCCCGCGCTGAGGAGTTCGGCCTCGTAGGCTTCTCGCGAAGCGAGCGCCGCCCGGCGCTGGGCCTCCCCGAAAGTGTAGATCGCCGATCGATAGGTCGTGCCGACATCGTTGCCCTGGCGCATGCCCTGGGTCGGATCATGGCTTTCCCAGAATATCTTCAGGAGGCGGGCATAGGACACGATCTTCGGATCGTAGACCACGAGGACCACCTCGGCGTGACCGGTAAGGCCCGTGCAGGTCTCCTGATAGGTCGGGTTACGCGTGAAGCCGCCGGCAAATCCGACCGCGGTGACCCAGACGCCCTCGGTCTGCCAGAACAGGCGTTCCGCTCCCCAGAAGCACCCCATGCCGAACATCGCCATCTCGAGCCCGTCTGGATAGGGCCCCTTCAGCGGCCGGTTCGAGACATAGTGCGTCGACGCCGTCGGGAGCGGATGGTCGCGCCCGGGTAGCGCTTCCTCGGGCTTGGGAAGCTGCAGCTTCCTGTTCAGCATGTCACTCAGGAAAAACATCGCGCAGTCTCCCTCCGTATCATCGTAACCTTTCGGCCCGCCCGTCCCTCAGCTTTCGGGCGCGAAACGTCCGGCCCGTCGCGCTGGCCGATGGCCGATCACATAGAGGATCAATGCGAGCGCCCCGAACACGGCAAAGCCCGGCACACGGACTATGCCGGTCATCACGGGATCCCACAGGAGCGGATGCAGCCTCGCCTCCGTGAACTGCCGCGCGGCCGCCAATGTGTCAGGCGACACTGAGACCCAGCTTTCGCCCAGCGGCGTCATGACGAGCGCCGAGGCCGCGACCGTGCGTGTCGCGTCGAGCACCGCCATGACGACGGCTATCGCCAGCGCAATCGTGGCCAGAAGGCGGAACAGAAAACGCAACATTCTCGTCCTGCGGAAATCGCCATTTCGATGATGGCCCTTGTCGGCGTCACATCACATATGGCGGCTACCAAAACTTGGCAATCGTTTCGCTCACGATCCGGCAGGTGTCACCAACAGTCCCGCCCGAAGCGCTGGCGTTCCTCGACGAGGTCGAAAGGGGGGATCGCATGGCCGAGCCTCGGAGCCCGGGTCGCCCAGCCGGTAACGGGATCAGACGATCCCGCCCCCGGCCGCGGCGACGGCTGGTCTTTCCCTCGCGATTTTCGCACGATAACCGGTTGCCCGATAGGCCGCCACGGGATCGATCGCGCCGCCGGCGCGCAGCCTCGCCATGGCCAGTATCGGACCGACATCGGTCAGGAAGGCAGATTTCAAGGTCTCCCTGGCCATCAGGGCATCGTTCGCGTCCTGATAGTTCCGAAGCGCTTCGCGGTCGACCAGCAGAGCAGTCGCGTAAGCGCGCTGGAGTTCGATCGCCGACGTCATCAGGCTCTCGATTGGATCCGTCACATTGTGACTCTGATCGAGCATGTGAGCGGGATCGAAGCCTTCAGCGCCACCCAACTCTGCATTCACCAGTTCGTTGAACACCAGGAACAGACGATAGGGATCGATGGAACCCGCATCGAGATCGTCGTCCCCATATTTGGAATCGTTGAAGTGGAAGCCGCCGAGCTTGCCGAACTGGATCAGGCGCGCGACGATCATCTCGATATTCACGTTGGGCGCATGGTGGCCCAGATCGACGAGACAAAAGGCCCTGGCGCCGAGTTCGCTGGCGATGATGTAGTTCGTTCCCCAATCCTGCACGACCGTCGCGTAGAAGGCCGGCTCGTACATCTTGTGCTCGGTGAATAGACGCCAGTCCGAGGGCAGCGCGGCGTAAATCTGGCGCATCGAGTCGAGATAGCGTTCGAACTGCCTGGTGAAATCGGCCTGGCCGGGGAAATTTGACCCGTCGCCGATCCAGACAGTCAGGGCTTTCGAGCCGACCTCCTTTCCGATCTCAATGCATTCGAGATTGTGCTCGACGGCCTGCCTGCGGGTGGCGGCGTCGGCGTGGCTGAGCGATCCGAACTTGTAGGAAAGGCGCTGATCCACGGCGTCGGAGAAAGTATTCGAATTGATCGCATCGAAACCGAGGCCGAAGCGGCTGGCGGCCTGCTTCAGCCGCTGAGGGTCCGCCCGATCCCAAGGGATATGCAACGAAACCGTCGGCGTCGCGCGGGTCAGTTGCTGAATGACCGCGCAATCCTCGATCTTGTCGAAGATGTCGCGCGGCTCGCCCGGCCCGGGAAATCGCGCGAAACGCGTCCCGCCCGTGCCGACACCCCATGAGGGCGTGGCGACATGGAACGATGCGACCTTGTCGCGTATCGCATCGATGGCGATCCCGCGCCTGTCGAGCTGCTCGGCGAGGCTCTCGTAGTCGCGGGAGAGATGGTCGAAGCGCTCAGCATTGCTTTTTTCAAGGAAGTCGCGGGCGATCAATTGTTCAGCCATGGCCTGCCTCCCAGCTTGCGTCTCTAGCGTGTGAAGCTTTGCGCGTTACCCGCGTCGACGTTGACGATGTTGCCCGTAGACTTGGCTGACATATCGGAAGCGAGGAAGAATACGGCCTCCGCTACATCCTGCGGATAGACGCTGAGTTTCAGCAGCGAGCGCTTCCGATAGTGCTCCTCGAGTTCGTCGGGCTTCATGTTATAGGCCGCGGCGCGCTGCTCGCGCCATTCGCCCGTCCAGATCCGTGAGCCGCGCAGTACGGCGTCGGGATTGACCGTGTTGACGCGGATTCCGAATTCGGCCCCCTCCAGCGCCAGGCAGCGCGCGAGATGGATCTCGGCGGCCTTGGCCGTGCAATAGGCGGCCGCGTTGGGCGACGCGGCGAGCCCGTTCTTGGAAGCCACGAAGACGATTGCCCCGCCGGTCTTCTGCGTTTTCATCAACCTGAACGCCTCCCGGGCCACCAGAAAATAGCCTGTCGACAGGATCTCCATGTTGCGGTTCCACAGGGTAAGCGACGTCTCGTCGAAGGGGGCCGCCGAGGAGATGCCTGCGTTCGAAACCAGGATGTCGATGCCGCCGAACTCCCGCGCGGCGAAGGCGAAAGCTTCGGCTGCATCCTCTTCCCTGGTCACGTCGAGCCTCGTGCTGCGTACGACATCAGCGGAATGGCGTCCGGCCAGCTCGCCCCGTGCATCTTCCAGCGCGGCCTCATCGATATCGGCGAGCACCACGCAGGCGCCTTCGCGCAACAACCGTTCAGCCGACGCCTTGCCGATGCCGCCGGCACCGCCTGTCACCAGCGCCACCTTGCCGGCCAGCGGGCGCGGCTTCGGCAGGCGCTGGAGCTTGGCCTCCTCCAGCACCCAATATTCGATGTCGAAGGCCTCCTGCTCGGACAGGCCCTGATAGGAGGACACGCTCGAAGCGCCACGCATGACATTGATGGCGTTGACGTAGAACTCGGCCGAGACGCGCGCGGTCGCCTTGTCCTTGGCGAAGGTGATCATCCCGACGCCCGGCACGAGATAGACCGCCGCATTGGGGTCGCGCATCGGTGGGCTGTCTGGCCGCCTGCACCGTTCGTAATAGGCCGCGTGGTCCCGACGATAGGCCTCGACGGCATCCGCAAGACCCTCCAAAGTTCGGTCGAGATCCGGCCTGGCGGGATCGAAGTCGACGACCAGGGGCGACCTTTTGGTGCGCAGGAAGTGGTCCGGACAGCTTGTGCCGATCGCGGCCAATGCTTCGACGTCGCGTGAGTTGACGAATTCAAGCACGGCAGGCTGATCGTCGAAATGTCCCACCTTGCGCTCCGTCGCCGAGATCATCCCACGGATCGCCGGCATCAGCCTCGCAGCGATGGCCTGGCGTTCGGAGTCGGACAAGGATTGGCGTACCGAGCCGCCGAAGGCCGGCTTGTCCTTCGATTGCTCCTCGAACCATCCTATGGCGCGATTGATGATGCGGATCGTCGTCCGGTAGCAATCCTCGGCCGTATCGCCCCAGGTGAAAAGCCCATGGCCTCCAAGGATCACGCCGGAAGCCCCTGGATTTTCCCGGGCGAATTTCTCCAGCCACAGGCCAAGCTCGAAGCCCGGCCGCTTCCACGGCAGCCAGCCGATCTCGCCGCCGAAGATCTCGGCGGTCAGTCTCTCGCCATCTTTCGCCGCGGCGATCGCGATGACGGCGTCGGGATGCATGTGGTCGACATGCCCGCGCGGCACATAGGCATGGAGCGGCGTGTCAATGGAGGCCGCGCGTGGGTTGAGGTTGAAGGTGCAGTGCGGGAGATAGCCGACCATCTCGTCTTCGTAGGCCGCACCGCGATAGAGCCCCTTCAGCGCTTCCAGCTTTTCCATGTAAAGGGTCGCAAATCCGTCGAGCCTGATCGTTCCGACGTCGCCGCCGGACCCCTTGACCCAGAGCACCTCCGCCGGATGGCCCGTCAGGGGATCGGTCTCGACGATCTTGGCCGAGGTGTTGCCGCCACCATAATTGGTTATTCGCTTGTCGGATCCGAGCAGATTGGACCGATAGAGCAGGCGTTCCGCTTCGGTCATCGAGGCTGCTTTGGCGTCGTCCCAAAGATCGACGAGGCGCGTTGCGCGGCGCGATTCAAGCATATCGCCATTCCTCCCAGCACGCCGCCGGCAAGCCGGCGAGCGTGTCAAACTCCCATGCGGTGCCGAGTGTGTCAATCAACAACAATCATAATCTATCATATTGCACCGCACACTGAAAAATAATGATTGCTGTTGATTGACATTGAATGATTTGACTGCGCTAAATGCTGCCCAGGAGGGACCTGATGCACGAGAAGGAACGCCACCGGATCATCCTCTCCGCCGTCCAGGAAAGACCTGTCGCGACGGTCCCGGAACTTGTCGAGCTTACGTCCTCGTCCGAAGCCACCATCCGGCGCGATATCGCCGCCCTTCACGTGCAGAAGCGCCTGCGCCGCGTGCGCGGCGGCGCCGAGGCGATCAATCCGCCCCAATTCGTCGGCCTGGCCGGCAGACCCTACAGCGTCAACGAGACCCTCAACACGGGCAAGAAGCGGGCGATCGCGCGCGAGGCGGTGGCACTCTGCAAGGACGGCGAGCCGATCATCGTCAATGGCGGCACAACCACCTTCCAGATGGTGCATTTCCTCAGCAACCGGCGCATGCCGATCTTCACCAACTCCTTCCCGATCGCCGAGCACCTGCTCAAGCATTCCAAGAACACTGTGATGCTGTCGGGCGGCACGATCTACCGCGAGCAGAATATCATCCTGTCGCCTTTCGACAACGACGTCACACGCAATTTCTATGCGCGGCGCATGTTCATGGGAGCCCAGGGGCTCGGCCCACTCGGCCTGATGGAGGGCGATCCGCTGCTCATCCAGGCCGAGCAGAAGCTGATCGATCAGGCCGACGAGTTGGTCGTGCTGGCCGATTCCTCGAAATTCAAGCAGCGTTCGAGCCTGATCCTGTGCGGCCTGTCGCGCATCTCGACGGTGATCACAGACGAGGATCTGGAGGACAGCGACGCCCGCATGCTCGAGACAGCCGGCGTGACGCTGATCGTGGCGGGCCGCAACGGATCGAAACAGGAGGAATCTTCGCTGCAGGCATAGCATCGGCCCGAAAGGTTCGGGAGGAAGCCGATGCGAAAGCATGATCATTGCAACATTCAAGGGAGGAAAGTTTCAATGTCGATGTTCAGGAAATTGCTGGTGACAGCGGCGATCGCAGCCGCCATGTCCGTCAATGTCGCCCATGCCGAACCCGTCAAGATCGCGCTCGTCGTCAAGGCGCTCGGCATCGGCTTCTTCGAGGCGGCCAACAAGGGCGCGCAGGAAGCCGCCAAGGAACTCGGCGATGTCGAGGTGATCTATACCGGGCCCACGGACACAACCGCCGAAGGGCAGATCGAAGTCATCAACTCGCTGATCGCCCAGAACGTCAACGCCATCGCAGTGTCTGCCAACGACAAGGATGCGCTGGTTCCGGCGCTCAAAAAAGCGATGGATCGCGGCATCACCGTCATCTCGTGGGATTCCGGCGTCGCGCCCGAGGGCCGGGCGATGCACCTCAACCCTTCCTCCAACGCGCTGATCGGCAATATGTGCGTGAAGATGGCGGCCGACAATCTGCCTGAAGGCAAGGGCGATGTGGCGATCCTGTCGGCCTCGGCGACCGCGACCAATCAGAACACCTGGATCGAGGAGATGAAGAAGGTCCTGCCAAACTATCCGGGCGTCAACATCGTCGCCACGGTCTATGGCGACGACCTCGCCGACAAGTCCTATCGCGAGACACAGGGCCTCATCCAATCGCATCCCGATCTCAAGGCGATCATCGCGCCGACCTCCGTCGGCATCGTCGCCGCTGCACAGGCTGTCGAAGACGCCGGCAAGGTCGGTCAGATCAACGTCACCGGCCTCGGCCTGCCCTCGGAGATGGCCGGCCACGTGAAGGCGGGATCGTCCAAGTCCTTCGCCATCTGGAATCCGATCGACCTCGGCTATTCCGCGACCATGATCGCCTACAATCTCGCGACCAAGAAGGCGGAAGCGAAGCCCGAGGGCGAGATCCCGATGGGCCGCATGGGCAACGTCAAGCTCGACGCGAACAACGAGGGCGCCATGGCCGACCCGTTCGTCTATGACGCCAAAAACGTCGAGGAATTCGCCAAGATCTTCTGATCCTGAATGACTGCCGGTGCGGACCCCTTATCCGGCCTCGCCCACGGGTCTTGCCTCCGGCAAGCACGAGGACAGGCTCCGCGAGGTCGGGTGAGGGGTCCGCACCGACGGTCAAGCACCATGGCCGTCGGCAATCTTGATCGGCGGGATGCTATATTGTTTGAGATCCAGGAAGGTCGAGCCGCAGCGATGCTCAATTCCGCGCTTCGTCCGCTAGGAGAGACCGCCGTACCGGCAGTGCCGATGCTTGCGCTCTCGGGCGTGTCGAAAAGCTTTCCGGGCGTCCATGCGCTCACCAACGTCTCGCTCGAGCTCTACGCCGGCGAGGTCACTGCGCTGGTCGGCGAGAACGGCGCCGGAAAATCGACATTGGTCAAGATCCTGACCGGCATCTACCAGCCGGACGAGGGCCAGATCAGCATGGCTGGCCAGACGGTCGCATTGCAGACGGCGCATGAAGCGTCGAAGGCAGGCATCACGGCGATCCACCAGGAAACCGTGCTGTTCGACGAGTTGACGGTCGCGGAGAACATCTTCCTCGGCCACGCCCCGCGCCAGCGCTTCGGCATGATCGACTGGAAGACCCTCAACAAGAACGCTGCCGCTCTGCTGGACCGTATCGGAGCCAGGATCAACCCTCAGGTGCGGCTGCGCGACCTCGCCATCGCCAGCCGCCATCTGGTGGCGATCGCCCGGGCGCTGTCGGTCGATGCCCGCGTCGTCATCATGGATGAGCCGACTGCGGCCCTCTCCCACAAGGAAATAGAAGAGCTCTACGCGCTGATCGAAAGGCTGAAAGCCGAGGGCAAGGCGATACTCTTCATCTCGCACAAGTTCGACGAGATCTTCCGGATCGCCGACCGCTACACGGTGTTCCGCGACGGGTCGATGGTGGGAGCCGGCCGCATCGCCGAGGTGACGGAAGATGCGCTGGTGCGGCTCATGGTCGGACGTTCGGTCGACCGCATCTTTCCCCCGAGATCGCCGGATATCGGCGAGACCGTGCTCAAGGTCGCCGGATATTGCCATCCGACGGAATTCGAGGACATCAATTTCGAGCTGAAGCGCGGCGAGATCCTCGGCTTCTACGGGCTGGTGGGAGCGGGCCGCAGCGAGTTCATGCAGGCGCTCTTCGGGATCACGAAACCTGCCAAGGGCGCGATCTCCATTGACCGTAAGGTCGCCGTGATCCGCAGTCCGGCGCAAGCAATCGCACGCGGCATCGTCTATGTGCCGGAGGAACGTGGGCGCCAGGGCGCGATCATCGGCCTGCCCATCTTTCAGAACGTGACGCTGCCGTCGCTGAACCGAACGTCGCGAGCGGGCTTCCTGCGGCTGGCGGAGGAATTCCGTCTCGCCCGCCACTATACGCAGCGTCTCGACCTCCGGGCCGCGGCCCTCGACCGCGATGTCGGCACTCTCTCTGGCGGCAATCAGCAGAAGGTGGTGATCGCCAAATGGCTGGCGACCAAGCCGAAAGTCATCATCCTGGACGAGCCGACCAAGGGAATCGACATCGGCTCGAAGGCGGCGGTCCACGAATTCATGAGCGAGCTCGTCGCGGGCGGGCTCAGCATCATCATGGTCTCGTCGGAAATCCCGGAGATCCTCGGCATGTCCGATCGCGTGATCGTCATGCGCGAAGGTCGCATGGTCGCGACTTTCGACCGCCAAAGCCTCCACGCCGAGAAACTGGTGCGCGCCGCGGCCGGCATCGGAGGACCAGCCTGATGGCCGCCGCGTCGCTGCGTTCCCGCGAATTCCTGCTCGCCGTCGCGATCATCGGCCTTCTCCTCATGATCGCCTCGCGTTTTCCGGGCTTCGTGGCGCCGCGCAACCTCGGCAACGTCTTCAACGACACGGCGATCCTCATCATCCTGGCGCTCGCCCAGATGGCAGTGATCCTCACCCGATGCATCGACCTGTCGATCGCGGCGAACCTCGCCCTGTCCGGCATGATCGCCGCAATGCTGAACGCGGCCATGCCCGGCATCCCGATTCCCGCTCTGATCGTCCTGGCCATCATCATCGGTTCCGCCCTCGGCGCGCTCAACGGCCTGCTCGTCTGGAGACTCGACATCCCGCCGATCGTGGTCACTCTGGGAACGCTCACCATCTACCGCGGCATCATCTTCGTGCTGTCGAACGGCAAATGGATCAACGCGCATGAGATGAGCGATGCGTTCAAGGCGTTGCCGCGCGCGCCCGTGCTCGGCCTGCCCGTGCTTTCCTGGGTCGCCATCGCGGTGATCATCGCCATGGGCGTCATGCTGAAGCGCACGGGCTTTGGCCGCGCGCTCTATGCAGTGGGCGGCAATCCGACGGCAGCGGTCTATGCCGGCATCGATGTCGGCCGGACCCGATTCCTGGCCTTCACGCTTGCCGGCGCGATCGCCGGCCTCTCCGGCTACCTCTGGGTCTCTCGCTATGCCGTGGCCTATGTCGACATAGCGGGCGGCTTCGAGCTCGACGTGATCGCGGCCTGTGTCATCGGCGGCGTCTCCATTGCCGGCGGCATCGGCTCCGCCGCCGGCGCGGTGCTTGGGGCGCTGTTCCTCGGCGTCATCAAGAACGCCCTGCCAGTGGTCAATATCTCGCCATTCTGGCAGCTCGCCATTTCGGGCAGCGCCATCATCCTCGCCGTGGCAGTCAACGCGCGGGCGGAGAAGAAGAAGGGACGGATCATCCTTCGCAAGGCAGAGGTGAAGGCATGAGCCAGAGCCAGCCGAACATCCATATCGTTCCCGATCGCCTGGAAAGCCGAACCGCGACGCTCGTGAAGAGCTGGGAAAGTCTCCTCATCTGCGTTGCGGTCGCGGTCTTCGTCGTGAACGCCCTTGCCTCCCCCTATTTCCTCAATCCGTGGAATCTCTCCGACGCGACCTTCAATTTCACGGAGAAGGCCATGATCGCGCTGCCCATGGCGATGCTCATCATCGCCGGCGAGATCGACCTTTCCGTGGCCGCAATCATCGCTCTCGCCTCCACGACCATGGGGTATGCCCTCCAGTTCGGCGCGGACACCTCGGAACTCGTCGCTATCGGCATCGGCGTCGGTCTCGCCTGCGGCGCCTTCAACGGGTTCCTGGTGACCCGGCTGGGCCTCCCCTCCATCGTGGTCACGATCGGCACGATGAGCCTCTTCCGCGGCGTCTCCTTCATCGTTCTCGGTGACAAGGCCTATAACGGCTATCCGGCCTCGTTCGCGTTCTTCGGGCAAGGCTATGTCTGGTGGGTGTTCTCCTTCGAGTTCGTCCTCTTCCTTGCGCTCGCGCTGGTCTTCGGCGCGCTTCTCCACAAGACAAACTTCGGGCGCAGCGTCTACGCGATCGGCAACAACCAGACGGCCGCCCTGTTCTCCGGCATCCGCATCGAACGGGTGAAATTCGTCCTGTTCCTGCTCACCGGCCTGATGTCGGGTGTTGCCGCCGTGTGCCTCACATCCCGGCTCGGTTCCACGCGGCCATCGATCGCTCTAGGCTGGGAGTTGGAGATCGTGACCATGGTGGTGCTCGGCGGGGTCAGCATATTGGGCGGCTCCGGCACCATAACGGGCGTGGTCATCGCAGCCTTCATCATGGGCATGGTCACGTTCGGCTTCGGGCTGCTCAACGTGCCGGGCATCGTCATGTCCATCTTCATCGGGCTGCTTCTTATTGCGGTCATCGCCCTGCCGATCGTGTGGGCCCGCTTCCTCGGCCGGCGCCACGCATGAGGGAGGGCACCACGCCGACAGAAATCCGGCATGTCGCCGTGGTCGACATCGGCAAGTCCAATGCCAAGGTCGCGCTCGTCGACCTGGCGGAAATGGCCGAGCGGGCCGTGCGAAAGACGTCCAACCCGATCCGCGCTAACGGCCCGTATCCGCATCACGACGTCGAAAGGCTGTGGGATTTCATCCTGCAGAGTCTTGCCGAGCTCAATCGCGACACGAGGATCGAAGCGATTTCGGTCACCACCCATGGCGCAACGGCGGCGCTGGTCGACAAGACTGGCCAGCTCGCGCTGCCCGTGCTCGACTACGAACATGCCGGCCCCGACATTTCGAGGGCCGACTATGCGGCCGTCCGCCCCGGCTTTTCCGAAACAGGCTCGCCGCCCCTTCCGCTCGGGCTCAATCTCGCAGCCCAGATCTACTGGCAGCAACACGCCTTCCCCGAAAGCTTCGCGCGCGTGCGGCGCATCCTCACGTATCCGCAATACTGGGCTTTTCGGTTGAGCGGCATCCAGGCGACGGAAGCCACCTCGCTCGGCTGTCATACGGATCTCTGGAACCCGGCCACCGGCGACTTCTCCTCCCTCGTCGATCGCGTGGGATGGCGTGAAGTGATGGCGCCGGTCCGCCGTGCCGGGGATCGGCTCGGGCCGATCCTGCCCGAACTTGCTGCGCGGACCGGCCTCGCGCCGGATGTCGCCATTCTGTGCGGCATCCACGATTCCAATGCCTCGCTGCTGCCGCATCTTCTTTCGCGACCGCTGCCGTTCGCCGTCGTCTCGACCGGCACCTGGGTCGTGGTCCTGGCGCCCGGCGGCGAGATGCATGCGCTCGATCCCCGACGGGACACCCTCATCAATGTCGATGCGCTCGGCAGGCCTGTCCCCTCGGCGCGTTTCATGGGTGGTCGAGAGTATTCCGTCATAACGGACGGCCTTCCGGATGGCTGGGGCGATGGCGACGTGAAGAGCGTGCTCGCCCGGGGAATCAAGCTTCTGCCCTCGGTCCTACCGGGGTCCGGCCCCTTCCCCTCATGCGAGGCGAAATGGATAGGACAGCCGTCTCCACAGCAGATACGCGTCGCCGCCGCCTTCTATCTCGCCCTGATGGCGGCCACCTGCCTCGATCTCGTGAAGGCCGAAGGGCCGACGATCGTCGAGGGCCCTTGCGCCGCCAATCCGCTCTTCCTCTCCATGCTGAGCGCTGCCAGCGGCCGCCCGGTCATTGCCGGCGGTGACGGCACCGGAACGAGCCTCGGCACGGCGCTTCTGGCGAGGGAGGGGAGCCTTTCCATAGGAGGTCACGACCGTCGGATCGTGATTCGAGATCGCGACTGGCAGGAATACGCGCTAGCCTGGAGGACTGCTGCCGAAAACGTCGGCGATTGGCGTAGCGCTCCGACGCAATCGTCACCCCCGGCCTCATAGGCGAGCGAAGCGAACCGCAGGTGATCCTATGCAAAGGCCGGCCGACCCGAACGAGACCGCCAGAACAGAAGCAGGATCGCGGCGAGGTTGAGAACGTTCCAGGCGACGCCGTTCAGGAAGGCTATCGCATAGGAACCGGTCACATCGTAGATCCAGCCCGACATCCAGCCTCCCAACGCCATTCCGACGATCGTCGCCATCATCACCAGGCCGATGCGCTGGCCCGCTTCCGCGGCCGGCATGTACTGGCGAACGATGATCGCGTAGCACGGTACGATGCCGCCCTGCGACAGGCCGAACACGAGAGACACGACGTAGAGGGAGGCGAGTCCGTCGAAGGGAATATAGAAGAACAGCGACACGCCCTGCAGCGCCGAACCGATCAGCAGCGTCTTCACGGCACCGATCCTGTCGGCGATGAAGCCCGAGGCGATGCGGCTCACCACGCCGCCGGCCAGCATGATCGACAGCATCTCCGAGCCGCGCGCGACGCCGTAGCCGAGATCCATGCAATAAGCCACGATATGAACCTGCGGCATCGACATGGCCACGCAGCAGCTCAAGCCGGCGACGATCAGCAGCCCCTGCAAGGCTGACGGCGAGAAGGGCATGATGCGCGGCGCCCGGTGGATGCCCGCTTCCGACGATTTGCCGACAGGCGCGGCACGGCGCAGCAGCAGCACCAGCGGCACCATGGCCACGAGGCATATGATGCCTATGACCACATAGGTGAAGCGCCAGCCGCCGCCCGCCATGATGAAAGGCATGATGGCCGGCCACACCGCTCCCGCGAGATAGTTGCCGGATGCCGCCAACGACACGGCGAGGCCACGGCGACGGTCGAACCAGTGCGAGATGTCGGCGATCAGCGGCCCGAATATCGCCGAGCAGCCCGTGCCGATCAGCGCACCCTGCAGAATACCGAACTCCGTTATCGACGAAGCCCGTGCGGCGAGCAGGAAGCCAGCCGCCAGCATTGTCGAGGACACAAGCGCCGGGATCCAGTAGCCATAACGGTCGACGCCGCGGCCCATAAGGACATTGCCGAACGCGAAGCCCACCATGGTCGCCGTATAGGGCAGTGTCGCATCGGCCCGGTCGACGCCGAATTCCGCCTGCACCGCTGGCAGGACGACGACGACCGCCCACATGCCGGCGCCGCCGATCGTGGCCAGCAGCACCGAGACAGCCAGGCGAAACCAAGCATAGGATCCGTCAATGTCGGTGGAAACGGGCATACGAGGCGGGGCGTTCATCGACTGCGTCTCCTCACCCGGGCACTGTCGACCAGCCGCCGCGCCAGCGGCAGCGCCACGGACGGTCTTTCGTCACGCCAGAGACGATCCTGTTAAGCCGGCTCCGATTATGGGGCCCCTCGTCCGACCTCGCTTCGTGAGGCCAGATGAGGGGGTCCCTTGGCAGCGAGCACCCAAAAGCGGCGGCCGGTCTCAATCAAGCATCACCGCGACCACTGCCGCGCAATCCCCGGCCTTGACCAAGCCGGGGAAATGGCGTGCGGCGAGCATCCCGGAGAGCTTGGCACGGATCTCGTGCGGCGAGGCACCCGTCCGGGTGATGTCGTGGATGCGGGCGATGATCTGCCCCTCCTCGACCGAGCCGCCGAGATCCACCATGGGTTCGACCATGCCGTCGAATTCAGCAAAGGAGAAACAATCGCCGGAAGGCATGTCGAGCCAGCGGGTCGGCGTCTTATCGACCTCGCCTGCCACGATCCCTGCGTGGCGCAGCAGGTTGATGGCGCCGCGCCGCGCGATCCGCACCGTGTCGGCGCGGGATGTCCCGCCGCCGCCGAGTTCGGTGGTCACGAACACCTTTCCCATCTCCTCGGCCGCCGTGTCGTACATGCCAACCGCGTCGATCTCCAGCATCGACACGGAGTAGGGCGCGGAGAAGGCCTCGACCGCTGCGAAGGCCTTCGCCTCCTGCGCCTTGTCGGGAAGGATGTGGGCGGCGCAGAACGGCACGAAATCGAGGGTCCTGCCGCCGGAATGGAAATCGAGCACGATGTCGGCGCGTGGCAGGAGCTCCCGCTGGAAATAGTCCGCGATCTTCTCGGTGACGGTTCCATCGGGCCGGCCCGGGAAGGTGCGGTTCATATTGCCCTTGTCGATCGGCGACGTCCGGGTGCCTGCCCGGAACGCCGGATAGTTCATAGCCGGCACGATGATCACCGTACCGGAGACCTCCCGGGGGTCCAGCGTCTGGGCGAGGTCGAAGAGCGCGAGCGGACCCTCATACTCGTCGCCGTGGTTTCCGCCGGTGAGCAGTGCAACGGGACCGTTGCCGTTCCTGACGACCGCGATCGGGATCATGACGGAGCCCCAGGCGGAATCGTCGCGGCTATAGGGAAGCCGCAAAAAGCCATGCTGCTTGCCTTCCCGGTCAAGGTCGATGGTCGGCGCGACCGGCGACGGGCGGAGCGTCTTTTTCGACATCGTCGCCTCAGTTCTTGACGAAGAGCTGGCGCGGCACATTGGCCAGGCATTCGACGCCGGTCTCGGTGATCAGGATGCTTTCGGTGATCTCGAGCCCCATCGTCTCGAGCCATAGGCCCGTCATGAAATGGAAGGTCATGCCGGGCTTCAATTCCGTGCGGTCGCCGGGGCGCAGGCTCATGGTCCGCTCGCCCCAATCCGGCGGGTAGGACATACCGATCGGATAGCCGGTACGGTTGTCCTTGACGATCCCGTATTTCTTCAAGACCGCGAAGAAGGCGTTGGCAATGTCCTCACAGGTGTTGCCTGGCTTCGCTGCGGCCAAACCTGCTTCCATGCCTTCCAAAGTCGCCTTCTCCGCATCGAGGAAGGCCTGCGTCGGCTTGCCGAGAAAGACCGTGCGCGACAGCGGGCAATGGTAGCGATTGTAGCAGCCGGCGATCTCGAAGAAGGTGCCCTCGTTCGCCCGCATCGGCTTGTCGTCCCAGGTAAGGTGCGGGGCGGAAGCGTCTGCTCCCGACGGCAGGAGCGGCACGATGGCCGGATAGTCGCCGCCGATCCCGTCCACGCCGCGTGTGCCGGCATCGTAGATCTCGGCGACAAGGTCGCATTTGCGCATGCCGACCTCGACCTTGTCGACAATGCGCGCATGCATGGCTTCGACGATCCGCGCCGCCTTGCGCATATAGTCGATCTCTGTCGGGCTCTTCACGGCGCGCTGCCAGTTGACCAGCGCGGTGGCATCGCTGAAATGGGCGTTGGGCAGGTGCTTCTGAAGAGCGGCGAATGCTGCCGCCGAGAACCAATAATTGTCCATCTCGACGCCGATGGACAGCTTGCTCCAGCCGCGATTGGAGAGCACCTCGGACAGATAGTCCATTGGATGCCGCTCGGTCGACTGCACGTAGTGATCGGCGTATCCAATGATGTTGTCATGGGCGAGATAGGCCGTCCGCTTCGCGCCGGCCGCGTCCTGGCCACGGCCGAACCAGACCGGCTCCCCATCCGGGGGCACGATGACGGCCTGATGGACATAGAAGGACCAGCCGTCATAACCGGTCAGCCACGCCATGTTCGACGGGTCGCTGACGATCAGCAGCTCGATACCTTTCGCCGCCATGGCGCGCCGGGTCTTGGCGAGGCGCTCGGCGTATTCCTCACGCGAGAATCTGAGATTGGGCATGGTCATTTCGGAGGTCCTCGTTTCCCGCCTTGAAGCGGCTAGTTCTGGAAAGTCGTGCCGGCGCCGGCGGCTTTCGCGCGATCGCGCGCCAGCGTGGCGATCGCGGTGTCCTGCACGCCGGTCCCGGTGAGGTCGGCCAGCGTTACTTCGTTGGCGGCGAGACGGCCCGGCCGCAGCCCGACGATGACCTGGCCGAGTTCGGCGACCTCGGCTTCGGCCGGCATCAACCCCGCCGCGATCGCATGATGCAGTTCGCCGAGCCGGCGGGTCTGTTTGGCGCTGTCGGCCACGTAGAGGTCGGCGCGCTTCACGATGGCCGGAGCAATCTCGTTCTTGTGTTCGGCATCCGAGCCCATGGCCGTTACGTGCTGACCGGCTTCCACGGCATGGAGCAGCGGCGTTTCCGAGGGGGTCGTCGTCACCACGATGTCCGCACCGGTGGCGGCGCGATCGATATCGGACGCGGCCTCGACGGGAATGCCCAGCTTCTCGCGCAATTCTCCAGCCGCGATCTCGGCCTTCTTCAGATCGCGCGCCCAGATGCGCGCCTGCTCGATCGGTCGCACAAGCGTCAGCGCCTCGAGCTGAAGCCGCGCCTGAAGGCCGGCGCCGAGGATCCCGGCAACGGACGAATTCTCGCGCGACAGGTATTTTGCAGCGACCGCCCCGGCAGCCGCCGTTCGCACGTCGGTCAGGTAGCCATTGTCGAGCAGGATCGCCTCGACGACGCCGGTTCTGGATGAGAGGAGCATCATCATGCCGTTGCCGCTGGGAAGGCCCAGCTTCGGATTGTCGAAGAAGCCGGAACTGATCTTCACCGCGAAGCCATCGAGGCCCGGCACATAGGCCGTCTTAACGTCAACCTCGCCGCGGTGCTCGGGGATGTCGAGCCGCATGATCGGCGGCATGGAAACGGGCAGCGTCGCCAGGGCGCGGAAGGCGTTCTCGACGCAGGCAATGGCGTCGTGATCGAGCTTCACAATCTCGCGCAACTCGGCTTGCGTGATGACCGTCATCCCGCCCATGATCTCGGCTCCTCCTCTACCGAATTCGCCCCCATGACGACCTTGCGGTGCAAGTCCATGTCGATGTTGCGGCCGGAGAGCAGGACCACAACCGGGCCGGCCGGGTGAAGCTTCTCCGCAAGCAACGCGCCGATGCCGACCGCTCCCGCTCCTTCGACCACCTCGCGCTCGGCCTGGTAGGCGTGGCGGATCCCGGCTGCGATCTCGCCTTCCGAGAGCAGCACGAGATCGTCGAGAAGGTCGCGGCACGTGGAGAAGGTCAGCCTGTTGTCGAGACCGATCCCGCCGCCGAGCGAATCCGCAAGCGTCGGCACCTCTTCGACCAGCACGGGCTTTCCCGCGTCGAAGCTCGTCTTCATCGCCGCGCCGCGTTCCATGGAGACCCCGACAACCTTCGCCTGCGGCCGCCTCGCTTTCACTGCCGTGGCAATGCCGGCGGCAAGCCCCCCACCCGACACGGGCACGACGACCATGTCGACATCGGGCACTGCCTCCAGCATTTCCAGCCCGAGCGTGCCTTGGCCGGCAATGACGGCCGGATGATCGAAGGGCGGCACCATGGCGAGCCCCTCCTCCGCGACCAGTCGATCCACTTCCGCCTGGGCGTCATCCTGGCTGTTGCCGACGATGCGGATCTCGGCGCCGAGGCGTCGGATCTCCTCGACCTTGTTCTCCGGCACGAGCCGCGACATGCAGATCACAGCGCGGAGACCTTCGAGGCGGGCGGCATGCGCGAGAGCCCGGCCATGATTGCCCGTAGACGCTGCGACCACGCCCCGTTGCTTGTCGGCCGAGGACAGCAAGGCGATCGCATTGGAAGCGCCGCGCAGCTTGAAGCTGCCGGTGGCCTGGCGGTGCTCCATCTTGAGATGGACGGGAAAGCCGAGCCGCTCCGACAGGGAAGGCGACATCGCCATCTGCGTGGCGACGATCTTGCCCGCGATTCGTGTCGCGGCAGTTTCGATCTCATGGAGCGTGACGGCGCTCATGACGATTTCGGCTCAAGCGGCAACGTCATCAGACGACCGAATTCCGGATATGAGGATTTGTCGTCGCAAAGGCGCAGGCAGTTCCACGCCGTCGCCTGGTTGCTGGTGACCACCGGTCGGCCGGTCGCCTCCTCGATGGCCGCAGCAACGGATGCCGATCGCAGAGCCGTGCATGAAATGAACAGGGCTTCGGCATCGGGCGCCGTGGCGGCGCGAGCGAGCTCGACGAAGGAAGCCGGCGCGATCCGCGCCATTTCGCGATCGTCCTCGAAACCGAGGCTGGTGAAGCTCGCGATCTGGAAACCCTGCCTGGAGAGATAGTCCGCCATCGGGCGGCTGGTCTCAACCGAGTAGGGCGTCAGGACGCTGATCCTGTTCGCGCCGCATGCCTTCAGTCCGGCGGTTGCCGCGAGTGTCGGCGTCACCACAGGCACGCCTGGCTTGGCCTGACCGATCGCCGCGGCGATCTCTCCGTCTCCGATGACGACGGAAGCCGAGCTGCAGGAATAGCAGATGGCATCGAGATCCTCGCCGGGCAGGATCAGCCGGGCCCCTTCGGTCAGCGCGGGTTGCATCCGGCGCAGGTTCTCCGGCGTTGTCGGATTGGCGTAGAAGATCCGCGCGACATAGACGCCTATCCGCTCGCTCGCCACCATGCGATGGAAGTCGGGCTCGGTCGTGTGATCGGTCGCAAGTATGATCAGTCCGACCCTCTTCTGAAGTGGGCGCGCATCGAGCCCCGGCCGTGCCGTGTGAAGACGTATCTCTGTCATGACGTTTACCGTTCGATCTTTCCGTAGCGGTGCTCCAGCCAGCGCAGCAGGACCACGGAGAAAAGGCTGATGACGAGGAAGAACACGCCGACCAGGGTCATCGGCTCGACATAGCGATAGTAGGTATTGGCGACGCTCTTGGCCTGATTCATCAGTTCGAGCACGGTGATGGCCGAGAGCAGCGGCGTCTCCTTGAACATGGCCACCAGATAGTTGGCGAGAGCCGGGATCATCGGCGGTATGGCCTGGGGCAGGATGATGCGTGTCCAGGTCTGGTTTGTGCTCAGGTTGCAGGCTTTGGCAGCCTCCCATTGCCCGCGCGGCACATTGTCGATACCCGCACGATAAACCTCGGCCGTATAGGTCCCGTAATGCAGCCCAAGGCCGATAACGCCCGCCACCAAGGGCGGCAGGAGGATGCCGATATCGGGCAACACGAAGAAAATGAAGTAGAGCTGCACGAGGAGCGGCGTGCCGCGGATGAACTCCGCGAAGAAGCCGACGCTACGCGAGACCAGCTTGTTCGACGAACGGCGCGCGAGCGCGATGGCCAGGCCGACGACGGCGGCGAGAGCCGCGCCGAGCAGCGTCGCGAGGATCGTGATCTTCACGCCTTGCAGCAGGGTCGGCATGATCTGCCAGACGAATTGCCAATCCCACTCCACGGTCAGACCCTCATCCCGTCGAGACCGCGCGCCATACGGCGCTCGAGCCAGCGCATGACCGTGGAGATGGCGAGCGCCATCAGGAAATAGAGCACCAGGATGGTGGCAAAGGGCACCAGCGTGCTGCCCGTCTGGGCGCGCACGACCTGGGCCTGAAAGGTCATGTCGGTGAGCGAGATCAGCGAGACCACTGCCGTGGCCTTCAAAAGCTCGATCGCGTTGTTGCCGAAGGTTGGCATCATCAGCAGGAGCGCCTGCGGCAGGATGATATGGCGCATCGACTGCCAGCGCCCGAGATTGAGCGCCACGCAGGCTTCGTATTGTTCTTTCCCGATCGACTGGACCGCGCCGCGCACCACCTCGGCGCCGTAGGCCCCGACATTCAGCCCGAGCGCCAGCACACCGGCCTGCAACGGCGTGAGTTCGAAGCCGGCAAAGGGCAGCACGAAATAGGCCCAGAAGAGCTGAACGAAGATCGAGGTGCCGCGGAAGAATTCGATATAGGCGGTCGCGAGTGAGCGCACGACGAAGAACCGCGACAGCCTGCCGAGGCCGGCGATGAACGCCATGACGAGGGCCAGCGCGCAGCCCATCAGCGTGAGCTGGATCGTCACAATCGCGCCGTCCAGGATCAGGCCGAGATAGCCGGACCATTGGGTCATCAAGTCAAATGCCTTCCGCTTACAGGATTGGCCTTGGCCGCCAACCGGCGGGTGGGCTCACCCATCGCGGGACGGGTGAGCCCTGATACGAAGAATTACTGCGCCGCGCAGAGCTTCTCGCGGGTGGTCGACATCGCCGCCGCAGCGGAGAAGCCATAGGGCTCGATGATCTTCGCGAACTCGCCGGATTCCTTCAGCTTGGCGAGTTCCACATCGAAGGCGTCGCGCAGCGCCTCGTCTCCTTTCCGGAAAGCGGCGCCGTCGCAATAGACCGGCGCGCCCACCACCGGAGCGACCACTTCGAGATTGGGATCGCTCGCCTTCTTGACGAGATCGTTGATCGACAGGACCGGCAGCGAATAGACGTCTATGCGCCCGTCCTGAACCATCTTCAGGCCGCTCTGGCCGTCGGGAACGACGATCACGCGTTCGCGCGGGACGCCGGCATTGAGAGCAAGCTTCTCCTCGGTGCCGCCACCCGGCGCGCCGATCGTAGCGGATGGATCCTTGGCGATATCGGCATAGCTCTTGAAGCCCTTCGGATTGCCCTTCTTCAGCAGGAATGCTTCGGCGTCGCACAGTACCGGCTCGGAATAGGCGACCGCAGCGCAACGCTCCGGCTTCATGAACAGGCCGGCGGTGACGACGTCGTGACGGCGCGCCTGGAGGCCGGGGATCATCGCCCCGTATTCGGAGATCGAAGCGACGATCTCGGGCACGCCGAGCCGCTTGAAGATCTCGCGCGCCACGTCCGGGGCCGCGCCCGAGACCTTGCCGTCCGCAGCGACGGCGGTGAAGGGCGGCTCATTGGCGATGGCTACGCGGGCAAAGCCCTGCGCCTTCAACTGCTCGAGCTTGTCGCTGTCGGCCGAGCTCGGTCCCGATGCAAGAAAGGCAGCGACAACCGCAACCGCACCGGCGCCGCCGGCAAGAACTCCCAATAGCTTCCTCATGTTCCCAACTCCTCTTATGTCTTCCAGCTTGTCTTTTGGCGGCGCTCAGGCCGCTGCATGGCGGTCAAACACGATGTCCGGCCGCTATGATCTTGCGCAGGAAAGCCTGTGTCCGTTCCTGCTTGGGATGGCGGAAAATGTCGTCGGGCTTGCCTTCCTCGACGATGCGGCCGCGATCGAAGAACAGCACGCGATCGGCGAAATCGTGAGCAAACCCCATCTCATGTGTGACCAACAGCATCGTCATGTCGGTCTCGGCCGCGAGCTTGCGCATGACGTTCAGCACTTCCTCGACCAGTTCGGGATCGAGCGCGGAGGTCACCTCGTCGAACAGCATGATCTTCGGCGAAAGCGCCAGCGCGCGGGCGATCGCGACGCGCTGCTTCTGGCCTCCGGAAAGCTGGGCCGGCATGGCCTTGGCCTTGTCTGCCATGCCAACCATGTCGAGAAGCTCCATCGCACGCTTCTCGGCGTCGGCGCGCCCGACGCCCTTGGTCAGCATCGGCGCCAGCGTGACGTTGTCGAGCACGCATTTGTGGGGGAACAGGTTGAAGAGCTGAAACACCATGCCGATCTTGCGGCGCATGCGCGTCAGATGCGCTTCGTCGGCGGGGACGAGCCTGCCTTCGCGCTCCACGTGATAAAGCTGATCGCCCTCGATGCGGATATGCCCGCCATCGATGCGCTCGAGCGTCATCAGGATGCGCAGGATGGTGGTCTTGCCCGAACCGGATGGGCCGATCAGCGCGAGCTTCTCGCCCGGCATGACCTGCAACGACAACCCGTCGAGCACCTTGAAGGTGCCGAAGCTTTTGGTGATGCCGTCGATCTCGATGATGGGTGCTGCCATGCCCCTGACGATGGGGAAGTCAGAAAATCATGTCAATTGATAAAATAATATCATGACAATTTTTCCGATGTCGCATATTTTCGAGGCAGGCAGAGGTCAAATCGCGAGCAGCAGCGGCTCCGGATCCCCCTGCAACAGCCGGGCGACGGTGCCAAGGCCGCTGCGCAATTCGCCCTCGGTGGTCGAGCCAAGCGAAATACGGACAGCGGGGCGCCACGGCATCTGTCCCGTCCGAAACGAAATGCCCGGCGCGATCGCCACGCCCTGCAGCCGGGCCTGGGCGACAAACGCTTCCTCCGTGCGGTCGTCGGGAAGCGGCAGCCAGACGTGCAGGCCGCTGCGGTGGGCGAGGTAAGGCAGCCCCTTCAGCATCTCGGCCGCGATGTCGTGCCGCCGAAACAGGGCTTCGCGCTGCCAGCGCACCAGATCCATGGCGGTGCCGTCGACGACCCAGCGCGTGGCGATTTCGGCGACCATCGGCGTCGCCATCCAGTTCGAGACTAGGTGCCGGTTGGCGACGGCCGCGACGTAACGGTCGGGCGCGACGAGGTAGCCGATGCGCAGGCCCGGCACGGTGATCTTGGTGAAGCTCGTCACGTAGAGCGTCCGCTCCGGCGCATAGGCCGCGACCGGCGGGGCCCTGCCCTCGACCAGCGGGCCGAGCACGTCGTTCTCGATGATGGCGATGTCGTGCCGGCGCGCGACTTCGGCAAGCGCCTCGCGGCGTTCGGCGCTCATCAAAGTCGCCGTGGGGTTGATCACCGACGGCTGGACGAAGACGGCCCGGATGTCCGCGCGATGGCAAGCCTCGTCCAAAGCCTCTGGCACGATGCCGTTCTCGTCGATGGGCAATCCTTCGAGATTGAAACCGAGATAGGTGGCGAGCGGCACCAGCGTATGGTGCCCGATCGCTTCGGTCGCGACGGTCGATCCGGGCGGGGCGACGCTCATCAAAGCCACCGTCATGCCCGCCGTCGCGCCATTGGTGAGGCTGATGTTCTGGGGCGCGACGGACAGACCGCATTCCCTGAGCCACTCCACCCCGACCGACCGATGACGGGGAAAGACGACGTTCGGCCGAAAGGAAAGCGCGGCGCTCGAGGGCAGCGCTTCGGCCAGCCAGGCGAGCGCCTGCTTCATGCGCTCATGATGCATCGGCTCACAAACCGGCTTCAGGATCGACAGATCGATCACCTCGCCGGGGCGTTCCGGAAGATAGGGCGGCTCCGGCTCGCGTTGCCTCGTCTGGACGAAACTGCCTCGGCCGATCTCGCCCGATATCAGGCCGCGACGGATCAGTTCCTCATAGGCTCGGCTCACCGTCTGCACCGATAGCGACAGGTCGTCGGCGAGGCGCCGATGCGTCGGCAGCCGCGTCCCGTTGGGCAGTCGCCCGTCATGAATGGCGCGCGCGAACTGGTCGGCCAGCGAAAGATAGGCCGGACGCCGGATGAGACTCGGATCGGGACGCCACAATGTCATGATTTCATTTGAGATCAAAATCAGTGCAATTGACAATGGGAATCTTGCCGCGCCATGGTGAATTGCACCGCAATCATGGAAAGACAGATGGCGATCAGACTGGATTCGATCGACCTCAGGATCCTCGACGCGATCCAGCGTGACGGACGCATCACCAAGCTCGCGCTCGCCGACAAGGTCGGCCTGTCCCCGACGCCCTGCTGGCTGCGCCTCAGAAAGCTCGAAAAGGCAGGCATCATCACCGGCTATCACGCACGCGTCGCGATCCGGCAGATCGCGCCCGCGGCCACGGTGTTGATGGAGGTGACGCTCGGCAACCACCGCCAGGCCGACTTCGACCGGTTCGAGAAGGCCGTGCGCGACATACCCGAGATCGTCGCCTGCTGGGCGCTCGGGGGCGGCGTCGACTACATCCTCAAGGTGATGACGCCAGACATCGACACCTATCAGCGTCTCGTCGATTCGCTGCTCGAACGCGAGATCGGCATCGACCGCTATTTCACCTACATCGTCACCAAGGCGGTCAAGGAAGATCACGTCCTGCCGGTGACGGAACTGATTGGCGCGTCCAGCTAGGCGCTGCGCGTGGCGGCCTAGAGAATCTCTCTATGCAGGCAGGGCTCTTCAGCCAATCCATCCATGGGCCCAGGACGAAACAGTCTCTTTCTCGCGGCGGCGTTCCTAAACTTCCCGATGAAGCCAATGGGAGGTTTTCATGTCCGCACATTTCGCCAGGCCGCATCGTGACGATGGCCTCGACAGGCTGGCCGACCGCCGCCTGTTGCGGGAACTCGCCTATGTCGACGGGCACTGGACGGCGAGCGACACCGGGCGAACCTTCGAAGTACGCGATCCTGCCAACGACCAAAGCGTCGCCTGGGTGGCCGCGCTTGGGGAGGATGACACCGGGCGGGCCATCGATGCAGCTGCCCGCGCATTCCCGAAATGGCGTGCCTCGCTCCCCCAGGAACGCGCTGCCATCCTGCGAAGATGGTATGAGCTGATCGTCGCCGCCAGGGATGACTTGGCACTGCTGATGACGCTGGAACAGGGCAAGCCGCTCGCGGAAGCGCTCGGCGAGATCGACTATGCCGCGTCCTTCGTCGAGTGGTACGCCGAGGAAACGAAACGGGTGAACGCCGAGAGCGTCACCAGCCATCTGCCGGGCGCTGAGATGATCGTGCGCCGCGAGCCGCTGGGTGTCGTCGGCCTCGTCACACCTTGGAACTTCCCCTCGGCCATGCTGACCCGCAAGGCGGCAGCCGCCTTGGCGGCTGGCTGCGCCGTGGTCGCCCACCCCTCCTCCGAGACGCCGCTCTCGGCGCTGGCGCTGGCCGAACTCGGCGAGCGCGCCGGCCTGCCCTCCGGCGTCTTCAACGTCGTTACGGGTCAGGCGGAAGCGATCGTCAGCCGGCTATGCGAGGACCCGCGCGTGCGCGCCATGAGCTTTACCGGATCCACCGAGATCGGCCGATTGATCGCGGGCAAATGCGCGCCCACCATGAAACGGCTCGTCATGGAACTCGGCGGTCACGCGCCGCTCATCGTTTTCGCCGACGCCGACATCGAAAAGGCGGCGCGAATAGCGGTCGATGCCAAATTCGCCACCTCGGGCCAGGATTGCCTTGCCGCCAATCGCATCTATGTCGAGCGGCCGGCCTACGAGAAATTCTGCCACGAATTCGCCGCCCGCATAGCGAAGTTGAAGGTCGCCCCCGGCCTGGCGGAGGATTCCCAGATCGGCCCCCTGATGCATGAGCGCGCGGTTCGGAAGGTGGAGGAGCATGTCGCCGACGCCATCGCCCGTGGCGCACGTCTTCTCGCCGGCGGAACGCGCCATCCCGCCGGCCCGCTGTTCTTCGAACCCACTCTGCTTGCCGACGTTCCTCCGGCCGCGCTGATCATGCGCGAGGAGACGTTCGGCCCCGTCGCCGCCGTCACGCCCTTCGACAGCGAGGACGAAGCGATCGCGCGCGCCAACGACACGGAATATGGTCTCGTCGCCTATGTCGTGACCGAAAACGGAGCGCGGCAGCTCCGCATGGGGCGGGCACTGGACTACGGCATGGTGGCCATCAACCGCGTGAAGATCACCGGCGCTCCCATCCCCTTCGGCGGCGTCAAGCAATCCGGCCTCGGCCGGGAAGGCTCCCGCCATGGGCTCGAGGCCTTCACCGAGCTCAAATATCTCTGCCTGGACGCAGCCTGAAACATACCATTTGGAGTTAGAGAAATGCCCGACCGTTCGAACGAACTCGCCGCCTGGGATCGCGACCACTTCTTCCATCCCTCGACCCATATGGGCATGCACGCTCGCGGAGAGGCACCCAATCGCGTCATGGCCGCAGGCGAGGGCGTCTATGTCACCGACACGGACGGCCGCACCAGTCTCGATGCCTTTGCCGGTCTCTATTGCGTGAATGTGGGCTACGGCCGCAAGAAGATCGCCGACGCGATCGCCGCCCAGGCGAGCCAGCTCGCCTACTATCACGCCTATGTCGGCCACGGCACGGAAGCGTCGATCCGGCTCGCCAAGATGATCATCGATCGCGCGCCGAAGAACATGAGCCGCGTCTATTTCGGGCTCTCCGGTTCCGACGCGAACGAAACCAACATCAAGCTGATCTGGTATTACAACAACGTCCTGGGCCGTCCCGAAAAGAAGAAGATCATCTCGCGTTGGCGCGGCTATCACGGCTCCGGCGTCATGACCGGCTCGCTCACCGGACTGGAACTCTTCCACAACGCGTTCGATCTGCCGCGCGCGCCGATCCTCCACACGGAGGCTCCCTACTACTACCGCCGCACAGACCTTTCCATGAGCGAGGAACAGTTCTCGCAACACTGCGCGGACAAGCTCGAGGAACTCATCCTGGCAGAAGGACCGGAGACGGTGGCCGCCTTCATCGGAGAACCTGTGCTCGGCACCGGCGGAATCGTGCCGCCTCCGGCCGGCTACTGGCAGAAGATCCAGGCGGTGCTCAGGAAATACGACGTGCTGCTGGTCGCCGACGAGGTGGTGACAGGCTTCGGTCGCCTGGGCACGATGTTCGGCTCCGACCATTACGGCATGGAATCCGACCTCATCACCATCGCCAAGGGCCTCACCTCGGCCTATGCCCCGCTCTCCGGCGTCATCGTCTCGGACAAGGTCTGGCGGGTGCTGGTCGAAGGTTCCGACAAGCTCGGCTCGCTCGGCCATGGCTGGACCTATTCGGCCCATCCGATCTGTGCCGCTGCCGGCATCGCAAATCTCGAGCTCATCGACGAGCTCGACCTCGTGCGCAATGCCGGCGAGACCGGCGCCTATTTCCGGAACGCGCTTGCGGCAGCCCTTGCCGCTCACACCCACGTCGGCGAGGTTCGCGGCGAGGGGCTGCTGGCGGCGGTGGAATTCGTCGCCGACAAGACAGACCGCGTCTTCTTCGACGCAGCCGACAAGATCGGGCCGAAAGTTGCGGCAGCACTTGCGGAACGTGGCGTCATCGGACGCGCCATGCCGCAGGGCGACATCCTCGGCTTTGCGCCACCGCTCTGCCTGACGCGCGCTGAAGCCGACATCATCGTCGACAAGACGGCGGATGCCGTAAAGACCGTCTTCGCGGGGCTGTGACGATCATGACCACCCCATCTTCTGTTCCATCCGTGATGGCCGCCGTGCTGCTTACCGGGCATGGCGGGCCGGAAAAGCTGGTCTATCGCCGAGACGTTCCGGTGCCCTCGCCCGCGGCGGGCGAGGTGCTGATCGAGGTCGCCGCCTGTGGCATGAACAATACGGATGTCTGGGTGCGTGAAGGCGCCTATGGCACCGAAGAAGACCCTGGCGCGGTCTCGACCTGGCGGCGGCAGGGCAACACCCTCACCTTCCCGCGCATCCAGGGCACCGACACGGTTGGCCGCATCGTCGCCGTGGGCGAAGGCGTGCCGGCCTCACGGATCGGCGAGCGCGTGATGGTCGACTTCTCCATCTACAACCGCGACGACGATAGCCTCGCCGACATCGACTATATGGGGCACGGCCGGGACGGCGGCTATGCCGAGTACATGGCGCTGCCGGCCGAGAACGCCCATGTCGTGGCGACCGAGCTCACGGACGTCGAGCTCGCGACCTTCTGCTGCGCCTATCTGACTGGCGAGCAGATGCTGGAGCGCGCCGCCCTCAAGGCCGGAGAACGGGTGCTCGTCACCGGCGCCTCCGGCGGAGTCGGCTCCGGCATCGTCCAACTGGCCCGGGCGCGCGGCGCGATCCCTTACGCCATCGTCGGCAAGGGCAAGGAAAAGGCCGTGCTCGACATCGGCGCCGAAGCGGTCGTCACGCGCGGGACGGCCGATCTGCCGGTAGCGGTCCATGAGGCGACGAAGGGCGAGCCGATCGATGTCGTGGCCGATCTCGTCGGCGGCGCCATGTTCAACGCTCTCCTGCGCATCCTCCGGCCCGAAGGGCGCTACACCACCGCGGGAGCCATAGCCGGACCGGTGGTCCAGCTCGATCTCAGGACCATGTATCTCAAGCAGCTCCAGTTGCACGGCTCCTCACAAGGCACGCGTGGCGACTTTCGCCGTATCGTGCGCTACATCGAGGAGAAAAAGCTGCGTCCGCTGGTCGGTGGCGTCTACCGGCTCTCCGATTTCCATCGGGCTCAGGCCGATTTCGTGGCCAAGGATTTCGTCGGCAAGCTGGTGGTCGTGCCGGACCGTGTAATGGATGCGGTTTAGGTCCTCGACGCGCCGATGAGGGGGGCCGTTACGCCTCGATCGCCTTCAGCGTCGAGGCGAGCAGCATCCGGGCGCCGTCGACCGCATGGTGAGGCTCTACATACTCGGCTTCGTTGTGGCTGAGCCCATCCCGGCAGGGCACGAAGATCATCGCCGCCGGCGCAACGCGAGCGACAAAGAGAGCGTCGTGGAAGGCACCGGAAAGCATCGGCTTCGACCGAAGGTCGAGACCATCGGCCGCTTCCCGTAGACGTCCGAGCAAGGCTTGGGGAAAGGTGGCCGGCGGCATGTCGAAGATGCGGCATTGCGCCGAAACGCATCCGTGCCGTGTCGCGGCCTCGGCGAAGGCAGTCTCGATCAGGGCTTCCAGCCTGTCCAGCTCCGCGGCCTCCGGATGGCGCAGGTCGATGGTGAAAACGACGCGTTCGGGAATTGCGTTCACGGCACCCGGGGCGATCGCCAGCTTGCCGACCGTGAAACGGGCGCGCTCGTCTCGCGGCATTATTCCGGTGTAAAGCCGGTCGAGAGCACCGACCGTCGCGGCCATGGCATCGCGGCGGAAGGCGAGCGCGGTGGTGCCGGCATGCGCGGCCTGTCCCGCCATCGTGACTTCCAGCCAGCGTGTCCCCTGGATGCCCTCGACGATCCCGATCGGGATCTCTTCGCGCTCCAGCGAGGGCCCTTGCTCGATATGGAGCTCGAGATAGCCGGCGATCGGAAAGCCGAGGGGCCGCATCGCGGCCTCCGGCAGCGCCTCCAGCGTCGCCTTCAGCTCCTCGGCGAACGGGCTGCCGTCATGGCCGCGCAGGGCAGCCCACCCGTCGGGAATGGCGCCGGAGGCGAAGGCCATCGAGCCCATGCAGCCGGGCTGATAATGACTTCCTTCCTCGTTGGACCAGGCGACGACCTCGATCGGGATGGTGGTCTCGACCTTGGCGTCCTCCAGTGCTTCCAACACTTCAAACGCTGCGAGCGTGCCAAGCGCGCCATCGAAACGGCCGCCCGTCAGCTGGCTGTCGAGGTGGCTGCCGATCAGGAAGGGCGGCCGCTTGGGATCACGGCCTTCGCGGCGTATGAACAGGTTGGCGATCGCGTCCTGGTTGACTGCGAAGCCTCGTGACCCGGCCAGCTCGGCCAGGAGGCGGCGCGCGCGGCGATCCTCTGGCGAGAAGGCCTGCCGATTGACGCCGCCCGCCGGCGTGGCCCCGATCGCGGCGAAGTCCCGGAGACGGCCGAGAAAGCGTTCGGCATCGATGCGAGCCTCGGTCGCCACGTGGTCAGGCCCCGAGTGCCGGCTCGGCCGCCGCGCGGAAGGCCCGCACGCGTTCGATATCGACCGGGTTCCACCAGACCCCGCCCACCTTCAGCGACGAGGCGACGATCACCCCGTTCGTCCGCTTCAGGATCTCCACCACATTCGCCTTGTCGACGCCGGAGCCGACGAGGAGCGGCAAATGGGTGGCAGCGGCGATCTCCTCGATCTCCTCGATCGTCGCGGCATTGCCGGTGCGCTGGCCGGTGGCGATCACGGCGTCCGCGTCGAAGAAGGCGAGGTCTCGCGTAAGCTCGGCTATCGTGCGGTCGGCGACGATGGCGTGACTGCCATGCTTGACGTGGCTGTCCGCGAAGACCTTGACATGCTCGGCGCGCAACAGCGAGCGATAGCGCATGGCTTCCGCGGCGCGGCCCTCCATGAAGCCCTCATTCGCAACATAGGCGTTCGCCCATTGGTTCACGCGGATGAAGCTGGCCCCTCCCGCCATGGCAATGGCGAAGGCCGGGATCGGCGCATTGGCGAGCACGTTGACGCCCAGCGGAACGCCTGTGGCGCGCGCGATGCGGTCGGTGACGACCGACATGAAGGCTGCCGTCTCGCAGCCGATGTCCTCGGGCTTGGAAAAGGGAATGTCGCCGTGATTCTCGATCATCAGGCCGTGAAAGCCGCCCTCCACCAAGGCTTCCGCGTCGCGCATGCAAGCGTCATAGATGGAAGCCATGTCGGCGCCGCGGTAACGTGGCGCGCCAGGAAAAGCCGGGCAATGGATCATCCCGATGAGCGCCTTGTCGCGCCCGAATATTTCCCTTATGGCGCCGGCGTTGTTGTCCGAGATTTCCTGCATTTCAAAGTCCTTCGGAAAGTTGTTCATGCACGCTTATGTCATCGGCAATGTCGCGATCGACGAGACCATTCTGGTCGATGGATGGCCTGCGGCCGGAGCCTCCATCTTTGGCCGGCAAGGATCCAGCGATCTCGGCGGCAAGGGGGCGAACCAGGCGATCGTCATGGCGCGCTGTGGCCTGCCGACGAGCCTCGTCGCGCCCGTCGGCGACGACTCGCGCGCCGTGACTATCGCCGAACGGCTCGCCACCGAACCGGTCCAAAGCCGGTTGGTGCGGCTGGCGGGCCGGGCTACCGATTTCTCCATCATATTCACGACGCCGGACGGAGAAAACGCCATTGTCACCACCACGGAATCGGCGGAGAATCTTCGCGCTGAGGATGCGCTCGCGGCACTGGCGCAGGCCGAGGCCGCAGACATGGTCGTCCTCCAGGGCAACCTGCGCGAGGCGACCACCGAGGCGCTGCTGCGCGAAGCGCGCGCCCGAAGCATGGTGACAGCGTTCAACCCCTCGCCGCTGCGACCCTCTTTTCCTGCCCTGTGGCCGCTTGTCGACATCGCATTCCTCAATGCAGGCGAAGGGCGGGCCTTGACCGGCGCGGAAGGCGAAGGGGCCGCTGCCGTCCTTCACGCTCAGGGCGTCGGCCAGGTGGTGCTGACGCTTGGCCAGGGCGGCGCCCTGCTGAGCAGGAGCGGAGATGCCCCGATCCGGGTCCCCGCCGTCTCCGCCTCCACTATCGATACGACCGGTGCGGGCGACACGTTCATGGGCGCCGCATTGGCGTCGGCCATGCTGCGTGCCACCCGGCTCGACGAGTTGGCGCTCGTCCATGCGGCGCAAGCGAGTGCGCTCACCGTCTCGCGGAAGGGCACGACGAGCGCCTTTCCGAGCAGCGAGGAGATGAGCGCGATCCTGGCGCAACGCTGACCCGGCCTATCGCTCTTCGGTCAGCCAGCCGAGAATGTTCGTCCAGAGCCGGCCATAGCCCTGCCAGGCGCAGAAGGCGGGGGAGAGCCAGTGCGGGCCGATATCAGACGTCCACGCGGCGGTGCGTCCCTTGCCGTGGCTGCCGAGCACCAGAAGCGGAAACCCGCCTTGTTCCTGGGGCAGGCGCGCGATCAGTTGCACATCCGGGTCCTGACGCAGCTCGACTTCGTTTACGCCGAGCAACGGCGGCCAGGCTTCGCCGGTGAGACCCGCCATCACCGGGTGGTCTGCCGCGACGATCTCCGCCACAGTACCCTCCGGCATCTCCACGCGGTCGTCATAGGGCAGGCAGGTGACGGGAAGCGTGTCCTCCACGGGCGTGCGGCGCCAGCGTGCCTTGCCGTCGATACCCTGGAACGAGAAGTAGCCACCGACCATCAACAGGCCGCCGCCCTTCTCGACCCAGGCCTTGAGGAGTTTCAAGCGGTTCGGGACGGTACGCGAATGCAGCCATACTTCGGGCGGAAGCAGCAGGGAATTCGCGCCGATATCGGACAGGATGATAGCATCGTAAGCATCCAGCCCTGCCATGTCGAAGGGCAGCTTCTCCACGGCCTCATGCGCCGGCATGTAGGTGAGCTCGTATTCGGTGTCCTTCAGCGCCTTGACCAGCGGCTCCGCACCGAGGTGAAAGGTGACGCTGCCGAACTGGTCGAAGCCCTTGTAATGGGTGGCCGAGCTGATCCAGCTCTCGCCGACGAGAAGAACCTTTTTCCTGGTCATATGATTTCTCACTTTCTGTTCTTGGTTCAGGCGGAGCCTGATGTCGCGTCGAAAACCGAGCGCGGATTGTCGTGCATGAGCCGGTCAAGCGCGGCGTCCGCCACGCCGTGGCGCTTCAGCCGCGGCAGGAAGTGCTTGGGAACGAAGGCGTATCCGTTGCCGCCGTAATGGGTCAGCATCATCTTCAGGAAGACGTCGTGCGACAGCAGGATACGGTCCAGATAGCCGGCGTCGATGAGGCGCACGATGCCACGCGCGGCCTCGTCGTCGCTCGGGCATTGCACCTGCTGATCGGCATAGAAGAAGTCCATGCCGATCATGTCGTATTCGATGAAGGCTCCGCGCGCCGCCAGCGACGACTGATAGGCGAAATCGTCATGCGACGGGTTCATATGGCATAGGACGGTGTGGCGCAGCTCCGCCCCTTCCTCTTCGACAATATCGAGCACCCGGTGACCGAAACGGAACCACCCCGGCAGATGGATCATCAGCGGCAGGCCGGTCAGCTTCTGTGCGCGGGCAGCGCCGCGGAGGGATTTCTGTTCGCTCGCCGTAAAGTCGGAAGAGACGCCGATCTCGCCGATCAGCCCGATCTTGACATCCGTGCCGTCGACCCCCTCGACCGACTCTCGCACGATTTCGGCGGCGATGTCGTCGGACGACATCGCCGCCACCTTCGCGGGTTGGGAGGACGCGAGGTAATAGCCGGCACCCATTACGATGTTGAGGCCCGATGCCGCGGAAATCCGGCGCAGCGCCACCGGATCGCGGCCAATGCCCTGGCAGGTCGGCTCGACGATGGTCCGGCCGCCGACTGCGGCGAACTGCCCGAGTTCCTTCACTGCCAACGCTTCGTCGTCCAGAGTGATGTTGTGCCTGTTGACGAAGGGGTCCTGGCGGAGCTCCGAAAGGATCTCCATGCAGACGAAGCCGCCGGCCAGATATTGCCGCTCCGGCTCTTTCGGCTTGTGCCACCAGCACCGGCAATCGTTCAGGATGTGTTCGTGCATCAGCGTCATGCCGAGATCGGCAGCTGGCACGGGGCCGGCCACCGTCATGACCATGCCGGAACGGACATGCGCCGGCGAAAGCGGGGCGGCGCTCATTTCGCCTTGCCTCCCGCCCTGCCCGGGATCCGGAACTTGGCGTTGAAGATGCGCGTGTTCAGCCATATGGCGACGAGGATGATCACGCCCGTCACGATCTGGGTGAAGAAGGGCGAGATGTGCATGAGGATGAGGCCATTGCCGATCACCGCGATGGTGAGAGTGCCGAGCACTGTGCCGAGGATCGTACCGCGCCCGCCCATCAGCGACGTGCCGCCGAGAACGACCGCCGCGATGACCTGCAGTTCGAAGCCCACCGCCGCGTTGGACGAGCCCGAACCGAGACGGGCCGCGATCAGCAGGCCAGCGATGGCGCAGGAGATACCCGAGACCATATAGACGGAGGCGATGATCCAGCGTGCCGGCATGCCGACCCGACGCGCCGCCTCCATGTTGGAGCCGACCGCGACGACCCTGCGGCCGTAAAGCGTGGAGCGCAGCGCCACATAGCCGATGATGGCGATCGCCACGGCAATCAAGGCCGGAACGGGAATGCCCAGGATCTCGCCGCGACCCAGGACGAAGAAGCCCGGCACGTTGTCGATCGGGATCGAGTAGCCTTGGGTCAGATAGAGGGCGAGGCCGCGCAGGATCGACAGTCCGGCCAGTGTGACGATGAAGGCGGGGACGCCCTGATAGGCGACGAACCAGCCCTGGCCGAGCCCCATCAGCGCGCCGAGGGCGAGCATGGCAAGCACCGCCACCGGCCATGGGAGCCCCGCGGCCATGAGGATCGCGGCGAGCGCATTGACCAGCGCCACCTGTGACCCGACGGACAGGTCGATGCCGGCCGTTATGATGACCAGCGTCATGGCCACCGCGACGATCAGGATGGGCGCAGCCTGGCGCAATATGTTGAGGATGTTGCCCAGCGTCAGGAAGGTGCTCGTCCCAATGGAAAAGAAGACGATGCAGGCCAGGAAGAAGATCGCGATGGACAGGATCTGGGCGTTCTCCGCCAGGAAATCGGAAAAAGGCGAGCCCTTCGCCCGTTCGGTATAGACGGTCATCAGTGGGCGCCCTCCCCGACGATGAGCTTCACGATGTCCTCGAGGTTCGTCTCGGCGATATTGCGTTCGGCGACCTTGGTGCCCTCGTACATGACGGCGATGCGGTCGCAGACCCGGAAGAGATCCTGGAGCCTATGGGTGATGAGGATAACAGAGACGCCGCGCGCCTTGACGCGATTGATCAGCGCCAGAACGGCCTCCACCTCCGCCACGGCGAGCGCCGAAGTTGGCTCGTCCATGATGAGGACCTTGGGATCGAAGGCCGCCGCGCGCGCGATGGCAATGGCCTGGCGCTGGCCTCCCGACAGCTTCTCCACCTTGGCGGTGAGCCGGGGAATGCGGATCTCCAGCGCGTCGAGCATGGAACGCGCCTCGTCCATCATGCTCTGACTGTCCAGGAACAGGCCCTTGGTACGCTCGCGCCCCAGGAAGAGGTTGCCCACCACGTCGATGTGGTCGCAGAGGCTGAGATCCTGGAACACCATCTCGATGTTGCGGGCGCGCGCGTCGGCAGGGCCGGACAATACGACCGGCTGGCCTTCTATGCTGATCGTGCCGCCGTCGGGGATGTAGGTGCCGGAGATGATTTTGGTCAGCGTCGACTTGCCGGCGGCATTATCCCCGACCAGGCCGAGGCATTCGCCGGGAAAGATGTCGAGATCGACGCCGCGTAGCGCCTGATGCGAACCGAACGACTTGACGATGCCGCGCAAGGACACGCGCGGCATAACGCCCTCGCCAGGCCGTCCGGCAGGCTGGGGAGCGGTAGCTCCCCCGGCCGCGACAGGCATGGCTGCCTTGCCTTCGATCATTTGAAGACGGTCCGGAACGGTTCGACGTTGTCCTTGGTGACGATGGTCACCGGCACGGCGATGTTGGCTTCCACGGTACCACCCCCAGTGATGGTGTCGAGCGCCTTCACGGCCGCCTCGCCCATTCCCGCCGGATCCTGCTGGACGACCGCGGCGACAAAACCCTTGTCGATGCCGGAGATGGCCTGGGCGGTCAGGTCCCACCCGAAGATCTTGATCTGGTCCTGCTTGCCCTGGCTTTCGACGGCCGCGACCGCGCCCAGGAGCGCCGGCTCTCCGGTAGCATAGATGGCGTTCATGTCGGGATTGCCCGTGATCAGGTTCTCGGCGGCGGCAAGAGCGGTATCCTGCACGTTCTGACCGTCGACGACGGCGACCGTCTCGATCCCCTCCTTGCCCTTGATGGCATCCTCGAAGCCCTTTTGGCGCACGTTCTGGATATAGGAGTTCAGAGCGCCGACAATGCCGATCTTGGCCTTGCCATCCATGTTGGTCTTCACATAGTCGAGGAAATGCGCGCCCATGTCGGCGCCGGCCTTGGCATTGTCGACGCCGACCTGCGCCTTTTGCGGCCCCTCGGGCAGAATGGCGTCGATGGCGACCACCGGGATGCTGGCGTCCGCCGCCTGCTTGACGGCGGGCATGATGCCGTTGACGTCGATGGCGACGACGATCAGCCCATCGACCTTCTGCTGGATATAGGTCTCGATGGCGCTGTTCTGCGCGGCCGGCTCGTTGTTGGCGTTGAAGATCACCAGCTTGGCGCCGACGGCATCCGCCGCCTTCTGCGCGCCCTCATTGATCTGGTTGAAGAAAAGCGCCTGCTGGTTGATCTGCACCAGCGCATAGGTCTTCTGGTCCTGCGCGATCGCGGACGATAGAGCCCCGCCGAACATGCCGAGTGCCGTCATGCCGAGGGCGGCGGTGAAGATCCTGCGTGTCGTTGTCCAGGTCATGTCGATAGTCCTCTGAAAGGTTGTTCCATTGCGCATTATCTTCTCGCGGGCGGGGCAACGGATTCCCGCACGACGATCTCGACCGGCATCAATTCCTCAGGCGCCGGAGACGCCAGTTCCTGCCAGTTCGTTTCCACCAGCAGCCCCAGCGAACGCTTTCCTATGGCACGCACGGGCTGGCGGATGGCGGTAATCGGCGGCGCGAAAAGGTGGAACGGCGCCACGTCGTCGAAGCCTATGATCGAGACATCGCCGGGAATGGAAACGCCGCTGGCCCGGAAGACCTCGATCATTCCGATGGTGATCTCGTCGGACGAGGCAAAGATCGCGGTCGCGGGCATGCCCTCGGCGAGGAAACGCTGCGCCGCCTCCCGGCCGAATTCGATCGTATAGGCGCCGCGATAGCTTGTCACGGCTGCATCCCCGCCCCAATAGCCTGCCAGGGCTCGGCGCAGGCCTTCAAAGCGCCGACTGCCGCTCAACATCTCCTCGGGCGTCCCGACGAACAGCACGTCGCGATGACCGTTCTCCGCCAGGTGGCGGCCGGCGAGATAGCCTCCCTCGACATTGTCGCAGAACAGCTTCGGCGCATCGGCGTCCGGCACGTCCTCATCGACCACGACCACCTTGCCGACCTGGTTGATGAGCTTGGCCAGCTTGCCGTCGTCGGGATGGTTGGTGACGAAGATGAGCCCGTCGACATGCTTGCGCTCAAGAAGCTCGAGATAGGCGACCTCGCGGCCCGCGCGATTCAATGTGGCGAAGAGCGACAGCGCCAGGCCGCGTCCATCGGCCTCTTCCTCGACCGCCGCGACGAAGGCGGCAAAGAACGGATTGGCGATATCGGGCACGACGAGGCCGATCGTGTCCGAGCGGCCGCGGCTGAGACGGCGGGCATGGGGATTCGGACGATAGTTGAGATCGCGTATCGCGTCCTCGATGCGCTTGCGGGTTTCCTCGGGCAGGGTCAAGGAACCGTTCAGCAGGCGCGACACGGTCGTCACGGAAACGCCGGCCGCGCTGGCGACATCCTTCAGGCCCGTGGCCTTCTCCCGTATCTCCCGTCGGTCCATCGCTCCACCCGGTAAAGCGCTTTAGTAAATTGGTTTAGTAAACTGCTTTAGTAAAGCGCTTTACCAGTACGCGACGAAAACGCCGCCCTGTCAAGCCGTTTGTTGCGCCACTCCATCGGCGGGGGGTTCGAGCGTCGGGCGACCTATTCAGGGTTGTGCCTTGCGGTCTCCCAGCGTATCAAATGGATATGACGATGATCGGGGACGTCTCGCGGCCGTTGGGCCTCACGGCCCGCCTCGCCGAGCGTTACTGGCCGCAACTGCTGCTTCTCGGCGCGTTCGGCTACATCGCGCACGATCTCCTGCTGGAGGCCGCGGTGGCTGCCGGTTTGCGAAATGCGCTTGCCGGCATGGTGATCCTGTCCCTTGTCGTGCTCGTCAAGCTCGCCGTGATCGTCGCGATGTTTTCGGTGCTAAGGCCCGCGCTGCCCGGTATCACAGGGCTGGGAGGCGGGCCCGGGGCACCTCCGGAGAGCGAGCCGAAGGCGGACGGACGGCTTCTCGCCGTGACGGCGGCGGCGATCCTGCCCTTCTTCGTCTATTATGCAGCCTGGGGTTTCCTCGGCGACACGGTCCGCGAATATTCGCGGGAAGCCCTGGCGCGAACCCCATTCGGCGAGCGAGCCAGTTTCCTTGATCTGGCGCAGTCTCGATGGGTTTTCTTCTCCATTGCCGGAATCTGGATGATCCGCTGGCTCGCCAAGGGCATGAACGATCGCGCCAAGGTGCCTTATTGGCGCTTCCTGGTCGTCGCCTGCGACGCCAGTTGGGTGTTCATCGGCCTCTACGCCCTCACCACGTTCAAGGATCAGCTCATCGAATATTTCGGCTCAGGCCGTTTCATGACGGGCGACAAGGTATCGTGGTTCGCTCTGGTGTCCCCCGCTTCGGCCGCCGCCGACTTCACGCCAGTCGAGTTGATCGAGCCAAGCTTCTGGCTCCAGGCGCAAAACCTCTTTTTCTTCGCGCTGCTGCCGCTGGTCTGGCTGGTGATGGCAGCGATCATCAACGGGTACGAAGTGTCCACCAAGCCCGCCAGGCGCGATCATGCGGCCACGTCGCACTGGCGTAAATGGGTCGGCGATTTCATCGGCCATTTCATCGCGGGTTATCGCTCGCGCTACACTCCTGTGTGGAAATGCGTTCGACTGACGCTGGGCGCCAGCATTGCGACCTTGCTCACCTTCGTCATCGCCTATCAGGCGATCACCTGGCTCGGCGCCTGGGCCTGGGTCGGCGCGACACGGCTGATCGGCGCTCACGACCTCGCCACGTGGCAATTCCTCGCCGATCCGATCGCGCTTTTCATCGGCAGCCCCAGCGACCTCGACGGCGGCATCGTCCTTGACGTTCTTCGCATCTGCCTGCTTGCCGCGGTATTGGATCACGCCCTGGGCAGCGGCAGCAGCTACTCCAGCCGCAGATAGGCCGGGCGCTGGCCGGCGACCGTGATCACCACATCCAGGCTCCGGGGCTCTGCAGGGATCGTGAAGGTCTCGGCGATCACGATCCTGTCGCCCTGTTTTGGCGCCCCCGAGAGAGCGGCGCCGCAACTCGGCATGTCGGAGACCTGTGGCCGCGCCTCCCGAATGGCGCGCGGCGTCAGAAACAACGACTTCCAGCGATGGCCCTCGCTGTCCGTCAAGGCGACTTCGCATGGACCGCCGGCGGCAAAGACAGCGGGATCGACGACCGTCGCTTCGATTTCGGCGAGCACCGTGGCGGCGGGTTCGCCGGGCGCCGCAAGCTTGTAAAGACCCGAGAGGCGCCACTCGGCGCCGGCATACGTCGCCCTGCCGCCGTCGGGTGCGATGACCGGCTCCAGTTCGAGCGTCCTCCTCCATTCCAGCGCGCCTTGGTAGGACCGGACGAGGACCGCAGTCGGAAGCACCAGGACAAGCGCGCCAATGCACAACCATCTTGTCCGCCGCTCGCGCGATGTCATTTGTGCGAAGGCCCTCATTGCATCGTCACCCGCCAATCGGTCCCGTCCCTGGAAATCCGGGCGGATTTCGCGACGAAAGGCGGCTGGTCGAATCCGATCGCGATGCGAAGCTCGCTGTCGAGCGGCACGTAAGGGTTTTGCGCCACGTGCAGCGTCGTACTGCTCGCCTCCTCTTCCGGGAATTCGAACAGAAGAAGCACTTTGCGTGGAGGCAGGCCCGGCTCGAGCCGGGCCGCCTCAAGCTGCCCGGGCGCGTTGGAAACCCGCCCGCTCATGGCATAACGCGCGCCGTTCGGCGCGAGCCACTGTGCCGCCATGACCGTAACGCTCTCCCGACCGGCCTCAGCCCGCCCTTCGACGAGCGCCCATAGGCCCGAAGTGGTGTAGGTCCGGTCACGCCCGAAGGCTTCGACCGAGATTTCGCGGGCGAGCGACACCCTGTCTATGGTCAGCGCGAAGTTGCGCGCCGAGAGCTTTTCACCGACCCGGCCGGCCACAGCGATGGGGCTGGTGATATCGGCATAGCCAGGCATTGTCCTTTGGAGACCGTAGAGGATCAGCACGGCCGCCAGGATGCCCAAAAGCCTTGCGCCGGTCCGGATCATTGCCGGCCCTCTCCAATCTCACCGGTCGAAACCGGAAGCTCGACAAAGGCGACGGGCGGACGGTCGAACCAACCCGGCGCGCCATAAAGATTGTCGCGTCGCTTGTAGATCTGGCTGGCAATGTCGATCCGGACCGCCGCAGGCGGAGGAGCCGTTTCCGGCCAATCCCAGATCACCACCACCCGCTCCGGCATGTCGGGCTGCAGGTCGGAGGCGATCGCCTTGTCGCGCCAGAGATAGAATGTAGGATCACCGAGCCCGGTCGGCGGCTGCTCCAGGGCGAACAGATTCATGAAGTTAAGGCTCGCCGTTGCCGAGCGATTGGTAAGCTCGACATCTACCGCGAGCCTGTTCGTCGTTGATCCGTCGGGTGCCGCCTTGTGGAAGCTGGCATGGCGCAGCACCACCGTCCACTTGCCCGTATCGATCGGCTGACCTGCGGTCAGCTGCGGCAATTTCGCAGGGTTTGCAGCTTGATAAAGGGCCCAGGACAACGTCACCAGGCCAGCCAAGGCAGCGCCGGCTCCGGTGATGGCGAGGGTGACGGCGCGCTTGCGCAATGAAGCGAACGTGACGCGCTCCACGAGCGATCCTCCCAGTCTGCCCTGGGTCTAGCTCGCGCGCGCTTTATGACAACCCTTGATTGTCGTGGCCCGATCAAAAACGGTCACAGATGGAAACAAACCTACTGTGCATCACCCTGGGATCCAGAGTCGGGACCCTTCAGCCTCACGCCGTTGACGCTCACCGATCCGTCTGCTTTTGCCTCCACGACCCATTGCGTGCGGCCGTCAGGCAAGGCCTTGCCAAATCCCTTGGCTACCAGGGCCATCGGGACGTACTGAGCCACCTTCGGCTCGCTTTTCGAAGCTTCATGCAGCTTCTCGACCATCTTGTCGAAACCGGCGATCTCGACCGTGATGTTCGCCTCCGGCTTTGCCTCAGGAAACGTCACCTCGCCCTCCACCGCAAGTTCCGTGTCGGCGTTCCGTGCAGTGCTGCGGGAGATGAGGACCTTCGGAGGGTTCGTCTTGAAATCCGCCGCGATAGCGTTGGCGACGGAGTCCGGCAGGATCGGGTCACGGTTGAGATCGAGACCATCGATGATCTTGCGCGCCGCGGCTTCGAGGTTGAAGCCCACGCTGCTGAGATTGAGATCGATATCGGTAGGCAGCAGAGGGCTCGTCCAGGCCGGAACCGCATCTGCGGGTATCGTCATGCCGCCCATGCCGAGCTTGTATGTGATCTTGGCGTCCTGCACGAGCCCATCCATTCCGAACCCACCGGTCATGGATTGTGCGAGGAAGGCGCCGAGCGGCGTGTCCACCTTGAGATTGTTGAAACGATAGGTGCTGTCCAGCCTGGTCCACAACGGCAGCGCGGCGAGCAGCGTCTCCTTGAACTCTGCCTGGTTCGCGGCAAGCTTCGCCTTGTCGGGGTGAGCGACGCCAAAGGCAAGGAGGTCAAGCAATGCCCGCGTGCGATAGCCCTGGGCATTGCCGTCCATCTGCAGATTGTCCGACGTCACCGTCACGGGGACACTTGGCCCGCCGGACTCGTCGGTGATCTGCACGGTCTGCATAAAATCCGCGGCCGTCTGGTTGAAGGTGACATCGACGCCCCCTCCGGTCGAGGCTGCGCCCGTCAGATTGAACGCGCCGCGCCCGGCGCTCGCCTGCATCTGCCGCTCAGGATCCTTCGACGACATGGTCGTCCCGGCCTGGCTCCCCTCCAGTCCTAGAAAGGCGGCAAGCGCAGAATCGTAAATGCCGGAGAACTTTCCCTCTGCGATCGCCCAACGCATGGAGTGACGGCCTTCCGGTCCGTCCGCCTCGAATGAGCCCGAAGGGAAGCCGTCGCCGCTCACATCCCATTTTCCGTCCGCAAGGGGTTTGGCAAGCACTGACAAGGGCGCCACGTCGACCTTGGCCTTCGCTTCCGGCGGGATCAGGCCGACGAGCGCGTTGATATCCAGCTTGATCCTGTACGCGTCCCCTTCCGGGGCGACGGTCACCAGCCTGTTGGCGATGGCGTCGGTCCCGATGTAGCGCGACAGATCCTGCGAAAGACGCGCCGCGCCATCGGCATCAACGGCTTGGCCGAAGGCCGGGGGGACAAGCGCAAGCCCGAATACCACCGGCAAGAGACAACGCATGGAGGTGCTCCGTTATCGAGGTTCCTTCAATTTCGTAAGCAATTGCGAAACCGACGGCAAGCTGGAGAACAATTTCACAATTTCGATTGCATTTTTTCGCAATCGATGCTACCACTCGCTACAGGCAGATGCAGGGAGGGTAGATAGAATGAAGAAGATCACAAACAAGCTCTGGAACTCGCCTCAGCCGTCTCCGGCTGATCCCCAAGCCGCGCGCGATGCAGGCGATTGCGTTGATCGCGCGGATCCGAAACAGACGGGCGATACGACGCTCGCCGCCGAAGCACCGCGGGTGAGAGGTTTCTACGAGAAGCGCTCCGGGTCGATCCAGTATGTCGTGACCGATCCGGCGACCCGCCAATGCGCGATCATCGACCCTGTGCTCGACTTCGACGAAAAGTCCGGCAGCACCGCAACGCGAAGCGCCGACGCGATCCTCGATTTCGTCAAGGCGAACGATCTTACGGTGCAATGGATCCTCGACACACATCCGCACGCCGACCATTTCTCCGCGGCCCACTATCTCAAGGGCAGGACAGGCGCGCCGACCGCGATTGGCGAAAAGGTCGTCGATGTCCAGAAATTGTGGAAGAATATCTACAACTGGCCCGACTTCCCGGCCGACGGCTCGCAATGGGACAGGCTGTTCGCGGATGGCGAGAGCTTTTCCGTGGGATCTCTTCCGGCTAGGATCATGTTTTCTCCCGGCCATACGCTTGCCTCGATCACCTATGTGATCGGCGACGCCGCCTTCGTTCACGACACGCTGTTCATGCCCGACAGCGGAACGGCACGGGCGGATTTTCCCGGTGGCAGCGCGAGCAGGCTCTGGAACTCTATCCAGGACATTCTGGCGCTGCCCGATGAGACGCGCGTCTTTACCGGCCATGACTATCGCCCGGACGGGCGCGAGGCGCGCTGGGAAAGCACCGTCGCCGAGCAGAGAGCTACCAACGCGCATGTGTCGAAATGCCGGACCGAGGCGGAGTACGTGGCGCTGCGCGAAGCCCGCGACAAGACGCTGCCCATGCCGAAACTGATTTTGCACGCGTTGCAGGTCAACATCAATGGCGGCCGCCTGCCCGATCCGGAGGGCAACGGCAGGCGCTATTTGAAGTTTCCGCTGGACGCGCTGGACGGAGCCGCCTGGGAGTAGACAATGAGAATTGCCCCGACCGCCCAGGTTTCCGAGATGCTCGACAACGCCGTCGACGCCGCGGAATTCCTGAAGAAGCTGGCGAACCCGACACGGTTGATGATCGTCTGCGCGTTGATCGATGGCGAACGTTCAGTCCGCGATCTGGAGGACACGCTTCACATTCGCCAGCCCGGCCTGTCGCAGCAACTCGCGGAGCTGAGGGAAGCTGGCTTCATCGAGGGCCGCAAGGAATCGAAATCCGTCTTCTATCGTCTGGCCGACGATCGCATCGCCGGCTTCATAGACGTGATGTACCGCATGTTCTGTGCGCCTGGCGATAGCGACGAAACGACAGCAAGGCGCTAGCGCCATTCGAGACAGGAAATCTGAAATTGACCCAATTCACACCGCTTGCGTCCCTTGTCGGGGGCGCGCTGATCGGCTTGTCGGCCGTGCTGCTCATGGCTTGGGAAGGCCGCATAGCCGGGATCAGCGGTATCGTCGCGCGGCTCCTCCCGCCCTATCGCGACGGCGCGTTTGCCTCCCGGCTCGGCTTTGTCGTCGGCCTGGCGGCCGCGCCGGTGCTGGTCGTGGCGGTCACCGGCCGTGAGATTGCGCAGACCGTTTCCTCGAATATCCCTCTAATGGCCGTGGCCGGCCTCCTCGTCGGTTTCGGCGCCGTCTACGGCAATGGCTGCACGAGTGGGCACGGCGTCTGCGGGCTCTCGCGCCTCTCGAAGCGATCGCTTGTCGCAACCCTCGTCTTCATGTCCACGGGTTTCGCCACCGTGTTGCTCGTTCGCGACTTCATCGGAGCTTGAGCCATGTCGTTCCTGGTCAACCTGCTGCTTGGCCTTCTCTTCGGGATCGGCCTCATCGTTTCCGGAATGGCCGATCCCGCCAAGGTCCAGAATTTCCTGGATCTCTTCGGCACGTGGGATCCATCGCTGGCCTTCGTCATGGGCGGCGCAGTGCTCGTGACCTTCGCCGGCTATCGCCTGGTGCTGCGGCGCGACAAGCCCCTCGCCGGCGACAAGTTTCACCTGCCATCCAAAATCGAGATCGATAAACGCGTCATCGTCGGCCCGGCCCTCTTCGGCGTGGGTTGGGGGCTCGGCGGCTTCTGTCCCGGCCCGGCCTTGAGCGCGCTCGGGCTGGCCCAGGCTGGCACGCTCGCCTTCGTGCCGGCGATGCTGGTCGGAATGTGGATCGCAAAAGCTGTGTCGGCCTCCAGCTGAACCGACGGACGGGGCACCCCGGCAAGCCCCAGCACGTCCAGAAGGCCAACATGATTTTGCGCAATCAGGAATTGTAAAAATCGGGGTCCTTCTCTATGCGTTCCGGTGAATTCGAGCGCATGCGAGGGCAACAATATGAGGGGATGGCGGCACCATTGCGGGGAGATCCCGTCTGGGCGGACTGGGTTCATCGCCTTGGTACTGCTGATCACACTGATCTCGCAAATCCTGTCGCCGGCCGCGGTGCATGCTCAAGCAGCAGGCGCGGTCGTCGAGTCAGTATCGGTTCCGGCTAGCGGCTACTATGAGGCGGGCGACGTCCTGAGTTTCACCGTCGATTTCAGTGAAATCGTTGTAGTGGAAGGCACACCATCTTTGCCTCTGGCCATCGGCGGCACAATTCGCCAGGCCGCGTATGTCGGCGGCAGTGGAACGACTGAACTCGACTTCGCATACACCCTGTTGTCGGGAGACGTCGATCTCGACGGAATCCAACTCGGTGGCCCGATCGAACCGAATGGTGGAAATATCGAAAGCATAGCGGGCGATCCGGCCGATCTCACGCTCAACAATATCGGGGATACGAGCAATGTCTTCGTCCGTGCCGGTGCGCCGGTCGTGCTTTCGACCAGCGTAATCGGCAATCCCCCGCCCAATGCCAGTGACGTCACCTTCGAGATCGTGTTTTCGGAAGCGGTGACTGGCTTGTTGTTGAACGAGTTGGTGCTGACGACGACGGACACAGCCGTTGCCACATTGTCCGATCTCCGGACCTCCGACAACATTACATACAGAGTTACCGCAAGCGGCATATCGGGGCGGGGCACGCTGCGTCTCGACGTCCCGGCAAATTCAGTCGTTGGTGGTGGACGCGGCAACCCTGCTTATACGAGCGGAACGCCTTGGACCGTTGGTCTGTCATCCGACGCCGAGTTGACAGGGTTGCTGCCAAGCAAGGGAACGCTCACCCCTGCCTTCGATCGCGGCGTTCTGAGTTATTCGATCTTCCTCGCAAATGATGCCACCGAAATCACGCTCACTCCGACTGCCTCGGAGGCTAACGCGCGCATCAGGGTGAATGGCGCTGCTGTCTCTTCGGGAGCCGCAAGCGCACCATTCACCCTTGCCGTCGGCTCCACCACGATCGATGTCGTCGTCACGGCGCAGGACGGGACGACCACGAGGACTTATCGCGTGAACGTCACACGAGCCCCGGCATCCAGTGCCGATCTCACCGGGCTCGTTCCGAGCACGGGAAACCTCAACCCCGCATTCGATCCGACGACATATTCCTACACTCTTTCCGTGGCCCATACGGTCGACAGCATCGCGCTCACCCCGACCGCCGCCGATGCAGCGGCAACGATCACCATCAACGGGAGCGTCGTCGCGTCGGGAAACACGAGTGCGCCCCTGCCGCTCTCGGAAGGCCCCAACCGGCTCTCGATTGTCGTGGTGGCCAAGGACGGAGCGGCCACTCGAAGCTATACGGTGGACGTGATCCGCTCCAACCCGGTGCCGACAGCGGCTTCCCGCATAATTCAGGTGGTTGCCGGCACCACGGTCTCGGTCGACCTAACCGAGGGGGCATCGGGTGCGCCCTACACTGCAGCCGCCCTCACGTCACGCCCCGATCGCGGTGCCGGGGTCGTCCATCTTGACGCCCAGCAGAAGCGGCTGACCTTCGATGCCAGCCCGACCTTTGTCGGATCCGTCGGAGTGGGTTTCACGCTCTCCAACGCGGCCGGCACGTCAATGCCGGCTACGATCACCTTTGCCGTCATCGCCCGCCCTGATCCATCGAAGGACCCCGAAGTGATTGGTCTTCTTCGAGCCCAGGCGGATACGGCAAAGCGTTTTGCGCAGTATCAGACGCGCAACTTCAACAACCGGCTCGAGCAACTCCATGACGAAGGCGACAGGCGGCGGAGCTCTCTGGACATTCGTCTCGGCTATCGCCAGGCCAGCGCCAATGGCGACCGTAACGCTGCGCAGCGCCGGCTCGAGCAGATGAAAGGCCTCAACACGGATCCCACGGCGCCGAGCTTGCTTGGCTATGCCCCGAAGGGCGCGCCCGGAACAGATCCGGAAGCCGCTACCCAGGCGCCGGACTCTCAGGGATCCTACGTCGGCTCATATGCCATCTGGGCCGGTGGCTTCGTAGATTTCACGGAGCGCGACAAGGGCGGGCTGGACATAGGCTCGACGGCAGTCGGTATGAGCGCCGGCGTCGATTACCGCTTCTCCGAGGGCTTCATCGGGGGCTTCGGCGTCGGCTACGGACATGACAGCAGCGACGTCGCCGGCAATGGCACCGAAAGCCGTGCCAGCGCTTACAGCGCCGCGATCTATGGCTCCTACAAGCCGGCCTCCAAGCTATTCATAGACGGACTGATCGGCGGAAGCTGGCTCGATTTCAACTCCGAGCGCTTCGTGGCAGCCACCGGGGATTTCGCAGCAGGCGGCCGCGGCGGTCGTCAGCTCTTTGGCTCGCTCACCGCCGCTTACGAATTCCGCGACAGGAAGTGGCTGATCTCGCCCTATGGACGGTTTGAACTCTCACGGTCGTGGCTCGATGGATTCGCGGAGAAAGGCGGCGGCACCTACGGGTTGACCTATGGAGATCAGGTCGTCGACACGGCGGCGGGCGTGCTTGGCGTTCGGGCCAGCTACGCTTTCGACCTGGCCTGGGGAACTTTGACGCCCGGCCTGCGCACGGAATTCACGCATGACTTCGCTGGCTCGAGCCGCGCCAGGTTGGGCTACACCGATATTGGAACCCTACCCTACCTAGTCGAAGCCGAAGCGGCAGGCGAGGACTATGCCACGATCGGCTTGTCGCTTGACGCTGCCCTGTTCAACTACTGGGCCCTTGGGCTTGAATACAGGACTGCCCTGGGCAGCGGCCGCACGGACCATGCCATCGGTTTGACAGTCGGCGCCCGGTTCTAGACGGGTAACGTCCTTTCAAGGAGGTAATCCGCAAACACGAAGCCGCTCTATTTCGCCGGCTTCCCCGCTCGCGGGAGCTCGCTGTGCCATGGTTCGCGCATTGTTTCGGCAGCGGCGGGCCTTCTTGAAGTGGCGTCGCTGAAATTGCGGGATTTAGGGCAAAGCCCTTCGCCCGACCTACGCTACTTTCGGGCCCTGTTTGACTTCCCAGAAGTTTCCATCCGACGATGTGCCGCTGTAAACCGAGAAGCGGAAGTTTTCCCGTTCTTCCTTGTAGCGCGTGAGCAGCCGCCGGTCGTCGCGCTCCAGCTTGTCGAAAGGCAGATCATGGACCGGAAATATCCGGCCTTGGTCAGCTCGCAGGGAGCCGATCGCCGAACCCCTGTAGAACACGTTCATCCGATCCGCATTGTCCTCTTCCCAAACGGAAAACAGGAATTCCAGGTCGAACTCGATCCCGAGCGATGACAAGGTTCCAAACAAGCCATCGTTGATCTTGCGCGTTCCAAGCCGCGGCGATGTCGGCAGCGCGAAGCTGCCGGTCCTGTCGCCATGGACGAACACGATGCCTTCCGGCGTCTCCAATATGGCCCCGAAACGCGCCCTGTGATGACGGGAGCTCAAGATTTGCTGATCGAGATCGAACATCACGTAGTTTCCACGGCAATAGGCCAATGGGCTCCCGATGCTATGGGAGAAATCGCGCACCCGTCCGATCAGGACATGATGGTCGCCGGCGTCGATCCGCTGTTCCAGCGTGCAGTCGAACCAGGCAATCGAGTCGTCAATGATCGGATTGTCCAGCACGCCACGGGTCCAGGATATCCCTTCGAAACGATCTGTGACCTTGGCCGAGAATTGCTTCGAGACATGGCGCTGGTGCTCGCCCAGAATGTTGACGCAGAATCTGTCGCTGTTGAGAAAATTGTCGAAATTGGACGAGGTCTTGCCGATACAGACCAGGACCATCGGAGGATCGAGCGAGACGGATGTGAACGAGTTGGCCGTGAAGCCAGCCGGCCCGTTGCGGGTATTGGTCGTCACGACCGTGACTCCCGTGACGAAGCCCCCCAGCGCCGCTCGGAACTCTCGAACATCGAAGGGCTGCGATTGCTCAGTATCCGTCTTTCCGGACGACATGGCTTGCTCCAGTTTAGGTTAGTGCCCGCCAAGGGCGCCCGACGGGGAATTCGGGGCTGCTCGCTTCAAAATTCGCGGGTTTCACTCGTCGACACCGTCCCGCCGTAGTCGGCGGTTTGGCGGCGATGTGCCAGCACGGTGTCGAGATCAAGTCCGGCGCCCAAGAGGTTGCGCGTATACTCCGCCTGAGGCTGCAGGAAGATCCGCTCAGTCGGGCCTTCTTCAACGACCGCTCCGTTGCGCATCACATAGACATAGCTGGCGACCTTTCGAACGACCGGAAGGTCATGCGTGATCAGCAGATAGCCGACGCCTTTGTCGCGGCGCAGATCCTCCATCAGCCGCAAGACGCCCGCCTTGACCGAGACGTCGAGGGCGGAAACGGCTTCATCCGCGATAATGATCTTTGGATCGGGAATCATCGAGCGCGCGATCAGGACGCGCTGGCGCTGTCCGCCGCTGAGCTCGTGCGGAAACCGTTCCATATAGGTCTCGGGCGGATCAAGGCCGACCAGTTCCAGGCTCTTGAGGGCGGTCCGCTCGACGTCCTGCGCGGTGCTGGCAAGGCCGTAGAACCGGATCACCTCGCCCAGGATGGTGCGGATGCGCTTGCGCGGATTCAGCGATCCGGACGGATCCTGGAAGATGGCCTGCACTGTCGACCTGAAGCGCTTCTTGTCCGCACGGCTCATGGATGCGACGTCGGCCCCGTCCAGGGCAACCGTTCCCGAATCCGGCCGGATCAGATCCAGCATCATTCTGGCGCTTGTGCTCTTGCCGCTGCCGCTTTCGCCGACCACCGCGACGAAGTCGCCGGGATCGACCTTGATCGACACGTTGTCGACCGCGAGCTTGTGCACCCGATCGCTTCCATGTCCGGATATGAAAGTCTTGGTGAGATTCGTTGCTACAAGCGTCATCGCAAGATCCTCACCCCTCAACCATCGGCCGGAATCCGGAAAGTTGATGATCGGGCGAGGTCAGGCTTCTGACCCCGGCCAGCAGATCGCGGGTATAGGCATGGTTGGGACGGGTGAATATGTCGAGCGTCGGGCCGGCCTCCACGACCTCGCCCCGATACATCACATAGATATAGTCACATAGTTTCGCGACGACGGCCAAGTCGTGCGAAATCAAGATCAGCGCCGTCTGCAGTTTCGAGACGCTCTCATCCAGAGTGGCAAGCACGCGCGCCTGGACCGTGACGTCCAGCGCAGTTGTGGGCTCATCGGCGATGATCAGGGCCGGACGCTTGGCAAGGGCGATGGCGATCAGCACCCTCTGGCGCATGCCGCCGCTGAGCTCGAACGGGTAGGAACGCGCGTATTTCTCGGGATCGGAAAGGCCGGCCAGGCGGAGAAATTCGATCGCAGCCTCATGCTTATTGGCAGCCTGCGCCCCACCGGCCGCAACGGCTTCGGCCACCTGCCGCCCGACGGTCATTGTCGGGTTGAGAAAGCTGAGCGGATCCTGAAAGATCATCGAGACGATTTCGCGGCGAACTTTCAGCCATTCGCGGTTCGTCGCCCCGATCATTTCCTTCCCGAGGATTTGAACGGAACCGTTGACGGCGACCCGCCGCGATTCCGGCAAAAGCCCTGCGATCGTTCGGCCCGTGACGCTCTTACCGGATCCAGACTCGCCGACGATGCCGACACGCTGCCCTTTACGCACCACAAGGTGGGCGTTGCGCACGGCCTTCACCGAGGTGGAGATTCCGGTGGGAAGTTCGACCGACAGATCATGAACGCGTACGATCTCGGTTGCGCTCGGCGCCGGCGATCGGTCAGCAACGCCGCTCATAGTCCCTTCACCCGTTCCAGCGTAGGGTTGAGGTTGTCATTCCAGATGTCCCCCAGCAGGTTTATCGCCCACACCACGAGAAATATCGCCAGGCCGGGATACAATGTGAGCCACCATGCGGTCTGGATATGTGGTTGCGCCTCGTTGAGGAGCGCGCCCCAGCTCGGGCGATTTGCGTCGCCGAGCCCAAGGAAAGCCAGGCCGGATTCGAGCAGGATAGCGCGGCCCGCCATCATGGTCGTAGCGACCAGCAGCGGCGGAAAGGCGTTCGGCAGAACGTCCGACCAGAGGATGCGCCAAGGTCCGAAGCCGACAGCCCGGGCGGATTCCACATAGCCAAGCTCGCGGATGCGCAGCGTTTCGGCCCGCGCGATGCGCGCCACCTGCGGCCACATGGTCATTGCGAGGATCAAGATGACGATGGTCAGGCTGCTGCCCATCAGCGCCGCCGAGACCAGGGCAAGGATGACGGCGGGAACGACCTGGAAAATCTCGGCGATCCGCATCAGGACAATGTCCGTCCAGCCGCCAAAGAAGCCGGCGATCGCGCCGAAGGCGACCGCGATCGACAGGCAAAGCAAGGCCACCGACAATCCCGCTATCAGCGAGATCTGCCCTCCTTCCAGCACCCGCACCAAAAGGTCACGCCCAAGCGCGTCCGTCCCCATCGGGTTGGTGGCATTGGGTGGCAGCAGGGGGCTGAAGCCGGTGGAGGTGGCGGAATGGCTGATCATCGGCCCGAAGAAGCAGGCGATGGCGATCAGGACGAGAAGGCCCGCGCAGAACAGCGCCAGCCCGCGGCGGCGTATGCCGGCAAAGGTCAGCATACCAAACAGGCCGACGGAACGCCCGGCGATGGGAGCGGAGGAAGCTCTGGCGTCCACTTAACCGGCTCCGCCGCTTTTCAGCCGCTGCCGGATCCGGGGATCGACAAAGCCGAGCAACACATCGGTAATCAGGTTGACGAAGATGATGATGATGGCGGTGACAAAAAGGATCGCCATCACGACCATGTTTTCGCTGCGTTGGATCGAATCGTACATCAACATGCCCATGCCGGGCCATCCGAACACCTTCTCGACGAGGACGGTGCCGGCGATCGTGTAGCCTATGCTGGTGCCGACAACGGTAATCATCGGCAGCAACGAATTGGGGAGGGCATGCCGCCAGATGATCTGGGCACGGGTCAGGCCCTTGGAGCGGGCGGTGTCGATGTAGTCCTGGCCCAGGACGTCGATCATGGCTGCGCGCATGAGCCGCATCTTGAAGGCGAATTCCGTTATCGCCATCGTCACCACCGGCAATACGAGATGCGGGATGGAAATGCCTTTCGACGTGAAGGACCGCATGCCCTGCGCCGGCAGCCAATGCAGCTCGACGGCGAAGACGATGATCAGCACCAGCCCGAGCCAGAAGCCCGGCACGGAAAAGAGCGCGATCGACGCCATCGACAAAATTTCGTCGAGCACGCGATTGCGGGTCGTCGCCGCCAGCGTTCCCAGCAGGATGCCGAGCACCGTGGTGATGATCAGCGCGGGGATCGTGATCAACAGCGAGTTGCCGAGCCGGCCCAGCACCAGCGGCAGCACCTCCTGCCGGCTGGCGTAGGAATAGCCGAGATCGCCGGTGAGCATATTGCCCACATAGGCGAGGTATCGTTCCGTCACCGGACGATCCAGGCCGAACTGCTGCGTCAACTGGGCCCGCAGATCGTCCGAGACCGGCATGTTTCCGACCAGGGCCTGGATAGGCTCGCCGGGGGTCAATTCCAGCAAGACGAACATGATTGTCACGACGACGAGGATCAGCGCCGCCGCCGATCCCACCCATCGAGCCATGCGATAGAGCAGTTTCGAATTCATAGTCCAGGCCGCTCTAAGTCGGGCGCATGATCGATTGAATGGGTCACCCTAGGAATCGGTCTTCCTCTTGTCCCAGGCCGGGGGATGAGGCAGGCCAAGATTTCCGCGCAAGGTGGTGGCCTCATACTCGGTCCGGAAATAGCCTCGACGTTGAAGCTCCGGAATCAGCAGGTCGCAGATCGTGTCCACAGAACCCGGATAGCTCGGCGCATTGACGCTGAAGCCGTCGCAGGCCCGACTTTCGAACCAGTCGACCATCTGGTCGGCGACCTGCTCCACGGTGCCGATGGAAAGGATATGGCCCATGGCGCTGCTGTGGTTGACCAGAAGATCGCGCAGGGTCCTGCCCTCCTGCTGCGCGTAGTCGCGGTAGGCGACGAGGCGTGAGCCGCCGACTTTCGCGAGAGCAGCTTCAAAGCGCTCGACAGGGATCCGTTCGTCGAAGCTCAGACCCGAAAGATCGATGTCGAGTTTCTTCGTGACGACGTCGCGCAGCATTTCCAGATCCATCTTCGACACGACCGCATCGAAAAGCGCCTGGGCCTCTGCCTCGGTCCTGCCGACATAGGGAATGATGCCAGGCAGAATCTTGACTTGATCCGGATTGCGCCCGGCGGTGCCGATACGGGCCTTCTGCGCTTCGTAGTAAGCAATGGCAGGACCGATCTCCGGCTGGACGGTGTAAATGATCTCCGCATATTCAGCGCCGAGCGCCAGCCCGCCCGCGGATTGACCCGCCTGCACAAGGACCGTGTGCCCTTGAGGCGAGCGAGGGATGTTCATATAGCCCTCTACCTTGAAGAACTCGCCCTCGTGCTTGACCGGCCGGATGAGGTCCGGGTCTACCCACTTGCCGCTTTTCCGGTCGGCCACGATCGCCTCGTCGCTCCAAGCCGCCCAGAGTTCGGTCGCGACCTTGACGAATTCGGCGGCGCGGCGGTACCGGTCCTCGCGCGGGGGCAATCCGGGCATCCCGAAAGCCGGCGCGCCCCAACTGGACGTCACGATGTTCCATCCCGTGCGGCCACCGCTCAGCATATCCAGCGCCGCAAGTTGACGCGCCGTATTGTAAGGATGGGTGAACGTCGTCGAGATGGTGCCGATAAGGCCGATGTGTTTGGTCTGCGAGATCAATGCGGCAAGCGAAGCCACCGGCTCGTAGGGGTTCCCCATCGACAGGTCGTTTTCTCGGATGAAATCCGATCCGAGCGTGTCGGCTATGAAAACGGAATCGAATTTGGCGCCCTCGAACCGCTTCGCCAGATCGACCAATATGCCGAGCTGGCCGAATTCCTCAGCCCTGCTGCCCTCGATCTGCCAGGCGTGGCGATCGTATCCCGCAGGCATGAGGAATGCGCTGAGGACCATCCGGTCGGTACGTTTCTTCGTCATCGTATTCCCTGGAAGATCGAATGCAGAGTGACCGTTCTGCTTCGCTGATTTGCGGCAATTCCGACGGAAACGCCTTCACGCTTTTCCTGGAATTGCCCGGACTCTCAATTGGCAACCTTCTTCACCAGAGACCAATCCGGCGGCATAGTCGCAAACGCCTCCGTGAAGTCCCACCGGTCTTTGCGACCGAAATCGCTGGCTGGATCATCGACGAGCGGATAGGAATTCAAGATACCTTCGATGCGCTGCTCGGCCGTCGCAAACGCAGCCTGGCGCTTGGCGCGATCCGGGGTGGCGCCGGCTTCCGCGAAAGCCGCATCCAGTTCAGGGTCGCATATGCCTGAACTGTTCCGGAAAAAAACATCCGTCGGATTGCAGAGATAGACACGCGCAACGCCGACACTCGGATCCTGATAAGACGTATAGAAGACGATCGTCATGTCAAAGTCATGCGTTTCGTAGCTGCGCTTGGCCCAGACGTTGAATTCTTCGCCAATCAACTGCACGTCGACACCGATATCCGCGAGATTCGATTTGATGATGCCACTGGCAGCCTGCAGGACACCGTATTCGGAAATGTAGGCCAGCCGAAGGCTGAAGCGCTTGCCGTCGGCCCCGACCGGGAAGCCGGCGGCGTCCAGCGCGGCACCCGCCGCCTTCGGGTCAAAAGGCAGACTCTTGTTGAAATCGACCTGCGGGCTAGCGGCCCAGCTTATCGCGGCAGGAATTGCGCCGCGGCTCGGCGCGCCGAAGCCATAGTAGGCACGCTCGGTCAGCATCGCCTTGTTGATCGCCTGATAGAGTGCCTTGCGCACCTCGAATTTTTCGAGGGGGCCGGAACGGGCGTTCAAATGGACGGTCAGCGTGTTGACGCCACCCCCCCGCGGCAGAGCTATGATCTGGTCATTGGCGAGCAACCGCGAATAGCTCGACTTGTCGACCAGCGACCCATCCATGAAGTCGATGTCCCCGCCTTCGAAGGCGAGCAGGCGCGAATTCTGGTCGGGGATGATCGGCAGAACGATCTGATCGATCTCAGGCTTCTGGCCCCAATATTCATTGAAACGCTCGAGCGTCACCCGCTCGCCCATATCGTAGGACGCCAGACGGAACGGGCCCGATCCCACCGGAGCGATGTTCGCGGGATGCGTGGCGACATCCTGGCCGTCGCCGTATACGCTCTTCGGAACAATCGGTATGCCCGCAAGCATTTCAACGAAGGGAGCGAAGGACTTGTTGAGCTTCACCACGACGGTAGTGGCATCCTCCGCCTCCACGGATTGAAGGTAGTCCTTCAGAAATGAAGCCTGCGGCGCCAATGGAATATAGGTCTTAAGAGTAAAAGCCACGTCATCGGCGGTCATCTTGTCGCCGTTGTGAAAGACGACATCGTCGCGCAGCTTGAAACGATATTCCGTCGCATCGACATTGGATTGCCAGGAAAGCGCCAGGTGCGGCTGGGGGGCGTAACTGGCATCCTGAACGACCAAGGTGTCGAAGATCGGATACGAGACGATACTTGCGCCAATATCAGTCGTAAGCAGCCGGTTCAGGTGCGGTGGATTGTTGCCGATCGCCTCGACAAGCACATTTTCCTGCGCCACGGAAGGCGACGCGAGGACCGACAGCGACATGATGCCTGACATCACGACGCATTTAGCGAACCGCTTGAGCACCCGATAACTCTCCCACACTGTCCGCCTACCCTCGGCGGCACAAACGGGGCGAACCGTAATCACCACTCGTCCGGGCATGTCAATGCGGAAGCAGCCCTATTCCCCAGATACCTGTTCCACCCGCGGTTGACGGCGCGCCGCGGCCTTGCGGGCTGCTCCGCATGGAACGATGGTCCCGACGCTTGGTTCAATGGGATCCTTCTTGACGAAATTTCTTCGGTCGAGACGTCCATGACGCTCGCGGTTCAAGCACCGATTCCAAAGCTCAACTTGGAATCGCCAGTCGGCCGTGCCATGTTCCCGTTCGATGCCCCGCCGAAACTTCCGGAGCGATCCTCCGGAAAGGAGGAGTTTTGGCGCCAGTGACGAATGAGACCGCCTGGATTTCATGTGGCGCGGCCGAGGCGCGAGCCGCCTATCAGGCGCGCGCGTTTACATGGTCTTCAATCGCGGGCGCCACGATCCGGGCACATCAAGCCTGGCCGACATGACCGCCGGCCGCACTTCCCAGAATTCCGACAGTACACGCGGCCAGCACCGGGCCGCGCGGGGGCATATCCAAAGATAAAACGATAATCAAACCGAAGGAGGAAGTAGAGCATGAAGTTCTCAAGGCGTGACGTTCTCCAGACTGCGGCCGGCTTGGCCGCCGCCGGCGCCATAGGCGGCCGCTTCGCGACGGGCCCGGCAGCAGCCCAGGAACTCAAGTACAAACCCGAGGAGGGCGCCACGCTGCGCCTGCTGCGCTGGTCGCCCTTCGTGAAGGGCGACGAAGATCAGTGGCTCGCCAATACCAAACGTTTCACCGAGGCGACCGGCGTCGAGGTTCGCGTCGACAAGGAGAGCTGGGAGGACATCCGACCCAAGGCGGCCGTGGCGGCCAATGTCGGATCGGGCCCGGATATCATGTTCGTCTGGTTCGACGACCCGCATCAATATCCCGACAAGCTGCTCGACGTGACGGAACTCGGCGATTATCTCGCCGGCAAATATGGCGGCTGGTATGACGGGCCCAAGGACTACGCCAGCAATCAAGGCCGCATGGTCGGCCTGCCGCTTGCCACCATCGGCAACGCCATCGTCTACCGCGACAGCTGGGTGAAGGAAGCCGGTTTTTCGGAATTCCCGAAGGACACGGCGAGCTTCCTCGAGCTCTGCAAGGCCTTGCAGAAGAACGGCCATCCGGCCGGCTTCACCCACGGCCACGGCGTCGGCGACGGCAACAACTACGCCCACTGGCTGCTGTGGAGCCATGGCGGCAAGATGGTCGACGAGAACGGCAAGGTCGCGATCAACAGCCCCGAGACGCTCGCCGCGGTCAACTACGCGATGGAGCTCTACAAGACCTTCATCCCGGGCACGGAAAGCTGGCTCGACGTCAACAACAACCGCGCCTTCCTGGCCGGCGAACTCTCCGTCATCGCCAACGGCATCTCGGCCTATTATTCGGCAAAGAACGATCCGAAGCTCGCCGAGATGGCCAAGGACATCCGCACCGCCAGCCTGCCGGTGGGTCCCGTGGGCAAGCCCGTGGAACTCTATCAGGTGACCAGCGCGGTCATCTTCAAATACACGAAATATCCGAATGCGGCGCAGGCCTATCTGCAGTTCATGTTCGAACAGCCCCAGATGGCGGAATGGATCACTTCCTCTGCTGGCTATTGCTGTCAGACGCTGAAGGCCTATGCCGACAATCCGGTGTGGAGCGCCGATCCCAACAACGCACCCTACGCAAAGGCATCCGAGACCTTGCGCCCCAACGGCTATGCCGGCCCGCTCGGCTATGCCTCCGCTGCCACCATGGCCGACTACGTGCTGGTCGACATGTTCGCGAAGGCCGTGACCGGCCAGGCCTCCCCGGAAGACGCTATCGCGGAAGCGGAGAAACGGGCGAACCGCTACTATCGGGTTTGACATCGACCCTGGCGGCGCGCGCGACGCGCCGCCAGGCATCCCCAGAGATCACAAACGAAACGGGATGGCTCGATGGTCTCCACCTCCCCTGAACTGACGGGTGCCAATCCGCGCGCCACACTCCTGTGGCGGATGGCCAACAGCCACAATTGGCTTGGCTTCTGGTTCATGCTCCCGGCGGCCGTGCTGCTTCTGCTCTTCCTCACCTATCCGCTCGGCCTCGGCGTGTGGCTCGGCTTCACCGACGAACGCATCGGGCGCCCCGGCATCTATATCGGCCTGGAGAACTACGAGCTCCTTTGGCAGGACAGCGTGTTCTGGCTCTCGGTCTTCAACACGCTGCTCTATACGAGCGTGGCCTCGGTGCTGAAATTCGGGCTGGGCCTCTGGCTCGCGCTCATCCTCAACCAGAACCTTCCGATCAAATCCTTCTTCCGCGCCGTCGTGCTGCTGCCCTGGGTCGTGCCGACCGTCCTCTCGGCCATCGCCTTCTGGTGGATCTACGACGCCCAATTCTCGATCATCTCATGGGGGCTTCAGGAACTCGGCCTCATCGAAAGACCCATCAACTTCCTCGGAGATCCCACCAATGCGCGCGCCTCGGTGATCGCCGCCAATGTCTGGCGTGGCATACCCTTCGTCGCGATTACGCTGCTTGCAGGGCTGCAGACCATCTCGCCCTCGCTCTACGAGGCTGCGACGCTGGATGGAGCGAACCGCTGGCAATTGTTCAGGCATGTCACGCTGCCCCTGCTCACGCCGATCATCGCCATCGTCATGACGTTCTCGGTGCTGTTCACCTTCACCGACTTCCAGCTCATCTACGTGCTGACGCGCGGCGGGCCGGTGAACGCCACGCACCTGATGGCGACGCTCTCCTTCCAGCGCGGCATTTCCGGTGGCCAGCTCGGCGAAGGCGCGGCCATCGCTGTCGCGATGATCCCGTTCCTGCTCGCTGCCATCCTGTTCAGCTATTTCGGCCTGCAGCGCCGGCGCTGGCAGCAGGGGGGACGGGATTGATGAGAATGTCGGAACGAAGGACTTCCCCATGGCCGTGACGAAGCGCACCAAGCCCGCCGACGAAGGCGGCATGAGCTATCTGCAGAGCCTGCCGCAACGTGTCGTAACCATCTACATACCGCTCGTCATCTTCGTCATCGTGCTCCTCTTCCCCTTCTATTGGATGACGATCACGGCGGTGAAACCGAACGAGGAGATGACGGACTACGACAATTACAGCCCTCTATGGGTGGCCCGGCCGACGCTGCAGCATATCCGGTATCTCTTGTTCGAGACGTCCTATCCGGGCTGGCTCCTCAACACGATCATCATCTCGGTCGCCGCGACCTTCCTGTCGCTCATCACCTCGGTATTGGCGGCCTATGCGATCGAACGTCTGCGCTTCAACGGGTCGCGATCGATCGGATTGGCGATCTTCCTCGCCTATCTCGTGCCACCGTCGATCCTTTTCATCCCGCTCGCCGTGATGGTGTTCAATCTCGGACTCTACGACACGCGTTTCGCACTGATCCTTACCTATCCGACTTTCCTCGTTCCCTTCTGCACCTGGCTGCTGATGGGCTATTTCCGCTCGATCCCCTTCGAGCTCGAGGAATGCGCGCTGATCGACGGCGCCACGCGCTGGCAGATCCTGACCAGGATCGTGCTGCCGCTTTCGGTACCCGGGCTCATCTCGGCCGGCATCTTCGCCTTCACACTGTCCTGGAACGAATTCATCTACGCGCTGACCTTCATCCAGTCGTCGGAGAACAAGACGGTGCCCGTCGGTGTGCTGACCGAACTCGTCCGTTCGGATGTCTATGAATGGGGAGCGTTGATGGCCGGAGCGCTGATCGGCTCGCTGCCGGTGGTGATACTATACTCGTTCTTCGTCGAGTACTACGTTTCTTCCCTCACCGGTGCGGTGAAGGAGTAGAGGCTCAAGGGTGTCCAGGCTCGGGCGGGAAGTGAACCACACCCGCCCGAGCCACCGTCCCCGCCTATTCCGCGGGAAGCGGACGCGCTTCGCCGGCGGCGTGCTTCGTCTCCTCGCCCCTTCGCCGCCCGAACGGGTCCATCACGAAGACGAAAAAGGCGGGCACGAAGAACACGGCGAGGATCGTCGCCGAGATCATGCCTCCCAGCACGCCCGTGCCAATGGCGTTCTGGCTGGCGGCGCTGGCCCCGGTCGCGATCGCCAGCGGCACCACGCCCAAGGTAAAGGCGAGGGAAGTCATGATGATCGGACGGAATCGCATCCGCGCCGCCTGGACCGTGGCATCGAACAACGAATGGCCTTGCGCCCTGAGATCCTTCGCAAACTCGATGATGAGGATCGCGTTCTTGGCGGACAGACCGACAATGGCGATCAGGCCGACCTTGAAGTAGACGTCGTCCGGCATCTCCCGGATCATCACCGCAAGGACCGCGCCGATGACGCCCAGCGGCACCACCAACATGACCGACAGCGGGATCGACCAGCTCTCATAAAGAGCCGCGAGCAGCAGGAACACGAACAGGATGCTGAGCGCGAAGAGCAGCGGCGCCTGCGACCCCGACTGGATCTCCTGCAGCGACTGCCCCGTCCATTCGAAGCCGAACCCGGCCGGCAAGGTCCTGGCGATGCGCTCCATTTCGAGGATGGCGTCGCCGGTCGAGAAGCCCGGAGCCGCCTCGCCGCTGATGCGTAGCGCGGGGTAGCCATTGTAGCCGGTCACCTGGGTCGGCCCCTTGATCCACTCGATGCTGGCGAAAGCCGACATCGGGACCATGCCGCCGCTGGCGTTGCGGACCCTGAGCTCGAGCAGATTCTCTGTGCTCATACGCGAAGCGCTGTCGGCCTGGATGGTCACGCGCTGCATCCGCCCTGCATTCGGGAAGTCGTTCGCATAGGCGGAACCGAGATTGGCGGTGATCGTCGCGTTGATGTCGGCAAAGGCGACGCCGAAGGTATTGGCCTTCTCGCGATCGATGACGAGGTTGACCTGCGCGGCATCGGGAAGTCCCGCGACGCGCATGCCCACCAGGATGGGCGACTTGGCGGCCTCCGCGAAGAGCTGGTCCTTGGCGGCAGCGAGTGCGGCCTGCCCGCGACCGGACCGGTCCTGCAGCCGGAACTCGAAGCCGGTCGCCGTGCCGAGGCCCGAGATGGGCGGAGGCGACAGGGCGAACATCTGAGCATCCTCGATCTGGCTGAACTTCCCGGTGAGACGCGCCGCAAGGGCTTGCGCGGAATCTTCCGGCCCACGCTCCGACCAGTCCTTGAGCGTGATGAAAGCCAGGCCTGCGTTCTGGCCGGATCCGGAAAAGCTGAAGCCCCTCAGCGCGACCACGTTCTCCACGGCAGGCTCTTCCGCGAGGATCGCCTCCATCTGTTTGATGACTTCAGTCGTGCGGTTGGCGCTGGCCTCGGCCGGGGCCTGGATATCCACGAGGACGAACCCCTGGTCCTCGTTCGGAAGGAAGGAGGAGGGCAACCGCAGATAGGCCCAGCCGAGCCCGGCGACCAGCGCCAGATAGACGATCATGAACCGTCCGGCGCGCCGCGCGATACCGCCGACCATGCCGCTGTAGCCGCGCGTCGTGCTATTGAAGCCGCGATTGAACCAGCCGAAGAACCCTTTCTTTTCCTGATGACCCTGCTTGATCGGCCTCAGGAAGCTTGCGCAGAGCGCCGGCGTCAGCGTGAGCGCGAGAAATCCGGAGAAAAGGATCGACACGACCATCGTCAGACTGAACTGCCTGTAGATCACGCCCACCGCGCCCGGGAAGAAGGCCATCGGCACGAAAACCGCCGTCAGCACCAGCGTTATGCCGATGATCGCGCCGGTGATCTGGTCCATCGCCTTGCGGGTCGCTTCGCGTGGCCCCAGGCCTTCCTCGGCCATGATGCGCTCGACATTCTCCACCACGACGATGGCATCGTCCACGAGGATGCCGATCGCCAGCACCATCGCGAACATGGTGAGCACATTGATGGAGAAGCCCGATGCGAACATCACCGCGCAGGTGCCGAACAGGGCGACGGGAACGACAAGCGTCGGGATGACCGTATAGCGGAAGTTCTGCAGGAACAGGAACATCACGGCGAATACGAGCACCATCGCCTCGAGCAGTGTATGGAACACCTTCTCGATCGAGACCTTCACGAAAGGCGAGGTGTCGTAGGGGATCTGGTACTCGATTCCCGGCGGGAGGAACTGGGCGAGCTCGGCCATCTTGGCCCGGACCGCCGTCGACGTCGCCATGGCGTTGGCCGTGGGCGTCAGCTGGACGCCGATCGCCGCGCTCGGCTGGCCATCGAGCCGGCTCGCGAAATTGTAGCTCTCGCCGCCGATCTCGACCCGCGCCACGTCGCGCAGCCGAACGAGCGAGCCGTCCGGATTGGCGCGCAGCACGATCGCGCCGAACTCTTCGGGCGAACGCAGCTGTCCCCGAACGAGCACGGTGGCGCTGATCTGGTTTTCCTCAGGGCTGGGCTCGGCGCCGATGCGGCCGGCGGCCACCTGCGCGTTCTGAGCGCGAACCGCCGCGAGCACGTCGCTTGCCGTCAGCTTCAGACCCAGCATCTTGTCGGGGTCCATCCAGATCCGCAGTGAGCGAGGTGACGCGAAGAGCTGTGCCTGGCCGACGCCTTCCACACGCCGGATCTCGCTGAGCACGTTCCGGTTGAGGTAATCGCCGAGGCCCACCGCATCGACCGAGCCGTCCGGCGAGCGCACCGCGATCATCAAGAGGAAGCCGGAACTGGACCGGTCGATGCGGATGCCCTGCTGCGTGACCGATTGCGGCAGGCGCGGCTCGACGCGGCGAACCCTGTTCTGGACCTCGACGGCCGCATCGCCGATATTGGTGCCGGGCGCGAAAGTGACCGTGATCGCGACACGGCCGGAAGCATCGGACGTCGATTCGAAATAGATGAGGCCCGGCGCCCCGTTGAGCTCGTCTTCGATCGGGCGCGTCACGCTCTGGTAGATTTCTTCCGGCGACGCCCCGGTGTAGTTGGTGCTGATCGAAACCTGAGGCGGCGCGACGTTCGGATATTGCGCGACCGGCAGCATGGGTATCGCGATGACACCCGCCAGAATGATGAAGATCGCGACCACCCAGGCGAAAACCGGACGGTCGATGAAGAAATGCGGCATGAACAAAGTCCTTTTCGACGACCTCGCCGAATGCCCACGGCGAGGTTACGAATGCGGCCTGCTTGGACGGGACGACTTTCCGAGCGCGGCGCTCAAACCAGATGGAACAGCTTCGTCTCCCCCGAGGCTGGCATCTATCGGGTGGCCGTCTCGTCGTTCTGACGCGCTGCCGTCTTCCATTCCGCCGGCGCCACTTCCGCGCCGGGCTTGATCTTCTGGAAGCCTTCCACGATCACCCGGTCGCCGGAGGCGAGACCGCCGCGAATGACGAAACGATTGCCGAGGCTGCGGTCCACCTGCACCTCGCGCGACACAGCCACATTCTTCGCGTCGACGACATAGACCAGCGCCTTGCCGCTCGCGTCACGCTGGACGGCCTGCTGCGGCACGGCGACGGCATTCTGCTGGATCCCCTGCTCGACCAATACCCGGACATACATTCCCGGCAGCAGGTCTCCGTCCGGATTGGGAAACTCGCCACGCAAGGTGACCTGGCCCGTCGTCTCGTCGACGGCGGCCTCGGAGAAAAGGAGCCGGCCGGGATGGGCGTAGTCGCTGCCGTCATCGAGCTTCATCTTCACCGGTGCCGACGCCTGGCTGGCGAGCGATCCAGCCTTGTACGCGTGACGCAGTCGGAGAAGCTCGTTGGCCGACTGGGTGAAGTCGGCATAGACGGGATCGAGCTGCTGGATCGTGGCGAGGCTTTCCGCACTGCTTGCGCTGACCAGCGCACCCTCGGTGACGATGGCGCGGCCAATCCTTCCATCGATCGGCGCCCGCACTTCTGAATAGTTCAGATTGAGCTTCGCTTCGGCGAGGCCTGCCTCGGCCAGCGCGACGTCCGCGTCGGCCTGCGCCAGCGTGGCCACGGCATTATCGAGCTGCTGGCTCGAGGCGATGCTGCGCTCCTTGAGCTCTTTCTGGCGATCGGCTTGCTGGCGCGCCTGGAGCTGTACGGCTTTGGCGCGCTGCAACGTGGCCTCGGCGCTCGCCACCTGCACGCGGAAAGGCTCGGGATCGATGCGATAAAGCACGTCACCCGCCTTGACCATGCTGCCCTGCTCGAAGACGCGCTCCACGACGATGCCGGAAACACGCGGACGCACCTCCGCGATCCGGGTCGGAGCGATCCGCCCCGGCAGCTCGTTGGTGATCGGCAGAGTTTCCGGCACGACCGTCACCACACTCACTGCGGCAGGTGGAGGCGCCGCGGCAGCCGTCTTGTTGTCGGCTTCACTCGGGGTGCAAGCCGCAAGGACAGGAAGAAGCAAAATCGCAAAATGGGAGTATTTCAGCGAGAAACGCATGAAGAAGACTCGTTCGAAAGAGAAGAAGATAGATTTGTTGTTTCTTTTGTATCGGGTTCTTGTCCGGCAAGCCAGGCGATGTCGCGCAGGATCTCCTCGCATTCGTCCTGCGGCCAGTGATGCAGGCCAAGGAAGTCAAGCAGTTTGAGACCTTCGACGGCCAGCAGGGCGAGCCGGGCGCCGCGCGGCTGGGTCGCCGTGGCGATCGTGGTGGCCAGCATCCGCTCGAAGAACCGCTGATTCAACTGCTTGAATTCGGGATCTCCGGCCAGGGCGACAATCATTCCCATGGCGAGCATGCGATCCTCGTCCGAAAGCTCGCGCCGGCTCGCCTTGATCCAGCCCTGGATTCCGGCGTCGGCCGAGGAATCCAGCTCGCTCGTGATGCTACGGACCCTCTCCCACTCCGTCTCGAAACGCCGTTCGATCATGGCGCGGACCAGCGCCTGCTTCGTCTTATAGTCGTAAAGCACGCTGGCCTTGCTGATCCCGGCATTCGCGGCCACCGCCTCGATCGTCAGATTCGCGGCGCCTTCACGCAGAAGGACATCCTGGGCGGCATCGAGAAGCGCATCACGATCGATCTTGCGGTGGCGGCCCAACCCTACGACCCCTTTTCCGAACAACCATTCGTAAATCGTCCGGAAAACCGCCGAAATCAAGGGTGAAAAAGTGCCCTCACAAAGTGTTTATTGCGCTGCACACAAAGGAAGCCGATCGCCCTTCCCGCCGGTCAGCGCGAAAACCAAAGAAATACAAGCAGATAGCTCGACTCGAGAGCGCGGCGGCAAAGCGTGTGCGCGACAATGCTGCTGCGCACAGCTCACGCCGGGCTGCTCAATGGTAGCCTTCCTGGCCGACCTTGCCTCGAAAGATCCAGTAGGAATAGGCCGTATAGGCGAGGATTATCGGGACCAGGATCACCGCTCCAACCAGCATGAAAATCAGGCTCGCATCGGGCGCGGCGGCGTCGTGGATCGTGATCGCTCCCGGCACGATGTCGGGAAACATGCTGATCCCCAATCCGATCATGCTCAACAGGAAGAGCCCGAGGGCCAGCAGGAACGGCAGCCGCTCGTAGCGGCGAGTGATGCAGACGAAGAAGGCGATGGCGGTAATAGCCACCAGCAGCGGCACCTGTGCCGTGAAGAGCACGTTCGGCCAGGCGAACCAGCGCTCGTAGTAGGCTTGTTCGAGAAACGGAGTGAAGGCGCTGACCAGCGCCACGCAGACGATGACGCCGACGCCGGACAGTCGCGCCAGCCGGAAAGCATGGTCCTGGAGCCGCCCTTCCGCCTTCATGATCAGCCATGTCGCGCCGAGCAGGGCATAGCCGATGACGAGGCTGACACCCGTGAGAAGGCTGAAGGGCGACAGCCATTCCCACCAGCCCCCGGCATATTGCCGGCCAGAAACGGTGATCCCCTGAAGGATCGCGCCGAGCGTGATACCCTGGGCGAGCGCGGCCACGAGCGAGCCTCCTGTGAAGGCAAAGTCCCAGAACTTCTCATGGCCGGGATCACGCCAACGGAATTCGAACGCGACGCCACGGAACACCAAGGCAAGAAGCATGGCGATGATCGGCGCGTACACGGCCGGCATCACGACGGCGTAGGCGAGCGGAAAGGCCGCCAGAAGCCCGCCGCCGCCGAGGACCAACCAAGTTTCGTTGCCGTCCCAGACAGGGGCAACCGAATTCATGGCAGTGTCGCGCTCGCCTCCTCTCTCGAAGAAGGGGAACAAGATACCAATGCCGAGATCGAACCCGTCGAGCACGACATAGGCCAGGACGCCGAAGGCCAGGATGAAGGCCCAGATGGTGGGAAGATCGAGCCCGGCCATGATCAATGCCTTTCCGCCGTCGCGCCAAGCGCACGGTCCGGATCGACCGATGTCGCGGGCGTGATCCCGGCGCTGCGGATCGGCCCGGCCTCCTCCTCCATGCCCGGCTCCTCGACGACCGGCGTATGCCGCATCAGCCTCAGCATGTACCAGACACCGACAGAGAACACGGCGAAGTAGATGATGACGAAAGCCACGAGCGACACAGCGACGGCCGGCGCGCCGAGCGGCGAGGCGGATTCGGCCGTACGCAGCAATCCATAGACCGTGTAGGGCTGCCTGCCGACTTCGGTGGTCACCCAGCCCGCGGTGACCGCGACGAAACCCGCCGGCCCCATCGCCAGCGCGAAACGATGCAGGCCCGTCCAGCTGTAAAGTGTGCCGCGCAGCCGGGCGATCAACGCAAGGCCGCCGAGCAGGAACATGAGGACGCCGAGGCCGACCATGATGCGGAACGACCAGAAGATGATCGCGACCGGCGGCCAGTCCTCGCGCGGCACCGTGTCGAGGCCTTCGATCGGGGCTGTGAGGCTATGCCTGAGGATCAGCGACCCGGCCCTGGGGATGGCTAAGGAATAGCGCATGGTCGCGCTTTCCTGGTCGGGGAGACCGAAAACATAGAACGGCGCACCGTCGGGATGGCTCTCGAAGTGACCTTCCACGCCCATGATCTTGGCCGGCTGGTGCTCGAGCGTGTTCAGCCCGTGCAGATCGCCGGCGATGATCTGCACCGGCGCCGTCACCACGATCATGCCCATTGCCATGGCAAACATCACGCGGGCGCCTTCATTGGTGCGGTTGCGCAGGAGGTGGAAGGCGCCCACCGCGCCGACGACCAGCGCTGTCGTCAAGTAAGCGCCAAGCACGGTGTGCACGAGGCGATAGGGAAAGGAGGCCGTGAATATGATCTCCCACCAGTCGCCCGGGACGAACTGTCCTGCATCGTTGACGAGATGGCCGGCGGGCGTCTGCATCCAGGAATTGGCCGACAGGATCCAGAAGGCGGAGAACAAGGTTCCCACGGCCACCGCCAGTGTCGCCACGAAGTGCAGGCCACGCCCCACCCGGCTCATCCCGAACAGCATGACGCCCAGAAACCCGGCCTCGAGAAAGAAGGCCGTCAGAACCTCGTAGGCCATGAGCGGGCCGATGATCGAGCCCGCCTTGTCGGACAAGACCGACCAGTTGGTGCCAAACTGATAGGCGAGCACGATGCCGGAGACGACGCCCATCGCGAAGCTCAGGGCAAAGATCTTGAGCCAGTATTTGAAGAGATTGAGATAGACCGCCTTGCCGGTCCAAAGCCAAAGCGCCTCCAGGACAGCCAGATAGCTGGCCAGGCCGATCGTGAATGCCGGAAATATGAAGTGGAAGGTGACGGTGAAGGCGAACTGAAGACGGGCAAGCAAGATGGCGTCAAGTCCGTCGAGCATCACGGCGTCTCCGATCAGCTGTCCCCCGAGCGAAAACTAACACACAGGCAGATCACTGCAAGGACAGTATGCACAATTTTGCATACACAACCGACTGAGGCGAGCGACTCAAGCAAAGGTGTCCGCTCCCCCGACGAACAACATCTCGCCGTGGGCTGCGGAAATGGACTGGAAACTCGGAAGCGCGGCCTTCACGCTTGCGGTTACCGCGCGAATGTTCGGGTCGGGCGCTACTCCGCCGTCCAGCCGCCATCGACGAGAAGGGAACTGCCGGTGACAAGCAACGAAGCATCCGATGCGAGATAGACGACAGCGCCCATCAAATCTGCAACAGTGCCGGGACGGCCAAGTTTGATCTTTTCCTGGAGCCAGGCGAGGCGCTCAGGCCGGGCAAAGGTCTGTTCGGTAAGGGGCGTGCGGATGAAGGTTGGACTGATCGTGTTCACGCGAATGCCTGCCCTGCCCCATTCGATTGCCATCGCCTTCGTGAAACCTTCGACTGCAAACTTGGTAGCGCAGTAGACCGCCCGGTCGATGCCTCCAACATGGCCCATTTGCGACGAGATATTGATGAGAGAGCCAGGCTTGCCGGCCTCAATAAGTGTCTTTGCGACCGATCGTGTGAGAAAGTACGCAGACCGCAGGTTTACTGACACCACGGCGTCGAAATCCTCGATCGTCGTCTCGAGCGCCGGCCCGTGCCGCGCCAAGCCTGCGCTGTTGACGAGGATGTCGAATGGCTCGGCGTTCTCGATCGCCGCTTCCGTCGCCGCGACGTCGACCAGGTCGAGTGCAAGTGCTTCGACCCTCCACCCCCGCGCCTGCATCGCGGCTGCGATCTCGGCGAGCCTGTCCTTGCGCCGCGCCAGAATGGTCACTTCCGCGCCGGCTTCGGCAAGCGCGCACGCGCAACCGAGACCGATCCCGGAGGATGCGCCCGCCACGAGAGCCCGCCTTCCGTCGAGCCGGAACGAAGGTGCACTCGGCAGCGCGATCGTCATGCCGCATCGTCGGGGCTGAGCGCGGCTTCACCGTAGCCGATGTTGCGACCTCCATAGCGGCGCACCCGTATGTTTGCCTGCTCGGCATGACCGACGAAGCCCTCGAGCATGCAGAGGCGCGAGCAATATTCGCCGATCTCGGCGGCCGCCTTGTCCGTCAGCACCTTCTGGTAGCTGTGGGTCTTGAGAAACTTGCCGACCCAAAGGCCGCCCGTATAGCGCCCCGCCTTCTTGGTCGGCAAAGTGTGGTTCGTGCCGATGACCTTGTCGCCATTGGCTACGTTGGTACGTGCGCCAAGGAAAAGCGCCCCATAGCACGTCATGTTTTCTAGGAACCAATCGTCGCGATCGGTCATCACCTGGACATGCTCCGAGGCGATGTCGTTGGCGACCTTGAGCATCTCGTCGTAAGTATCGCACAGGATCACCTCGCCGTAGTCGTCCCAGCTCTTGGAAGCGGTCTCGGCGGTCGCGAGAATCGTCAGCAACCTGTCGATCTCGGCCAATGTCGCGTCCGCCAGGCGGCGCGAGTTCGTAACCAGCACGGCCGGTGAATTGTAGCCATGCTCGGCCTGGCCGAGCAGGTCGGTCGCGCAGAGCTCGGCGTCCACTGTCTCGTCGGCAATCACCATCGTCTCGGTCGGCCCGGCGAACAGGTCGATGCCAACCCGGCCATAGAGCTGGCGCTTCGCTTCTGCCACGAAAGCGTTGCCCGGGCCGACCAGCATGTGCACCGGTTCGATCGTCTCGGTGCCGAGCGCCATCGCGCCGACGGCCTGAATGCCGCCGAGCACATAGATTTCGTGGGCGCCGCCCATGTGCATGGCCGCCACGATTGCCGGATGCGGCTCGCCCTTGACCGGAGGCGCCGATGCGACGATGCGAGGGACCTTGGCGACCGAAGCGGTAAGCACGGACATATGGGCCGACGCCACCATCGGAAACTTGCCGCCCGGCACGTAGCAGCCTACCGACTGCACCGGGATGTTCCGATGGCCGAGAATGACCCCAGGCAGCGTCTCGATCTCGATATCGGTCATCGAGGCGCGCTGTGCTTCGGCGAACCGCCTGATCTGGGCCTGCGCGAAGCGGATGTCCTCCATGTCGCGAGCGGAAACACGGCTCACCGCAGCCTCGATCTCGGACTGCGTGAGCCGGAAAGAGGCCGGCGAATAGTTGTCGAATTTCAGCGACAGCTCCCGCACGGCGGCATCGCCGCGCGTTTCGATATCCTTGAGGATCATCTCGACGCTGGCGCGGATCCTGGTGTCGTCTTCGGCGCGTTCGGCGGCTGTCTTGCCGCGCTTCAGATATTCAATCGCCACTCCGATTTCTCCTGTTGCGTTCGCCTGGCGCGCAAGGGTCCACGCGACTATTCGGCGGCTTGCGGGAAATAGCCGAAGTTGAACGGCTCAGGTTCGCCGCGCTCGACCCGCTTGTCGGCACGCAACTTCTCTGTTGCCGCCATGTCGACGGAACCGTCTTCTTTCACCAGGACGCCATAATCTTCCCTGGCCTTTGCGCGTGAGACGAGGTCGTAGGCGACGTCACGCGCCACGAGCCCCGCGTCGCGGTCGAGCGGATCGCCCCAGCCGCCGGAGCCGGCGGTTATGAAGTGGATCTTGTCGCCCGGGCCGACCGGCAGGTTGTCGATTTTCGAAGGAATGCGTTCGCGCTCGGCCGAGCCCGCCCGCACTATCCATTTGCTCGACGTACCGCCGAAGAGACCTCCATTGATGCCCCACGGGGGAACGATCTCGCGGTCGTCATGGATGGAGACGCTGCCGGGCTCGAGCAGGCGATAGACCTTCTCGATGCCCGCTCCGCCACGGTGCAGGCCGGCGCCGCCGGAATCCTTGACCGGGCGGTAGCTCTCGACGAGAACCGGATAGTAGTTCTCGATGTATTCGATCGGCGTCGCCGAGAACAGCGGCCACCACGCATGGCCGTCGAGGCCATCGCCGCGCGGGCGACCGGGCACCCCCCCGAACAGCAGTTCCATCAGCTGGAAATACCTGTCGTTCTCGTCGTGGCCGGTGAAGATGAAATGAGGGCTCGTCCCGTAACCGGCGGCCATCGACAGGTGCGGCGCACGTTGACCGAGCGCGCCCGCCTGGCAGTCGAAGAACCGGGTATGGGTGTTGAGCCGGTTCGACAGAGCCGCGGGAAAGCGCGGGTTGAGCAAGCTCCCTTCCGGCAAAATGACCTCGAACAGGTCGTAGAATCCTTCGTTGAACAACACCGAAGGATCGAAGGCCATGATCATGTACACGCCGAAGAAAAGTTTGCAGAGGCCTTCGTGGATGTGGAAGTTGATCGGTCCTTCGGCCTGGGGGTCCGTGCCGGTCCAGTCGAACACCGCCTTTTCGCCCTTGCGATAGATCGACAGCTTCATCTTGAAAGGGCCGTTGCCGAGGCCATCGTCATCGACATAGTCCGTGAATTCGACGGGCTCGATCGAGATGTACTTTTCGATCAGCACCTTCATGGCTTCGCGCGTGCGGTCCAGAAGCAGGTCGCAGGCAGACATATAGGTGTCACGGCCGAAGCGGTCGCAGAGCTCGCGCACGCGGGTCGCCGCCGTACGGCAACCGGCGATCAGGGCCATGAGGTCGGCCCGGTTCATGTCCGGGGTGCGCGTGTTGTTGAGCATGATGTCGAGCACGCCCTTGTTGAGCACGCCCTTGTCGTAGATGCGCACCGGCGGCACGCGCAGGCCTTCTTCCCAGATGGTGCGCGCATTGGCCGGCATTGAACCGGGCACGGTACCGCCGGTATCGACCATGTGGCCGAAGATCGACGAGAAGCCGACGAGCACGCCTTCATGGAAGATCGGCAGCATCACGCACCAGTCGTTGTTGTGCGAGATCGAGCCCTTGCATGCATAGGGATCGTTCCAGACGAAGATGTCGCCGTCGTTGATGTCGCCTTTGAACTGATCGACGATCGCCGGGATGTAAGAGCCGAACTGGCCCACGACCATCTGGCCACGCTCATTGCAGATCATCGGGAACTCATCGTGCTGTTCCCGGATGACCGGCGAGAGCGCGATGCGCACGACGACGCCATCCATCTCGAAACGAGCGTTCTTCAGCGCGTTCTCGATGATGTCGAGGGTAATGGGATCGACTTTTTGGGCCATTGTCTCAGTTCCCCTTGCTGACGGGCCAGATCATCAGATTGCCGTGGCTGTCGACCTCTGCATAGTGGTCGGGCAGAAGGACCGTAGTGGTGTCGTACTGTCGAATGATCGCGGGCCCTTCGACACGTCGGCCCAGTTCGAGCAGGTTGCGATCGTAGTGAGGCGTGTCGATCCAACGGCCATGGAAATAGGCCTTTCCGATCTCGATCAGCGCGTCGGCCGTCGTGTCGGAGCTCAGGACGTGCTGCTCGTCGACCGGGGGCGTGGCGCCTGTCGCAACCACGCGCAGCGCCACCAATTCGACGGGAACGTGAAAGCGCACGCCATAAAGTCGCTCGTGCAGCGCATGGAAGCGGTCGAGCACGGTATCGAGCTTGCCGCCCGTCTCGACCGTCTTTGCGTCGACATCGACGGTGACCTCGAAACCCTGCTGCTCGTAGCGAAGGTCGAGCGAATAGGAGACGCCGCGATCGGATTCAGCGATTTCCTGTTCGTCGAGCCAATCGATTGCTTTCGTCCGCAACTCGTGGAAACGCGACCAGACTTCGGCCGCATCGATGCCGCTGGTCGAACGGATGAATGTCTGCACGAACTCGTTCTTGAACTCTGCCTCGAGAAACCCGAGCGCCGACAGCACGCCCGGATTGGCCGGCACCACGACCGGATAGCAGCCCAGGAGTTCGGCCATCGCGTTGGCGTGCAGGGGGCCTGCCCCGCCGAAAGCAACAATGCCGAACTCGCGCGGATCCAGGCCACGCTGCACGGTGATGACGCGCAGCGCTCCGAGCATGACCTCATTGGCAATGTCGAGAATGCCTTGCGCGGCTTTCTCGGTCGACAGTCCGATCGTGTCCCCGATCCGGGCGATCGCGCTGCGCGCGGCTTCGAGATCGAGCGTCATCTCCCCGCCGAGCAGGACCGACGGGAGATATCCCAGCACGAGATTGGCGTCGCTGACGGTCGGCTCCGAGCCGCCACGCCCATAGGCTACCGGTCCAGGTCTGGCGCCGGCCGAGCGCGGACCGACCCGCAGCGACTTGGTCAGTTCGGACACCTCGGCGATGGAACCTCCTCCCGCGCCGACCGAGCGCACGTCGAGCGTCGGCACCTTTGCAGGGAAGAGGCCCACCTCGGTCGAGCGCGAGATGGTCGGCTGGCCATCGACGATGACGGACACGTCGGTGGAGGTGCCGCCCATGTCGAAGGCGAGCAGCTTCTTGAGGCCTGTACGGCGAGCGACCATCACCGTGGAGGTCACGCCCCCCGCGGGACCTGACAGGACGGTGTGAACCGGGCGTTCGGAGGCCGCGGCCGCGCTCATCAGGCCACCGTCGGAGCGGACGATCTGCAGCTTCGCCGAGACGTCTTCCCTGGCAAGCCGTTCTTCGATGCGTGACAGGTAGCGCCTCATGATGGGCCGCACGTAATCGTTCATCACGGTGGTGATCGCGCGGTCATATTCACGGAACTCCGGCAGGATGTCCGACGAGAGCGAGACCGGGATGTCGGGATAGCGTTCGGCAACGATGTCGCGCAATCGTCGTTCGTGATCCGGATTTGCATAGGAATGCATCAGTGAGATCGTCAGCGCCTCGATGCCCGATCGGCAGAGGTCGTCGATAAGCTCGGTCGCGCGCCCGACATCGAGTTCGCGGACCACTTCGCCGCGGGCATTCATTCGCTCGGGGATGCCGCGCGTGTCCGCCAGCGAGGCGAGCGGATCGGGCTTGTCCATCACGATCCAGCCGAACAGCGGACCTGGCGTCCAAGACTTCGCGAGATGGAGCGTGTATTCGAATCCCTCGGTGACGAGCAGGCCTACGCGCGCGCCCTTGCCTTCCAGGACAGCGTTGGTGGCAACAGTCGTCCCGTGCAGCACGAGAGAGATGTCCTTCGGCGTGATGCCAGCCTTCTCGCAGATCAGCCTGACGCCGGCGGCGACGCCGATGGACTGGTCCTCGGGGGTCGATGGCGTCTTCGCCTGAAAGGTTCGTTGCGACTTCTCGTCGTGAAGCAGCAGATCGGTAAAGGTCCCCCCAACGTCCACGCCCAGTCTCATCTTCTACCCCTCTTATTCGTTTCCAGGCGGATCCCATACGGCTTGCGGGATTGCGCTTGAATGCGTATGCATTGGACCATAATTTAGGATTGGCGCGCTTCGCAAGGGGGATTTTCGGGGCGGCCTCCTGGAGATTGCTCCTGTCTCGGCGGAGCTGGAAGGGGAACGCGAATGAATGGCCGAACGCTTTACGACAAGGTTTGGGACACGCATGTGGTGCGCCAGTATGACGACGGGACGAGCTTGCTCTACATCGACCGGCATCTGGTCCAGGAGGTTTCCAGCCCGCAGGCGTTCGAGGGCCTGAGGGACACGGGCCGTTCCCTGCGGCGGCCGCAGGCGCACATTTCCGTCGCCGATCACGCCGTGCCGACACTCAATCGCGATCGTCCGTTGCCGCCGGGTTTGGCTGCCAGCCAGGTGCAGCGGTTGCGGGAAAACTCGGCGCTTCACGGCATCTCGTACATTCCGATGCGCGACCCGCGCCACGGGATCGTCCATGTCATAGGACCGGAATTGGGTTTCACCTTGCCGGGCGCGACCCTGGTCTGCGGCGACAGTCACACCTGCACGCATGGCGCTTTCGGCGCGCTCGCTTTCGGGATCGGATCGAGCGAGTGCGAAAGCGTCTTCGCAACCCAGACCCTGCGCCTGCGCAAGCAAAAGCGCATGCGCGTGAGACTGGAGGGCGAAATGCCCGACGGCGTCACCGTCAAGGACATTATCCTTGCGCTGATTTCCCGGATCGGCACGGGCGGAGGCGTGGGCCACGCGATAGAATATGCCGGGTCCACGATCGGGCACTTGTCGCAGGAAGCCCGGATGACCCTCTGCAACATGTCGATCGAGGCGGGCAGCCGTGTCGGCATGGTCGCGCCGGACGAAACGACATTCGCCTATGTTCGCGGTCGGCCGCTGGCGCCCGCCGGCGAAGTCTGGGACCGCGCTCTCGCCGAGTGGCGCACGCTGGCATCCGACGAGGACGCCGTCTTCGACAGAGAGGTGGTCATCGACGTCGCAGCGCTCGCTCCCCACGTATCGTGGGGCACCACGCCGGAAGAGACCTTGCCGGTCTCCGCCAAGGTTCCCGATCCGGCAGAGGAAGCGGACCCGGCGAAACGCAAGCGCATGGAGCGCAGCATAGCCTATATGGGTCTTACGCCCGGAACGCCGTTGACGCAAATCCCCATCGACCGCGTATTCATCGGCTCGTGCACCAACGGCCGCATCGAAGACCTGCGCCGGGCTGCCGCGATCTTGCGGGGCCGCAAGGTTTCGGAGCGGGTCACCGCGATCGTCGTGCCCGGCTCCGCAGCCGTTCGGATCCGCGCCGAGGCAGAAGGGCTCGATCGCGTCTTTCGCGAGGCCGGCTTCGAGTGGCGGGATTCCGGCTGTTCGATGTGCGTGGCAATGAACGAAGACCGCCTCTCGGAGGGCGAGCGTTGCGCCTCTACCTCCAACCGCAACTTTGAAGGGCGCCAGGGCATTGGCGGCCGAACTCATCTCATGAGTCCAGAAATGGCTGCCGCCGCAGCGATCGCCGGCCGCCTCGCCGATGTCCGGGAGATGCGTTGAACCATGGAACCATTCACGACGTTGACGAGCATTGCGGCGCCGCTGCCGGAATCCGACATCGATACGGACATCATTTTTCCCGCGCGCTTCCTGCTCCTGCTTGATCGCAAGGGCCTTGGCAAACACGCCTTCCATGAACGGCGCCATCGCAAGGACGGGGTACCGTTCGTCCTGGACACTCCGCCATGGACGCAGGCCAAGATTCTCGTTGCCCAGAGCAATTTCGGTACCGGCTCCAGCCGCGAGCATGCAGTCTGGTCGCTGACGGATTTCGGCATTCGCTGCGTGATCGCGGAAAGCTTCGGCGAGATCTTCTTCGCCAATTGCTTCAAGAACGGAATGTTGCCGATCGTCGCGCGCGGGACGGATCATGCCGCGATCATGAGCGAGGCGGAGGCCGGGCGCGACATCACGATCGATCTTGAGGCGCAGAGCGTCGTCCTGGCCGACGGCCGCGGCGTCGCGTTCGAGATCGAGCCGCATCGCAAGCGATCGCTCCTGCTCGGCCTCGACGAGATCGGCGCGATCCTTGCCGACGATGAGACGGCCATTGCCGCATTCGAAGACCGTCATCGCAGCGACAGGCCTTGGCTGTTCCTGAACAAGGACCAGCTCGCCTATTTCGACGACGCCGCCGAGGAAACCGGCTAGCCCCGGCCAGCCCCGGTTCCCGGGGCCTTGGCATTCAATCTCAACCGGCCGCGAAGCCGAACGACGAGGATGACAGCCCCATGAGCAAACCGAGCCTTCGAGCAGCACTCGAGCGCGGCAAGTTCGTTGCCGCACCGGGTATCCACGACATGATCACCGCAGTCGTCGCGAACAAGGTCGGCTTCGACTTCGTCTATGCCTCCGGATACTGGATGACGGCTTCAGCTCACGGCATCCCGGATGCCGGCATCGCCACCTACACCCAGATGCTCGATCGCGTCGCGACCCTCGTGCGCTCCTCCAACGCCAGCGTCATCGCGGACGCCGACACGGGCTATGGGGGCCTGCTCAACGTGCACCACACCGTGCGAGGCTACGAGGAGGCCGGCGTCGTAGCGATCCAGATCGAGGATCAGGTCTTTCCGAAGAAATGCGGCCACACGCCGTTCAAACGGGTGACGCCGCTCATCGACATGGTGGAGAAGATCAAGGTCGCCTGCGAAGCCCGGCGCAATCCGGAGATGCTGGTCATCGCCCGCACCGATTCGCGACAGACAGGCGGCTATGAAGAAGCGGTTCGGCGCGGAATTGCCTATGGCGAGGCAGGCGCCGACATCGTCTTCCTCGAGGCACTCGAAAGCGAGGACGAAATGCGGGACGCTTGCCGGCGGATCGCCAAACCGATGCTTGCCAACATGGCCGATGGCGGCAAGACTCCCATTCGCCCGGTGAAGCAACTGTCCGAGATCGGATATGCCATGGCGATATTTCCGGCCCTCACTGGATTGGCGGCGGCGCAGGCGGCCGAACACGCACTGCGCACGTTGAAAATCCATGGCACCTCCGACACGCCGGACGTGCCGCTGTTCGACTTTGGTGAGTTCAACCAGCTGATCGGCTTCTCCGAAGTCTGGGAGTTCGAAAAGAAGTGGGCGCGAGACGACGCGTCTGGGGGATGACCATGGCAAAAGTTGCTTGCATTGGAGCAGGACAGGTCGGTCGAGCCTGGGCAGTGGTGTTCTCCAGGGCGGGCTTTGAGGTAGCACTTTACGATCAGGTGGCGGAGCAAGTCAGTGAGCACGCACTTCCCACCATCGCGCGAATGCTGGGGGGACTGGAGGCAGCAGGCATGCTCGCCGACAATCCGGGCGAGATAAAAGGGCGGATCACTACGGCCGGTTCGATCGCCGAGGCGGTCGATGGCGCCGTCCATGTCCAGGAAAGCGTGCGCGAGAACCTGTCGATCAAGCGCGAAGTCTTTGCCGAGATCGGCGCGCACGCGCCTCGGGAGGCTCGGCTGTGTTCCTCCACGTCGGCGCTGAGGGGTTCCGAGTTCCTGACCCACATTCCCGGCCCGGAGCGGGCGATGGTCGCGCATCCCGTCAATCCGCCCTCTCACATCCCGCTGGTCGAGATCTGTGGCAGCGGTCTGACGGGAGATACAGAAATTGCCGGGGCGCGCGCCTTTTTCGAACAGATCGGGATGCGGCCGATCGTGCTGAACAAGGAGATTGACGGCTTCATCCTCAACCGGTTGCAGTACACTCTCGTGGCCGAGGCGCTTCATCTCGTGGGCGAGGGATATTGCAGCGCGTCGGATATCGACCGCGTCATGACCGATGGGCTTGCGCTGCGCTGGGCATCCCTTGGTCCCTTCGCCGTGGCGCATCTCAACGCGGCGGGCGGCTTCCGTGCCTTCGTCGAACAACTTGGCCCGATGATGCGGCGCATGGGCGAGGACGCGCGCACGGACTATCCGTGGACCGGCGAGATGGTCGAGGCCATCCATGCCGAACTTTGTGCACGCATCCCGGTCGACAGCATCGCCGAACGCCAGGCCTGGCGCGATGGGCGCATCCTGGAGACGAGAAAGCTCCAGGAGCGTTGAAGCCCGTCGCGCGAACCACATTCGCGCAAGATGCTTCAAGCGGGCGTGGCGGGTCCCTTCGTCCCCGAGCGGCTCACGGGCTGGCGGACGGTTTCACGCCAGATCAGCCGGCCGGGAACAACCTTGTCGATCGCCCTCTCGATCGGGATTTCCGGATCGTCCAGATGGAGGATTGCGAGCGTTTCCTCCACCATTTCCTCGACCGGCTGGCGGACGGTTGTCAGCCGATAGGGCCACCGCCGCGCGTCGGGAATGTCGTCGAAGCCCGCCACCATCACATCCTCGGGAATGCGCACCGAGCGCCGCTGGCGCAACACATCCATGGCCGCCATCGCCATGATGTCATTGACCGCGAAGATCGCGTCGGGAAGGTCGCCGTCGCGAAACGCACGGAGCACCGCCGCCTGGGCGCCTTCATAGGCCGACTGGCCCTCGATGACGCGGATCTCGCTGCGGGCGATTCCGGCTTCGACCAATACGTCGGAGAAGCCGCGCGCACGGTCGGCGCTGGTGGTTCCGCGCGGGTCGCCGAGGATGAGCGCAAAGCTCCTGGCTCCTGCCGCAAGGAACGAACCCGCGATCAAGCGCCCTCCCCCAACATTGTCGCAACGGACGCCGGCCGCGTCGGAGCCAGGAATGTAGCGGTTGAAAAGCACGATCGGGATACCGCGTTCGTGGCAGATGCCCGTCATGCGCGTGGAGAGCTGTGCAGCGGTCAGGATCACGCCGTCGACCTGATAGCGAAGCACGCGCATCAACGCCTCGTCGGCCTCGGCCCCGTTTTCAACAGTGAAGGTCAGCACCTGGCGTCCTTCTGCCTGCAGGCGACGCACGAGCGTGCTCAACACGGTCACGTAAAAAGGGTTGGCGAGATTGCCAATGACGACGGCAACGATGTTCGAGCGCTTCGTGGTCAGGCTCGAGGCGATCGAATTGGGAACATAGTTGAGCTTGCGCGCAGCTTCCAGGATCTTCTGGCGTTTTGCTTCGGCGATGCTGGATCCGGGTGTAAATGCGCGCGACACCGCCGACTGGGAAACACCCGCAAGAGCAGCCACGTCGAACGACGTGAAGCGGGTCTGTGATCTCTTCATTGCAATCCAAGCCTCGCCCGTGGCCGCGGCGGCCTTTGGTTCCGATTAGTCGAATGACCGGCAAAAATCCAGCCTCGGAACGAATTGACTGTTGCCTCGACCTGAACCATGATTGCATACGCATTCAGAATGAAACAAGCCGTGCTCTAGGGGGGCACGGCGACCCGCGATAATGGGAGAGGAAAATGATCAACAGGGTCGTTGCGGCCGGCGCCATGGCGCTGTCCACGCTGGTGTTGGCCGCCGTTCCGGCTTTGACGCAGGAGGCCGCCGGTGTCGAGAATGCCAAGAAATTTCTCGAACCATACCTTGCGAAACCCGTGTTCAAGGCGCCCGGGGAAGCGTTCGATGCACGCGCATGCGCGGCAGGGAAGAAGATGCTGTCCATCCCCAACAGCAGCACCAATCCCTTCCTGAAAGGTATCATCGACCGCATGAAGGCGGTCGGCAGCGAGCTCGGCCTCGAAGTCGTCGAGTGGGAAAACCAGGGCCAGCCAAGTCAGTGGGTTCAGGGTTTCGAATTCGCCATCCGCGACAAGTTTGACGTCGTCGACCTGATCTCCGGCATCGACCCCGGCACAGTGGCGCCTCAGGTCAAGGCGGCCAAGGACGCGGGTGTGAAGGTCATGACATCACACTTCTATGACCCGTCCTTCGAGCAGGCACCCGACGTGTCTTCCTCGCTGACGATCGGCTTCAACGAGGTCGGGAAGATACTCGCCAACTGGGCTATCGCCAACACCGACGGCAAGGCGAACATCCTGACCATCGTTTCGCGCGAGGTCCCGCCAACCATCCCGCTGACGGCCGGCATCGACGACGTTCTCGCGGCGAACTGTCCCGATTGCAAGATCGTTCAGGAAATCAATGTCGGCGTGACGGAATGGGCCACAAAGATCCAGCCGGCCGTGCAAGCCGCCCTCCAGGCCAATCCCGAAATCAACGTGGTGATACCGATATACGATTCGATGTCGCAATTCGTGGTCCCGGCGATGCGCCTCACGGGCAAGGCCGGCCAGGTCAAGGTCGCGACATTCAACGGCACGCCCTTCGTGCTCGACTATATCGCCCAGGGCGTGGTCGACATGAACATCGGCGAGAGCCTCGACTGGATCGCATACGCGACTGTCGATGGCCACCTGCGCGATGCCTGCGGAATGAAGAGCCCGACTGCGCTGAACGTGCCGTTCTACATCTTCGACAAGAACAACATCGCGGATGCGGGCACGCCGGCCAAGTTCGACACAGGCTATGGCGACGCTTATGTCGATGGCTTCCGCAAGCTTTGGGGTCTCGATCCGAAGTGAGCGTCGCGCCGGACAAAAGGCCGGGCATGTCCGGCACGGCACATCCGGCGGCGCAACCAGCGCCGTCGGTTCTGCGTCTCGATGGGATTGCCAAGACGTTCGGCGGCGCTCGTGCGCTGAAGGGCGTGTCCTTCGAGGTCGCGGCCGGCGAAGTCCACGGATTGCTCGGCAAGAACGGGTCGGGCAAGTCGACGCTGGTCAAGATCCTCGCGGGCTTCCATGCTCCCGACCCTGGCGGCGTGATGGAATTCGACGGCAAAGCCGTTTCCCTGCCGCTGAAGCCCGGGGACTTCCGCCGCCTCGGCATGAGCTTCGTCCATCAGAATCTCGGCCTTGTGCCCTCGCTCACCGTCTTGGAGAACCTTCGCCTTTCCAATCTGACGGCCGCTGGGCGCGGCTACATCAACTGGCAGGCCGAGCGCCGCGCCACGCGCGAAGCGCTTGCCCGGTTCGATGTGCAGCTTGATCCGGAGCAGCGCATCGATCGGCTGTCCGCCGTCGATCGCGCACTGCTCGCCATCGTGCGTGCGGTCGAGGAGATCCGCGTCGCGCGCGCAGCCACAGGCCGGCCCGGACTCGTTCTCCTCGACGAGCCGACGCCCTTCCTGCCGCGCGAGGGCGTGGAGAAACTCTTCACGCTCATGCGCAGCATCGCCAACCATGGATCGAGCGTCGTGTTCATCTCGCACGATATCGACGAGGTGATGACGATCACCGACCGCGCGACCGTGCTGAGGGACGGCGACGTGGCGGGCAGCTTCGTGACGTCCCAGGCGACGCACGAGCAGCTGGTGGAGATGATCGTTGGTCGCAAGCTCGCCCGCACCGTCCCATTGCGGTGCGCTCAGGCGGTCAGCCGCAAGCCGCGCGCGCGGCTTGAAAACGTCGCCAGCGCCAAGCTGAAAGCATCCACCATCATCGTTGGCGAGGGCGAAATCCTTGGCCTGACCGGCCTCATCGGTTCCGGCTACGAGGAACTGCCCTACCTTGCCTTCGGCGCCCGACCGACCACTTCCGGGACGCTCTCGCTGGACGAGAGCACGACGATCGAACTGAAATCGCTCACCCCCCGCAAGGCGATCGAACGCGGCCTGGCAATGCTCCCCGGTGACCGGCAGGGCGCGAGCGGCGTCGATTCCTTGCCCATCGTCGACAATATGTTCCTGCCGGATCTCGAACGCTTCTTCACCGGCTTCTTTCTGAACAACAACCGTATGAAGCGCGACGCCCGGACTTTGGGCGAAGCTTTCGAGGTTCGACCCAACGATCCCCTTCTGAAGCTCTCGGCGCTGTCGGGGGGCAACGCCCAGAAGGTGCTTATCGCGCGCTGGATGAACCGCAGGCCCAAACTGCTCTTGCTCGATGAACCGACGCAGGGAGTCGACGTCGGGACGCGCCAGCACATCTTCGCAGCGTTGCGAGCGGCGGCGGCCCAGGGAATGTCGGTGATCTGCGCAAGTTCCGATGCCGAGCAGTTGGCGGATATCTGCGACCGGGTGCTCATCTTCGCGCGCGGCGCCATCTGCAAGGAACTGGTCGGTCAGGGGATATCAAAGGATACCATCGCGGAAGCCTGCTATGCCTCGCTGGATCGCACTGCGCCTTCGCCAGTCAACGGAACTCAGCCATGACCGATGTTACCCAGACCACAACCGCCGGCGCCGGCATCAATTATGCAAGGCTGTTCGAGCGCGTCGCCTTGATCGCAGTCTGGCTACTGCTCATCGCCGGTTTCGGTCTAGCGATGCCCAATTCATTTCTCAACTGGGGAAATTTCGCGATCCTCTTTGCCTCCTATGCGCCGGCAGCGCTCCTTGCGCTGGCCATCATCGTGCCTCTGACGGCGGGCGACTATGATCTCTCCGTCGGGGCGGCGCTCACGCTCTCCTCCTGCATTATCGGCGTCCTCAATGTGTGGCACGGCCTGCCCATCTCGCTCGTCATCGCCCTTGCGCTCGGCAGCGGCGTGATCGTGGGCCTGGTGAACGCGTTCTTCATCATCTACGTGCGCATCCCCTCGCTCGTCGTGACGCTCGGCACGACCTCTCTGATGACTGGTATCGTGCAGTGGATGACGAATTCCTCGACGATCGGCGGCATCGACAATGGCCTCGTCATGGCGGTCGTCGGCGGTCGCTTGCTCGGCGTGCCCTATGCCTTCTACTACGCGATCGTCGCCGCGATCCTGATGTCCTACGTCTTCGACTTCACACCGCTCGGACGCCGTCTGCTGTTTGTCGGACGTGGCCGCGAGGTCGCGCGGCTCAACGGCATCGCCGTCGATCGGGTAAGGCTAGGCGCACTGGTGACCTCCGGTGTTCTCGCAGCGGCCGCTGGCGTACTCTATGCCGGCGTGCTCGGATCGGCCGATCCCTATTCAGGGCTGAACTTCCTTCTGCCGGCCTTCGCAGCCGCGTTCCTCGGCGCGACCACCATCCTCCCCGGACGCTTCAATCCCTGGGGCGCGATCGTCGCCGTCTACTTCCTGGCGACTGGCATAACCGGCCTGACAATGCTCGGCATCCCGCTATGGGTGACGAATGTGTTCAACGGCGGTGCGCTGATCCTTGCGGTGACGATTTCGCAGCTCACCCGCGGACGTGAGGCGAGCGACATCGGGTGACAGCTCCGATATTCCACGGGCACCCGTGCACCTGTGGAGCGCTATCTGCCGCCTGAGCTCACCACAGGTGGCGGTGTCGGATGGCCAGCCGAACGTCGCGCAACCAGGGATCCCAAAGGGCGCCGGCGCCGAGTGGCTTGAAGCATGTCGCCGACAATCGCATTCGGCGACACACTTCAAGTCTTCGCTCTTGCGCTTGTCATTATCCCAACCCGCTATGCGCTTTTTGGTCGACATGCCTTCAGGATCGCTTCGGGGATGGCGTCCTTACCCTGCGCAGATCCTCCCGTGAGCTGCTTTGAACCGGCCGGGAACGACAAAACCGGGGCTTTGGGGCGGCGGCACAGGCCGTCGCCCCTCGCGCGCTTATGTCCGCCGTTCGCCAGCGACGGGCGCCGGAGCAGGCGGCGACATAAGCAGGGAGGCGAGCAGGACCACAAAGCCCAACGCGGAGACCGCCAGCTCGAAGCCATAGTTCCAGACCTGGTCGAGGGGCGCGATCATTGCCAGGCCAAGAACGGTCCAGAGGAGCCGGGCAGCCCCGCCGAGCGGTGCGCGTGCGTGGCCGACGATGCCGCCGGTCACCAGGACCAGCGCAACAACTGAACTGACGAAAACATAGGCGATGTCGAGCCAGCTGCCCATCAGCAGCAACCCCGGCTTGTAGATGAACAGGAAGGGCAGAACATAGGCGATCCAGCCCAGCTTGAAGGCGTCGACGCTCGTCTTCATCTGGTCGCTGCCGGCCAGACTTGCGGCAGCGAAGGACGCCATCGCGATCGGCGGCGAGATCATCGACAGCATGCCGAAGTAGAAGACGAACATGTGCGCCGCGATCGGTTCGATGCCGAGCTGGGTCAGCGCCGGCGCCGCAAGCGACGCCATCAGCAGGTAGACGCCGGTCGTCGGCAGACCGGCACCAAGCACAATGCCCACCGCGGCTGTCACCAACAGCAGACCGAACAGTGTCTCACCGCCGAAATTGAGGAGATAGAGAGAGAGCGCGAAGCCGAGCCCGGTCGTGGTGAGGAGGCCAATGATCATGCCGGCGCCTGCCGTGATCAGCATGATATCGCAGGTCGTGCGGCCGGTTTCGACGATCGCCTCCACGATCCCGCGGGGCGTTAGCCGGTTCCCGCTCTTGGTGAACAGCGAAGCGGCCAGCCCGACGGCGATGATGGCGCCGATAGCGTAGACCGCTGCCCTCTCCGCGCTGGTGTTGAGGCTGAAGAGCGCGAAAACGAGCACGACGATCGAAAGCAGCGGCAGCCAGCCATCGATCAGGACCCTGAAGATGGGCACGCGTTCCAGCGTATTGAGCGATGGTATGTCGTCCCGGTGTGCGATGAAGTGAATCTGCACGTATACGGACAGATAATAGAGAATGGCCGGCAGCAAGGCCGCCAGCATGATCTCGCGATAGGGGACCTGAAGCAGCTCGGCCATCAGGAAGGCCGCAGCGCCCATGATGGGCGGCATCAGCTGGCCACCTGTAGAGGCGACGGCCTCGACAGCTCCGGCCGTCTCCGGCTTGAAGCCAGCCCGCTTCATCAGCGGGATGGTCATGACGCCCGTCGACATGACGTTGGAGACGGCGCTGCCGGAGACGGTGCCGAACAACGCCGACGCCGTGACGGCGACCTTGGCGGTGTTTCCGGGTCCCTTGCCGGCCACGCGCATCGACAGTTGGGTGAAGAACTCGCCGCCGCCAACAGCGATGAGAAGACCGCCGAACAGGACGAATACGATCACCACGAAGGCGGCGATCTGGAGGGATTGCCCCCAGATCGCGGTCGAATCCGTACCCAGGAAGCGCAGGACGTCGCCGAGCGGTTGCGGCCGGCCGACCAGCGGCCCTGGCACATAATCGCCAAACAGGGCGTAGAGGAACATCGCGGCGAAGATGATGATGAGCGACCAACCGATCACCCGGCGCATGCCTTCCATGATGAGCAAAGTGGCGAGAATGCCGATCATCATGGCCTCCGTCGGGTACATGGAGGCGCCTTCGGACAACACCGGAAAGCGAATGTAGACGTAGAGCCCGATGCCGGCCGACAAGGTTCCCAAGACGAGGTCAAGCAGTCCTTGCGCGGGCCGTTCGGGCCGGATGTTCCTGTAGAACACCACGGCGAGGGCTGCGCCCAGCATGACTGCGGCGACCTGCTCGGGATAGACGAGGAGAGCCAATCGTTGCGGTATGGACAAGATCCAGACGATCGAGAGGATCGGAACCGCGGCGGACAGGATGTCCGCCGCCACGCGAAGAATGCCACGCTCGGCGGTCAGCACAGCCATCAGTCCTGCCCGCCCTTCCAGATGCCGACGCTTTTGTAGAACGCTATGGCGCCCGGGTGGTATTCGAGGGTGCCGGGCTTGCCCATCTCGTCGGGAACGTATTCCTGCCAGATCGGCCCTGTCTCCTGGAGCGATTTTTGCCCCTCATAGAGCGCCTTGGTCACTTTGGCGACAAGCTCGTCGGGCACGTCCGCGTTGGCGAACAGCGTGTAGTCGTAGGCGAAGATCACCGTGTCTTCGCTCACTCCCGGGACCTTGTATTCACCGACGGGCTTGAGGAACGTTCCCGGCAGCTCCCCGCCCAAGACCTTTTCGTCGCCTTCCTTATAGTTGAGAAACGTCACGCCGCCGAGAATGGTATCGAACTCATAGGTGTACTGCGCGCCCGCCGTCGCGATGGTCAGGTCGGTCGCGCCATCCTTGAATGCCTGAAACTGGGCCGGGAAGTTGGCCGTCGGCACGCTGGTGACGTCGTCATAGGTCAGGCCAGCCGTCGCGAGCGACGCCCGTATGATGTAGTCCCCCAGCGAATTCGCAGGGAAACGAGGTACCCGTTTGCCCTTCAGTCCGTCGAGCGTCTTGATGCCGAGCGAACTCGGCACCATCATGCCGGCATTGAACGGAATCAGAGTTGCCACCAGCTTCAGGTTCGGAGCGGACCGCCCCTCCGACATACCGGTGCCCTTGATGGCATAGAAGGTCTGGGGATAGTTCGCGATTCCGAATTCGATACGGCCGTCATTGACCAGCGGGATATATTGCGAGGTGTTGGCCAGCATCTGGGGCCTGACCTGCAGGTTCGTCGACTGGGCCACCGTCTTGGCGATCGCGGTTGCAATCTGTTCGGTGGCGCCCCCCTGGGTCGTCGCGAGGCCGATCGTCTGAGCGAGGGCAGCGCTGGTGAGCCCGACGGATGCCAACGCGGCGATTGCTAGTTTTCTGAACATGTCCTTCTCCATTCACCTTTCTGACAGGCCGCGGCTGCATTGCAGCGGTCGCCCGCCCAATTCCGCCTCAGTCGCACTTGTCCGCCGGCGCTTCGTCGAATTTGGTCCACTTCCCGTCCTTGATCTCGATGATGTAGCCGGGCAGTTCCGCGTCGTGGCCAGCAAAGCAGATGTCGTCGCCCAGAACGCCGGTGAACTTGACGCCATCCATCGCGGCGACGATCGCAGCGCGCTCCTCCTCGAGCTTGGCCGGATCGCCGGTCACGCCGGCTTTCTCCATGATCTGCTTCATCAGGAAGAAGGTGTCGTAAGCCTGGGCGTCGGAATGATGCGCGCCCAATTTATGGATGCCGCGCCGTTCGGCCTCGGCCACGAAGGCCTCATCGAATTTTTGTGCCGCCTCGTTGCGCCCTTTCCAGAAGCCCGCGACGACCATCGTGCCTTCGCCCTCCGGTCCAAACAGCTCTGCGACATTCGGATCGGCGAAGATTTGCGAGCCGATGATCCGGCCCTTGTATCCCTGTCGGCGCAATTCCTTGATGACCTTCGAGGCCGAGTCCGGCAGCGCGGCGATAGCGACGATGTCAGGGTTCGACTGCAGGATCTGCGCGGCCTGCGCCGACATGTCGAAGCTCTTGTACTGCACTGCGATCGGGGCGCCGTGCTTGATGCCGCTCTCCTCCAGCAGAACCGGGAAAAGCTTCGTGCCGGCATTGTTCGAGACGACCTCGTCGGAGATGTAGACGATCTCGGCGGTGTCGGCCTTTATCCCCTTGTCCTTGATCGACTTCAAAAGCCGACCGAACTGCTTTCGTTCGTCCTCAGTCAAGCGCCAGGCATAGGTCTTGCCTTCCGTCAAGCCGGGCGCGGAGGCCGACGTTGGCATCATGAGGATCTTGAGCCGCTCGGCATCGTTGAAAGCGACGGACGTTTCGCCGGATGACAACGGCCCGACGATAGCCAGAACCTGGTCATCCTGGGCAAGCTTGCGCGCCCCGACCGATGCCTGCTTGGGGTCGCCGCCTGTGTCGAAACGAACGAGTTCGATCTTCTTGCCGTTGATGCCGCCCGCATCGTTGATCTCCTTGACGGCGATATCCGCGGCCGCGACCGCGGTTTCGCCCGTCACCTTCAGGGGACCGGCCGTGACCACGATGTTTCCGATCTTGATGGTCTCCTGCGACCAGGCCGTGCTTGCGAGCATCGACAATGCCGCAACACCGAGCAGTGACTTCAGTCTCATTGCCGTTCTCCATTTTGGATTTGAGCCCTCACGCATGGACAGTTCCCGTGAGGGGAGAGTTACCGTGACCGCCGCCGAGATAGGCTTCGGTCAGAGCCGTGTTTTCGCCGAGCGCTCGGGCACTATCGGCAAGCACCACCGAGCCAAGCTCGAGCACATAGCCCCGCGCCGCGACTTCCAGCGCCATCGTGGTGTTCTGCTCGACCAGCAGAATGCCGATGCCGCTGTTGTTGAGCTCGACGATCAGGTCGAAAAGGCGCGACACGAACAGGGGCGACAGGCCGAGCGACGGCTCGTCGAGCATGATGAGGCGCGGCCGGCCGACCAGGGCGCGGCCGATGGCGAGCATCTGCTGTTCACCGCCCGATAGCACGCTCGCCTTCATGTCGCGGCGCTGCGCAAGGTTGGGGAAGCGGTCGTAGATGGCGTCGAGGTCGCGGGCGACTTCGCGGTCCGAGCGCAGATAGACGCCCATCTGGAGGTTCTCGTGCACGGTCATGGAAACGAATATCTGCCGGCCCTCGGGCACGAGCATCATACCCGAGCGAACGCGGGCCGCCGGGCTCGAAAGAGTCAGATCCATGCCGTCGTACACGATGCGTCCGCCACTCGGACGCACCGCGCCCTGCAATGCGCGCAGCAGCGATGTCTTGCCCGCGCCGTTGGCGCCTAGCACGGTGACAATCTCACCCTCGCCGACGGCGAGACTGACGCTCTTGACCGCATGGGTGCGTCCGTAGCGTACGTCGAGAGCCGAGACGTCAAGCAGCATGCTCGGCCCCCCTTGCAGCACGACCGCTGCCCAAATAGGCCTCCAGCACCGCCGGGTCGTCCTGCACCCCCGCGGTGGGGCCGTCATAGATCCTTTTGCCGAAGTTCAGCACCACCGCGTGGTCGCACAGGCTGCGCACAAGGCTCATGTCGTGTTCGACCACCAGCAGTGTCACGCCTGTTCTCGCGACCTCCATGAGGAAATCACGCAGGTTGGCCGTTTCGGTGTGGTTGAGTCCCGCCGCCGGCTCGTCGAGCAGAAGTATCTTCGGACGCGAGACCAGCGCCCGAGCCACTTCGATCTTCTTGCGGATACCGTAGGGTAGTGTCGCGACCACCTCGCCGGGATAGGTGTGGAGCCCCATCGATGCGAGGAATGCCTCTGCCTCGCGTCGCCACTTGGATTTTCCGAAAAGCGACAAGGGCGTGAGCATGTCCCGCGCCCCGCCTGCCCTGGCGTGCTGCCCGAGCATCACGTTTTCGACGACCGACAGATGCGGCATCAGGCGGATGTTCTGAAAACTGCGCGCGATGCCGAGGCCGATCCGGGACCGAGATGGAAGGACGGAGATATCCTGGCCGTCGAGCCTGATCTCCCCGGAGGACGGTTTGTATACGCCCGAGATGAGGTTGAAGATCGTCGTCTTTCCAGCGCCGTTCGGCCCGATCAGAGCCATGCGGGCACCCTGCGGCACCTCGAACGACACATCGGTAATGACGGCGAGACCGCCGAAGTTCTTTGAGATGCTGGCGAGGGACAGAAGCGGCTGACTCATGCCGTCGCCTCGCGCGGGGAGCGGGCGATGCGGCGGAAACGCAGCCGCTCCACCATCGTGCGCGTCACCAGTCCTTCCGGACGCAGGACCATCATCGCTATGGTGATCGCGCCGAGAGTGATGAAACGCCATGAATCGTCCGGCGCCGATATCTGTCCTTCGATGCCGAACAGATTGGCCAGGAGTTGCTTGAGGGCCGGAAGCGCCGAGCGTAGGACCTCGGGCAGAAGAGTGAAGAAGGTGGCGCCGGCAAGCGGGCCCCATGCGGTCTGCGTGCCGCCGAGCAGCACGTAGAGCAAGACGTAGATCGACACCAGGGCATTGAAACCCTGAATTTCGACGAAGCTGAAGGTGTGGGCGTAAAGGCCGCCGGCCAGCCCCGCCAGCGCGGCGCCGACCGCGAAAGCGGTCACCTGCACCCCACGGACGTTCACGCCCATCAGATCGGTCACCACCTCGTCGTCATGGGTCGCGCGCATCGTCAGGCCCAGACGCGTCGACATCAGGTAGAAGACGAAAACTATGACCCCGGCCGCCACGATCACAGGCACCTGCCAGTCGATGAAGGCCGGCACAGACATGCCCGTCGCTCCGCCCAGCGTCTCCGAGTTCAGGATGAGGCCGGCCACCACCTCGGCGAAAGCAAAGGTCGCCAGAACCAGATAGACGCCCCGCGTGCGCAGGATGGGGAACGCGATCAGGAAGCCGATCGCCCCGGCCACGAGCATTCCCACGCCGATGGTCACCGGCACGGGCAGATCGTAGCTCGCCGAAAGAAACGCGGCCGTGTAGGCGCCCAGCGCCTGGAAGCCGGCGCCGCCCAGATTGAGCTGGCCGGTCGCGACTGGAAGGAAGATGCCATAGGCGAAGATGATGTTGATCGAGAGGATCGAAAGAATGCCTGCCCAATAGCCACTCATGCTCACAGCTTCCCCTTGCCGATCGAATGATGGCCGAAGAGGCCCTGCGGACGTATGAGCAGCGTCACCAGCAACAGCCCCCATACGGCCACCTGAACAGTATCGGCACCAAAGAAATGGATGGTCATCGTCTCGGTCAGACCCACGATGAGACCGCCGAGAACAGCGCCCCAGATCGAGCCCAGTCCACCGACCACCATGCCGGCAATGGCCTTGGTTCCGATGTCTTCGCCCATCTGCGGCGAGACCTCACCGTAGTTGACGGCGAACAACACGCCGGCCAGGCCGCACAACAGGCCTGTCAGCATGAAAACGATCGGCACCACGCGATTGGTGTCGACGCCGAGGATGTTGGCCGCATCCGGGTTCTCCGCGATGGCGCGCAGGCCACGGCCGATGCGGCTCCTGCGCAGCAGGGCGGTGAGGCCAAACACGATACCGACGACGATGACCAGGCTAACGACTTGCGGAATGCGGAAAAAGAGGCCGCCGATCGTCATCGTCAGATCGGCACTCGGCCCGGGAAAGCGCTGCGCGTCGGTGCCATAGCCGATACGAACGAGATTCTCGAGCACCAGCAGAAAGCCAAGCGAGGAAACCAGCGGGATGGCGTGTTCGGTCGAGTCGCCATATTTGGTCTTCAGATAGCGGAAGGTGAATCGCTCCACGACCAGCGAAGCCAGGATCGCGACGCCGATGCCGCAAGCCAGTGCCAACGGCCACGGCAAGGGTCCGGACAATCCAAACGGAACTCCCCAATAGGCAAGAGCCCACCCCAGCATGCCGGCAAGCATGAACAGGGTGGGGATGGTGAAATTGAGAAAATTGAGAACGCCGATCGTCAGCGTGAACGCCACTGCCACCGTGACATAGACACTGCCCAGCATGACGCTGTTGATGATCTGCTGGATCAACAACACGGTCGTGCTCCCCTACAAACTGACGTCGATGTATACATCAATGCTCCGCGTCATAGCCGCCGTTTGGATACAAATTGCGGGCTAGAACTGGCCATTCGCACGCGAGTGCCGCCTTGCAGAGCGGCCCCGGCCAATAGCCCTGCGCGAGCGCGACCCGCCCTCGCAGCGTTGAATACACCGTTCTCGTTCCCGCTCGCCACGACCCAAGATGCCTTGGATCGCTTGGATTTCTTACAGGCGTGGGCCGTTTTCAGCCTCTTCTGCCAAGCTTTTCCGCACGCGAACGCGCTTAACGAAATGGATCGCCATGCGCCTCATCGCTCGGTTTCTCATCAAGACATTCGATCCAAAATTCTATTGATATGTCCTGACAATATGTACACAATGAAATCGCTATTTGATGTTGTCAAGCGGGACGTTCGAAAGGCCAAGGGGAATGAGTGCATACAATGAGAGGGTGCTGATCGCGGGCGCTGGCCCGGTTGGGCTGGTTGCGGCGTGCGCCCTCGCAGAAGCGGGAATTCCGGTCACGATCGTGGAGGTGAGCCGTGAGTTGCCAAGGGATCTCCGTGCCTCGACCTTTCATCCCCCAACGCTGGACATGCTTGAGCGTTTCGACGTCAGTGCGCGGCTCGTCGAGCAGGGTCTCGTCTGTCCGCAATGGCAGTTCCGCGACCGTGGCGAAGGGATTGTTGCGACCTTCGATCTGGGCCTCCTCGCCCAGGACACGAACCACCCGTATCGCTTGCAATGCGAACAATGGAAGCTGACGGAACTGCTGCGCGCCCGGCTGGAAGCGTCGGATATGGTGGAAATCGTCTACGAAGCCGAAGCCGTTTCGGCGCGGCAGGACGACGAGGGAGTCACTTTGACGGTCCGGCGGCCGGATGGCTCGCTCGACCATCTGTCGGGCCGATACTTGATCGCGGCGGATGGCGCGCGCAGCGCGATCCGCAAGGCGCTCGATATCGCCTTCGAGGGGCAGACGATCCCGGAGATCTTCCTCTCGATGTCGACGCATTTCCTGTTCGACGAAGCGATCCCCGATCTCGCGCCGATCGCCTACCTGACCGACCCGAATGAATGGGCGGTGCTGTTGCGCACGCCCGCCTTGTGGCGCGTGCTTTTGCCCACGGATCCGAACCAGAGCGAGGCCGAAATCAAGGATCCCAAGACGATGGAGAAGCGCTTGCAGGCACTGTGCCCGCAGAACGGCGCATATGACATCGTCCACGCGACCGCCTACCGCGTGCACGAGCGCGTCGCCGCGAATTACGTCGCCGGCCGTATCTTCCTGGCGGGAGATGCGGCCCATGTGAACAATCCCCTCGGCGGCATGGGCATGAACGGCGGTATCCATGACGCCATCAACCTGACGGACAAGCTGGCCGAGGTCTGGAAGGGCGCGCCGCTCGACACGATGGCGCGCTACGAGCGTCAGCGCCGCAAGGTGGCGCTGGAGACGGTTCAGGCCCAGACCTTGCGCAACCGTCGCATGATGGCGGAGCGCGATCCTGAGGCGCGCAGAGCCTACCACGACGAGTTGCGGGCGACCGTCGCGAACGCGGAAGCACACCGCGCCTATCTCCTGCGCTCGTCGATGATCCAGTCGTTGCGCGATCTCGAGGCCGTGGCGTGACGGCCCGCCATTCTTTCACAAACAGTTCGGGGAAGTCTGATGGTCGATAGTCTTGGTTACCGCATGAAATTCGGCGTCATCGCGCCATCCACCAATACCTCGGTTCAGCCCGAATTCGATTCGATGCGGCCGGTCGGCGTCACCAATCACTTCTCGCGCATCGTCATTCCCGATGATCCAGTGAATTCCGATGAGGATTTCAACGAGCTCGTCTTGCGCATTCGTGCCGCGACCATGGACGCCATCGATGCGGTCAAGACCTGTTCGCCGGGCGCCCTGATCATGGGCATGTCTGCCGAGACCTTCTGGGATGGCAAGGATCGTGCAGACACGCTCAAGGCCCAGGTCGAGGAGCGTGCCGGCATGAATGTCGCAATGGGCTCGGATGCGTGCCAGGCGGCGCTCACCAGATTCGGCGACATCAAGAGGATCGCGGTCGTGACGCCTTACATGCCGATCGGAGACGAGCAGGTGCGCCGTTTCTTCACCGACTGCGGCTACGAGGTGGTCACGGTGAAGGGGCTGAAATGCAAAAGCCCCATGCTTATCGCGCACGAGACCGAGCAGACACTGCGCGACGCCATCGTCGAGGTCAACGATCCGTCCGTCGAGGCCATCGTGCAAGCCGGCACCAATCTGGCCATGGCCCGCGTCGGCGCCATCGCCGAGTTCTGGCTCGACAAGCCGGTGATCGCCATCAACACGGCGACCTACTGGCACGCCCTGCGCATGAACGGCATCGACGACAAGGTGCAGGGCTTCGGCTCTCTCCTGTCGCATCACTAGCCCGAGGCCGCCATGGACTACGATTTTGTTCCGCTGCCGCGCAGAAAGCCGCTGAAATGGCCCGACGGCAAGCGCCTGGCCATAATCCTGACGACGAATTTCGAGTATTGGGACAAGGTCCAGAAAACGGACAAGAAATACTATCCGGGCGGCCCCGGCATCGTGGGCGGCGACCTCCCCGGCAACGTCTACGACAATCCCAATTTCACTTGGCGCGAATATGGCCAGCGCGTCGGGGTGTGGCGCATGTTCGATGTTTTCGACGCCGAAGGCGTGCCGTCGAGCTGCACGATGAACGCCAAGATGGCGGTCGAGCGTAAGGAAGTGATCGAGGCCGCGCTCTCGCGCGGGTGGGAGGTCGTCGCCCACAACTACGTGCAGGATGAACTCCTGACCGACCACATGTTCGACGAGAGCGCCGAGCGCGAGGTCATCCGCCGCACGCTCGACATCTATCGGCAGGCGGTCGGCAAGCCCGCCAAGGGATGGCTGTCGTCGTCGCTGCGCTCCACGCTGAACACGATCGACATCCTTGCCGAGGAGGGCCTGATCTTCATCACCGACCTGCTCAACGACGACCAGCCCTATTTGGTGCGGACCCGCAGCGGCAAACCGATGGTATCGATCTCCTACACGTCGGAGGTCAACGATTTCTCGTTCTTGCGTCAAGGTCTCACGGTCGAGACCGGCTTCATGATGTTCAAGGAGCAATTCGATTGGCTCTATGATGAAAGTGCAACGTCAGGTCGCTTCATGAACATCGGACTCCACCCCCATGTCATAGGCCAGCCGTTCCGCATCCGTGCGCTGCGCGACTTTATCCGCTACGCAAAGCAGTTCGAAGGGGTCTGGTTCGCGACCAGGGAGGAGATCGCAGAATGGTATCTTCAGAACCATCAGGATCACATCGGGCCGAACCGGACATGAGTTCATCCGACGGGTCGAGCATGGGCGAATCGCTGGAGATCCGGATCAATCCGGAGTTGGTCGCGCGGCTGCGCCGCACCGAGAACGAGCGCCCGGCCGACCGAGCCTATGACGGGATTCGCGAGGCGATCCTGACGGGCGTATTGAAGCCCGGCGAGCATTTGCGCGAGGAGCAACTCGCGACGATGACCGGGACCAGCCGAACTCCGGTGCGCGAGGCGCTGCGTCGTCTCGTCGCCGAGGGCCTGGCAACGGCAGAAAACCGGCACCGCTTCGTGACCGACTTCTCGTACGAGGAAGTGGTCATCGTCTTCGAACTGCGCGCCAAGGTGGAGAGCTACGCCGCGGGCGTGGCGGCGGCAAAGATCACGGACGAGGAATTGAAGCGGCTGGAGCGCATCATCCATCACATCGACCAGATCGATCCTGCCGGCGGCGTCGACGCGGTTCATCGCTTCATAACCCTCAACTCGGATTTCCACGGAACGATCGTCCAGTCGACGCGCTCGCGCCAGTTGAAGCTGATGACGGCCCAGGCGATCTCGCTGCCGCTGGTGCTCATCAAGCAATTCGTCTGGGACCAGAGCATCAACATCGCGCGCTCGAACGCACAACACCGCGACATCCTGGCTGCCCTCAGCCAGCGCAACGCCGAATGGGCCGCGACCGCGATGGCGGCGCACATCCTTTCGACCAAGCCCAGGCCACGGAGTGCCCAACCGTCCGGGTGAAGGACGGGCGCAGACGTCGGCAACGCCTGTGCGGGGCAAAGCTATTTTTAGGACGAGGTGCAAGTGAGGACCGGACGGGGAGCAATGATCGACGATCCCAAACGGATCACACCGGGGCGTTGCGCTGCGCCGGTCGGGGACGAATTGCAGGGGAGCGGCGGCAGGGCAGAATGAGCCAGACCTTCCCCTCACTCGACGGCCGAGTCGCGATCGTCACGGGCGCGTCGCGTGGGCTTGGCCGCGAAATGGCGCTGGAGTTGGCAGCTGCCGGAATGTGCGTTGGTCTCTTTGGAGCAGGCGAAAGCGCGGCCCTCGAGGAGGTTAGAGAGGAAGCCCACCGTCTCTCGCGGGGTCGTGCGATCGCTATCGCCGCCGACGTCGCGGATTATGCAGCCTGCGAGGCCGCCGTGGCGCGCGCCATTGCTGTATTCGGCCGGGTCGACGTACTGATCAACAATGCCGGCCTGGGCATGCGGCTCATCTCGGAACGTTTCAACACCGAGCCGACCAAATTCTGGGAAGCCTCTCCACAGAGCTGGCGGCGTATCGTCGAGACCAACGTCATCGGCGCATTCAACATGGCGCGCGCCGTGGTTCCGGGCATGGTCGCGCGGGGCTTCGGCAAAGTCATCAACATCTCGACCAGCGACCAGACGATGGTTCGCCGCGGTTATTCGCCCTATGGGCCTTCGAAGGCCGCTCTCGAGGCCGCCTCGCGTGTCTGGGCGCAGGACCTCAACGGCACCGGCGTCGATGTCAATGTCTACCTGCCGGGAGGCGCGGCCGATACCGATCTCCTGCCGCCCGGTGAGGGCAAGAAGGGGGCGGACGGCAATCTCCTCCCGGCTTCGATCATGCGGCGCGGCATCCTGTGGCTCTGCGCAGACGAGTCGAACGGCACGACCGGGGCCCGCTTCATCGCGCGGCTCTGGGACGAAGCGCTCCCGGTCGCGGAAGCGGCCGCAGGCGCGCGCGTCGCCTCGGTCGCCAAACCCGTCATCATGTGAGGCATGCGATGTTCGATCTGGGCGGCACGACACTCGAAAAGATCATCGACCTCGACCCCTTCCGCCTGCCGCTCGACTTCCTGATCCCGTCGGCCGATATCGAGGCGCTGCGACCGCATCGCTCGCTTCTCGAGCAGCACCATCTCGACTTCGAGACGGGAGAGGCCCTGCTCGGTCTTCACAGCCTGCTGCTGCGCGCCGGCGGATTGACCATCCTCATCGACACATGTGTCGGCGAGCACAAGGCGCGTCCGCGCCGGGTCGACTGGCACGAACGCGCCGACACGGGATATCTGCTGCGGCTGGCAAAAGCCGGCGTGGCGCCTGAAGACGTCGATATCGTCCTGTGCACTCATCTGCACGCAGATCATGTCGGCTGGAACACGCGGCTGGAGAACGGGCGCTGGATCCCGACTTTTCCCAATGCGCGCTATCTGGTCGGCAAGGCCGAGATCGACCATTGGCAGGCCGAGGACGAGCGCAGCCCAGGAAGTCACAATCACGGCGCTTTCACGGACAGCGTGCTTCCCATCCTCGAGGCCGGGCTCTTGGAAAAGGTCGAGGACGGGTTTGAAATCGGGCGCGGGGCCCGGCTGCTCTGCCTGCCCGGGCATTCACCCGGACAAGTCGGCCTTTGCCTCGACTGTGGGCGCAGCAGCCGGGCGTTCTTCTGCGGAGACGTGGTGCAGACGCCGGTGCAGGTGCTGCGGCCCGACTGGTCGAGCCGGTTTTGTTTCGACCCCGCGCTCGCTTCGCGCACACGCACCGAGCTCTTCGAGCTGGCGTTGGAGACAGATTCGCTGATCATTCCGGCGCATCTGCGCGGTGCCCTCGCCATGCGGGTCACCCACGAGGCCGGCGGCTATCGCCCCGAGTTCATTTCATGATCGCACTCACCCGGCGGCGTTCACTCCAGCGTCGGCTTGGCTCGGCGAATATGCATGACGTAGGTCATCTGCTCGGCCGGGTGCCAATTGAACGACGCGATCAGCACGCCACTTTCCGTCAGGTAGCGACGCAGGAGCTGCAGCGACCAAGAGCCGGGCAAAAGCCCCAGATGACGGCCAACTTCCGGCGGCATCGGAAGAGCGCGGATTTCCTGCACGGCCTCCTCGATCAGCCCCTCGGAGTGCCGCTCCAGGAGCGAGAAGAATGGCCCCTGATGGCCTTCGAGGAGCGGTATGACGTGCTCGAAGCGCCCGGGAATGTAGCTCTGCACGAAGCAGATCGGCTTGCCACCCGGAGCCGTCCAACGGACGCCGCTGACTTCGAACCACTCCTCGCCGGCGAGACCGCCGACGAGCTCGGCCAGTTCGGGCGAGAGAGTGATGCGCTTGGTGTCGAGAATAACGAACCATGTCTCGACAGCGACCTGGAACAATTCCTCCAGAGAACCGAAGGATTGCTGGAAGGTGGTTTGCGGCTTGTTGGAAACGACCCTCGTGCCGACGCCTTGCCGACGCTCGATATAGCCGTGCTCACGGAGATAGCGCAGCGCCTCCCGGATGGTGAAGCGACTGGTTACGAACTCGGCTGCGAGTTCGATCTCGGTCGGGATCAGGCTGCCAAGCGGGTAGACACCATCGATCACCCGCTCCTCGAGGATCTTCTGGATACGGGCGTATCGCGGACCGTCGGCGTCCGTCTCGATTGTGGATTTCTCCTCTGGCATTGCCCGCCTTTTCCATCGAATCGCGTCCGTCCGTACGGACCTGATCGGCGATTTTCCTGCACTGCAACCTGCCGCGCAAGTCGGGCAAAAGATCGCGCCGTTCACGGTGGCATCCGGGCAGGGTCACGGCTCCGATCAAATGTCTGGACAAAGTGCAGCAATTGTGCACAGAAATGTCGACAATGGCCCGCTCGACGGCGCCCCATTAAAGGAACGAAACGCCAGTGACCGCCCGGCATCATTCCACCTATGCGCCCCGCGCCAAGCTGGGTCTGATCGTACCGCCCACCAACACGGTCAATGAAGCGGAGTGGTCGCGCATGATGCCGCAGGGTGTCACCTTCCACACCCATCGAATGCCGCTGCACGCCGACACGACCAGCGAAGCCGGCAAGAAGGCGCTGATGGACGACCTCGACAACGCCTTCGGCATGCTCAGGCAGTCTCGGGTCGACGCGATCGCATATGCGTGCACGGCCGGCTCGATGATCAACCCGGTGCAGTCGCTGCCCGATAGCCTGAGCGCGCGAACGGGCGTTAAAGCGGTGACGAGTTCAGCGGCGATCGTGGCCGCGTTGAAGGCGCTTGGGGCAAAGCGGCTCTCGGTCGCCACTCCCTATGCGGACCGTGTGAACGAGCACGAGACCCATTTCCTCGAGGAGAACGGGTTCAGGGTCGAGCAGACAATCGGCCTCGGGATCGGCGCCAATGGGCCTGCTGAATACGTCCGCATCGCCGAGACGCCGCTCGACAAGGTCGCCGACCACGCTCGTGCCGCCTTCGTACGGGGCTCGGACGCGCTGCTGATCACCTGCACCGATTTTCCCACCCTGCCGCTCGTTGCCGGACTCGAATCCGAACTGGGCGTCCCGGTGGTCACATCCAACCAGGCGACCTTCTGGGCGATGTTGCGCGCAACCGGCATCGAGGATCGCTTCGAGCAGTTCGGACGCCTGCTCGCCAACCACTGACAGACAACGAAAGAAACGAGAGCATGGCCGACCCCGCCCTCAAGAAAGCCCTCAGGAACAATGAGTTCATTCTCGCCCCGGGCATCTTCGACCTGATTTCGGCGCTGATTGCCGATCGCCAGGGTTTCAAGGCGCTATATGTCACGGGCTATGGCACCGTCGCCTCCTATCTCGGCCTGCCGGACGCCGGAATCGCAACCTATCGCGACATGATCGAACGCATCGCGCAGATGGTGAAGATGACGTCGAAACCGATCATCGCGGACGGCGACACGGGCTATGGCGGGCTGCTCAACGTTCGCCACACGGTCCGCGGCTATGAGGATGCCGGCGTGTCCGCGATCCAGCTCGAGGATCAGGAATTTCCAAAAAAATGCGGTCACACGCCGAACCGTCGCGTCGTGCCGCTGGAGGACATGGTGCGCAAGATCGCGGTCGCCGTCGATAGCCGCCGCAGCGACGACTTCCTCATCATCGCCAGGACGGATTCGCGGACTTCGCTTGGCATTGACGAGGCCATCCGCCGCGGCAAGGCCTTTGCCGAGGCCGGCGCCGACGTCGTTTTCATCGAGTCGCCCGAGTCGGAAGACGAGATGCTGAAGGTGGCGGCTGAGATCGACGCGCCGCTCTTTGCCAACATGGTCAATGGGGGCCGCACGCCGCTCCTTTCAGCCGAGAAACTGCACGAGATGGGCTACTCCATCGCGATTCATCCGGCGATCGGCTTTCTTTCGGCGGGAGCCGCTCTCCAGCGAGCCTATGCCGATCTCGTCGCGAATGGCGAGACCTCGGCCGCCATCGAGCTTTACTCCTTCGCGGAGTTCAACGAGCTTCTCGGCTTTGAGGACGTCTGGGCGTTTGAGAAGAAGTTCGCACAAGTCTGACCGGAGGCCGACATGACCGACGATCTCGCCGAGAACTACAAGCGCGCTTACTCCAACAAGGTGGGCTTCGGGAAAAACCCCGCGCTGGTGCTCATCGATTTCGCCCATGCCTATTTCGACAGGGACTGCGATCTCTACGCCGGCGTCGAAGACGCGCTCGCCTCGGCGCTCAGGGTGCGCAAGGCGGCTCACGAAGCCGGCATCCCGGTCATCCTGACCGAGGTGAGTTACCAGCCCGGCGGTATCAATGGCGGCCGCTTCTTCGAGAAGGCCAAACCGCTGAAGGCGTTCGTGAAGGGTAAGCGCACCGCCGAATTCGCCGACGGTCTCGTGCCGAGGCCCGACGAGATCATTGTAACCAAGCAATATCCCAGCGCTTTTTTCGGCACCTCTCTTGCCGCGACGCTGACAGCGGGAGGCGTCGACAGCGTTATCCTGACCGGGCTCACTACCTCAGGCTGCGTGCGCGCAAGCTGCGTCGACTCCATGTCCTACGGTTTCCGCACCAGTGTCGTGCGCGAAGCCTGCGGAGACCGTCACCCTGCTCCCCATGAAGCAAACCTGTTCGACATGAACGCGAAATACGCCGACGTGGTCTCCGAGGAGGAAGTCCTGGCCTTCCTCCAATCCCTGCGGGGGCGGAACGACAAATGACGCGCAGCGTCGCTATTCTGGGAGGCGCAGGCGGTATCGGTCGTGCCGTGGTCGCTGCGCTGAAGGAAACCGGCGACGACGTGATCGTCCTGGACCTGTCGGCATCCCTGGAGCGTCATCGCCTGGATGTGCCGTGCATCCCTATCGATGTTCTGTCCGAAGCCGCCATCGATGCGGCGGTCGCTCGGCTGCGACGTGAGCGGCCGGCGCTCGATGGCTTCGTCAACCTCGCCGGCTTCAACGCGAGCATCCAGCCCCTGTCGGAAACGACGACTGAGTATTTCGACGATGTGATCGCTGGCAACCTGCGCGGCGCGTTCCTGTCCACCAGGGCGATCATGCCGCTGATGTCGCAGGACGGCAGCGTCGTCATGGTGGCGTCCGGCCTCGCCCGCTTCATCAGACCGGGCTACGGCTCCTATGCCGCCGCCAAGGCCGGGGTCATAGCTCTCGCCAATACGTTGGCGCTCGAATTCGCGCCGAAGGTTCGGGTCAACACGGTGGCTCCGGGGTTGGTCGACACCGCCTTCCTGCGCGGCGGCACCGGTCGTTCCGACGAGGCGGGCGAAAGCGTCGTGAATCTCGGGCCCTATCTGAGCGCCATCCCGTTGAGGCGCCTCGCCGAGCCGGAGGATATCGTGGGGCCCATTCGTTTTCTCCTCGGCCCCGATAGCGGCTACATGACCGGTCAGGTGCTCTGGATAAACGGCGGCGCTTACATGCCCTAGTGAGCGATCCGGGGGCCTTCATTTCACGTTCGTAAGATCTCGGGCTGACGTTCTAGGCGGATTTCGAGCTCGAGACGATAGTCAAAGCTAAAGCGTTGCCGGGGTCCCGATTCCGAAAATCTTTCACGGTGTGGTATCGCGAATGCGTGATGGGACACCGGAAGGAGACAGCCCAATGATCACGCCCGCCCAATGTCGAGCCGCCCGAGCGCTGGCCGAGCTTACACGCGGCGCCCTCTCCCGCATGGCCGGCATCGACGAAGATGCGATCGAACGCTTCGAGCGCAAGATCGACGAACCGGATGGGCAGACAGTGGCCAGGCTGCAAAATGCACTGGAAGAGGCAGGCGTCGTGTTCATCGCCGAAAATGGCGGGGGCGCTGGCGTTCGACTGAAGTTCAACAGCTCCGTGACGCGGCGCCTCGGGATCCTCGAGGGGGAAGGCGGTATCGTCCGCAACGACGATGTGCCGTGAGGACCTGTCAGCTCGCCGGCTTTTCCGCACTGCTAAGCCGTTGCGCATCGGACGCGCCGGCAAGTGTTGCCTGAGGCGGCCATTGGGAAAACCGCCACTTGCCGTCGCCGTCGGGAGATACGCAACGCTGCCCGACGTCATCAGCATGTACGGACACGATTAACGGATGGTTGATACGCCGAAGGGGTGATGTCGAATCCTTTCCTATGGACACCCGGTGCGTTATCCTGACGGCTATTGCGCTCCGAACTTGAGCGGGTGAGCCGGAGGTGGACATCGGCGACTGGCTACGCGGTCTCGGCCTGCCATCCTATGAGCAGGCGTTTCGCAGCCATGCCGTCGACATGGACGTGCTGCCGCTCCTGACCGTCGACGATCTAAGGGAGATCGGCGTCGCGGCCGTCGGCGACCGGCGCAGGATTCTCGATGCGATAAAGCTCCTGCAGGGGGGAGCGGGGGAACATGCCCCCCGCGGTTCGGCCGAGCGCCGTCAACTCACCCTCGTCTTCGTCGACCTCGTCGGATCGACCGAGTTGAGCGCCCGACTCGATCCGGAGGAACTCGGGGAAACCCTGCATTCCTTCCGGGATCTCGTGGCCAGGGAAATCGTCCGCTTCGAGGGGCATGTCGCCAAATTCCTGGGAGACGGCGTTCTTGCCTATTTCGGCTGGCCTCGCGCCAGCGAAAACGCAGCTGAACGGGCCATACGCGCCGGCCTGGCGATCACGAAAGCTCTCGCCGAAACGGCTGGGCGGTCGGGCGAGCGTCTTTCCGCCCGCGTTGGAATAGCAACCGGGCTCGTCGTCGTCGGCGACCTCATCGGTGCGGGCGCGATCCGGGAGGAGGTAGCGGGAGACACACCCAACCTTGCAGCCCGCCTGCAACAGGTGGCCCATCCCAATAGCGTCGTCATCGCGGAAAGCACCCGCCGCCTGGTCGGCAGCCTGTTCGAGCTTGCCGGACCCGATGCTTACAACCTCAAGGGGTTCAGCGAGCCTGTGAACGCATGGCTCGTCGTCGGCGAAGGCGGTGCGGACAATCGGTTTGAAGCTCTTCACGGCGCGGAACTGTCGCCCCTTGTTGGACGCAGCGAGGAACTCGAACTGGTCCTGTCGGCATGGGGGCAAGCCAAGCAGGGAGAAGGGCAAATCGTCCTGATCCGCGGCGAGGCCGGCATTGGCAAATCGCGACTGGTCCACGCGCTTCGCGAGGCGCTCAAGGCCGAACCGATCACGTGGGTAGGCTACGACTGCTCGCCTCAGCACGGCAGCAGCGCTCTTCATCCGTTCATAACGCAAATAGAACGGAGCGCGCAATTCGTGCCCGGCGACACCTGGGAGAAGCGCCTCAAGCTCCTCGCTTCGTATCTTCGGGAGTGCGTCGAGGACGTTTCAGGCGACGAGATCGCATTATTCGCGGATCTTCTCGGCATCTCGAATGGCGTCAGCGTTCCGGACATGTCGCCGGAAGAGAGAAAGGCGCAGCTCTTCCAGACCTTGCTTGCGCAGTTGGAAGGCATGGCAAGGCGCAGTCCGCTCCTCATGGTCCTGGAAGATGCGCACTGGCTGGACCCGACCTCCGGCGAGCTCTTCGATCAGATGGTCCGGCGCCTGCGGTCCCTGCCCGCGCTGCTGGTCGTTACTTCCAGGCCAGGTTTCTCGCCGAACTGGGCGGAGCTGCCGCAAGTCACGTCCGTTGAATTGGAGCGGTTGCCGCCACTCCAGGCCAAGTCGCTCGTCGAGCGCGTCGCGAAAGGCAAGGCCATTCCGCCCGTGGTTCTAAACCAGATCCTTGAAAGGACGGAGGGCGTGCCGCTCTTTGCTGAGGAACTCACTCGGGCGGTTCTCGAAACCGGCCTGCTCCGCGACTGCGGCGATCGCTACGCGCTCTCGGGCCCGCTGCCTTCGCTCGCCATTCCGGCAACGCTGCAGGATTCGTTGATGGCGCGTCTCGACCGTCTCGCTCCGGTCAAGGAGATCGCCCAGATCGGAGCTTGTATCGGCCGCGAGTTCGACCACCAGGTGCTTGCTGCCGTAGCGCCCCTCTCCGAGGACGATCTCGGCGCGGCGCTCGAACGTCTCGCCGATGCGGGGATCATCTTCAGGCGCGGAACGGCTCCGGCGGCGAGCTATGTCTTCAAGCACGCCCTGGTGCGCGATGCCGCCTACGGAAGCCTGCTCAAGCGCCGGCGCCAGGAGCTGCATGAGCAGGTCGCCTCGGCCCTCCTCGAACAATTCCCCCAGCTTATCGAAGCGCAGCCTGAGCTCGTTGCCCGCCACCTCGGCGAGGCTGGGCTGCTCGAAAAGGCCGCCCCGTTCTGGTTGCAGGCCGGCCGCCGGGCGGCCGCACGCTCGGCCAATGTCGAGGCGATCGCGCATTTGAATGCCGGTATAGACAGCCTGCAGGCATCGCCTCCCGGCGAATCGCGCTCTCGGCTCGAACTGGCGCTGCAACTTGCTCTCGGGGGGCCGTTGCTCGCCACCAAGGGTTTCGCCTCGAACGACGCCGAGGCGGCGTACCAGCGCGCCCAGGAACTCAGCCGCGAATTGAAAAGCCCGGGCGAACTGTTCGTCGCCCTGCGAGGCCTCGGCTTCGTCTTTCACGTACGGGCCAATCTGCGGGAAGCGACCGCCCTGGCGGACGAGACCGTGGCGCTCGCCGAGCAGAGCGGCGAGCCGGGGCTCTTGACGGAGGGCTATCACCTGGCAGGCGCCCTCACCTTTCATCTCGGTCGGTTCCAGACCGCCCGGCGCTGGCTGGATCGGAGCATGGAGGCCGGGGAGAATCACGGCCGTTATCATTCCGAGATCTATGGCATGAACATGGGCGTGTTCTGCCGTGCCTATATCTCGCATTGCGACTGGCACCTCGGCTACCCTGTCCGGGCGCTTCGGAGCGCGGAAGAAGGGCTGGCCATAGCGCGAGAGGTCGCACACCCGTTCACCATCGCGCTTGCGCTGGCCTATCTTGCGATGCTGCGTCAGTTCCGAGGGGAGCCGGGGGCCGCGCTGGAACCGGCGGAGGAAGCGCGGGACATTTGCGCGACCTTCGGCTTCGACTACTATCGAGCCTGGAGCGATCTCGTTTGTGCCTGGGCTGCCGCCGAAATCCGCGAGCTCCCGGAGAACCTGACCGGCTACCAGCGCGCGCTGGAGAGTTTCCGACATACCGGCGCGGGCCTGCGAATCCCGCACTATCTCGGGGTCTATGCCGCGATGCATCGCCGGATGGGCGACGAGGCGACGGGCCTCAGGCTCATCGAAGACGCGCTTGCCACGGCGGAAGCGAGCCATGAAAGCTGGTGCAACGCCGAACTCCATCGCGAGCGGGGCGAACTGCTGCTTGCCGGGCCCGCGAAGGCGGAGCAGCAGGCCGACGCCGAATTCGAGACGGCAATCGAAATCGCGGCGACCCAGGGCGCCAAACTGCCGGAGCTTCGCGCCACCGTCGCTCGAGCAAGGCTGCTCGCTGGGCGCGGCGATTGGCGGAAAGCGAGGGACATGCTGACGCCGATCTATCGATGGTTTGGCGAAGGCGCCGAGACCCCAGACCTCGTCGCGGCGCGGCGCCTCCTGGCCGACCTGCAATAGACTCGGCGCACGGGCCGCGGGTGTCATCCTGCGAGGCACGGCGGAGCGAGCGCCGCGCCCAGTCGATCGAGTGACGTCAGAGCCCGCCGCGATACAGCGCGCCGAGACCCTCGATAGGCTTGTCGTATCCGCCGAGGCGAAGCATATGCCAGGCCATGGCATGATTGCTCGACGTCACGGGCTTGCCAAGCCTGGCCTCGACCCGTTCGGCGATCCGGGCAACGCGAAGGCTCGTGCAAGACACGAAGACTGCATCGCACGCGTCGGAAGAACCGACGTCGATGATCGCCTTCTCGATCGAAGCGGCGGTGATGCGGGCGACGCGATTGTCGTCGGGCTCGTTGAACGACCCCATGACCGGGATCTCGAGCCCGCGCGCGATGAAGGCGTCGCGCAGCGAATGGTTTATCGTGGCGATATAGGGCGTGAGCAGCGCGACCCGCTTCGCGCCGAGCGACTTGAAGGCGGCGAGCGCCGCCGTCACCGGATCGGTGACCTTAACCTCGGGCATCGCTTCCCGCACCCGCCCGGCGACCTGATCCTCGCCGATGACGAGGGCGCCCGACGTGCAGCCGAAACCGATGACGTCGAAGCGCACGTCAGGCAGGAGCCCGACGGTGCCGGGAATATCCGCCTCCATCTTGCGAAGATTGTCCGGCGTGATCTCGACCGGCGAATTCAGCCGGGCTCCGTAGAGTGCGACGCCATCAGGCAGGGCGAAGCGGAACTCGTCCTCTATGGTCTGATCCGTGCGCAGCACGAGAAGGCCGAGATTGGCGACGCGGCCGACGCCATCGTCCGTTTCGAAGGGGATGTTCTCGGTGTTCGAAACGAGCCCGGCTTGGCCGGCAGGCTGCACAGCGATTGTCATGATCTGCCCTTTCTGTCTGGGGTCTGCGGGTTGCGGGTGTCAGCCGACGAGGGCGAGCCGGGGATCGCGTTCGGCGGTGGGCGGCTCGCCTCCGAGATAGAGATGGCGCATCGCAGGATCGGCGAGCAGATCCTGCGAACGGCCTTCGATCGCCACCTTGCCCAAGGATAGCACGTAGGCGCGGTCGGAGACGCCAAGCGCCTCGAAGGCATTCTGCTCGACCATGACGATGCACATGCCGGTGCGATCGCGGATCGCCGCGATGGCGGCAAAGACCTCATGCATCATCAGCGGCGACAGGCCCGCGGAAGGCTCGTCGAGAAGCAGCACCTTCGGATTGGAGATCAAGGCGCGCGCTAGCGAGAGGATCTGGCGTTCGCCGCCCGAAAGCGCGGAGGCCTTGCGGTCCTGCTTCGAGGCAAGCGTCGGATATTGCGCCATCAACTCGGCATAGCGGGAATGCCGTTCCGCCGGCGGCACGTGCCGGGCTCCGAGCAGGATGTTGTCGCTCACGGTCAGCGTCGAAAAGACGTTGTCGGTCTGAGGCACGAAGCCCATGCGGTGGTGCATCACCTTGTCATGGACGGGAACGATGCTGACGTCCTTCCCTCCCATTTCCACAGTGCCGCCGCGCGGCCTGACGAAGCCGGCAATGCATTTGAGCAGCGTGGACTTGCCGCAACCGTTGGGCCCGAGGATCGTGACGATCTCGCCTGACGCGGCGCTGAGATCGATGCCCTGAAGAATGTCAGGCCCGTCGCCATAGCCGGCGCGCACATTATCGACGCGGATCATGCCGACACCTTCTGCCTCTCCACAGACTTGCCGAGATAGGCTTCGACCACCCGCTCGTTTTCGGTGAGCTCAACGGGGGCGCAATCGGCAATGATCTCGCCACGGTCGAGCACGATGCAACGGCCGCAGAGCTCACGGATGAAATGCATGTCGTGTTCGACGACCAGCATGGCGACGCCCCGCCGGTTGAAGTCCTCGAGAAGCCCGACCATGCGGCTCCGAAGTTGAGGATGAACGCCGGCTGTCGGTTCGTCGAGGCAGAGCAGCCTTGGTCGCGTTCGAAGGGCGAGCGCGATCGAGAGCAGCTTCTTCTGGCCGCCCGACAAGGAGCTTGCCGGCTGATGGGCGACAGGCCCCAACGCGAACTGTTCGATCAGCTCTTCGACTTCCGCATCGCTGCCGGATCTGCCCGTGAAGGCGTCGAGAAGGGACGCCGCGTCGCGCGATCCGGCACGCAAGACCTCGCGCACGGTCATGCGGTGCGGCATCGAAGGCAACTGGAACGTACGCACCAGGCCGTGCCTGGCGATCTGGAAAGACGGCATGCCGGCAATTTCTTCGCCGACGAACACAATCCCGCCGGCATCCGGCCGGGAAAAGCCTGAGACGATGTTGAGCAAAGTCGATTTGCCGGAGCCATTCGGTCCGAGCAGGCCGACGATCTCGCCGGCCTGGACTTGGAATCGCACGTCGGCCAGGACCTTATGGGCACCGAACGCCTTGGCGACGCGGTCGACCTTCAACAGGGCGTCAGCCATTGCGCTTCTCCCCAATGCGCTCGGGAACCAGACCCTGCGTGCGCCACATCAGGAAGGCAAGCAGGCCGGCGCCGACCAGAGTCAGCCGCATGGCGGCGACATATTCGGACGGCAGGTCGAAAGCATCCTTCACGAAAGGCACGAAAGCGAAGAGGAACTGCATCAGCACGGCGCCGACGATCGCGCCGAGGTGATTGCCCGAGCCGCCGATGATCACCATCGCCCAGATCAGGAATGTCTCGGAGCTGACCAGCTGATCGGGCCCGACGAAAGTGACATAGTGGGCGAAGACGAAACCTGAGGCAGCAGCCATGACCGCGGCGACCATCAGCGTCTGCGTCTTCAGAGCTCCGATGTCGTAGCCGAGCGACGCAGCCAGTTGCGGCTCCTCGCGCATCAGCTTGAGCGCCAGACCGTAACGGCTGGTGGTCACCCGATTGCACAGCCACCATGCGACGAGCAGCAAGGCGAGGCACAGGCCGAGCGTCATCAGCGGGCCGGCCGGGCGCGGCATGTTGCCGAAGATCAGCGGTATGCCGCCGACGCCCTGGGCGCCGCCGGTCAGCCATGCCTCGTTGTTGGCGAGGATGCGCAGCACCTCGGCGACCGCGAGCGTGGCGATGCCCCAGTAATCCGCGCCGAGATTTCGGCCAAGACGGGCGAAGGCCATGGCGACGACAAGCGCGAACACCACGCCGAGCAGGATGCCGCCGAACGGCCCGAACTGGTTGGAAAAGGCGATCGACGCGCCATAGGTGCCGCAGCCGAACAGGATGATCTGGCCGAAATTGACGAGCCCGGCGAAGCCGACCTGCAGGTTGAGGCTGAGCGCCAGCAGCCCATAGAGGCAGGCCATGATGGCGACATGGATCAGGAACTCAAACACGCTTCACCTCCGAGACGAAGAGGCCGTACGGCTTGAACAGAAGGACGACGACCAGCAACAGGAAGGATGCGGCGGTAGCGTAGGCGGCCGGGATGAAAAGGAAGGATTCCCCTACCAAAGGTCCGAAATTGACGTTGGTGACGATGGTTTCGGCAGCGGCGATGACGACCGCGCCGACGGCTGCGCCGAGAGCATTGCCAAGGCCGCCAAGGATGGCCGCGGCGAATACGGGCAGCAGCATGTCGAGCCCGAGCTGGGCGCTCATCTCGCCCTTCACCGAAAGACCGATCCCGCCGAGCGCCGCCAACACGCCCGAAAGGAACACCACGACGTTGGTGACCTTGCGGGTGTCGATGCCGGTGGCGCTCGCGAGCACCGAATTGGTGGCGGTAGCGCGCATGCAGCGGCCGAGATCCGTACGGAAGAGGATCAGCGCGAAGGCGGCGATGGCGAGCGCGCTGATGCCGACCGAGATCAGCTGGTGCTCTGTCAGCCGCGCTCCGAGAAAACGCAGAGGAGGATTGATCTCCAGCTCGAAGCGTTGCGGACGCGGACCGGCGGTGACGAGGAAGATCGCGGAAAAGACCATGCTGAGCGCAAGGGAGCCGATCATGGCGATGGCGGAACCGGCCCGCAACAGGCGCTCGAAGATCGCGACATTGAGCAGGACGGCGATCGCCCCGACCGACAGGCATGCGACGATGCCCGCCAGGATCAGCGGAAGGCCGGTCATTTGCAGACCGAGCGTCAGCAGCGCGCCAGCGGTCGCATATTGCACAAGCGCGACATTCGGAAAGCGGATCAACGAATAGACACTGCTCAGGCCGATGGCGATCAGGGCCAGATCGACCGCGCGGATGATGACGTCGACGATAAACTGGACCATGCTCGTTTCTCCAGGAATTCGCCGCGCCGGTTGCCCGGCGCGAGGCGGAGGCCCCGGGCTGCGTCGGAGCAGCCCGGCTTCGAACAGGCTAGCGGGTCTGGACGCCGTCCTCGATCTTGAGCTTCAAGTAGGGCTGCTTGGAACGCTGGCGATCGGCATCGAAGGTGATGTCGCCCGTCGCACCCTGGTAGCCCTTCCCGACTTCCTTGAGGGCGGCGGTGATGGCCTTGGGCTCGGCTGAGCCGGCCTTCTCGATCGCGGCGGCGGCCATCATCACGGCATCGTAGCCATAACCGTTGAAGCTGGTCTTGAAGCCTTCGCCATGCTTCTTCTTATAGGCCTCCTCATAGGCCTTGCCGTCAGGTCCGATATAGTTGAGATCGAGCCCATACTGGCCCTGAACGAATTTCGGATCCGCGTCCGACGTGCACATCGACAGGTAGATGGCGTACCAGGGGGTGGCGTTTATGCCGAGCTCGAAGGCTTCGCGATTGATCGTTGCGGCCTCCTTGCCATAGGCCGAATAGACATAGACGTCGGGTGCGGCGCGTTCGATCTGCTGCAACTCACGCCGGTAGGTGGTCTGGCCTTCTGTGTACATGACGGTGGTCACGACCTCGCCGCCGAGTTCGGCGAACGCCTTCTGGAACTGTTCGGCGACGCCCTGGCCATAGGCGTTGTTCGGAACGATCACCGCAGCCTTCTTCCAGCCATTGTCGACCACGTCCTGGGCCGCAAATCCGGAGGAGACGTTATCAAGACCGATGAGGCTGAACGATCCGTCGCCCAGCGCCCGGATCTTGCCGCTCGAGGAGCCGATGTTGAGATGCACCTTGCCCTCCTGGACCAGGTACTGGCCGACCGGAATTGTGATCCCGGAGGAATATTCGCCGATCACCACCGGGACCTTGTCGACTGTCACCAGCTTCTTTGCCGCATCGAGCGCCGAGGGAGCGCGACCGCCGGAATCCTCGATGATGACGCGCAGCTTCTGGCCACCGAGCACACCGCCCTTCTCATTGATCTGGTCGACGGCCAGTTCGATGCCCCTGCGCTGATCGTCGCCGAGCGTGGCGCTGGCACCTGACAGCGGCAGGACCGCGCCCAATACGACCTCTTGGGCCAATGCGGGCACACTGCCAAGCGCAAGACACGCGGCAGCCAATAGGGCTTTGTGCATGGTGATCTCCTTCCGTTTTGGTTCTGGCCGGCCGCTCCGTGAGGCGCTCCGGTCCCCTCTGCTGACGGCATGTAGACACACTTCTCGCCATAAGTGAATACACATTGTGATGCACTTCTGGTTTTTATAGTGGTGGCTAGTGCAGCAACGAGGATTGTCCGTCAGAGCACGCCCCATCGAGCGACCGGCATCTCCTCCCGAATGTTCGCGCTACCGGACTTCGGACGGTACGGAAGAATCGGATGGAGCTCCTGTCAGCGCCATTCGGCTGCTTCGTTCTGCACCGTTGGGCCGGTTGCCGATACGTAACGGAAATGGATCCGCGGATCAGGCTTCGCTTCGCTCGCCTTCGGGTCCGTGGATGACGATTGCGTTGAGGGCCTACCGCAATCGCCGGCCTTTGTGATTGGCGCTGACATAGAAGCTCCGTCATCCACGGACCCGAGCGAAGCGAGGTGATCCGTGGATCCATTCCGTGACGTGCCCCCAACCGCCCGACGGTGCAGGAGGAGCAGCCGAATGGGTGCCGGCAACCGTTCAGCTCCTCGAACTTGCCGTGCATGCGCGAAGTAATTCACGATCCAAGGGTCCCACTAAATTTGGGCATGTCGCGGCCTGAGAGAGATCTCCGGCAGGACAGCGAGGGGCGGGCTTGCGATAGCCCTCTAGCGGCGTCTACTCGGCTGCGATCGCCAAGGCTTCCCCGGCGGAAACCTGTTCGAGCTCGGCCCATTTCGCGCGGGCCTTGGCGAGGCTGCGTTCCTTGACATGGCCATAGCCGCGGATCTGTTCGGGCACTTCGGCGATCGCCACGGCTGTCGCGTGCTCTGCTGGAGTGAGCCGCGCAAGGACCCTCTCGATGCGGTCGCGGTACTCGCCGATCAGCGCACGCTCGGCGCGGCGCTCCGCGCTGTGGCCGAACGGATCGAGCCATGAGCCGCGCAGCCGCTTGAACTTCGCCAACAGGCCGAAGGCGCCGAGCATCCACGGCCCGAACGTCATCTTGGCCGGCTCGCCCGTGTTCGGGTCCGTCTTGGCCAGGAGGGGCGGCGACAGGTGGAAAGTCAGCCTGCCCCGGCCGTCGAATGTCTCGGCGAGCTGCCGGCGGAAAGCACCATCCGTATAGAGACGCGCCACCTCGTATTCGTCCTTGTAGGCCATCACCTTGAAGAGATAGCGGGCAACGGCTTCCGAGAGCTTGCCTTCCCTGCCCATCACCGACTTCTCCCGTGCCCGCACCCTGTCGACGAAGGCGAGGTAGTCGCCCGCGTAGCGGGCATCCTGATAGGCCGTGAGGAAGGCAACGCGCCGCGACACCATTTCGTCGAGTGCCTGGGGAACGGCCGGGCTTCCGAGATGCCCGCCGACGCGCTGCCCGGGCAGCAGCGCATCCACCGCCGCGGGATCGGCCGCCACAAGCCGGCCCAGCTTGAAGGCTGCCCGGTTCATTTCTATCGCCGCGCCGTTCAGCCCGATCGCCTGCTCGATGCTCGACTGCGACAGCGGGATGAGCCCACGCTGCCAGGCGTAGCCGACCATGAACAGGTTCGTGCCGATGGAATCGCCAAGGAGCTGTGTGGCGATCCGGGTGGCGGAAACGGATTCGACCCGGTCCTTGCCGGCGACATCCCTGACAACGCCGGCGAGACCGAGCCCCTGGACGCGGAAGTTGGGATCACGGATGAAGGCGCCGGTTATCGTCTCCTCGGAATTCAGGACGACACGCGTCCTGTCCCTGGCCATCACGCCCAAGGCCTCCTTTCCGGCAGCGACGACGAGATCGCAGCCGAGGACGACATCGGCCGCCCGGGACGATATGCGCACGGCGTGCAGACCCTCGGGCTTCCCTGCCAGGCGCAGATGCGTCGTCACCGGCCCGCCCTTCTGTGCCATGCCGGCCATGTCGAGCGTCGAGCATCCCTTCCCCTCGAGATGAGCGGCCATTGCCAGGATGGCGCCGATGGTGATGACGCCGGTGCCGCCGACACCGGTGATCAGCACGTTCCACGGCTTCGTAAGGTGCGGGAGCACCGGCTCTTCGATCGGGCGAGCGACGATGTCCTTGAGGTCGAAGGCCTTCGAACGGCGCGGCTTCACGCCTTCGACCGTAACGAAGGACGGGCAGAAGCCCTTCACGCAGGAAAAGTCCTCGTTGCAGGACGATTGATCGATGCGGCGCTTGCGCCCGAACTCGGTGTCGATGGGGGTCACCGACAGGCAGTTCGACTTGGCGGAGCAATCTCCGCACCCTTCGCATACCAGCTCGTTGATGATGACGCGACGCTCTGGCCGCGGTTTGGGGTCGCGCTTGCGGCGACGGCGCTTTTCGGCGGCGCAGGTCTGGTCGTAGACGATCGCCGAAACGCCCTCGACCTCGCGCAGCTCACGCTGCACCGCGTCGAGCTCGTCGCGGTGGTGGACGGAGACGTTGGTGGCGAAGGCTTCCTGCTCCCGGTACTTCTCGATGTCGTCGGAGACGACCGCGATACGCTCGACCCCTTCCGCGCGCAGCTGATGGGTGATGCGCTGCGGGTTGAGCGTGCCGTCATGCCTCTGGCCGCCGGTCATCGCCGTCGCGTCGTTGAACAGGATCTTGTACGTGATGTTGATCCGGGCCGCGACCGCGGCACGGATCGCCAACAGGCCCGAGTGGAAATAGGTGCCGTCGCCGAGGTTCTGGAAGACGTGGCGCGTCGGCACGTAGGGCGCTTGGCCGATCCAGTTCGCCCCCTCGCCGCCCATATGGGTATAGGTGGCGGTGTTGCGATCCATGGCTTGCGACATCCAGTGGCAGCCGATGCCGGCAAGGGCCCGGCTCCCTTCGGGTACGCGCGTCGAGGTGTTGTGCGGGCAGCCCGAGCAGAAATAGGGCGTGCGCTGCACTGGCGCGAGGCTGGCGAGCTTTGCGCCGTCGACCTCCGACAGGCCGGCGATGCGCTCGACCAGTTCCTTGTCGTCCAGCCAGGGCAGGATGCGGGCCGCGATCGCCCGCGCGACCTGCACGGCCGTCAGGTCGTCATGAGCGGGAAGGACGATGCGGTTCTCGCCGTCGCGCTTGCCATAGATGCGCGGCCGCCGATCGGCGGGCATGTTGTACAGGATATCCTTGACCTGCCCCTCGATCAGCGGGCGCTTTTCCTCGACGACCAGCAGCTCTTCCAATCCCGCCGCAAAGGCGGTGATGCCTTCCGGTTCGAGCGGCCACACCATGCCGACCTTGTAGATGGAGAGGCCGAGCTCGATCGCCCGCTTTTGCGAGATGCCGAGCTCGTCCAGCGCCTGGAGCACGTCGAGATAGGATTTGCCCGTCGTCACGATGCCAAGCCGGCGGCGCGGCCCGCCGAGCGCCACACGGTCGAGGCGGTTGGCCCGGGCAAAGGCAAGGGCGGCAGGCAGCTTGAAATTGTGCAGGCGGCGTTCCTGCTCCTGCGGCGTATCCGGCCAGCGGATGCCGAGACCGCCGGCCGGCATTTCGAAATCCATCGGCGTCCGGATGGCGGCGCGATCGCGGCTGACGATGATGGAAGCCGAGGAATCGACCGTCTCCGCGATCAGCTTCAGCGCCGTCCAGCAACCGGAATATCGCGACAGCGCCCAGCCATGGAGCCCGAAATCGAGGATCTCCTGCACGCCGGCCGGATTGAGGACGGGGATCATCGCGTCCATGAGCGCATATTCGCTCTGGTGCGATGTGGTCGACGACTTGCAGGTATGGTCGTCGCCCGCAAGCAGCAGCACGCCGCCATGCGGCGCCGACCCCGCGAGATTGCCATGGCGGAAGGCGTCGCCGGAACGGTCGACACCCGGCCCCTTGCCGTACCACATGGCAAAGACGCCCTGCTTGTTGGCCCGCTCCATCAGATTGATCTGCTGGGTGCCGAGAACGGCGGTCGCGGCGATATCCTCATTGAGACCAGCCTGGAACCGGATGTCCTCACCCGCGGCGAACCTGCCGGCCTGGCCAAAGGCCTGATCGATGCCGCCGAGCGGCGACCCGCGATATCCCGTCACATAACCGGCGGTGTCGAGCCCGGCCGCCCGGTCTAGCCTGCGCTGCACCATGGGCAACCGCACCAGCGCCTGAGTGCCGGTAACGTAGATACGCCCCTCCTCCAGAAGATACTTGTCGTCGAGCGAAACCGCCGGAAAAGCCATCGTGATCTCCTGGGCTCGGCCGCCAGTGTCAGCCGGCCGAGCAGCTCTGGATGAGGCAAGAAACTCTATGTCAATCCAATACTGTATACACCTTTGGGTGTCAAATGGTTCTCTCTCTCTCTCTGACCGGCAAGGCGGAAGGCCGCCCGCTCGATCGCAGTGCGCGCTCGTAGAATTCTGCAAGTCCTAAGTGCGTCGTTGGGAGGATATAAGCTCGCGAGCTCACAAGCCGCTGCGCGTCCATTCGCACGCGCAGCGCTTCGCCCTCAGGCGAACAAGAAATCGCTCTCGCTCAAATTCGTCACCCCAGCGACCGTGAGATGATCATCGGCATCGAAGTTAATGACGCTGTCTTGCCCGATCAGGTCGATGTCGAGATCGGCAAAGCTGCTGATGGTCGCGGCAAGGGCTGTCAGGTCGATGATGTCCAGCCCCTTCTGGAAATCGATCGTGTCGAGGCCGCTTTGCGGCGCGAAGACGAAGCGATCGGCACCGCCTGCCCCATTGAGATCGTCATTGCCGATGCCGCCAACCAGCGTGTCGTTTCCGTCTCCCCCGTTGAGGACGTTCCCCGAGCCGCCGACCACGGTCAGCTGGTCGTTGCCTGCGCCGCCGTTCAGAAAGCTGCTTCCTGGAACCGAGCCGGGCGCAACGGTGGCCACAAGGGTGTCGTTGCCGGTGCCGCCGTCCAGATGGTTCTCCGCTCGCGAACCCTCTGCGGCTCCGCCCGTCACCGAGAGGAAAGCCTCCAGACGATCGTTGCCCGAGCCGCCGCTCAAGACATTCGAAACGTCGAACGAACCGAGGTTACTGGCGTCCACATCCAGGCGTGCGCTCAGGGTGTCTGTGCCAGCGCCTCCCTCCAGGCGGTTCTCCGCTGTGATCGGTCTAAATCCTCCTACTGAGAGGAAAGCCTCCAAGCGATCGTCGTCTAGTCCTCCGTTCAACACATTCGAAACGTCGTTCACAGCTTGTGGAACCCCGCCGGAAGCTCTGGCATCGAGGCGCGCCGTCAACGTGTCCCTTCCGTCGCCTCCCTCCAGCTGGTTCAACGCCAGCACGGCTCCGCCAAGCGCGGTGGAGGTCGCCGTCAGACTGTCATCTCCCTTGCCGCCATCCAGGCGGTTGGTGACATCGGTCAGGCCATTCTCGCCATCGGTGGAATGGGTCGCCTCCAGGATATCATTGCCATCGCCACCCGAGAGCTCGTTGACGCCGACCGGTGTCGAAAAGTTCGAATCCGTCAGATTGAAGGCGCGCAGCACGTCATTGCCCCGGCCGCCGTCAAGGGTATTCGACACCAGCTCGGTGCCGATCGACCTCCCACTGGCTGAGGCCTCCAAGACGTCGTTACCGTTTCCTCCATCAAGGACGTTGATGGCTGTGGCTAAGTTTGCGAGGCGATCGGTCTCAGCCTGAGCTCGGATGTGGTCATCACCGGAACCACCCTCGACGGAGTTACTGGCAAAGTTGTCGCCCCCACCAGCACCTCGGAGGTCCGCCACGGCATCGATGACGTCATTGCCGCTTCCACCGAGAACGCGGGTTGTTGCGGTTACGTTTCCGAATGTCGGGAAAACCACATTCGCCACGGCGTTGATGGTGTCGTTGCCGGGACCGCCGCTGACCAGGACCTCCGCGGTCACGGCCCTGTCCCGAATGTCTCCGCCCTGAAGCGTAACGGTCGCATCGAGAGTATCGTTGCCAGAGCCGCCGATCTGGATCGCGAGCCCCTGAACAGGTTCGGTGCCCGTTACCGGCACGAGGACCTCGGTCGTCAGCGTGTCATTGCCCCTGCCGCCGATCAGCCCTGTTCGGTTGAACGCGCTGCTCAGGACATCATCACCATCGAGCCCGAACACGACATCGCCATCGGCCAGCGCGCTGAGCGTGTCGTTGCCCGCGGTGCCGGTGATCTCATCGTTGACTGGATCGATGAGGGAAAGCCATCTGATCAACGTGAGATTCGCGAAGCCCTGGTTGGCGCTCGTGGCCTGCTGCGTTGCCTGGTTTTTCGTTTCACCTGAGATCGGCATCTTCTCCTCCTGCTGTAGAACGCCGCAAGTAGTTCTGCCGAAGGCACCATCGTGTCTCTAGGAGGGGTGCAAACTGGCTTGGATCGCCTTGCTCTTCGGCCTTGGCCGGGATGATCAGCCTGTTCACGGCAAGCAAGCTGATAAGGGATCATTACTCAAGATTGCAGTGTTTTCCAGCAGCGCATTAGTGTCTCATTTTGAAGCGATGCTGCCTGAATTGATGAGCTTTCTAAGTCGAATGTGGGTCCCGATCGCGACCATAGGTAGCTCGCTTTCGCGACCGGCAAAAGGCCCACGCAAGGACCTCTTGGGGGCACATGGCAGGAGGTCCGCAATGGGGTCAGATCGAGACCCTATGCGCCGCAAGAAGCGGATCAGGGAGTTGGCGGACTCCCCCTTGATCATTGAGGAAACGAGAGAAAGCAGGCAGCGGGAAAGGCTACCGCATCGGCCGCGAAGTCATTCGGTAGCAAACGATCACCTTCGCGCCACTTTACTAAGCTCGCGGGCCCACCGAGCGCGAACAGGAAATCGCTCTCGCTCAAGCTTGTCACGCCGACGACGGTGAGATGATCATCGGCATCGAAGTTAATGACGCTGTCTTGCCCGATCACGTCGATGTCCAGATCGGCGAAGCTGCCAATGGTTGCGGCAAGGGCGGTTAGGTCGATGATGTCCAAGCCCTGCTGGAAGTCGACCGTGTCGAGCCCGCTTTGCGGAGCGAAGACGAAGCGATCGGCACCGCCTTCCCCAACGAAATCGTCATTGCCGATGCCCCCAACCAGAATGTCGTTTCCGTCTCCCCCATTGAGGACGTTCCCCGAGCCGCCGAACACGGTGAGGTGATCGTTGCCCGAGCCGCCATCCAGACGGTTCTCCGCCGGAAACGTACCTGTAACATCGGGTCTAGACACTACTGAGAGGAAAGCCTCGAGATGATCATTGCCCGATCCTCCGTTCAAGACATTCAAAACATCGTAGGAAGTTAGGAAGGACTCCGGACCAACATCGAGACGTGCTGTCAAGGCGTCCTGTCCATCGGCTCCCTCCAGGTGGTTCAGGGCCTGCACACGTATACAATCTGCGGTGATGTCCGCCGTCAGACGGTCATCTCCTTTGCCACCATCCAGGTGGTTTAGGGCCAGCACAGATGGGCCAGACGCGGTAGAGACCGCCGTCAGGCTGTCATCTCCTTTGCCACCATCCAGACGGTTGGTGACATCGGTGATGAGATTCTGGCTACTGGAATGGGTTGCCTCCAGGACATCATTGCCGTCACCACCGCACAGTTCGTTAATGCCGACCGGTGCCGACATGTTGGAACCCGTGCGATTAAAGGCTCGCAGCACATCATCGCCCCTGCCGCCGTGAAGGGAATTCGACACCAGGTCGGTGAGGATGGACGTCCCCACGGCTGAGGCGTCCAAGACATCGTTACCGTCTCCCCCATTGAGAACGTTGATGGCTGTTGCTGCGATTCCTTGGAACTCCGTTCGAGCCTGAGCTCGGATGTGGTCATCACCGGAACCGCCGTCGACGGAGTTCATGGCAAAGTTGCTGCTCGCAACGGCACCTCGCGTGTCCGCGACGGCATTAATGATGTCATTGCCGCGCCCACCGAGAACGCGAGTTGTTGCGGTCACGTTTCCGATTAGAGCCAAAATCACATTCGCCACGGCGTTGATCGTGTCGTTGCCGCCGCCGCCGTCGACCAAGACCTCGGCGCTCACCTCCCTGAACTGGAGGCTCACGTCTCCGCCCTGAAGCGTCACGGTCGCATCGAGAGCATCGTTGCCCGCGCCGCCGATCTGGATCGCGAGACCACGAACCGGTTCGGTGCCCGTTAGCGGCACGATGACCTCGGTCCTCAGCGTGTCATGGCCTCTGCCGCCGATCAGCGCCGTTCGGTTGAATGCGCTGCTCAAATCATCATCACCAGCAAGCCCGAAGACGATGTCGCCCTCGGCCTGTGCGCTGAGCGTGTCGTTGCCCATGGTGCCGATGATCGTATCGTTGACTGGATCGATGAGGGAAAGCCATCCGATCGACGTGAGATCCGCGAAGCGCTGGTTGGTGCTCGTTGCCTGCTGGGTTGCCTGGGTTCTGGTTTCACCTGAGATCGGCATCTTCTCCTCCTGCTGTGAAACGCCGCGAGCTTCTTCTGCCGAAGGCACGATCGTGTCTCTGGGAGGGGTGCAAATGAGGCTTTGTCGCCTCGTTCTTCGGCCTTGGCCGGAATGATCAGCGCCTGGTCACGGCAAGCAAGCTGATGAGGAAATGATTACTCAAGATCGCAACGATTTTCCAGCAGCGCATTAGTATTTCATTTTGAAGCTCGCCGGCTGAATTGATGAGCCTTCTAAGCCAATTGTAGGCTCCGATCGCGATCAAGTAACTCGATTTGCGATCGGCAAGAATCCACGGAAGGCCCTCCGAGCACACATGGTTGAGGTGTCCGCTAGGCGGTACGGGGGCCTCCAGCATGCTCACCATCGGGGTGAGTCCCATCCGCCGCTCATGAGAATGACGGGACGACTTGCCTCCTATGAGGAAGAACTCGCCTCTACAGCGTGTCGCCGACAATCGGATTCGGCCACACGCTGTAAGTGTTTGCTTTTGCGGGTGTCGTTATCCCAAAACCGCTGCGCACTTTTGGGCGACATGTTTTAGAATTTCACGTTGAGCTTCGCGTCGAATCCGTGCTGGCGTGCATCGCTGGCGATCTGTCCCTGATAGGCGAGGCCGAAGCTCGCGGTGTCGGTGAGGCTGAGGTCGAGCCCGGCCTCGATGACGGCAGCATCTTCGGCGATGGGCACGCCGGCTACCGTGAAGGCGTCGGAGCCGACAAAGGCCTGGATGGAAAGCGGTGTCGTGCCGCCGAACGCATGACGCCAACCGAGCATGCCGCGCGCGGTAGCCCGCATGGCGCCGAGTTCGAACCCGGCGGCGGCCCTGATACCGAGGGTGGTGAAGGTGGTATCGGTGGTCTGACTTTGGCCGCGCAGTGCCGCCGGGCCACCTTTCTCGGTGAAATCGTCGGCATTCAGGCTGACATAAGCGAGATCGGCAAAGGGTTCGAAGGAGGCGGCAGCCGTATCGATCCTATAGCCGAGTTCGCCGAAAGCCTGGAAGGTGCCCGCACTATAGTCGCCCGCCAGCGTATCGCTGAAGCCGGGGAAGGAAACGGCCCGGCTCGTCTCGATATCATGCCAGCTATAGGCAATACCGGAGCGCAAGCCGAGATTGTCCCATCGTGTGCCGGCATAGAGGCCCAGATGATAGTTGTCGCTCGAGCCGGAGGATGCCCGGTCGCTGGCATCGAAGCTGGAATGGGAATAGCCGGCGATCAGGCCGAGCCGCCAGTTCTCTGCCACAACCCCGTCCATGCCCATCAGCAGGCCGCCGGTATCGTGATCGAGTTCCGCGGCATTGCCGTCGCTGTCGAAGGAGCCCCAACTGCCGAAAGCCTGCCCCCAGGCGGCGAAGCGGTCGGTTGCAGCGGGTGCGATTTGCGCCCCATCCGGCCCATAGGCCATGACAGGGAGCGGCACCGTGCCGACCCCTTCGAAGGCCGCTCTGATGCGACTGGTGGCGGCATCGCGAATATACGCGCTGTCCTCGATCAGCGCCGATTTGGCCGAGGCGTGGATCTCGCCGGACACGCCATCCAGGGCCTGGCGCGCGATTGCTTCGTCGGGAAGGGCGGCAACCGCGTCATAGACGGGATTGCCGATACCGGTGGTCTCCAGACCATCGCCGGTCGAGCACTGGTTGAAGGTCGCTGCGACGTCGCAGAACGCTACTGGATTGCGGGTCGCGTCGATGTAGACATGATTGGCGTCGTAGGCGAGCGCCAGATCGACGAAGGGCATGTTCTGGGTAAGGTGGTCGAAGGTGCCGGTAACCCCACCATCCGCGCCGATGATCGTCCAGCGACTGCCCGGCGTGTAGACGCCGCCTGCCTTGACCGCGTGTACGGTGCCGCCATCGATCATCGCCTTGCCACTGGCATCGATCAGATCGCCGTCGAGCGAAGGAGCGATCTCGGCCTCGTAGGCCGAGCCGGCTGCAAAGGTGATGTCGCCGTCAACCCTGAGCGTACCGATGGAATTGCCTGGTGCAACCGTGGCGCCGCTCGCAATCGTGGTCGTGCCCACCGTGCCTATGCCGCCCAGCGTGCCGCCGGCATTGACGTTCACCGCGCCGGCGAGCACCGCTTCGGCATGGCGGTCGTCGCCGACAATGAGCTTGCCGCCCTCGACCCTCGTCAGTCCCGTGTATGTGTTGACGCCATTCAGTGTCAGCGTGCCGGCGCCGGTTTTGATAATCGAACCGCCGACGCCTCCGACGACGCCGCCATCCTCGATCGCTCCGCCGATCGTGTCATTCTTTCCAAGGCCGCCGAGTGTCAGCGCCTTCGCGCCGAGCGACACCGTTCCGTCGCCTGACAGTGAACCGATGCTGACGCCGCTGGCTGCGAGGGAGGAAATATCGACCCAGCCACCAGCATCGCTGACGATCGTCGCACGATCCGCCGTGCTGCTGCCCGTGAAGAAGGTGTAGCCTTGAGCGCCGTTGACGATTGTCGCGTTGCCCGCATCGGAGGTTCCATAGAACCCGACGCCCCCGCTCCCGTTGAATATGGTTGCCGCTCCGGCCGTCGCGTCGTCGGCGAAGACGACACTGTCGTAGCTGGTGTCGTTCTGGATGGTGGCGTCCCCGGCGCTGGCTCCATTCCTGAAGTTCAGCAAGCCGTCCTTGACCGTCATGGCAAGGTTCCCCGCGCTAGCCCCCTCGAATATGAGCCTGGTATATCCAGAACGGCCGTCTATGACGACCGCGCCGCTGCCTAGCGCTCCGTCGGATGTAGCGATCACGTTGCCGTATCGGATCGTCGTGCCGCCCTCATATCGATTCGGGCCCGAAAGGGTCAGCGTGCCGCCGCCGTCCTTGGTGAGCGCGCCGGAGCCGGAGACCATGCCCGTCAGCGTGAGATTGGCGTCGGTCCGGAACGTGCCGCCCCCGGCCTCCAGCGTAATGTCGCGAGCCGAGGCAAAGGCAGCCGTGTTCTGCAACGTGCCCTCGTCGAAAGTCAGGCCACCCGAGGCCGCACCGAGATTGGCGTCGGCCGAGACGGCAAGCACGCCGCCGAAGAGCTGCGTGCCGCCGGTGTAGGTGTTGCTGCCTGTCAGGGTGAGTGTGCCGCCGCCGACTTTTTTCAGGACGTTGCCCGTCCCGTCGGCGATGATCGAACCGACTGTCGTAGAGACGCCGTTGTCGATGTTGAACGTACCAGCCGTCCCGCTTGCCGGCGAAAGCTCGAGCGTACCGCCCGTCAACGTGTAGCCGTCGGTCTTGAACTGCAGCGTGTCGAAAATCTGCCTGCTCTCGACGGTCACCGTTCCGCCGGCAGCGCCCGCGAACACGCCGACCGAGCCACCCCAGCCGCCATTGGCGCTGCCGACGCTGTCGGTCCAGTTGGCTCCGAACCCAGCCCACGTTCCGGCGCCCCCGTCCACCGTGCCATTGCCGGTCGTGTCCCCGCCGTCCCAGAACTGCATGGTCTGCCCGGTACCGAGCACGGACAGGTTGACCTGACCGGGAACGTCGTAACGGATATCCGGATTGCCGGGCGCCATTGGCGTGAAACCACGGGTGCCGGTGATAGTGCCGCTTGCAAAGGTGCCCGAAAGCGTACCGTCATAGTCGAACAGCCGGTAGTAGCCCGCCGCCGCCGCCCGGGCATCGAGATTGCCGCCAAGCGTCAGATCGCCGGCGACCTTGACGAGATCGTTGCCCCCCGCTCCCGTGCCGCCGACGACCCCGGGCGTGTTGAGTTCGAAGATCGACGTGGAGCCGCCATTCAGGGTCAGGTCGCCATTGACCGTCAGCGTGCCCGGAGAATTGCCGGCCGACAAAGTGCCATCCACGGTGGCGTCGCCGCCGATGGTGCCTGAACCGCCGAGCGTGCCCCCGGCGTCGACTACCAGCCCAGCCGCCGCAGAGCCGAGGGTGCCGTTGACCAGCAGCGTGCCGCCGGAGACCGTCGTCGTGCCCGTGAAGCCGGAATTGTCTCCGGTCAGCGACGTCGTGCCGTTTTCATGCAGGATCGTTCCCTGGCCAATCAGCGAAGAATCGAAAGCCAGGTCCGATCCATCCGGATTTTCCGTGTGATTGAAGACGAGCGTGCCGGTGCCGGGACCGAAAGTCACGGACGCTGCATCGACCGTGCCGGCTTCGCGTGCCGTTTCACCGCTTGCCGCGCCGATGTTGAGCGTGCCGAAGGACCCCGCCTGGCTCGCCAGATCGAGCGTGGCACCAGTGAGGGAAACCTTGCCGCCCTCGGCTAGGGTGAGCGTGCCATTCCCCTGAAGACCGATGCTAAGCGTGTCGCTCGTCCAGAGGGAACCGCCGCCGGAAATTTCCGCAGTCCCGGTCCCGTAGGTTGCGCCGCCGATCACTGCCAGACCTTGGCTGGCAACGCTCCCGCCATCCTCGATGACGAGCGACCCGTGGCCATAATGGCCGACGGAGATCATTCCGCTGCTTTCCCAGATCGAGCCGGTACCGGAAACGACCACGGAGCCCGTGCCGTCTATATTGCCGGCCACCGCTCCCACACCGCTGGAAACCCGCCCACGGTTCTCGATGATCAACGCCCCGCCGCTATTATGGCCCACCTCGACGAGGGCGGCCGTCCAGATCGCATCGGGGCCGGCAACCCTCACCGTTGCGGTCTGATCCGGATCACTTCCGGTATACTCGATTCTCCCCTCGTTGGATCCCAACTGGCCCGTAATGTCCAACCTGCCTTCCGAGACGATGGCATTGCCTGTGAAGCCGGAACTGTCACCCGACAGCGTCAGCGTTCCCAATCCGACCTTCTCGATGGACGATGTGCCGCTGATATCACCATAGATCGTACCGTTGCCGAGCGTGTTGAGCGTCAGCATCCGAGCCTGGGTGGCGATGTCTCCGTTCAGCACTCCGTCGGCATCGGCGTCGAAACGGATCGTTGCCGCGGCAGCCAGATCGATGTCGTTATCCAGCGTTGGCGCTCCGCTCAAAGCCAAGTCACCACCGGCAAGCGTCACCAGCCCCGAACCCAAGGCATTGTCGCTGGCCGCCACGATCGTTCCAGCGCTGATCGTCGTGCCGCCCGAATAATTGTTGTTGCCCGACAGTGTCAGCGTGCCGGTTCCGACCTTGGTGATCCTTCCATCGCCGACGCCGTCAAATGTTCCAATCACACCGGATACGGTATCGTCGAGACCCAGCGCGCCAAGTTCGAGATGATGGCCAGCGACATCGGCAAACCCGAAAAGTCCAGTGCCCCTGAGGGAACCGATCGATACCGTCGCGGCCCCAAAAGTGCCTCGCACACCAATTGCACGATTGTTGACGATAGTCGCCGCGCTCGCGTCTGAAGAGCCATCGAACTGAAGCGCGCCGCTGACATTTACGGCGACCTGATCTATTGCTGCGCCAAGCCCCAGTTGCAGTGTTCCACTGTTTACATTGATCGTCTGCAACTGGCCGGAATTGTTGACGATGCCGGTGTACAGCCCAAAATTTGCCCCATCGATCGACAGGATATAGCTGGGCGCCCCGGAGGTAAATTCCAACCCACCTAGAATGACGTCGCCGGAGACATGCGGCGTCTGAGTTGTGCTGGTGCCGTCGAACACACCGATCGTGGTAGGGCCGGTCGGAACAGCGCCGCCTGCCCAGTTACTGCCGTTGTTGAAATCATTGTCAGTATCGCCCTGCCAGACCACTTGAGCCTGCGCGCTTGCCGTAGCCAAGGACAACAAGCCGCCGGCAAGAGCCGTCGAGCACAAGAGCGCAAGCACATACGGTGCCGGGCGACATTTTTGAATTGAAACGACCGGCATGAAATCCCCACCCCTGCGGCTCGGCCGCTCATGACGGCCATTCATGCGGCGGGGAAAACCTTGCGCTAGCGCCGGCGAGATGCCTGTTCATGGCATGTCGCCGGCTGCACCAACCTTCTCCCCCGTTTCGTGCATGAGAAGGCACGACGGAAGGGTCATCACTGCCGCATCAATCTTGCCCACCATAAGTGGAAGGCCGCGATGGATTCTACCAATCAATTCTGATCAATTCTGACAAATTCTTGCACGGCCTCGCCAGGCTTGCCACTTCGTGCAACTGCTGCGAGAGTCGGGATCGACGCGGCGGAAGGAGCAAGGGGGCTGTGCGCCATTGATCGGGGATGCTTGATCTCAACACGGTCCTGGTGGTCACGTTGGCGATCGCGAGCTTGCAGGCCGTGGCGTGGACGTTTGTCTGGCGGGCATGGCGCCATCTTTACGAGTTGAAATTTCTCGCCGCCGGCTTCATCGCGATCGCGGTCGGCGTGTTGCTGATGCTGCTGCGCGGTGCAGAGCCTGCTGCGTCGGCCATCGTGCTCCACAATACCATCATCAAGCTCGGTCTGGTGCTGCTTGCCGAGGGGCTTGCCCGCTTCTTGGGCCAGCCGCGCTACAGCTGGGTCGGTGTTTCGCTGCTGATTTTCCAGCTCGTCATCTGGAGCGTCGCCGTTGCAATCGATCCGGGCGACGTCGCGATCCGTATCCACACATCGACCTTCTTCACCGTCGTCATGATGTCGGTGATGTGCCTGGGCCTCATGCGGGACCGCACGCAACCTTCGCTCCTGCGCTGGATCACGATCGCGATCCTTGTCGAGTACATGGCGGCCAGCATCCTGCAAAGCATCATCGAGTTCCGCCTGCCCGCGGACTACCAGAGCACCTCCGTGCTCGCCGACCGCAACGCATGGTATCTGCTGCAAGGCACATTGTTTCTGGTCGCGCTTTTCGCCTGTCTCCTCTTCATGGTCAGTTCGCGGCTGTCAGCCGATCTGCGCGGCAAGAACGAGGCCCTGCTACGGGAGGTCGAGCAAAGGCGAGTGCTGGAAACAAGGCTGAAAGCAAGCCTGGGCGCGGAGCGCGCCTTGAGAGAGGAGCAGAACGACTTCATGCGCGTCGTCAGCCATGAATTTCGTACGCCCCTTGCTGTGATCCGCAACGCGGTGGAGATGATATGCCTCACCGGCGACAAGTCGCCTGAAGCGATGCGGGAACGGCTCTCCGGCATCGACGAGGCCCTCAAGCGCCTCTTCTCCCTCATCGACCGCTTCATGGCGGAGGATCGGGAGAGTGGCTTTCAGCCCGAACCGATCCAACTCGGCTCCCTCATGGGGGACGTGCGGCTGCATTTCGAAATGACGGCACGTGGTGACCGCCTGCGTTTCATCGTGGCGGACGAAACCGTCTCCTTCCACGCCGATCCCGACATGCTGGCTACGGTCATCATCAATCTGATCGACAACGCCCTCAAATATTCGCCGGCAAACCACCCGATCCGCATAGAGGCCAGCGAGCGCCTCGGATCCATCGTGATCGAAGTTCGCGATCGCGGCATGGGCATCCCGGATGCCGAACGAGGCAAAGTCGGAAGCCGTTTCTTTCGAGCCTCCAATGCCAAGGCGATCGCGGGCACGGGACTTGGCCTTTACTCCGCGCGCAAGCTTCTGGCCTATCACGGCGGCACATTGCGATTGCTTTCCAATGAAGAGGGGGGAACGACGGCTGTCGTGAACCTGCCTCTCTCGAGCGAGGCGCCCAGTGCCATTCTGACCGAGGAGATGGTGGCGTGACGCGCATTCTGATTGTTGAGGACGAACCCAGGCTGCGCAGGGATTTGGCCGATTTCCTCACGTTGAGCGGCTTCAAGACCACGGCAGTCGGGACAGCGCGTGAGATGCGCAAGACCCTGGCCGAGACCGATGCACCTGCAATCGTCATCCTCGATGTCGGATTGCCGGATGGGAACGGGTTCGATCTGGCCGCCGAAGTTCGCGGGACGCACCCCTGCGGCATCATCATCCTGACAGCGCTCGGCGACAGCCTTGACCGCATCCGAGGCTTCGATAGCGGCGCCGATATCTATCTCGTCAAGGACACCACATTGCGCGAGGTCGAAGCGGCGGTCCGCAGCCTGTTGCGTCGTACCGGCAAGGCGTCCAATCTCGGCGTCGAAGGCGACGAGCGTTGGGTGCTCGACAGCACAAACTGGCAGCTGATTGCTCCAAATCAGCATGCGCTCAAGCTCACGGCAACCGAGTTCGCCTTTATGACCGAGTTGTGCAAGCGCAGCGGCGAAGTATGCGGTCGCGAGCAGTTGATGGAAGTTCTTATGCGTCCCCGGTCCAATTTCGGTAACCGGCACCTCGACGCCGTCGTCAGCCGTCTGCGCCGCAAGATCGAGCAGCATTCAAAATTGGCGGCGCCGATCAAGGTTGTCTACGGCGTCGGCTATGCTTTCACGGCCACCGCCGCAGTGGAATGATCTGCCCGCCGGCATCTCTACGACCCTGGGTCATCCCCAGCGTGCGGCGAAACGCCAAAGCATCTCGTTTATCCAAAACCGCTGCACTTTTGGCGACATGCATTACGCCGTCCGCCCGAAGAAGATCCGCGCCAGCCCTTCCTTGGTCACCTCCACTGCATGGGCCGAGCTCAGCGTGATGTGGCGTTCCAGGAGTTCTCCGCCGGTTTCCCCGTCGCGATGTTTGAGGCAGTCGATGATGGCCGCATGCTCGTCATAGAGGCCGCCGCGGCGGCGGCTGCTTTCTAGGTCTATGCGCCGGAAGAAGCGGATCAGGGAATTGACGGACTCCAAGGCGACAAGCATGCGCTCGTTGCCGGCGAGCTTGACGATGGCGGTGTGGAAGGCCTCGTCGGCCTCAGCCACCTTGGCCCAATCGGTCGTCGGCCCGAGATCGCTGTTGTTCTGCCAGATGGCGACGGCTTTGGCGATATCGGCGTCGCTGCCGCGCTGGCAGGCAAGCCGGAAGGCCGCCCGCTCGATCGCGGCGCGCAGCTCATAGAGCTCCTGCACGCCCTCCGGGGTGATGTCGCGCGCGTAAAAACCGCGATTGGGGACGAAGCTCATGAAGCCGTCGCGCGCCAGCCGATTGAGGGCTTCGCGGACCGGAGTCCGGGAGACGCCCAGCCTGGTGGCCAGTTCCACCTCGTTGACGCGCTCGCCGGGCTTGAAGCGGTATTCGACCGCCAATTCCTTGACCGCTTGATAGACCTTGTCGACGCTGTCGGCCGCGCGGCCCGTCTTCTTCGGCTTGGCTGTCGTCTGCACCTTAACTCCGTTCCGACCGGCTCACCCCCGCCTATGAGTCGATCCATGCTCGCATCGCGCCGCACTAATGACATGGTGAAGTGCAGTTCACAATCCTCTTGTGGATACACTTCTGTCCACATATAGTGCCTGGCCGTTGAGATTAAAATTTGGAGTTTCAGGAATGAGCAGCATCACGCGTATCGACGGTGGCCCGCGCATGAGCCAGGCCGTGGTCCATGGCAACACGGTCTATCTCTCCGGCCAGGTCGCTCTCGACGCGGGAGGAGAAAGCGTCACCGCGCAGACCAGGAACATCCTCGACCGCATCGATGCGCTGCTCGCGAAGGCCGGCACCGACAAGACCAAGCTGCTCTCCGCCTCGATCTGGCTTTCCGACATCGCCGACTTCGCGGAGATGAACGCGGTGTGGGATGCCTGGGTGGCCAAGGATTGCGCCCCTGCCCGCGCCACAGTCGAATCGAAGCTGGCCGCCCCGCAATTCACGGTAGAGATCGCGGTGATCGCGGCTCTCTGAGCGGCATCCAAAACAAGATACGGAGAAGCGAGGATGCGCGTTGCCGTGCTCGGCGCCGGTGTTGCCGGCGTCACCACAGCCTATGAGCTCGCCCGCGACGGGCACGAGGTGACGGTCATCGAACGGCTGCCGGAAGCAGCGGCGGAGACCAGCTTCGCCAACGCGGGGCTCATCGCTCCCGGCCATGCCTATACATGGTCGTCGCCCAAGGCGCCGCGCATCCTGCTCCGATCGCTCGTCGACGACAGCCAGGCGCTACGTTTCCGGCCCAGCCTCGACCCTAGGCTTTGGTCCTGGTCGTGGAAATTCCTGATGAATTGCACAGCCGAGAAGGCGAGCACCAACACCAAGCGCAAGGTGCGGCTCTGCCTCTATTCCCAGGACCGGCTCAAGGGCATCGTGGCGGAGACCGGCGTCGAATATCACGGCCTGGAGGGCGGCCTGCTCTACCTCTACCGGAAGCCGGAATCCTTCGCGCGCGGTTCTGCCAACACGCGCATCCTCGCCGAGGAAGGGCTTGAACTGCGCGCGATCTCACCTGACGAAGCCGCCCGCATCGACCCCGCGCTGGCCGCGGTCAAGGACAAGTTCGCCGGCGCGGTCTACTGCCCATCCGACGGCAGCGGCGACGCCCGGGTCTTCACCCAGAACCTTGCCCGCTACTGCGCGGAAAAGCTCGGTGTACGCTTCCGGTTCGACACGGAGGTGAAGGGCTTCGAATCCACAGGCGGCCGCATCGACCGCGTCGTCACATCCAGGGGTGCCGTCGCCGCCGACGAGTTCGTGCTTTGCCTCGGGGTGTTCGCGCCGGATTTTGCTCGACGCCTGGGCGTTTCCCTGCCGATTTATCCCATCAAGGGCTATTCGGTGACGATGCCGATCGATGCTTCCAGCCTGCCCCCGACTGTGGGCGGCGTCGACGAGGACAATCTCGTCGCCTATGCCCGCTTCGGCGACAGAATGCGGGTGACCGCGACCGCCGAGTTCGCCGGTTTCGACAAGTCGCACCAGCCGGACGATTTCCGGCACATGCTCTCGGCGATCCGCGACATCTTCCCGAAGGGCGCCGACTACGCCAAGCCGCAATATTGGGCGGGGCTGAGGCCGATGACGCCCGAGGGAACCCCGATCTTCGGGCGCGGCGGACGTTTCTCGAACATGGTCTTCAATGTCGGCCACGGCCATATGGGCTGGACCATGTCGGCCGGATCGGCTCGTATCACCGCCGATATCGTCAAACGGGCACGCCCGGGTTTCGACACGACGGGTATGCTGGTGCATTAGCAAAGGCCTCGTGCGCAGCTATCTGCGCGCACAAGCGTGATGTAGAGCGTGCATCAGCTCCCCCTCTCCGACGCGGCTTCGCCGAGACGGAGAGGGGGAATCCTGCAGAGCGCCCGCGGCAGACGTGCATCTCAACGTCCGCCATGGCCCTGGCGATCACCAGGGGCGAGCACCCTCGATGATCTCGACCGCCCGGGCCGCGAAGCGGCCGGCAAGCGGTCCGACTTCGGCGGCGTCGGCGCCCGCCGCATTGCCCGCGCGGGCTCGGTCGGCGATGCCGACGAAGATCACCGCGAAGCGGAACAGCGAAAAAACGAGATGAAAGCGCTGGAGCGGCGCTGTCGGTACGGCATGAGCGAAATAATGATCGAGGAACTCGCGCTGGCTCGGAATGCCCAGCGCGTCGAGATCCAGTCCAAGAATGCCGCCATATTCCCGTGGGGAAGAATGCCACGTTATTGAACAGAAGCCGAGATCGGCGAGAGGGTGGCCCAGCGTGGAGAGCTCCCAGTCGAGGATGCCGATCACCTCCGGCCGATCAGGATGAAAGAGCAAATTGCCCAGGCGAAAATCGCCATGCGCGATCGACACGCGTCCGTCATCGGCGGGCATGTTTCGCGGCAGCCAGTCGGCCACGACGTCGAGCGCGGCGATCCTTTCGCTGGACGACGCCTTCAACTGCTTCGTCCAGCGTCCTATCTGGCGTTCGAAATAGTTCCCTGGCTTTCCATAGTCGCCGAGACCGATCTCGTCTGGCCGCGCGGCATGCAGTTTCGCCATGGCCTCTGCCATGCCGAGATAGATGCCCCGCCGTTCCTCGCGGCTGAGACCGGGTAGCGAGCAGTCGTGGAAGACCCGGCCATCGAGCCGCTCCATCAGATAGAAGGGCGTTCCGAGCGGTTCGTCCCCGTCGTGAAACAGGATCGGTTGCGGCACCGGCACGTCCGTCGGTCCGAGCGCCTGGAGCACGCGAAACTCGCGGTCGATAGCGTGCGCTCCAGGCAGTATCGGTCCCGCCGGCTTCTTGCGAAGCACCATGCGGCGATCGCCGAAGCCGACGAAATAGGCCGGATTGGATTGGCCGCCGCTGATCCTCTCGAGAGCCATCGCGCCTTCGCCGAAGTGCTCCCTGAGGAAAGTCTCGAGGGCATCGGGATCGAAGTCCGCTTTCGGCGTGCGGCGTGCCTGTCCGCCGTCCATGGTCCCTAGGCCTCGCCTTCGACGCGCCAGCGCCAGAAGCCAAGCTCCTCCTCGTTCAGGAAGCGGTTCAGCACCATCTTGTGCACCTCGTCGGCACCGTCGACCAGCCGAGCCTGGCGGGCGTATCGATAGATCCATTCCAGTACGGTGTCCGTCGAATAGCCCCGGGCGCCGTTGATCTGGATGCCCACATCGGCCGCATCGTGAAGCAGATTCGCGACATGCACCTTGGCCATGGACACTTCCTTGCGGGCAAAGCCGCCGCGATCGAGCTCCCAAGCCGCCTTCATCACCAAGATGCGTCCGATCTCGATGCGCATGGCGAGGTCCCCGAGCTTGAGCTGGATGCTCTCCCGGTCGGCCAAGCGTTGGCCGAAGCCGTAGCGCTCGGCGGCATAGGCGCGGGCGATCTCGACGCAGCGCTTGGCGAGGCCGAGCCAGCGCATGCAATGGGTAAGCCGCGCCGGTCCCAGGCGCACCTGCGTCACCTTCATGCCCTTGCCTTCGCCGGCCAGCAGGTTCTCGACCGGGATCTCGAGCCCATCGAATTCCAGCTCGCAATGCCCGCCATGCTCCTCCGGCCCCATGATCTCGATGCGGCGCTTGATGCGCCATCCCGGCTGATCCCTGTGGAACAGCAGCGCCGACAGCCCGTTCCGGGGATCGTCCGAGGTGCGGGCAACGAGAATGAAGTGGCTCGCTTCCTCCGCGCCGGTGATGAACCACTTGTGCCCGGTGACCACATATTTGTCGCCTCGCCGCTCGGCCCGGGTCATTATCATCGACGGGTCGGACCCGCCGCCGGGATGCGGCTCGGTCATGGCGAAAGCGGAGCGAACCCGGCCCTCGACGATCGGAGCAAGCCATTTCTGCTTCTGCTCCGGCGTGGCCAATGCCTCGAGCACCATCATGTTGCCGTCATCCGGCGCGGCGGAATTGAAGACCGCCGGGCCGAAGATCGAGCGGTTCATCTCCTCGTAGCAGACGGCCATGCCCATCTTGCCGAGACCCTGACCGCCCGTCTCGGGCTTGAGCTGCAGGCACCACAATCCCTGCGCGCGCGCCTCGGCGCGCAGCTCATCGAGCAGTGGCAGCGCGATATTGCCGTGAGCATCATATGACGCCCGATCGGCTTCGAGCGGCAGGATTTCTCGATCGACGAAATCGGCGATGCGCGCTCTGCAATCTTCTACGCGGGCTGAAATCTCGAAATTCATTGGATCCTCACAGGGATGAGACGAGGTGCCCGCCATCGACCTCGATGGACGAGCCGGTGATGTAACTGCCCGCGTCGGAAGCGAGCAACAGGAGCGGGCCGTCGAGTTCCTCCGCCCGACCCAACCGCCGCTGCGGGATGCGCTTGATAAGCTGGAGTCCCGCTTCCGATGCGAAGAATTCGCGGTTGATGTCGGTCTCTATGTAGCCGGGACAAAGCGCGTTGACGCGAATGCCTTCGCGCGCCCATTCGAGCGCCAGCGCCTTGGTGAGCTGGATAACGCCGGCTTTCGAAGCGGCATAGGCGCTGAGGCTGCCGGCGACGCGGTGGCCGAGTATCGAGGCGATATTCACGATCGCGCCGCCGCGACCGGAAGCCTTCATCCCGCGCGCGACGGCTTGCGAAACGACGAACACGCCCTTGAGATTGGTGTCGAGAACGCGATCCCATTCGTCCGGGTCGAGCCGGAGCGCGGGGGCGGCGCCGGAAATCCCGGCATTGTTGACGAGGATATCGAAATCCTGCCCGGCCTCAGCGAGCGCCGCAGTCACGGAGGCGCTGTCGGCGACATCCATCTGGAGGGACGAGGCACTGCCGCCGGCGGCGGCGATTCTCGCACAGGCTTCCTCCAGGGCTTCCCGGCGCCGGGCGGCGAGCGTGACCGCCGCGCCGTAGCGCGCAAGCAGCTCCGCGAAATGCAGGCCAAGTCCGCCAGAAGCCCCCGTGATAAGGGCCCTCTTGCCCCGGAGATCGTTGAAAGGCATTGACATCACCATAAAAACGAGCGAGCGCTCGATTTTTTATACGCAATCAAATTCGTTTGCAATAGGATGCCTGAAGGCATTGGCATCGGGCACCGGCCCCTCCGCCCTGTCGGACAGAAGAGGGGATCACCACCCTTTTCACCGGGTACCGATCGTCGATAGCCTTTTGATTTCGCTCCGGATTTGGTCCAAATGCGGTTTTCACCGCCGGCTGCGATACGATAGAGTGCCCGAAACAAAGAGGATGGGAACGGCTTGAACGTCGCAAACCGTAGATACTGGACCACGGAATTCTCGACGGAAGCGCTTTGCACGCGCATCCTCGAACGGCATCGCGATGCCATTCGAATCCAGAAGCCTCATCTCGCGGTCGCCAATCTCGCACGCATCATCGAGGCGACGTTGAAACTGTCGAACCGGCACGGTTTTCAGGCGACCAGCCTAAGGGACCTCGCCAAGGCATCAGGGCTCAGCATGGGTGGGCTCTATTCCTATTTCGACAACAAGACGACGCTATTGTCGATGGTCCTGGGCGAAGTGTCGACGACGGTCAGGGAAGTGCTGGGTTCGGCGCCGCCGGAGATCGCCGGCGATCCGCAAGCCCATCTGCGGTGGCTGATCGAAGCCCATATACGCCTCACCGAAGCAATGCAGCCCTGGTTCGTGTTCGCCTATATGGAAGCCAAGGCCTTCCCGGCCAACGAGCGGCGCATGGCGACCGACAGCGAGGCCGCGACCGAGGGGATCTTCGCCAATGTGCTCAGGCGAGGCGTGGAGCAAGGCGCGTTCGAGATGGACGACATCGAGCTCACGGCATCGCTGATCAAGCCCCTCCTCCAGGACTGGTACGTGAAGCGCAGCAAATACCGAAAGCGCGGCACGACCATCGAGCAATATATCGGCGCGGTTTCGGATATGGTTGCCATGGCCATTTCGAAGCCAGGTCGATAGAGCTTTTCCGCTTCCACCTCATCCGCAACGTGGCGCGGGGCCCCTCTCCGTCTCGGCTTAGCCGAGACGGAGAATGGGACATGGCATGCAACGCGGAAAGTCACATGGTAGCCGCCCATTTTGCAGGGCGACTTCGTTCCGCTACTGGTTCCGGCGCTTGCCCTCGAGGAGGTCGAGCACGGCGTTGGCCGCGTCGAGCACATTAGTGCCGGGACCGAAGACGGCGGCGACGCCATGATCGTAGAGATATTGATAGTCCTGGCGTGGCACGACACCGCCGACGACGACCACGATATCCCCGGCACCCCGCGCCTTGAGGGCCTCGACGAGTTGCGGCGCCAGCGTCTTATGGCCGGCCGCCAGCGACGACATGCCCACGACGTGCACCTTAGACCTGACGGCAAGATCGGCGGCCTCCTGCGGCGTCTGGAACAGCGGGCCCGCCAGCACCTCGAAACCGATGTCCCCGAATGCCGAGGCGATAACCTTGGCGCCGCGGTCATGGCCGTCCTGGCCGAGCTTGGCCACCATGACGCGCGGCTTTCCGCCGAGCGCGGCCGCGACCTGGTCGAGACGCGACAGCAAGGTGCGATACTCCGGCTCCCCGCCATAGGCCTTGCCGTAGATTTCGCCGACGACTTCGGGGACGACGGCATGATCGCCGAAGGCACGGCGCAGGGCGTCGGAAATCTCGCCGACGCTGGCGCGCGCCCTGGCGGCTTCGACCGCTGCCTCGAGCAGGTTACCGCTTCCAGTGCGCGCCACCTTTTCCAACGTTGCTAGGGCGGCCTCGACCGAATTCGGATCGCGTTGCCGACGCACGCGCTGGAGACGCGCGACCTGCGACTGGCGCACGGCCGTGTTGTCGATCTCCAGCGTGTCGATCCGGTCTTCCTGCTCGAGGCGATATTTGTTGACGCCGACGATGACCTCTTCACCACGGTCGATCGCGGCTTGCTTGCGTGTCGCGGCTTCCTCGATCAGCCGCTTGGGCAGGCCGGATTCGACTGCCTTCGCCATGCCGCCTTGCCGCTCGATGTCCTCGATCAACGCCCAGGCCTTTTCGGCCAGTTCGTTGGTCAGCGCCTCGACATAATAGGAGCCGGCGAGCGGATCGACGACCTTGGTGACACCCGTCTCGTGCTGAAGGATGAGCTGGGTGTTGCGGGCGATGCGCGCGGAGAACTCCGTCGGCAGCGCGATCGCTTCGTCGAAGGAATTGGTGTGCAGCGACTGCGTGCCGCCGAGCACGGCGGACATCGCCTCGAAGGCCGTTCGCACGATGTTGTTGTAGGGGTCTTGCTCCTGCAGCGAGACACCGGAGGTCTGGCAATGCGTGCGCAGCATCAGCGACGCCGGCTTCTTCGGCTCGAACTCTTGCATAATGCGCGTCCATAAGAGCCGCGCGGCGCGGAGCTTGGCCGCCTCCATAAAGAAGTTCATGCCGATCGCGAAGAAGAAGGACAGGCGTCCGGCGAAATCGTCGACATCAAGCCCCTTCCTGAGGGCGGCACGAACATATTCGCGCCCGTCGGCCAATGTGAAGGCGAGTTCCTGCACAAGCGTCGCCCCAGCCTCCTGCATGTGATAGCCGGAGATGGAGATCGAATTGAACTTGGGCATCTCGCGCGCCGTGTATTCGATGATATCCGCGATGATGCGCATCGAAGGTTCCGGCGGGTAGATGTAGGTGTTGCGGACCATGAACTCCTTGAGGATGTCGTTCTGGATGGTCCCCGAAAGCTGGGCCCGCGACACCCCCTGCTCCTCGCCCGCGACGATGAAATTGGCGAGGATTGGGATGACGGCGCCGTTCATCGTCATCGACACCGACACCTTGTCGAGGGGAATGCCGTCGAACAGGATCTTCATGTCCTCGACGGAATCGATCGCCACGCCGGCCTTGCCGACGTCGCCGACGACACGCGGATGATCGCTGTCGTAGCCGCGGTGCGTCGCCAGATCGAAGGCAACCGAGACGCCCTGCTGTCCGGCGGCAAGCGCCTTTCGATAGAAGGCGTTCGATTCCTCCGCCGTGGAGAACCCGGCATATTGACGGATCGTCCAGGGCCGGCCCGCATACATGGTGGCGCGCGGCCCGCGAACGAAGGGCGCCTGGCCGGGTACCGAGCCGAGATGATCGATCCCTTGAAGGTCATCCGCCGTATAGAGCGGCTTCACTTCGATGCCTTCGGGCGTGTTCCAGACCAGCGTGTCGGGATCAGCCTTGATCTCCTTCTCGGCCGCCGCGCGCCATTTTTCGAGCCTGGGATCGGTCATGGGAACCTCCTGGGAAGCTGGAGCGCTTTCTTTCCCCTCTCTGGCATGCCGGCCATCTCACCCTCAAGGGGCGAAGCGTCAAATGGCAGCCAATCTCCCCCTTTGAAGGGAAACTGGCCGGCAGGCCGGACGGCGGCGCCTGTCGCGGCCATCGTCACGCGAACTCCATGATGAGTTCGTCGACCGCAAGGCTCGCGCCTGCCTTGGCGGCGACGGACTTGACGATACCGCGCCGTTCGGCCCTCAGCACATTCTCCATCTTCATCGCCTCCACCGTGGCGAGCGCCTGGCCGGCCTCGACCGTGTCGCCCTCGGCCACCGCGATCGTGGTCAGGACACCGGGCATCGGGCAGAGCAGAAGCTTTGACGTATCCGGCGGCAGCTTCTTGGGCATCATGCGCACGAGTTCGGCGATCCGCGGCGTCCGCACGAAGACGATCGTATCGATGCCCCGCCACCTTACCCGGATTCCGGAGCCGGTCAGGCTCGTCTTGATCCCGATCCGCTTCCCGCCGATGTCGAAGGCGGCGTGCGTCGCGCCCGGCTGCCATCCGCCGGAGACGTCGAGCGTTGCGCCGTCCTCAAATTCCACAAGGATATCGTCGCCGTTGTCCTGGCAGCGAACCGGGAAACGGTAGTCGTCGAAGGTGACGAGCCAGTCCAGGCCGACCGGCCTCGCATGGTTGGCGAGCGCACCTGAAATTCGTGCGTTCCTCCGCTGCAGGCGCAGGTTCATCAGCGCCGCGGCAGCGGCGATCATCCTTGCGTCGGCTGTTTCCGGGGCCACTCCCGAAAATCCGTCGGGAAACTCTTCGGCGATATAGGCCGTCGTCAGCCGGCCTTCGCGGAACCGCTGCTGCTCCATGACGGCCGAGAGGAAGGGCAGGTTGTGGCCGATGCCCTCCACCTCGAAGTCGTCGAGCGCGGCGCTCATGGCTTCGATGGCAGCCAGGCGATCGGGGGCCCAGGTGCACAGCTTCGCGATCATTGGGTCATAATACATCGAGATCTCGCCACCCTCGAACACGCCGGTGTCGTTCCGGACGATTGCGCCGTCGTCTCGTTTGCCTTCGACCGGAGGGCGGTAGCGTGTCAGCCGGCCGATCGACGGCAGAAAGTTACGATAGGGGTCCTCGGCATAGAGGCGGCTTTCGATGGCCCATCCGTCCAGTCGAACGTCGGTCTGCGTGAAGCGGAGCCGTTCGCCAGCGGCAACGCGTATCATCTCCTCCACAAGGTCAAGGCCGGTGACCATCTCGGTCACCGGATGCTCGACCTGCAGGCGGGTGTTCATCTCGAGGAAATAGAAATTGCGCTCGCCGTCGACGATGAACTCGACCGTTCCGGCCGAGAAATAGCCGACCGCCCTGGCCAGCGCCACAGCCTGTTCGCCCATCGCCTTGCGCGTCGCCTCGTCGAGGAAAGGCGACGGAGCTTCCTCGATCACCTTCTGGTTCCGACGCTGGATCGAGCATTCGCGCTCGCCCAGATAGACGATGTTGCCGTGCTGGTCGCCGAGCACCTGGATTTCGATGTGACGCGGCTCGGTGACGAACTTCTCAATGAAGATGCGATCGTCGCCGAAGGAGGCTTTCGCCTCGTTGCGCGACGACTGGAAGCCTTCGCGCGCTTCCTGCTCGTTCCAGGCGATGCGCATGCCTTTGCCGCCGCCGCCGGCGGACGCCTTGATCATCACGGGATAACCGATCGAGGACGCGATCCGCACCGCTTCGTCGGCATCCTCGATCAGCCCCATGTGACCGGGCACGGTGCTCACGCCCGCGGAAGCGGCAATCCTCTTCGAGGTGATCTTGTCGCCCATGGCCTCAATGGCGACCGGCGGCGGGCCGATGAAGGCGGCGCCTTGGCTTTTCAACGCTTCCGCGAAGTGGGCGTTTTCCGACAGGAAGCCGTAGCCGGGATGGACCGCGTCGGCGCCGCTCTGCTTCACCGCATCAAGGATCCTGTCGATCACGATATAGGATTGAGCCGACGGCGCGGGGCCTATGTGCACGGCTTCGTCGGCCATTTTCACATGGAGGGCGTCGCGGTCGGCGTCCGAATATACCGCCACCGTTCCAATGCCGAGCTTCCTTGCTGTCTTGATGACTCGGCAGGCGATTTCGCCGCGATTCGCGATAAGAATTTTCCTGAACATCGTCGACCTGCTCACAAAGGCATCGTGTCGTGCTTCTTCCACGGCGCCTCGGCCTTCTTGCTCCGCAGGGCGGCAAAGGCGCGGGCGATACGGCGGCGAGAGGAATGCGGCATGATCACCTCGTCGATGAAGCCGCGCTCGGCGGCAACGAACGGGTTGGCGAAGCGCTCCTCATAATCGTGAGTGCGCTGCGCGATCTTCGCAGCGTCGCCGATCTCGGAGCGATAGAGGATCTCAGTCGCGCCCTTGGCGCCCATCACCGCGATCTCCGCCGTGGGCCAGGCATAGTTCACGTCCGCGCCGATATGCTTCGAAGCCATCACGTCATACGCACCGCCATAGGCCTTGCGCGTGATCAGCGTCACCATCGGCACGCTGGCCTGGCTATAGGCGAAGAGAAGCTTCGCGCCGTGCTTGATCACGCCGCCATATTCCTGCGCCGTTCCGGGCAGGAAGCCGGGCACATCGACCAGGGTCAGGATGGGAATGGAGAATGCATCGCAAAAGCGCACGAAGCGTGCCGCCTTGCGCGAGGAATCGATGTCGAGGCAGCCGGCCAGCACCATGGGCTGGTTGGCGACGACGCCGACTGTCTGCCCCTCGATCCGCATGAAGCCGGTGATGATGTTTTTCGCGAAGGCTTCCTGGATCTCGAAGAAGTCGCCCTCGTCGGCGATGGCCAGGATCAGCTCCTTCATGTCGTAGGGCTTGTTGGCGCTGTCGGGGATCAGCGTGTCCAGCCGCATGTCGATCCGCGAGGGATCGTCATGGAAGGGCCGCACCGGCGGCTTCTCGCGATTGTTCAGCGGCAGGAAATCGAACAGGCGTCGCACCCCCTCCAGCGCTTCGACGTCATTGTCGAAGGCGCCGTCGGCGACGGACGAACGCTGCGTGTGGGTGCGCGCTCCGCCCAGTTCCTCGGCCGTCACGATCTCGTTCGTGACGGTCTTTACGACGTCGGGGCCGGTAACGAACATGTAGGAGCTGTCGCGCACCATGAAGATGAAATCCGTCATGGCGGGCGAATAGACGGCGCCGCCGGCGCAAGGACCCATGATCAGCGAGATCTGCGGGACCACGCCGGATGCGTCGACATTGCGCTTGAACACTTCGGCATAGCCGGCGAGCGATGCGACGCCTTCCTGGATTCGGGCGCCGCCCGAATCGTTCAAGCCGATCACAGGCGCTCCGTTGCGCACGGCCATGTCCATGATCTTGCAGATCTTCTGCGCGTGGGTTTCGGACAGCGACCCGCCGAGCACGGTGAAATCCTGGGAGAAGACGTAGACGAGGCGGCCGTTGATCGTGCCCCAGCCCGTGACCACGCCGTCGCCCGCCACCTTCTGGCTCGCCATGCCGAAATCGACGGCACGGTGCGTGACATACATGTCGAATTCCTCGAACGATCCCTCGTCGAGAAGAACTTCGAGCCGCTCGCGGGCGGTCAGCTTGCCCTTGGCGTGCTGCGCGTCGATACGCTTCTGCCCTCCGCCAAGGCGCGCCTCGGCGCGGCGTGCCTCGAGCTGTTCAAGAACGGCGCGCATCGATCCGCCCTTCCGCCATGGTCGCATGAAATAGCGTCATCCCAGTCTCCCTGGCCGCAATCGACCACGGCCCGTCTATGCCGGGAGACGGGCGCAGAAAATGTTGGAAGAGGTGCAAAGGCGTAATATAGAAAATTGAGAGTAGCGAATTGCGAAATTGCGAATATGGCTTCTGGAAAACTCTATATCGGCCGGCGGGTCCGGGAATTGCGCGAAGCGGGCAAGGCCACGCAGGCGGCCTTCGCCGAGCGGCTGGGCATCTCGACCAGCTACCTCAACCAGATCGAGAACAATCAGCGGCCGGTCTCGGCCGCGGTCCTGCTTTCTCTGGCCGAGAAATTCCAGGTGGACATCGCCACTCTCTCGGGAAGCGATGGCGACCGACTGCTTTCAGCGCTGGCGGAGGCCCTGGCCGATCCGCTGTTCGAGCCCTATGCGCCGACCCTTCACGAACTGAAGCTGATCACGCAGAACGCGCCCGGCTTGGCGCACGCGCTGATCGCCTGCCACCAGGCTTACCGGCGCAATGGCGAACAGCTCGCCAGCTATGACGACCAGATGGTTCGAACCAACAGCTTTGCCGAGCTGACGCCCTATGAAGAGGTTCGCGATTTCTTCCATTTCGTCGACAATTATGTCCACGACCTGGATCTGGCGGCCGAGCGGCTGGCCGCCGATCTCGGATTGCCCGACCGCGACTCCAGCGTCGCGCTGCAGGACCGGCTGGAGACCCGGCACGGAGTCCGCCTCCTCAAGATCGACCAGGGCGAGGACACGCTGCGGCGCTTCGATCCGGCAGCCCGCGCTCTTTTCCTCAATCCCTACGCGCCCGCCGCGACGCGCAGCTTCCAGATGGCTTTTCAAGTGGCAGCGCTGGAGTTCGGCGCCGAGATCGACGCGATCGCGCGACGCGGCGAGTTCCGCACCGCCGAGGCCATCGAGATCTGCCGCATCGGCCTGCAGAATTATTTCGCCGGCGCGCTCACCCTTCCCTACCAGCCGTTCCTGTCGGCGGCCAGGGAGCTACGACACGATCTGGAACTGCTCGCCGCACGCTTCGGTGCAAGCCTCGAGCAGACCGCCCACCGGCTGTCCACCTTGCAGCGCCCAGGCATGAAAGGCGTGCCCGTGTTCTTCGCCCGCATCGATCGCGCCGGCAACATCACCAAGCGGCACAGCGCGGCCAAGCTCCAATTCGCCCGCTATGGAGCGGCCTGTCCGTTGTGGAACGCCCACCAGGCTTTCGAGATGCCGGGTCGCATCATTCGACAGCTTGCGGAAACGCCGGATGGCGTGCGCTACCTCAGCGTTGCGACGGAGATCGTCAAAAGCAGCGGCGGCTTCAACGCGACGCCACGACGTTACGCCATCGCGCTCGGCTGCGAAATCTCCTATGCGAAGGACTTCGTCTATGCCGACGGGCTCGACATTACGAGCCGCTCGGCCTTCGATCCCATCGGTATTTCCTGCCGCATCTGTGATCGCCCGAATTGCGCCCAGCGCGCCGTTCCGCCGCTGAAGCAGCGGCTCGCGGTAGACCACAACAGGCGCGGCGTGCTGCCCTACGCGGTGATATAGCGACCGCCGCTCGGCGGGCGGAAGCCTCTCCTTGCGTGGCACTGCAAGTGCCGCCTGCAGGCCGGGCTTCACTCCCGCGCGGCGAGAACCGTGGCGGCGGATCGATAGTCGGCGGCCATCCGATCGACCAGGCTGGCGACATCAGGCAGGTCGTCGATGGCGCCCACGCCCTGTCCTGCGGCCCAGAGATCGCGCCAGGCTTTCACATCCGTCGTTCCGAAATCCAGCTTGTCCGCCGGCGTCAGATCGTCGGGGTCGCGACCGCATGCAGCCAAGCTGGCGCGCAGGAAATTGCCTGGGATGCCGCTGACGGCCGGCGTATAGACGATGTCGGCGGCCTTGGCGTCGAGCAGCATCTGTCGCTGGCGCTCGACGGCCATGCTTTCGGCCGTCGCCATGAAGCGAGTGCCCATATAGACCATATCGGCGCCCATCAGGAGCGCGGCGGCGATCTGTCGTCCGGTCGATATCGCACCCCCGAGAACAAGCACACCGTCGAATATCTGGCGGATTTCATGCAATGCCGCGAAGGGGCTGATGAGGCCGGCGTGACCGCCGGCTCCGTAGGATACGGCTATCAGGCCATCGACACCCGCTTCCGCCGCCTTGGCGGCGAATTTGAGGCTGGTGACGTCGTGGAACACCAGACCGCCATAGCCATGGACGGCCGAAATCAAGTCGCGATTCAGCCCAAGCGACGTGATGACCAGCGGCACCCGTTTTTCCACGGTGATGGCGAGGTCCGCTTCCAGTCGCGGATTGCTCCTGTGCACGACGAGATTGACGCCGAAAGGCGCCGCTTCGGGCGTCTGTCGGGCGGCGATCTCGTCGAGCCAGTCGCGATAGCCATCGCTGGAACGCTGGTTCAGCGCAGGAAACGTGCCTACAACACCGGCGTTGCAGGCCTCCACCACAAGATCCGTTCCCGAAATGAGAAACATCGGCGCAGAAATGACCGGCAAGCGCAGCCGGCCCGTCCAGTTCGCTGGAATCGCCATCATCCCTCCGCTAGAGCAGCGGGGCCCGCAAGCCGCGGGCCTCCGTATCCGATCAGTATTCGACGAAATCGGTGAGCGCCTTGAACGTCTTGTCCGCCGCGTTGAGCTGGTAGATCGCCAAGGCGGTCCCGGAGAGCTGCTGCTCATTGTCGAAACTCAGCGGTGCGCTGATCCCGCCGGTATCGAAGTCCTTCAGGCCGCGCAGCTTCTCGATCGTGCATGCGCGCGTCAGTTCCTGGCCACATTGGGACATCGCCTCGGCAAGCGCCTTGAGCCCGATATAGGTCACGTAGGTGTAGCGGTTCATCGCCCCTATCTCTTCGGCAGAGGCGTATTTCTTGGCTTTTTCCATGAAGGACTCGATCGCCGGTCCGCTGAGCGCGACATAGTCGGCGACGAGGAAATTGTAGCCGGCCGGAGCGGTGAGGTTGACCGAGGGTGGCATGTCTTCGCTCCAGACGGAGGCCACCTGCATATCCATCCCGAGCTTGCGCGCTTCGCCCAGTATGTTGGCTGCGCCTGCGATGATGCCGCCATTGGCGAGCACGTTGACGCCCGCCTGCTTCATCTGCGCCACTTCGGCGGCGAAGTTCGCCGCTCCCTTCTTGAAGCGGATGCGCGCTGCATCCTTGACCCCGAATTCCTTGACCGCGCGGTCATAGCCGTGCTCGACCGCGGCTCCGAAATCGTCGTCCTGCCGGATCAGGCCATAGACGGGGTTGGCCGGCGCCATCTTCTCGTGGATGTATTTGAGCTGTCCATAGAAGGCGTCGGAATAGGAAGCCCCGATCGTGAAGACGGAAGGCCTGACCGGATCGTAGACGAGTTCGTTCGGAGCGGTGGTGACGACCGTCGGCAGGTTGTTTTCCTCGATCAGCGGCATCATCGCCAGAACGTTGGCCGTGCCGGACGTGCCGTTGAGTGCGAAGATCCCGTCGACCTCGATCAGCTTGGTCAATGCCTGGAACGACCGGGATGGAATGTAGCCGTCGTCCTCCGTGACGATGGTGATCTTGCGACCGTGGATGCCGCCTGCGTCGTTGATTTCGCCAGCAGCGATTTTCGACCCGACCGACACGGCCCGACCGATGAAAGAGGCAGGTCCCGTCATGATGTTGACGTCGCCGATCTTGATCTCGGTATCGGTGACGCCGGGATCGTCGGCGAGCGACGCCGTCGTAGCAAGAAGAAATGCGCTGAGCGCGAGCAGTCCGGTCTTCATAGTCTCCTCCAAAATTGGCTGCCTGTCCGGTTCTCAGCCGGCTAATAGGCGAGCGGCCACCTGCTCCAGTATTTTCGAACGTCCCGCCAGATCCCGATCAGTCCCTCGGGCTGGAGGCGCAGGAATATGATGATGACGATGCCGTAGGTGATGCCCCGAATCTCGTAGACATAGCTCGTGTAGAAGCTCGAGCTGGTGTCGGCGAAAGCCTCGAAGAAGAGCCGGATGGCCTCGGGCAGCAGCGACAGGAATATGGCACCCAGGATCGCCCCGGCGATCGAGCCGAGCCCGCCGAGGATGATGATGGCAAGCGCCTCGATCGACAGGATCAGCGCGAAGACATCGATATTGACGAAGCGGATCTGGAGCGAAATCAACGCGCCGGCGATGCCTACGATGAACGAGCTCACCATGAAGGCAAGCAGCTTGTAGCGAACGAGATCGATGCCCATGACGCGTGCCGCGATGTCATGGTCGCGGATCGCCATCCATGCCCGTCCGACGCGTGAACGCTGGATGTTCAGGGCCGCGAATACGACGATCACGGTGATGCCCAGCGTCATGTAGTAGAGCGGCCTGCCCCGCTGGAGATCGATGCCCGCCACCTTTGCGCCGGAGACGAATATGCCGTTCGGACCGTGGGTCAGCCCCTCGGCGTAGAGGATTACGTGGTTGATGATGAAGGCGAAAGCCAGCGTCGTAATGGCGAGATAGAGCCCCTTGAGGCGCAGCGACGGAACGCCGACCAAGATGCTGACGAGGGCCGCGACAACGCCGCCAGCCGGCAGCGAGAGCCAGACCGGCCAGCCGAAGTCCATCATAAGGATGGCGTTGGTGTAGGCGCCGACCGCCAGAAAACCCGCCTGCCCGAGCGAGATCAACCCAGTCGTGCCCGTGAGCATGTTGAGCCCGACCGCGCCGATGACCGCGATCAGAGCGGATACGAGCAGCGTGAGCTGATAGTTGCCGAGCACCAGCGGCGCCACCAGCGCGATTGCGAACAGCAAGCCGACGAAGGACCACACCACCTTGCTGTCGCTCAGCGCGATGAGCTGGCCCGTCCGCTCCTTGAAATGACCCGTACGCATCAGACCCGCTCGATGTCCTTGCTGCCGAACAATCCGTAGGGGCGGACCATCAGCACGATGATGATGACGATGAAACCGGAGATCTCGCGCAGACCCTGACCGACATAGCCCTGGAATAGGTTCTCGATCATGCCGATGATGAGGCCGGCCATGGCCGAGCCGATCACCGAATCGAGCCCGCCCAGGATGACGGCGGGGAAGGACTTCAACCCCTGGAACCACAGATCCGGCGCAAGCTTGAAGTTCGCCGCGAAGAGAACGCCCGCGACCGAGGCGACCGCGGCCGAAAGCATCCATGCCACGGCATGAATCCGGCTGACGCTGATCCCCACGAGAAGGGCGGCGGTTTCGTTCGCAGCGACGGCGCGCATCGCGATCCCGATGCGGCTGAAGCGGAGGAATGCCCAGCCCGCGGCCGTCAGGGCGGCAAGGGCGCCGATGAGGTAGAGCTGGGCGGGATAGAACGGGACCGAGCCTATATAGACGACATCTGCGGGAATTCCCGCCGTGAAGTTGAACGGATCAGGCCCCCAGATCATGATGGTGATGCCGCGAAGAATGACTGCCAGCCCGACAGTGACCATGACGATCGCGAAGATGGGTTCGCCCAGCATGGGCCGGATGAAGAGCCGCTCGAGCACAAGGCCGATGAGCATCGAAATCGGGATCGTCACGATGATGAGCGGAAAGAAGGAAAGTTCAAAGGTCGAGTAGAGCGTGAAGGAAATGTAGGCGGTGAGCATCACCAGTTCGCCCTGGGCGAAGTTCACCACGCCGGTCGACTTGAAAATGATGGCGAAGCCCATTGCTATGAGGCCATAGGCGGCGCCCGAAACCAGGCCCGTCGAGATGAGCAGAAGCAGGAAGTCCATCAGGCCGCATCCCCATAGATCGACTGGATTTCAGCGCGGAATTTTTCCTCGACGATCCTGCGGCGCACCTTCATCGTCGCTGTCAGCTCGCCATCGTCGTGGTCGAGCTCCTTGCTCAGGATCACGAACTTGCGCACGTTCTCGACGCGGGCAAAGCGGTCGTTCACGCGCTTGACTTCTGCGGCGATCAGTTCGCGGACCTTCTCGTTCTGGGCCAATGTCCGATAGGTGGTGTATTGGAGGTTCTGTTGCTGGGCCCATTTTCCGGTCGTCTCGAGATCGATCTGAATAAGGGCCGACAGGAAGTTGCGTCCGTCTCCGAGAAGGATGGCCTCGCGGATATAGGGGGAGTCCTTCAGCGCGTTCTCGATCAGGGAGGGCGTGATGTTCTTGCCGCCCGAGGTGATCAGGATGTCCTTCTTGCGATCGCGGACATGCGCCTCCCCATTCGCTTCGATCTCGACAATGTCGCCGGTATGAAGCCAGCCGTCGCTCAAGGCGCGGCTCGTTGCCGCCTCGTCGAAGAGATATCCCTTGAAGATGCTCGGACCGCGCAGAAGCAATTCGCCATCCGGAGCCAGCTTCTGCTCCACCCCCGCGATCAGCGGCCCTGATCGGCCGAGGGTTGTCGCCCCCGGACGCTGGGTATGTGAAACTCCAGCGCTCTCGGTCATGCCATAGATCTGGTAGACAGGCACACCGAGGATCCAGAAGAAGAGCAGCACCTCAGGCGACACGGTCGCGCCCCCGCAGAAGCCCGCACGCACGCGATCGATGCCGAGGAAGGTCCGCAAGCTGCGAAAACAGATCAGGGACAGGAGCGTGAAGACCAGGCGGTCCCCTACCCCGGCGAAGCTGCCGCCATTGGCCAAGCGCCGCTCCGCGATCGGCCGGCCGCGCTTCATGCAGGCCTCGTAGACGCGGCGCTGGAAAGGGGTTGTGTCCTTCACGCGGTAGAGCACGCTCTGCTGCATCTTTTCCCAGATGCGGGGCACGCCGAGGAACCCCTTCGGCGCGATCTCGCGCAGATTGACCACCACGGTGTCCACGGATTCGGCGAAGGAGACGGTGCAACCGGTCACCAGCTGCATCACCGTCGAAAAGCTCCGCTCCGCGACGTGGCAGAGAGGCAGGTAACAGAGAACCGAATAGGTCTCGCGACTGAGCCCGTGAATGTCCACGACCTGCGCGGCCGAGTGCAGCATGTTGCGATGCGTCAGCATCGCTCCCTTCGGCATCCCGGTCGTCCCGGACGTATAGACCACGATCGCGACGTCGTCGGCCTTTCCCTTGCCGAGCTGAGCGTCGATCATGGGTCCGAACTCCGCCTCCTTGCGGCGGCCGAGTTCGAGCAAGTCTTCGAAGGACATGAGGCCGGGTTCGCGATACTGGCGCATGCCTTTCATGTCGACGCAGACGATATGCGCCAGATCGGGAAGCCCGCCATCCTGCAGACGCGCCTCGAGAACCTTGTCGGTCTGCTCCTGGTCCCCGCACACGATGACCTTCGCGCGCGAATGGCGCACGATGTATTGCAGCTCCGGCCAGGGGTTGGTCGGATAGATCCCGAGGCATGCCCCGCCGGCCATCTGGGCTGCGAGGTCGGAGAAGAGCCATTGCGGGCTGTCGTCGCCGGCGACCGCGATACGGTCGCCGGGACAAAATCCGAGGGCGTAAAGCCCGATGGCGGTCAGACGCGCGTTCTCGAAATAATCCTTCCAGGTGAAGCGACGCCAGAGCCCCCTTTGCTTCTCGCGCAGCGCCAGATCCCCGCCCTGCGTTTCGGCGCGATGCTTGAGCACCTGCGGCATGGTGAGATCGGAAAAATCGAGTGCCCCGGTCATGCGGCGCTCCTCTTTGCGCCGAGATAGGCGTCGATGACGGCCGGGTTCGAAGCGACGTCGGCCGGCGCGCCCTCGGCGATCTTGCGCCCATAATTCACGACGCAGACATGGTCGGAGATGTCCATCACGATGCCCATGTCGTGCTCGACCATGAACACGGTCATGCCGAGCTCGTCCTTGAGGTCGAGAATGAAGCGGGCGATGTCCTCGCGCTCCTCCTGGTTCATGCCCGACACCATCTCGTCGAGCAGCAGCAGCTTCGGCGCGACCGCCAGCGCCCGGCCCAATTCGACGCGCTTCTGCTGTCCATAGGAAAGCGTGCCGACCGGATGATCGCGAATGTCCTCGATCTCGAGAAAGTCGATGATTTGCTCGATACGGTCCCGCGCGGCGACCTCCTCACGGCGGGTCCGTCCCCAGAAGAATGCGGCCGAGATCGGGTCCGACCTCAGATGCGAGTGCATTCCGACGAGGAGGTTGTTGACGACCGTCTCGTGCTTGAACACGGCCAGGTTCTGGAACGTCCGGGCAATGCCGAGGCGGGCCAGTGCGTGGGTCGGAAGCCGCGTCAGGTCTTTTCCCTGGAACAGGATCCGGCCGCTACTGGGCCGGAAGACCGCGCTGATCAGGTTGAAAAGCGTGGTCTTGCCGGCGCCATTGGGTCCGATCAGGCTGTAAATCTGCCCTTCCTCGACCGACAGGCTGACATCGTTGACCGCCACCAGTCCGCCGAAGCGCTTGGTGACGCCTTGCAATTCGAGAAAGCCGGTCACGAGAGCCACCTCTTGCGACGCTTGTAGTGCTTGACGTCGCGCATGCTCTTGCGCTCGCCGCCCGAGAAGCCGAGGTAGAATTCCTGCACGTCGTCATTGGCGCGCAACTTCTCGGCCGTACCGTCGAGGACGATCCGGCCATTCTCGATGATGTATCCGTAGGAAGCGGTCTGAAGAGCGAGCTGCGCGTTCTGTTCGACAAGCAGCACGGTCAGCGCACTGTCCTTGTTCAGCGCGATGATCGCCTCGAAGATCGTGTCGACGATCTGGGGCGCGAGGCCGAGCGAGGGCTCATCCAGCATGATCAGCCTGGGCCTGCCCATCAGCGCCCGGCCGATCGCCACCATCTGCTGCTCGCCGCCGGAGAGATAGCCGGAGACCTGGCTGCGGCGCTCCTTCACCCGAGGGAACATCTGGTAGACGCGCTCGAGCCCTTCTGACGACTCCGCACGGCTGCGGGTGAAGCCTCCCATCAGCAGGTTTTCCTCGACGGTCAGCGTCGCGAAAAGCGCCCTGCCTTCGGGCACCTGGAGCACCCCCTTCTCGACGATTTCCCGCGGCGTCTGGCCGGTGAGCTGCTTCCCTTCGAGCTCAATCGACCCGCTCACGATCTCGCCATGCTCCTGGCCGAGGACACCTGAGATCGCTTTGAGGATCGTTGACTTCCCCGCACCATTGGAGCCGAGCAACGCCACGATCTTGCCGACGGGAACCTCGAGGGAAACGTCCCGGACGGCTTCGATCGCCCGGTCGTAGAGAATTTGAACGTTGTTCAACGCCAGCATGGCCAATTGCCGCGATCCAAATGAACGACGCTTATCAACGCAATTGTTTTGCTTCGATGGTAGGCCGGCAAGACTGCGCAATCGGCCGGACGAGCCGCATAAGAGAAAGTTGAAGCTCGGCAAAAACTCCGCGATAACGGCATTTCCGCTGCCACTGCGTCCCCTCCCGGTGCTACCGCTTGCGCCGTTATCTGCTCTTGCGCTTAGCGACGAAATGATGAATTGTATTCATTAAGAGGGACGACCGTGCCGTTTGTCAATCTACAAAATCGCAATTCCTCGGAGGGGTGATCATGGTGGAACAGGAGATGTGCGAACCCGCTGAGCTCGATTGGCCGGCTGTGGGAATCGGCCGCATCAGGCTGACGCGAGGCTCTTCGCACAACACGCTCACCACCGAGCTCCTGGGCACGCTCAACCGGCTGCTGGACGACGCGTGGGCGCAAAAGGCTCGCGTGCTCATCATCACGGGCTCCGGCAAGACCTTTTGCGGCGGCGCCCATGTCAAGTATTTCACGGACAGCGGATCGCCGCTCTATCGGAACGCCCGTGCAATCCGCGACGATTATGTGCAGCCCATCGTCCGCACCTTCCGCAGGTTGCGCGAAGCGCCTTTCGTGACGATAGCCGCAATCAACGGCTTCGCCCTGGGCGGTGGCTGCGAGCTGGCTCTTTCCTGCGACTTCCGGCTCATGGCGGAGAACGCCCGGATCGGACTCACAGAGACCCGGCTTGGCGCCTTGGCCGGCGCCGGCGGGGTGCAGTCGCTTGCCCATGTCCTGGGTCGCGCCAAGGCATTGGAGGTGGCACTTCTCGGAGAACAGCTGAGCGCCTCCGATGCCAAAGCCCTGGGGCTGGCGAATGCCGTCCATCCTGCCGATGAGCTCGATGCGGCCGCGACGGCCTTTGCCAGGCGCTTCCTGCTCTGCAGCCCCATTTCCATTGCAGAGACCAAACGAGCCCTGTATCGCTGCGAGACGGCTGGGGCGGAGGAAGCGGACCGGATCGCACTCGATGCAGTTACTGCTGCCGCCTCGGGGCCGGAGTGGTGGGAAGGCATGCTGGCCTTCACCGAAAAGAGGCCCGCGGGCTTTCGGATGGAGGGTTGATGAGCAACGGAACAGGGCGTCGCCAGGTCTTTCGCCTGTCGAGGGAAAGGCGTATCGCCGACATCATGAAAGCCGCGCGATCGGTCTTTCGCGAAAAAGGATACGAGGACGCCCCTTTATCCGACATCGCCGAGCTGGCGAACGTCGTCGAAGGCAGCATTTACCGCTATTTCGAGAACAAGCGCGATCTGCTCGTCAAGGTGATCGAGGACTGGTACGAGTCGATGCTTGCCGACTACGACCAGCAACTTTCAGGCATACAGGGCACGCGTAACCGCCTGCGCTTCATGATCTGGCGCCACCTGAAAACGATTCATGAGGAGCCGGCGCTGTGCAACCTGATGTTTCAGTTTCTGCGGACAGGCAACGACTACAGCCACACGGCCGTCTATGAGCTCAATCGCCAATACACGCGCCGCACGCTGGATATCATCAAGGAGGGCATCGACGCTGACGAACTCCGCGAGGACGTGCCGCTGCGGCTCGTTCGCGACATGATCTATGGCTGCATCGAGCACCGCACCTGGGCCTATCTGCGCGGCGAAGGCGACTTCGATCCGGATGCCACCGCCGATGCGATCGTCGACCTCGTCCTGAGCGGCCTTCAGAAACGACGGCCAACGGAGATGCAGCCGGACTTGGCCGAGCGCATCGAGAAGGCAGTGGCCAGATTGGAGCGCACCGCTTCCAGGGCGGGTCCCTGAACGGCCGCCACATCGTCAACCGGATTGCACCGCAGGGAGGAGACTGGGATGCATTCATCGACATCGGAAACGGCTCGACGCGAGGACATCGCCGCAGCGGGTAGATTGACCGTTCACGGGCTTTTCCGCGCATGCGTCCGCCGCAACCCTGAGGGCGTGGCCATACGCACCGGAACCGCGGAGGTGACCTATAGGGAATTGGACGAGCGCGTCCTACGCCTCGCCTCCGCGCTTTCCAGCCTTGGCGTCTCGCAGGGCGCGCGCATTGCACTCCTTTCGGAGAACCGCCTGGAATATGCCGAGATCGAACTGGCCGCCGCCTGTCTAGGCGCGATCGTGGCATGCCAGAATTGGCGCCTTGTGGCCGGCGAACTGCAGCACTGCATCGACCTCGTGGAGCCCGTGCTCGTCGTCGCGTCGGAACGCTTCGCGTCCACCGCCCGGGGTCTCGAGCTACGAGGTCGACGCCTTCTCGTGATCGAGCAGGACTACGACACTCTGCTGAGGAACGCACCGCCGCTGGATGCTCCTCCGCAAGTCGACCCGGAAGACGGGATCGTGATCCTCTATACCAGCGGCACGACCGGCCTGCCCAAGGGTGCGCTGATAAGCCATCGGGCGCAGATCGCCCGCAACATGCTGCTGCGGGTCGACATGCATGCCAGGGAAAGCGACGGCTTCGTCGCGTGGGCCCCGATGTTCCATATGGGATCCACCGACCAGGTGCTGGGCGCGCTCATGTCGGGCGCGACAGCGCACATCGTCGACGGCTTCGACCCGGACATGATCGTCGACATCATGGAGCGCTATGAGCTCGGATGGATGCTTCTGATGCCAGGCTCGATCGAGCCGGTCGTCGAGATCCTGCAGCGCACCGGCCGCCGGCCGAAAAGCATCCGCGCCATCGGCGCCATGGCCGACCTCGTGCCGAAGCACCTGATCGCGGAACTCTCGCGCCTGACCAATGCGCCATATCTCAACAGCTTCGGTTCGACGGAAACGGGACTTGCGCCTGCTTCCTCCTGCCTGTTTGCTCCCGGCGTGGTTCCGGCGAGCCTGTCGAAGCGCAAGAGCGCCTTTTGCGACCTGCGGCTTGTGGATCCCGACGGCACGGATGTGCCCGACGGCGAAGCTGGCGAGGCCGCCGTGCGCGGCCCGACCGTGTTCAGCGGTTACTGGAACGCGGACGAAACCAACGCGCGCGATTTCCGAGGCGGCTGGTTCCGCATGGGGGACCTGTTCCGGCGCAACGCCGACGGCAGCTATGATTTCGTCGACCGCGCGAAATACATGATCAAGTCGGGCGGCGAGAACATCTACCCCGCCGAGATCGAGCGGGTGCTGCTTTCCGATCCGCGCGTCAGCGACGCGATCGTGGTCCGGCAGAAGGACGACCGTTGGGGAGAGGTGCCCGTGGCTTTCGTCTCCCGCAAGGACGACAGCCTGTCGGAAGACGACGTCGAAAAACTCTGCAGACGGGAGCTTGCCGGCTACAAGCGGCCGAAAGCGGTCCATTTCATTCGCTTCGAGGATTTTCCGCGCAGCACCACCGGCAAGATCCTGCGCCACGAGATGGAAACGCGGTTGCGCGGCGGCTGATACGATGGGCATTGGTCTTTGACCGGTCGCAGGTCGCCCCTCACTGTCCTGCCGGACATCTCTCCCCGCAAGCGGGGCGAGAGACGCCGGCCGCTCGGTTTCGCCAATCGGAAACGTTGGCGATTGGCGAAAGCGGAGACGGCAGCGATCTTCTCCCGTCCTTCACGGAGAGAAGATGCCGGTAGGCGGATGAGGGGCTTGCCCCGGAGGTCAATGCTTATTGCCGCCGGTGTGGTACCAATGCCGAGCTGCGGTGGTCAGTGCACCGCCGCGTACATGATCTTCTCTTCCGTCGCCTCGGAGGGTTCGAATTCCTCCACCACGCGGCCTGAGCGGCAGACAAGGATGCGATCGGAGAGGTTCAGGATCTCCGGCAAATAGGACGAGATGACGATCACCGCGAGCCCCTCGTCGGCGAGTTGATTGATGAACTGATGGATCTCGGCAATCGCACCGACGTCCACGCCGCGCGTCGGTTCGTCGAAGATGATGATCTTTGGTTTTTGGACGAGCGATTTCGAGATGACGACCTTCTGCTGGTTGCCGCCCGACAGCTCGATCACGCGTGCGTTCTTGTTGATCGCCCGGATGTTCAGGACTTTCGTCCAATCCGCCGCGAGAGAGCGCATCTCCGCCATGTTGACCACCGCGCCACTAGTCAGTCCCGCAGCGAGCGCTCCCATGTAGAGGTTCTCGGGAATCGTCATGGTCTCGAAGAAGCCTTCGATCTTGCGGTCCTCGGTGACGTAGACGATCCCGTCGCGCACGGCTTGTCTGGGGACGCGATAGCGGACCGACCGGTCGCGCAGCCGTATCTCTCCCCCGTTGAAGAAATTCCTTTTGACGACGCCGGCGACGATCTTGGCCACCTCGGTGCGCCCGGAGCCGATTAGCCCGAACATGCCCGTGATCTGTCCGCTATAGACCGAAAACGACGTGTTCCGCACGATCGTGCCCATCGACACGTTCTGTACGCTCAGCACCTTCTCCCCGACCGGCCTCGGTTCCTGTCCGGATTCGCGCCGATAGAGCGCGGCCGACAAGGAGCGACCGACCATCGCGCGGATGATCTTGTCGCGGTCGAACGCCTTCGCTTCGTCGCTCACGACCAGTTCACCGTCGCGTAACACGGTTATGCGATCGGCGATCGCAAGGGCCTCCTCGAGCGCGTGCGAAATGAAGATGATCGAGACGCCGCGCTGCTTCAGTCGCTCCACCAGCGCGAAGAAGTGGTGCTTCTCTTCCGGGGTCAAGGACGCCGTTGGCTCGTCGAAGATGATGACTTGCACGTTCTTCCGCACAGCGCGCGCAATTTCGACCATCTGCTTGTGCGCGGCGCCCAGCGAGGACACCAGCGCGGTCGGATTCACGTTGAAGTTGAGGGATTGCAGGAAGGTCTGGGCAGCGATGTTGAGGCCGCGAATGCGGTTGAAGAGGTTCTCGTCTCCGAGATAGAGATTCTGGGCCACCGTCATCGACGGCACCAGGCTCGTCTCCTGGAAGACCATGGCGACGCCATCCTCGAGAGCCTCGGCCGGGGTCTGGAACAGCACCGGCCTGCCATTGAGCAGCATCTCGCCGCTGGTGGGCTGGGTGACACCGCACATCATCTTGGTGAGCGTCGATTTGCCGGCGCCGTTCTCGCCCAGCAGCGCGTGGATCTCCCCCTTTCGGAGCAGGAAGTTGACATTGGTCACGGCGGGCACACCGCGATACTCCTTGGTGACGCCTCTCATTTCGATAAGCGGCTGCATCACGCTCCTCCAACTTCCCGCGAGAAACGCCCACCAGGGCCGGTGTCGAGCTCTACGATCGCATTGCCACCCTTGGAGACCGCCAGCGCCTTTCCTTCGAACGGAAGACAGGTGAATACGCCGTGGCGCGTGCCGTCGGCGCGGCTGTGATAGGACGTGACCGGCTGGAATGCGTCGTTGAGCCTGACGACCAGGCCATAGGAGCGGGTCGGCGCCCACGGCTTCAGCATGCCGAGGTGCTTCTGGGCGCCACCCTGCAGCGGCTCCAGGAACGTGGCGGGCGGCTTCAGCGATGGCGCGGCCCAAAAGGCCTCGTCGATCTCCGAGGTCATCCTGGCAAGGAAAGCCGGCTCACGTTGAATGAACTCGATAATCTGGTTGCGCGGCGCGAATATTGCGAGCCAATATCCTCCGGCGGGATCGCGATGGATGCGGGCCGGATAGCCGGGAAGGTCGGCAAGGACAGGCTCGGGCGATCTGCCTTCGGACACGGCGAGAAGGCGATGGCGCCAGCTTTCGGAAACCACCACCCGCCCGTCTCCAACCGGGGCGAGGCCCAGGGGCCAACCGAGGTCGCCCGCCAGGAGCGTTTGCCGGTCGCTGTCGAGGGCGAGGCGCCACACCGACCCGTCGCTCCGGCGCTCCATCAGGTCGCGTTTCCACTCGGCACAGGCGCGTTTGGCCGATCCCCTGGCGACGACGAGCTCCTGCTCGGAGAGAAAGCAAAGCGCGGTGACGCAGCTCCACGGCGTGCCTGCGACCCTGTCCAGCATCATCCGCGACCCGTCCCGGTGGAGAATCGCGATACCGCCTTCCGCGAGCGCCACCCCGATCCGACCGTTTGGCGACGCGGCAATCGCGGTCACGTTCGAACCGAATTCGGCCACGAGGTGGGTGGAAGCGTCTTTCGCCAGACGGAGGACCTTGCCCTCGGTGGAGAAGAGCAAGCCGTCCTCATCTCGCGCGAGGTCGTCCGGAGCCTCGACCTGGAGCACAAGACGCGCTTCCTCGAGGAGCCGGTTGGGCCGGAGCGCACCGTCCATCGGCGGCACCGTGACCGCTGCTTCGCCGCTGCCGCGGAAATTGTCCCACACTCGTCTTAATGCGCCGATCACGAGCGTTTCTCCCAATAGTCCGCGAGCGACGTCCAGGTCGTGTCCGCGTTCGGGATACGGTACTTGCCCACACGATTGTTGTAGATGCCGCCCAGATAGAGAAAACCCTTGTGCTCGCGGATCGAGGTAATCATCGGGTGCGCCTCGCCGCCGAGATCCCAGAGCACGTCGAGGATGTTCCCTTCCGCGTCGAACTTGATGACGCAACCTGTGTTCATGTTGGGGTAGAGCCAGTCGTCGCGGCCGACCTTCTGAACCATGCGCCGTCGGAAGTTCGGCATTCGCAGCGCGAGATCGAAGACCGGAGCCCGCATGCCGCAGAGTGCACACCAGTAGGTCCCGTCGGAGGCGCGATTGATGTTGTCGGGATAACCGGGCAGGTTATCGATCACGACCTCCTTCTTGCCTTTTTTGGGCCCGTCGAAGTACCAACGAGTGATCCGGCAGCCCCATGTTTCGGCGAACAGCAGCGACTGCCCGTTCCTTTCGACACAGATGCCGTTCGGCAATTGCAGGTCGGGTAGCACGGTGCGGGAGCTGTTGGTGGCAGGATCGTAGCAGATGATGCGGCCGTTGCCGCGGCCTTCGAGAGCATCCACCATCCAGTCGTACATCTCGTAGCGGACCGTCGCCTCGCTGAAGAAGACGCGGCCGTCAGGCGCTATGTCGAGATCGTCGGCCAGGCGCAGCCGGCTGTCGTCGACGATGGAAAGCAGGCTGCGATTGGTTTCGTCCGAGAGCTTGCGAACCTCGCCGTCCGGCGAAATGCGGTAGAGTCCCATGCCGCCGACGCAGGTGTGGAGATTGCCTTCCCCGTCGAAAGCCATGCCGAGAGGATGCCCGCCGATATGGGCGAAAATCTCCCAGCGTTTGTGGTCCGGCCCAAAGAAACGGATGATGTCGCCGTGACGGCTGCCGCAATAGAGATTGTCGTCCTTGTCGAAGATGACGTCCTCGGGCCCATCGAGTTCGCCAAGACCGATCGCTTCGACCCCGCGCAGCTTGTCGTTAAGGGCATAGGGCGAGCCTGAGCCGGCGGCTGTTTCGGGAAGCGGCGGGAGCTGGAAATAGGTCGGCGAGACATAGGCGCGCGCCAGCACCTTGTGCCTGTTCTTGACCCAGCGGACGTCGATCGCCACCGCGCCCAGAAGGATGAGGCCGAGAACGAGCGAGCTTGTGCCACTGGTAAGCCCCATCCGGATGAGGCTGTTCTGGACGAGCAGGATGATGATCGCGCCGAGCATGGCCTTGACAATCGAGCCGCGCCCGCCGCCGAGGCTTATGCCGCCGAGTACCGCGGCCGTCAGCATCGTCACCTCCAGGCCCTTGCCGACGTCGGTGCCGGCGCTGGAAAGCCGCGCGGCATAGAAGGTCGCCGCCAGGCCGGTGAGCACGCCGGAGAGGACATAGGTCAGGCAGATCGTGCGCTTGACCTTAATGCCGGCGTTGTAGGCCGACCGGCGCGAACCGCCAACGGCCATGACGTGCCAGCCGAAGCGCATGCGCGTCAGGACGATGTGCCCGATCAGCGCTATCACCGCGGCCACGACGAGGCTGGACGGCACGCCGAAGAGCTTGCCTATCGCCATGAACTCCCAGGCCGCGGACGCGTTGAATCCCCTGCTGATGACCTGGCCGTAGTCGAGGAGGCCCTGGTCCACGATGGCTCGAACGATGATCAGCATGACGAGGGTCGTCAGGAAGGCCCGCATGCCGAGATAGCCGATCAGCCAGCCGTTGATCAGGCCGATCAGCCCGCCGAGCAGCATGATGGCCGGGATTCCGATGGCGAGATTGACTTCCATCGAGTTGATGAGAAGCAGTGCCGCCAGATTGCACAGGGCAAAGACCGAACCGACCGTGAGATCGATGCCGCCGGCCATCATCACGAAGGTGATCCCGACGATGATGATCAGGTACTCGCCATAGATCTGGGCGATGTCCGACAGGTTCGACCCGCCCAGGAATCCAGGCATGCTGGTGCTGAAGAAGGTGAAGACGGCAGCCAGGATGACGACCGGTATCAGCGTGTCGATCCAGCTCTTCGAAAGGATCTCGCCGACGAACTTGTCCGGGATGTACCGGTAACGCAAGCGCGTCCAGGTCTCTGACGCCGCCATCTGCAGTCTCTCCATATGCCGTGACAAAAGAGGACCGACGCTCGAGGCGCCGGTCCAGGAAGCGCCGGTCGTGGTCAGCCGCCGCTCTCCTTCAGCTGGTCAAGCGTCCAGCAGGAGGATGGGTTTAGGTTTTCCTTGGTGATCAGCTTCAGCGGCGTGTAGAGCGCGAAGGGAGCGCTGCCCGGCTCCGGCTTGGTCTGGAGCAGGATCTTCACCGCGGTGTTGAGGTCGCGGGCCTGGCCCGGAACGTCATAGCTGAAATAGGCGTCGAAGCTGCCGTTCTCGACATTGTCGCAGGCGGCCGCCTTGTTGCCGCCTCCGGAGCTCACCATGTACACTTGGTCGAGCATTCCGGCCTCGCGAATGGCGGCGGCAGTTCCCGTATCCTGTCCGTCCCAGACCCCGAGGATGCCGCAGAGATCGGGATTCTGCTTGAGGATTGTCGAGGTGATCGCCTGGGCCTTGGCCGGGTCGAAATCCGCCGATTGCTTGGCGACGACCTGGATCTCGGGATGCTGGGCGAACACGTCGTCGATGGCCTGGTTGCCGATGACGATCGTGGGCGTCGCCGCCTGGCCGGTGACGATCGCCACCTTGCCGTTCTTGCCGGAATCCTTGCCGCAGGCCTTCACGATGGCCTCGGCCTGCTTGTATCCCATTTCATACCAGTCGGCGCCCACATAGGCGTCGCCATTGGTGACCGACTTGAGATTGACCTGAACGACGTTGATGCCCTCTTTCATCGCCTTCGGGACTAGCCGGTTGTAGGCCTGCTGGTCGAGCGGATGCAGGATGAGGACATCCGGCTTGTCGGCGATGAAGCCGTTCACCGCCTGAACGCCGGCTTCGACATTCCAGTTCGGATCGCGCACATCGACCGTATAGCCCAGCGCCTTCGCCTGGTTCTGAAGGCCGGCATTCCATCCTTCCGTCAGGTCGAAGCCCATCGACAGCGGCACGAAAGCCACCTTCTTGCCTTTCAAGACCTCGTAATAGGTCTTGGACTGGCCATCGTCGTATGGTTCCGACAACGCTACGCCCGTCGCGACGGCCAGAGCGGCCGTGGCGACCAGCGCCTTCATCAACTTCATTGCTTTCATGTCACTCCTCCACTTTGTGACAGTTGATTCCCAGACTTGCCTAGATGTCTCCGTGCTGGGCAGTCTGCTCGTCTCGCGGGTTGAGCAGAGTGTCGACCACGATCGCCATGAGCAGGATCACGCTCTTGAGAATGCTCTGGACGGTGTAGGTGAGATTCAAGATCGTCATGCCGTTCAGCAGGATGCCGATCAGAAGCGTGCCAACGATGACGTTGCGGATACCGCCCTTGCCACCGGACAGGCCGATGCCGCCCAGCACCACGACGAGGATCACGTCGTAGACCATGGTCGACAAGGCGAGCCTGGTGTTGATTGCGGCAAGCGCGGTCGCCATGACGATGCCCGCGATCAGCGCGATCACGGATATCAGCACATATTGAACGACGACCATCGGCCGTACCGGGATCCCGGTGACGCGGGCGGCGAGCGGGTTGTCGCCCATGCCGTAAATGAAGCGGCCAGGCTTCATGTAGCGAAGGAAGAGGTAAGCCGCGGCCGCAACCAGGGCGAATACGACAACGGGGGCCGGGACGCCAAGAAGACGGCCGCTGCCAATGCTGTAGAACCAGGAATCGCCGCGGCCGATATAAACGGCGTCGATCGGCGCCATGAATGCCTTGCCGAAACCATAGACGACAATGCCCATGGCGAGCGTCGCGAAGATCGCAGGGATCTCCACATAGGCGATCAGGATGCCATTGATGATCCCGACCAGCATGACGAAGCCCAGCGCACACAGCACGGCAAGCCAGATCGGCATCCCTCCGTTGATCAGGTTGAGCAGCCATGCGACCGAAACCGGCATTGTCGACAGGATCGAAAGATCGATCCCGCGTCCGATGATCGCGATCGCCATACCGACACCCAGGATTCCAAGGATCGAGACGTTCTGGACCAGCGACAGCAGATTCCCGGGCGACAGGAAACCCGGCAGAGTGACAGAGAACAGCACAAAGAGCCCGATCGCGATCATCAGGACGATGCGTTCCTGGCTAAGGCCTCTCATCATCTGTGTGGTCTCCTCCCACCGCGCCCATCAGGTCGCCAGCGTTTAATGAATGATGTTCACTAACGGCTAGCCGTGTCAACCTGTATTCATGCTTTCAGCCCCAAAATCCGCTCGCTCCACGACGCGCTAACCGCAATATTCGGACATATGAGACCGGCATGAGGCGTTAGTGAATACGCCTCATTTATAGTTTGTTGGAATATGTCGGATATTACGTCAGAGCGGAAACCCGGCGAGCCGCCCGTCCTCGATCCGCTCGATGTATTCCGTCATGCCATAGCCAACCTGCTCACCCCAGCGAAAGCGTGTGAACCCCTCGGCGATGCGGGAAACGAGAACCCCCTCCTCGGTCTTCCGGCGATTGCGCAGCGGAGCGAGCGTAAGGATCTCGCCGTCGATGCGGGCCTTGCGATTGGCGGTAAGAACTCCCAGCCGCACGAAGGACGGATCCTGTTTCTCGGTCCAGTCGGTGGACACTTCGAGATCGAGGATTTCTTCGTACTGTCCGTTCACGAGCAGAACCCCGGTGCGTCTGGCATTGCCTGCCTTGTCGGTGATCTTGAGCAGCATCAGCCCATCGCCATTCGCGAAATTCGCGATGAAAAGGCGATAGAAATAGATCGCCTGCCAATAGCGCGGCCCCCACGAGTGGTCGCGCCAGCCATGGCCGTCGATCGTCCAGCTTTCGGTGCCGACGCGAATTTCGCCTTTCACCCGACTGTGCTGGTTGAAGTGCCCGAGGGAAAAATCGCGCCCGTACATGGTCTGGACGGTATCGTCGACCGGCTCACCGCCATGGATAGGCGATTTCGCCATATGCTGCCAGGAGACGTGGCCGGGCAGGCGCCGCCCCTTGGCGAACAACTCGCCGGGATCGCGCAGGTCGTCCGGGTTCTCGACAATGATGAGATCTCCGCTATAGGTCATCGACACGCTGCGCAGCGGCTCATTGACCGTGTAGCTCAGGCCCCCCGCGGCGAAGCGGTCGTTGCTGCCGATCGTCGGACGCTGGAACTGGCATGCGATCCGCCCGTCGGGCAGGTAGAGGCAGACCGACAGTTCGGCGTATCCTTCGTTCACCCGGTTCCCGAGCCGCATCCAGCCGCCGACCGGCGAGACCGCGTCGAAGCCATTGGTGTAGACGCTTTCATTGAAATTGGTCGACCCGTCCGGCCTGTGCATCCCTTCGTGTTCTGGCCTCATGATGAATTTGTCGCTCATTCCCCTGCCTCCCGGACCTCGTCGGAGCGAACGATCACCATCATCCGTCCGCGTTGAATCTGCTCGTCGCGCTGGTTGAGAACCTCGAACCCGTATGTTGCGAGGCTGCGTCCTTCCTTGGACGTCGGCCGGACTTCCTCGACCGTCACCTTCGAACGGATCGTATCTCCGATCTTCACCGCGCCGGAGAAATCCCAGTTCAGATTGACAAGCCCGATCACCCGTTCGCCGAACAGCCCGGTGTGGGTCGCCATGCCGATGGCGGTCGCCATCGAATGAGGGCCGTGGGCGATGCGGGACTTGTGAGGTGACGCCTGCGCGAAGGTCTCGTCGACGTGGATGGGCGTAAAATCGCCGACGAGACCGGCGAAAAGCGCGATATCGCCTTCGCCTATGGTCCGGCCTGGCGTCATGACCGTCTGGCCTGTTTGCAGTCGTGACATCATCTTCCTCTCAATGCTGTCGTGCCAATTCCGCGCGGGCGAGCGCTTCCCGATGAACCTCGTCCGGTCCATCGCCGATGCGCAGGAACCGCGTTTCGGCGAATGCTTCGGCGAGGAAGAAATCCTGGGAAAGCCCTGCCCCGCCATGAACCTGGATGGCACGATCGATCACGGTCCCGACGATCGTCGGCACGACGATCTTGGCGACCGCGATCTCGTTGCGGGCGGCCTTGTTTCCGACCTTGTCCATCGTCCAGGCGGCTCGCAAGGTGACCAGCCGCGCCTGCTCGATGTCGCAGCGCGATTGCCCGATCGCCTGCCGGACCGCGCCCATCTCGGCAAGAGTGGAGCCGAAGGCCACGCGCTCCCTGGCGCGCGCGCACATGATCTCCAGAGCGCGTTCGGCCAGGCCGATGAAGCGCATGCAGTGGTGTATCCGTCCGGGCCCCAGCCTTCCCTGGGCGATTTCGAAGCCGCGCCCCTCGCCGAGAAGCATGTTCTCCCGGGGAACGCGGACATTGTCGAAGACGACCTCGCCGTGCCCGAGCGGCGCGTGCTCGTATCCGTAGACGCTGAGCGGCCGCTCCATGACGACGCCGGGGGTGTCCATCGGAACAAGGATCATCGATTGCTGCAGGTGCTTGGCCGCCCCGCGATCGCTTTTGCCCATGACGATGGCCACCTTGCAGCGTTGCGAAGGGGCGCCGGTCACCCACCACTTGCGACCGTTGACGACATAGTGGTCGCCGTCCCTGCGGATGTGCGTTTCGATATTGGTCGCGTCGGACGAAGCGACCTTCGGCTCGGTCATCGCGAAACAGGAGCGGATTTCGCCCGAGAGCAGCGGCTTCAACCAACGCTCCTTCTGCGCCTCCGTGCCATATGCCGCGAGCAGCTCCATGTTGCCGACGTCGGGAGCGTTGCAGTTGAATATTTCCGGCGCTGCCAGGGAACGCCCGAGAACCTCGCAAAGCTGCGAGTACTCCCAGTTCGTCAGCCCCTGTCCCTCGGGGCCGTGATTGTAGAAGAGGTTCCAGAGCCCCTCGCTCCTGGCCTTTTCGGCCAGGGACATTGCAAGCGGGCGGGGCTCCCACTTCCCGGCCTCGCCCGGCGGCGCCAGCAGCTCACGCTCATTGGGGTAGATATGCTCGCGCATGAATGCTTCGAGGCGATCGCGCAACCCACGTGCATGGGGAGAAAGTTCGGCAAACATCAAATCCCTCCGTCAGGCGCTCTTGGCCCCGACCTTCTCGCGCTTCACGACGATGCCCGCGGCATCTCGATCCCAGGTGTCGGCGGTCACCCCTTGTTCGCGAAGCTTGATCTTCTCGATCTTGGCCGTCGGCGTCCTTGGCAAGGCGTCGACGACGCGGACATAGCGGGGGATCATGAAGTGGGCCATGCGGGGGCGCAGGAACTCGATGAGCTCGGCCGGATCGAAGCTGGCCTCGTCTTTGAGCGCGACGACGGCCATGACCTCGTCCTCGGCGATTTCGCTCTTCACCGCGACAGCGGCCGCTTCCCGCACGGCGGGATGCGACAGGACTTCCGACTCGACCTCGAAAGACGAGATGTTCTCGCCACGCCGGCGGATCGCATCCTTGAGCCGGTCGACGAAGTAGAAGTTGCCTTTCTCGTCGCGCCGGAACCCGTCGCCGGTGTGGAACCAGCCGTTTCGCCAGGCCGCGGCAGTGGCCTCCGCATTCCCGGCGTAGCCATGGTTCATCGCCCAGGGGCAATCGGTCCGGATCACCATTTCGCCCACCGCGCCGACCGGGACCTCGCAGTCGTTTTCGTCGACGAGACGCACCTGAACGCCGGTCCGTGGCTTCCCGGCGCTGCCCAGCGCAGTGGGATTCGGTTCCGACACGATGGGCATGCTGATCTCGGTCATGTTGAAATGGGTATGAATTTCGGTGCCGAAACGTTCGTGGAACTTCGGCGCCGTGTCGTTGAGAGGGACGTAGGTGCAGGTTCGCAGCGTGTGATTCCTGTCGTCCTCGCTTGCCGGGCGTTTCAGCAGGAATCCACCCATGACGCCCAGCAGGATCGCCGTGGTGATGCCCGTGCGGCGAACGGTCGGCCAGAACGCTTCGGTATCGAACGCGTCGACCATGACGATCGAACCGCCATGGATGAGCATTGCCGTGACCGGCATGACGCCGCCGGAATGAAACATCGGCAGGTTGATCATGTAGCGGTCGTCGGACCGGAGGAACGGCGCGGCCGCGGCCATGCTGTAGAGATGGACGTAGGACGACATCACCCCTTTCGAGGGCCCCGTCGTGCCGGAGGTGAAGATGATGGACTGCATGTCCCACGGGGCGATCGCCCGGTCCAACGTGGGTGGAGCGATATTTTGCGAGGCAAGCTTGTCGGCCTGGTGGACCTTCAACCCGGGCACGTCGCTTCCGCGACCGCCCAGGACGACGATTTCCTCCAGCCTGCTCAACTGGACTTCCCCAAGGCGTTGGTGAAGGTCGGCATGGACGATGCCGAGACGAGCTTCCGACAACTTGACCGCATGCCGCAGGAGGTTGCCGCGATAGGCGAGGTTCAACGGGACGAAGACCGCTCCGAGATAGTTGAGACCGAACCAGACCCTCAGGCAATCCGCACTGTTGGGAAGCCAGCACAAGACGCGCTCGCCCTGCCGCACACCCAGAGCACGAAGAGCATTTGCGGTGGTGACCGCCTCGCGCAGGGTTTCGGCATAGGTCCACTCAGACCCGTCGGTGAAGATCGCAAAGGTTTTTTCCGGCTGAACCGAGGCCCAGCGCTCGAGCATGTAGCGCTGGACGCATGCCTCGGGCGCGGGCATTCGTGGATCGAGATGATGTTCCATGGTCCACCTCCCCGTGGTACCGTTCCTGATCAGGCTTTTGCGCCGTCGCCGCTTGCGATCTCGGCAAAAAGCGGCTTGCGGGTGATCTTCATTTCGGCCGTCATCTCGTCGTGGAGATGGGCCTGGATCAGCCCGGCCGCACGGCCACAGTCCGGCTCGTGCCGGCGCGGCCACAGAAAAGCGATGGCGTCGCAGATCGCGGCGTCGAGCCGGCCCCTGAGGACGAGCAGTCCTTCGGCCGTCGCCGGTGTCTCCTCGACGACCGGCTGCGCCGCCACATCGGGCACTGTTCGTGCGATCTCTTCGAGCAGGCGGCGCTTCGCCTCGACCAGTTCGAGAAGCGGCAGCTGCGCCCATTCGACTCTCGGGGCGATATTGTTCAGAAGGTCGATGACGCCGACGGCCTGACCCCTTGCGTAGGAATCGGAGACGTGCGGGATCACGTCACTGCGCATCGTCGCGATGATGCCTTCGATGATCCTGGACAGGGGAACATTCATGATGCGCGTTCCATCGCGGATTCCACTTGAAGGAGCATGCGCGGGATCTGGGCGCCCATCCCGGCCATGCGCAGGTCGTTGAATCCGCGCCGGGCGAAACAGTCGGTCGCTCCGTAGTGCATGATGGCCAGCTTGAAGGTGCCGAATGCTTCCCAATAGGCCATGTCGGCGAGCGAGACCTCGTGCCCTGTCAGGGTGGCATAACGGTCACGCAATTCCTCGCGCTCGAAGAAGTGGCACATAAAGGGCGAGCGTCCACGCCAGGCCTGAAGACAGACCCAGCCCAGGTCCTCGACGGGGTCCCCGAGACGCACCAGTTCCCAATCCAGGATGGCCGTGATGCGACCGTCGACCTCCAGGAAATTGCCGATGCGGAAGTCGCCATGTGTGATCGAGATGCGTGCAGCGGCCGGTGCGCGTTCGCGCAACCACGCCGCAGCCAATTCGAGCATGGGGACACGGTCCGGCGACCACTTTTCGAGCAGTTCCATCCAATGGTCGACTTGCGTGGTGGCCGTGCGTTTCACATCCTTCGTACCGTCGATCGTCGCGACGGGGGTGTCCTGCCATTCAAAGCGGTGCAACGCGGCCAAGGCGCCCACGAACTGCGTGCCGAGCTGGATTCGCCGTTGTTCGTCGAAAGCCGGTCCGCCATCGTGCGTCCAGGGTATCGGCGCCTCGCCAGGAACCAGATCGCAGACGAAGAATGGAGCCCCCAGGACGGAAGTGTCGTCGCTGTACCAGTAGACACGCGGTACGGGCACCGTGCTGTTTCCGAGTTCGCGAAGCGTGACGAATTCCGGATAGGCGCTATAGGGACCGAAGATCCCCGTGGGCGGGCCGACGCGCAGGATGAGATCACGCTGCACGAGCCGACCATTCTCGACCCAGCTCGCGTGGAAACCATAGGTCACCCAGGAAAAGCCTACGGTGAAACGCTTGAGCGGCCCGATCTCGACCGGCGAACCGGTCTGGTCGCGGATGAAGCCGGCCAGCACGCCGCGTATCGTTTCGACATCGGTTGGATCGAAGTTTCCGGCCGGTGCCCCGGACGGTTTCGAGCGCATGGCGGAGGCGGTCATACTGCCGAGCTCCCCTGGAATACCGGCTCGTCGACGGTGGCCTCCAGCCCCAAGACCCTGCGAACGTCCCTGTAGAGCAGCCGCCCCATCTCCAGCAGCATCAGCCCGAAAGCGAGAGGCATCATCACGAGGATCGGCCAGAGCGGCCAGAACGCGGTACCGATCTGCATCGTGCGGTTCGACTGGATGCTGGTCCAGACGAAGCGCAGAATGAACCACATGAACACGGCGTAGATGGCGATCTCGACGGCGGTCACCAGGGCGGCGATGACGGCCCGCCGTCTCGGCGGCTGTGCATCCGCCAGGGTCTCCAGACGCGGGAACATGCCTTCCCGATGGGCGATCGGCAAAGCCCAGAAGACCAGCAGGGGAAAGATGATGCGCTCGACAATATTGTAGGCGCCCGGGATGAGGTCGGCCTGCAGAAAGTAGCGACCGGCCACGCTGACGACCGTGACCATCATCATGAGGAAGAGCATGGAACCCGCTCCAATCGCGGCGAGTCCCCATTCGAAGGCCCAGACGGTTCTCCAGAAGCGCATTGCGAACCTCAGTTGAGATGGCTCGGCAGCCAGGTGGCGATGCCGGGGAAGATCATCATGGCGGCGACGACCACAAAGGCGGCAATCGACGAAAATGTGAGGCAAGGCCTGAACACCGGCCCCACGGGAGTGCGGGCGGCCGTGGCGGCCGAGAAGGCGACAAGTCCGACCGGCGGGGTCAGCAGTCCCAGCGAAATGACGAAACAGGCCATCACCCCGAACCAGATCACGTCGACGCCGGCCGCCTGCACCATCGGGATGATGATCGGAATGGAAAGGACGATGGTCGTCACCTCCTCCAGGAACATGCCGGCCGCGAACAATCCGAACATGAGGACGAGGACGAGGAGCGTCGGATTGCCTACGAGCGGCTGAGCGAACTCGAGCAGTTCCGTTGGCAGGCGGGAGAAGGACATGAAGCGCGAGAAGATCTGCGCCGCGATGAGCAGCATCAAAAGCATGGCCGACACTTTGACGGAGTCGATCAGTGCGGCAGCAATATCCTTCGGGCCGACCCTTCGCATGACGATCATTCCGACGAAGGCCGCGAAGGCCCCAAGCGCGCCAGCCTCGCCCACGGTCACAATCCCACCGTAGATGCCGCCGAACACGACGAACATGAGCACGACGACGAAGGTGAAGGCCCCGACTGAGCGCCGGGTCTCCTGCGGATCCTCGATAACCTGGTGACGCTGGCCGTCGACCGCCCCGGGTTCGACATCCCCCAGAAAATAGAGGCAGCCGACATAGACGACGATGCACAGGATGCCGGGACCTATCGAACCGATGAAAAGGTGCCCGATCGGGATCTCCGTGAGCGATCCATAGATCATGATCAGGAGGCTCGGCGGTATGATGACCGAGAGCGAACCCGAGATGGCGGCGAGCGCCACGGAAAAGCTGCGCGTGTAGCCGACCCTTTGAAGCTCAGGTCCCGCGAGCGTGGCGAGCGCGGCTGCACTTGCCGTTCCGGATCCAGACACCGCACCGAGCAGGCCTCCAGTTACCAGGGTAGCCACGCCGAGTGGGAACCTGCGGTAGCCGGCAATCCTGTGGCCGACGCGGAAGAGGTCGATGATCACGCCGCCCTTGAGCAGCAATTGCGCCATCAAGAGGTAGAGCGGGATGATCGACAGCGTGTAGGCCGATGCCGTGTAGAACGTGTCCTGCCCGACGATGCCATTGAGGACGCCCGGCCCCACCCACAGCATCACGCCGATGAGCCCCGCACCCAGCAGGCAGGTCGCGACCGCCTGTCCCGCCATCAAGAAGACGACGATCCAGAGCGTCACTGCCCAGATGATCCAGTCCTTGGACATGCGAATTCCGATCTCCGAGAGGGATCGACGCCGCCCGGCGGGCGGCGTCGGCGGCAATCATTTCGCGAGATATTCGGCAACACCCGCAGGCAACTTGGCCCCTTCGGCCTGGATGAGCTCCGCGTAAAGCTTCGCCGCCGCCCTCGCCGGATGTCCGTCCGCCTCGGTCTTTTCGATCCAGGCGACCCAGGTATCGGCGGCAGCCTTGTCGATATGCGCCTTCATGGCCGGCGAGAGATCGTTGATCGACACGAACGAACCGCCATCCTTGCTGATGGATTCTTCCTTCACCGTGCCGACCCGCGCTTCCCACTGTTCGGCGTTCTTCGTGGCGACGGCGCGCGCGGTCTCGTCCCAAAGCTTCTTCTGGTCGTCAGTCAGCTGGTCCCACATCTCGTTGCTCACCGCGAGATAGCTTTCCCAGTGACCGATGGAGACGTCGACGATCGAGTGTCTCAGCAATTGCTGCAGCGAATAGGAGGGCCAGTCGGAGATGGCGATCACAATGCCTTCGATCGTGCCGCGCGAGGCCGCCTCGAAGGCCTGCGAACCCGGGATCGTCACCGGCGTCGCGCCCAGCTTTTCGAGCATGATGGTGTGAAGCGCAGAGCCGGCGCGGAGCGGCACGCCGCGAAGGTCCTCCGGCTCCCTCAGCACCTTCTTCACCGTCGAAATCGAATAGGGCGCGGTCGCGCCCAGGGCCCATGCGCGAATGCCCTTGTCCGCGATCTCGTATTCGTAGAACGTCTTGCCGTCCTTCAGTTCCACGTCCGAATCGAGAAGCTTCTGGAACGCGCGCGTCACCATCGGCGAATCCGTGCCGTAGGTCGGCAGCTGCGTAACGTCGGACAATGGGAACCGACCTTCGTGATAGGGCGCCAGCAGCGGCGCGGCGACTTGGATCGTTCCGCTCTGCAGGCTGTCCAGCTCTCGCCCGACGGCGGAAAGTTCACCTGCGTAGAATCGCGTAAACGTTATCTCGCCATTGCTTCCCTGCTCGATGGCGTCGGCGAACGGATCCATATGGGCGCCGACCCACAGATGTGGCTTGCCCAGGCCCGTCGATATGATGAACTCCGCGGCTCCCGCCGTAGCCGTGAGCGCTGCGCCAAACATGGCGGTCGCGGCAAGCAACCTGCGTGCATATGCAATCATCGTCCCCTCCCTTGAGACAGCCGAGTTCGTTTCGAGACAAGGGCTCGATCGAACGGCTCGACATTGGAAACACCGGCCTCCACCGGTCTCACGGCGCTCCTGCATGCCCTCCTTGGGCATCACTCCTCCAGGGGGCGCTCGTGACAGTCATGCTACGCGTATTTCCGGATTTGTAAACAGAAATGAATCATGAGTCATAATTCATTTCGATTTGACAGCGCCCTACGGCGCCCGTAGGCTGAGGTCAATCATGAGAGACTCGAGTATCAAAGAAACAGTACGCTCAAACCGGGACGGGGGCACAAGGACGCGTCTCACACGCGCCGAGAAGGCGGAAGCCACACGGGTGCGGCTGTTCGAGGCTGCCGTCCAGATCGTAGGGGAACAAGGTTATGCGGGCGCGTCCGTCGCTTTGATAACCGCCCAGGCGAAGGTGGCGCAGGGGACGTTCTACAACTACTTCGAATCACGGCAGGACCTGCTGGACCAGCTTCTTCCGGCGATCAGCGAGCAGCTTCACGAGATGATCCGGGCCAAGGTGATGGCCGCTCCGGACGACCCGCTGGAACGCGAGCGCGCGCGCCTGTGCGGCTTCTTCGAGTTTCTCGAAAAGTCGCCTCATCTGTTCAAGATCCTGAGCGAGGGGATGGTACAGGCGCCGACCGGCTTCCGCCGTCATCTCGAGATGCAGACGGCGAGCTACCGTCGCGCCCTCGAATATGAGAGGAGGCGGGGCAATCTGAGGATCGACGACCCGAACGAGATCGATGTCGTGACCCAGATGCTGCTGTCCACCCGCGAGTATCTGAGCGGCCGCTTCTGCTATGTCGACGGCCAATTCGTCCGCCCATCGAACTTTGTTGCGGATACTTATATCAAGCTGCTCAAAGGGCAAATCTTCAAGTGAGCGCGACCGGGGACAAGGCGCAGGGCGACGTCCCCTGCTTCTTCCATATCAACGTGAACTGCTCCGATTTCGAACGCTCGCTCGCCTTCTATCGGCTGATCGGCTTCGAGGTGGTTCTTGATTTCGCGGCGTCCAGCAATGCCACCTTCGGCGAAGTCGGGCTGGGCCCCGTGCTGAGACTGCCGGACGACTGCGACGGGAGAGCTGCCTTGCTGATGCTCGGCGGCGACGAGAGAGGGCTGCGGCTCGATCTGATCGAATGGCGCTCGCCGCGTGAGGCTGCACCACCGCGGCGCAGCCTCGCCCAGCTGGGCGTCGGCCGGATCTGCCTGAGGACCTTCGACGCGGCGGCCGTCCATGCGCGACTGAGCGATGCGGGATATTCCTGCTACAGCGCGCCGAAGCGCATCACGCTGGGCGGCTCGAAGATCGAGGTCTTCTGCGCCGAGGATCCGGACGGTGTCGTCATCGAGTTCATGCAGTTCATCGGGCGGGCGGCGCAATAGACGCGGCAATAAGGTTTGGCCTGCGGCAAGCCCCTCGTCGGCCTGCCGGCCACTTCTCCCGGCAGGACGGAGAGAAGACCGGTCTCGTCACCGTTTTTGCAAATCACCAACGCTCCCGATTGGCGAAAGCCAAGCTGGCGTCGTCTCTCTCCCGCGGGCGGGGAGAGATGTCCGGCAGGACGGTGAGGGGCAACTCGATGGCACGGTCGGGCGCTTGGCGGTCGATCCATCGACCCTGGAATTAGCCGGGCGTCTTGAAGTAGTCCGGCTTGCCGGTCGTCCAGGTCTCGCCCCAAAGCTGTCCGCCTCCATCGACGGTCAGCAGCTCGCCTGTGACGAACCTTCCGGACGGCCCGCCGAGATAGACGCAGGCCTCCGCGATGTCCCAGGCATTGCCCACGCGCATCATGGGATTCGATCGGGGATAGGCCGCACGAGCCTCCGGCGTATAGACCTTCCAACCTTCGGTTTCGATTGCGCCGGGCGCGATGCAGTTGACCCGGATGTTCAACGGCGCCCATTCCACCGCCACGCTGCGGGACAGGCCGATCACGCCTGCACGGGCCGCTATCGTATGAGTGACACCGTAGAGGCCGTGCGTCGTCACGACCACGATGTTGACGATGCTGCCGGCCTGCCCGGTGTCGCGCCATTTGCGGGCCGCGGCTTGCATCATATGCCAGGTGCCGTTCAGATTCGTGTTGATGACGGCGTTCCAGCCCTTCACGCTGAAGTCGATCGCCGGCTGCGGAAACTGCCCGCCCGCGCTGTTGACGAGAATGCCTGCACCGCCGTGCTCATCCCAGACGCGATCGAAAAATGCGCCAACGCCTTCCGGCTCGCGAATGTCGACAGTGTGGCCGCTGCACTTTAGCCCGCGCGCCTCGATTGCACGCACGAGTTCGGCGATCTTGCCTTCGCTCCTGCCGGTCACGACCACATGCGCCCCGAGGCGGGCAAAAAGCCATGCCGTGGCGCGGCCGATCCCGCCTGCCCCGCCGGACACGACGACCACCTGCCCCTCGAGACAATCGGGCGCATAGACGGTGGGCTGCACGGCGAGATCGGCATCGCTGAGCCCGATCTTTTCCTCCGCGTCGCTCATCGTTCCATTCCCTTGAGCAGCTCGCCAGAAATGATCATCTTTCGGACCTCCGTGGTGCCTGCGCCGATTTCCATCAGCTTGGTCGAGCGGAACAGACGGTTGATCTCGGACTCCCATATATAGCCGGTGCCGCCATGAACCTGGACGGCAAGGTCGAGCACCTTGTGCGTCGCCTCGGCCGCGTACATCACAGACGCCGCCGTAAGCGTGTGTATATCGCCGCGACCGCCGCCGCCGATCTCGAGCGGAGCCGCTGCCGCAAGCACGCGATAGGTAAAGCTGCGGATGGTCTCGACATGGACATACATGTCGGCGAGCATCGATTGGACCATCTGGAAGGAGCCGATCGGCTTGCCGAACTGCTTGCGCGTCTTGGCATAGTCGACCGAAAGCTCCAGCGCCCTCTCGGCAATGCCGAGGCAGAGAGGCGAGATCATGGCCCGTTCCAGGTCGAGGCCGCTCATGACCACGGCAACGCCCCGATTTTCTCCGCCCACGAGATTCTCCGCCGGCACGCGGCAATCCTCGAACAGGAGCTCGCCGGTCTGGCTGCCGCGATAGCCCATCTTGACCAGCTTTTGAGCGACCTTGAAGCCAGGCGCGCCCTTCTCCACGATAAAGGCGGAAATGCCGTGAGCGCCCTTCTCGCGATCGGTCTTGGCGTAGACCAGCAGAACGTCGGCGACCGGCCCGTTCGTGATGAAGATCTTGCTGCCGTTGAGCACGTAATGATCGCCTTCCCGCCGAGCGGTGGTGCGCATGGATCCCAAGGCGTCGGAGCCAGCCCCGGGCTCGGTCAGGCCAAGCGCCCCGATCTTCCGGCCCGAACAGAGATCGGGGAGATAGCGACGCCGCTGCTCGTCCGTGCCGTTGCGGTAGATGTTGTTGGCGCAGAGATTGTCGTGGGCGACCCAGGCGAGCGCCATCGCGTGGTTCCAGCGGGCGAGGCCCTGAAGCACGAGACCCGCGGCCACGAGGTCGAGGCCAGCGCCTCCATATTCCTCCGGGATCGTGATCCCGAAGAGCCCGTTGTCGCCGATCTTGGGGAACGCGTCCTCCGGCCACCATTCCTCGTTATCCATGCGTTCGGAAAGGCCATGGAGCTCGTTACGCGCGAAACGATCGGCATTCTCGAGGATCATCCGATGATCGTCATCCAAGTCGAATAGGTTCGGCTTGTCGTTTCGCCCAACGATATCGTTCATTCGCTCCTCCCGTAATCGTCATGCCGGCAGGCCATCTCCGCCTGTCTTAATGAAATCATTTCATCATACGAAGCGCCGCGCAATGTCAACCTACCATACACGGAAAAGGCGCTTTCACGCGCCCCTCTGATTTTTAGGACAAAACACGCTAGGCATGGTTGACAATGCTGATGAACTCAAATCATTTATTTCGGCATCCTATCGGAAACGAGGTGGGGGAGACAGTGACCGAACCTGTGATCATCGAGAGACGAGACTCTGTCCTGTGGGTCAGGATCAATCGCGAGGAACGGCGCAACGCCCTCAACGAAAAGGTCGCGCAGGGTATCCAGGCTGGCCTGGATGAAGCAGAAGCGGACCGCAACGTACGCGCCGTCGTCATTACCGGCGCAGGTGACAAGGCGTTCTGCGCCGGTGGCGATCTTCAGCTGCAGGCGGACGGAACTCCGTTCACTATCGACGCGGCAGACCCGCGCCATTACGTGGCTCGCCTGCTGAGGCGCATGGATGCCTGCCGGCTTCCGCTGGTCGCAAGAATAAATGGCCACGCGCTTGCGGGCGGATTGGGCCTGGCGAGCGCCTGCGACCTCGTCGTCGCGCGCGAAGACGCGCTTCTGGGGGTCACGGAGGTAAAGGTCGGGCTTTTCCCCATGATGATCCTGCCGTTCCTGCTGAGGACCGTTTCATACCGGCGCCTGATGGAATTGTGCATCACGGGCGAGCCGATCACCGCTCGCGAGGCCGTCGCCGACAACATCGTGAACTACGCCGTGCCTGCCGGCGAACTCGACCAAAAACTCGATTGGCTCCTTGCGCGGGTCACCGACAAATCGCCGACCGGCATTCGCCTTGGCAAGCAGGCGCTGGCCAAGATCCGCGAGATGTCGACCGACAGTGCGCTCGAATACGCCCAGTTCATGCTGGCCAACATGGCCCGTACGAAGGACGCGCGGGAAGGCTTCACGGCCTTTAACGAGAAGCGCAGCCCGAACTGGACCGCGGAGTGAAGGACGTGGGCAAAATCATACGCATCGGCTGTGGGGCCGGTTTCTGGGGAGACAGTCCCGATGGCCCGGCACAACTCGTGCGATCAGGCCAGATCGATTACCTGGTGATGGATTATCTGGCCGAGATCACCATGTCGATCCTCGCCCGCATGAAGGCGAAACGTGGAGACCTCGGCTACGCCACGGATTTCGTGACGATGGTGATGAAGCCACTCGCCCGCGAAATCGCGGAAAAGAGAATTCGCGTCGTCACCAATGCCGGCGGGGTCAATCCGGATGCCTGCCGCGATGCGTTGCTTGCGGTCTTCAAGGAGGCGGGCCTCGACCTCAAGGTGGCGGTGGTTCACGGCGACGATCTGTCGGCATCTTCGGAACGCTACCGCGCGGCCGGCGCAGTCGAAATGTTCTCCGGCATCCCCATGCCGGAGCGACTGGCGAGCATCAATGCCTATCTCGGCGCCTTCCCGATCGCAGCGGCGCTGAGCGCCGGAGCGGACATCGTGATAACCGGCCGCGTGGTCGACTCAGCCATCGTGCTCGGGCCTTTGATCCACGAATTCGGATGGAAGCCGAACGACTATGACCTGCTCTCGGCCGGCAGCCTTGCCGGTCACGTGATCGAGTGCGGCACGCAGGCGACGGGCGGCATCTTCACCGATTGGCGCGACGTAGCCGGTTGGGACGATATGGGCTTTCCCATTGTCGAATGTGTCGCGGATGGAACGTTCGTGGTCACCAAGCCTTCCGGCACCGGCGGCCTGGTGACGCCATCCACGATCGCCGAACAAATCGTCTACGAGGTCGGAGACCCCACACGCTACCTTCTCCCGGATGTCACGGCCGATTGGAGCGGCGTCGTTCTGGAACAAGCCGGGCGGGATCGGGTCCGGGTATCGGGCGCGCGCGGATCCGCTCCGACCGACAGCTACAAGGTAAGCGCCACTTTCGCCGACGGTTATCGCGCCTCCGTGACCATGATGGTCGTTGGCCACGAAGCAGCGGCGCGGGCTCAAGCCACCGCTGAGGCAATCATCAGGCGCGCGGAACGGTTGATGCGCGCCGCAGGATTCGACGGCTTCGCCGACACCTCCATCGAGATCCTCGGCAGCGAGTCCAACTACGGTGCGCATGCAAGAACGCGTGCCGCTCGCGAAGTCGTGCTCAAGATCGCCGTGCGCCATCCCAGCCGGGATGCACTCCAAATCTTTGCCCGGGAGATCTATCCCGCCGCCACCGCAATGGCGCAGAGCATCACGGGTTTTGCGGGCGGACGCCCCGAGCCGCAGCCCGTGGTGAGGCTCTTTTCATTTCTCGTTCCGAAGACGGATGTGGAGGCCAGTTTCGAGCTGGAGGGAAAGACGGAAGCGATTGCTCCCCATCTGCCGAATGCTGCGGCCACCGGCAGAGGCCAGGCGGAGGCGGAGTTGCCGCCTGCTCCCGATGCGATTGCCGTCGTACCGCTTGTTGCGCTGGCCCACGGCCGCAGCGGCGACAAGGGCGATATCGGCAATATCGGGATACTCGCGAGACGGCCGGAGTTCTTGCCCTGGATACGCCGCAGCGCAACACCCGAAGCCGTCGGCCGCTATTTCGGCCATTTCGTCAAGGGACGGGTCGAACGCTTCGAATGGCCCGGCCTGATGGGGCTGAACTTCCTTTTGCATGAAGGCCTGGGCGGCGGCGGCATAGCCTCGCTGCGCCACGACCCGCAAGGCAAGGCGCTTGCGCAGATCTTCATGGATTTCCCCGTCGAGGTTCCCGCATCCTGGATCGCCAAGGGCGGGCCGCTCGAGAACTGGAACAAGGAAATGGCTGCATGACCGATCCGCTCTTCAGGAAGGTTCTGGTCGCCAATCGCGGCGAAATTGCTTGCCGCGTCATGCGAACGCTCGACGAACTGGGCATTCGATCCGTTGCTATCCATCATCGTGTCGAGGCGCACGCCAAGCATGTGCGCATGGCCGATGAGGCGGTGGGAATCCATGGCGATACGCCCGTCGCGGCGCATCTCGACATCGATCAGATCGTCGCGGCGGCGCGTTCGGTCGGTGCCGACGCAATCCATCCCGGTTACGGCTTCCTCTCGGAGAATGCCGGCTTCGCATCTGCCGTCGCGGCAGCGGGGATTGTCTTCATAGGACCGGATGCCGCGACGATATCGCTCATGGGCGACAAGATCTCGGCGAGAAACTTTGCCGCCGAGCACGGCGTGGCCGTGGCACCTTCGGTCATGCCCACCAGCGATATGGATGCCTTTGCGCGGCAGGCCGAAGCGATCGGCTTTCCGCTGCTCATCAAGGCGGCAGCCGGCGGCGGCGGCAAGGGAATGAGCATCGTCCGCAACGCGGCCGACATGCGCGAGGCCGCCCGTCTCGCCTCCAGCGAAGCCAAGCGGTATTTCGGCGATGGCCGTGTCTATGCCGAGACCTATGTCGAACGGCCGCGCCACATCGAGGTCCAGGTGCTGGGCGACGGGAAAGGCAATGCGATCCACCTGTTCGAACGCGAATGTTCGGTGCAGCGGCGTTTCCAGAAGATCGTGGAGGAAGCGCCCGCCGCGACCTTGAGCCCGGAACTGCGCGAAGCGATCTGCGCCTCCGCGGTGCGGCTGGCGTCGGCCGCGAAATACAAGAACGCAGGCACGGTCGAATACATTCTGGGCGCCGATGGCCGCTTCTTCTTCCTCGAGATGAACACCCGCCTTCAGGTCGAGCATCCCGTCACCGAGATGATCACCGGGCTCGATCTCGTGCGCGCCCAGATCGAGATCGCCGCCGGCAAAGGTCTTCCGCTGGCTCAGAGCGACGTCGTGGCGCACGGCCACGCGATCGAATGCCGCGTGTGCGCGGAGGATCCGGACCGGGACTTCATGCCGGAGACCGGCACGGTGCAGTATCTCGGCGTACCCGAAGAGAACTGGCTGCGTTTCGAGAACGCGCTCGACCAGGGGCAGAAGATCACGGCCGATTTCGACCCGATGCTGGCCAAACTCGTCGTCCATGGCAGCGACCGGCACGAAGCGATCGACCGTTCGATTGCCGCACTGGACGGCCTGGCCCTGCTCGGCGTGAAGACGAACATCGACTACCTGGCCCGCGTGTTGGACAACGGCGCCTTTCGGGCCGGCGATCTCCACACCGGTTTCGTATCGGAGCACAAGCAGGCGCTCGAGGCGTCACCGCTTTCCGCATCGGCCCTGGCACAGGTGCTGGCCGCCGCTTTCCTCGGCTTCCGAGACTTCCAGGAACTTGCCGTCGGCACGCCCGAACCCTACGCCGCTATCGGCGGGTGGAGGAACTGAGAATGCGCATCAAGCTGGCACTCGACGGCAGCGTGCATGAGGTGACCATCGCCCGCCGGCGGCCGCACCTCGTGCTCGTGATCGACGGCGAGGAACATGAGATCTCCAAGCTCCCGGGACTGGGAGATGGACGCAAGTCGATGTCGATCGGCGGCCACGACGTGGTTTTCGCACGGGCGCTTCTTGGGGAGCGACAAGCTGTGCGGCTGGGTGGGCGAACATTCGAGATAGGCTATATCGACCCGTTTTCCGAAAGCGCCGCGACCGGCAGCGGCCAGGACGTCGTCAAGGCGCCGATGCCGGGAGCCGTGGTTTTCGTTCACAAGCAGGCCGGCGAGGCGGTCATCCGCGGCGAGCCCTTGGTCACTATCGAAAGCATGAAGCTCCAGACGGCCCTTGCCGCGCCGCGCGACGGGGTAGTGGCGAAGGTCCTCCGCCTGGAGGGACAGACGTTCGAAAAGGACGAAGTCATCGTGATGCTCGAATCCGAGAGCGAGAAGGTCTGATCGCATGCGCAAGATCCAGTCGATGGTCAGCACGTCTTCTCCGGATTTTCGGAAGTACGACGCACATAATCGGCGTGTCGTGGCAGAGTTTCGCGCCAAGCAGGAGGCGGCCCGCCATGAGCGCCCCGCGCGGGACCTCGATCGCTTGGAAAAGCAGGGAAAAATGCGTCCCCGCGAGCGCATCGAGAAGCTGCTCGATCCCGGCACGCCCTTTCTGGAACTTTCCTCGCTGGCGGCCAACATGGCGTATGACGGCGATTCTCCTTCGGCCAGTGCCATCGTCGGCATCGGCGTGGTCTCCGGGCGGGAGGTGATCATTCGCGCGGACGACCCCTCGGTGAAGGGCGGGGCATGGTACCCACTGACCGCGAAGAAGATCGTGCGGGCGCTGGACATCGCGATGGAGAACCGGCTGCCGGTGATCCATCTATGCGATTCCGCGGGCGGGTTCCTGCAGCTCCAGTCGGAAGTCTTCCCCGACAAATACATGGCCGGCCGGATCTTCAGGAACCAGTCGATCCTGTCGAAGATGGGCGTGAAGCAGCTGGCCCTCGTCTTCGGTCATTGCACCGCCGGCGGCGCGTACATCCCGGGACTCTCCGATTACAGTGTGATCGTGCGCGGCACGGGCGCCGTCTTCCTCGGCGGTCCTCCGCTGGTCAAGGCCGCGACCGGCGAGGAGGTGACCGTCGAGGAACTCGGCGGCGCCGACATGCACACCAGCGTTTCCGGGACCTGCGACTATCCAGCGGCAAGCGAGGAAGAGGCGATCCACATCGGCCGCGAGATCGTCGCGCAATGGGACCGGCCGAAAAAATGGGACTGCCAGAGGGAAGCGCCGGAAGAGCCCGCTTACGATCCGCAGGAGATCTACGGGATCATTCCCGACGACATCAAGAAGTCCTTCGATATGCGCGAGGTCATCGCCCGCATCGTCGACGGCAGCCGCTTTCACGAATACCAGCCGAATTACGGCACCACGCTGATCTGCGGCTTTGCCAATATCTGGGGCTACAAAGTCGGCATCCTCGCCAACAATGGCGTGCTCTTCAACGACTCGTCGCTCAAGGGCGGGCATTTCATCGAACTCTGCAACCAGAACAACACGCCGCTGGTCTTCCTGCAGAACATCACCGGCTACATGATCGGCCGCGAATATGAGCGGCGGGGGATCACCAAGGATGGCGCCAAGATGATCATGGCGCAAAGCTGCTCGCGTGTGCCGAAGTTCACCGTCATGTGCAACGGCTCCTTCGGCGCCGGCAATTACGGTATGTGCGGGCGCGCCTTCGACGGCAGGTTCCTGTTCACCTGGCCGAACCACCAGATCGGCGTCATGGGCGGCGACCAGGCCGCCAATACGCTGGCCGAGGTAAAGATCAACCAGATGAAGCGGAACGGCGGCACGATCGACGAGGGCGAGATCCAACGCCTTTGGGAACAGACGCGCGCCGCCTATCAGGAGCAGCTGTCGGCTTACTATTCCACCTCCCAGATATGGGATGACGGCATCATCGACCCGGTCGACACGCGCAATGCTCTTGGCATCGCCATCTCGGCCTCGCTGAACGCACCGCTCGGCGAGAGCGGCTACGGCGTCTTCCGGTTTTAGGCGATGGCAGGGCCCATCCACTTCTACTTCGACTTCGCGTCGCCCTACGCCTATTGCGCGGCGGGCGAAGTCGAGAAGATCGGCGCGGAGTTCGGCCGCGCCATCGAATGGCGCCCGATCCTGTTGTGGGCCGTGCTCAAGGCTCATGGGATCGCGCCGCCGATGGATTCACCCGTCAAGCGAGCCTATTTTCTCAATGACATGCAGCGTTCCGCCGCGTTTTTCGGCCTTGCCTACCGCCAGCCGGCCAAGCTGCCGCTTTCCTCCCACCTCGCCGCACGCCTTTTCCACGCGACCGCCAAGAGCGAACCGCGACTGGCGATCGCGCTGGCTCGCCGGCTTCTTTCCGCTTTCTTCGCGGAACAAAAGGACATCTCCGACGAAGCCACGGTGACCGCTCTTGCCGCTGAACTGGGCATTCCGGCGGACGCCGCAGCGGACGGCATGAAGGGATCGCTTGGACGCTCGCTCCTCGAGAGCGCTGTCCAGGAGGCGGTCTCGGCCGGCGCGGTGGGCTCGCCATATTTTCTGGTAGACGGCGAAGGGTTTTTCGGAGCAGACAGGCTTCCGCAATTGCGCTGGTTCCTGGGCGGAGGAGGACGATGACGACATTCGAGGACATCACCTACAAGCTTGCAGACGGCTTCGTTCGCATCGCCGTGAACCGCCCGGACAAGCTGAATGCGTACCGGAATCAGACTGCTGACGAGTTGCGCGAAGCGATCGCCCTGGCCGAAGCGGAGGGTACGGCTCGCGCCATCCTGATGACCGGTGAGGGCCGGGCTTTCGGTTCAGGCTACGACCTCTCGACTGTCAGGCCGGACGAGGTCCCCGCGCTGGATGACGTTCTGGAGCGCCACTTCAACCCCTTGGTTCACGCCATGCGCCACTCCCGGCTGCCGATCGTGGCGGCCATCAACGGGCCTTGCGCCGGCGCGGCCGTCGGCATCGCGCTGGCTGCGGATATCGTGCTGGCCGGGCGGTCGAGCTATTTCTACGAGCCCTTCGTAGGGATCGCTTTGGTGCCCGATGCCGGCAACACGATTTTCCTGTCGCGCATGCTCGGAAGAATCCGCGCCTCGGGCATGATGCTGCTCGGGGACCGCATCTCCGCGGAAAAGGCCCTCCAATGGGGGCTCTTGTGGGAAGTCGTCGACGATGCAGAAGTCGAATCGGCCGCGGCGGCCATTTGTGCCAGGCTGGCACAGCTCGAACCCCAAGCGCTCGCCAGCACCAAGCGCCTCATTGCCGACGCCGCGGATTTTGCCATGGCGGAGCAACTCGATCTCGAACGTGACCTTCAGGGTGAGGCCGGTCGGTCACCGGCGATGAAAGCCAAGATCGCCGCCTTCTTCGCCAGACAGAAGGGCTAGCCGGGTGGCGAGTATCCGCATCGATACCGGCGGGCGGAAATCGCCGGTCCGCCAAGCGCGGTAACGGAGGACACGCGATGGAAAACGCGCTCGGCTCCACACGGTTCATCGACGCCGATAGCCGGGTCGTAGCGGATTTTGCCGCCGATCACGCGGGCGCCGGCGATGCGCGCTCGAAAGCGGTGAACCTCTACTACGCGTTGCGCGACGCGGTCCCTTATGACATGCGCACGTTCGGCTTGGATGAAGGGCAATTCATCGCCTCCAATGTGCTGGGCGCCAACTCGGCCTTCTGCGTGCCAAAGGCGATTGCTCTTGCGGCAGTGGCCCGCGCGGCAGGCATTCCCGCGAAGATCGGTTTCGCGAATGTCCGGAACCATCTCACGTCCCCGCGGCTCGCCGCCCTGATGGATGACGACATCTTTCGCTGGCACGCTTACACCTCCCTTTTCCTCGATGGCAGCTGGGTCAAGGCAACGCCCGCTTTCGACATCGGACTGTGCGAGCGACACGGCGTCCTGCCCCTCGAATTCGACGGGCGCTCCGATTCCATCTTCCACCCGTATGATCGGGATGGTCGCCAGCACATGGAGTATGTCGATTTCATTGGCGAGTTTACCGACATGCCCTATGACGCGTTCGCCACCGAGATGCGCGCGGCCTATCCGCGCCTCCTGGAGGCGCTCGACCAAGACCGGGCCCGGGCAGCCCGATTGAGAAACTGAACAATTCCGATCGAGATTGGCAGAGAAATGACAGAAGCAGTCTACATCCTTTCCGGCGTCCGTACGGCAATCGGCACTTTCGGCGGCACCTTGTCGAACGAACTGCCGGCGGCGCTGGGGGCCCGGGTCGCGGCCGAGGCAGTCCAGCGCGCCGGCGTGGAGGCGGGCGAGATCGGACATGTCGTCTACGGGAACGTGATCCCGACCGGACCGAAGGACGCCTATCTCGCGCGGGTCGCTGCCATCGACGCCGGCATTCCAAAAGAAGTCCCGGCGATGACGCTCAACCGGCTCTGTGGAAGCGGCGCGCAGGCTATCGTGTCGGCCGCCCAGAACGTCATGCTTGGCGACACGGACGTCGCGCTTGCAGGGGGCGCGGAGGTGATGAGCCGCGCGCCGCATTATGTCCAGTCTGCCCGTTTCGGCCAGAAAATGGGCGACGTGACGATGCTGGATGGCCTGACCGGAGTGCTGACCGATCCGTTCGGCAACGGCATCATGGGCGTGACCGCAGAAAACGTCGCCGAGAAATACCGGATCTCCCGACAGGACCAGGACGCCTTTGCCCTGGAAAGCCAGCGTCGCGCGGCGGCGGCTATCGAAGCGGGGCATTTCAAATCGCAGATCCTGCCTCTGGAGGTTACCAGCGGGCGAAAGACTGTGACGTTCGACACGGATGAACATCCGAAACCGGCCACCACCCTCGAGACGCTGGCCTCGCTCAGGCCGGCCTTCAAGAAAGACGGCATGGTGACCGCCGGCAATTCATCCGGCGTCAATGACGGCGCAGCCGCTGTCGTTCTTGCCTCGGAGCGCTATGTGGACCGTAGTGGCGCCAAGCCGCTCGGCCGGATCGTGGCCTATGCGCATTCGGGGGTCGAGCCCGGCATCATGGGCATTGGTCCCGTGCCAGCCGTTCGCGCTCTGGTCGACCGCGCCGGCATCAAGGTCACCGATTTCGACGTGATCGAATCGAATGAAGCGTTTGCGTCACAGGCTTTGGCGGTAGGCCGCGAGCTCGGGCTCGACCCAGCCAAGGTCAATCCGGACGGCGGCGCGATCGCGCTCGGCCATCCCGTTGGCGCCACGGGCGCGATCCTGACTGTCAAGGCACTCTACTATCTGCAGCGCACGGGCGGCCGCTATGGTCTTGTCACGATGTGCATCGGCGGCGGGCAGGGTATCGCCCTCGCCATCGAGAGGGTCTGACCAATGCACGCCGCCAAGGACCGAGCAGCGGTTTTGGGCTAAAGGGCGTGCAGAAACGATCGTTCAAGCGGGGTCGCGCAAATCTACGGTTTGCGCGATGTGCTTCAGGCGCGTGCTCGGGGCGCTTCAGCCTCGCGCGTCCGGACGCTTCGCGATCAATCCCATGCCGACGCCGACTACGCCGCCAGCGGCCTTGACCAATGCATCGGCAAGCTTGGCGTGGCGGTCGGGGGTAAGCGCCTGTGCAAGTTCGAGCCCGCCAGCGACGAACACCACGAGCAGCAGCGCCATAGGCCAGGAGCGGCGATATCCGACACAGAAAAGCAGCCCCAGCAGCGCGAAGGCTGCGGCTCGCTCGAATGTCGGGCCGGATCCGAGCTGAGGGCGGTCGGCCAGGGGCGATATCGTCGCCGTCAATATGACGAGGAGCGTGACCCAGGCGAGGATGCGGGCGATGTTTCTGATCATCGCCCTTTCCTAACCCTTCTTTGCGCGGCGCGCGACCTCCAATGCTTCACCCTTTCGGTGTAGGCGCGGTAGCAGTGCTCAGAGCGGGAGGCTGGTGATACCGGTTCGGCCGCTTCGTTTGGCACCGTTAGGCGGTCGGCGGCGATGGAACGGAATGGGATTCCTCGGATCAGCTCGCCCGCTCGCGCGGCCTCACGCCCGAGGATGACGACTGCGTTGAAGGCCGGTCCCAAATCGCCGACGTTGGCGATTGGCATCGACATGGAGCTTCGTCATCCTCGGGCCGGCGCCGAGCGAAGCGAGGTGACGAGACCCGATCCGTTCCGTTACGTGTGGGCGACCCACCCAACGGTGCAGAACGGAGTTCCCTCGTCTACTCCAATGCCCTGCCCTTGCATCTTTCCGCAGCCCCCGCTCACTCCCACTTGACTATAGCTCGCTCGTTATATAACGTATCTGCTATATAGAGGTGCAGCACGTGAATCTGGATTTGGCCTTTTCCGCCCTGGCCGACCCGACAAGGCGGGCGATTTTGGCGCGGCTGGCATTGGGCGAGGCGACAGTGATGGAACTCGCTCGCCCGTTCGACATGTCGCAGCCCGCAATTTCGCGCCACATCAGGGTGCTGAGTGATGCCGGCCTGATCACGCAACGCGTCGACGGCACCAAGCGTCCATGCAAGCTGACGCCCGAGGCGCTGTCCGAGATCGATCGATGGCTGGCGATGCTGCGGGACGCGCTCGGAAGGAATTACGACCGGTTGGACGCGCTGCTGGCCGAGATGACGAATTCAAGCGAGGAGAGGAATGATGACTAAATTGACGCTCACCCTGGAAGGCGACACCCATGTGGTAGTCACCCGGCGTTTCGCGGCGCCGCCCGAAGCTGTCTTCCGCGCGCATATGGAACCGGAGTTGATCAAGAAGTGGGTGCTCGGCCCCGACGGCTGGACCATGCCGGTCTGCATCAACGACGCCCGCCCGGGCGGCAAGATCCGCTACGAATGGAGCGATGGCGCCGGCAACGGTTTCTACCTGACCGGCGAGTTCATCGAGATCGAGGCGCCAAACCGCATCGTGCATGTCGAACGCATGCACCTTCCCGATCCGACGCCCGACAACCATATCGAGACGAGGTTCGAGCCGGACGGAACGGGCACGCTGATGACCATGCGTATGACGCTGCCGGATTCCGAGACCCGCGCCGCCATGCTCGCCACCGGAATGGCCGACGGCATGGAAACGAGCTACCAGCGCCTGGAGACGATAGTCTAAAGCGTGTCGCCCGCAATCGGATTCGGGCGCCACGCTTTAGGTATTTGTTTTGCCGCATTCTCGCGACGCCGACCGAACCCGGTCGACTGCGAAATGCTTTAGTCGTTCAAAAAGCGCCTGTGACGACTGGACCGGAGCGGCGGCACCGATGCTGCCGCTCCGAATGTGTTTTCGGCAGATCTGCCGTTCTCTCTACAGCCTAGCTGTGACGGATTTCCGTCCCCAGAACTTTGAGGCACTCGCGGATGAAGGCGGCGAGCGCCGTCCAGCCCTTGGCCGACACCATCGTCCCGTCGACATAGGCCTCGGTGGGCGACAGGTCGATATAGGTGCCGCCCGCTAGGGTGACTTCCGGCTCGCAGGCGCCCAGCGCGCCGACCTTCTTGCCGCGGACGACACCATCGACCGCCACCAGGATCTGCACGCCGTGGCAGATGGTGAAGATCGGCTTCCTGGTCTCGTGGAAGTGACGCACCATCGCCTGGACGCGCTTGTCGGTGCGGATGTATTCCGGACCGCGGCCGCCGGCGCAGTAGACCGCGTCGTACTGGTCGAGCTGCTTTTCCGCCTCGGAGAACGTCTTGTTGATCAGCGCAGAGTGACCGAGCTTCTCGGTGTAGGTCTGGTCACCCTCGAAGTCGTGCAGCGAGGTCTTGATCAGGTCCCCAGCATTCTTATCAGGGCACACGACGTGGACCGTATGGCCGACGGCTTCCATCGCCTGCTGGTACACAAAGATTTCGTATTCTTCGGTGAACTCACCGGTGAGCATCAGGATCTTCTTGCCTGGCATGGCTCTTCCTCTCGGGTTTGGGCAAGGCGCATGACGCGCCTTGCATTTCAGGCGTCAGCGTTGGTTCAGAAAGGGGAGTCCGGGAAATAGAATTCCTGGGCGTTGGCCTGGGTGATCAGCGGCGCGTCCAGCTTGACGGCCCCGCGGATCGGCGCCTGGCCGACGAGGTTGCCGACCGTCATGTAGATCGCGGTCTTTATCATCGACGGCGGATAGGGCGTCTCGACCGGCGTCATCGGATCGCCGTCGATAACCTTCTTGACGATGTCCTTCATCCCGTTGCCGCCGAGCGCCAGCTTGATGTCGGTGCGGCCGGACTGCTTGACGGCCTCGAGCACGCCCAGGAGCATGTCGTCGTCATTGGCCCAGACCGCGTCGATCTTCGGATATTTGGCGAGGTAGTCCTGCATGAGCTTGAACGCCTGGTCGCTGTTCCAGTGCGCATACTGCATGTCGAGGATCTTGATGTCGGTGCCCTTGATCGTGTCCTCGAAGCCCTTGATGCGCTCGTCGTCGATGACCGTCGGAATGCCGCGCAGCACGACGATGTCGCCCTTGCCGCCCAGCTTGTCGATCATGAACTTCGCCGTATTGGCGCCGACGGCGATGTTGTCGCCGGCGAGGTAGAGGTCTTGAACGGAGGAGTCCGTCAGGCCCCGATCGACGACGGAGATGAACGTGCCCATGTCCTTGACGGCCTTGACCGGCTGGGTCAGCTCTTCCGAGGTGTAGGGCAGGATCACCAGCGCGTCGAGCTTGCGGCTGGCCGACAGGTCTTCGAGGGCGCTGACCTGGTCCGCCGCCGACGGCGACGTCTTCACGACCACTTCGACATCCGGGAAGGCAGCATTGATTTCCTTCGCCGCCGCCTGTGCGTGATAGACGACGCCCGCCGTCCACCCATGGTCCGCCGCCGGGATCGACACCGCGACCACCTTCTTGTCGGCGGCCAGCGCGTGGCCGCCCATCATGACAAGTCCAGCTGCAGCGGCTGCAATATATTTTCTGCTAAACATGACTACCTCCCAAAAGATATGGACCAGACAACAAGGCACCCGCCCGGTCCCGAAGACGGGCTATTTCGAAAACCTCTGCACAAGCATGGCGATGATGATGATGAAGCCCTGCACGGCAGCCACGAGGTATTCGGAAACGAAATCCGACAGCACCATGAGGTTGGCGATCAACTCCAGGATCACCGCACCGGCAATGGTGCCCCAGATACGGCCCTTGCCGCCACGCAGCGCCGTTCCGCCGATGACGACGGCGGTGATGACCTGCAGCTCCCACAGCACCCCGGTCGTCGGGGTGGCGGCGCCCAGCCGCGGCACGTAGCAGATGGCGGCGACGGCCACGCAGGCGCCCTGAATGACATAGGCAAGGGTGCGCGTCTTGATGACGGAGATGCCGGAATAGCGGGCGACGTCCTCGTTGGCGCCCACCGCCGCGCATTTGCGGCCATACTTCGTCTTGTAGAGAATGAAGGCGCCGATCGCGGCCACGACGGCCGAGATCAGGATCGGGATCGGAATGCCGGCGACGGTGCCGAAATAGACCGGCCTGTAGGCTTCCCGTAACGACCGGTCGATGGGGATCGTGCCGCCGTCGGTCATGTAGGTGATCAGCGCCCGGAAAATGCCCATTGTGCCGAGCGTGGCGATGAACGGTTCAATCTTCCCGACCGTCACGATCAGCCCGTTCGCCAGCCCGCACAGCAGGCCTGCGACGACCGCCACCACCATGCCCGCCGGGATGGCCCAAGAGCCGAGATCCGGCGCCATCATGTTCATGAACATGATGGTGATTCCGGCGATGAAGGCGACCATCGAGCCGACGGACAGGTCGAGACCGCCCGACGAAATCACGAAGGTCGCGCCGACAGCGATGATGGCGATGTAGGCGCTGCGCGTGATCACGTTGCCAAGATTTGTCGCGGAGAGGAAATCCGGGTTGATCAGGAAACCCACGACCAACAGGGCCACCAGCGCGAGGAACGGGCCGGCATCGGGCCACGAGAACTGGTACTGACGCTCGTTTCGGGCAGGCGTGGTATCGGTTACCGCGGTCACTGTCTTCCTCCCTGAGCCGTGTGATGGCCCTTCTCGCTTGTCGCGAGCAGCGCGATATTGCTCTCGGTCATCGTCTCGCCCGAGACCTCCCCGCTGATCCTGCCCTCGCGCATGACCAGGATGCGGTCGCAGACGCCGACCAGCTCCTGCATCTCCGAGGAGATGACGATGCAGGCCTTGCCCTGGCCGACGAGGTCCTGGATGAAGGCGTAAATCTGCGCCTTGTTGGCGATGTCGATGCCGCGCGTCGGCTCGTCGATGATCACCACCGACGGGTCGGTGAGCAGCACCTTGGCCAGCAGAAGCTTCTGCTGGTTGCCGCCTGAGAGCTGCCCCGCCTTCACGTTCAGGCTCTTGAGCCGGATGTCGTAGCTTGACACCGCCTTGGAGAGAGCTTCGGCCTCGCGGCGGCGGCGCAGCACTACGCCCGGATGGAAGCGGCCGAGCGCCGAGAGGGTCAGGTTGGGCGCCAGCCGCTCCTGCAAAAGCAGGCCCTTGCCCTTGCGGTCTTCCGTCAAATAGCCGATGCCCGCATCCATGGCTTCGCGCGGGGAGCGAATCCGGATCGGAGCCGCATTCAGCTCGATCGCCGCGGTGGCCGGGCGCAGCCCGAGGATGCCTTCGAAGAGCTCGGTCCGCCCTGCTCCGATCATGCCGGCGAAGCCGAGGATCTCACCCTTGTGAACGGTAAAGGAAACGTCCTCGGCGTAGCCGGGAACGGTCGCGTTGCGGACGCTCAGCATGGCCTCGCTGGTCCGGACGGCGCGCTTTTGCGGGTAAAGCGCCGTGAGCTCGCGCCCGACCATGAGCTTTGCCATGTCGATCTGGCTCAGCGTGTGACCAGGATAGGTGCCGACCATCCTGCCGTCGCGCAGCACGGTGACTTTGTCCGCCAGGCGCTGGACCTCGTCGAGGCGGTGACTGATGTAGAGCACGGCGATGCCGCGCGCCCTGAGCTCGAAGATGATGGCGAGCAGGCGTTCCACTTCCTCGCCGGTCAGCACCGCTGTCGGTTCGTCGAAGATGACGACGCGATGATCGTCGAGCAGCGCACGCGCGATTTGCACGAGTTGGCGATCGGCGAGAGAGATGTCGCGCACCAGCGCGGTCGGAGAGACTTCGCATCCGATTTCGGCCAGCTTGGCCGCCGCGATGCGCCGCATGCCGGCATCATCGACCATGCCGCCCCTTGTGCGCTCACGGCCTAGGAAGAGATTGTCGGTGACGGTCAGCGCGTCGGCGAGCAGGATCTCCTGATGCACCAGGGCGATGCCGGCCGCCTGCGCCTGATCGGGCTTGGTGAAGCGCACCCGGTGCCCCGCCATGGACAGGCTGCCCTCCGTCGGCTCGATATAGCCGGAAAGCAGCCGCATGAAGGTCGACTTGCCGGCACCGTTCTCACCGATGATGGCGTGAATTTCACCCGGCATGATGTCCAGCGTGACGTCCGACAGGACGGTGACCGGGCCATATTTTTTGCAAAGCCCCTCGGCGCGCAGCACCGCCGCGACGGACTGCTCGTACTCCATCGGCAAAGAACCGGTCTCCACACGCGCGGCGACGAACATCGGAACGGCTACTCGAATGCAGGCAGGAGCCGGTCCCGCGAATTCTCGATATGCACGCGCATCGCCTTTTCAGCGGCGTCGGGGTCGCCCGCGGCAAAGGCCGCAAGGATGGCCTCATGCTCGTCGAGCGCCTCCTCTGTGACGCGCGAGTGGTACATCAGGCGGAAGATATGGAAGTGGGTGTGCTGATGGGTGAGCGTCTGGCGGATGAGCTCGTTCTGGGCGAACTCCATGATCTTGTCATGGAAGATCGCGTCCTGACGGGCGAAGTTCGAATAGCGCAGACGGTCGTCCTTCCCCTCGCGGCGAGCCATGACTCCCGCGGCTTCCTGAAGCGCTGAGAGACGCGTGTCATCCAGGGTCTTCGTCGCCTTCGCCGCGGCGGCGGGCTCGAGCAGCAGCCGCAATTCGTAGAGCTCGTCGAAACGGCGTCGGGTGATCTGCGGCGCCGCGCTGTAGCCGATGAGATGGGTCTTCACCACCAGCCCCTCTCCTTCGAGCCTGCCGAGGGCCTCGCGGATCGGGGTATGGGAGACGGCGAACTCCTTCACGAGGTTGTCGACGGTGATGCGCGATCCCGGTGCGATCTTGAGCGACATCAACTGCGCGAAGATCGCCTCGTAGACCTCGTCCGACAGGCTGTTCACGCGCTGGATGCGGCCGGAGGGCCGGGTATCGTTGTCGACTGTCAGGTCCGGGTTCTGCATCGTCTTACCTCTTGACAGGAGCGACCACTAACACGATGCTCCGGGCAATTCAATCCTATATCGTATACGATTTTATAGGAGATACCACTTGAAGGTAAATCGGGGCACGGCGTCCCTTGCGGCCGAAATGACGTGGATCGCCACCACGTCGGCTTGGCGATGAGCAGGGATGCCGGGGGGCGGCCCTCCACGAACGTTTCGAACACGCTCCTCGCCTTCGGAGCGGACTCATTCTCTCGGTCACCAACCGGTTTTGAAGGACACAGTTCATGACCTTGTTTGCAGCAGCGCGCTTGCCACGCGAGATCCTATTGGGCAAAGGCCAGCGGCATGTGCTGCCTGCCGTCGCCGCCAAATATGGCCGGCGCGCCTTCATCTGCACCGACGAGCGCTTCGCCGCGACGTCCGTCTTCGCCGAAATCCTTGCCGCCTTGAAAGCAGCGTCGATCGACGTCCTCGTCCACGACCGCACGATGCCCGACGTGCCCCGCGACAGCGTTGCCGTCTGCGTCGCGGAGGCGAAGGATTTCGTGCCGGACATGATCATCGGGATCGGCGGCGGCAGTTGCCTGGACATGGCCAAATGCGCAGCGCTGCTGATCAGTCACGGTGGCAGGCTCCAGGACTACTATGGCGAGTTCAAGGTGCCCGGCCCTACCCTCCCGGTGATCGCCGTACCGACGACCGCCGGCACCGGGTCGGAAGTCACTCCCGTCGCGGTCATCTCGGATCCGGAGCGGACGCTGAAGGTCGGAATCTCCAGCCCTCATCTGATCGCCGCCGTTGCGCTCTGCGACCCGGAGCTGACCGCCACCTGCCCGCCCTCGCTGACGGCGATCGCCGGGGCCGACGCGCTCACGCATGCGATCGAGGCGTTTACCGCGGCCAGGCGCGGCACCGATCCCGTCTTGCCGCAGCAGCACGTCTTCATCGGCAAGAGCGCGCTCACCGATCACTTCGCCTTGCTGGCGATCAAGCTTCTCGGCCGCGGTCTCGAAAAGGCATATCGGGACGGATCGGACGAAAATGCTCGCGCCGATGTCATGATGGGGGCGCTGGCGGCTGGCTGCGCCTTCGGAACGGCCGGAACGGCCGCGGCCCACGCGGTGCAGTATCCCGTCGGCGCACTCACGCACACGCCGCACGGGCTGGGCGTGGCGACAATGCTTCCCTACGTGATGACCTACAATCTGTCCGCCGCCACGACCGAGATCGCGGAAATCGGCACCGCACTCGGTCTGCCGCAGGCAGGCCGTTCATCCGAGCAGATGGCGCGTGCAAGCATTGGCGAGGTCTCCCGGCTGTTTGGCGCGATCGGCATCACGCCGACGCTGGCTGAACTGGGCCTCCCCGAGGACAAGGTGGACTGGACCGCCGAGCAGGCGCTCGGCATTGACCGGCTGATCAAGAACAACCCACGTCCCTTCGACATCGCGGCCATGCGGCGGCTGGTCAAGGCGGCCTATGACGGCGACATCGCGGCTGTCGCGACGTGATCGACCGGGCCTTTCCGATGAACATTTCTCCTGAGACATTCGACGAGGATCCAGACATGTCCGACTACGCACCCTTCTCGCACGGGCTCTACATTGGAGGGCAGTGGCGGCCGTCGTCCGACGGGCGTGTCATCGATGTGATCGATCCTTCGACAGAGGCCGTGATCGCGGCCGTTCCCGATGCCACTCTCGCCGACGCCGCCGCCGCCGTCGACGCAGCATCGAAGGCAGCCGCGAGCTGGCGCGAAACCGCGCCGCGCAAGCGTTCGGAAATCCTGAGACGCTGCTTCGAACTCATGACCGAGCGGGCGGAGACGCTGGCCGCGCTGATTTCCCTGGAGAACGGGAAGGCCTTGCGCGACGCGCGCGGCGAGGTCGCTTATGCTGCGGAGTTCTTCCGCTGGAACGCCGAGGAAGCGGTTCGCATCAGCGGCGAGTTCGGCCTCGCGCCGTCGGGCGCCAACCGGATCGTCGTCGACTATCAGCCGATCGGGATCTGCGTGCTCATCACGCCCTGGAATTTCCCGGCTGCCATGGCGACGCGCAAGATCGCGCCGGCGCTCGCCGCCGGCTGCACCGTCATCCTGAAGCCCGCCAGCGAGACGCCGCTGACCGCCTATGCGTTGGCCGCGCTTTATGAAGAGGCCGGCGTCCCGCCCGGCGTCGTCAACGTGGTCACGACCTCGAATCCTGGCCCGCTGACGGCGGCCATGCTGGCCGATCCGCGCGTGCGCAAGCTCTCCTTCACCGGTTCGACCGGCGTCGGCCGCGTGCTTCTCGCCGAGGCGGCGAAGCACGTGATCTCATGCTCGATGGAACTCGGCGGCAACGCTCCCTTCATCGTCTTCGACGACGCCGATCTGGAGGCTGCGCTCGACGGCGCGATGGTGGCCAAGATGCGCAACGCCGGCGAGGCCTGCACGGCCGCCAACCGCATCTACGTCCAGGCTGGCATCCACGACGCATTTGCGGAAGGGTTGCGCAATCGCATGGCCGCCCTGAAGGTAGGCTCCGGCACGGATGACGACACCGAATGCGGGCCGATGATCACCCGCAAGGCGGTCGACAAGATCGATCGGCTGGTGAGGGACGCGGTCGGCCGCGGCGCCAGGATCCTGTGCGGCGGTGCGGTGGCCGACGGGAAAGGCTATTTCTATCCGCCGACGGTCCTGAGCGACGTGCCCGCCGATGCCGAAATGGCGCATGAGGAGATATTCGGCCCCGTCGCGCCGATCTCGCGTTTCGAGGACGAGGCCGAGGTCATTGCCCGCGCCAACGACACGGAATACGGCCTTGCCGCCTATATCTATACCCGCGACCTCGCCAAGGGGATGCGCGTGGGCTCCAGGATCGAATCGGGCATGATCGCGCTCAATCGCGGCTTGATGTCCGATCCGGCGGCCCCGTTCGGCGGCGTGAAGCAGAGCGGGCTCGGCCGGGAAGGCGGACAGAAGCACGGCATTGCCGAGTTCATGGAGGCAAAGTACATCGCCGTGAGCATGTGAGAGGGGACACCGTGCCAAAAGATCCGTTCCGCATCCGCGATCACGTCGCCGAGTTCGACGACATCGTTGCCGAGATCGTCCGCCGGAGCGCGGACGTCAGGGCGGCCATTCCGATGACCGCCGATGTCGCCTATGGGGCGCATTCCTCCGAGACCCTCGATCTCTTCTTTCCAGAAGGCAAACGCGATCGCCTGGCCGTGCACATGTTCATCCATGGCGGCTACTGGCGCATGTTCTCCAAGCGCGACTATTCCTATATCGCGCAGACGATCACCGGCGCTGGGGCGCTCGCGGTTATCGTCGACTATGCACTCATGCCCGCGGTGCGGATGGCCACGATCGTCGACCAGGTGCGTCGCGCAAAACGCTGGGTGCTCGATCACATCGCGCATCATGGCGGTGATCCCAACCGGTTGACCGTCAGCGGCCACTCCGCCGGCGCCCATCTCGCGACAATGCTTTTCGACGACGACGGCAGAGCCTCGAACATCAAGGGCGCGCTGCTGCTCGGTGGGCTTTACGACCTGAAGCCGCTACAGACCTCCTTCCTTGCCGCCGAGATCGGGATCACGGACGAAGAGGCCGCCCTGTTCACGCCCCTCACCCACCGCTTCGACCCCGCCGTCGCGGTGGAGATCGCAGTCGGAGCGGAAGAAACGCCGCCGTTCCATAATCAGGCCGACGCGTTTGCGCGGCATCTGGCGAAACAGGGGCTGCATGTTTCGCAAGCCGCGTTCCCCGGCAGCAATCATATGAGCAGCGTCCGCAACCTGGGGAACAAGGCCACCGCAGAAGCAATCCACTTGGCGAGCCTCCTAGGGAAGTAGCCCTGACGCGGCGACCGTGCTGATGTTCATCCATGGCGGCTACCGGTGCATGTTCTGCAAGCGCGACTACTCTTCCATCGCGCAGACGGTAACCGGCGCTGTCGCGATCGCGGTCATCGTCGACCATGCGCTGATGCCATCGGTCCGATGGCCACGATCGTCGATGAACGTCAGATGCTGCTCAAAGACGAATGAGCGCCTTGCGCCTTGTGCTCCGGTTGGAGCCGCTGCTCGTGCAATCCCAATCTCATGCGCTGTCCAGCGGCAAAGTTCTCGGCGAACTGCCGGAGCGCGAATGACCGCCGGAGCGTTTCGCCATTTTCGATGATCGTCACCCACCAGCTCCCGCTGGAGTGTTCGACGAGAACGCACGCGCTTTCAGCGGTTTTGTCCACTGGAATGACCTTGCCTCACTTCGCTCGCAGAAAGATTAGTTGGCGAGGGAATCTGGGTCGCCTTCGACAATCTCGATAATGAGGCCTTGATCGTCGTCGCCGATCGTCCTCTCGAGCCGTGAGAGCGTGCGGTCGAATATAACGGGCGCGCTGATAAGGCTCGCATGACCCAACACGAGCTTCTCAAGCTCTATCGCCTCTTGAGCCGGGTATCTCTGCTGCAGAACCTCGGCAATCGCAGCGATATTGACGATACCCTGCTCGTACAAGGCCTGTTGAACCTTGTGGATTATGTCTTGCCTAAGACTTTGATCGCTACTGGATTTCATGGCCTCCTCCGGTCCAGTGGACTGGGATAGCCCCTTCACCAGCCACCGTACCCCGTCTAACCGGAAATGGCAACAAACAATCGAAAAATATCCATTCGAGTCAAATAGTTAGCACTTTCGTAATCTTCATCAGACTTTTCAGCATCCTCATCCCCAGCCATATAAGTCAGCTGCTCCTTGCCATCATTTTCATGCCTTACTATCTATAGGCATGGTTAGTAGCTTACTCATTTGGCGGAGGCAGCATCTATGGCAGCACTGGAAAGGCCCGACCGCCTGCAGGTCATGTTGAGCCCAGACGAGCTCAGGGCACTGGACGACTGGCGTTTCGAGAAACGGATGCCGAGCCGAGCCGCAGCGGTACGCGAATTGCTTCGGCGCGGGCTGGCCGCGGAAGGCTTTATCGCAGCGGATGAGGCCAACCATTCCAGCGATTTCGGTATCCTCGAAACGAAGAAGCGCGGCAACAGCGACGCCGACGAACAGCCTTAACAGGAAAGCGAGACTGCGTTCTTCCACTGCGAGCCCGCACAGGGCGCTTCAGGGGGAATACCTATCTCGTGTCGCTTCGGATCGCAGGACATCTAAAGGGCTTCAGGGCGTTCCGACGTGTCGGTCCCGGCTCACCCGAGCCCTTGCGATCCGCAAGAACAGCGCACCCGACCCGCTCGGACTATCCCATACGGCTATCCGCGCTGTACGGGTAGCAGCTGGCGGAGAGAAAGGGATTCGAACCCTTGATACGGTTTCCCGTATACACGCGTTCCAGGCGTGCGCCTTCAACCACTCGGCCACCTCTCCGCATGCGCCGCAGTGCCGCGAAGCAACAGGGCGCGGGGCTCATCTAGTCGATTGCTGGGCAATTGCCAAGACTTCCCGGCGCTTCTTTTCGATCTTCCCATGCCGATTGCTTTCAGCCGCCATGCCCGGCACTCGGGATCGTCTGCGGCGGCGGAAAAACATCAGCTTTTCCGCCAGCTATGCTGGGGCTCGTAACCGAGGATCCGACGCGCCTTGTCGATCGAAAGCAGCGTCTCGTTTTCCCCGACGCCCTCCTTCAGCGCGATATCCGGATAGATCTCCGCCATCAGCTCCGCATTCGGCCGCGACATGACCGTATCGGCGTTCGCGATGATGAAGACCTCGGCCCCTTTGATCGGCGCCTCCAGCGCCTTGCGGATCGCCTGGGCGGCGTCGCGCGCGTCGATGTAGCCCCAGAGGTTCCATTTGCGCAGCCGCGCGTCGCCATCGAAGGAGGGAAACCGCTCGTAATCCTGCGGCTCCATGACATTGGAGAAGCGCAGGCCGACGATCTTCAACTCGGGATCCCAGCGGCAAAACTGCTTGGCCATCTCCTCGCCGAGCAGTTTCGATAGGGAATAGGCGGTCTCCGGCCGCCCCGGATACTCCTCGTCGACGGGTGCGTATGGAGGCGGCCGATCGAAGGGAAGGCCGAGCACGGTCTCGCTCGATGCCCAGACGATGTTGCGGATACCGACGCGACGCGCGGCCTCGAAGACATTGTACGTGCTGACCGTGTTGACCTTGAAGATCACCGCGTTGGGGTTCTTGCCCGGCGCCGGGATCGCCGCCAGATGGACGAGCGCGTCGGCGTCGCGCAGCCGGTCGTCGACCTCCGACAACACTTCCAGCGCCTGGCCGAAATCAGTGAGATCGGCCTGAACGAAAGGACAGTTCTCCCGGGCCGGCGGCACGGCGTCGATGTTGACGACATCGTAGCCATGCTTCAGCAGGTCCTCCACACAGGCGCGGCCAACCTTGCCGCTGCCGCCCGTCACGATCACCCTGGTCATTCGCGATCTCCTCCATCGGAGACGGCAGTCTAGCGCATGATCGCTGCCCTGGGCAGGACTTGGGTTCGGATCAATCCATGGACTGGCCGCGGAAACGTTGCTCCCGCCCGCTCATTCTTTTCGGTCTTGTTCTCCCGGCTTCCCGGCCATGACGTCGAACGGCTGCAGGATCATCTTGCCGGCGGCTTCGCCAAAATAGGCTTCCACCCCATAGACCTGCTGGAGGCGCTCCGGCGAAAGCACCGCCTCCGGCGGACCGTCCGCGACGACCACGCCGCGATCGACCAGGACGAGCCGCGAGCACCAGCGCGCGGCAAGGCCGAGATCGTGGAGGGAGGTGACGACCGCGTGTCCCTCCCCCGCCAGTTCCGCGAAGATGCGCATCAGCGCGATTTGGTGCCATGGATCGAGCCCGGCGGTGGGCTCGTCGGCAAGAAGCAGCGGCGCATCCTGCGCCAGGGCCCGCGCGATCAGCACGCGCGCCTTCTCGCCGCCGGAGAGTTCGGTTGCCGGTCGATGTCGCAGATGTTCGACCTCCATGCGCCGAATGGACCGCTCGATCGCGGCGCGATCGTCCCGGCCCAGGCCGGCGAAGGCCGTGCGATGTGGCGTCCTGCCGAGCGATACAAGGTCCTCCACCGCCATTCCCCAGGCGATCTCCCGATCCTGCGGCAGGTAGGCGACGAAGCGGGCCCGCTCCACCGGGGAAAGGGCGGCATTCGGGCGGCCGCTCACCGCGATTGCTCCGCGGGAGGAGATCAGGCCGACGATCGCGCGCAGAAGCGTCGATTTCCCCGCGCCGTTGGGTCCGAGCAGTCCGACGAATTCGCCGGCGCGGACGGCGAAGGAAATATGCTTCAGCACCTGCTTGCCGCCCAGGGCGACGTCGAGGGAGGAAACCGACAGCAGCGTCATCCCACAGCCTTTCGCGTCCGCCAGACCAGCCACAGGAAGAAAGGCGCCCCGACGATCGCGGTGAGGACGCCGAGCTTGACGTCCCGGCCGGGCGCGATCACCCGCACCAGCACGTCTGCCGCCATCAGCATGGACGCCCCGCCAAGCGCGCTCGCCGCAAGCAGGCGTGACGGCCGCGCGCCGACAAGGGGCCGCAACACATGCGGAACGATCAGGCCGACAAAGCCTATGGCGCCGGCGACCGCCGTGGCCGCCCCGACGGACGCCGCCGTTCCGAAGACGGCCAGGAACTGCACGCGGCGCAGATCGACGCCCATGCTCTGCGCCGCCTCGCCGCCGACCGTCAGCGCGTCCAGGGCGCGGCCGAGGACGGCGAGCATCAGCCAGCCGGCCAGCATGAAGGGGGCGGCGAGCCAGACATGCGTCATCGAACGGTCGGTCAGCGAGCCCAGCATCCAGAACATGATCTCCAGCGCGGCAAAGGGGTTGGGCGACAGGTTGAGGGCGAGCGAGGTCATCGCGCCGGCAAAGCTCGATACCGCGATCCCGGCGAGTATGACGGCAAGCGTGCCGCCTCGCCTGCCCGCCAGCGCCTGAACCACGAGCACCGCGAGAACCGCGAACGCCAGGGCCAGGATCGGCAAGCCGAGAGGAAAGAGAAGCGTGAAGCCCGAATAGATGGCGATCACCGCGCCGAGCGAAGCGGATGCGGAAACGCCGATCAGGCCGGGTTCGGCCAGCGGGTTGCGCAGATATCCCTGGAGCGCGGCACCGGCGAGGCCGAGCGTTGCGCCAACCATCAAGCCGAGGATCGCGCGCGGTAGCCGGATTTCCTGCATGACGATGGCGACCGCACCCGCATTCGGCGAGAAGAGCGCGCGGATGCTGTCGGCAAAGCCGATCGCCGCGGGCCCGACGGTCAGCGACAGCAGGAAAAGGACGACGGTCAAGGCGCCGAGGAGCGCGAGGACGAGCCGATATCTCCCGCCGGAGCTCATTCGGCTTCCCCCTGCGACCGCGCCGCTGCCTGGAGCCGCCGGGCGACCTCCAGCGTGAAGGGCGCCCCGCAAATCATGTAGGCTCCGGGGACAGCCACGCTGCGGGCTGGGCCAAGCAGGGCACGATAGGCGGGGTGCGCGAAAATCTGTTCGGCGAGCGCGGGAGCCCCGTGACGGTCCCCGTTGCCGAGCAGAAGGTCGGGTGCGGCGAGGACAAGCAATTCCAAAGGCAGGTGGACGGTACCGACCAGCCCAAGGCGGTCGGCGACGTTCTCCAGACCGGATGCCCTGACGATCGCGTCGGAGAGCGTGCCCGCGCCGGACGTGTAGCCATTGGGTTCGTAGAGAGCGACCGCGAGGCGCGGTGGGGGATTCGCCGCGAGATCGGCCAGTCCCTGGTCGATCTCGGCGATCAATTCCTGCGATCGATGCTGCCGCCCGAGGATCTCTCCCATGCGCGCTACGTTCGCGCGGATATCCTCGATCGAACTTTCCGACGTGAATTCCTCGACCCGAACGCCGAGCCGGCGCAGCAGGCCGACGGTCGTCCGCGTCGTGTATGTGCCGGCCAGCACAAGGTCGGGATGCATGAGGAAAATCTCTTCGGCCAGACCATGATTGATCACGTAGTCCTTTGCCTGTTCGGCGAGAACGGAACTGTTGGGATCGGTCGCGAGATGCGACACCGAAAGAAGCTGGCCCTCGCCGGCCATCAGCATGGCGAGCTGGTCCGTGCAGACATTGAGCGATACGACACGTTTCGGCGCCTCCACCGCTCCGGCATTGCCGGCGCAGGCGATGAAGAGGACGGCGAACGCCGCCCCCAACATTCTCGAGGCGCTGAAACGCTTCGGCATCTAAAACGTCCCTTTCAGCCCGAAGAAGGCGGTCAGGCCCGGCGTGTTGTAGCCGAACACTTCTTCATAGTCCGCGTCGAGCAGGTTATCGACCCGGCCATAGGCTTGGAGATGTTCGGTGACGTCGAAGCTGCCGCCGACATTGACCACGGTCGAAGAGGCCAGGGTCACGCGTGGCGGCAGGCTCGGAACATAGGCCAGATCCTCCATCTCGCCATTGAAGGAAACCTCGCCGAAGACGTGTGCCCGCCCCTCATAGAAGCGATAGCTGGCGCCGATCGAACCCGAATGTTCGGGTCGCCGTATCTCGGCGAGCCGAGGGCCACCCGCGACTGTCTGCTCGGTCGCCTTGGTGTATGTGTAGGAGGCGGTTGCCGAGAAGCCGTTCAACAGGTCGAGCGTTGCCCCGATCTCGATGCCCTGGCGCTTGCTGACCCCGTCGCGATTGATGGGCGAGGAGGTGCCATCAGGGCCATAGATGATCGCGATCTCATTGGTGAGATCCTGATTGAAATAGGTGATGTCGGCGACGAGCATCCCGTCGAAGAAGCGTTGTTCGATGCCGATGTCCCAGCCGAAGCTTTTCTCCGGAACGAGGTTCGGATTGCCGACGAAGGAATCGGGCACATAGCCGAACTGTTCGAAGAAGGTCGGATCGGTGACGCCCGTACCGACGGAGGCGTGCAGGCGAGTGGCATCGGTGAACCTCCACGCGCCGCTCAGGCTGTAGGTCGTCGCGTCGGCGAAGAGGTCGTTGAGGTCCCGCCGCAGGCCGGCGTTGACGAAGAAGCGATCGAAAAAAGCCCCTCGGTATTCGCCGACGAAGGAATTGGTGCGGCGGTCGAAAGTCTGGTCGAGATGTGACGGCGTGAAGGTCTCTCGCTGCCACTCGTATCCGCCGGTGAGCTGGTGGCTCGCATCGAGCAGGCCCGGCGTGTCGAATTGATAGCTCGCCTGGTAGGCGCCCGTATAGCGATTGCCGTCGCTCCAGGAGTTACCGATCTCGGCGATGTTCTCGCGATACATATCGCCCCCGGTGAAGCGGGCCTTCTGGGTCAGCGCGCCGTCGAGAGCGGTATGGGTCATGCCGATCGAGCCGAACAGCTCGCGGGTAGCTGTCTCGTCGGAACCATCGATCACCAGCCCATATGTCGGGCTGCCCCACGTGAAGTCCTGCGGGTCGAGATCGCTGCGGCGATTCACGTAGCGCAAGGTCCCGTCTAGGCTGAGGGCGTCCGACAGGTCTGCGGCGAAGCGGCCGTTCAGGGTGGCATTGCGATCGCCATCCCGCTCGTCTCCGAAATCGGAGACGTTGAAGCCTCCCGTATTCTGGAAAGCCCCGGACAGGGCAATGTCGTAGGTCTCGCCGCCGCCGCTCAGCGAGACGCCGCCCAGCCAGGTGCCGTCGGTGCCGGTTTCGGCCCGGCCGCTGCCGGAGAAGCCATTGCGCTCGCCTCGCCTGGTGATGATGTTGACGACGCCGGCCATGGCGTTCGACCCCCAGAAGGCGCTCTGCGGGCCGCGCAGCACCTCGATCCTGTCGATGTCGTCCACCAGCAGGCTGCCGAAGTCGAACTCGCCGGTGGACGTCTCGCTCACCTCGACCCCATCGATCATCACCAGCAGGTGGTTTGCTTCGGTGCCACGGACCCGTACCTGGGTCGGGCCACCGAAAGAGCCCGTCCGCGAGACCGAGAAACCAGGCACCTGCCTCAACGCGTCCGCCACATAGCGGATCTGGCGTTGCTCGAGTTCCTTCCCCGAAATGACCGTGAAGGCCCTGCCGGATTTCTCCTGCTCGATCGGCGTCAGTCCCGCCGTCACCAGGACCGACTGGAGCCGGATCCCTTCATCGATGTCGCTTCCGGCCTGCTGCGCCTCAGCCCGCATCGTCAACGCCAGCGCGATCGCGCCGGCACCCATCAGTCGTCTGTTCATTCTGCCCCAAGCTGTTCAGGCAGGGCAAAACGATTCGCCCTGCGGTTTGGCCCCAACCGCAGGCAGGAATCAGCTTGGGAAGATCTGCGTGATTCACCCCCGGCTTTCCGGCATGCGGCAACACTTTTCAATGTCACCGCCACGGACGACCGCGCCGGAACACACCCCGTGTCCAGGCATGGGTGACCGGAAATGGCAGGTCTCCTGACTTCCGTGTCATCGCCCCTCTTCCGCCTTCCCGGTCACGCGAGGCTTCCCAGTGGCTTCGTGGAAGATGGCTCAACGGCTACAGTTGCGGGGGCAGTCCCGGCTTCGGCCGACAGGCCTCACCGTGTTCCCTCTTCGTCCGCTCTTGGCGGAACCAATTCCGGGCGGGAAGCTAGCGAGGCGATCCCCTATCGTCAACCGCCGAGATGTGCTCCCCTGTGGACTCAACCACCGACAATCCAAAGCACGGGAGGCAGAGATGACGAAACGAGCATTCACCTGGCTCAACCCGCCGTCCGGCTGGCAAGGCGACAGCGCGAACCTCACGCTCTCGACCGAGGATTCGACGGATTTCTGGCGCCATACGTTCTACGGATTCCTGCGCGACAACGGCCACGCCTATCTGACCGACGTCTCCGGCGACTTCACGGCTTCGGCGGTCGTCACCGGAGACTATCGGCATCTTTACGACCAGGCCGGCCTCATGCTGCGGATCGACGAGCGGAACTGGATCAAGACCGGCATCGAATATACGGACGGGATGATGCATTTCAGCGTCGTCGTCACGCGGGACGTATCGGATTGGTCGGTGATCCCCTTACCGCAAGCACGGCCGGACGATGAAGTGGGCATAAGGCTCACCCGCCACGGCGACGCGGTTCGGATCCAGTATTCCATCGCGGGAACGCCTTGGCGCATGGCGCGCCTGGCTCCTTTCTCCGACGCCGACGCGCGGGTCGGCGTCATGGCCTGCTCGCCGGAGCGCGCAGGCTTCGAGGCCAGCTTCAGAGGAATAGACGTCGGCCCTCCGATCCCGCGGAAACTCCATGCGGACTGATAGTCGGTTCAGCGGACCGCAAGCGGCGCGCAAGAACTGCGAACCACCAGGCTGCCGTGCAGCACGATCCTGCGTGCGCGCTCCGGCGCCCTGCCTTCCAGACGTTCCAGCAGCAGATTGGCCGCCTGCTCGCCGATCGCCTCGACCGGCTGCGCGACCGCGGTCAGGCGCGGGCTGAAGACGTCGGCCCAGGGAAAGTCGTCCATCGATGCGACGGAAACATCGTCCGGACAGGAGAGGCCCATGTCACGGATAGCGCGCATGGCGCCGATGACCATGAGATTATTGGCGGAGACGATGGCTGTGGGCCGCTCGGTCATGGTCAGCAGTTGCATGGCGGCGCGATAGCCATCGGCCTCGCGATAGCTCCCGTCCCGAACGAGGTCGGTAACGAACTCCACCCCTGCCACGTCCAATGCCTTGCGATAGCCGGCCAGCCGATCCCTGCCGGTGGAGGTATCGGGCGGGCCGGAAAGATAGCCGACCCGGCGGTGGCCAAGGCCGACAAGATAGCTCGTGACATCGAAGAGAGCCTTGAGATTGTCGAGCACGACGGCGTCGATATCGAGGCCATCGCAGATCCGGTCGATGAGCACGACCGGCTTGCGCGCGGCCGTGACCAGGCGCTTCATGACATCGTCCTCGCCCGCCGGAGCGATGATCAGCCCGTCCACCATCCTGTCCAGCAAGAGCTTGATCTGGTCGTCCTGCTTGGCGGTGTCCTCGTCGTTGCTGCACAGCATGACCGCGTAACCGGCCTTGTTCAGCACCTGCTGAATGGTGGCGACCACATCGGTGAAGAAGGGGTTGCGTATATCCGCCACGGTCAGGCCGATCGTCCGCGTCGCACCGGTCTTGAGGCTGCGTGCTATAGCGTTGCGCTGATACCCGATCGCACCGATCGCAGTCTCGATGCGCTGCGCCAGTTCCGGGCTGACATTGGAAGTGCCGTTGATGAAGGCCGAAACCGTGGCAACGGACGCGCCCGCCGCCTGCGCCACGTCGATCATCGTCGGTGCGTTCGATTTCCTGCCTCGGCGCCTAACTTCGTCCATCTGCCGAAACGTTTAAGTGGCTGACCTCGAAGATGACTAGGAAATCCGGCGCCGAAAAGCAAGCGTGCAGGCGCGCGCCGCAAATGTAGGCCGGCCGACCGATTGACAAGGCCGAAACGTTTCGATTAGCGTTCCCGACAGTAGCAGCGTGGACGGGAGGCCATCGTTGTTATGACAGGCGCCCGCGTTGTTGCGTCATCCGATGGAGACAGGAGGCCTGGGCAGGGCGCACCGATCCTTGCCGCTCGCGGCATCGGCAAGCGTTTCGGCGGCATCATCGCCCTGAGCGACGTCCATTTCGACCTCGTACCCGGCGAGATCCACGCGCTGATGGGCGAAAACGGCGCCGGCAAATCGACGCTGATGAAGATCCTCTCCGGGGTCTATTCCCAATATGATGGCGAGGTGCGCCTCGACGGCGATCTCGTGAGTTTCGCCAGTGTCCGTCAGGCCGAAGCCGCAGGCATCGCCATCATCCACCAGGAGCTCAACCTGGTTCCGGTGCTCACCGTCGCCGACAACATCTTTCTTGGACGCGAGCCGCGCGTCGCCGGCCTCGTCATCGACCGGAAGGCGGCCAGGACGGCCGCCCGCGACCTGCTCGGCAGGCTCGGAATCGAACTCGATCCGGACATGCGGGTCGGCAATCTTCGCGTGGGCGAACAGCAGCTCGTCGAAATCGCCAAGGCGCTGTCGATCTCCGCGCGCATCCTGATCATGGACGAACCCACCTCCGCCCTGTCGCCATTGGAATGCGAGAGGCTGTTCAGGATCGTAAGGCAGCTCGCCGGGGAAGGGGTCGGGATCGTCTATATCTCGCACCGGATCGACGAGGTCATGCATCTCGCCGACCGGGTGACGGTATTCCGAGATGGCCGCCATGTCCTGACCCGCGCCATGGGCGACCTGACGGAAGACCGCATCATCGCAGCCATGGTCGGTCGTGATCTTCTCGCGGCGACCGCAGCCGGCATGACGCAACGCGGCGCGACTGTTCTCTCCGTGCGAGACCTGACCCTTGAGAAGCCCCATCGTCGCGGATGGCGCAGCGTCCTGCGCGGCGTCAGTTTCGATCTCAGTGCGGGAGAGATCCTCGGCATCGGTGGACTGCTGGGATCCGGCCGCACGGAAATCCTCGAGACGATCTTTGGCTCCTCGACCGGTCGCTCCGGCGGCGAAATCCGGATCCAGGGGCAATTGGCCGACATACGCTCTCCTCGTGACGCCCGACGGCTCGGTCTCGCCATGGTGACGGAGGACCGCAAGGGCCAGGGGCTGCATCTCAGATCGTCGATCACCGACAATGTCGCGCTGCCGCTTGTCGGGCGGCTCGCCCGCTTCGGCATCCGCTCCTTTGCCGGCGAAGCCGGCTTGGCCCGGCAGGCGATCCAGGCACTCGGCATACGATGCCAGAGCGTCGAACAGGCCGCCGGCACGCTGTCGGGCGGGAACCAGCAAAAAGTCGTGATCGGCAAGTGGCTGGCGACGCGGCCCCGTATCTTGCTGCTCGACGAACCGACACGCGGCATCGACGTGGGCGCCAAACGCGAAATCTATGATCTCATCTTTCATCTGGCTCGCCAGGATGGCCTGGCGATCGTGGTGGTAAGCTCGGAAATGCCGGAGCTCCTCCTGCTCTCCGATCGCATCCTGGTCATGTCGGAAGGCTGGCAGGCGGGCGTGATCGGCAGGGACGAAGCCAGCGAGGAGCGCATCATGCAGCTTGCCGCGCCATACGGACGAAAGGCAGCGGCATGACGGCGCTGCGCCTCCTGTCCCGTACCAAGCTCTATTGGGGGCTGATCGCCATCTTCCTGATCGGCGTCCTGTTCTCGCCCGATACCTCGTCGGGCAAGAACATCTTCCTTTCCTACGGCAACCTGCTCGACGTATTGCGGCAGGTCTCCATAACGGGGCTGATCGCCACCGGCATGACAGCGGTCATCATCACCGGCGGCATCGACCTTTCCGTCGGCTCGCTGATGGCGATCTGCAGCGTCGTCTGCGCCATGCTGCTCACGGTCGCCGGCGGCACGCCGGCCGCGGCAATGGGCCTGCCGATGGCAGCCCTCGTCGCCCTGCTGGTCGGCGCGGCGGTCGTGCGTTTCGTGTTCCACAATGCCGAGCGGTCGCGAAGCGGCGTCGACAAAAGCCGAGACCTGTCGCTCGACAGGATGCGCGGCATCGTGATCCCCTTGCTTGTCGGCGTAGCGCTCGCCGGCCTTCTCCTATGGTACCTGCTGCCACAGGTCGACGCGAAGTTCGGCGTGCTGGGCGTGCTGATCGTTGTGCCCTGCGTGGGCCTTTGCTTCGGGGCGATGAACGGCCTCATCATCGTCGCCGGCCGGCTGCAACCCTTCATCGTCACGCTGGCAATGATGGTGACTGCGCTCGGCATCGCGCGGCTGACGGCAGGCCAGAACAACGCCGTCCTGCCCGTCTATACCGGCAGCAATGCCGTCGCCGAGTTCGACATGCTGCGTTCGCTGGTGTTCGGCATCGTTCCGATGCCTGGCCTGTTCTTCATCGCCGCGATCGCGCTTTATGCCGCCGTGCTGCGTTTGACGCCTTTTGGGCGCTACGTCTACGCGATCGGCGGCAATGAGGAAGCCGCCCGGCTTTCCGGCATCGACGCGGGCAAGGTGAAGATCGCGACCTATGCAGCATCCGGCCTGCTCGCGGGCATCGCGGCGGTGCTCTATGTCGCGCAATACAGGCAAGGCAAGCCCGATGCGGGCGCCGGTCTCGAGCTCGACGCCATCGCCGCGGTGGTCATCGGCGGCACCAGCCTGATGGGCGGTCGCGGAAGCATGGCTGGCACCTTCTGCGGCGTGCTGATCTTCGGGCTGCTTTCCAACATCCTGCAGCTCCACAACATCAACTCGAATCTGCAGCTGGTCCTCAAGGGGCTGATCATCATCGGCACAGTGCTCGTCCAGGAGCGCAACGTCGCCGACTTTCTGAACTTTATGCGTCTGCCGGGGTCGCGGCCGGCGCAAAAGGACGCGTCCGGACGACAACGGACGGCGCAAGAAACAATGGCCAAGACAATCGGAGGAAACGCCAATGAAACGCCGTGACCTGTTCAAGCTTGCAGCCTTCTCCGCCATCCTCGTTTCCAGCACATCGCTGGTCGCCAGCCAGGATGCCTTTGCCCAGGACAAGAAATGGAAGATCGGGTTCTCCCAGGCGACCACGATCGAGCCCTGGCGCGCCCAGTTCAACAAGGACATCATCGCCGAGGCGGAGAAGCATCCGGAGGTCGAGCTGATCATCACCGACGGCGAGGACAAGACCGAGAAGCAGGTGGCCGATGTCGAGAACCTCATCCGCCAGGAAGTCGACGCGTTGCTGATCTCGCCGAAGGAATCGGCAGGTTTGACAGGTGTCGTGCAGCAGGCCATCGACGCCAAGATCCCGGTCTTCGTGTTGGATCGGAACGTCGACACCGACCAGTACACGCAATTCGTCGGCGGCGACAACAAGCTGATCGGCCGCGCGGCGGGCGAGTATGCCGTCGAACTGCTTGGCGGCCCCGGCAAGGCGGCGGGCAACGTTGTCGAGATCTGGGGCGGCATGGGCACCCAACCGGCGCATGACCGCCACGACGGTTTCCACGAATTCACCGACAAGGAGCCGGGCATCAAGAATCTGCTCGACCAGCAGTCCGGCGACTGGAAGCAGGACCAGGCCTACAACATCATGGCGACCGCACTGCGAAACCACGAGAAGATCGATCTCGTCTACGGCCACAATGACCCCATGGCTTATGGCGCCTATCTGGCGGCCAAGGATGTCGGCCGGGAGAAGGAGATCAAGTTTATCGGCATCGACGCCTTGCCGGCGGAAGGCGTGACCTGGGTGAAGAACGGGGAGCTGACCGCCACCTTCCTTTATGCCACGCCCGGCGCGGAAGGACTTCGCCAGGCCTTGAAACATCTCAAAGGCGAAAAGGTCGAGAAGACGATCACCTTGCCGACCGAGAAAGTGACCGCGGAAAACGCCGCCCAAATCTTGAAGGACAAGGGGATGTAACTCGCGCGAGACGCCCCTCACTGTCCTGCCGGACGTTTCTTCCCGCCCATAGCTACCGGCTTCACACATACCGGGCGGTACGGTAGGATCGAATGATGGCTGCTGTCAGTGCCGTTCGGCGACTTCGTTCTGCACCGTTGGGCGCGTTGCCCACACCTAACGCGGCAGAACAAAGTGCCGCAACGGTACCAGCACCATCGTGCCCTTCGCGCTTGCCATCATTGCGACGTATTTCACCATCCAAGGCGTCCTCGCGAGATGTGTGAATAGGCGCATAACCGGGGGAGAGAAACGACGGCCGCATCGGTTTCGCCAGTCGCCAACGGTGGACGATTGGCGAAAGCGAAGTCGACATCGGTCTCCTCCCCGTCCTTCACGGGGAGAAGGGGCCGGCAGGTCGATGAGGGGCGATCCACTTCCTCGATCGGGCTGCCCGTTCCAGGCCGTCAGCGCGTATCGCGCCAGCCCTGGGTGCCGACCAGCGGCACGAAACGGACGTCGCCAAGGCTTTCCATGTCGAATCCGCCATCGTCGCGGCGCGTCAGCCGCACGAGTTCCTGATGGTCGATGCCACCGACGGGCATGACGATGCGACCGCCCGTCGCGAGTTGCTCCTTCCAGGCCGCCGGGACCTCCGGGCCCGCTGCCGCCGCGATGATGACGTCGAACGGAGCCGCCTCCGGCAAGCCGAGCGTGCCGTCCCCGGTGCGAACCTCGACATTGGCGTAGCCCAGTTCGGCCAGCCGGCGGCGAGCCGTGTCGGCCAGTCCGGAAAGACGGTCGATCGTGAACACCCGCCCGGCGATCTCCGCCATGACTGCGGCCGCATAACCGGAGCCGGTGCCCACCTCCAGCGCGCGCTCTGTAGGGCGAAGCGCCGCTGCCTCGATCATCAGCGCGACCACATAGGGTTGGGAAATCGTCTGTCCCTCGCCGATGGGCAAGGGTGCGTCGTCATAGGCAAAGAAGCGCAGGCTTTCAGGGACGAATGCTTCCCGCGGCACCGCACGCATGGCGCGCAGGACACGATCGTCGCTCACCCCGCGCCAGGCGATCTGGCGATCGACCATCCTTGCGCGCGCTTTCCTGAAATCGGTCATCTGCCCAGACCGCGATGAGCCGCGTGCAGCATCGTCGCTTTCACCGATGCGATGCCGCGGAACGATTATAGCGTAATCGCGGCTCGAATATCAGAGTTCCCGCGCGGCCTTCAGTCCAGCAAGCGTGGCATCGGTCGCGTCGATCACCCGCGTCGGAATGCCCAGCTTGGCAAAGCCCCTGGCATAGAGCGCGCAAACCCTTTTGCCGCCGATCAACGGTATCTCCCCACCTGACGCCGTCCGACGCAAACCACCGATCTCGGCGCCGATCAGCAGGCCGGAAAGGAAGCCCGAGCACCAGGCGGGGTCGACACCGGAAAGCAGGGCTCGCGGCCGTATCCGAAACAGTTCGGAGACCAGCATCTCGGGCCGCGCCAAGCCGGCATTCAGGCCGCTTTCAAAACCTTCATTGCGATCGCCGTCGTCATCCGCACCGCTTACGGAATGACGAAGCACCGAATGGGTCCCGAGCACCTCGTAGATCTCGCCAGTCATGGCCGTGGCAAAGCGTCGGACAATGCGGCCGTCCAGCTCGACCCATTTGGAATGCGTGCCCGGCATGACGACGATGCCGGAGAAGCCTTTCCTCAATACGGAGAGGCCCAGCAGTTGGGTTTCCTCGCCGCGCATCACATCCTCGGCGCCGGGCTCGCGCTGGCAGATGCCGGGCAGGATGCGTGGCGAAAGGCGTGAGCCCTGAATTTCAGGTCGCACGGACGCCGCCGCGAGCCGGGCGAGATTAGCGGGAGTTTCGAGATATGGCGCCTCCCGCCAGCCCTGCCGAGCTCCCGCCATCCCGCAGATCAGCACGTCGAGCGGATCGCCGTCCCTTTCCACGTGGCCCGTCAGAGCCTCGGCGAGTGCCGCGGGAAAGGCGGCAGGCGCCAGCCTGCTCATGCCTTTGTCGGAGGACGCCGCGAAGGTCGTCGAACCGCCCGCATCGATGCCCCATGCGCGCAGATTGGACGTGCCCCAATCGACCGCGATCCATTCCGTCCTGCCGGCCATACCAAGATTCCCGTTAGCTGCGACAGAATTTCTAGCCGAGGAGAAAGCCGATCGCCAGACTGTCTCAGTCTGCCTGTGCCCTGGGCTTTGAACCCCGGAAGCGGTCGACCGGTTCCGCGAAAAATCCGATGCGCGACAAATGGCTCAAATTCGATATTTCACCGAAACGAAACCTCCATTCACGGGCTATAGATGACTGACTCCCGGCAGGAGGCATAGCTGATGAATCACGAAACGGACGCGCACGCCAGTGGCTCGAAAGAGATCGCGAAGCTCACAATCCTGGGAACGGCTGCGTGCCTGCTTGCCTCTCTTGTCTTCCACTATCTGCTGGAGCTTGCGACGCCCCTGACGCCTTTTGGGCGATATCTGGCGAGCGCGGTCGTCCTGCCGATTGTCATCGGCGCGCCATTGTTCTTCCTTGTCGGGCTGAAACGGCGAGACGCCAAGCGGCTGCGCCGAGAAATGAACAGGGCGGCCACCTACGACAGTCTCACGGCGAGCCTGAACGCACCGGTGTTTTCGTCGGTGATCGACCGGCGTGCGCAATCCACCGCAGCGCCGGGTTCGAGACATGGAGCGTTCCTGCTCATCGACGCCGAACACATCAGATCGATCAATCTGAAATACGGCCTGGACTGGGGCAACGAAGCGCTCCGCCTAGTCGCCGCCACGATCCGGTCGTCGGTGCGGAGCGGGGACGTTATCGGCCGCCTGGGACCGAGCGAGTTCGGCGTATTTCTGCCCGGTGCGACCGAAGAGAATGCCCGGGATGTCGGCGAGCGGATTCGCGCAGAGGTCGCCAAGGTCTATTTTGCGCCGGACGGCCAGAAGAACCCGCTCGTCGTCAGCGTCGGCGGTGTCATCTATGAAGACGAAGCCCGTTTCGACGACCTCTTCCGCGCCGCCGGCCGGCACCTGTCCAACGTCGAAGGCACCGGGAGGATGGAGCTGTCACACCTCGGCCCGCGGACATCGGGCGCGCAGGATTCGCATCCCGGTCACTGAGTCTTGGGACAAGGCCAGGGGCATGTCGTCCAAAACTGTGAAGCGGTTTCGGGTAACGACATGCCCTAGAAAGCCGCCGGGGCCTCGTCCACCAGTTCCAGCGCTCCAGCCTTGAAGCGATACAGCGCCAGGGGACGCTCGACGGACCCGTCCGCGCGGAGCCTGAAGGTTCCTGTCGCCCCGCGAAAGCCGGAGGGCTTCGTCAGGGTCATCGGCGTCAGCGCATCCGGGCCCATCTGGCGTACGATCCCAGCGGCGACCGCGACGGCGTCGTAGCCATAGGCAGCTTCCATCGTAACCGCTCGGCCATGAGCGGCGCGATACCGCTCCGCGATCTGTGCGAGGCTTGACTGATCGGCCATCGCAACGATCGCCCCGTCAAGCGCGGAGTTGGAGAAATTGTCGCTCGTCCAGGCCAGGTTGCCTATAAGGGTGACGTCGCTCTTGACGAGGGACGCCGATCGGAGCGCAGCGGCGACTGCGGCGGGGGCTCTCCCTTCGCCGAAGATCATCACGCCATCCGCTTTCGCAAGCAGTGCTTTCTGAGCCGCCATTTCGCCGGCCAGCGAAGCACCCGGCGAGCCATATGGCACCACTCCGGCGAACGCGGCCTTGGAATCGATGAAACCCTGTGCGAGGCGGCCGCCCACCTCGGCCGCACCGTTGGCCGGAACGACCGCCACGAAGGATTTGCGCCCCGCTCCTATGGCAATCCGGGCTGCCTCAAGGGCGCTGTCGACCGCATCGGAGACGATCGTATAAACGCCTGCCCCGGATGCTCCTCGCCCGGCAAGGGAAAGAACGGGAGGTCGCTGCGCCGACGGCACTGCGGCGACAGCTGCCAGTGCGGCTGTATCCGTGGGCCCGATGATCAGCCTCGCGCCGCTCTTCCTCGCCTCGTCGGCGAGGTGCGTGACCTGCCTTGGCGAAGCGGCAGTATCATAGACCATCAGCCGGACATTGCCGCCGCCGAGTTCGCTGATTGCAAGGGCGGCACCGTCACGGAAATCGCGCGCCTTGCGACCTTGGCCGGTCCCTTCAGAGAGCGGGACGAGCATGGCCAGGGTCGTGGCACCCTCTCCATAGCTCTGCTCCGCAGGCTGGTCTCCCGTCGACGCCGTTTCCAATCCGTCCATTCCGCTTGATTGACAGGCGGCCAGGCTCAGCATGAGCAAGACGACGGCCGACAAACGCCTGGCCGAAGCTGAACGAGTGCTCCTGGGTGGCTGCCAACACTGGCTGTCAGCCCGATTCAGTCGTGCCGTCATGTTTCCCGTGCCAATCTTTGGATGGTTCGCCACGGGCGCGACAGGCGCCCATGGCGTGCAAAGGTTACGTGCCCGGCTAGACGACAGCCGAAGTCGGAGTGTCGTCCTGGTCCCCGAACAGGATGCGGACCTGCTCGACGTTGCCTTCCAGCGTGGCGATGGTGACGTCTCCATGGCCATCGTTGAACACCAGGTTCGTGTCGCCACCGCCATGGTCGAGGCTCAGAATGTTGCCCACATCGGCGGGGGTCCCGGCGATCCCTTCGAGCAGGTTGGTCAGGTCGATCTGATCGCCCTGGTCGAAGCTGAAATCGGCGATGTAGTCCTGCGCGCCGCCCGTGAGTGCCGCCGGATCGATCACGAAAGTGTCCGCTCCCTCTCCGCCGGTCAGTGTATTGTCGCCCAGACCGCCGATCAGCACATCGTCGCCGCCTCCTCCAATGAGGAAATCGTCACCATCTCCGCCCAGGATCGGATTGTCGCTGCCGGAGACGTCGGCGGCATCATTGTGAGCCATGGCGAACGTCATTCCGGACGGACCCGGCTGCAGGGTCACTGTGGCAGTGGATTGCGTCTTGCCGTCGCTGATCGTGTAGTCGAACGACGTAACACCGGGCTGAACCGTGATCGTCGTGCCGTTCAGTGAAACGCCTTGTCCGTTGACGGATACAACCGACAGATTGTCTCCATCCGGGTCGAAGTCGTTGGCGAGCAGATCGCTTGTCGAGAAGACATATGGCTGAGCTGGCGCTTGGAAGTCCTCGATGCTCACCTGCAGGTCGTAGCTGCCGCTTCCGTGGAGACGGTTGACCTCAATGTAGTAGGTGCCGGAAGTCACCGCGGTAAATGTCAGGTGAGAGTCGAGCGAAACCGGGAAGAAGATGAACTCGTAATAGTCTGTCGGGGATCCACCGCCCCCCAGATGGGGCGAGCTGTCATCATTTCCTGCAATCCAAGATCCAGTCGCTCGGTAGAGGTTGAGGACAGTATCGAGCGAGCCGCTCGTATTGTCGATGTCGAGAACAAGCGTTTCGCCGGCTTTCAGTTCGATCTTGTAGTAATCCTGAGGGTCTCCGCCGCCACCGCCGGTTCTCAGCTCGCCTTTGATGGTCACCGAGGGCAGATCGTCGTCTCCGAGATTCGGATTGTTCGCGATCTTGAACGCACTGCGATCGATCGCTTGTGCGTGCTCCCGGTTGTTGTTGTTCTCCATCGTTTCATGGATCACGGGGGTGGATCCCGCGACGGGCGACGACGAATTGTTGACGATAATAATGTCGTTCACCGCGACCGGAGCGTCGTTGACCGGCGTCACCGAGAAGTTGAACGTCTGCGGGACAGCTGCACTGCCATCCTCGTTGCCGTCCTCGACCGTGACTTTGAACGAGGCCGTGGAGCCTTCGGATCCGTCATGGACGAAGGCGACTCGGCCCTGAGCGAGCTGTTCACCCGTAAAGCGGTCTGCGAGAACGCCATCCACCCAGACCCTGCCACCCACATGATCCGATACAGAGAAGGTCACACCGGATGCGACGTCATCGGGATCGGAATAGCCGAGTTCCGCGAAGGTCAGTGTGTGGGTTCCACCTTCAGCGACCGTCGCATTCAAGCTTCCAGTCAGCACCGGCGCATCATTCGTGCCGGTGATGGTAATCGTCACCGTCTCGCTGTCGGAGACGCCGTGATTGTCGGCGACCGTGACAGCATAGGACAAGGTGACCGTCTCGCCTGCGCCCAGGAACTGGACGTCGGCATTGGCGACCTTGTAAGTCCAGCCATTGGCGGTGGCGACGAAGCCGGCGGTCAGCGCTGATTTCTGAGCGTCGCTCAGGCTGCCGCCGGACCACGACACATCGTTGTTCGACGCGGCCGTAACCGTGTGGGTATCGCGGGCGTCGACATCGGTGAAGCTCAGCGTGCCGCTATCGCTCAGCGTCGGCGCCGCCGCATCCTCCGTTACCCCGCCCGCCTGGTCGACCGTGAGCACCGGCGCGTCGTTCGTACCGGTGATGGTAATGGCCACCGTTTCGGTGTCGGAGCCGCCATGATTGTCGGCGACCGTGACAGCATAGGAGAAGGTGACAGTCTCGCCCGCGCCGAGGAACTGGACGTCGGCATTGGCGACCTTGTAAGTCCAGCCACTGGCCGTGGCGACGAAGCCGGCGGTCAGGACTGATTTCTGCACGTCGCTCAGGCTGCCGCCGGACCAAGACACATCGTTGTTCGACGCGGCCGCAACTGTGTGGGTTCCGGTGGCATCGACGTCGGTGAAGCTCAGCATACCGCTGTCGCTCAGCGTGGACGCCGCATCCTCCGTCACTCCGCCCGACTGATCGATCGTCAGCTCCGGCGCGTCATTGGTGCCGGTGATCTTGATGCTGACGACCTGCTCGTCGAAGCCACCCTGGCCGTCCGAAACCCGGATCGTATAGTCGAGCTTCGTCTGCCAGCCCTGTGGCAGGAAGTCGAAGGTCTCGGAACCCGAATTGAAGGTCCAGGTCAGCTTGCCCCCGGACG